>ENA-ORCV01000007-ORCV01000007.1-marine-metagenome-genome-assembly--contig:-NODE-7-length-859582-cov-43.660754_pt1:5000-859582 | contig 859582 bp, 748 predicted proteins | sample MGYA00237779_ERZ508509 | MGnify/ENA primary metagenome ERZ508509 (study PRJEB26180, sample SAMN06268772) | marine metagenome | isolation source: Bioluminescent Bay, La Paraguera, Puerto Rico...
AAACACAAATGAAAAAATATAAAATAGCTTTTATCGGCGCAGGAAATGTGGCAACTCATCTCTCGACTGAATTGAAAAAAACGGGGCACGAAATTGTGCAGGTGTACAGTCGTACGGAGGAGTCGGCAAAACAGTTGGCTGATCGTTTACAAACGACCTTCGCTACTTCAACTGAAACGATCACAAAAGAAGCTGATATCTATATTGTGGCCTTAAAAGATTCGGCAGTGGATCAGGTATTGAGCCAGTTTCTGTTTGGTGATAAATTGCTCGTTCATTGTTCAGGTAGTTTACCCATGAAAGTTCTAAGTCAATTCGCTAAAAACTATGGCGTTTTCTATCCTTTACAGACCTTTTCAAAAAGCAGAAAAGTTGATTTTAAGTCGATTCCCATTTTTGTTGAAGCAAGTTCAGCAGAAAATTTGAGCATTTTAGAAGAACTCGCTAATGAGGTTTCGGAATCAGTCACAATACTCAATTCTGAAAAACGAAAGAGCTTACACATTGCAGCCGTGTTTGCCTGTAATTTTGCCAATCATTGTTATGCAATGGCTGCCAAATATCTGGAGACTAAAGAACTGCAGTTTGAAATCCTGCGGCAACTCATTATGGAAACAGCCCAAAAGGTGCAGGAACTGCATCCGAAAGATGCACAAACCGGCCCGGCCATCCGTTTCGATGAAAATATTATAAATGCTCATCTGAGCGAATTAAAAGAAATGCCCGATCTGCAGGAATTGTACAATTCAATTTCAAAGAGTATTTTTGAGCATCATCAGGAAAAACAATAAGAATGTCGTTTTTTAAAGAAGAACTTACCCGCGTAAAAGCTTTCGTATTTGATGTTGACGGCGTATTGTCGCAAGACGTTTCGCCGCTTAATGAAGAGGGCGATCCGATACGAACAGCTAACGTTAAAGATGGTTTTGCCATTAGAAGTGCCATAAAAGCCGGTTATCCGATTGCGATTATCACCGGAGGTTATATTGAACGCGTTCGCTTGCGCTATGAAAAACTGGGTGTCGAGCATTTTTACGATAAAGCACGCGATAAAGTGGCCTGTTTAAATGATTTCCTGGAAAAGGTGAACGTAGCACCCGAAGATGTACTTTTTATGGGCGACGACCTGGTAGATTACCGGGTGATGCAGGCTGTAGGTTTGCCAACCTGCCCAAAAGATGCTGTAAGTGATATTAAAAATATATCGAAATACATTTCGGATAAAAACGGTGGCGAAGGTTGCGTGCGCGATGTGATTGAGCAGGCATTAAAAGCGCAACACAAATGGTTTACTAGCGAAATGCTAAATTCAAGAGCATTCTGAAATGAACTGGATACCCGAATATAACTTCATTCTTGCTTCAAAATCGCCACGGCGGCAAGAGCTTTTAAAATCGTTGGGGATTGATTTTCAGGTGAAAACCAAAGATGTAAATGAAAATTACCCGCCGGAGATTTCTCCTGATCAGATTCCGGGCTACCTGGCAGAAAAAAAAGCTAAGGCGTTTTCCAACGAACTAAACAATAACGATTTGCTGATAACAGCCGATACCATTGTTGTTTTAAACGGAAAAGTGCTGGAAAAACCAGAAGATTATGATCATGCCTATAAAATGTTATTGGAATTAAGCGGAAAAATGCACGAGGTAATAACCGGTGTTTGTCTTAGTTCAACCAAAAAATCGGTGGTATTTTCTTCCTTAACCAACGTACAATTTAAAAAGCTTAGCGAAGCTGAAATAGACTACTATATTAGCAATTATAAACCGTTCGATAAAGCCGGTGCATACGGTATTCAGGAGTGGATTGGAGCAATCGGGATTTCACACATCGAAGGATCGTTTTACAATGTTATGGGGCTTCCTCTTCAAAAATTATACGAGGAAATTCAAAAATTTTAAATCACCCCTTCAAAAGGTTTCATTATTTCTAATGTTATAAAACAACCTACTAAAACAATTTTAAGGGTTAACCTATCATCTTATAATTCGTAAATTGAATAGAAACTTAATTAAATTCAATAATATGAATTACAGGATAACATTACTCATCTTAGTTTTTCTTTCCGGACTTTGCTTTACTGCTTGCGATACCAAAGACGAGCCTGTTGAAGTAGGATTTTTAATCCATGCATTTGATAAAGAACGGTGGGAAAACGACCGGGACTATCTTGTAGAAGATGTTCAGGAACTTGGAGGAACCGTAAAAGTTATGAATGCCGAAAATGATGCTGATAAACAATTGGCTCAGGCAAAAGAACTACTCGCCAACGGTGTTGACGTGTTAGTGGTAGTACCTGTAGATCAGTTTGCTGCCGCTGCTATTGTTGAAGCTGCACATGCGAAGAATGTAAAAGTAATTTCGTACGACCGTTTGATTAAAAATTGCAAACTTGATTATTATGTCTCGACCGACAACGTAGAAATTGGTTCGTTGCAGGCCAGTTATTTAACCACCATACAACCCGAAGGAAAATATGCTTTAATCGGGGGAGCAATGAGCGACAACAACAGCCAGTTGCTTTACCTTGGCCAGCGAAATGTGCTGCAACCTCTGGTTGAACGGGGCGACATTGAAATTGTTTATAACGAATTTACCAACGCATGGGAAGAAAACGAAGGCTATGAACATTGCAAAAAACTATTAGATGCTCATCCTGATGTAAATGCAATTATAGCCGGAAACGACGAGTTAGCCATGGGAGTGATAAGGGCTATAAAAGAAGCAGGTATGGAGGATCAGATATTGATAGCTGGAATGGATGCCGATTTGCGAAACTTACGCGAAATTGTTGCCGGTCATCAAACCTGTACCGTTTATAAACCGTACGAAAAACTTGCTGCCACTACTGCCGATTTGGCAATAAAACTTGCACGCGATGAGAATGGCGAAAAAACATATCAGACAGTGAGTAACGGAGAAATGTTAGTACCTACGGTTTTCCATACCGGAATGATCGTTAACAGGGAGAACCTTCAGCTGACCGTTATTTCAGAGGGATACCAAAGAGAGGAAGAGGTATACAATTAGTGTGAAGGAGGATTATTTGTTGAGGGATTCTGTTAGCAGGGTCCCTTTTTTTTTGCGCTTTTTTATCAATGATTAATGTAAACCGCTAAAACCTTGAAGATTTGCCAATTATTTATACTTTTGCACCGATTTATTTAGAACAGGTCTTAATAATTGAAAAAGCATAAAGTAACACAGGTCAGGCATTTAACCGATTCTACCTTTGTAATTCGGTTCGAACGAAATGGTATGGAGTTCCAAACCGGGCAGTTTGTATTGCTCGGTACTAAAGGAGCCGTTGATCGTCGCGAATATTCTATTTACAGTGGAGAGAACGACGATTACCTGGAAGTTTTGGTTCGCGAAGTGGACGGCGGAAAAGTATCGTCGAAATTAAAAAAGCTGAAATCCGGCGATTTGGTTGATGTGGATGGACCGTTTGGTTTTTTCAAGTTCGATCCGCACAGTTTTCAGGTGCAGCAATTTTTGTTCATTGCCACCGGAACAGGAATCAGTCCGTTTCATGGTTTTGTAAAAACGCATCCGCAATTGAACTACAAAATGGTACACGGGGTGCGTAAAGTTGAGGAAGCTTACGATCATAGCGACTTTAATAAAGAAAGGGTAACTTTGTGCACTTCAGGTGAAAAGGGAGGCGACTACAACGGAAGGGTAACCGAATTTTTAAAGACAGAGACAATAGATGAAAATACAAACTGTTTTCTTTGTGGAAACAGTGAAATGATATACGAAGTGTTCGATATTTTGTCGGAAAAAGGAATCCCGACATCGAACATTTATACCGAAGTGTACTTTTAATAAATAAAGAAAAGTTAGACTGCAACCAGAATCTTCGGACTTCCGGCTTCAGTCTTCAAGCTATAATAAAATGAAATATCACGTAGTAACCTTAGGGTGTCAGATGAATATGTCGGATAGCGAGCGGGTGATCTCGGTACTTGAAGAAGCCGGATACCAGTGGACCGACAATGAGGAGGAGGCAGGAGTGATTGGTATTTTGGCGTGCTCGGTACGTCAGAAAGCCATCGATAAAGTGTATTCACGCATTCATAAGTGGAATAAGTGGAAAAACAATAAAAACCTGGTTACTTTTATTTCGGGTTGTATTTTGCCCGACGATCATGAAAAATTCCTGAAACTTTTTGATATTACTTTCCAGATGAAAGACTTGCCCGAGCTGCCCAAAATGATCAGCAGTTACGGTATTACAACACCTACGCATCTGAATGTGGGCATCGATCCGCATAACGAGAATATCGAAGATTTCTGGAACGTGCAACCTCATTACCAGTCGAATTTCGAGGCGTTTATTCCAATCCAGAACGGTTGCGATAAATTCTGTACTTATTGTGCCGTGCCTTATACACGTGGACGTGAGGTGTCGCGCCCATCAAAAGATATTATTGCCGAAGTGGCATTGCTGGTGGCGCAGGGTTATAAATCAATTACCTTGCTGGGACAGAACGTAAACTCCTACGGACTGGACAAAAAAGGCGAGGAGCTGACTTTCCCGCAATTGTTACGCGAGATTGGAGAATTGGGAAAACGTGTGAATAAAGAATTCTGGCTGTACTTTACTTCGCCACACCCGCGCGATATGACTGATGAAGTAATTGAGGTGATTGCCGAATATCCCGTTTTGGGAAAACAGATTCACCTGCCCATGCAAAGTGGCGACGATAAAGTGCTGATGCGCATGAATCGCAAACACAATATGGAAAAATACCGTCATATTGTGGAGAGCATCCGTCGCCTTATTCCACAGGCAACTTTGTTTACCGATGTGATTGTCGGATTTACAGGCGAAACAGAGGAGCAGTTTGAAAATACCCGCAAGGCTTTCGACGAGTTTAAATTCAACATGTCGTACACGGCCATTTATTCGCCTCGTCCGGGAGCTACCAGTCACCGCTGGGTGGATGACGTACCGCTGGAAGAGAAAAAACGACGTTTACATCAGCTTACGGAAGATTTACGGAAACACAACTTGCCATACAACGAGAGTTTGGTGGGGCAAACGGTACGTGTACTGGTTCGTGGCGAAGACCGCAAAGAAGGTTTCCTCACATCGTATACCGAGGGCAAATTAACCATTCGTTTTGCCTGTACCGATAAATCAATGATCGGGCAATTTGCCGATGTTAAGATTACTTCGGCATCCGATTTTTCGCTGGAAGGCGAATTGGTGGAAGTTGCCGCCAGTTGTTAGAAAAAGACTTTAGAATATATATTATAAAGATTCCATCTTTTTGAGAGATGGAATCTTTTTTTTTTGATAGATCAAGCAACGTGATTCGCGCGGCAGCGGCTTTGGAATGGGCATTTTACGCAGAAAATATGAATCTGAACCATCAGGATTGACATTTTGCACAGAAAATATGAATCTCAACTGTCAGGATTGGTATTTTGCACGCAAAATATGAATCTGAATCGTTTTGGAGTCTGTAAAATATCTTTTAATGAAGTTTCAACAAGGATCCGGGACTTCCGTCTGCTGCTTTGTTCTCCCGGCTTTCTTACATCGCTGCATTTTTCAGTTCCAGAAACCAAAGTATCGATGCCACTCCTGATGGAAGAACACCTCCGGGGTGGTCGAGCCCTTCAAGAGGAATTTTCTGAACTAAATTTGTGGATGCACCAGCCTCTATAAATTCATGGTACTTTTCTTCGCTCACAATTGGCGGCACATAAGTATCGGCTGTCCCGTAAAATAAGGTGGTCGGTACAGAGGGTACAAAGGTCGGAACACTGTTATCATGCAACATCTCAATAACAGGCGCATAGTTTGCTTCTGTATTCCATCCGGCAAGGTATTCAGGTGTAAATAAGTCGGAAACGGTAGTAGTTAGCTCAGCGTTTAAATCGGCTCCTGAAGTCTGACCGTCAAACATCGTTTCAATTTTATCGGCATACGGTGCCTGAAAAACGGTGTTTACAGGTGTTTCGCCCCCGAGTTTCAGGTAGCTGTTAAAAATATACGCCAGAAAATAGGGTTGCGGATAATCTTCCAACCCAACAACATATTCGTTAAGTGTTGCCAGGTTGTATGGACCGGCACTGCAGGCACTTGCTTTTAAATTGTAGGAAAAACCGGCATCGGCCTCAATGGCCTGCTGAACCTGCATGGTAGCCCATCCTCCTTGCGAGTAACCGGCAAGGTACAAATCGTCGTTTAGCGAAATACCATCTTTGTCGTCGATAAATTCGCGCACTGCTTCCAGCATGTCGGTAACAGTTTGTACAGTCGACTCTCGGTGCAGGTACGGGTGAAACATATCGTCAGATTCGCCAAAACCGAGGTAGTCGGGTAACGAAATAATAAAACCGGTGGATCCCATCATTTTGAGCATCTTGAAAAGCTGGTTTTCCGAATCAACACTGGGTGCTTTACTATGTTCCGTGTTGGTACCGTTTTGGTAGCTTAAAACCGGGTAATCACCATCAACATCGGGGATGGCAACTACACCCGATGCCAAAACCGGACTATCGTTAAACGTAGTTTTGTAGGTAATTTTATAAACGTCAACTCCGGAATATATGAGGTCGCTTATCGCAGATAATTCTTCGTATTCCACACTTGCAGCGGCAATCGTTAAATCAATTACAGTTTTCGAAATCCGAAATTGCAATTCTGCATCAACAAGATAATTATTAGCCGGAGTTACCGGTTCAACATCGTCCATGTGGTCGCATGATATAAAAGCAACTACAATCAACGAGAAGTAAAAAAGAAATAGTTTTTTGTTCATGGAAATGTGTTTTCTGAATTAATTTAACCAAAAATAGGGTAATTTTTATTCCTGTAAAACTTTAATTCAGCGATTTATGAATTTAGGGTGTTAACAACAATACTTTTTCGTATTAATATCATACAGATGTTTTTTTTATTTTCGCGATACACAGAGACCGTCCATTTGGGTTTCAAACAAAAAAATGATGAAGAAAATTATACTTTTTGTTGTTGTAAGCATGTTTGCAAGTGTCGTTATGGCTCAACCAATAAAAGTAATGTTGGTTACCGGAGGACATAGTTTCGATACGCTCCAGTTTTTTCAACTGTTCGATCGGATGCCGGAAATAGAGTATGAACATTTTGCTCAACCCAATGCCAACAAAGCAATTGCAAATGGTATTGCCGACGATTTTGATGTTCTTGTTTTTTATGATATGTGGAACAAAATAACACGTGATGAGAAAGCTGCTTATATACGACTGACTAAAGAGGGAAAACCATTTTTATTTCTACATCATTCGCTTGTTTCGTATCAAAACTGGCCGGCGTTCGAGGAAATTGTAGGAGGTCGTTATGTCGAGCAAAGCCGAAAAGTTCCTGAAGAGGAATGGTCGGAATATGAACATGATATGTGGGTGTATTGCTCGATTGAAAATTATACGCCTGTAACTGCCGGATTTCGCGAATTACGTTTTTTCGACGAGGTATACAATAATATTCGAATCTCTGACAATGTGAGACCATTGTTGAGAACGCGTCATCCTAAAAGCGCTGAATATGTTGCATGGGAGAACCGGTATAACGCATCAGCGATTGTTTATATACAGCCTGGCCACGATAAACGTACATATGAAACCGACGAGTACCGAAAGCTTCTTTTTCAAGCCATTCAATACCTGAATACTTTCAATAAATAAGGTAATTACAAAAAAAATACATTAAAAGTATACTATCATTTTGCCCGATCTGTATTTAGAAATTTTCGGTTGGGACTTGTTGTTATTTTGAAGCAGTAAAAATCAGCTTCATATTTTTATTATTTGAGCTAAGGCTTAGGTTTTCAGAACGTTTTTATATTATATTTGCTTCAAACTGTTAAATATACAATAAGTAATATAATATAATCAATGAAAAAACAATTTCTATCACTACTTCTATTGGGATTAATTGCTGTGGCTTGCCAAAAGCCTGGTACTAATACGACTTCCCAAAATGATTCAGGTATTAATACAAAAGTTGAGGCTTTACTGTCGAAAATGACGCTGATTGAAAAGATCGGTCAGTTAAACCAATATTCTTCGCGTTGGGAATTAACAGGGCCCGCACCGGAAGGTGTTGATTCAATGTCGCTTTACAACATGGTTAAAGAAGGAAAAGTTGGATCAATGTTGAATGTTACCGGAGCAAATGCCACCCGGAAAATTCAAGCCTGGGCAGTTGACAGCAGCCGTTTGGGAATTCCTCTAATACTGGCTTACGATGTAATTCATGGTTACGAAACTATGTTTCCGATACCATTGGCCGAGGCTGCCAGTTGGGAACCTGAACTGGCAAAAAAATCGTCGAGGATTGCTGCAACTGAAGCAGCTGCAGTTGGTTTACACTGGACTTTTGCGCCTATGGTCGACATTGCCCGCGATGCCCGCTGGGGACGTTTTATGGAAGGATCTGGCGAAGATCCGTATCTGGGAGCTAAAATGGCTTATGCGCGCGTAAAAGGTTTTCAGGGCGACGACCTGTCGGATGAAACAACCATTGCTGCGTGTGCCAAACACTTTGCTGCTTATGGATTTATTGAGTCGGGACGCGATTACAATACAGTACAAATTGGCGATCCAACTTTGCACAATATTGTTTTCCCTCCATTTAAAGCTTGTGTTGATGCAGGTGTGGCAACGTTTATGAATGCGTTTAACACCGTTAATGAAACACCGGCAACAGCCAGCTCTTACCTGCAACGCGATATTTTGAAAGGTGAGTGGGGGTTTGAAGGATTTGTGGTTTCAGACTGGAACTCGATTGGCGAAATGGTGCCGCACGGAGTAGCTGTCGATAAAAAGGAAGCTGCCTATAAAGCTATTACCGCCGGTTCGGATATGGACATGGAAGGTAATGCTTACATAAATAACCTGGAAGAACTGGTAAACGAAGGAAAAGTTGATGAAGCTTTGATTGACGATGCCGTACGCCGCATATTAACTATCAAATTTAAACTGGGATTGTTTGATGATCCTTACAAATATTGCAATCCTGAGCGTGAAAAGGTACTGCGTTGCGACGAACACCTTGCAGCAGCCAAAGAAGCCGCAAAAAGAAGTATTGTTTTGCTGAAAAACGAAAACGATCTTCTTCCGTTGAAAAAGGATGGACTAAAAATTGCCGTTATTGGCGAACTGGCCGGAAGCAAGGATGTACCACTTGGAAGCTGGAGAGCTAAAGCAATTACAAATTCAGCAGTGTCGTTGCTGGAGGGAATAAAAAATGTAGGCGGAAGTTCCAGCATTCGCTTTGCCCAGGGGCCTGCTTACACAGAAGGTTTACGCTCGTTTACTACCGAACTAAACATTAACACTACCGACCGCAGTGGAATGTCGGAAGCACGTTTGTTGGCCTCAAAATCTGATGTGGTAGTTATTGCATTAGGTGAAGATTGCTGGCAGTCGGGCGAAGGCCGCAGCCAAACCGATATTTCGATGAAAGGTTTTCAGCAGGAGTTGTTGGAAGAGGTTTACAAAGTAAATAAAAACGTTGTGGTTGTGCTGATGAATGGACGTCCGATAGAAATTAACTGGATGGCCGAAAATGTTCCTGCAATTGTTGAATGCTGGCACCTGGGATCGGAAGCTGGCAACGGAATAGCCGAAGTATTGTTTGGCGATTACAACCCTGCCGGTAAATTACCGGTGTCGTTTCCACGAGCAGTGGGGCAGCAACCATTATATTACAATCATTTTCATACCGGCCGTGCGACAAATGGCGAGGGAAATGTATTCTGGTCGCACTATACCGACCAGAGCAAAGAACCGCTTTATCCATTTGGTTACGGTTTAAGTTACACTACTTTTGATTATTCAAATCTGAAACTGTCGGCAAATGAATTAACCGAAGGCGGAAAAATTGTAGTTGAAGCGACAATAACCAATACCGGAAATGTTACCGGAGAAGAGATCGTTCAACTGTATATTCGCGACCTGGTTGGAAGTATTTCGCGCCCTGTGAAAGAACTGAAAGGTTTTGAGAAAATTAAGTTGGAGCCAAAAGAGTCGAAAGTGGTATCGTTTGAGATAACTACAAAAGATCTTGAATTTTACGGAGCCTCGAAAGAGTGGAAAGCCGAACCGGGAGATTTTAATCTGTGGGTTGGTCCAAACTCTGCTGAAGGAATGGCTGCTTCGTTCACACTGAAAAAGATGAATTAAACACACTTTTAGTGCCGGGATAAAACAGGCGGTTTCAGAATAAAACTGAAATCGCCTGTTTTTTGTTTGTGCAAAGTGTGAAAGCTGGTGATTTAATATTGAATATAACATCTTTTAACATTTAGATAAAAAACAGATGCTTTAAGGGCTATAAATTTCATTAACTTAGCAAGCGATAAAACCACTTTAACTTGCGAATTATGAAATCATTAAGCAGGTTAATCCACAAATCCAGTATGACATTTTTACCAACCCACTATCCGGTGCACTTTTACGGGCTGCCCGATGGGAAAGTGTATCTGTGTTTTGCCCGCTTTTATAAAGCAGGTTTTAACCATACCGATCTGGAATTTGTTTTTGCCCGCCACAACGATTTTATCTACAATTACAATGAGGAGGTTATAGTTCCTATGGCCGAATTCAGAGCACCGGTGTATAACGAAATGGTAGATAATCCCGATCCGGATATTACCATTTTAGAGGTAAGACGCGATATACGGTCGTACACCGAAGCGGTGCAATACATCGATAGCCTTAACCTTACCGATTTGGTGTTAAATTCCGGAATTGAAAGTGCTGAACGAATGGCCGAAGAAATACAAATTGGGGCATAGTTCTACTGTTTATACAGGGTATTTAATTCACCATTTTGTTTTATCAACTTCCCATTTCATATCCTTTCCTAACCAACATTTACAATTGTTGCTTAAATCTTTTTTTGCAAAATTTCGTATGCTAATACGATTTAATTCCAACCTGTTCCAAATGCAGGGAAAGATGATTACTATTAACCAAAAATTACGTGTTCGGTCAACATGAAAATAATTATGCTTCGCCACATTCTGAGTTTTTATCTGAACTACGTAGAATCGTGTTACAAAAATTGTCGGAAGATGATTTTGGGGTAAATGTTTTGGCAAAAGAAGTCCGGTTAAGCCGATCGCAGTTACACCGGAAATTAAAAAGTCTTACCGGCAAATCAGCCAGTTGTTTTATTCGCGAAACACGTTTGCTTCATGCGAGCGAGTTGCTAAAAGAAAATAATAATACTGTTTCAGAAATAGCCTACAAGGTTGGTTTTAGTAGCGCCAGCTATTTTAACAAGTGTTTTCACGATTATTTTGGTCATTCGCCGGGTGCCCATAAACATTTCCCTAATTGGCAGAATAAACCTGAAACGGAATTCAAATCTGGCAAAAGAATAAAACCCTTTCCCAATTTATACCACCGGCTAAACCGTCATATTTGGGTCATTATTGTCGTTATATTGCTCGTTGTTTTGCTACTTTTTCTATGGCTCTGGATATAAGCAGCAGAATAAAATTGCAACCCCTGACATTCTGGATTGAACTATAAAATCATCTTTTTTGATATCCACCGGGAAGGGAAACAGCTGGTGAACACTAAACTTACAGAATTCATTCAAAATCAATTGTCGGTTTCATTAATACGACATAGTTTCAATTCGCGCTCATAGTTTAAAGAATTTGGAAACAGGTGTAATGAATGCAACATATTTTCAAGAGTTTATTCTTCATTTCGGCGTAACTTGAATACTAAAAGTTTCTGTTTAGGAAAGGAGGAAAAGTATTCAGAAACCTACTTATTAATGTTAATTAAATACCGAAAGCCATGAAAAAAGTACTATTTATTATGCTGGCAATATTTATTTGTTTGCTGGCAGTTGGTCAAAATGATACCCCAAAAGTTTCTTTTGATGAAGTAGCGATCTCTCCACCTGCTTTTACCGGAATTGAAAACTATGTTGATTTTTCGAATGTTGATGCCAATTATTTGCAACGTTATCTTTCGGAGAAAGTTCAATATCCGGATAATGCGGAACGTTGCGGTAAGGAAGGAACAGAAGTAATTAAGTTCAACGTAAGTGCTCACGGGATAGTAAGCAATATCGACATCGTAAATGGTGTTTGCCCTGAAATAGATGATGAACTGGTACGTGTGCTGAAATCGACAAATGGAATGTGGAAACCAGGTATTAGAGATGGTATTCCCGTTGCAATGGAGCAGGAAGTTTCTATTGTATTCTCATTGTCGGGAAATGCTGAAGAAACGAATAAAAAATTTCTTAAAGTAGCTACCAGCTGTTTCACACAGGGAGCAGAATGTTTTTTTGAAAAAGGAAAATCGAAAAAGGCAGAACGACTATTTACAAAAGGAATCACCTACATGCCTTACGATCAGAGTCTTCTTGTTATGCGTGGACTTTGCCGTTATGAAAGGGGAAACGTTGCAGGAGCAAGAGAAGACTGGAGCCGTTTATTGGAACTGGGTACTCTTGATCTGAATGCAGAATATCTTGCCCAGACAAAAAACTTAGAAGCATACGAAGCTTTAATGGCCTTGCTGGAAGAAAGGTAGGCTTTTAGTAACGAATCTTTGATGTAAGAAAACTGTAAGCCCGGAATCTGATTCCGGGCCTTTTTTATAAATACAATGAAATGAACATGACAGATAATCAAGGGGTTAAAAATGCTGAGAGCACAATAGGTGATTTGCCTAAATTTTACGGATTTGGATATATTTATTTGTGTAAATTAAAAAGAATTATTTTCTTTGTTGGTGATAGGTCGTTCCGACCTATTGTGTGTTTGGGGGTTAACATTAATAAGGGCAGTTGTTGAACTGCCCTTTCTTTTTTTAGCCAAATCCCAAACATGTTTTTAGCTCCAACGTACTTTTATAAGAAACATAAAATCAAGGGAGAAGTTGGCTTATCCCGGGTGTTCAAAATACCTATCAGATTTTAGGTAGTTTGCTGAAATAGGCTGAAATGACAGGCAGTTCCGAGGTTTTCTGTATTTGAATTTGTAATTTTGAAATAACAATAATCGCACAGATAATTTGTTAGGGAAGAAAAAAAATTGGTTAGGGCTTTATTCAATTACCCTTTTCAATTCAACTTTTGCGAATCAATTAAAAATAGGCACAATTCTTTTACATCTTACGAGGACGTAAGAAATATAAAAAGGCAACTGTTGAGTTGCCTTTTGTTTTTTATGGCTTCCCATATTTCAAAGTAGTACTTTAAAATTAAGTAGGGGTGAGTGCGGCTTATTGCTCCGATTCGCTTATTTATTTTAATCGCATCATTTCGTTTTATACATCTGGATGGTGATTTACTGACGCAATATTGACAAACAGCAGCGGTGAGGCTGTCCGTTTTATATTCTATATTGAGAAAATTGTCCCAAAATGAAAACGTCAATAAAAAGTCTGGCACGCCTAAATGCCAGAAAATCAATAGGTAAGGTTTTTTGGAACACCGATTGCTATTAATAGGACAAATTAGGAAAATAAAAATATAGGGTTTGTATAACAGGGTAGAACGACTTCTAATTTGATTGGTTCTGTATAAAGGGGTTTGTAAATTATCAATCATCACTAAAAAGCGTCCTTAAGTTCTACCCTTTCTTTTTGCTTCTTTTTCAATGTTATGTTAATAATAATTTAAGGAAGCTGTAAAAACAAAAGATAATTAAAGGCTGGCCACCATAAAAAAAACCGTTCATCAACATGAACGGTTTTGTATTTACAAACCACTTCAAAAAGTGTACTGAAAAAGTAGAACCATCCTTAAATGGATCACCACAGTATTTTAATATGCTAAGATTATTGCGTCCGTTGGTAAAAGTAAAACATTAAAAGAGAAAGTTACAACGGCAACACCCGATTCCGTCTATTTTACGTCGGTAATCAGTTTTTATGAAGTGCTTACTCAGTAATCAGTACTTTTCAAATGTGAAGATGGATTCCATATCAGTTTTTAATTCATTTTCAGGGGTCCTTTTCAAATAAATATTTTGCCCCAACATATCATCCGAAAGGTTGTTGCCGATAATTTCTATTTGTTTACAATACTCAAGACTAAACGTATAAAGCCGGTTATGAAACGGTGAAAAATCGTAATTTCTGGTTATGCTATTTCCCCTAAAAGACAGTCCCTTAGCAGAAAGTGCATAAAGTAAAGGATAATCAAACGGATTAAACTGATTATGCTGAATGCTTATATTTCGGTGATAACCTGGAGTATTATCATTTAAAGCAGGAATGACTAGATTGATGGAAATAACTGCTTCATTGTACCGATAAGTACTTGAATTACATAAGGAGGTAAATATATTCCCCGATATGGATACATCACTTACGCCGCCTGTTTTAAGAGAAGTATTTGCATCGCCTGCAATTAGTATGGCGCTTCCGCTGGATTCGAACGTATTGTTTTCAATTAATACTTTTCCGGGAGTAGCCAGTACAATGCCACTGGCTCTGCTACTTTTAAAATTGCTGTTCCTTATTGTCAGGTCCGGTGTCCAGCTCAGGTTCTCAATACAAGCTCCGGCTTGCAGGTTTGTTGGTATCGGTTGATCCAGAAGTAACGAAAAGTGCATGTCATCGATGGGTGTTATCGTTTTAACCGTGTTTGTAATATCAGCTCCAACAAAATTTACCTGATCTCCCTGACGAGCCCAGTTCTGAATTTCACTTTGTTTATCCAGGTAGCTGCATTTCACCTCGTTTCCCGATATAACTTCGTCAACACGAACGCTGATGCCATAAACATGAACAGGCTCATTAACAAGGCCCTCAAAAGTGCAATTGTTAACCCAAACCTTGCCCTGACAATTTACTACCCGTAATCCATCAAAGCCTCCTCCAAAGTAACGTATTTTAGAACGGTTAGGGACTGCCTGGTACCGGTCGAACTCCAGATTTTTGCTGTATTGTGCCAAAATACCCGAACCCGCAGCATGATACAATCTTGTATTTTCAATAGCAATGTTTTCCGATTCGGAAATAAAAATACCTGCGTGTGTTGGCGTGGCATGTTGCATTATCAGGAAATTCCCAATTTGGGGCTTGCGTTTAAAGTTAAAATGAAGACGCACAATTCCGGGCATTGTAGCCTCGGCTGTATAAGCCTCCCAATCTTCGCCCAAACAAGGGTTGTCACCGGTATGAGGAACAATGAATCTGCCGTTTCGGTCGAACTCCAAGGTTTTTTTCCATTCGTTGGTCCGGCCATTTCCCACATCAAAATAAATCTTCCCTTCCTCTAAATGGTAGGGTGTTTCTCTGGGATTCAGGGCAATGTCAATATAAAGGTCGGTCGCCCGTAAAACTTCAGCCTGGGCAATAAAAGGTTGTTCCCAGTCAATCGTAACATTTTTAAGGGTAATGTTTTCACAATTGTCGAAGGTAAAGGGCTGCATTTCCTGGTGAAAGATCAGGTGGCTGCCGCGCCCGTCGATTACCAGGTTTTTAATATTCTCAAAATGAAATGCACAAACTTTCGGACCTGCATTTAAGGTTTTTGCCTGGTAATAAACTTTGGTTTTGCAATCATCGGGATAAAAATGGTAAGTGCCGGTGGAAAATACCAGCACTTTTGGTTGATCCGTTTTAAGATCTTCCAGTGCTTTATAAAAGTGTTTAATGGCATTGTTTTTCCGGGTTTTGTATAAGCCGTAATCTTTTAGAAAAATGTAAGTGGTGTCGTTTGGAATTTCGGAAGCCGAAGCTTGCACAGTGAACGAAAACAGCCACGAAAACAGTATTATTAGAAATCCGGGTCTCATAGTAATTGCTATTTTTTTGCAAGATACTATTTTGTGGTTTTTCCTTCATACATCGACTGGAAAACTTCATCAACCGGTTCCCAAAGTTCTATTTTGTTGTTTTCAGGATCGAGGATGTGGACAAACTTTCCATACTCATATGTTTCAATTTTATCGCAAATTGTTACCCCTGCTTCTTGCAAATCAGCCACCAACTTTTCAATATTTTCAACCCTGTAGTTGATCATAAATTCTTTCTCTGAAGGCTGAAAATAGTTGGTATCATCTTTAAACGGACTCCAAACCGAGTAGGCTTTTTCATCCGGCGAATCCGATTTCCGGAATTCGAAAACCGAACCGTATTCGTTTGTTACCAGACCAAGGTTTTCACTATACCAATTTTTCATCTTTTCCGGATCTTTTGTTTTGAAAAAGATTCCGCCGATGCCTGTTACTTTTTTCATAATTTTTCTTTTATCAATAAAAAGATAACGCTATTAAATGGTTCAAGCGAAATTAAATTTTCCGAAGCAGAAGTAATCGAAAATCCATTACCTCGTTGCCGGGAATAAAGGTTGCCTGCATGGTTAATAATCCCTTTCCTTTTTCAAGGTAGATGTTTCCGACTTTTTTCCTCTTAAATTGTTTTACATATCCCTCAGCTCTAGGATATATATCCATATTATCCAATAACGGGGAGTTAAATGCTTCGTCGATTTTGAATTCGAGAACTGATTCGTTAAAGCTAAGTTTTACAGTTGAGCCGATTTGTTCTTCAGGGCAGGTATAAAATAGTTCAACTTCATAATTCCCTGAATTTATGACTTCTGCATCAAAAGTTATTTTGTCTTCAGTGCTTGTCCAGTTAAGCAGAAATGAACTGTTTGGCCACCTGTTTGACCTTTTTATATTACCGGAAGCAATTGCATCACGCGCCGGAAGTTGGGTTTGAAATACACTTGGATGACCTATCGGAAAGGGACGATCTGCATTTATATCCAATTCGCTTGCTACATTTTTTTGCCAGTTTGTTTTTGCTATCAGTAGTTCCTGATATTCATTTGGATATTTTTCAGATACATCAAAATATTGTTCCGGATCATTTTCCATATCAAAAAGTTTATTTTCATGATCGAGTCTGAATTTCTGAGATCTTAAACTTAATCTGCCACCCCAGTAATTATAAATTATCCTATCCTTCCATTCTGTGGCATCGGCCATTAGCAAAGGTTTTAAGCTTATACCGTCAAGCGGGTTTTTTATTTGCATATTAATTCCCGCCATTTCTGCCAGTGTGGGGAGTAAATCTATTCCGCTGGTAATTTCGCTGATTTCTTTTCCGGGACTAAAATTTCCTTTCCATTTCATAATAAGTGGAGAACGCACTCCACCTTCATCAGTAGCTCCTTTTTTACCTTTCATGTTATCATTCCAGCGAACACTATTTGGACCGTTATCTGAGAGATATAGAATGATTGTATTCTCTGTCAGTTCCAGTTCTTCAAGTTTTTGAGCTATGCGACCGACATTCCAATCGATGTTTTCGCACATGGCCAAAGCAGCTTTTGTAAACAGGGTGTCTTCCTTCTCCTTATTCCGGTTAAACATTTCAAGGTTTTTGTTTTTATACTTTTCCCAGAATCGATCGGGTACCTGCATTGGCGAATGGGGTGTATTAAATGGCAAATACAACAAAAATGGTTGATCCTTATTTTCCTCTATAAAATTCAGGCCTTTTTGTGTGAAGTCATCGATGATAAAACCATTACCTGTTACAATTTCGCCATTGTGTTCTAACATTGGGCTGAAATAGTTTCCCCAATGACCGGAACAGAAGCCATAAAAGTCGTCAAAACCCCTGGAGTTTGGGTGGTAGGGGGCCTGCATGCCATTGTGCCATTTCCCATAAGCAGCGGTAGTATATCCGGCATTTTTAAAAACTTCGGCCAAAGTAGTTTCATCAAGATCCATTCTTTCTCCACCGGCTCCGGTTGACCAAACACCACTGCGCACATGATACCGTCCTGTTAACAATTCGGCCCGGGTAGGCGAGCAAACTGCACAAACGTAAAAACGGTCGAAAGTAACACCGGTTTCAGCCAACTTATCAATGTTTGGAGTTTTTATGTTTGTATTTCCGTTACAGCTTAAGTCTCCCCAACCTTGATCGTCGGTTAATATGATTATTATATTGGGTTTTGTTTCGTATGGTTTGTGTGAACAGGATAATATGAATAGAAAAAGAAGAAGTAGTAGGTTTTTCATTGTTGTTGGTTTAGTTTAAGGCTAAAATAACTAATATTTGGCACTAAACCGACATGCCATGAGTCTGTAGAATTATCGTTTGTTGCTGCAACTATAGCAGCGTTTTTATTTCAGCTAAGTTTGATCGTTTTATCCAGTTCGGGTGCTCTTCCATTTCTTCCGCTTTTTCGTGAATCCAGGTAATATGAAAAGGAATATGAATGCCAAAACCACCGAGTTGCAGTACCGGTTCAATATCTGATTTATACGAATTTCCGATCATCAGAAAATCCTCAGGATTAATTTCCAGGTGATTGATGAGTTTCTGGTAATCGGCAGCTTTTTTGTTGCTCATCACCTCCACATGATGAAAGTATTTTTCGAGTTTCGATTTTTGCAATTTTCGTTCCTGGTCGAGCAAATCGCCTTTGGTAGCAACAATTAATTTATAGCCTTTTTGCTGCAGATATTCCAGTGTGTCAACAACCCCGTCGAGCAATTCTACCGGCTGATTGATTTGTGTTTTTCCCAATTTAATAATCTGCTCCAAAGTTTGCTGCGGTACTTTGTTGCCAGTGATTTTCAGAGCGGTTTCTATCATCGATAAAACAAAACCTTTGGTGCCGTAACCGTATTCTTCCAGGTTTTGTATTTCGGTGGTGTAAAGCACTTCCATGATTTCGTCGGAGGTGCTGAAATCCGACAACAAAGCACAGAACTTTTCCTCGGTTTCGCGAAAGAATGTTTCGTTTACCCAGAGGGTGTCGTCGGCATCGAAGGCTATTACTTTGAAGTTGCTTTTCATGATGATGTTTCTCGCAGATTTCGCTGAAAACGCAAATTTGCTTTTATCTATAAGCCTGGTTTATAACGCTAAATTCACCACGGTAATTCCGGCGCCGCCAAAGTCAACATGCTCATCTTTATAACTGCGAACCATGGGTTCCGAACGCAAATAGTCGCGGATACTTTGTTTTAAAATCCCGTGTCCTTTACCATGTAGAATCCGAAGTTGACTTGCCTCAAACATAATCGCCTCGTCGATAAATTCCGTGATTTTGGAAATAGCTTCTTCCACGCGCTGGCCCCGAATATCAATTTCGGGTTTAAAACTCAGTCGGCGTTCCGAGAACCCTTCAGTAAGAACCGATGCCCGACCACCACGGTTTTTATCCAGCTTTTTCGCCTCGTTATTGCTAATGCGTTCCAGGTTTTTACTTGGCATGGTTGTCATTAACTGGCCAATAGCAACCACCGCATTTTTTTCGTTAATTTCAATTAGGTCGCCAACGGTATCCTGACCTTTTAAACGCACTTTATCGCCGGGGCGCATTTCTGCACTTTGCTCCAGCTTTTCTTTGCTAACCGGCTTTTTCGATTCATCGGGGCGGTGTTTATTCCGGTTCTCTTCGCGTTGTCGCAGTTGTTCCATTTTTTTCGCGATCTGAGAATCGTTGCCCGTTATTTTACGGTCGATATCCTTTTTCAGATCGCCCAGTTTTGCACGTGCTTCTTTAGTTTTTTCCTTGTCGGCCTGTGCCTTTTTTATTTCCTGAATGGTATTCTCTATCCGCTTATTTACGCCTTTCAGCAAAGCATCGGCTTCCTCTTTGGCTTTTTTCAGAATCTCTTTTCGCTGCTTTTGTATCTCCTGCAATTCGGCCTCGTAGGTTTCTGCCGTGTCGTCGATAATTTTTTCCACCTTACGAATCTTCATTCGCTTGGTTTCCCAGTAGCGTTTGTCGCGGTTAATTTTGCGCAGGTTACGGTCGAAATCAATATGGTCTTTTCCCACTTTTTCGGTGGCATGCTCCAAAATATCTTCAGGCAATCCAATTTTTCGGGCAATCTCAAAAGCAAACGAACTGCCCGGTTTGCCAATATCCAGCTTAAACAGCGGGTTCATATTTTGCGAATCGTAAAGCATGGCACCGTTTATAATCCCCTCGGCCGACGATGCAAAGTGTTTCAGGTTAGTGTAGTGTGTGGTAATCACGCCAAAAGTACCCAGTTCTGTTAGCTTCTCCAGAATCGATTCGGCAATTGCACCACCCAGCATAGGTTCGGTTCCGGTACCAAATTCGTCAATCAGGATCAAGGTTTTTTCGTTACAGTTGCGCACAAAATGTTTCATGTTCATCAGGTGCGAACTGTAGGTACTCAGGTCGTTTTCCATCGATTGCTCATCGCCGATATCGATAAAAAGTTGTTCGAATACGCCTGTTTTACTGGCTTCGTTAACCGGAATTAGCAGGCCACATTGCAACATGTATTGCAGCAGCCCGGTAGTTTTCAGGCAAACCGATTTCCCACCGGCGTTGGGTCCCGAAATCAACAGGATATGTTTTTCGTCGGTGAGTTTTATATCGAGTGGAACAATTTTGCGGCTCTCCTTTTTTAATGTTTTTAAAAGCAGCGGATGAATGGCGTTGTACCATTCGATTATCGACTCCTCTTTAAATTCGGGGCGGATGGCATCAAATTCAACCGCCAGCAATGCTTTTGCCCGGATAAAATCCATTTCGCCAAGGAAATCGTATGAGTAAGCCAGTTCTTCCAGATAAGGACGGATATCGTTGGCAAAATTGGTAAGTATTTTAATGATCTCGCGGCGTTCGGCGTATTCCAGTTCGCGGATCTCGTTGTTCATTTCCACGATTTCGTTAGGCTCGACATACGATGTTTTTCCGGTGGCCGACTCGTCGTAAACAATTCCTTTTAGTTTACGTTTGTTGGCTGCTGCAACAGGAATAACGGCCCGTCCGTCGCGGATTGATACCGACGCATCATCTTCCACCCAGCCATCTTTTTGCGCCTGTTTTAAAATGGCATGCAAACGTTTCGACATGTTCGACTGCATGTTCAAAATACTTCGGCGCGTTTGTGCCAGTTCGGGCGAAGCGTTGTCGCGGATCTTGCCAAATTTATTGATGATCACATCGATACGGTCGTAGATGTACGGAAACACCTGCACACGCGATGTTTTCTGTTTAAGAATAGGGAAGGTTTCATCTTCCTGTTTCGCAAAAAAGTTTACGATGGCACGTACCGATTCCAGCGAACGTTTCAGATCAAACAATTCTTCGGGTTCTAGAAAACGACCTTCCAATCTGATTTTTTGTAAAGCCTGGCGCAGGTCGTAAAAATGCGTGGCCGGGAAACTGTCGAACTCGCGGATAATGCGGCAAAACTCATTTACCTCATTCAGTTGTTGCAAAATGGCGTCGTACGACGTTTGAAACTGCATCTCTTCCACCCACTCGTTTCCCATGGTGCTGATGCACTTGTTGGTGAGCATCTCACGAATGCGGTCGAAACCAATTTTTGCCTCGAAATTATTTGGATAAATGTTGTGCATAGCCTTTTCTTAATCAGCTGCAAAAATACAGTTTTCAAATTTCTCTCGCAAAGGCGCAATGACGCTAAGTTTCGAAACACAATAAACACATAGGACACAATAGGAGAATACAATTTGACAATTGAACAATTTGTCAGTTCAATAATTCATGTCAATCTTCCAGAACCTTACTTTTGGGCTATGATTCGCGCAAAACAACATGCTTAATTTGCCTGCGGTTGTAGGTGTACGAAATGTGAATTAATCCATCAGTTGTTTGAATGATACACGGATAGCTGAATTCTCCTTTCGGTTCATTTTCCAGATGCATGATTGTTTTCCACGATTTTCCGTCAGTGGAATAATAAAGATCGAGTTTGTTTCTTCCCGCTTCCCACGAATCGCCACTTGGCAATGGATTATTCACCAGTAACTTTTCACCCGATTGCAGTGTGATAGCATCGATTCCCGAATTGGGATGCGAAATTGTAGTTGGCTGAACTGCCGACCATGTTTTTCCTTCATCGTACGACCAGCTTTCCATCACAACATTTTGGTTGCTGCGTAAAAGCGCCTGTATACTTTTATCAGGATAAACAAGCAAAGTTGGTTGTATAACTTTTACTGAGTCGGGTGAAGGTATGTCAATTTTTGTCCAGGTTTGGCCGCTATCTGTTGATCGCTCGATATGCGCTTTCCAGAGCTCATGGCTTTCTTCGGTGCTCGATGGACTAAGAATTACACCCGAAGACAGTTGAATCGGTTTATTCCGTATCGGGCCAAGAATTCCGTCCGGCAGTTTTTCGGGTGCCGACCAGGTTTTTCCTTCGTTAGACGAATGCATTACCATTCCCCACCAATCGTTTGGGCTGGGGCCAACTTTGTAGAAAAGATCAATTTGATTGTTTGCACTTCTGAATAAAACCGGATTCCACGTTGGGAACGACGTTGTATCAGCTTTGCCGTCGGCTACTTTTTGTGGTTTTTGCCATTGTCCGTTTTCAAAAGCAGCAGTGTATATGCTAACCTCCGGATGCCGCTCGTACGGCCCTCCAAAAAACGATACCAAAAGCCCATCGTTCGTTTCAATAATTGTTGAGGCATGACATTGTGCGTATTGCGAAGTGTCGGAAATATAGCTTTCGGAAACAAGCACAAAGTTTATGCTTTCCTCTTGGTGGCAACCAGTAATTATTAGAAAAAGAAAGCTTATCGGCAGGATTAATTTTTTCATAAATCAAATGTCGTAATTTTCTTTTTATTGAAAAAAGGTTTTGTTACCGCAACAAACTAAAAACAAATGATGCATGACCTCGGATGCTCTTTTACGAAGGTCAATTATCGTTTGTAATAAACATTCCAATGCCAATACTTACTGAATTGAACAATGTTGATACACCCGCCTCTTTGAATACGGTTCGATAAACCCTTAAATTGGTAAACATTGCTTTATTGTTGTTTAACTTATACTCACATCCTGCTTGTATGGAAATTCCAAAGAAATTGGATGCTAAAGGTGTTTCTTCCGATTCATATGTTATATCACTAATATCTTTAACAGTTCTTTTTACGACTTTTTGGCTCGACGAAAATATATAGTTCATGCATGGTGCCAGGGTTAAAGTTGGCTTGATTTTGTTTTGAGAGAAAGTATATTTCAATCCTATTGAGGGCTGAAATGCCCAAAAATCTAAATAGGTGTCGTAATAATCGGTTTGATAGCTGGCAACATCTGTATAGGATCCGTGGTTGTTTAATTTGCTGAAATCGGCTTCAACTTCAAACGATAATTTTTCATTCCAGTAAGGAAAGGAAATACTAAAAAGCATTCCGGCGGAGGGAAAATAGGTTTTGTCAAATTGATAATTAGAGAAAATACCTTTGTCGAAATGAAGTTCACCAACTCCGCCCATAATAACGGGAGCAACCCGAATTCTTGTTTTAGGTGCATTTTTTTTGTAAAAAACACATAGGGTATCGGAGCAAACACAATCGTGGTATTTATTGGTAATATCGATTAATGATTTATGATTCAGGCTAACTTTATTGATTTCTTCTTCAATTTCATTACAATCAGAAAATATTGCTTTTAATATTCCAATATGTCTATAAGAGCTTTTTTCATTGCTGTTATTTCCTTTTTTCGATAATTCATAAATTCTGCCATCTTGTTCAATCAGATACATGTAATTATTTACATCGCGATAGAAATAGAGGTTTACAATACCGCTTACAAGAAATTCAACAAAAACTGTTTTATTGGCATTATTCGGTAAATTCAATTCTTTTGATACATAAAACTTATCATCAATAAACCTGTACGATTGAATTTCAGTAGCATCCAGTTTTATTATATCCTGCTCCTGGTTTTCCTTGAATTCACATATGCGAGAATTTCGAACTTCTCCCCGGTAGTCAATCAACCCATAAACAGTATCGTTATCCCACGTAATATAATAGCCCGGACGGAAAGTAGATTGTGCCATGAGTGTTTGGCAGCTAATGAAGGAGATAAAAAAGAAAAGAATGAAAAGTTTGTTTTTGGGAAATTTAGTTGTCATTTTGATGTGCTTGTTAATTAATTTTATTTGGCATTCTAATTTATAAATTATGAGATTATAATTAGCATAAAACAATCTATGTTGTTCAGCAGCTGATGTAAAAATAGGGAACCGTTCTCCTTGTTTGAGTACGATTCCCTATATCTATTGTCTAATTACGAAAGTTTGCCTTAAACTAATTTTGAAAGTTATCCTTTCGGTACTTTCTCGTCCGGGAATCGTTTCCCGTATTCAATCCAGAATAATTTTACCTCGCTTTTCATTTCTTTTGAAAGCGAAAGTATACCGATAAGGTTGGGAATGGTCATCAAGGCAATGGTAATTCCCGATAATGTCCAGATAATTGTAGTGTCGGTAAACGAAGCCAAAAAGAATCCGATTACATAAACCACACGGTACCAAACTTCGGCTTTAACGCCAAATAAATAGGTAACTGCGCGGCCACCGTAATACGACCAACTGATGGCAGTTGAGAAAGCAAACATCAACAGTCCGATTGAAACAATGTATTTTCCGTAATCTCCAAACCAGCTTCGTGTAAAGGCAATGGTGGTAAGCGGCGCACTGTGCATCAATGATTTTCCTTCCAATACCAAACCCTTTGGATTCGGGCTTTCGGGACTTCTATCGATCTTTCCGCCGGCAACTTTTATTTCACCCGAGTAAGGCTCATTATCCACAAAAACCCGAATTTCTTCGGCTACCGAGCGGGCATGTAAAATTGTTGGCTGGTCGATAATTTCTCCGTTTTGTACCTGAAGACTATTGTTGAACATGGCCAAATCAGCGTCACCAACCAGGTAATTGTGCAGCTGGTCAACATCACTTTCATTCGTTTCTAAGTAAGTTCCGTCGAGTACCACAATATCGGTCTCCTGAAACAGGTTCTGGTGTTTCTCGGTCCAAACCCCCGACGATAACAACACAAGTCCGGTTAGTGTACAAATGATTATGGTATCGATAAATGGTTCCAGCAATGCAACCAAACCTTCAGAAACCGGCTCGTGTGCTCGTGCCGCGGCGTGGGCAATTGGTGCCGATCCCTGACCTGCCTCGTTTGAGAACAATCCACGGTTTACGCCCCGGTTAAAAGCAAAGGCAATGCTTCCACCCAAAAAGCCGCCAACAGCTGCCGAGCCGCTAAAAACGTCGCCAAAAATGGCAGCTATAGATGGTATAATATTTTCGTAGTTGTAGGTTATAACGGCGATCGCACCAATAAAATAAACGATGGCCATCAACGGTACCAGTTTCGAAGTAACATTGGCAATACGTTTAATTCCTCCAACAATTACCAGCCCAAGTAATACGGCCAAAATACCGCCACTTACCATATGGTTGATACCAAATGTTTCGAACAGCGAATTGGAGATACTGTTAATTTGCGGAAGGTTTCCGGTTCCAAACGACGAAAGGATGGTTGCAACCGCAAAAAGTCCTCCGAGCAGAGTACCGGTTTTTAAAATTTTATTGTTTTTTAATGGAATGTTCAGGCGTTTTTTCATGAAATACATGGGACCTCCGGCAATTGTTCCGTCGGCAGCTTTGTCGCGGTATTTATGCGACAGCGTAACTTCCACAAATTTAGTGGTCATACCCAGTGCTGCCGTCATCAGCATCCAGAAAAGTGCTGCCGGCCCGCCCAGGTGAATGGCCAGTGCCACACCCGCAATATTTCCGGTTCCTACTGTTCCCGACAAGGCTGTTGTTAAGGCCTGAAAGTGCGAAGTGTCGCCTACGTCGCCTTCTTTGTCGAATTTTCCTCTTACAATTCGCAGCGAATGTTTCAGGTAACGGAACTGCGGAAATTTCAGGTAAATGGTAAAAAAGATACCCGTTCCGAGTAATAGAAATACAAACCATTCCGAGCCTCCAATATGGCCGTCGATGGTAGAAAGAATCTCATTGAGTTTGTTCATTATTTGCAGTTTTTTTATACGTTGAATTGTTAATTCAAAAAGGTAACTTTTGAAACTCGCATAGCCCAATACTTTTCGTCGGATTGAAGGTATTGTCGTATGCTCGTTTCAAAAATCGAGCTAAAAATAGTAATCCTGTTCAATTTGCTAAAAAATGAGGGTTTTTATTTTTAAAATGTTATTAAATCCTGAGAAAGGTCATCTTTTGTGGTGGCTTGTTTGGCGGAGTACGCCAGATCATGTTTTTAAGCCTGCTTTTCAAATTCTTTTAAACATTATCGAAACCCATTGGATTTTGTCGTAATTTCGCGTAAACAACTTAAAAAGCAATTAATCATGTTACCAAAGTTTTTATTAGCCGACAATTCACAGGAAACTCCTGATACTATTTTTGTAGTTCACACCGAAACACCGCGTTTTATTGTTGAAGCAGATATCGATGATTTCTGGAACAACCAGGAAATTCACTGGATGGATGGTGAGCCGGGAGACGAAAAGTTGATTTCGGAGTTGGTTGAAGCAGCCGAAGAGTTTTTGGAAAAAGAATTTGAAAATGAAGAACTTCTGGCAGAAGACGATGATGAAGAGTAGTTTTTAACGCGCTGATTTCATTCAGCAAAAAATACACGGAATAGCAATGGCAGCAGATCGTTTATATCGTTCGCGTAACCGGGTACTTGGAGGTGTTTTGGCTGGTTTTGCCGAATACTTTTCGGTGGATGTGGTTTTAATACGAGTAATTTATGTGCTGCTATCGCTTTTCTCTGCCGGATTTCCCGGCTTGTTGGTGTATATTATTTTCTGGGTTGTAACACCTGAAAAACCTTTCCATCCGTATAATTCCGACACTAATTCGTAAGCTCTTCAAACGAAAGATCCATTAAAGGAAAATCTTCCCAGCCCTTAAAATCAAAATGCCACCATTCAGAACTAATCACTGAAAATCCAAAATGAGACATAACACCAATTAAAATGGTGCGGTTTTGCAGGGCTGCTTCCGGAAGATCGGTATAATCTGAGTGGGCTTTTTCCGAGAAATCATCAAAGGCAGTAGGCATTTTCAGCTCTTGCTTAGTGGTTAAACTCACCAGCGAAACATCAACCGCACAACCCCGGTTGTGGCGGGAGCCGGTTTTCGGGCTGGCCACAAAATCAGGATCGGGATACACCTCATAAAATTTCAGCGTTGCGGCATACGGACGATAAGCATCGTAAATTTTTAAGCCAAGATTTAGCGATGCCAGCGAATCCTGCACCAGCTTTAAAGCCGCCGCCACCGGTTTTCGGGCATAGGCTTTTGGCGATTTGTAAATTACTTCTTTCGTAAAATTATTGTTGGTGGCGTAACGAATATCAAGCACCACATTTTTTAGCTCCTTTTCCAGGTCAACCAGTTCCATGTCCGGATTTTCTGCAAGCTGAGTTTTGTATTCTTCCACTGAATTTACAATTGGCAGATTATGTGGATTCCGATGCTCAGTAGTGCTTTTTGAAGCACACGAAAACACAAAAGCACTCAATAAAAGGAGCGTAAGTATTTTGGTCGTTCTTTTCATTTATTCCTGTTCAACTCCTTTTAATGACAATTGAATACGTTTGCGCGGAATGTCCAATTCTTTCACCCGCACTTTTACGTGTTGATGTAATTTTACAATTTCGTTGGGGTCGGAGATAAAACGATCGGCCATCTCTGAAATGTGTATCAGTCCCGACTCTTTAATACCCACGTCAACAAAAGCTCCAAACTTGGTAATGTTGTTTACAATTCCGGGCAGCACCATACCAACCTGCAAATCGGAGATGTTGAAAATACCATCGGCAAATTCAAAAATCTTGATTGGTTTTCGCGGATCGCGGCCTGGTTTCAATAATTCGTTTTTTATGTCGGTCAGGGTAGGGAGGCCTACTTCGGCAGTCACATAATTTTTAAAATCAATTTTCGAAATCAGTTCTTCATTTCTGATCAGGTCTTCGACCTCGCATTTGAGGTCTTTGGCAATTTTCGAAACAATTTTATACGATTCCGGATGCACTCCAGAATTATCCAACGGATTTTTGGCATCGGGAATTCGCAGGAATCCGGCAGCCTGTTCAAAGGCTTTTGGCCCCATACGTGGCACTTTCTTCAGTGCGTCGCGCGATTCGAACATCCCGTTCTCTTTTCTATAAGTGGTAATATTTTCAGCCAACTGCGGTCCAAGCCCCGAAATGTAGGTTAGCAGGTGTTTGCTGGCGGTATTTAAATTCACGCCAACAGAATTCACACTGAGTTCAACCACCGAATCAAGACTGCTTTTCAGATTTTTCTGATCCACATCGTGCTGGTATTGTCCAACGCCAATACTTTTCGGGTCGATCTTTACCAGTTCGGCAAGTGGATCCATCAAGCGGCGGCCAATTGAAATGGCCCCACGCACGGTAACATCATATTGCGGAAATTCCTGTCGGGCCACCGATGAGGCGGAATAAACCGATGCGCCGTCTTCGCTCACCACGTAAACACGCACATCGCGGTTGTAACGTAACTTTTTTATAAAAGCTTCTGTTTCGCGGCTGGCCGTTCCGTTTCCAATGGCAATGGCATCAATCTGGTAAATTTCCACCATCGAGGAAATTTTTTTGGCCGCCATCTTTTTTTCTTCCTGTGGTTTGTGCGGGTAAATATTTTCATTGTGCAGCAGGTTTCCCTGTTCATCCAAACAAACTACCTTACAACCAGTACGGTAACCCGGATCGATGGCCAGTGTTCGTTTTTGGCCCAGCGGAGGTGCCAGCAGCAACTGTTTCAGGTTTTCGGTAAAAACGTTTATGGCTTCAGTATCAGCTTTTTCTTTCGATAATTTGGCAAATTCCGTTTCAATCGATGGCTGGATGAGGCGTTTCAAACTATCTTTTACGGCAAGTGCTACCTGTTCCGCACTGTCGTTGTTTCCTTTTACAAAAAATCGTTCGAGGTTTTCCAGCACCCGCTCTTCATTTGGCGAAATGGAAACACGCAGGAATCCTTCGTTTTCGCCGCGGCGCATGGCCAGTAAACGGTGCGAAGGACACTTTTTCAGCGGTTCGCTCCAATCAAAGTAGTCGCGGTATTTGGCGGCCTCTTCTTCTTTTCCTTTAATTATTTTTGAGGTGATGTAAGCTCCCAGATCAAAAACTTTACGCACAATATTACGGGCGCGTTCATTTTCGCTTACCCATTCGGCAATTATATCGCGGGCACCCGAAAGTGCGTCTTCTACTGATGGTACATCGTCGTTTAAAAACTGGTTGGCCCGGTATTCCGGATCGCGTTCCAGCTGTTTCATTATGATTTTGGCCAGTGGCTCCAACCCTTTTTCGCGGGCGATGGTAGCTTTTGTGCGGCGTTTCGGTTTATAGGGCAGGTAAATGTCCTCCAGTTCAACCGAATCAAAACAATCTTCAATTCGCGATCTCAAATCGGGCGTTAGCTGCCCCTGTTCATCAATGGTTTTCAGAATGGTTTCCTTGCGTTTGGCAAGTTCTGCATACTTATCGTTTTGCTCTTTAATTTGAAGCACCTGCACTTCGTCGAGACTGCCGGTACGTTCTTTTCGGTAGCGCGAAATAAACGGAACGGTGGCGCCTTCATTCAGTAAATTTATGGTGTTTAAAACCTGGGTAGTATTCAGCCCCAGATTGCGGGCAATAAGATCTATGGTTTTGTTTTGCATATTTCGTTTTCTTGAATCGCAAAGGTAGACAAGGAACTTTTCATTTCAAAAGAAGATGACAAAACAAAAAAACCACCCGGGGCTTTCCGGGTGGTTTGCAGTTAACTACGAAAATTTACGCTATTTCCGTAAAGTAAAAATATGGTCTTTAAAATCGTCGGTAACTACAACGCGGTATTCGCCGCTCGTTAAGTTCGATATGTCGTAGCTTTTATGTATCGTTAATTTTTTACCCAGGTTATACCCATACACATGTTCTCCGTTTTTATAAATGTTCAGGAAAACACCTTTTTGTGCCGTATTTAGAAAGGAAACATTCAGTTGGCCGTTATCCAGTTTCATATACGGTTCATATAAATGTTGTACATTTTCGGTGGTAATTTTTCTGTCCGAAACCATTATTTTGTTATTCAGACTTTGGTTGCCGTAATTGATACAAATGCAGTAGGTGCCGTTACCCAATGCCGAAAAATCAAGATTTTCGTTGTAACTGGCCAGTTTTTTTGTGGTTTTGTGAAAGAAGACCACTGCGTTGTTTTCATTTGTAACGGTAATCTCGAAAGTTTTGGGAACGTTGGAGTTGAATGCCAGTAAGGCAGCTTCATTTCCGTTTTGCGAAATCTCCATTTTCGGAAGATCGGTGGCGCCTGCATGTAACGCTGCTACAGCGAATAATACAAACATTTTTAAGAATAAGAACCTTGTTTTCATGTTGCGTTTTTTGGATTATTGATTGCAAAAAAAATAAATAAAGACCTGTGAGTCTTTAATGCAATTTACGACGATTATGTCTTAAATACAATGGTTGGCGAAATATTATTTTGGTGAAAACCAGATTGTTAGGATGGGATAAGGGCTGGTTTTAAGATGTTGCTGACACAAATGTTTAAAAAGTAGGAAAGCGATGAAAATAAAAAACCGCTCTGCACAGGATATACAGAGCGGTTTCATGTTAAATTACTGGTTACTAATCTAGAAACTCAAACCAACGGTAAAATTGGTACACGGAAGCTTCGATTTTTTTTCGGATCCAAGGTTATCCGAAAACTCCGCATCTACGAATTGTTGCAGATATACACCCGGATAATCATCGCTTTCCAGTTCTGAGCTGATGGTGTTAAACTCTACGCCAAGCATCAGTATTCCGTAACGTATGTTTAAACCGGTTGAAAATCCAAAATCAACTGTACCCAGAAAAAAGTCCTCGGCATCGTCAATCATATCTGAATAATAGATTACCGCTCCTGTTGCCCATGCACAATCAAGTTTTGTATAAACATCAAATTCCAGTTTATCCACCGGACTGTATGTGAGAGACGGCCCAATTTTCGACCCGGCACGAAGAACACCGAGGCTACCGTCATTCACATCATCTTCATTTTCGAAATTATGGAAAACGGTATATAGGTAGTCTACATTAATACCAAGCGCCATATCGTTGCGATTTATAACGCGTTTAAGCAAAAATATCGATCCCAACTCAAAATTGGCTCCTGCCTTTGATGTAATACCCAGGTCGTTCCAGTCCTGTTCCTCCAATCCGAATTGTTTCCACGAAGGACTCGAATACCCGAAACGGAAATAGAATTGATTGTCGAGGTTTTGCCCGAAGCTTATAATGGACACAAGAATAAATAATACAGTGAAAGTTGCTTTTTTCATGTTCGTTGTAAATTTTAATATATGGTTAAACTTAAAAGCGTATTTGTTCTGAAATAATAGTTTGCGTTTACAAGTTATGATAATCTGAGTTAATATGAAAATAGAAATTTGCCTCGCAGTTTTGTGCCCGTTTTTTAGAAATCAAAAATGCTTTTTCTTTTTGCTTCTATTTCCTTTCATCTTTTGTGTTGTTTTTGCTATTTTTGCACCTCATTTTCAAAAAGAAGTAAAAGCATGTTTGATAATTTAAGCGACAGGCTGGAGAAGTCCTTCAAACTACTGAAAGGGCAGGGGAAAATTACCGAGATCAATGTGGCGGAAACGCTAAAAGATATTCGTCGTGCCTTATTGGATGCCGACGTTAACTTTAAAATTGCCAAAAAATTTACCGACGACGTAAAAGTCAAAGCTTTGGGGCAGGATGTTTTGTCTGCCGTAAAACCGGGGCAGATGATGGTGAAGATCGTAAAAGACGAGCTGGCAGAATTGATGGGAGGTACTTTTGCCGATATCAAGCTTGAGAATAAACCGGCAGTAATTCTGATGTCGGGTTTACAAGGTTCGGGAAAAACAACTTTCTCCGGAAAGCTGGCAAATATGCTGAAAAGCAAAAAAGGCCGTCATCCGCTGTTGGTGGCATGCGACGTTTATCGTCCGGCTGCAATCGATCAGTTGAAAGTTTTGGGCGAGCAGATAAAGGTTCCGGTTTATACCGAAGAAGGAAACATGGATCCGGTGAAAATTGCCAAAGCAGCAATTCAACATGCCAAAGCCAACGGCAACGATGTGGTGATTGTGGATACCGCGGGTCGTTTGGCAGTTGATGAGCAGATGATGAACGAGATTTCTGCGGTGAAGAAAGCAATCAATCCGGATGAAATTCTGTTTGTGGTTGACTCAATGACGGGTCAGGATGCCGTAAACACAGCAAAAGAATTTAACGACCGCCTCGATTTCGACGGTGTTGTTCTTACCAAACTCGATGGTGATACCCGCGGTGGTGCGGCGTTATCAATTCGTGCGGTGGTTGAGAAACCAATTAAGTTTGTGGGTACCGGCGAAAAAGTTGATGCGCTCGACGTTTTCCACCCCGATCGTATGGCCGACCGTATTTTGGGAATGGGTGATATTGTTTCGCTGGTTGAAAAAGCCCAGGAACAATTTGATGAAGAAGAAGCAAAACGCCTGCAGAAAAAGCTGCAAAAAAATACATTTGATTTTAACGATTTCCTGAAACAGATTAACCAGATTAAAAAGATGGGTAACCTGAAAGATGTGATGGGAATGATTCCGGGCATGGGAAAAGCGTTAAAAGGAATGGATATCGACGATGATGCATTCAAACACATCGAGGCTATTATTTTTTCGATGACACCGGCTGAGCGGGAAAATCCATCGTTGATTAACGGAGGCCGCAGAAAGCGTATTGCCAATGGTTCAGGAACCGATATTCAGGAAGTAAACCGTTTGCTGAAACAGTTTGGCGAAACCCGCAAAATGATGCGTATGGTGTCGCAGGGGAAAAACATTCAGCGTATGATGAGCGGCATGCAGGGACAGGGACGAAAGTTCTAGAAAACCCCTCGCAAAGGCGCAGAGTCGCAAAGAAAAACAAGAACAAGGGATGACAGAAAATGAAATTTCAAAGATAATTGTCAACACTTGTTATGAGATACATGTTGAACTTGGACCAGGACTACTTGAGTCGGTTTATGAAGAGATTTTATACCTTGAGCTAAAAAGCCAGGGATTAAAAGTCGAAAGACAAAAACCAGTGCAAGTTGTCTGGAAGGACCAAATTATTGGAGAAGGTTTTCGATCAGATTTGATTGTTGAGAATAAGGTTATTGTCGAATTAAAATCGGTACAAACTGTGGCTCCTGTTCATAAGAAACAGTTACATACTTATCTCAAGCTAACAGATCTGAAATTAGGTCTCTTAATTAACTTTAATGAGACGCTAATAAAAAACGGAATAACACGAATTGTAAACAAACTATTATAAACTTGGCGTCTTGGCGCCTTAGCGAGAACAGTATGAATTTGATCGACGGAAATAAAGTTGCTGCTGAAATCAAGCAGGAAATAGCAGAAGAGGTTAAACAAATCATCGACAACGGAGGGAAACAACCTCATTTGGCAGCTATTTTGGTTGGTCATGATGGTGGTAGCGAAACCTATGTTGCTTACAAAATTAAAGATTGTGAGGCGGTAGGTTTTAAGTCTTCGCTGATTCGTTATGAAGACGATGTAACCGAAGAAGAATTGCTAGCCAAGGTTGAGGAATTGAACAACGACGACGATTTGGACGGTTTTATTGTTCAGTTGCCACTGCCAAAACATATCTCGGAGCAGAAAGTAATTGAAGCCATCGATCCGAAAAAAGATGTTGACGGATTTCACCCGATAAACGTTGGACGTATGGTAATTGGTTTACCGTCTTTTGTATCAGCAACTCCATACGGAATTGTTGAATTGCTGAAACGATACAACATCGAAACCAGCGGTAAAAACTGTGTGGTTTTAGGCCGTAGTAATATTGTTGGTCGCCCGATGAGCGTGTTGATGTCGCAAAAAGCGATTAACGCCACTGTAACCGTTGCTCACAGCCGCACCGCTAACCTTAAAGAGGTTTGTGCCAATGCCGATATTTTAATCGTAGCAATGGGAGTTCCTGAGTTTGTAACCGCTGATATGGTTAAAGAAGGTGCTGTTGTTATCGACGTGGGAACTACACGCGTAAAATCAGATAAAACAAAATCGGGATGGAAACTGAAAGGCGATGTTTTGTATGATGAGGTAGCTCCAAAATGTTCGTACATTACTCCGGTACCGGGTGGAGTAGGACCGATGACACGTACCTCGTTGTTGTTAAATACCTTGCTGTCGGCAAAAAAAGAGATCTATAAATAAAACGATATAAATTATTGAGAAAAGGGAACACATCAGTGTTCCCTTTTTTTATGCTGTTTTCCAAACGGTTAGATTTGGAAATTTGTTTGTAGAACCAATATAAATAGCATTTTTTGCCATCGAATAAAACTGCTACGTGACAGTTTCTGAATATTTGTCAAATATTTTTCTATTTTTGAAACCTGACTAAGTCCAAAAACCAAAAAATTGAAGAATGGAAAGTGGTGATACTAACGAGGGAGCTAAGTTTAAAGACAGCAAATTCAAGCAAGAGATTCATTCGAAAGTTATTCGTGCAGGAAAAAGAACTTATTTTTTCGATGTAAAAAGCACTCGAAATGATGAGTACTACTTAACCATTACCGAAAGCAAAAAGCGCTTTGGCGAAAACGGTAAATATTCGTACGAGAAACACAAAATCTTTTTATACAGGGAGGACTTCACCAAGTTCATCGAAAGTCTGCAGGAAGTAGTTGATTTTATTCACGGCAAACAACCTGAAGAGATAAGAGAGGACCTTGAAGCACAAGCCGATACAGAGGAAGTTACTGAAGAGGAAGAAGTTTCGGTTAAAGACTACACCAACGTAGAGTTTGAAGATATTTAAGCCGTAATATTTTACCCCAATTCACTTAATTCCAGCCAACGTAATTCTTTTTCGTCAAGCTGCGATTTCATGTCGTCTAATTGCAACGATTTTTCGTATAATTCGTTGTGATTCAGATTACCTGAATTAAGTAATTCTTCCAATTCGCCAATCTGCTCTTCAAGTTCCGGTATTTCGTTTTCCAGCTGCTCAAATTCACGTTTTTCTTTAAACGATAATTTCTTTTTTGTTTGCGGTTGAGCAGGTTTTGAAGCAGTTTCCAATTTTGTTTTGGCTTCAGCTTTCTTTTTTGCCTCTTGTTTAGCCTTTATTTGCTCCTCTTCTTCTACTTTGTTGCGGTAAACGGTATAATTCCCAGGGAAGTCAGTAATCGCCCCTTCGCCCTCAAAGACAAAAAGGTGATCCACAATTTTATCCATAAAAAAGCGGTCGTGCGAAACCACTACCACACAACCTGCAAACGACTGCAAATAATCTTCCAACACGTTCAGCGTCATAATATCCAGGTCGTTGGTAGGCTCATCAAGTATCAGGAAATTCGGATTTTGCATGAGCACTGTGCACAGGTATAAACGGCGCTGCTCGCCACCGCTCAGCTTTTCAATATAATTGTATTGCGTTTCCGGCGGGAATAGAAAATGCGTCAGCATTTGTGTGGCGCTCATTTTCGTTCCATCCTCAAAATGAATGAACTCGGCAATTTTTTGAACCGCTTCAATTACTTTTTCCTGCGGATCGAAAGCAATTCCTTCCTGGCGGTAGTAGCCAAATTTTATCGTCTGGCCAATTTCTATGGCACCCGAATCGGGCGTTAATGTTTGCGTTAAAAGGTTCAGGAAAGTCGATTTACCGGTACCGTTTTTACCTACAATACCAACCTTCTCGAAACGTTGAAATTTATACGAAAAATCTTCGATCAGTTTAACGCCGGGGAACGATTTTGAAACATGTTCCAGCTCAACAATCTTTTTACCCAGGCGTGCCGATTTTACACTCATTTCCACTTTATCATCGCGAATATTCTGCGAGGCTTTGTCTTTCAGTTCCTGAAACGCATCAACGCGGTATTTCGCTTTATGGCTTCGCGCTTTTGGCATGCGGCGCATCCACTCAATTTCGGTGCGCATCAGGTTTTTAGCTTTTGATATGCTGGCCTGCTGCATGGCAATTCGTTCTTCGCGTTTCTCCAAAAAATACGAGTAATTGCCCTGGTAACGGTAAATTTGGTTGTCCTCCATTTCGATGATCTCGTTGCAAACGCGATCAAGAAAATAGCGGTCGTGTGTTACCATCAACAACGTCGATTTTGTCTTTGCGAGATAAGCTTCCAGCCATTCAATCATTTCCAGATCGAGGTGGTTGGTGGGCTCGTCAAGAATCAGCAAGTCGGGTTGGTTGATCAGCACTTTTGCCAGTGCCAGTCGTTTTTGCTGCCCCCCCGAAAGTTCTGAAACTTTCTGCTCCAGGAAATTGATCTTTAGCTCAGTCAGGATTTGCTTAATTTCCACTTCGATAGCCCAGGCATTTAGCTCGTCCATTTTTGCCGAAATAGCAGTAATCTCATCCTGTTTGTTGTGGGCCACAGCCAACTCGAAAGCTTTTACGGTTTTTATCTTTTCGTTGTCGCTTTCAAAAACTTCCTCAATTACGGTGTTGTTTGGGTTCAAGTCAGGAATCTGCTCAAAATAGCCCATTTTAACATCGTTGGTGAGGGTGATCACACCTTCATCGGGCGATTCTTTTCCGGCCAGAAGATCGAGCAGGGAAGATTTTCCTGTTCCGTTTTTTGCAATAAGCGCAACTTTTGCTCCTTCAAAAACGGTAAAGGAAATATTCTCAAAAAGCATTAACTCTCCCCAACGTTTCGAGAGGTTTTCAGCTTGTATAAATGGTTTCATGATTTACGATTTGTTTTGCGAAGAATCCTCTTTTTGTTCTTCTTGTAGAACCACGCTGTCTTTATAATCAAACAACATATTCAGGAAAGTAGGAATATTTTTAGCTGTGGCACTGTTTGGCGAGTTGCTCAAAATTGCAATGCCAATGTCTTCCTGGTCGCAAACGGCAATTTCGGCTTTATACCCCAAAACATATCCTCCGTGGTAGGCAATTTCGCGCCCTTTGTAATCTACAATTCTCCAGCCGATGCCGTAACGTTTTGATTTTACATCGTGGCCCCAGCTTCTGAAATAAGAGCGGTTTAAGGGCGAATTTACCTGAGGAGTAAAAACAGTTTGACGTGCTTTTGTATCGAAAAGCTCCGAATCGTCGTCGGTTAAAGTGCACAAAAATTGACCAAGATCCGAAATACTGGCGTTAACACCGGCTGCCGGAGCAGTGGAGTAATAACGGTCGTTAAGGCGCATTGGGCTGTAACGATTGTGTCCGCGATTGTAATGCGGATAAGCTTTGTTATTGTTGTTTTTAAAATCTTCAAAATTCACTGAAGCATCGGCCATACCAAACGGCTGAAACAGTTTCTCTTTAATCACCGACTCAAAAGTTTTCTGTGTTTTTGCACACGTAATCGGATCGTAAATACTGTAAACCACATTTTGGTAACCGTAGTTTTGCCCGGGAGCAGCGGTAAGATCAACCTGATCTAATCGCTCAATAATTTGTTCCAGCGGCACTTTGTCTTCTACCATTAGGTCGTAAGCGTGAGGAATTAATCCGGAGGTGTGACTCAGCAGATGACGAACAGTGAGTTGGTTGGTGTATTCCGGATTTTTTAGTTTAAAATCGGGAAGGTAGTCAATAATACGGTCGTCGAGTTTTACAATATTTTCTTCATCAAGAATTCCTGCTAAAACTCCGGTTAGCGATTTTGAAACCGAAGCCAGGCGAAAAACAGTATTTTCGTTCACCGGATTTTTCTCACCGGCTTTTCGAACGCCAAAACATTTCACCAACGCAATCTTTCCTTTGTAGGTAATTACCGCTGCAGCTCCAACAGTTCCCGATTCTTTTAAATTTTGTTCCAGTAAACTATCGAAAAGTGTAACTGTATTCTCAATTTCAACAACGGGATTATACTCGGGCTCAACAACAGCAACTTCCTGCGGGGTTTGTGCTTCTGCCTTTTCCGTTCCTACAAACGACTGTAATTTGAAAGCCAGAATTGCTAACCCAACTACCACCACTACTACGTAAATTCTTCTCTTCAAAACGATTCCTCCTTCACAATTTCAACAAAAATAGAATTTATCTGCTTGATTTTTAGGTGAAGCGGAATTTTCTGGACATTTTTTATTCACGAGTTGATATTAATAACCTGCGAAAAAGAAAAAAGCCGGCATGAACCGGCTTTTTATTTTGCTGTTTAAATATTACTTAAAACCATTTCAAGTAAGGAGGAGAAACGATGCTTAAGCAATTCATTAAATAGGACTGCACACTTTTGTTTTTGTTACACGTTTTGAGAAAAAATTTCATTTATTTTTGAGAAAAATTAGAAAATGAGAAAGAAAGAACTCTTTGAATACATTATAGATTATTTCGAAAAATCAATGCCAATTGCTGAAACAGAGCTTGATTACGGGAATCCGTTTGAGCTGATTGTCGCTGTAATTTTATCGGCTCAATGCACCGATAAACGGGTGAATCAAATTACTCCCGAGTTGCTGAAACGTTTTCCAACACCCTACAAAATGGCCGAGGTGGAACCGGCAGAAGTTTTTGATTACATCAGAAGTTGCTCGTATCCGAATAATAAGGCCAAACACCTGGTTGGAATGGCACAAAAACTTATCGAATTGTTTGATGGAGAAGTTCCGAGCGATGTTGATGACCTGCAAAAATTACCTGGTGTTGGACGAAAAACGGCGAATGTAATTGCCTCGGTTGTATACAACAAGCCAGCGTTGGCTGTTGATACCCATGTTTTTAGAGTGGCAGCTCGTATTGGATTAAGCACGAACGCAAAAACACCTTTGGCAACCGAACTGCAGTTAATGAAATACATACCGGAAGAATTAGTGCCCAAGGCCCACCACTGGCTTATTCTGCACGGACGTTACACCTGCTTGGCTCGTAAGCCCAAATGCGAAAAATGCGGACTAACCGAGGTGTGTAAGTTTTATAAAAAGGAAGTGCAGAAGTAATTCCTGCAGACAATTTGTTGTAAATTTTAATTGGTCGACTTTAACTCTTTAGCAGTCTCCTGAATTATTTTCCAGGCATTTTTCACATGTTTTTCTTCAATGTGTGTTTGTCCGATATTCATACGAAGCACAACTTGCCCGTCTAATTTTGTGTGGGTGAAAAAGATCTTTCCGGCTTCGTTGATGGTGTTCATCAGTTTAAGGTTGAACGCATCATCGGATTTATAACGGAAACAAACCATGTTCATTGTTGTGGGGACAACCACTTCAAATTCTTCTGAATCGTTTACCCAGTTTTCAAATTCATTGGCCAGTCGAACATGCTCGCGAATAAGGAACTGAAGTCCTTCAACTCCGTAGTGGCGAATTACAAACCACAGTTTTAATGCTCTGAAACGTCGGCCGAGTTGAATGTGCCAGTCGCGGTAATCAAACACTTCGCCCGATTCTGTGGCTTTGTTGCGTAAGTATTCCGGAAGAATGGAAAAAGTATTGATTAGTTCGTGTCGGTTGGCCACCCAAAAAACATTACAATCAAAATTGGTAAACATCCATTTGTGTGGGTTAAAACTGTAACTGTCCGCCAGCTCCACACCATTCGCTAAATGTCTGAATTCCGGACAAAGCATGGCCGTTCCCAGCGATGCAGCATCAATATGAAACCAGCATTTCTGCTGTTTACAGATCTTCCCGATTTCGGGTAGTGGATCGATTGCAGTTGATGAGGTTGTTCCAATAGTTCCGCAAACAAAAAATGGAATTAATCCATTGGCGCGGTCTTGTTGTATCTGCTGTTCAAGCAGGTCGGTACGCATTGAGCAGTTTTCATCTACGTCGATCAGTCTCAAGTTTGCCCGCCCGATTCCTGCAATTTTAATTCCTTTTTCTACCGATGAGTGCGTTTGTGAAGAAACATAAGCCACCAGTTTTTTATCCAGCCCGTCTTCGTTTGTTTTAAATTTTGTAACTCTTTCACGTGCAGCGATAATTGCCGTTAAGGCTGCTGTTGATGCGGTATCCTGGATAACCCCGCCACCTGAAGAAGTTGAGTGGAACTGTTCGGGCATGTTCATCATATCTGCCAGCCAGTCGAGTACCCGGGTTTCCACTTCGGTTGCTGCCGGACTGGTAGCCCATAACATTCCCTGTACGCCAAGTCCCGAGGATACCAGGTCGCCTAAAATTGAGGGAAAAGAAGTGTTGGCATTAAAATAAGCAAAAAAGTTGGGCGACTGCCAGTGCGTAATTCCCGGCATAATTTTTTCATCCAGATCTTTAATCATATCGTCAATACTTTCACCTTGCAGTGGTGCCGCATCCGGTAATGAGTTGATGATATCGCCGGGTTTTACCTGCGAAAGTACCGTATAATCTTCGATCTGTTCGTAATAATCAGCAATCCAGTCGATTATTTTTTTGCCTTCTTCCCGAAACTGCTCCGGGCTCATATGGTAGTTAAGTTTTTCCAATTTTGTGTGGTTTAGTTTTTCAGATTGAGTTTTGCAAATAAGGAGAATTATTAATACCTGACTTCAAAGTCGGTATACGTTTCAATAGCCTGAAGTTCGGCATGGTGAACACTCTTTACAAGGGAAAGGGGAGGCCCAACCCATAGGTAATCAAGCAATGTTTTAACAGCCGGTTCCGAACCTTGCGCCACAACCATCACGCCTCCATCAACCGTATTGCGCACCCAACCGGTAACATTTAGTAATTTGGCTTGTTGCTGCACGTAGTAGCGAAAACCTACTCCCTGAACTCTTCCTGTTACTCTTATTTCGTATTGAATCATATTTTTAAATTCATGCGAACGTAAAAGTAATAAAATTGATTATTTAAGCTTGTACCAAATAGTCAGTCAATTCTTTTTTGGTTGCTTTATATTTAATAGTTAAAGAGGAATCGGCTGTTTGCAGTTGACTTACAATTTGTGAAACCTGGTTCAAAACATCCACACATCCGTCGTACGAACGATTGATTTTGCTCTGTACAACCCAGTCCATAATGAGGTTGTCAAAGAAGTAATCGGCAAAAGTTGTCAGTCCGTCCAATTGCAGATCCATGGTGCCTATCTGGTTTACCTGAACATCTTTAAGTTCGCGGTTAAATTTGCGCAACCAGTATTGTACGTCGTGTATAAGCGCTTTGGCATCGTCCATTTTCGAATGTTTTACAGCCGTTGCCAATAATCCTCCGCCAACCATATCGAATGCTCCCCAGTTTTGTGCCTGGCGCAAAGATTCCAGTGCCAGCTTTAAACCTTTAATGGCCATTTCGCCGGCATGTATTGCTTCGTTAACTTCTTTCTTTTGTGAATAGTAGTGGCCGAGTTGTTCTTCATATTTCTGAAGGGTACCATCGTTTGCGGCTTTTAACTGCTGTTCTTTTGCCGTTAATTGCACTTTGTAATCTTTTTCGGGATTTCCGCATTGTTGAAGTTCGCGGCTCAGTCTTTCAACCTCTTGTTTTAGGTTGTCGATCTGTTTTTGGCAATTCTCATATTTCAGTTTGGCTGCCAGGTATTCCTGCCGTTCTTTATCAAGCTTCTTTTCTTTTGTTCCTAAAATCTCATGAAAAAGGCCGGATAGGCCTCCATCTTCCAGTCGTTTAACATCTTCGAACTCCTTTTGCAGTTCTTTTTTGAGTTGAATTAACTTGTTTTGTTCTTGAGAAAGTTCGTTTTGAGTAAGGTTTAAAAGTTTTTCAAGGCGGATTTTTTCTTCCGCACTTTCTTTCAATTGAATGAGGTTCATGTTGTAATTATTGTTTTTTGTAAAGTTAAAAGATTTTCCCCTGCTTTAATTTTTAAATGCTTCAACATTTTCGGGCTGTACCAGCGCCCAGATTGAATAAACACCGATGCCCGTTCCGATTGGGAAACTAAACAGGTTAAGTACAGAAATGATGAGGGTAAGAATTCGGGCCCACTCTTTACGTTTGAATAAACCTATTCCGGCAAGAATCCCCGGCAGGCTTACTATAAAAGCAATAATCATGATTACGTTGGCGACAATCGAAAGTACAAATTCGGCTTCGTGATCATCGGCAAAATCACCAATTAGGTGAAAAAGAATAAAAATAGTTGTAGCGATTATTAATCCAAAAATGCTGTAGACAATTTGTAGTGTAGCAACTACGTTAATGTGTTTTTCCATGACTTGTTGTTTTTTGTTTCCCTGAATGTACAGAATTCACTGGTGTACCGGTGAAACTTTTAGATGAACAGCAACAATTTGCCGTTAAATTAGTTATTTCGATAGGGTTAGTTAATTGGAAAACTTTAATTTTGCATCGCAAAGTTTCAAAGGGATAGGATATGGAAATTTTAAAAGTAGTTTTATTGGCGGTTGCCTTATTGGGCGTCGGAATGTTGGGAATGGCGATGAGGATTGTTTTTCTGAAAGGAGGAAAATTTCCGAATACGCACGTTGGCGCAAACGCTCATTTAAAGAAAAACGGAGTTTATTGTGCTACTACGCAAGATAAATTGGCACAGCGCGAGGCCCAAAAAGAATTTCAATTCAAAAAGTTGAATTTAGCGACAGATACAGAAGCCGGTAAATAACCGGCCTTTTTTATTCAGTGAGACCCAAATTACAGGAGAGAAACGAACTGTAATTTGATGGTCGAACTAATCCCGATAGCGGAGCGTATCGGGATAAATGAGTTAATGCTCCGATTCTTATTTTTTAGCAAAACTTTATATTAATACGTTGTTAGTTTGCAACGAGATCGCTCATTTTCTGAGCATCGCTCCAAAACCTTCCGACATGTATACCTGGTTCTCACCATTTTCGTCGGCATAAATAAAATAGATTTCCATTCCCGGAACCAGTCGTGCAATTTCAATTCCTGCATCTTTACCCAACACCATAAAAGCAGTGGCAAAAGCATCAGCAGTCATACAATCGTTGGCAACTACCGTAGAGCTTAACAAACTGTGCTGTACCGGGTATCCTGAAATCGGGTCGATAGTATGCGCATATTTTTTACCATCTTCTTCATAAAAATTCAGGTAATTGCCTGATGTTGCCATGGCGCGGTTATTCAGCATTAAAGCTGCACTTAGCTCATTTGCAAAAGGATTTTCAATGGGCTTGCGAATTCCTATTGTCCAAACTTTGCTTTTGTCGTTTACGCCTTTTGCCACAACTTCGCCGCCAATATCAACCATATAGTTCAGGCAGCCTTTTTTTTGCAGAAACTCACCGATCAAATCGCAGGTGTATCCTTTGGCAATGGCACTCATATTTATCGTCATTTGCGGATTTTCCTTTATGATCTGGCCATTTTCGAGGCGGATTTTTTCATATCCACAAATTTGCTTTAACGAATCCACCTTTTCATTTGTCATTTTTTGCCGGTCCTCGGGTCCAAATCCCCATGCGCTAATCAGCGGACCTGCGGTAATATCGAAAGCACCATTGGTAATTTTTGCAATTTCCTCAGCTTTTAAAAAGCAGGTTACAAATTCAGGTTCAAGCTCAATGGGAGTGTTGTTATTTACTTTTGAGATGGTTGCCTCTTTGTCGTAATGTGAAAAAATAAGCGACAAACGTTGCAGCTCCTCATCAATTTCCGTTTGCAGGTCTTCTCCGTTTGGACTTTCGTATTTAATGCTGTAATAGGTGCCATATATGGTTCCGTTATTGGCAATGTATTTCGAAGTGCCGGTGTTACAAGCTTGAAAAATAAGGATTAACCCTATAAGGAAAAGTATTCGCTGATTCATTTTTACGTAGTTGAATTTGTTGCGAATTTAGGAAATTTATGCGCAAGGGGCAGTACTGCCTAACTGAAAAACCAGAGAAGTTTTAATGAAAGCTCTCAATTATCTTTCAGTCATTAAATCAATCAAGCGGTTAAGTTTTTCGCGAAGGTCGATCAGTTCATCCACCGAGATTTTATCGGTATCAAGTTGGGCAACCAGCTTTTCCGGTATTTCGGCTGCCAGAGTGCGCAAATGTAACCCTTTGTCTGTTAGACTAACAGTTACTTTTCGTTCATCTTCATCCGATCGGGTGCGTTTTACAATTCCCTGCACTTCCATTCTCTTTAAAAGCGGAGTGATGGTGTTGGTGTTCAGGATCAGTTTTTTGGCAATTGTATTTACCGGCATGGAATCGTGTTCCCAAAGCACCATTAAAACCAGGTATTGCGGGTAAGTAATTCCAAGCTTATCTAGCATTGGCTGATACGTGCGTGTTATCAGGCGCGAGGCCGCATAGATGGGGAAACAAAGCTGGTTACTGAGTTTTAACTGTTCGAATTCCATGTTATTCATTTTTTGGCAAAGATAAAAATGAAGCCGCTGATGACACATCTTCGGCGACTTCATTAACTGCTATGAATCTTCGCTTATTGTAAAATTTAATTCTGTAAAAGTTTTGCAATGTGGCCTTCCAGTTTTTCGGGTTTTGTAGTTGGCGCAAATCGTTTTACCGGATTTCCTTCAGCATCGATCAAAAATTTTGTAAAATTCCACTTGATCTTACTTCCTAAAATTCCGCCCAGTTCTTTTTTCAGGTATTTGTAAATGGGGTGGGCGTTATCACCGTTTACATCAATTTTCGTGAACATCGGGAAAGTTACTCCGTAGTTAAGCAGGCAACCTTCGGCAATTGATTTTTCATCGCCGGGTTCCTGATTCGCAAACTGGTTACACGGAAATCCCAGAATTACCAATCCTTTGTCTTTGTACTGTTTGTACAATTTTTCCAGCCCTTCAAACTGTGGTGTTAATCCACATTTGCTGGCCGTGTTCACCACTAAAACTGTTTTTCCTTTATAGCTGTTCATGGCAATTTCCTTGCCCTGTAAACTTGTTGCTGAAAATTGATAAAAATTGTTTTCCATTGTTTAATTGTTTTCTATTTGTCTTTCATGAAAATATCGTACGCGATACAAATATAGAAACAATATTTAATGTCGCAAGCGATACAAAATAAATAGTAATAAAAAGGAAGGATTAATTCATATTTCGAAAAACAGTTCGTAATTTTGCGAACAACGAACAATGCACCCAATCTTCGTCCATCTGATTGTCCAATTAAAGGGGAATCGCAATGAAGATAGGTCTGTATGTGAATAAATAGATAGCAAAAATAGAAGGAAGTGAAAATTAATTCAGAACAGCAACAAAAAATAGCCCGTTATGCCAAGGCGCTCGGACACCCGGTGCGCGTGTATGTATTGCAATTGCTGGGCAAGCAGAGTTGTTGTTACAGTGGCGATTTAAGCGATGAGCTGCCAATTGCAAAGTCAACCTTATCGCAACATTTAAAAGAATTAAAAGATGCGGGATTGATTCAGGGCGAAATTGAAGCCCCCCGTATTAAATATTGCGTGAACAAAGAAAACTGGGCAGAAGCACAGAAGTTATTCAAAAATTTTCTGAAAATAGATTAGAAATTTTTAGCAAATCGTTCGTACTTCAGCGAACAATAAATCAAAAAAACCAAAGAGAAGATGGAGATAAAAGTTTTAGGAACCGGCTGTGCCAAATGCAAAAAGCTGGAAGAAAAGACAAGAAACGCCGTAAGTGAACTGGGCATTGAAGCATCGATTGAAAAAGTGGAAGACATTTATAAAATCATGCAATTTGGGGTGATGAATACTCCGGCGCTGGTCGTTGACGGAAAGGTAGTAATGAGCGGACGACTGCCAGGAGATAAAGAACTGAAAGAATTATTATCGTAATAACGAATAACAAAACCGATTTGAAATTATAACATCAACAACCTTTAACAGAAATATGATGAAAAAACTAATCAGTATTTTAAGTATTATGTTGTTTGTTGCAGCTATTTCAGCAAATGCACAATGTTGTTCAGGAGCGGCAAAAAGTGGCCCAAATGCAGCGGGTGATGGTTGTGCCGTAACTCCGCAATCAAGTGAGGTAAAAGCCTATTATTTTCATGCCACAAAACGATGTGTTACCTGCGAGGCAGTTGAAAAAGTAGCAAAGCAAACAATTGAAGAAAATTACAAAGGAAAAGTAACTTTCGAGTCTATTAATCGCGAAGAGGATAAGGACAATCCTTTGGTGAAAAAGTATAAAATCAGCGGACAAACGCTGTTGCTGGTAAAAGGCGACGAAAAGGTTGACCTTACCAGTTCTGCTTTTATGAATGCACGCACCAAACCTGAAAAATTTGAAAAGCGCTTAAAGTCTGAAATCGACGAGCTGCTCTAAGCAAGATGGAGGTATTACAAACAATTTTTGAGAACTCAGAAATTCCGATATTGTCGGCGTTTATGCTGGGGCTAATGACCGCCATTAGCCCTTGTCCGCTGGCAACCAACATAACGGCAATCGGCTACATCAGTAAAGATATTACCAGCCAGAAAAAGGTATTTTTTAACGGCTTGGTTTATACCTTGGGACGTGCTTTTTCTTATACCGCAATTGGTTTGCTGTTCTTTTTTGGAGCCAGTCAGTTCGAGTTCTCCTCTTTTTTTCAAACCTGGGGCGAAAAAATTTTAGGCCCCTTACTTATAATAATTGGCCTGTTTATGTTGGGTGTACTGAAGCTGTCAGTTCCCGGTGTTGGTTCGCTGACTGAAAAAATGCAAAACAGATCGAACAAGGGATTTTGGGGCGTGTTGTTGCTGGGAATTGTATTTGCACTGGCCTTCTGTCCGTATAGTGGCGTTCTTTATTTTGGAATATTAATTCCGATGACCATAAGCAGTGCCAGTGGGTTATACCTGCCAATTGTTTTTGCAGTGGCAACCGGAATTCCGGTAATCATTTTTGCCTGGCTAATAGCTTTTAGTGTAGGTTCAATAGGTAACTTGTACAACAAAATGAAAACCTTTGAGATCTGGTTTCGCCGTGTAATTGCGGTTCTGTTTATTGGCGTGGGGCTTTATTATATTTTAATACTATTTGTTTTGCCATGGATAAGATAATCTGTTATTGCAAAAATATTAGCGAAGCAGAAATTCGGTCTGCCATGGATAAAGGTGCTACGAGCTTGCAGGATATAAAAGATACAACTGGCGCGTGTACCGGGTCGGATTGTAAAACGCTTAATCCTTTAGGAAAATGTTGTGCCGATGATATTCGCCAGATATTGGGCGAACAGAAATCTGAAAAGCCAAAGTGCTGCTGCTGTGGATAATGGATGTAGCAGTTATTAGAAGGTTACAGCAGTTGATGAAATAAAAAATTTTAAAGAAATAGTTCGTAAAAATACGAATGGTAAGAAAATGATAGAGAAAGTGATAACCTTAAACAGAAAAACAAACGGTTGGTTACTTCCGTTATTTATGTTGCCCGTGTGGCTACTGTTATACCTGAACCTGCAAAACATAGCCGATGTAATTGTCGAAGATGTGGCCGGGATGACAGCCGGAAAACATTTAACCGAAACCCTACGCTTTTTTATTTACGAAGTACCAAAAGTAATGCTCCTGCTGGTGCTAATTATTTTTGGTGTGGGCATTATCCGCAGCTATTTTTCAACCGAGAAGACCCGGAAAATGCTGCAGGGAAAATCCTTGTTTACCGGAAATATAATGGCGGCATTATTGGGTATTGTAACTCCTTTTTGTTCGTGTTCGGCCATTCCCTTATTTCTGGGGTTTGTTGAGGCCGGTATTCCCATTGGCGTTACCTTTTCGTTTTTAATTGCGGCGCCTATGGTAAACGAGGTTGCACTTGTTTTGCTGGTTGGATTATTTGGCTGGAAAGTGGCACTTATTTATGTGGGCACCGGTTTAACGATTGCTATTCTCTCGGGCTGGCTCATAGGCAAACTTAAAATGGAAAAATATGTTGCCGAGTGGGTGTACAAAGTAAAAGCAAATGCGGAAGGTATAGAAGAAGAAAAACTTTCGTTTAGCGATCGTATTCAGAAAGGATTCGATTCGGTTCGTGAAATCGTCGGCAAAATCTGGATTTACATTATTATCGGTATTGCTGTTGGGGCAGGAGCACATGGTTATGTTCCCGAAGACTTTTTAGGCTCGCTGCTAGGTAAAGAAAACTGGTATGGTGTTCCGCTGGCTATTTTAATGGGCATTCCCATGTATTCCAACGCAGCCGGAATCATCCCAATTGTAAGTGTACTCATCGAAAAAGGAGTGTCGCTGGGCACTGCTCTGGCATTTATGATGTCGGTAATCGCCTTGTCGCTCCCCGAAATAATCATCCTGAAAAAGGTATTAAAGTGGCAGTTAATAGCTGCGTTTGTAGGTATTGTTGCTGCCGGAATTGTAATTGTAGGTTTCATTTTTAACTACGTGATGTAATTGTTTCAACTAACGATAAAACTCAAAAAAATGAAAACAAAAACCATTGGATTTATTGGTGGCGGAAGGATCACTAAGATCTTTTTGCAGGCGTTTAAAAACAAAAAAGTTGTTTTTGAGAACGTTAAGGTATTCGACCCAAACAGCGAAACGCTGAGTGCACTACAAAATTTATTTCCGGATATTGAAGTTGCCGATTCAGCACAAGCTGCTGCCAAACAACAATTGGTGGTTTTGGCTGTTCATCCGCCGGTAATGGCCGAAACACTTACAGCTATTAAAGATGTTGTTACAGAAGATACGCAGGTGCTTTCGCTGGTGCCAAAAGTTACGATAGAAAAAATTTCAGGTGCTTTGGGAACTTCAAAAGTTGTACGGATGATTCCTAATGCTACATCCTTTATTAACAAAGGTTATAATCCTGTGGCTTTTCATCCTGAAACCGATAAAAAAGCCCAAAAAAGCTTTATGAAACTGGTGAAAGCTTTGGGTAAAAACTTCGGGGTTGACGAGCAAAAACTGGAAGGATACGCCATTGTTTCAGCCATGTTGCCAACCTATTTCTGGTTTCAGTGGGAAGAAATGCTAAGAGTTGCCGTAGCTACCGGTTTAGATGAAAATGAAGCAAAAAAAGCCGTAGAGGCCACATTGAAAAAATCGCTGTCCATTTTCTTTAAATCAGGAATGACGGCCGATGAGGTGAAAGACCTTATTCCGGTAAAACCTATTGGCGATGCCGAAGAGCAGATCAAAGAAATTTATCAGACCAAATTGTTGGGCTTATACGATAAAATTAAAGCTTAAAAGACAAACCATAAAAAACGAAAGAGGGTAGTCGTTACGACTTACCCCCTTTCTATGAACTCATTATGGTTACAAAAACAAAAACTCCGGTTTTAGTCAGCCATTCCTAAAACAATTTTCAGGTAAAGGGCTTCAGGAAGTAAGGCCGATTTTATCATGTAAAAATCATCGCCCGGTAACAAAAACGAGATATGATGAAATCGCACATAGCTATGGTAAAAAAAGCTGGCCCAGGCAAACTCCGGCGCACGGTCGGGGTAATCAGCCCGAACAAATTCTTCCAGAGTTAATGTCAGCCGGTCTCCCGTAATTTTAATATTTCGTGGCGTACGAATAAACAGTGGCGATTGAAGCAAAAGTTCCAGGTTACTTTCAGGAGTATAGTTCACTTCTGCTATTTCTACCTGGTTTGAACTATCATTAATTTTTTCAAGGTTAATTGCCTGATTTTGTGCGTATTCATTAATATTTTGTATTGTTCTCATGATTGTATTTTTTTAGTGTGAATATTTGTTTTTTCCTGAACGGATGATGAGTATAAACCTGCCAAACTATTTCGGGTTGGCACAGTGATACTCGCTTTTAGATCACACTAAAGAAGGCGGTGGAAGGTCTATCAACCATGCCGATAAAAGAAAGCAGTATCCGGCCGGAAAAGAAGTATTAACATTCTTTCCCTTCTCAGAGAAATAAGCAGATAGCTCGTTTGATACCACTATTCCCGAACCCGGAGCAAAATATTCGGTATCCAAATCTTCCGAAATAAATTGATCGGGAGAGATAATAATCGTTTGATTGATCTGTTTTGCGCAGAAGCTTTCGCACGAAGTTGGCTGAGACGGAAGTACATCTTCGCTTGCGGAATTGATTCCGAGCAGCAAAAAACATACTATGTAAAAAATCCATCTCATACGGTTTCTTTTGTTTCCGGGATTAAAATTAGTGCTTTAAATATATTGTAGAACAGAATTAAAGTTAATTAGAGTTAACATTTCTTATCGAGTTGTTAATGATCCCGTTTGGGGTAGGCATTAAGAGTTCATTAACATATTTTTTAGAACAATAGCCGGGTTTTGGCCGTTTAAAATTACCTTTGCAAGCGAATTCAAAAAAACAAAAATTAATATGGACGAAGGCCCGTATCATAGAGAATTAAAAAATAACTCTTACCACTAGGAGCCACATAGCCTCCTGCTGGTAGAAAAACAGAGGAGGTAATACCATGTTGAAAATTTTCAAATCATTTGGCGGTTATATTGAAATTGATAAGCCGGAAAAAGGCTGCTGGATTAATGTAACAAAACCTACCGCCAACGAAATAGAATTACTTACTAAAGACTTTAATGTACCGCAGGATGTTGTACGCGATATTCTCGATGCCGACGAACGCTCGAGGATTGAGCACGACGATGACTGGTCGCTGATCATTATTCGTATTCCGGTGCCCGACAAGAATAACGGCGTGCCGTATATTACGGTTCCGCTTGGCATTTTTATGACCGAAAGTTTTACCATAACACTTTGCCAGGTGGAAAACGAGGTGCTGCCCTACGATAGTCCGTCGCTGTACCGCGATAGTAAACGACAGGTTAAAGACGTGTTGAACTTTGCGCTGAAACTGTTTCTGCGCACCGCCAATACTTACCTGAGTTACCTAAAATACATTAACCAGCAAACGGCTATTATCGAGCAGGATCTGGAAAAATCGATCAGAAACAAGGAATTGAACCGACTGCTGAAAATGGAAAAGTGCCTGGTGTTTTTTATTACCTCGATAAAAGCCAATGAATTGGTTTTGGCCAAACTGAAAAATGGAAACCGGAAATCGATTAGCGAAATCAACGAAGATCTGCTTGAAGATGCCATAATCGAAAACAAACAGGCGCTCGACATGGCACAGATCTACTCCGATATTCAAAGTGGAATGATGGATGCTTTTGCTTCGGTAATTTCGAATAACCTGAACGTGGTGATGAAACAATTGGCTTCCATCTCCATTATTTTAATGATTCCAACACTTGTGGCCAGTTTTTATGGCATGAATATTCCGAATAACCTGGAAACCAGTCGATGGGCGTTTTTTCTTATCCTCGGTATTTCAATAATTCTGGCGCTAATCGGTATTCTTATTTTCCGAAAACGCGAGTGGTTTTAAAACCAATATGCCTTTAGTAAATAATTCTACTTTAACAGATTATCTTTTCAATACAATTTTTTGGACTTTTACCCCGACCCTAAAGGGTGAAACCCAAAAAATCAATCTGGTTCCCTTTAGGGTTTAGGGTAAAACAGATTGAATTTTTCAATGAATCTGTTAAAGTAGAAATAATCAGTTTACCTTAATTTAACGATTTGTTTAGATGTATATATACGTCGGAAATCAATTTGACGTATATTTGCGTCCAAATAAAAAGCAATGGTACAATCAAAGACAGATTTATTTGAAAAGGAACTGAAAATTCAGGCTGCATGGTTTAAGGTGTTGGCACATCCGGCACGTTTAAAAATTTTGCAGTACCTGTCGGAAGCGAACAGTTGTATTACCGGCGATCTTTCGGAAGAATTACCATTGGGTAGAACCACCGTAAATCAGCACATTAAAGAGTTAAAAGATGCGGGCTTGATACAGGGGCATATCGAAGGTGTTCGAACAAAATATTGTTTGAATCCGGAGAAAATTACCGAGGTGAAAGCCATAATCAAACAATTTCTAAATGGCCTGAATATGGGCGATTATGAATGTAAATAAGAGTGATATGTATAGCTTTATTTTACGAAAAATGAATAAACATACTAAATCTCAATTCGTTTACCCCAACCCTAAAGGGAGCGAATTGATTGTCACTGCTCCCTTTAGGGACGGGGTATTCAGTGATAATCAATTTGCAGAATAGGAATTAGTTGAAATTCAATCATAGCAATAAAATAAATAATTTATAAAATGAAAGTATTAATTCTTTGTACAGGTAATAGCTGCCGTAGCCAGATGGCACACGGCTTTTTACAATCGTTTGACGAGCGTATCCAGGTTGAATCAGCAGGTACCGAAGCTTCCGGAAAACTTAACCGGAAAGCCGTAAAAGCAATGGCTGAAATTGGTATCGATATCAGTGGACATACCTCCGATTCGGTTCAGAAATTTTTGAACGATGAATGGGATTACGTAATTACTGTTTGTGGTGGTGCCAACGAAAGTTGTCCGGCTTTTTTCGGAGAAGTGAAACACCGCCTGCACATTGGTTTCGACGATCCGTCGCACGCTACCGGCACCGATGAGTTTATCTGGAGCGAGTTTATCCGGGTGCGCGACGAAATAAAAGAACGTTTTTACAAGCTATACGAGGAAGAGATTAAACCACAACTATAGGTTGACTTTTAAATAATGGTTATTGGAACAAAAAATGGGCAACAACAAAAAGCAAATCGGTTTTTTTGAAAAATATCTGAGTCTGTGGGTGGCAATTTGTATTGCTGTGGGAATTGGCATCGGGCACTTTGCCGGAGACAGCATCCAGGTATTAAGCAACATGGAAATTTACAAGGTGAACATTCCGGTTGCCATTTTAGTCTGGATGATGATTTATCCCATGATGCTTCAGGTTGATTTTTCGAGCATAAAAAACGTTGGGAAGCGCCCCAAAGGTTTAATTCTCACCTTAGTTGTAAACTGGCTGATAAAACCTTTTACCATGGCATTTTTTGCCTGGATCTTTTTCTCAAAACTTTATTCGGCGTTTATTTCGCCCGAGCAGGCCGGAGAATACATTGCCGGAGCAATTCTGTTGGGAGCCGCGCCGTGTACAGCAATGGTTTTTGTATGGAGTTATTTAACCAATGGTGACCCAAACTACACGCTGGTGCAGGTTTCGGTTAACGACCTGATTATTTTGGTTGCTTTTATCCCGATTGTGGGATTTCTTTTAGGAATAACAAACATTACCATTCCGTACGACACGCTGGTTGCGAGTATCGTTGTTTTTGTGGTTGTGCCGCTTCTGGCGGGTTACCTTACCCACAAAATACTGGTGAAACAAAAGGGCGAAGAATGGTTTAAAAACGTTTTCCTTCCGAAGTTTAAACCGGTTTCAATAATTGCCTTGTTGCTTACACTGGTTTTGTTGTTTGCTTTCCAGGGAAATATTATCGTTAAAAATCCGCTGATTATTGTGCTGGTTGCCATTCCACTGGTCATTCAAACCTACTTTATCTTTTTTATTGCCTGGTTTGGCGGCCGGAAATTAAAATTACCGCACGCCATTTGTTCTCCGGCAGCGATGATCGGCGCCAGCAACTTTTTCGAGTTGGCTGTGGCCGTAGCAATTGCTTTGTTCGGTTTACAATCGCCGGCAGCAATGGTAACAGTGGTGGGTGTTCTGGTTGAGGTGCCGGTAATGTTATCGCTGGTGCGGCTGGCTAATAAATGGAAATACTAATCCTTGTAAAAATGAGTTAGCAAATTTATCTCATCTTAAAGGTTCAAGAACAGGTAACGATTAGCGGGGAAGCTAAATGTTACCTGTTTTTTGTTTTACCCCTTTCGCAGAGACTCAAAAAGAGTGTTCTCAGGGCAACTGCTATCTTTGTACCACCAAAAAGAAAAACCAAAATGATCGATTTTAAAATAGATAGGCAGAAATGCACCCAATGTGGTTTGTGTGCCGCCGATTGCCCAACACTGGTTATTAACCCAAAAAGCGAATACCCCGAAATTAAAGAAGGTAAAGAAGCGCAGTGTATAAAATGTCAGCACTGTTTGGCTATCTGTCCAACGGCAGCGCTTTCAATCTGGGGGAAGAAGCCGGAAGACAGCATTCCTGTAAAAAAGAATGTTGTAGAACCGGATAAACTGGCGCAGTTAATAAAAACGCGTCGCTCAATTCGCAAGTTTAAAACTGAAGCGATAGCGCCGGAACTCATTCACGAATTGCTGGCAACGGCCGCTTACGCTCCAACGGGGCACAATAAAAATGAAGTGTTGTTTTCGGTAACCGAAACAAAAAGTGAGTTAAGCAAATTGCGCAATGCAGTTTATACCGCGATTAAAGAAGCCAATTCCGCAGGAAAAATTCCTGAACGGATGGCGTTTTTAAACGATCTGCAGCGCTTGTGGGAAAGCAAACAAATCGACGTTCTTTTTCGCGATGCACCACATGTGCTAATTACTTCGGCTCCCAAAAATGTTGCGTCGCCCGATGCTGATTGTCATATTGCGCTTAGCTATTTCGAGTTGCTTGCCAACAGCTATGAAATCGGAACTTTATGGAATGGTTTTATAAAAATGGTAATGAAAGTTCTTGCTCCGGAATTGGTAAGCCAGATTGGTATTCCGGAAGACCATGAACTGGGCTATGTGTTGCTTTTCGGAAAACCTGCAGTAAAATATGCCCGCTCTGTTCAAAGCGAAGGACTGCATCTGAACCGTATCGAGCTGGATTAAAAATGAAATTGCCGGTGGGATAAAGTTCATCTTTTAAATAAGTGCTTATATTTGCTTGTGGATCATAGCAGCAGAGATTGCCGTTATGAATAAATCGGAAACTAAATCATAACCAATTTGGCATATCTCGAACTGGGAGTGCCGTTTTATTATGGAAAAACGACGTGTTGTAATTACCGGGCTTGGAGCACTTACGCCTATCGGAAATAATATAAACGAATTTTGGGAAAATGCGGTCAGCGGAACCAGCGGCGCAGTTCCCATCACCAAATTCGATACCTCCAATTTTAAAACAAAATTTGCCTGCGAGCTTAAAGGCTTTAATGTAATGGAGCATCTCGACCGGTCGGATATAAAATGTACCGACTTGTTTTCGCAATATGCACTGGTTACTACCGGCGAAGCTTTGCTGGATAGTGGTTTGGACCTGGCAAGCATCGACCCGTACGACATTGGCGTGATATGGGGATCGGGCCAGGGAGGCATGGATTATTACGAAAAAGAAGTAAAAGTTTATGCCAAAACAGGCGTGCCTCGTTTTAGTCCGATGTTGGGGCCAAAAATGCTCATAAATATGGCGGCCGGAATGATTTCGCTAAAGTATGGCCTGAAAGGAATGAGCTTCACCACATCGTCGGCTTGTGCCACTTCGAACACGGCCATTATGGATGCCTACAACTACATAAAGCTGGGGAAAGCCAAGGTTTTTGTTACAGGCGGATCGGAAGCCGGAATCATTGAAATGGGAATAGGTGGTTTTAATGCCATGCGTGCCCTGTCTGTAAACAACGAGCACCCGGAACAGGCATCACGGCCTTTTGATGTAAACCGCGATGGTTTTGTGATGGGAGAGGGCGCCGGAACATTGATTCTTGAAGACTACGAGCATGCCAAACAACGTGGCGCTAAAATATATGCCGAAATTGTAGGCGCTGCCATGACATCGGATGCCTACCATGTGGCGGCATCGCACCCCGATGGCGAAGGCGCATCAAAAGCGATGGAGTTTGCCTTAAAAGAAGCCGGAGTAAAACCCGAAGAGGTGGATTACCTGAATGCCCACGCTACATCAACACCCATTGGCGATATCAGCGAAATAAATGCCATACGATGCTTGTTTGGCGAAATTCCGCAGAACCTGAAGATCAGTTCATCAAAATCGATGACCGGCCATTTGCTGGGGGCTGCCGGAGCAGTGGAGTCGATCCTTTGTATTAAAGCTATCGAAAAGGGGATAATCACACCTACCATCAACACCACAGAGATTGATCCGGTAATCCCGAAAACGATCAATATTATTACCGGAGAAAGTGTACAGACCAACGTTGACGTTGCCATTACCAACAGCTTTGGTTTTGGAGGGCACAACGCTACTTTGGTTTTTAAGAAGTGGAAAGAATAGGTTGCTCGCAGATTTCGCAGATCATCGCAGATTTATTTCATCGACGTAAATCTGCGAAATCAGTGAGAAACTATTTCTGTGCTTCCTGCAAACGAAAAATATCGTACTGTTTTTGGTCGTATGGATAATCCCAGCATCCCATTCGGTGGTAGAGATCGCCGCCAAAGCCTTTTTTGTAAATATGCACGCCGTGTAAAGGGTGACTGCTATCTAAGTTAGGTGCCGAGCCAAACATATCGTATTCGGTGCAACCCCATTCTTTCGAGATTCGTATCGACTCCCACTGTAGCGCATAACTGGCCATTAAATTGTCTTTATCCGACGAAGAGGCGCCATACAGATAGGTTCCGCGTTTTCGCGATAGTACCAAAAACATCGACGACAAAAAACGCCCGTCAATATCGGCCATAAGCATTTTTACCGTCACGCCGTTTTTGCTGTTGTCCTGGTTTTTCAGAATAGACGAAAAGTAGTCCTGGCTTTGCAAAGCCATATTATGACGCATGGCGGTATCGAAGTATAATTTATACCATTCGCCAATTTGCTCCAGCCCGTATTCGCGCACCCGTATTCCTTTTTTGGTGGCTTTGCGTACGTTGTAGCGGGTATTGTAGCGCATGTTGTACATCAATTCCTGCTCGTTTAAGGTCAGGTCGAGAAAGAAGGTATTTTTTGGCAGGTTGTCCTCGATACTTTTTTTTACATTCCCGGTAACGGTGTTAAAATTTACGCGGTATTCCTGCGTATGGGCGGGTGGCGGACCAATCCAGTTCCCCTGCTCATCAAAATAATCATCCTCGGCGGCCCACTGGTTTTCCCATGTCAGGTCGTAACGAATAAAAATACAGTTGGCGGGCAGGTGCGGTCGTATCGATTCGGATAACTGCTCTAAAAGCAGCCCCTGGTTTTCGAAAGTGGGCTCCATTTTCGGGCCATACGGAACATAGGCAAAACAAGCGTTGGGATTTACATACTTGATCAGTACCAGCAAATCTTCCCCTTTTTTCTCGAGCGAATTGGCGCTTGTAACCAGTAAATCGCGCGAAATGGTAAGTTCAAAACCTTTCGGAATAAAACCCTGGTTGCGTTTTATACGGCCCCAAAAAGTGGTTTGCGGTAATACGTTAGTGGTCTGTAGTTCTTCGATGTCTTTTTTTGCCAGTTCGCAAATCATACTTCCCTGATTATAATTTCTGTTTGGGCCGCGAAACTATACAAATCGTTAGCGAATGAAAATTGTGGAGGGGTGATCTTTAAGAAGTTAAACTTGAGATAACATGCGGGTTAATGTTCCAGGTATTCAATAATTTCAAAATTGATCTTTCCGTTTATGGCGTTCTTTACAATTTCGTCCCAGTCCGATTTCTGGATGTACGAAACCCGGTTGGTGATCTTGTCCCTGATTTTTAAATCGCGTTTGGCCACACTTAATTTTATAAGCGCCTGCGCGAGAGAAAAGAACACTAATAGTAACACAAATCCAACAATAATATTATCGACTGCCAGTGAAACTCCAATTGCAACCAAAAAGCCAATTACCAATAATGCACTCGAAATTAGTCTGCTTTTAGGCGTTTCAATCAGTAAGCTGTTGCATTGTTTACATGGGATGATTTCCTCCCTGTTCCGGAATAGTTTTAAGCTGATGGCTGTTTTACAGGTGGGGCATTTGTGCCCGGTTAAGTTGAGTTTCATCTGTTTGGTTTTTGTTTGTGTTAACGGGAAATTGTATGAGTAGTGGCAGATTGCGTGGTACTTTCCTGTCAAATCGCTAAGCAGTTTGAGCGGGCTACAAACCTTGATATTTGCTACATCGCCTGCCATTACTTATACAAAGTGTTAGGCAACGTTTTCTCTCATTTTTTTCAATATTTTAGGAAGCTCTTCCCAGTCTTCGACCCAAATGGTCTGAACACCAAACGATGCAGAATCATTTTCTTCAAAACGTTCATAAATATCTTTTAATAACTCTAAAGTTTCATCGAAATTTAAACCTGCATTATTCTTATTGTTCAAAATTGTCCTTGAATTTAATGTCTTTGCAAGCTTCTCTTTCAAGAAAGGCATATCAATACGTTTTTTAAAAATGTAATGATGTTTTCTTTTATTACCTTTTTGTTTTAAGGCGATATCAAGTAACCTTCTAATATTGGGATCAGTTAGTGAACTTCCTATAAATAAGCATGTATTCTCTCTAAACTTATTTATTTGAACGATATTATTCCAACTATAAATATCAGAATATTGTTGATGATAATTATTCTCGCCAAAAGTAATTTTATTCGAATTATTAAGTTTCTTTTTTTCTGGCAAGTATCCATGTACATGAAAAATTGGTAGTTCATCATTTTTTATTTCCATACCAATTCCATAAATGGGTCTGAATGGAATATCCATGCCAGTTTTTTCTAATTTGTATTCTAGTATATCATCAAAATTATACGTGATTATCGAGTCTAAATTGGGGCTTTTGCCAGGAGCAACACACACTCTCACAATCTCTTCAAGTAAATTCGATTGCTTATCCTTATTAATTTTAGAATACATCACATCTCTAACCATCGATTCAAAAGAAGAATTATTTTTTTCAAAGTAATCTTGGAGATATCTACCTGCTATTAATGGATTAGGTGTAAAAATTTCATTAAACAATTGAGATAGTACACTAGATACTTTATGTTCTTTCTCAATTGTATGTACCATTAGATTTTGAAGTAATCCATTCCAAGAAGGAACCCCAAATTCTATTGAAACACCAGCGCCTAAAACAAGAACTAATTTTTCTTTCTGATAAGCTTCGTTGATGTTTCTTAAAGCTTGTTGTTTACTAATCGTAGACGACTTTGGAAGTTTCTCGAGAAATTGATTTATATCAATATCTGAAATTACTTCTTCAAATATTTTATCAATATCAATTTTCTTGTTAAAGTCAATCTTAAATTTCTTAATTTCATTTGATTCATCCATAGTTATGTTATTTTCAAATGTTGCCTAACGTACGTGTATGTAGCAATGTAACATATATCTTATTAGTTTCCACTGCTGTAATTCTTTAACAATGTCCGTATTAATATAGAAGTGCGGGCCGGTTATAGTTTTTAATTTGTGCAGAATGAAGTTCAATGTATTCGGTAATTTTGGTTTTTTTATTGCATTAAATATAATGTTTTATTTATTACATTTTAAAAAACGGTTTTTTGTAATGTACAAACTACACGCGAAAAATCTCCTTTGAAGAATGTAGTTTGTACATTGCTCAAAAGATCGCTAGTTTCCAAATGTAGTTTCTACAGTGGCCAAAAGGGAGCTAGTTTCCGAATGTAGTTTCTACATTGGCCAAAAGGGCGCTAGCCTCCGAATGTAGTTTTTACATTGGTTAAATGGGCGCCAGGCTTCAGATGTAGTTTCTACATTGGCCGAAAGATCGCTAGCTTTGGTTTGTACTCATTATATTAGTCAAAAGCCCACCAGCCCATAATTTTTCCTTTACATTTTTCCTGAAATCCGGTTCGTTGGCTTAATGTATTTTTATTACATCCTGAAAAACTGTTCGCTAGCCGTACGGTCGATTGAAAATGATAATATGTTCAAAAACATAGTGTTAACGTATTGACTTTTTGTTAAACACGCCGTAAATTGCTAACGCTAACTGCCCGGGCAGACAAAATACATTAACTTTTATTCCTGCCTCCACGTTTAGCCCAAATAAAATTTTTGTTTAATAAAAAACCTTCAACATTATGATCGAGAGAATGAACACCACCAGCCGCACAACCGACGTACACGGAACAACACGTTTACTTATTAATGCCTACCTGCAATCGGGCTTAACCGAAGACCGTACGCTAACACCAATGTTTACTACGATTACCCAAACAAACACTGCCCTTGGCGATGCCATCGACCGCTCGAAAGCCCAAAGTATTTTGGCCGATAAAGATGCTATCCGCGATGCTGCCGACCGGGCAGTGGGCTACCTGGTTAAAGGTTACACATATCACCCCGACGAAGCCATTCGCAACGCAGCGTTGGTGGTTGAGGCGGTATTTAATAAATATGGGTTTTCGGTTACCGAAGAGGGATATGTAACCGAATCGTCGCACCTGGTATCGATGCTGGCCGATTTTGCGGCCCCCGAGGTGCAGGCAGCTATTGCGCTGCTGTCGGGAGTGGCCGAAAATATTGGAATCCTGCAAGCAGCTCAAGACGATTTCGAAAACACACAAACCCAGTACGCCGAAGAACTGGCGGAAGAAGATAACCTGCCAAATGCCACCGAGCTGAAAAAAGAAGTGCTTGCCCTGGTAAACGACGATTTAGTGATATTCCTGCGTTCGGCCGATCGATTTCAGGCCGAAACATACGGCGCATTTGCCGCTGTTGTTGCTAAAATAATTGCCGACATGAATGAAACAGTTCGCAAACGCCGGACTAAAGATGATTCGGAGGATTAATATATGAATTTTGTTGATTTGGAAAGGGATGTTGCTTTGTGCGCGTCCCTTTTTTTGTGCTTGTTTTGCACCGTCCTTCAGGGCGGTGATTATGGAGACATTAGTTTAAATAGGCTTTAGCCTTTAAGAATAAAATTAAAGGCTGAAGCCCTTTCTCGGAACTGCCATTTTATCACCGGGCTAAAGCCACGGTACAAGAATCGACATCATCTCAAATAATCAATATCGAATTCTCAATATTCAATATCCAAAAATCTCATTAATTGGATATTTCTTATTGATTATTGAATATTCTACATTTTAACCAGGAAACAATGGATGAACCTTTTTGAGTTGAGATTGCAAGCGAGAAATGTAAGAAGCAATCTCGTTGAGAATCTAAAACTCAATACCCTTGCGCGCCGGCACACCTTTTTTGTAGTAATGTTTTACTTCTTTCATTTCGGTAACCAGGTCGGCCAGTTCAATTATTTCGTCGGGGGCATAACGGCCGGTAAGTACCAGCTCAAGGTGGGCGGGTTTGGTGGTAATCAACTGCCTTACCGCTTCAACAGAAATGAGTTTGTAGTGCAGTGCAATAAAAATTTCATCCAGAATAATTAAATCGTAACGTTCCGATTTTACCATCTCGTTAATTTCATTCAATCCTTGTTGTGCCGATTCAATATCGGTATCGGTAGGTTTCTTTTTAATAAAATATCCGTTGCCGTATTGTTTTAACTCGGCTTGAGGCAGGTAGTTTTGCACTGCCTTTATTTCGGAGTAGGTTTTTCCTTTTACAAACTGGGCGATAAACACCTTTTTTTCTGCTCCGCAAGCCCGCAAAGCCAGTCCAAATGCTGCTGTTGTTTTTCCTTTGCCGTTTCCGGTGTATATGTGTACGTATCCTGTCATGCTGAAATTTGGTTTTTGCAAAAGTAGTTTCTTTCGTAAGCTTTTAAAAATAATTATGGTTGCTGAAGGGAGGAACAGAATAGATTTGGATTGGAAACTTTACCCTTTTGTCTGTCGACATTTTCCCTTATAAAGGGAAAATGGCTTTTGGGATTGGCAGGTATGAGGTTTGATTTCGCAGCTGAAATTTGCTGTAGTTGCCTTTATCCGGCTCTCCTTTTCAGGGGAGCTTCCGTCGATTGACGGATGAGGGTAAAGCTTTAAACAGCTAACTTTTTGTCTCAATATAAAAAGCCCGGGGCTGCAAAGTTTAAAAACATACAGCTCCGGGCTCGAATAGTACAGTTCCCAATTTTTTAATCAACCACGAACTTCACTCCAAACGAAAACATCGATGCGGTGAATGCTGAATCGCGGTCGTATTTGTGGTATTTTAAGTCAATGCTTTTTAAGCCCAGTTTCCAGATGTGCCCTTTCGTAAACACATCGGTATAGCTAATGCCAAAACCGTAGTTGTTGGCCGAAAATTCCGACAGGTCGTAGTCCGAGGTGTAAAATTCTTCGGTCGACAAATGCTCGTTGTACGGAGCAAAATAGTCGGCTGCCGTTTGGTTGTAAAACCGGTACGATGGGTACAGCGTAAACTTATCGGTAATTTTTACCGGGATTTCAATGCTTGCAGTATGCGAAGTAATTCCCCAGTCGTCGGTGTAATACCGGTAAAAGGTTCGCAAGGTTACCCGGTGGTTTACAAAATAGTTGAGGCGGGCCCCCAGCGCAATTTTAAAGCGCGTGTCGGGCAGCTGCTCAATATCGTCTGCCAAATGGAAGTTCTCGTAGAAATAATCCTCTTTATCCGCAAAATAAATGCGGTGAAACGGTGTCGACAGCAACCCATCCTGCAAAATAAAATCGGCCGAAACATAACCTGTCATCCGGCTCGACAGGATTTGCGAAAGACCGATACCCGCCGAGTAAGAGTTCCGTCCTTTGCTGCTATGTTCGTTAAACGACGGATCGTAACCGGGAACTAACTGTTGGAATGAACTTCCCTCATCCGGCCTTAGTTCGATAGGGTAGATGAGGCTCCAGGTATCAAGGTACACGTTGCCATTCAGCGATAACTCGGTGTTCTTTTCGTTGAACAACCAGGTGCGTCCTCCGCCGAATCCAATCGAAATATAATCGAATTCGGCAGAACCCGATAGGTTGGCATTCCACAGCCGGTTTCTGTCGTCGGAGCTGTGGCTGTAACTTCCAACCACATTTCCCCATACATCCGATTTTGATGCGCCGCTGCTGGCCACAAAAGGGTCGGCCGGCTGCTTGCCATCAAAAGGGTTTACGTTACTTGATGATGCCGAAGTGTAGGCCGAAATGTTCGCGTTAATGGTCAGCACGTCGTCGTCGTTTAACGGAACAGCCACGATTATAGTTGGCGAAAAATCGGTAAGTTCCTCGGTTCCCCGGCCACCTGTGACAGCGGCATTTTCTCCATCCTGCTCGTAATAGTTCAGCAGAATATCTATCTCTGTATGTTCCAGTACGCGTTTTTTGTATTCGCCCGCAGCATTGTCGTCCTGGGCGCTAACAGCAAGCACTGAAGCAATCAATAATAAACTCAATAAATACTTCATGTTTTAACTGGATTTAATTGCAGCCGCATCCGCCACCGGTTTTACCTCCGTTTGCTCCCGAAGCAGCTTCTCTGTACGATTGAAAAGTTGTTTGGAATTTGTCGATCTTGCGGTCGGCCAAGGCCATATCCGGATCGTTTATATTTACCTTTTCGTACTCTTTAAGCACTGTGCACGAACTGAAAAGCATGATGCCCAGTCCGGCCAATAAAATAATTTTTTTCTTCATCCTCATTCTGTTTCGATTTTAATATTTTCTGATTGATGAATATTTCCTTTATCGTCAACGATTATACATTCGATTTGAGGCAACTGGTTAATGCGGTCGAGACCCACATCAATTCCCATTACAAAAACTGATGTTGCCAGTGCATCGGCCAGTTCGGCCTTAGGCGCAAATACGGTAGCACTTATGATGCCGTGTGCCGGATAACCGGTTCGCGGATCGATGATGTGTGTGTAGCGTATTCCGTTGAATTGTACATATTTTTCGTAGTCGCCCGAAGTTACCACCGCACCATTTTTAATGGGCAGCAATGCAAAAGCTTTGTCTTTGTTCATCGGGTTGGTAATGGCCACTTTCCAGTACGAGCCATCGGGTTGTTTGCCCCAGGTATTCATATCGCCCGATGCGTTAATGATTCCGGCACTCACTCCTTTGCTCATTAGCAATGCTTTAGCTTTGTCGGCAGCATAACCTTTGCCTATGGCACCAAAACCGATCTTCATTCCCTCTTTTTGCAGGAAAACGGTTGACGCTGCTTTATCCAGAACAATGTTCTGGTACCCGACTTTTGCCACCGAGGCCGCGATTGTTTTTTCCGAAGGCATTTCGGTCATACTTCCATCGAAGTGCCAGATTCGGTCCATCGAAGCATAACTGATATCGAAAGCACCATCGGTGAGCTCTGAAATACGAATGGCCCGTTCGATCAGCGTAAAAAGTTCGGGCGATACTTTTACAGGCTGTATTCCTGCATTTTTATTTATCGCCGACGTTTCGGAATTGGCATCCCATGATGAGATCAGCTTCTCGATGCGCTGAATTTCAGCAACCGCCAGATCAATATAGCCGTTTCCTTCCTGCTCGTTGTTGGCAACAACAGTAATGTCGAAGCGGCTTCCCATAAGTTTTAGCGTTCGTTTGTAAGGTTGCTGGCTAAAAACCGGCAGCCCCAGTATTACTAAAACCAATAGTATTGCTATGTGGCGAACCATTAGTTCAAAAAGGTTTCAAGATGTTTGATGTATTCGTTGGGCGAGAGTTTTTTGTAGCCCGTTTCGCCCAGTACTTTGCCGGTTTTGTCCAACACTACCACCAGCGGAAAAAAACCTTTTTGGTTGTACTTTTCGGCCAGTTCTTTGTTAGCTTTCACCTGCCCGCTGTCGGGCTGATTCTTTTTTTGGCGCGGGAAATCGGCTTTGTAAAGCACAAAATGCTCGGCCGAGTAGTTTTTAAATTCATCTGAACTCCAGATCTCGTTCTCCAGTTTCATACAAGGGGCACACCAATCCGACCCGGAAAATACCAGGATGACGGGTTTGTCTTCTGTTTTTGCAGTTTGTAATGATTGCTGAAAATCGCTTTGCCAGTTTTGACCAAACGAGATACCCGAAAGAATAAGGGTAAGTAGAAAAGTCAATGAGGCACTTTTTAAAATTAGTTGTTTGCTCATTGTTTTATTCTGTTAAAATTATCGAATCATCTAGATTTTTCGATATGTATAACTTATCAACGTTCAAATTGTTTTGCCATATTGTAAATTTAACAGAATTTAAATGTAGAAGACAGGTGGTTTAATCTTCCAAAGGGATGTTATAATTGTTGTTTACAACAAGATGAAAGCCCAGCTGCTCAGCTTTGTCGACACCATTTTCGGCAACTCTGATTGCGATTAAGTTACCGGTTGGACAAGAGCAAGCCAAACAAACCGGACCTGAATAGTAATTGATTTTTTGAACTGAATAAACTGCAATGTTATTATCCTCGAGATAGGCCGTAACAGCTTGTTTGTAATCGCCGGAGCCCTCGTAAAACGCATCCCAGCCATTCATGCAGCCGGTTTCAACAATATCCATTTCAATGCCTTTTTCATCGTTGCAGGCAGCAATGGCAAACAAGAAGACTGAAAGAATTAGAATAATACGTTTCATAACAGCAGTTTGGATTAAGATGCTTGCGCCGGGTTAAAGGTTGTGTTGTTGTGCGTCTGGTGCTTCGCCGGCTTTGTAAAACCGTGTGGTAGGATAAGCGAATTGAATATCCGGTTCTTTATTAAATGCTGTTAGAATGTTTTGCCAGATTGTATTTTCGGATCCCCGTCGTTGCCGCGGATTACATAAGTAGCGAATGGTTAAACGCACGCCAAAATCCATCACTTTTGTATACACAATTGGCGTGAGGTGCTTGTAATAAATCATATAATTTTTGCTGGCCTCCTGAATCTCTTTTTGCGCTTTTATGTGAATGTCTTTTGAATAATCGTGAATGATCTGATCCAAAATTTCTTTGGCTTTTTGCCAGTTACTTTCAAAGGTGATGTTCACTTTCATTTCGTTCCAGATGTACTCAAAACCGGTACTGAAATTGGCCTGTGGTTCAAGAAAAACCTTGCCATTGGGCATATGAATAATTCGGCCGGTACTTTGGTCGGCGTCTACCCAATTCCCGATTTCAAGTATGGTAAACTGAAAAAGCCTGATATCGATAACATCGCCGGTGTGCGGGCCAACCTGCACACGGTCGCCCACATGAAAAGGTTTACGCACGACGATAAAAAACCACCCGGCCAGGTTCGTGATAGGATCTTTTAACGCAATGGCAATACCTGCAGTAAATAAGCCCAGGAACGTACCGAATTCTTCAAAGGCATGAATCCAGACTGCACTGATCAATATTAATCCTGAAAAAGGAATAATAAAGGAGAGGGCACGTTTCCACGAGTAGCGGATTTTTACGTTTTGCGTTTGCCGCCAAACAATGCGCAGAATTAACAGGCGGATGATCGACAAAAAGATCAGGATAAGAATCGAGATAATTATTTTGTGCTGGGTAGCAGCACTCAAGCCCGTTTGGTCGGTAATAAATTCGTTTATCTCCCTCATTTATATCCGGATTAGCGTTTAGCGGAAGTTACGAAATATTTTGTTTTGTTCAATTATAGTAATTGAATTGTGTGTGATATTTATAAGAGTGGAGCCTGCAAACTCGTCCATAACTTTCAAAAAAAACTAATCGTTACCTTATTTAATAAAACTGGATAAAATTGTGAAGATAAGATTGGTATTTGCCCTATCAGGCGATTTTACTCTTTGGCTTAGCCCAAACAGTAAACAGAAAACCCAAGGCTGCGTCCGCTTCCCTCGGAAAAGCTACGCGATGACTGCTAAAATTCCTGGAACTTCCCGATACTACGATCGGGACAGGCAGTCGTTCCTCCTCAAACAACAGTAATTTTTTAACGTCGCCATCACTTGTTTTCCGGCTCACCGCCCGAGGCCAAGCTGCGATGTGGCTGACGCTACAGCAGTGGAACGGCCTCTTTTGGTCTTTGTCCGAAGTTGAAATAAAACCTTAATGAGAGCGGGAAGCTCCGAGGGCGCGAGGAGATCACCCGTCCGAATTTAGGTTTTATGAAAACGTAGGGGGAAGATCAAAAGTAGCCTTGAACTTTCTGCTTCGTCTTTGCGTCAAGGCAAAGATGAAGGCCTCCGGCAGGAGATTTCAGCAAAAATATTCCTATAATCGGTAACTACTTACTAAAAATCGGATTAATATTTGCGAAAACTACAGTAATGAATTTCCGCTACTCTATTGCCTTCTGTTCTTTCGAATGAACAAACAAAATAGTACCCAGATCGTCGTAGCCTGCAAAAGTGTTTTCTTTTTCGTGTTTTACCATTTCTTCGCGAAGCCCCACCAAAATCAAACCGGCATCTTTCGATGTTTTATTGATGATTGCCCGTGTAGAAATTTCGTCGGTGCGCTGAATGATCTTGATATTTTTTTCGGTAATCGGCATCCTTCCCGACAGCACCAGCTTTTTCATTTCCTGTTTTGATTGCTGCACTTCGTTTTCGTGACAAACCACAAAAATTTCGATGCTCGCCTTTTTTAAATCAGGATGGCCCAGAATAATAAAACTCAGCAAAATCATCAGGTTGGCATTCTCGGTGTCGAACGAATTGATCCACACATGTATACCATTCTGAATTTTCATTTTTTTAGGCGACGATGCCAACACACAAATATCAAAATCGCCACTGTTTACCAATGCAAAGTTCTCAATAATTCTTCCCAGGTTATCGGGTTTATCTTTGTTGTATTCGAAAATTACCATGTTATTCTCCATACCCGCAACACCCGGAATTTGGATAGCCTGTGCAATGGCCGAGGTGTACGATGGCGAAATAATCGTATCGATATAAACGTAGTTTTCTTCGTCAGATTCTTCAAGCATAAGATTTAACATCTCGTCAGCTTTTTCAACGGTTTTTGAGGAATAATAACCTTCTATGAGGTATAAAAAAGTTCCAAATCCGTACTTGTACGAAATCCAGCTTAACAACTGAAATGCGCGGTTATTGTGGGTGGTTTTATCCGAAATGCAAATGGCACTGGGGCGCCACTCGTTTTGTTTTACCATTTTTTTGCGTTTCTGCAGGTGCACCTGCAGCTTCCTGTTCAGCTGAAAGAGCGAGTTGGCAAACAGCGATGCAAAGTCTTTGCGGTGTTTGTGGTAATGGTTAATGTACAGGTAAATTAATGTCATGGCACCGGCTGACAGCAATGCATATGAGGTACTGATTTTAAACATCACCCAAATGGATACCAGGAAACCAACCAGCGACAAATACCAGCGCGAGCGGAAAGTAGGGCGGTACGACGGCGAAGCTCCAAAATGATTTAGAAAGGAAATAAGACACAACGAACCGTATGTTACCATAAAAAACATAGAGATGATGGAGGCAACTGCATTAACATCGCCAAGCGCCACAAAAACAAATGCAATGGCCACGGTAACTATTGATGCATTTTGTGGTTCGTTGTCGGCTGCATTTGCTTTCGACAGCCAACGGTTAATTCGTTTCGATGGGAAAGCATGATCAAGCGCCAGCGCCTGCAAAGTACGCGGAGCCACCATTACCGAACCCAGTGCAGACGAAATGGTTGACGCCGCCAACCCCAGCGGTACGATTACCGAACCGGCTATGGCTATTTTTCCCATGATCAACTGGTGTTCCGTTAAATCTTCTATGGAGGCCGACATGGTTAGTTTATACACAATAAAAATGTAAAGTATCATGCCCGAAACTGTTGCCAGTACCGTTCCGAGCGGAATGGATTTCGATGGATTTTTTAAATCTCCCGACAGTCCGACTCCGGCCGTCATTCCTGTAAACGCGGGGAATATAATGGCAAAAACAACAAAGAAATTCTCAAAATTCCGAAACTGATCTTTCGAAAAAGGCAGATTGGCCGATTGCGAAAACTCTGTCGATCCGAGAAAGAACATAATGATGGAAACAAACAAAATGGCCACCACAAAATAAAGTGCTTTTACGCCCAGGTTGGCCCCTTTTTTTATGATCAGAAAAGCCAACCCTGCCATTACAGGCAAACTAATTGCCTGCCGCGGCAGAAGAAAATCATATTTATCAGCGAGCAAATTAAAAAAGAACTCAAATGCTTCGGTAAAAGCAATAACATAAAATGCCACACTAATGGCCTGCGAAAAGAAAAGCGCAATACCAATTGTGGCACCAATATTCAGTCCAAATGAGCGCGAGATGATAAAATACTCGCCACCGCCTTCAACACGTTTATTGGTGGCAATCTCGGAAATGGCAAGTGCCGTAGGAATGGTTACCAGGTGCCCAAGGAAAATAATCAGGATAACGCCCCAAAAGCCCAGCGTACCTACTGCATAACCAAAACGAAGAAATAAAATTGCTCCTAAAATGGTTGATATAGCTGTAAGAAATACCGGGGCTGTTCCAAACTTGTTGCTGTGTGTAGTCATAAATGTACTTTACAAATCTGCGTTGGAACGAGCATAATAAAAAGCTTTTTTAATACTCAAGAGAATGATTATGCGAGTTCCATGATTAAAAATAAACAATTATAAACGAATGAAAAGATAGAATGTTTTTTTGTTAATCAAGCAAATCCAAGTCAATATTCCACATATTCTGCAAAACCTTTCTCTACCAGTTCATCGTTTAGAGTTTGCTTGTTATCGGCAAGGCGAATAGTCCCTATGTAACGGCCAAATTTACCCACTTCTTTGTCGGTTTCAACAATCACCTGGTTGTCATTGTTTGTTATCCGCTCAATAACAAATGCTTTGGCTTTCATGCCATTTTTATATTCTTCCGAATCCCTTTTTACGTTGTAAGTTTCGGGGGTGTTTATGCCACGAAGACGAATACGCTGAAAAGTGGTGATTTTAAATCCGAGATCGATTACCAGGTCGATAGTATCGCCATCAACCACACGGTCAACTGTTGCTTTGTAGGTGTACATATTTATATGGTTTGTTCCCCTCAAGATACGGATTTGGAAGCGAATAACGTAATTTATTCAACAGCTATTTATAGTCGGCCTTTTGTATAAGTCGTTGTGTTGTACTAAATTCGGAAAAACGAATAAGACGAAAATGCCTGAATTAATACAATCGAAACCGCACGGAGTAAGGCAGTGGGCTTTAATCCTGGCTCCGCTCATTAGTTTGTTGGTAATTCTTTTCGCCGATCTCGATCCGCAGAACCGAAATGTAACCTACTGTTTTGCCATTGCCTTATTGATGGCAATTTGGTGGATAACGGAAGCCATCCCCTTGGCAGTGACGGCCTTGTTACCGGTGGCACTGTTTCCGTTGTTTGGTGTAGTTGACGGGAAGACGATTTCGGCCATGTATTTTAACCACCTGATATTTCTTTTTATTGGCGGATTTTTAATGGCCTTTGCCATGGAACGGTGGAATTTGCATCGGAGAATAGCCTTGCGTATTTTACTGGTTGTCGGGATAAGTCCCGGACGAATTTTATTGGGATTTATGCTGGCTACATCTTTCTTGTCGATGTGGATGTCGAACACTGCAACAGCTATGATGATGGTTCCCATTGCTCTTTCAATAATTATAAAACTGGAAGAGAGTCTGGGCGAAAAGAAAATGGGGAAGTATGCGATCGGCCTGCTTCTGGGAATTGCGTATTCAGCATCGATTGGCGGTGTTGCAACGCTGGTGGGTACGCCTCCCAATTTGTCGTTCGCCCGAATTGTAAGCATCATCTTTCCGGAAATGACCGAAATCTCGTTTGCCGATTGGTTTATTTTTGCGCTTCCGGTTACGGTTCTTTTATTTGTAATGGCATGGCTTATTTTGTATGCGATGTACAAACCCAAAAAGAGCTGGAAAAAGATTCACATTGATCAGTTTCGCGAAGAGTACCAGGCGCTGGGTAAAGCAAAACCCGAGGAGAAGATCGTACTGATCTTATTTGTTATTCTGGCATTTTTATGGATATTCCGGTCGGGATTTACCATTCAGTCGTTTGAGATTCCCGGTTGGTCCCAGCTATTCAAAAATCCGTCTTATATCAACGATGGTACGGTGGCTATTTTTATTGCGCTCTTGCTTTTTATCCTTCCGTCGAAATCAGAAAAAGGCGAGCGGTTAATGAACTGGAAAACGGCACGAAAAATTCCCTGGAACATTGTGCTTTTATTTGGAGGCGGATTTGCCCTGGCACAAGGATTTGTGGAATCGGGGCTTTCGGTTTGGTTTGGCGAGCAAATGGCCGGACTTGCCAATGTTAAGCCAATTGTGCTCACTTTTGCCAATGTAACCATGATGTCGTTCTTAACCGAACTAACGTCGAACACAGCAACCACCGAAATGATTCTGCCTATTCTTTCGGGGCTTTCAACCACTATCGAAGTGAATCCTTTGCTGTTAATGATTCCGGCCACTCTGGCGGCTTCGCTGGCTTTTATGTTACCGGTTGCCACGCCACCCAATGCCATTATTTTTGGCACCAACCGCATTCAGGTAAAAGACATGGTTAAAACCGGAATTCTTCTCAACCTGGCCGGAATTATTGTGGCCACACTGGTTATGTATTTCTGGGGTGTTTTAGTGTTTGATATCGATGTTTCGGTATTCCCTGATTGGGCAGCCGCCGCTGGGGCCGGATAGTTACAGCTCTCCTATTCAGCCACCCCACACAATTCAAGCCTATGAGTTCCTATTTTGCTTTTTTTGTTGGCAGCCGCGCTTTCTGCTCTACCTCTTTTGTCAAAGCCTGGTTTTTGTAAACGGTACGGGGGCTCCTTTCATCCGCCTCCATCCGTTAACAAAAACTACACGCTTGCCTGCAACAGGGTGCCGCTGCAATCCCTGCCAAAGGGGCCGGTGGTTAGAGGTTTTGGTACCATAACGAAAAAAGCACCCAACCCGAAGGAAGGATGCTTTTGTTCTCCACAAATCAAACACGTTATACTTCTTCGCCCGAAGCAGGAGGAATAGGTTCCTCTTCTTCAGGCTCACTGTCGGTACGTCCCTGGCGCGCAGCCAGCTCATTTTCGTAATCGTTTATCTGGTTGTTTGTTAATTGAATAAAATTTTCAATTTCAGGTGTAGCCATTTCCAGTTCAACCAGTGCATTAATTCTTGATACAATTTTTTCGTAAGCCGTATCAACAGCCTCGCGCAACAATTTGTATTCTTCGTTATCCTGGTCTACTGATTCCTGACGACGTTGTTCCGTTAGGTCTTGCACCGTTAGGTTTTCAGTTTTTAGTGCAGTAACCCAGTTGTTAATACCTACAGTCATGCAATAGCCGCCATAATCGCGGCTCTCCATGGCCTGAATAAGATTGGTAAGCACCGCCGACTCGCCTTTCAAAGGCATTGTGCGTACGTTACCATGTAAATCGAAAAGTGCCTTTAGCTTTTCGGCAGCCTCAACTTCGGCCTCGTCGGGGCCCATAATTGTAGCGCGCAAACGCATAAAAATAGCACTCCAGTAACGATCGCGTTTTACATCGGCGCCATTAATAAGCGGAGTAAAATCGCTACTGTTGTTCTTTTTGTACACCGTATCCATTTCCGCGAACGCGGCATTGAATTCGGGCATTTTGTTCTCGATGTTTAACGTAGCCGGTGTGGCCTTGTTAATACGTGTTATAAATTCAGTTATAAACTGATAATGGTCGTAATTACGGAAACGACTAAAAACCACTCTTAAAATTTTCATAATGAATTTGTGAGGTGTTTTAAAATGTTTGATGATTTTTTAAATATGTAGTTGAATTTGTGGATTTTGTATGCTTTTGGTATTAATTATTGAATAAAAGTAAACGATATGTTAATCCATGTCAAGGGCTGATAATATGTTTTACAGCAAACTTTTGTTTAAAATGTGAGGTGGTAAGTATTTCAAAATCTGTTTTATTGCGTCGTTCCCGGTGTAATGATACCCCAAAACGCAACGGTTTAGTTGCCCAGGTCACTAATACCTGTAGAAAATGTATTTTGTACCACCAGCTGCGTGCTGAGCACAAGAAAAAATACATTTGATACCCACTTTGTTTATCTGGCGGCGTGCCAAAATGCGTTTGAAACCTACTTCCGTCACCTGGCGGCGCAAAAAAACGCGTTCGGAACCAACTTCTGTTACCTGGGGACGAAAAAAAATGCGTTTGAAAGCTTCCCCAGCAGCTGAGGACGGAAAAAAACACGTTTGAAAGCTTCCCCAGCTGCTGGAGACGAAAAAAAACGCGTTTGAAACCGCTTTCTGTTAGCTGGGGGCGTAAAAAAACGCGTTTGAAACCAACTTCTGTCACCTGTGGGAGCTTTAAAATCAGATAGTTAAGGGTGTTTGTGTTTTGGGCAATTAGCTGAAAGCAGCATGTGGTGAGGCACAGGGGCTAAAGCGAGAAATATACCATTGTGAAACACACTCGGAAGTGCAGAAGTTTTTAACAGGTTGTTAATAATATATGAAATACACATAAGTTTGAGATTGGATACAATGTGTTTTACTTCAGGTAATTATGTTATCTTTATGAAAAATTTATAAAAAAACTCAATAGACCCAACAAATGGCAGAAACAACCCAAATTGTAAAATTCAATTTATTCGATTTCTTATTTACCCCGAAAGTTGAAAATGAAAGAACTGATGACTCTAAAAGTATATTGAAAAAATGTATTGATCGGATAAATTATGAATATACAACAACGCAGAAGGCTATCGTGGTTGATCGAAATGAAGGAAGGAAAGATGAAGAAAGTAGGAATTTGTTTGTACGAATAGGTGCATATTCTCATCGAGATAAGAAATATAAATGTCGGATTTTTTTAATTCGAGATGCTAAATTACCTACTCTTGTTGATAAAAGTAATTTCAGACTTACTCCATTGAGTCTTTTAGGCAATCATGTTATTGCAGAGACAACACACTTCTATATAGATATGAATGGAAAAGATCCAATAGTTTGTTGTGAATTCAATAATTTAGGTCCGCGCATATCCGACATCGAATATTACTTTAGGCAGATTTCTTCTTATCAAATGTTGGGTATTTCAAAAGCTTGTAAAGCCCAAATACATATGAAAATGCCAATTGATGATGTTCTCGAATCTATGTCCGATGTCCTGAAGTTTAGAATTAAATCAAGGCCAAATCGACTTAAATATTTATCAAGCGAAGTAGATGATTCTTTTATAACTAACATGAATGGGTTAGCTGGTTCTGTGGCGCCAAGAGTAATTAGGATTGATGCATTCTTTCGTGAACGAGGTAAGTCTAATAAGACAAAGAAAAAAAATAACTTAGCAATCTCATTTACAAAAAAAGTTTTGAATGCCTTAAAGGATGATAATAAAGTCGCTGATGATATTGATGATTTTTATCTAGAATTTGAAAGAGAAGATGGCTCAGATAGCGTCTTTAGCCTATTGAATGGCAAAGAAGAAATAATAGTTGAGGTTCAACAAGGAAGTCAGGGGATTATTGACTCGAAGAAGCTTTATCAGTCTGTTAAAGTGGAATTTGAAAATTATTTGAATGAAAGAAATTCTTAATTCGATGTTATGAAAGAAGCTTATTTCAAGCGTCCAATTTTATATGATTATTTAATTTCTATTATAATAATCGGAATTTTAATGATATTGGAAAATTTTGAAAAGATTCAAGTGCCACCTGCGAAAACGAGTATGGATCTAGCTTCTGATATTGCTGCTATTGGATTGACAGTATCAGGCTTTATTTTAACAATTATTGCTATTTTAATTACGCTTAAATCTGGGCAAATCCTCACAGAAGAGAAGCTTTCCAACAAGAGTACTGCCTTTAAAATATTTCTTGCATCTTCACTTTATGCGCGCTCTATAGAAATTTTAAAGAATGGAGTACTGTCATTAATTGTTATCTCCATGATTCTATACTTTCTCAAGGTGGGATTAAGTCAAGGGATTCTTGATTACATTATTTACTTTAATATATTGGCTTTATTTTTAATAATAGGTACCTTTTTAAGATGTTTCTATGTTCTTGGTCTGATAATCAAGATGCAAAGGAAGTCTCAATAATTGCTTTCTAATCTTTTACGGCTGTCTATAGTTGTCCAAAAGAATAATCAGTGTTGTTTTTGCGGACAAATACAAATGTTTAATGAAAACATTGACTGGGAAGATAAGATCAAACGAATCTAGCATCGCTTTACCGCGATTATATATCGTTCCTCTCTGATATTCAATAATAATGCCCGACAAATTCAGAAATAAATACCGCATTTCGTCGGCCCGATTGCAAAATTGGGATTATGGCCGCCATGCGGCCTATTTTGTTACCATTTGCACGCAGGGGCGGGAACATTATTTTGGGAATATTGTGGATGGGTAATGCAATTATCGGCAATTGGTAAAATTGCACAAACCGAATGGTTAAAAACATTTGATTTGCGCCCCGATATGAATTTAACCATGGGTGAATATATTATTATGCCGAATCATTTTCATGCCATAATTATAATTGGTGAAAACCAATATAATACCGATGGGGATGGTGGCGGCAATGAAAACGGTGACGGCGGCGGGGATGGTCACGTAGAGACGCAATGCATTGCGTCTCTACCACAAACGCCACCAATGCCGCCGCCACCGGCCAACCAATTTGGTCCGCAACGTAAAAATTTGGCATCAATAATACGTGGATTCAAAATTGGGGTAACAACATGTGCCCGAAAAATAAATCCCGGTTTCGCCTGGCAATCGCGGTATCACGAACACATTATCCGAAACAACGAATCGTTTGAACGAATTTGCAATTATATCATTTCAAATCCCGAGAACTGGGATACAGATCGTTACAAAACTGATTAATAACATCATTGCACATACCCCGCTGCTGTGCGATTCCATGCGTTCCTTTCAAAACCATTACAATTTCGTTTTCAGCAAAGCCCGAATCGCATCCGCAATTTCTTTGTTGCCCGTATACAGCGCTCCACGGTGATTCATAAAGGTAGAATCGTTGCGGTTCAGGTCGAGGGGTGTGCCATCGAAACTTGTTGCCAGAGCACCAAGTTCGTTAAAAATACATGCTGTTGCGGCAAAATCCCAAAGGCTTCCTCCGCCGGGTGTTGGTTTCGGCAATTTAAAATAACAGCCCGGTGCCTGATCGAGTGTCCAGATGGCGTTTAAAACAGCACCGGCCTGTTTTTGTAGTTGCAATTGGTTGATATTTAGTTCCTGTAACTTATCCTCCAGTCCGGTTATAAATTCATCGAAATGCTCGTACTTCAGAAAAGTGCGGTCCATGTGGAGGGTAAAGGTTCTTTTGCCTTCAAGCTGCAAATCTGGTTGCCAGCTTTTGTGGTTTTTAAAAGCTCCCTGTCCTTTTACTGCGTAATAAAGATTCTGTGTAAGCGGATCGAAAACAACGCCAATTACCGGCTCTCCCGATTTTGAAACCAGGCCAATGGAAACAGCATAACCGGCTGTTTTTTCGGTAAATGCCAGCGTTCCGTCCATGGGGTCGATACACCAGAAATAGTCTTTTTCGAAACGGCTTTTATCGTCAACGCTTTCTTCGGTAAGCAAAGCCAGGTCGTATTTTGATAGGGAAGGTGAAAGTACTTCCAGAATGGTGTTTTGCGCTTTTACATCCACCTCGGTAACCACTTGCGAGGCCAGGCTGTCGGCCGCTTCCTTATTGTTTACGGCCACTTCTTTTGTGGAATATTCGCTAATGAGAGTACCGGCCTTTTGAGCCGCTTCAATGGCCAGTTGTGAGAGTGTCAGTAGATCAGTAGTTGTTAAACGCATATGCAGGATTGATCGATAAATTATAAAATGGAGGGCTAAAGTTACACAAAGTTGGGTTTACTCCGCTAGTTTTTCAATGACTTCGCGCGAAACACGTTCGCTGTACGAATTGATTTTCCAGTGGCCCGGGTGCCAGCCTTTTAAAAAACGATGAAAATCGGCCCAGGCAATGGGATATAAATTACGCCAGTCGGCTTCAAGTGCATCGCCATCAATAGTGGTATTTTTCTTTTGAAGGGCATCACGCAAATGGGTAAAATACATGTCGAGTAATTTGTCTTCGTATTTTTCGCAGTCGTTTTCACTCATGCAGCTACCAATAAAATAAGTCAGGTCTTTCATGCCACACCCACCGCCAACATATTGAAAATCGACAGCTGCCACGTTTTTGCCATCATTCGAAAAACAGAAGTTGGCCAGTTTGGCGTCACCGTGCACCAGCGTTTGATAAGGACTTTCGCTAAGTTTTTTATCAATAGCTAAGGCCGCATTTTTTAAGGGCAGATCATCCATTGCTTCCAGCTCTTCGGGTCGGGTTTCAAGGTGCCAGTAAGTTCCGGTTTCCCATAAACCTTCGGGTTTTTCTCCCATAAAAGTTGCATGAAAATTGGCCAGCCAATGGATACACGCATTTATATTGTCCCAGTTAACTGAAGAGCTTAAACGTTGTGCAAAACCGGTGCTATCAAGGTCTTCAAAAACCATTAAAACTTCGCTGCCCTTTGTTTCCAGCGCATAACATTGTGGCGTTTTACAATCATCGTTGCACTTTTCGTTAAACGTTTTGTACCACTCGGTTTCCACTTTGTACGATTTTAGTTTCCGCTGATGCGAAAGGTCGGTGTTCCAACCCCGCGGATGCGATCCGCCTTCGGGCAGGTTTACATGTTTTACCACCACACTTTCAAGCTCGCAACCTTCCAGCCCAAAACGTACGATTTCGCCGTAACCGCTCCACAAACTCTGAATAACTTCAATTTCGTAGAGGCTTTCTGCTCCGGATGATTGTAAAATGATATCCTGAAAATGTTGATCCATGTTTTCCTTTTTTGCGGTATCTAGTCTTTTAAGTTGGCATTAAACAATTTACGGTTACCGGCCATTTCGCCCAGCGATGCAGGCCCGTTAATACAGCCACCTTCGCAAACCATAAATTCGATAAAGTTTGCAGGCGCTTTTCCACGGGCGTAAGCCTTCATCATTCCAACGGCTTTTTTGTCAACACCGTTAATCACCAGCTCTTTAATGTTTGCCTCGGGGCGTTCGGCTTTAACAGCGGCAGTTACACCTCCTGAAAGTGCAAAACCACGGTCAACGGTCTTTTTATTATGTCGGGCTTCGTTATCGGGAATTCCACCCAAATCGATATCCAAACCAACAATCAGCGCATTCAGCTCCTCAAACGACATTACATGATCAACTTTATCGTTGCGTCGGGCTTCTTTTCGTTTCCCGATACATGGCCCGATGAAAACCACTTTTGTGCCCGGATTTTTCTGGCGGGCAATATCGGCCGCATACATCATTGGCGATGGAGTATCCGATACAAAAGGTTTTAATCCTTTCACGTGTTTTTCAACGGTTTCCACATAACTTGGGCAACAGCTGGTGGTCATAAACGGTGCACCTTCATCAAGGCGTTCAAGGAATTCTGCCGATTCATGTTCCACTGTTTTGCGTGCTCCGTCAGCAACTTCTATCACTTCGTTAAAACCAATTTCTTTTAACAGGTTTTCAATTTGCCCGGTCGACAGGTTAAACTGTCCGTGAATTGCCGGAGCAAAAATAGCGGTGGTGTGCTCTTCTTTTCGGATACACATCAGAATATCGATAAGCTGACTCACTTCGAAAATACTGCCAAACGGACAAGCGATCATACACTTTCCGCAGTAGATACATTTATCGTCGTCGATGCGTTCAACACCGTATTCGTCTTTCGAAATGGCTCCAACCGGGCACGCCGCCTCGCATGGGATAGGTACGTGGATAATGGCGTGGTACTGGCACTGCTTTTGGCAAATACCGCAGTTAATACATTTGTCGGTGTTAATTTGTGCCTGACCATTAACCATGCTAACAGCGTCTTTCGGGCAGTTCATCATACACGGACGTGCCACACAGCCACGGCAAAGGTTACTTACCACATACTGTGCTTTTACACAACTCGTACAGGCTTCGTCAACCACGGTCATTATTTCTTTTTTTACCTGCGTGCGGTTTTGGGCATTTTCGGCATAGGTACTTAGGGGAGTCAATTCATCTTTTTCATCGTCAACAGTGTAACCCAGCAAAGGAAACAACTTGTATTTTATTACCGCCCGTTCTTTATGAATACAACAACGGTGCTGTGCTTCGCGGCGTTTTGGTGCCATTTGGATGGGAATGCGGTCGATTTCCTCAACCAGCTTACCATCGGCAAAAAGCCTGACGATTTGTTTCAGTAAATCTCTTCTAATAATCAGTGTGTTACTTGTGTACCCCATGTTGCCTTTCTTTTTTTGACGCCGCAAAAGTACTGCCTTTTTATGTTCCGCAACACCTTTTTAATGATAAGTTGACTCTTGTTAAGTCAGGGTTAAAACGAAGCAACATGCAATGTTTAAGGCCAACTGAAAAAGTTTGATATATGGTGTTATTATCATAAATTTAGAAGGTGAAAGCGATTGGGATATGCTTTTTTATAAATTTGAAAATGTATTGTGTGCTTCACATTATCAAACAAAAAATAAACTAACATAAAAATAAATCGTATGAAATCTTTCAAAGCTTATTTCCCGTTTTTATTCTTGCTCGTTTTAATTGTTACCGGATGTAATTCAACGCCAAAAGAACAGAAAACAAACACCGGTGCAGTTGCCGCCGATTCGTTAACGGCAGCAGAAAACCTTATTCAGCAGTATATTGATAAAGGTGAGTTGGCCGGTTTTTCAGCACTGATTATTAAAGATGGCGAAGAGGTTTTTAGAATGAACAAAGGTTATGCCGACAGGGAAAATGAGAAACCTATTGAAACGAATACGATTTATCGGATTTTTTCGATGAGCAAACCCGTAACAGCAGTGGCTTTGATGACTTTATACGATGAAGGAAAATTTGATCTGGATGATAAAGTTTCGGATTATATTCCAAAATATGCCGATTGTAAAGTGTACACACCCAATGAAAATGGTTTTAGTTTGGAACCTCAGGAAAACGAAATGACGATTCGGCATTTGCTGACCCACACTTCCGGAATATCTTATGGTTGGAATCCATCATATGTTGACTCGCTTTATCGGGTAAATGAGGTAAGTGGATGGGATGGAAAGCTGCAAGACAAAATGCTTGCGTTGGCTGATATGCCACTTAATTTTCAACCCGGGACTCATTGGATGTACGGGCTTTCGATTGATGTGGCCGGTTACCTCGTGGAAGTGATTTCAGGAAAACCTTTTGATGAATACCTTAAGGAGAACGTTTTTGGACCATTAAAAATGGATGATACCGGTTTTTTTGTGCCGGAAGAAAAGCACGATCGTTTCTGTAGGCTTTATAATCAGGGTGAGGATAAAATGCTGGCACCTGCTCAAGACCTATTTGCAGATGTATTTAAACAGCCCGTAACACTTTTTTCGGGTGGAGGAGGACTGGTTTCAACCATTGATGATTATGCCCGTTTTTGTAAAATGTTGTTGAACAAAGGCGAACTGGATGGCGCAAGAATATTGGAACCGCAAACGGTAGAATTGATTATGAGTAACCAGCTGCCGGAAACAGCAAGCTACGAAAATGGCCGGATGGGATATGGACTGGCAGGAGCTGTTGATTTTGAAACCGGAGAATACAGCTGGGCAGGCGCAGCTTCCACAAATTTTTGGATCAACCCAACCGACCAGCTCATCATTATTACAGCTACGCAGATAATGCCAAGTAATTTCCAATATGCAAACGATTTCAAATCAATAATAGACAATACTTATACTAAATAGCCAATATAAAAGATGAAAAATTCAATCCTGCTTCTTTTTTTCACTGTTATACTCCTGTCGTGCAATACATCAAACGAATGGGAATCGTTGATGGATAAAGATCTATCGAAGTGGGACCGGTATTTAAGTTATAAACACCAGTTGGGCTACGACGGGCAACAGCCAAAGGATGCCGACGGCAACTTAATCGAACCTATTGGTTTAAATAAAGAAGGGTATAATGTTTTTACTGTAACCGAACAAGACGGAGAAGATGTGTTAAAAATATGTGGTGAGATTTATGGCTGCCTGATCACAAAAGAAGAATATCACAATTACCATTTGCGGCTTAAAATGAAATGGGGCGATAAAAAGTTTGATCCGCGTAAAAACCTGCTGAAAGACTCGGGGATTCTGTATCGTTCCATTGGTCCACTTGGCGCAGAGTACTGGCGCACGTGGATGCTTTCGCAGGAGTTTCAGGTTATGGAAGGCCACCTGGGCGATTACTGGAGTCAAATGACTTCAGCCATCGACATACGCGCTTACCTTCCCGAATATATCATGAATCCGGTTGCCGATGCCAGTCAGCCTTTTTTGCCAATGGGGCAGGATGAGGATATTCAGGGTTTTTGCCTGCGTAGCGGAAATTATGAAAAAGCGCCGGGCGAGTGGAACTTGCTGGAACTGATTTGTTACGATGGAAACAGCATTCATATGGTAAACGGCGAGGTGGTAATGGTTTTACGTAACTCGCGTTACATTAAAGATGGCGAAACCTTGCCCCTTGATAAAGGGAAAATACAGCTGCAAAGCGAGGCTGCAGAGGTTTTTTATAAAGAGATTGAGATTAGGGAACTGGAAGAAATGCCGGAATATTTTGCGCGTTATTTCAATTAATCCTTCAACAGGTGTTTCACTTTTGCAGCGCTTATTTTACGGTGTTCAGCTTCGAATTGCCAGCCCACTGATTCAATTAATTGCTGTACAATAGCTATGGTATCGGTGGCCTGGTCTTTCGCAATTTGTACCAGGTGGCTTTCCTCCACTTTTTCACGAATAAATTCTTTCGAGCGTTTATTCATGTTGGTTAAATCCGCTTCGTTTATTTTGTTGATGATTCCCTTTTGTATGTCGTAATATTCCAGGTCGCTGTCGATGCTAAGAATTTCGGGCTCGGGAAAGCGTGATAACTCAACCAGTTTTTTATGCGGATTTATATCGATGTTTATTTTGGTGAGATCGAAACCGATCATCACTTTAGCTTTAACAATTAGTAAAGCTCGTTTTTCGGTTTGAAAAAGTTTGAAGAACAACTGTTTTTCGTCGCGGTGGGTGTACAGTTCCGAGAATTCTCCTTCAACGGTAATTAGTTTGCAAACCTGTTTTATTTTGTCAAGCAAAATAACCGACTGGTCGTGCAGTTGTTTTTCGTTACGGTTTTTGTAATAATAAATCGTTCCGAAAATTCCGGCAGCCAGTCCAATAAGTATTCCCAAAAAAATAAGGGTTTCCATAAAAAGTCTTGTTTTGAATATCTAAAGTAAAACTTTTTATAAAAACCCTTGTATTGAAGTTCCGAAAAGAAAATTCTATTCCTCGCTTTCCTCCTGTTTTGGCAGGAAAATGTCGGCCAGTTTAAAAATGGTAGAATTGCTTCGTTCCTGGGTAAGGTTGGTTGTAATTGCCACAACCAGCTCTTCTTTCGGGTAAATAAGCACAGACGAACTGCCTCCGTGTACTGATCCTTCGCGACCGTAAAATACATTTCCTTCGCGGTCGCGTAAAATTAACCAACCGTTGGCAAATTGCGCTACCTGATTGTTATTCAGCTCAACAGGATCAAGAAGATGAGCCCGTGTGCTGTCGTTCAGGTAATCGGAATTGAAGTAGATATCGGTGAGTTTTACCAAATCTTCGGCACTTGATAAAAGCCCTTCTGATGGAGCCCGCCAACGTAAATCGGTAGTCATGGCGTTTACCACCTGCGCAATAATATTGTGATCGTAAAAATTAGTGCGTCCTTCTATTGTTGAAAACGGATTATCAGGGCAGGTACTTTCGAAATGCAGCGTGTCGGTTACGTACTCTTGCAGCAGCTCATTAAACCGCTTTCCCGATGCTTTTTCCATAATGGCGCCAAGCAGGTTAAAATTCAGGCGGCTTTCCATGTGGAATTCTCCCGGAGGTGCCATCAACTCATCATCCTGAAACGTTTCCAAGCCTTTCTGCAGCGTAATATTTGTTGCCTGCCAGTTATTTTCGGTGTTGTTCATCTCTCTGAATCCCGAGGTGTGATTTTTAAGATTTTTGATGGTAACCGGAAGTCGTTTTTCCGGAAAATCAGGGAGATAATGCTGAATGGTAGAATCGGGATTAAGTGTGCCGTCTTCCACCATTTTTAAATAAATAATTGTGGTGTAAATTTCGGATAAGTCGCCGATCCGGAATTTTGTATCACGGGTAACTTTCACATCAAGGTCGGTCGAGGCACGACCAATTCCCTCTGAATAAATAAGTTTCCCGTTTTTGGCAATAGCGATTTGTGCCCCCGGAATAAAGTTCGTTCGCAAATAAGTTGAGAGTTCTTTTCTAACTTCTTTAATCTCGTCGATGTACGCTTTGTCGTACAGAATGTTGTTGTTTGCTTTTTTACAGTTTGTTAGCGCTACCACAACAAAAAACAAAATAAAAACTTGGATTACTCGCTTCATTTTTACTGGGTTTTTAAACTGGTTTTAACTCTAAAAAACAGCTGCAAAAATATAAAAATTGAAAAAGTGTAAGCGTGAAATTTTGTTAAAAAACACAGGTGTCCGGAGCTGTTGGTTAAAGAAAATTCTTTTTCTGAAGCAGGTTTTGGAAAGCAATTTTATAGGTGCTGCTAACCGGAATAAGTTTGTCTTTTATTTTAATGGTATTGTTTTCAATATAGTCGATCTTATCGATTGAAATGATGTACGATTTATGCACACGGATAAATTTCTGTTCATCGAGCAATTCCTGCATTTTTTTGAAATTCAGGAGGGTCATAATCCGGCTGTCTTCGGTGTGAATTTGCAGGTAATCGCGCTGCCCTTCGATGTATAAAATCTTATCGAAATACACTTTAACCGTTTTATTCCCCGATTTTATAAAGGTATATTCCGGGTGATCGTTATTTTCTGCCGGCTGCTGCGCTGGCGTCGGAGTATGGTTGTTCTGGTCTTTTAAAAAGCGGGCATAAACTTTTTCGGTGGCTTTAACAAAACGCTCGAAAGGAATGGGTTTTAAAAGGTAATCTACCACATCTAACTCATAGGCTTTTAGGGCATATTCGTCAAAAGCAGTGGTTAAAATTACATATGGCGGGTCTTTTAAGGTTTCGAGTAACTGGATGCCGGTAAATTCATCCATTTGAATATCGAGGAAAATGAGGTCGACTTTGTTCTCGCGCAGAAATGAAAAGGTTGACAAGGCATTATCGAAGGTGCCCAAAAGATTGAGGTAATCAATTTTTTCGGCAAAACGTTCTATCTTTTTTAAAGCCAAAAGTTCGTCGTCAACAGCTATGCAATTCATTTTCATAAAAACACTCTTTTATTATACCGGCACTTTTATATGCACATCAAATTTATCCATATCCTTTTTAATATCAAAAGTAAAATTGCTGCCATAAAGGAGTTTTAGGCGCTTTTCAACATTTTTTAATCCCGTTCCGGTGCCACTGTCGGGCAGTTTAAAATTGTTGCGTTTTACAAAGTTCGTTGTGCGTAGTTCAATGCAATCGCTATCAATGGAAAAGTTAATTTTTACACCGGGCGACTCCGATTGTTTATTGCAGTGTTTTACCGCATTTTCAATTATTGGGATAAATAAAAGTGGCGGTACAAGTTGGGAATTAGGTGCTCCTTTTTGTTCAAATTTTAAGAATTCAGGATCGGCAAAGCTCAGTTTCGCCAGCTCCAGGTAGTCTTGAATATAACTGAGTTCCTTGTCCAGTTTCACCATCTCATGTGTTGATTCCTGCAACATGTAACGCATAATTTTCGAAAGCAGCACGATGGCATTCGATGCCTTTTCCTTGTCCTCGTAAATAAGCGCATCAATATTATTTAGCACATTAAAAAGGAAGTGCGGATTTACCTGCGATCGTAAAATGCCCAGTTCCGACTGCACGGTTTTGCGCTCCAGCTCGGATTGTGTTAACTGAAATTTGTACGAGTAGCTGAACAGCTTAAAGGCAGTGGCTGTACCGATGATCATAAAATTGTTAAGCAAGGCCGAGAACATTTCGGCACTAAACGGGCGGCGTACTACCCAAAATCCCAGTAATGGTTGGATGTTCAGTTTTATAAATTGCGAGATGGCAATATTAAGTGCAATGATTATTGCCGTGCCAAGAATAAAAATTTCAAAACGCCGCTTTTTAAATACAAAACGCGGAATGAGGTATTCGATAACAATGTAAACGCCGATAATGTCGATGGGGATGTAGATGATATTTATAAAAGCTTCAATTACAAAACCAACCGACAGAAGGTACGGAATGGTGTAAAAAGTAAAAATAAATATCCAAAATAGTATGTGGTTTAGAACCCGGTACTTAAAGATCTTCATTGTATTATTAAATGCATTTACAATACAATGGTAAACCATTTATTTGAATAATCCATTGATTTTCTGCCAATAAGCCAATAAATTCGTCTAGCCACACTACTTTAAAAGAATCTGAATTATGCAGATTAAAAAGTGTTTTTTGCAGATGAATTTGTGTTGTTTGCAGATGTGATTAAAAATATCCAGTGCATGTAAATTTTATGCAGTCGTGATGTAGCCTGGCATAAGAAACCTCCTTTTTGCCTTTTCAGGCGGAATCTACTCTTTGGCTTTGCCCAAAGAGTAGACAGAAAACCCAAGGCTGCGTCCGCTTCTCTCAGAAATTCTACGCGATGACGACTAAAATTCCTGAAACTTCCCGATACTACGATCGGGACAGGCAGTCGTACCTCCTCAAACATCAGTAATTTTTTAACGCTGTAACCGCTTGATTTCCGGCTCACCGGCCGAGGCCGAAGCGTAGGTGTGGCTATTGCAGACGATACCAAAGTGGACCGGTTTCTTTTTGATATGCTTCAAGTTGGAGCATAGCGGAAATCCCAATTATAAGTAGTGTTGAAATACGAAGGCCGCCTTTAAATGGCTACACTGGTTTCCTCGTTTTCCGAACGGGCAACGGTAACAGCTCCGCAACTGTCGCTCCACACATTAATCGAAGTTCTCATCATATCCAGTGGCAGATCAACGGCAAGTATTAAACCGATACCTTCGAGTGGTAAACCGGCGGCCGTAAGAATTACTGTAAGCATTACCAAGCCTGCCATTGGAATACCTGCAGCACCTATCGATGCCAGTAAGGCGGTAACAACTATTAATATTTGTTCTACAAAAGTGAATTCAATACCATAAACCTGGGCAATAAACATGGCAGCAACACATTCGTAAAGAGCAGTACCATCCATATTTACAGTTGCCCCAAGTGGCAGCGTGAAACTGGTAATTTTATTCGATACACCACTTTTGTGCTCAACCGCTTCCATGGTTAAAGGCAAAGTTGCACTTGATGAAGCTGTTGAAAATGCTGTTAGCAAGGCCGTTGCCATATTGTTAAAATGCTGGTATGGTTTTGCCTTTGCGAAAAAACGAAGAATTAGCGGAAGGGTTATAAAAGCATGAATTCCTAATGCCAAAACAACGGTTAACATGTAAATGGCCATACCTCCTGCTAAATCAGCCAATTGGTGTGCATTTCTGCTAACTTCTCGCGAAACAATTCCAAAAATTCCCAGAGGAGTGAACTTAATAATGAACATGGTCATTTTCATCATTACCTCAAAAACTGCTTCAAAAAAAGTGGTCAGCGAATTCTTGTACCTTTCATCAACATGTGTAATAAATACTCCAAAAATGATAGCGAAAAAGATGATGGGAAGGATTTCTCCATTCGCCATGGCACTAAAAATATTAGGAGGAACAATTCGCATGAGTATTTCATTGATCGACCCAACATTGTCAGTTAAACCTTCAACCGATTGCGATAAACCCATTTCAATGCCAACACCGGGGCGAATGATGTTTACAAGTAATAGTCCTGTTAAAATTGCCAAGGTGCTGGTAAAGAGGTAGTAGAGCATTGTTTTTCCCCCGAGGCGGCCAAGGTTTTTTCCGCCACCCATACTGGTAACCCCCGAAATTATCGAACTTAAAATCAGAGGTACAATCACCATCTTCAGTGCGGTTAAAAAGATATCGCCCATCCAGGCTGTGTATTTGACTCCGGAAGGAACGTAATAACCAAAAATAACAGCCAGTACCAGTGCGATAAGAATTTGCCAGTGTAATTTAATTTTCAAAATCTTCATACCCTTTTTGCCTTTTTATGGATTGAAAAACCAAATCTTTCTACACAGAACCAATTTTGTTTTTCGTGATGGTTTTTATTTTGATGCCGGTTTAATTAAGGAGTCGCTAATTTATTCTTTTTCGTTGATGTAGCAAACAAATATGATGACAAGCCATGCCCGAAATATAAAAATGCCAGGATTTAAGCTGTTTTGTAGCAATTGATCAAATCAAAACTGAATAAGATCAGGTTTTTAATAGCGAAACTCATCATTGAGCATGCTTTTAAATATTTGTTTTTTTCTTTCAATTGCCCTAACTTTTCTAAACAATAACATTAAATCCTGTATTTAATTGATTGGCATTTAAATCTAAATGTAATTCCAAATAAAAATTTAACGTATGAAAAAATTAGTTGCTGAATTTTTCGGAACCATGTGGTTGGTTCTTGGAGGTTGTGGAAGTGCTGTGCTTGCCGCCGCCTTCCCGGAGTTGGGAATTGGTTTTGCCGGTGTGGCCCTGGCCTTTGGTTTAACCGTTTTAACCATGGTTTATGCAGTTGGGCATATTTCCGGTTGTCATTTAAATCCTGCTGTTTCGGTGGGGTTATGGATTGGCGGCCGTTTCGATGTCAAAGAGCTTGTACCATACATTGTAGCGCAGGTACTGGGGGGTATTGCCGGTGCAGCTGTACTTTACATTATTGCAACGGGTAAATCCGGTGCCGAAATCGGAACCTTTGCCTCCAACGGCTATGGTGCCTACTCGCCCGGAGGTTACGGAATGGTAGCTGCCCTGGTTTGCGAAGTGGTGCTTACCTTTTTCTTCCTGATCGTTATTTTGGGAGCAACACATTCAAAAGCGCCCAAATATCTGGCAGGTGTTGCCATTGGTTTGTGTTTAACTTTAATTCACCTCATAAGTATTCCGGTTACCAATACTTCGGTAAATCCGGCACGTAGTACCAGTCAGGCCATTTTTACCGGTAACGGAGAATTGATCGGACAGTTGTGGCTGTTTTGGGTTGCACCAATAGTTGGTGCAATTTTGGCCGGTATCGTGTATAAATACCTTGCTCCTGAAGAAGAATAATCAGGCTGAAATATACGAAAAGAGCCATCCGTCGGCTGACGAATGGCTCTTTTTTTATTCTATTGATTTGTAGTAATCAGATCAAAAACTGAAAGAGATCGGCTTTCTCATTCAGGTATTCGTAGATGAAACCATTTTCATCCATACGTTTTACAAGGCCATGAAAATCTTCTTTTTTCTGCACCTCAATTCCGATAACAGCCGGGCCTTTTTCCCGATTTGTTTTTTTCGAGTATTCAAAATGCGTAACGTCGTCGGTTGGGCCAAGAACCACATCAACAAATGTACGCAGGGCTCCTGCACGTTGTGGGAAGCGCACAATAAAATAATGTTTCAGCCCTTCGTAAAGTAACGAGCGCTCTTTTATCTCCTCGGTGCGGGTAATGTCGTTGTTGCTTCCGCTAACAATACAAACTACATTTTTCCCTTTAATTTCCTCGCGGTAAAAATCAAGAGCGGCAATCGACAGTGCTCCGGCCGGCTCAATTACAATGGCATCGCGGTTGTAAAGCTCCAGAATTTTAGTACAAATCTTTCCTTCCGGAACCGACTGGTATTCGTCAACCACTTTTTTACAAATTTCGAAAGTAATATCGCCAACGCGCTGAACTGCAGCTCCGTCAACAAACTTATCGATGTTCTCCAGCTTAATTACGCTGTTGGCTTCCAGCGACTTTTGCATCGATGGTGCACCCGCAGGTTCCACTCCAATAATTTTAGTGTTGGGGCTGATTTGTTTAATATAGGCTCCAACACCGGCCGCTAAACCGCCACCTCCGATAGGAATAAACAAATAGTCGATCGTTTCGGTAGAATCCTGCAAAATCTCCAGCCCAACAGTTGCTTGTCCTTCAATAATTTGCGGATCGTCGAACGGATGGATAAAAACCATGCCGGTTTTATGGCAATCTTCCAAAGCTGCACGGTGGGCATCGTCGTAAGTATCGCCGGTAATAACTACCTCAACGTGCGTTTTTCCAAACATTTTTACCTGTTTGATTTTTTGCTTGGGCGTTGTAGTGGGCATGTATATTTTGCCTTCAATTCCTAAAAGGCGGCACGAGTAGGCAACACCCTGTGCATGGTTTCCGGCACTGGCGCAAACCACTCCTTTTTTGCGCTCGGCATCCGAAAGTTGTGCTATTTTATTATAGGCTCCACGAATTTTGTAGGAACGAACGATCTGCAGATCTTCGCGTTTCAAAAATACGTTGGCGTTATATTCTTCCGATAAGTTCAGGTTTTTCTGAAGGGGGGTGTGTAATACAATCTCACACAGGTTGTGCTTTGCGGTGGTTATATCTTTTAACTGAGGAAAATATTTTGTGTCGCTCATTATGCAATTTTTTTGCAAAGATATATGGGACACCGCTAAAAGCAAGCTCGCCGGATAGATTTTATGACTTTTAACAGAAGATAATTACACCAATGATTGCAGCCATAACAGAAACGATTAAAACTGCGGCTGCAGCAACATCTTTTATGATTTTGATTTGTATATTTTTTTACGGAGAAATAAGATCACAAATGCGCTCAATAGCCGAATTAAATGCTTCGGCCGCCAGAACAATTCCAACACAAATAATAATCAGCATCCATTTGGTTCGGGTAATTTCGACAAACCAGCTTAAGGCGGTCACGACAGTTATAGTTGCAAAAATGTGAATTCGAAAATTTATTTCCTTTTTCCACAAATGACGTAATCCGTTAAGTGCGTATTTAAAGCTTTGTAGCCTTTCTGCGATAAAAACGTTTTTCATACTATTACAATTGTTTGTTTCTAACGGTATAGTATGGAACTCGCTCGTGTTTTAATAGTCCTTCAGGGGGTAATGTTATACATGCTCGTTTCATGGCTGGAAATTATTTTGACATTTCCTCCCGGAATACCACGGGAGGAAATGTGTGATTCTTATTCTTTATACCAGTTTACTTTACGGGTTGAATACATTAATGCAGCCAGTAGTACAAATAATCCGATACTGCCGGTTAGTAATGCAAACGATTCGAGTTGTAGCAGGATAAAAATAAAACTGTAACAGCCTGCCAAACCTAAACTTGTTCCCAGTTGGTTTTTAAGTTTTGGCATAAAACTGCGCGTGTAAAAGAACACCAGTATAATTACTGCCAACGCAGCAACAAGATACGCGAGGTTAAAACCTAAGTGCTCGGAAATGGACAACAGCAGCAAATAGAAAATGCTGATTGCCGATCCCACCATAATGTACTGAAACGGGTGAATGCGCTCTTTTGACAGTACTTCGAACATAAAGAAAACCACAAAAGTGATGATAATGATGAGGATAGCGTATTTCGCGCTGCGGATGTTTTTTTGATAATGATCGGCAAGACTTACCATTTCAACACCGAATTTCGAGTTTTCAATGTCGTTTTGGTTTAAAGATTGGTTGGTGCTTATCCATTGTTGCGGATAGTTGCGGTTAAAATGCAATACGCTCCAGTCGGCCTGAAAACCATTGTCATCCACAGTACGGTCGGCAGGCAGGTAATTGCCTGTAAAACCCGGATCGTTCCAGGTCGACTCCAAATGAACTGAGGTTTGTTCGCCCAGCGGAGTAAACATCAGGTTTTGGCTGCCTTTTAACTGCAGTTTAATATTAAATGCTCCGTTCATGTCGCTGGTATATAGTTCTTTCAGTGGAATGGAAACACCGCTGTGTCCGATTGGCGATGAGGCTTTTCCGGGCGAAAATGTATAGGCTTTGTCGTTCCAGATCAGTTCCAGTCCTTTGTTTATACCTCTCAGGTCGCTGATTGATAATTGCAACTGGGCATCGTCCCACATTATATCCGAAGATTCAATGTTCAGTTTCTCTAGATCGATGTCTTTAAAATTCCCGCTTATCGCAAGTTCTGCCTCGTAAACATCAACATTGTAAATGCTGCGCTGCAATTGTTTGGGTAGCAGTGTTCCGTTAACCGATAATTCTTTTGGCAGGAAAGTGGCGTAACGGGTTACTTCGTTGTACGTGTCTTCTTCCTCGTTGTAAATTTTCTTTTTAAAAGGAACAAAGAGTACGGGGCCACTAATGAGCTGTTCGTTCGACCATTTGCTCATCACTTCGTCCACAACCTGAAAGGAATTGCTCTGGCGCTCGCCAATCAGCTCCATTATCATTACTTTGGGTATCAGCAGAATTAGGATAAGCATCCCGATGACTAAAAGTTTGAACGACAATGTTCTGTGGAATCTGATTCCAAGGCGGTCTAAAATGTTTTCTTGTTTTTCCATGTTTAATTGTTTTGAAAGTACTTTGAGGTACAAAGTAGAATGATAAAAAAAATTATTTGTTTGTAATATTTTGATTTTTTATTAAATCTTCCAATGCTTTTAAATGCAGCTCAAAAGCTTTACTACCGCTTGATGTAACGGCGTAGGTAGTGTTGGGCTTTTTGCCCACAAAGGTTTTATTCACCGAAATGAATTTTTCCTTTTCCAATGCTTTAATGTGGCTGGCCAGGTTGCCATCGGTTAATTCGAGCAGGTCTTTCAGTTCGTTAAAACTCAAGCGCGAATTCACCATCAAAGCAGCCATAACGCCCAGCCTCACTTTGTTTTCAAAGGCTTTATTCAGATTTTGAATCGGATTCTTCACGCTTCTGAATTTTTGTTTTCACGATTTAAGAACATAAATCCGTAAATAATATGAAGGATCCCAAAACCAATGGCCCAGAAATAAAGCCCGTAACCCGGAAATATTGCTGCAAGTAATCCTAAGACGATCTCAACCAAACCAAGACTTAAAATCTCGGGACGGGTATATTTTGCAGCGTTTACCAATGCCAATCCGTAAAAAATAAGGAAACACGGACTTACAACACCGTAGTATCCGCGTAATGCCAGTATAGTTGTTAAAATCCCACCTGTTGCCAAAGGAATAAGCAGATTGATGAGTAGCAGTTTTGAGCCCGGTCCCCAAATGGGTTTTTGCTCCTTTTTAGCCTGTTTTACCGTTAAAACGTAAATGGTGAATAGCGAAAGAACGAGTACCGTAATACCGATTATAAAGATAGACGTTAGTGTGTCGTTTATGTATTCCTGCCTGGCATCGGATGGAAATTGAATATAAACGATGCGGTAGGCAAAAAAAGCACCAATCAGCGCATAGATACCCACCATTATTCCTGATAGTCCGCTTAGTGACAGGAAGCGGCTTGAGCGCTCCATAATGTTGCGGATGTCTTTTAATTCGCTTAACAGCTTTTCTGATTCGTTCATTTTAAAAGTACTTTGAATTGCAAAGTAAGTAAATGTTTTTCAGAAATAAAATAGTAGGAGCATTTTTTCTGCTATTTTATTTCAATGATAGGAGTGCTAGTTGTTTGAGAATCGCATTTTAGAACGAGAACCGAAGTTTGACCGTTTAACAAAATGTTTTAACTTCGCTAACACTTTATACCTTCAAAATAAATAGTACGAAATGAAACATTTATCACGCGCTTTCGATGGCCAAAATCAATGGTGGAAATTTGTAGTAGTCATTCTTGTTGCACTGTTTGTAGGGCAAATAGTTGGTGCTATTCCGCTTGTTGTTGTAATGGTCGCATCTATAGCCATGAATGGTGGTCAGGTGGCGACTCCGGAGAATCCGATGGATTTATCGGCGTATGGAATTAATCCCAGTCTTGGCTTAGCACTAATGGTCATCCCATTTATAGTAACACTTGTTTTGGCCATTGTTCTGATAAAGTCGTTTCATCAACGAACTTCAAAAGATGTGGTGAACGGAGGACAAGCTTTCAGGTGGAACAGGTTTTGGTTGGGCGTTGTTGTGTGGGGCGCAATTATGTTGATATTATTCTTCGCGCAGTTAGCTATAAGTCCCGAAGAACTTGAGTTTCGTTTTGACCCGGCATCTTTTATTCCTCTTGTTTTTGTGGCTGTTCTGCTAATTCCAATTCAGTCGGGCACCGAAGAATTTATCTTCCGTGGTTACCTGGCACAGGGAGTTGCCGGATGGACAAAACGCAGGTGGGCTGTTATTCTGATACCTTCAGTACTGTTTGCCTTATTGCATGGTCTGAATCCGGAGGTGAAAGAACACGGCTTCGGTATGATGATGCCATCGTATTTTGTTTTTGGTGTTGCATTCGCAATCACAGCTGTTCTTGATGACGGAATTGAATTAGCCATTGGAATACATGCCGTTAATAATACACTGGGCGCACTATTGGTTACCACTAAAGAATCAGCGATACAAGTTCCGGCGTTGTTTTTCCAACAGGAAACAGATCCGGTGAAAGAATCGCTGGTTTTAGTGCTCTCATCGGTAGTTTTGCTGGTGGTTTTAAAACAGATTTTAGATTGGGATTTTTCTATTCTCTGGAAAAAGATAGAACCACCAATAATAACAGAGGAGGCGTAATCAAATAAAAAACCTTCAGGAAAGCTCCTGAAGGTTTTTTTATATCGAGATATGGATATCTGTTTAGTTCTTTTCAATCCAGTGAGCGATCCAGTCGCCAACTGCCGATGTACTTTGTGCCGGTCCTTCTGCAATGTCTTCGGTAACAAAACCTTCAGCCATTGACGCTGCAACAGCCTCGCGGATCAATTTACCTTCTTCTTTCAGGTCGAAAGCATATTCGAACATCATGGCTGCCGAAAGGATGGTTGCAATTGGGTTAGCAATGTTTTTACCTGCAGCCTGCGGATATGAACCGTGGATGGGCTCGAATACCGAAGTGTGGATACCAACCGATGCAGAAGGCAACAATCCAAGCGAACCGGTGATTACACTGGCCTCGTCGGTAAGAATGTCACCAAACATGTTTTCAGTTACCATAACATCAAAGTTCTTTGGCCACTGAATGATTTGCATTGCAGCGTTATCCACAAACATGTATTCTGTTTGGATATCAGGATAATTTGGTGCCATTTCCTGGGCAACTTCGCGCCACAAACGCGAGCTTTCCAATACGTTGGCTTTGTCAACCACAGTAAGTTTTTTGTTGCGTTTGGCAGCAAATTCGTAACCCAGTTTCAAGATACGCTCAACTTCTTCGCGAGTGTAAATACAAGTGTCGAAAGCCGTATTTCCATCGTCTTTACGACCTTTTTCGCCGAAATACATTCCACCGGTTAATTCGCGGATGCAAACAAAATCAGCGCCTTCAACCAATTCGCGGCGAAGTGGCGATTTGTGCAACAACGATTCAAAAGTTTCTACCGGGCGGATGTTGGCATATAGTCCCAACTTCTTACGCATGGCCAGCAATCCCTGCTCAGGACGAACCGGCGCTTTTGGGTTGTTGTCGAATTTTGGGTCGCCAATAGCACCAAAAAGCACAGCATCCGATTTCATACACAATTCGTGCGTTTCTTCCGGATACGGATCTCCAACTGTGTCGATGGCAATGGCACCTGTAAGTGCCTCGGTGTATTCTAATTCGTGATTAAATTTATTTGCAACAGCTTTCACTGCTTTCATGGCCTGATCAACTATTTCAGGACCAATCCCGTCGCCGGGCAATAATGCAATGTTAAGTTTCATCTTATTATGATTGTTTATTTTTTAAGGTATAAGATGGAACTCCCATGATTTCAAATTCTGGTTTAAGTGGCAACATTTGGTCATGGTCGTTTCATTCTTTTAAAAGTTATCGGAAGCCGGAAATCCGAAATCCGAAGTAGTTATTATTTTTCGTTTTTTAATTCTTCCAGTTTTGTGGAGTTGAACTCGTTTTCAATAATGTTCAACATTCGGGTTGTTGCCAGAATTGCAGCGGCGTTCTGATCAGGATGCAGACCTTTTGTCTTAAATTCGTGATCGTTGCGCCAGGTAATAACTGTTTCAACCAGGGCATTGGTGTTACCGCCCGGAGGAATGGTTACCACATAATCAACCAGCATAGGGAATGCTTTATCGAGACGTTCGTAAATTTTCCGCAAAGCCTTTACAAATGCGTCGTACTGTCCGTCGCCGTCGCTGTATTCCTCGTAAATCTTTCCGTCAATTTCAAGCGAAACATTGGCCATCGGGCGCAAACCCATGGTGTAGCTAATCGAGTAATTCACCACTTTTACACGTTGTTCAAAAAGGTCATTCTCCAGAACATCGGCTACAATGTATGGCAACTCGTCGCTGGTGATGGTTTCTTTTTGGTCAGCCAGCTCGATAACCTTATCCGTAACTTTTTTCAGCGATTCTTTGTCCAGCTCAATGCCAAGGTCTTCCAGGTTTTTTCTGATGTTGGCTTTGCCCGAAGTTTTTCCCAAAGCGTACTGGCGTGTACGGCCAAAACGTTCCGGTAGCAAGTCGTTGAAATACAGGTTGTTTTTACTGTCGCCGTCGGCATGAATTCCGCTACATTGGGTAAACACAAATTCACCAATCAATGGTTTGTTGGTTGGAATACGAATTCCTGAAAATGATTCCACCAGTTTCGAAACTTTATTCAACTGGGCTTCATTCACCCGGGTTTTCATTTTCAGGTGATCTTTTATGGTGGCAATAACACTCGAAAGGGGAGCGTTACCGGCACGTTCACCCAGTCCGTTAACCGTGGTGTGAATACAACGAATTCCGGCTTTAAGTGCGTGAAAAACGTTAGCAATAGCCAGGTCGTAGTCGTTGTGCGCATGAAAATCGAATTCTACGTCAGGAAAGCTTTCGATCATTTCGTGGCAGAAATCGTATGTTTCGTCCGGATCGAGGATGCCCAATGTATCGGGAAGCATAAAACGCTCCACCTTTTCATCTTTCAGGCTCGAAATCATGAATTTGACGTAGTCTTTTGAGCTGCGCATACCGTTCGACCAGTCTTCAAGGTAGATGTTTACCCTGATTCCCATTTCGTCGGCATAGTTTAGTACTTGTTTGATGTCGTACACATGCTGTTCCGGCGTTTTCCGCAGTTGCTCGGTAACGTGTTTATACGATCCCTTACACAGCAGGTTAATCACTTTCCCTCCGGCTTTGGCAATCCATTCCAGCGAAATTTTTCCATCAACAAATCCAAGTACCTCAATTTTATCGAGGTGACCTTTCTGTGCCGCCCAATTCATTACCTTTTGTGTGCCTTTAAATTCTCCTTCCGACACCCTCGCCGAGGCAATTTCAATGCGGTCAACTTTCACATCCTCAAGCAGCACCTTGGCTACACTTAGTTTTTCCCCTTCGCTGAACGAAACCCCGGAGGTTTGTTCACCATCGCGAAGGGTGGTATCCATAATGGTCAGGTGCTTACCTGAAATTTCTACTGCTTTGCCTGTCATTTTTGTCTGTCTGTTATGTATAGAGGGCTTCACAATCGGTGAAACCCTCCATAGATTTAAGCCTGTTCAAATTCTGCTATTTGATCCTTCATTTCAACAAGGTAGTCGATATCGTCCAAGCCGTTTTGTAAACAATGCTTTTTGTACGGATTGATCTCGAAATCAGTCGACTCACCAGTAGCTGTTATGGTGAATTTTTGATTTGGAAGATCGACTTCAAAAGTTGAATCTGCATCTTTTTCTATCTGATCAAAGATTTTCTCAAGGAACTCTGGTGAAACAACAACCGGTAACAGTCCGTTGTTCAATGCATTTCCTTTAAAAATGTCGGCGAAAAAGCTTGAAACCACAACACGGAAACCATAATCGTATATAGCCCATGCGGCGTGCTCGCGGCTCGATCCGCTACCAAAGTTTTTACCGCCAACCAGGATCTTGCCTGAATATTTTGGGTTGTTTAACGGGAAATCAGCCTTCGGACTTCCGTCGTTTTCATACCGCCAGTCGCGGAAAAGGTTGTCGCCAAATCCTTTACGTTCCACTGCTTTCAGGAAACGTGCAGGAATGATCTGGTCGGTATCTACATTTTCGTAAGGCAGAGGTACTGCCGAAGTATTTATTATTGAAAATTTATCGTATGCCATTTTTTACAATTTTTGCAGAGTGCTAAGTGCAGAGTGCTTAGCGATTTTTTTCGCTTCGCTCTGTGCGCTTTGCGCTGTGCAGTTCTACATCATTTCTCTTGGGTCAGCAATAACTCCAGTAACGGCAGCAGCAGCAGCTGTAAGCGGGCTGGCTAGCAAAGTACGGGCACCCGGTCCCTGACGGCCTTCAAAGTTTCTGTTCGAAGTTGATACCGAATATTTACCTGTAGGTATTTTATCGTCGTTCATTGCCAGACATGCTGAACACCCCGGTTGACGCAATTCAAAACCTGCTTCCTCTAATATTGGAACAAGTCCTTCTGCTTCAATCTGGTTTTGCACTGCTTTTGATCCCGGTACCAACCATGCAGTAACGTTGTCGGCTTTTTTCTTTCCTTTTACAAAAGCGGCAAATTCGCGGAAGTCTTCGATACGGCCGTTGGTACAGCTTCCCAGGAATACGAAATCAACCGGTTTGCCTTTCATGGCATCGCCTTCGTTGTATCCCATGTATTGCAACGATTTCTGATACGTTGTTTTATCTGTTCCTGACAAACCTTCCGATGTTGGAATCGTCTGCGAAACACCAATTCCCATTCCCGGGTTGGTTCCGTAGGTGATCATCGGCTCAATGTCAGCAGCATCAAAGGTATAATCAGTATCAAAAACTGCATCTTCGTCTGATTTTAACTCCGCCCATTTTTCCATGGCTTTATCCCAATCTTCACCTTTTGGTGCAAACTGACGACCTTTTACGTAGTTGAAAGTTGTTTCATCGGGGGCGATCATACCACCGCGGGCACCACTTTCAATACTCAGGTTACAAAGTGTCATACGGCCTTCCATCGACAGGCTGGTGATTGCCGAACCTGCATACTCGATAAAGTGACCGGTACCACCACTGGTTGAAATTTTAGAAATAATGTAAAGAGCAATATCCTTTGCAGTTACACCTTTATCTAAAGTACCGTTAACGGTGATGCGCATTTTCTTTGGTTTAGGCTGCATAATACACTGGCTGGCCAAAACCATTTCCACTTCGCTGGTACCAATACCAAAAGCAATGGCTCCAAAAGCTCCGTGTGTAGAAGTGTGACTGTCGCCACAAACGATGGTCATTCCCGGCTGGGTTAATCCCATTTCAGGGCCGATAATGTGCACCACACCGTGACCTTCAGTTCCCAGTCCGTGATAAACGATACCGTTTTCATCGCAGTTCTTTTTCAACATGTCAACCTGGTTGCGCGAAAGCTCGTCCTTAATCGACAGGTGCTGGTTGATAGTTGGAACGTTATGGTCGGGAGTAGCTGTGGTCTGATCCGGACGATATACTTTCAATCCGCGGTTTTTCAATCCTAAAAAGGCAACCGGACTCGTTACTTCATGAATAAAGTGACGGTCGATATACAATACATTTGGGCCACCTTCAACCTTCTTCACCACGTGTGCATCCCAAATTTTATCAAATAATGTTTTTGCTGTCATGATTTCTTTCCATCTATTATATGGATTCAACTTTTATTCTTTTTAACACTCATCCCCCTGCTCCTTCGTCGCATTCCCCCTTAAAAGAGGGATAAAGGGGGATGAATTGTCTACATCTTTTATCCGTATTTAATTACAATGCTGCCGGTAATTTATTGATGGCATCCAAAAAGGCCTCAACCGAAGCAGTAATAATATCGGTGTGTGCACCAAATCCATGATAGATTCCGTCTTCGTATTCCACCTGCATGTGTACTTTACCAATGTCATCGCTTCCGCGGGTAATGGCCTGTACCAGGAATTCTTCAATAACAACCTGACGATGAATGATCTTTTTAACCGCTTTAATGGCTGCGTCAACCGGACCGTTTCCATCCGAAGTGGCATCGAATTTCTCGCCCGAAATATTCAGACGAACTGTTGCCATTGGTTTTAAACTTTTTCCGGTAACAACCTGTAAGTAATCCAACTTAATACGGTGCTCTTTGCGCGTTGCATCGCCAACCAACAATGCGATATCGTCGTCGCGGATATCTTTTTTCTTGTCGGCAAGTTTCAAAAACTCTTCGTAAACTTCGTCAAGCTTTTCTTTGTCCAATTCGAAACCCAACAATTCCAGACGGTGTTTCAACGCGGCGCGGCCACTTCGGGCAGTCAATAAAATTGCCGATTCGTTGATACCCACTTCAACCGGATCCATAATCTCGTAGTTCTCGCGGTTTTTCAACACGCCATCCTGGTGGATACCTGACGAGTGAGCAAAAGCATTACGTCCTACAACCGCTTTGTTTGGCTGAACAGGCATGTTCATTAAAGTAGAAACCAAACGGCTTGTTCCGTAAATTTTCTTGGTATTTACACCGGTTTCAATTCCCAATGCCTTGTAATGAGTTTTCAAAGTCATTACCACTTCTTCCAACGAAGTATTACCGGCACGTTCGCCAATACCGTTAATGGTAACCTCTGCCTGGCGTGCACCATTCAGGATTCCTGAAATAGTGTTCGCAGTTGCCATTCCCAAATCGTTATGACAGTGCGTTGAAATAATCGCTTTATGAATGTTTGGCACATTGTCGACCAGGTATTTGATTTTTGCACCAAACTCATGTGGCAAGGTGTAACCTGTAGTGTCGGGAATATTTACAACCGTAGCACCGGCTTTAATTACTGCCTCAATTACACGGGCCAGGTACTCGTTATCGGTACGTCCTGCATCCTCAGCGTAAAACTCTACATCTTCAACGTATTTTTTTGCGTATTTCACCGCTTCAACACCACGCTCGATAATTGCATCGGGATTTGAGTTGAGTTTGTGGTAAATATGAAAGTCAGATGTTCCGATTCCGGTGTGGATACGACCTTTTTTGGCGTACTTGAGTGATTCGGCTGCAACATCAATATCTTTTTGTACTGCGCGGGTTAAGGCTGTAATTGTTGGCCATGTAACCGCTTTCGAAATCTCTACTACCGATTCAAAATCGCCTGGGCTCGAAATGGGGAATCCTGCTTCAATTACATCAACTCCCAATTCCTGCAATGCTTTGGCAACTTCAATCTTTTCTACCGTGTTCAACTGGCAACCGGGGACCTGTTCACCGTCCCTCAAAGTTGTGTCGAAAATGTAAAGTCTGTCGCTCATGATTTGTTGTCTATTTATGTTATTTTTCTTTTAAGCTATGTACGTATCTATCATGAAAAAAGCCATCCTCAATGTGAGAATGGCTTCTTTATTCCAATATCGTTAATCAACACACCATTCTCATTTCTGTCTTGTTAGAAGAAGAATACCAATGAGGAGGTTAAGAATAGAAATGTTGATATTTTTTGTCATTTGCTTATGATTTCCTGCAAATATGAAAATATTATTTTAAAATGAAAATGAAATGGGGCTTTTTTATTAAAAAAAGAAGAATAATACCGAAATGTCTGTTTTGCGTTAACATTCAAGTAACTTTTGATGAAGTCAAAAGTTTAGAGCTCAGTGCGCAGTCTCAGTTTTCAGTCGCATCAACCAGTAACTAGCACCCAGCACCCAATGACTATTGACCAGTGACTTCTTCTGTTGCCTCTTCCTCAATCATCTCTTTCTTCTCAGGGCGCCAGAAAATATCTTTTTTAGAAAGCGGACGCAGTTTTATTTTCCACTCGAAACCCGGTAATGTTTTCTCGCTATCTTCCAGTTTCAGAATTGGTTTTAACTGCCCTTCAGGTTGTTTTTGGAATGCAATGGCATCAATCTTTCCTTCTTTAAAACGTATGCTGATATTGCTACTTTCTGCTCTGTTCAGCCCGATAATGGCTTCTTTGTCGCGGGCATAATACAGGGTTTGCCCGTTACCATCCACATCAATATTGCGAAGTTTGCCGCTAACAATGTAGCCGGTCATGTCTTTGCCTTTAATCTGATCAAAGCGCCCCGAATCCTGTTTCGAAATGATAAAACTATTTTTCATCATATGCATTTCGTTGGGAGCGGTGGTGTGCTGAATCATTTCAATATAGTCGGCACTGAGCTGGTGCTGTTCGCTCCATATTACCGGGTTGCTGTGCATTTCAACCAGCGAGTCTTTGGTGAAATACATCAGCGAATCGCAAAGCCCCTGTATGTCGGTTCTGAAAAAGCGTACGCCGTAGTAAGCCATCACAATATTTTCGCCATCAATGGTGTCAGGGATACTTTTTAAGGTGTCGGCGTGCAGGAACAGGCTGTCGGCTTCGCTGTAAGAAATAAATACCGCCGAATCGGTGGCTATCGCCGTTTCTTTTGTTTCGTTGTAAATTACCTTGTTTCCCTGGATTATGGTTTGATTTTCAAAGTCTTCGATATGTACGTTTCCTTCGGCATAACCATCGCCATTTTCTTTGTTATAGCTTATTTGTCGGGCGGTTAAAAGTTGCGTTTCGTTAAATACGCTTGGCATTTCTTTCAGATCCGCCTCGCCGGTAAGGGTGTTGTACCAACCATCTTCGGCATAAAGGGTGTTCACCGAATCGCGAATGGTAGTTGGCCCTTTAAAATAGATAACTTCGGTTTGCGTGTTGTAGCGCAGGTCTTCGCTGTTGATCGTGTACTTATCGGAGAAGCCTACAACGCTGTCGGTAAAATGTGCTTCGTTATTGTCGAGATAATATTTACCTACTTTGCTGGTAAGCGTGTTGGTGCTGTCAACAATTTTCCCGAAACAATCGTAGTAGCCTACGTTCAGGTTCATGTCGTAATCCAGTGTGTCGGTGTAAAGCGTTACCTCGTTATTCACCAGCTTTACATTTTTTATGGCCTGTGCAAAACTACGGTCGCCATCGTAATACACTTTTCGTGCATAAAGGTGCAGCGTGTCTCCCTTGTTAATGTGTACGTTGCCAAAAGCATCTACGCGGTTTGATTGATCGTAAGTGTAAGCGCTGTCGCAATACATCAGAATATCTTCATGCTTAATGATTACGTCATTGATCAGGCGCTGGGCATTGGCAACATTTTCGCCTTGTTCCAATGTTTCAGCCTGAATGATTTCCACACGTTTCTTTTCCTGCGCGAATCCTTTTGTTGCTGTAAACAGAAGGAAAAGGAAGAAAATTGCAGGAGTTAATTTGCGCAAAGTAGCGCTGGTATTAATACGGTAAAAAGACATTAAAGCAATTTGTCGATGATTTCGTCGATTGAAATATTTTCAGCTTCGGCTTTGTAGTTTTTAATAATCCGGTGCCTCAGAATAGAGGGAGCAACGGCTTTTACATCCTCAATATCGGGCGAATATTTTCCACGTAAAGCAGCATGTGTTTTTGCGCCCAATACCAGGTACTGCGATGCACGTGGCCCCGCTCCCCATTTCAGGTACTGGTTACTGATCTCTGCCGCATGTTCATTCTCCGGACGGGTTTTTGCCGCCAGTGTAACTGCATAACGTAACACATTGTCGTTTACCGGAATTTTACGGATCAAATCCTGATAGTACAGAATTTCTTTCCCTGAAATAACCGGTTTTAACTCGGTATTTTGTATGGTTGTTGTATTTTTTACGATGGTAATTTCGTCTTCCAGTTTTGGGTAATCGAGCCACACCGAAAACATAAAACGGTCGAGCTGAGCTTCGGGCAGGGGATAGGTTCCTTCCTGCTCGATTGGGTTTTGCGTTGCCAGCACAAAAAACGGTTTGTCAAGCTCAAAATGTTGTCCGGCAGCAGTAACCGATTGTTCCTGCATGGCTTCCAACAGTGCCGATTGCGTTTTTGGCGGCGTACGGTTAATCTCGTCGGCCAGAATAATGTTGGCAAACAATGGCCCTTGTATGAATTTAAAATTACGTTCGTTGTCCAGAATTTCGGTACCGATAATATCCGATGGCATCAAATCGGGCGTAAACTGAATACGGTTGTACTTAAGCCCCAGGATTTTTGCAATGGTAGTTACGAGCAGCGTTTTTGCCAGCCCGGGAACACCGATCAGCAAAACATGACCACGGCTAAACAGCGAGATCAGTACCTGATCGATAATTGCATCCTGGCCATAGATTACGGTTGTAATTTCCTTTTTCAGGTCTTTAAATTTTCCCTGAAGTGCATCTAAGGCTTCAACGTCGTTTTTAAAATTCATAAACAAAAATTCGTGGGTTATTATTTAATCCAGTTGTCGAAATTAAAGTTGCAGTTAGCATAAGTTCTGTCGATACGGATGTAGGTTTGCGACTGGCGCTCGGCAATCCATTCTTCCAAAACCTGTTCTTTCTTTTTCGCCAGGTACATTTCGGCAAGCGTTTGGTAATCGTCTTGCAGGTTGGCCTTATGCGAATCTATTTTTCTTAACAGCTTGATAATTTTATAAACCTGTTGCTGGTTTTTAGTGTCAATAGTTTCAAACGGCTCCGAAATTTCGTTGATGTTCATTTTGGTGATGATCTTACTGGCATCGGGATCAACCTCTTCAATCGAAAATTTCGACGACATGGTGTTGGGGTTGATGGCAATTCCACCATTGTTACGGGTGTTCTTGTCGTACGAGAACATTTGAGCTGCCTGATCAAAAGCAATTTCATCTTTACGAATAAGGTTGGCCAGGCTATCGAGGCGTTCGTATGCTTCTTCTTTTGCGTCAACCGAAATTTTTGGTTTCATCAAAATATGTCGGGTGTTTACTTTTCCACCTTGCTTATCTACCAATTGAATAATATGGTAGCCAAACGCACTTTTTACTACGTTCGATACTTTATCATCTTTTAGGTTGAAAGCAGCTGTTGCATAAGCCGGATCAAGCTGTGCACGACCCGAATAACCAATAACGCCGCCATCTTTCGCTGACGGTCCTTCAGAGTAAATTACAGCCATTGCAGCAAAGCTCGAACCGTTTTCAATTCGTTTTTTAATCTCGCGCAGTTTGGCTTTTACCCGGTTTTCTTCTTCCAATTCTATTTTTGGTTGCACGGTAATTTGTGCATACTCGTATTGTGTTGGTATCGTTGGAATCTCCTCTTTGCTTAGGTTGCGGTAGTTGTAGCGCACTTCTGACGGGGTAACGGTTACATTTTCAACAATCTTGGAGCGCATTTGTTGACTTAATATCTGCTCGCGAATGGCTTCCTGCATATCGGCTTTAATACTGGCAATTGATTTGCCAAAGTAGGCTTCAACGGCACTTTCGGTACCAAAGTGTTGCATATACATTTGCAATTGTCCATCCATTTGCTGGTTAACCTGGCTGGGTGTTACCGTAATCAAGGTATCCAGTTCGGCCTCGGCAACCAATAGTTTATTGATCAAAAAATCTTCCAGAATCTCGCATTTCATATCTCCTTCCGAAGTAATTCCCTGCGCCTGCTGGTTAATGTTCATGGTTTCGATGTCTGACTTCAAAATAACGTTACCACCAACCACGGCTACAATCTGGTCGATAACTTTATCCTGAGCATTTGCTCCGGTAAGTACCGCAAGCATAAGCATCGCTGTTACAAAAATTCTAGTTTTCATATTTTTATTAATTCGTTTTCGTGTCATAAATTCTGAATTTCTTTTTTCGTACACCTTCCGTGTAAATATTTTCTTCAATTTCTTTTAAGAACCTGATCTTACGTTGATTCAGGATCAGATTTTTAATATTGTCCCGAACAAATTCAATCGGAGCCAGATCGTTACTTAACTTATAATCATGAATGCTGACAATATAGTAATAATTTGAATCATTCATTTCATACAGCTCGTTCCGCTTCAGAAAGGACTCGGGATCTTCCACCTTTTGCGGAAAGTTGTTTTCCAGCATTTGGAAGCTGATCCATTCGTCGGCTGAAATGTTTGCTTTTTTTGCGTACTGACTGCAATAGTCGCGAAGTTCGTCAATTCCTTCAGGTGAAGTGTCGGCAATCAACGATTTTACCATATTAGGATCGGCCAAGTCGCTTGGTATCATTACAAACGTGGCTTTAACAATGCTGTTATTCAGGTTAAAGTTTGCCGGGTTATTGTTGTAAAACTCCTCAATTTGCTGGTCGGTAACAAGGGTATCCATCCGTTGTTTTATCAACTCATTTTTGTACTTGTAAATAATCAACGAATTGCGGTATTCTTCCAACTCATTACGAAGGTCTTTTTGCTCTTCACTCAGGTTCTCATCGGCTTTCTGAATGAGTAGCTCCTGCTTAATCCATTTGTCGATGTAGTTATCGGTCATCGATATACTGTCTTCTCTGCTGATTCCTTTGGGCAGAATTTCTTGCACTTTCGAACGGTAGAGCACTTTTTCTCCAACGCTGGCAACCGGTTCATCATTGCTTCCTGACGAACATGAAGCAAGTGCAATTGCCAGTGCAACGATAAAACCATATGTGATTTTTCGTTTAAACACCCTCGATGGAATTTAGTAGTTTTTTATTCACTTTAACCTTGTACTTATTGCGCAGTTCTTTTATCCACTGTTCTTCCAGGTAGTCCTGGTAATCCGAGATAAAAAGGCCGCGTGCATCATCCAACGTTTTTGGCTCCGGTTTAATTTTGTCGCCACGAACAAAAGTGGTGGCACTGTCAAAATCTTCCGGTTCTTTGCCGTTCCAAACGTAATAATCCACCACCGGGTTTTGGGCTTCTTCCCAGGCACCGGTTTCAATGGAAATCAGTTCTTCACCATCCGTATTTATGTGAGCAAGCACTTCGTCAGCATTCAGGCCGGCACCAAAAAGGTTTTCCGCTTCTTCGCGAACCAACACATTTTTGCAGGTAATTATATGACCTTTAAAACGGTCGCCCCACAGGTGTTTATCCTTGTTCTTTTGGTAGAATTCTTCCAAGCCGGCAGTGTCTTGCGCTGCATAGTTCCAGATTTTTTCCTGCGAAATATTAAACAGCAAAATGCCATCGTGGTATTCGTTCATCAGGTAGCGGAACTCCGGGTATTTCTCCTCCAGTTTTGAGTCTTCCAGATTTGTAATCTCATCCGTTACCCAATTATCGTAAACCGAAAGGTAAGAGCCCGATTTTATATCATTTTGTGTAATAAACGCTGTCAGTTCTTCGGCTCCAAAGTTTTTATTGTCGATAGTAAAGAAAGTTTCTTCGGGCAAAGCAGAAGTGCCGGCAACAGTTAGTTCAGCTAATTTTGCTTTGGCAGCTTCGTTTTCCGAGAAGTTATACTCCTTTTTCAGTTTCTCAACAAACACTTTTTTTCCTGATGCCTGGCGTGCAGCATCTTTTTTTATCTGGCTTTCGATTAACGTGCGGGCTTCTTCAAAAGGAGGAACCGGGCGGGCACTTAGGCGTTTTATAATGTGATAGCCAAAAGGCGTTTCAACAGGTTCCGAAATATCGCCATCGTTTTTCAACGCAAATGCCGGATCGGAAAATTCCTTAACGATCCTGCCTGCCGCAAACCAGGGCATTTCTCCACCGCGTACTGCAGAACGTCGGTCCTGCGATTCGTTTTTAGCCAAAGCCGCAAAATCAGCTCCGTTGAGCAGTAGCTGATAAATCGAGTCGATGGCCGTTTTTGCTTTTGCTTTTTCCTCGGGTGTGGCATTCCTACCCACGTTTTTCATTATGTGGGCAACCTGCAATTCTCCTTTGTTGGGGCGTGTGTCGTGCACCTTAATCAGATGGTATCCAAAGTCGGTGCGCACCGGCTCCGAAACTTCTCCAACAGGCGTGTTAAATGCCGCATCTTCAAAAGGAGCCACCATGGTAAAAGCCGAAAAATAGTTTAAATGGCCTTTATTTGTTTCTGCCGACGGATCTTCCGAGTATTCCATTGCGGCATCCTCAAAAGGTTTTCCGGCGATTATCTGCTTACGAATGTTAGTAATTTTGTCGAGTACCTGCTGTTCTTGTTGTGCCGATGCATTTTCATCTACACCCAACAAAATATGGCTTGCATTTACCTCCAGTTGCATACGGCGGTAAAGCTCTTCAACCTGGTGTTCGTTAAAATCAATATCGGTGAGATAAGGCGCTGCAATTTCTTTTCGGTAGCCGGCCAGTTCATTAATAAAGGCCTGGCTGGTGTCCATCTTTAAGTTTTCAGCTTCAACAACTTTCAGCTTAAAATTGATGAACAGTTCCAGGTATTCTTTGGGTGTTTTTCTATCGGCATTGGAATACAGGTTGCTGTTGTTTTTGTTGTAAACGAATTCAAATTCATCTTTACTAACCTCGTGTTGATCAATCGTTAACAACACCTCGTCAGATTGTGCTACAACCTGTAAGGTAATGACAACAAAAAAAATCAATGAAAAGAAAACTCTGTTCATTTTACACCATCGGTTTATATTTGAACAACTCTGCTTGAGCAAATTGCGATTGTTTTACACCCCTTCGGGTAAAAGCAGCACGCGCTTACTGGCGGCTGCTGTAGTTCGGTGCTTCACGAGTAATACTTACATCGTGTGGATGGCTTTCCTGAACACCCGCATTTGAAATTCGGGTGAATTTAGCCTGTTGAAGTGCTTTAATATTTTGTGCTCCGCAATATCCCATTCCGGCGCGTATACCACCAAGTAGCTGATAAAGCACTTCGTATAACGATCCTTTAAAAGGAACGCGTGCAGCAATTCCTTCAGGAACCAGTTTCTTAATATCTTCTTCCATATCCTGGAAATAGCGGTCTTTCGATCCTTTTTGCATGGCCTCAACCGATCCCATTCCACGGTAAGCTTTAAATTTTCTTCCCTGGTAAAGAATGGTTTCACCCGGTGATTCTTCAACACCTGCAAATAATCCACCTGCCATCATCGAGTCGGCACCGGCAGCCAAACCTTTTACAATGTCGCCTGAGTAGCGGAGTCCGCCATCGCCAATTACAGGAACACCTGAATCTTTAATCGCTTTTGCAACATTGTAAATAGCTGAAAGCTGTGGTACACCCACACCGGCAATCACACGGGTGGTACAAATTGAACCCGGTCCAATTCCAACTTTAACCGCATCGGCACCGGCGCTAACCAGCAATTGTGCAGCTTCGGCAGTGGCAATATTTCCGGCAACCACATCTTTATCCGGATATTTTGATTTGATGCGTTTTAGCATTTCAACCACACCTTTGGTATGTCCGTGGGCAGTATCCAAAACAAGTGCATCAACCTGTGCTTTCACCAGTGCATCTACACGATCCATGGTGTCGCCAGCAATACCAACGCCGGCTGCTACGCGCAAACGGCCTTTTTCGTCTTTACACGCAAACGGTTTATCTTTTGCTTTGGTAATATCTTTATAGGTAACCAGCCCGATCAGTTTATTTTCCTTATCAACAACCGGTAGTTTTTCAATTTTATGTCGCTGAAGAATTTCGGCAGCTTTATGCAAATCTGTTGATTCGAGCGTTGAAACCAGGTTTTCGCTGGTCATCACTTCTGAAATAGGGCGGCTCATATTAAGTTCAAAACGAAGGTCGCGGTTGGTAACAATTCCTACCAGGTGCCCGTGACCATCAACAACCGGAATACCACCAATTTTATATTTGGCCATAAAATCCAGTGCATCCTTCACTTTTTTCTCAGGAGTAATGGTAATCGGATCGTAGATCATACCATTTTCGGCACGTTTTACAGTTGTTACCTGGTGCGCCTGCTCCTCAATACCCATATTTTTGTGAATCACACCAATACCGCCTTCGCGTGCAATGGCAATGGCCATTTTACTCTCAGTAACCGTATCCATAGCTGCCGAAATAATCGGAGTATTAATGATAATGTTACGAGTGAACTTCGAAGATAGATCAACTTCGCGTGGTAACAATTCTGAATATGAGGGAATTAAAAGAACATCATCGAAGGTTAACCCTTCAAACTGTATTTTGTCTTCTAGAAACGACATGCCTAACTATTTTAATGTTTTTATTAAAGCGCAAAACTACAAAAAAATAGTGGACCAGAACTGATTTATTTAAGCTGTGCTTACTTTTGAAGAATAAAAATTGTTAAAGGTTAAAATGATTTCTTAATTTGTATTAATGGAAGACTTCAGGCAGATACTTACCCGCTATTGGGGCTACCCCGAATTCCGGCCGCTGCAGCTCGAAATAATTGAGTCTGTTGCAGCGGGTAATGACACGCTTGGACTAATGCCAACCGGAGGCGGTAAATCAATAACTTTTCAGGTTTATTCGCTGGCGCACGAAGGCATTTGTGTGGTGGTTACACCCTTGATCGCTTTAATGAAAGACCAGGTGGAAAACCTGAACCGGAAAGGGATAAAAGCTCTGGCTGTGCACAGCGGTATGTCGGCGCGCGAAATAAAACTTACGCTTGATAACGCTGTTTGGGGCAATTACAAGTTTTTGTATGTATCGCCCGAACGCCTGAATTCAGAGCGTTTTATAGAGCGCCTGGAGCAAATGAAAGTGAACCTGTTAACGGTTGACGAAGCGCACTGTATCTCGCAGTGGGGTTACGATTTTCGCCCCAGTTACTTAAGCATTATTAAAGTGCGTGAACTGCTGCCCAAAATTAAAATACTGGCCTTAACAGCAACCGCAACTCCTAAGGTGGCCGACGATATTCAGGAGAAGCTCGGTTTCAAAGAGAAGAATTTGTTAAAAATGTCTTTTCACCGCGAAAACCTGAGTTACCTGGTGCGTCATGTGGAGAATAAAACCGGATATCTGCTGGATACACTGAAAAAAAGTAAAGGCTCGGGAGTGGTGTATGTGCGCAGCCGTAAAGCCACCCGGGAAATTGCTGAAGAACTGAGGCAAAACAGAATTTCGGCCGATTATTACCACGCCGGCTTGGGGAATTTTGTGCGTAGTGCGCGGCAAGACGACTGGCTGACCGGTAGAACACGTGTGATTGTGGCTACCAATGCTTTTGGAATGGGCATCGACAAAGCCAATGTTCGTTTTGTAATTCATATTGATGCACCCGATTCGCTGGAAGCTTATTACCAGGAGGCGGGCAGGGCAGGCCGCGACGGGAAAAAATCGGCAGCAGTACTATTGTATAATAATGCGGATACCACCAAGCTGAAAAAGCATATTTCGACTTCGTTTCCTGAAACCGATAATATTAAACGTATTTACGATTCGTTGTGTAACTATTTCCAGATTGCTGTTGGGCATGGAAAAGGACAGGTGTGCGAATTCAGTTTGCAGGGATTTGCACAGGCCTACAAATTTCAACAGGCGATGGTTTATAACAGCCTGAAGATTCTGCAACGCCAGGAATACCTTGAATTTACCGAGCAGGTTGACAGTCCGTCGCGAGTCTATTTTCCGATTTCGCGCGACGAGTTATACAAATTCCAGGTGGCCAACGCCAAACTCGACGATTTTATAAAACTGCTTTTGCGCTCGTACACCGGTCTATTCACAGGTTATGTATCGGTTGATGAAGAGTTGTTATCAAAACGTTCAGGGCTTAATCGCGACCAGGTGTACAATTACCTGAAACATTTGCGCCAGTCGAAAGTGATTGATTATGTGCCAAAAAGTCAAACGCCGTTTATCTATTTCACTAAAGAGCGTGTGCATATCGACCGATTGAAAATATCGAAAGAGAACTACGATTTGCGGAAAAAGGATTACACCGAAAAAATTGAGTCGGTAATTCATTATGCTACCGATTCGGCTACCTGTCGCAGCCAGATTCTGTTAACCTATTTTGGCGAATCCGACGCTGCACCCTGTGGTACCTGCGATATTTGTAAAGCCAAACAAGCGCTGGCACTTAGCGATTACGAATTTGACACCGTTAGCAAACGCGTGCAAAAGCTACTCGAAGATCCATGCACATACGAAACGCTCTTGTTTAAACTAAAAGGCGACCAACAAAAAATGCGCGAAATAGTTAAGTGGCTGCTCGATAACAAAAAAATAATCTACCGCGTTGATGGCCTTCTGGAATGGAAGTAATAACCGGTAATTCGGAATTCCAACAGACTTAACTGATATCGGTTGTCAATCTAATTTTTCTCGGCAAATTTTAAATTCGCTTCTGTTTCAACCAGAATAGCTCCTCCATTGGCTATGTCGCCGTAATGACCAGTTGCTTCAAAGCGATCCATCGTTCGTATCGATTTGATCTGGTCGGTGTTGATATTCGAGAAAGAAACAAAATCAACAATTCTGTCGTCAACAACAAGCAAGGCCGGGCCGGTACTCCGATTTATAATAACTGAAGAATTTCCAACTCTCAGGCCTGCAAGTTTATTTGTAAGAACCTGCGCCATATCCTTGTACTTACTGAAATCCTCATTTTTCAGAAATTCAATTCCAAGCGCAAGTTGTTCTTTACTGATGTGACTGTTGTCAACGGCCAGTTGAATGTTCTTTTTACCAGCCTTAAATTCCAGATCGATATGTACCGAGTTGTTTTCAACAAAATCTTTCAGCTTCATTTTTTTTGTATAAAAACCTTGGGCTTTAAATTTGATGGTGGCATTTTCTGCACATGAAAATGAGAATTCTCCGTTCTCATTCGTCAGGATTTCTGCATCTGATTTGTTCGAAGAAACAGATACGTTTTGTAGAGGATACTTGTCGAAACCGGTAACTTTTCCCTTAATTTCTACAGTTTTGGTGTTTGCTGATAATACAAAAGCTAACACCAATGCGAATGAAAGTGTAACTAATTTGATTTTCATAGTGTTAAAGTTAAAGATATTTGATTATGATAACAAATATTATACCATACATTTTAAAATATCTACTGTGTTTTAGCACCATCTTTCTGTCTTAAAAATCTTTACTACTTTTGCAGCAGTTTAATTATTGGGGAAATGATGAAGTGATTATGGACCAGATCGTATATTCAAAAAATGTAGTTGAATTTGTAACAGTGGCTAACGAGTACTGTTCTACCATCGAGAATGTGTCGCATCTCACTGCAGAAGAAAATCTTGCAAAGCTGCAAAAGTTGCTGCCATTGCTCTATTTAAAGGCTTCGGTTGTTGGGAAGATTGAAATGGTAATGGACGAGGAACTGGAGAAATTTGTAAACGAACTCGACTACAATGTGTTGCACCAGAAATGGTTGCAGTTGTTGGGCGAGAACGATGGTTTTCATGAGGTTTTCGACCCCAATATTCAGTTTGGAGAAGAAACGGTACGCGCAAGTGTTTCCGAAAATCTGATGGATATATACCAGGACCTGAAGGATTGTATCACCAATTACAGCATTGGTAACGAAGAAGTAATGAATGATGCCATTTCGGAGTGTATTTATCATTTCGAAGAGTTCTGGGGGCAGCAGCTGGTAAATGTAATGCGTGCCGTGCACATGCTGGTATACAGTGGTGCTGATTTTTCAACTGAAAGTAGTAATGACGAAGCGGTTCCCGGGAAAGGAAATCCCAAGTGGCTTGATAAATTCTGGGGAACCGATCAAGAAGAGGAATAAATGTTTAAAGAAAAAATATCAAACGAAGAATTGACGGGGCTACCTTTAAAACGTTTTGAAGGCCAGATCTTTTTAGTCGATTCATTGCAACAGGTAAAACATGCCATAGAAGAGCTCAACGGAGCAAGCATAATTGGCTTTGATACCGAGACAAAACCGTCGTTTAAAAAAGGAGTGGTAAACAAAGTGGCTTTGCTGCAACTGTCGACCAAAAACAAGGCTTTTTTATTCCGGATTAACCGCATTGGTTTGCCACGCGAAATTGTGGAATTACTGGCCAACGAAAATGTGATTAAACCGGGTGTTGCTATTCGCGACGATATTAAAGGCTTACAGGAATTTGTACCTTTTAAACCGGGTGGTTTTGTTGAGTTGCAGGACGAGGCAAAAGAAATGGGCATTCAAAATTTCAGTCTGAAAAAACTGACTGCTATTGCCTGTGGTTTCCGTATTTCGAAAGGACAGCAGTTGACCAACTGGGAAGCCAGCGAATTAACGGAAGCACAACAATATTATGCGGCTACCGATGCGTGGGCTGCACTGGAGATTTTCGAGAACTTTTCAAAAAATTAGAGATGGCAAAAGAGTTTGTCAAAGTTGTATTAAAGTCGGGTAAAGACCAGTCATTGCTGCGTTTTCACCCGTGGGTATTCTCCGGAGCCATTAAAGAAATGTATGGTAAACCCGCCGAAGGCGACATGGTAAAAGTGTATTCGAACCAGGACCGTTTTTTGGCAATGGGCCACTACCAGATCGGATCGATTGCTATTCGTATTGTGTCGTTTGAAGATGTTGAACCGGATTACGATTTCTGGAAAAGCAAAATAGAAAGTGCCTGGAACCTGCGTAAAAAAATAGGTTTTGAGAATAACCCGGAAACAAATGTTTTTCGATTGATACACGCCGAGGGCGACGGAATGCCGGGGCTGATCGTTGATTTCTATAACGGAACAGCGGTAATGCAAACGCACTCTATAGGTATGCACCTCATTCGCGAAGAGCTGGTGAAAGCCTTGCAGGAAGTGATGGGCGACCACCTAAAAGCGATTTACAATAAAAGCGAAAAAACATTGCCGTTTAAAGCCCAGGTAAAATCGGAAGACGGTTATTTGTTTGGCGGCCCCGATGCTTCGGGAGCAAATGAAGTGCTGGAACACGGCCTGCGTTTTAAAGTGGATTGGGAAAATGGACAGAAAACCGGATTTTTTGTCGATCAGCGCGAAAACAGAAAGCTGGTGCAGGATTTTTCGAAAGACCGCGATGTGCTGAACATGTTTTGTTACACCGGAGGTTTTTCGTTTTATGCCATGCAGGGAGGTGCCAAATCGGTGCACTCGGTTGATGCATCGGCAACTGCCATTGAACTTACAGATGAGAATGTGGAGTTGAATTTTCCGGGAGACAAACGCCATAAATCAACCGTGATCGATGGTTTTGAGTACCTGAAAAACATTCAGGATAAATACGACCTGATTATTCTTGATCCGCCGGCATTTGCCAAGCACCGCAACGCATTGTCGCAGGCATTAAAAGGTTATAAACGAATTAATACCCGCGCTTTCGAACAAATTCGTAAAGGCGGAATCCTGTTTACTTTTTCCTGCTCGCAGGTAGTGTCGAAAGAGAAATTCAGGGAGGCCGTTTTCTCGGCAGCAGCAATTTCCGGACGAAAAGTTCGTATCCTGCACCAAATGAGCCAGCCGGTTGATCATCCGGTTGATATTTATCACCCTGAAAGTGAATACCTGAAGGGGCTGGTTTTGTATGTGGAATAGGGATTGAATTAGATTGATCTGAGACTGATGTAGATAAAAAAAGTTTAAAAAAGTTGTCATTTCGAGTGAAGGATGAACGAGAAATCTGTAGCTTCGAATGAGAGATTTCTCCTCACACATTCGTCGAAATGACATTCAAAAATGGAGCTAAAGTATGGAAGCACTAACAAACAAGTATAACACCCAACTACAAGAAAAAACGATTGTAGAGAAATTACAATTCCTGGTTGAACAGCATCCTGACAAAGTGGTTTTTACCACCAGTTTTGGTTACGAGGATCAGGTGATCACCGATATCATTTTTAAGAACGACCTGCCTATAAAAGTGGTTACTTTGGATACCGGCCGCTTGTTCCCGGAAACGTATAAAGTGTACCGCAGTACGCTCGAAAAATACAATAAACCGATTAAAGCCTATTTCCCGCCAACTGAAGAAGTGGAAAAACTGCTTGATGAAAAAGGGCCTTTCAGTTTTTACGAATCGCTGGAAAACCGCAAAGAATGTTGTTACATCCGCAAGGTAATTCCATTAAAACGTGCCTTGAAAGGGAACGACATTTGGATTACCGGATTACGTGCTTCGCAGTCGGAAAACCGCAGCGACATGAAATTTTTTGAGTACGACGAAGGAAACGATATCGTTAAATTCAATCCGCTAATGGAGTGGAGCCTGGAAGAAACCATCGACTGGGTGAAAAAATACAACGTACCTTACAATGTGCTGCACGACAAAGGATTTGTTAGTATCGGTTGCCAACCATGTACACGCGCCATTCAGCCGGGCGAAGATTTCCGCGCCGGACGCTGGTGGTGGGAGCAGGGCTCAGGAAAAGAATGCGGGCTGCATTCTGTAAAAAAGTAAATTTCAATTGAAACTAATGATATAAGGCACAGAGTTTTCTGTGCCTTTTTTATTGCCAAATCCTTTACTTGAAAATTTCCCCTTCTGTCAGGAGGGGTGTCAGCGATATGAGCTATTAAGTTGGATGATTAATAGGGTTTCGCTGACGGAGAAGCAATCTGTTCTATCATTTATAAAGCAACCTTAAACCACGAAGAAACCGCCGAGGATGAGTTTGTGCCGGTTGGGTGTTGCTGCATACCTTTCATCTGGCCACCGCGGCCACCACCACCGCCGCCGCCGGGCATTCTTCCCATTCCTTCTCCTGAGCCTCTGCCTCGTCCGGAACCGGAATTATTTGACATGGATCCGCTTCCTTTCATGGGGGGAGCAGAACTTCCCATTTCCAATCCCGTGGAGAAAGTATGATCTCTGGCTAGCGGAATTTCTTTGATTGGCATCTGCAATTCTAAAACAAGTTCGTTGTATTGGTTAGTGGTAAAATTAACTTCAATAGCATACAAATGCAGACTACGATAGAAGGTAAATTCTTCACCATTGGCATCCCATGTTACTTTTTTTAGGGTACTGTTTATGGCTGCGGCTATATTTCCGTTCATCCCCGGCTCTTGCATTGGTCGGCCCTGCAAATTTTGCCGGTTCAATTGATCGGGTGAACGTTCAATTTTGAGTGCATACTTTTTGCTTTTTTTGCCTTGAGGATCGAAATAGAGGTTTAGTCCGCTGCGCATAATCCTTGGGTAAATTGTACGGTCGCTCAAAGTAGCTGTAAAAAAGAAGTTCGTGTCATTCACCGCCACTCCATACCGGATATTGTTTTTTTTATCAAAATGAGTAGTTGGAATCGCTGAAAATTCTGGAGTTGGTTTGCCGGAAAGATTTTGGCTTTGATATACCGGAATTTTAGCACACGCAAAGAAAAATAAAGAAAGGAAAATGTAGCCGATCATTTTTACTGATCGCCTGTTAAGTAGATTCATAAATTGCAATTTTTGTTGAATAAAAATCAATGTTTTCAGAATTAGACACAAGCCTGATTCTAAACTTGTGCTGCAAATTTCTTTTATTTTTAATGTAACAGAACATCACTTCACGGATTTCCCCTACTGACAGGAGGGGGTTCAGCAATGTAAGCTATTAAGTTGGATGATTAATCTGCTTTCGCTGATGGAGTGGTGTAGCAGGGGTAGATTGCTTCACTTCGCTCGCAATGACACGGTATATCCAGGTTCAGGGCAGCGGACAGAAGAGAATCGTGCGGGGACAAAACAGGTCATTGTCCGCTGCAGATCTATACCTAAAAAGAATGCCATTGCGATTTGACAGCTGACGGAGAAGCAATCTAAGTACTTAGCCTGAATGTATGCCTACTCAAAAAAAAAGTCCCGATCGACAAGCAATGTCAACCGGGACTTAAAACGTATGTAATGTATAACTTTTGCGTACTATACCAATTGTTTTTCAGTGTGAGCCTTAGCGAAACAGTGAATTTACAATGGTTAGTGCCGATTGAAGAGGGGAATTATCTATGATAAGGCTCATTCCCTTCACATCGGCATTATAGCTGAAGATTTTTCAGCAGTGCCGTTTTGTTTTCCACATCAGCGGTAATGGCATATACCGAGATGGTGGCACCTGAAATGGCATCAATGTTTTTGTCCACTTTTAACGAACCCGAGCCATTAAAACCAATGAACTGTTTTAACCAGCCTTTGGCCGTAATTTCGTGGCCGTGCGTGGCCTGGTAGTTATAAACTTTTACGTCCCGCACGGTTTTATTTTCGTCGAATAAAATGTAGTAATCAAAATATTCCGAATCGAGTGTTGCCAACGATTCGTGCACTACCGAACATCCTCCGGCGCGGCAGCTGTTCACCCGCCCGATGTAAATGTATCGGTAAGCATTTTCATTATTTTCGGTAACCAGGAAGTATTTGCCGTTTATTTCGTTGCAGGTTGGGTCGGTAATTTTCATTTCCTGAATCCCCGACAGTGTTTCGATACCCGATTTCTGAAGGGTCTTTTCCAATGCTTTTGGCTGAAAATCCACTTCGCTTTGGGCAAAGGCCAAACAGGCACTAAATACAATAACAATAAATACTATTCCTGATTTCAATTTCATCTTTCTGTAGTTTAAAACATTACACCAATTCCGGCGCTAAACGTTTTTGCGTAAGTATCGGTGGCGGCATTTTTAACAAACTGGATATCGGTTTTTACAACCGCTCCTTTTGTTAGTGCCAGCGTAAGTCCTGTAGTAATTGCTGTTTTCTCGTACGATGCGTTTTTAGCAATATTGTTTTCTACCGAACTGTGTGTATTTAAAAACTCGTAACGTACAAACGGTGTCAGTTGCATCTCTGTGTCAACCGTGCGGAAAACGTTATATGCTGCTTCGGCGTAGTATCCGATCATCGCACTTCCTACATCATTCATGCTACCGTCTTTGGCTGTAAATGTATTGTACTCATCGGTGTTTGACAGGCTGGCATAGTACAACTGACCACGCAACTGAAGTCCTTTTACCGAATAACGTGCATCCAGTCCAAGCATTGAAATGCCTACTACCGACGAATCGGCCATTGCTACAGCGGCGTCATCATTTTTGTCGATACCGTTGTATAATTTGCTTTGTGTTTTTCCGAGGTAAGTAGATACGCCCAGGTTTAATCCCCTGATTCCGAAATATTCAACTTTACCAGCAAAGTTTGGTGCGCTCATATACGCTTCAGCTCCTTTTTGACGGCCGCTACGCATTCCCTTTGCTCCACTTAGTTTGGCCGAACCATCGTAACCGTTAAAGCCGTTCATTACGTAAGCCTGGTATTTTAACGACGCGGGTAAAATTGTTCCGGTAATACCAAAACCAATTTCGCGCCAGGTAGTTGGCGTAATCGTATTGTCAACCAGCGGGCGTTCAACACCGTTGAAGGTTGTAGGCTCGTGGTACTCGTTAATAATTCCCATGGGTACCAACATCAATCCACCTCTGAAATTAATGGCGTTGTTTAGTTTGTATTGCAAAAAAGCCTGCTCTACATAAACTTCTTTCACGTGCTCGTATTCAATTTCGGTAATAAACTGTGTTTTTTCGTTGAAGTTATAACCCAGCAACATAACCACACGGTGTACATCCAGTTTGCCGTTGTTGTAGGTGTCGCTCGATAAAGGCTGGTTGTAATGTACTTCGCCGTAACCGCCAATCAGCAGTTTACTGTCTTGAATTAAAAGATTATCGGCTGAGTTGGTGTATTGGTTGGGATTGTTTTCATCATCTTGTGCGAAAGCAAAAAGGCCCGCGCTTACAATTAAAAATGATAGTAATAGTTTCTTCATGATCTATGGATAAAGTTGTTAAATATTCACATTGCAAAACTAGCTTGAAGACTTGAGGTGTGAAATCCCAAAAAGTGGTGATTTTAGACGTTGGTAACTACTATTAGTAGTGATGAATGGAGGCTATATCACCTGAAATTGTGATTGCGGGGTGGAACGACTGAAGAAAGGATTAAAGATAAAGGATTATTGATTAGGGGATTAAGTTGCGAGCCATTAGCCGCCAGCTGGCAGAGAAGCAATCTATTCACTCGTGCAATGATTCACGCGGTAGCGGATTTTTTGCAGCGTCCTTTATAGCGGAAACGATTTCTATTTAAAATTGTGCCCGCAATTAAAACAGTGCCATTTTTTACGGATTAACGGAAAGGGAGTACTGACTACCAGCGACAAAACCAGGTACAACACATCCCATTTATAGTCGATCGCAAATCCGTATTTGGTGTTATCCGATTTACAGTTCGGGCAAATAACCTCATTTTCGTTATCATGATGAGAATTATAACGATCTACCAGCTCTTTATCCAGGTAGTATTCAACGGGTCGGATTCGTAAATACTTAAATACATCTCTGTCGAAATCAAACAATTCATAAAAAAAATCATTCCAGTTAAAATGCAGTGTTTTGCTTGCCAGTAATTGAAATTCCTTTTCTGTTTCAACAATTTCGGCCACTTCAGCAGCGTTTAAAAGCGAGGATTCTATTTCGGCAGGTTTATTCAGCAAAACCGGATTGTTGCGGATTACCGATTTAATTCGTAACACCTCCTGCTGTCGTTCATATTCCGAATTAAGGATATCACTGATTTTGTATTCCCCCTTTTTATCGAACAAACAGCCTTCGTTTAGGTGAGCGAGTATTGCAGTAGCCGGCTCAAGCTGGTGCGATGGTACTTTTAACTTCACACCTCCAATGGCAACTGCCCGAAATGAGTGCACCCAAACAATATTTTCATCAAAAACAAAACAATCTATTCCTTCGGTTTCGAGCCGGCCTTTTAAAATGTGGCAGTCCACCGGAATGTTTGAACTAAAAAGTGTTACGAGTTGAATCATGCGTGTATTTCTGATTGCGGTTCAATTTCAGTTATCGAAACTGCTTTATCTTTTTTGAAAAGTTCCTCATAAATGTCAATACAAACATAAATCAGGAAAACAGCCAGCAGGTTGATATACATATAGTATTCCTCGCCGGAATTCCATGCAAAACTAAAACGTGATGTTAGGGCAACGTCCATATTCATTTCAAATCCATTCGTAAATTCAACCCCTCCACCCAGTCTGCCACTGGAAATAAAATTATAAGTATATGCTCCAACCCCAACGGCAAATATTTGGACCGTCTGATTGAGCATCGAGAGTAATAAGCCTCTTTTGTGTTGTTTTCGAATAAGCAGGCTGCCGGCTTTAAAGGATAAACTATAAAGTCCAACAGCTACCAGGTAAATTAATAGCAATGCACCATTTATTTCGCCTGTTTTAAGGAGAATTGAGGCAATAATATAAAATCCCAAAAGGGCGCCAACGATTTGATAAATCCCTAAGATCAGGATGGTAGTTTTAGTTGATTTTATTCGGAGTTTCATATAGTGTTGATGTTTAAATTACAGGCAAGGATTAAAAATTCGTGCCGGCAGAGGTCGTTTTCCCTTAATTCATTTCTTTTACATAAGAATCTATTGCTTCAAAAACGCCATGATCCTTTTCAAAAACTTTAACAAATATTTCCCGCGCTTTTTCAAAATTTTGTTTCGATTTGGAATACTCCTCTTTGTCAAACTGAATAACCGCTGAATAGAAATATAAATTTCCGTTCACCTTATCATCAGTAGCAAATTCATCATGTTGCGTGGTCAGAAATTCCATAAGTTCATCAACTTTCTCATTACTCCAATATATGCTCATCAAATCCTTATAAATTGTTGGGTTGCCCGGATCTATCAAAAAGAACTGTTTTGTTCTTTCTGTATAGGAGGTTTTGTTTAGCGCAAGCTCCATCTCCAACAGAGGTTTTAATGTATAATAATCATTAGCCTGTATTTTGTCTGCCTGTTTATAAAAGTCAATAGCCTTTTCATTCTCCTCAAGTTCCTGATAAATAACAGCAATCATTCTGGCCGCATCCGCTTTATATTCAGCAAATTCATACAGCTTCATGGCATTTTGTGCACTTTCTATGGCTTTTTCTCTTTGGTCGGTGTATAAATAGGCATAAGCGAGGTTATAATGGCTCGATGGGTATTCCTGTTTTAATTCAACCGATTTTTTAAAATAGGGAATCGATGCTTTGAAATCCTGATTCATCAGATAAGCATAACCAATTCCGTAGGTCGACCAATAATCAAAAACGCCATTTTCGTAGGCATCCAGGTAAAGCGATTTAAACTTATTTATCACATCTGAATCCGGTATCAACCAGTTACCCTGATATTTTAAATGAGCCTCGTGATAGTAAAATCCAAGTTCTTTTTTCAACTCATAATTGTCGGGGTATTTATCAATCAGTTTTAATAATATGGTATCTGCCGGAAATGTAAACATGGTAAAATCCCCTGCACTGCCGCGCACATCAAGTATATCTTCATTTGGCTCCAGATCTTTTATTGCAAAAAGCTGATGCATAATGCTGGTAACAAAGTAGTTTAATAGCAGGTCTGTTTTTGCAATCGTAATATCGGGATTTTCATTTCGGGCATCGGCCCTGTTAAGTACATTGTATGCCGATTCATACTTTTTGGCTTCAACTAATTCACTGGCTTCTTCCAATGCACTTTTTTGAGCAAAAGAAAGTGTAAAAAAGAAAATTAAAATTGATGTAAGTGTTAGTTTCATGTTATAGCGTTTCGGTTTGATTTTTAAAAACAACAATCGACTGCACGGCCATATCGTGGATGGCTTTCCCCGTTTTGTTGCCGCCTACGGTAATTAGCGAAAGCCAGCCCAGCAAAGCTTTAATAATATAGCGGAATACAGCCAGCGGGAAAAGAATATTCTTGTGCGGATTATTGGCCTGTTTTACCCGGATACCCAACAAAAAGTGCCCGATTGTTCCGCCAAAGATGCTGGTAAAAAGCGGATCGTAAAGCAGGAAGATAAATACAAAAGCGGCTATACGTGCAATATCGGGAACGTTTTCGAACCGATCGAACAAAGCAACAATACCCAGCATAAAAATCAGAAGGATTACCGAATCGGTTATTACTGCTTTTACTCTTACAAAAACTCCGGGATAGTTTTGGTTTTCCATTATTTGTTTATTGGTAGTTATTTGGTGGCACGGATTACAAATCGGCACCAGCGAATGTAGTAAATTTCAACGGATTGGGAATACGCACCCAATTTTCTTTTATAATTTTTATGGAGATATCCTGTGGGAATTTGTCAGGGCGTATTGCAATACGCCCTGTGCTTTCTGAGATTATTTCAATTTGTCTTTATTCCAGTTTTTGGGATTATTGATAATATAATTCGAAATATTTCTATAGGCCCTTTCCGATCGAATGATGCTTTCGTAATAATTGCGCTGCCAGATAGAGCCGGAGCCGCTTGGGGCGTTCTCGTTTGGGGTGTCTGATGGGGCGTTCTCGTTTGGGGCGCTGATTGGGGTGTTTGATGGGGCGTTCTCGTTTGGGGCGTATTCGATTGGGGCGTATTGCAATACGCCCGTAGCTGCGTCCGATCTTTCGCTCCCTTTCTCTTCCCTGGCCTCTCGGATTAATTGATTAATCCGTTTGGTGGTAGCGCCTTTATAGCCTCTTATTATTGCGCCGATGGTTTGCGATGGTGATTGAAATTTCCCGATATGATCGTTTCCCTGATCTGTAATTTTATAATCGATGCTGATTATGGGGTGAAAATGGTTGGGCATTAAGATAAATTCGCAGAGGGAAATATTTTTCCGAATCTGGGGTGTTTTTATCCATTCGTTGTTAGCAATGGTGCCAAAAGCATTGTATACCATTTCGCTATTTATTATCTAACCAAAAATAGGTTGGCGGTTTATTGTGCAGAGGGTAATAAAGTATAATCCTGCAGCCGAATAATCGTAGTTTTTTAGCCTGATGCTTCTTCTGTTATGGATATTCGGGTTATACATGTTTGACTTTTGTTTTATAAAAACCACGCGAAAGGATTCACGCTGGAATGGTGGGCGCGAATATATAGTTGCTAACCTGACCAAGTCCGCTCTGAAACAATCACTTTGTTCGCGGTTGTTTATATGGTTAGTTGTAGTAATTTTCAAAATTCTCAACAATCTTATTTTTAAACTGTAATATTTCAATGTTTGTCTCTAAATGAGTTTTAATGGACTCTACTACTTCAACTACCTTTGGGAAATCTTCTACATTAAACTCATTTGGTTGTATTGGTTTTTTTGATTTTGAGTTTACAATATCGTACAGTGCTTGTTTGAAATATTTATTGAAGGTATTCAAAGTAGTGAAATTGCAGTATTTTGCCCAATTGTTATCAGAATTATTAGGGTCATATTCAATCAACAAATTTTTTCCAATATTCACTAATTCATCTATTGTCTTATCTAAGTTTTGGTCTGAATTATCTAATGCATCCATTTGATGAACCAAATTTATGTCAGCATTTTCGAATAAGGTTGACACGCTTGCCATATTGTTTTTTAAGTCAGAGCACAGATATTTCTCAAATGGTGATAGCTCATTATTTGACTTTAAATAATCATTGATAAACATGGTCTCAACAACCAAGGCATCTATATCAAAGTACAGTTTTTCAATTTGATTAGAAAAGCTGATTATAAACAATTCTGGTTTTGTTTTTAAGTCATAGATGTGCTGAAATTCGTGAATTAATATCGCCTGTACAATGGTCGGGTGCTTTTTGTAAGTGTCTGTTACAAACTTGCCAAACTTTAACTGCACTCTGGAAAGGTCTTCCGAAGTTCCAATAGCACAACACCCATATAAACCATTGCTTAGTGTCGAGTCATAAGCCAATGTTACCTCGCCATTTTTGATACACTTTATCGCTAAATCATAACAGTTTTGAACATACTCATTTTTCGTCTGAGAGTTCTTAATGGTTAATTCTAAATCATGTAATATTTTATTAATAACTATTTCTGTTTCATTACAATATGAATAAGGGATCGTATAAAGTGTAATGATAATCAGTAATAAGGTTTTTTTCATAGTCTGGTTTTTTAAAATTGCCGTTAACGGTTTTAGTATGAGGTTGTTATTAATCAAATTTGGAGTTTTTCCAAACCTTCATTAATTCATTTTTCTCTTTTTCATCAATGTAATTTAGGTTTACTCCAAAATCAAGTCCGTTTATGAATCTTGAATAAAAGTCCTGATAAAGAATGACATTTCCTTTTGGGTCATATATCGTTATATGAAATAAGTCAAACTCTAAATTGTCAATTATTTCTGTTGAGGAAATTGTATCAAATTTAATCCCATTATTTGCATAAGTATTATAGAGCAATTGTTTCACCAATATCTTATTTTCTTCATATTCTCCCTCGTATTCAATCTCACATTTTTCTGAAGTTGCTGAAAAAATATGGAATCTGTCTTTTTGGAAACTTATAAGTTGTTTTAAACCACTAATATCATAGTCAATTCCATTCGCTTCGTTGACTGCTTTAAGTCCTTTGTCTTCTCTTTCTTGAGTTACGTTACGGTTAGTTACGTTCCAACCTTTAGGGATCTCTATTGACCAACCAATTTCTTTACTGTAATATTTGTTTTCTATTACTTTTCCTTCGTCAACTTGTTTATTCGGGTCAGTATTACAAGAAACAAATAAAACTAAACTCAAAATTGTTAAAAAGTAGATTCTCATATTAAGGTTCGTTTTCTCAAATGTGTTACGGTTGGTACATGTTGTCGGGGCGGATTTCGGAGAGCACCAATGAATGGCAGAAATAGATTGCTATCCGTGAATCCGTTGTTACAAACCACTCCAGTCCCATCCCGAAGATGTACTTTTCATGCCTTGTGTTTATTGTTCATAAAATCAACAATCCCTTTCAATTCTGAAAAATTATCAAGAATGTCAAGTTCATTGGTTGAAACTAATCTTATTGTACTTCTAGCTTCATTTATTCGGTTAAGCATTGGTAAGATTATTTTATTACCGTGATTTATAAATGACTCCAAGTCCTTAGTCGTTGTTGGTATTTTATAGCCACTCCGGCTTGACGAGATCATAATTCCTTGGTCTCTTAGATTTCCTACAACCTTTGTTCTAAAGTATTCCTTTTTTAGGTCAGTATCTCTACTTTGGTTTAGGTGTTTAAATAGTTCGTCTGTCAAAACATAAGATGAACGATAATAAACACGTTGAAACAGTAGTAATAGTTTTAGGAAATTTATTTGATCTTCCTTTTGTTGGGTATCACCAACTGTTTTTTCCAAAAAGTTGTTAATTCTGTGCAAACTGGCTTCAGCAACCAGAGGGTCAAACTCACTATCTATATTTGACTCTTTGATTTCTTTAAAGGTGTTCTTTTTTGGGAAGAAGTTTAAATTAGATACAATTGGTTCAATTATGGTCCTAAAGGTCGATGAATATTCACATTCTTTTTTTTCGTCGAATATATATCCCAAAGTTCCTGCTATAAAATCTGCTAGTTGTATTAATTTTTCATTTTTACTGTTCTTCACATCAAATTCACTTCCTGAAAAAAGATTCTTATCATGATGGTTGCGAACATACTTTTTAAACTCAAGCATATAATCATTTGCACCATGTTCATCAACGTACAATTCTAATTTAGGATAAGTCCGAAATAGCTCTTTGTACAGAAGATTATTTAAATATTTATAAAATGATTTTTTATACTTGAAGCCTTGTCCTTTAAGTTCACGTTTATCAATAATTACTGCATAAACAGCACAATCAAGAGTAGAAATATCTTTCAGAATCTTTATCCTTCTCTGGTGATTCTTAGAAACTTTACTTGATTTGATCTCGCCTTCTTGAAAATTATGTTTTTTCCTTATCTCATCCACAGATTCTTCAAGTGCTTTAACTTTGGTTGAATCACAAATAACAGCTGCAACAATGAAATGACTGCCTTGCTTTTCAAAGTCAAAAGAGTTGTTCCCGAACTCATCAATATATGCAATTTTTATACTCATAAATGATTATATGTAGTGTTTAACTCTGTGTATGCGCCTAACCTTTTATCGCTTACTGTATCAATTTTTTTCCGGGGCCTTCCAACGCTACTTAATATTCTCTCTGTGACCGGGTAAGGAAGCCCTAAAGTAGCAAAGGTTTACATAAAATGAAAGATAACAAGGAAAAAGATTTCAAGGCAAAAGGAGGGAAGAAGTTACAAGCTGCAAGTTACAAGCTTCTAGCCGCGAGCCACGAGCTACGAGTTTCGAGTACAATTAAACAATTTATCAGTTTTGCAATTTCAGTAATACAGCCTCTGGATTAAAGCATCTTAGCATTAAAGCATTAAAGCATTCTCAAGGCAAAAGGAGGGAAGAAGTTACAAGCTGCAAGTTACAAGACGCGAGTTGCGAGCCACGAGCCATGAGTTGCGGGTCACTGGCCATTAGTCACTCGTTATTGGTTGTTGGGGTAAGGTGTATCGGTTGGGAGTAGGGCAGCGGACAATAATGATTGGTACGGGGGCGACAATCTATTCTCCGCTGCCCGGGATAATACCGAAACTACTGAATTTTAAAGGCAAGAGGAGCCACTAAATCCATATTGTCAGGAAGGGTAATGTTTAATCCGTTTTCATCAAATTGGTAAGAAACAATGGTACCTCCCAGCAGCTCAACGGTTTCGAATGTTTGGTTAAAATAGGCGCTTTCCGTCGACAACGATTTTATCAATACCTTTTGTTCGCTTTCGGGTAATTCCATAACTACGGCATAAAGTACATCTCCTTTTTTGGTAAAGCGCACATCGGCAGAGGTGTATGGGCCACCTTTTCCTTCGTTAAAACCCTGTGCATTTATCGGATTGGCACTTTCGGCTTTCGGGCCTTCGCCGTATATGCTCCAGGGGCGTGTTCCGAAAATACATTCGTTGTTAATATCCATCCAGCTGGCAATGTCTTCCACAATTTTCAGCTCTTTTTCATCTATAGAACCGTCGCCGCGAACAGGAATATTCAGCAAAAGATTACCATTTTTACTCACAATGTCGATTAACATTTGCATTACGGTTTTTGCCGACTTGTATCCGCTTCGGTTGTACACGCCACGGTCGTAGTGCCACCCTCCGATACATGTGCACGATTGCCATGGTTTTTCCTGAATGGTATCGGGGGCACCGCGCTCAACATCCCAAACCATACATTCTTTTTGTTCATCGGTAAGTATTTTGCCAAAAAGTACAGCCTCCAGTTTGCCGTTGTGTTGTTTCATGTTGGAGTTGTAATAATGTGCAGCTATTTCAAGACCAACGTTGCTTACCGGCCATAAAGGCAATGCCGTGTCGTCGAAATAAATTAAATCGGGATTAAACTGGTTAATCATGTCAAGGGTGCGGTTATAAAAATTTAAGCAGTATTCGCTTGAAGGAGGAGTAGCGCCTTTTTCCCAGTTCCACTGTTTATGAATACTTCCTATATCTTCGCTCTCCTGGCTTAAGGCGTGGTTTTGTGCATATAAATTTTGCGGATCGAGGCCTTCCCACCATTTTCCTTTGCCATCGGCTTTTGTTAGTTTTCCATCATACGGAATACCTGCCAACTCACCTTCTGTGTCGGCCTGCTGAGCTGTTTCGTACCAGCGCCAGGCATGTGCCGAATGGATACTTACGCCAAAGGGCAGGTCATTATTTTTTGCCGCTTGGGCCCAGCCGGCAAGTATATCTTTTTGGGGGCCAACTGCCACCGAATTCCATTCCTGGTATTTGCTGTTCCACATATCAAGATTGTCGTGGTGGTTGCCCATTGCAAAAAAGTACTTGGCGCCTGCTTTTTTATACAAGGCAACTAATTTTTCAGGATCCCACTTTTCTGCTTTCCATTCGTTTATTACGTCTTTAAACCCAAATTCGGATGGATGGCCGTATTTGTTTAAATGGTAGTTGTATTGCCAGTGTCCTTCGGAATACATGTGCCGGGCATACCAGTCGCCTGCCTCGGGTTGACACTGAGGCCCCCAGTGCGCCCATATCCCAAATTTGGCATCGCTGAACCACTCGGGTGTTTCGTACTGTTTTAACGATTCCCAGCTGGGATTAAACATGCCGGTCTGCATTTTTTCGTTTGCATTTTCTTTGCAAGAAATCGTTGAAATAATGCATATCAGAAGTGTAATAATTCCTTTTATTTTCATGCCTGGTTTAATTTGAAATAACTTGTTCGTCTCTCTTTTTATCACTTGCGTTTTATTGAATACGGTTATTTTTTGCCGCTTGCAAAGGTTGTGCAAGTTAATTACACTTTTATCACAAATAGCATTAAATCCGGTATTTCTTAATAAGATGCTTAATTCCGGCGATATACCCAGTGGAGTGGAAGGATTATTGGTGAAGGATGAAGGATGGGGTAGGCAAAAGGCAACAGGAGGAAAGAAGTTACAAGTTACAAGTTACAAGCTTCTAGCCGCGAGCCACGAGCTACGAGCTACGAGTTCCGAGTACAATTTTACAATTTATCAGTTTAGCAATTCCAGCAATACAGCCTCTGGATTAAAGCATTTTAGCATTAAAGCATTCTTAAGTAAAAAGAAGTGAAGAAGTTACAAGTTACAAGTTTCTAGCTTCTAGCCACGTACTACGAGTTTCGAGTTGCTAGTGCAATTAAACAATTTATCAGTTTTGCAATTTCAGAAACACAGCCTCTGGATTAAAGCATTTTCGCATTAAAGCATTCATGCATTCTCAAGGAGAAAGGAGGAAAGAAGTTACAAGTTACTAGCTTCTAGCCGCGAGCCACGAGCTACGAGTACAATTAAGCAATTTATCAGTTTTGCAATTCCAGCAATACAGCCTCTGGATTAAAGCATTTTCGCATTAGAGCATTAACTCAATAACTCATTAACTCATTCACTTAATAATCCATCAATCCATCAATCCCTCAACCTTTCAGTCCTCAACCCCTCAGTCCCTCATTCCCCTCCAACTGTTAAAAGATGTTAGCCAAACAGTAATCGCATGAGGTAAAGCATGCTGTTATTGCCTATCTTCGTAGAGTAAACACCAAATAATGAGAATAAAAATCACGATGCTGCTATTAGGTCTGGTGCTTGCGGGCTACACCTCTTTTGCGCAGGAACTTTTTGGGCAGGCGGAGAACACCCTGGCCGACCACTGGGACCTTGGAGATAATGAAAACGACGATAAAGATTTGTTTGTAATACGCACCTATAAACCGGTTTATGTATTGGTGGCCAAAGTGTCGAACAATGTAAATCGTTTGCCTCACAGCGCAAATCCCGCCCGGAATATCGATGAGCCCATTCCGCTGAATAAAACGGAACAGATGTTTCAGTTAAGCCTGAAAACAAAAGTGTTTAATGATGTATTTGGCGATAAAGTTGGTGGCGATATTTGGGTGGCATACACGCAGGCATCGTTCTGGCAGGTGTTTAACACCGATTTGTCGCGCCCTTTCCGGGAAACAAATTACGAACCTGAAGCTATGTTTATTCTTCCTGTTCATTACCGCCTTTTTGGAATGGATGGTGTTTTTCTGGGATTGGGCTTAAATCATCAGAGCAACGGGCGTGCAAATCCGCTGTCGCGTAGCTGGAACCGCATTGTGGCGCAGGTGGCGCTGGAGGGGAAAAATACATCGATAGTGTTTAAACCCTGGTGGCGTTTGCCCGAATCGGATGAAGATGATGATAATCCCGGAATTGAAAATTACCTGGGGCGCAGCGAGCTGCTGTTTACGTGGGGAAAAGGAATTCATGCCGTTAATTGCACCGCCCGTCACAGTTTACGTTTTGGCGAAAATAACCGAGGTAGCATCCGGCTGGCTTATTCCATAAAAATTATTGATAATCTGAAATTCCATGCGCAGGTGTTTTCGGGTTATGGCGAAAGCATGATCGATTATAACCACCGGCAAACTGTTGTTGGTTTTGGTTTGTCGCTGGTGGAGTGGTAGGGTAGTTCAAGGCAAAAGGAAAAAGTTTGAAGGCAAAAGGCAAAAGGAAAAAGTAGCCACTAGCCACTAGCCACTAGCTACTAGCCGCGAGTTTCGAGTGCAATTTTGCAATTTATCAGTTTGGCAATTCCAGGAATACATCCTCTGGATTAAAGCATTTGTGCATTAAAGCATTCAGGCATTCAGGCAATCAGAGCGTTTAACCACAAAATTCCTCCTCATTCACTCAATAACTCATTCACTACTTAGTCCCTCAGTCCCTCAATCCTTATGCGTCAGCCGGGGCAGGGCAATGTTAAAACGAATGGCCAGGATACGGATGGCAATAATGGAAGATACGGTTGCTGTTTCGCAGATTACTTCTGAAACGCCCAGTCGGCTCAGCAAGAGGTACACCAGTGCTCCGGCAATACAGGCGGTGGCATAAATCTCGCGGTGAAAGATCAGAGGTACTTCGTTACAAAGGATATCACGAATAACGCCTCCTACAACCGCTGACGACAGGCCCATCAGCACGGCCATCGACGGATCAATATTAAAAAGCAAAGCCTTTTTTAATCCCAGCAGGGTAAATGTGGCAATTCCTATGGTATCGAAAAGAAAAAGGGTACGTTTGAGTTTCATTACCTGCCTGCGGAAAATAATGGTTACCACAACCGCAGCAATAATCATCCAGAAATAGTTGTTGTTTTGCATCCACGCCACCGGCGTATCGCCCAGCACAATGTCGCGCATGGTACCACCGCCAATAGCAGTAACAAAACCAATTACGGTAGCCCCAAAAAAGTCGAGGCGCTTGTCGGCAGCTGTCAGCGTGCCGCTTATGGCAAAAACAAATGTCCCGATGTAGTCAAACCAAAGTAAAAGTTCCATACTGCAAAACAACAAAAAATATTTAATCCACCTTAATGTTATACTTACCGAGCAATCCGGGAAGCATGTCGAGCGAAAAATGAGCTCCGGCCAGTTGGTTTTGTTCCGGATTTAGGTCCAGGTTGATGGAGTTGCGCAGATCGGCCTTTTGCAGATTGGTACGGCTAAAAACTGCTCCGGCCAGGTCGCATTCCGAGAAGATGGCTTTGAAGAGATCGGATTCGCTAAAATCAACCTCGTGCATAGTGCAGCGGTTAAAGCGGGTGCCTTTTATTTTTAACTGGTAAAACGATGCATAATTAAGCATACATCCGTTAAAACTAAATTCGAGTAAAAATGGGTTGCATTCGTCGAATTGTAACCCGATGAGTTTGCAGTTTTTAAAGCTCACATTTTTAAAGGCGGTATTGGTAATTTTTGTGTTGCTGAAATCGCAGTTCTCAAAACTGCAGTCTTCAAAGCTGTAACTGCTAAGGTCGGCAGATGAAAAAATACAATCGATAAAATTACAGGTTTCGTAGTCGGACTGTTCCAATCCTTTTTCGGAGAAATCTATGTTTTTAAAAACTTTGTCGGTAATGTATGTCATCTTATTTCTTCTCAAATTCAATTAATTCAACTGGTGCTCCGTTGTGTTCAATCATAGCCACGCGAATTCCTTCCATAGGGGGATTTGGAGGGGTAATTACCTTTAAGTTTCGGGTGGTCAGCTCATAGTCAAGGTTCTCGACCTCAAAAGCCAGATGAGGTACTTTTTGAATAAGCGGATGAATAGGACTGTCTTTCTCAAAACGCATCCATTCAACACCAAAAGGGCTTGTAGGGAAACCTGAATGGAAAAACTTAAACTGAGGCAGGTATTTCTCTCCGGGCATTTTTTCGTTGGTAGGAATACCTAAATGATGGTATTTCCAGCCCCACTCAACAAGCGCCTGTGGCAATTCGTGTTCTTTTCTTAGCATATTCATTTTAGTGTCTGGTAAATCGGTCGAATACTTCAATTACAGGTTGTACATTTCCTTCGGCATCAAAAAAAGTGCGGTAGCCAAAACCTTTGTTTTCCACGGCAGGTTCCCACCAGAAAACACCAACTCCCAAACCATTTGGCACATTTAATACCACACGATTCACTTCTTCCAAAAACTGGCGCTGTCCCTCGGGCGACTCGGCAAAAGGTGCCGGTTTATCAATGTATTCGGCCGGTGCAAAATTGTAAGCGGCTTCCACTACAATAATTTCTTTTTGGTAGGCGCGGGCCATAAAGTTCAGTGTTTCGCGCAAATCGAGAATGGAGCCGTGCCACCACGGGTAATACGATTGTCCCATTACATCAAAATCCACTCCGTACGAAAGAAGTTTATCGAACCAGTATTTAGTGAATTCCTTATCGCCGCCTTTGTCGATGTGAATCATGATTTGCGGGCAGGGATTGTTGCCGCAACTGGCAAACACACCATTTATACCGGCTTGAATCAATTCTGCAAGGTTGTCCCAGTTTTCGGGCAGTTTGCCATCGGGCCAAAGCATGCCATTGCTGATTTCGTTTCCCACCTGCACCATATCGGGGAAAACACCGGCTTCGCGAAAGGCGATCATGGTTTGGCGGGTGTATTCGTAAACCGAGTCAACCAGAGTTTCGTGCGAAAGCCCTTCCCATGCTTTTGGGATAAATTGTTTTCCGGGATCGGCCCATGTATCGGAATAATGGTAATCGAGCAAAAATTTGAAGCCATGCTCTTTCGCCATTTGCGCAGTGGCAATGGTGTATTCCAGGTTATTGGGAAGTCGGGTGGGTGTGTGAAACAGCCTCAGACGTATCCAGTTGTACCCGTGGTTTTTGAATATCTCGATACCTCTTTTTACTTCACCGTTTTCCTTAAACTTAAAACCATTGTCTTCGGCCTGTTTTAAAAACGAAAGGTCGGCACCAACAGCATATTCCTGTGCATTTATCGATAATGAACTTAAAATAAGCAGCAGAAACAGAAATGTAATCGTTTTAAAATGGTGAGATGTATTAGTTTGCATGGCAAGGTGTTTTTATGATTTTGTATGCCTAAAGTTAGATGAAATTTTGAAAGGTTGACGAAGTTGAGCTTCTGATTTGCTTTAATCGATAGCCATAATCTCAATGGTTCTCCCCATAAAACTCACCTTATCGCCAACAGCTTTGTTTTGCAGCGCTTTACCAATTGGCGAGGCCAGTGATATGCAAAAACAGTTTTTGCCATCCACTTCAATTTTACCAAGGGCTGTAGCTATAAAATACAGGTTTTTGCCATCGGAAACCAGGCTGCCAAATTCCACTTTGTCGAACTTTTTTTTCAGATCGATATTTTCCAGTTCAGCTTTAAGCCTTTCGGTTTTGTGCAGTTGAACACGGTTTTTCTCTACTTCCTGCTGCATTAAAGTGCGACCGGTTTCGTACTTGTCGCCCACACTGCTTTTTGTTTCGCTGTCGCGCGATTCTTTAGCCAAGGCAATAGCCATTTGTGCCGATTCGATCCTTTCATCGATCAGCGCCATGATTTTTAAAAAGAGCTTTTCTTTGGTCATTTCGTAATAAAACAACCAAAGATATAAAGCTCAAGTGTTATAAAAAGTCTTTGTGAGTAACTATTTAGGAAGTTGAATATAAAATGTTGTTCCACTTTCTTCGCAGCTGGTAAAGCCAACTTTGCCTTTCAGGTATTTTTCGCCCAAAAGTTTCATGCTGTAGGTGCCCAATCCGCGGCCTTGTCCTTTGGTAGAGAAAAAACGTTTGAATAGTTGATCTTTTACTTTGTTGGGGACAACACTGTTATTGTGTACAGAAAGTTCGATGCTGTTTTCATTTTCCTTGCAGCACAGCGTTATGGTATCGTGCGGTACATTCATTTCAACGGCATTCTTGATCATATTACCAAGAATACGCCGTACCAACACAAGATCGGTTGTAAGCGTGCACTCGGTTGAATCCATACTGAGTTGAATAGGTTTACCGTTATTCAATTCATGTTTTGCATAGGTTTTCTGTAAATCAGTAAGAAGGGTGTTACTGCTCACTTCTCTGAGCTGCAATTGAAGTTCACCTCTTTCTGCTGCGCTCAATTCGCGCTGCGCCTGTATTTCCTCAATAAGGTTTTGCGAAGCGTCTTCAATTGTTTGGGCAATGTCTTTTAATTGTTCAGGATCATCAATTTCTTTAAGAATAGAAGATAGGCCGGAAATGGCTCCAGCGCTGTTTAACAAATCGTGGATAAATACCCGTTCCAGCGATTTTCTTCTTTTATCGGCGCTTATATCGTTAACCGAGAATATTGTTAATTTTTCTCCGTCGAGATCTAAAGGATTTGCTGTTACCTCCAGATCCAAAGCATCGTTATGAATGGTGAGTATCTGACATTCTTTTGTTGAACGTTTCCCTTTTTGCGATTCCAAAATTGCATTTACTGCTCCGCATGATTTGCAGGCATCGGTAGTTCCACATCCTGTTAACGAATTGAATGCATTGGCACAATTGAAAGTTTCTCCCGGGCGTTTCCCAATAAGTGGATCATGATTAAGCTGTTTACAAAAATCCTTGTAACTATTGTTGGCATAAACTACCTGGCGGTGTTTGTTTAAAATAATCACCATTTGCGAGATCGACTCCACAAAATTCACCAGTTGTTTATTTTCAAGGATTGTTTTGAATTGGCTCTCAAGCTGCCCGTTTGTATAACGCATTGCCGGAGCATAGCTTGTTAAGGTTTGTTCTTCAAGCATGTGTACGTCCTTTTGATAAATGGTTTGCACAACAAATGTATCAAAAGTGTTGAATAAATAAAAGCTTAAGGGTGCTAATTCGCTAATTAATAGAGATTTTAAACAATTTTTTTATGCTGATTAGTAGTAAAGAGGTAGTTGTGAAGCACAAAAAAGGGTCAAAACCGTTCAGTCTGACCCTTTAAATATCTTATCACTTAGATTTTAGTTTGCTTTTTTAGCCCATGCAGCACCAAATGGAAGTACTGTTTTTCCTGCCAGGTCGTTGATGATAATGGCAGCCATCATATACCAGGCCGACAAAGCACATAAAATAAGCTCGTAGCCGGCAACTACATTCATTTTTGGGTATCCAAAATGACCGATAATCAATAGAATAAAACCCAGTTCGAGTAAAATAAAAGTAATGGTCATTGCTTTGTGCACATAAAACGATGCTGCAAGCATAATACAAGTGTACAGCGCCCAGGCTACCAAAAACCAGCCCACATCGGTATGCGAGGCGTTGTAAACGTTAAAATGGTTCAGTAACCATATAATTCCCAGGCCAATCCAAAACGAACCGTAAGCAACAAAGGCACTGAATCCGAAATTATTACCAACTTTTTGCTCCATAAATCCGGCAATCATTTGTGCCAGACCGCCAAAAACCAAACCCATAGCCAATACGGGACCAATGCCCAATAAACCGATGTTGTGAATTTGCAGTAAAAGGGTAGTTAATCCGAAACCGGCCAGACCAACAACTGCCGGATTTCCAATTTTTTGAGTACTCATTCTTAAATATTTAAATAATTGAAATTTTTAAGCCTGCGAAAATAGGATTTCGCATAATGTAATGGTACTTTGATGATGTTTGGAGAGCTTTCTTAATAGTTTTTTGACCTACCTATGGCCAAATATAGAATTGGAAGTTACTCAGTGGTTTTGAAAGTGTTTTTCAAGATCATTTATCCTTATGGATTTAATGTTAATCTTCTCACAACGTTTAAATATTTCCCCGAGGTATTCCGGACTAATCGTATAATCGGAGAGGCTTGAATCTATTTTATGCGAATACAGTATAAGTACTTCGTTATTGTTTATTGCACGTTGGAGCCCCATATCAAAATTCTCTGCTGTAATTTTAAAGTTGGTGTCTATTCCCATGGCGTTCACGACTTTGTAATCGCCTTTTTTAGCAAAAATATCGTTGTAATGGTCAATGCTAGTGTCCTTGACGTTATAGGTCGCTTTGCGCAGGATATCAAAATAACCCAATAAAATACTATCTATACCAGGGAGTGAACTGCCATATGGATATGCAAATGAGTGCACCTCAAAACCAAATTCCGATAGCGATTCAATGGCTGGTTTTATTTCTTTTTCAATAAGAATGCTAATTGAGTCACTAAAATCAGTAACATTTAGATGGTTCAAACCGTGGCATCCAATTTCATGACCGTCGGCTTGGAGTTGCTTTAAATTTTCAATTTGGTCGGGTCTCAGTTGATGGGGGCGGCTAATAAAAAAGGTGGCTTTTATATTGTATTTATTAAAAAGGTCACGTTGGCTATACCATTCATCAATGTATTGGTCGTCGAATGTAAAAACTACTGCTCCCTACTTTTTCTGTTCTTTGCACGACACTAAAAGTATAAATGATATTAAGGCTAATAAACTAGCTAAGCGAAAAGCGCCGGGGTGTTTTTTTTGCTTCATCTATTTTTTATTTGATTGCTTAAAGTAAATAAAAAATGCCACCCCTTATAATAAGAGGTGGCATCTGTTTTATTGTACTTGTTGCGTTTACATGCTCTTAATCTCGCTCACCAGGCTGGTAATCGATTTCTTGGCATCGCCAAACAACATACGTGTTTTGTCGTTAAAGAACAGGAAGTTCTCGATACCGGCATAACCTTTCCCCATACCACGTTTCATGATAATGATATTTTTAGCCAGATGTGCATCGATGATCGGCATACCGTAAATCGGGCTGCTCGGATCGTCGTAAGCCGCAGGGTTTACCACATCGTTGGCCCCAATAACAATGGCTACGTCAACGTTTGGCATATCCGGGTTAATGTTGTCCATTTCTACCAACTGCTCGTAAGGCACATCAGCTTCTGCCAAAAGAACATTCATGTGCCCAGGCATACGACCTGCCACCGGGTGAATAGCATATTTTACATCCACGCCTTTACTTTCCAGCAGTGAATCCAATTCGTGGGCAATGTGTTGAGCTTGTGCTACAGCCAGTCCGTAACCGGGAATAACAACCACTTTTTGCGAGTAACTTAAAAGAACTGCAGCATCGCTCAAAGTAATTTCCTTTATGTTTCCCTGTTCCCGATCCAGGGCAGCACCACCGCCACCAAAAGCACCAATAATTACATTAATAAGCGAGCGGTTCATTGCCTTACACATCAACAAGGTAAGAATCATTCCGGCAGCACCTACGAGGATACCACCCAAAATCATTGCCTGGTTGTTGTAGATAAAACCGGCCATAGCGGCGGCAATACCTGTAAACGAGTTTAACAGCGAAATTACCACAGGCATATCAGCACCACCGATTGGCATTACGAACATCACACCATAAATCAGCGATAGAGCGGTAAGCCCGTAAATGGCCCACATCATTTCTGAAGGTGGATTTGGTGAGATTACAATGAAAACAGCCAAGGCAAGGGTTGACACCATTAAAACCAGGTTTATGTAGGTCATAAATGGTTTCATGATATCGCCCACGCGGCCATCAAGTTTCCCGAATGCGATTAAACTACCACTAAAAGCAACTGCACCGATAATTAATCCAAGCACGGTTACCAAAATTGATTGTATATCGCCGGCCATAGCAGCCGGATATTCCAGCAATGCCACCAACATTGAAGCACCACCACCGGTTGCGTTGTACAACGATACCAATTGAGGCATGGCAGTCATTTTTACCTTTCGGGCAACCATCCAGCCAATGGCAGCACCAACACCAATGGCGCATAAAATAATCCAAATGTTGGTTATTGAAATTCCTTCGCCAGCACTGTTTTTGTGCAAAAGTAAGGTTGTTATCATGGCCAGTCCCATACCTCCTGCAGCCCAAAGGTTACCTCGGCGGGCCGTTTCGGGGTGCGAAAGCAGTTTCAGACCAAATACAAATAAAAGTGCGGCAATCAGGTAGCTCAGTTCGAGCAAAGTATCGCCAACCGTAAATTCTATTCCGTTTAGTGTTCCTAATACTTTATCCATAACTGCCTACTTTTTTTTCTTTTTAAACATTTCAAGCATCCTGTCGGTAACGGCAAAACCACCCACCACATTTAAGGTTCCAAATATCAGGGCTAAAATACCCAGTATCAGGTCGAGTGAGAATTTTGAAAGATCGGCATGCCCAACCAGGATGATACCACCAATAATAATTACACCGCTAATTGCATTTGCCCCCGACATAAGCGGAGTGTGCAATACGGCCGGCACATTTGAAATCACTTCAATACCCACAAATATGGATAGAGCAATGATGAAAATGGCTTCTTTGTATTCAAAGAAAAACGTTAAGAATTGTTCCATACCTGTAGATTTATGCGTTTTCGATTATTGATTTTACTCGTTCGTTGTGAAGTTCTTTTGCATGGGTAATGCAGGTTCCTTTTACTATATCGTCTTCAAAATTCAGGTTCAGTTCACCTTCTTCTCCAATCATTAACTTCATGAAGTTCAAAACGTTCTTTCCGAACATGCGACTGGCATCAACCGGTTTTTGCGCCGGATAATTTGATTGCCCGATTATTGAAACACCTTTGTATTCAACAACTTCGTCGTTTTTGGTAAGTTCGCAGTTTCCGCCTGTTGATGCAGCCAGATCGATAATTACCGATCCCGGTTTCATAGCATCAACAGCTTCTTTCGGAATCAAAAGCGGTGCTTTGCGCCCCGGAATCTGTGCGGTACAGATCACCACATTCGATTTGGCAGCCACCTCATTGATTCTGTCCTGTTGTTTCTTTTTATATTCTTCGGTTTGTTCAACGGCATATCCACCGGCAGCTTTGTCTTCGGTTGCTCCTTCAACTTCAACAAATTTACCACCAAGGCTCATTACCTCTTCTTTTACCGCCGAGCGCACATCAAAAACCTGCACCTGTGCACCCAGTTTACGCGAGGTGGCAATGGCCTGCAAGCCTGCAACACCGGCACCCAGAATAAGCACATTGGCCGGACGGATGGTACCGGCGGCTGTCATAAACATAGGGAAGAAAGTTGGTAGTTTTGCCGCAGCCTCCAGCACCGCCATGTAGCCCGATACCGTTGCCATCGACGACAAAATGTCCATGGCCTGCGCACGTGTTGTACGCGGAATCAAATCGAGACTAAATGTTGTGATACCCTTATCAAGAAAAGTTTTTACCAGCGTTGTATCCCAAAGCGGGTTGAACGCGCTAATCCAAACCTGAGAATCTTTAATTCTCCCGGTGTCACCTTCTGCGGGTGGCTGAATTTGAAGCAGAACTTCGGCTTTGGCAAACACTTCGTCGCGCGAAACTGTTTTTGCTCCAACGGCTTCGTAGTCGGCATCGGATGCAAATGCTTTTTCGCCGGCTCCCTGTTCAACCAATACCTCAACTTTCAGATCGGTAAAAGCTTTCACAGTTTCCGGAAGTAAAGCGACACGTGTTTCTTTACCGTGTTCCTTTAATAATCCAAGAATCATAAATTTTTATTTAGATAGTTATTTTGTAAATCTATAAAAATTTATTTACCGTGTTCGCACACGGAAATGTTTATTATTATGATTTACAACAGTTTTCCGGGTGACACAGTTCACATAATATTTCGGATAATAAAACCACTTGCCGGATGGAGGGGATACAAAAAGGCTGAACCGGCTTGTATTTCCGCGTTTCCGTGAAAACCCAAAAATACAAGAACGGTACAGTTTATTTCGCTTATGAGCTTAACCCAAACAAATCGAAGGGTGGTTTTACAAATTGCTCGTTAAATGCAAAATAGGTGAGTGCGATAAAAGCTGCAAATCCTAATACGATAAGTAAATGCGACCAGTTTGTTTTCTGAATCTCGTGGCGTGACTTTATATCGCAAACTTCGCCCGGACAATATTGCACTTTGTCTTTAAAAAATAAAGGATAAAATTTGCAACCGAGGCAAATACCAAATACGGCTTCGAAGAATAAAAATACCAGGCAGATCATGCAGATAATACCGGTGATGGGGCTGTATGAATTTACAATTACTGCTAAAATCAACATGGTAAATGCCAGTGCAATACCTATTTTCCAGGCGAATTTCTTTTGGCGTGCTCCAACATATTCGGGTGTTTGGTTACGCACTATCCAACGCCCAAGTATGAGTGTTGGCGAATATTTTGGGTTAATCAGCACGCGGATCAACATGTCGGTAAGGAAAATAACAATGGCATATTTTAAAGGCGTAAAGTTGCCTTCGGTGGCTTGCTGAATAGAAATAAACATCAGCATAAAAAGCATTCCGGCTGCGGCACGGATTTCTCTTTCGTTTAAAACCGGGATGGTGTATCCCTGAACGTTTTCTCCAAATTGAACGATCTTACTCATTTTGTTGAATTGATTGGTTAATAGTTGTTTTTTATTTTATTCGTCGTCGGAATAACGCCAATATAACAAAGCGTTTGGTTTAAGGTTTAAACACATGAGCTATTAACATCGTGTTCACCTAAAACTTTAGTATGAGCAAGATAAATTCTTGTTAGGGGGCAGATAATTTTTGAAGTTAGCTTAAGCTTTTTTTACCGTTTCAACATAAAGTTGCTCCACCTTTTCGCGGGCCCAGGGTGTTTTGCGTAAAAATTTCAGGCTCGATTTTAAGCTGGGATTATTCCGGAATGAATTGATGTGGATAATATCTCCCAGTTCGTCCCATCCGTAATAACTTACCAGGTACACTAAAATGGCCTCAAGAGTTTTCCCGTGCAACGGATTGTTTGGTTGTTTTTCCGGTGTTTTATGTGCATTTTTTTCCATAATTGATACTGGATACTTGATACTGGATACTTGATTCTGGATACTGCGACTGTTAACTGTGACTGATAACTACGACTGGATACTGTGACTGAAAACTGCGACTACCAGAAATTTACACTACGGTTATAAGTTGTTTTTGCTTTTCAGTTAATTGGCCGAATGGTGTAGCTGTGATATTGAATTTAGCCAGGCAAGCTTCTACTTCCGAAAGAGCATCAGGCTCAACAGCCAGTAACAAACCACCACTGGTTTGCGGATCGCACAAAATGTTTTTGTAACTGTCTGCTTTCATCGAAACATTATGCCCGTAACTGTCCCAGTTGCGCAAGGTACCGCCCGGAATACAGTTTTGTTCCAGGTAGGGTTGAAGCATGGGCAATGTTGGAATTTTATCATATTCAATTTGTGCCGAAAGCTTGCTGCCTTCACACATTTCGGTGAGGTGCCCCAACAAACCAAAACCGGTAACGTCGGTCATGGCTTTTACACCTTCTATTTTTGCCAGTTCAAAACCGGGTGTATTTAGCTGGCACATCAATTCAGGTGCAGTTTGTTCGTGTTCGCTAGCCAGAACGCCTTTTTTCTGCGCAGTCGTTAATATACCAACTCCCAGTGGTTTTGTTAAAAGCAACTGACAACCTTTAGTGGCGGTGTCGTTTTGTTTTATGTTTTTTAAATCAACCTGTCCGGTAACTGCCAGGCCGAAAATCGGCTCAGGGCTGTCGATACTGTGTCCGCCGGCCAAACTTATTCCCACATCTTTACAAACCTGACGACCGCCTTCAACCACTTCGCGGGCAATTTCAGGGGCCAGTTTATTAATCGGCCAGCCCAAAATGGCAATGGCCAGTATTGGTTTTCCGCCCATGGCAAAAACATCGCTGATGGCATTGGTGGCAGCTATACGACCGAAAGTAAAGGGATCGTCAACAATGGGCATAAAAAAATCGGTGGTGCTGATAATGGCTGTACCGTTTCCTAAATCCAAAACGGCAGCATCGTCGCGGCTATCGTTACCCACCAAAAGATTGGGTTGAATTCCCATGTCGAGTTTAGTTTCAAGAATGGTACTTAAAACTTTAGGCGATATTTTGCAGCCGCAACCGGCTCCGTGGCTATACTGTGTGAGCTTTATATTTTTCGTATCTGACAGACTCATAAAAGGCTTTTATTTGTTTGGTAATTATTTCCGGCGAAATGGTTTCCGATTCAAAAGTATAAATATCCTGGTGCTCCCTGTTTTTTAATCCTCTCAGGTAGTATTTGTCGTAATAAATCAGGCATATCATCGCCACTTCAAAAAGTTCGTTTTTTTCAAGGTGTTCCAGCGCATATCGGGTATTTAATCCTCCCAGTCGCTTTTCTATTCGCAGAATGGAATCTCTTAGCATCGCTTTGTCGGCTTCTGAATAATCCTTAACCAGAAAACGCGCTCTTTCTGCCCGTGAAATATCAAGGAAAATCACCGGTTGGCTTCTCATATTCTCAAAAAAGTTCATGGGGATATTTACCAAACCAATACGATGACTTTCGTCTTCAATCCAAATGGTTTTGTTGTAATCCAGATCCTTCCATTTCCAAAACAGATCATTTTCAAACTGCTCGATGGTGGGTTGCTTTCCGTCTCCCAACCGTCCAAACGCCGATCCTTTGTGGTTGGCCAGTCCTTCCAAATCGATAATTTGTTCACCCTGCTCTTTCAGCGTATATAAAATATGTGTTTTCCCGCTGCCGGTGTATCCTCCCAGAATACAAATATTGGCTTCGGTTTTAAACGATTCCATAGCATGGTTTCGGAAAGTTTTGTAACCACCGGTAATTACATAAACTTTTGAAAAACCGTTCTCTGAAAGGTGTTGGGCAAACGACCTTGAGCGCATTCCTCCACGCCAGCAATGCACGGCAATTACACCATCGGGAGCCAGCTTTCTTGATTCCGAAATAAACCATTCCAACTTTGGTGTAACGTACTTGTACCCCAGCTCAATGGCTTTCTCTTTTGATTGATGAACATACACAGTGCCCACAGCGGCACGCTCGTCATTCGAGAACAACGGAATGCTAAATGCTCCCGGTATATGCCCTTTTTCGTATTCGCCCGGCGAACGAACATCGACAAGCGGAACCGACTCGGCCAGTTTTATATATTCTGAAATACTGATCTCGTGTAACATGGTGACAAAGTTATTTATTCGGGCAATATATCATAAACAGATCGCGCATAATGTTTAAAAGTAGTTAGCAAGTATTGATTTGGCGGGTATAACCCAAAAGTTAAATTAACGTAATGATGGTATAATTACAAAGCTGAATAATGATGAATGAAACGTTAAAGGAAAAGATCAAACAATTTGTTTTACAAGATGTAAATGAATCGAAAGTGAGTGCAAGCCCGGATCCATTCTGGCAGGGATTAAAAAACACAGGCACAGAACTTTGGCTCGACACCGGCGATATGGAGGAAGCCGAAAAAAACTGGTCGGCCGAAATGACGGCTTTAACCACCAACAACTCGCTGGTAAACAACGAAATTCAGAAAGGAATTTATGACGATTTTGTTGAGCAAACCGTTGCAATTGTAAAAGACCTGCCAACAGAGGAGCAAATTGTTGAGATCGCATTTATTTTAAATGCCCGGCACGGTATTCGGCTGGCCAAAAAGTTTGGAGGCTTTGTAAGTGTTGAACTACACACCAATACGGCTTATGATTTTAAAGCCATTATTGATTACGGATTACGCTACTTTTCCATTTGTCCCGATCAGTTTATTGTTAAGGTACCCTACACGGCAACCGGATTGCTGGGGGCACGAAAACTGCGTGAGCTGGGCGTTAAAATCAATTTTACACTTGAGTTTTCGGCCCGGCAAAATGCGATAGTGGCTGCCATTACAAAACCCAATTACTGCAATGTGTTTTTAGGCCGGATTGGCGCTTACATAAAAGATAACGAGCTGGGAAGCGGCAGCGGGGCAGGCGAGCGGACAGTTATTTCTGCACAACATATTGTAACCGAACTGACCAAACACAATGAAACACCTACCAAATTGATTGCTGCAAGTTTGCGCCATTATTCGCAGCTGGATGCACTGGCCGGAACCGATGTTTTTACCATGCCCACAAAAGTGGCTGCCGAGGGAAAAATAAACATGGATGGCAACTTTCAATCGAAACTGAACGAAGTTTATCCGGTAGATTTAATCGATGATGCTGCCAACTATTTTCCTGAAAAATTATGGGAGGTGAGCAAAAAAGAACTAGAGCTTGCAAAAAGTCTGGATGCGAATCTTCCAATAAATGAAAATGAATTGATCGACCGGGTTCACGAAGCGGAATGCGGCGATATGTTTCCATACCTCAGCGAAAAAGATTATAAACTGATTGCTGACGATGGAAAAATACCCAATCATCAGCGTTGGGCACAGCGTATTGCCAATGGTGAACTGGCTATCGATACCTTGCTAAACCTGGCCGGACTGGCAAGTTTTACTGCCGATCAGGCTGCTTTAGACGACCGCATCAGAAGAATAATTGGTGGCTAATTAGTGTTTGCCAGAAAACTCAGCTATTTCTTTGTCTTTGATAAGAACGCGTCAAAGGCAAGGCTTTCGAAGGTTTGGAAATCAGGGAGTTTACTTTCGTAATCGACCGTTTTCAAACCGAGAGTAACGCAGTATTTGGCGTGTTCTTACAAAGACTAATTACAGCTTTAGTTCTTCCAGCAATTCAATGTAGCGTTCAATCCCTGCAATTATTTCGCTTTTGTAAATGTATTCGTCGGCGGTGTGCGAACGTGCCGAATCGCCGGGCCCCATTTTTACCGACAGGAAGGGGATAATAGACTGGTCGGAAGTGGTTGGCGAACCGTAGGTATTTATGCCTTTTTCCTTAACCAGCTTGGCAAACGGGTGATGTGCCGAAATACCCGAGGAATTTAAACGAACCGAACGTGGCTTAACTTCCGAGTCTATCAATTGGCTGATAATTTCAGCAGCTTCCTTGTTGGTATAGTGTTCGTTGGTGCGCACATCAACCACAAAATGGCAATTATCGGGAACAACGTTGTGTTGCGTGCCGGCCTCAATCTGAGTTACCGATATTTTTACTTTTCCGAGCACTTCAGAAACTTTTTCGAACTCGAAGTTACGCAGCTTCTCAATGTCATCAATAGCTTTGTACAATGCATTTTCGCCTTCTTCGCGGGCAGCATGGCCCGATTTGCCATGGGCGTAACAATCCAACACCAGCAAACCTTTTTCGGCAATGGCCAGCTCCATTTTTGTGGGCTCGCCAATTATGGCAAAGGTAATCGGCGAAATCTCCGGAATAACAATTTCCATTCCGCGTCGGCCTGAAATTTCTTCTTCGGCAGTTGCCGCATAAACCAGGTTGTAGGGCAGGTCTTCGCGTTCGTAAAAATGAACGAAGGTAGCCAGAAGCGAAACCAGCGGGCCACCGGCGTCGTTACTTCCCAAACCATACAATACATCTCCTTCTTCAATAGGCGAAAACGGATCTTTGGTATAGCCTTTCGCCGGACGAACCGTATCGATATGCGAGTCGAGTAAAATCGTAGGCTTTTCTTCCGAATAATATTTATTGTAGGCCCAGGTGTTGTTCTCTTTTGTTTTATACGGAATACCTTCTTTTTCCAAAAATGCACGCATAACGGCGGCTGCATTTTCCTCCTCTTTACTAAACGACTGCGTAGCGATCAGTGTTTTTAACAGCTCGATGTATTTCTCCATAGTTTACCTATTGTAACGCTGCAAAAGTGGGAAAAAAAACAGAAATTCTGACTTTGGTGTAGCTGAAACATCTTTTCAAATTAAGAAAGTTATGGTTTTCGTCTGGAAACAGTTGTGGAGATTATTTCCCCCGGTTTTTGGGAACATGCCCTAAGGGGCGCAAGGTGCGCCCCCATATTTTTGTTTTGTGCCCCAAGGGGATCATGATGTGCCCCAAGGGGCGCGGCTTTCGAAAACAGGGGCGCGTTTCGTGCCCCTGGGGGATGATTCTGCTCCCCTGGTTTTTTTTCATACACGGAAAACCTTAATCTTCTGTTATATTTGTGCCTCACAAATTGAAACAAAGCAGCTATGCACGAAATACTTTTCTGGATCATTATCGGAATTCTTGTTGTTGATTTTATCTTCGAGAAATACCTGTCGTACCTGAATACCACAACCATGAGCGACACCATTCCCGAGGAGGTAAAGGGAATTTACGACGAAGAAAAATACAAAAAACAGCAGGCCTACCAGCGCGAAAATCATCGCTTCGGGATTTTAACCAGCAGCTTTAGTATGGCACTCACTTTAGCTATGTTTTTGTTTTACGGTTTTGCACTGGTTGATGGTTGGGCATGGAGTTTTACCGGAAATGCAATTTTGGCAGCGCTTATTTTTTTCGGAATTATAATGTTCGCTTCCGATATTATAAATATTCCATTCGAAATTTACGACACCTTTAAAATCGAGGAGAAATACGGTTTTAATAAAACCACACCCAAAATATTTGTTTTTGATAAAATAAAAGGCTGGCTGGTAAGTGCACTTATCGGTGGAGGTTTGCTGGCGCTGGTTATCTTTATCTATCAGCTAACCGGTAGCATGTTCTGGATTTATGCCTGGCTTGTAGTTTCGGCATTTTCCATTTTTATGGCCATGTTTTATTCCAACCTGATTGTGCCGTTGTTTAATAAACAAACGCCGCTTGAAGAAGGCGAATTACGCGATGCCATCAGTGCTTTTGCACAGAAAGTGGGTTTTAAACTGGATAACATTTTTGTGATCGACGGATCAAAACGATCGACAAAAGCCAATGCTTATTTTACCGGATTAGGCTCAAAAAAGCGAATCGTTCTCTACGATACATTGATAAACGACCTGAATACCGAAGAACTGGTAGCTGTTTTGGCACACGAAATTGGCCACAACAAAAAGAAACACGTAGTACAGGGACTATTGATTGGTTTGGTACAAACGGCCATTGTTTTGTTTGTTTTTGGTTTGCTGATCGACAGCCCGGTTTTAAGTGCTGCACTGGGTGTTGAAGAACCCAATTTTCATATTGGTATGGTGGCTTTTGGTGTGTTGTATACGCCCATTTCCTTTTTCACCGGTATTTTTATGAATATCCTTTCGCGGAAAAACGAATACCAGGCCGACCGTTTTGCAGCTGAAAATTATAAACCGGAAGCGTTGGCATCGGCATTAAAAAAGCTGTCGATTAATAACCTCAGTAATTTAACGCCACACAAAACATTTGTATTCTTTCATTATTCGCACCCAACTTTGTTGCAGCGTTTGGCGTTTTTAAAGTCGTTTGAGAAGTAGGACAAAAACTCTCGCAAAGGCGCAAAGTCGCAAGGATTAGTTACAAGATTCAAGTTGCAGGTTACAAGTTTTCTCAGAAATATAGTGGTCAACCAATTAAAGCATTGCAGCAGTAACGCATTAACGCATTTGAAAATTTAACCACAAAGTTGCTCAAAGTCGGCACAAGGTTGCACAAAGAAGAAAAGTCCCGGCCGTAAATTGCAATTCATTCGATATACTTCATCCAAATAGTTTTTCACTTACTTTAGTGCTAACAAAACAAAACACAAATGAATTCTTTCAAAAATACACTCATTCAAATCACACATAACGGAATGGGATCAGGCAATGAAGAACTTGGGCAAGTACTGGTAAAAAACTACCTGACATTACTTTGCGAAGAAGAAGAAGTTCCCAAAGTGATTACCTTTTACAATGAAGGGGTAAAACTTATCTGCTCCGGTTCTGAAGCACTTGAGCCTTTAAAGCAGCTCGCCGAAAAAGGCGTAAAACTGGTGGCTTGCAAAACTTGTCTAAACCATTTTCAATTGCTGGAAAAAGTTGAAGTCGGTATAGCCGGAACAATGGTTGACATTATGCATTTTCAGAAAGTGGCGGAAAAGGTTGTGAACCTCTAAATCAATCCTGAATGTTTTAATGCGATAATGCTTAAATGAGAACTCGCGGCTCGAAACTCGGAGCTAGTGGCTTTTTTTACTTTTGCCTTTCTACTTTGTCCTTTTGCCTTTTATAATGTTAAATTTGCTAATCCTAAAACATGTGCAATTAAATTAAAGGTATGAAAGCAGAAATTATTACCATAGGCGATGAAATACTGATCGGACAGATCGTTGATACCAACTCGGCCTGGATGGGCGAGCAGTTTAACCTGAACGGTATTGAAATTTACCAGATCACTTCGGTTCACGATGATCACGATCATATTATGCGTGCCATAAAAAATGCAGAAGAACATGCCGACCTGGTGGTAATTACCGGTGGACTTGGCCCCACCAAAGACGATATTACCAAACACACGCTTTGCGAGTATTTCAACACCAAACTGGTTTTTCACGAACCCACATTAAAAACCATTTACGAGCGATTCAAATTCCGTGGGATTGATATGAACAAAATGAATCGCGACCAGGCAATGTTGCCCGAATCGTGTACTATTTTACCCAATAAAATGGGAACAGCTCCGGGCATGTGGTTCGAGAAGGACGATACCATTTTTGTGTCGATGCCGGGCGTTCCTTTTGAAATGAAATACCTGGTAGAATTTGAATTGTTACCTCGTTTACGCGAAACCGGACGAACCAAAGCAATTTTTCATAAAACGGTACTGACGCAGGGAGTTCCTGAATCGATGCTGGCTGAACGAATTGCCGATTGGGAAGATGCTTTGCCAACGCACATTAAACTGGCTTATTTACCCAATCCGATGGCTGTGAGGCTGCGGCTTTCTGCAATTGGCTACAATGTGGAGTCTTTAAAAAGCGATGTGGAGAGCGAAATAGAAAAGCTTAAAAACATAATTCCGGAGGCCATTTACGGCTACGATCTTGAAACGATGGCGGAGGTAATTGGCCGTGAATTGGTGCAGCAAAACAAAAAACTGGCGGTTGCAGAAAGTTGCACGGGCGGTTATATTTCGCACCTGATCACATCCGTTGCCGGAAGTTCGGCTTACTACAACGGCTCGGTTACGTCGTATTCCAACGAAATGAAAGAGCAGTTGCTGGGCGTAAGTCGAGAGAATCTGGATAAATACGGTGCCGTTAGCGAGCAGGTGGCACGCGAAATGGTTGAAGGTGTAAAACGTGTGATGAATGCCGATTATGCTGTGGCGACCACCGGAATAGCCGGCCCAACAGGAGGTACAGAAGAAAAACCGGTTGGAACAGTTTGGATCGCTGTTTCGGGGCCAGAGAAAACATTGGTAAAAAAATACACCTTTGTTGGCGATCAGCGCGACCGGAATATTGTACGCTCCGGCCAAACTACGCTGCAATTGCTGCGACGAATGGTACTTGGCGAGCTATAATTTTCAGCTTCGGTCTGCCGTCTTCAATCTTCCAACTTTTTAACAACTTCTAACGTTCTTAAACGTTCTAATGATGTATTTTTGAATCAGAAAACAGAAAATATGAAACGAATTATTGTAATTATACTCATCGTAATTGTGGTGCTGATTGGAGCAGTTTTGGCAATTCCGGTGTTCTTCAAACAGAGCATTTTAAATACGGCAAAAACCACACTCAATAAACAATTAAATGCCGAGGTTGAATTTGCCGATCTGAAACTGTCGTTGTTTAAAAATTTCCCAAAAGTTACAGTCGATCTGCAGGATGTATTGATCAAAGGGAAAGGTGAGTTTGCACAGGATACATTGCTAAATATCCCGCGTTTTGCTGCAACAATGAATTTGTCGTCGCTTTTTAGTTCCGATCGCAGTATTGAGGAAATCATTCTTGAAAAACCCTCGCTGAATTTAGTTGTTGCAGAATCAGGAAATGTAAACTGGGATGTTGCTCCGGCTTCCGCTTCGGCAGAAAAGCAAAGTGCAGCAACGGCTGATGCCGGGGAATTTCAATTGGCACTGGAAAATATTGAGGTGAAGGATGCACGACTGATTTATAATGATAAATTGGCAAAAATGCGTGCCGATCTGGAAGACATCAACCTGGATATTTCGGGTGAAATGTTTGGCAATACTACACAACTGAATATTGGGGGAGTGGTTAGCAATCTTACTTATTCAATGGAAGGGATTAACTATGTGTCGAATACTTCGTTGGATTTGAAAACTTTGCTTGATGTTGATTTTGAATCGATGCTGTTTACGATTGCCGAAAGCGAGTTGCTGATAAACCGTCTGCCACTTGAATTGAGTGGCGATGTTAGTGTGCCCAACGATACTACATTTCTCAATCTTCAGCTAAAAACAAAAGCTTCGGATTTCGAGAACTTTTTAGCGCTGGTTCCCAAAGATTACGAGGAATATTTAAAAGACATTACAACCACCGGATCGGCAACGATTTCAGGGGGCGTTTCGGGCTATTACATTGATGAGGATTATCCGAAAATAGACTTGCAGGTTAAAGTCGACAATGGCAACTTTAAGTATGCCGACATGCCGGAGGAAATAAAAAATATCAGAGCCGAAATGCTGATCGGAAAACCTCAGGGCGATCTTGATCTGCTGAAAATAAACATCAACAAAGCACATGCTGAAATTCGTAATAACCCGGTTGACCTGACATTGAAAATCTCGAATCCGGTAAGCGATCCGTTATTTGATGGCGCATTTGTTGGCAAAATAAATCTCGATCATTTAAAAGATGCGCTGCCGATGGACAGCGTAAATATTTCAGGAATTATTGATGCCAATCTGTTTGCCAACGGTCGTTACTCCGACGTTGAAGCCGAGGCTTACGACAAAATAAAATCGGATGGAGTAGTGCTGTTAAGCAACTTTGTTTACGATTCGCCCGATCTCACACAACAGGTGGTAATTCCATCAGGGCAAATGGATTTTTCGCCGCAGAATATTAACCTCGGAAATTTCATCCTTAAAGTTGGTGAAAGCGATTTTCGTTTGTCGGGAAAAGTGAGTAATTACCTGAATTATGTGATGAAAGACGGTGTGCTGAAAGGGAATCTGCAGCTGAATTCGAACTACGTAAACTTAAACGAATTGCTTCGTTTACAGGTAATGGAAGAAGAGGCTGAGCAAAATGCGGAAACAGAACTGGAAACATTGGCTTTTGATGTGCCTGAAAATATCGATATCACCTTCCGTTCATCAATAAACCGTGCCGTTTTTAACCGCATTCCGATTACAGACATAAAAGGTGAAGTGAGGGCAGTGGATAAAAAACTGATCCTCGACGGACTGGACATGAATATGCTGGATGGAAAAATGACCATGAACGGATCGTACGAAAATACCGCTCAAAACCAGCCTTTGTTTGACTTTGGTTTTGATATTGCCGGCTTTGATATTCCTACTATGTATCATACGGTAGCAGGGTTCCGGAAACTGATTCCGGGTGCGGGAAACAGTACCGGGAAACTCAGCACAAGTTTGGGAATGAAAGGCCGCTTGAGCCCGCAGCTAAAGCTGATTGCTGCCACAACCAACGGAAATGGATCATTCAGCACCAATAATGTTGAAATTAATGATTCGCCATTGTTTAACCAACTGAGCGGGATTCTGAAAAAGGAAAAACTTAGGAATGTAACTATCGGCGATTTTACAGCAAATTTAACCGTTGAAGACGGAAGCCTGTTGTTGCGTCCGTTTACCACTAAAGTGATTGGACAGGAAACAACTATTAGAGGGAGTTTAAATGCGGAAAGTTTACTCGATATGCGACTGGATTTTAATGTCGAGCGGGAAATGTTTGGCCCCGATATTCAGAAAATACTGGCTGTGTTACCGGGAAATGAAAAGATTACAATGCTACCGGCCGGAGTTATTCTGAAAGGTCCGGTTGGCGATGCAAAAGTAAATCTTGATTTAAGTGCCACGCAAAAAGCAGTTACCGATGCCACAAAAGACGATCTGAAAAACTCGTTGAATAAACTGGGCGACGGTCTTAAGAAATTATTCAAATAACATTTACCGCCAATTGGTTTAAACCGGATGGTGTAACTTTATTATCAGAATAGCTTTTGAATATTCTGTGGGGTTTTGTTGTATAATATTAGGTAATCCACAGAATAAACACAGAAAAATGCGTATTTTGCCGACGCAAATTAACTGGGTAACCAGACAGCATTATCAATTGAATTAGTAAATGACAGACAAAGTAGTTGTAATTACCGGAGCTTCGTCAGGAATAGGAAGAGCATTGGCCGAAAAGTATGCAGCACAGGGATTTAACCTGGTATTGGCTGCGCGCAGAATTGAGCGTTTAGAGGCGCTGAAAGAAAAACTTTCCAATGTTGAAGTTTTGCCGGTAAAAACCGATGTCTCGAATGAAGAGGATTGCAAGCATTTGATCGATAAAGCAATCGAGCGCTTCGGAAAAATCAATATTCTTATTAATAATGCGGGAATTTCGATGCGGGCGGTACTCGAAGACGTTGAAACCGAAGTATTACGAAAAGTTATGGATGTGAACTACTGGGGCACCGTTTATTGCACCAAATATGCACTTCCGTATTTGTTGGAGCAAAAAGGTTCTGTTGTTGGCGTGATCTCAACAGGTGGATACATTGGTTTGCCAGGTCGTACCGGCTATTCATCATCAAAATTTGCAGTACGTGGATTTTTAGATACACTTCGGGTTGAATATTTGCGTGCCGGATTGCATGTTTTAGTAGTAGCTCCAGGTTTTACAGCTTCTGAAATTCGCGAAACCGCGCTGGTTGCCGATGGAAGTCAGCAGGGAAAAACACCACGCAACGAAAATAAAATGATGTCGGCCGAACGTTGCGCATCAATTATGTATCGTGCCATTAAAAACCGCCGGCGAAAAATGATCGTTTCTTTCTGGGATGGAAAAGTGATCGTGCTTGTGGCTAAACTCTGGGCCTGGGTGGTTGATCAGATTCTTTATGCTGTTTTCAAAAACGAACCGGATTCACCGTTAAAATAGTCGCGAGCTGCTAGCCACTAGCCACTAGCTTCGAGTATCCAGCATCCAACATCAAGGCAAAAGGTAAAAGTAAAAAGGCAAATGTGCTTCATGGAATGAGTTTGGAGTTACCTGTTACGAGTTGTCAGTTGGGAGTATCAAGAATCCAGTATCGGATATCCAGTTGAGCGAAGCGAAATCCCGACCGGAAGCGTCGGGGCATCCAGACAAAAAAATCCCGACAAAATGCCGGGATGATTTAAAAACGAAAATATATCACTGTTAATTATCAGTTGTTAATTCTGAACCAGTTTATTTTTAATCTTGTCTTCAAAGGCTGAGAGGGCAGCTTTCGATCCTTCACCCATTGCAATTACAATTTGTTTGTAAGGAACCACCGAAACGTCTCCTGCGGCATAAACGCCCGCTTGTTTTGTGCGGCAATGCGCGTCAATCTCAATTTCTCCCATTCGGTTGGTTTCAACCACTTCGGAGAATACTTTACTGTTGGCCTGTAGCCCGATTTGAACAAACACACCATCAGTGGTAATTGTTTCTGTTTTTTCTGTTTCTCTGTTTTTGTATTCCAATGCGGTAACTTTATTGCCATCGCCAACAACAGCTGTTGTTTGCGCATTGGTGTGGATCGTAACATTTGGTAATGTTTTTAATTTGTCTTGCAGAACCTGGTCGCCTTTTAGCTCGTCCATAAACTCAAGCACGGTAACTTTCGATGCGATTGACGAAAGGTCGATAGCAGCTTCCAAGCCGGAGTTTCCTCCACCCACAACAACAACTTTTTTGCCTTTGTAGAATGGGCCGTCGCAATGGGTACAGAATGCTACGCCTGAACCGATGTATTCGTTTTCGCCGGGAACGCCCAAACGTCTCCAACTTGCACCGGTTGCAATGATCAGTGCCGGTGTTTTAAATGTTTCGTTCAACGATGTTTGTACTTCTTTCAGTCCGTCTTTTACGCTTACATTTTCAACTCGACGGTTTTCAAGTACATCAATCGGGTAGTCTTTTAAATGGCTCATCAAATCAGCCGAAAGTTTTGTCCCGGTAGTTTGAGGTATCGAAATCATGTTCTCGATTGAAACAGTTTCGTTTAGCTGACCGCCAACTTTTTCGGCCACCAAAGCCACCGAAAAACCTTTTCGTGCTGAATAAACAGCCGCTGATACGCCGGCAGGTCCGCCGCCAACAACTACTACATCATATTCTTTTTCAACGGGGGCACTTGTAACAGGTTCCGAGCCTACCTTTTCTTGCAGTTTGGCCAGCAATTCGCCAATTGATGAGCGGCCAACATGTAATTGTTCGCCATTGGCATAAACCGTTGGAACAGCTTGTATTCCCAGCGCTTCAACTTCTTCTTTGTTAATTTGTCCATCGATAATTTCATGACGAATATTTGGGTTTAGCAACGTTAAAACATTCAATGCCTGAACCACCTCCGGACAATTGGTACAGCTTAACGAAATGTAGCTTTTTAGCACAATTTCGCCTTTTAATCCTTTTATCTGGTTGGCAACCGCTTCGTCGGGCAGGTTTTTACCAATGCCGTCGAGGTTTAAAATTGCGGTGAGCAACGACGGGAATTCATGCCCGTTGGGTATTGCACGAAAAATGATGTTTGTGGGGGTGTTATTTTTTAAGATGGTAAATTCCAGCTCTTTTCCTTCTTCAAGAGTGACATCAATTTTTTCTGATGTAGATGCAACGTCATCCAACAAACCAGTTAGCTGGGCTTTGTCAGGATGAGAATTTGCAACTGCAACCTGCAAGGTGTAATTGTTTTTTAACGGGCTGAAAACCTCTTTTAATTTATCTTTTATGGCTTGTTGTAACATGACTTTGGTTTTTAAAGGAGCAGCCGAAAACGCTGCTCCTGATTTTTTAAGATTTATTTTTGAGACGTTTATTAGATCACACCAACAAGGTCGATGCTTGGCTCTAATGTTTTCTGTCCTTCTTCCCATTTTGCAGGACAAACTTCCGATGGGTTTTCGGCAACAAACTGCAATGCTTTCAAACGGCGAAGCAGCTCGTCTGCGTTTCTTCCTACGTTTCCTGCTACCACTTCATAAGCAACAATCTCGCCCTGTGGATTTACAATAAAAGTTCCGCGCTCTGCCAAACCTGCTTCTTCAATCATTACATCAAACCCACGCGACAAAACGCCTGTTGGATCGGCCAACATCGGGTATTTGATTTTTTTAATTGTATCTGAAGTGTCGTGCCATGCTTTGTGTACAAAGTGTGTATCAGTTGAAACCGAATAAATCTCGGCGCCGGTGGCTTTAAATTCTTCGTACTTGTTTGCCAGGTCTTCCAATTCGGTTGGACACACGAATGTGAAGTCGGCAGGGTAGAAGAAAAAGATCGACCATTTTCCTAATACATCCTCTTTTTTTACTGTTTTGAAAGCGTTGTTTGCAAATGCTTGTACTTCAAAATCTACTACTTGTTTTCCAATTTGTGACATAGTTTTTTCTTTAAATATTTAACTTATTTGTGTTTCTCTTTAAATTCTGTTGCAAACATAATGCGCCCTGTGGTATTAATCAAACAGATAAAATGTATATTTGTATTGATATAATCAATATTATGACATTGCAACAATTGGAATATATTCTGGCAGTGAATAAATACAGGCATTTTGTAACTGCTTCGAAACAATGCGGGGTTACACAACCCACATTAAGTACGATGATACAAAAGCTGGAGGCCGAGCTGGAAGTTGATATTTTTGACCGTTCGAAACATCCGATAGAGCCAACTGCGTTAGGTAAAAAGATTATCGAACAGGCCGAACGCTCAATAAAAGAGATCAGGAAAATCGGAGAACTGGTATCGAATGAAACCGATTCGTTGAGCGGGGCAATACATGTCGGTGTTATCCCCACTTTGGCCAATTACCTGGTGCCTCGTTTTATTAAATCGTTTGGTGAAAGCTGCCCAACAGTGCAACTTACCATTTCGGAGATGAACACGGCAACATTGGTTGAAACGCTTAAAAAAGACCGAATCGATATGTTTATCGCGGCGACACCGCTTGATGAGCCCGACTTTTTGGAGATCCCTTTATTTTACGAACGTTTTTATGCCTATTTCGCTGCCGATCATCCGTTAAAAGATGTTCCGCTAAACCCTACAAATATGCCGCAAGAGAAATTGTGGGTGCTGGAAGAAGGGCATTGTTTGCGCGACCAGGTTTTTAATTTCTGCACCACCAAGCTGCCATACAATCATATTTTTGAAGCCGGAAGTATTGACACATTGGTACGTATTGTTGATTTGAACGGTGGTTATACTTTAATTCCCGAATTGCATTTGCCTTTGTTAAGTGATGAACAGCGCAAAAATGTACGCGAAATAAAAGACCCGCCGGCTATTCGCGAGGTGTCGATTGTTATTCACAAGAATTTTGTGAAAGAGCGGATTTTAAACGAAGTAGGAGAGGCGTTCAAAGCTATTATTCCGGATGAAATGATTGACGAGCGTTTAAAAAAGTTTGCTATCAGGTTGTAATTAGTAGAAAGGAAGTATAGTGATACTATCACTCCAAGTGATAGTATCACTATTTTATAACTTAAACTTCAAATTCTTTCAACGTAGTTTTAATGATTTCAATCGCTTCCATCAATTGTTCTTCAGTAATAACCAAAGGAGGCGTAAAACGAATGATATGCTCGTGTGTTGGTTTGGCAATCAGTCCGTTTTCTTTTAGGGCCAGACAGACATCCCAGGCGGTTTTACCATTGGTTGGTTTTATGGCTACAGCGTTCAGCAGTCCTTTTCCGCGCACCACTTCAACTAATGGAGAATCAATCGATCGCATTTCTTCGCGGAAGATTTTGCCCAATCGCTCTGCATTTTCAACCAGCTTTTCGTCCTGAATAACATCGAGTGCCGCCATAGCAACTTTTCCTGCAATCGGATTGCCGCCGTAGGTACTACCGTGTTCACCGGGTTTTATGGTAAGCATAATTTCATCGTCGGCCATAACGCACGAAACCGGGTAAACTCCACCGGATAACGCCTTCCCTAAAACCAAAATATCGGGCCGAACATTTTCATGATCGCAAGCCAGCATTTTTCCTGTGCGGGCCAAACCGGTCTGTACTTCATCGGCAACAAACAGCACGTTGTATTTTTTACACAACTCACTTGCTTTTTTCAGGTAACCATCTTCCGGAACATAAACGCCTGCTTCGGCCTGAATGGGCTCCACAAGAAAACCTGCCACATTCGGATCCTGCAACTCTTCTTCCAGTCGATTAAGATCGTTGTACGGAATATTTACAAATCCGGGCGTGTACGGCCCATAATGGCTGTAGGAATCCGGATCGCTCGACATGGAAATGATGGTGATGGTACGCCCGTGGAAATTACCGTCGCAAACCACAATTTTGGCTTCGTTTGTTGGAATGCCTTTTACTTTATAGGCCCATTTGCGAATCAGTTTCAAAGCTGTTTCATCCGCTTCGGCCCCCGAATTCATCGGCAACATTTTATCGTAACCAAACAGTTTGGTCATATACTCTTCCCATTCGCCCAACACGTCGTTGTAAAATGCCCTCGAAGTTAATGCCAGCGTTTTTGCCTGTTCCGTAAGTGCATCAATAATTTTTGGGTGACAGTGCCCTTGGTTTACAGCTGAATACGCCGCCAGAAAATCGAAATACTTTTTACCCTCAACATCCCATACAAAAACGCCTTCGCCTTTCGATAGAACAACCGGTAGCGGATGGTAATTGTGAGCGCCAAATTTATCCTCTTTGGCCATGTAGTCTGCAGAACTTAATTTAGTCATAGTGTAGCTTTTTATAATCGTCGTTTTATTTCTCGCAGATAACGCTGAATTACGCTGAAACTCCTCTTGGGATTATTATTTGCGCGGATTTGCGTAATCTGCGAGAAACCGTGATCTTATTTTAATGCAGAATTACGATTTTTGCGCTGAAAAAGCAACGGGAGTAGTGGTGTTAAAAAGCAGTGAGAAAAATCAGCTAATTGAGCTGATATGAGTGTTTTCTCTATTTCCAGAAACGTGCAATGAGCACCTCACACAGAATAAAGAACAATGCCAGCAATAAACACCACTTCCAGAGTTGGCGGCCATTTTGAATGTCGTCGAAAATTTCAGAGAAATTGCGGTCAACTTCTTCAATAACCGTTGCATTTGTTAGCTGATTGGTTTGCAGACGGGTATTCAGTTCATTGGTCTGGAAATAGCGCAAATCCGATTCCAGACGATTATAGTTGAAGGCCATTGACGCAATGGTATTATCATCGTTTTCAATCAGGTAATGACCATCGGTGGTTATCTGTTCGCCAAATTCGAGACGAATATTTCTGCCGTTTATATTCTTTTCAGGAATAAATTTCTCAGCTGTTCCGGCATGCTCGATTTCGATAGACGAATTCAGATCAACCGTCAGGTTTCGGGGTAGGTTGATAAAGCTGTTTTTACCAACAATAAACGACATTTCCTGTTTCGGTAAACTATTCAGAACAATGTTGTAAAGCGTTGGTACAAAAAGCACATCGCGGGCAAACGATTCGTTTTTTTGCGACAAAGGAAATGCAAATACCCATACTTTCCCATCCTGGTAATTGAGTTGCGAAAGTGCTTTGTCGCCATTTTGAAAAGCCAGCAGTGTGTGCTCATCGGTTTGCATTGTTTGTGCAAAACGAAAGTGCCCATCAACCTGTGGCAAAACCGGATTTTCTTCCCGCTTTTTGAAAACATCGGCATAAAACTTATTCTCGTAATCAATAGCCGAAATATCCTGTTTTGTGGAATCGATACGAGCCATACGATTTGCTCCGAACGTTGCCAGTAAACGATTGCCGGCTGTCATGTCCCTTATCCATTTCGGGAACAGAACCACTGACGTTCCGGTGCTAACAACAGATTCCAGCTCGTTTAACAAGCCGCTTGAGAAATTGTCGATGTTCACTAAAAATATGGTGTTATAGTCGCTCAGTCGGTTGGCTTGCAGGTTTTGCCGGTTCATTTCGTCGAGCACCACATAATCGTCGTTATTAAATAAGGCACGTAAATAATTCAGCCCTTCCTGCGAGTCGGTGGCATCGGTGTAAAGTGCCAGTGCTTTTAGCTTCGGCTCCACAAAATAACTGATGTACCAGTTGTTATCGTGTGTAAACGGATAATCGGTGATCTCTATTTTTCCCAACTGCGCTCCACTGCTCGTATTGTTGTATTTCAGGTTGGCAATAATTTCGTTTTGTGCTTCAACCGAGAAATTGGTAATCGATTTTATTGAGTCGTTCAGGAACAGCTTTAAGGGCAAATTCTGGTAATTCTGGTTCGAACTGTTTTTAATGCGTACGAACATATTTTCTTCCTGCCCCAAGCCATGAGCCGGATATTCCACCCAGCACGAATCAATATAAAGATTAGCCACTTCGTTGGGAACCAGCGGCAGGTAATAACTGAATATCCCGTTATCTGAAAAATTATCGATGTCGGTAATGCTTCGTTGAAAATCGGAAATAAAATACAGGTTTTTATCGGCTTCGTTATCGTTCAATTCGCTGGCAAAGCGGTTGTAGATGATCGACAGCGGAATAACCGTTGGGCTGGCCTGAATACCTGAGACTTGCTGAATAAACTGTTCCTTATTAAAAATATGCTGGTGTTTCGGATTTAAATCGTTGGTAAATAACCTGAATTTTGTTCCGGGAGGGTAGGCCATACAAATTTCAAGGGCTTTGTTGCGCGCCAATTCCAGCAGCTGTCCCTGTTCCGAGAGGGCATTCATTGAAAAGGAATTGTCGATGTAAACGGCCACCAACTGTTTGTTTTGTTTTTGCGCATCGTCGTTGGTGGGAATAAACGGTTGGGCAAAGGCAAAAACCAGGAAAATTATGGTAAGAATTCGTGCGGCAAGAAGAAGCAATTGTTTTAGTCTAGATTTCTTTTTCGATTCATTTTTGATGTCCTTTAAAAAACTGACGTTGCTAAAATACACGGTTTTATAACGCTTGAAGCTAAACAAGTGTATCAATATTGGGATGGCAACTGCCAGTAGTGCAAACAAAAATGTTGGATAAAGAAACTTCATGCCGGTTTTTCGTTGTGTCTATTTACTTTGGGACCTCAGTTTTTTATTCGTTTTTAAAAATAGCAATTTCTTTTTCGCCGCTTGATTTTATGTATCCACGAAACATTCCGCTGGTGTTAAATTCCATGGCAATGTTACCATCGGCATCAACAGCAATAACACCTCCAGTGCCTTCAAGTTCGCTTAATTTGTCGATTTCTTTTTTACAGGCCTCGGTAACACTCAGGTTTTGGTATTCCATCATTGCCGAAATATCGCGTGCAAAGCCCAAACGAATATAGTATTCGCCATGACCGGTGCACGAAACAGCACATGTTTTATTGTTGGCATAAGTACCTGCTCCAATAATTGGTGCGTCGCCAATGCGGCCATACTTTTTGTTGGTCATTCCGCCGGTTGATGTACCTGCGCATAAATTTCCATGTGTGTCGAGAACTACGCAACCAACTGTTCCCGTATTGTCTTTTTGGGTGCGCTCGCGTTCACGTTTTAATAAACTTTGCAGCGACTGGTAACGGTGCTCGGTATAAAAATACTTGTTGGGAACGATCTCAAGTCCCTGTTTTTTTGCAAATTCCGAAGCACCCTTTCCGCTCAGCATTACATGTTCCGAATTGTCCATTACTTCGCGCGCCGCATTTATCGGGTTTTTAATATCCTGCACGCCCGCAACGGCTCCGGCATTTAATGTTTTGCCTTCCATAATGGAAGCATCCAGTTCGTTTATTCCGTCGTGCGTAAATACAGCTCCTTTGCCGGCATTAAATAGTGGCGAGTTTTCCATTACGTTAATCACTTTCACCACAACATCGGTAGCTGCGGCACCATCTTTTAGCATTTGTTCGCCTAACTCAAGTGCTTCGTTTAACTTGGCTTTGTAGTTGGCGCGGGCCTCTTCATCCATTTTGTCTTTCGACATAACGCCGGCACCTCCGTGGATAACAATAGTGTATTTCTGTGCATTAACAGTGAGCAAACCTGCTACAAAAAACAGGGCGAGAAATAAAGTTCGTTTTAACATGGTATGCATTTTCTTACAAAATTGACATAAAATTTAAAATGCTAAAGCAAACAGTCTATAATCTTACAAAAATTAATTTCTGCAGCAACATATTATAGTTTTGTTTATTATTTGTAGTTTTAACCTTAAACAAAAAACCTGTTGCCAATGTTGTTAATATAGTTTAGATACGCATGACAACTTAATTTCACGAGAAATGAAAACAGAAGGATATTCAATAAAAGATTTGGAAACCTTATCGGGTATAAAGGCGCACACCATTCGAATTTGGGAGAAACGATATGATTTGCTAAAGCCTGAACGAACTGATACCAATATCAGGTATTACACCGATGACGATTTGAAACGCATGTTAAATGTTTCGTTATTGGTGCGCAATGGTTATAAAATCTCGAAAGTGGCTGCCTGGAAAGAAGCTGATATAAAACAAACCGTGCTTGATGTGGCTAAAACAAAAAAATCGGAAGAAGGTTATGTCGATCGGCTTTTACTTTTTATGGTAAATTTTGATAATGTTGGATTTACCGCGTTGGTAAACGAGATTATTGAAAAGTATGGTTTGGAGGAGGCCATGCAAAATATATTCTTCGCCTTGTTCGAACGCATTGGTACTTTCTGGCAGGTTGGTTCTATTTTTCCGGCACAAGAACATTACATTACTAGTTTTATCCGACAGAAGATAATTGCTGCGATAGATGCACACGGCATCACGAACTCAAAAGAAAAGACCATTCTGTTTTATCTTCCTGAAGAAGAATTACACGAACTGAGTTTGTTGTTTTATTCGTACCTGGCTCTAAAGTTGGGGTACAACATTATTTATTTAGGACAGTTTGTACCATTTGCCGACCTGGAAAAGATTCAGTCTCACGTTGAATTGGATTTTATATTTACAGCATTTATCAGCCCGATACAGAAGGAAAACCTTGAAAATTACCTTGAAAAATTAAAAGAATTATACCAACAGCAAAAAGTGTTTATAACCGGTTGGCAGGTAAAAGAACACGCACCAAAATTACCCCGAAACTTTAAAGTGGTTAAAGATTACCGCGAATTTAAAAAGTATCTTGGTTAATGAATTGAATCAATCGGGAAAGTGATTTTTATGTTTGTTGGTAGCAAAAACATTTACCCATATAAGGAATAGCAACAGCAATAGTAATATCGTTATGGATGTATAGATAATAATTGTATATAGCCGTTGGTTATCAAATGCTATTGGAAAAAACAGAACTACTGATGTTAGAATTGTAACTACGCCAACAACTGCCCCTGCATTATTTTTTAAGATTTTCATTTTACCCTCCCTGTCTGATTTACAATTTAAGGAAAATAACAACTTAAGTCAATCAAAAACAGTAAAATAAACTTTCATTTTATCATCAGGGTATTAACAATCCTGTTGCATACTATTGATAACCTTTTTGACACACCAGTTTCAGTAACTGAGCGAAATTATTAAATGGAATAAGTATAAATTATGATAAACCTATATTGGTGTGAATCAAAATTTCAAAGAAGCCGTAAAAGATTGAACCAGTGATAAAATTTTAAATGAAATCCATGCATCGGGTTAGTACCATTCAGAAAGAGTTTTTTCAACTCGTAAAAGAAAAATTATCCCCGAATATCTCACTTGTTTTTGAAGTTTCCAGTTTATTGGGCATTAGCCAGGACAGTGCTTACCGAAGAATAAGGGGGGAGAAGGAGCTTACCCTTGAAGAGCTGTTTGTGCTGAAAGACTTTTTCAATATTTCGTTAGACCAGTTAAATGGAGAAGATTTATCGAGTGTAAATTTTAGTTGTTCGGTAATTCAACCTCAGAATTTCAGGGTAAGCGACTGGCTGGCGAAATTGTATGAGGACACCAAACGTATTCACGATTCCAAACAACGAGAGCTTATATACGCGGCAAAAGATCCTCCGGTTTTTCATTATTTTCAGTTGCCGGAAATAGCCGCATTTAAAGTCTTTTTCTGGGAAAAAACACTTTTTCAGTTTCCTGAGTACAAAGAAAAGATGTTTTGTTTCGATGACATGGAAAATACGGCTTATGTGAATGGTAGAAAAGCACTGGCTTTAGCCTCTCAAATCCCGACCATTGAAATCTGGAACAATCATACCTTCACTATCATGCTCAGCCAGATTGAATTTTATTATGTCTCCGGTTTTTTCAAAAATAGGGACGACTTACTAAACCTGCTTGATAAAATGGAGAAGTGGATTCACCATATCCAGAAAGAAGCTGAGTTAGGTTTTAAGTTCCTTTATGGCAGCGAACCTAATGGAGTGGAGAATAATTTCAGGCTGTACTACAACGAGGTTGTATTAAATGACAATACCATACTTGTTCGTACTGACAGCGGATACAGCTCCTATCTTACTTTTAATGTAATTAGCCTGCTAAATACCACCAACCAAAGTTTTTGTATTGAGTTGGATAAATATTTCCGCGGCCTGATAACAAAATCAAACTTAATAAGCCACACCGGAGCCAAAGAGCGCAACCGCTTTTTTAACAGTCAGCTGCATGCCTTGGAACAAATGCGTTCGTCGCTTTCCTAGCAAACTTTCAATAAATGGCAGATTGAAAAGAGTTTACCAATCTGCATCAATCTGTTTTCAATCTACATCAATCTCTCCTGCTTAGGAACTTTGCATTTCATAAACTTTCATTTGGGCATGATGCCGCTGAAAAATTGAAATCTTTATCATCATTGCCGACAGGAATACAGCTCTGAACAAGCGTTTAAAAATATTACCTTTAAAATGTGCAGCGCTGATAAAACGCCACCATCGCCTGATTATATTGCGCCATGAATAGAACTTTTTGTTGATATTTTTGTAGGCGCTGAAAACCTGTTCTTTTGTAACATTTTTAGGTTGAAATACCAAATGATCGCCTTCGTAATGCGCCAGGTTTTCATCGGTAATACGGCCTTCTTCCTTCACCAGTTTGTGAAATGGTGTTCCCGGTATCGGGATTGATATGGATAACAAGATAGAACTCGGATCGATCTCTTCCAGCTTGTCGGGGAGTTTGTCGTAATATTCTTCCGTATCCTCGTCCAATGCGATCATCATTCCGGTGAAAGTTAAAATGCCTCGTTTTTTTAGTTTCATAAACAGCTCTTTGTATTCGGCCGTTTTGTTTTGCTTTTTATGAACAAAGGCCAGGCTGGGTTCATTTAATGATTCCAAACCGATGAATGCCAACCCGCAATGCGCCTGTTCAAGCAAGTCGATAAATTCATCATCGTGCAGGCAGTCAAAACTAAACTGTACGCCCAACGACCATAATTTCAGCTTTGCAATTTCGCGCAACAGGTTTTTGGCATAAGTTAAATCGCCACCCAGGTTGTTGTCTTGCAGCATTGCTATCTTTCTTTTCAGAAGCGGAAGTTTTTGAGTACTACTTAAATCGTTCACCACGTCAGCAATAGGTCTTTTGCGGTGTGGGGCCGGATTAATGTTCAACTGGCAATAGCTGCATTTGTAAATACATCCGCGGGTTGCTTCGGTTACTACCGGCACTGTAAAGTCCTTCTCAATCAAATCGTAGCGCGGCGGAGGGATATTATCAAGCGGCGGTGCAAACGGTGCATAATACAACTTTTTCAGGCGATTGTTTACCAGATCGTGCACCACAATCGGCCATATTTTTTCGGCTTCACCAACAACGGTGGCATCCATGTAGTCTTCAATTTCTTCGGGATAAGTGGAGGCATAACGTCCTCCTGCGATTACTTTTTTCCCTCTTTCTCTGAATCTTTTGGCAACTTCTTTAGCATGAGCGGCGCAAAAATCCATGAAACTAAGTGCTATATAATTGGCATCAGTTTCATAGTTGATAGGGCGGATCATTTCGTGCAACAATTCTATCTCGACTATTGACGGAGTTAAGGCTGCGAGTAATGCTCCCGAAACAGGTGGGGCCGGCGATTTTGCGAAATAGGTTCGTTCGTCTCCCAGGTTCTGAAACAATACGATTATGAGTAGTTTTGGCTTTTTCATGACTTCAGGTTTTTAATAGTTTACCGGCTCTTCTTCGAAAATAAGCCCTGACAAATCCCGGTGAAAGTGCAGCCACTTTCTCAATTAGTTTGCCACGAAGCGAGAGTGCAGCTTCTGGTTTGTTCCGTTTCATTTGCTGCACAATTTGGTGGGCAACATCTTCGGCTTTTGCCATTTTATCGCGCTGTAAACGGGCTCCCGGCACGAACTTTTCGTTACGGAAAAAGCGGGTTTGGGTGTAATCGGGAGCCACATGTAAAACCGAGATTTTGGAATTATACAATTCGGCTCTTAAGGTTTGGCTGAACGACCTTAACGCAGCTTTACTGGCCGAGTAGGCAGCATAACATGGCATGCCATAAAGCGCGGCAATTGACGATACAAATACGATCATTCCACGACTATTTTCAGGGAAATAAGGAAGGGTATGGTACGTGAGGTTAACGGCGCCCATAAAATTGATATCCAGAATTTGTTTGAAATCCTGAGGTGTGGTATTTTTTATAGGACCGTAAACACCGATTCCTGCGTTATTAATCAGAATGTCAATTGCTTGCTTTTCGGGAGATAGTTGCTTTATCGCGTTTTTAACCGCCTTTTCGCTCGAAATATCACAGCTGATAATAATTGGCTCAGATAGCTGTGGATTTGCCGAAACCACTTCGTTTCTAACCTGTTCCAAAGCTTCCAGGTTACGGGCCATGAGGATTAACCTGGGATTGTATTTTGCCAATTCAAAACAAAGTTGTTTCCCAATTCCGGATGAGGCACCGGAAATTATTATTCGTTTATTTTTTAGTTCAAACATGATCGGTCAGATTTGCCCTTTTTCAGGTCGGAACAACAAAACCAGTTCGAAAACAAAATAGTAGCACAAGGCAAACAAGTACCAGTCGGGTTGAAAAGTAACCGTAATTGCCAGATGCCACAAGATGAATGCCCTTACCGTAGAAACGATGGGGTAGGTGGCATTTTCTTCAGTTTTTACGGGAGTGAAGTGGGCTTTAACCTGCCCCGAAACAGCTACCAAAATGGCTATAATAAATATTGCCAGCCCGATTGTGTTTGTGGCATCGATAAGGAAGAGTGAAGCGAGCGCAGTTATAAACACAAAAATATCTCCAAGAACAACCGAGTGGTCCCAGCCAAATTTTACGGCAAAAGTATTGTAACCGGTTTCTCTGTCGGCAGAGATATCTTTTAAATAGCCGATCAGTACAAAATTGGCATAAGAAAAAAGGCTTATTACACACAGCCAAATGAGCTTGCTATTATTAAGCGATGCAAGGCCTTTTCCTGTAACTGCTAAGAAGGCAGTAATGGGTAAGATCATAACGATCCAGCCGTTGTAAAATGGCCCGGCTACCCAAAAATTCTTTTTAAAATAGGTGTAAGTGGCCAGTCCAAATATTGCCAGCGAACAAAATATCAGATTGTTGAGATTGTAGAATATCAGTGGAATTCCAATCAGAACCAATCCGGCCAAACTAACACCACCAAGCGCTTTTGGCGATACTTCTTTTTTTACCATAGGCCGGTACGAGGCGGAAATGGCATCGGTGTCGGTTTGAAAACAATCGGTTAAAGCCTGACCAAAACCGTAGCCCAAAAAGAACGGTAAAAACAAAATTACAAACCTGGTTATCGAGCTGTTTTCCTGCCAGCCCAATGCGAGCCCGGCCAATCCGGCTGCCCCGGAAACAAACAGCAGGTAAGGCCGCATGTGGATAATAAGTGCTCTCAGAAAACGGAGGGATAGAACCGGTGCAAAGTTATTTTCATTTTTCATCGTAATAGTTTTAATCGGCAACAAATAAAGCTTTGGGTAACACAGAAAAGCGAAAACGACCAGCTTCAATAATTTCTCCGTCGGTTTCGAGAAGAACCGGCTTTGCAGAATTGATTTCTACAGACTGCACAAGAGCTGTTTTACAGTTCTTTGTTTTTGAGAATCGTTTTCGATATAATGCGTAAAGCAGCTTGGGAATTTGTTGTCTTTTAAAGTTCTCGGCCAGGTATAATCCTAAAGAGCCACTATCGGCACCCGGATCAATATCGTAACAGAAACTACCTGAAACATTGGGGTTTTTAGCAATAGAAAGGTTGGTGATGCTGGTTGAAATCTGCTCTTCGTTATAAGCAATTTCCAAGTTAATATTTTGGTAAGTCCGCAGCGTTTGAATAATCGTCCACAAAATAGCGATGCCGGTTGATCGCGGTTTCAGAAAACGAATAATTTTGTTGCTGTTGTCGTTAAAAAGTTGGTTCCCCAAAGCTGTAAAACCAAGGCTGGCATTAACGATAAAAAGCTGTTTTTTTGTCGTGTCGCTATCTGTAAACTCAACCAGCCCTAAATCAACGGGCTTTTTATTTTCAAAGTCGATTTTCACCGGAATCCCGCTTATTTTGTGTTTTACAGGTTTAAGAAAATCGTTACTCGATCCTAAGCCAATGGCACCAATACTATAAGGTTCGAGTTGGTAATTTGTAACCCCTGCAAGCGTATTGATGAGGTTGTTTATACTCCCATCCCCACCTGCAGAAATAAAGTTCTTTACTTTATATTCGTTTATTAAAGTTTCCATCAGGCTGTTATGGTTATCGGTTTCCGAGAAATGGATATACAAAGTGCCAACAGGCATAATACTCTTCACATCATCCTCAATGTGATCCCATTTTTTCCCGGCCGATCCATTGTTGGCAAAACCATTTATCAATACCGCAGTTTTCATGTTTTAATCGTTGCAAACTATATTGTGTTTATACCAGATCAGTTCTACGGTGTCAACCAGTTTTTTCAGGTCATCGTTGGTGTGGTTGGCACTTATCGAGATTCGAAATCGTTGTTTTTCAGCAGGCACAGCCGGAAACTCAATGGCATTTAAGAAGATTCCCTCGCGATTAAAATCGTTGGCCATTTTTCGAATGTTGGCATCTTTTGGAACATTTAAGGAAATGATTCCGGCTTGCGGAGGCGTTGTTATTCCATAGGGTTTCAGCTTACGTGTTAAAAACGACACATTCTTTTTAAGTTGCACCCGTCGCCAGGGTTCATTTTCAATAACATCGATACCTGCCAGAACAGCGGCTATGGTTACAGGCGGCAACGAGGCGGAAAACATATAGGTGCGCGCCATAAATCGCAGGAATTCGATCACCTCGCGCGAACCGGAAATAAATCCACCATTTACTGCAAAGGCTTTGCTGAAGGTTCCCATAATTATTTCGTTGGTCCATTTTATCCGCAGTTCCTCCATAATTCCCTCTCCGTTAAAACCCAAAACGCCTGTTCCATGTGCATCGTCGATAATGGTGTGTGCATTATATTGTTGTGCCAGTGGAATTATTTGATCCAGGGGCGAAAGGTCGCCATCCATTGAGTACACTCCTTCAACTGCCACAAAAAGGTCGCCATCGGGTTTATGTGTTTTTAGTAAATCTTCCAATTGCCCGATGTTGTTGTGCCCGAAAGTGATACATTTCCCTCTTAACAGTTTTACCCCATCGAAAAATGAAGCGTGGTTGTATTCGTCGGCCAATAGCAGATCGTGCGGTGTGCATAATCCGTAGAGCAATCCCAAGTTTGCGTTGTAACCGCTGGTAAATATCATGGTGTCTTCAGTTCCTTTTAATTGGCTCAGTCTGTTTTCCAGTTCTTTCATCAACGATGAATAACCGTTAAGCAGTGGCGGTCCGGCAATACCCACTCCGTACTTTTTTATGGCTTTTTTTACCGTTTCTTTAATGTGCGGATGGTTGGCCAGCCCCAGGTAATTATTTGAACCGAACATCAACATTTCCTTCTTGTTTCCATCGGCATCAACAGCAATTACGGTGCGGTCGGTTGACGAATCGATTACCCGCATGTACAAATGCTTATCCGCTTCTTCCTGGTTTTGCAAGGAAACATGGAATAATTTAATTCGCTCATCCAATGGTAACTTTCTCCCGTTCCTCCATGCACTGGAGAAATCAATACTGTACCCGTTGCCACGTTTTTCTTCCTCGTTTTCAGATGTTGGTTTCATGACCTTTTAGGTATTTTGTTAATGCAGATATGTATTCCTGAGGTTCGGAAAAATCCCGTCCTCCAATATTAAAATCGCCCAAGTCGTAAAGTTTTGAATCCGATAAGAGCATTCTCTTTTCTTTCTGTATTGTCCCTATTTTGGTGAAATACAGCTCTCTGCTTTCCGCTTCCGCTAAAAAGTTTTTCTCATCATCGGGTTTAATGGTAAATACAAGTTCATATTCACCACATTCGCCCAAAAACAATAATTCTTTCGGCAGTTTTAGTTGGGCCATAAAAGCACTGGCAATAGGATCGGAATTTAAGCGGTCAATCAAAAAACCGGTGTTGTTCTGCAAGGAAATAGTTCGAAGCGCGTTTCCAATTCCATCGCTGGAGTCGATACAGCTTGTGGCAAATTCCTTTATTAACCCGGCCTCTTTGTGTCGCAGTTCAAATTGAGTAGAAATATTACTATCGATATTAAAAAGTTGTAAAGCGGCTTCAAAGTTGCCTGTACCACAATTTCCTGTCATGTAAATCAGTTCGCCGGGAGCTGTTCTTTTTCGCATCAGCGGTTTATCCGAATAACCGATTGCAATTCCGGTGTAGTGCCATTCTGCCGAAGTTCCCAGGTCGCCACCAATAAAAGCTGCTCCTGTTTCTACCAGAATTTCAGCAACGCCACGTGCTAATTCAACCAGGTACGAATGATCCCATTTTTCAGGATTTAATGCAACAGAGTGACTGAAATACTGAGGGGCACCTCCCGACGCGAAAATATCGCTAAGGGTGGCCACTGCCAGGTTTTTACCCAATTGAAAAGGATTGGTGGTGCGAAAATGATCTTCTTTTGAAAAATCGTCGACTGAAAAAAGTAAATAACCATTCTTCTTTTTCAGGATTTCTGCGTCGGATTCAAAAAGATCATTAAGCTGTTTTTTGCTGCGAGGAAGTTGATCCGAGAGGAGAGAGATGATATTTTCTTCCAGGTTCATCGGGCCGTACTTTTGGTTTTCTATTCAAAGATACGACACCGGGAGTATGGAAAACAATAGCGAAATGTGGGCTACTATCCGGTTGTTATTGGTTTCTATACAGAAAATTGCAAAACAGGAATCCCGATTATTATTTTTTACTGAAAAACGGAGTAAGGGGAAATGAACTGGCAAAAATTGCTAAAAAAACAGATCAATACCAATCAAAAAAAGGGCAATAAAACAAAAGTGTTTTGGAATATTCGGTGGAGTTTATTTTTCTTCCGGCGCGGTATTGGCTTCCATGGTCATTCCCGGGTAAAGGCTGAAACGTTTAACATCGGTGGTGTAAATTTCAATCATTTCGTCATCATCGCTTTGTGGGGTATTGCTAAAATATAAATGGTAGGCAGCGTGCATGGGCACCATTACTTTGCAATTTAAATGTGGCGGAATACGAATATCCATAAAATCGCAGTAGTTTTTTTCATCCCAAACCAAATCTGTAAGCATATTCACGTAAATTGTGTCGTTTGTTGGATTGATCAGGTTAATCTTTTTAAATTGCTGTTCAGAAGGAACATAGTCGACTTCGCACTCCAGCATTGCACCAACAAAAGCAGATCCTAACCCTACTACTACCTCAGCAAAAATATTCCCACCACGGCTGGTTCTCAGTTCTTTTTGTCGCTCATAGCTCGATTTGTCGTAAATATACTTCGGACTCGAGCAGCTATGAAAAAGAAGAAGAGCACTTATAATCAGCAGATAAGGCAGGTGTTTTTTCATGGTTAATTTGTTTTGAAAAATAAATTACAATTTTCATGCCTGAATTTACGGAGAAAAGATGCAACGATATTTGTAAAAACTCTGTATACTTGAAATAGAATTTTAACGTTATAAACAAAATTCAAAACTAATAGTTATGAAACGATTTCTTTTTGCTTCTCTATTTGTTTTAATCGCATCGATTGGATTTGCCCAGCCTGTTTTTGATTTGGGAGTGAAAGCCGGTGTGCATTATTCAAACATGAGTCTTGACGGAGATTTTGACCTTAGTTCAGATGCCATTACCAAATTACATTGGGGTGCGTTTGGTCGGGTAGGCTTTAATCGTGTTTATGTTCAGCCCGAGGTTTATTTTAGTAAAAAAGGTGGTGATCTGTCGTATGAAGGTCCGATGGACATTGGTACCTTAACGGGTGGATTTGATTACAAGAATATTGATGTACCGATTCTTTTGGGATACAAACTGGTAAAAACTCCGGTAATCGACCTTCGGGTTATGGCGGGTCCTGTATTTAGTTTTGTTACCGATGCCGATTATCCGAATGAGTTGGATCCATACCTGAGCGATGAGTTTTTTGAAGATAATTTATTTGGCGTGCAATATGGTTTGGGTGTTGATGTTTTGTTCTTTACGCTTGATGCCCGCATGGAGCATACCGGTAAAGTTTATGATGATCCGGATTTTGTTAACGGAAAATCTACGTCGTTTATGCTGACACTTGGTTTTAAAATTTTGTAACAACAATACAAAAGGCTTCGATTTATTCGAAGCCTTTTTTTTGCTCCAATTGTTATTAACTTCTCGCATCAGTTTTTTCGATAAGCCGGGCAGTGTTCTTCAGTTCAATTTATTGTGGTACAAATTTGCAACCATAAACGTATTTAGGTTGGTAAAGAACGGTTTTAGAAAAATGAGGAAGTGATCTAAGAAGCTTAATCAAAAAACCAGGTGTTCCACATTTTCTTCATTCATAACATCGCTTAAAGTCCAAAAGTGCACATCGCCGGCAGTTACTCTGAAAATTTCGCTAATGGGTTCCAGATCATAGCCGGAAATATCGTCCAGATAAAGGCGTGCTTCATGCAAGCGGTGTATCATCTCCGGATCATTAACAAATTCAACCGCGCCTGTTAACCGCATCTGTTTGGCTTGCGCCAGATCGTGCGGATTGTTGTAAAAACAAACTTCCACTTTCGGATTGTGGTGAAGTTGTTTCGACAAGTCTTTTGGAGAGAGTGTGCCAAAATAAAAACCCGTTTTATCGGCAAAAAACAAAAGCACGGTTCGGACACGGGGCTGATCGCCGTCGCAGGTTGCCAAATAGCAAACCGGGTTGGCAGCGGCAAACGAAATGTAATCATTTATATTCATGGCTAAAGATTTTTGGTGTAACACATAAGTTACAAAAAATCAGTGTGAAATGCAATATTGAAAAGTACTCAGGAGGAGCGAAGTTGAGATGGTTTTATTGAGTGCTAATTGATGCCGTTTACCCGTTTTGTTTCTTCTTTTTAAACCAGTTTACCGGGTTTAACTGTTTTTTATATTTGGTAAATAGCTCTTTGCCAACCAGAAGTCCTCCGGCCCAAAACACAACTTCCATCAATATAAAACTGGTTGTTGAAGCAGCAACTTTGGTTTTGGTGGGCAAATCAAAAAACGGGATGATCAGAGTGGCAGCAAAAAATACACCCGAAAAGATCATTAAAAAGATTCCGATTTTTATCTGACTGTTTTTTCTACTCATAAAATTCAAAACAGCAAACACGGGGTATTGTTTCGTCGCTTATTCACTCTGCAAACTTTGTAAAAGAATGGTGTAAGCATTTGGCCCTTCGTTAAATAGCAGATCGAGAATACTTAAATCGGGCATAAAACCATATTTATCAGAAAACACCTGGGTATATGGTTGCGCTTGAAATGCCGTATCGGGATTGTGCTTTAATTTTGGTGAGATTCCATCGCGCAAATTGAAGGTGTTTGCAGGTACTTTTTCAAAATCTTCGGTTAAGTGGATTTTATTTTCAATCTCTAAAAAATCGCAAAGTTGCTCGTGTATTTGCAGGTTATAGTCGAGCAGGTATTTGGTTTTATTTTCAAAAAACGGGTACAATTCATCCTGGTAATACTCGAAAAACGGCGATGAGTTGTAAGCCGAAACGATGGTTTGCCAATGGGTGCGTTGCCAGTTTTCGTCGTACGATATTTGCAGATCTTTTATAAGGATTTTTGGACCGCGCCCTTTTACCACCGGAATAACCAGCGAAATTGGTCCGTTACCTCCCAATATCAGGCAGCGGTTGCGGTAGGTTTGTTTGGTGAAGTTCTCGTATTGTTCGATATAAACTTCAGCATGGTGTAAATAACGCGTATAAAAATGTACCGGAGCAAAATAGGCAGTACTTAGTAAAATAGGCTTCAACTTTGATTATTTTTGTTCAACAACAAAAATACCAAAATAATACATTTATGGCTATTTACGTTTTGCTTTAATGGTTTCACAATAACGTTCAACAATTTCAGGGAAATCACTGAATTCATAACGTCCGTTTTCTATATCTTTTACCAAAGTTTTATCTTCGCTAAATAGTTTTGTGCAGGTTTCAAAACTATCCATGTTATAGTTGTACCACCTGAAATCCATAAAAACCATATAATGTGGAACTTCTATTATTTCCGATTCAATACCGGTATTCTCTATTTTGGTGGTTACAAAATAGTACAGCGGATAAATGTTGTTGGACAAACGAAGAACAAAGTTGCCGTTTTTAGATGGAAAAATACTTAAGCGAATATCATCGCGACTTTCAAAAATAACTCGTCCATTTTCGGTGTCCATAAAAAAGCCACTAATTACTCCCGGTTTAAATGATTTCTTTTTACCACCGGCATCAATGAATTTTACCTCGCTTTGAAGTTTAAGGATGTTTTCCTTTTTTATACTGGCAGCAATTGTATCGTTGTTTAAACTAATAATACCGCCTTTTACATAGCCCTTTTTTTGTTCATTATTACCCCCGTAAAACATTAATAAACAGAGAACGATGCTGGTGAGTACGGAAATTGTTTTCATGCTTTTGTTTGTTTGATTGATTGTTTGAATATAGCTTTTACTTGGTAGAAATAAAAGCCAGGTTACATATTTTCTATTGGGTTTCTAATTTTGAGTTCTGTTTTAGTATGAATATTTGTTCTTTTTAAGGATGACCCTGGGCAGAGTTTGGTTTCTGAATTTAGGTTATTGCAGTATATAGGGATTAATAGGAGTAAATTTATGTTTGGTTAAATCTTTAGATTTTGAATATTGATCTGTGGATAACAAAAAATAAAAGAAAACCTGTATATACAGGTTTTCTTTTAATTCAATACCAAAACTTATTCTGATACTTGTCCGTAAACATTCATTTCTGCCATGAAGGTAAAATTCTTAGGTCCTTCCAGAGCCACAAATTTAAAGTATCTGGCTTCGGGTAAAAATGGCAATGGAAATAACTGAACATCATCAATCTGAGAATTGAAATCGAAAGTTCCCTGATCGGTAAAGTTCTCGCCATCAGTACTGGTTAAGATCTGGAATTTGGTGTGGCCTCCGCCATTTCCCTGTCTCCGGGCACAATCAACAGCTAACATCCTTACGGTCGTATTCATATCGATTGTAATGTAGTGCGGATAATCCGGTTGTGAATTTTTCCATGCAGTATGCCAGAATGTATTAATATCGCCATCAAATGCAGCGGTTACATATCCATTTACCGGACCTTCACCGCCGTCTTCTTCAGATGAGAAATCGATAATATCCCAGCCCGCACGGTCAAGTTTTGTTGCTATCTGACCATACACATCCAGTTCGGCAAGGAAGGCAAAGAAATTAGAACCTTTTGTAGCTTCGTACTTGATGTAACGTGCCATAGGCAAGCTGGTCATATTATATGCCATGCTATCCAATGAAGCATCGTAATTAAAGGTTCCCTCATTTGTATAATTAACACCATCCAAACTGGTGTAAATTTTAAATTCGGTTTGCCCACGTCCATCACCCTGGCGACGGAATGTTTTGATTTTGTTAATTTTAACAACATCCTTCATGTCAACAACAAAATAGTGCGGATAGTCAGGATTTCCTCCACTCCATTGTGTGTGCCAGAAAGTTCCAAGGTTATCATCAATAGCCGCTGATGCCAAACCGTTTGGTGCGCCTTCTGCAGGTTCTTCTGTCGAGAAATCAACAATCTCCCAGTTCGATTTTGATATTTTTACCCCTTCAAATTCAATAAACAAGGGCAAAGTTGTTGTTTCAGATGGAGACTCAAATGTGTCAATCGCATTTTCTTCTGGAATATAAAATGATTTATACGACATAGTTCCTTCCGATTCCCAACCTCTGATAATAGTACGGTCTTCTTCAGGAAGCACCATTTTGGTTACCGGTTGTCCCTCCATGTTGTTGTATGTCAGTTCAACACCGGTATTACCACTTGGGGGTGTTGACCATGCAATAATAAGCGAGTCTGTGGTTCCGCCACCTTCAATACTTACTAACGAACGATTGGTAAGTCCGGAGATGTATTTTGCATCGTATGAAGAACCTGTAATTTGTTCTTTTATAGAACGATTCCCATTGTTATCTACTGTATAAATTTTGAAGATATACGATTTCTCCTCCAAATTGTTGATCATAAATTCAACAGAATCGAGAGGAACATTAGGTGCAATGTCAATGGATTGTGAATCTGCACCATCGTTCCATTCTACAATACATTTGGTTACATTAACTGCATTTAGCAGATAATACTTAAGTCCAATCCTTTTTTGACCTGCAAAAGTCTGAATCAATAACGGTTTGGCAGCATAAATAATATCACCGTCTTCCAGATATTGGCTATGAATATCTTCCATATCCTGGCAAGCATTAAAAAGCATTGCAATACCAAAAATGAAAGTTAAAAATATAGTTGTTTTTTTCATTTTGTATCTTTTAATTATTCTTCTATTACTTGTCCCCAAAATGTTATTTCTGCAAAGTGAGCGAATCCGGTTCCTCCCCAGGTCTCATTCACTACAAGCCTGATGTAGCGTATTTCAGGATCGTCCAATGTAAACGAAAACTCATCGCCATTCTTTAAATGTTCCTGGTCTTCGGCAGCTGTTCCGCCCTGTTCGCTTGGTCTAATCGATACACAACCGTTGTTGTAAGGTGGTGCAGCTACCCGCAATGGAATCCATTCAGCCAGATCGCCGTCCTGAGATGGCGCTTCTTTTCGTCCGTAAACATCGAATAAACGGAAATTGCCATGCCTGTATGGGAAACCTTGTCTTTGTACCAATCTAAAACGGCTTAAACGAGCAACAACACCCAGATCAACCGACCAAATTTGTGGCCAACCATCGTCGCCGGCATAAGTATGGTTAAAGGTATTAATGTCGTTGTCAAATGAATATTCATATTTTCCTTCCCATGCATTCCATCCGGATGGAACATCATTATCCAGTTCCAGCTGTTCAAATTTATCTTTATCTAACAGTTCTTCGAACAAAGGTGTTACAACCATTTTTACTGTATCGGAATAGTTATCCCAACGATCACGCACTACAATTGCAAATTCCTTTTCTTCAGGTTCAAAACCACGAACTGTATATAAACCATCGGTTACTCCTGAGAATACTGTTTCAACTTCTGCTAAAACACCGGTTGAATCGGTAGCCAGAATTTTAAATGCCAACGGGGCATTATTCTCATTTTCCCAGCGGTATTGTACACCGCCAAAATCAGCAACCATTTCAATGGTATTCCCAACAGCATGTACATCTGGTAGTTCAGGATTAACTTTTACCGTTACCGGAATCGATTCATTTTCGCTTCTGTCAACAGCGGTTAGCGTTACCGTTTTTTCTTCGGTATCACCAAATCCTTCAACCATTAAAGAGTTAATGTAATTTGAGCTTTTAGATTCCACTTTTATGCCACTTGCTAAGGTATATTCAGCTTTTACATACAGTAAATCATCATCGGTAGGCAAGTCATAGGATATCATTGCTGCTCCTGGTAAATTTAATACCTGCGGAGAACTGATAGGGCCCGGAGCAACAGAATCCTTAAATAAAGGTTCTTTTTCAATTTCCTCGCATCCACTAAAGAAGGCAAGAACTCCAGTTATTGCAAATAAAAATATTAGTCTTTTCATATTTTACTACTTTAATATAAATTAGAATTACTGATTACCAGCCTGGATTTTGTACCAGGTTCGGATTTTTAATAATCTCATTTTCCCTAATGGGCCACAGGTAATCTTTAAAACTATACGATGGAGTAAATATCGTAGTTACATTGTAGAAGCCAAGTCCTTTGGCGGAGATGTCCCATCCGCGAATTGGTTCGTTCATGTATTTTTCTGCGTCTTTCCAGCGACGCAAGTCCCAAAAACGTTGTCCTTCGAAAGCCAGTTCAATTAAACGTTCCTGTTTAATTATCTCTCTCATTCCCTCTTTGGTAGTTGGTTTATCAGGCGAGGTTGAGTGGTTTGCCCAACTTTCAACTACACCAGGTAATCCGGCTCTTTCACGAACCAAATCGATGTATTCATAAACTTGTGCATCGGGTGCACTTTTTACTTCGTTTAAGGCTTCAGCATACATAAGATATAAATCAGCCAGACGAATGATTGGGAAAGGATATTCGTAATAAGCTACCAGATTATTTGCATTTAAGGCGGTACCCGGATGGATGAGTTTTTTTACAAAATAGCCCGTTGCCGAAAACTCACCCTGGTTACGTTTTGTTGCCAACTCTCCTAAGCGGGTTTGAACGTAATAATAAGTTGGATCTAAAAAGTAAGTTCCGCGGTCGAAAGCAATATTGGCATAAAATCGTGCTTCGCGATCGAAATGCAATACAGCCGTTTGCTCGCCTGAACGAACATAATCATTTTCATCAGTTACCGCAGTTCTCAGTTCATAACGGTTTTGATAATCGTATTCAGTATCTTCATCAATTGGAACTCCGTTTTTGGTGTAAAATAGCTCAGCCATACGCAAAGTTGCAGCATAAAACTGGCTCACCGGATTGGATGAAGTTACGGAAATGAGCAGGGGAACACACATCCGCTGATAGCCTTGTGAGAACGTAAAATTGGTTGATCCCCAAAGTACTTCCGGACTATTTCTTTCGCTTATTACCGAACGGATAATTGATTCTCGTTCGATGGCCTCCGAAATGTCAGCTTTTGTTGTGTATTCATTTAACAATGCATGGTTGGCTGCCAGGGCCGTATCAATAGCTGCTTTGGCAGCATCGGCAGCAAGTTGCCATTTATTTGCATCGTACGATTGATTGAACAATGCTATACCCCTGTTATCTACTACTGATGAATAATCGGTATTGCCGTTAAAAAGCGGGCTGGCAGCTGTTGCCAGTACTCTTGCTTTCATGGCCAATGCAATCGGACGTGTAATACGTCCCAGTTCGGAGGCTTCTGATACAAGAGATATCGGTAGATCAGGTGCTGCTTCATCCATAAGTTCTACAATGTATGCAACTACATCGTCAACTGGATCGCGGTATACTTTAACATCCTCTGTTTTGGTATAAATCGGCAAGTTTTCTTTTACAATAGGAATTGGCCCGTATGATTTAAATAACCAAAAGTGATAATAGGCTTTCAGAAATTTAACTTCGGCAATCCATCTTTTTTTCTCTAAATCATCCAGATCGTATGCGTTATCAATATTTTCTAAAAAGATATTGCAATCGCGAATCGCGACATACATTTGCTTTCCGCGTTGTCTTCCATCCCAAAAATTCAGATGAGGATCGTTTGTATTTTGCAGACCACGTGCAATCAAAGCTGAATTAAAATCACTTCCAACTCGTTCTTCATTAAACCACACTTCGTCACCGGAACCAATTCCCGGATTAATCCATGGGTCGCCAAAGTTTGGAATGTAGTTGTAACAAGTTGCTAAAAAACGCTCTGCCGACGTTCTGTCAACAAAGGCATCGTCAATCGTTGCTACGTTATCAGGTACCACATCTAAATAGTCCTGGCAAGAACTTGCCGAGAAGATGAGTAATAGTACTGCTAATTTAAATTTTATATTTTTCATGTCAATTTACGTTTAGGTTAGAATGATACTTGAATACCAAGGTTAACTACACGTTGCACAGGATAACCAAGTCCGTTACCTCCCATTTCAGGATCCCACATTTTAAATTTACTAAATACAAGTAGGTTTGTACCGCTTACATAAAGGCGGGCATCTCTCAAACCAATTTTCTCATATAAGTTTTTAGGAAGTGTATAACCCACTTCTGCCGATTTCAATCGTAAAAAGCTACCGTTCTGCATGAACCAGGTATTTCGTTGTGTATTATTTGGCTCAGGATAATCAGATAAACGGGGCCATGTGGCGTAAATGTCGCGGTTGGCTTCCGACCAGTAACTATCGGCATATGCCTGAAGTAACTGATTGGTCTTTTGGTAATCAGCAAAAGGATCGTTATTCCAAGAATGGTTAATAAAGGGTGCTGTAGCTTCGGCATCAACCCAGAAAGAAGAGCGGGCTGAACCCTGGAAGAAAATGGAAGCATCGAATCCTTTGTAACCGGCAGAAAGACCAAAACCATAAATTATTTCGGGAGTTGTTGGATAACCAATAGGAACCCTGTCTTGTTCCGAAATTTTATCGTCTCCATTAATGTCGCGGTATTTAATATCGCCACCTCTTACTTCACTTCCACCAAAAGTTTGAACAGGAGAGTTTAGTGCTTCCCAATCGTCAACAAACAGGCGTTCGGCTATGTATCCCCATTCTTGGTCGAGTGGTTGTCCGACTCTCGATAACCATGGAGTTAAGGAGTAATCTGCTTCCTCCACTTTTTCAAATTGACCTCTGGCATAGGTAAAGTTTCCACGCCCGGTCATCCACATGCCATTTTTAAAAATAGCGTTATAATCTACCGAAACATCGATTCCTTTACTTGAGGCTTCTCCCACGTTTGCCTTGGTATTAGCTTGTAATCCAAAGGTTGAAAAGGCCAAACGATCCATTAAGATATTGGTACGGTATTCCCTAAAGAAATCAGCCTGGATGTCAAATTTATCCCATAACCCTAATTCAAAACCAAGGTTGGTTTTTGTGGCAGTTTCCCATGTAATTTGGTCGTTGGCATATCGATCGATGGATACTCCATTAATGTCGTAGGCGCCTGATGTTCCCCATGCATAACCTTTGTCAGCGTTATTTAGATTAACATTTGAGAGATAGAAAAAGCGGTCTTCCGGTCTTCCAATCTGATCGTTACCAACAAGCCCGTGGGTTGCTTTAAATTTTAATTTGGTAATGGTTGAACTTAAGCCTTGCATAAAATCTTCTTTAGAAGCATACCATGCCAAACCTGCTGATGGGAAAAATCCAAATCGTTCTTTTTCCGAGAATCGCTCAGTACCATTGTATCCAAAGTTAAACTCTGCAAAATAGCGTGTGTCGTACGAATAGGTAAAACGACCAGATATTCCAAGGTTTCTGCTTGGCAGCGATGCTTGCAATGAATTTTCGTTACCCGATAAAGACTGACGCATAATTCCAACAAGAAGTCCGCTTATTCCGTGTTTTTCGTTTATTTCGGTATCATACATCACCGCAGCTTCAGAATAAAACGAAGACGAAATGAATTTGTCTCCTTCCTGATAATCCAAAGTTGTTCTTCCTTCGTTTGCATTTAACACTGCTAATTCATACACATCGGTTCGTGGATTATAGTCAGACACTTCGTAATAGAATGGATTTGAATTACGTCTAACATCAAAATAGGCATTTCGTGTAGTGTTACCTAAAAACCGTGCTCTTAATCCTTCGGTAATAAATCCCAAGTCTTGTTTTAATTCGAACTGAGCCAACATTAACGATTCGCTGTATTCTTTGTACCCTCGAACCAATTCGGCATAAGGGTTAATAAAATTGCCACCACCATAATTTCCAAAAAGAGTATGTTGTGTATTCTGATGAGCAGCATCGGCATCGTAAACGGCAGGAAAAAGAACCGGGTTGGTGCGCATTATTGCCTGATACATTTCTTTACCGCCCTGCAATGGTCCGCGATAATCGTCGAATGTTCCGTGAACACGAACAATGGCTTCGGTACTGTTGGTTACATTAATGTTAATGTTCGAACGTATTAAATATCTTTTTAAATCGATGTTACTGCTATAATCATTGGCATCATCAACTTTTAAAATACCGTTGTCTTTTGTGGCAGAAGCGGCAATGTAATAGCGCGCTACTTTTCCTCCACCCGACATGTTGATATTTAATCGCTGGTTCATGGTGCGGTCTTTTATCAACTCATCTTGCCAATCGGTTTGTGGATAAACATTACTATTTCTACCATTAATTGTATTCTCAATTTTTCCTTGCGAATAAGGTAGAAATCCTAATGGATCTCTGGTTCTTACCGCTTCGTTATGCATTTTCATGTAGGTAATCGGATCGGCAAAATCTATATTCTGTGTTGGCTGAGAGAAAGAATTCTCGAAGCGGATACTAACTTTTGCTGCACCTTCTTTACCTTCTTTGGTAGTAACCAGAATTACTCCATTTGCACCACGTGCACCGTAAAGAGCGGTTGCTGTTGCATCTTTCATAATCGAAAAAGCTGCAATATCATCGGGGTGAAGACGACCTAAGTCTGTTGCAGTTAGCTCAATACCATCAATCAAAATTAAGGGCGATTTTGCATATCCAAAGGTGGTAACCCCTCGAATAAAAAACTGTGCATTGTCCTGGCCCGGCTCTCCACTTCGTTGGTAAGAAATAACTCCAGACATACGACCAGCCAGTGCTGTTGTTAAGTTACTTGCCGGAACACGTAATTCTTCTGGTCGAACTGTTTCTATCGAAGCCAAAACGCTTTCCTTTTTCTGCTTCGCATAAGCCACAACAGTTACATCGTCAAGTTCCTCAGTTTTATCTAAAAGCGTAACATTAATTGTGGATTGGCCATTAACCAGAATTTCCTGAGTTTCTGTACCAATAAATGAGAAAACCAGTTTATCATCCGGTGAAGCTTCAATGGTATATGTGCCGTCAACATCGGTAATAACACCTCGCGTAGTTCCTAAAACGGTAATCGTGGCTCCGGGAAGTGGTACTCCCTCTTTGTCTGTGATTGTACCTGAAACTTTTTTATCCTCTTGATCAGCCGGAATAATCCTTTCCGAATCCAGTTCGTCCTGTGTTTTCTTTCTTAGAATCACAGTTTTGTCATCGATTTCGTAATAATAGCCGTGAGGAACAATGTATTTGTCCAGAATGGACTCAACTGACGATTCCCGCTCAATAACTGAGATTACTTCCAAACCGTCGAAAAGATCGGAGCGGTATAGAAAACTAAACTCACTTTGTTCTTCTATTTGGTTAAGAAGTTCATTGACGGTAATTTTTTTTGCCTTTACTGATAGTTTAGTTGATTGCGAATATATACTCGCGGTTGATTGGAGAACTCCGAGCAATATGAACAGAGCTGTAAATTTCATAAATAAAATACATCTTAACCCTCCTGGCCGGAGAGTCTGATTTTTCTTTTTTTTCATAAGTTTGTAAAATATTAGTTCAACATAGTTTTAATAACTGTGTTCGCGGGAAGTGTTGGTCGCGCTTCCCGTACTTTTTTTCAGGACTTCACCCCTGATTAGTCAACGTAAATTATTTGGTCATAAGCATAAAATGTTATTTCGTTTGTCTTTCCTAATTGATTTAATATTAGCTGTATATTATCGTAACGCTTTAAATTGCCATTAAAGGTGAGATTTTTGACAGTCTTGTTTTTAAACTTAAAGTCAACATCATACCAGCGTGCCAATATTTGGGTAATTTCTTCCAAAGGCATGTTCCGGAAATAAAAGCGGCCATCTTTCCATGCCGTAAATTCCTTAATGTCCACTTGCTTCTGTTCGAATTCGGCCGACTCTCTTTTGTAGATGCTCTGGTAGCCAGGTTTTAACAGTTGTTCAGCGGCATCTTTTTTATCACTCGATACGGTAACTTTCCCGCTCACCAAAGTGGTAGCAATATAGTCGTCGTTTTTATAGGATTTTACGTTGAAAGACGTACCATAAACCTTTACCTGGTGCTCTGCCGACGTTACAACGAACGGTCGCAGAGAGTCTGTTTTTACATGAAAGAAAGCTTCTCCGATGAGCTCCACATTCCGTTTCCCTTTCTCGAAAACAACCGGATACCGGAGTATTGATTCTGAATTAATTTTTACTTCGGTTCCATCCGAGAGAACAAGATCGTATTCGCCACCACGGGGTACAATAAGTGTGTTATACTGAATCTCTTTTGCCCGTTTTGGCGTTTTCTCATTTTCGTTCTTTTTATAATTCAGTTCACTATTGCTGTTTTCAATGGTTACTTCTGCCTCTTTGATGAGGGTGTCTTTTTTCGATTCCAGCTCCAGTTTTTGCCCGCTGTTAAGCACAAGGGTTGCTTTTTTTACACCCGGTTCAATCTGGATGTTTTCAGCACTAATAATCTTGTTTGCTTTTTCGATGTGTAACTTGTAGCCGGAGTAAACACCAACAATAAGCAATATACTTGCAGCCACACCTATTTTCCAGAAGTGGCGTTTTGGATGTTTGGGGGTTAGCCGAATATTTTGCCAGGCAATATCAGAGTTACTGATATTTGAATCAGTGTGGGGGATTTGCTTTTGCTTTTCTTTTAGTTTTTCAAAATGTTGGAGGTGTTTTATGTCTGCATCAAGCCAATCACTTAGCTCTTTCTCTTCGGAAGTCGACAATGAGGTGTTAAAATATTTCCAGATTATTGAATAATCTATGTCTTTCTTCATTAATTAGAAATTATACTTTGATGTAAGGCACATGCCGAAAGCAAAAGGTTTATTTTTTAATGAAAAAAATTAAAATAAAAAAATGAATGAAGTGGCCATTTCAAGAATCTGACGTATCGAATTGCGCCCTTTATGCAGTTGAACCTTAATGGTATTCTCGCTTAGCGACATCTCGTTAGCGATTTCTTTAATCGATTGTTCTTCGAAATATTTTTTGCAAAAAATGAGATACATTTGTTTGGGTAACTTTAACAGAGCCTTTTTTATACTTTCAATCAATTCCTCATCATCTATCCATTTGTCATCAGCTGTTTCCAAAATAGCTTCAAGATATTGTAACTCGTATTTATCCTTGATTTTTAAAGCACGAAGCTGATTCAAACTGCTGTTTTTTACGGACTGGTACAAATAGGCTTTAACGGATGATTTTATTTGAATGGACGAAGAGTTTTCCCATAAATAAATGAATGTTCCCTGTACAACATCTTCTGCGGCTTTATAATCCAATAGAAAATGGTTGGCAAATTTTACTAATGAATCGTATTGTTCATGAAAAACGCTTTCAAAAACAGAGGAGTTACCTTTTCTTATCTCTTTAAGAATAAGTTTATCGTTTAGCACCTAAATGTCTGAATAAAGTTAGTTCTGTCCCGCAATAACTTAACGTTATAACACCGTTATCGCGTTGGCAAGATATAAAAAAAATGGGAACCGCAAGAGGAAATGAGACAGAAAGGTATTCTGTTTTTTGATTTAATTGTTAAGGCTTCTGTTATTCACAGTTATACTTCAAAATGCTAACTGGCGTGTATAAAAATGTACCGGAGCAAAGTATGCAGTACTTAGTAAAAGCGGTCTGTCGTTCATGTTTAGTCTTTAAAAAAAGTGTCGTCATCATCGTCATCATCGTCCAGCTCAATTCCTTCCGGATCGCTTTCTTCTTCCGGCTTTTCCGTTTCATTCATCTGGTGTAATTCCTTTAACTCTGCATTAAACTTCAGCATTTGTTTGTACTCGCGTTTTACCTTCCACAGTTGCGGATAAAAATAAAATGCTGAGATCAAATAACCCAAAAAAATGCAGCTCAGTAGAATCAGCACCAACGGAGCATCTTTTATTTCCCAGAACAATATATTGAGGGTGATGTCCATGGCATTTTGTAAGGTGAAAATTACCAGTAAAACGGCCAGAATCAATAGAATTACAATGATAAACTGCATAATTGATGGTTTTCAAGTATCAATTCCGAAATTATAAAAAAAGGATAACAGATTCACTATTATCCTTTTAACGTATATTTTTCAATATGATTGTGCGTGCAGCTTACAATCAAGTGTTTTCCTGGTTGCTTATTTTACTCCGGTAAAAAGGCGTTTAAAACGAATGTTTGCCGGGAAACTTTTGTCTTTATCCAACGATAGCCATATAAATTTGGCTTTTCCAACTACATGGTCTTCCGGCACAAAACCCCAGTAACGCGAGTCGGCCGAGTTATGGCGGTTGTCACCCATCATCCAGTAGTAGTCCATTTTAAACGTGTAGGATGTGGCTACTTCACCGTTAATTTTTATCTGATCGCCATCAACTTCCAAATCATTTGCTTCGTAAATATCGATTATCCTTTCGTAAAGCGGCAGATTATCAATGGTAAGGTCGATTGTTTCGCCTTTTGCCGGAACGGTTAACGGCCCAAAGTTGTCAACATTCCATGGGAAGCGGCTGTCGCTTGGAAAAATAGCCCGTTCCCAGTCGCCTGGTTCTTCCAATATTTTTTCAACCGAAGTAACATTGGCAAATTCTTTAATTTTTCCGGCAGCTTCCTCGGTTAACGGTAATAAATATTGTTTGCTTGAAAAAGAGTTGCGGTCAGCTGCCGAAATGTTCAAACGGTCGAGCGCTTTCGGATTTATAGCCGTCCCGTTGGTTTCAACCAGGTAGTTGTACTGAACGCCGTCGAATTTTTTCTGCTCTTCGCCGTTTACATACAACTGACTCATTTTAATTTCGATTTTATCGCCCGGGATCCCAACACAACGTTTAATGTAGTTTTCGCGTTTATCAACCGGTCTTGAAATAATTTCGCCAAAATTTCTTTTGTCGCTCCAAACCCGGCTTCTACCATAATCTCTTATCATTTGGTAATAACTCTGGGTAGGCGCACCCAAGGCTACGGTATCGCCTTCGGGGAAATGGAAAACAACCACGTCGTTATTCTTTACTTCGGTAAAACCTGCCAATCTTTTGTATGGTCGCTGAATGGCTTCAGAGTATGATTTTCCGCCAACAACCGGCATGGTATTGTGCACAAACGGAAACGATAGCGGCGTATTTGGCGTTTTTGGTCCGTAAGCTGTTTTGCTTACAAAAAGGTAATCGCCCACCAACATCGATTTTTCCATCGACGAAGTAGGAATGGTGTATGCTTCAATAAAAAACATACGAATAAAAGTAGCGGCAATTACCGCGAAAATTATCGCATCGACCCATTCAACAACTTTGGTTTGTTTCCCGTTGGGAGGGTTTTTCTTTTTCCAAAAGGCCCAGTGTACTTTTTCAGTAATGTAAATGTCGAAAATTATGGCCAGTCCCAGAAACCAAAGGTAGCTTCCCAGCCAGATTACCCAAAGCGAGTAAAGTATTCCTACAGTGATGAATTTAAACCACTTATTTGTTAGGATCGAACGTATCATTAATTCTTATTTTATAATTTTAGTAAGTCTTTCATTGTTAAAATGCCTTTGTTTTCAAGGCAATATTCGGCTGCAAGCACGGCGCCCGATGCAAATCCGGTGCGACTTTTTGCACTGTGTGTAATTTCAATAAAGTCGATTTCCGATTCGTATTTTACGGTGTGAATACCGGGCACTTGTCCAACGCGCTCCGATTTAATATTCATTTCATTGTCGGCAGGCGTTTTGTCGTTTACCCAGGCATCTTTAGCCGGAAGATTTTCAATAATATCTTCGGCCAGGCTAATTGCAGTTCCACTTGGTGCATCCAGTTTTTTGGTGTGATGAACTTCAGTCATTTCAACACCATACTCAGCACGCGGAGCCATCAGTTCGGCCAGTTTTTTATTTAGCTCGAAAAACAGGTTTACACCCACCGAAAAGTTACTTCCATAAAAAAATGTACCATCTGTTTCGGCACATTTACTATATACTTCGTCTTTTTTATCGAGCCAGCCGGTTGTTCCGCTAACTACGGGAATGCCCGCTTCGAAACACAATTTATAATTATTTACTGCCGATGCAGGAATGGTAAATTCAATGGCAACATCGCATTTTTTGAGATTCTCTACCGTAAGGTCGTTTTGATTATCGAGATCGATGGTAAGGCCAATTTCATGACCGCGTGACACCGCGATTTTTTCAATTTCCTTTCCCATTCTCCCGTAGCCAATTAGTGCAATTCTCATTATTTTGCTGATTATCTGTTTTTAGAATAAGCCACAAATATAAAACAATACTCAAATGTAGCCATAGTTGTTTTGCACTTAAAATTATTTCGATGAACACAAGCGGGAAAGGGGTGAACAGGATTAACGGAAATTTAAAGCCTCAAATATTCAGCTAATTGATTTTTGCCTAATTTTGTCGTGATAATAGAAGGAGATGAAGAACATAAAACTGGTTGCAACCGATTTGGATGGTACTTTTCTGAAAAACGACCGTAGCGTTAGTCAGGCAAATATTGATGCTTTGCACAAACTGGGCGAGAAACAGATCGTTCGGGTTGCAGCAACGGGCCGGAATTTGCAGAAAGTAAAAGATGTGTTGCAGCCCGATCTACCTTTCGATTATGTGGTGTTTTCATCAGGGGCAGGAGTGTACAACTGGCAAAAAAAAGAACTTATTGCCAACCAGAATATAAAAGTATCATCGGCACAAAAACTGCTTACTCATTTCGTTCAGCAAGATGTAAACTTTCATGCTTTTTACCCGGTTCCGGATAATCACAAGCATTACTACTACCGCGGAAAAGACGATTGCGAAGAGTTTGAACGGTACTTTAAATTTAATGTAGCGCATGCCGAACCGTTGAACACCGACGAGTTACCAAATGGTGAATTGTGCCAGTTCCTGATCATTATAAAACAGAACGAAGAGCGGTTTAACCGCCTGAAAACAGAGATTGAAGCTTTGTGTCCCGAGATCAGGGTGATCCGGGCATCGTCGCCAATTACACCGGGATATATCTGGATTGAGGTCTTTCATCATTCGGTATCAAAAGGAAACGGTGTGAACGAAATCTGCAAACGACTGGGAATTTCGAAAGACGAAACCATGGGTCTGGGGAACGATTACAACGATTTTGATTTGCTGGAATTTACCATGCATTCGTTTTTAACCGACAATTCGCCACATGAAATAAAAGATAAATATCCGATTATCCCAAGCAATGAAAATGATGCTTTTGCGTTTTCGGTACAATCGTTATTAACTTAAAATTTACCAAATATCAATTCGATTACCCCATCCCTAAAGGGAGCGAATTGATTGTCTCTGCTCCCTTTAGGGGCGGGGTATTCAGTGATAATCAATTGTGAAATAATACCGGAGTAAATTTTAATTTATAATTTAGCCAAAGTAAACGAGAGTATTGTTATTGACTTAAATCTCTCTTATTCAATCAGAAAATACGATCCTGTGAAAGTTTGTGGTTTTACCTTTATCCGAAATGCCGAAAAGTTTGATTTCCCAATAATTGAAGCTATAACTTCGGTTTTGCCCATTTGCGATCATTTTGTGGTTGCCGTTGGACAATCGGAAGACAATACCCGTAAAATTATCGAAGAAATCGATCCGGAAAAGATAAGTGTTGTGGATACGGTTTGGGATGATTCATTGCGCGAAGGCGGCGTTGTTTATGCCGATGAAACCAATAAAGCTTTGGATGCTATTCCTGATGAATACGACTGGTGTTTTTACATTCAGGGCGATGAGGTGGTACACGAGAGATACTTGCCGGTAATTCAAAAAGCTATGGAATCAAACCTTGCCCGAAAGAAAGTTGAAGGGCTGTTATTTCGCTACCGGCATTTTTACGGAACTTACGATTATTTGGGCGATTGCCGGCACTGGTACCGCAATGAGATTCGGGTGATTCGGAATGATAAATCCATCCGATCGTATAAAGATGCACAGGGATTTCGGAAAAAAGGGGAGAAGTTAAATGTGGTTCCGGTTGAGGCTGAAATTTACCATTATGGTTGGGTACGCCACCCCAAATTTATGCAGGAGAAGGTTGATTCGGTAAAAGCTTTTTATGACGGAATTTCGGAAGAGGAGGCGAAAAAGAAAGCATCGGAACAGGAGTTTAATTATGGTGCAGAATACGATGCGCTAACACGCTTTGATGGTACACACCCAAAGGTGATGCAGAACCGGATAAAACGATTGAACTGGGATGTTAAAGTAGATACCGGTAAAATTCAAATGAAATTGAAGTATCGCTTATTATACCGTATCGAGAAAATATTCGGTGTGCGCTTGTTTGAATACCGGAATTATAAGTTGCTGAAATAATAATTATCTAAACAACTCGCGTGCTTCCTCCAGTTGTGCAGGTTTGCCAACATCCATCCACAATTCAGAAGTATCGAAGTAGCCTCTTATATTTTTGGTTTTTGCCAGTTCGAGGTATACCTGAACGATTGAAAAACGATCTTCGTCGGGCATAAAATCAAAAATCTGCGGCTCAACAATATGAATGCCGCTAAAAGCCATTTCGAGAGCTTCCTGAAAATTTTCAGGCCGGGAAATTTTTGTTTCGCCCGTTTTTTTATTGATCCAACCCACCAGGTTGTGCTCCGAATCGAACTTAAAGTAACGTTGTGTTTCGCGCTGCCGAACAACCAGGGAGGCAATGGCATTTGATTGGGTATGCTGCGCCAATACATCGTGCAAATTAATGTTGCTCAGAATATCAACATTGTAAATAAGTATCGGCTCGCCGGCTGCAAAAAGTTGAGATGCAAATTTTAGTCCGCCGCCTGTTTCCAGCAGTTTGTCGCTTTCGTCGGAGATAAGTACCGGAACACTCCAGCTCTTGCTATTAATAAAATCAATTACCTGAGGTGCAAAATGATGAACGTTAACTACTATTCTTGTGGCTCCTTCAGCACTCAGTTTCTCAATGGCATGCTGCAGCAAGGGTTTACCGCCAACTTCAACCAGTGCTTTTGGTTTATCGGCCGTTTCGTCTTTTAAACGGGTGCCCAAACCGGCGGCGAATAACATTGCTTGCATAGAAATGGGTTTTGTAATGAACTACTGAGCAGGTGACTTGAAGTCACCTGCTCAGTAAATTATTTATCTTATGCGATCAAGACTTCTTACCAAAGCTTCGTCTTTACCAATGGCGCGAATAGCCAGCCAATCCAAAATAACACAAACAAGTGGCAGGGCAACAGCAACTTTAAAGGCCACTTTTACTTCCTCGAAACTGGCGTAAGTAAAATAAAAGAACAGTCCGAAAAGCCCCAGCATCAGGATTATTGTAAATGCAAGAATGCGGATTTGCAGTATACGTTTTTTATATAAAAACAGCGCCACCAAATGAAGCACGGCAATAATGCCAATCAGAATCATTAGCGGCAAACCGCTAAAAAGTAATTCCTCATCTTTAAAAATTCCAAAAGCATTAAAAATATGCAGCTGATCGTTAACGATGATGTCTGCAAATTTTTGTAGGTATAACGAACCGATTAACATACCGGCCGCCAGCATAAACAAGGTCTGAATTCTTTGAATCATTGTCGTAAATTTTTAGCAAAAATAGCCAATCAAAATATTTCTCAAAACCAAATCGGCTGTGCGTGGCTAAAAATCATCAGGAAAGCTTAATTTTGATAGGAAAAAACTATGATAGCAGGTAAACAATAAAAAAACTGCATTGTTTCTTGAATATCATATTAAAGTTAATTAAAAATCAACTATGGATAAATTTTCGTCTGTGGGAAACCAGGAAATCGAGGCGATTGAAAACCTATACCAGTCTTATCTTGAAGACCCGGAATCGGTAGATAAGAGTTGGCAACAGTTTTTTTCGGGTTTTGAACTGGCCCGAAAACAATACCCTGAGAAACCGTCGGGCATTAAACCCGACAATATCGATAAAGAATTTGCCATTTTAAATCTCATTCATGGCTATCGTCAGCGTGGACACCTTTTCACCAAAACCAACCCTGTTCGTGCACGTCGTAAGTATTCACCAACGCTTGATATCGAAAATTTCGGACTGGAAAAGGCTGATCTGGAAAAAACATTTCAGGCCGGTAACGAAATCGGAATCGGTGCCGCAAAACTAAAAGACATTATTGCGCATCTGGAGGCCACATATTGCCGGTCGATTGGTGTAGAATACGTTTATATGCGGCATCCTGAGGTGGTGCAGTGGTTACGCGAGCGAATGGAAAGTACCCAAAACTCGGAGGAATACACCGATGAAAAGCGAAAGCACTTTTTCTATCATTTGAAGCTGGCGGTAGGGTTCGAAAATTTTATCCATAAAAAGTTTGTCGGGCAAAAGCGTTTTTCGCTGGAAGGAGCCGAGGCAATAATTCCGGCACTCGATGCCGTTATTGAACGCGGCGCCGAACTGGGAATGGAAGAATTTATTATGGGAATGGCGCACCGCGGACGTTTGAACATTTTGGCAAACATCCTGGAAAAACCTTATCAGAATATTTTTAAAGAGTTTTACGGAACCGAATACGAAGACGATATTGCGCAGGGCGATGTAAAATATCACCTGGGGTATGAAAATGAGGTGGAAACCGATTTCGGCAAAAAAGTAAAACTAAAACTGGTTCCCAATCCATCGCATTTAGAAACGGTTGCGCCGATTGTTGAAGGAATGGTTCGTGCTCAGATTGAAAACGAATACCAGCGCGATTACAGCAAAGCAGCGGCTATTGTTATTCATGGCGATGCGGCCATTGCAACACAGGGTGTGGTTTACGAAACCATACAAATGTCGCAGTTGCCGGGGTATAAAACCGGCGGAACAATTCACCTGGTCATTAATAACCAGGTTGGATTTACAACGCCATACCTCGAAGCACGCTCGAGTACCTATTGTACTGACGTGGCTAAAGTAACGCGTTCACCCGTTTTTCATGTAAATGGCGACGATGTAGAGGCCCTGGTTTGGACCATCAAACTGGCTATGGAATTCCGTCAGAAGTTTCAATCTGATGTGTTTATCGATATTTTGTGTTACCGCAAATACGGGCACAACGAAGGCGATGAACCGCGTTTTACACAACCTATGTTGTACAAAGCCATCTCAAAACATAAAAATCCGCGCGATATTTATGCCGACCGGTTGAATGAACTGGGAATTATGACCCACGAAGAATCGAGGAAGAAGGTTCGCGAGTTCGACCAGTTTTTGGAAGGCAAATACAAGGAGTCGGAGAAAATTGAAAAGTTAAAGATCCGCAAATTCCTTGTAAAAGATTTCGAGAATTACGAGCTGCCATCGAAAGCCAACTTTAATGAGCCGGTTGAGACAGGCGTTGGAGAAGATACAATCAGAAATGTGGCAGAAAAGATTTACACTTTACCCAAAGATCTTCCATTCTTCAAAAAGGTAAACCGAATTATTTCCGACCGGAAGATGATGGTTCACGATAACCGTTTGGATTGGGCGATGGGAGAGTTGCTGGCTTACGGAACACTGGTTGCCGAAGGTCATCCGGTACGTTTAAGCGGGCAGGATACCGAGCGCGGAACCTTTGCCCACCGTCATGCAGCTTTTGTTATCGATGGCACGGAAGATAAATATTTCCCCTTGAAGCATGTCTCCGAAAATCAGGCGCGTTTTAAAGTGTACAATTCACCGCTGTCGGAATATGCCGTTATGGGATTTGAATACGGTTATGCTTTGTCGGAACCCAACGGACTAACTATTTGGGAAGCCCAGTTTGGCGATTTCCATAACGTGGCACAGGTGATAATCGATCAGTACATTACTTCGGCATTCGAGAAATGGGGATTGATGAATAACCTGACCCTGTTGTTACCTCATGGTTTTGAGGGGCAGGGACCGGAACACTCATCAGCACGATTGGAGCGTTTCCTTGAGCTTTCGGCAAACAACAATATTCAGGTGGTAATGCCAACCACTCCGGCCAATATGTTCCACTTGTTGCGCCGCCAGGTGAAAATGAAAATGCGCCTGCCGCTGGTGGTGTTTACGCCAAAGAGTTTGTTGCGTCACCCGATGGTACATTCAACCATTGAAGAGTTGGCAGAAGGACATTTTAAAGAAATCATCGACGATCCGGTTGCAGAACCAGATTTAGTGGAGAAGGTGGTGTTTGTTACCGGTCGTTTGTATTACGATCTGGCAAAATACAAAACCGAACACGGCATTTCGAATACGGCAGTTGTGCGTTTGGAGCAAATTTACCCGATTCCGAATAAGCAGATCAATGAAATACTGAGTAAATATTCAAAATCCACCGAGTTGATTTGGGCACAGGACGAACCCGAAAATATGGGAGCGTGGCCGTTTATCAACCGCAAATTAGATTGCCTGGGCTTTAAAGTTGTTGCCCGTCCGGAAAGCGCCAGCCCTGCGGTTGGACTAATGGAAAAACACAAAAAAGGCCTCGACCAGATTTTGGAAACCGTGTTTAAACAAAAAGAAGTTGTAGCTTCATAAAAAACCAAAATATGATTATTGAAATCAAAGTTCCCAGTCCGGGAGAATCTATAACCGAAGTTGAAATTGGCAGTTGGCTTGTTCAAGACGGAGCCGTTGTTGCCAAAGACCAGGAAATAGCCGAAGTTGAATCGGACAAAGCCACACTGACCATTGTTGCCAGCGAAGGCGGAAAAATTGCCATTAAAGCCGAAGAAGGAGAAGCTGTTGAAGTTGGGGCAGTGGTTTGTACTATCGATACAAGTGTGGAAGCACCGGCAGCTGAAAGTGGCCAGTCTCAGTCTCAGTCGACAGATAAGGAACCTGCATCTAACATGAAGGATCAAGGTTCCAGTAACGAGAATCAAGAATCGAGAATCAAGGATGCAGAATCCAGCACCGAACACGATAAAGTGAAAGTTACATCGGTTGCCAAGGAAATGATGAAAGAGCATGGCCTGTCGGTTGACGATGTGATTAACGGCCTGAAACGCCTGGGCAAAAAAGAAGTGGAAGCTGTGGTAAATGCGCCGCAAACAGCTGCTGCCGCCATCCCGCAAAAAGAGGCAACACGCGACGAAGAACGTGAGCGTATGTCGAGCCTGCGAAGAAAGTTAAGTGCACGCCTTGTTTCGGTGAAAAACGAAACGGCAATGCTCACCACTTTCAACGAGATCGACATGAGCTACGTAATGGATATGCGCAAAAAGTATCAGCAGAAATTTGTGGATACCCACGGATTTAAAGTGGGCTTTATGTCGTTTTTTACCAAAGCGGTTGCTACGGCTATGGATTTCCATCCGATGGTGAATGCACAAATCGATGGCGAAGAAATTGTAATGCCTAAGTTTGTTGATGTGGGTATTGCGGTATCAACACCAAAAGGATTGATGGTGCCCATTGTGCGCAATGCCGAAAGTAAAACGATTCCGGCAATTGAACTCGAAATTAAGGAACTGGCCGAAAAGGCACGAAATAAAAAGATTACGGTTGAAGAATTAACCGGCGGAACATTTACCATTACCAATGGTGGTGTTTTCGGGTCGTTGCTATCAACGCCGATTATTAACCCGCCGCAATCGGGTATTCTGGGCATGCACAATATTGTTGAGCGTCCGGTGGCTATTAACGGCCAGGTGGTAATTCGCCCGATGATGTATGTGGCGCTGTCGTACGATCACCGTATTATCGATGGTAAAGATTCGGTAGGTTTCCTGGTGAAACTGAAAGAACTGCTTGAAAATCCGGAACGCTTATTAACCGGAGGAAAAGATGCCGGTGAACTGATGCTGGGGATATAGTCGCAGTTTGCAGTCGCAGTTTACAGAAAGGATGCCATCCCTATAAGTTGAAAAACTTTGGGATGGCATCCTTTTCATGTTACAAGTTTCAAGTTACAGGTTGCAAGTGAGCCGTTCCCAATGACCAATGACCAATGACTAATGACCAGTGTCCAGTGACCAGTGACGAATGCCCAATAAAATAAAAGATCCGATCCGTTTAATTTTTAACAATACGGATCGGATCTTTCTAAAAACTGCTAACTGCGACTGCTAACTGAAAACTAATTCTGAGGAGGGAAACCACCCTGGCCGCGTCTTTGGCGTCTTTCTTCCTGCATTACCTGGTATTGTTCCCATTGCTGTTCCGAAAGAACTTCTTTCATTTTCTTATCTTGCTCTTTGCGTACTTCCTGCATTTTCTCGCGCATACCTTCAAAACCGGCACCGCTGTTTTGCATTTCTTCGCGCATGGCAGCCATATTCTCAAAATTCTCTTCCATAATTTCGCGGATTTTCTCTTCCTGATCGTCGCTTAGATCCAGGTTTTCGTCCATTTCTTCAATCTGTCGATCAACCATCGCCTGCGGATCAAAATTACCGGGGCCCATTCCGCCACCGCCACGGCCAAATGGCATTTGTTGCGAATTATTTCCCCCGTTGTTGCACGAAATTACCAGTGCACTTACCAGCACCATTACTAAAAATACTGTTCGTTTCATTTCAATTTTGTTTTTTGTTGATAAAGTTCAGCTGCTTTAGATAAAAACCAAAAGCAAAAGTTTAATGGCATCGCTGTTTTTGTTCCAAAACAGACCTTGCAATTTGTGCAATGGGTATCTATATTCATTCAACGGGTATTTACACTCGTGCACTATTTGCCTGATTAGGTAATTTGCAATTGGACTAAAGATTTAATTGAAACTTTATATCTAGCTATTAGTCAGTACATAAAAATTTGTATATAAGATAAATAATTACTAACTAGCATAATCATAATTGATGTTCTCAGACATGAAAAAACGAAAAATCAACAAAAAAGAGATTTTCGGTGTAGTAAGTTACCTCAATGGTAAGTTGGCCGGATGGTTTCCAATTCAGAAAGTAGGAGCGTATCTAAATCAGTATTGAATAATAAACTAAATATTTAAAAGCGGTGCGATCCGGGGTTTTACAACGGATACCTGGCTGCAAGGGTAATTGTGGACAGTTAACTGTCGTATTTTTTAGATTTAAAAATTAGTAATTGAAGGAGCCCGGTTTTCCGGGCTTTTTCTTAATAAAAACAAGAATGATAAAAAGGGAAAGCCTTATAATAATTCCGGTGAGAGGTTTTTATGTATGGTTTTTCTTGATAGGTAAACGAGTTAGCAACAATGTTAAAAAACGAACATGTATAGAATATATCTTGATTGGAATGTTTTTTCGTATCTGAAAAATTCCATAAAAAATGGAATAAAAACAGATATCCTAAATTTAATCGATAATTATCCTGAAGATTTCCTTTTTCCTTATTCTCCTCCTCATATTCAAGATTTAGTAAAAGGTGCAGAAAATCCTCAAAATATGGAATACATCAATGAGGATCTAGATTTTATTGATAAAATTAGCAAACAACATGTTATCCAACTTGACGTATTGGATGACAGTAAAGTGAAGCCATTTGTTGGCAGTTCACATCTCCTTTTCGAGAGTATAATTCAACATAACGACGACGACATTATAAATCCCATAAACCTCGAAAAATCTTTCGATAATCCACTTCTGAAAAATCTTGGAAAACAACTTATTGATACATGGAAAACAACAACTGTCGATACAACATTTATAAAAGCTTCAGAAAACGATAAAGAAGCAACAGATTTTTATCGTAAATATTTTAAAAGAATTCAGACGGAAAATACAGTTTATAATTTAATGCTTGATGCCTCGGAATTTTATAAAGATTTTAAAACAAACCCTGAAATATATAACAGTCTTGCAGACATCCTAAGAAAACAGATAAACATAAATCCAAAAGAAGTTTCTAATTTCAAGAATCCATTTGAAGAGCTAAGCGCGATTTTTAAAAACTCCAAATTGAACATGGATTTTGACGAACTTAGTACAGTAAATACAGATGGAAAAAATAAATTGCTAAATAGCAGTTTCGCCAAATATGCTGTTGAATATGGGAATCTAGACATGGCAGGTTTTCATCCAGACAAACTAAATATGAAAAATCAATATACCAACTTCACAAATGACAGCCATCATTCCTATTATGCTGGTTACTGTGATTGTTTAGTTTCTTTTGACAAAAAAATACGTTTCAAATCAGCAGCTTTATATCAGAAGTATAATATTGAGACAAAAACGTTTTCACCACAAGAATTCTTCAATCATTATTCAAAATTAGTGAATGAAGAATTAAACATTCATCACCTTTTTGAAACCATAAATGAAACAATTGAAAATAACTTCATCGATGAAATTTTAGAACATGACTTTGACGACTCAAGGTTATTCTTATTTAGACCGGAGAATCGCATACTTTCTTACTTCAACTTTTTGTATGTTGCCATCGACAAGAATGACAGAAAAACGTTATTCTTAAGACATGTCCACAAAAACTTCTCATATTTTGATTTTTATCTGGAATGGGAAAGTTTAATAAACAAATGCACGAAAATCTTCGGAGACGATATGAATGGTGAAAATGTTTTCAGTGACGTAGAGAAGAAATTATTTGATACAGAAACATGGACTGGACGAATTTGGGTGACACCAGACTTTCTTATTAGACTTGTCTTTGATAAATTGACCTATGGATTAGAGTTGATATTTGACGAAATAACAGATAATTATATTGACAAATTAAAAAATAAACACATTTGCTAAGCTTGCTGGCGCGGATTTGTAATTACTCAAGCTAGAGATGCATATGATGATTTAAAGTTATGGCTTGACACAATAAAGAGTTTGAATTAATTATAACGGACCTCCGTGCTGGCGCGATGTTATAAATCGTGCCTCAGTCAGAGGTTTCGCAACAATAAAAAGTAATGAATTTTATAAAATAGAATAACAATATGGCGAAATGGTTTTTGTATAATTTGGTAGTAGGATTTGCGGTTTACTGGATGTCGAACCTGCTGTTATGGTTTCCGTGGAGTATCAGCCCAAGGTTTGGAATAACCTTAATGTTAACCGTTTCTCCTGTAATATGGATCATTTCTACCTATTTGTGTATTCGCACCTTCCCACGGAACAATATCATTATAGGGGCTGTATACAACAGTTTGGTATTTATTGTTTTAGCCATTGCGATGGATTATGTTTTTTTTGGACTGATTAGAAACGCCATTGAGCAGTTGTATCATCCTACAACTTTTTATGGCTATGGTTTTGTTGCTGCCATCCTATTTATCGTTGCGTTTGCATTCCGAAAAAAAATTGAAAAGAAAAAACGTGTTGTCCGCTCATCTGATTTTACAAAAGCAGCAATAATCGGATTGGCGTGTTTTTGTTTGTTGACTTTAATAATAATTTCAGGAATTGAAATTTCCTAAGAAATACATTGCGACACTATACACATTAATTGTTCAAAAAATCTCCCAATTTCTATCCGATATCATCAAAAGGCTGAATTAAAATGTATTAACTTTGCGCTTTCATTAAATTAATTCAGTTACAAGATGAAGAGAGATACTTTGGTTTTTGATATTATCAGGAAGGAACACGAACGTCAGTTGGGCGGAATTGAGCTGATTGCTTCAGAGAACTTTGTAAGTGAGCAGGTTATGGAGGCAATGGGTTCGGTAATGACCAACAAGTACGCTGAAGGTTATCCGGGAAAAAGATATTATGGTGGTTGTCAGTTTGTTGACATGACCGAGCAATTGGCCATCGACCGTATTAAAGAATTGTACGGTGCCGAATGGGCCAACGTTCAGCCGCACTCGGGTGCACAGGCAAATGCTGCTGTGTTGAGTGTTATTCTTAAGCCGGGCGATACCTTCCTCGGACTCGACCTTTCGCATGGTGGTCACCTTTCGCATGGTTCGCATGTAAACTCATCGGGTATTCTTTACAATCCGGTTGCCTACAAGGTAAAAGAAGATACCGGACGTGTGGATTACGATGAGATGGAGGCACTGGCCATCGAGCACAAACCAAAGTTGATCATCGGTGGTGCATCGGCATACAGCCGCGAGTGGGACTACAAACGCATGCGCGAAATTGCTGATAAAGTAGGTGCATTGTTTATGGTTGATATGGCTCACCCTGCAGGTTTAATTGCAGCGGGTTTGCTTGATAATCCTGTAAAATATGCTCACGTTGTAACATCAACAACACATAAAACATTACGCGGACCTCGCGGGGGTATCATCTTAATAGGTGAAGATTTTGAAAATCCATGGGGTATTACAACACCAAAAGGTGTGGTTCGTACCATGTCGTCATTGTTGGATTCGGCTGTATTCCCTGGTCAGCAAGGCGGACCGCTTGAGCACGTAATTGCTGCAAAAGCTGTTGCATTTGGCGAGGCACTGGAGCCGGAGTACAAAGAATACCAGGCACAAGTGCAAAAGAATGCTGCTGTTATGGCACAGGCTTTTGTTGATTTGGGTTACAAAGTAATTTCGGGCGGTACTGATAACCACTCGATGTTGATCGACCTGCGTACAAAATACCCTGAGATCACCGGTAAAATGGTGGAAAACACCATTGTGAATGCCGAAATTACCATTAACAAAAATATGGTTCCTTTTGATAGCCGTTCTCCTTTCCAAACTTCAGGTTTGCGTGTAGGTACGCCGGCTATTACAACCCGTGGAGTAAAAGAAGATCTGATGCCTGAGATCGTTCAGCTGATCGACGACTCGATTGCAAACATTCACGACGAGGCATACATTAAAGCAGTTGGCGAAAAAGTTCACCAGTTAATGAAGGACTTCCCGCTGTTTGCCTACTAGTATTGAACTTACAAGTTAAAGCATATAAAGCCCGGAATTATTTTCGGGCTTTTTTCTTTTTAAAGGGGTGGATTGGTTTATTTGTGAGTAATGCGTTAAGAAAAACAAAAGTGCATCGTAGCTTTACGAAAATGAAATTGTTAAATTGCTGAACTGTAAAATTGAAATCGAATTTCGTGCTCAGTGAAACTCTGTGACTTCTCGGTGTAACTCTGTGGTAAAAAATATGCTGAACACCAATAGGTGGAAGGAGCGTGAATTTAAAACCAATTGTTAAACTGATTAGTTGTTAAGTTGTATCCTTGATACTCGAAACTCGGAACTCTCAGCTCGAAACTTAAAGATCTGAATATGGAATGGTACATGATACTGGCACTTATCGGAACCGGAATTGCCGCCGGATTTATTAACACCACTGCAGGGGGCGGTTCTATGCTAACCATCCCTTTGCTGATGTTTATCGGGCTGCCGGCCAATATTGCCAATGGCACCAACCGAATTGCCATTTTGCTGCAGAATGTTATTGCCGTAAAAACGTTCAAACAGAAGAAAGTACTTGATTTTACAAAGGATTACCGGCTGGCAATTCCTGCTATTGCAGGGTCGATTATCGGGGCATTGTTTGCCGTTGAAATTGATCCAAAGCTTTTAAAAAATATCATCGCCGGACTGATGGTGGTTTTGTTGCTGCTGGTGGTCTTAAAACCCGAAGTATGGATTACCGATCAGATAGGAAAGGTTAATCCCAAACCATCGCCGCTGCAATACATTATTTTCTTCGCTATTGGTTTATTCGGTGGATTTATTCAAATGGGAGTAGGATTTTTTCTGTTGGCCGGGTTGGTTTTGGGCTGTGGACATAACCTGGTGCGCGCCAATGCAATAAAAGTTTTTATTGTTTTAATTTACACCGTGTTTTCCCTCGGGATATTTATTTACAATAAACAAGTTGATATTGTTGCGGGTTTAATACTGGCTGCCGGAAACATGTTCGGCGCATGGCTGGGCGCCAACTTTACGGTAAAAGGAGGTGCAAAATATGTGCGTTACGTACTGATTCTGGCCATGCTGATTGTGATTTTGAATTTGTTTGGAGTGATTTAAGAAAGCTACGAGTTACGAGCTACCAGCCACGAGTTGGAAATTCCCTATGGAAAAAGAATTTCTCCACCTTTAGGGGGAGTATCCGGCAATTGACGGAGGAGGGGGTGAAGAATAAAACCCCTAAATCCCATGAAGGGGACTTGTTTAGAAGAAAGTGAGTATACAAAATAAAATACCAGTAACAATCATCACCGGCTTCCTTGGGGCGGGAAAGACTACTTTTATCAACTTTCTGCTGAAATCAAATCCCGACCCGCAGTTTGCGTTGGTAGAAAATGAATTTGGTGCCGTTCCAATCGATACCAAACTGATAAAAGGTGTTGAGGCCAGCCAGATGTTCGAATTAAAACAGGGCTGTATTTGCTGCTCCATTTCCGACGAATACGAGCTGGTGCTAAAGGAACTGGCTGAGCGTTTCCCGAATGTGGATCATCTGTTGATTGAAACTACGGGAATTGCTGATCCGGCACCTGTAATTCAACCTTTTTTTGCTGATGACGACCTGAAAGAACTCTACGAATACAACGGCGCGATTTGTTTGGTTGATGCCTTGAACTTTGATGATCTGCCGGAAGAAGAAATGGCGTATAAACAGTTGACTATTGCCGACCTTATTTTGCTGAATAAAACCGAAAGCCTGGATGAAAAGCAGCAGGAGGAACTTACTGAAAGAATGAATAAACTGGCTCCTTTGGCCAAAATTCAATCAACAAGTTTCGGAGTAGCAAAAGAACTGAATTTGAACGAGCTGAAACAACAAACGTTTAACGCCTGGTCTTTCCTTTCATTCAAAAGCAATCATACGCTGGTGCAAACAAAAACACTTTCATTTTCTGCGCCGTTAAAACGAGCCGATTTCCTTTACTGGCTGGAATACACGCTTGATATTTATAAAAGCCGGATTTATCGCTGCAAAGGGGTGGTGTGTTTTCAGAACGAGCCTTTTGAATATATTTTGCAAGGTGTTGGCGGCCGCTTTGAACTGGAGGAAGGCGATTTAATTATGGAAGCACCTGAAAGTCATATCGTTTTTATTGGGAAACTGGATGGGCTGGCATTAGACTTTAATCCTGAGATATAATTACACGCAGATTTAGCGGATTTGCGCAGATAAGAAATTTTTATCCGGAAGAAATCTGTGGAATCAGCGAAATCTGCGAGAAATTATTTCTTATCCAAGGAAAGCTATCCAAAGCGGAATAATAATCACCGAAAGCAGTGTGCCCAACACCACAATTCGTGCTACCAGTTTTGTTTCCAGTTTATACTGAACGGCCAGCGCATACGGCGTTAGTCCTAGTGGCATTGCCGAATCGAGAATAGTGGCTTTAAACTGAAGATCGTTTAAGCTGGTTGTTTGTATGCTAAATTGGAGCAGCAAAGGAAGAATGATCATGGTAACAATAACAAAACCGAAAACCCGGATCCATTCACGGGGAGCTCCAATTTTATTTTGCCCCAGGAATATCCCCAGAGAGAATAGTACGATAGCTGTTACCGATTCGGCAAAAAGGCTTACAGTTTTATCGATAAACGTCGGTACTTTTATTTGAAACAGTACGATCGTTACACCTACAAAAACGGAGATCAGCAGAGGGTTTTTGACCAGACTCAACATTAATTTCTTCGGCCGAATTGATTCTTCTCCTGTAGATTCGATAAGAATTACACCAAGCGTAAGCAGCCAGAAAACATATACCGCAGATAATACGGCTGCTACCGGCAAAATATCGTCGCCAAAACTGCTACGAAGAACCGGGATGCCGAGGTAAGCCACGTTCCCAAACGATAGGATAAGGAATAGTGAACTGCGTAAACGCTTTGAAAATTTAAAAATCCGCGCGATGGGGAAGGCCAGTAACATGCACGTCGCAATATATACCGAATTAATAAGAATGAGTTGCGTATAGGATTCTCCTTGCGGGTCGAGGTGCATCAGCGATGCAACAACCAGTGCCGGGAATCCGATCCACAGTGCATATTTGTTCAGCACATCAACCCACGGCCCATGAGCCGCTTTTGTACGCGAAAAAAGCGTTCCGGTAAAGATGACGAGAAACAGGGGCGCAACAGTCTTCAGGGCCAGTAAAAAATGTGCCATAAATCCCGTTTTACTTGTTTTCAGTCATTGCCCAGTCGCCATAAACAATATGTTCACGCACGTCGGTAACAAACATTCCAGCTTCATTGGCAGCAGAAATTCCCAAATCTCCGTCTTCGAAAACCTGGCAAAGTTGCGGTTCAACACCCATCAATTCCGCACATTTTACAAAGGTCTCAGGGTGAGGTTTGTGTTTCTGCACATCGTCGGCCGAAACCACAAAATCGAAATATTCGCGAATACCCAGCTCTTTTAACTGCACTTCGGCACTTTTTCCGCTTGCACCGGTTCCTATCGACATGGGCAGTTTTCCGTGGTAATTTTTTACAATCGAAATCACCTCTTCAATTGGTTCAAGCAAATGTGCCGCGTCCCAAAAGGATTGTTGTTTCAGGCGAACCAGTATTTCGGGCTGTTCATCCACTTTGTATTGCTCAACAATTCGTTTGGCAAATTCAATAGTCGGGCGGCCTGTCATTTCATGAATAATATTCGGGTCAAAATCAAAATTATATTTTTTCGCCACTATTTTCCAGGTTTCCAAATGCACCGGAAGCGAGTTCGACAAGGTTCCGTCTAAATCAAAAATCAAGGCTTTCGCCTCGGGATGAACTGTAATTGCCATTTTTCTATAATTTGCGGTAAAAGTAACAGAACCCCAACACTGCATGAAAGTTCAATCGTTAATAAGTGAAGATTTAATCATCAGTTAAAAAAGTTATATTTGAGGAAATCTAAACGAACGGACAATGAACTACTTTACTACTTTTATGGCAAGTTATATCTGCTTGCTGGCAATCGTTACAAATGAAAAATTCCATCAGAAAGATGGTTCTGCAAACTCTGAAAAAGTTGAATGGCAACTGGTTTGGGAAGATAATTTTGAGAAAGATGGACTTCCTGATGCTGAAATCTGGAATTACGAAGAAGGTTATATTCGAAATAAAGAAGCACAATACTACACCAAACAGCGACCTGAAAATGCACGTGTTGAAAATGGCAACCTGATAATTGAGGCCCGCGAAGATAACTGGGAAGGAAATGAAATTACTTCAGCCAGTTTAAATACTTATGGAAAGAAAAGTATGCTGTACGGAAAAATTGAAGTACGCGCTAAACTTCCAACCGGTGTTGGAACGTGGCCTGCAATTTGGATGTTGGGCGATGCAATACGCAATGGCACGGGCTGGCCCAAATGTGGCGAAATCGATATTATGGAAAACGTTGGTTTTGATCCCGATGTTATTCATGCAAATATTCACACCGAAGCCTATAACCATGTAAAAGGAACCAATAAAGGCAACAGCATTACTGTTGAGAAACCATGGGATGATTTTCATATTTACGCGGTTGAATGGTTTGAAGACCGGATGTTATTCTATGTGGACGACAACCTTTATTTTACTTTTGAAAACGAAGGTGCCGGAAATAGTGTTTGGCCTTTTGATAAACCACATTACCTGATACTAAACCTGGCCATTGGAGGAGGTTGGGGAGGTCAGCAGGGAATTGCTGATGACTTGTTACCTCAAAAGTACTATGTCGATTATGTGAAAGTGTATAAAGAAAAGTAGCGTTCGATTGCATGTATTCACACTTCTGTTTTTACAAATTATTATTACGTTTATTTAAATCTCAAACGGCATAGATAAAATCTATTGATCATTAATTTTAAGTATTTAAAAGCTTATGGATTAAAGAATTAATCATTTTTTAGTCGTGCTGTTTTTCGTATCTTATAAAGATAGTTACATAAATTATCACTTAAAACTAAGTATATGGAAAACAATCATTCAAAACAAGGCAAATGTCCTGTAATGCATGGTGGAAATACCGCGTCCGGCTCATCGGTTATGGCTTGGTGGCCCAATGCATTGAATCTCGACATTTTGCATCAGCATGACACTAAAACAAATCCTTTAGGAAAAGATTTTAATTACCGGGAAGAGCTGAAAAAGCTGGATGTAGCGGCTTTAAAAAAGGATCTTCACGATTTAATGACCGATAGCCAGGAGTGGTGGCCGGCCGACTGGGGGCATTACGGAGGTTTGATGATCCGTATGGCCTGGCACGCTGCCGGTTCGTATCGAATTGCCGACGGCCGTGGGGGCGGAGGAACAGGAAACCAGCGTTTTGCACCACTAAACTCGTGGCCCGATAATGTGAGTCTGGATAAAGCGCGTCGTTTACTTTGGCCTATTAAAAAGAAATACGGCAATAAAGTAAGTTGGGCCGATTTGATAATTTTGGCCGGTAACATCGCCTACGAAAGTATGGGATTAAAAACCTTTGGTTTTGGCTTTGGGCGCGAAGATATCTGGCACCCGGAGAAAGACACTTACTGGGGAGCCGAAAAAGAATGGCTGGCGCCAAGTGACGAACGTTACGATGATGTAACAAAACCTGAGACGATGGAAAATCCGTTGGCTGCCGTTCAAATGGGATTGATCTATGTAAACCCGGAAGGAGTAAACGGAAAACCCGATCCGCTAAAGACAGCGCAGCAAATGCGCGAAACTTTCCGCCGAATGGCTATGAACGATGAGGAAACAGTGGCGCTGACTGCCGGTGGACACACCGTTGGAAAAACTCACGGTAACGGCGATGCAGAGGCCTTGGGGCCCGACCCTGAGTCTGCCGATGTGGATGAGCAAGGTTTGGGTTGGAAGAATCCGCATAAAACCGGTAAAGGAAGATACACGGTTACCAGTGGTTTGGAAGGTGCCTGGACAACAGAACCAACCAAGTGGGATAACGGTTATTTTAAAATGCTGTTTAACCATGAATGGGAATTGCGCAAAAGCCCTGCCGGTGCCCAGCAATGGGAGCCTGTGAGTATTGCAGAAGAAGATAAACCTGCTGATGTGGAAGATTTTTCCATTCGTACCAGCCCGATGATGACGGATGCGGATATGGCCTTAAAAATGGATCCGGAGTACCGAAAGATCTCAGAAAAGTTTATGAATGATTTCGATGCGCTTTCTGATGCTTTTGCGCGTGCCTGGTTTAAACTAACGCATCGCGATATGGGACCGAAAGCACGTTATTTTGGCCCGGATGTACCAGAGGAAGATCTGATCTGGCAAGATCCGGTTCCGGCAGGAAAAACGGATTATGATGTGGATGCGGTAAAAGCAAAAATTGCTGCTTCAGGATTGAGCATTGCCGACATGGTTTCTACAGCATGGGATAGCGCAAGAACTTTCCGTGGATCGGATATGCGCGGTGGTGCTAATGGTGCCCGCATTCGTTTAGCTCCTCAGAAAGACTGGGAAGGAAATGAGCCGGAACGATTGGCGAAGGTTTTAGCGGTGCTTGAGCCAATAGCGGCTGAGTTTGGAATTAGCGTAGCCGACGTAATTGTATTGGCCGGAAATGTTGGGGTTGAACAGTCCATTAAAAAAGCAGGTATGGATGTATCTGTTCCGTTTTTGCCCGGACGTGGAGATGCCACCGATGAAATGACCGATGCCGAGTCGTTTGCTCCACTTGAACCGTTGGCTGATGGCTTTAGAAACTATCAGAAAAAAGATTACGTGGTTAGCCCGGAAGAACTTATGCTTGACCGTGCCCAGTTGATGGGATTAACAGCTCATGAAATGACAGTTCTGATTGGCGGTATGCGTATGATGGGAACCAACTACGCAGGTACAAAACATGGGGTCTTTACGGATAATGTAGGTGCTCTGAGCAACGATTTCTTTATAAATCTTACCGATATGGCTTATGTTTGGGAACCCACCGGAAAAGGACATTACAATATTCGTAACCGAAAAACCGGTGAAGTGAAATGGACGGCAACACGTATTGACCTGGTATTTGGATCGAACGCTGTTTTACGCGCCTACTCTGAGGTTTATGCACAAGACGATAGCAAAGAAAAATTTGTAACCGACTTTGTAAAAGCCTGGAATAAAGTGATGAATGCCGATCGTTTTGATGTTCAATAAGCAATAACTCTTATAAATATAAAGGCTGTCCAATACTTATTTTGGACAGCCTTTTTTATGTCTTTTTGCTAATTGTAATCTTATATTTCCCAGGCGATTACAATGTTTGTTCGCATTTCAATTTCGTCGGGCGAAAGCACTGAAGTAATATCAGCTTTTGCTGCACTCATGGCAGGGATTGATTCTGCGCGCATAAGTTCCATGTTTGTATTGTATGGTCCAATCATTCTGGGCTCTCCGTATTGAATCGATTTGATTTTGCCCAATTTAACTTCGGCGCTTTTAGCAATCACGGTTGCTTTCTGTTTGGCATCTTCTACGGCCAGCTGAATGAGTTTTTCTTTTACCGTTTCCATTTGTTCTTCCGACAGCGCAAAATTCAGGTTGAAATTCGATTGCAGATTATCTTTAATCAATTCAAAGATTTTATCATTCTTTTCATAATCTTTTTTGGTACGAATGGTCACCGGAATGTTTGCCTCATAGCCTTCAAATACCGACTGCCGCAGTTCAGGATCGTATTTTTGTACTTCGCGGATTGAAAAACTGTTTGTTTTTATCAGCTCCTCGTCAATTCCGTTTTCTATAAAAAGTTTCTTGATTTCGTCCATTTTTTCAACAGACATTTCTGCACATTCCTTGTAGTTTTCGCTTTTCACACTAAAATTTACAGTGAACGAGATGTCTTCAGGTGCTAATTTAACCGACGATTTTCCTTCAACAGTAATAATTCCACCTTGAATATTTTGAGCAAAAGAGCCGAGTGCAAAAACGATAATGGCCAGTGATAAAATAATTCTCTTCATGACTTTCTTTTTAATGATTTTAACTGTTTGTCTGTTACTTTGATTCCGTAAAGTTACAAAGTATATGCCAGAAGAAAGTTTATTCTCAAAATCGCTTTAATGTGCTGTATTCTTACGAAGCTCAACGATTTTTTCAATCGGTAAGGCTTCTATTTTATGCCCGTCTCTTCCTATGGTCGTTTTAGCTGCTACCAGCGAATTTAAAATCGCTTCTTCGGTAGCTTCAATTGTAGCCAGAAACAGGGGAGACATTTTATCGTTATGAAGTTCCTGTATTTCCAATACAGGATTTTCGACATTGTACGGAACCCGGTTTTCCTCGGCTGTAGAAAAGGCAATAACATAATCGCCGCTTCCGTTCGATGCGATTCCTCCGGTTTTAGCCAATCCCAACATCGCTCTTTTTGCCAGGCGTTTCAGGTTGCGCGGGCCGATTGGTGCATCAGTCGCCACCACGATCATACATGAGCCGTCTTCCTGATTGCGTATCGATTCGCTAAAAGGGAATTTTCCCAAAGCCTCGCCGGCATTAAAATCATCGATCTTTAAAACACCGCCAAAATTAGTCTGTACCAAAACACCAACGGTATAACCGCCCAGGTTATCAGGTAAAACTCTCGATGAAGTTCCTATTCCGCCCTTAAATCCAAAACATATTGTACCCGTTCCGGCCCCCACATTCCCTTCTGCAATCGGCCCGTTTGTGGCTGATTCAATAGCACTTAAGACGTGTTTCTCTTTTACATGGCGGCCCCTGATATCGTTTAACCATCCATCGTTGGTTTCGCCAACCACTGCGTTTACCGAACGAACGTCTTTATTTTGATCGAGGGTGTATGTGATCAACGCATCGCAGCCAACCGGAACGCTTAAAGTATTGGTAAGGACGATCGGAGTTTCAATATTTCCCAACTCTTCTATCTGGCTGTATCCCGCCAGTTTGCCAAAGCCGTTTCCAATATAAATGGCAGCTGGTACTTTTTCCTGAAAAATATTTCCCGGGTGCGGGACAATGGCGGTAACGCCGGTACGAATATCGGCACCTTCAATAATTGTGGTATGGCCAACTTTAACACCTCCCACATCGGTAATGGCATTTAGTTGGCCAGGAATCAGAACTCCGGGTTTGATATCGTAATCGCGCAGTCGTTGCGAAAATGCGGAAGAAAAAGTCAGAAACAGCAGGAAAAACAGAGAGATTCGTAACATTTTGTTTTGTTTGTTGAATGTGAACTTTAAAAATACACTATTTTCAACATCCAATTCTAAAAATCAATTTTATGAGAAGGACTTTTGTACTCAGTGTAATCCTTTTGTTGTTTTTTATTAACGGATTTGCTCAGGAAAAAATCACAAAAAGCGAAAAGCAGCATATTCTGTCGTTGCTTGATAAGCAGGCAGAGGCCTGGAACGAGGGCAATCTTGAAAAGTTTATGGAAACCTATTGGAAATCGGATAAGCTGGTTTTTGTGGGCTCGCGCGGACCAACATACGCTTGGCAGGCCACACTGGATAGCTACAAAAAGGGATACCCTGATAAAGCGGCAATGGGGCACCTGGAATTCAAAATTCTTGATATCAGTAAAATTGATACCAAAACGGTTTTTTTAATCGGATGCTTTGAGTTAACCCGCGAAATTGGTGATTTGGCAGGCCATTTTACGCTGGTTATTCAAAAGATTGATGGGAATTGGTTGATCATCAGCGATCATTCAAGCGGTGAAAGTTAATTAAACTACTTCAGTTAAAATACTAATCATTGTTCGAATGTCTGTAATCCCTGAATTTTCTCATGGCAGGTTAAGCAGAACTTTTGCTACTTTCGGGCTTCAATTTTTAAAACCGAAAAAATGCGTCGAAGTATAGTTATTCTTTTTCTTTTTGTTCAAGCTTTTGCTTTTGCCCAAACCAAACAAATGAGCCTGGAGGACGCTGTTTACGGGCGGTATACTTATTTGTATCCCGAGTCGATGACGGGATTGCAATGGACGGATGATGAACATTTTTCTTTTGTTGAAGATAAATCTATCGTTGCAGAATCGGCAAAAACAGGTGGAAAAGATACTCTTGTTTCGCTCGACGAGTTAAACGAAATTGCGGGTGCGAAATTTAAAAGCATTCCTTCATACAGCTGGCTCAGCGAAACTAATCTTCTGCTTTCGTCAGCAAATAAATATTGGGTGGTTGACATCGATCAAAAGCAAGTGGAATTTCAGATTGAACTACCGAATGGAGCAGAGAATGCGAATTTCTCGGAAGAAGCCCGGTTTGTGGCTTTCACGCAGGAAGATGATTTATTTGTTGCATTTGCTGATGGAACAACAAAACAAATTACCAACGATGGCGGTAACGGAATTGTAAACGGACAAACCGTTCACCGTAACGAATTTGGAATTTCAGGTGGTATTTTTAATTCGCCCGAAGGAAGTTTTGTGGCTTTCTACCGTAAAGACGAAAGTATGGTGAAAGACTATCCTCTGGTGGATTTTATGGCACGCGAAGCCGAATACACGCCGGTAAAATATCCAATGGCCGGAATGGAGAGTCACCATGTAACTTTGGGCGTTTACAATATCGAAACAGGGAAAACTACTTTCCTGAAAACCGGAGAGCCATTGGATCATTTTCTTACCAATGTGGCGTGGTCGCCCGATGAAAAAACCATTTACATGGCAGAACTGAACCGCGAACAAAACCACATGCAACTAAATTGTTACGATGTGGCAACGGGCGAAAAAGTGAAAACACTTTTTGAAGAATCGGCTGAAACATACGTGGAGCCACTTTATCCCATTCAGTTTTCAAAAGTGAATACCAACGAATTTTATTACCTGAGCCGACGGGATGGTTGGTTTCATGTATACAGATACAACACCGATGGTGAGCTGGTTCAGCAGATTACAAAAGGGGAGTGGGAAGTAACCAAAATGCTTGGTTTCGATGCCAACGAAAAATCGTTGTTTATTGAGGCTACCATCGATGATCCGCTGCAAAACAATATTTATAAAGTGGATGTAAAATCGGGAAAGACTGTAAGACTTTCAACAGAAACCGGAGTTCATTCTGGAACTTTAAGCCCTGATGCGACTTATTTACTTGATAGTTGGTCGGCTAAAGAAGTTGCAGGTAAAGTTGATCTGATTTCTGCAAACGGAAGGGAGAAACGAATAATTTTCGAGTCGGAAGACCCAATAAAAGATTATCAACTTGGCGAGAACAAACTCGTAAGCTTAAAAACCAAAGACGGAAAATATGATTTGCATGGACGATTGATTTTGCCTGTTGATTTCGATCCGGCTAAAAAATACCCGGTGGTAGTATACGTTTATGGCGGGCCGCACTCGCAATTGGTTACCAAAGGCTGGCACAACCAGGCACGTTGGTGGCAATACTATATGGCGTCTCATGGCTACATTGCTTTTACGCTCGATAACCGTGGAACTTTAAACCATGGCCGTGCTTTTGAAACTGCCATTCACCGTAATTTGGGAGTATTGGAAACCGAAGACCAAATGCAGGGAATAGAATACCTGCTGTCGTTGCCATATGTTGATGCCGACCGGATTGGCGTTCACGGCTGGAGCTACGGTGGTTTTATGACGCTGAATTTAAAACTGAAACATCCTGAGATTTTTAAAGTGGCAGTTGCGGGTGGTCCAGTGGTTGACTGGAGTATGTACGAAATTATGTACGGCGAGCGCTACATGGATATGCCGCAGGAAAATCCGGAAGGTTACAAAAATTCGGACATGACCAATTACGTGGAGAACCTGGAAGGCAAACTGATGTTAATTCACGGCGTTCAGGACGAAACCGTGGTAATGCAACACAGTATGAAATTCCTGCGCGAATGTGTTAAGCAGAACAAGCAGGTTGACTTTTTTGCTTACCCGATTCATCCGCATAATGTGCGTGGAAAAGATCGTGTTCACCTGATGGAAAAGGTAAGTCAGTATTTCTTCGAGAACCTGTAGTACGGTTAGCGGTTCATTCTTTGTTTTAAATTAAAATATACGACTAATTGTGTCAGTAGTTCGAAAAAGTGAACAATCTGACGCAAAAAGCAATAACTTTGTCTCAGAAATTATTTCAATCAATAAGATTTAAACAATCTCTTACTAAACGATAGAAACTAAACATTATGAACGGACAAATTAAAGAGATAGCCATGAGGCTAAGAGGTTTACGCGATATGCTCAATCTTTCTGTTGACGAAATAGCAACAAGCTGCCGGGTGTCCGCCGAAGAATACGAGGATTACGAAAGCGGGAAATCGGATATTCCAATTGGCGTTCTCGAAAACATATCAAAAAAATATAATATTGGTTTAACGGCATTGCTGTTTGGCGATGAGCCCCATATGAAATCGTTTTATCTTACCCGGGCAGGGCAGGGAACCGCCATGGAACGTACACGAGCGTATAAATACCAGGCGCTGGCATCGGGGTTTACCGGACGGAAAGCCGATCCGTTTATTGTCACCATTGAGCCGGATGCTGACGAAAAACCAATTCATCTGAATAGTCACAACGGACAGGAAATGAACTTTGTTTTGGAAGGCAAAATGCTGCTGAGTGTCGGTGGACACGAATTAACACTGAACGAAGGAGACAGCCTTTATTTTGATGCCACACTTCCGCATGGAATGAAAGCACTGGAAGGAAAAACAGTAAAATTTCTGGCCGTAATTCTATAATAAAAACTTTGACGCTACATGATTGAAAAATACTTAAAACAGACTGCTTTTACCGATTTTGAGGATTTTAAAGCCAATTACGAGTTAAACGTTCCGGAGGATTTCAACTTTGCCTACGACGTTGTAGACGGTTGGGCCGCGAAAGAACCCAACAAAAGGGCTTTGCTCTGGACCAACGATAAAGGCGAAAGCCGTTCATTTACCTTTGGCGAATTAAAAGAAATTACCGACCGCACTGCCGGTTATTTATCGTCGCTGGGAATTGGAAAAGGTGATATGGTGATGGCGATCTTGAAGCGCCGTGCCGAATTTTGGTTTACCATTATTGCCTTGCATAAGATTGGTGCGGTTATTATTCCGGCTACACACTTGTTAACTAAAAAGGACATTGTTTACCGAAACAATGCTGCCACTATAAAGGCCATTATTTGCGATGGTGATGAACAGATTACCACGCACGTAAATGATGCTTTGCCCGAATCGCCATCCATTGAAAAACTGGTTTCAATCGGACCGATAATTCCCGAAGGTTGGGAAGATTTTCATAAAGGAATTGAAAACGCAGAGCCCTTCCAACGTCCTGAGGAGCCTACAAAAAATGACGATGCGATTATCGTTAGTTTTACATCAGGAACTACCGGCGATCCGAAAATGGTGGTGCTCAACAGTGCTTATCCGCTGGCACACATTGTTACGGCAAAATACTGGCAGAATCTTCACCACGATAGTCTTCACCTGACCATAGCCGATACCGGTTGGTTAAAAGCTGTTTGGGGAAAATTGTATGGACAATGGCTGGTTGGCGCATCTGTTTTTGTTTACGATCATGAAAAATTTACGCCTTCCGATATTCTGGAAGTGCTTTCAAAATACCAGGTAACCTCGCTTTGTGCACCGCCAACTATTTTCCGTTTTTTGATCAGGGAGGATATGAGCAAATACGATTTGTCGGCACTTGAATGGTGTACCATTGCCGGCGAGGCCTTAAATCCGGAGGTTTACAACCGTTTTTACGATCTAACAGGAATTAAACTGCGCGAAGGTTACGGACAAAGTGAAACTACGCTCTCGGTGTTTACTTCGCCATGGGTAGAACCAAAACCGGGCTCGATGGGACTTCCAAGTCCGCATTACGATATAGATTTGCTCACATCAGAAGGACGATCGGCCGAAGCAGGTGAACAGGGGCAAATTGTAATTCGTATCGATAAAAGTTATCCTGCCGGATTGTTTGATGGTTATTACCGCAATCAAAAGTTGACTGACGAAGCCATGTCGGATGGAATTTACTATACCGGTGATTTGGCCTGGAAAGATGAGGATGGCTATTTATGGTTTGTAGGCCGTGCCGACGATGTAATTAAAAGTTCCGGCTACCGTATCGGGCCTTTCGAAGTGGAAAGTGCACTGATGACTCACCCGGCTGTAGTGGAATGTGCGATAACAGGTGTGCCTGACGAAATACGCGGGCAGATTGTGAAAGCTACCGTTGTTTTGGCACCGGACTATAAACAGCGCGCCGGCGATGAGTTGGTAAAAGAGTTACAAAATCACGTAAAAGAGGTGACTGCTCCGTATAAATATCCACGGCAAATTGAGTTTGTTGATGAGTTACCAAAAACCATCAGCGGAAAAATTCGCCGCGTGGAAATTCGTGAGCGCGATAATGAGGTAGAATAAATTGCTGATTATCCAATTCGTGCAGGAATGTTGAATTACTTATTTATTTAGAATTATTATTGCGAAAGAACCCGGTACGGGTTCGCTTATAGTAGCAGGGGCAATGATATTCGTTTTACAACCCGGTACGGGTTGGATTAATTTATGTATTTCCTTCAGAATAATTGTGGGCTGTTTAATCGGAAATCATATTTTTGCATATCATTTTTGCAAAAGTTGTATTTGAAACGATTCGAACAAAATAAGCCGGGTTCTTTAACAGGAATTTTTGTGGTTTTGCTGTTGTTGGTTCCCCTGTTAAATTGGGGGCAGGACAGTATTAACGGCGAAGATTTCCAATACCGTTTGCTGCAAAATATTCATCAGCAGGTTTTTGAATATCCATGGAACGATGCCACATTTTCCCCCGGAAAACTGGAGTTGGCAAACCGTCAGACGATGAAACGGCAACTGAAAGACGCGAAAGAATATGCGCATAATCCGGATGCGTTTGAGGCCTATTTTTCCGTTTTCGATCATTTACCTGCACCCGATAAGGCAATTTTTATTAAAAGCTTCTGGTTCTATCAGCCGGAAATAAAAAGCGAGTTGATTGAATCCGGATTAAGTGAAGATTTACAGTATTTGCCGGCGACACTTTCTGCGTTTAACAGCGAAGCCATAAGTTCATTTAAAAGGGCAGGGGCGTGGCAATTAACACATTTTCAGGGTGTGCTGAACGGTTTGCAAATCAACAAGCTGGTTGATGAACGTTTAAATGTCTCAAAAGCAACGCAAGCTGCCGTTAAGGAATTGAAGAAAAATGAAGCTTTATTCGATCATCCGAAAAAAGCCATGCTAGCATTTGTGTTTGGAAAGACTGAGATTAAAAACCTTTGTCGTCATGCCGGTGGTGATGTTTGTTCTGTAAACGAACTGCTGGCTGTAGCACCAAAAGAAATGACTGATTTTATGGCGGCCTATCAGGCAACCGCAGCATTTTTGAGCCAGAATAAATTTGTACCCGAACAGGAACCACAAAAAACGGCAGAATCAATAGTGCGGCTGCAAACTCATTTTGATCAGATCAGTGCAGTGCTGCCGGTTTCAACCGAAGAACTACACTTTTTAAATCCGCAGTTTCCCTATTACATCATTCCGGAACAGGCATCGCTTACTTTGCCTGAGAAAATGAAACAAGACTTTTTGTTTCTGCAGGATTCCATTTACAATGGTGTGGATTCAACGCTGTTTGAAGTGTTGGCACAAAAGATTGAATACCCGCCGGCACCCAATCGTCAGTATGTGGGCGAGAAGGTAAAGGATTTGGAAATTGAGGGGAAAACAAAAATCAAGTACACCATAAAATCGGGCGATGTACTCGGGTTTATTGCCGAGGATTATGATGTGCGTGTAGCCGATTTAAAATACTGGAATAACATTTACGACGAACGCAAAATTCAGGCGGGAAAAACGCTTGATATTTTTGTCGACGATGAAAATGCAGAATATTATAGCGGACTTCAGCAAGAAACAGCTAAAAAAGAGGAGCCCAAAACGGTAGTTCCGAATTTTGCTTCTGCTACATTGCCGGGGATTGTAATTCCTGAGTCGTCAAAAAAAGTAGAGCACATTGTAAAAAGTGGCGAGTCGCCGTATGTAATTGCCCAAAAATACGATGGCGTAACGCCCGAGAAAATTCTGGAATGGAACAGCATCAGCGATGCCCGTAAAATACAGATAGGTCAAAAATTAATCATCTACGTTCAATGAAACGAGCACGTAAAAATATTGACATAGAGGAGCGAAATTGTCAGCGAGTTACATCGAATACCGCTGAAAGGTTTTAATAATAATGAGATGAAGCCATTACAAACATTAACATTTACTTTGAGCGTAATTGCTCTGCTGGCAGGCTCTATGTGGCTGATGCCCGACGATGGTTTCGAGGTGGGTGAAATGACATTTCATATGCCAACCTTTCCAGAAATGTTGGGTGTTGATGATGTGGAATATACCGATGTGTCGGAAATATTGGCGCAGCAGTTTGAAATAGATTCGTTGGTAAATTTCGAACTGGATACCATTGCCGGCGATACGGTGATTGAAGTGGTTCACCGGGCAGATTATGATACGTTGGTGCAATCGGTTCGGCGTATTGAAATGACAGATTTGGGTAAAGAAAACCTGTATCGCTTTTTTGATCATTTGAAAAGTGATTCGCTGGTTCGGATAATGCATTACGGCGACAGCCAGATTGAAGGCGACCGCATCACTTCTTTCCTTCGAAACAAATTGCAGGTAAAATTTGGAGGAACAGGCGTTGGGTTACGTCCGGCTTTGCAACCTTACGATTATGTTTTTAGTGCCTATCAAAAGAATTCCGAAAATTGGACACGTTACCCGATTTACGGCAAAGTAGACTCAACGGTAGAACACAGTCGGTACGGAATAATGGGCGCTTTTTCGCGTTATGCACCTTTGGCCAGCGACACGATTCCATTTAAAGATTCGATAATTTACGAGGCGGAAATGAACGTCTCGAAATCAGATATCTCCTACAAACGTACCCGCGAATACGAAAACATGCGCCTGTTTTACGGAAATACAAAACGTCGGGTTGCAGTGCAGTTAATTGCGCGCGGTGATACGGTTTTAAACGATACGCTTTTGGCGGATACAACTTATGCGGTATTCGAATGCGAATTACCCGATTCAACCAGCAGTGTTACATTGAAATTCTCGGGCTACGATGGCCCGGATGTGTACGGAATTGAACTGGCTTCGAAAAAAGGAGTGATCATGGATAACATTGCCTTGCGGGGCAGTTCAGGTACAATTTTTACTAAAGCTGATTACCAGCATAGTTTGAAAATGTACAACGATCTGAATCCAAAGTTTTTTATCCTGCAGTTTGGCGGTAACGTAATTCCATACATTAAAGATAAAAAGGCGATTGAACGTTATGGCCGTTGGTTTGGCAGCCAGATACAACGAATTAATTCTTTGTGTCCCGATGCAGCCATTCTGGTTATCGGGCCAAGTGATATGTCGACAAAGGTGAAGGATAAGTACGTTACCTATAAACATTTGCCCGATGTTGTTGAAACACTTAAACAGGTGGCATTGGAAAATAATTGTGCGTATTGGGATATGTACGAAGCCATGGGCGGACACAACAGTATGCCGTCGTGGGTGAATGCCCAACCTGAACTGGCACGTCCTGATTATGTGCATTTCTCGGCACGGGGAGCCCGACTGGTGGCCAATATGTTCTACAATGCATTGATTCTGGAGTACAATAATTATTTGGAGGAGGAGATGTAATGGGGAAGAAAGTAAAAAGTACCGAGCTGCGAGCTACGAGTTTCGAGATCACTGTCATCTCGAACGTAGTGAGAGATCTGTTTCAACAAAGCTTCGAGCTAACAGTTGCAAGTTTCAAGAGCGTACTAAGTTTTGTAGCTCAATCTCTATTCAATCTAATTCAATCTCCATCAATCTTCGTACAATCGGTAAAAGCTCGCAGCTCGCGGTTCGCAGCTCGCAGCTTGTCATTCATTGTCATTGCAATTATCCTGCTCATAGGCACATCCGTTTCCGCCCAGCAAAACAGCTACTTCTACCACGTTAACCAGTACAACTTTGTTCGTTACGACCGCAATGAAATGCATTATCCAGGAGACCGGACAAATGCTAAAAAATTTTATTCAAAGCTGGAGCAACTGGTAACCACCGGCGAAGGACGTGTAAACATTGTTCAAATTGGCGGCTCACACATTCAGGCCGGTTCGTTTTCGGGGCAAATGCGCAACCGTTTTCAGCAGCTTAACGGCGAAATGAATGCCGGTTGGGGATTTATGTTTCCGTACCGCATTGCACGTACTAACTCGCCTTTTGGTTATTACATTCGCTACAATGGTTATTGGAAAACATTTCGGAATGTAGAAGGCCGAAAAAGCGGAACGCTTGGAGTGGGAGGGATTTCCGCAACAACATCGTCGCCAAAAGCCGAACTCACTATTTTACTTGAAGACGAAAACGAACTGGATTACAGTTTTAACAAACTGAGAATTTATTACGAGAACACAGCAAAAAACTACACCATAAATATTGATCCGGATTTAGTGAAAAATAAGGAGGAAGCCAATGGCTACACCGATTTTGAACTGAATGAGTGGGCAGACAGTTTGCAGATAACACTGGACAAAGATTACGATTCGCAGGGTAATTTTACTTTGCTGGGGATGACTACCGAATCGAATCCAAACGGTGTAATGTATCACAGTATTGGAGTAAACGGGGCACATGTTCCGGCATTTTTGCGTTGCCAGCTTTTTACGGAGCAACTGGCTGATCTTAGTCCTGATCTTGTGATTCTCGGACTGGGTATAAACGATGCCTACGGACGCCGTTTTTCACAAGCCCGTTTCGAAGATCATTACGGACAGCTTATCGACAAAATAAGAGCCGCTGCGCCAAATGCCCTAATTGTGTTTACCACCAACAACGACAGTTACCTATATCGCCGGTATGTGAACAAGAATGGCGAAAAGGTGCAGGACAGCATGTTTAAAATGGCCAAAAAATACAATGCCGGTGTTTGGGATATGTTTTCGGTAATGGGAGGTTTGAATTCCATTGTGCTGTGGCAAAACAACGGACTGGCGCAAAGCGATAAAATCCACTTTACCCGCGAAGGTTATTTGATGATAGCCGACCTGTTTTTTGGTGCGATGATGAAGGATTTTGAGAATTTCATTCTTGATAGAAAAGAGCTCACAAAAAAGGAAGAAACCGTACCCCCCGTTTCGGCCACACTCCGTACAACGGAGTCGCTGGCCTCAACTTTCTCCCTACAAGTAGGGGGACGACAGGAGCCGGTGGTTTCGGAGAAACACCTGCGGATGTCGGGGGGTAACAATAACGAATAAATCTTCACCTTGAGGAGAATAAATTAAGACGCTTGGATTTACTACAACAAATAGAATTGAAAGAACTGCTACGGAATATTTTTCTGTACGATAAAACGGCACCGCTAATTTTTACACGCTTTTTCTTTTGGGCGTTTTTTGCTTTCGTGTTGGCCGGTTATTCATTGGTTTACAAAAACAAAAACCGAAGTGTTCGCGCCGGATACCTGTTCCTGGTAAGTTTGTTTTTCTACTACAAATCCAGTGGATTTTTCTTCTTCATTTTGCTGTTTAGTACGCTAACCGACTTTTTTATTGGCAAAGGAATATACAAATCGAAGAGCGATTTGATTCGGAAACTACTGATTGCAGCAAGTGTTGTTATTAACCTCACCCTGCTGGCTTACTTTAAATATGCTTACTTCTTTGTCGACAGTATAAACCTAATGCTTGGCACCGATTTGCATGTGATCAATCATCTGGCACTGTGGGCCAACGAAGCAACCGGAACACATTTCGAGGTGAACCAGATTTTGCTGCCTGTGGGTATTTCGTTCTTTACCTTTCAAACCATAAGTTATTCGGTTGATGTGTACCGCGGCGAAACCAAACCCGTCAATAATTTAATCGATTTTGGTTTTTACGTGTCGTTTTTCCCTCAGCTGGTTGCCGGACCTATTGTTCGTGCATCGGGATTTGTAAAACAGATTTACGAAGATTACCGCCTGTCGAAAGAAGAATTTGGCTGGGCAATCTTTATCATTCTAAAAGGATTGATTAAGAAAATATTTATTGGCGATTACATTGCCGTAAACTTTGTCGACCGTGTTTTTTCCGACCCTGTTACCCATTCGGGATTCGAAAACCTGATGGCATTATTTGGTTACTCGCTGCAGGTATATGTCGATTTTTCGGGATACACCGACATCGCCATCGGGGTAGCGCTGTTAATGGGCTATCGTTTGCCGCAAAACTTTAATTCGCCCTACAAGGCAAAGAGTGTTGCCGAATTCTGGAAACGCTGGCACATGTCGCTTTCGTCGTGGTTGAAAGATTATTTGTATATCCCCATTGGCGGAAACCGCGAAGGTTCGGTGTTTAGTTATATCAGTCTTGGAGTTATTCTGGCAATCGTTGTATTATTGGCCGGGAAGCTCATTTTAGTACCGATATTTGCTATCCTTGTGTTGCTGTTTGCGTTGCTGGCCCATTTCGTCCCGAATGTAAAACGGCATATCAATACCAACATCAACCTGATGCTTACCATGTTACTTGGAGGACTCTGGCACGGCGCATCGTGGCAGTTTATTATATGGGGAGGTTTGAACGGCGTTGGTTTGGTGATTTACAAATTCTGGCGAAAAATCAGCCCGTGGGAAAAACGCAGTAACTGGTTGGTGAATATCTGGAAGATTGCCATAACATTTACCTTTATAACTTTTACACGCGTATTTTTCCGCTCCGAATCGATGGACGTAGTACGCGGAATGCTGCACCAAATTGGCACCGACCTTAATATTGCAATGATTCCGGAGGTACTTGTGGCCTACAAATGGGTTTTCCTGATGATGTTGTTTGGTTTTGTTACCCACTGGCTGAGTTACGATTTGAAAGACCGGGCAAAAAACTGGTTCATCGCATCACCAATGTGGGTAAAAGCTGCTATTTCTGCTGTTGTGGTTATAATCGTTTACCAATCCGTTTCGGCCGATATGCAACCGTTTATTTATTTCCAGTTTTAGAGATTACTTTTATTCAAATCGCATCGGTTCCGGCCCTGTAGGCGCAAAAGATATAAATCGTTTTTTCGATTGTTCGTCAAGTGAAAATCCAACAAAGCTCATATCATCCGGATGGAAAGGATAGAAAGCCAAACGCAGCCGGAAAGTTTCAAACACAAGGTTTTCGTTGTGTAAACGAATGCCAATACCAATGCCGCTGTAATAATCCTGTTTAAAAATAAGCTCGCGGTTCGAGCCAATAACACCAAAGTCGGCAAAACCAAAAATGGCCATATTAAATTTGTAAAACTGCGCAGGCAAAAATACAACATGCTCCAGCTTTAGGTTTAAGCGCTGTTTCCCAACGGCAATGTCGCTGTCGAAACTACGAATATGGTCACGGTCTCCCAGTGTTAAATGTTCAATCTCAAAACGTCGAATACCAAGGGTATAATTCAGGTCGGCAAATGTTCGGACCCGTTTTTTACCTGCTTTATGCAGCTTAGAAATAAAGTTTACATCACCCTGAATCATCCCTTCCTCAAAATGACCATCTTTTAAATATCCGCTAATTCCTGCGCTTGTAAACAGGTAACCACTACGGCTTAGCAGTAAATTGCCGTTCGATGTTAAAAAATGCAGGTAGTGGCGGTCGCCAAATTCATTGGCATCGTAGCCATAAATAAATTCGTTTTTAAAACCTTCAGGAATATCCTCGGTAATTCCGTAGCTGTAAATTAACTGGTCCTGAATATACCGGCGTTGCGAAATGGTAAGGCTTGCCATGTACAAAGTGTGGTTGGAAAAGAAGTGACTGTTTTCGGGGTCCACCACCGGTTCGTCGAAGTAGTTCCAGTTATTCATACCTGCCGATAAAACCAATTCGGTAATATTTTCGTGTCGTGGACTGATATTAAAACTTCGGCCGCCCCAAAGGTAATTTACCGAAAGATCCATGGGCTCCTCCACCTTTACCGGATCGTTATTTGTAATTCGGTCGGTGCGGAGCATGCGTGCCGAATAACCGCCATAACCCCACTTTATATTTTGTGTCAGGAAAGGTTTGGTTACCTCCGTTACAAAGCCCTCACGCCGATAAGTATTTAAATAGCCCAGACGAACGTCGAGAAATCGTCCGCCAATGTTTTTTATATTGTAAAAGGTCTCAACACCCAGGTAAGGTTCTTTTTCAACATGGCCAACAAACTTTACCGAAACCTCGTGACCGACCCCAAAAATGTTACGGTTGTATATCTCTAAATCACCCGAGCTGGTTCCATTCACACCTCCTGAAACCCCAAATGAAAAGCGGTCTTTGGTTAAAACCAAAACATTCACCAGCCCCGGATATATGGGATCCTGCTCTACATAAAACCGTACATCTTTTATGTATGGCAAATCCCTGATAATCCTTTCGTTTTCGTACATCAGCTCAGGTTTAAGCACGTCGCCAATTTTAAAGAGCAATAATTTACGAATGGTTTTCAGGTTCGATTTTGTATGAATTTTATTGGCTGCACGTTCGGCCCAGTGGTCGGCTGTTTTGGTAGTGTCGGAGCAGGTAGGGCCGAAAACATCAAGCGCGTTAATCTTTATTTCTGCAATAATTTTGCCTTCATATTCTTTAAAATAGTCAAGGGCAAGCGCCTTTTTGTCGACATAAGGACGGGGCGGAGTTATTATAGCGTCGTAAAGCCAGCCGGTAAGTTTGCGGCGGCTTGCCCTGTTTTCCAAACTGTCGTAAAAATGTTCTTGCTGAAGGTTGGGGGTTTGGATGACCTTAGCTGTGTCAAGCTGAGGGTCTTGTGCGTTTACAGTCGTGTTGACAAATATTGCCAACAGCATAAAACCAGTTATTATTAACGCCTTCAACTTCACCGTTTCCCCCTTTTGTTACTTCACCTGAAGAATAAGTTTTTTGAAAGTAAGAATTTTATTATTTATAGTTTTTAAATCATACTGTTAATTTACGTTAAACGGAATATGCGATGCCCCCAATCCGAGGTATCTTATTGTAAGAAATACTTGAATGCTTTATTTATTGGTGCTTGAGTTGAAAAGATTTATAGAATTACTTTTGACTTACTAAAAAAATTAACAAACATTTGCTTTTGATTTAAATATTTCTTTAAATTGCAGTCGCATTAATTAACTACACTATTCCAAAATGATCCTTCTTGAAAATATAAAAGGGAAGAAACTTACCGGTAATGCTTTAAAGAATTATCGCCGGAAAAAGAAGATTCTCAGTCTTTTATATGAAAACGACACACTGTCAGCAACATTTCTTTCCAAACAAATAGGCGTTAGTTTGCCAACGGCCATTTCTTTGCTAAAAGATTTAGGGGAAAGTAAACTGGTTGAAGTCAGAGGCAGCGGAGAGTCGAAAGGCGGACGACGCCCAACTTTATTTGGCTTGAAGCGCGACAGCATTTTTGTTATTTCGTGCGAGCTGGGGCGTTTTAACGGAAAAATTGGTGTTTATAATTCACATAACGAACTGGTTGCACCAATTACCGTTGTTGAAACATCAATTGACGATGACGACCTGGTAGATAAACTGTATGCCGAAGCCCGCCACATATTGGAAGTGAATAACATTGATTACAGCCGTGTATTTGCAGTTGGTACAGCTATGCCGGGGCTCGTTGATTCAATTAATGGAATAAACTACACGATAAAGAAAGAGGCATACCGAAATGTTGCCGATCGCTTAAGTATGAAATTCGGCAAAATGGTTTACATCAATAACGATGCCCGAATGGAAGCGTATGGCGAGTTTATTTTTGGTGCCGCAAAAGACCATAACGATGCCGTTATTATAAACTGGAACTGGGGATTGGGAATCGGGCTTATTCTTGGTGGAAAATTGTACAATGGCGCCACCGGTTTTGCCGGCGAATTGTCGCATACCAAGTTTGAAGAAGACGGCGATTTATGTATATGCGGTAAACGAGGTTGTTTAGAGACTGTAGTTTCGGCAAGTGTGCTGATTCAGCGTGCTAAAGATGCCATTTCAGCAGGAAAAATTTCGCAGCTCACCAACCGTTTTCAGTATAAAATAGAAGAACTACAACCCAAAGATGTTATCGATGCTGCAAAACTCGGCGACGAACTGGCTATAACACTTTTAAGTGAACTTGGGCAGGCTTTGGGTAAAGCACTATCAAATACCATTCAGTTATTAAATCCTGATATAATTGTTATAGGAGGAATTGTATCGCGCGCCAACCAATACATTCTTACACCTATTCAGCAAGCAATTAATCAGCACTGTTTGGAACAAATATCAGGCAACATTGAAATTGTGATTTCCGAAAACTGGGAACAATCCGGTTTATTGGGAATGACAGCAAAACTGTTTCAAAAACTATTCAGCGATATGTATAAATAATTCAAGTATTAATCTATTTCTAGTTCATTTAAATTCAAAATCTATGCGAAAGATTTTTTTGATTTTAGGAATGTGCTTTGCATTACTAGGTAGTGCATACGCGCAGCAAACGGTGACAGGAACAGTTACCGGTGACGATGGCCTCGGGATTCCCGGAGTCTCAGTAGTTCAGCAGGGAACAGGTAATGGAACCAGTACCGATATTGATGGTAATTATACCATTAGTGTTCCGGGAGATGCTGTATTAATATTTTCTTTTGTTGGAATGAAAACAATAGAAGAAGCAGTAAACAACAGATCTTCCATTGATATTACTTTGGTTACAGATGCTGTAGGCCTCGATGAGGTAGTAGTAACTGCACTAGGTATTCAGCGCGATAAAAAGTCGCTTGGATATGCAATGCAGGAGATTGGCGGAACAGAACTTGTTGACGCCCGGGAGCCGAACCTGGCAAATACCCTGTCGGGAAAAGTTTCAGGATTGCAGGTTGTAAGAGGAGCAGGTGGACCAGCCGGTTCTTCAAAAATCATTCTCCGTGGTAATAACTCGTTAACCGGAAGTAACCAGCCTCTGGTAGTTGTTGATGGAATGCCTATCGATAACTTTACTGATGGTGCACAGGTTGACATGTGGGGATCTGGTGCCGGTAGAGACTTTGGTAGTGGTATCGGAGATCTTAACCCAGATGATATTGAATCAATGTCAGTTCTTAAAGGAGCATCGGCAGCAGCGCTTTATGGTTCGCGCGCAGGTAATGGCGTAATTCTGATTGTTACCAAAAAAGGACGTAAAACAAAAGGTGCCGGTATTACAATTAATTCGAGGGTAGGATTTGAATCACTTTTAACTCAACCCGACATTCAGGATGTTTTTGGACAAGGTTCGTACGGAACATACGACAGGTTGTCTCGACAGTCGTGGGGACCTAAAGCAGAAGGACAAATGGTGGAAGATTGGCAAGGAAACCAGTCGCCTTTGCAAACTTACGATAATCTGGATAACTTCTTAAGAACAGGTATCGTATCCAATCAGAACGTTTCCTACTCGCAAATGATCAACAAAACAAATATTTTTGCTTCTTTAACCCGTTATGATAACCGAAGCGTGATTCCGGAAACACACATTGACAGAAGTACCTTTACAATGCGTGCAACAAGTTTGTTTGGCGAAAACGAAAGATGGAAATTTGACAGCAAAGCAACATTTATAAAATCGAATGCTGAAAACAGACCATTAGCAGGTATCGCTGCTCAAAACAACTCTTTTTATACCATGTACACCTTGCCGGTATCGATTGATATTAGAGACTTTAATCCATCGATTGATGAAGACGGCAACCAGATTTGGTGGGACGATGCCAGTACTCCGCAAGGAAACCCATGGTGGAATTTGCAATACGGTAAAAACAACGATACAAGAGATCGTTTGATTGGTTTTATGTCGTTGGCATATGATTTTACAGATTGGCTAAATGCTGAAATAAAAGGAGGTACAGACTATTATACCACCAAAAAGGAAGAAAAGATCCATACCGGAGGTATTGTTCGCCCATCAGGTGTTTACTCAAAGAATATCGACGAAGCATTTGAAAATAATTTCAGCTTCCTTATTAAAGCCCAAAAAGACCAACTTGTTGACCGTTTGGGTGGATTTCTTACGCTTGGCGGAAACATGATGCATCAGAAAAGTAACGGAATGGGAGGAAATTCAGGCGACCTGGTAGTTCCCAACCTATTTAGTCTTAATAATGGTGTAGATAAACCTTCTGTATCGCAAAGGTATTCAGAGAAAAAGATAAATTCGTTATACGGTGCCGTGCAACTAAGTTGGGATGGCTACGTGTTTGTTGATGCAACATTGCGTAACGATTGGTCATCAACCATGCATAAAGATAATCGATCATTTCTTTATCCATCTGTAAGCGTATCGGGTATTATTACCGACATGATTACTCAAAATGGAGGATCGGTTCCGGAATGGCTGACTTTTGCAAAAATCAGAGGTTCTTATGCTGAAGTGGGTAACGATTTGCCTCCGTACCAGTTGTATAACACTTACAGCATTGGTAAGTCAAATTCTCCACATGATCAAACTACTGCTGCTCCGGGAAGTATTTTATACGATCCGTCAGTGGTTAATGAGCTGATAAAATCTTACGAAGCAGGTATTGACTTGCGATTTGTTGACAATCGCCTGGGCTTAGACTTCACATGGTATAAAACAAATGCCACCAACCAATTGATTAACCTTCCTATGGATTCATTCAGTGGATACCAATCCAGGAAGATTAATGCGGGTAACATTCAGAATAAAGGTATTGAAATCATGTTGACAGCTGACATTTTCAGACAGAAAGGTGGTTTTAACTGGACTGTTAATGCGAATATGTCGAAAAATGAGAACAAAATTCTTGAATTGGCAGATGGTGTTGAAGAATACAGCCTGGGAACCGTTGATGACCTGAAAATTGTAGCCATGGTTGGAGGAAATTATGGTGAAATGTATGGCAAGAAAATGGTACGTGTTGATGATGAAGCCAGTCAGTACTACGGAATGGTAGTGGTTGATGAAAGTGGTTTGCCTTTAAAAGGATCTGATTGGGAATATTTGGGTAATCAGCAACCAGACTGGATGTTGGGTATAACCAATATGTTCTCGTACCGGAATGTAAACCTAAGTGTTCTTCTCGATATGAAGTTTGGAGGAAAAATATTCTCTGGTACCACCGCTTTTACACATAGTAGAGGTACAGCAGCTGCGACAGTTGTGAATGGAGAACGTGAAGATTTTGTTGTAGAAGGAGTTGTTCAAAACGAAGATGGTTCTTATGCTGTTAACGATGTGGCTGTTTCGCCGCAAGATTATTGGGGACGTGTTTCGGCAACCGGAAACCTTGGGATTACAGATGAGTTTACATATGATGCATCAAGCATTCGAATTCGAAATATAAAACTGGGCTACACTCTTCCTTCACGTTGGTTTAGTAATATTCCTATTAATGGTGCTGATATTTCTGTTATTGGAAATAATATTTGGCTGATTCATAGTGATACTCCTGGTATTGATCCGGAATCAGTTATCGGTGTTGGTACTAATGCAATTGGTATGGAGATGGGATCTCCTCCAACTATGAAGTCTTATACATTTAACGTATCACTTAAATTTTAATAGGGAGGGCGAAAAATGAAAAATATTAAAATTATACAGATAATAGTCACACTTGTGACAATCGTGTTCTTCACTAATTGTAACGATTTTGAAGAAATAAATACCAGCCCAACAGCTGTTGGACCAGATAAAGTTCAAATAGAATACTTAATCAATAATTCAATAATCAAAGCGCAGCAAAATCCGCACATTGCAGAGCGTATGTTTATTCTGAACTGGAAAGCTGCGGCACACTACGAAACAGGTGGTTATGCAATAACCGGTAGTGATATTAACGGTTGGTCGGAAGATTATTGGAAAGATTATGTGGGCAGCTGGATTAACCTGGCTCAACAGGCAATTACTCTGGGTACCGAATCAATGGAAAATGGAACTGCTTATTCGTATACCAGTAATCTGGTTCAAATTGCACGTATTTGGAGAGCATATTTGATTAGCGAGGTGAGTGATAACTTTGGTCCAAACCCATCTATTAATGCATTTCAGGGTGAAAATCCTGACTCGTATAGTTTGCAGGAAATTTACCATTTTATAATTGAAGAACTTGAAGATGCTCAAAGCAAATTAGATGTAGGTGTTGATATGTCGAGCGTTGCAAAGTACGATTATATGATGAATTTTGATGTGGTAAACTGGAAGCAGTACGCCAACTCTTTACGTTTAAGATTTGCCATGCGTTTATCAGAAGCAGAACCATCGTATGCGAAAACTGCCTTTGAAAAAGCGGTAAGTGATGCCGGAGGAATAAGTGGCTTTGTAAGCACATTAGAAAGTATGCCAACTGTGCCTGAAGATGGAGGATGGAAAGACTTAACTCGTGTGATGTCTCGCCCATGGAACCGACAGTTCTTAACCGCTACTATGTCGAATATTACGTTCGGTTTAGGAGGCGTTCCTTCTCGTGATCTTGCAACTGTTTCAGGAACATCGGTATACAATCTAAGCGCTGAAATATTTGATGAACACGAAAAGTCGGTGCACGACTATTTAGGACTTTATATGCCAGATAATATTGCAACAGCAGTAAACAATCCGGCAAAAGGGCATTTTTTCGATGGAATTCCTGATAAAATTGATCCAAGGATTCTTAAGATGTTTGCCATCCCTGGTTATGATGATGGTACGGTTATGTTTAGATATGATCCTTCAGGAGATGCGTATACTGTAAAAACCTGGAATACGGATAACGATACTGCGACTTTTAATGTGCGCTACAGCTTCAATACTTTTACAAATGGTGATGTAGGTGAAAAAGGATCAAGGACTGATAAATTATATTGGTCTTATAATCAGCCGCACATTTCAAATGTATACCATGAGGGCCCAACAGAGCGTGTTTGGTTCGGACCATGGGAAACGTATTTTCTTCTAGCTGAAGCTGCTTCGTATGGATGGAGTGCAGCTGGAACAGCGAAGGAACATTATGAAAATGGTGTGCGAATAAGTTTTGACTATCATGGGTTATCACAATTTGCTGATGATTATCTGGCTTCAACAGCCTTTAGTAGGGCCGGAACATCTGTAAATTTTGATCATACCGATGAGGCAACTAGTTATACGATTAATAATTATGATCCGTATAATGAAACTGCAGGAACTGTAACTTACGAATATCCGGAGAATTTTGGATCGGCAACTAATAACGATGTTTTATCAAAAATTATCACACAAAAGTATATTGCCAATTGCCCATGGCAGCCGCTTGAAGCCTGGAATGACCATAGAAGGTTAGGATTACCTTTCTTTGTGAATCCGGCAGCAGAGAATATTCTACCGAATTTACCTGGAGCAACTCCAACTGGTGTGCTTGTTAGCAAACAAGAGTTTTTTCCGCAACGATTACGTTATCCAATTTCACTACAGAATACTAACCCTGATAGTTATAATCAGGCATTGCAATTCTTAGGTGGTGAGGATTTGGTAACTACTCCGCTATGGTGGGCAAAACAGTAACACTGTTTTAGTCCGATTAAATTAAATAGTTTGGTTAGGTTAAACCGTCGTTCATTTAGTTGAACGGCGGTTTTTTTGTTTAACGATTAAGGGTATTTCTGAAGTCAGTTGTCTGGAACAAAACGATGGTTAGTTTTTATCATAGATAAAGCGTTTGATTAGTAAACCGCCGGTGAAAATATCGGCGGTTTTTCAATTGGAACGAAATTTGCAGGAAACAATCGAACAACAGAAAACAGTTCAATCCTATTGCAAAGAGTAATAGAGTGAGTAAAAAAGAAAGGGCAGTAATTACTGCCCTTTCGAATGTATGGTAGGTTCTGTTTTAAACATCAAGTTGCCCTTCGGCGTTGGCATTCGTCAGGTTTCTTACTTTGGTGGTTCCACCGCCTGCCAAAGTAAGCTCAACCGGCTTATTGGTTTTCCAGGCTCCGCGTGTAAAATCGGGCACTTCAATAGGTGCCGATCCGTTGGCAATCGACCACTCGCTTAGCGGAGTTATCGAACTCCACGCTGCCGCATCATAAACATCCATATCCACCGGAAGTCCGTTGCGCAAACAATCAATCAGGCGCCAGTCCATAATAAAATCCATTCCGCCGTGGCCACCAACTTGTTTGGCCATTTCACCAACACGTTTTATAATTTCCGGTTCGTATTTTTCGCGTAGCTCTTCCATTCGGGCTTCGTCAACCACATCATGACCAAAAGCAATGTGTTGAAGTGGCCATTTTTGGGCAAAACATTTTGTCCCGCTCAACATATGAATACGCGAATAGGGGCGTGGCGAAGAAACATCATGTTGAATAAGAATAGTGCGACCTTTATTGGTGCGAATCATTTGCATATCCATGTTGCCGCGCATGTCCATTCCTACAAATTTTTCGAAAAACGGATCTTCCTTGGCTTTTTCTTCAATGCGGTTTTTCAGTGTGAAATCGTCAGAGATCATCGCTGTCAGGTAATCCATTTTGTCGCCACGGTTAATGTTCATCGCCTGGCAAATTGGCCCCAGTCCATGCGTTGGGTAAACATTCGCTTTACGCTGGTTTTCGTATAAACGCCACATTTTTGTGTAGGCACCATCAGTCATCTTTTCATCTTGTGGCTTGTTAAAATGCCAGTAATCCAAATCATGGATATAAGCACCTTCACCATGAATCAAATCGCCAAAAACACCCTGACGAACCATGTTTAGTGTAAGTAATTCAAAAAAGTCGTAACAGCAGTTTTCCAGAATCACACAGTGTTTTTTTGTGCGCTCCGAAGTTTCCACCATTTGCCAGCATTCGTCCATGGTTTTGGCAGCCGATACTTCAAGCGCCGCATGTGCACCGCCTTCCATAGCTGCCAGGCCAACAGGTACGTGCCATTCCCATGGCGTGGCTGTGTAAACGAGGTCGCAAAGGCCACTGTCGCAAAGTTTTTTAAACTCGTTTTCGTCGCCAACAAACTCTTTTGCTTTTGGTAAGCCGGCCTCGCTAAGAATTTTCTGAGCACCATCAACAGCAGCCTGGCGAATATCGCACAAAGCTGTTATTTCAACGCCCTCAATATAGGTCATTCGTTTTACGGCACCTGAGCCGCGATCGCCAATACCCACAAATCCTACACGCACTTTATCGAGTTTTGGTGCGGCATAACCACACATATTAAACTGTTGCGGATTGTTGTTTACGGCTGCATCTTTTATAAACTGCATGGCCGATGGCTCTGCCTGTGGCTGACTGCATGATGTTAGCCCACCGGCTGCAATTCCTGCTCCAACTGCACCGGTTACTTTAAAGAAATCTCTGCGGTTTGTTTTCATTTTTAGTTTCGACTTGTATATTAGTTTTGAAAAAATTACTAAAGATGTTTAAAAGAAAATAAAAATATAATAAAAGACAAGAAGAACAATCAGAAAGGTGAGGCGATTATAAAATCATTCCTTTTTTACTTATATTCGACAACGTATTTCTGTACCAGATCAAAAATATGTTTTATTTGAAATACTCGCTTAGTCTAACTAAAATCAATTAACATGAAACGTTTTCTGTTTTTATGCGCATTCTTAACTGCTTTATTAGTGTCGGAGGCGCAGGAAAGTGTAACCAAACAGGGTTGGAATTTTGGAGCATTGCCGGCCATTACTTTCGATACCGACCTTGGATTTCAGTACGGAGGTTTGGTAAATCTTTACCATTATGGCGACGGAAGCCGCTACCCCAAGTACGATCACAGCATTTATCTCGAAGTGTCTCGATTTACAAAAGGAAGCGGGATTAACCGTTTTAATTACGATTCGGATAAACTGATTCCCGGACTGCAAACATCGGTTGATATTAGTTACCTGAGCGACCGCGCATACGATTTCTACGGGTTTAACGGTTACGATGCCGTTGTAAACAAAGACTGGTATGATGATGAAGCAGCGGATTACAGAACCCGGATGTTTTACAAATACGACCGCAAACTATTTCGTTTTAAAGTTGATTTGCGCGGAGACCTGGCCGGAGAAAAGTTTGACTGGGTTGGTGGTTTTAACCTCCTGAATTTTAAACTTGGCTACGTTGATATTGAGAAGCTGAATAAAAATAAGGACGATGAAGATATGCTTCCGCCACATGACGAGGCCCCGGGGCTGTATGAAATATACCGGGATTGGGGAATTATTTCGGATGAAGATGCCGACGGTGGTTTTGTGCCAACGGTAAAAGCAGGTATTGTTTACGATACCCGCGATAATATACCTAACCCGATGAAAGGAATGTGGACCGAAGCTGTTTTACTGGGGTCGCCCGAGTTTTTGGGAGGTGAGCATAGTTTTACCAAACTAAGCCTTATTCACCGCCAGTATTTTACCCTGATTCCTGATGATCTTTCTTTTGCTTACCGCCTGGCTTACCAGACAACGCTTACCGGAGATGTGCCTTTTTACTACCAAACACAATTGATTACTTCGGTAATGAAAAGTTCCACTTCCGAGGGATTGGGAGGCGCCAATTCATTACGCGGAATATTACGAAACCGGGTTGTTGGCGATGCTGTATTTTTAGGAAATGTTGAAGCGCGCTGGAAATTTGCCCGTTTTCAGTTTATGAACAACAACTTTTATATGGGACTAAATGCTTTTGCTGATTTTGGCCGTGTTACCAATAAAATTGATGTTGATAAGAGTAACATAATTGTTCCGGCCATTTATCCGAGTCCTTTAGATAGTTATTTCGATAACGGTGCCGAAGCCATGCACTATTCATTTGGTTTAGGTCTGCGTGCGGCAATGAACGAAAACTTTATTATTCGTTGCGATTACGGTATGGCTGCCGATGAACGAGATGGCGATTCAGGTATTTACATCGGCTTGAACTACTTATTTTAATCGTTTCTGCAGGTTTTCATTTTGCTGCTGAAAGGTGGTTTTTTATCTCAACGACAAAAAGCCACATCTCAACGAAAAAATTCTTTTGCACGGTTAAAGTCCTGTAAATTTGAGTAGAAATTAAAAAACAATCAAAATGAAAACACGTAATGTTCTGCTCATTGCAATAATTACTCTTCTGTTGTCGGGGTGTGTGGTTTACTCGTTTTACCCTTTGTATACCGAAAGTGATCTGTTTGAAAACGATTTGCTGTTGGGCGAATGGTTTGAAGACGATGATAACGATGTTGTTTTTAGTGGTTCTGACGATTCGTGGAATTTCACTCATCCGTTTGTTGGAGATATAAAAGACAGTATACGCAACAAAAAAAGCTACGTACTTAGCCTTACTTCCACAGAAAATGGCATAGTGAAAGAATCGAAATTTGCAGTGCACGTGATTAAACTGGCCGATGAATATTTCCTGGATTTTTACATTGAAGATTACGGTGACGACGATAACATTACCTTAGCCGACCTGCACCTGGTGCCGGTACATACTTTTGCCAAACTATCCGTTTCCGACGATAAACTCGAAATCCGTTGGTTTGATCCGGAGTGGCTGGAAGATTTGATTAAGGAAAACAAGATTAGAATTCATCATGAAGACAACGGCGATTATATTTTACTCACCGCCAAACCTAAGGAATTGCAAAAATTTGTAAGCAAATATGTGGATTCGGAAGAGGCTTTTGAAGATGGATTAGAAGTAGAGTTGTTTCGAAAAAAATGAACAGCTACTTAAAAATCACACTTGGGCGGCTCATAAAAAACAGGGTGTTACAACATATCCTGTTTTGGTGTTTATCGTTTTTAATACTGATGAATGTGTTAAAAGTGTCGGCCGAAGTTAAACAGATCGACCTAATTTACACGGCTGTTTTCCACCTGCCCATTGTTTGTGTGGTTTACCTGAATTTAAAACTGCTTTTTCCGCTACTTTGGGAGCGTGGCAAATATTTTGGCTACGCTGCCGCTGTAATTGCCGCAGTTGTTTTTGGGGCGGGTTTTTACCTGCTTTTATTCGACAAGCTGATCGATCACATTTTCAAAGGTTACTATTTTATTGCTTACTACAGTTTTTGGGATATTTCGCTGTTCTTTGCCATTTATCTGTTTATCTCCGGTTTATTGCACCTGGCTCGTGGATATTTCCGTGCAGAAGAACTGGAAAAAGAAAAATCGCAGGCAGAGCTAAAGGCTTTGAAGTCGCAGATCAACCCGCATTTTCTTTTTAATTCGCTGAATAGTATTTACAGCATGGCCCGAAAAGAAGCGAAAGAAGTGCCGGAAAAAATCGTTCAGCTCAGTGATTTAATGCGTCATATTATTTACGAGTCGGATGCTGATTTTATTGCGCTTGAAAAGGAAGTGGAAATGCTGCAGAATTATATTGATATGCAGAACCTCCGGTCGGGAAAAAACAAAATTGTATTCAATACCATTGGCGATATTAAAGGTAAAAAGATAGCACCTCTGTTATTTCTTCCTTTTGTGGAGAACAGCTTTAAACACGGAATGAAAGGTGGGGCCGATAATGCTTTTGTAAACATTAATATTGAAGTAGTGGGGAAGGTTCTTCACTTCGAGGTTGAAAACAGTAAAGGACAGGCAAACGATCCACTTTTGGAGAAATACCATGGCATTGGAATCGACAATGTGAAAAAACGCCTGGAAATGATCTATCCCAATCAACACAAGCTGATGATTTCGGACAACGAAGAAACATTTAAAGTACTTTTACAGGTGCATTTGAACTAATTGGTCATGGCAAAAACAAAAACCTTAAACTGTATTATTGTCGACGATGAGCCTTTATCGCAGGATGTGATCCGCGATTTTGTTGAGGCCTGTCCGGAACTGGAACTTGCGGGCGTTTGTAACGATGCACTCGAAGCCGGTCAGTTGTTAAAAGAGAAACACATTGACTTACTGTTTTTAGATATAAACATGCCCAAATTAAGCGGAATTGGTTTTGTGAAAAGCCTAAAAGAACCACCGCTGTTTATTTTGGTTACTGCCTATCCCGAATTTGCTCTGGAAGGTTTTGAGGTTGATGCGGTGGACTATTTACTAAAACCGGTTTCGTTCGAACGGTTCCGAACGGCGGTGAACCGGGCACTCGAACGTTTTTCTTCACGCACAGAGAACATCGGGCAACATTTAATGGTACGTGCCAATAAAAAGGATTACCGGCTTAATTTCGACGAAATAATTTACCTGGAAGCGCAGGGTGATTATGTACGTTTTGTTACCGAAACACAATCGTTATTGGTACACGGACGGTTTAAGGATTTTATTGAGCAATTACCGGAAAACCGATTCGCCCGCATTCATAAATCGTATGTGGTTTCGCTTGCTAAAGTGGTTTATTTAGAGGGGAACAGTGTAAAACTCGCCGATGTAAAACTGCCGGTTAGTTTAAGTTTTAAAGAGGCGTTTGTATCAAAACTAAACGCATAAAAAAAGACACAAACCAAAAGGAATGTGTCTTTCTGTAAATATCTTTTCTTGCTAGAATTTAAATCCTAAAGTAAACATTACGTCGTGAGTTAAACCATCAAAACTGGCGGCTTCCGGTACAGGGTAGTAACCTGATGATGGTGCGCTGTATGGAAGTTCGTATTCCATCATATCGGTTAAACGATAGGCAATATCAAAAGTGAAACTGCCAAAACGGTAACCTAAACCTGCTGTGTAAACACTCAATTCGTCGTTCGATTTAAATTGATCGTTTCCTAACGATGTTGATTTGTATGCTGTTGGATAATACTCGTAACCGGCACGCAAACTTAAGTTGTCGGTTGCACGCAGTTCGCCACCTACACGGATGTTGCCAACCGATTTGTAGGCATCCTTAATCTCCTGGTTTTCGGTAGAGAATCCGTAGCCATCGCCACCTCTTCTGAGTTTTGCCGTTGAATAATCAACATATTCGTAATCAACACTGATCAATCCTTTCTTTGCAATTACAAAAGCTCCGCTAAATGTAGCACGAAGTGGCGTATGCAATTGATAATCGTAATTGTTTAACGGCGATAACGCTTCTTCATTCACAATTCCGTCTGAGAAATCATTTGTGGCATACATTTCTGTGTGGAAGAAATCGTGCATATCATAAAACGTAGGTGAATGGATTGATGCACCCAAACGAACTTCGTTAATAGGTTTGTAGATAATGCCGAATTTAAAGTTGTATCCTGTTCCAGTAGTTCTCAAATAATTGTTGAACTGTAAACTTTCGAAATTAGGGATATCTCCTTCATCCCATTCTTCGTAAGTGCTCGATTCTCGGTAATATATATCTGTCACCCCCAATGTAGCCCCCAAATAAACTTTATGGTTGAAGTTTAATCCTACAGCAAAGTTGTATTCATCAATCGCTCCCTCACGCGAGATGCTTTTACGTTGTGCCACCGGGTGATTCTGAATATCGTCAACGTAGGGATTAATTTGTATATCGCTTCTCCAAGTTTCTGAATTTTCTTCTTGGTATATTAAATCGACACCTCCAAACTCAGCAATTGCCAAGTCATCATAAAATGGATATGTACCTGGATCAACATATGGATTTTCTCCATTAGAGTTTTCAATCCAGGAATCTAAAATCGAACTAGTAACTCCTGAAGCTCCTATCATCGAGTTGCTGTTGAAATCCTTCAATCGGTTATAGCCAATTCCAAGGTTAACGCTGATCAAACCAACATCGCTACGCGAAGCCGTTGGAATAACTGTTACATAGCTCAGGTTATTTAAAGCAACGTTGTACTTGTTATCTTCCATTAAGGTATTCATATAGTTACCTTCCGTATTGCCATAAGTGAATTTTGGCGTAACGGTTAATTCCGACGATCGGTAAACTCCCAAACCGGCAGGATTAATACTGATAGAGGTAAAATCTCCGCCTAATGCTCCAAATGCATTACCCATTGCTCCGGCACGGGCGGTTCCGCTAACTTGAGTGTTGGAATAACGAAGTGCATCGAGCAAGTCTTGTGCCTGCATAAAAAAGGGCATAAATAGAGCCAGTAATAGTATGCTGAAATATTTTTTCATGGCAAATAGTTTTTGTCGTTAATGATCTTTAATACTATCTTCTTCCACCACCACTACGTGATGAACCTCCTGAGCTTCCTGACGAACTGCCACTGCTTCTGGAACCGCCGGAAGAGCTGCCGCTGCTTCTGTAACTGCTACTGCTGCCACTGCTTCTGTAACTGCTGCTGCTACTGCTTCGGGTAGGAGAGCTGCTGTATGTGCTGCTTGATTTGGTAGAAGACGGTGCACGATATGACCGTGAAGAGCTTCCGCTACTTGAACTACGGTTGTAAGTAGAACTTGAACGATATGATCTGTTGTAAGTTGAAGTCGATTTTGGTGTCGTGTAATCTGAACTTGATCGATTATTGTTCGAAGTAACTACCCGTGGTTTTGTGTAGTTTGTACGTGCATCGCTACTTGGTCGTGTATAGCTTCGGGTTGTTGTTGCCGAACCCGGACGCGTGTAGCTTTGCGTACGTGTTGTAGCCGATTTTGAAGTAGTTGTAGCCGGACGAGTAGTTGCACTCGTTGTTCTTCGTTGTTCGGTTAAAACTCTTGCGTTATTTGTTCGCGATCTGTCGGATGTAGCCCTGGTTCTGTCGGTAGTTCCCGATTTGGTTACAGTGCTTGATCCGCGTCGGTTGTTACTAGCCGAAACTGCTGCTGCAGATGATGATCTGCGGCTTGCATCTCCACGGTATACATTGGTACCTGTTGAACGGCGTTGGCCATAAGCATAACCTCTTCCGTAATCGTTGTAGTAACCGCCGCCGCCGTAATAGCCGCCGCCGTACCAGCCACCATAGTAGCCTCCGCCGTACCATCCACCGTAGTATGGTGGGTAATAACCATAGCCCCAGCCATAATATGGGTAATTCCAACCCCAACCCCAGCCGGAATAGAATCCACCCCAGCCAAGCGACCAGCTAAGTGACCATGAAGGGTAGTACCATGACGAGTAATAATAAGGATCGTAGTAAAACGGATCGTAATAACTCCAACTGTCCCAATAGAACGGATCGTAGAAGGACGGACGGTGGAAACGACGGATACGGTAAGCGTAATCCAGTTCGTCGCCATCGTAATAGTTGTTTATTACGTATTTCATTTCATCGTCGTTGTAGTATACTGTTGTGTCGCTGCCTTCCAGTTCCATTTGGTCCATGTTGTAGCGCAACACATCGGCATCTTCTTCCGAGCCTTCGAAAATATAGTTGTTCATGGTATTGGTACCATCTTCCCCTTTTTCAATATTGCTGATGATCATGGTGTTGGCCGATTTCTCAACCGGTTGTTCCACAACCTCTTCAACTGCTATCGGAGGAGGAACATCACCCGGATTAAAGTAGATGTCGTCGGAATACGTACCAGACACATATCCTCCCGTCGTACAAGCTCCAAGAATGATAGCCAGTAATCCTAAAAATGTTAATCTTGATTTCATAAGGTATCCTCCGTTTATTTAATGTCAATAATAATTACTTTCTTTGTAAGCTCAAAATTTATAGTAGTAAAAACAAAATCTATACCAAATATTAGATTATGGCGAAAGAATTGACCTCGCGTAGCGAGAATTATTCACAATGGTACCAGGATTTGGTGATTAAAGCAGACCTCGCTGAGAATTCGGCAGTTAGGGGCTGTATGGTGATTAAGCCTTATGGCTACGCCATTTGGGAGAAAATGCAGGCCGAGCTCGACCGTATGTTTAAAGAGACCGGACACGTTAATGCTTATTTCCCGCTTTTTATACCAAAATCTTTTTTTAGTAAAGAAGCCGATCACGTTGAGGGCTTTGCAAAAGAGTGTGCAGTAGTTACACACTACCGATTAAAGAACGATGAGGAAAATGGCGGTGTGGTTGTTGACCCGGATGCCAAACTGGAAGAGGAACTGATTGTACGACCGACTTCTGAAACCATAATCTGGAATACGTATAAAAACTGGATACAGTCGTACCGCGACCTGCCAATTCTGGTTAACCAGTGGGCCAATGTTGTGCGTTGGGAAATGCGTACGCGTTTGTTTTTGCGTACTGCCGAGTTTTTGTGGCAGGAAGGTCACACGGCTCACGCCACTAAAGCTGAGGCGATTGAGGAGACCGAAAAAATCATTAATGTATATGCTGATTTTGCTGAGAATTTTATGGCTGTTCCGGTTGTAAAAGGTTTAAAATCGGCCAACGAGCGTTTTGCCGGTGCTTTGGAAACGTATTCCATTGAGGCACTAATGCAGGATGGAAAAGCATTGCAGTCAGGAACTTCACACTTCCTGGGGCAGAATTTTGCCAAAGCTTTTGATGTAACTTTTGCCACAAAAGAAGGAAAAGAAGATTACGTTTGGGCAACATCGTGGGGTGTTTCAACCCGTTTGATGGGAGCGTTAATTATGGCGCACTCTGATGACAATGGTTTGGTACTGCCCCCAAAATTAGCGCCTTACCAGGTGGTAATTGTTCCGATTTACCGGAAAGAGGAACAACTAGCTGAAATCACTGAAAAAGTGGATGAGATTATCGCCAAACTGAAAGCAAAAGGTATTTCAGTAAAGTACGACGACCGTGATACACGTAAACCGGGATGGAAATTTGCTGAATACGAATTAAAAGGTGTTCCGGTACGTTTGGCAATGGGACCACGCGATTTGGAGAACGGAACAGTGGAAGTTGCCCGTCGTGACAACCTGACAAAGGAAGTTACTTCGCTTGACAATATCGACGAGTACGTAGAAAATTTATTGGAAGACATTCAGAAAAATATTTTCCAGAAAGCTTACGATTACAGAGCTGAAAATACCCGCAAAGTGGATACCTGGGAAGAATTTAAAGAAGTACTGAAAACAAAAGGTGGTTTTATTTCGGCACACTGGGATGGAACACCAGAAACCGAGGATCTCATTAAAAACGAAACCAAGGCAACTATTCGTTGTATGCCTTTGGAATACGAAGAGGAGGAAGGAAAGTGTATTTACTCGGGTAAACCTTCAAAACGCAGGGTATTGTTCGCATTGGCTTACTAATTCCTTAAAATGAATTAATACTGGAAACATTTCAGTATCGACAATATTAGATAGCAGCTCAAAAGGGCTGCTTTCTTTTTTTTCTGTAATTGTGTACATTTAATACCGATTTAACAACAAAATGTCGCATTCTTTCACTGCGTTCCGAATGCTCCTTTGTTGTAGTATCGGCATTAACCATTGTAATCGTTAAATTTTGATATAGCAATCTAACGAACAATTGGTATAAAAGTTAATATTTACACGCTATGACTGAAAAAGAAGTTCGGGCTTCGTTCCTTGAAGCACTGGTTATCAAATCAACCGTAAAAGAGCAGGTTTACCAAAACACCCGGTTAACTTTTACCATCCTCAAGAAGGTGTTGAATCAGCTTGAAAAAGACTACCTAAAGGCGGTAAAAGGAAAGGTGCCCGATGTGGCTTTGCCGCAATATAACGACAGGGGGCCGTTTGAAGTGGAGTTTAAAGTTGGGGGCGATCTGTTGATATTTAGCATGCACTCCAATGTTTTCGAGTTCGACGATAAACACCCGGTGTGGAAAACAAAATACATCGAAGAAGATTCGCTGCGTTCGTATTGCGGGGTGATTAACATTTATAATTTTCTGGCCGACTCGTTTAAATACAATCGCGTAAACGATCTTGGGTATTTGGTTGCACGCATTTTTATAAACAAAGACAAACACTTTTTCGTTGAAGGGAAACGACAGTCGGACGAAGTAGTGAAAGATTTTGCCATTGATACCATTTCTCCCGGACTTGTTCGGCAGATTGTTGAAACGGCTATTCAGTATAGTATTGAGTTTGATGCATTGATGCCGGTTTACGACCAGGTGAAAATGGCTACTGTTGATCAGATGATGCAAAAAATCAGTCATTCGAAAATGGTAACGGGTAAACGTCTTGGATTTGCTTTTAATTCAGATGACGTTTAAAAGTTTTGTCAGTTTTTAGAGTGTGTAAAAAATATAAATTTGCACATCAAGTTGAAATTAGAATATTAAAAAGTCATATCAGAGAATGGAAAAAGTAGTAGAACGATTTATCAATTACGCAAAACAATACACCACTTCCGATCCGAAAAGTAAATCGTACCCAAGTACCGACCGTCAACTGGTTTTTATGAAAAAGCTGGTTGAGGAGTTGAAAGTTATTGGGTTAAGCGATGTGGAAATGGACAAATACGGTTATGTAATGGCCACCATTCCGGCGAAAGGAGTTAGCGACTGCCCGGTGGTTGGATTTATTGCACATGTTGATACCAGTCCTGATTTTTCGGGAGAAAGTGTGGAACCGCAGATTCTGGAGAACTACGATGGCTGCACCGTTTATTTGAAAAACGGTGTTTGTATAGATCCCAAGCAGTTCCCGGAGCTGTTAACTTACAAAGGACAAGATATTATTACTGCCGATGGAACAACGCTTTTAGGTGCTGACGATAAAGCAGGTGTAGCCGAAATTGTTACCGCTGCGGAGCAGTTGCTAAATTCGCCTGATATAAAGCACGGGAAGATCCGCATTGCTTTTACGCCCGACGAGGAGATTGGTAAAGGAACCGACTTTTTTGATGTGAAGAAATTCGGGGCCGACTTTGCCTACACGCTCGATGGCGGCGAAATTGGCGAGCTGGAGTATGAAAACTTTAATGCCGCCGGAGCTACTATTAAAATTAAAGGTTTGAGCGTACACCCGGGTGCAGCAAAAAATAAAATGATAAATGCTTTGCTGGTAGCACATAAATTAATTGCCATGTTGCCACCAACACAGCGTCCGGAACATACCGAGAAATATGAAGGTTTTTACCATCTCTTATCCATGAATGGTGGGGTAGATGCAGCAGAATTACTGTACTTTATCCGTGATCACGATAAAACCAAATTTGAAGAGAAAAAGCAGTTTCTTACTGAAGTGGTGAATTTGATCAATACCGAATACGGAAGCGAAGTTGTGGAGATGGAAATGGCCGATCAGTACTACAACATGCGCGAAAAGGTGGAGCCCGTAAAATACATTATTGATATTGCCGAAAAGGCCATGATTGACGCCGGTGTGGAGCCCAAAATAAAAGCCATTCGTGGTGGTACCGATGGCGCACGACTTTCGTACGAAGGACTGCCTTGCCCGAATATTTTTGCCGGTGGTCATAATTTTCACGGGCCGTTTGAGTTTGTACCAATTCCGTCAATGTTAAAATCGGTTGAGGTGATTCTGAACATTGCGCAGGCGGTTGGAAAAGTGAAAAAGTAGAATAACGGCAATCGTATAAAAGCAGTCCATGTTCGATCAATTCATCATCAATAGTAAAGAAAAGCAGCTGATAAAGCCCGGGCAAAAAATATTGCTGGCTATTAGCGGTGGGATCGACAGCATGGTACTGCTGCATTTATTCGAGCGCTCGGAATTTGAATATGGCATTGCCCATTGCAATTTCAGGTTGCGTGGTGATGAGTCGGATGGCGACGAGGCTTTTGTGCGCGAGCAGGTTGAGCAACACGGAACTGCTGCTCATTTTGAAACGTTCGACACCATCGAATACGCATCGCTTAAAGGCATATCTATTGAAATGGCGGCACGCGAGTTACGTTACGGATTTTTCGAGCGCATCCGCAAAGAGTATGAATACGACTGTATTGTAACGGCACATCACCAGGACGATCTGATCGAAACTTTCTTTTTAAACCTGTCAAGGAAAACCGGCATAAAAGGGCTTACCGGGATAAAAGAGAAAAAGGGAAAACTGATACGTCCGCTTTTGTTTGCAAGTCGAGAAGACATTGAAAAATACGCTGCTGAAAATTCTATTTCCTATCGTGAAGATTCTTCGAACAACGAAGTAGTTTTCCAACGAAACTTTTTGCGGCATAAAATTCTTCCTTTGTTTTCGGAGTTAAATCCGGCTTTTAAAAAGAATTTCATGGCCAGTGTCGACAATCTAAAAGTGGCATACGATGTATATAAGGATGCTGTTGGTGATGAAATACAGGCGGTATTGACCAAAGATAAAGAGCAGTCGGTGATTTCAATTCCGGCATTGCAAAACGCGTCGCATCCAAAGACTGTTTTGCTGGAGATACTTTCGGGTTATGGTTTTAACGCCAGTGTTGTTGACTCGGTTTTTCAAAGCCTGGAAACACATTCAGGAAAACAGTTCTTTTCGAAAACTCACAGGCTGGTGAAAGACCGCGATGCTTTTTTTATCCAGGAACTCACAAATGATGAAGATCGTGTGTATTACATCGAAGAGGACGACATGGAGTTATTTGCTCCTTTCAATATCTCGATTGAGCGTTTGGATGCCAACGACTTTTCGATCATTAAAGATCCAACTATTGCCTGTATCGATCTGGATGAGGTACAATTTCCGTTGTTAATGCGAAAATGGCAGCAAGGCGATTATTTTCAACCACTTGGTATGACCGGATTTAAAAAGGTAAGCGATTTTTTTATCGACCGGAAAATGCCATTGCACGAAAAGGAAAATACCTGGCTGTTGTGTAGCGGTAAAAAAATAGTTTGGATTATGGGGCAACGACTTGACAATCGTTTTAAAGTAACACCATCAACAAAACATGTACTAAAAATTGTAATGGGGTAGAAGCCCTGTATGCGTTATCAGGTATACAGTACCAAGTATCTAGTATCAAGTATCCAGCATCCAGTTGAGCGAAGCGAAATCCCGACCGTAAGCGTCGGGGCATCCAGCATCCAATCCCTGAGGGGCACAAAGCATGCCCCTGTTTTTACAAAGCCATCCCCAAGGGGCACGGAACAATCCCCAGGGGGCATAGAATGCGCCCCATGTTTCGAATAAAGATCCCCAAGGGGCATAAAGCATGCCCCCGTTTTCGCAAAGCCGTCCCCAAGGGGCACGGAATAATCCCCAAGGGGCACATAACGCGCCCCTGTTTTCATATAACGATCCCCAAGGGGCACAAAGCAAAAAAATAGGGGCACAGGCTTTGCCCCAAGGGGCAAGATGTGAAAAACCAGGGGGAAATTGTAAAATTCCGGGGGACATAGTTGGATTGCAAAAGGCACAAAATGCCAAATTTACTCCCTTGAGTGCAATGCTACCCGGTTGCCCTCGGTATCGATAAGCAAGGCCATAAAACCGTAATCGTCCGAGATTTTTGTTTTGGGCTGTAGCACCTGACCTCCGGCTTCTTCAACGCGCGAAAGTTCGTTATTCAGATCGCCCGAGTGTGCCGTAAAATAAATAACAACACCATCGGCCGATGGCTTATAAAATTCGGGGTGGCATACCAGCGATCCGGCGGAACCGTAGCTTTCATCTGTCATTGGGAACCACGCCATATCCAGCGGTCCCATTTGGTTACGATCGAGTTTGATGTCCAATACTGTTTCGTAAAATTTTATGGCCCGGTCCATGTCGGTTACCGGTACTTCAAACCAGCCTACTGCGTTACTTTGCATAATCGTTCATTTAAAAGGTTGTTGATGTAAAACGCAAATCAGGACAGTAAGGTTTAGTTGGTGGTATTATTTATTGCTCGTGGAGTTAATTGTAAAATGATGATCGAAAGAGTAAGGAGGTGTTTTGCGAAAGGGCATCAATTAGAAAGTACTTTCTCCGATATGGGAATGGGTTTTCAACACGGATATTTTCTTTGAACAAAAAGGTAATAAAAAGAAAATTCCCTCCAGTTACCTGGAAGGAATCGCCTTATAATTAAGATTTAGTTGGTTTGGGAGCGTTATACGATTTTCTTATTTATTCTTTCTCGAAACGTATGTTTGCGAAATAATAAACCAAATCAACTGGCGGATTGAAATCAACCCAGGGTTCTCCTCCAATGTTGAGTACAATAACCCTGTTGTGTCTGTTCATCGCCTCAGATAAATCCAGGGTAATTTCAGTCCATTGGTTAAGTTCATTATCCGGAATATAGAAACGAGGTATTTCCCAGTACTCTTGTCCGTAATTACTATTGCCTCCAAATGACCACATGCTATTCATGATTCGTGGCCATAATCTTTTGAAAGGTTCATAAGTACCAACAAGATCACTCTCTTTCGGAGTATAAACACTAAATTTTAAGTATTTATATTCTTCAACATTAAACTGGTACTCTTTTGGCAATGCAAAAACAAACGATGCACTTGTTCTTCTTGGAATGATTTTATAGATATTTTCCAGTCCGTCTCCTGCAGGAGCATCTGTTGCCGGATACTCGTAATCCAACCACCAGTTCCAGTCCTGAACGATACCATCTAAATGGAATTGGTTATCAAGCAATACCGACTGAGGTGTTTCAACCATTTCCACCACGCCACTTTCAACATAAGGAGCTAGCAAATCATCCAATCCCATTGAATGTGGATAATAGTAAACTTTGTCAAGAATACCTGCTTCTAAAAGGTCTTTTAGTGCTTGTTGGTCACCCGAAGATATGTTTCCGGCTTTTCTTATACACGGAGAATAATCACCTCCACCAACAACATCCTGAATGGTGTTCCTGTCGTATGCCAGCTCAGGCAATTTAAATAAATCGCTACCCGTTAGATCCAGTACTTTCAAATTTGGAAAGTAAAAGATATCCTGAAGCGAATTTGCATGAACAGGGTATACCAGTTCTTCAATATCAGAAACTCCATCAGCAGTAAAAACTGTTACACCATTTGCTTGTAGTATGTCTCTCTCTGCCGGAGAAAATTCTGACGAGCTCGTTGGCATATTGATTGATAGTACATCATTGAAGATAACGGTATCCAGAATAGGCGTGCGGTTAACAATAGGAACTATTTTGTATTCCATGTCAATGTTAACAGGTTCTCCTGCTTCGAGATTTCCTACAAAAAACCGTGAATCTTCACCTCTTTCTCCACTTTGTGTTTCGCCGTTCTTATCAGAGTAGCTAAATTTTAAACCATAGTAGTTCATTAGCACTGATGATATTCCGTTAGGCCAATCTACAACTGCAGCCGAAGGCGAGGCCATTACTCGTGGTGGACTAACTGCAACGCGGGCTAAATCGGTATTGGTATATGGAATCAATGCAATTTCCTGAGGAACAGATTCGTTACCGTAGGCATCAACCGTAGTTATATTGAAACGATAAAGTTTCGATTGGGTAAGTCCTGTAATATTTACCCACGACACCAAAGAGTCAATAATGATTTCCTGATCGTCGTATGTAATTTTGGTTTTTTCAGCTTTTCCCAATTTTATTTGGCTACTTGGAATCCGGCCGGCACTCATCAGGTCAATCTCAACCCTTTCAAATCCGATATAACCAATAACGGTATCGTATTTGGCAGGGTAAACAACTTCACCTTCATACATTTCCTGCTTTTCGTACATGTCTTCGCATGACCACATAAAAGCAACTAAAATTAGTAGTGATAATATTATATTTCTCATATGTTCAGATATTTTTATTCATTGTTAGATAAAACTAACTGCCACTTTTTTTACCGTAATATGTAATTTCAGACAAACAGTTTCCATTATCGAGCGTATAGTTTCCTCCAAAACCTTTTACCGCCCTGTAGCGCACCCAACGCGTAGGTTTTGTATATTGAGGATCATCAGGGAACATGTAGGCCATATCGCCCTCTTTTCCTTGTTTTACGATCTCCAGTTCACTCAAGCCAACAGGTACTTCGATTTTATGTTGGGTAACAAGCTCCCATTCCTGGGTTGTATCGTCGAAGATGTAAATTTCGTAGATACCTACGTTTTCACCTCTGTAGTACTGCCCCTGACAAAAATCGCCACAGAAATCCATGTGTCGTTGATGAGTCACAATACGACTCAACTCATAGTAATCTCCCAGGTCTATAATAATATTCCATGGCATGTTACCATCTGCACTGTTACCGGTACGGCCTCTTCCTCCGGTGTGTATGTAGTTCAGGTTGGTACCTTCATCGATTACTCCATCAACGGCGAGTACTAATCTACCTTCTGAGTTACTTCCAAATCCCTGCGGAATGCCTCCGATTGAATCGTTTGTGAGAGGCAGAAACCAATTGGATTTATCAATCTGGGTGTCTTCCAGAAGTGTGATATCTCCCATATCAACCGGATCTGAAATGTTACCGTAAATATCAGAAACACGGATTTCTACATTTACAGGTTCATCCTGTCCGAGGTTAAGATCTTCAACATAACGACGGTCGGTTTCCAGGTTTGAGGAGAATACAGAAGTGAATTGTTTTTGTTCACCATTCTGGGTATAACTAAAATCAACGTAAACATTTATACTTTGTTTCAGCTCGTTTTCCCAATCGATAAAGAAAGCACCAAACGCCGGTTTCAGATTAAGTGATTTTGTTACACGGGCAATAGCCGATTCCAATGGTTTTACAGTAACAATAACCGGTTCTGATCTATTTCCTGCCCTGTCTAAAGCATATAACTCAACATTGTAGTCGATCGTATCTCCAAATCCGTATATGTCAAGTGAGTCAACAAAATACGATGCTGCAAAAGAGAAAGATTGTCCATCTTTATTGGTATACCTGGCTTCAACACTCAAAAGGTCTTCATCTTCAGGAACCGTGTAGTGAAACCTGGCTCCACCGTAAAGGGGAGTATACGAAACCTGAGTAGGCTGGGCCGGAGGAGTATTATCGTCACTTGTTGCTAAACGCATTGTCTCCTCTTCGCAGGAGAACAATAGGATTACGAATGCAGCAAGTATTAAAAAATTAATTGTGATTTTCATAATATCGCATATTTTATCTTCGAAGAACTTAATGATTTTAGTTACTTGTACACAAGTGGTTTTATCGACGTATGTATAGAAGTGTTGTTTCATCTATTCTCTTCGATCATTAATTAAAATGAATTTTTATTACCATCCAGGATTTTGAACGAGTTTAGAATTGGTATTCATTTCATTCAAATCAATAGGCCATAAACAATCGGTGATTGTAAATCTTCTCGACTGTTTTACTTCAAGATTAAAGAAGTTGGCTCCTGTAGTTCCTCTGTAATCCCAACCCCAAATCGGATTTGAGAATTCCATAACAGCTCTTTTTGTACGTAACATATCCCAGAAACGGCTTCCTTCAAAGGCCAATTCGTTTCCACGTTCTGCGAGAATTATGTCTCTCATACCTTCCTTAGTTGTATGCTTGTTAACTGATTTTACGATACTTGCATCAGACCACACTGTTTCAACATTCGGAACACCAGCTCTTTCGCGTACTAAATTTATGGCGTCGTAAACTTCCTGTGTCGGAGCATCATAATACTCATTTAGGGCTTCTGCTTTCATCAGGTACAAATCAGCCAAACGGATAATAGGGTAAGGGTATTTAACTGTTCTTGCCCAGTGTCCCGACTTGGATTCAGGATGAACAAATTTCTTGATACCAATACCGGTTTCAAAGTAGTCGGTAGTATGTTGCGATGAGTTAAAACCGCCATCGCTACCTGCATACATTTTTGTATTGATACGAACACCGTGAGTACGCCAGTAACCACCTGTAATTGCCAGGTTGGCATAAAAACGTGGTTCGCGGTTCAGGTACAATTTAATGGTTTCGGCTCCTGGTTGCATAATACCTTTCATCTCGGTATATTCCGGATCATCAGCACCGGGAGTTGTCGTGATTTCCCACTTTTTGTCTAGTTCAAAAGTAAGGTCTTCTTCAATTGGTACACCATTTTTTGTGTAATACCTTTCTGCCATGCGGTAGGTTGCAGCCAACCATTGCCATGAAAAACCTGAAGTATTTGTTATACCGCCACCGTAACCATCAGGTAATCTCATATTTGATGCATGTCCGATCTCGCCCTGTTCGTATATGTCAAGGTTTGAATACCCCCAGATTAATTCGTCATTCCATGGATCGGTAATGGCCATTCTAAGGTCATATATTGTCTGTATGTTCTCATCATTTTCAGCATAGTCTTCACGATCGAAAACATAAGGCTGTGTGTCGTAATGATATAACTGAATACCATTGGCTTCACATGTTTCAATAGCATCTTCAATAGCATCAATAGCGTCTTTCCATTTTTCTTTATCGTAAACCAAAGGGAAGAATGGTTGGCCATCCTTGTCCATGAAGTCGCCAAAATACTCCATATTTCCATTGTAGAATGGGCTGGCCCTGAATAACATAACCCTTGCTTTCATTGCTTTTGCAACAACCTGATCAACCTGACCAGCCAGGGTTGAAGGAACTTTTTCAGTTAAATTAGGAATGGCTTCGTCCATTAGTGTGATGATATAGTTAAAGCAGTCTTCCACTTTCGAACGTTCCTGGAATAATTCTTCTTTTGTAGCATCAGGCGAGATCAATTCGTCAGCAATGATAATAGGACCATACTTCCGCACTAACAAAAAGCTGTAATAGGCTTTCAGGAATTTTACCTGGGCTTTCCAGTCTGCTTTTTCCTCTTCAGTCATGTCCGGCACGTTATCAATATTGTTAAGAAAAACGTTCGCTTGACGGATTCCGGCATAAAGTCTTTTGCCACCATTTGTGCCTGACCAGTTTCCTAACAGCGGGTCGTTAGCTGTTTGTAAACCACGAGTTACCCTTATTCCTCTTAAATCCCATGCGTTGTCGTTATAATCCAGTCGTCCGATGTACTCATCACCGGCCAGCCACATGGTTTCGTGTGTTTTTTCTATCCTTGGCATATAGTTATAAACTTTTGCCAGTGCATCCCATGCCTCTTCTTTCTTCTTAAATAGATCTTCCAGTGTAATGGTATTATCCGGAACAACATCCAGATATCCTGTACACGAAGGTATAATAGAAAGAATGTATATGATTGCGAATATTTTTTTCAAAATTTTCATATCAAATATTTTTTAAAATTAGAATGATAATTGAACACCAATGTTAAACCTTCGGTTCGGCGGATATCCTAATCCTGCACGTCCCATTTCCGGATCCCACAATTTGAAGGGACTGATAACAAACAGGTTTACCCCACTGCAATAAATTCTTGCATTTTCGAGTCCAATCTTTTCAAATCCTTTACTTTTTATATTGTAGCCCATTTCTACAGTTTTTAAACGTAGAAATGCACCATTTCTTAACCACCAGGTTGATACCTGAGTGTTGTTAGCAAGCGGATCAACTGATAAACGAGGCCAGAAGGCGTGTACGTCAGGATTTGTTTCCGACCAGTGATCTTCAGCAATTAATGAAAGCGCATTTCTTCTTGATGCGAATGGAGCTATACCATGCTCATTTCTTGAATTGTCGCTGGCATCGCTGGCATCAATAAAAAATGAAACTCTGGCATTACCCTGAAAGAAGAAAGACAAGTCGAAATTTTTGAATCCTCCTGATGCTCCGAAACCGTATTGAATCTCAGGAACAGTTGGTAAGCCCAGTGGAACACGGTCATTCGAGTTTACGATACCGTCGCCGTTAACATCTTTGTATTTGATATCTCCGGCTTGATAGGTTCCAAAGTCTTGTTTTGGAGAATTGGCGATTTCTGCTTCGTCAACAAATAGTCTTTCGGCAATTAAACCCCACCATTGATTAGTGGAATGACCTTTTTGTTTCAGGTATTCGTCGGCATATTCTTTTTCGTCCAGCTCAACATATTTGTTTGTTGCGAATGTAATGTTCGCACGGCCGGTCAGCCACCAGTTTTTTGGTGATATGTACTGGTAGTCCGCAGATGCTTCATATCCCCACGACTCTACTTTACCAACGTTACCACTGATTGCTGCTTCTAATCCGGCAGAGGCGGGGAAATTTTGTCTCTGAAGATAGATTTGATCACGTACGTCCTTAAACAGGTCTCCCTGGATTTTCAGTGCATCATCAAGGAAAGTCATTTCAAGTCCAAGGTTCATCTTTGTTGAAACCTCCCAGGTAATATCCGGATTGGCATAACGGTTTATATTGTAACCTCCGTAAGAATTCATATATGTAGTTCCCCAGCGATAACCATACTGTGCATTGTTGTCATCTCCAAGCGCAATATCTGATAAATAGAAGAAACGGTCTTGGCGTTGAGCAATAGCGTCGTTACCAACCTTACCCCAGGTAGCTTTTAGTTTAAGAGTATTAACGATGTCTTTCATCGGTGTCCAGAAGTTTTCGTTCGAAATTAACCAACCACCACCAAAAGAAGGGAAGAAACCATATCTTTTTGATCCGCTAAATTTCTCAGAACCATTGTATCCGTATGCAAATTCAAAGAAATACCGCGTATCATAGTCATAGGTTAAACGACCTGAATTACCCATGTTTCGTTCCGGTAATGTTTCGTAAATAGACCTACTGTTACCCGCAGTTAAAAGGTATTCTTCGAACATTCCAACAGTCATCAAACCGATGCTGTGATTTCCGAATTCTCTGTTCCAGTTCAAGCGTGCTTCGTAGTAGTAATGGGCACTTGCATCTCTACCCGGATCAACATCTCCCAGGTACACCTGGCCACCTTCCGGATTCAGTTCAAATAATTTATATTCTCCGGTAATCTGGTTATAACTTTCCAGGTCATAGAAGAATGGACTGTAAGTACGTTTACTTGAATATTTGCTCCATGTGTTTACCGATGCTTTGGCCTGAAGTTTTAATCCTTCGGTTATAAAATCAAGCTCTTGCGAAAGTGTCGCCATTGCAGTGATTGAACTTTCGTTACGGTCTTCATATCCTCTAACCATTTCTGCATAAGGATTTTGTTTCAGGCTACCGTTTACAAAAGTGTTCCCAAAAAGTATATGGTCAGATAGCAGATGAGCTTCATCCGGTTCGTAAACTGCCGGAAAGTCAACCGGGTTGGAGTTCATTACCATTCTGAATATGTCTCCTGCTGATGAATTTGGTCCGTTGTATCTTTCAAACCTTCCTTGTAATCTTGTATCAAGTCTTGTTGTAGGCGTAATCTTTATAATAACGTTGTTACGCAATTGCACGCGATTAATATCAATGTTGTTATTGAAATTGTTTTTAGCGTCAACTTTTAACAGACCGGTTTCGTTTTCAAGTGATCCTGCAACATAATAGGTTGCCACTTTTCCTCCACCTGATACATTGAAATTCGCTTTTTTGTTAATTGTCGATTTTTCAAAAAGCTCGTCGTACCAGTCGATGTTTGGATAGATCATTGGGTCTACTCCATCAGCCGTAGATTGTATTTTTTGCTCGCTGTAATAGGTTCCCAATAAGGGATTACGAGAAATTCGGGCCTCGTTGTACAGTTTCATGTATTCCACTCCATCCAGCAGCTCATTCATTTTAGTCGGTGTTGCCAAATGCGATTCTAGACGAACATTGATTTTAGCCGGACCTTCGCGTCCCGATTTTGTTTCAACGATGATAATACCGTTTGCACCCCTTGCGCCGTATAATACGGTTGCTGAAGCGTCTTTTAAAATTGAGAAACTTTCGATATTATCAGGTTCCAGTCTTGCAAGGTCATCCGATGAGGCTTCAAATCCATCGATAAGGATTAACGGATTTGTTTTGTAGCCGAATGTGGTTACCCCGCGAACGAAGAACTGTGCATTATCGGCTCCCGGTTCTCCCGAGGTTTGGTATGAAATAATCCCAGGGATTTTACCGGCCAACGCGGTTGTCAGGTTCGATGAAGGTTGCTTTAGTTCAGCCGGGCGAACTGTTTCAATTGAAGAAATTACACTCTCTTTTTTCTGCTTACCAAAAGCCACAACCTGAACTTCTTCCAGTTCGGTTTCGTCATCGTAAAGCGTAACGTTTACAACATTCTGATCTTTGATAACTACTAGCTCAGGCTTTTTCCCAACAAAAGAAAATTGAATTGTATCACTCACGGAAACGCGGATATTGAATTCTCCGTTTACGTTGGTTACTGTACCTCTGGATGTTCCAAGTACCATAATTGAAACACCGGGTATTGGTAATCCATCTACTTCTGTAACTACCCCGCTAACTACTTTTTGTTGATCTTGCTGGCTTGGTACTTCTGCCTTGGCTGCCTTTGCTTTTCGCAGAATAATCTGGTTGTCTTCTATTTCGGCAGTAACAAATGCTTGTTTGCATAACTCTTCCAGCACATAGTTAATACTTTTGTTTTCAGCCTGAATTGAGATCTTCTGTCCTTCCTGAAAAACCTCGTCCTGATATAAAACGTAATATTCTGTTTGGCTCTCAATTTGCGTGATTAATTCTTTAACAGTAGCATTTTTAAGGTTGAGATTAAGTCTTGCCTGGGCGGCAGAACTTACCCATCCGGTACTACACAGCAAAATGGAAAGCAAAAGCGCTAGCTTTAATTTTTTAAAATTAAAAACATAATCTTTTCGATCGAAAAGATGTCTCTTTCGTGATTTTCTCATAAATTTGATGGTTTATTAAATTAAGATTAATACTCTTAAAGCCTTAGAGTATTCGCACATACTCTTTGGCTTTTTCTATTTTATCGCATATTCGGTTTCATTTATTTTTACAATCTCTACTGATGCTGTTTTAGCTATTACATTCAACACACTTTCTTTATCCTCTTTCAATTCAAGTTTTCCGCTAATTCGCAGTAAGCCCAGATTAGGGTCGGCGTAACTGATTTTAATGTTATAATACCTTTCCACTTTTCTGAAGATCCGGTTTAAATCCTCGGTCTCAAAAAGTAAAAAACCTTTTTGCCACGAAATATAATTGTTGACGTTTACTTCGGAAATTGAGGTTTCTTTAGAGTTAATATCAAAAGCAGCTCTTTGATTTGGGGAAAGAATGTACTCCTTTGATGAAAACTGAAATCCCTGCTTTATCATTTTTACTTTGCCTTCAACAAGGATAGTCTCCACAATATTATCTCCTGGGTAGGCCGACAGGTCGAATTTTGTACCCAGAACTTCAATATTTATTTCTTTTGTTTGCACAATAAATGGCATATCCGGGTTGTGGGCAACATCAAAGTATCCTTCTCCGAGAAGTGATACAACCCGGCTTGAACCTTCGAACTTTGACGGATAAACAAGACTCGACCCTGCATTTAAATGCGCGACGGTACCATCAGGTAATTTTATAGAAGCATTTTTACCGTAGGGAACAAACAATTGGTTTAAATCATTTTCAATTACTGCTTTCCCTGACTGAACTGTATCTCTCTTATTGATAACAATTTGTCCCTGGTTATTATAAACAATCTCTGATTCTTTGTCAGGTATTCTAACATTTTTTCCATCAGAAAGCGTGAGTGTGGAATAGGGATAATTATTGTCGTTCTTTCCAAAGATCTCAAAATGATTAAGACGTGGCGACTTGATGTACTGGGTAACACCTATACCCAAAACAAAAAATATCATTCCAATAGCCGCATACTTTGAAATGGTAAGCACTAAAGTCCTTCTTTTTGTTTTTACTCTTGATTTTGCTATTGCCTGCTGAATTGCAGAATAGATGTCTTGTGCGGTTTTTTCGGATTCGGCAACCGGTTTTGATTTAAGAGATAAAATAAATGTCCGGGCGAGTTGTATTTGTTCCTTCTCAGATTCATTGCTTTCAATATAAGCACTCCAGAATCTATCGAGCTTTTTTGAAGGTTTGTTGACCCATTTTACAAATTTTGGGTCTTCTAAAAATTTTAATATTTCATTCATAAGAATCGGATATACACCAATAGGTTCCCCTGATTCTTAAAACATGGACATCAAATTGAATTTTTTTTTCGAAAAAGTATGAAAAAGATAGTTTTAAACTCTTTTTTATCAATGTAGCTTCTTAATGAAAGCATCGCCCTGTAAAATAATTTACGTGTAGATTCAACGGAGATGCGCATGATTGCAGCGATTTCTTCATAGCTCATTTCTTCCTCAAATTTGAGGTATATAATCTCCTTTTGTTTTGATGGTAGCTTTGCTGTAGCTTGTTGAAGAAGATTTTTGATTTCCTCCGAAATCTCCTCTTGTTCGAGTTTCTCCTGGTAGCTATATTCTATATGAAAATCAAGTTCAACATTTTCTGTACTTGTGTCTAATGTCTCTATCCTGGAATTACGTTGAAGTCTCTTATAAATTCTGTTTCGAAGAGCAATGAATAGATATGCTTTGAGGTTTTTTATTTCCGTTTTTTGCTTTTTGGGTTTTAAGAAAAGATCAATGAATATTTCCTGAATACTATCACGAACAGTATGCTGATCCGGACATAGTTTAGAGCCATAAGCAATCAACTGATATATATAGAAATTGTAAATGGCAGTAAAACTGTCACTATTGCCCGTCTGAAAGGATTGCCATAAATTGTTTATATCCTTATCACTACTCCGTTTCATAAAATTATAGTTGACAGGTGACGTAAAGATGAAATTTTTTTAATAAATACCAATCTTTACTAAGTTTTTTATAAGAAAATACTCCTGTAATTAGCCTTCTCATAGCATAGGGATGCAATCTGTTGGGTTTTGCAGAAGTCTTAATGCTGTTAGATAGCCCAATGTCAGCAGTTTATCGTAAAAAAAAAGAAGTTTAACAGGTGTTTACTTTTTGTTTGTTTTCAAGTTCGAATTTATTCTAAGTTTATTCAGGTTTATAGGTTTTTAAGAAGCTTTGATCTGTCGCTGTTTGTTCTGTGTATATCGCAAGAAATAATGCCGGATAAGGCTAGCGGTTAAAGGGACACGATATTGAATAAACAGGCCTTTTATGCAAACAATGCATATCATAATAGATTTTCCCGGAGTAGTATTCAACTACATCCGGGAAAATATTGGTGTTTTATTTTTCGTCAAATGTCATCGAGTAGGGGAAACTGCTTGTTTCCGTTCCACGCGATTTGTTGGGCTGGCTGGCCATGTCAAAAACAATCTCTCCGCCATTTTGAATAGTGGCGTGTTTCAGGAAGTTTTTATTGTACGATTCGCCGTTCAGCACCACATCGTTTACATAAACGTTTTCCTTTGAGTTGTTCGTTGCATCGATTACAAACTCATTTCCGTTTTCAAGTGTAAGTGTAATTTTGTTGAACAGTGGTGAGCCCAGCACGTACTCGTCGGTTCCGGGACAAACAGGATAGAATCCCATTGAACTGAAAACATACCATGCCGAAGTCTGGCCATTGTCTTCGTCGCCACAATAACCATCAGCCTGGTAAGAGTACAATTTGGTTAGTACTTCGCGAACGTGCGCCTGTGTTTTCCATGGCTGATCAGAATAATTGTACAGATAGATCATATGCTGAATTGGCTGGTTTCCGTGGGCGTAATTCCCCATTCCGGCAATCTGCATTTCACGAATCTCGTGAATAGTGCCACCATAATATGAATCGTCGAAAATAGGTGGAACAACAAATACCGAGTCGAGCATAGCCACAAAATCATCGTTTCCGCCCATCAGTTGTTTCAGGCCTTCAATGTCCTGGAAAACGCTCCAGGTATAGTGCCAGCTGTTTCCTTCGGTAAAAGCATCGCCCCATTTGTACGGGCTGAATGGCGACTGGAAAGTACCATCTTCGTTTTTACCGCGCATTAGTTTGCTTTCGGCATCGAAAACATTGTGGAAATTGCGGGCACGTTGTTTAAACAGGTCAATCTCTTCCTGTGGTTTTCCCAGTTCCTGCGCCAGTTTCCAAATGCAGTAATCGGCATAAGCATATTCCAGCGTACGGGCAGTATTTTCGTTAATGCCAACGTTGTAGGGAACATAACCCAGCTCGTTGTAATAATCTGCACCATAACGGCCAACAGAATGAATCTGCTCCATATATCCGTTTGTGTTTTTAATCATGGCTTCGTACAAAGTTTCAATGTCGTAACCACGAATTCCTTTCAGGTAGGAATCGGCAATCAATGATGCCGAGTTAGAGCCGATCATACATCCACGGTGACCCGGACTTGCCCATTCCGGCAGCCAGCCGCTTTCTTTGTAAGTATTAACAAGTCCTTCCATTATCTGACTGTTCAGGTCAGGATACATTAATGTAAAGAATGGGAATACGGCACGGAAAGTGTCCCAGAAACCATTGTCGGTAAACATGTAGCCGGGTAATACTTCGCCGTTGTACGGGCTGTAGTGTACGATATTATTGTCGGCATCAAATTCGTAAAATTTACGCGGGAAAAGTAATGTGCGGTACAGACACGAGTAAAAAGTTTTTTGTTCGGATTCGCTGCCGCCTTCCACTTTAATCCGGCCCAGTTCTTTTTCCCAGATCTGTTCGCCTTCGGCTTTAATCGTTTCAAACGATTTGTCGCCAATCTCTCTGCTCAGGTTCAATTCAGCTTGTTCGGCACTGATAAACGATGAAGCCAGTTTTACATTCACTTCTTCACCTTTTTTTGTTTTGAAACCAACAATACCGCCAACATGGAAACTTTTGGCTTCGGCGGTTTCCTGCAAATCATCGTCTTTCCAGGTTTTTACCACCTCAAAATCTTTATCGAAAACGGCAACAAAATAATTTTTGAAATTGGCCGGTACACCGCCGTGATTGTTCTGGCAGTAACCAATAATTTTGCGTTCTTCAGGAATTATCTTCACCATCGATCCGCCATTAAAAGCATCCAGAAGAATGTACGAATTGTCGTTCTCAGGAAAAGTAAAACGGAACGATACAGCGCGGTCGGTTGGGGTGAACTCGGTAGTAACATCGTAATCGGCCAGGTACACTTTGTAGTAGTGCGGTTGGGCCACTTCGGCCTTGTGCGAAAACCACGAAGCACGTTCAGCGCCTTTAAATTTCAATTCACCGGTAACCGGCATCAGCGAGAATGCCGCGTAATCGTTAATCCACGGGCTTGGCTGGTGTGTTTGTTTGAATCCCTGGATTTTGTACGAATCGTAGGTGTACCCCCAGCCGTCACCCATGCGTCCGGTTTGTGGTGTCCAGAAATTCATTCCCCACGGACGTGCAATGGCAGGGTAGGTGTTTCCGTTTGATAGTTTAAATTCCGAATCGGTACCCATTAACGGGTTTACCATGTCAACCAGTTTTGTGGGCGTAGTTGTTGGTTGCGTGCTGACTTTTGAAGTGCAGCTAAATAGAATTGCACCAAGGCAAAACAATAAAAAATACTTCATGTAGTGAGTTTATTAAGTTGTTGTATAGGTATAAAACAGGCATAAAAATATAATTATTTTGTTCAAACCTGCTATTCATAGCCCGATTTAGGACGGCTGTCTGCAGCTTGACCAAATTCTTTATTAGGTTCTGCAGCCATAGTAAATTCCAACACTCCACCATTAACAACATCAGTGTGTGTGATATAGCTTTTTGTATAAGGCTCGCCATTCAGTGTAACCGAATCGATATAAATATTTGTCTTATTCAGGTTTTTAGCTTTTACCTCAAATGTTTTCTCGCCCGGTAATTCAATGGTAGCCGATTCAAACAGCGGACTGCCAAAAACATAAACACCATTGGCCGGATTAACCGGGTAGAAGCCCATTGACGATAATACATACCACGCCGACATTTGTCCGCAGTCTTCGTTTCCGCAAAGTCCGTCGGGTTGGTCGGTATACATTTCATTCATAATGAAATTTACTTTTTCGGCCGTTTTCCATTGCTGGCCTGCAAACGCGTACATATAAGGGATGTGGTGCCCTGGTTCGTTTCCGTGTGCGTACATCCCTATCAAACCCGAAATGTCGCTTGATGCGCCCTCATTTAAGGTTTCTTCGGTTGTAAAAAGCTCATCCAGTTTTTCTGTAAAAGCAGTTTCGCTTTCGAAAAGATTGATCAATCCGTTAATATCGTGCGGAACCAGCCAGGTGTATTGCCAGGCATTTCCTTCGCAAAAATCATCGGCACGGTGTTCTGAGTGAACCGGGTTAAAAGGAGTACGCCAGCTGTCATCGGCAATTCTACCTCGCATAAAACCGGTTTCCTTATTGAAATAGTTTTCGTAATATTTTGCTCGTTTGGAAAATAATTCAAAGTCTTCAGTTTTTCCCAGTTTTTTTGCCATAGCCGCCACACACCAGTCGTCAATGGCATATTCCAGCGCCATTGCCACCGATTCAACTGTTGAATCAGCCGGTATATAACCTTTTTCTTTTATAAAGTTCAGTCCGCGCTCATCCATCAGCATGGTCGATTTTACGGCCTCAAAAGCTTTTTCTGCATCAAAACCGGTGTATCCTTTCAGTAAAGCATCGGCAATTACCGGAATGGCGTGGTTGCCCACCATTGTGTTGGTTTCGTTGCCGTGCAGGTGCCACACCGGAAGTTTGCCCTGCTGATCGTAAATTGCAAGCATTGTATTCACCATATCGTCAACACGATCCTGGTGTACCAGTGTAAACAGCGGATGGGCTGCACGGTAGGTATCCCACAACGAAAAAGTGGTGTAGGTATCGAAACCCGGATCGGTATAGTTTTTACGATCGGCACCGCGGTAATCGCCGTTAACATCATCGAATAACGATGGTGCAATCATGGTATGATATAATGCGGTGTAAAAAGTAGTTTTTGTTGATGGATCAGTATTTCCAATTTTTATTTTGCCTAACTCGGTATTCCATTTGGTGCGGGCTTGTGCTTTTGTGGCTTCAAAATCCCACTGCGCCAATTCGGCGTTTAGGTTGTTTTTTGCGCCATCGGTGCTAACCGGAGAAATTGCAGTTTTTACGAGTAATTCACCGTTACCTTCAAACTCAATTTCAACGGTGTTAATTCCTTTGTCGTTTTGTCGCAGTATTTCCAGAGTTTTAATGGGTTTCGAAAATTCGGTATGGAAATAAATTTTTTGGTCTGCTGCCCATCCTTTTGAATAGCGAAATCCGCTAATGCTATTGTCGCCTTCCTGTTGAAGATCGGCTTTGGTAAGTGCATCCCAGCCTGTTCCGTAAGCCAGGTCGATAATTAATTTCGAATTGCCCGAAGCGTTAAAGTTGTATCGGTGAAAACCTACACGTTCGGTGGCAGTTAGTTCAGCCTGAACGTTGTATTTATTGATATTAATGGAGTAATATCCGGGGCTGACCTGTTCGTCGTCGTGCGTGTAAAGGGCACTCCACGGATAGGCTTCGTTTGATGCCTGCTCGTAATTGAAATCATCTGAAACGGGCATAAATAGCAAATCGCCAAGATCGCCAATACCTGTTCCACTCAAGTGTGTATGCGCAAATCCGATCAGTACCGAATCGGAATAATGATAGCCCGAGCACCAGTCCCAGGTTTCCTGTGCATTGTTTGGCCCAAGCTGAACGGCACCAAAAGGAACGTTGGCTCCTACAAAAACATGTCCGTGATAATCGCTGCCGATATACGGATCTACATAAGCTGAAAAATCTTCAGGTTTTGGTGCCTGCGAGCACGATAATACGATGAACGCAAAAAATGCGTTTACAATTAAAATTATACGGTTCATTTTGTTGAATTAGGTATGCAATTTAAAAACACGGAAAAATATCAGTATAATCCCGATGCCACAAAATTAATTAAATTTTGAAACGTGGGGGTGAATCTTGTCATGTAACGAGATGGTTCGCAAGCTAAATTCTTATAGCTCCGGAAAACGATCAGGTTCCACTTCGTTCATCATTTTATCAACATTTCAGAAATTTCAGCAAGAAGGTCTCATGCATCAATGATGTTTATGTTTAATAACATTATTCATAAACTTCAAGAAAGTAGGTCGATTTTATGAAATGTTTCTTTTTTTCGTAAACTTTGTTAGCATAATTAGTCTAATCTTAAAAACCAAAACTTTAAACTTATGAAGTCTTTACTATTGTTGCCCTTGTTTCTTCTAATCATTTTATCCGCTAATTGTAACGAGAAAAAAGTCAAGTTTGGAAAGATCGATAAAGTAGATCTGGAAATGACCGTTTATGAAAAAGATACCACGGCTGTGGCAGTTGTTTTATATGAGTATGGTGACAGTGAGATAGAGTACAATCAGGCTGTTGGTTGGAGACTGGTATTTTCGGTACACCGGCGAATTAAAATTTTAAAAAAGGAGGGTGTTGAATATGCTGATTTCCAGATTGGACTGAGCAAAGATGGTATGTATGAAGAAGAGGTAAATGGATTAAAGGCCATCACTTTCAATCTGGAAGGTGGAAAAATTGAAAAGACTGAGTTGAGTAATAAAGATGTCCATCTGGATGATGTAAATAAATATTACAAACAGGAAACTTTTTCCATGCCAAACGTAAAGGTTGGTTCGGTTATCGACTTAAAATACTCCATCGATTGTAAGGCCTTTGTTCGAAATATGAGGCCCTGGATGTTTCAGCACAGTATTCCTACTGTTTACAGCGAGTACCTGGTGAAAGTTCCCGAATATTTCAGATACAGAAAGTTTACTCTAGGTTTCGAAAACTATGCAGCATTTGAAGAAGATTCGTATCCCGTATCTCAGGTGATAACCTATAAAACAAGTTCTGCAGCAGATTTACAGACTCCCGGGCTCATGAATAACACACAGTATGACCAAAGCACACTGTCTTTTTCCAATAACAGATACCATTGGATTGCAGAAGATATGCCTGCCTTCGAAAAAGAAGCATATATTTCAACAGTAGATAATTATATACAACAGGTTCAATTTGAATTACAATCTGTTCAGTTTCCGGGTGAAAAGCTCCATACCTATTCCGAGTCGTGGGAGTCGATCAATAAAAACTTAAAAGAAGATGAAGATTTCGGTAAGATTGTATTTGGAAATGCAAACTTTCTGGAAGATGAAACCAATAAACTACTATCGGGAATAGCAGACGATATGGAGAAAGTTGCTATTCTGTATAACCACGTACGCTCTAACTATAAATTTACAGGCAGAAATTCGATATATTCAAAAGGACTTCGTAAAACTGTTTCAGATAAGAATGGAAATGTTGCCGATATTAATTTCCTTTTGTCTGCCTATTTAAGAAACGCCGGATTCTCAGTAAAGCCAATAGTATTAAGTACACGGTCAAATGGAATGTTCTTATATCCAACGGTTACTTCATTTAACTATGTGGTATTGGTTGCCGAGATAGATGGTAAACCGTTACTATTAGATGCAGCTGACAAAGATTGCACACTAAATGAGTTGCCTTACCAGTGTCTTAATGGTAATGGTTTAATTGTTGGCGGTGCAGAACCGGAGTGGGTAAATCTTTACAAGCTGGGAAATGCCAATTCTCAATTTGTATCAACAATTCAAGTAGCGGAGGATGGTAAATTGTCAGGTTCGGTATCTATAGCAAGAATGGGTTATGCAGCTCAGGCATTCAGAACTGAAGTTGGAGAGTTTACGAATGTGGAAAAGTATATTGAAGATTTTGCTGACAGCAATCTTGACTGGGATATTGAAGAGCACGAGGTTGATGGGGTGAACGAACTCAGAAATCGCATAACCGAGAAATTGGAAGTTAGTCTTACTAATAAGAGCATATCTGCAGGTGACATGATTTATATTACTCCTTTAATTGCCAATGCAACCGACGAGAATCCTTTTAAGCTGGCAGAGCGAAAATATCCGGTTGATTTTGGGTTTAACTTTAAGGAAAGTGAAATGGTAGTATTCAATTTACCCGAAGGTTATGTTGTTGAAGAGATGCCCGAAACATTTAAAGCAATATTGCCCGGATCGAAAGCATCTTATTTGTTTTCAGTTCAGAAAATTAATGATAAGCAGTTACAGGTAATTTCCAACTTAGCGGTAAATCAGCCGGTATTTCAGGCCGAGGATTATGCAGCGTTAAAAGAATTATTTAATCATATTATCGAAAAACAGAGTCAGCAGATTGTTCTGAAGAAGATTTAATGATTGCTATTGGGCTAAATATTGAATTTAAATTACCGCTTTTCGGGGGCTTCAATCTGTTCTGTTAATTAATTCGAAAACTAATGAGCTTAAAGCACTACTTATTAATACTGATTATTTTATGGTCGGGTTTTTCTCTCCATGCAAAAGAATCTTTCTATCCGGTTTCAGATATAAATCCGATTTTGTTGCTGAATTCAAACGCCGTAGTTCGCGAGAGCAAAATCTTACTTGAAATATACTCCACAAAGAAAGTGAGTTATAAAGTTAAGGAGGTTATAACTGTGTTAAACGAAAACGGAGAAAGCGAAGGGGTACTCTATATTCCATATGACTCAAATAGAACTGTGAACATTAAAGAGGCAGTGGTTTATGATAAAAATGGATCGCTTGTAAAGAAGTTTAAAAACACTGAAATCTACGATCAGCGTTATTTCGATGGATTTTCTTTGTATAGCGATGCACGATTTAAACGAATAACTCCAAATGTCAGTACTTATCCTTACACCGTGATGTACGAGTATACGATAGATTTTAACGGGGTTGTAGACTATTATGATTGGACACCCATTGATAGCTATTATAAATCAATCGAGCGGGCCAGTTATTCGATAAGTTTGCACGATGATATGCAGGTTCGCATTCGGGAAAATAATATTGAATCGATAGAAAAAAATGAAGAGGTAGATGATGATGTTCAGTATTCGTGGCAACTAAAGAATCAACTTGCCATTGAAAGAGAACCTTATGCAATTCCGATTTATGAGCATGTTCCGACTATTAGTATTGCTCCAACAGAATTCTCCTATTTTGGAACGGATGGTGATTTATCGACCTGGGAAAGTTATGGCCAGTGGATATGGGAATTGATAGAAGATAAAACAACATTGCCCGAAGAACGAATCCTTTTTCTGAAAGAGCTTGTAAAAGGAGAAGATAATACCTTGGATAAAGTGAAAGCGATTTATAAATACCTACAGGAAGAAACGCGTTATGTTAGTGTTCAGTTGGGCATAGGCGGTTTTGAACCCCTTTCAGCTGAAAAGGTTGATGAGGTGAAGTATGGTGATTGTAAAGCCCTGGTAAATTATATGCGTGCAATGTTGGAGGCGGTTGGAATAAATTCGTATTATACCCTGGTTAATGCCGGTCGTACGGCAGAGAAAATTGTACCTGACTTTCCGTCGCAGGATTTCAATCATGTTATATTGTGCGTTCCGCTTGAATCGGATACGGTATTTCTTGAGTGTACCAACCAGTTTTCTCCCTTCGGCTTTTTAGGAAGTTTTACTGCTGATCGTATGGTGCTGCTGGTCGATAAAGATAACAGTCGTTTAATCCACACCCCAAAATTCAATACAAACGACAACCTGTGGAAATCGTCCGTTTCGATTGTATTAGATCCACAGGGAAATGCTGTTGTAAATGATACCGTTGTTTATAGCGGTTTACAATATGAGTTTATTGAAGATCAGTTAAGAAAAACAACCGAAGAACAGATTGAAGATGAATTAAAAGAAGGAGACATTACCGGAGCCGTGTACAAAAATATCGTATATCGTTCCAATCAATCTGAAGTTCCTTCAGCCACACGTATCAGGGAAATAGATGTTGCCAGATTTGCTGCCAAAATGGGTGATCGTTTTTTTATGCCTGTTAATATCATAAATCAGTCATCATCTACTCCAAGGCGGGAGAAGAACAGAACATATCCTTTTCGTATGAACCTGTCATATCGCGATATAGACAAGGTCGAGATTCAGCTACCCGAAGGATACGAAATAGAATATCTTCCGGGAGGAACCACTATCACATCTGACTTTGGTAGTTATCAGTATTCTTTAGAAGCTAATGGACGTAGGCTCTTCTACATTCGAATGAATGAGATCAATGCCGGTACTTTTCAGCCCGAAAAATATGCTGCTTTTGTAGAATATATGAAGAATATATACGATGCCGACAACCAGAAAATCATTCTGAAAAAACTATAGCTCCGGAAAACGATCCGGTTCCACTTCGTGCATCATTTCATATACATTTTTGAAAAGCAATTCAACGTTTGGTTTCGAGAAATATTCACCATCGATACCATAGGCAGGGCGGTGTTCCTGTGCCGAAAGTGTTCGCGGTGCGGTGTCTAAATAATCAAACGCTTTTTGTTCCTCGATAACTTTTTGCATCATATAAGCCGTTCCGCCACTAGGCACATCTTCGTCCATAAAAATTACTTTCCCCGTTTTTTTGATGGATTCCAGAATGATATGATTTACATCAAAAGGCATTAATGTTTGCACATCAATTACCTCGATGGAAATACCTTTAAAGTCCTGCAACAGTTTGGCTGCTTTCACTGCATGATGTACGTTCCATGCGTAAGTAACAACGGTTACGTCTGTTCCTTCCTGCATAATTTCAGGTATGCCAAGTGGTACCTTGTATTCGCCATGGTTGGCCGGAAGTTTTTCCTTAACGTTATAACCTTTTAGCGGCTCAATAACCAGCGCCGGGTCGTTACCTTCCAACAACGTATTGTAAAAACCTGCTGCTTGTGTCAGGTTGCGGGGAACGCAGAGGTACATGCCACGCATCGATCCCAGTAGCATTTGCATAGGCGAGCCGGCATGCCAAATTCCCTGTAACTGATGACCACGCGTACGCACGATCAACGGTGCAGCCTGTCGGCCTTTGGTGCGGTATTGCAAAGTGGCCAAATCGTCGCTTAACTGCGACTGTGCATAAATCAGGTAATCGAGGTATTGAATTTCTGCAATAGGGCGGAAACCACGCATCGCTAAACCAATTCCCTGTCCTATAATTGTTGCTTCGCGGATACCGGTATCGTCAACACGTACTTTGCCGTATTTCTCCTGCATGCCTTTCATCCCCTGGTTTACGTCGCCCAGTTTTCCGGTGTCTTCGCCAAAAGTTACCAGGTTGGGGTATTTGCTAAACAGGGCATCAAAGTTTTTATTTACAACCACCGAGCCGTTTACTTCGTTAGAATTTTCATCGTATTCTACTGCCACTTCTTTTACATTTATGGCAGCGTCAGCACCGGTGCGGTATAATTCTCCATTATAAAAACCGGCTGTGCGTTCTTCAAAACGACTGATCCATTCTTTCAAAATGTCGCGTTCATCTTCCAGCTCCGGCATGGTATGAAGTTCGAGTTTTAGTCTTTTTGCAAAACTAAGATGCGATCTCCGGGTTGGGAAAATTTTATCGGTTACTTTTTCAAAGCGTCGTAAACTCTGCAATTCACTGCGCTTATCTATTCTTTTCAGAATTTTGATCAACTCCGTACGCTCATTCTGGTAACCTTCGGTATAATTGTTCCATGCTTTTTTGCGGGCTTCTTTAGCTCGTTTTTGTGCTGATTTTTCAATCTCATCCAACATATCTTCGCCAGCAATTCCTGATTCGAGCATCCATTTGCGCATTTGGTTAACGCCGTCGTATTCTTTTTCCCACTCCAGGCGTTCTTTTGTTTTGTATCGTTCGTGCGAGCCCGAAGTAGAGTGCCCTTGTGGTTGTGTAACTTCATTGATATGAAAAACCACCGGTGTTTGATTTTTTCGGCAATTGTCGATTCCTTCCTTGAATGTTTTTACCAAATCAGGATAACTCCAGCCCTTGCATTTATAAATGTCAACACCATTGCTGCCTTTTTCTTTGGCAAATCCTTTAAGTGCTTCCGAAATGCTTGATTTTGTGGTTTGCAGCTCAATGGGTACGCTAATTCCAAAACCATCATCGTAAACTGCAATGGCGAGCGGAACCTGCAGCACTCCGGCGGCGTTTATCGTTTCAAAGAAAATTCCTTCGCTTGTGCTGGCATCGCCAATACTGCCAAATGCAACTTCGTTTCCGGTAACATTGTTATTCAGTTGCTTTTTTAATTCCGGCTGTTCACGAACCATTTTACTTGCTTGTGCCAGCCCCAGCAAACGCGGCATTTGTCCGGCAGTTGATGAAATGTCGGAAGCTGAATTGTACTGATCGGCAAGATCTTTAATTTCTCCCGTATCGCTTATGTTTCGCGTGCTAAAATGGTTATTGAAATTTCGTCCTCCGGTAGATGGATTAATTTCGTCGTCGGTATCGCCATAGATCATGGCAAAGAATTCTTCCGGTTCCAGTAAACCCAGCGCCAGCATAAACGTCTGATCGCGGTAATAACCCGAGCGCCAGTCGCCTTTTTTGAAATTCTTGGCATAAGCAATCTGGGCTATTTCTTTTCCATCGCCAAAAATACCAAAGTGCGCACGTCCGTTGTGTACCTCGCGACGCCCCATTACACTTAACTCGCGACTTAATCGCGCAATGTAGTAATCCTGAAGTGCTTCTTTTGCAGATATCTGGTTCTTTGTTGCCGGTTTTTCCTTTTCTAAATACATAAACGATTCTTGTTAATCAGTCGCAAATAAAACGAATATAAGTCAGAAATGTTTAGCTAAGGTGCTAATTTAGAATGCACTAAAAGGTGCATGAAATTAGGGATTTTTGTATAACAGGACTAAAAAGTATCTATTTGAAAATGAAACTAATGTGTATATTTAATTCTGTATGTTTTTTTATGTATTGACTTATGATTAAATATTTACAATTCAATTTTGTTTTACTTCATTTACTAAAATTGCATATCGAAAAATCCTGTTCGGATTATGCTTTACAGGTGTTAATAATTGTTGTATCTCAAATTATCCTTATTTCTCGAATGTTTTTGGTTTATAACTGTAAAGGCTGTAGAGGTTTGGGGTATATTCAGCAAATATATGAGCAAAAAACATTGCATTCACATAGGTTAAACCGACAATTTATGTGTCTTGCTAAATAGAGAAATTAATTAAACCACATATCATGTTGAAAAATCTCAGTTTACTACTTTTATTTGTATTAGTGTGTTCGTCCGTTTTTTCTCAGGACGTAAAAGAATGGGAAGATCCCGCGGTTTTTAATATTAACCGCACCGATCCGCATGCCAGCTTTTTCCCTTTTGAAAGTGAAAGATTGGCATGGGACAATAATAAGAATGAGTCGGCTTATTTTCAGTCGTTAAATGGCATTTGGAAATTTAATATTGCCTCAAATCCCGAAGGCCGGCCTGTTGATTTTTACAAGACAGATTATGATGTAAGTAACTGGGCCGACATAAAGGTACCGGCTAACTGGGAACGCCAGGGCTTTGATACAGCCATTTATGTAAATACAAGGTATCCATTTTGGATGATTGCAAACGAACGCCCAAATCCGCCACATATTCCATCTGCTTACAATCCGGTTGGAAGTTACCGACGTAATTTTACTATTCCTGAAAATTGGAATGGTCGCCAGATCTCCATACACTTTGGAGCTGTAAAATCAGCATTTTATATTTGGGTGAATGGCGAAAAAGTGGGGTATAGCGAAGGATCAAAAACTCCTGCCGAATTCGATTTAACCGAATTTGTAAAACCGGGAGAAAATACGCTGGCCCTTGAAGTGTATCGCTGGAGCACCGGTAGTTACCTCGAATGCCAGGATTTTTGGAGAATTAGCGGAATTGAGCGCGACGTTTATTTACAGGCTACACCAAAAGTTCATGTGCGCGACTTTTTTGTACTTGCCGGCCTGGACGAGAATTATAAAAACGGAACATTTTCGCTGGAAGTAGAAGTGGAAAACTATACCGAAGCCAATGCCGGAGATTATACGGTTGAAGCAAGTGTTTTAACTCTGGATAAAGATCAAAAAATAATTGACCTCTCAGAAACTTCAACTATTGGAGAAAAGCCGGCAATATTTCAGTTTAGCGCCAATGTTGACAATCCAAAAAAATGGTCGGCAGAGCAACCCAACTTGTATAAACTGATGATTGTTTTAAAGGATGCCGAGGGAAATACCGTTGAAGCAATTTCGCAAAACATTGGTTTCCGCACAGCCGAAATTAAAAACGGCCAGTTTATGGTGAACGGAAAAGCGGTGTATGTTAAAGGAGTTAACCGTCACGAGCACGATCCGGATGAGGGACATGTAATCAGCCACGAAATGATGTTAAAAGATATTCAGCTGATGAAGGAATTTAACATCAATACGGTGCGTACCTGTCACTATCCTGATGATCCTGAGTTTTATGCGCTTTGTGATTTGTACGGATTGTATGTAATTGATGAAGCGAACATTGAATCGCACGGAATGGGTTATGGCGAAGAAAGTTTGGCTAAACATGCCGAGTGGGGGCCAATGCATTTGGATCGTACACGCCGGATGGTTGAGCGCGATAAAAACCATGCTTGTATTGTTACCTGGTCGTTAGGAAACGAAGCCGGAGATGGAATAAACTTTGTTGCCACTTATAACTGGATAAAAGAACGCGATAAAAGTCGCCCGGTACAGTACGAGCGTGCCGGGTTGGAAGATCATACCGATATTTTCTGCCCCATGTACATGAGTATTGAAGGCATTATCAATTATGCAAAAGGAAATCCCGATCGTCCGTTAATTGAATGCGAATATGCGCATGCAATGGGTAATAGTTGCGGCGGTTTGCAGGATTACTGGGATGCCATTGAAATGTATCCGGCGTTACAGGGCGGTTGCATCTGGGATTGGGTTGACCAGGGATTGCGCGAAGTGGATGAGAAAGGAAGAATGTATTACACATATGGCGGCGATTACGGAACCAACAAACCCAGCGACAACAGTTTTTGTATGAACGGCTTGGTAAATCCTGATCGTTTGCCAAATCCACAATTGTGGGAAACCAAAAAGGTATACCAGAATATTTCGATTACAGCAGATGATTTAACAGCCGGTAAATTTACCATCCGAAACAAATACTTTTTTACCAACCTGAATGAGTTTAACCTGGTATGGACGGTTAAAAATGCAGAAGGGATTGTTGCCCACGGTATGGTTTCTGAATTAAATGTAGAACCACTGGCTGAAAAAGCTTTTAGCGTTTCGTTACCCGAATTACCACAATGCAAAGCCGGACAAAGTTATGTGCTGAAATTTTCGCTGCTTACCAAAAATAGAAAAGGTTTGGTAAAAGCCGGGCACGAACAGGCCTGGGAAGAATTTGTATTGTCAACACAATCTGCTGCTTATGTCGCCATTGAAAACAAAGGGGAAATCTCAGTTCAGCAAAACGATACAGAATATGTTGTTCTGGGTGAAAACTACCAGTTAAAAATCGATGCTGAATCAGGAATTATTTCATCGTATATTTTCAAAGGAAAAGAAATGATGAAACAGGGGCCACGATTAAACTTTTTCCGTCCGCCAACAGAAAATGATATTCGCGACCGCAACGGTTACCGGGTTTGGGAAAGAGCCGGGTTGGACAAACTGGAGCAGACCGCTCAAAAACCAGAACTTAAAAATCAGGCCGATGGAAGTCTGCTACTGATTTACCCTGTAACTCTAAAAAGCACTTCTTCCGAATTTTCTGCGGTTATGCAGTATCATATTTTTGGCGACGGAACTTTTAATGTCTCAAGCGAAGTTAATTTGCCGGAGTCGATAGCTGCCGTTGCAAAAGTGGGTTTGCAAATGAAAATGGAACGTTCGTACAACGAAGTTAGCTGGTATGGTTTGGGAGGTGTTTCAACATATCCGGACCGTAAAAGTGGCGGTAAACTCGATTTTTATTCAACTACTGCCGAGCAGCTTTACGATCATAACATTGTTATTCCGCAAGATAATTGCAATCAATCGGATGTACGTTGGGCTTCGGTTTCGAACATGGAAGGAAACGGATTTTTGTTGAGTGGTTCAACCGAAATGAATTTCAGCGCTTATCCGTATGACGATGCAGAAATGACAAAAGCACGACACCTTAACGAGTTGGATGAAGCCGATTTTGTGACGGTTAATTTCGACGCATTGGTTACCGGTTTGGGAACGGCCACTTGCGGCCCCGGAATTTTACCTCAGTATGTGGCAACAAATGGCATTTACCGTTTCGATGTTACTTATTCTCCGGTGCAACTTCAGCAAAAAAACATCTTTGAATATGCCAGCGAAAAATACCCGGTTGCCGAACTTTTATTGGCTCAGGCTCCGGTTTTGGAACAAAACGATAACGGTGTAATTTCACTGAGCAGTGCTGAAAATGCTGATCTTTTTTATTCGGTAAATGATTCGAAATTTAAAGTTTATAAAAAACCATTCGAACTGAAAAAAGGAGGCAAAGTAGCTGTTTATGCGAAAGTTAAAGGGAAGATGAACAGCAACCATGTGATCAGGTATTTTGAAATGAGTAAAAAGAAGTGGACTGCCACAGCCGATTGCAGTTACGAAGGAAACGAACCACAAATGGCCATCGATAACAATCCGGAAACAATCTGGCACTCGGATTGGAGCGATGAAAAACTGGTGCAGCCACACTTTTTGCAAGTGGATATGGGAGAGACGCTGGAGTTAAAGGGTTTTAGCTATTTGCCGCGACAAGATCAGTGGAACGGACGAATTGCTGTGTATAATTTTGAAGTGAGTGTTGATGGAAAAACCTGGGAAACAGCCGTTGAAAATGGTCGTTTTGGTTATTCCGACGATCGTCAGGAGAAAATGTTCGACAAAACCTACAAAGTGCGCTATATACGAATTACAACCTTGCGCGAAATCCAACGTAGTTTTTACAGCTCAATTGCTGAAATAGGCGTGATTCTATAATCAATAATACGACTGAGGGAAAGTTATACTTTTCTAAAAGTCTTATAAAATATGTAGTGGATCCGATCCAAATAGTTATTAACTAAACCGGATCGGATCCTTATTTTTTGTAGATTATATAATGGATAAGCTGTACTTATTTACGGATGGAAGTGTACATGTTCAATCAAAAATTGGATATGGCGCCTGCCTGCTCCTTGCTGAAAAGGACCTGGCGGCTGATCGCTTAGAACAGCTTGTTCGAACCAAACGTTTTAAGAATACCTCATCTACCAAACTCGAATTACAAACTTTACTTTGGGCTTTATCAGAATTGCCACCGGATGGTCAGCAAATATTTATTTATACCGATTCGCAGAATATTACGCAGCTCATGGAACGCCGCCGCCGATTGGAGGATAAAAATTTTTGTTCAAAAAGCGGGAAACCGCTGAAAAATGCCGACATGTATAAACAGTTTTACAAAGTGGTTGATGCTTTAAACTGCGAGATGGTTAAAGTTCAGGGGCACCGGCCATCGCGTTTAAAAAATGAAATTGAGCGCATCTTTACTATCGTCGACAAAGCTTCCAGAAAAGCCTTGCGAAGTGAAACTAGCCGGCTTAAATCTTCGTGATCTTAATTAACAGTTTCATTACGATTTAAGTGGAATAAGTTTTTTAACTTTGCCGTACTTCATTTATTGAGAGAACATATCGAAAGCGCTTCATTCGGAGCTAAATAGTGCACATGCAAAACTTCTGCTTGTGGCATTTTTTATTATTCAAATCATTCAAACATTTTAAATTGTAAGAAAATGAAACTCAATAAATTATTAGCTATTACCCAAAACCCAAACCTCTACGAACCGGGAACCGCAGTTATGTGGACGGATGAACATATCTCGAAACAACTTTTGCAAGTACATCTGAACGAAAATGTTGATTTGGCAAGTCGCAAACCGGAAACCATTAAAAATACAGTGGAATGGATTTTGGAAAAGTCAGGTGGAGAAAAACTGAATATTCTTGATTTGGGTTGTGGTCCCGGTTTATATTCAACTATGCTGGCAGAAAAAGGCCATAAAGTTACCGGAGTCGACTTCTCAAAAAATTCAATCGTTTACGCAAAGAATAAGGCGGAAGAAGATGGATTGAATATTAATTACACACGGGCAAACTATTTGGAGTTGGAATTGCCTGAGCAAAGCTTCGATCTGGTTCTGTTGATTTATACCGATTTGGGTGTTTTGCTGCCCGAAGACAGAACGAAGTTGCTTGGTTTTATTCATGGAGTTTTAAAACCGGGAGGCACCTTTATTTTCGATGTATTAAACGATAAGGACCTGCCTAAAAAAGTAGCATCAAAAAACTGGGAAGTGGCAGATGCGGGTTTTTGGAAACCGGAGCCTTATCTTGCGCTATCTGAGTCGTTTTTATATGAAGAGGAGAAGGTAATTCTCTATCAGCATCAGGTAGTAAATGAGAATGAAAAAGTTGATGTTTACCGTTTCTGGACACACTTTTTTGGACATTCGAACCTGACAAAACTGTTGGCTGAAAACGAATGGGAGAACGTTGAATTTTACGAAGATGTTTTACCGAAGGGAGATCTGTTTAGCGGAGAGCATGTAACGTTTACAGTTGCCCGCAAAAAGAAATAGAAAAAGAAACGGGCACGATTTCAGTTCGTGCCCGTTGAATATTTTACTCTACAATAATTTCATCAACAAATAGCCAGGCCGGATCGCCGGCACCTGCATGACCTTTCGGACATTCGCCGAGGTTTTTAACCGTTACGCGCAAATAGCGGGCTAAAGCCTTTTTGTTTACCACAAGTTCTTGAATCTGACGCTCACCATCAGAAATGCTCACTTTGTTTTTTACAGAGCCAATCTTTTTAAAGGTCTTACCATCTATAGAACCTTCAACAATCATTTGCGATGGATAAAAAATCCATGCGCCAATATTCTGCAGAACTCCAACTTTAACGGCACTAAATTCTGTTTCTTTTCCCAAATCAACAGTTCCAACAAAGTCATTGCCAACAAATCCTTTCCAATTTCCATCAGCGTGGTTCCTGGTCCCTTTTATACCGTTCACCAACGCATATTCTCCGGTTGATTCATAGCTTTTGCTGTTCGGAAACTTCTGGTCCACTTTACAGGCAATAGCTTTGTGGATAAAAAAGTCGGTGGCCAGCGGCTCAGTTTTTAATTCACCATCCTGAATCACTACGGCTTTAACTGTTCCTGATTTACTAATTGAAAACGGTTGGGTGTATTTTTTTGAATTGGCCGTCGGTTTTGATCCGTCGGTTGTGTAATAAATAGTTGGATCATAAGCTTCTGTGCTTAATTCAATTTTTATCGATTTGTTTACCGGATCGAGTTCCGGTTTTGCCGAAACCTGAAATGCACTGGTTGCATAGTTGATTCCCAGTTTGTCGAATCGTTTGTACTGGCTTTCCATTCTTTTCGAGAAATCACCCCAATCTTTTGCATCTTTTGGCGACCATAACACTTCAGAAAGTGCGCTCATTCGTGGCATAATCATATATTCCACATGGCGTCCGTTGGGCATGTATTCTGTCCAGATGTTGGCCTGCGCTCCGATAATATGTTTGGCTTCTTCGGTGCTTAATTCTGAAGGAACCGGTTCGTAATTATATACTTTTTTTAAGGTGATATTTCCGCCAAAAGCTTTTGGTTCCAGCGAAGGATCACCCTGGTAATAATCAAAGTAACAGTGCGAGGTTGGCGACATTACCACGTCGTGACCGGCTTTGGCAGCCCGTATTCCGGGATCGGAACCACGCCACGACATAATGGTTGCCGTCGGATCAAGTCCGCCTTCCAGAATTTCGTCCCAGCCAATCAACTGACGGCCGTTTTTATTCAGAAACTTCTCAATTCGTTTGATAAAATAAGCTTGTAATTCATGCTCGTCTTTTAATCCTTCGTCAGTCATGCGCTTCTGACAGAGCTCACATTTTTCCCATTCGGTTTTTGTGGCTTCGTCGCCTCCAATATGAATGTAAGTTGAAGGAAAAAGGCCCATAACTTCTGTCAGTACATCTTCCAAAAAGTTAAATGTTTCTTCTTTTCCGGCACAGAAAATATGCGTGATCGGCCAAACTCCGCCCGGAGGAACCGGTTTGTATTCTCCGGTGCACGAAAGTTCAGGATAAGCTGCCAGAGCCGACATAACGTGTGCGGGCATCTCAATTTCAGGAATTACCGTAACATGTTTTTTTCGGGCGTATTCAACAATGGCTTTCACATCTTCCTGCGAGTAAAAGCCGCCATATTTTGGTTCGTTTTCTTTTACCGGTTCTTTTCGTGAGTTCCAATCCAGGTCTTCACGGTCGGCACGCCATGCGCCAACTTCAGTAAGTTTTGGGTACTTTTTTATTTCAATACGCCAACCCTGATCATCCACCAAATGCCAGTGGAAAACATTCATTTTGTGTAGCGCGATGAAGTCGATGTATTTGTAAATAAACTCAACGGGCATAAAGTGCCGCGACACATCAAGATGCAAACCACGCCAGCCAAAACGAGGATAATCGGTGATATCCATGCAGGGCAGGGTAGTGCCTTCGTTTGCTGTTAATAGCTGCCAAATGCTATGCATGCCATAGAATAAACCTGCAGTTGTGTTGGCATTTAAAAATACCCTGTCGTTTTGTATAGAAAGTCTATAACCTTCGTTGCCGATTTTTGTATCGAGTGGATTGTTGAGCTGGATAAGAATATTGCCTTCTTTCGGAGCTGCTGGTGCAACAAACTCAGGAGTGTTACCTGTCGCGCTTTTTAGCAGTTCTTTTGCCAGATCGGAGAATTCTTTTTCAGTTTCATTAGAGGCTTTAAAAAGAACTTTTGTGTTGCCGGTAATTATAAACACGCCCTCTTTTTTTACCACCGAAACCGGCTTTGGTATGATGTCGACAGATTGGGCAAAAATCCCCAAACTGATTGTCATGACGACGAATAAAATGATAGCCTTCTGCATTGTTCGTTAAATTACTGATGTTGCTAATTAAAATATCGGCTCGATTGTAAAACTGTACTGGTAATCTTTTGCCGGAATCTGATACTGCTGCATGGGCTGTGCTCCCCACGAATTATCGCCGGCAACACCCATTTGTAGCAGGTCGGTGCAAATAAATACACCGTCTTTTTTCACAATGTCGTTGGTGTGGCGATAGTCGTTCCTGTCTTCCATGTCAAAATCTTCAATCGGATTATGCAGGGTAGAGAAGCCAATTACCGGGTCGCCCGATATTTTTAAGCCCAAGCCGTTTTCGTTTCTCAACTCAAACCAGCGTACATCGGTTTTGTAGCCATTCTCCTGCGGACGAACGTATTTAAAATACTGGTCGGCCACCTTACTCTCGTAAATACCCACAAAAGCACTGTGGTTACGGTCGATATAATTCTCGTGTGGCCCGCGACCAAAATATTTCAGGTTGTCGAAATTCACCGGCATTTCCCAACGCATGCCAATTCGCGGAATGTTGGGGAGCTCGGTATTCGACGTTTCAAAAATACTGGTAACCTCAATCTTGCCATTTCCGTCAATTACCTGAACTACCGATTGTGTCGCATCAATCTTCTCAAAATTGTATTTTGTTGTCAGGTAAATTTTGTTGTCATCAGTTTCAACGGCTGTAACACTTTCGGGTTTTAAGTTTCTTGAAACTTCGCGCCAAACGCCCAATCGACCAAGCATATTGCTGCCTTTATCATTGTCGTTGGCTGGTCGCCAGAAATTGACCTGCGGACCTTTTTGAATCAATTCAGTTCCATTCATTTTATACGATGAAATTGTACCTGTTTCTTTGTCAAAGGTAACAACGAATTGTGGTCCATGAACTGTAAAATTCCTATTGGTCTCTTCCAGTTTTAATTCCGCCGAAGATGTTTGTTCTTTTGTTGCACTTACCATTTCTATATTAACAGGAAACTGTGCGTGCGCTACTTCAAATCCGGCTTTGCGGAATGGTTTATCTTCCTTAAGTTTTACCGAAAAATCGATGAAGAATTCATGAGGTTCCGGATCGGTAAAGTCAATCTTTATTTCCGGATTTATCTTTACGTCTGTTGATTCGCCCGGTTTAAGGTTAACGTTTTCCAAAATACCCGAGCTGTAATATTCTCCATCGCGGGTGCATGTCCAGCTGATTTCGTAATCGCTCAGATCAACAAAGTCAAACATATTGGTAATTCTATAGCCCTTGTCAAGTTGTTCGAATTTTACGTTCTGGTAGGCATATTTTACTTCCCACATGGCAGGATGCGGCGTGTAATCGGCCGATATAATTCCGTTGCAAACAAAGTTATAGTCGGTTGGCATGTCTTCGCCGTAATCGCCACCGTAAGCCCAGAACTCAGTGCCATCGTCCGCTTTTTTTACCAGTGCCTGATCGATCCAATCCCAAATATAACCGCCCTGCAACTGGTCGTTTCTGTCGCGGTTAAATACTTCCCATAAATCAACCAGGTTGCCGTTGCTGTTTCCCATGGCATGTGAATATTCGCTTGAAATAAAAGGTTTAGTCTGGTGTTTCGATCCGTAATTTTCCAGTGCTCGTACGCTCGGATATTGCGGGCAAAAAATATCGGTATTATCACCCATAATAGCACGCTCGTAATGCACCGGACGCGATGGATCGCGTTCTTTTATGGCTTTGTAAACGGCTGTGAAAACTTCACCGTCGCCGGCTTCATTTCCCATCGACCATACAATTACGCAAGGGTGGTTTTTATCACGCTCAACCATGCGCATATTCCGGTCGACATGTGCCGGTGTCCATTCCGGTTTTTTAGCCAGCGAATGCTCTCCGTAGTACATTCCGTGCGATTCGATATTGGCTTCGTTGGTCACATATAAACCGTATTTGTCACACAGATCGTAAAAACGTTCGTCGTTGGGATAGTGGCTGGTACGCACCGCATTAATGTTGAACTGTTTCATCAGCGCAATTTCCTTTATCATCGCCTCTTCGCTTACCACATGCCCATTGTATTGGTCGTGCTCATGTCGGTTAACCCCTTTAATAGTAACCGGAACACCATTTACATGAAATACTGCATCGATAATCTCAATCTTGCGGAAACCAATATTTGAACTTACTGCTTCAACAGTGTTTCCGTTGTCGTCAATCAAACTAATTATTAGCTGATATAAATTAGGCGTTTCGGCAGTCCATTTTCTTACATCTTTTATTTGTTCTTCTGAAAAATGAACAGTAGCATTTTCATTTCGGTTAATTTTAACTTCCTGTTCACGGCTCAATAGCGCTGAGCCACTTTCGTCATAAATACTGTACCTAACGGTGTAGTTGCCCGATTTTAGTTTCGAAGTGTGATTGCTCAAATCAACATCCAGACTAAATACTCCGTTAGTGTATTCGGCATCCAGATCAGGTTTTGCAAAAAAGTCGCGGATGCGAACTTTCGGAGTAGAATAGAGATACACATCGCGTTCTATTCCGCTTATACGCCAAAAATCCTGTGCTTCGAGGTATGAGCCGTCAGACCAACGGTAAACTTCGGCTGCCACAATATTTTCACCTTCCTTTAAATAAGGAGTAATGTCCCACTCGGCCGGCGTTTTACTTCCTTGCGAGGAGCCCACTTTTTCGCCGTTAATCCATAAATAAAAAGCTGATTTTACTGCTCCAAACTGTATAAAAACCTGGCGGCCATTCCAGTTTTCAGGTATGGTAAAAGTTCTGCGGTAAGAGCCTATCGGGTTGTAGTCGTGCGGAACTTTGCCCGGTTCGGCCGGATAGATGTCATCCACAAATTTCATTTCCGGCGACACCGACTTTTTGTAGTCTGAAAACTCATATTGATGATTTACGTATATCGGTACGCCATAGCCTTCCAGTTCCCAGTTTGCCGGAACGGGAATATCGTTCCAATCAGAAACATCATATTCCGGTTTGTAAAAATTTACCGGTCGGTCGGAAGGTTTTCTTACCCAGTTAAATTTCCATGTGCCGCTCAATGTCTTATAGAATTCCGATTGATGTGGCTTTTGTGTTAACGCATCATCAACCGAGCCAAATGGCATAAGGCTGGCATGCGGTTTTTCTTTGTTGATGTTGAAAACGGCCGGATTTTCCCAATCTGCTGGTTGATCTTGTGCAGATAGTAAAATGGAAAAGAAAATGAGGGTAAGAAGGACAGTGAAATGTTTCATAGATATGAAAAATATTTAAAAGTATTATTGATTTAAGTTAATAAATTACAAAGATACACTTTTTTAAGCGTATATATCGGGTTCGGTTTTCAGAAAATATGCAACTGTTAAGAATGTGTGTGTTGTTTTAGAAATATCTGAACGTTGATGATAAAAGTTAATAAGGATTAAGTAGTTAAAAAACAGAGTTGTAGATGTGACGTTGCTTAGCGTGGAATGATTTTAAAGAACAGTAAATATTTGTTAGATTTAAAATATAATTCTACTTTCGTGCACGTACACGGAAATCGATTTTTGAAAAAATAAATACTAGACTTGTATCATGCAATTTGGAAAATATAGTTTTGGAGTGGGCGACCGCTTCAACCACGAAGGACAGGCACAACTCCGTGCCTTAATTAAAGCGAATAAAAAAGGTATTGAAGTAACTCCGGTTTGGAATAAATCAAATCGCGAACACGATATTGTGCATTCCGAGCCATCGGGCACACGAATTGAAGCCGATGAGGCAGTAAAAGCACTGGCCTGGGAAAATCCCTATTTTGTTGATGCCGATCATATCAATCTTGGAAACGTAGACCGTTTTATCGAGCCAAGTAACTTTTTTACCCTCGACGTGGCTATGTATATTGGTACCGAGGCATCGGTTGAAGATGTGGCTGCTTTTAAAGAAACCTGCAAGTTGCTTGGAGATCAGGTAGCTATTCCTGGTATTGAGGAACCGATTGAAATTACAGCAGAATTGCTGGAAGAGGTGGCCTCGAAATACCTGGCTGCCGTTAAAGAAGCAGGAAAAATCTACCGACACATTGAGGCGGTGAAAGGCAAAGGCAACTTTGTTACCGAAGTATCGATGGACGAAGTGGAGGCTCCGCAAACTCCGGTTGATATGTTTTTCATTCTAAAAATGATTGCCAACGAAAATATTCCGGCGCAAACCATTGCCCCGAAATTTACCGGCCGTTTTAATAAAGGTGTTGATTATGTGGGCGATGCCGAACAATTTGCCAAAGAGTTCGAGCAGGATGTACTGGTAATTGATTATGCGGTAAAAGAATTTGGATTACCGGCTGATCTGAAACTCAGCGTTCACTCGGGATCTGATAAATTTACGATTTACCCGATAATGGCCGATATCATTAAAAAGTACGATAAGGGAATTCACGTAAAAACTGCAGGAACAACGTGGCTGGAAGAAGTGATCGGTCTTGCCATTTCAGGCGACGAAGGTCTGGCTGCAGCGAAAGAAATTTATACAAAAGCCTTGGATCGTAAAGAAGAACTTTGTGCTCCGTACGCAGATGTTATTGATATTGATGACTCAAAACTTCCATCAGCGGAAGAGGTTGCCGGCTGGACGGGCGAAAAATTCGGAAACACCTTGCGTCATATTCCCGGACATGCGGATTATAATGCAAACTTCCGTCAGTTAATTCATGTAGGCTATAAAGTTGCTGCCGAAATGGGAGAAAGCTACACCGGATTGTTGGAGAAATATGCCGATGTGGTAGGTGCTTGTGTAGAGGAAAATATCTACAACCGACACTTAAAAAGATTATTCGACTTATAAAATAACTCCGGACTTCGGTTTTCCGACTTCCGACTTTTTTATTCATTATGAAAGCTTTTATGGACAAAGATTTCCTTTTGCAAACCGATGTTGCAAAGGAATTATATCACAATCATGCGGCCAAAATGCCGATTTTTGATTACCACTGTCATATCAATCCGCAGGAAATTGCTGAGGATAAAGAGTATGAAAACATCACGCAGCTGTGGTTGTATGGCGACCATTACAAATGGCGCGGAATGCGTACCAACGGTGTTGCCGAGAAATACTGCACCGGAAATGCCAGCGATTGGGAGAAGTTTGAAAAGTGGGCCGAAACGGTGCCGCATACTTTGCGCAATCCGCTTTTTCACTGGACACACCTGGAACTAAAGAAATTCTTTGGAATTGATAAAGTTTTGAGTCCGGCAACTGCAAAAGAGATTTGGGAAGAATGTAATGCCAAATTGCAAACGCCTGAATATTCATGCCGCGGAATTATAAAAATGGCCAATGTGCATACCATTTGCACTACCGACGATCCGGTGGATTCGTTGGAGTATCACAGAGCCATTAAAGCCGATGGTTTTGAAACCGCTGTACTACCGGCCTGGCGCCCTGATAAAGCGATGGCTGTGGAGAATGCAACTACTTACAATGCTTATTTGAGTGAGCTGGAAGAGGCTGCCAATATTAATATAAACAGCTTTAGCGGTTTAATGGAAGCGCTGGACGATCGTCACGAGTTTTTCCACCTGAATGGTTGCCGTTTAAGCGATCATGGCGTTGAAACAATTCTGGCTGAAGATTACACCGAAGCCGAAATTGAAAAGATCTTCATTAAAGTTCGTAAAGGAGGTGCGCTTACAAAAGAAGAAGTGATTAAATTCAAATCGTGCATGTTGTACGAATTCGGAATTATGGACCACTCGCGCGGATGGACGCAACAATTTCATATTGGTGCTTTACGAAACAACAATACCCGCTTGTTCAAAAAACTTGGAGCAGATGTAGGTTTTGATTCGATTGGTGATTTTGATATTGCGCGACCACTGTCAAAATTGCTGGATCGACTGGACATGGAGAATAAATTATCAAAAACGATATTATATAACCTTAATCCTCGCGACAATGAGCTGATTGCAACGATGATTGGAAACTTCCAGGATGGTTCGGTTCCCGGAAAAATGCAATTTGGTTCGGGCTGGTGGTTCCTCGATCAGAAAGACGGCATGGAAAAACAAATGCAGGCCTTATCAAATCTTGGTTTGTTGAGCCGTTTTGTGGGAATGCTAACCGATTCACGCAGTTATTTGTCGTATACCCGTCACGAATATTTCCGTCGTACCTTGTGTAATTTACTGGGTAACGATGTTGAAAATGGCGAGATTCCATACGATATGGAACTGTTGGGAAGCATGGTTGAAAATATCTGTTTCAATAATGCAAAAGCTTATTTTAATTTTTAGTAAACACAATTTGATTTTAAGGCGATCATGCAAAATATTTTAATAGAAATGTATCTTTGCAATCGATTGCATTAAAGAATAGACTAAATCATGGCAAAATTGGAAATTAAATCAAAATCCGAATGTACATACGACTGTATTTCTCTTGGTGAAGTAATGTTAAGACTCGATCCGGGAGAAGGAAGAATAAGAACAACACGTCAGTTTCGTGCCTGGGAAGGCGGTGGCGAATATAACGTTTCACGTGGTCTGAGAAGGTGTTTCGGAAAGAAAACAGCAATTATAACTGCATTGGCCGACAACGAAGTTGGTGCCTTAATTGAAGACTTTATGCTTCAGGGCGGTTTGGATACTCAATTTGTAAAATGGGTAGACTACGATGGTTGTGGTCGCACCGTTCGTAATGGATTAAACTTTACAGAAAGAGGCTTTGGCATTCGTGGTGCAAAAGGTGTTTCTGACCGTGGAAATACAGCAGCATCGCAATTAAAGCCTGGTGATATCGACTGGGAATATATCTTCGGAACACTGGGCGTTCGCTGGATGCACACCGGTGGTATTTTCGCCGCACTTTCGGAAACGGCAGCAGAAACGGTTATCGAAGCCGTGAAAATTGCCAAGAAGTACGGTACCATTGTTTCGTATGATTTGAATTACCGTCCGTCGCTTTGGAAAGCCATTGGTGGAGAAGCAAAAGCGCAGGAAGTAAACCGCGAAATCGCCAAGTACGTAGATGTGATGATCGGTAACGAAGAAGATTTCACAGCTTGTTTAGGTTTGGAAATTGAAGGTAACGACGAGAATCTGAAAGAGCTGGATTTAACCGGTTATAAAAACATGATAAAATCTGCCGTATCCGAGTTTCCTAACTTCAAGGTTATAGCCACAACATTGCGTACCGTTAAAACGGCAACCGTAAATTCATGGGGTGCTATCTGTTATGCTGATGGTGTAATTCATGAAGCACAGCACCGCGAAGATCTTGAAATTATGGATCGTGTGGGTGGTGGCGATAGTTTTGCATCCGGTTTAATTTATGGTTTCCTTGAGTTTAACGACGGTGCAAAAGCTGTTGAATATGGTGCTGCACACGGTGCATTGGCAATGACCACTCCGGGCGATACAACCATGGCAACTTTATCAGAAGTAGAAAAAATAATCGGCGGCGGAAGCGCACGTGTTGACCGATAGCCAAGGCAAAAGTAGAACTCCATCGGAGTTTAATATAAATCACCCCATGCTTTAGCGCGGGGTGAAAAGAATAAAAGGAAAAACGGAACATTTGAAAAGCGTTCTTTAATCCCGTAGGGATTTGATATTGCTAGCCCCGTCCTTTAGGGCGGGGAATCAAAAGCAACAACGAAAAAAGGCGCATTCAGTAAAGCAGTTTGAAAATGAAACATTGCATGCGCCGTAATAAAAGGAAGTTGATTAAAGCGCCGTTCTAAAAATATTTTGGGGTGAAAGACACGAACCCCCTGATTTTTCAAATAAATTGAAAAATCTTGTCCCCCTTTTCGGGGGGACAAACGTTACCCGGTAACGAAGTGGTTGAATTGAAAATAAAAATGAATCAAAAATAAAATGGCAAGATTTTCAAGAATAGAAGTAGCATTAAAAATGAAAGAAACCGGAATGGTGCCGGTGTTCTATCATCAGGATGTAGAGGTTTGTAAAGCAGTGGTAAAAGCCTGCTACGATGGTGGTGTACGTTTATTCGAATTTACCAACCGTGGCGATTTTGCGACGCTTGTTTTTGCGGAATTAAATAAATGGGCCATTAAAGAATGCCCGGAAATGATAATGGGAGTTGGCTCAATCGTTGATGAGGCCACAGCTGCCATGTACATCGCTTTAGGAACCAACTTTGTAGTTGCTCCGCTAATTGATGAAGGAACTGCAAAAGTTTGTAACAAACGCAAAATTGCCTGGAGTCCGGGTTGTGGTTCGGTTACCGAAATTGGCCGTGCACACGAATTAGGTGCCGAGGTGGTTAAAATATTCCCCGGATCGCAGGTGGGAGGTCCAAGCTTTGTAAAAGCCGTGAAAGGACCGATGCCTTATGCCAGCATTATGCCAACTGGTGGTGTGTCTCCGGATAAAGAAAACCTGAAACAATGGTTTGATGCCGGAGTAACTTGTGTGGGTATGGGATCGCAGTTGTTCCCGAAAGAAGTTTTGGCCGAAAAAAATTATGCCTATATTACCGAAAAATGTACAGAGGCACTGAAAATTATCAGCGATCTGACAACATAAAATTGTCGCCCGAAATGGCGAAACACTAAATCAATTATATCTAATGAGAACTAAAATCGTTAAAGCTTTTTCGTTGGTTTTTGTGGTGGTATTTCTTTTGGGATGCACCGAAACCAAACAACATAAAGTCTTAAAACTGGCTCATGGTCTCGATCCAACTCACCCGGTACATAAAGGAATGGAGTTTATGGCCGAACGTTTGGCTGAAAAATCAGGAGGAAAATTAACCATCGATATTTATCCCAGCGGACAGTTGGGCTCCGAGCAACAGTGTGTTGAATTGTTGCAGATTGGAAGCCTGGCAATTACCAAAGTTTCAGCTGCGGTAATGGAAAGTTTTACGCCCAAATTCAAAGCGCTGGGTTTGCCTTATGTTTTTCGCTCGAAAGAACATTCCTTTAAGGTATTTGATGGGGAAATAGGCAAAGAATTGTTGTTGGGAACTGAAGAATACTGGATTCGTGGTTTGTGTTTTTACGATGCCGGTTTCCGTAGTTTTTACACCATCGATAAACCCATAAATACACCAGACGATTTAAAAGGTATGAAGATCAGGGTGATGAAAAGTCAGACTGCCATGGAAATGGTACGTGCTTTAGGTGGTTCTCCAACTCCAATTTCGTGGGGCGAATTGTACACTGCACTTCAAAGTGGAGTGGTTGACGGCGCCGAAAACAACGAGCCAAGTTTATATACTTCGCACCATTACGAGGTGTGTAAACAGTACTCATTAGATGAACACACCTGTGTGCCTGATGTGCTGATCATCAGTACAAAAGTATGGAATACACTAAGCGAGCAGGAACAAAAATGGTTACAGGAAGCTGCCGACGAATCGGTTCCTGTAGAACGGAAGTACTGGGCCGAATCGGTGGAAGAATCATTGCGAATTGTTAAGGAGAATGGTGTTCAGGTCAATTATCCTAACAAAGAATTATTTGCAGAGAAAGTTTCCGATTTACTGGATAAATACCGTCAGGACGAAGTTTTGGGCGACATATTACGTCGTATCGAAGCCGTTAAATAGAAACCGATAAGAAAAAGATTATGACTATCAGAGAAAAAATAGATAAAGTAATCGAGATCTTGTTGATTTCGATTATGAGCATATTGGTACTCGATGTGCTCTGGCAGGTTTTTAGCCGCTACGTTTTGTCCGCACCAAGTTCGTTTACCGACGAGCTGGCCGGATTTCTTCTAATTTGGGTAGGTATGTTGGGGGCCGCTTATGTGGCCGGTAAAAACGAACACCTCGCCATCGACCTGATGTTGCAAAAAATGAAAGGCGTTAAAAAACGTCGCTTGCAAACTTTTATTAATGCCCTGGTTGGCTTGTTTGCCTTATTCGTAATGGTTTTTGGTGGCTCGTGGCTGGTTTACACCCGCTTCTACCTCCAGGTAAAATCTGCAGCACTGGCATTACCACTGGGCTATGTATATCTGATTGTTCCGCTAAGCGGATTGCTGATTATTTATTATGCTATTGATAATTCACTGAACCAAAATATTGAAGAGTAATGGAATTTTTAGGAGTAATTGTACTTGTAGTAAGCTTTATAATTTTACTTGTAATTGGAGTTCCTATTGCTATCAGTATCGGAATTTCAGGGATTTTAACCATGCTGGTAACCATTATGCCACTACCTGCTGCAACAACGTTTGCGCAGCGAATGGCAACGGGGCTGGATAGTTTTGCACTGCTGGCCATTCCGTTTTTTATACTGGCGGGGAATATAATGAACAAGGGAGGAATAGCCATCCGGCTTATTGATTTTGCACGTGTTTTGGTTGGCCGCTGGCCTGCCGGACTGGCGTTTGTTAATGTTTTTGCCAACATGCTTTTTGGTGCCATTTCCGGTTCAGCAGCCGCATCGGCTTCGGCAATCGGTAGTATTATGATGCCCGAAATGAACAAAGAAGGCTACGACAAAAACTTTAGTGCCGCGGTAAATATTACTTCAGCAACAACAGGTTTGTCTATTCCTCCAAGTAATATCCTCATTGTATATTCGCTGGCCAGTGGTGGTGTTTCCATTACTGCGCTTTTCCTGGCGGGTTACGCTCCGGGTATTTTAACCGGTTTGGCGATTATGGCCGTGGCTATGGGGATGTTTTCGTACAAACATTTTGGTTTTAAAGGAATGGTGCGCAACCTCGGTAAATTCTTCGCGGTTATTGCATCGCTTGCTTTGGTAATTGTAGGATTGTTTAAAGTAAACAGTGCCTTTTCTGCAGGAGTTGCCACAGTCATTTATGGCGGAATTGGTGTTTTGTTTTTAGGCGGAATTGGCTATTACGGCAGCCGGCATAAAAAGGGGGCATTAAATGCTTTAAAAACACTTTGGCGTGCTTTCCCGAGTTTGATGATGCTGGTGATCGTTATCGGTGGTATTGTGGCCGGTTTTTTTACCGCAACCGAAGCTTCGGCTGTAGCTGTTTTATATGCTTTGGTTTTGGCCTTTATTTATCGTGAATTGAGCTGGAAAGACCTTCCTGCCGTAATTCTGCATTCGGTAAAAACAACGGCGTTTGTGCTTTTGCTTGTGGCCACCTGTATCGGTTTGTCGTGGATTATGGCTTACGAGAATATTCCGCAAAACGTAAGTGAAGCGTTATTGGCGCTTAGCGACAACAAATTTGTAATTCTGCTGATCATTAACCTGATTTTGCTGTTTGTGGGTGTGTTTATGGACATGACTCCGGCAGTTTTGATCTTTACCCCGATATTTTTACCCATCGTTTCCAATTTAGGACTGGAACCTGTTCACTTTGGAATTATCATGGTACTGAACCTGAGTGTAGGTTTGGGAACCCCTCCTGTTGGATCGCTGTTGTTTATCGGGTGCAGTGTAAGCCAGGTAAAAATCGAAACGGTGATAAAACCGCTTATCCCGATGTTTATAGCAATGATCGTTTGTTTGTTGCTGGTAACATATATTCCTGAAATCTCAATGTGGCTGCCTCAAAGCCTGGGATTTTAGCGATTTAAAATTTGTGTTTTATATTGGCTCTGTTGAGTTGATATAAAACACAGATTTCAATACATTCTTTATTTTCGCTCCCATGAAGTTATTCGTTTTTGATTTGGATTTTACCCTGTGGGATGCCGGTGGAGCCTGGTGTGATGCCACAAATCCGCCATATTACTGGAGCGACGGAGCCTTACTTGATCAATCAAACAGCGAAATTGAATTGTATCCTGATGTGATTCCGGTATTGGAGGAACTCAAAAGGAACAATCGGAAAATAGCTGCGGCGTCAAGAACTTTTGAGCCATCCTGGGCACAAGACTTGCTCCACTTGTTTGATATCGATAAATATTTCGATCTAAAAGAAATTTATCCAGGCAGTAAAATCCAACATTTCTCAAAAATCAAAAAGTATTTTGGAATTGATTATTCCGACATGGTTTTCTTCGACGATGAACACCGTAATATTCTCGAAGTCGGAAAACTGGGAGTTGAAACAGTTTTTGTTAACGACGGACTTTGGAAAGGGCAGGTATTTCAGTATTTGAAATAGGCTTGTAGGTATTCGAATAGCTTGCGATCAGCATTTTAAACCGTTAAATATCAGTTTAATCTTGTGTGATTTTCAGTAAATAATATCGTGCTGGTTCATCTACAGCAGGTATATTTGTTGCATACAAACCCTGTAGATAGTTTAGTTAAAGGTTTTAGAAACCCGTTATATTGTGATAAAATAAATATCCCGGATTGGACGCCCGGGATTTTTTATGCCGAATAAATAGGCCCAGTGTCGATCCAATATGCGAAAGGTTTTGAAAATACCTTCGAAAATTATCTCTTCAGTAACTCTCTTCATAACTACGAACTTCTTCGTCAGCATTTCGGCAGTAGTAATTTCAGCATTTTGGCTAGTTGAATTCAGTAGCTCACGTAGTGCTTTAAATTGTAACATAATTACTTTTGAATTATACAAACCCCGCTAGAAATAGAGGAGGAGAATTTAAAAATTCATTTAGTTGTTTAAAAAGACTGGATTGAAAAATCCCGGAGTGGACGCCGGGATTTTTTTTTAGTTCAAGTATGCCAATTGTTTTCAGCGTGAGCATTAAGCAAAACAATGAAATTACAATGGTAAATACCGATAGTTTATCAATAAGAATTTGGGAATTAATGCACTGGATTTGAACTGGTGACTATTCGGTAAAATTAAATTCTGTAAAGAAAGAGTGCTCACGGACGCGAGCACTCTTTTATATTATTGTTTTATAAACTTCTTTATTTTATTGACTCCCTCACCACTTATTCTTATGTAGTAACTTCCTGATGATAAGTTGCTAATGTTAATTTCCTGCAGATTTGATACAAGTGGTTCTTTCTTTACAACAGCTCCATATGCATTAAAAACAGTAATTGTACTTTCCGATTGTATATTATGCTTTATGGTTATAATATCGTGCGCCGGATTAGGATAAATAATTAGTTCGGTATCTTCATTTTCTGTGGCTTTTACTTCCGTGAAGGCACTTTTATTCGAAATAATGGTTACCGAATAGTCTTCCACTTCTCCGCGGTCAAAAATTTCGCAACTCGACGAATAGGCATTAGCTTTCATTGAAACACGCATTCTGGTGGTGCCAGGTAAGGCATCGGCAGGGACGGAAATATTCGCAGAAATAACAGATTTTGAATTCGGAATAGCGAGAACTTCTTCGCCTGCATCGTCAAAATCCTTATCCTGGTTAAAGTCGATCCAAACCTTCCAGAATTCGCGCTGGCTTTTACCGGAGAATCCGGGTGTTAATTGAACTGACGCAGACATGCCCGCATAGAGGGTAGTGTTTAGCGAGGTAAAGTCTGAGTAGATCGATCCTTCAGAAGTATTTGCAATATCGCCCAAATTCACAGCGGCAATCCACTCTTTCTGCGCTGACAGACTTTGTGATTCACAATAAGTGGTTGTTGACTGATCGTTAACCGTAATGTAATCTGAGATCGCAATTGAAGCGGAACCCAATTCATTTGAAATCCGAAGGAGTACGTTGTACGAACCTGCCGTGTTGTAGGTGGCGATTGGATTTTGGTCATTGCTAATTCCTATATCACTTCCCGGAAGAGTCCACTCCCACGAGTCAGGATTGTTTAAGGATTCATCGTAAAATTGTACTGCTTCGCCAGCGTTTATCACAGTTTTATCTGAACTAAATGCCGCCACCAGAGGTTTTGGAACAGCCGCGCCAATTACTACGGTATAGTCTTCCACCTCGCCATTGCCTATGTCTCCGCAAGAAACCGGAGAACCATCGCTGCTTATTGCTACGCGCATGCGGGTTTCAAGATTGTTTACATCAGGTATTGTTATTGAACCAGTAACTATCGATCGTTTTTTATTTGCCGAGAACAGTAATTCATCATTCGAGAATGTTCCGTCGGTATTCCAGTCAATCCATACCGACCAGTATTCAAATGCTGCTTTGCTTGCGAATCCGGGAGTTAAAGTAAGGGTATAACTTTCGGCAGAGGTTAACTCGAAATTAAAAGCAGTAAAATCTTCATATCCTGCAGCCCCTGAATTATTGGTCTGACCTCCGATATTTACTTCTGCTATCCACTCGTTAGCGGCATTTCCTGAAGATGTACAATATTCAAGCGGTTTAGGGAGTACGTTAAATGAGCTTGATGTTTGTGCACTATTTCCACAGGAATCTGTAATGGTCCACTGGTAAGTAACCTGGTAGCCCTGTTCGTTTACAGTATAGGGCAATATGGTTGTCGTAAGAATCGGTGTGCCGCAGTTATCATCATATTCTACGATTTCAAAAGGAGGGAATTCTTCATTATAAGCAATATCGTTAAACGGCTGGGGCAGGCTCAGAAAAACAGGCGGAGTTGTATCATTTACGATTATTTGATGTTGCCATGAGCCAATATTTCCGCAGCTGTCTTCAACTTCATAAATACGATTAATAAATGTTGGGCAATTACCTGAAATCGTCTCGCCGACAAAACGGAAAGAAGAATGGTTTACATCGCAGTTATCCGTAATATTTCCTCCCGCTTCTAAAAATGAGGTGTAGTTGAATGGTGACGAAACATCCGAACGACAGGTTGCGTATGCCGTATCCGGAATTCCTGAAATAGTGGGTTTTATGGTGTCAACAACATGAATGGTTTGAATAAAATAACCAATATTTCCACAGGCATCATTAATCTCGTATGTACGTTTAATTTCTTTAATGCAGGAGCCGGATGAAGAGCTCCCTGCAAGCCGGAATGAAGTTTCATCTATGTATATGCTACAATTATCGGTAATGGCTCCTCCGTCTGCCACAAATTGTTCGTATGAATTGTAGTACGGAGGAATTTCACCACTGCATTCCACGAATTTATCCAAACCTGTTATAATAGGAGCCAATGTGTCGTTAATCGTAAAAAATTGTGTGGCGTAGGCTACGTTTCCACAAGTATCCTGTATTTCGTAAGTTCTTGATACGGTTTGAGGACAGATGCCGTCCGTGGTTTCAGACGAGAGTTTAAAAGAGTGTTTCATTAAAATACCATTGTCGTATGCAGTGCCTCCGGCCTGTTCCAGAGCTTCAAATGACAGGAAAACCTCTGGTAATTCGTCGGAACAAGATAATACGGTGTCGTTAGGTAGTTGCAAAACGGGGGCTTCTTTATCTTCTATAATTATTTGTTGTTCTTTGGTATACAAAATTCCGTAATCGTCAATTAAGGTAAATACCCGGTTGATATTTGCAGGGCATAAATAAGGATAGGAGTAATAATCATAATATTCTATCTGGATATACGAATTAACATCAAGGTAACAAGTATCAATGAAAGAACCTCCGGCAGCCAGAAACTGCTCGCTTGTAATTACCTTAGGTTGTAATGAAAGAGGAAGTGTTGTTAGTTCTTCAATATTTGCAAAGTCCCCGCCTGTAGGACTGGCATATATATCTTCCGGAATAGTAAAAAATGGTTCTTTTAAATAATAGTCGAAATATTCAATATTGTTTCCACAGTTATCTTCAGTAAAATAGAATGTTTCTACCATAAATTTACCCCAGAATTCATCGTAGAAAGCGTAAATTGAAGTTGTAAAACTATTTTCATTAAGCGGGCATTCTGAAATGATTTTTCCACCCCACATCTCAAATTCCGAATAATCCCAAATCGGAATAATCTGTTCGTTATTACATTCGCTGTACAAAGTGTTGTATGGTGCGATAACTTTTATTGACGAAACCACAGGATTTGGATCGTTGAAAACGATCTGTTGATCCATAGAGTAAAAAAGCCAGTTAAATTCGTCGAAAATATAAAAAGTTCTTATGAAACTTTCGGGCAAACCGTTTTCGTTTAAAGTGACATTCCAGTCGGAATATTCAATAGTGCTATTCATTGCGCCCATTTCACAAACATCGTTAAAATAGCCACCTGCTGCTATCAGGTCATCAATAGTAATTTGATTATTATATTCCGAATAGGGTAAACCGGTAAGCGAATCAATTTCTTCTAATTGTTGAATTTCGTAATTGGTAATAATATTGTTTGGGATGTAAAACATTTGCCGGTATGTATAGAAATCGCTGCATGTTAATGTATTTGCACATGAGTCATTGATGGTATAAACCGTTTCAATCATTATCTTGTTTAGGTACTCGTCGTAGGATGTGTATTCATAAATATTCAAACTACTTTCAACAATTCCACAATCGGAATAGGCGGAACCTCCGTTGGCAATGAATTCATTGTAGTCGAAAGTAGGGAGCATCATTAGCATTCCACAGGGATCAGTAGTCCAGGTTTGGGGAGCTTTCATTTCAAGAGAATTTTCCTGAGAAATTGCATTGGTTGTTACTATTGCAAGTAACACAACGGTTAACACAAGTTTGGTTTTCATAACGTAAGTTTTTATTCTTTTTGTTTTGGAAATTTGAGATAAAAAAGATACTGATAATTAGAAAAGAACAAAAACATATGAAGTCCCAATTTGAGAAAGAAAAAAGGGGCTTGTAGTTCTACAAGCCCCTGAAATATAGAGTTTAAAGTGTTTTTCTATAAAGTTACCGAAGTACTGGTGTTACCAGCTTTTTGCGAGATGTATTCCAGTGTTACTTCTCCTTTTCCCTGAACAATAAATTCATACTCAGTACTACTGTGTCCCGGAATGGCAAAGAACTGAACTTCAGGTTTATGTTCTTTATAGCTAACCTGATCGAGGCGGTAATCGTTAATTTTGCCACCGGCAATAACTTTGGCACCCGAAACTTTCAGGTGGTCAACAGTATACAATTTATCATGAACAGCCTGGGCCGTCATGGTCGACAAGCCATTTTTGTTTGTTAAGCGAACCCGAATTCGTTTCAGGTTATTATCAAGCTCTTTTACCTCAAATACATCCATTTCCACTTTTGGTGTTTCGTTCGCTGCCAGCAAAACTACTGAAGCGTTACGGTGCACCAAATCAGGCAGCATGAATGGATGTGGTAAACGAGAGCTCATTTTCACCCAGCCTCCAATTTCAATTTCGCCGTAAACCGGGTGATTAAACGGTTTCCATTCTTTGTACAATTCGCCCTGCACAACGTTATCGTTAAATTTCAGTTGTTCGCGACTACGCTCGTTACGGTCGCTATCAGAACCGGCAGCAGGTTTATCACTTTTCGCTTTGTAGGTTTCATCTTCGCGCATAAACAGTTCGCCAACAAAAGTATACGAACCGTGTACAAAGAACATCTGCCCGTCGGAGTCGCCAAAGGTAGGGTACAGATCAAATGACGACATATAAACATAACCGGGAGTTATTTTAATGGCTTCTTTCCCGATAACATCGTAGGCGGCAATATCCGATGCCGGAAGTACCGTTGTATTATCAGCCGGAACACGAAGCCACATACCGCCCGAGTTGTGAAATGAAAAGTTTACAATGATATTGGGGTGCTTTGCCGCAAATGCATCAACCGCTTTTATACCAACGCCCGAGAACGGAAAGTTTCCGGCACCACGCTGAACATAAGGAGGTTGCCAATGATAACCAAAGTTGCGGTTCGGATCGAGGTAACCTTCAGCATCTTCATTAAATCTTCCGTCGCCATCGTTATCAATTCCTTCCGAGCCTAAAATGGTATATTCTCCTTTTTCACCGGGTTTTACACGAACCATAATACGCGGATCTTCCGGATCGGGTTTATAATCACCGTTCGGATCTTTTATGCGCATCTGGCAAATGCTTCCGTCGCCATCCAGATCATCCGGGGCATCCTCGTCAAATAAGCCATCGCCATCGTCATCTTTGGGTACGCGAATACTGCGGCTCGAACTTGGCGTATGTGCATCCTTAAAAAAGTGGTTGCGGCCATCAACATTTACCACGGGAATAATGTAGTGCACGTTGCTGTCGACAGCTTTGGTAACCTGCTCGTTTTTTCCATATTTGGTCAACAACATGTTGGCGTAATACAGACATACCTCTCCGGCCTGAACCTCGTTGCCATGAATGTTTCCGTCGACCCAAACACCTGGTTTGTCGTGTTCGGCACCGGTTTTACTGTTGTTAATGGTAAGTGCATAAATTTTTAATCCTTCTTCGCTTTCTCCAATCGATTCCAGTTTTGTCAGGTCAGGATAAGCCTCATGAAGTACCTCAAGTGCTTCAACAACTTCTTCGTAATCGTAATAACGGTCGAAACGTAGCGGTACTTCAATCTTTGGTTCGTTGGCGGCATATACCGCAACTGCCAACGAGAATAGTGCTGCTAATGAAAATATTTTGCGTATCATGATTAACCTCCAATTTTAATTTGTTCAACTACATCGGTAAAAACTGTCGACTCAATTGCGGCAGTAATACTTTTGTTTTTACTTGCTTTCAGCAGCCAGGTGTATTTTTTTACCTGGTTGGCACCAAGTGCTCCAAGTGGAGTGCGTAGTTTGCCTTCCAGCAATTCCACATCGCCATCGAGCGTAAGCACTACTGGAGCCGGCTGGCCATTGCGTTGTCCCATCGAAATCGGGTAGGGAAGTGCGCCATTGTTGGCTACATACAATTCCAGTTTGTAAATACCGCCACCCATATCCGTCACTTTTTTGTCGGCAATGGCAAACTCCGGAAGTTCGGTAGACAACTTGAGCAACCAGGGCAATTGTGTTGCCAGTAAAGATTCAATTTTATCTGCTTTAGGAGTCGTTTCCAGGTAAGGTGCATAACCCCCCACTTCTACTTCATCAAAATCGGGATGATCCACTTTTGTCCAGGCAACAAATCCTGCTCCGTCCAGTTCTGCATCAGAATAAGCCAGCAACGCTTTGTCTTTTTCACTCAGCTCATCTTTTTTCTCCGGCTTTTCCTCTTTCTTTTTCTTGTCATCCGAGGCCTCTTTTTCCTCCTCTTTTTTCGCTTCTTCTTTTACTTTCGGAACCGAGAATAGTTGCATACTAAACGAAGGCACGCCGAGGTGATAATAGGCCCACAATTCAAACGAACCATCTTTTGCCGGAGTCGGATCCAGGGTTTCGATACTAAAATCTTTTGCTTTCAGGTACTTTTTATACGCTTCGGCATATTTTTTATAAAAAACCAGGTCGTCTTCCAACGGATTAGTCGCCGGTCCCAAACTCAGGTAACTGGCCACCAGTGATGAAGTAACTTCAGTTCCCGGCGACACAACCGCTTTAAACAACTCGATTGCTTCGTCCATGGTGTAGGTTTTATTGGCATCGGCGTTAAGCATAGTGGCATAACGGCGCGGTATTTTTAATTTGTCGAGGTTGGCATCACCTTTACGGCCTCCTTTGGGCGGAACCAGGCAGAAGTTTGATGTACCCAATGTATATACCATCGAGATCTCGGGGCGGTCGAAAATAAAACGCAGTATTCCATATACTTCAGGAGTTTGCCCGGCGTATAAACCTGCCTCCTTGTTTTCGTATGGGAAAAGATGTGGAAAGGCAATACCCACGTTAATTCCACCTGTATCGTCTTCGTTGTATTTCCCGTCTTTGTCGTTGTCAATTCCTTCTGTCAGCAATTTGTATACGCCACGTTCGCCTTCTTTTTTATCGGCTTTTTTCATTAACCGTGCGTCTTCTTTCGAAACGATATAACTGCCTTCAATGCTTTTAATACGCATTTGGGTGATCAGCCCGTCTCCGTTCAAATCATCCGGACCATCTTCATCGGTGGCCTCGTCGCCATCGTTGTTTATTTTGAAAAGATTGGTGGCCTGCCCGGTTTTTAAAGCCGAAAAATAAACTGCGGCAGCATCAGGGTTGGGTTGTGGCATAATGTACCATTTTACATCTTTGGTATAAGCCGTTGAGTCCATCAATAGTCGCGCCAGGTAAAGTGCACCTTCTGTTGCCAGCGGTACATTCCCCTCGAAATTGGCACCCACAAAAATTGCCGGAACATCGCTGAGGTTTGCGCCAATTTCCAATACCGTAATCGGTTCTCCTCCCGGACTTTCGGCAATGGTGTGTAGTTTGGCATTTCCCGAAGAAAATTCTTTTAACAATTGCTGAACCTCCCGGTTGGTGTGGTATTTTTCAAACCCGGTGTCAGACTGCGCTTTTAGCCCGGAGCTCATAACTATAAGCAAGCCGGAAAAGCACAAATAAAGCAGTTTTTTGACCATAATAAATGTGTTTTTCTTTAAATGATTTATTAAAATTTTGATTCGTCGATTAGGCACTGTTGATTCTAATGGTGAAAGAAATATGTTCAAACTTCGGCATGAAAATTACATTTTTTTATTAAAAAAGTGGAATTTGCTGACATAAATTTGATTTTGTTTCTGGTTTTGGTGACGATTTTACTTTTTATTTTATTCTGAAATGTATTTGATAGTGCCAAAAAGTATAAATTTAGTGTCAGTTTATGTATTGTAATTGCTGTTAAAGAGGCTTAATTTTATGTTCTTAAATTTTACTAAACCAAATAAATCAAACAAAATGAAGCATTCAAAAGCTTTAATCAAATCACTTCTATTAATTGTAATTTTAAGTGTGTTTTCATCAGTGCTTTATGCAAAAACAGGTGTAGAAAAACTTGTTTGCGAATACCACGAAAATCCTGTGGGCATTGATGTTGAACAGCCAAGGTTAAGCTGGCAGCTTTATTCCGATCAACAGAATGTTGTTCAATCGGCTTACGAAATCAGAGTGGCAGGCTCGGTGAAAGACCTGGCATCAAAAAGCAAACAGTTGTGGAATTCCGGAAAGGTTGAATCCGATAAGTCGGTGAATGTGGTTTATGACGGCCCGCAACCGGAGTCGATGCAACGTGTGTACTGGCAGGTGCGGGTATGGGATAACACCGGAAAAGCAAGTGCGTGGAGCGAACCGGCCTATTGGGAAATGGGAATTCTGAAGCCTGAGTTATGGAAAGCTTCGTGGATTGCTTTGCCCAACGAACCGGAGTCTGAGGATTCAAAACCTGCACAATATTTCCGGAATGAATTTGCCACGTCAAAAACGGTAAAATCGGCGCGGGCGTATGTAACGTCTCATGGCCTGTATCAGCTGCTTTTAAATGGCGATAAAGTTGGCGACCAGCTGTTTACGCCGGGTTGGACCAGCTACAATAAACGTTTGCAATACCAGACTTACGATGTAACCAAAATGTTACAAAAAGAGAACGCTGTTGGTGTGGTTTTGGGCGATGGCTGGTACCGTGGAAATATTGGTTGGAGTAGTGCTGATGGTTATTACGGAAGTAATCTGGCGCTGTTATTTCAGTTAAAAATTGACTATACCGACGGGAGCAGCGAGTGGATCGTTAGCGATAAAAACTGGAAAGTAAATAATGGCCCGATTCGCAAATCGGATATCTACAATGGAGAAACTTACGATGCTCGACTGGAACTGACCGGCTGGGCCAGTACCGGGTATAATGCAAGTGAATGGAAGAGCGTTGAAGAAGTTGACCAACCAAAAGATTTGTTGATTGCTCCTCAGGGCGTGCCTGTAAAAGCTGTTGAAGAGCTTAAACCAATTGAATTTATTACCACACCAAAAGGTGAAAAAGTATACGACATGGGCCAGAATATGGTTGGCTGGGTGCGTATAAAAATGAAAGGCAAGGCGGGGCAAAAAGTGCAACTGAAATTTGCCGAAGTGCTGGATAAAGAAGGTAACTTTTATACCGCCAATTTACGTTCGGCCGAATGTACCGATACCTATATTTTTGGGAAAGACGGCGAAGCGGTTTACGAACCAAAATTCACCTTTCACGGATTTCGTTATCTGCAGTTAATTGGTTTTGATGAAATCCCGGCGAAAGAAGATATTACCGGTGTGGTTATTTATTCGGATATGGAACCGACAGGCACATTTGCCTGCAACAACGAAATGATCAATCAGCTGCAGCACAATATTCAGTGGGGACAAAAAGGCAACTTCCTTGATGTGCCAACCGATTGTCCGCAACGCGACGAGCGTTTGGGCTGGACAGGCGATGCGCAGGTGTTTAGTATGACTGCCGGATACAATTTTAATGTGGCTGCCTTCTACACCAAATGGATGAAAGATGTGGAGGCCGATCAACTCGCCAATGGTGTTATTCCACATGTTATTCCCGATGTGTTGAAGGGTCAGGGAGGCGCTACCGGATGGGCCGATGTGGTGGCTATAATTCCATGGTCGGTGTACAAAATTTATGGCGATACCCGCATTCTGAAAGAAAGTTACCCGGCAATAACCAAATGGGTAGGCTATATGAACGAACGCGCAGGCGATGATTACCTTTGGACCGGTGACGCTCATTTTGGTGACTGGCTGGCTTATGCCACAACAAGCTCTGATTACCCGGGTGCTACTACTGAAAAAGACCTGCTGGCAACCGCTTACTTTTATTACACAACCACATTAACAGCTAAAATCGCACAGATAATTGGCAAACAACAAGATGCCGAAAAGTACAAACAACTGGCGGCAAACATAAAAACGGCTTTTAACAACGAGTTTGTTACACCTAACGGACGCCTGGTTTCGCATACGCAAACAGCTTATGTTATTGCGCTGGCATTTGGCATTTTGCCCGACAGTATGGTTGGCGATGCAGCCGCTTACCTGGCAAAGGATGTAGAGAAATTCAGACACCTGACCACCGGCTTTTTGGGAACTCCGATCTTATGCCCGACTTTATCGGCAATTGGCCGCGACGATTTAGCCTTTATGTTGCTGAACCGCAAAGATTATCCATCGTGGTTGTACCCGGTAACACAGGGCGCAACAACCATCTGGGAGCGTTGGGACGGACAGAAGCCCGACGGATCGTTCCAGGATGTGGGCATGAACAGTTTTAACCATTATGCTTACGGCGCTATTGGCGAGTGGCTGTACAACCATGTGGCCGGAATAAAGGTGGATGAGAACAATCCGGGTTACAAGAAATTCTTCCTGGCACCAAATCCGGGCGGTGGTTTAACCCAGGTTGATGCAACGTTTAATTCGGTTTATGGCCCTATTAAATCGGACTGGAAGATCAGCGACGGACAGATGACTTACCAGGTTGAAGTTCCTGCTAACACCTCTGCCGAAGTGGTGCTGCCAAAAGCGAAAGTAGCCGAAATAAACATGGACGGCGATCTAAAATCAAGTGCCAAACAAACCGGAGCGGCTGTAACTGTTTCGGTAGGGTCGGGGACTTATACCTTTACTTATCCGATGGCGGAATAGGAATAAGTTGATTTTTTTTGCACCGTGGCTTTAGCCCGGAGAGCAGAATTCAGGACAGATAAAAAGGCTTTAGCCATTAATCTTATCGATTAAACGCTAAAGCCTTTTATAATATAACAAATATCACCACCCTGAAGGACGGTGCAAAACAGTATTCTTAATTGTTACTTTTTTGCTGTTATTATTTTTGTTCTTCTGTTCCGTCAGCATAATGGGCAAAGCGACCTTTCGATCGTTCAAATACCTGTTCTTTCATTGGCCAGGGCCATCCACCGAACTGTGTTTTCTGGTACTCATGTATCGTTTCTCTTATTTCCTGTTCGGTATTCATCACAAACGGGCCATATTGTGCCACCGGTTCCTGAATTGGTTTACCCTGCAGTAATAGCAGAAATGCATCTTTACCGCCATTCACGATCGTCTTTTCAGCTTTTGGATTTAATGTAATTCTGTTATTCACCGCTATGCTTTCGCCTTCTATTGTGATCGCATCTCCCTGGTAAAAATAGAGGTTTATATTCACCTCTTCTGCTTTATCCGGGAGCGTGTAGGTTGCTCCTGCTTCCATTTTTATCGTGTAAATGGCGACTTCATTTTCGGGATCAGCTGCCCACGAATTAGGATTAGGGTTTGGAGCTTTAGCCCCATTCAATGTACCCGCAATAATATTGATTTCGGTTACTTTCCCGTTTCCATTTTTTGATTGAATAACAGGAATCGTTTCTTTCCAAAGCATTTTGTAATGCGGTTCAACCAACTTACTTTTTCGGGGCAGGTTGAGCCATATTTGAAAAAGTTCGAGCGGATTGTCTTTGTCTGCATTAACAAGTGGAAACATTTCAGAATGTTGAACACCATTTCCTGCAGTTAGCCATTGTGCATCTCCCTCCTTATAGCGTCCGGCACCACCGAAGGAATCACAATGGTCAACTACCCCTTCCTTTACAACGGTAACCGTTTCAAAACCCCTGTGCGGATGGTAAGGAAAGCCCGGCACCACTTTTCCATGATACATGCTGAAGCCGTCTTTACCCGTAAAATCCTGACCAATATTTCTACCCTTTAACTGATCGGCATCAAGGCCCATTTTTTCATTTCCCGCGGGGAATTTATCGCGATGATAGGCACAAAACAAAAATGGATCTTGTGCTTTCCACGGAGCTCCCAAAGGTTCTACACGAAGTATTGAATTGTTATTCATAGTTATGATTTTATTGTTTATGCAAATCAGAGTTTGATCTGGAATATGGACACCTAACGAATGAACAAGGATTTTCCCGCTTTCTTCCTTCATTATCGAGGTGAAAAAGGGAGAAAATCAGTATTTCACTGTACTATTTTCAAACCTTGATTTGCATTATTTCTTTTAAATTGCTGTGGCCCGTTGTTTGAGCCGGCTCAGTACCTAACACAAAAAGCGGGAGAAAATGTTCGGGTTAAGCCTGAAAATAGTGGCGTTTTAACACTATTTAAAAAAGTTGACTACGAGGGCGTGATTTTATACTATATCGGCTGATAAAGCAATTTGCCTTTTTATCAAATCTAAACTATCTTGTGCTTAACAAAAAGATATTGATTCACCCAAATCGAAAAAAATGCCAACAATCAAACAAACAACCCAACCTGACGAAATAAAATCGTCGCGCCCCAACCAACCCGTTGCTTCGTTTTTGCAGGAGGCCGAAAACCTTTATGTATGGTGTATTGATGATATACCTGAGTTGGTAAAAGCCGGTGTTGATGAGGAAATGATTAACACATTGCCGGAAAATATTAAAGCCTGTCGTGATGCCCAAACGCTATGGAAAAAGAAACTAAAAACTCCGGGCGAAGCACAGGTGCAATGGAAATTACAGCAGCCGGAGGCCAGTAAATTAGAGGCCGAATTGATACGTGCCTTGCGTTTTGCCTTTCGGAATAATCCCGATTTATTAGCCCGGCTAAAATATATTGCAAAAGGTAACAGCTATGCAAATCTTATACAGGACCTGAATGATCTGGCATTACTGGGGCGAAAATACACGCAACTGCTTACTGCCATTGGATTTGATATGGACTTGCTCGACACAGCAACGGCAAAATCGAAAGAGTTGGCCGCTTTGTGGGCACAGACTAAAAACGAAAATGCCCGTTTAAATGAAACGGCAGTTGCACGTAATAAGGCGTTCTGGACCTTACATCAACAAGTATCGGAAATCCGCGCGGCCGGCCAGTATGTCTTCCGCCACCGAAAAGACCGCTATGTGGGTTATGTTAGCCAATTCTGGAAGCAAAAGGATCAACGCAAAAGCAATTCTGCTGGCTAAACCCAGTCATTGTATTAAATATTATAATGCGAGGTACTCGTAATAGAGTGCGAGGGATATTTATATGCATGCGAGGGATAAATAATAAGGTGCGAGGAATAAATAAACAGATGCGAGGGACAAAAAAAGGGATGCGAGGTTACCTCGCACGTGGATATAATTACCTCGTAGGTAAATATTAGTCCCTCGCACCTAAATAAAACTACCTCGCATTATTATATTAGTCCCTCGCGTGATATTATTAGTCCCTCGCAGAGCAAAATTGTGTGCAGGGACGGGTAAAAATGCGAAAACAGAAGTAACATAACACCAGACGAAGGGATTCGCGCGGTAGCGGTGATTCGCACGGTAGCGGGAACCGGGAGACTTCAATGGGGGACGTTTTATTTCCTACTGGCCGTTTACAAGGTGTAATTGGTTGGTAACTTCCTGGTAAAAGGTTTTTACTTTCTGTTTGTAATCTCCTTCTCCTAGTGTTTCGATAGGGACGTATCCGCGATATGACGATGCTTTAATGATATGCATAATCCGCTCAAGGTCGGTTTTTACCGGTTCTCCGTTAACATACACCCTTTCTTTTAGCTGCCAGTTTACGGCGTAGGGTATGCTTGCTTCAATCTGTTGGTACGGATCGCCCAAACGATAACTTCCCACATCCAGAACCAGCCCAAACCATTCGGAATGAATCTCTTCAAATAGTTGTAGAACATGATCTGATGTTTTAATAAACTGCCAATGGTTTTGAATGGCAACGATTACTCCATGCTCGGCACCAAACGCAACACATTCGCGAATGGCAGCAATCATCGAATTAAAAATCTCCTGGTTTTCGAACTGCCCCGGATTCGACTGCCCGGCGAAAATGCGCAGAACCGGGGCCCCCAGTTTTTCGGCAGCAATAATCCAGTTTTTCACCAGTTGAATGTTTTCTGCCAGAGCCTTTGCATCGCCACTGGTAAAATCGTTGCGGACTCCGGTACCACTTATCTCCAGACCCAGTTCATGGGCTTTGCGTTTAACGCTGTAAAGCACCTCGTCGGAGGGAACGGCAGGGTAGCCGGGGAAATAGTAGGCGGTTAAATCCACCGCATCGAATCCGGTTTCAGCACAAAATTCCAGCAGCTCGTCAAGGTTCATTTGCCCTTCCGAAAGAAGGTGATTAAACGAGTAGGCATTTAAACTGGTTTTTAATTTTGGCGACTGGGCAAAAAGTAAGGTGGATAAACCTAGGCAGAAAATAACAAGTGCAAAATGTTTCATAATTGTAGGTTTTAGGCCACGATAAGATAGAAATATTTTACCGAACCGCAATTCGGAATGGAATGGCGTTCTTTACCTTCAAATACAGGAAAAGACAACAATCTGCACAAATTCCGCAACAAAAATAAAACGTTTAGGAACCGTAGTTTGCCAACTTATTGTTATACGATTCAATTACTTTGAACACCTGATGATCAGCGGCAAATACTTTTTCGTAGGCTTCTTTTGCCAAGCGGAAATTCAATTTGGCGTTCTTAAAATCTTTTTTGTCGTGTTGAACTAAAGCGGTATAGAATTTTAAATTTCCGCTTACTGTATAATCGGCAGAATAGTCGCTGGTTTGATCTGAAAAGAACTGAAGCAACTCGTCGGGTTTATTATTACTCCAGTAAAATGTCATCAGGTCTTGATAAATTATTGGAGCTTCCGGAGCTATTAAGAACAACTGCTTTGTCCGCTCCCTGTAGGCTTCCGTATTCAGTGCCATTTCCAACTCAAGCAGTGCTTTCACAGTTGAATAATTACCGGGTTGAATGGCATCAGATTTTTTGTAATATTCCATGGCATTTACCGTATCCTCAAGCTCCAGGTACATTACGGCAATCATTCTGGCCACATTCGACTTATTTTCAGCATCGTTATACAGGTCCAATGCTTTTTTTGCACTTTCGATGCCTTTTTCAGTTTGATCGGTGTATAAATAGGCATAGGCAAGGTTGTAATTGCTGTAAGGGTCTTTGCTGTTTAGTTCGATCGATTTTTTAAAAAATGGAATAGATGCTTCGTAGTCGAGATTGATAAGACAGGCATAACCAATACCATAAGCCGACCAGGAATCAAACACTCCGTTTTTATAGGCAGTCAGGTAATAGCTTTTAAATTTGTCAACCAAAACCGAATCCGGCAATAACCAGTTATCGTCGTATTTTAAATGAATCTCATGATAGAAATTCCCTAATTCTTTTTGTAACTCATAATTATCGGGGTGTTTCTCAATCAGGTCGGGCAATACAGTATTAGGCGAAAATTTGTAGTTGGAAAAATTACCTTCACTTCCGCGAATAGCTGACAGTTCCTCGCCCGGAGTTAAGTCTTTTAATGCAAAAATCTGGTGCATTTTAGTCGTAACATAGTAGTTCAACACCAGATTGGTTTTGGCAATTGCAATTTCCGGTTTTTCATTGTTCGGATCGGCATTGTCCAGCAGCTTATATGCCGATTCATATTTTTTTGATTCAATAAGCTTATTCGCTTCTGCTATTACTTCTTTTTGGGCAAAGGAAATGGTTATGCAAAATAGCAGAATTAGTGTAAGTTTTAGTTTCATTTTTTGTTGTTTATGTTGCCTAACGTGTTCAAATCCCAGCTTTTGTGTACACATTCTTATAAGGTGGGTATTTGATGGTTTTAAGTTTTATCGCTTTAAATGTAAATATAATCTAACAAAAGCAAAAGTTGACTGGGTAAAACACGTTGATTGCCGGCCTGTCCCTTCGCTGGTGTGGATTTGTAATCCGTACCTCAACCACATGCTGATTATTTTTTTTTCAATTCTGTCGAATTGCATACCGATTGCAAATCGGCGCGAGCGGGGTATGTGTAATCCAACAAGTCACGTTATTTTCATATTGTAGGCTTGGGTTATAATGCCCATTAGTGCGTGTAACCCACCCTTCTGTATAAATTCTCTATTTAAGTGCGTATTCTACGGTTGAATGTTATAGCGCAATAAATGTAAACATAATATGGTAAACCCAATAGTTGGTGAGACAGAAATAGTTAACATTGGTGGTTGCTTTATCAATTAAACGACAAGAATGATACGTTTTGGTGGCTATTATCGGGCTAAATGCTTTTTAATTTGGTGGTTGGGATTATTTGAGTAGCTTTGCAGCGCTGATTTTTATTCAGCAGTTCATAGTTTAGTAAAATATTCTGCCACTAAAAAGGCACAACAGTATCCGTTCCAGGTTTAATTGTTCACAATAATTTTCTGAAGACGTTTCAATTTTACTTATTTCTTTGAAATTGAAATTGTAGAAATTAATTAGTTGAATTATTAAAAATTTATCACACTTACCATCACTGGTTTCCCTTTATTACAAAGCATTAAAGCAGGTTAACAAATTATACAGCATAAAAAACAATTGTCGTACGTATAAATATGGCAATATGTTGAATCTCCGGCCTTTATATATTCTTAAAAGTTTATTGGGCCACAATGTTTCAGAAAACACCTTATTGACAGTACAATGTGCGGAAATTAAAACACCGCAGCCATTGTTTAAGCCGGGCAGCACCAACTGCTAAGGCGTTAGTACTTCCTTCTGAAGCATATTCCAAAAATAATAATGAATACAAAAACGATTGTCCGGATAGGCCGGATAATAAATTAAAGAACATGAATAACAACAGATATAAAAATACCAGCAGAAATCGCGCTCCACGAAAGAAAGCCGTTTCTACTATTAACCCAAATTTACTGGTAAAACAGGCTGTAAGCGTTGAAACAGCTCCTTTTGTAGCCGAACAAAGCTTTAGCGAAATGCCGCTTAGCGACAGTTTGAAAAATAATATCCGCCTGAAGGGCTACACGGAACCAACCGAAATACAACAAAAATCGATAAACGATTTGATTGCGGGCCGTAACATGATTGGCATTGCAGCCACAGGAACAGGTAAAACCGGCGCTTTTTTAATTCCGGTAATCGAAAAAATGCTGGCCGATGATACTACCACGTGTTTGGTGGTTGTTCCAACCCGCGAACTTGCCCAGCAGGTTGAAGATGAATTTAAATCGTTAACCAGGGGGCACAAACTGTTTTCGGCATGTTTTATTGGCGGAACCAGTGTTAACACCGACATGGGCAAAGCACGGAGAAAACAAAACCTGATCGTAGGTACTCCGGGACGTCTGAACGATCTAACTTCGAGAGGGACCTTGCGCCTTGGAAACACCCCGATATTGGTGCTCGACGAATTCGACCGCATGCTTGATATGGGATTCATTAACGATATTAAGAAGATTATTGCATTGATGAAGAACCGTAAGCAGACGATGTTATTTTCGGCTACTTACGAAAAAGCACAGCAAAATCTCATTAAACAATTCGTTCAAAACCCTGTACGGATAAACATAAGCAGTTTAAATAATGCCGCCGATACGGTGGAACAGGATATTATCAGGGTAGGGGCAAACGAGAATAAATTTGAGGTGCTTTATAATTTATTGAACGGCGAAGGTTTTGAAAGGGTAATTTTATTTGCCGAGACAAAACGGAATGTCGATAAAATTAGTCAACAGCTCCGCAAAGTGGGTATCAATTCGGATGTAATACACGGGAATAAATCGCAAAACTACCGCACAAAAGCTATACGCATGTTTAAGATGGGTAAAACGCGGGTTTTGGTAGCTACCGATGTGGCAGCCCGTGGTATCGATGTGGATGGAGTGACCCATGTTATCAATTATCAACTTCCGCAAACAATGGATAGTTACATCCACCGAATCGGAAGAACCGGCCGCGCCGGAAAAAAAGGAATGGCTTATACGTTCGTTAATTAATAAACGAACAAGCACATATATATATAAATACAATTTTTAAGATTACGATTATGATTGAAGGAACAGTAAAGTTTTTTAACAACGACAAAGGTTATGGTTTTATCACAGCAAACGAAACAGGTGAAGATATTTTTGTTCACCACACAGGTTTGATTGATGAAATTGCCCAAGACGACAAGGTAAAGTATAACAAAGAAATGGGCAAAAAAGGCGAGAACGCCGTGAATGTTGAGCTTGTTTAATAGTAAAACACTATACAAATTAAAAGGATTTTGGCTTCGCCGGAATCCTTTTTTTATGTAAAAAAAGTAAGCTTTGAAGGATCACGAATACAGACAAACAGTTAGATGACAGAGATGCCCGATACGCCTGCTTAACGAATGATTTCAGAACATGGATAAGGGCAGAGGCATAGCATGCTTAAATACGCCGGAATGGGAGTTTTTTAGTGATCTCATCTTAGCTATTCTGAAACTGGTATTTCAAATGATTAGTATTTTTCATAACTTATGTAATTATTAGAGCTGCAGCATGTTGTTAGTCAGTATTATACGAGCCTGAGAAGGTAGCTTGCAGCCGATTTATAATTAACCAAAACAAAGGAGGTTACACATGAAAAAGTCTATTAAACTATTGGCAATTCTTGTTGGCATCATTGCATTTTTAATTCCCCAGGCCTGTTCAGACGTGGATAAAAAAGATGGTGAGCTTGAGCAGGAACGACTGGAGGTAGGGCGTGCTTTACTCGAAATGCAGGCATCTGACGTAGCAGAATTAATTCCGTACTATACCGATGATGTAGAATACCACGATCCGATTGTTGACATTAACGGAATTCAGGATATGACCGCATTCCTGAATCAGCTGATCCTTGGCGCCTCTCCCAATCTGTCAACAATTGTTGAGGACGAAACCCTCATGGATAATACTTATACTGCCACCTGGATCATGTCTGGTACTTTCAACGGTGTTCCGTACCAGGCCAAAGGCATTTCTATTTTCAAGTTTATGCCCAACTCTTCGCAGGTTTATTATCAACGCGACTACTATACCGAAGGCGATATAATGGCTACCACTCCCGGTTTAGATGAGGCAATTATGGGGTTCAGAACTTTCTATCGCTGCGCTGTTGATCCAACTTTCGAATGTCCGTTGCCACCGCCTGATGAAGTAAGCATGGTAAAAAGCCAAATGAGTTCGCAGGATCAAATTAGCAGCGATCAACTTGTTGTGGGGCGTCAATTGGTAGAAATTCATGCCGGAAACTGGGTAAATGTGCTTCCTTTTCTGGAGGCTGACTACGAATATCACGATCCGATAGTTGATATTTATGGTCCCGACACTATGGCGATGTTTCTTGGTCGTTTGTTTGCCGGATCGTCAGAGTTGTACACCGTTATAGACGAGGAGACTATTGGCGACGATATTTATATGGCAACCTGGACCATGTCGGGTGAATTTAACGGAGCTGCATTTAATGCTCCGGGTATGTCAATTGTAAAATTTGTTGAGGGTACCACACAAACCTATTACTCGCGCGATTATTATACCGAGGGCGATGTAATGCTTGGCGTTCCCGGACTTAGCGAGGTAGTAACCGGGTTTCGCGACTACTATCGAAGTGCGGTAGATCCCAACTACGTTAGCCCTTAGTTGAGCTAACTAAAATAGTTTTACTTCCCTAACATCGGAAATAAGGTGCGTATTTCTTCATCAGAAGGATGCCGGCCGAATTCGCATATTTCAAAAGCTTCCACTGCTGATGCTTTTTCTGCTGTTTCGGTGTTGTACCATTTTTCCAGCGATTTACGCATGGCAGGAGTGACGGTTATTAAACGCATTTTTCCCAGCCATTCCAGTCGGTCTTGCTCACTATCCGGAACATCTTCCAGCACGTCGTTCAACCATGGAAGCCACTCAAAGAACTGCGACTCGTGTGCTGCCATTCCATAAACTTTCTTATCGTACACGGCTGAAATATCAACAGCAATATCAGGTTGAAAAGGATTGGGCTTTTGGAAATTATCGTGCGAATACAAAAATACCGGGTTCACTTTTAGTGCCGCAACATCGGGAGCCACATTGGGTACGGTCACCAGGAAAGCTGCATCCTGAACGGCGATGGCTGTATTTCTGTGGTCGGGGTGGTAATCGTACGGGCGGTGTGTAATTACCACATCGGCATTCCAGTTTCGGATGATACGGATGATATCGTGGCGTAACTTAAGTGTTGGCATCAACTCCGCGTCGTGGTTGTCGAGAACTTTATACGTCACCCCAATTCTTTTCCCTGCTTCTTCAGCTTCTTTCATCCTTATTTTGGCCAGTGCGCCACCGCCCTTGCTAAAATGTCCGGCATCGCCATTCGTTAGCGAAACAAACAGTACGTTGTGCCCCATTTGTGCAAACTGGTATGCGGTGCCACCAACATCAACGTCGGCATCGTCGGGGTGGGCGCCAATAACAACAACATTTATTTTTGAGTGCTGTGCATGGGTGATAAAAGCAAAAAAGCAGCATAAAAGGACTAAAATCGAAGTTCTCATAATTAGTTAGTTTAGTTTTGTTTAGGTTTCTAAGTTATGTTTTTTTGGGGATTATTACATAAAATTTAGGACACGTTAAACGCTTAGATGAGGAGACTATTTTTTGTGGTAAACCGTTTTTCCGGGTCTGTTATACAATTCCTGCGCAGAATCCACAACAAGCACCCAATCATGTCCTTTACCGAACGTTGGTGGTTTTATTTTTGATTTAGTTGATTTATCAATTGATGGCCCTTCGAAGGAATTTCCGGTACGGGGATCGAACCACCAACTGTTAAAAGTTGGCCCTCTAAGCTCCGAGAAATCAAGGGCTGTTGTTTTTCCCGTCGGAAAATAAATCATAGCATAAGTCCCATTACCATCTCGCGTAGCAATAACATAATTGTTATCCTCAGGCTGTGAATCCAAAACCATGGATTGATCAGGTATCCGGGTTAAGACAGGCCGTGACAGCATTAAGTTTTTTAAATGTTTCATTTGATTGGCCATTGGCAAATCAAGCGCTACGGGCCAGGGACGTAAGGGTTGGTTTACCGGAGTTTTATCTGGTTTATACATTTGCCATACATCATGACATCCGTATGTTTGACCAAAGGCACCTGCAAATACATTCCAATACATTATCCGCCTAATGTCGTCAGGTATACTGTAACCTAATTCTTTTGCATTAAAACAATTGGGATGATCTTCGTAAAGCGGTTCGCCATCCAATACCGGTTTTATTGGACGAAGATTGTAGTCGTGTGTAATATGGAGGTAAGTACCCTGATTAGCACAGTGTCCTGTTTGATGCATGTTGAAGTCGAGCCATTGCTCATTGTGGAACCAGGTAGAAGAACCTCCGCCTTCTTTTGGTTGAGGATGGTAGCTCATTAAGGTATTTTCGTATCCACCTGCCATTGACGCAATTCCTTCAGCCATTGCATTCCATATTGCCACATCCTGTGAATCTTCCCGGGGATTTCTGTCACCACCGATAATCCAGATTACATTGTCGCAATCTGCATACCTGGCTCCAATATATTCACCAAATGATCTGGCATTAGCTAAGTTAAACACCTCTGGTCCTTCTCCCCAGCTGTTCTTATTGAGTTTATCACCCCAAGTTGGCAGTAACGCAATATACATCCCCAATTCAGAAGCTTTGGCGATTGCATAGTCGACATGTTGAAAATAGTCATCATTTGGATAACGGGGGTCATTGTCTTTGAGAGGAGTGTTTCCATAAGGGTTTGGGGTGTTGAGTCCATCCAATTCAGCCAAAACAACTGTTTGCACAACATTAAAGCCCTGAGATGCTCTTTTTCCCAGGTACAAATTTATCTCATTGCTGTCACATCTGTGCAATAGCTCCCAGGCAGTATCACCTAACCAAAAGAAAGGATCTCCTTTTTCGGTTACCAAATACCGGCCATTTTGGCTAACCATTAATCTCTGTGCATTTAAATTAGTAACAACTGTAAAAAGCGAAAAGGCGATAATGATGATAGTCTTTACCATGATTTTTCAGGATGATGTTTTTAGCCGAAATAATTGTCTACATCGGTTAATCTAAATTAAACGGATTAGATAATAGAACTGTGATACTTCAATAACCGAATTAGAAATTTTTGATACCAAATTAGCAAATTTTAGTTCTATAAAAATAATAAAATTGAGTTGTTGCAATCACTTTGATTTTTAGTACAAATGTTCTCCTCCTGTCAGGAGAGCCTGTCCCTACTCTTCGTCGGGAAGGGGACCGCGAATACAGCGGTGATGTGGTGAACGCATTTAACAATACCGAAAAACAATGAATTTAACAGAATCTGATATCTTTGAGAGTAAAACCAATTTAAACCTACTATGCAACGACGAAATTTTATAAAAACTACCGGGCTGGTAACTGCCGGAGTGAGTATGGCGGGCACTTTGTCCGCTCACCAACAACAAATTACAAATGCTTTACCACATTGGCGGGGATTTAACCTACTGGATTATTTTTCGCCCGCCCGAGGCAGTAATTCCAACGGCTCGACAGAAGAGGACTTTAAGTGGATGGCCGACTGGGGATTTAACTTTGTCCGCATCCCGATGGCGTATCCGCGCTACATCAAATTTGATCCTACAAAAGATATTACACCAGATGATGTAATGAATTTTGATGAGAAAGAAGTGGACAACATTCAGCAATTGGTTGACAAGGCCAATAAAAACGGACTGCATGTAAGTTTGAACCTGCACCGCGCACCGGGATTTTGCGTGAATGCCGGCTTTAACGAGCCCTACAACTTGTGGCAGGACGAAAAGGCACAGGAAGCTTTTTACGCACACTGGGGAATGTGGGCTAAACGTTTTGCTTCGTATTCCAACAAGCAGATCAGTTTTGATTTGGTGAACGAACCTTGCACCCGCCAGGATATGAACGACCAGTTTTCGCGCCGTGGACCAATTCCCGCGGCATTGTACCGTAAAGTGGCCAAAACAGCGCTTGAAACCATTCGTAGCCATAATCCCAACCATTTGGTGGTTGCCGACGGAAATAATGTGGGGGCCGATGTAATTCCTGAGATTTTTGATTTGGAAATCGGTCAGAGTTGCCGGGGATATTATCCGCATTATGTGTCGCATTACCGTGCTCCGTGGGTATGGGAAAACCCGGATGATGCGCCAATGCCGGTGTGGCCGGGCGAGATTGACGGAAAAAACTTTAGCCGCGAAACCATTGAGGAGTTTTATAAACCGTGGATCGATGCGGTGAAAAACGGGGTAGGCGTGCATTGTGGCGAATGCGGATGCTGGCGCGAAACACCACACGATGTTTTTCTGAGTTGGTTCGGGGACGTACTCAGCGTACTGGCTGAAAATAAAATAGGTTTTGCCTTATGGAATTTCAGGGGCGATTTTGGATTGCTCGATTCCGGACGAAAAGACATTGAATACGAAGACTGGCATGGCCATAAACTTGACCGGAAGTTGCTGGATTTGTTGCAGAAGTATTAGAAGGGAAGCTGCTAGCCTCTAGCTTCAAGTTACAAGTTTTTTTCGCTTGGTTGTACGGGTATTTATTTTATTCCAGACTTTCAGTCCTAAAAAGAGGGGCAAAGCCCCGGAATGTAACAGCATCGTCCGTAAGAGCGATGAGTTTATTTTCGTATGTGGTCTCCCGATATTGAGCTCGGTTTTGCAGTTAATAAGGATTTAATCGATATTAAAACTTGTAACCGAAATTCAGGCTTGGTTCAAAAATATATTTGGGTGCTCCTTTTTCAACTTGTGCAAAATCATCGGGGAAATTGGTGTCAACAGGCCAGTATTTGAGCGCGTAGGCAGGTTCAATATAAATCCGCTTTTTAGCAATTTCAAAACGGTAACCGGCAATAAGCTGCAGATACAACTGAAAGCCTTTCTGGATTTTTTCATCGTTAACATCGTAATACTGTTTCATAAAAGGGGTGGCCTGGATGGTGGTAAATACACCCTTCCACAAAAATCGCTGGTAACCGGCACCAATACCATAGGCGCGTACAAATCCGGGATATAATTCGTCTGAATCTCCGTAAGTGCCAAGCGGTTCTTCGTATTTCCAGGTGTTAAACTCCACAAAAATTCTATTCTTCTGATCAATCTGGTAACCATAAGTCAATAAATAGTAGTCGGCAGCATCAGGAAAAAAATTATAGAGCATAAACAGGGATGCTCCAATCGAATGTTTGTACATAACATTTTCAGTCTCCAAAGATGGGGAATTGGAATTTGGGGAATTTTGCCCAAATACAGCGGTTGTAGTCAGCGCAAAAGCGATAAGAAGGTTTAGTTTAAAATTCATTGTTAGATTTTTGAGTTTTTAATCGGTTTTTAAGTTGAAGTCAATGATATTCTTTTCAGTTGAGAAGTTAAACTTAATAAAAAATGCTATTCGTTCAATATCATTGAGTTATGATTGTATAAGAACCAGTTTGTCGTTGGTAGGAATTTCATAGGATATTTATTGAGAGGAAATTCAATTTTCTTCGGATATGGAAGTGTTAGAAGGCTCAACATAAAAAGGCTCCATAAGAAAATTATGAAGCCTTTTTAAGTTCAGCGTTTCGTCCTGAAATTTTAGTTTTTGCTATAGCTCAAATCCCTTAAGTACCAGGAATCATGTCTTTTTACCGTTCTCAGGATTTTAAGAAAGTCTTTATTCAATTCCTCAAAGAAGTCCTTGTATTTTTCTGAAAACTCTTTATCGTATTCTAAATATTCCATCTGGTTTTTCCCGAACGACCATCCGATAAAAACCGGTCCGTTGTAGCCCAGTTCTCCTGATGCAACCCGCCATGTATCGTTATGTCCTTCTGCTTTCATATGATCAACCGCTTTTTTCATAATTCTTCTGAATTCCTTTTGTTTGCCCGGAATGATATAAAATTCCTGGAATTCCATGTAGTTTACACTGTCCATTGGGATACGGTTAACCTCGGGGATTATACTCAGTTCAGCATATTCGGTAATTGTTTTCGAATAATTTGATTTCATGGTTTTTACCCATTTACCTGTTTTTTCTTCACCAAACTTTTCCATAATTCTACCCCAATCTTTCTCCAGGTCATCAATATCAGCCAGAGAATTGATGGGGTGCCAATACTGGTACTTAAAATCACCCGTTGTCCAGGCATAAAATTCGTATTTGTAATTTTCGTCTTTACACAACTGGGCCAGTTCTTTACTAAATTCCCAGTACTCGTTTATATGCTCGGGATGCACTTCTTCTTCCCAGCAATACCAGAGTTGTTTACCATTTTCCTGTGCTTGTGTGGTGTGGATGGTACAAACCAAAAGGATTACGATCAATCCTAAGCCAATTCTTTTCATCTTATTAATTTTTAGTTACTTAAGTAAGTTAGAGTAAATCAACAAGAAAACAAAATAAAAATACGAATTGGTGTTTTTATCGAGGATGAAAATAAAAAGACCCGTTCTGTGATCGTTAAATCATACAGAACGGGTCTTAAATTCGGACTCCCGACTTCGGACTCCCGACTTCGGTTCCCGACGCGTTGGTCGGGACTAGTGATACTTCGCATTTTTGTTTCGCTATACTCACAAAAATGGAGAATCACTGAGCTTCTTACGCCATCAGCTTCTTATATTTAAAACGTTTTGGTGTTTCGTTGCCCATACGTTTTTTGCGGTTCTCTTCGTATTCCGAGAATGAACCTTCAAAGAAATGCACATGGCCATCGCCCTCAAACGCCAGAATATGTGTGGCAATACGGTCGAGGAACCAGCGGTCGTGCGAAATAACAACAGCACATCCTGCAAAGTTATCCAAACCTTCTTCCAATGCTCGCAGTGTATTTACATCGATATCGTTGGTCGGCTCATCGAGCAGCAACAGGTTACCCTCCGATTTAAGTGCCAGTGCCAGGTGAAGACGGTTTCGCTCACCACCCGAAAGTACACCACATTTCTTTTCCTGGTCGGCACCGTTAAAATTAAAACGGCCAACATAGGCGCGGGCATTGGCTTGTTTGTTGCCTAACATTATGGTTTCCGTTCCGCCTGAAATAACCTGGTAAACTGTTTTCTCCGGATCAATGGCTGCGTGGGTTTGATCCACGTAACTTACTTTTACCGTTTCGCCAATGTCAATACTCCCCGCGTCGGCTTCCAGTTGTTTCATTATCAGTTTGAAAAGTGTGGTTTTTCCGGCACCGTTTGGCCCGATTACGCCAATTATTCCCGCAGGCGGCAATTTAAAACTCAGGTCTTCAAACAACAGTTTCTCGCCAAAACCTTTCTTTACACCTTCCATTTCAACTACTTTATCACCCAGGCGCGGACCGTTCGGAATAAAGATCTCCAGTTTTTCTTCTTTCTGTTTGGCGTCTTCGTTCAACATCTTATCGTAAGCACTTAAACGGGCTTTGCTTTTAGCCTGACGTGCTTTTGGTGCCATGCGTACCCATTCCAGCTCGCGTTCCAGTGTTTTTTTGCGTTTCTGACTGCCTTTTTCTTCCTGTTCCAGACGTTTTGATTTTTGCTCCAGCCACGAGGTGTAGTTGCCTTTCCAGGGAATACCCTGGCCACGGTCGAGTTCCAGAATCCAGCCAGCAACATTATCAAGGAAATAGCGGTCGTGCGTAATACAGATAACCGTTCCTTTATACTGATCGAGGTGCGCTTCCAGCCACAAAATACTCTCGGCATCCAGGTGGTTGGTAGGCTCATCAAGCAACAGCACATCAGGTTCCTGTAACAACAATCGACACAGGGCAACCCGGCGGCGCTCACCACCTGAAAGTTCGCTTATGGGCTGATCGTTTGGCGGACACTGCAAAGCGTCCATGGCACGTTCCAGTTTGCTGTCGAGGTTCCAGGCGTCCAAAGCATCCATTTTTTCCTGCAATTCAGCCTGCTCTTTCATCAACTCATCCATTTTATCCGGATTCTCATACACCTCCGGCAAGCCAAACAACTGGTTGATCTCTTCGTAGCGGTTCAATACGTCAACAGTTTCCTGCGTACCTTCTTTTACCACATCGATAACGGTTTTGCTCTCGTCGAGTTGTGGCTCCTGTTCAAGCAAACCTACCGAATAACCCGGTGCAAAAACCAGTTCGCCGTTGAAGGCTTCATCCTGTCCGGCAATAATTTTTAGCAGGGTCGATTTTCCCGATCCGTTTAAACCGATGATACCGATTTTGGCTCCGAGAAAAAACGAAAGCGAAATATCCTTAATAACTGTTTTACTTGGTGGGTAGGTTTTACTCACCTTATACATCGAAAAAATTATTTTCTTGTCGTCGCTCATTTTGTTTGTTTTTATTCTGCCGCAAAAATAAGAAATAGTTTAGAGAGAAGCTACCAGCCGGAGTTACCGGCTACGAGTTTTTATATTCCGTAATTATTCCCAATTAGTCAGAATTTTGTCTTCACAATCTTCTTCAACATGTACCACAAAGTTTCACAGAGGAGGCTCAGAGTTACACGGTGAGAAAGGCATAAGTAAAAGGCAAAAGGCAAAAGGTAAAAGTTTACAATAAGCAATGTTCAATGCCCAATATCCAATGACTAATGACCAATGACTTAAATATAGCATGTCCTTCAATCCCTCAATCCTTCAGTCCCTCAATCCTTATTACATCGGAATTCCACCACCTGCGGCTCCCAATCCTGAGAATATTCCAAATAGCACCATTCCAATTATCATGATGGGGTAGAGACACATAATTACAATCATGATAATGCCAAAGGTTTTGTAATGTGCCCGCAGATTATTGAAAGCAACGGACAGTTGATCCTGCTTTTTTAGTGCAACGGCTTGTTTAATACTGTTTGAAAACCGAAACAAATACAAAATGGGCAGCAAATATACACCTGCAAAAACAATGTATATTACTCCGAATAAAGCCATCGGAAACGGGAAAATGTTTGGTCTTGTGTCAGGAATAAATGCTGTCATAATGCTCACGCTGATTCCTCCCAGTACCATAAATCCGGTTCCTATAAACCCCAGGATGGACAAAAACTGGCTCCATTTTCCGGCGCTGTGCAGGTTGTGGTTAATTTCTTCGGTAAGTTCCAGTGTTTCTGGTTTTGTTTCCACTTGGTTCTCTGTAGGTAATGTTTCTTCGTTAAAGGTGTTGTCTGTATTCATTTTTTATAATTTGAAAAATTTGATTCTCGTAAATATTATGGAGTAAATGACAGCTTGCCAGCCGCAGTTTAGATTGTTTTGGTTTGGGTGCTTCATGTTTTATGAATTATTAACAGCGTCTATTTGTTGATGTATTCGTAGGTAACAAAAGCAAAACGTTTGCCATCGGGCGACCATGAAGGTACGTTAATGGTTCCCTGTCCGCCGGTGAACGAGCACAATGTTTTTACCGATCCGCTGGCGAGGTTCAGCAAACGTAACGAAACAGCTTTCATACCCGGATGTGCACTTCCCTGATTCTCATGATAACTGATGTACACAAGGCTTTTTCCATCGGGTGACGGGTGTGCAAACCAGTTGGAGTATTTATCGTTGGTCAGTTGTTTTTTATTCGAGCCGTCAACAGTCATCTGCCAGATCTCCATTTTCCCGGAGGCCATTGAGTTGTAATAAATGGTTCTTCCGTCGGGTGAATATTCCGGGCCGTCGTCTAAACCGGGTGTCGTGGTTAAGCGGGTTTCTTCTCCGCCATCCACCGAAATGGTATACACATCGTATTCGCCATCGCGTTCGGCACAATACGCTACTCGTTGCCCATCGGGCGACCAGCCGTGCCAATACGATGGAACGTTTGGTGTTACAGCCTTCGGCGTTCCGCCTTCCATGGGTAAAATATAAATTCGCGAGCCTTGTTTTGTCGGTTGTCCGGCAACAGGTTCAGACGCTGCCTGATGACTAATTGCCAGCCATTTTCCGTCGAAAGAAATTCCGTGATCGTTGTTACACCGTTCAGCAAAGCCAGTGTTTATAAGCGTTTTTTTGTTTGACTCCAGATCTACTTTATACAATTTTCCTTGCTGATTGATAATCAGAAAATTTCCGTCGCGGCTCCAGTTGGGTGCCTCAAAATGAGCTTCTTCGCTGCGCACTGTATCACGTTCACCGGTATCTATGTTATAGATTTCTAGTGTTGAACGAACATTATCCATTTGTTGTGCAAACGACATATAGGGAAACAACAGGAAGAGGAGTAGATATCGTTTTATGTTCATAGCAGATTAATTTAGCCGGATGCTAAAGGTAATAATTTGTTTGAAGTTTTTATGTTATCTAAGAACAGTGTGAGGAATTAATCGGCAATGCCTCTTTTGTAGGTTTCCAGTGCCCGGTTACGGGCCATTTTATGATCAACCATCGGGGCAGGGTAGTTAAGATCCTGAAATTCAGGAACCCATTTTTTGATGTACAACATTTCTTTATCGAACTTTTTTACCTGTTCAGTTGGATTAAAAACTCGGAAATATGGCGCCGCATCGCAACCGGTTCCTGCCGCCCACTGCCAGTTTCCATTGTTTGATGAAAGCTCGAAATCGAGCAGTTTTTTTGCAAAATATGCTTCGCCCCATCGCCAGTCGATTAGCAGGTGTTTACACAAAAAGCCGGCAGTAATCATTCGCACACGGTTGTGCATATAGCCGGTTTTGTTCAGCTCGCGCATGCCGGCATCAACAATCGGGTAACCGGTGTGCCCGTTGCACCAGCGCTCAAATTCTTTTTCGTTGTTACGCCACTCAATGCCGTTGTATTTGGTTCTGAAATTCTCGTTCACCACACGGGGAAAATGGAAAAGGATCTGCATAAAAAACTCGCGCCACACCAGTTCGCTCAGGAAATCGGGCGATTGTTGATACACCTGCTGCACAATTTCGCGGATGCTAACCGTTCCAAAACGCAAATGAACACTTAGGTTGCTGGTGCCATGAAGAGCCGGGAAGTTTCGTGTTTTGCTGTAATCTGCCACAACCGACAGGTCGTAGTCTTTTACAGCAATAGCTGATTTCTGAAAACCGATTTCTTCCAACTTGGGTAGTGAAGAATCAATGGCAGCGAAAGCGTCTGTTTTTAGATTTTCCTGAACTTTTATCTGTTGCGGATTAAAATGTTCGAGCCATTTGTTTTTGTATGGCGTAAAAACCGTATAAGGCTTTCCGTCTGCTTTTAATACTTCATGAGGCTCGAAAATCACCTGGTCTTTGTGTGAAAAAACTGAAATGTTGTTTTTCTGCAGAAGTCGTTTAACCTTGTCATCGCGCTCAGTTGCATAAGGTTCATAATCACGGTTAAAATGCACTTCGCCGATTTCAAATTCATTTACCAGTTCCTGCCAGTTTTGCAGAGGTTCGCCGGTTTTTACCAGCAATTCTGAATTCATTTCACGCAGTTCTTTATCCAGTTTTGTAAGTTGCTGATGAATAAAAGTTACCCGGGCATCGTCCTTATCCAGTTCATCCAGAATATTAGTGTCGAATATAAAAAGCACCGCCGTTTTGTTAGCACTTTTAAGGGCTTGCTGCAATGCGGTATTATCAGTTAGTCGTAAATCGCGCCGTAACCAAACGATGTTAATCATATTCATTTTCTTTCTGCAAATGTAAGTTTTCAGCATTTAACAATATTCGCTATCATTCGTTTAAAAACAAATGAACGAAACGGTTTGAACAGGTACCAGTAAATTCGTCCCCAAATTCCTTTTGGTCTGAAAGTGATTGCTTGAATGAGCTGTTTGTTGCGAATTTTAAATTCGAGCCATACCTCACCCGGAAGTTTCATCTCGGCATAAATCAATAAACGCCCTTCCTTTTTGTTGGCATAAATTACCCGCCAAAAATCGATGGCATCACCGGCACTTATCGTATGTATGTTGGTTCGGCCTCTGCGAAGCCCTACGCCACCGGCCACTTTATCGATAAATCCACGAAATTTCCAAAGCCGGTTTCCGTAATACCAACCGTTCTCTCCTCCTATTTGCCATATTTTTTCAATGGTATTTTCCGCCGAGGGCGTTTCTGCTATACGCACATCTTTGAAACAACCAAACTTCGGAACGTTTATAAAATCCGAGAGCTGTCCGTGCAATTGCCCGCTTACAAACGAATCTTTCCAACTCGAAATAATTTCATTCTGCTCGATCTTTTTAAATGCCTGTTGCAAACTCTCTTCGTAGTTTAATAATTGCAGCTTAAAAAGTTGGGTAAGCTCATCGTTGCGTGCAATTACTTCAACGCGCATGCTGTCGACCAGCGAAGTGGCAAGTTTATACGAAGTTGAGGTAACAAAATACAACCAGTACGACGATAAACGCGGAGTCATTACCGGCACGGAAATAATCCGGCGTTTTAAGCCCCGCACTTTTGCAAAGCGCAACAACATTTGTTTGTAGGTAAGAATTTCGTTGCCTCCGATGTCAAAACTTTTATTGAAAACGGCCGGGTTGTTTATCGATAGTTCCAGAAAACGAATAACATCGGAAATAGCAATGGGTTGGCAGCGTGTTTTCAACCACTTTGGTGCTACCATAACGGGAAGTTTCTCAACCAGGTCGCGAATAATTTCAAATGAGGCACTTCCTGATCCAATAATAATTCCTGCCCGTAAAGTGGTTAGCGCATAATCGCCTTTTGCCAGTTCCTGTTCAACGTTCAATCTCGATTTCAGGTGCTTGGAAAGCGACTGGTCGTTTACAATACCACTCAAATAAATAACCTGTTTGGCCGTGGTTTTATTTATTTGCTCCCTGAAGTTTATGGCCGATACCTTTTCCTGTTCTGCGTAATCGCGCGAGTCGGACATACTATGCACCAGGTAATAGGCAATGTCTATGTCTTGCGGTATTTTTTGCAGGCTTTCTTTATCCAATAAGTCGGCTTCAATAATGTCAATCGATTTTTCAATGGTAGCGCCAAATGCAGCACGTTTTTTGTCTCTTACAACACATGTTACATGGTGCCCTTTGTGTACCAATACGGGCAGCAGTCTTTTTCCTATGTATCCGGTAGCTCCGGTTAAAAGAATTCGCATGGCGTTTATGGTTTAAACAATATCGTTTACAAACCTTAACACAGTAACGTATTTAATAATAGGATGTTCGGACGGCTTTTCAGAATGAAGGAGAATTGTTGTTTTATAGCGCTTCCAGTTCTTCGCGGTAATCGTATTGTAAATCTTCGTGAAGCATGGAAATAACTTTTTGAATTCGTTTTACCTGGTTCAGGTACATGTTGAATACAACCCGGCTGCGTTTATAATCCAGACGCGAGTTTTTTAGCTTCTTGCAGAAATATAGCAACAGTTCAATTTCCGTTTCTTTTTTGCCCGAAAAACGAATGTGCTTATTGGTAGTTTTTAAAACTTTCCGAATTGTTTTTTTTGCCAGGTAAAAGCTGCTGCGGTTCAGGCTCATAAATTCCAGGTCGATTTCTTCTTTTACCTGCCTGATGTATTCATCTTCGTTATGAGCTTCAAACAATAAATAACTAAGTAGCTCTTTATTGTCTTTTTTATACTTGGCCAGCCGGGTTATTACATCTTGTAAAACCTCGGGCGGCAGGTTCTTTAGTTCCTTTTTTATGTTGCTCAGCGAAGCAATTTCCATAGCATACAAAGTAACCTAATTAATTCATACTATTAAAATTATTTGTTTTCAAAGGTATAGTTTGGAACTCGCAAGCATTCTAATCATCCTTTTGCATGTGAATTACTCTCATGCTCATTTCATAAAAATGAATTAATTACCCGAATGGCTGACGAGATAATTGAATTACAATTATCTGTCAGGGTTAACCTTGACATTGAAAATCGTAGGATATTCATTGCTGAAGCACGTAATATGCAGATTTTCAATCGTCAACACTTCGTGTGAAAAATTCTTGAATTTTTCAGGTTAAAATAAAACTTTCTTTTTCAGCCAATCACAGGCTAAAACTTTTACCGAAGATGAGCAATGATTGATTTCGTAGAACAGCCAACAGCACAATTTTAAGGGCAACTGTAGCAGAATGCAGGTGAATAACGGTTAACGAATTTTGCAGAATAAAACCTGACGTTTATTGGCGGTTAATTACTGAATGCTGAATTAAAAAGCATCGCATCAGTTAGTTACATAAATTTGAAGTGTAAGAACAATTAAAACAATAATAAGATGAAAACAAAACTAGTTCTATTAAGCATTTGCCTTGCAATTTTAAGCATGGGTGCCACCGCAAAAATAAAAGACGGAAAGGCGATGACCGGAAACTCACTTACCGAATTTGGTAAGTATACTATAGTAAATTCAAGCTCACCGATGGTTTACAACGATCAGGTGCTGGAAACTTACGAATTAACTTACGAAAATACCAGCAATCCTGTTCGTATTGGAGTTGTGTGCGAAGACGATAAAAAATGTACAACCTTTATTGTACGCACCGACGAGTTTGAAATTGAATATGCCTGCAGAAACCATGTTTTTGGAGTGAAGAAAATGGAACCTCGTTTCCAGGAACTACCAAAAGAAGAAATGGATTTGAAACTGGATAGAGTTGCCTACTACTCACAACGGGTAATTTGCCAGAACAAAAAATCGCAGGACGATTTGCTGGGTTTGATTGCATGTTATTTCCCTGATTTGGTGAAAGACGAATATCAGGCCAGCTTTTAAAACGAATTACAGTACAGCGCAATTTTTTTCATAGAAGTATGAAAAGATGATCCCCGCCAGAGGGGCGGGGGTTTTTTCTCTTAACAGAACAGAACAAAAAACAGAAACCATTGAAAAGATAGAGCGAGTAAAATATGAAAGGGTAATATAAAATTAGTGAGTACTTTACTCGAAAGCCCTGCGTTGTTTCAGCGCAGGGCTTTTCAATGAATGGAAGTTTTTTGGCTGCAAAATGGCAATTCTCGTCAGTCAACGACAGGTTTTCGCCGCCAGTCTGATGTTAAACTCCAAAGTGCTTTTATAAATGTTTTTACCTTTATGATAGGGGAGTTAATGGTATGAACAAATTGATGTACAATAACAGTGTGCTTTACCGGGGAACAAGGCATCTTTTATTCTTTGTAGTTACCGTGGTATTGTTTACAGGTATTTTATTTGTTCAGACCGAAAACGGCAGTCTTGTCCAGGTTTTTAGTATCACACTTGGCAACGCCTTTTTCTTTTTTGGCTATGCTTACATCACTATTTTTTTGCTTATCCCCGAGTTGTTGTTAAAAGCCAAACCCTTTTGGTTTATTGTAGTATTTCTGCTGGTTGGAATTGGCTTGTCGGCATTAAAATTATTATTCTCCGATTATATATTTTATGCCTCAATTGCCCCCGAGAATATATCGGGTAACGGAGCTTTTAATCTTCGTTTAATTGTGATGAATACAAAAGACATGACCTTTATTGTGGCCTTGTTTTGTATTGCCAAGTATGTAAAAGATTACATTCTTACCGAAAATCTCAGGAAAAAATTGGAGCGGCAACACCGAAAAGCACAAACAACACTTTTGCAATCGCAGTTCGATCCGCATTTCATGTTCAATACCATTAATAATTTGTATGCGTTGTCGTTGCTAAATCCCGGCAAAACCAACGAGGTGATCAGCCGCATGAAAATTGTGCTTACCTACATAATTAACGAAAGCCTGAAAGAATTTGTGACGCTAAAAGATGAAGTGGAACTGGTTGAAAATTACCTTCAGCTGGAGAAATTACGTTACGGGAAACGTTTGAAGGTTAGTTATAAAACCGAGGGCGATCTAAGCGCGGCGCAAATTCCGCCAATGGTATTGTTTCTGTTGGTTGAAAACAGTTTTAAACACGGCAGCAGCCTGGATGCCGGCACGCCATGGATAAATATTTTTGTGCAGGTTACCGATGAAAAAATAATTATTGAAACGGAAAACAGTAAGCCTGAAGGATTGCAGAAAAAAACAAAAGAAATTGAACGGGGAAGTGGCTATTCAGGATTAAAAAGACGACTGAATATTATATACGACGGACAAGGATACAATTTAAAAGTGAAAGATATGGGCGACAGGTTTAAAGTGCGCCTCGAGTTAAAAAATACACATGAAGACAGGCATATTACATATCGCTAAAAGGAATTATATTTTACATGGCCTCTTTTGGTTGGCATGGGTAATATCGTTCACCTTTATTCAAACTTTGAATGAAGGAATTACTTCGTTGCATGTTTGGCTAATGTATTACCTCATTACTTTGCCTGTTTTTGTAACACACACCTATTTAATCGCCTACTGGCTATTGCCTAAAACATTCTTTCTGGGGCGTTATTTGCTGTTTGCTCTAGGTATATCCGTATTTCTTATCGTATTCTCAGTAATCGAGTTACTTTGGAGCAACTACCTGGTTTTTTATCTTTTTGATAGAAGCAGAATGTTCGCACCCGGATTTCTGAATCTTAAAAATATTGTAATCAGCGGCGTGGGTAATCATTATATCATTCTGGTTTTTTTGGCTATAAAAGCCGGTAGCTCGTGGTATAGGGCCGAGTATCAGAAGGAAGAATTGCTGCGTTCGAAGCTCGAAACCGAACTGGAGATATATCGTTATCAGCTACAACCCCGCATTGTTCTGGAATTGATTGAGGAGCTGGAGGTTTTGTCGTTAAAAAAAGCGGAAACGGCACCGGAAATGATTATTAATATTTCGAATTTCCTCAACCGGTTTCTTTACGAAGGAAAAGAAGAATTGATACCGCTGGAACTGGAAGTAAAGTTGCTTGAGGAGTTTATGACCATTCATAACCATGCGTTGGGCGAGCGGCTAAGCAGTAATTTTATTGTTAGCGGCAACCTCAAATCGTATGTAGTTCCGCCACTTTTGCTGCTTCCGTTCATAAATTCTGCAATAAAAATTGCCTACGATTGTAACGAAACGTATGAAAGTACAGTCATTATTAAAGCAGAGCGAAAGTATTTGCTGTTTTCGTTTACCTTTTGGAGCGAAAACAGTTTTAAGATAGCCGACGATGAAGACAATAAAATTACCTACCGGCGTTTAAACTATAATTTTCCGGGTAAACACCGGTTGGTAGAGAACATTGATGACAATTTTAGAGAATTTAGTATAGAAATTTACCCGTAAAAGTGTAACACTATTCCTATTTCTCGTACTATTTTAGTAACAGATTGAAAACAGACTGAAGCAAGTGCTTCGGATTTAACAGAAAACAAAAGCTAATTTCGTATTACCATGAAAACAAAGTGCCTCATTATCGATGATGAGCCTCTTGCACGTGACTTGATGCGCTCGCACATTGAAAAACTAGATAACTTTGAAATTTGTGCAGAATGTGGCGATGCCATGAAAGCCCTGCAGGAACTTCACAATCACAAAATTGATCTGATGTATATGGACATTCAGATGCCCCAGATAACAGGAATCGAATTCCTGAGAACATTAAAAAATCCGCCCAAAGTTATTATTACCACTGCCTACCGCGAGTACGCTCTTGAAGGGTTTGAGCTGGATGTGGTTGACTTTCTGCTGAAACCGATAACTTTCGAGCGTTTCTTAAAATCGGTAAATAAATATTACCAATCGGTGCAGGACGATGCGCCGGCTGCGCAACCTATTCCTTCAACAAATGGAAATACCGATGAAGCCTTTATTTATGTGAAAGAAAACAAAAAGGTCTTAAAGGTTCATTTAAACGAAATTCTTTATGTTGAGGGTTTGAGCGAGTACGTGCAGATTTATACCACCGAGAAAAAGATTATCACAAAAACCAGCATGACGCACATGTCGGAAAAACTGCCCGACAGTGGTTTTATGCGTATTCATAAATCGTTTATCGTATCGCTGTCGAAAATCGAAGCATTTACATCGACCAGTATCGAGGTTCCGGGAAAAGAATTGCCCATTGGGCGTAGCTACAAAAATGCGGTGCTCGAGGTTTTGCAGCTTCAGGGCTAAGAAATAGCTCCTGCATTTACAAACAGTTGCCATAGTTTTAAGATTCCGGAGTCTTCTTCTTCCAGCGATTTTATTGGCGAAAGTTGCAAGTAAGAAATTCGTTGATCGTTAACGGACTGAAGATTTTGTTCCGTGTCATCACTAATCGGAATTTTATGCACGCATAAAGTAAGTACCGTTTTTAGTGTGGTGGCGCGTACCCTGATGGTGTTTTTAGAAAACTTTGCCGGATGAATGTGGATATAACGGTCGGGCTGATTGCCGTGTTTTATCAGCCATTTTGATTCGTCAGGTAAGGTTATCTTTTTCCACTCTGCATTTCGCAACCAGTTGTTGAAGTCGGTTTGGGTGATTATATTTTTTGTTTCAAAGTAGTTGAGGCTTGCATTGCAAATCTGCCCGGGCGTTAATTCCCCGAGGTAGAAATCGAACAGGTTATTCCCAATCGAAAGCATCGCTTTTTCGGTAACGTTCCAGTCTCTGGTTCGCCATTCTTTAATTTCGCTGAGCAGGAAACGGAAGTGATGTTTGTATGGATTATATTGGATCGGTAATGGAATTTCAGGCGGCATTTGAATTGCTTTAGAAACATTTCAATAAATTTACCACAAAAGAAACAGATGGCACTTTTTCCAATCCATAAATATTTTGTTTTTAACGGTAGGCTTGTGCCGGTTTCTACTTTTGTGCCGGCCGAAAACGAAGGCGGGATCTACGAAGTTTTGCGTGTTGTAAATGGCGTTCCACTTTTTTTAGATGAGCACCTGCAACGTTTTCAACATTCGGCTGAACTGGCAGGAAAAGAGATTCGATACAGCTGCACGCAGTTGGAGGCGTTCTTGAATCAGCTGATCATTAGAAACGAGGTAGATGAAGGAAATATTCTTATTTCTTGTAAAACCAACCTTAAAGCTTTTTTTATAGCCCATAATTATCCTTCCGCTGAACAGTACAAGTTGGGAATTCGCTGCGGGTTGTTACACGCCGAGCGCATGAATCCGAATTCCAAAGTTTTTCAAACCGAAGTACGCAAACAAGCCAACCAGCTGATGGAAACCTTAGGTTTTTACGAAGTGTTGTTGGTCGATCATGAACAGCGAATTACCGAAGGAAGCCGAAGCAACGTGTTTTTTATAAAAGGCGATGAAATAATCACGCCTCCGGGTAAACATGTTCTGTTGGGGATCACACGTCAGAAAACAATTGCCTGTGCCAATCGGCTTAACCTGAAAATACGTGAAGCTGAAATACCACTGGATGGATTGACTGGTTTGGATGCTGCATTTATAACAGGTACTTCACCCAAAATACTCCCAATAAAAGAAGTTGACGGGCATTCGTTTGATGTGGATAATAAAGTATTACGAAGTTTGATGCACGAATACGATAAAGTCATTCAGGAGGACATAAACAGAAGAATCCGATCCAGTTAATTAATAATAGGATCGGATTCCTCAATAGCTTTTGAATTTTGAACGATGATTAACGAATAATGAATGAAGAAGTGAATCACAACAGAATCTGTAATTTCGTTCTTGTCAATCGAATATCGTTAATCGAAATTCATTATTACAATCGGTCTCTTAAAATCTTCTCAATTTCAAGGTAATCCATATCCTGTTTCTCACCAATTTTGGCTTCGCTTTGTTTAAAGCGGTCTACAATTTTAGTAATGGTAGATTCCGGAACATTGTAATCCGGCAAACGGCATGGTACGCCTAACGATTCGAAGAACTCAACAGTTCGCGCAATAATAGCGTCTATTCTTTCATCCTCGTTCCCGGCTGTTATGCCCCAAATGCGTTCGCCATATTGTAAGATCTTATCTTTTTTGTTATCACGCTTAACGTGCATTACGCCCGGTAACACAATGGCCAGCGTTCGTCCGTGGTCTATTCCGTGGAAAGCCGTTAATTCGTGGCCAATAACGTGTGTCGACCAGTCTTGCGGTACACCAACGGCAATCATTCCGTTCAGTGCCATTGTTGCACACCACATAAAGTTGGCGGCAGCGTCGTAGTTTTTACGGTCGGCCAAAACCTTCGGACCTTCCTCAATAAGCGTGGTCAGGATACTTTCTGCCAGCCTGTCCTGAAGCGGCGAATTCACTTTAAAAGTCAGGTATTGTTCCATTACGTGAACAAAGGCATCAACAACGCCGTTGGCCACCTGACGGTCGGGTAGGGTAAAAACACATTCCGGATCGAGCACCGAAAACTGAGGCATTACCAGTGGCGAACCAAAAGCTTTTTTCTCCTGCCTTTCGGCGCGAGTAATTACAGAATTACCGTTCATCTCCGATCCTGTTGCCGGCAGGGTTAACACAGCTCCCAAGGGCAACGCCTTTTCAACCGGTTTACCGGCGGCAAGAATATCCCACGGATCGCCGTTTTCGTACAAGGCAGCAGCGGCAATAAATTTAGTGGCATCAAGTACTGAACCTCCGCCTACTGCCAGCAGAAAATCAATATTTTTCTTTTTTACAACATCTACTGCTTCCATACAGGTTTCGTAATGAGGATTGGCCTCAATTCCGCTAAATTCTGCAACCGTGCAACCTTTTAAAGCGGCCATTACCTGGTCGTAAACTCCGGTGCGTTTTATGCTTCCGCCACCGTAAATCATTAAAATGTTTGCATTTGCAGGAATTTCACCGGATAGTTTTGAAATCGATTCTTTTCCAAAAAGAATTTTAACCGGATTTCTGAATTCAAAATTGTACATGAAATTTATTTTTGGTTATTTCAACTGTCATCTGAAACAGGCGTGCCTGTTCGTTGTTCAAAGATATAAAATGTGGCAGAAAAGATATTCAAATCGAGAGCTTGATTTCCGGGAAGATATTCCGAACTATTCCGACGAACAGCTGAAAGAGGTGCTGAAATTGCGCGACCATTATCAGCCGGAAGCTGCACAGCTGGCTATTCAGGAAGCCCTGAAACGTGGGATTATTCACTCTGAGCAGGATCTTTTTTCTGAAGAATACAGATGCGAAGAAATACAGTTTTCGCTGTTCCCAAAAATTAGAAAAGACCGAAACCGAATAAAAATAAGAAAGAGTATTGCGCGCAGTTTAGTAATATGTTCCGTGCTTCCGGTAGTGTACGGTTTAGTTGAAATGAAAACCGGGAAAAGTTGGGAAGGAGCGGGGATTCTGCTTTTTGGCTTGCTATGGTTGTTTTGTTCGGCACAACTCATCAAAGTATTTCATATGCTTTTTATAAGGTGTTTAATGGCGGGAACTATACTTGGAACCATGTATATTTTTTATCGCCTCACATCATCGAAGACCTATATTTTTATGGATTTTTTCCTCGTTCTCGTTCTCGCCGGTTTAATTTTTTATGGGTTGCTTTTTATGCTGAAAAATGCCCGGGAGTAAAACCGAAGCTGTTCTCAAATCCTCCATTTATCTGGAAAAAGCACGTATTCATCGAAATAAGTACGAATATCAGCGTATAAGATTCTACTTTTGAATCGTTATAAAAATAAAGCCATGAAACGAGCATGAAATTTTTCATTCAAAAATTACTAAAAAAGAATGAATAAATTTTATGTGAGAGCGACAGAAGGAGCGGTTCCATCTGTCAAATTTGAAGTTTTAAATTATCGAAAAATTAAAATTTACACAGATGAAAATAGTACTTCTGCTAAGCTTATCAATTCTATTTACGTTCAACCTGTCGGCACAAAACGACGATGACTGGGATTCGCGCCGTTACGATATCGACAATTTTTCAGCCATTTACCTCGAAGGCAGTTACAAAGTGTTTTTATCGCAGGGTAACGAGAGTGCCTTAACGGTAAAAACTCCCGATGATGATGTTTTGGATGAATTGGATGTTGACAACTGGGGCGATGAATTGCGGGTGGTTGTTGATCGTGATTTTATTAATTACGAACGCATTCACTTGTATGTCACTTTTAAAAATCTGGATAAGATTAAAGTGCAGGGCGGTTTAAATTTAAGCACCGATGGTTACCTCGATTTAAATGATCTATACGTGCAAGTTGAAGGTGGAGCTAAGATCGATCTGGAGGTAAAAGCGGAAGATATTGAGCTGGTTGGCGAAGGAGGCGTGCTGGTGCAATTGAAGGGAGTGGCAGAGAAACTGGATGTAAAACTTTCGGGAGCCGGACACGTTGATGCAGAAGATCTTCGGGTGAATGACGCTAGTTTTAAAATTGAAGGAGTTGGAACCGGATCGGTGCATGCCGTTGAAACATTGTACGCCAAAATTGAAGGTGTTGGTAAAGTTCGCTACACCGGAAATCCTAAAGTTACCCGCGATATTGAAGGGTTGGGAAGTGTAAAAAGAGACTAAAATATACTACTCGTACCTACTACTTATAGGTACATATTTTCTTAGGTTTGGTTTAGGTTTATAAAAGGCTATCATAGGGTAGCCTTTTTTCTTTTATGGGAAACCCGACATCAAACCAATTCCCCACAGATTTTTTTCATTCGATATTTACGGTTTTTGTATAAAAATCATTGCCCGAGCACTTTAAATATGTTTATTTTGGATTCACTAATTTTTCAAAAAAGTAAAATGAAGAAAATTGCACTTTTTATTTTAATTGTCATGACGATAGTTAGCTGTACGCAAAAAGAGTCGGGGCAGGTGGCAAAAAACTATGTGCCTGAAACGCCAAAATTAAGTTCAGATGTGATGACTCCTGAGGTTTTATGGTCGTTTGGCCGCCTGGGAGGAGCACAGGTTTCGCCCGATGGATCTACGGTTCTTTACACGGTAACCTATTACAACATTGAGGAGAACAAATCGTACCGCGATATTTACACGATTCCGGTCGCGGGGGGAGAAGCAAAAAATCTCACCAATACCGCCAGTAACGAATACAATGTTGTTTGGCGCCCCGACGGTAAAAAGATCGGTTATTTGTCATCAGCATCCGGCAGCGTTCAGTTGTGGGAAATGAATCCTGATGGTAGTGATAGGCAGAAGGTTTCGGAAATTGAAGGTGGAATTTTCGGATTTCAATACGCACCGGATATGTCGAAAATATATTACCTGCAAACGGTGAAACTCGATAATGATATTCACGATCTTTTCCCGGATCTGCCAAAAGCCAATGCGCGCCTGGAAACAGATATTATGTACCGCCACTGGGATACCTGGCACGATTATACCTATAATCATATTTTTATTGCCGATTATTCGGATGGAAAAGTGGGAGAAGGAAAAGACATTATGAGTGGTGAACGTTTTGATTCGCCAATGAAACCTTTTGGCGGAACCGAGCAGATTGTTTGGAGCCCCGATTCAAAAACGCTGGCTTACGTTTGTAAGAAAAAGGTTGGAAAGGAATATGCGATTTCTACCAATTCGGATATTTACATGTACGATGTTGCAAGTGGCAAAACCAGCAACTTTACGGAAGGTATGATGGGTTACGACCAGAATCCGGTTTATTCGCCCGACGGAAAATACCTGGCTTGGGAAAGTATGGAGCGTGATGGTTACGAATCGGATAAAAACCGTTTGTTTGTAGCTGATCTGGAAACTGGTGAAAAGAAAGACTATACCGCCGATTTTGATCAAAATGCCGCTGCATTGAGCTGGAGTGCCGATTCAAAATCGATCTATTTTATCAGCGACATTCATGCAACCGATGAAATTTACCAATTGGTTTTAGCCGATAATTCAATTACCCGTTTGACTGATGGCGTTCACAATTATCAAAGTGCAGTACCGGTTGGAAATCAATTGCTGGCGCAAAAAGTTTCGATGTCGCAACCGGCTGAATTGTATTTGGTTGACCCGGCTTCAGGAAAAGATAAGGCGTTAACCTCAGTTAACAAGGGAATCCTTGATCAGCTTACTATGGGAAAAGTGGAAAAACGATGGATGGAAACCACCGACGGAAAACAAATGGCAGTTTGGGTGATCTATCCGCCACATTTCGATCCGAACAAAAAATATCCTGCGCTGCTATACAATCAAGGCGGACCACAGGGAACAGTTAGCCAGTTTTGGTCGTACCGCTGGAATTTCCAAATGATGGCAGCCAACGATTATATTGTTGTGGCGCCAAACCGCCGTGGATTACCGGGTTTCGGCCAGGAATGGAACGAGCAGATTTCGAAAGACTACGGTGGACAGAATATTAAAGACCTGCTGACTGCCATCGATGAAATGGCCAAAGAGCCTTTTGTTGACGAAACAAAACTAGGTGCCGTTGGTGCCAGCTACGGAGGTTATTCGGTAATGTACCTTGCCGGAAATCACGAAAAACGTTTTAAGGCTTTTATTGCTCACGATGGTATTTTTAACTTCGAGCACATGTACACCACAACCGAGGAAATGTGGTTTGTGAATTTCGATTATGGAGGTGCCTACTGGGATAAGGATAATGCAGCAGCGCAACGTTCCTACTCATTTTCGCCGCACAAATATGTGCAAAACTGGGATACTCCAATTTTGATCGTGCAGGGTGAAAAAGACTACCGCGTTCCACCGGAGCAGGGAATGGCAGCATTTAATGCAGCGGTATTGCGAGGTGTTCCTGCGCAAATGTTGTATTTGCCGGAAGAAAACCATTGGGTGCTGCAACCTCAAAACGGAATTTTGTGGCAGCGTGTATTTTTCAACTGGTTGGATAAGTGGTTGAAATAACATTCAGAGCCTAGAAAAGAAAATGCCATCTGTCAGCTGACGGATGGCATTTTTTATGACTTAATCTTCAAGCATAATTTCCATGAGATTGACGGCGGTTAATTCGCCTTTTTTCCTGATCATCTCGCGCGGCGTGTCGTCGCCAACTTCGTAGGTGACTGCCTCGGCACCAAATTCATGAAAAATTGAAACCGTAGAATTGATTCGCTCAACATCGGCAGCGTTCGGGCGGATATTCGGATCGTAACCGGGAATATCCTCTGCCATGGCTTGTATAATTTTAGGAACGATTCCCGGCATATTTCCTTTTAGCTCCGGAGCGATGGTGTAGTAAATATCTTCGTAGGTAGAATGAAAATCGATGATAAAATAGAATTTGCGCTGCTCCGCAACTTTGTCTTGCATAAATTTTCGGACGGCTTGTGTCTCCGACTGGTTAAAATCTTCCCAGTCGCGGTTTAGATCAATTCCGCCGGCACCATGGCGCCAGTGACCATTGTCCACCCCGTCGGGATTTACACACGGCACCACGTAAATGCAATATACATCTCTGAACTTATTGGACAATTCGTCGGAGGCACATAATTCCTCGGTAAAAGCTTTCATAGCCAGCCAACCGGTAACTTCGGGCGGGTGTTGGCGCGAAAGAACCATCAACATCTTTTTACTCTCCGGATTGCCAATTTGTAGGTATTTTATCGAGCGACCTTCTTTACTTTTTCCTAATTCGTCAATACTTACAAATGATTCTTCGGCCAATCCACCGGCCCATTCATAAATATCTTTCGATACAATGAGTTCCTGTGCGGCAATCCATGTTGTATCGCTGTTAACCGCTAAAGTAAATTCGCAAAATTTGGGAGATTCACCTCTCGCAAGCGATGCCGTGTCAGCCAAGTATGCCGTTGAATCAATTGGTGTCCAGTTTTTTCTGTCGGTGCTGATCTTTGGATAATACCGGTGCCCAACTCCTTCGTTGTAAGTAATTTTTAGCTGAATTTCTGTTTCTGTGTCCGACCAGATTTTAAACGCATACCACGGACTTTCATTTATCGGTGTATTTTCAGGAGTGATCAAAACGGTAACTTCATTTTCGCCGGTAAGCGCAACCCCGTTTAGTCGGGCACCATCGAATTCATTTGACAGAAAAATGCCGTTGCCCACATCAAAAGTCTTTTTTAATTGGTATTGAATGGGGCGGGTGAGGGTGCTCACTTTTTGAATGGGCTCCTGACCTTGCCATTTGGTGTCTTTTGGTTGGCACGACCATAGAAAGAAAAGGATTGAAAGAGCGAATACCAGGTGTTGTCTCATAACTATTCAGGATTAGATCGTTTCGTTCAGTAGTGTTTCAATTAAAGCTTCGGTTTCTGTTTTGTAATGCTCGTAAGCTTCGCCTGTTCCGGGGCCTGAAAATCCGGTGTGTATTTCCCGTATTTCGCCTTTTCGGTCGATAAAAATGGCAGTAGGATACGAAATTATTTTATTCAGCATCGGCAGTGCTTCCGCTGCTTTTTGCTTGTTTGATGTTCCTGCCAGAACCAGTTCCCACGAAACATTCAGATCATTTCGGTAACGTTCAATGCGTTGTTTGAAATAGTCGAAATCGGGTTTTACTTCAAAATCAAGTCCGATAATTTCCAGTCCGGCGGCATTATATTTTTCATACATCTCAGCCAAAAAGCGTGTTTCGTCCATACAATTCGGGCACCAGGTGCCAAAAATCTGAACAATTACAGCTTTGCCTTTATATTTTTCATCTGCTAATGAAATAGTATCGCCCTCTTCATTCGGGAAAGTAAAACTCAATTTATCGTAGCCCGGTTTCAGGAAAGTAAGTTTCTTCATATCGGAAAGTTCAGCGCCATCGGCTTTTACTGCACTCCATTTTTCTTTATAGGTATTGCCGGAGTAAAACCAACCGTTTAGCGTGGAATCATTGAGTTCGGCAGTAAACAAAAACACGTGCGCACCATCAAAACACGACAATTGCATGGTTTTGCCATTTACAACGCCTTCAAGATAACGGTAGTCGCCTGTTTCGGTTTGGAATGTTCCGGTAATGTGGTTCCCGTCTTGCTCGAAAATTCCAATTGCCGGACTGTCAGTTTCTTCTTCTCCAAAGTTTACTTCCCATTTGCCGGTGAAATCAGCGGCATTTTCATCTGTTATTTCGAAACGTTCTTCAGTGCCATAATCGGCTTCAAAAGGAATGGGCAGAACTTTACTTTTGTTGTAGTTGAAGTATTCGCCACTAATTTTCTCATCACTAATTCTGCCTTTGAATTCAGAACCAAAAACAGGCATTTTAATAAATACTGAATCGCCTATGTAAGTTATTTCCTGAACGTCAATCTGTTCATCGGCATTTGAAACCACAAGATGCTTTTCATTCAGCACTTCAACATTGAAAGGGATTTGTTGATCCGGATTTTGATCATCGATTTGGAAAGCGAACAGCCAGTTTCCCGTTTTTAACACAGAATCAGTTTTTGGAGTGCAGGCACATAACATTCCCACTAAAATATACAGCGCAGTTTTTTTCATCTCAGAAGTAATTTGCCTTAAATCTAAACAAAAATTAAAGAGTTGGCCAAGGCCGGGAATATATTGATCAAAACATTATTTTTGACGAAACATTTGAAACAAACCATGCAAAAAATACATGTAGGATTTATTGGTGCTGGCGGGATTGCCCGTGCACATGTTTATGCGATTCAGGCTCTGAAGTTTTATTATAACGAAGTTCCGGAAATTGTTTTGGAGTCGGTGGCTTCGGCACGGAAGGAAAGTCGCGAAGCGTTTGCGCAGCAGATGGGATTTAAAAAAGCAGAGCCTGTAGAGGACTTGGCAAAGAATGATAAAATTGAAGCGGTATTTATTTTGGGGCCGAACAAAGTGCATTTCGAGCATTTTAAACTGGCACTGCAAATGCCCAACGTAAAATATATTTACCTGGAGAAACCGGTTTGTTCTTCGTTGGAAGAGGAAGAACAAATGAAAGAGCTGCTGGAAACGGCGGGTCAGAATGTTCGTATTCAGGTCGGTTTTCAATATTTACAGACTTCATCGGTTCGCGAGGGATTAAAATTCTGGCGCTCGGGAAAAATAGGAAAGCCCATTCATTTCGATTTGAAATATTACCACGGCGATTACTTGCAGGAAAGTTACCGTAAAAAACGTGTTACGCGCTTAACTCCCGCTCCTGATGGCGGTGCAATGGCCGATTTGGGATCGCACGGAATTAGCCTGTTGATGGCTTTTATGGGAGAGGAGTTGCAAATAACAAGCGGTTTGCAGGCCGGCGATTTCGAGGGTGTGCCTGCGGGATCGGATTTATTTAGTTCACTGTCGTTGTACGAACCAAAAACCGGTGCTGTGGGAAATATGTCAGCGAGTCGGATTAGTTCCGGTTCGGGCGATTTGGTGTCGCTGGAGATTTACGCTGAAAACGGTGCCTTCCGTTACTCATCACAAAATCCGGAGTACTTTGAATATTACACCGAAGGTTCGGATCAATGGATAAAACAAGTGGTAGGCAGTAACTACAAACCGGTTACGAGTTTTCCTTCCGGGCATGTTCCTCCGGGATGGTTGCGCTCGATGGTGCATGCGCATTACCAGTTTTTTACGGGCGATGACGCGGAAGCTGTCATTGCCGACCTGAAACACGGTTTGGCCGTGCAACGCATCGTTCGCGAAACTGCCGACCATTTAAAACAATTCAGAGAAAACTTTAAGAATGACAAATAGAAAGAGCGGAATTCTGCTGCATATAACTTCGCTGCCGGGGCAGGAAGGTGTTGGAACATTGGGGAAAGAGGCCTATGCCTTTGTTGATTTTCTGGAGGAGAGCGGTCAGAAACTTTGGCAGATACTGCCGCTTGGGCCGGTTGGTGCGGGAAATTCGCCATACCAGTGTTATTCTGCTTTTGCCGGAAATCCGGTGTTGATTGATTTGGAGCTGCTTTTGGATGAGGACCTGTTGAGTGCTGATGACCTGGGAACGATACCGGTTTTCAAAAAATCAAAAGTGGAATTCGATAAAGTTTCAGCATGGAAAAACTTGCTGTTGAAAAAGGCTTTTCAGCATTTTCAGGTGAAGAAGTTTGATCATTTCCGCGATGAGTATTACCATTTTTTGAATGAGCATGGCTGGTGGTTAAACGACTATGCCTTGTTTATTTCGGTGCGTGAATATTTTGGTGGATTGCACTGGAACGAGTGGGACCGTGGAATAAAATTCAGAGAGCCGGAAGCTGTAAACGATCTGTCGGAAAAACTGGAGCCGCAGATTGCTTTTGAGAAATTTGTTCAGTTTATGTTTTTCAGGCAGTGGCACAAATTGAAACGATATGCCAACGAAAAAGGCATTCAGATTGTTGGCGATGTGCCGCTTTACGTTTCGGGCGATAGCTCGGATGTTTGGACCAATACCGATATTTTTCTTTTAAACGATGAATTGAATCCGACAGAAGTGGGAGGTGTACCTCCTGATTATTTCTCGGAAACAGGCCAGTTGTGGGGCAACCCGGTTTTTGATTGGCAGCGCCTGAAAGAACGTGATTACGACTGGTGGATGGCACGCCTGCATTTTAACCTGAACATGTTTAACCTGGTGCGTATCGATCATTTCCGCGGCCTGGAATCGTTTTGGTCGGTTGCTGCTGATGAAGAAACTGCCATTAACGGGAAATGGGTGCCTGCACATGGTTACGAAATGCTGAGTTTGATAAAAAGCCAGATCGGAGTTTTACCATTTATCGCGGAGGATCTGGGAATAATAACCACTGAAGTTGATCATTTGCGCGAACGTTTTAACCTGCCGGGAATGAAAGTGCTACAGTTTGCCTTTACCACTGATGCGACAAATCGTGATCTGCCGCACAATTACGAACGAAACTATGTGGTTTATTCGGGTACGCACGATAACAATACCACTTTAGGCTGGCTGAATGCGGTTGAAGGGGAAGAAAAGGAACTGGTGGCAAAGTATGTTTCAGAGGAGCATGCTGCGAAACAAATTATGGAAATGGCTTTGGCATCGGTGGCAGATACGGCTATTTTGCCTATGCAGGATGTTTTGGAGCTGGATGAAAAATCGCGGATGAACACGCCCGGAACAGCAACAGGAAACTGGGATTGGCGTTTTCAGTGGAAACAGTTGAAAGTTGGGCAGAAGAAATTTTTGAGGGAAACTACGGAGAAGTTTAATAGGTAGATTTTTAAGGCAAAAGGCAAAAGTAGAAAGGCAAAAGGTAAAAATAGAGCATAGTGAAATCCCGGTGGTAACCTCAGGAGAAAATGTGAATGAGTGATTGAGGGAATGAGTAGGCGCTGGGATTTGAATTACCATTTATCAGTTCAATAATTGTGTGTCTTACAGGAAAGATGTCCACTCAAAAAGCTTTGGATGTAAAGGCTACGTGATCAATGTCCCTGCAAAATGCGTTTGAGACCAACTCCTGTCATCGGAGGGCGAAAAAAACAGATTTGAAAGCAATATCAGTTACCTGGGGACGAGAAAAAACGTGTTTGAAAGCTTCCCCAGCACCTGGGCATGCAAAAAAATGCGTTTGAAACCAACTTCTGTTAGCTGAGGACGAAAAAAAACGCGTTTGAAATCAACTTCTGTCACCTGTGGGAGCTTTAAAATCAGCTAGTTAGTAATTTATGATATGTGGCCTAGTATCTGTGTGCCGCATCTGGTGCGACATTGTTGAACTATTACAATTTTGCAGTTCTGCAATCTGGCAATTGGTATTTATGAATAACCACACAGTTACACAAAGAAGTCACAGAGTTTCACAAAGGGAAGTTCAGTGTTTCAGATACAATTTAACAATTTATCAGTTTGGCAATTTTTCAATCTCAAATCAATCTAACTCAATCTTCAATCAATCTGATTCAATCTATGGAACTAGCAACACAAAAACACCGCTTCAGCAAACTTTTGTGGTTGTTCGGCGTGCAGCCAGTGTCCGGCATCGGGGATATCAACAATACGGGCTTCCGGATAAATTTCTTTTATCAGTTCTATATCCTCGTCCTGAATGTACTTCGAAAGTAAACCACGGATGAAAATTACCGGGTAGGTTGTTATCGGAATTCGATCGTCGAGCCAGTGAATATTTACACCACTTACAATTTCTTCCAGGTAATCATAAAGCACTTCTGCATTTACCCGCCATTGAAACTGTTTGGTTTTTTTGTTTTTCTCTACATTCTTCAGAAGAAACATCCTGATGCGTTCATCATCTATTTTTTCTGCCAGAAAATCATCCACATCGTTACGCGATTTCACCATCGAAAAATCAATGTCCTGCATGGCCAGCAGAATATTTTGATGCAGGTAAAACTGTCCCTCTTGTTTGAGTTGCAGGTAGTCTTTTGGAGCAATGTCGGCGATAACAAGTTTCTCCACCTTTTCAGGGTAATCGGCAGCAAACCACATGGCTGTTTTTCCGCCCATGCTGTGCCCCAAAATTGTTGCTTTTTCGATGTTGTGCTTTTCGAAAAACTCCGCCAGGTCATCGCGCATGTCGTTGTAAGTATGCGTTTCTGAAAATTCCGTACGTCCGTGGTTTCGCTGGTCAATCATATAAATCGTATGCTTTTCGGCCAGTCGTTTCGAGATATTCATCCAGTTATCCGACGATCCGTAAAGTCCGTGTATAATTACCAGTGGCGATCCACTGCCTGTCTTTCGGTAATATAAATCCATAGTGTGTTAACTGCTCTTTGTCCCGTTTTGTTCTATTTAGTGTTACAGGAAAACTCAATGATTTCTATCTCTTTGATAAGAAAGCGTCAAAGGCAAGGCTTTCGAAGGTTTGAAAATTAGGGAGTTTACTAACGTAATCGACCGGTTTCAAACCGAGAGTAACGCAGTATTTGGCGTTTTCTTGCAAAGATTATTTTAGGCAATCGAGGTATTTCTGTATGGTAGTTTCCAATCCTAAATATAGCGCATCGGCAATAAGCGCATGACCGATTGAAACTTCTTTTAGGTTCGGAATTTTATGGTACATGTAATTCAGGTTCTCCAAACTTAAATCGTGACCGGCATTTACATCAATACCCAGGTTCTCTGCCATTTTAGCCGCCTTAACAAATGGCTCAATCGCTTTAACATGATCAATAGGGTATAACGTTGCATAAGGTTCGGTGTACAATTCAATCCGGTCGGTTTTAATCTCGGCAGCACCTTCAACCGCTTTTTCATCCGGATCGACAAAAATTGATGTACGAATACCGGCTTCCTGCAAGCGGGCAATCACATCTTTCAGAAACCCGAGATGTTTCCACGTGTCCCAGCCATGATCGCTGGTTAATTGAGCGTCGGTATCCGGTACCAGGGTAACCTGGTCGGCCTGCACTTCAATAACCATTTTCAGGAAATCTTCACTGGGGTAACCTTCAATGTTAAATTCAGTGGTTATCAGTGGTTTTATCTCGTAAACATCTTTACGTGTAATGTGCCGCTCATCGGGGCGTGGATGGATGGTAATTCCTTGAGCACCAAATTTTTGACAATTGACAGCGGCATCCTTAACACTGGGCATTTTGCCACCGCGAGAGTTTCGCAGTGTTGCAATTTTATTTATATTTACACTAAGTCTGGTCATAACTAAAAATTTAAAGACGCAAGTTACTATTTTCAGGCTGAACGATTAACATTAAACAGTAAAGTTTTGTTGGCAGAAAAACTAATATCAGATGTAATTCCATCGGTAAGCAGTTCCGAAACGGGGCGTAAAGCGCTGAGTCATATGGATGTTTACCGTGTGTCGCATATCCCGGTGGTTGACGAGTCGAAATACCTGGGACTTGTTTCTGATAAATTAATATACGATCTGAATCTGGTTGAGGCGCAGCTTTCAACAGCATTAGATAAGCTAAACACCACGCATGCCCATAAAGATCAGCATATTTTCGAGCTGGCAATTGTAATGTATAAACTAAAGATTAGTGTGTTGCCGGTGCTTGATGAAGACCACTATTACCTGGGAGCCATTACACTGTACGATTTGGCGCGGCGTTTTGCCAGCCTGTTTTCGCTGCAGGAAGTGGGCGGTGTGTTGGTTATCGAGATGAATGTGAGCGATTATTCTGTAGCGCAGATCAGCCAGATTGTGGAAAGTAACGATGTGAAAATACTCAGCTTCTTTATCGATCGTAAACCCGGTGCGAATGTGCTGGATGTTATCATTAAACTTGACTCAGAGGAATTGTCGGGAGTTGTTCAGGCACTGATGCGTTACGATTATAATGTGAAAGCCATCTACCAGGATCGGTCGATGTTAAATGACCTGTACCAGGATCGTTTCGATCAGTTTATGAAATTTATGAATATTTAAATCCAATCGAATAGTGAAAGTTGCAGTATTTGGTACGCTGGTTTCCGATGATTTTGTTCCTGTTTTGCAGGAGTTTTTTGCTTTTTTGCGCGCAAAAAATATCGAAGTACAATTATACAAACCTTTTTATTCTCACGTGGTTGAAGAGTTGAACAGTTCAACCTATTACACCTCGTTTTTTCATTCTTATTCCGATTTTGATCCCGACAATGATTTTATTTTTAGTGTTGGCGGCGATGGAACATTTCTGCAGTCGGTGTTGAATATTCGTAATTTCGATATCCCCGTAATTGGACTGAACGGAGGCCGTTTAGGATTTCTTGCTGATATTTCGGAAGACCAGGTGCATAATGCTCTCGAAAGTATTTTTAGCAAGAACTATAAAATCGTTGAGCGTTCGATGTTGGAGATTGAGTTTTCGAACCAGGAAAACCTCGACTTTAACTATGCATTGAATGAAATGACGGTGCTGAAAACCGATAACTCATCGATGTTAAATGTTACGGCACGGGTTAACGGCGAGTTTCTCAATAATTACTGGGCCGATGGTTTGATAATTGCCACTCCAACCGGATCAACGGCTTATTCCTTAAGTGTTGGTGGTCCCATTTTAACACCCAATTCGGCCAACTTTGTAATCACACCGCTGGCACCTCACAACCTAACTATCCGACCGATTGTGGTTCCCGACACCAGTGAAATAGAACTTACCGTTGAAGGCCGGGGAACCAACTACCTGACTTCGCTCGATTCGCGTTCGTTTGCCGTTGAGTTTTCTACCAAAATAAAAGTGAAAAAAGCCGGGTTTAATCTCAAAACATTACAACTGCCCGAACAGCCCTTTTTTAATACCTTACGCAATAAGCTAATGTGGGGAATGGACCGCAGAAACTACAATTCATAGGGCTACTTAACAATTTTTAATCTTTGTTTCGGTTTTATAATAACAAAGGAGCATGTTATTTTTAGAATTATATTACTTTTGTAGCTTTTGAAAGCAAAAGATAAAACGTTTTTATACGTTTAAGTTCATTGATATTCAGTTTGTTATGAGTTTGATTTTTGTTCGTTCAATGGTGTGTTTTTGTAACTTTTTCAGGATAGAAAAACCACGGTTGAAACCAACAGCAATCTTTTCATTTCAAAATGGAGAAAGTGATAAAAATAACATGTCTGAAACCATTGTTAAATAAACGAAATTGAATACCAAGATGAGAAAATTATTATTGGTGTTTGTTACAGTTTTGCTGACTGTTTCAGTACATGCACAAAAAACAGCTGACATCGGAATCTGGGGAGGTACATTAACATCGGTACATGGCGACATGGATGAAGATGCCCCGTTTCAATCGTTCAATTTAAATTTTGGAGCTTATTTCAGGTATAATTTTAATGCCCGCGTAGCCGTGCGCGCCATGTTTCTTACCGGTACATTTGCCGGCGAAGGAACAGTAGAAAGCGCGCCATGGGAGTTTGATAAATCGGTACATGATTTAAGCCTGCAGGCAGAAATTAATTACCTGAGGTATATTTTAGGTAAGCAAAAACTGAGGTTTAGTCCGTATGTTACATTCGGAATTGGTGTAGCATTTTTTCCCTACACATTTACGTCGGGGAGATTAGCGACTGATCCGTTAGGGCCTGCTGGAATATTAGGATTTAATCCTGATCATCCGGAACTGCGGTTTGATGCGGCAGGTGATCCGATAGATGTTGAATACGAAGAGTCGGTAGCAACGCCAACCATTCCGTTTGGAATAGGATTTAAATATACCATTGGCGAACGTTTGGGGTTAGGAGTTGAGTACCAGATGCGCAAATATATGAGCGATCAATTGGACGATTTGGATGATCCGCTGGCACATGTAAATGGTTTTGGTGAAACCATCACTTATAATGATGGTTCGCATAATAACGACTGGGCAGGATATTTGGGGGTACATCTCACATATATGATTTTTATAGGCAAAAAGGCTTGTCCGGCCTACGATGCTAAAAATTGGTGATGAAAACAGTTGACAGATTAGATAGAAATAATATTCCAAAGCATATTGCCATTATTATGGATGGCAACGGAAGGTGGGCCGCAAAACATGGCAAACCCCGCGTTATGGGACACGAGAATGGCGTTGAGTCTGTTCGTGCCGTAGTGGAGGGAGCCGGCGAAATTGGCGTAAAACACCTCACTCTTTATGCATTTTCTACCGAAAACTGGGACCGCCCAAAAGAAGAAGTTGAAGCACTTATGGCGCTTTTGGTGCATGCCATTGAAGCCGAAACACAGGAGCTAAACAAAAACAATGTAAGGCTTAGCGTTATCGGATGTGTGGATGTGATGCCCGAAAATGTGCAGGCAAAACTTCAGGGTTGTGTTGATGCATTACAAAATAATACCGGGTTAAACCTGGTGCTGGCTTTAAGTTACAGCGGACGATGGGATGTGCTTAATGCCGTTAAAAAACTGGCCGGCGATTTGGCCAATAACAAGATTACACAAGAAAAAATAAATAACGAACTGTTCCAGAATTATTTGTCAACCGCAGAGTTGCCCGATCCGGAGCTGATGATAAGAACCAGCGGCGAATTTCGGATTAGTAACTTTTTGTTGTGGCAGATAGCTTACTCTGAATTGTATTTTACGAATAAATTGTGGCCCGATTTTAGAAAAGAAGATTTATTTGAAGCCATTATTGATTATCAGAACAGAGAGAGAAGATTTGGAAAAACAAGTGAACAGTTAACGAGCTAATTTTATGACTAGAATCAAAAGACCATTAGTCGCCTTTTTATTCCTTTTTGTAGCGTTTGTGCCACAACTTTTTGCACAAGAAGCCGACAGTACAAACTTTTCAATTTACTATTCAAGTGCACGACAGTATACCATTGCCGATGTACAGGTTTCAGGAATTCGTTATCTGGATAAAAATGTGCTTATCCAGCTGTCGGGTTTAAAAGTAGGCGATGAAATAATGGTGCCGGGAGATGCAATAACACTTGCAATAAAAAAACTCTGGCAACAGGGCCTGTTCTCCGATGTGAAAATACAGGCAACCAAAATTATTGGGAATGAGATTTGGCTGGATATTTACCTGCAGGAGCGACCTCGATTGGGAGATGTAAATTTTTACGGTGTTTCAAAATCGGAAAAAGATGATATTACCGAAAAGGTTTTACTCTTACGCGGAAGTCAGATTACCGATCACCAGGTAAACAGTGCCGAACGAACCATTATGAATATCTTCCACGGAAAGGGATTCCTTAACACCGAAGTTAACATTGTTCAGCGCGACGATACCACCCAAAACAACAGCGTAATACTGGATATTTACGTTGACAAAAAAGAAAAGGTAAAGGTTAATAATATTGATATTGAAGGCAACGAGGCAATTTCGGATGTTACATTGGAACGCGCCATGAAAAAGACAAACGAAAAGTCGTTGCGAAATTTCTTTAAAACCAAAAAATTCCTTCAGGAAGAATACGATAAAGATCAGGCAAACCTAATCGATAAGTACAACGAAAAAGGTTACCGCGATGCTATTATTGTTGAAGATTCGATATACCAGGTAGAAGTGGGGCGAAAAAACAAACCACGGGTTAATATCGATATTGACGTAGAAGAAGGCGATAAATACTACTTCGGCGATATTCGTTGGGTAGGTAACACCGTTTATCCTTCCGATTATCTCGATTTGGTTCTGGGGATTAAAAAAGGAGATGTGTTTAACCAAAAGATACTGGATAAACGCCTGTTCGATAACGAAGAAGGTTTGAATAATCTTTATCTCGACAGAGGTTACCTGTTTTTTGATCTCGATCCTGTAGAGGTGAATGTTAACGGTGATACCATCAATTACGAAATGCGTATTATCGAAGGTGAGCAGGCAACAATTAACGAAGTGCGTATTGTGGGTAACACAAAAACACACGAACATGTTGCCCGTCGCGAGCTTCGTACTTATCCGGGAGATCTTTTCAGTAAAACATTGCTGATGCGTTCGTACAGGGAATTGGCGCAGCTCGGACACTTCGATCCGGAAGCCATTAACCCCGATGTTCAGCCTCATCCCGAAGATGGAACAGTGGATATTGAATATCAACTTCAGGAAAAAGCAAACGACCAGATCGAGCTTTCCGGAGGTTGGGGAGCCGGAATGTTTGTTGGATCGGTAGGTCTGAAATTTGCCAACTTCTCGGTTCGTAACATCTTTAATAAAGAAGCCTGGCGTCCGCTGCCTACCGGCGATGGACAGACACTGAGTTTGCGTTATCAAACAAGTGGAAAATATTACCGCACCGTTAGTTTGTCGTTTATTGAGCCTTGGTTAGGTGGTAAAAAACCTAATTCATTCTCGGTATCCTTATCGCACTCGCGTATTAACTACAGTGCCAACCGTTATACGCAGCGTTATAACCCTTATGGTTATGGCAGCAGCTATGGTTATTCGCCATACGGTTACGGCGGTTATGGTGGTTACGGCGGTTATTCGCCATATGGCGGTGGCTATTCTCCTTATGGTTATGGTGGTTATAATTCGTATCCGCAATATCAATATAACTACGAATCGGAAAACGACAACGAAGATGACGATCAGATTTGGGAAACAACAGCACTGGCTTTAGGTTACGGATACCGTTTATCGTGGCCTGATGACTACTTTACTGTTTATCACGAATTGTCGCTGGAGCATTATAACCTCCGAAACATGGGAAGTATGTTCTATTTTATGGCCGACGAAAATGGCCAGGTAAACGGAACATTTAACAACCTGAGTTTTAAAACCGTTTTCGGACGTAGTTCGGTGGATAATCCGCTATACTCGCGAAGAGGTTCAAATCTATCGCTGGCTTTAAAAATGACACCACCTTATTCGTTGTTTAATGGTAAAGATTATTCGGACGAAAGCATAACTAATGAAGAACGTTACAAATGGATTGAATACCATAAGTGGTTGTTAAAGGGTGATTGGTACACCCCATTAACAAACCCGAGCGGAGATCATACACTGGTGTTAAGAACTGCACTCGAGATGGGATTCCTTGGGTATTTCGATTCAGGACGTAAATCACCATTCGAAGGTTTTATTGTTGGTGGATCGGGTATGTCGGGATACAACATTTACGGTACCGATTATATTGCACTACGTGGTTACAAAGACTACAGTTTGAGTCCGAGAAACGGATCGAACATGTACTCAAAGTTCACTACTGAACTTCGTTTCCCGATTACCTTAAAACCGAGTGCTACAATTTATGCACTGGCTTTCATGGAGGCAGGTAACGCCGGAATCAGTTTCCAGAACTACGTGCCGTTTAAATTGCACCGTTCAGCCGGTGTAGGTGTACGTATCTTCCTGCCAATGTTCGGACTAATGGGTATCGACTGGGGATATGGATTTGATGAAGTACCGGGTGTTGCAGATGCTGCAGGTAGCCAGTTCCACTTCGTAATTGGTCAGCAGTTCTAAAAGAAAAATAGCTTTGGCATAAAATATGATAGACAAAAACCAGTTTAACTAAAAAAGAATTTGCCATGAAGAAATTTATTTTATCAATTGCAGTAATATTCTCAGTAACATTAATTGCAAACGCTCAGAAATATGCGTTTATCGATTCGGAATACATTATGGAGAATATTCCATCGTTTAACGCCGCACAGGAACAACTGAATCAGTTGTCGTCGCAATACCAAAAAGAACTGGAATCGATGCATGCTGAGATTGAACAGATGTACCAGGATTTTCAGGCTGAAAGCGTACTGTTGTCTGAAGACATGAAACGCAAACGCGAGGATGTAATTATTACAAAAGAGAAAGATTATAAAACATTGCAACGAAAGTATTTCGGACCAAGTGGCGACCTTTTCAAAAAGCGTCAGGGATTGATTAAACCTATTCAGGACGATATCTTTAACGCTGTTCAGGAAATAGCTACCGATGGTAGTTATGCCGTGATTTTTGATAAGGCCGGCGATGCTACTTTATTCTATACCAACCCTCGTTACGATTTAAGTGACGAAGTGCTTAGAAAACTGGGGTATAAATAGATAAGTAGTTTAGTTCTATAAATCGAACGATTCAATCCAAATCAATTGTTCATTTTAACTAATAATTGGTATTAAATACTATATTTGCAAGCAAAAATTAAGACCACATTGACTATGAGAAATTTAATGAAATTAATGGCAGTGCTTATGTTCACTGTAGCATCATATACTGCTGCCAATGCGCAATCTTTAAAATTTGGCCACATCGACCTGCAAGCGTTGGTTCAGGTTATGCCGGAAAGAACTGCTGCTGAAGCTGAGTTTAATACTTTCCAGGGTGAATTGGAAGAGATTCTTGGTGAAATGCAAAAAGACTATCAGGCAAAATTAGGCGAATTTGAAGCGATGGGAGAAGAGGTATCTGATATTAAAAGAAATGCAAAGATTGCCGAAATTCAGGATGTACAACAACGTATCCAGAATTACCAGATGACAGCACAACAACAGGTGCAACAAAAACAAGCCGAGCTTTTAGGACCAGTTTTTGACAAAGCCGAAAAAGCAATTGAAGACGTTGCTAAAGAACAAGGTTTGATTTATGTTTTCGATTCAGGAGCAGGTAACAGAACTATTCTTTACAAGTCGAACCAAAGTGTAGATGTTTTACCTCTGGTTAAAGCAAAATTGGGTATTCAGTAAGAAATTGATTTACTACAATATTAAAAACCGCTTGTCGAAAGATAAGCGGTTTTTTTATGCGCTTTTCTTTTAAACATATTGGAATGATAGGAGATAAAAACTATATTTATTGATCTCAAAAGGAACTTACAGCTGGTTGGTAAAGAAAAAACGGAAGGTGATAAAAACCAGACATCTAACTAAAATAAACATATGAAGGCAGCGAAGATAAATAACGAGAAAAATAAAAGTGAGCGGATAGAAAATACTAAACTTTTTGAAGTGGCCTGGGAGGTTTGTAACCAGGTGGGGGGGATTTACACCGTAATTCGCTCCAAAGTACCATCGGTGATCAAGAAATGGGGCAATGAGAACTATTTTCTTATCGGGCCTTATTTTGCCGAACAGGCAGCAGCACATTTCGATCCGGCCACCGATTTCTCCACACCAATTGGTAAAGCTGTTTTGGAAATGCAGTCGCGCGGCTTCGAAGTGTATTACGGCCAGTGGATTGTCTCGGGACGACCGAATGTGATTCTTTTTAACCCTTATTCGATCTACGACAAATTGGGTGAAATAAAATATTACCTGTTTCAGGATTACAATATTGCCATTCCCGATGGTGATGAGTTGCTGGATAAAGTAGCAGCTTTTGGATTTCAGGTGAAAGAGTTTTTCCATTATTTGTGCGGAAGCGATTTCTGTAACGATAATATTATCGCCCACTTCCACGAGTGGATGGCCGGTTTACCAATCCCCGGAATCCGAAAATCGAACCTGAATATTAAAACGGTATTTACCACTCACGCAACATTGCTGGGGCGTTACCTGGCCATGAATGATCAGGAATTTTACAGTCATTTACCATTTTACAATTGGGAAGAAGAAGCCAATAAGTTTAATGTGGCGCCTATTGCAAACATCGAGCGGGCATCGGCACATGGTGCGCACGTATTTACTACAGTAAGCGAAGTTACGGCTCGCGAGTGTACACATTTGCTGGGCCGCACACCTGATTTGATTCTTCCAAATGGACTGAACATAGAACGTTTTGAGGCAACTCACGAAGTACAAAACCAACACGTTCAGGTAAAGAAAAAGATCCATGAGTTTGTAATGGGGCACTTTTTCCAGAGTTATTCTTTCGATCTGGATAAAACCCTTTATTTTTTTACTTCGGGGCGCTACGAGTATCAAAATAAGGGTTACGATTTAACCCTTGAAGCGCTGGCTCGTTTAAACTGGAAAATGCAGCAGGCCGGAACGGATATGACGGTGGTTTCGTTCTTTATTACAAAACGCCCGTTCTATTCATTTAACCCTGAGGTGTTACAATCAAAGGCTCAGATTGAAGATGTTGGTCGTGTTGTTGAAGAAATTCAACAACAGGTAGGCGATAGGCTGTATAAGGAAATTACAATGATTTCCGGTCAATATGAGTTCCCTGACTTAAGAGCTTTGGTTGACGATTACCTGCGATTGAAATTGCGACGTAATGTACAAAGCTGGAAAACTCAAAATCTACCAAAAGTAGTTACGCACCAGTTGGTTGACGATGCTAAAGATGAGATACTGAATTTCCTGCGCACTTCGAACCTGGTGAATAACCGGCACGATAAAGTTAAAATTGTATATCACCCGGATTTTATTGCCACAACGAATCCGCTTTTCAAAATGGATTACACACAGTTTGTTCGCGGATGTCATTTGGGAATTTTCCCGAGTATGTACGAACCATGGGGTTATACACCACTTGAGTGCCTGGCCAGTGGTTTACCATCGATAACCAGTAATCTGGCCGGATTTGGCGATTATGTGGTAAACAATGTTACCGATCATGATAACAAAGGAATGTTTATTATCGACCGGACAGACGGTAATTTTAACCGCGCAGCCGAAGAGTTGGCAAACATGTTGTTTGAGTTTGTAAACTTATCGCGCCGCGACCGGATTGCATTACGTTATCGTTGCGAAGAAGCGGCCATGCATTTCGACTGGTCGAACCTGGGGAAATTTTATGATGAAGCTTACATACTGGTTTCTGAGCGCTAAAAACAACAGATTTGGATGATATGAGACTTTCTCCAATTGGAGTTTTTGATTCCGGGTATGGCGGGCTAACCGTTTTGAAAGAGTTAATAAAATCGATGCCCGGATACGACTTCTTGTACCTTGGCGATAATGCCCGGACACCTTACGGAACGAGGTCGTTCGACGTTGTTTACGATTACACGCTGCAGGCGGTAAAATATTTGTTTGCACAAGGATGTCCGCTGGTAATAATTGCCTGTAATACCGCCTCTGCAAAAGCATTACGCAACATTCAAATGTTGGACTTGCCGCATATGGCTCCTGATAATCGGGTGTTGGGGGTGATTCGTCCGAGTGTTGAAAAAGTGGCGGAAATTACCAAAAACGGCCATGTTGGCGTGTTGGGAACTGTTGGGACAGTGGCCTCGGAATCGTACCCGATAGAACTGGAAAAATGGTCGAGAGGACAGGTGAAGTCAACCGTTCAGGAAGCTTGCCCGATGTGGGTGCCGCTGGTGGAGAATAATGAAATGGATAATCCGGGAGCCGATTATTTTGTGAAGAAAAATATCGACTCCGTATTTCAGAAAGATAATTCGTTAGATACGCTTATCCTTGGGTGTACGCACTATCCGTTACTTATTGATGTGATTAAGAAGTATGTGCCCGAAAATGTAAATATTTTAACCCAGGGGGCAATTGTTGCCGAAAAGCTGGTTGATTACTTACAACGTCATCCTGAAATGCAAGAACGTTTAACCAAAGGAGGAAGTTTGGAATACCAAACCACTGAATCAGCGGCCACCTTCGAAAGTAAAGCGGCTTTATTTATGGGCAGTGATGTGAACGCCAGAACGGTTCACCTCTAAAACTTGTATTTCCTAATTCTGTAGTTCATAAACATACGATTTTACAAAATCATCCATTTGCTCAAACTGCTGCTCCATGCTTTGCAATAGCTTGAATTGTGCGCGTGCACGAACCAGGTTATGATCGGGTGATTTTGTTTTGTAATAATTGTCTCCGTCTATATAATCCATCAGGAATCGTAACACTTGTTCATACGTAATGTATCGAGCTGAAAACGCCAGGTATTCAATTTCTTTCGGGCTTAAAAATGATGCCGTTTCTTCAAGGTAACCTTTGGCAAAAGCCTTAAAGATTTCCAAATCCATCGAAACATTGTCGAGGTTTTTGTCGTCTTCCAAACCGGTGTTGGTGTAAAAACGCATGGCATCGCCAAAGTCGTTTAAAACGGTGCTGCTAAGTACGGTATCCAAATCGATCACACAAAGCACTTCGCCGTTTTTTTCGAAAAGAATGTTGTTTATTTTGGTGTCGTTATGGCTGATACGCGTTGGGATTTCACCGTTTTCCACCAATTCCCAAAACGCCAGCATTTCTTCTTTTCTGCTTTCAATCCACGAAATTTCTTCGCTTACTTCAGCTTTTCTGCCAACTGGATCTTTTGCCAGTACTTCGTCCCACTGTTTAAAGCGGTAGCGGATATCGTGAAAGCCGGGTAGGATATTCACGAGCGGCTCTTTTAAATCGGCCACCAGCGATTGGAATTTGCCAATTCCATTACCACCGGCATACGCCAGTTCCGGAGTTTCTGCCGCTTCGTAGGCAATGGTATCTTCTATAAAAAGACAAACTGCCCAAAATTCCTCTTCATCATCCAAAAAATACAACTTGCCATCGTTGGCAGGAATAACGGTCATTGCCTCGCGCAAAGGATCGCCACCGGCAGCAACAACTTTCTTTTTAATGTGCGTGCAAACTTTTTGAATATTCTCCATCATCGCGGGGATGGGAGAGAAGATATTCTTGTTTTTGCGCTGTAAAATATATCGGGGACCGCCGTTTTTGGTAGTAATAATAAAGGTGTCGTTTATAAAACCTTCGCCCAGTGGTTTTATGTTCTCAATTTCGCCCTCGAGTTGAAAGTGTTGTGCAATGTTCGTTAGATTCGTCATGTTGGTTTAACTATGTTAGAAAACGAAGTCGGAAAATTCTGCTACCCGACTTCATTTTTATATTATATACTTATTACCAGAGTTTGTTCGGATATACGCCCTCTTCAATCAAGGCGTTAATTTTATTCACCACTATTGGTTTGTCCTCCTTGTAAGTTACGCCAAACCATGGCGAGTTGGCTTCCAGTACTTTCACTTCCACCTCGTTGTCTTCAATCATTTCGAAAACCACCGAAGGAATGTACATCTCCGATTTTGGTTTGTCGATCTCTGTTTCGAGGAATTTTACAAATTTACTTTCCAACGCTGCAAAAATTGAAGGATGAAAACCCCAGAAGTTCATCGATACTCTTTCGTTTCCGGTTAAAGGAGTTTCCGATTCATCTTCCGCAATGGTAACGGCAGCATCTTCTTTTTTGAAAATGTTGTGTGTTTCAACAATTTTTACCAGGTTGTCGTTTTCATTCAATGTGCACATGCCCCGCGAAACCGATCCGTGTTCCGACAATGTATTTTTAAGTTGGTAGCCGATCATCGAAAAAGTTTGTTCCTGCACCGCGTTGGTCAGGAAGTCGGCCATAATACGGTAAGCTCCCTCTCCGTAAAAGTCGTCGGCGTTTATGGCGCAAAAAGGCTCGTTTATTACATCTTTGGCAACCAGAATTGCGTGGGCAGTTCCCCATGGTTTTTCGCGTCCTTCAGGCAATGTAAATCCTTCAGGTAAGTTGTCTAACTCCTGAAAAACATATTCTACATCAATTTTGCCACTTAATTTGGCTTCAAACTTTTCTTTAAACGCATCGGCAAAACTTTCGCGAATAACAAAAACTACTTTGCCAAAACCGGCACGAATAGCGTCGAAAATGGTGTAATCGATAATTGCTTCTCCGTTCGGGCCAACAGGTTCAACTTGTTTAAGGCCTCCAAAACGACTTCCCATTCCTGCAGCCAGTATGAGTAAGGTTGGTTTCATATTTCTAATTTTTGGTTTTTATTTTTCCTCTTCTAACTTCTCTCCTGTCTTCCATCTTTATTTGTACCAGCTTGCATACATGTGGTAAGCATTTGCAATTCGCTCCACCTCGCCATGTAACAGTTCGGGGCTGATATCTTTTACTTTTTTAGCCGGAACACCTGCGTAAACACTTCCCGATTCAACACGGGTATTTTTGGTAACCACCGAGCCGGCAGCAATAATCGAATTGCTTTCAACAATCGCATTGTCAAGAACAACCGCGTTCATCCCAATCATTACATTGTCTTTAATGGTGCAACCATGAACGATGGCACCGTGCGCAATAGTTACGTTGTTGCCAATATTGGTTGGGCTTTTTTGGTAGGTAGCGTGTATCGTCGCGTTGTCCTGCACATTGGTGTTATTACCTATTTTAATGTAATGTACATCGCCGCGAATTACAGCGCTGTACCAAATACTGCAGTTGTCACCTATTTCAACATCGCCTATAAGTGTTGCTGTTTCTGCCAAAAAACAGTCTTTTCCAATTTTAGGAGTCTTATCTTTTAGTTGTTTTATAATCGCCATTATCTGAATTGGTTTTAAATTGATTACAAAAATAAGAAAACCCAAAAACTATCACAGAAGTCATCGAAATCTTGTTAAATAATGGTTACATTTGTTACAAGATTCTTCGATCGACCTTGATGAAAACCGGTTCTAAAATTATGATTTAGTAGTTTTGGAGTCGTTTTTTTTATGAATTATAACAGACTTAAGAGAAAATAACTAAAATTTGAAAATTAGGGTTGATAAATAATCAATCTTTTTTTTCGATATTGAAATCAAATATTTTTAGAGATGAAAGAAACTAAAGTTATCGAACTGGAAGAAGTTGCCATTAGGTTTTCTGGCGATTCCGGCGATGGAATGCAGCTTACCGGAACCTTGTTTTCCGACACTACAGCACTTCTGGGAAATGATATTTCTACCTTTCCCGACTATCCGTCCGAAATTCGCGCACCACAGGGAACAGTTGGGGGTGTATCGGGTTTCCAGGTACAATTTGGGAAAAAGCAAGTAAATACCCCGGGAGACAATGCCAATGTATTGGTTGCCATGAACCCGGCGGCTATAAAAGCAAATGCACGCTTTTTAGAGCCCGGAGGTACTATTATATACGATTCTGATTCGTTTACCGAAAAGAACCTCAGGAAAGCAAACTTTGAAACTGACGATCCTTTTGCAGAATGTAATCTCGAGGATTTCTTTAAGATTCCTGTACCAATTTCAAGTCTTACACAAGAGGGGCTAAAGGATTTTGGCCTGGATAACAAAAGTGTGATGAGAAGCAAAAACATGTTTGCTTTGGGATTGGTATGCTGGATGTTTAATCGCCCGCTGGATTACGTTGAGGAATTTGTAAAGAATAAATTCAGGAAAAAACCGGTTGTTGTTGATTCAAACATAAAAGTTTTGCACGATGGTTATAACTACGGTTTAACCATGCAACACATGACACCAAGTTACCTGGTACATCCTGCAGAAATTGAAAACGGTACATACCGAAATATAAATGGTAACCATGCTACGGCGTGGGGACTTTTAGCGGCTGCTGAAAAATCGGGTTTGGAACTGTTTTTGGGCTCGTACCCAATTACTCCTGCAACCGATATTTTAACCGCGTTATCAGAACGAAAAGACCTGGGAGTAAAAACATTTCAGGCCGAAGATGAGATTGCAGGTATTTGTTCTGCTATTGGTGCTTCGTTTGCCGGCGACCTTGCCGTTACTACCACTTCCGGTCCGGGATTGGCATTAAAAGGTGAGGCTATTGGATTGGCTGTTATGGCCGAATTGCCGCTGGTTATTGTAAACGTTCAGCGTGGTGGCCCGTCAACCGGATTGCCAACAAAAACCGAGCAGTCGGATTTAATGCAGGCCTTATACGGACGTAACGGTGAAAGCCCGGTTGTGGTTTTGGCAGCCAGCACACCGTCCGATTGTTTCCATTATGCTTATATGTCGGCAAAAATTGCTTTGGAAAGAATGGTTCCGGTTATTTTGCTTACCGATGGTTTCTTAGGAAACGGTAGCGAGCCCTGGAAAATTCCTGCAATGGCCGATCTTCCATCAATAACTCCACGAGTTGCTAACGACAGCGAAGAATTCCTGGCTTATAAACGCGATGCTGCAACGCTGGCACGCGAGTGGGCATTTCCGGGAATGGCAGGTTTTGAGCACCGAATTGGTGGATTAGAAAAGAATATTACAGGTACAGTTAGTCACGACCCGGAAAACCACCAGGTGAACAGCGAAATCAGGGAAGAAAAAGTGCAGCGCGTTGTCGACATGATCCCTGAACTGGAGATTTGCGGCGACGAAGACGGAGGCGATGTGCTAGTGGTAAGCTGGGGTGGAACCTTTGGCCACACAGCAAGCACTGTGCGCGAACTGCGTTTGGCTGGGAAGAGTGTTAGTTTGGCTCATTTCAACTACATTAAACCGCTTCCAAAAAATACAAAAGAGGTATTCAGCAAATTCAAAAAGATTATTGTTTGCGAGCTGAATCTTGGACAGTTTGCAGCCTATTTGCGTAACGAGTTGCCTGAGTTCAGCTATTACCAGGCCAACAAACTAAAAGGACTGCCTTTTACCGTTAGCGAATTAAAAGAAAGTATTACTAAACTTTTGGAGGACTAAGCAATGACTGATTTAAAATATACAATAAAAGACTTTAAAAGCGAGAACGAAGTACGTTGGTGTGCAGGTTGTGGCGACTTTGCCATTATTAATGCCGTACAGCGTACCATGGCAGGAATGGGCATTCCGAAAGAAAAATTTGCCGTAATTTCGGGTATTGGTTGTTCGTCGCGTTTTCCCTATTATATGAGTACTTTTGGTTTTCACACCATTCACGGTAGGGCAACAGCAGTAGCATCGGGTGTGAAAGCTGCCAACCCTGAACTAAGTGTTTGGGTAATGACCGGCGACGGTGACTCTATGGCCATTGGTGGTAACCACTTTATTCATCTGATTAGAAGAAATATTGATTTAAATGTGGTGCTGTTTAATAACCGCATTTATGGATTGACCAAAGGACAATACTCGCCAACTTCCGACCGAGGTTTTGTGAGTAAAACATCGCCATTCGGAACTGTTGAAGATCCGTTTGTTCCCGGACAATTGGTGATAGGGGCGCGTGGTTCATTCTATGCCCGTTCAATCGACGGAAACCTGAAACTGAGTCAGTCGGTTCTTGAAAAAGCTGCTGAGCATAAAGGAACATCTGTTGTTGAGGTACTTCAAAACTGTGTGATTTTTAACAACGGTATTCACAATGCGATTACCGATCCTAATCACCGTGCCGACCGACAACTGGTGCTTGAGCATGGAAAACCAATGCTGTTTGGAGCTGAAAATGAAAAAGGTTTGGTATTTGAAAATGGCAAACTTAAAGTCGTTAAGATTGGCGAAAACGGGGTAACCGAGGATGATATTCTTGTACACGATGCAATGGAAGTTGATCCAACGTTGCATTTGGCGTTAATCAATATGGCTTTGCCCGATTTCCCGGTTGCACTTGGAGTAATTCGTGCAGTATCTGCTCCTGTTTACGATGTGGAAATGGAAGCACAAATTAAAGAAATACAGCAAACCCGTAAAGTAAGTTGTGTTGATGAGTTATTAAACTCAGGGAACACCTGGGAAGTAACCGGAAATCCGAACGGATCAAGTAAAAAATGTATCTAACATTTGAAGCAAAATAATAGAAGGCTCTGCGATTTTGCAGGGCCTTTTTTGTTTATAAAAACTGACAACCATGATTTTAAGTGTCATTTAAATTTCTTTTATTTGTGACCATTAACGAAAATCGATGTTCGATATTCAAACCAACAATAACCTAAAAAAAGGGGACCCGTCTGCTTTTAAAGATGTATTCCGTTTACTTTATCCTCGCCTTAAAGGATATTGCAAATTGTTTATTCCCGACGATAATAAAGTTGAAGACCTTATACAGGAAACTTTTATTACGCTTTGGGAGAAACGCAATTCCATAAAACCTGACCGTTCAATTGAAAGTTACCTCTTTGTAATTCTGCGCAACAACTGCCTGAATTTTTTACGCGATGAAAAGCTGGAACACACAATCTCTTCTGTTAATGTTGAAGAAGTAAGTGAGCTTCAGTATTTATACCAGATCGACTTTTTGGGCAAAGAAGAAAAAAGTTTGGAGGAGCAACTTGTTGAATCATTCCAGGTAGCCGTTGATGAGCTGCCTGATAAAATGAGACAGGTATTCACGCTGTGTAAAATTGAAGGCAAAAAACAAAAAGACGTAGCAGAGGAAATGGGAATAAGCATAAAAATGGTGGAAAAGCACATTGCCAAAGCCAAAGAACAAATCAGGAAAAAATTGGTTGATCAATACCCGGCACTCATCATTATAATAACCTTGTTACTCGAAAAATAGGGTACTTAAATTTTCTAAGGTTATTGAAAATCAGCAGTTCTGTTGATTGGTGAAAAATCGTTAAAATAAATTTTTAAAAAGCAGGTAGGGTTTTTTCACTTTTTGTGTACTACTGTCAGATTACAACATGAAAGAGTTAATAGAGAAATATTTTGAAGGGCGTGCATCGGCAAGCGAGCAAATGCAATTATTGAAATGGATTCGAAAAAAAGAAAATCGCATAGTTTTTAATAGTTCTAGGTTAGGTTGGAATAAGAGTCAGCGAAATAAACCACTTCCTGAAGGAAGTGAAAAAAGCTGGCTGAATATTCAAGATCAGATGTTACAAAAAAGTTTCAAAAGATGGCAGTATTCAGATAAGGTGAACCTGATGGTTCGGATTGCCGCCATCTTCTTTTTTGTGTTAAGTCTTGGGGGTGGAGCTTACATTGTTTCAACAACTAAACCTACTGAAACCTGGTATTCTGAGATTGAAGCAGAAAACGGACAGATATCAAAAGTAAAACTGCCTGATGGTTCGATGGTTTGGTTAAACTCAGGATCGAAGATAAGCTACAACAACCTGTTTGCAGCGAATAACCGCGAGGTAACACTTGAAGGGGAAGCCTATTTTGAGGTGCAAACAAATGAGGACCTTTCGTTTTTGGTTAATAGCGGCGAGATACAGGTAAAAGTTCACGGAACAAAATTTAATGTAGAGGCTTATCCCGGATCAGAGAATATCGATGTGGTTTTGGAATCGGGAAAAGTTCAGCTTTTAAGTCCCGCGGTGGCTTCGTTCCAGTATTTTCTTAGCCCCGGGGAGAAAGCATCGTTTGTAAAATCAAACAATCAGCTAAATATAAGTGAGGTAAATACAAGCAAATATACCTCGTGGAAAGACGGTATTCTGAATATTTATAATCAGCCTCTTGTTGAGGTGGTAAAACGACTGGAGAAAAGATACAACCAGGAGTTTGAATATGCTGAAGAGTTAAAGGATTTTCCTTTCACCTTTACCATTAAAAACGAGCCGCTTGATGAGATTATAGAAATTATGGAAAAAATAGCACCAATAAAAACTAAACAGGAAAAAAATGTAATTGTATTTGAACTGGACAAAGAAAAAGCAAGAGAATTGTCGATATAAAAAAACCGAAAGTGCGGCAACACTTCCGGTCCTCATTTACCATCGGCAAACGGTAAATTAAGTTATAATTTAAATCAATGTAAAACTATGAAAAAAATCCTAATCCAGGGAAGAGGTATGCCTTCCTTTTGGAGTAAGAGCTTAAAGCTTATGAAATTAACTATTCTGTTTTTCATGGTTGGCTTAATGCACGTGAGTGCAAGTGTATACAGTCAATCGACAAAACTTACGCTTGAGATGCGTAACAAAAAAGTGGTGGATGTTCTCGATGAGATTGAAAATCAGTCGGAGTTTCGTTTCGCCTACAGTCCCGAACTGATCGATGTAAATCGAAAAGTATCGGTAAACCTTAATGAGAAAGACATTGAGGAAAGCCTGAGTGTGTTGTTCAATGGTACATCGGTATCGTATGTAGTTCGCGACAGGCACATCATGTTGTATCCCGGAGAAATGAACGGCGAAAATCCGGCTTCTGGCGTGCAGCAAAACTCAGTTTCAGGTAAAGTAACCGATGAGAGCGGTATGCCTTTACCCGGAGCAACAGTTTTTATTAAAGGAACTACAAGTGGAACAGTTACGAACATGGACGGTGAGTTCTTATTAAACGATGTAAAACCTGAGAACACTATTGTTTTTTCTTTCGTAGGTATGCTTTCGCAGGAAATCGTTGTGGGAACACAAACACATATCAATGTGGAATTAGCTGCTGATGCAATCGGTATTGAAGAAGTGGTAGCTGTTGGTTATGGATCGTTACAGAAAAAAGAACTTACCAGTGCTGTAACCAGTGTTTCAAGTAAAGACCTGTTACAAGGTGCTTTTAACAGCCCTGTTCAAATGCTTGATGGAAAAGTAGCTGGTGTTTCTATTTCAAATGTGGCTACAGCCGATCCAAACCGTAGCGCTGATATTCAGGTACGTGGAGCTTCTTCTATTGATGCAGGAAACGGCCCGCTTATCATTATTGATGGTATGCCTGGTGGTGACCTGAGAAATATTGCTCAACAAGACATTGAGTCAATGACTGTGCTTAAAGATGGTGCAGCAGCTGCAATTTATGGTTCGCGTGCAGCAAACGGTGTAATCCTCGTTAAAACAAAACAAGGTAAATCGGGTGATGTAATTGTTACTTACGACAGTTACATTGATCATGATGTGGTTGCTAAAAAACCAGACATCTTATCTCCTGAAGAATTCCTGTCGCATGAAATTGATGTTGATCGGGGCGCACGTACTGATTGGTATGATGAGCTGATTAATAGAGACAATTTTGGTCAAAATCATTTTATTTCGGCTGCAGGTGGTACCGATAACACCATATTCCGTGTTTCAGTTAACTATCGCGACAAGTCGGCTATCGATATTGCATCACAACGAAAAGAAACAGGTATACGTGCCAGTTTCAAGCAAATTGCGCTTGACGGCTTTCTTGAACTTTCAGGAAATCTTTCATACAAAGATGCAGATGAAGATTATACCAACTATGGTGTATTTCAGCAAGCGGTTAAATTAAACCCAACCATTCCGGTTTACGACGAGAATGAACCTGGTGGGTATTACAGAATGTATGGTTACGCTACCTACAACCCTGTTCAAGACCTGAAAGAACGTATAAACAGAGCTGATCAGGAGTATTCGATTATCGACATGAACGTGAAGCTTAACCTGCTGCCTAATTTAACTACCGAGTTGAAACTGGCCCGCCAGAAACACGATAAACTAGGGCAGGAATATTACTATTCAACTTCAAAAGAGTCGGTTGACAACAACCGCACAGGACGTGCTCGTCAGAGCAATGAAAAGTGGGAAGACAATACTTTGGAGTGGATTGCAAACTATTACACTACCATCGACAAGCACAATATTAAATTGATGGGTGGATATTCGTACCAGGAATTCAATAATACAGGATTCTGGGCAGAAAACATGGATTTCCCATCGGATGCTTTTTTATTCAACAACCTTGATGCAGGTCAATGGAATCTGGAAGAAGGTCGTTTAGGTATGGACTCATGGAAATCAAGAGAAAAAACAATCGCTTTCTTTGGCCGTGCCAACTATAATTTCGACGATGTACTATTGTTCATGGGATCGGTGCGTTACGAAGGTAACACCAAGTTTGGTACCGAGAATAAATGGGGTATGTTCCCATCAGCTTCAGCTGCGTGGCGTGTATCAAAAATGTCGTGGTTGGAAGATGCCAGCTTTGTTGATGATCTAAAATTACGTTTATCGTATGGTGAAACCGGACGTTCAGGATTTAATCGTTATTCTTCGTTAGCTCGTTACCAAGGGTTTGGAAGATGGCAAAACGATGAGGGTGAGTGGATTCAGGTGTATGGCCCTGCCAATAACCCTAACCCAGACTTAAGATGGGAAAAACAATTGTCGTATAACCTTGGTGTTGACTTTACTTTGTTTGATAATACACTGTCGGGAAGTTTGGATGCCTTTATTCGTAAGGGTAAAGACGTTATTTCAAACTACGATGCTCCGTTACCTCCGTTCCTTCATGACCAGATCTTTACCAATGTTGCTTCTACCAGCTCAAAAGGTGTTGAAGCGGTAGTAACCTGGAACGCGGTTAATAAAGCAGATTTCACTTATAGAACAAACGTTACGGCCTCTTATATCCGTTCGCAGCTTGATAAGTTCTCTAACGGTACATTTAATAAAGGTTATATGGATCGTTATCACCTGCCTTCTCCAGGTAACCCGGGGCCTGCGCAACGTCTTGAGGATGACACTGAAATAGGTAGTTTCTATGGCTATAAATATGCAGGTGTTAACGAAGAAGGAAAAATTATGATCTGGAGAGACGGAGAAGTTGGAACAGAGAAAGTAATTGCTTCTTCAGAAGGTAAAGAGACCGATAAAACATACATCGGACATGGTGCTCCTCGTTTACAGTTGGGTTGGAGTAACTCGTTTACTTACAAGAATTTTGACATGATGCTTCATTTTACCGGTCGTTTTGATTATCAAATCCTGAATACTTATCAGATGTATTATGGTTTGGTAGCAGAGCCTGGAGTAAACCTCTTGAAAGATGCTTATGGTCGAAATGCTGAAATTACATCAGGAAAGGTAGTTTGTGACTATTTCCTTGAAAATGGTGATTACCTGAAACTGGACAACCTGACTATCGGTTGGTCGCCTAAAGTTTTCAACAAATACATCCGTAGTTTCAGGGTGTACGGAACTGTGAAAAATGTATTCACACTCACCGGATTCTCAGGACTTGATCCAACATCAGTAGCTAGTTCAGGACTGGAACCGGGAATTCTTAGTCTGGACGTATATCCTGTAACAAGAAATTATACAATTGGTGTTCAGGTATCGTTTTAATTCATAAGCTTTTATAATAAAGAAAAACTATGAAAATGAAAAAAATAATATACTTGCTGCTGGTCTTAATTCTGGCAGCTCCTTCATGCACAAATTTGGATGAGGAAGTTTTTGACACCTTAACGACTGATATTTACTATCAGGATAAGAATTCGATAATTGCTGCACTGGTGCGCCCATATGAACATGGTCACTGGTGTGGATGGGACGGCGACCGTTGGTTGTTACAAGAGTTGACTGCCGACAACTTTGCCTGGCCTCAAAAAGGAAAGCATGGTTACGACGGTGGTCAGTGGGTGCGTTTGCATGGTCATGAATGGACCGATAATGAAGGTGTAGTTTATGGTGCCTGGGTTGGCCCTTACCAGGGAATTGCGCAGTGTAACCAGTTTATTGCTGATTTCACAGCGCTTGATTATCCTTCGTTTGGTTTAACTGAAGCCGACAAAGCACAACATATTAGTGAATTGCGTACACTTCGTGCATGGTTCTACCTTTTCCTGATCGATTTTTTCAGGGAAATTCCGATTGTTACAAACGTAAACGATGTGGTTGGTCAGTCATCAGTTGAAGAAGTTTTCTCTTTTATTGAAACTGAACTAAAAGAAGCATTGCCTGGATTGCCTAAAAACGGCCGCGCCGGACGTTGGGATCAAGGTGGTGCAGCAGCTTTGCTGGTGCGTTTGTATTTGAATGCAGAAACATGGACCGGTGTTGCGAAATACACTGAATGTGCTCAATATGCACAGGCGGTTATTGATGGAGATTATGGTCAGTATTCTCTTGATCCTGCTTATAACGGACCATTCCGCTCAGGAGTTAACGGTTATCGTTCTCCTGAAAACATCCTGGAATTTCCACATGCTAAAAATATTTACGAATTTGGTTGGATGTACTATGCTTTTCAGCACTATCAGCAACGTTATTCGTTAGATAACGACTGGGGTGGATGGAACGGTATTGTTTTATCTCCATCGCGCGATTTGGAAGGAGATATTTATCCATATAAGCTTGGAAAACCTTACGAAAAATTTGTTGATGGCGACCTCAGAAAACAACCTTTTGAAGTAACGGATAACGACGGAAGCAGTGAAGGATTTTTCCTTATTGGACAACAGTACGAGTTTGATTACGATAAAGGATATGGTTTCGATAGTACTAAAATGGTTCTAGGAACTGAGGAGTACACCGGTTTACCATTATCATATGTTGATCAGTGTGGACGTTTCTCAGAAAAACCTGACGGTCGCTGGGGCGAAGGATCGCACGTAACTACCGGTGAAGAAAACACCGGTGTACGTTTCCTGAAATTCCCATGGTTGCCGCTTACCAAAAGTTTGTTCCAGACCAACTCTGCAACAGAAATTCGTTTGGCTGAAATGTATTATGCTTTGGCTGAATGTAAATTCCGCAATAACGAAAAAGCGGCTGCAGCCGAATTATTGGATGAAGTACGTGAACGCAACTTCCCTGCCGATATGTGGGCAGAACAAAGTTATGCTGCAAATCTTGATAAATTAACAGAAGATGAATTTGTTGATGATCTTGGTCGTGAGTTCTTAGGCGAACGTCACCGCAGAACAGATCTTGTTCGTTGGGATCGTTTCGGTCAAGAATGGTGGGATAAACCAACTGATTCATCAGATAAAACAGTTTTCCCAATTCCAACAAGAGCATTGAATGCCAATCCTCTGTTGGTGCCAAACCAGGGAAACACCCAAACCAATTAATACCTAATACCACAGGGGAGTCGGGACTAAACCAACCGACTCCCTGTTTTTTCTTGAATTCAATTTTTCAAAAAACAAGGATAGGTTAATGGGCTCTGCAATTTTGCAGGGCCTTTTTTTATTATTTTAGCGATATCAATTATTTTGTTTATCGTGACTAACTACAAAATGTAAATTAACTATTCTGAAAAATTTATAAACCTATGAATCGACTCAACCATCTTTTAAACTTCGTACTGCTTGGTTTGCTGGTTTTAAGCCAGTCGTGCAGTACCGAATCGGCTGGAGAAAAAGCTACTTCAACGCATGTTTTGTGGTACGATAAACCTGCTACTTATTTCGAGGAAAGCCTGGTGCTTGGAAACGGCAAAATGGGAGCTTCTGTTTTTGGTGGTGTTGAATCGGATAAAATTTACCTAAACGATATAACACTATGGTCGGGCGAACCGGTTGATCCGTATATGAACCCCGAGGCCTACAAATTTATACCTGAAATACGTGAGGCGTTGGCTAACGAAAATTATGAGTTGGCAGATAAACTCAATCACAACCTGATGGGGAAATATTCTCAATCGTATGCGCCGCTGGGTACCTTGTTTTTGAATTTTCAGCACAATGGCAATGTGGAAAATTACCATCGCGAGTTGGATATCGACAAGGCGGTTTCAACAGCATCGTACCAGGTGGATGGTGTTACTTATAAACGCGAATATTTTGTTTCGTATCCCGATCAGATTATGGTGGTGAAACTAAGCGCTGATAAAAAAGATGCACTAAACTTTGCGGTTAAATTCGACAGCCAGTTGCGTTTTAATACCTCCGCAGACAACGATTTATTGAAGGTGGAAGGATATGCGCCGTATCAGGCGTTGCCAAATTACCATGCCGGAGATGAGGAGCCGATTAAATTTGATGAAAACCGAGGCACCCGCTTTTCAACTTATATGAAAGTGGAAAGCGACGGTGGAAACTCCATGTATACAGATAGTGTGTTAACGGTTTCAGGAGCAAGTGAAGCCGTACTTTACGTATCGATAGCAACCAGTTTTAACGGCTTTGATAAAGATCCGGCAAAAGAAGGTTTGAATAATCAAGCCATTGCGCAGCAACAGTTGAATGACGCGGATAAAAAAGGAGTTGACAAAATAGAAGAAGCGCATATTGTCGATTACAACACGTTAATGAATCGCGTTCAACTCGATTTGGGAGAAACCACAGCGCCGGATTTACCTACCGACGAGCGATTAAAAAGATATTTTAGTGGAGCCGAGGATAAAAACCTGGAAGTGCTGTATTTTCAGTACGGACGCTATTTGCTGATTGCCAGTTCGCGAACCGAGGGAGTGCCGGCCAACCTGCAGGGGCTTTGGAATCCGCATCTGCAACCGCCATGGAGCAGTAATTACACCATGAATATTAACGTGGAGGAAAATTACTGGATGGCTGAAACCGGCAATCTAAGCGAAATGCACCGTCCGTTATTGTCGTTTATCGGCAATGTGGCCAAAACGGGAGCTATCACGGCAAAAACATTTTATGGAATTGATAATGGCTGGGCATCCTGTCATAATTCCGATATCTGGGCTATGAGCAATCCTGTTGGAGGTTTTGGCGAGGGTAATCCGGTGTGGGCATGCTGGAATATGAGCGGCCCGTGGCTGTCAACACACTTGTGGGAACACTACCAGTTTACACAGGATATCGATTTCCTCAAATACGAAGGTTACCCGCTGATGAAAGGTGCAGCTGAATTTTGTTTAAACTGGATGGTAGAAGATAAAAATGGCAATTTGATTACTTCTCCATCTACTTCGCCCGAAAATGTTTATATAACCGATAAAGGCTACCGCGGGGCTACGCTTTATGGTGGAACAGCCGACCTGGCGATGATAAGAGAATGTTTTTTACAAACTATTCAGGCTTCCAAAGTTCTGAATGTGGATGACGAATTCAGGGCAGAGCTGGAACAGGCTTTGGCAAAAATTTATCCCTACCAGATTGGTAAAAAAGGCAACCTGCAGGAGTGGTATTATGATTGGGAAGATGCCGAGCCAAAACACCGCCATCAGTCGCATTTGTTTGGTTTGCATCCGGGAAATCATATAACTCCCGAAGAAACACCGGAGCTGGCAGAAGCCTGTAAAACCACGCTCGAAATTAAAGGCGATGAAACAACGGGCTGGTCGAAAGGCTGGCGTATAAACCTTTGGGCGCGTTTGCTCGATGGTAATCATGCCTACAAAATGTACCGCGAACTGCTGAGTTATGTCGATCCGTCGGGTAACGAAACACAATACAGTAAGGGTGGGGGAACTTATCCGAATTTGTTTGATGCGCATCCGCCATTTCAGATTGATGGTAACTTTGGAGGCTCGGCAGGTGTTATCGAAATGTTGATGCAATCGTTTCAAAACCGAATCGATTTATTACCTGCTTTGCCCGATGTATGGCCCGATGGTTCTGTTAGTGGTATTTGTGCTCGTGGAGGCTACGAAATAGCAATGGAATGGAGCGAAGGGAAGCTGAATAGCGTGACTGTTTTAGCAAAAACAGGAGGAAGCACAAAACTGGTTTGCCAGGGAAAAGAAAAAGAAATTGAACTGGCAAAAGGAGAATCGCTTACGCTTGAATGGTAAAGTTTTGAGGAATAAGAATTGAAGATGTATTTAGTTTTGTTTAAAAACCGACGTTTAAATAAGGCAGAGCATGCTTTAAATTGTGGAAGATACCAGGAGGCGATAAAGCTAGGGCGAGTATTGGTAGATTCGCGAAATAAGGAGATTGCTTTCCGGGCGAACCGCATGTGTGGATTAGCGCTTTACAAACGTAAGAAATACGAAGAATGCCTGAAGTATCTGGAAAAGGCTTGCCACACAGCAAACTACCGGCACGATTGGTACAGCCTGGCAATGGCTTTGGTTTTTGCCGGCAAATTGGAAAAGGCGGAAGAGGCTTTCAAAAACATCTACCGTACCAATGTGCAGCCCGGCTATTTGTATGCAGTCCCTGTTCCCGGGTTGCTTTATCAATATATAAAGGCTTTAAAGAAAAATCAGTTTGTTGACGCTGCCATAGTGCGGGCCAATGAGCTAAAACAAATGTTTGTAGGTGTTGGACCGGACACCACAAAACAAGTTCAAAGGGGATTGCCCAATTTTACCACCTTTCTAGCTGAAGTTGAATCCTTGTTTGAGCCGGAAAGGTTTGTTATTTGGAAAAAGGATTTTCGGTTGTAGTGCCTGTTCGCCAGTTGGCGCACCACCGAACCCCGCTGTGCAATATGTTCCGTGTTAGCGGTAGTCTTTTTGATAAAATAATTTTTTTTCACTCGTTATATTCCAAAGAAGCAATAATTCTGATTTTAATTCTGAGTTTTTATAATCTGTCATTTTACCCCACGACATAATATTGCAATCGTTAGATAATTCAACCACTTTATCAGGTGAATTAGAAATATTGTTCAATGCTTGTATTTCACATTTATTTTCGTCCAATTTTGAAATGTCTGCCAAAGTGTAAACGAGCATTGATGCAATAATAAAAATCCACTATTTTTTAGATTTCATTTTTCCATATAAAAAATATGTCGTTGCTCCCAAAACAAAAAACAAACTAATGGTTACAGGCATAAATGTATCATATCGTATAATATTTGGTCTGTAAGGTCTGTAGCCACCTAATGGCAGCAATAAAATATAAATTGCCGAAAATATTCCTATCCATTTTACAGTTCGAATTATTTTTTCTGCTTCTTCGTTTTTAATTTTTTTATGAATTATGAATAGATTAATTCCAATTATTGTAAGCATTAATGGGAATCCAAATGAATGTGTAATTTGAGAAAAAATACCAACAGGCAATTTCAAATATCGTTCGATTAAGGGAATTGATTCTGAGCCGTAATTTGAATCATAAAATCCAAGGAATAATGAGTACAAGCTAAAAAAACTAATTGGTAAAATTAGATATAATACATCTTTCGGGATTTGTTTAATAAACGAAAGTATCGAGTAAGAAATATGTTTTTTTAAATCAATGATGTAATGAAAAAAGAGCAGGGTAGAAAATATTAAAATTACACCAGGAATAAGCGGACCACTTAACGGTAAAATAAAAACTAAAGGAATTAAATAGAATAATTTTTTACCAAAAGGTTTGTTGTCAAGGTTGTATAATCTATTATAGAACGATTTTATAAATATTACCAATAATACAAGTGGGACTGCATAGAAAAAAGTATAAGCAGTTGATACATCTATTATTCCCATTCGACTCCAATATCCGTGGGTTTGAAATAATGGTGTAACCAAAGCAGCTACTAATAGAAATTGATGATTTAAAATATTTTTTACGTTACTAATAGTTGTCGTTAAGAGATAAATTAAAAAAACTTGAACAAGTATTTTCGCCAATGCACATGAAAAATAAACAGACGTTATTGGCTCAAAGAAACGTTGGAGAAGAATTGGCACATTTCTAAAATATTTCATAAAGAAATAATGCGAGAAAAAACGATTTGGATTTACATGTTTTTCATTTGTAATTACTGCTTTTATACCTGTCGGGTCGTTAAATATTTCCTGAACGTCTTTTGCTGGTACAATACCTCCTTCCATGTCTCCATAAAGAGGTGTGTGATAAAATTGCAGGAATGAATATGTTATATCCCCAATTAAAAAAATGATTAGAATTATTTTAAATATTTGAGCTTTTTTCATTCGATTTCAAGATTACCGCTAACGGTAAGTATATGAAATGTTGGCAGTTGCGTTGTAATTTACTATCAATACGTGATAAGTTTGATGCGGGCTATTCTGTTTCATCTCTCACAAGTCCTGCCAATGTTTTATATACATTGTTTTGTGCCGTAATTTCTTCTTTTGGTTTAATATAAATTCCTATCATATCCTCCCACAACTTTCCGTCACCCCATTCTAATCTTAATTTTATCGGTATTTGGTGGTTTTCAATTTCTAGATTCTCGATTTTTATTTCAATTACTCTATTAATAAAATCTAATGGAGGTCTTTTTTCTTTATCGAATGAATCCTGATGTGGTATCGAAATTAACCTCGTAATTTCTAATTTTATAAGACGATGTAATAACTCTGGATTATCTTTGAAAGCCCAATAATAAGCGGAAAAGAATGAGCCAAAATCAGGAGAATACCACATGTCTCCAAAATCAGTACTTAAAGTAATCATTATAGTTTGTTTTGCACATTCTTCACCTTCAACAAGCTTTAAATCTCCATCTGTGAACTCAAGTTTTGCTGATAAATCTTTCATTCCATATGGAGTTGTTCGTGGAGATTTATCTGCAACTTTCAAAGAAATCTGATACTTACCTTCAATTAATTCCCAATTTAATTCACCATTAATTATTCTACCATCACCTTGTGTCTCGATTACTATATAATTCTCCAATTCAGTCCGTCTAGAATTATTGAAATCAATAAGTTTGTTTTCGTCACCAAGCACAAATTTATCTACTTCAAATATCCAGTTACCATTATTAACTGCTTTCCATATTCCTTCAAATACGATTTCTTGACCAATTGCAATTAATGTTGTTGGCTTTTTTATATCATCTCTTTCTAGCTCTTTTAAAAGTCTATAGGTTTCTTCTTCAGCTAGTTTTTTCCATTGTCTTAGTGTAGCTGATGAATAATTGAAATAATCACTATCAATCATGCGTGCATGATGGCGACACATCCAAATACCGTTGTCAATAGATTTTCTTTGTTCAGAAGTCATTGTCTCGTCAAACCGAGGCCCATTAAAGGATGCAGCGTTAATATGTGCAGCTTCACCCAAATTAACAAAATCACTTGAATCCTTATGACCTGGGCCAATTGTTAATCTTCCACAACCAGGAAAAGAACAGCGCCACGCAACTCTTTTTGCTAATGTGTCTTTTGTCTTATTTGAAAAATCATCTCTCATTAATTATACACAGCATCTAGTTAATTCGTGATATTATTTCATCTAATACTTTAGGGTGAAATTCTTTATACACGGTATTTGAACGAACATTATTTTTTTCCTGAGGTCTTTTAATTACAAATTTAACCGTATCCAACCATTTTACATTTCGTCCTGTTGTAACTAACTGAGTATTCTTTATTATAATATTGTCTTTAATAATGCCTATTGCTTTAACTGTTATGTCATTTCCTCCAAAAGCTGCTTTTATATACACTATATCTCCAACTTTAAGACTTTTAAAATATTCTTCTAATTCAGGAGCGTCAATTTCATCCCAACCAACACCAACAATACCATTTTGGATAAAATCCTGACTTACATCCCTGTCATAATACGCACCAACACCATAAACTGCCATATTAATTACTTTTTAAATTTCCTACATGATTTTGAATTGAAGCCTTTAATGCATTGTTCTTCGCTTTTTCCATATCAATTTTTGTTATCTCATCCCTAACTCTTTGGATTTCTTTGTCCTTAGATTCTATTCGCCTATCAAAAGAATCAGATTCTCTCTGCTTTGATTTCCTTTTTCTATCCTTATAAATCTTTCCACTTGTTTTCTTTATATCTTCATTTAAGGATGCCATTCTTTTAGTTTTTGCATCTTTAATACTCTTTTTCTCATCAAGTTTCCTATCTCTTTGTTGCTTAAGTCCTATTTTTCTTATTTCAAGCTGTTTATTATGTAACGTGATTTTACCAATTAATTCTTTTGCTTCGTCTGAGGTTAAATCTTCTAATTTTTTATTCATATTTTCAATTTTAAGTGTAGGGTCTTTTTGTTATGGCACACAACGGTCACTTGTATGTGGTCGGGCGGTCCCAATGCAATCGGGAGTGTCAGACCCGCAGGAGAGTGGGCGCAAGGTCTGACTTGTCAGACCGCTAAAACCCCCGCCTGCCATATACAATTTGTTAGCGTTTCGGTTTTTATAATTCATTTACTGGTTCAATATCTTCTAATATTAAATTTTTATCGTCAATTTCTATTGTTTTGTTAGGAGGTGCATTTAGTCTAAACATTCCTAAGTCAAATTCGATTCTTAATGGATATTTTTCTTTCAATTCACCAATTTCCTTGTCACTCAGTTTGCAAAAATTCAATCCCGAATTATTGGATATTTTGTTCTCAACAAAATCTAATTGTGCTTTATAAATTTGATTTAAAACGGATTCGATTAACACTTTTTGTGTGTCCGCATTCCAGATTAATTTAAAATTCACTTGATTAAAATCCTCCGGAAAATATCCATTCTCATTACCAACGTTTGATAAATATGTTTTAATTGAGGCATATAATGAGTCAATGTGAATCGGGTCTCCATTTACTAAAATTTGTTTATGATGTGCAATTAGTATTGAGTAATAGTATCTAAGTCTAATCGGAACAGGACAATTTTTACACATCGGATAATCATAGTCAACCATTATTTTCAAGAAACCTGGTTTATTCTCAATGTTGAATGGCATTTTAAAATAAACCCAAGAGCAACTATCACATGGATTATAGTCGAATTTCTGAGTAATTTCCTTTCGAATTGAGTCGGGATGATTTGAATAGTCTATATTAATTATGGGTATTTCAGAGTCACAATTGATAAAAGCAAATCGATTATTGCAAATTTTGTTAGAGGAACATCCTAACAACAAAACTAAAAGTGATATTGTAATAAGCCTAATCATTGCATTTTTCTCTTTTTCAAACTGAACGCTAACGGTTTGGCTATGTGGAGTGCGGGACTTTGAAATGCTTCACAGTCAAGCTGCCACTGAGCCAATTCGTTTATTCATATTTTAGTTTTTATAGCCAAATCGTCAAAGACGAATTGGCGTTGTTGATGCGGAGTGCTGCGGCTGAATTACCCGCTGTCCCCCGCATTACATATAGCTTTTGTTAGCGGCTGGCATTTTATCTTCATTTGTATTGAATATATTCTTCACCTTCACCAGCATAGTATTTCCCAGAACATCTATTATAGTACTTCCCTTTGTATCCTAATATTGAAAGAAGTGAATACTCAATATATTGTAATGATAATTGTTGAGCCTCATATTTAATTTTGGAACTAATATTGGTTAGTTTCTTCCGTTTCTCTTCCTGTGAATGGATTAGAGCATTTCTAATTTGAACAAAAGCATCCACTCCATCAACAAGCTCATTATTATCATCTACAAATTTTTTCAAATTTTCAAAAGCTGTAGGAGTAACCGTTTCGAGATTAATTTGCCCTAGTAATAATCTGATTTTATTTGCCGCAGATATATTTTCTCCATCCTTTCCAATTAACAATCTCTTCTTTTCTATAATTAACCAGTTATAAACCAATTCTAAAGCAATTTGTGCCATTATTATGGAACCTTCCATATATCCTGAATTTCCATTAGCTTCTACATACCAGTGAATTAAAAAATCTAAAAAGTTTTTATCGTTTTGATTTTTCCAGATTATACTAAACTGTTGCCATAATTCACTCATGCCATCAATTGAAAATTTTGGACACCAGGATGTTACATACTTAAATTGGTCTGTGTTATATGCTGTGAAATCTGTCCAGATAACTTCATTGGCATGAGTACCTTGAAGAAACAGCGGAGCGCACCGCCTTCCATTTAAAAATGAAAGGAATATTGAAAAGGAGTATATTAATTCTTGTAATTGGTCATGCTCTATACTCCCCGTTTTTTTTGTCAATTCTCCTACATAAAGAACAACATAACCTCCTTTTTTTGATAACTCTGTGCTAAGTGTCTTAAATTTCGATGATTTATCAATTGTGATGATGAAATCATCGTTTTCAAAAAGAACTCTGTTCTTACAGGTTTGTACTACTCCATTTTCTTTTAAAACTTTTACAGTATCTCCCCACAAGTCTATAAGATTAGGAATTGTAAAGTTTATTTTCGAAACAGGAATGGATTTATCTCCTAAAACTGATTCTCCCTGAATTATGCCAGAAACTTCAACATTTTGTCCACGAGTAATATTTGACAACAGTGCTATTCCAAAATCTATGTCATTTATTAATAAATCAAGCTTTTCGCTAGCATCAAATGACACGAAGGGTGTGTGTTCGGTCTCATTAATAATTCCTTCAAATTTCACATTTTGATGTGGAAACCAGTCAAAGAAAATTCTACCTGTAACCTTTACCGAATTTTCTTTTTGAATCAATGTAAACTCCCCTTCATAAATTTCAATTGGGAGATTTGGCTCTTCCATCTCATATTGAGAATTTATAATCTCCGGAATATCTTTAAAAATATCGTTTAAATCTTCGTTCATCGGTTGAGTTTTAGTCTTTTTTCATGCTTGCCGCTAACGGTCACTTGTATGTGGTCGGGCGGTCCCGATGCAATCGGGAGTGTCAGACCCGCAGGAGAGTGGGCGCAAGGTCTGACTTGTCAGACCGCTAAAACCCCCGCCTGCCATATACAATTTGTTAGGGCTTGTTATTTATTAGTTTAAAAGATTCAAAAAATTTGGTTATTGATTTATTTACTAAGTTATTTTTATTCGTGATAACAGTCATGCTATATTGTTTCCCATTAATCACATACATTCTTGTAGTAAAATATGCTTCTTGCGAATCCATGGAGTAATACAACTCTTTTCCTGGAAACCCACTAAAATTAATTTTCTTTTCATAAATTCTGGATGCATTTAGAGCAACAAGAAGATTCTCAGCAGTTCCACTTAAAAACTCCTCAATTTTTTCAGATGATTCATAGAAATTGAAATCAGGATATTCATAAATTGCTAACTTGTAACCCAAATTCAGATCATCTTTATTCTGTGTGTTAAGGTCAACTTCATAGCTAAGAACTTTTCCTATATTTTCTACAAAATATTCTTCATTATGTATTTTGGAGTAATCAAAGGGGAATGAAATCACACAGTTTTTTTCCTTTACTTCCATTTCAATCCAGTCAGTATTAATTACCTTTTTTGTATGGTTTGAACAACCAACCAAAAACAAGAAAGAAAGTAAAATTGCGAATATAATCTTCATATTTATTGTTTCAGTATTTGATGATTTCATAATGAGCCCTAACGGTTGGTACATGTTGTCGGGGCGGATTTCGGAGAGCGTTCCTGTCCGAAGGACACGGAACTGCGATGCGAGAATCCGCAGTTGGCGTACCAACGAACCCCGCCCTGCAATATGTACCGTGTTATAGGGCGTTTTTATTCATTTTCCCCTTATACTTATTTTCAATCATTACACCCTTTTCAAACTTTATCAATGCTTTGGATTTCTTCGGTCTATAAGAAATAAATAAACAAGATTTATTACCATAGTTTCGAATATATGGCTCTAAATCAGCAGAGAACCAGTCAGCATAAATTAATCCATTTATAATCTGCGGTGTATAACTATTTAATTTAAAATAATTTTCAATATCAAGCTTTTCTTGGGTTGAGTCAGCTTTAATTATTTCAGTCAAGAATAACTTGTTGTCAATAATTTTCCACGTTGCCTGGTATCCACGCCAACAAGCTGTATTTGGAAAATCAAAGTCTCCATATTTAAAAGGTCTAATTTGAAATTTAAGTTCTTCTAAAGGAAAGGATTTCAAACAGATTGTATCATTTCCAATTATCAAGAAATCTGCTCTCTGTTCAGTTGAATAGACAAAATTAATTGTCGAGATATACAAAATCAGTAGAATCAATAATTTTTTCATACAAGTCATTTCTAATATTGATGTAAAATCTCTTAAAATTCCATAATTAATATTCACGAAGTTTTTTAAGGTAGCTCAAAACCAAATTCATATTTTATTAGCTTGTCGTTTTTAAATTCGTATTTTGCTTTATACCCAATCTCATTGTATTTTGATAAAAAATCGTTTAGCTCTGCCCCTTGTTCAAATTCATAAACCATTAAATTGTCGGTTGATTTATTTTTAACATATGATTCTCCTTTAGTTTCTATTAATTCCTGTTTTGACATTCCTAAATGGATATCACTCTCTGTTTTAAAATCCTCTGATTTTATTGTTGTGTATTTTAAATTTTTATAATCAGAAGGTGATGCATAAAATACCTCGAAATATGAGAAATTATCATAGTTGCCACCCGGGTAAAATGACATTCGTAATATTTGATTTTTATTATTTGTCAAAATGAGGTAATTCCAAAACGGCCCATCTCCTCCATTTATCGAATCTAAAAATTGTTCTTTACTATTGAATAATCCGGTGGGACAAGACAGATAGAATGAATTGACAGATATGTCAGGGATGAATTTTGTTTCTATTATTTGATTAGTTTGATTCGTAATATTGAGATTCGACATTGCGGTATTACAAATTTCAATTTTGCTTTTTCCACCACTAAAGTTTGAAAAAATCAATATCAAAGTAATATAGAAATATTTTACCATGTTCTTAATTTAAATGCCCTATAACGGTCACTTGTATGTGGTCGGGCGGGATTTCCAACAGAAATCCTGTCAGACCCGCAGGGAGTGGCAACACTGGTCTGACTTGTCAGACCGCTAAACCCCCCGCCTGCCATATTACAAATTGTTACAAGCTGGTTTTTATTTATTTCGTTATTCGCGTTCATTATCAATACCCAATAAAGAGTTAATCTACCGGAATAGTAATAACATTCTCTGAATTATCAATATTCAAAGAATCTCCACAGTCTCCGTTTGTATTTATTTTGCAATTGAGATAATCAATCATTTCTTTCCATGTTGATTTTGTGTCAGGTTGAGCAGACATGATTTTTTCGATATCTTTTTTGCATTTCCTGTAATCTTTTGTCGAGAAATACAAACTCGCCCTAAGTTTAACAAAGTCAAAATTCTGAGGATACTTGTCAATATACTTATCTAAAATGACTAATGCAGAGTCCGGATTCTGTTGTATCAAAAGACTTATTTCCGATTGATTTTTATCAAAAGCATCAAAGCCTTCTCTCATAGTTTCATTTTCCTTTTTCTGAGAGGAAGAATTGCATCCGATTATTCCAAGAAGAATTACGAAACTTAATATTTTTCTCAAGTCGGTCATTTGGTCTTTTTTTAAACTTGCTTGTAACGGTCACTTGTATGTGGTCGGGCGGTCCCGATGCAATCGGGAGTGTCAGACCCGCAGGAAAGTGGGCGAGTGGTCTGACTTGTCAGACCGCTAAGATCCCCGCCTGCCATATACAATTTGTTACAGCGCGTTTTTTGATTACAATTCATTTTCCTTTTATTATTTGCTGATTTTGTCCGGGAGCAGAAATTGTCATTTGGAAGTTTTTTGAAAAACTGTCATTGACTTGCCGGCTTAAACCAGTCAACAATTTTGGCTTTTTATTTTGGGTTTAATTTAACAAAATTTTTGTTTAGGAGGAGATCACGTTTTCTAAAAAATTAATTTACAGGAAATTATTTTAGAATCGTACTATTCAATTTTGCAGAAAGTTGAACTAAGCCACCGCCCAAAAGCACCAACAAAATCCAACGGATTTTTACCCCAAACACAATTTGTTTTATGCACGGATTTTATATTGGTTGCAAGTTTTGCAGGTAAATAGGTTGTTCTGTTTTTTTCTCAGTTTGCAAAGAATTACAAAAATTTGCCATTATTTAAAGAGTTTTTGTTTATAGCTTCGCTTGCTCAATTACAATTTGCGTGTATTCGAGGAGTCAATTTTTCTGTTTCCCGTATTGTCTTTTTTGTTTCTAGGTTCTGATTTGTTTTGAACTGTTATGTTTGTTTTTGGCTTTGTTTTCTTTGTTTGGTTTCTGTTTTTACACTTGGACTTTTATTGTATTGCTCTATTTGCAACAGTCAGTTTTCTTTGGGGTCAAAATGCGCTGTAACGACGGTAAATTGTATGAGTAGTGGCAGATTGCGTGGTAATTTCCTATCCAACCGCCATGCTGTTTAAGCGGGCTACAAGCCTTGATATTTAGCACATTACCTGCCATTACTTATACAAAATGTTGTGGGTAGTTTTTATTTCTTATAATCTCTACCAACTCTTTCATTAAATCCGATTATTAATTTTTCAATTGCTTCAAATGGAATTTCAATCTTTTCAGAATAGAATAAAATTTTTTCCTTATCATCATTTCGGAATATTTCTGCAAGCATTTTATTCTCTGATTTATTCCATAATTCAATACCTAATCCATCCCGAATCACGTCACTTGCAATTATTAATTCATACTCATCATTGTCAATTGAAAATCTCATTTGTAATATTTAAAATGGCAAATCGTCCCAATTAGTATCAATCTCATTTTGTTTTCTTGTATCAGCAATTTTTTGTTCGACTGATTCAATAAACCTTATCGAGCTTGAAACATTATTAAAAATCAAAATGCTCTCGTTATAGTTAAGTATCGGGTTATCATGTGCAAAACTCTGTGTGTTTCTGACGGAATTAAAAGCATCTAAAATTGATATTGAAGATTTTAAAATCCTCTCGGTCATATTTGAATCAATTAATTCATTTGACTTTAAGAACTTAACATATTCTCCAAAAATGCTATGAAGTGGTTTTTCTTTATCCACCTGCAAACCATGGTCTAAACAAAGTTGTCTCACATACTTTACAACAAAAGTGTGGAGTCTATCAAGAGCGGATTCTGGCTCATTATTTATGATACTTTCTCTAATTGATTTAGAAAGCATATTAAAGTCTTTATCGTCAACATTTGGTTGTAATACTTCAAATTGCTCAACGGGAACGTCTTGATTTAATCTGTCAACAATTTTCAAGCATTCTTCATACAAGTCTTGTTCAGGTTTACTTACCTCATTGCCATTAAGTAAATTATTAGTTTTCCAATATTCTAATAAATCTTTGGTCAATTTACCGACTAAATAATTTGGTTCTTTATCCCAAAATGCTCTTAATCTATTAGCTTTTGAGCCACTCCAAAAATCATATTTGTCCGAATAAATTTCAAGCCGAGTACTTTCAAGAATAAATTCCTCAAAAGTCCTATTTGAGAAGTCCAATACGTATCCTCCGCCCATATCAAGCATTTTCTCAAGTTTCAGCCTTTCTATTTTACTTAAATCACTCATGTTTTGCAGTATGTTCTTAAATTACCCATAACGGTTGCTTGTAAGTTGTCGTTGCGGATTTCGGAGCTCGTTCCTGTCCGCGAGGACGGAACGATGTTGCGAGAATCCAGCGAACGACACACCACTGAACCCGCAATGCAATTTACAATTTGTTGTAGGCAGTTTTTTATCTTTTGTCAATTTCAAATTTCTTTTCATGTCAATATACTGTAAACAATTGCTGAAATAAATGCCCCCAATACCATTGTCAATGTGTACGGAAGGGCATAATTCCCTGATTTTATGTAATGCTTATCCACAATTTTTTTATACCTGTCATTATGAAAAATGAGAAAATAATTCAGAATGAAGACAGGAGTCGCAAAAACTATTGCAAATGACAAGAATCCATCAATCATGTCTCCCGGAAATATGTTTATTTCTGGCAACTTGATAATCATTAATTTGAAGTATTTTAGCCAGAGAAAAACTATAAAAAGATTAAGCGCATTAACCCAAGAATTTAATATATATAATGATATTTTCCAGTCCCGTTTTTGTGGATGAAATTTCCTAATCCGCTGTATTGAATCAGCCCAAAATATGTAATAATAATTTCTCATTTAATTGAATCCATTAACGCTAAGTTTTCTTTTCCATTTTAATTATAATTCTTGCTGTTCAGTTTCTTAGTTATTCTCTTTGTCAATTGCTTTCAAAGTTTTATTAATTTCTTTTAAATAATAAGGAATCTGTCCGATATAACTCTCTGGAGGATTGGAGTAGTTTTGCCCATAGATTTGCTTAAACGGAAGTTCAAAAATTTCAGAGAACTTTCTATTGTCTGAACTCTCATAGCTAAATTCCAATTTAATAGAACCATCTCTATCTTTTTCATATATTTCTGTCAACCTTCCGATATAAAATATTAGTTCATATTGGGGAGGAAATGAGTTGAATCCATTTTTAATCACGCCTATTTCTGATAGTAGTAAATTACTTTTGCCTAATCGCTCATAGTCTTGTAATGTTTTAATACTTACATTTTTGGCAATACCTTCTCCAATATTCTTGATACGTAATTCAAGCATTACATGATTTTCTGCGGTTTTCAAGTAAGCTATAATCATCGGAGTCAATTTTTGCTTTCTAGTCGCTTTACTCTCAATCCAAAGCATCAAGCTAGTAGCTGTGTAGATTACAGTACTTGCAGCAATTACAGTTGATAATATTATTTCGACAGCCATAAGTTCAATATTAATTTATCAGTTGTATTAAATACCGAAGAACGTTCAATTCCAAAATTGCCTACAACGTTCTACTGTAAATTTTCGGGCGGGCTTTTGCCGCAGTTAACTATCGAGCCGTTGAAGCTTTATTTACTGGCATTTAGTATCAGTTTGCACGTCACCCCCGCCTGAAATTTGACAGTTTGTTAGGCAAAGTAGTTTTATGTATTTGTCTTATTTTCAAAATCTTTAATCACTTTGTCAAGTCTTTCTCCAAACACTAATTTAGCATTATCATATGTCTGATTACCAAAAAACTCAATGAATTTTTCTCTGCCAAAATTATTAATCAGTTCTTTAACAAATAATCCAGATAGAGGATATGTCAATTCTTCGGGATAATCTTTCCAATTCTCCCAAATCATTCTAATATCAACTTGTTTATCGTTGTTTTTAATCCAATTTTTCACAATTTGTTCTTTATCTTGATTTGTTTGGTCAAAACAAACCGCTGTACCTTCATTTATCAATCCAGTCTTAATAACCATCTTGGTCGAATAGTTTGAAATCACGTGTGTCATTTCATGTCCTTTTGTTTGCTGAAAATGGGAATGCACAATACAAGATGAAGGGTCAGCAAACCCTAAATTGGTTCTTAATAGTTTTTTTGCATCCTCTCTCGAATCCCAAACGAAAAAGTCAAGTTTCTTGGGGAATTTACTTGCAAAAAACTCATTAATATTCTTAAATGCTTTTTCTCTTGATGAAATATACTTATCAATATCCGAATCACTCATGTTTTGAAAATGAAATCTGAAATTATCTGATTCTACAATTTTCCAATCTTTGTAAAAATCATCAAATCCGAACATTAAGATTTTTTTGTAAGCGTACTGGGTTGCATTTTTAGTTACATTTAAATCAAAACACTTTTTGGTCGATTTTTTTGAATTGTCATAATCTTGAAGCATGAAATAACATGTACCTAAATATCCAAGAGCCCAAGCCTTTCTCCATGAGTTATTTAAATCATTATTTACTATGTAGTCAAGATGTGGGATTGCAGATTTAAAGTCTCCTTTGTCTGTATAGGTGCGACCCAACAATAAATTCAAATCTACTTTTAACGAATCAATATCAAGATGTGGTTTTGCCTCTTTAATAACCTCTTCATAATTTTGAGATTGGTAAAGTTTCCACAAATCATCTAAAACTGGATTTTGTCCAAATGTTATCAGACTTATCAGAACGAAAATTGATGTAATAACTAATCTCATTGTATTTGGTTTTTGTTTAGTTGCTGGGTTATTTACTATTTTGCCTAACGTTAAGTATATGAAACGTTTGGCATTTCAGAGAGCAAACCTGTCATACCGCTACAAATTTTATTAAATGTAACGACCTTAAAATTAGCACTATCCGCCAAATGTTTTATATACCGTGTTGTGCTTTCGTTATTTATTATCTTCGGTATCCATTAATCTTTCTCTTATTTGAGATTTTTTAAAGTAGAATCTATTATTCTCTTTTGCGGACTCTACTATTTCAAGTTTTAATTTACCTTTTTCGTAAAGTTCAATAGTCATTTTAATTAAGTCCAGAATATAGTTTTGTAATGCTTTATTTGGTATAGCTGCTGGAACATGAAATATCATTGGTTTCTTTTCTTTTTCGCCAATTACCATAGACCCATCACTTCCAACATTGATACTGATATCATTTTCTTCAAACCCCTCAGATTTTAACACTAAGAAGTTGCAAAAAACAGACAATGTAAATTGGTTAGCAAATTCAACTAAACTTAATTCATCTCCTAACTGTGAAAAATAAATACTTTTAGTATTGGTTAATTCTTTTGGTAATTTGACTATGTCGATGGGGTTTGAATTTTGATAATCAATTACATGCGGTATAAATTTCACATTTTTAAGCAATTCAGATAGTTCCGTCGTTTTATTTGCCTTTACAAAATTTATATTGTCAATTTCTGAAGTTAAAAACTTTGTACCATTAAATAGACGATATTCAACTGTTAAATGTTCCGATTCAGAATATAACCAAAGTTCATATAAAAACTGAGAGGAATGGATAGCCCTTTTGGTAAAATCACCATAAGGCTCTAAATCTTGAACCACTAATTTTGATTTTCTATCAGAAGTTGTTAATTCAACAGTTTTAAAACCTTGTGATTCGAGTAACGAATAAACATCTAGTACCCTTGCATCATCCCTTATGTTTATATACTTATTATCAATCTTGTTTAATTCCAATTTTACCTTATCTAAATTGTCAAATGCAAATACTGTTTCTGAAATTCTGATAAGTTTGAAAATTAACAAAACTCTTTTTAGAACTTGAGTTAATTGAAACCTAGAAATATTAAATTCTAATGTCTCTCCACTTTTATTGTACCAGCAAATAATCTCTTTGTCTACTATTTTTGTGTTATGATGGTATGCAATATTTCTCCATTGATTTAACCTTATATCATTGGGTTGTAGAATCAATAAGTCAGATAAATCAGACGTATTTATTAATTCATCAATGGCGACTCCTAAATCTTTCCCCTTTATCTCAGAAAAAGAATAATCTTTATTCCTCCTAATTCTATTAAGTTGAAGAATTAATTTTATAAATGATTTTGATAGACCCTCAATGGTTTGACCTATCATATGCATAGTTTCTGCCAAAAAATCTTCAATTCCCAAACTATTTAGTTTCATCTGATTATTATGCAAACTCCAGAATCTAGATAAGCTTTGGGTAAATTCAGGCATCCATTGAGCGTATGACTCAATTGTTTTATCAATACTTTGGTTCTTAGCTTCGTTAAAGATTAATAACAATGAATCTATGAATTTTAAGTCCTCAGGATATTCCTTATAAACGGAAAGGTATGCAAGCCAGTTACTAGTTAAATCAGATATTGCATGTTTCTGCAGATTGTCTTGATTTGTAAAGTACGGAGAAAATGAATGAATGATTGATGCTTTAATATCATCAGGTGTTAAGCCAAAATCATACAGATGTGAAATTGGACTAACTTCATCATAATATTTTAATTTCTTACTTTCCATTTATTTGCAGCATCGTTCTTTATAATGAAGCACAACGGTCACTTGTATGTGGTCGGGCGGGATTTCTGAAAGAAATCGTGTCAGACCCGCAGGAAAGTGGGCACGAGGTCTGACTTGTCAGACCGCTAAAACCCCCGCCTGCCATATACAATTTGTTACCCACAGTTTTTTATTTTTTTAATATCATTTTTGTCTCGTAATCAGTTAAATATTGGTCTTTCCCTGAACCAACAACTTGAAAATAATTTTTTGTTTTTTTGTCAAAGGATTGCAGAATTAATGAGTCATTTTGAATTTTGTATTCTCCACGATTTTCAAAAATAATTTTTCCTCGTTCTCCATATTTTATAAATGTGTAAAGTCCGTTTATTAAAGATATTTCACTTAATCCAATGTTTTCATTTGTATGAAATTTTTCTTCATTTGAATTTTGGTAATCGTTATAAAAAGCTTCCACTTTACTCTTGTCAGGATTTTTGAGCGAATACTTAATTTTTACTCGATTTCCGATATTTTGCTTTCCATATTTTTTCCCAACTGTCTTGAAATTAAAATAAACACTGTCATTTACTGAATACACAAATTTTACTCTTTGATAACTTCCTCCTCCTCGAACTCCCCATTTATGATAAGTGTTTACAATTTTTCCAGTTGTAATATTTGTTTCTCCAAGAATTACTTTAGGCAACTCAAATCCATTCCAGCCAATGTAAACGAAAACAGCTAAGAAAATTAATCCCAAAATCCACGCACCACTATTTCTCATAATTGTCTAACTGCATTGGGAAATTATGATTATCAATAGCAATATGGCACCTGCTATCAATTTGAAATTTGCGCTGAAATTCATAAAACTGAATTTTTTATCTTCTAATTCATCGTTATCTTTTTTTGTGTCCATTTCATGTTTTTCAAAATTGTGGGTAACGGTTAGTATAAGAAACGTAAGTGATTTCGAAGCTCTTACTTATCAATTTGCACTGAGCCAAATTTGCGATTAGACACAAATTTAGAGTTTTAAAACAAACCGTCAAATCGCAGATTTGGCGGAGCTGATTAAATGAGCAAATATTCCGTAAACCACTGAGCCACTTATGTTTTTTATACATTGTTGTGCCCAGTAATTTATTCAATGTCGTCAATATCTGAATCATTAATTTGTTCAATAATCTGATTATCTTCAAATTTCTCAAAGTACCTAATCCAGTCAGCATCTAAATATGTTTCTGGATAGTAATTTTTCTCTCTATCCCAAGAATCAAATTTTGCTTTTAAAATCAAATTACCTTCTTTGTCGAATTCATGGTACTTCAAAGTAAAGTCGTATTCATTACAACACCAACAGTCTTTATCCCAAAAAATCAATTTATTCCAACAATACTCATATTGAACCAAACTTTTAGTCCAGTTTAATTTACTTTTAATGTTTCCATTATCAAAATAGTCAATCCTTTGATTCCTCTTAGTCTCATATTGTTTTATTCCTTTTGATTTATATTTTATTTTTCGTTTTATATCACCGTTTTTATATTCTACAATCTCAATTGGGAAACCTGAAGAATCAAAATATTCAATCTTTTCATTTAGCCAATAAGGATAACTATTTGAGCGCTTTTCTGAATATCTTTTTATAAGATTTCCATTTAAATCAAAGTATCTATAGATACGACTGTTTTTATGAAATGTATTTTTCTCTCTTAATTCTCCAGAATAGTAATATTTTGTCAAATCACCAATTGGTTGCCCATTGATAAACTCACCTTTCATTTTAAGGTTTCCATTTTCATAAAAACTAGATTCCAGGCCATTACATGGTTCTCCACAACATAAATATTCTGTCCAAGCAGGATTATAATTATAATGAAATACTTCTTGTAAAGGCTCAAGAATTATTGTGTCAATATAGATTCTAAATTCAGGTATTTGAACTTTATGAAAAGGATTTCTGTCTGGAATTCCCCAATAGTAGCCTTGTGATAGATAATATGTCCCTGTGTCCTTAAGTATTGAATATCCATTAATCCAATCAACTTGTGGTTGAGTAAACTCCTGCAATTCTGTTGTGTCTTGATAAATCCAGTATGAGTAGTGAACCTCATTAGTATTGTTACAAGTATCCTTAACAATCAATTGATACTTAATATCCTGAGAATATAGATTTAAAGTCAGAATAGTGATGAATATATTTGTTAGCAGTATTTTCATATTATTGGGCACAACGGCTCGAATATGCGTAGTGCGGGATTAAAAGACACTTCACTATCAAACCGCTACAATATTTATTAAATGCTTTAAGTTCCAAATTTAGCAAATCGCCCCGCATTACGTATATTTATTGTTGTGCGTTCGGCATTATTATTACTTCTCATATATTACCAATCTAATCCCGTAATATTTTCTGTTATATGATAAATATAGTTCAATTCCTGACGTCGTTTCCCAAGTTCTCCTCGTAAAATGCTTTTCGTCTCTATTCTCCATCTGTGTTCCAATATTTTGGGAGATATAATCAATTAGGAACTCAGTTTTATTATCAAACAATTCCTTTGCATGCTCTTCAGATTCTGAGTTCATGAGGTTTCTCTTATAATCCCAATCAATCGAAACAACACGAACTAAATTACCGTCTTTCGTTCCGTAATACATGATTGAATTCGAGAATATTGAATCCTCTTTTACCAAATATGACCTACATGTGTCAATGGTATAATTATTAGGATTCCAGTCATTACCAACGCTAATTTGATGATTTGGAGTAATATCAAAGCTTTCCCACGACTGTTCTTTTGAATCAATAGAGCTAAATTCTAAGTTATTGAGATTTGGTAAAATTGTTTTCAATCTATTTACAAAGATGGTGTCTGCTCTTTCTGCTCCGACAAGTTTAGGCTTTAATTCCGCATTATTCTTCAAATATGTTACGTGAACTTCATTGTCTATCATTTCTAACAAGCCAAAAATCTGCTCGTCATTTGTTCGGAATTTAAGCAACTCGTTGTTTCCATTTAGGTTTGAACAACGGTATGAAAAATGCCAATTATAAAAACTCATATTATCCACGATTTTTTGAATGGGTTCAATCTCATAACCCCTATGTCTGGCGATATATGTTGCAGTATCAGTCTCATAGATATGTAAAAGTTTTTTGTTTAAAACAAATGAACTTGCAATATGAGGTTGATACTTAAAGTCAAAATAGTTAAAAGAGGTGTCTTGATATACATAGACAAATCCTTTCGGTTCGCCATACCAAGAATAGGATTTTCCAGTTGATTCTATGTTTTCATATGTTATATCATCAGTACACTTGTTCAGCAACCGTGGATTCTTAATCTTAATTACTTGAAATGAGTTTGTGAGATAATAAATCGAATCAATTTTGTTTACTAAAGGAGTCGTAGCTTCTAATACGTATTCTTGTCCTGTGCTTTTTTCCTTGAACCACGTTTTTCCTCCCCACTCTCCAAAATCTAACGAGAACACCTGAAAACTATCATCCTCAAAAATTAAGTCGTCCGTTTTGTCAATCTTAATCCAGTTGTGATTTTCTAAATCAAGATAATAACTCTGCTTGTCCATGTAAGGTTTTAGAATCAGGCTATCATTTTTCGCGTAAAAATCTAAATACACAGTCCTCATTTCTTTGGGACAATCGACAATTCTTTCCACTTTGCCGTTTGAAAATATGTACAACCACCTTTTACCATAGCCACCATATTTTAAAACTTGCTGTTTAAAAAGAACATAATACTTATCTCGGTATTTCAAAACATGGGTCATTTCGCCTTTAATATTAACAGGAATCGTATCTTGGTACAATGAATACCCGCTATCAAAGTGTATTACAGATGAATTCTTTTTCGTCTCAGCATTCGAACATGCCAAAAGCAAAATCGAGATAATTAGATATATTATTGATTTATTTTTCACTATACTTTCAATTTTTGCAGGACGTTCTCTTTGCTGACGCACAACGGTTTGGCTATGTGGAGTGCGGGACTTTGAAACGCTTCACAGTCAGGCTGCCACTGAGCCAATTCGTTTATTCATATTTTATTTTTATAGCCAAATCGTCAAAGACGAATTGGCGGTGTTGCAACAAAGAACTGCTGTTGAATTATCCGCTGAATCCCGCATTACATATAGCTTTTGTTAGCAACTGGTGTTTATTTTATTCTTTCAAATGTAATATTCCATCATTTATTCGATTCAGTATTTTTTCATAAACTTCTTGTCCAAGAATTTTTGCAAAAACGGAATTAATATCTAAATCGATATTATCTATTTTAAATATTTGGTCACCAAAAAATGGATTTTTTATTATTAAATAACCATCTGATTTTGATTCAACATATCCAAAAAATTCAGTGTCCTTTTTAAGGTCAGTTAATTCAATAGTTTTAACGGATTGATTCTGCTTGAGTGTTTTGACAAAGCTTTTGAATTCATTGGAATCCTTATCAATAATTAGTCGGTTCTTTTTAGTTAGATTTCCCAATTCACTTGTAACCTCATTGAACTGTTCAATTTTATAAATTACCGTGTCCTTTGTTTTTATATTATCGTCATCAAAATCGGATAAGTCAAAAATTGACTTCTTAATTTTAGCTATTAAGTTTGGCAATATCTCGTAAACATTTTGATGCGAGATTTCAAGAACAGTATAATGCTCGCCTTTACTGTTAGTTAAGTGCAAATCGAAAATTCCTGACCTATTTCCAAATGAAAATGTATAATGAAATCCTTTGCTTAAAGTGGAATTTCCAAAAACTAATTTATTCCCAAGGATTGTAAACCATAGGTTATTATTAAGCTTTATCTTATTTGCTGGTTTATTCATCTTTAATCCAAAAATCAGATAGTGAAAACTCAATAATATTATATTTCTCTTTTCCTTTTTCAATAATTGAAATCGAATAGTTCCATCCACTCTCAGCCATATTTTCAGAATGTAAACTAAATATTTTGGCGGTGTCTTTCAGTTCAATTAACTCAATTAGTGGATTGAAATCTACTAATATGGGAAATTGGGTTGAAGTCAAATATTCACTATCTACTTTAAAAACTTTTATCTTTTCATTCTTTACTTTATAATTTTCTACATCAAATGTATGTTCATATCTAAAGTCAGCAATTTTATTCCAAATACGTCCATTTGAATGTCCTGATACAAAATCATAACCTGAAATTATATACAAAGTGTCTTCTGAAATTAAGTCGGTGTTATATTTGTCCCGTATTATTTTAAATACATTTTCTAACTCTTTAATTCCTCCTAAAATCAATTCCTTTTGCTCTGTAATATTTTCTTTTGATTGATTTTTTTCAATTCTTTCAAATCTGTAATTTTCGAGTCTCTCAATTAATACCTGTCCAGTGCAAATTGAATGGATGAATAAAAAAAATGCTAATATGATAATGACTTTACTGTTCATTCTTTTACACTTGTTGCTAACGGATGGCAATATGCGGAGGCCGGGAATTCGAAGCTCCAACTTGTCAAGCCGTTACAATTTTTATTAAATGTACAAAAGTTAAATTTACCCACATCCCCCGGCTTACGTATATTGCGTGTTGTGCTTTCGTTATTTTTTAATATTCTAATAATGCTTTCTTTTGTTTTTCAGTTAAGTAGTCAATTTCAGATACTGATATCTCTATCAATCGACCGTTTTCATGCTTAAATAACTTTTCAATTTCTCCATTTCGTTTAATCACAGAACTAATTGAATCAGGACTATCTGTCAAATCGTCCAGAACAATCAAATTATCAGCTTTAAAAATATTTCTTGATTTATGGTCTGAATATGATTTTCCTTCATTTACATGAACACTTGACCATTTGTAATTCATTTGAATGAAGTCAATATAAATCCAAATGAATAATATTGCGATTGGTGTTCCTAAGATATTTGAATATAAACGTATTACTTTTCTGTTTCTATAATTTTGTTTGTCTAGTTTTCTTAGTGTCAAAAGTGAAATTACGGTGCCAATTGAAACGAAAACAGCTATAAAGAAGAAAGCCCAATTGTCATCATATTCACTTTGTGATGCTTTATAAATCAAATACCAAAATAGAATTGGAGACAAACAAACCAAAATCCATAATATTCTTAATAGTATTCTTTTCATCTATTACTTGCTTTTAAATTGAGTACTCCAGTCGCACTTATAATGAAGCACAACGGTTGGTGCAAGTGGAGTGCGGGATTTTGAAAGGGTTTCCATTCAAAGCCGCACGGAGCCAAGCCGGCGCACTTATAAATATCTTTTTAAAACCGACATCCGTCAAAGACGGATTGGCGGTGTTTGAGCAGCGCGCGAACGCAGGAGAACTGCGGTCGTCCGCATTACATTTGCACTTTGTTAGCGCCTGGTTTTTATAATTCATTGTCAGTTTGTTAACAGTATAAAAATATCATTTTCTACAGAAAAACTGCAAATAACCACTTTCGTTTTATTTATTTTTCTTCAACCCCCAAATCTCAAAGTTGCTAGTGGGTTGAAAGTAACTACTGCCGCAAGCCTGTTGGCACGTGTGTTTTGCTTTTCCCGGTTTAAACTTGCTGGCGGAAAATTTGCTTTTACAAACGTTTACTGCCAATTTTTTATGCTTAGCCAGGTAACCACAAGCTTTATAAAATTGCCAAAGAATTTGGCGACTGTTCCTAAATAAGCCAAGCAAAAATGGGGGAGGCATAAAAGAGGAAAAGTTTCAGACAACTAAAATTGGCAATTGTGCAAAAACAGGTTTGCAAATTATATGACAGCAACTTTACATGCGAGTAAAAAAACCAAAGAACGGACAAACTAAATAACCAATGATAACTTCATTTAAACTTGGCGCTAACGTTCAGTATAAAAAATCGTAAGTGATTTCGAAGCTCTTACCTATCAAGTTGCACCGAGCCAAATTTGCGTTTTGACACAAATTTAAAGTTTTGAAACAAACCGTCAAATCGCAGATTTGGCGGAGCTGATTAAATGCTCTAAAGCTCCGTAACCCACTGAGCCACTTATGTTTTTTATACATTGTTATGTGCTTTTATTGTTTTCACCTTTACTAAATACCAAGGAACAAACGGAAGTCCATTATCTGGATTATTCGCATATTCCAAGAGGTCTTGTTTATTATCAAACTCATTTAATAAACCTCGTTCATTCAGTGTTAAACCAAACTTATTAATCATTTCATCCGCATTATCGTAACAATGAAACGAATGATACTCACCACTAAACTCCATCCCAATTAAGTCATATCCTATTAATTCTTCATTTTCTATTCGTTCAGGTGATTTTTTCTTTAAACAATCCAGAATTCCAATTTCCCCAGTTTTTTCTGTTTGAGGTTCAAATTCATCTATAAATCCTTGTATCGAGTTTTCTGGAAAGTAAATTCCTATAATTTCAAAATCAGTTATATTATCAAAGAATCTGATTTTATATTCTCTTAGTGTTTCAATGTCATTAAAAGTGTTAATCCAGCCAAGGTGTTTATCATTAAACTTGATATCAGACCATTGTTGAATTTCTTTTATTTGAGCATCTGTGATATTGAATTCCTTCTTAGGCTCCGACAGATTCTTCATTCCGTCCTCTGTCCAAGAGAGCGACCAAGCATCAAAGTATGATTCATTTAAACACCGACTCCCTGTTAAAACTTTTTGTCCCTTAAACTTTCCAAAGTCCAAAGGTTTTAGTTTAAGTAAATGATATGCTCCTAAATAGTAATTCATTTCGTTGTCATCTCGGTTGCTAATTGCACATAACGGTCACTTGTATGTGGTCGGGCGGGATTTCCAACAGAAATCCTGTCAGACCCGCAGGGAGTGGCAACACTGGTCTGACTTGTCAGACCGCTAAACCCCCCGCCTGCCATATTACAAATTGTTACAAGCTGGTTTTTATTTATTTCGTTATTCGCGTTCATTATCAATACCCAATAAAGAGTTAATCTACCGGAATAGTAATAACATTCTCTGAATTATCAATATTCAAAGAATCTCCACAGTCTCCGTTTGTATTTATTTTGCAATTGAGATAATCAATCATTTCTTTCCATGTTGATTTTGTGTCAGGTTGAGCAGACATGATTTTTTCGATATCTTTTTTGCATTTCCTGTAATCTTTTGTCGAGAAATACAAACTCGCCCTAAGTTTAACAAAGTCAAAATTCTGAGGATACTTGTCAATATACTTATCTAAAATGACTAATGCAGAGTCCGGATTCTGTTGTATCAAAAGACTTATTTCCGATTGATTTTTATCAAAAGCATCAAAGCCTTCTCTCATAGTTTCATTTTCCTTTTTCTGAGAGGAAGAATTGCATCCGATTATTCCAAGAAGAATTACGAAACTTAATATTTTTCTCAAGTCGGTCATTTGGTCTTTTTTTAAACTTGCTTGTAACGGTCACTTGTATGTGGTCGGGCGGGATTTCGAAGAGAAATCCTGTCAGACCCGCAGGAAAGTGGGCAGAAGGTCTGACTTGTCAGACCGCTAAAACCCCCGCCTGCCATATACAATTTGTTACCATGCGTTATTTTTCTTCATTATTATATTTGTCAAAATCAGCGGAATAATAATTCCCATGTGCTGCTAAACTATCGTTGGGCAAATCATAATTTACTAAATCCCAGTCGTCCGAAGTTATTACAATCTGAAACCGTTCATTCTCAAATTGTCCAATTGCCGAAAGCCCTCTTTCAGACGAGTTTCTTACTGTCAATCCTTTGGGTAGGGTAAATAAAGTTGAATCGCCCATGAAATATCCAATTGTTATATCTTTTTCTAATCGACCAAGTTTATAAGATGGTTTGTTAAAACTACTCAAACCCCAACCAATCAGAAAGATGATGTTCAAAGCAATTGATATTCTAAAAATCCATTTTTTCATTTAGAAATTAGTTTTAGTCTCCAGTATGAAGCCAAACATATTTATCATTCTGCCATGCAATCAAGTTTGATGCACTTTCGCTTTTTGAAACTACGATTGCATCATTTTCTATTTTGATTTCCTTGTTCCCTAATATGTCACCATTCTCTGCGAATTCGGTCAATTCAACGACTCTTTCTCTGTAAATTTTCCAAAGTTCAACGAATCTAAAATCGTCTCCGACATGAGCAAAATTATTCCCAGCGCCGATTAAATATGTTTTGAAGTCTCCTCCATGAATTATCAAGATTCCTTTTTTATTAGTCAGTTTGTCTTTTACACAAAAGGCAATATCTAATTTGTCATCTCCATTGAAATCAGTCTCCAAATAGAAAGGATTCATTTCTTTATCGAGTAGTAAGTCTTTCTCTGTTTTAATCTCATCTATTTTAAATGTTATCCAGTCAGGCAGGCTTTCGACTAATTTGAAATCATCAATATTCAATCTTTGTCCGTATGTGTTTAATCCGAATAAACAGATAAATATTATTAGAAATATACTTTTCATTTTAAACTTGATGTCTAGTTGTTGCTGTTGTTTATAATGCATGGTAACGGCTCGAATATGCGTAGTGCGGGATTTCAAGGCACTTCACTATCAAACCGCTATTTTGTTTATTAAATGTTCAAATTTACCAAATCGCCCCGCATTACGTATATTTATTGTTGTGGGGTCGTTGTTTTTTATTTTATGCATTTCCATTTACCCAAAAATCAAAATAATTGTCTTTATCAATATTCACTTTTAGTTGAAAATAGCAGTTTCCTCCATCCTTGACAAAAACAATTTCCTTTTTCCATTCAATGTCAAACGAATCGCAAAAGAAATTAATCCAGACAATTTTTTCTCCTTGATTATTGATTATCGGCATGTACTGACGCTTATATCTATCCAATTCTATTTTGAAATTTTTTATATCAAGGTTTAGATTTGGGTTTATCGAATCAATCCTGTTAAATTCTTTGATTTGAACTAAATTATGTTCTGAAACGCATTTTCTAATATTCTTTTCAATTATCATTAAGTCATTGTCGGATAAATTGGTTGATACTCCATTTTCAAAAATCCAGCTTTGAATCGTATCGTATTTTATTGTTGCTATTTGAGATTTATCAACTTCTATTAAGTCAGTCGTATTATCTCTTGAATCTGAACTTTTTTGTGGGCTATTATTGCATGACACAAATAAAAGCACCAAAATTATGTTTATTAATTCTTTCATAATAAGCTAATTTAATCCTTTACAGTAACCCAAGTAAAAATGAGTCGAAATCAAAGTATCAGATTTTAGACTAAAAATATAGTCTCCATCAATCACTAAAGTATCGCTTAAATTCCTCGGTATCTCAGTTTTAAAGTCAAGCAATATTGTATCTCCATTTTTCACATAATCACCAGTGAAGAATTCGTCATAGAAAAATACTCCTGTCCAATGAATATCAAATTCCCCACTTTCTCTGAGTTTAAAAGTCGCTTGATTCTGTGTCCCCTCATAACATGCACGAAAATCTACATGTCCATACACTTTATCCAAATCAATTTTCAATGGATTGAACAAACCATCCAGAAGCAAAACTGTCATAATCAAAATCGGAATGAATAATTTAAAAGTCAGGTTCTTTCGCTGCTTTATCAGCCTGAGAATTTCAATAATTATCTTAACAATCAGCCAGAAAAATAGAATTGCAATACCAAGGAAAAATAACATGTTCCAAAATCCACCTGGATTTCGTTCCCAAATCGGTCGGAATCTTATCAATCCGATAAATAGAATTGAAATAATCAGCGATATTTTTAAGTTTCTTGTCATGTTACTCGGTGTCTTTTACAATGCCCCACAACGGTTGGTACATGTTGTCGGGGCGGATTTCGGAGAGCGTTCCTGTCCGAAGGACACGGAACTGCGATGCGAGAATCCGCAGTTGGCGTACCACCGAACCCCGCCCTGCAATATGTACTGTGTTAGCTGCTGATTTTTTTCTTTTTATTTTTCTTAGTCTCTCTCTTTGATTTTTTTATATCCTTATTTTCATATATTTCTTTCAGTTGAATCCTCCGCAATTTTGTTGCATCAAAACTTTCAGTAATATAATCACTGAACTTTATAAAATTTTCATGCTCTTTTGTTGACCAATCTCTTTTAATCAACTTTTCAAGATATGACTTCGGATTATTGTAATGGATTGCTTTATGGGTATTGTTGTCAAAAATTTCAATTGTGGATGAACCACCGTCCATTATGGAAGAAAAGAAATATTCGTTGACTGTATAAGTTTGTCCATCTTTGATTAATTTAAGTTCTATTTCATTTTGATTCGGAACTTTGGCATTTATAAAACTGTCCAGTTTTATTTCAAATTGCTTCCAATCAATTTCTTTGATTATTGAATCTTGAAATGAGAAGGTTGCAGTGGAGTCAATTTTATAAAAACCTGGTCTATAGCTCCAGTTGTTGTTAAAATCTTTTTTAAACTGAATGACAATATCTCCTGGGATGAAAACATCACAATCCCAAAACCGTATTTCATACTGAATTGAATCAGAAACGACTTCTCGTTCCAAGTCAGTCCCTTTTTCGATTTCACGCAGAATCTGACTATGACTTTTGGTAACGAATGTATCTTGTCCGTTTACTTCTTGAGTTGACAGAATTAAGAGAATTAATATGTATTGTGTCGCTTTCATTTAAATTTGCAGCTAACGGTTAGTATAAGAATAGTAGCCGATTGCGTGGCACTTTCCTGTCAAGTTACAATAAAGTTGAAGCGGGTTAAAGCCCTTGAACTTATAATGTACCGGCTATTATTTTTATACATTGTTATGCGCTTTTATTCTTTTTAATTCATATTGCTTTTTGAAATAATTAATCATGTCATCTGCCACAGAAACGCTCCATTTTGCAAAAGATGGCGTTAGAATTCTCATAGGCCAAGAATGAAATATTTTTCTTGTCACAACTTCCTTCGGTAGTTTCTTTAAGATTGAATGAGGCTCGTTGGGTACAGGGATTACTTTTTCATATTCTGAAAGTTTAAAATGAATAAATTCATTCCTAATCGAAATTAACGTTTTAAAATCATTCCACAGCTTATCACTCGGAGTCCACATTTCTTCACAAATTGTTCTTCCAAGGATAGACCACTTTAATGTTAATTCAGTATTTCTTTGAAAATCAATTACCCCATTAGCAAACTCAGGAGGAACATTGTGGAGGATAGCCTCTGGAAATTTTTGAACATCATCTAAGAAAAATGCTACTTGATTTATATATGCTTCTAGTGAGCTTACAGCTAGAATTAGACAAGATAAAGGTTTGTGAATTGCATCTTCATCTTCTTCTAACTCTTCAATAAAACTTTTTGCAGATATGAGATAAATATTAGCCATATCAGGTAGCTCTGATAATTCATACCAACCATTGTTAATTTTTACTTGGTTCCAAGAAAGCCTTCCAGAAGAAACTTCTGAATTTCGAAAAATAAAATCAAGTCTTGATTGAGTTTTGAACTTTTTAGAAATATCTTTAATTTCCTCAGAGACACCTGACGACCTAAAAGGAAAATCAATAGGTTCATGGTCTGCAACTCCACAACATTTTTCATAAGTTAAACCACTCTCACACAAACAAGGGGCAATTCCACCAACCTTAACCTTATTTATGCCACATTCCTTACTTAATTGTTCAATTTGCTCCTTTTGAAAAGTTGCTTTTTCAATGATTGCATCATCATTAATTTTTTCTCCAATTTCAATTGATTCTATTGCTAATCGTTTTGCTGACTTTAATTGTTTTAAGACTATATACAAAGATGTTAAATTTCTCAAACTAATTGCGAGAGCATGTAAATCTCCAATTTTTCGAGTTATCCATAAATCCTTTCTTAAATAGGCAATAGCACCTTTAAAGTCTTTTTCTCTCCAATAATGAAGCCCAAGATTACAATAATTTGTACCTAAACCTTCTAAATCTCCAATAGAACTTTTTGTATAAATAGATTCCTGAATAAGTTGAACACCTTTATTAACAGATTCTTTATCTGTCTCATGTAGCATCAATATTGCTAAATTTGATTTAGCTCTTTCATAATGTTCAGTTTCTTTTTTTTCATTTTTTAGTATGCTAACAGATTTTTCAAGACATCTTTTTGCTTTTTCAATTTCATTTCCATTAATATATATTTTTCCAACTTCAACCAATAATAATCCGATGCCTCTTGAGTTGTCTGATTCTTTGATGAAATCGTCAAAAGCCTTATCCAACTCATGGCAAGCATCTTCAAACTTTTCTAGAGATGATAGTGATTTCGCTTTTAATAATGTCAAATAGTTTTTTGAGAATTTATCATTATTAAGCTTAGATTTTTCTGTGATTTCTATATATTCAAGAGCCTTCTTATGGTAGCCCCTTCTTTGATAAGCACCTATTAAATGTGATTGAATTTGTGTCTTCATTTCATGCTTCAAATTTGAATAGGTAAGAAAAGTTTCAAATCGTTCTATTGCTTTAATGAGAGAATTCTCATTGAATTCTAACGTTTGATTAGCTAAATCTAAAATTATATTGTGAAATTTATCATCTTGAATTTCTGTCAATTTACAACACACCTTATTTTTCTTTCCACTACCACAAAGACATATATCATTTCTCGATAACTTCATAGTTTATTTTATTTCTCCTTCGATTTGTAATAATTTAATATTGAATTTTTCAGTATAATAATTTTCCTTTTGATAACATCTCTTTCTCCAATATCTGTTCTGCTTACTATTGCTGCTAAATCAGGATGATGAGTTATTAATTTTTGCTTGGTATATATTTCGATTCCATTTAGTAGTGAAATCGTTTGTCCAACATGGAAGGCTAAACTTTTAAAAGCATTTTTGTTTTTAATATCTTCGTTGTAAGGCAGTATATTGAAATCAATTTTCTCAAGAAATGATAATCGGTCTTTTGTATTTGCTTTTCCATTTTTTATTTCCTTTGGAATTGTTTTATAAAATTCATGATGAATCGTTCTTTTATAAAACGTAAAAATAGAAACGAGGCATTTCTCTATAGCTAAATCTTTATTTCGTTTAACTTTTCTTATTTGTGGAAATGGATGTTTTTGTTCATGTAGATTATATGTTTCAAATAAACTGTTATTAACGCTATCAGGATTTCCCTTTGAAGGAATAGAATTAATTATAACACCATCTTCGATTTTGATAATGTTTATATTCCAATTACGAGTTATGGGATAAGTTTCATTTATTTGCTTAATTAATTGACTATCTGATTCTAGTCCTTTTGAGTCCGGATGAACAATCAATACATCAGTATCAATAGAATCTTCAGAACCAAATATATAATAGTCAAAATCTATTTCCGCCATTTTTTATGTTGTTCATTTTATAATTGCGCATAACGGCTCGAATATGCGTAGTGCGGGATTTCAAAGCACTTTACGGTCAAACCGCTACGTTGTTTATTAAATGCTTTCATGTTCAAATTTACTAAATCACCCCGCATTACGTATATTTATTGTTGTGCTTAGTTTTTATTCCAGAATGTTTAATCCTGTTTTTTTAGCAATTTCTAATATAGGTTCTATTTTATTTCTATCCATGTACCAAATTACATTTGTCCAATCCCACCCCTCATTATAAATCGCAGAATATTCAGGTAAAATCAAACTATACCTGTCTCCACTTTGAGAATATAAATTATTAAAATCACAACGTCTTAAAATGTCCTTAAAAGACTTCGGTTGTTTAAAAAAAATCCGATAATTACGCTTATATTTCCAAAAATAGATATTCGTTTTTTCATATAATGCTTTTGTAAAACTCTCAAACTTATCTCGGCGTAATTGCAACTCTGATAAATCACTATCAATAAATATCATTTTGTTTGCTTCGTCCTTTGTTAACCAATGGTCAAAAACGCTTATGAATATTTTCTTATAAATTCCAGTTTCAATAAATGATTCATCTTCCTCTAAAACTTTCCTAAAGTCAGGAAGCCTTTTCTTTATTGATTTTAATTCTTTGTCTGAAATATTTGAAATCATATAGTTCTGAGGTTTCGTTCGGTTAAATTAAGCACAACTTACTTATCTGTTCATATTTTTCAAATCTACCCACCGTATATTGCTGGATATGTTCATGTTTTATGATTTTACAGTTCAAAGTCATTAAGCGGGTTTTTTATGTTTTTTAAACTTTTCATGCTTACATGAGTGTATATTTCGGTAGTTCGCGATGATTTGTGCCCCAAAAGCTCCTGTATATAGCGTAAATCGGTGCCCGACTCCAGTAAATGGGTTGCAATACTGTGCCGCAAACAATGCAAAGTAAAATTATGATTATTCTTCACATTGGTCATGTATTTATCAAAAATATTTTGCAAACTGGTTGCCGAGTAAGGATGTCCCATTAAATTTCCCTCTATTAGCCACGTTTGTGGCTCGTTAATACGAATGTAATTCTGCATCATCTCAGCCAGTTTTTGGGGCAACGGCAATACCCGGTCTTTTTTCCCCTTTCCGTTAAATATGGTAACCGATGCACGCTGAAAATCAATTGCCGAAAGCCTTAAATTAAGCAACTCGCTTCTTCTTAGTCCTAACCCATAAATGCTTGCTAAGGCCAATTTGTGTTTTGGGTTAGCTATTCGGGCAAGCATTTCCTGCACCATCTCCAACGGAATTACTTTTGGCAGTGGCCTGCTTCGGCGGGGGCGTTCAAGCGCATCAACGTTTAACGATTTGGTGGTTAAAAACTCGAAAAATTGTTTCAGGGCGCTTACCGTTTGGTTCTGAAATGTATTGCTTAAACCGTTTTTAATTATAAAATCCGAATTAAATCGGGTAACATCTTCTTTCGTAATATCTTCCGGTGTACGGCTGGCATAATACCCAAAAAATATTTCTAACTGGTGAACGTAAGTTTTTATGGTGTTTGTTGCGTATCGGCGTTGTTCCATCCACGCCTTAAAATGCGCAATTTGTACTTTTACATCAGGCGATAGGCGAACCTTAACGGCATTAAGGTTATAGCCGGGTTTTGCCGGGGCTGCTTCTTGTTGTGGTGGTTTATTCTTGTTTGGCTTTAAAGCCGAATAATCGATCCAGATTTTTCCTCTGAGTTGTTGAAAGAGGTGGTTCAAATCAAAATTTTCCCTGGCAATATACCAGCATCCATGAGTTCGGCTCCAACGCACTGGCAGTGTATTTTTTACCAGCTCGCTAATTTCGCGGTTAAACGCAAATCGTACAAAAACAACCTGCTGTTGGCGGTGTTCTCCTTTTTCGAGTTTTATTTGTGGGCGCGTATTCAAAAGGTGGTAGTTTTTAGTGCTTTAAATGTAACCATTATTTTGAAATGTTAGTGGCCTTAGTGCGTTATTTATTGTTTGTTGTGTCTTGCAACTGTTCTCTTCTAAATCCTGTAATATGCTGACTGGATGTTCTTTCCATTGAGCACGGAGTTGTTTTCACTACCTTGTTTTATGTTTTCACTAAACGTGTCGTTCATTTCGCTGTTTACGAAGTTGTTTTCGTTAATTGCGCCATTGTTTTCGCAATTATCTGTGATAAATTCACCGTAATGGGTGACGATTTCACTACTTACGATGATGTTTTCGCTAACTGTGTTGATGTTTTCGCCACTTACATGATTGTATTCACTGTCCTTTTTTATGTTTTCGTCGCCCTCCGTCATGTTTTCGCCAGTGCCTTTTATTTATTCAGCAATTGGCGCTAAAAAATCCCTCCTCAGTAAGTTTCTTGCTGAAAAGGGATTTATAAAATCACAATATTAATCTACAATTGTGCGTGCGCGCTCGTATTCCGAGTAAAATTCAGTATTGGTATATTTAAACCGGATCATTAGTTTATCGAGTTGGTTTTTTACCAAATCGTTGGCTGTATCAAAAAGCTCTTCAAGCAGTGTCATGGCAGCAAAAGCCTGGTTGCGTACCGTACGCGGCTGGCCTATCAGTGCCTTAAAATCGTCGAGCGAAGTTTCAGTTTCAACAATCATATCTTCTGTTAACCCGTAGTCGGCCAGGTTGGCCAGTTCTTTCCGGGCCTCCTCAATTACCGGAGTAATTCGGGCCTCAACATCTGTCTCTCGTATTTTGGTTAGGTCCGATTTGGTTAAAGCAACTTTTCCGGCCAGCTTTACATTCTCGGTAACCGCTGCGTAGGCCTGTAAAATCCCCGACAGCGTAACAGCTTTTGCAATCAGGTTATTCAAGGTTACAGCTTTATCGGCAGTAACGGCCTTGCTGTTCGACACTGTTTTTTCGTTTACATCGCCAATTCGCTGAATCAGTTCATCAAAATTGTTCTTGGCACTTAGCATAACCGGAATACTACTCCATAAGGTGCTGTTTGCATCTAAAGCACCCTGCGTATTCAGATACATTCTGAACTGGTTTGTTTGGATTTTATTCATTTTTTTAAGTTAAAAAAGGTTGGAATTATGATCTTTCGATCGTTATCGCTGTGTAAGTTACGTTAAATAAAACAGAATTAAATGGTTAATATATAAGCGGTAGTCCTCAGGAAATAAGCGGTAGGTTCTGGCGAATAAACGGTAAGATTAGGTACACAAAAAACTCGGGGGTATAAACTCAAAAATTCCCCGGGGCGAGGGGAGATGTCAGCCCTTATGGTTAACAGACTACCCTTTATACACATCTTTCTATTAGAAATAACAATTTTCTTAGCCCGGGATCTGAAAAAAAATATCCGATATTCAAATCACTGGCACTTTGTGCGTTTTTCGTTCTTCAACATTGGTTATTTGTTATTGAGTATTGAATATTTTTCTTGCTTTTCAAAAATTTATGGTTGTGTATGAAGGGTAGCAGAGTAGGGGAGTGTTGGGTGTCCTCCATTTTTGTCATCAAAAAAAACAGGGGTTGGCCGTAAAGCTCTCTGTAATACAATTGTTTTAAATGGTCAGGAAATTATGGCTTATGTCCCGGAAATATTTAAAAATAGATATTTCAGTTTTAAATTTAGCTATTATTTTGATAATTAGGATTTTATTGCAGACAAAGCACCTTGTTTTATCGGTTTCTTTTTAAATTTGGTAAAATCAATTTCGAAATAACTAAAACCAAACTTTTAAAAATCTTAGAATTATTATGAAAAGTCTAACTCTATTAGCTGTGATTTTCATTGCCATTACTCTTGTATCCTGCACTGAAAATGATCCCAATCCTGTATTAACAATTGAAGGTGGACAGATACAGGGTGTTGAAACCGAAGTAGAAGGAATTGTTGCCTACAAAGGTGTTCCTTTTGCAGCTCCACCGGTTGGTGAATTACGTTGGCGAGAACCACAACCGGTTGTTCCGTGGGAAGGAGTGAAAATTGCGGATACATACGGCGACGCTGCATCACAAACTACCTGGGATCCGGAAAGTTTTTACGGACGTGAATGGCAAGCCAGTGGTACAGCTCCGTTTACAGAAGATTGTCTTTACCTGAATATCTGGACTCCCGCAGCAGGCCAGGTGGATAAAAAATTACCGGTTGCCATGTGGATACATGGTGGTGGTTATCGCGAAGGTTTTGCTTATGAGCCGGAAATGGATGGTGGCGTTGACTATGCTTCAAGAGGTGTTATTCTGGTTCAGGTAACTTATCGTCTCGGAGTACTTGGGTTCTTATCTCACCCGCTGTTATCCGAAGAAAGTGCAAACGGTGTTTCAGGAAATTACGGTGTAATGGACCAGGCTGCAGCATTAAAATGGATTCATGATAATATTGAACAGTTTGGTGGCGATCCGGATGACATTATGATTTTTGGTCAGAGTGCCGGAGGTGGTAGTGTTCAAACTTTATTGGCCTCACCAAAGTCAAAAGATTATGTTGCAAAGGCAATTAGTATGAGTGCCGGTGGATTAGGTGCAGGGAGAAGGCCTGCCTTGCCTTTTGATACCGTTCAGAATAACAACAAAAAAATGTTGGATTATTTTGATATCACAACACTTGATGAAATGCGTTCTCTTTCGTTTGACTCGTTGACTACACTGGTTAACAAATACGGTGCAGAAACTGGTAAACGTGCATTTTTTAGTCCTGTTGTCGATAACTATTTCTTAAATGGCTCGTTTTCAGAGACGGTACTGGCTAATGAAATTCCTGATATTCCATATATGTTTGGATTTACGGCCAATGATATGAATGACATGACTAAAGCAGTAGCCGATTTCTGTTTATTGCGCGAAGAGCAAAGTGATCAGCCAGCTTATGCATATCTTTTCTCACGTCAGCTTCCCGGCGATGAAAGTGGTGCTTTCCACTCATCTGATTTATGGTATGTGTTCCATTCGTTTGAACACAGCTGGCGACCATTTACAACCGGCGATGAAGCATTAAGTTTGCACATGGTGGATTGCTGGACAAACTTTGCCAAATACGGCGATCCTAATGGTAAAGATGGCGGCGAGTGGACTCCATATACAAAAGAAACACCCGAATTTATGGTATTTGATGCTAACGAAACTGATGATATCAGTACAATGACTGATAGCCCTGAATTTTTAGGTGGCGCTTTCCCAAGATAGTTGGAAGTTAAATTCTAAATAAATGAAAGGCCCGGAATTATATTTTCGGGCTTTTTTTCTGAAATAAAGTTTACGCAGAGATCACAAAGTTTTCGCAAAGTACGCAACACAGATTTCACACCTTTGCGAACTTTGCGCTTCTTCTTTCTTTGCGTGAAACAATGTTGATATCCTTTCATTTCGTAAAAAAATAAGGATAAAATACGGTTTTAGCCATTTTGGTTGGTTATAGGATTAATTCTAATCCTTTCAACCGGCAACACCGGCATATCGTCCATATCCTGCAGGGCATTTATCAAACCCATTTTTTGGTACTTGTTGAGGTCGTTAATGGTAATGCGGCAAACCGAAATTTTGTTTTCGGCCAGCAGTCGTGCACGTTGCGTTCCGGGAAGCAGGGGAGTGTCGGGTGTCCACCATTTCTGTCCATCGAAAAAAATGGGGTTGGCCGTAAAACTGTCGGTAATACAATTGTTTTGTACGATCAGGATATCGTCGCAATTGCCGCGCTGCTCGTATAAATGTTGCAGTTGCTGGCGGTTGGTGTATTTACATCCGTATTCAATGCTGTTATCTTCAATCAGGCGGATGCTGTTGATGGAACGATATTGGTGAGGCAGGAACTCGATCTTTTCTACTTGCGCGGCATAAACCACCCGGCAGCGGAAAAGCCCTTCAATGCATGTTTCCGGTATATCAATCAGGTCTTCCAGCTTTAGATTTGGTGCATCCGGAAAGAATTTCATTCGCGCCACATCAAACCGTGCCTGGTGATATTCCAGGTTATAGAGTTTCCCGTCTTTACATTTTATGGTTTCCAGTAGTTGCATAGTTTAAAAAGCTTCGAGCCGCTAGCCACGAGCCACGAGTTTCTCAATCTGTATCAATCTTTTTTCAATCTGTATCAATCTCATTCAATCTCTTTTCAATCTCCCTCAGTCCTTCCTAAAAACCGGAATATAAACCTTCTTCACCAGCTCTTCATATTCGCTTTCGGCATTGCTTAAAAAGGTTATTCCACCGCCACTTTTGTATACCAGTTGTTCATCCTGTGTTTCTATGTAGCGAATCAGCACACAGCTGTCGAGATTGTGCCCATCGAAATAGCCAAAAATGCCGGTGTAAAAACCACGCTCGTAGTTTTCGGCCGCTTTAATAATTTCCACGGTTTTCTTTTTGGGCGCGCCACAAATCGATCCGGCAGGCAACATTTTAAAAATAATATCGCCAATTTGTTCGGTATAGTTTTCGGGCAGATCGCCGCTTATTTTCGAGCTTACCTGCCATAAATCGCGCTGATTGGTTTTTAGTCGCTCCAGGTAACGGAATTTTTCAACGGTTACATTTTCCGCCACCAGGCTCAGGTCGTTTCGTATCAAATCTACAATGGTGTTGTGCTCGGCCAGCTCTTTCGAGTCGTTCAAAATTCGTTCTTTGGCATTCGGTAACGAGGCGTCCATTGTCCCTTTCATCGGGTACGACGAAATCTTCCCGGCATCGATCTGTACAAATCTTTCGGGCGAAAAACATACAAACTCATCCTTTAACAGCACCTTATAACGCGCCTCGCTGTGGTGAAAGATCTCTTCCGGCGTGAGGTTGGTTTTTATCCTTGTTGGCTGCGTGTAATTCAGCAAATACGTATCGCCGTTGTGAATGTGGTGCTGAACAAGATCAAATCCCTTTTTATAATGGCTGAATGAAACCGGCACAGTTTCCCATTGTATTTTTTTTTTTTCGGTTACCGGCCGGGCAAAATTCGATTGCTCATTGGCCTGCCAGCATATTTTATCCGTTTCGTCGGGCCTGAAGAGCTTTGCTGTTGTGGTGTTAAAATCGATCACAAAAACAAAAGGTTCGTTTCTTCGCCCCCTTTCATTCATTTCCGCTATTATCTTTCCGTTCTCTCTCATGCTGCGCTGCAAAAATATTAAAAAGCACGATACTTTCTGTTCCAACTTTGAACCCCGATCATTGAAGGGTTTCCAACTTTATTTCTATTTTTACGTCAAATTCAAGCGAGGGATGGATATTGGGAAAAATTTAAAAGAAATTACAGAAAGTTTGCCTGAGAATGTGCGTTTGGTAGCGGTTTCAAAAACAAAGCCCAACGTAGATATTTTGGAAGCCTACAACGCCGGACATCGGATTTTTGGCGAAAACAAAGTACAGGATTTAACCAAAAAACACGAAGAACTGCCCAAAGATATTGAGTGGCATTTTATCGGGCATCCGCAAACCAATAAGGTAAAATATATTGCTCCGTTTATTTCGCTTATTCACGGTGTCGATTCCATTAAACTCTTAAGAACCATCAATAAAGAGGCCATTAAAAACAATCGGACAATCGATGTGTTGCTTCAGTTTCATATTGCCAAAGAGCTTACCAAGTTTGGTCTGTCGCCTGATGAGGCCGATGTTTTACTGTCGTCAGAGGCATTTAAACAGTTAACAAACGTCCGGATTGTTGGCGTGATGGGAATGGCTACTTACACTGATGACAATGATCAGATACGAAATGAATTTCGCGTGTTAAAAAGTATTTTTAATTCGCTGAAAAATAAATACTTTTCCGATTCCAAATTTTTCACCGAAATTTCAATGGGTATGTCAGGCGATTATCCCGTTGCCGTTGAGGAAGGAAGCACGATGATACGTGTGGGAAGTAAAATTTTTGGAGAACGAAACTATTGAAACAGACAGATTTATTGAAATAAAGCAGCGGGTAAAGGCACAAAATTAGTTGCAACCTTAAGCGCTGTACTGCAAACTATAAACTTTTATTATGGCAAATTTAGAGACTACATACCTCGGACTAAAGCTGAAAAATCCTTTGGTTGCCGCCAGTTCGGGACTAACCAGTTCGGTTGAGAAAATTAAAGAACTTGCCGATTCCGGTATTGGAGCTATTGTGCTGAAATCGATTTTCGAGGAGCAGATAAATAACGAGGTGACCAATATGCTGGCTAAAGACCAGCAGAACGTTGGCTACCCCGAGGCCGAAGATTACATAAAAAATTACATGCGCGACAATACGGTAACCAAACATCTGGAGCTGGTAAAAAAAGCAAAAGAAGCTGTTGATGTGCCGATCATTGCAAGTATAAATTGTGTGTCGTCGAAAGAGTGGACCACTTTTGCCAAAGATTTTGAGGAAGCCGGTGCCGATGCCATCGAACTGAATATTTTCTATTTGCCGACTGACCGTCATGAAAAGCCGGGAATGATCGAACAGCTTTACCTTGATGTTTTGGAGAAGGTAAAAAGCGAAGTGACTATTCCGGTTTCGGTGAAGTTTGGTTTAAACCACAGCAATATTATCGGTATGGCCGACAAGCTAAAGGCCAATGGTGCTGCAGGTGTGGTAATGTTTAACCGTTTTTACGAGCCCGATATCAACCTGGATAAACTGGAGTTGGTAGCCTCAGAAGTGTTTAGTTCTCCATCCGATTTGCGTCGTTCGTTGCGCTGGGTGGGTATTGTTTCATCGTCGGTCAGGCATTTGGATATTGCCGCATCAACCGGAATCCACGATGGCGATGCAGTAATTAAACAATTACTGGCCGGTGCACAGGTGGCACAACTTTGTTCAACATTGTATGTAAACGGTGCAAGTGTAGTTAGCGGAATGCTCGATGATTTAACTGCATTTATGAGAAAGTGGAACTTTAAAAAGATCGATGATTTCAGAGGGCGCCTTTCGTATAAAAACATCCCCGATCCGATGGTTTACGAGCGCTCACAATTCATGAAATATTTCTCGAACAGAAAATAATCTTTTGTAAGATGATAAATATAAAACCGGTATTTCTTGGCGTTCTTTTGTGGTTTCTGGGAAGTACCGGTTTTGTTTTGGGGCAAACCGAAGTGCCGGTAATTAAAAATACCGATACTGATCCCATTGTTTATTGCTCCGACTCGGTTTATGTAGCCCAGGGTATTTTCGTGCAAAATATTCAGATTGATGCCGACGACAAAGGCATGCAGGTATCGATTGTAAACTACGAAAGAGGAGAGGACAAGCTGGGGTACGAGGTTGTCTCTCCTTTGAAGTACAATTGGAATGACTCGAAGGGAACCCTGGAAATAAGTGGTGTGGGTACCGATGAACAATACCGGGAAGCCATATCAAAAGTGTTTTATTTTAATCAGAGTGGAACAAGAAGTGTTGGCACCCGGGAATTTGCAATTGGCTTGCTTGATGCCGATTATTTACCGGCTACAGAACATTTCTACCAGTATATTGCCCAACGTGGAATTAGATGGACAACGGCCAAAGCAGAAGCCGAAAAAATGACTTATTATGGACTTCAGGGCTATTTGGCTACAATTACTTCCAGTGTAGAAAATGATTTTATTTATTCGAAAATTGATGGCGTTGGCTGGATAGGTGGAAGCGATGCCGATAAAGAAGGGGATTGGTACTGGAAAACGGGACCCGAGGCAGGAACGCTTTTCTGGAGGGGCACTTCCAATGGTACCGCATTTGGGTTTGCCTACTGGAATAACGGAGAACCCAATAATGTGCAAAAATCGTGGGGTGACGATGAAGATTATGCACACATGGTTGTTAATCCGGGAGGGAAAGCAAGATCGTGGAATGATCTTTCTGACGAGGGAGATAAAAATAATCCTGAAGGTTACTATTACCCTCAGGGATATGTGGTGGAGTTTGGCGGTATGGAAAATCTTAAATTACAATTGTCGGCTACCGCATATATCGAAGTGCGTGAAAGCAAACGTCCGGAACTGGATTACACCAAAGTGAAAACGCTGTTTTGCGGAACAATGTCGGCTACTGTTGATTTGTTTTTTCAGAATTCTGATCCGCTGGTAGAACTCATTCCTTTGGATTCAGGTGTTACGGTACAAAATCCTTTAACCACAAAGCCAAAAATCACGGTTAAAGATTATGGTCAATATTATTTTCAGTTGAATACAATCGATGAGGCCAGCTGTCCGTACATTGATACGGTAATGTTTGAGTTTCATAACCAACCTCAGGCAATTTTCGATCTCGATGAAAACGAGTGTTACGGTTACAACCTTCAGTTGTCATACTCCGGTGAAAACTTCGAAGAAGCAGAATTTATTTGGTACTATAACGATGCGGAATTTGAATTGGGAATCGGAGTAGATAGTGTTACCATCCCTCTAGGATTTGAAAATATTGACCGTTCGGTGGCCTTAAAAGTTAATGAACAGGGATGTATCGACTCTTCGTTGGCGTTGGAAGTAAAAGTGAAACCGAATATTATCGTATCGGTTGAAAACGAGGAAGGGTGTTCTCCACTAATTGCTGAGTTCTCTGCAAACACCAGTAAACCCGCCGAGTCGTATCTGTGGGATTTTAATGATGAGAGTAATTCTACAGATCAAAATCCAACGCACAAGTTTCTTAATCTGGAAGATGAGCGGAAAACTTTCGATATCAGCCTTACTGTGCTTGATATTAATGGATGTGAAAATACGGCTGTTTATGATACCCTTGTAAAAGTGTATCCCGTTCCAATTGCCGGATTTGATTTTTCTCCGCAGGAAGTGTTGATTACCGCGCCTAAGGTGGAATTTACCAATACCTCTCATGCCGCTTCATTGTATTTATGGGATTTTGGCGACAGCACTTTTTCCTATGAAACTGATCCTGTACACAGTTACAAGGCGATGGGCGTTTACAATATGACGCTTGAGGTAGGTAACAATTTTGGATGTGCCGATACCATCGTAAAACAGGTAAGTGTTGTGTTTGATAAAATAAACCCGCCTACTGCTTTTTCACCCAATGCTACCTTGCAAGATGATCAGGAGTTTAGATTGTATGCCGAAGGCGTTTTAAACGATGGATACAAGCTGTTGATTTTTAACCGCTGGGGCGAACTGGTGTTCGAAACAGACACGCAGGAGCAGGGCTGGGATGGAACAATGAGCAATGGAAACTATGCTCCTTCAGGCGTGTACACCTGGGTGCTGGAATATATCGATTTTATGGGCGGTTCGCACAAACAAAAAGGCAATGTAACCCTGTTGTTCTGATACAATCGATTGCACTAAAATTTGTTAATTTTATTGCCTTTCATCTGCTTTCTTAGTATCTTTTACATTCATCAAATCGTATAAAAAACTGTTGTCCCAAAATTAATTTTTTATACAGTGAAGTACGATTTAACAAGGTGAGTTAACGTGAAAAATACAAGAAAATGATGATGCGTAAATTTAGATTTAGTTCCCAATACGAAAAAGAATATCGTGTGTACAAGGAATATCCGCCGATGAAAAAACAACACAATTTTCACACTGAAGAACATTTTGTTGTGCCATGGGAACTAAACCACGATGAAGAAAAGTTCAGTGCAAAAGCTAAAGCATGGGAATAAGAAGTTTGTTTCTGATTTTTTTTTCTCCTTTGGCTCCAACAAAAAATGTTAGTGACAATTCATGCGATCCATAACTGTAGTTGGAAAGTTCGGACAGGGTATAGTCGAAACTGTACCCAAACTGAAATTTTTCGCGCGCAAAGCCGATTAAGGCAATTATAGCGTCAGGTCGTGTGTCGATGTTATTCCTGAACCAACCACCAAACAAAAATGATTTTTCAATCATATAAATCCCAAGATTAAGCTGCTTAAACGACCCTTGTTGCTGGTAAAGTATATTTGGCGAAAGCGTAAATCGCCTCGACAATAAAGCGTGGTGAAATTTATGCAATCGGGTACCGGCATGTACCGTAATTTTCATCGGAACTTTCCCCTTGTTATCTCCTTCGTGGATCGACTCATCAGGAGTAGTCAAATGATGCAAACTGGCTCCCCAAAATACCTGGCGGTGCTGGCCAACTGCTCCAATGGCAAAATCGGGGTAGGTTTTGTTTCCTTCGTAAAGATTGGCTCCGCCTGAACCCGAAACTTCTCCTGTTAGCTGATCAATCTCTGATGGAAATATCAGACCATTTGTATCGAATTGTTTTCTTACAAGACCTGCATTTAAGCCCAGCGTCATAAAACTTTCCAAACCCAATTGAAGGTGGTAAGAATAGGTTGCGGTTGCAGCACTTGTTGCGATTATATTATTCGGTTCACGATCGTGATAAGCCTGAAATCCAATTCCGGCATTACTTTTTTTCAAAAGGAAATCGTAAGAAAGGGAATAAGTGGTAAACGAGTTACCTTTTTGCGGCCACTGGTTCCGGTAATTGATTACCATTCGGGGGAGTTCCGTGGTTCCTGCAAAAGCCGGATTTAAGTGAAGCGGATTGGCAAAAAACTGTGAATAACCGGGATCCTGAGCAAAAACTGCACATGGCAATACAAGCAATGCAAGTAATAGTTTTTTGAAGTACATTAAGTTTTTCCCGATTAAAATGAGTCGTGAAAATACAAAATCAAATTAATATGAGATCGATTTTAAAATATTTTATGTGAAAGAGTTAGTGTTGTTGTGATTTATCTTTTTGGAGGGGCCCACGGATTGTATTTTGAATGACTAAAAGGCGGAACAATAATATTAAACGAAAGCTCGCACATAAAAGCATTATAATCGGAAGCGCCCGGTATACCCATTCCTGCATTCAGGTTAAAGCGCATAAAATTATGTCGGTATCCAATTGTTCCTCCAAGGGTAGTAATTTGGTTCGTAAAGTCGTTTTGAATGAAAGCCCCCCATGTTTTATCTGTATATTCCGCAAGTAAGCGCAGTCGGGCAATAGTGGCTTCTTCATTGTAAAAAACAACCAGTTCCGGTGACATTTCAAAAGGCTTGGAGTAAAGGTCGCGCACTCTGTTGTCCATCTTTTTCGAAACATATAGCGTATAACCCAACGATGTGGTAGGTTCGATCAAACTATAGGCAACATTTCTGGTGTGCAGAACCGTTGATGTTACCCCAATCTGTAAGGAGTTGTTCGTCCATAAAAAGCCAAACTTGGGTTTGAATATGTAATAGCGAAAAAATGATTCTCCCTGCTGAATAAGTGCATCATTATCGTGGGGGATTACATTGTTAAGAAATGCAACTGCCCAGTGTTTGGTTGCAGCAAGTACATCCGTTCCGGCAGTGAAAAGTATTTTACTGTCGCTAATTTTTATTGGAAACCCCGAATAGTAAAAGCCAAGCGATGTGGTGGTAATGTTTTGTTTACTCAGCATCCCCTGACTGAAATTCAGGGCCACACCTCCCTTTAACTTGTTGGAATAGGCATCCCACGCTGCATAAAAGAGATTATACGTTTCTTCGCTGTTTAGATACGAATACTGATTTCCGGTGCGATACGAACTGTTTTTGTTTAATCCGGCCAGCCCAGGATTTATTTCAATCCGGTTGTCAAAAGGAAGAAGGTAGGTTTCGTTTTGCGCACGACTTGTCCATCCTGAAAATAACAGAATACAACAAACTAATATTTTGGGTGAAATGCGCAAGGTTGTTTAGTGTCAGGTGGATAATTTTAATAACTCTTCCAACATGTAGGCCCGCTTTTCATCAGAGACTTTTAAGGCCCGGGCAATTTTTAATTTTATTGGTTTCATTACTTCTGCCGAAGGAAAATGCTCGAAATTATCGATAACCGTGAAAGCTTCAAAAGCAGTTTCCCAGTTTTCGTTGATCACTAAGTCGACAAAAACTTCAATGTCATTCGAGAAATCAAGACCGTTTTGCCAGCAAACCGTAGCAATATTTTTACGAATTGGCTTAAAATGCTCTTCTTGCAGGGCACTTATAAACACAGGAATCGTTTCTTTATCCTTAACGGTTCCCAATAATTTCTGTATCTGCTTTTCTACTTCCGCTTCGCAGCCGGCTACCATTAATTCAAACAAGATGGGCAGATAATCTTTATTGCCACTTTCTTTAAGTTTGTTAAGTGCAGCCAGTACCTGGTCCTTATCAGCCGAAAAAAGCTGGGTTTTTATTGTCTGGTTAATTTTTGTCATATTCATTGTTCATCTTTCCGAGCAAGCAAATTTAATGTTTAAAATACGCCAAAACAAAGGTGTAGTGTAAATGTTTTCGCATATTCGTTACCTTTGTGCTCCTCATGAAGAAAGTTGACGAATTACGGGAGGCCCATGTAGGGCGTCTTATGCTCAAATATTTCATTCCCGCATTTATTGGAGTTTTCGTAAATGCGTTGTACAATATTGTCGACAGAATCTTTATTGGACAGGGAGTTGGAGCCGAAGCATTGTCGGGTATTTCGGTAATTTTTCCGGTAATGCTTATTATGATGGGCTTTGGTATGCTCATTGGCATTGGTGCCAGCGTTTATGTTTCCATAAATCTTGGGAAAAAGGATATGGAAAGAGCCGAACAAACGCTGGGAACCAGTTTTCTTCTGATGATAGCGGCTTCGGTGTTGATTATGATTGTTACCTATTCGCTGAAAGTACCTATTCTTCGTTCGTTTGGTTCTACCGATGAAACTTTTCAATATGCCAACGATTACCTCGATATTGTTCTTGGCGGTGTGGCTTTTATGGTTATCGGATTTTCGTTAAACAACGTTATTCGCTCCGAAGGAAACGCGCGTGTTGCCATGGTTTCCATGCTGATAAGTTCGGCAACCAATATTATTCTCGATCCCATTTTTATTTTTGGCCTCGACATGGGCGTGAAAGGGGCAGCTTACGCTACCGTAATTTCGATGTTTGTTTTAATGTTGTGGGTGCTGTATCATTTTATTAAAAGTAAACGGGCAGTTATAAGGCTTCGTGTAAAGAATTTGAAAATTGACTGGGGAATTACGCTGGAGATTCTGGCAATTGGTATGGCACCTTTTTCGATGCAAATTGCCGGTAGTTTTGTGCAAGGATTGCTCAATAAAAAGCTGATTGATTTTGGTGGCGACCTGGCTGTTGGTGCCATGGGAATTATCAACTCGGTTCTAACGCTGGTAATTATGGCTATTGTTGCACTGAATATGGCCTCGCAGCCTATTATAGGGTTTAATTACGGTGCCAAATCGGTTCAGCGTATAAAAGATACTTTGAAGATTACCCTTGTTTCTGCCACAATTATTGCCATTGTTTCCTTTGCCTTAATTGAGGCTTTTCCAGGTTTTATTATCCTGGTTTTTAATAACGATAGCGAAGTGTTGTACAATATTGCAACCCGTGGATTACGCCTGGTTATTCTGGCACTGCCCATTGTTGGATTTCAGGTGGTGGCTTCCAACTTTTTTCAGGCAATTGGTAAAGCGGGCCTTTCCATGTTTGCCACTGTTTTTCGCCAGGTAATCATGTTAATTCCGCTCATCTTTATTCTCCCGGGTTTTTTTGATATTGATGGAATCTGGATTAGTTATCCACTTGCTGATACCATGTCGGCAATGGTGGTGGGATTTCTGCTTTACCGCGAGTGGAAACGTTTACCGTTAATAATAGAAAACAGCGATGAAGAAAAGCATTAAACAGATCCTGTTATTAAGCGTTTTGGTGTTTACTTTTTACTGCCTTTTTGTTCATCCTGAACTATTGGGGATCAGCCTTTCAAAAAAGCTGAATTTTCCGTTGGGGAGTTTAATTTCATGGAGTGGTATTGTTGCCTATACACTTCTTCTGCATCTGTTTATAAAACGTCCGTTAAAATCTACATTATCAAAAGTAGGTAAGCAGCTAAGATTTCTTCATTTAGGTCTTGCATTATGTTGGTTGCCCGTGTCTTATTTCATTTCAGGAAACCTTGCTTTTGCATTTCAAAACAAACCCATTGCCTTCAAACTGTGGATTGGCTATACATTGGTTATTCTTCTCTTTCCTTTGTTTTTAATACTGCTAAATCGCTTTGGCAAGTCTGAGAAGTAAATTGAGGTAGAGAGCCACCTCAACAGATGGCTCTTTTATACTAATTTTTCTTTTAAAGCTTCTCCGGTATACGAATTTTTCTTCTTGATCAGATCTTCAGGAGTACCCTCAAAAACAAGATTTCCTCCTTTATCTCCACCTTCCGGACCAAGATCGATAATCCAGTCGGCCGATTTAATTACATCCATATTGTGCTCGATGATCAGTATGGAGTGACCACGCGAAATTAGTGCATTGAACGAATCAAGCAGCTTTCGGATATCGTGGAAATGTAAACCTGTTGTTGGTTCATCGAAAATAAAGAGGGTAGGTGAATCTTTTTCCTTTGCCAGGAACGACGCCAGTTTTACACGCTGGCTTTCACCACCTGAGAGTGTACTCGAAGCCTGTCCCAGTTTTATGTAGCCCAAACCAACATCCTGCAGGGGCTGCAGTCGTTTGGTAATTTTCTTTTCTGTTGAACTTTTACCTTGTTTAAAGAGTTCGATAGCTGCATTTACGGTCAGATTCAGAATGTCATCAACATTCATATCCTTGTATTTTACATCCAGAATATCTTCCTTAAAACGTTTTCCGCCACAGCTTTCGCACAGCAGGTAAACATCGGCCAAAAACTGCATCTCTACTTTAATCGTTCCTTCACCCTGGCATTCGTCGCAACGTCCACCATCAACATTAAACGAAAAGTGAGATGGTTTTAATCCCTGTATTTTTGATGCCTGCTGTTCCGACAGTAATTTCCGTATTTCGTCGTAAGCTTTCAGGTAAGTCACCGGGTTCGATCGCGATGATTTTCCGATAGGATTTTGATCGATGAACTCAATGGCATCGATCATTTTGTAATCTCCTAAAATCGCATCATGATGACCTGTTTTTTCACCGTATCCACCCAGGATTTTAGTCAGGGCAGGAGTGAGGATCTTCGAAATAAGCGATGACTTTCCCGATCCGCTGACCCCGGTAATTACCGTTAAGGTATTCAGCGGAAATTTAACGGTAACATTTTTCAGGTTGTTCTCGCGTGCACCAACAACTTGAATCGAGTTGGTCCATTTCCGGCGTCGTGTTGGAACCGGAATATCTTCAATGCCGGTGAGGTATTTTGTGGTCAGACTTTGCGGATTTTTAACCAGGTCGTCGTGTGTTCCCTGAAAAACAACTTCTCCACCATGTTGTCCGGCCATCGGACCAATATCGATTACCTCGTCGGCAGCTCGAATAATTTCTTCGTCGTGCTCAACTACCAATACTGTATTTCCAATTTTTTGCAGACGTCGTAATACTTTTATCAGTTTTTCGGTGTCGCGCGAATGCAGCCCGATACTCGGTTCATCCAAAATATACAGCGATCCCACCAAACTGCTTCCAAGCGAGGTGGCAAGATTAATTCGCTGCGATTCACCGCCCGATAAAGTTGACGATAAGCGGTTTAGTGTAAGATAACCCAAGCCAACATCATCCAGAAATTCCAGGCGGTTGTTAATTTCGATAAGAATACGTTTCGCAACTGTTTTATCATGATCGCTCAGTTTCATATTCAGGAAGAACTCCTTCAGTTCAGAAACGGGCATTAAAACCAGTTCCTGGAGCGATTTACCGGCAACTTTTACATAGCCGGCTTCTCTTTTCAAACGGCTTCCTTTGCACTCGGGGCAAACCGTTTTTCCGCGGTAACGCGATAACATTACGCGATATTGTATTTTGTAGCTGCCCTCTTCAAGATGTTTGAAAAACTGGTTTAAGCCATCGAAATATTGGTTTCCGGTCCAAATCAGGAATTTTTGCTCCTCACTCAGCTCATAAAATGGCTTGTGTATGGGGAAATTGAATTTCTCGGCTGAATAGATCAACTCATTTTTCCATTGGCTCATTTTTTCACCTTTCCAGCAGGCAATGGCATCCTGGTAAATTGATAGCGACTTATTCGGAATTACGAGGTCCTCGTCAATCCCAATTACTTTTCCGTAGCCTTCGCAGGTAGGGCAGGCGCCAACCGGATTATTGAAGCTGAACATGTGAACCGTTGGCTCTTCAAATTCAATTCCATCGGCTTCAAAACGGTTCGAGAAGGTTTTTGATTCCGTACCGTCCTTTTTATAAATTTTTACCAAACATTCGCCGTGTCCTTCGAAAAAGGCTGTTTGAACCGAGTCGGCCAGGCGGCTTTGGGTATCTTCATCATGTTTAACGGCAGCACGGTCGATAACCAGATTGCAGCTTCCGGTGCAAAATTCATCACTTTCTGCTTTTACCAGCTCGTCGATGCGTTTTATCTCGTCGTTGGTTTCAATGCGCGAAAAACCTTGTTGCATAAGCAGTTCCACTTCCTGCAGCATGGTTCGTCCGTTTTTAGCTGTTAAAGGCGCAACAATAATCAGGCGCGTTCCTTCCTCAAAACTGTTAATGTAGTCCACTACATCGGTAACGCTGTTGCGCGATACTTCCTGCCCCGACACCGGCGAAATGGTTTTTCCGATGCGTGCGTAAAGCAGTTTCAGGTAATCGTAAATTTCGGTTGATGTACCCACTGTTGAGCGCGGATTTCGCGTGTTTACCTTTTGTTCGATGGCAATGGCAGGCGGAATTCCGTTTATAAAGTCAACTTCGGGTTTATTTATTCGGCCCAAAAACTGACGGGCATACGACGACAGGCTTTCTACATAACGGCGTTGACCTTCGGCAAAAAGTGTATCGAAAGCCAGCGAAGACTTACCGGAACCGGAAACTCCGGTAACCACAATAAACTTGTTTCGGGGTATCTTTAAGCTTATATTTTTTAGATTGTGAACCCTCGCGTTCTGAATCTCAATGTATTTAGCGTTTTTGCTATTTGACATATTATTTTTATAAAATTCGATAAAATGTTAGAAAAACTTGCTATTGTCGGTAAAATGTTTCATTTTTGAATCATACAAAATTAGAATAATAGTTTTACTACACTAAAAATTGAACGCCTATAGATAAACTTTACTTTTTGTTTACACATAAATAGAAGGTAATGTTCAGACTCGACAAACTGAACGATAATGAACTCGTTCAACGATTTATTCAAGGCGATCAGGAATCACTTGAGATTTTAATAGTTAGACATAAAAGCAGAGTATACTCGTATATTTTGTTGATTGTCAAGAACCAGGATCTTGCAGAAGATATCTTTCAGGATACGTTTATCAAAGTCATACGCTCGTTAAAACGAGGTAAGTATGTTGAGAATGGTAAATTTGTTTCCTGGGTACTTCGGATTGCGCATAATCTGATTATCGACCACTTCAGGAAGGAAAAACTGCAGGGGACGATTTCAAACGACAGCTCCGATGTTGACATCTTCAATTCACAAAAATTTTCGGAACAGACCATTGAAGACCAAATGGTTTATTCGCAAATTTTGAAAGAAGTAAAGCATCTTGTAAAAGAGTTGCCCGAAGATCAGCAGCAGGTAATTTATATGCGGCATTACATGGGCCTCAGTTTTAAGGAAATAGCCGAGCAAACCGAGGTAAGCATTAACACTGCTTTGGGCCGTATGCGTTATGCATTAATTAACCTGCGAAAACTGGTGGATGAAAAGAAATTAAACCTCACTGCTTTTTAACTATTGTTAACACAATATTAGGTAGCTAAGGGCGTTTTAAGAGTAAATAATTGAAATGCCTATGATGAATTATTCTACCTTATTTTATTGTGTAAACAACATTCAACGTGAAGTTGAAAAACAATCAGCAGAGATGGATTATGAACCATCAGAACGGTCGGTACAGAATATTCTTGATTTCGCACGTTGCTACGAAACAGTAGAAACAGAGGAAACAGGATATGTAGAAATGATTTTAAATTAGAACACGAAAAAGTATTCGGTTGTAAAAAAAATCCTTCGGCTAATTAGCCGAAGGATTTTTTTTGCCTGCTGAAAATCGCAGCAATATATAGCCTAATAATCCTGCCACAAACGACCCGAGTAAAATTCCAATTTTAGCCGAATCAATAAGAACCTCATCCGTAAACGCCAGGTTATTAATAAATAATGACATTGTAAAGCCTAATCCACCAAGAAAAGATACGCCGGCCAAACTCATGAAATTTACATTTTTTGGTAGTTCTGAGAGTTTGAATTTTATTGCCAGGAACGAAACCAGGAATATTCCCACAAATTTTCCAATTATCAGGCTAAGCCCAATGTTACTTGCCAAAACTGTGTTGGTATCGCCCGAAAAACTAAAAACTACTCCGGCATTTGCAAAAGCAAATAATGGTAGAATTATAAAAGCTACCCACCCGTGCAAACTGTGCTCAAGGTATTGAAGTGGAGAAGCTGTTTTTTCTATAAGCTCTTCCATCTCGTCAACTGCATCTAATTGTTTGTGGCTAAGTATTGTTTTGTCTCTGCCTTCCTTTTTGCATTCATCAAGAAATCCGTCAAGTATTTCCTTGCCTTTATCGTAAAAGGTAGTGGTTTTAATGTGTCGCTGAATTGGAATGGTAAGTGCCAGTAATACTCCGGCAATTGTTGCGTGAATACCCGATTTCAGGAACAGAACCCAAACAACAACACCGGCAATAAAGAAGAAATATTTAGAATACAGTTTAAAGCGCGAGAGAATAGCAAGAAGGGCAACGATAGCTAATCCAATAATGATGTTGGCCCAAATTAATTTCGAGCTGTAAAAGAATGCAATTACTAATACAGCGCCCAGGTCATCAATAATGGCAAAAGCCATTAAGAAAATTTTTAAACCAACCGGTACGCGCTTGCCCAGCAAGGTTAAAATACCCAGAGAAAATGCAATATCAGTTGCCATGGGAATTCCCCATCCTTCCATTCCTGCCTTTCCTTGATTTAAGGTAACAAAAAGCAGAGCAGGGAAAACCATTCCGCCAATGGCTGCAACAATGGGTAATGAAGCTTTTTTTAGATCGCTTAATTCTCCTATTAAAACCTCTCGTTTTATTTCAAGTCCAATAACAAAAAAGAAAATGGCCATTAAACCATCGTTAATCCATTTTAATACTGGTTTTGAAAGTTCGAATCCGGGCAGGCTAATTGTTATATAATTTTTCCAGAAGCCCAAAAATGCTTCGCTTAAACCTGAGTTTGCAAGAATTAAAGCTGCAATGGATGCCGAAAATAAAACTATGCTACTTGAAGTCTCAAGCCTTATAAAACGGTTAATAGGATCTTTTATAAAATTCATTCTTATAATTTTTTAGTGGAACGTAAAACCCATTTGTTTGTTTAATGCCTATTCTGAAATTTTGAATATAAAATTTTCACACGGTCGCAAAATATGAAAAAGTCATGTTTCTCTCTGTTTCAGCTCGAACCGTTCACAAATTATTAACAACCTGAATAAGGTTGGGATAATGCAAACTAAGTTTTTAATTATACCATATCTGAATAATTGGTTGCAGTCGAAACAAGAATAATTTATGAAATATTCGGGGTAATTGCAATTGAATTCACGCTTTTATAACTGATGGAATCAGGGAATATAATCAGCAACATTAAACTTTTTAATAATATGATTTAAAACACAATTAGTCCTGTTGTTTTTTAGAAATAAATACAATACTTTAGTGATATCAAAATAATATCAAAATACTAAATAATTAATGTCATGGAAAAACAACATTCAGCTTTATCAGGTTACGTGTTCCTGTTTTTGGAGCTTGTATTAATGGGAGTTATCATTTTTGGTTTTATTGGGGGAATGATCGTTCCGGCAATTCTGCTAATTCCGGTATTTATTCTTGTTGCCATCGGTTTTACCGTGGTCGATCCCAATCAAAGTTGTGTAATGGTTTTGTTTGGAGCTTACAAAGGCACAATTAAAACCAATGGATTTTATTGGGTGAATCCTTTTTATGTACGTAAGAAGATTTCGCTTCGTGCACGAAATTTCGACAGCGAGCCTATTAAGGTGAACGACAAACTGGGTAACCCGATTATGATTGGGTTGGTACTGGTTTGGAAAGTGGAAGAAACTTATCGGGCAGCCTTTGGTGTAGATGAGTTTGAACATTTTGTAGTGGTACAAAGCGAGGCGGCTTTGCGTAAGCTGGCGGGTATGTATCCGTATGATAACATAGAGGATGAGAATGCAAAAGTAACGCTTCGTGATGGAACAGAAGAAGTAAATGATCAGCTTGAGAAAGAAATTATTGAACGCCTCGAAATAGCAGGGATTCATGTTATTGAGGCGCGAATTAACCACATTGCTTATGCTCAGGAAATTGCCCAGGCTATGTTGAAACGCCAGCAAGCTACTGCTATTGTTGCCGCCCGTTACAAAATTGTTGAAGGAGCTGTGAGTATGGTAGAAATGGCACTTGACGAGCTTAGCGAAAAAAGTATTGTTGAGCTGGATGAAGATAAAAAGGCAACAATGGTTAGCAATTTAATGGTTGTATTGTGTGGCGATAAAGATGCAACACCTGTGGTAAATACCGGATCACTTTATCAGTAAACACGATGAAAAAGCTTCTTTTTAAAGAAGAACAAGAGTTTGATAAAAGATGGCTGTGGCTGCTGATGCTGGTTGCTGTGTCGGCCGCTGCCATTCCATTCATTCGGGGCCTCTATTTTCTGACGGCTGAAAATCCGCCCGGCGATACTCCGATGACTACAGGAGGATTGGTTGTGACTGGTGTAACAGTTGTGATAATGGTGGTGATTTTTATTCTGCTGTTTCGTGCAAAACTTAAAACGAAAGTTACTGCCGATAAACTTTCCGTTTGTTTTCCCCCACTGGTGCGAAAATGGAAAGATATCGATCCGTCGGAGATTGAGAAGTATGAGTTACGGCAATACCATCCCAAAAGAGAATATGGTGGCCGCGGCATTAAACGCCGATTGCGAAAGGGGAGTGCCTGGACCGTTGCGGGACGAATCGGATTGCAACTGTATATGAAGAATGGAAAACGATTCCTGATTGGAACACAAAAGCAACAAGCCCTGGAACATGCTATGCAAAAATTGATGGAAAAGGAGGATTAGAATGGCGAAGAAAAAATCGTTTGTATTGCGCGTTAGCCCGGAAATGATGGAGGCTGTTGAAAAATGGGCTGCTGATGATTTCAGAAGTATAAACGGGCAAATTGAATGGATAATACATAAGGCTTTAAAAGATGCACGACGACTAAAAAAAGGTTCAGACGATGGGACGGTATGATCATTTGAAAGCAAAAAAAGAAATAAAGAAGAGTAAACTTAAAATGGTACGGGAAATAATAACCGTAATCGTTATTGCATTGGTTATTAGTGGATTCATTCTTCAGGTAGTAACACAGTTAAAGAAATAGCACTTAGAAAAAAGGTTTAAAACAACGAAAATGGGTAAATATGATTATCTGAAAAAAGGCGATAAAAAAAAGCGTAGGAGCAAATTAACCTCAACTCAAATAAGATTTATAATGGTACTCGCAATCGCAATTATACTTTTTTCGATTCAGTTAGTAATTTATTTGAAAAGCAAATACTGATTAGCTGAAAACAATACAAAAACAGAAAACCATGAAAAAACATTTCAGTTGTCCCAAATGCAGTAGTTGGGAGTACGAAGAAGATACAATCAGAACCACCGGCGGCGGTTTTACACGATTTTTTGATATTCAAAACCGAAAGTTTATCGCTATTTCGTGCAAACGATGTGGTTACACCGAATTGTATAAAGCTGGAAGAGGAAGTACTGCCGGTAGTATTCTCGATTTCCTTACATCATCGTAAATAACAGTTCTGTTGATTTGAATAAAAACGCTCTTGTTTTATCAGGGCTAAAAAGGTAATTCCATTTAATGGTTACCGTTTTTATGCTTGTAAGAATAAGTTGAGCCAGCTTAGCTTTGGGATTTGTTCGATGACTCCCGTTCCACAAGCTGCGTTTTTACGATTAGTGTTTCTGCCTGAAATCCGGTAGTTAACCTTTTGAAAAAAAGTTGAGCAATCTGTTGCCCCATCTCAAAAGTAGGATGCGTTACCGAAGTTAATGCCGGGGTTACCACAACCGAGTGGAACTCATCGGTAAAACCAACTACACCAATATCGTCCGGTATTTTTAATCCTGCTTCCTTAATGGCTTTCATTAAACCAAAAGCAACGGTGTCGTTTATACCATAAGCGGCATCAGGGGGATTGGGTAACTGAAGAAGCCTGTTCATTGCAGTTTTTGCTGATTCAAAAGTCAAATCACAATTTTCCACGAGGTTTTCATCCGGTGTTAAACCACAGGCCTTTATTCCTGCCCAATAGCCGTTCATTCTTTCTTTGGAGATACTGAGGTTCTCCGGTCCTGAAACATAGGCGATTCTCCGGTAACCTTTTGCATAGAAATGCTCTACAATCTTCTGCGATGCATCAGCATTATCAGCTATTACTGCCGGAATTTTGTTGCCGAGGCAAACCCGGTCGAACATTACCAGCGGAATATCTCTGCTAACCAGCTTTTCAAAATGATCGGTGGTATTGGTTTCCCGGCTCATGCAAACTATCAATCCTTCAACTCTGGCTTTCAACAGGTTGTCAATCGATTCCTTTTCTTTTATAATGTTTTCATTCGAACTGGCAATAACAGCAAAGTACCCATTCTCCTTTGCGACACTTTCAATTCCTGAAATGATTGAAGCGTAAAAATGAGTAACCAAATCAGGAACAACAATGCCGATCATTCGTGTTTCCTGTTTTAATAAACCCATTGCCAGTGGGTTAGGGGTGTAGTTTCTTTCTATCGCCAGTTTCTTGACTTTTTCTTTCATCTCCCTGCTAATGTCAGGATGATCTTTTAAAGCTCTGGAAACAGTTGAAATTGAAATATTCAGTTCCCTTGCAAGATCCTTTAACGATATATGTCGGCTTCCCATTATTGCTTAGTAAAATGATAAAAACTCTCTCTTTTTGTCAAAATTAAAAACTTCGTTGTTATGTTTTAGAACATTTTATCATTAATGCAAAGCTTTGCGGAAAGCTTTGCATTAAAATGCAGGTATATTGTGTTTTTACTATACGATAAATTATTCGAAATTTACACTAAATCAAACGACTTATGAAGTATAAAAGATATTGCAAAACAATGATGCTGAAGGATGATCCGCAGCTAATTGAAGAATACAAAAAGGTGCACGCCAAAGGAAACACCTGGCCCGAAATTTCTGAGGGTATGAAAGAGGTGGGAATCATAGATATGGAGATATACCTGTTCAATAACCGCTTATTTATGATTATGGATACCACTCCTGATTTTGACCACGACAGAGCTATGACAGAGTTGGCCGGAAAACCCCGGCAGGCCGAGTGGGAAGCTTTTGTATCACGTTTTCAGGTAAGTAGTGAAAAAGCAACGGCTAATGATAAGTGGCAATTGATGGAGCGGATTTATGAATTGGACCAAAAGAATGAATATGAGGCCATTGACGGGCAGGTTAAAGAAATTGATTAAATGAGTACAACGCGATTATTAGGAAAAACGGGAATAACATGCCCTCAAATTATTTACGGAACCAGTTACCTGGGAAATCTTTACCGTGAACTCTCGGAAGATGAAAAGCTAAACCTTATGCAAGAATGGTTTAATGTGGCAGATGGTAAGGTAATGATCGACAGTGCCGGGAAATATGGTGCCGGGCTTGCGTTGGAAGTTATTGGACAAGGACTGGAAAAACTCGGTGTTGATCCCTCGCAAATTACAATCAGCAATAAACTGGGTTGGTATCGTGTGCAACTAACAAGTGCTGAGCCAACATTCGAGCCGGGAGCCTGGGCAAACCTAAAATATGATGCTGTTCAAAAGATCAGTTACAACGGAATTTTGGAATGCTGGCAACAGGGATGTGAGTTGTTGGGCGGAAAATTCAAGCCAGAGATAGTTTCAGTTCACGACCCCGATGAATATTTAATGGCTGCAACCGACTCCGAAGACCGGCAAAAACGCAAGGACGATATTTTGGGTGCTTACAAAGCTTTATTCGAACTCAAGGAGAAAGGCGAAGTAAGAGCGGTTGGAATTGGCTCAAAAGATTGGCTGGTAATAAAGGAGTTGTATGAAGAGGTGAAATTCGACTGGGTAATGTTTGCCAATAAATTTACCATTTATCATCATCCAAAAGCAATTGTCGATTTTATGATTCAACTGGAAAAGGATGGGGTGGGTATTATAAACTCGGCAATATTTAATGCAGGTTTTTTAACCGGTGGCGACTATTTTGATTACCGCCTTGTTGACCCGAAAGATTCTGCAGACGAGCATCTGTTTGCATGGCGCGAAAAGTTTTTTACCATTTGCCTGAAGCATAATATTGCTCCCGGTGATGCCTGTTTAAAGTTTGCGCTCTCGGCACCTCAGATAGCTGCCGTTGCGTTAAATCCGAGTAAACCGCACCGCATGGCACACAACAAAACGCTTCTGAATCATGAATTTCCTGAAGCATTTTGGGCTGAGCTTAAAAGTGAACAAATTATAGAAGCAGAATATCCTTATTTATAAAACCGAAGGTTATGATTATCGATACACATCATCATTTGTGGAATTACAATCCGGTTGAATTTGATTGGATTGATGATGAAATGGCGACCATCAGAAGGTCTTTTTTACCTGCCGATTTGCAAGCTACGCTGGCTAACACCGAAGTTGAAGGCGTAGTAACCGTGCAGGCACGTCAATCGCTTGAAGAAACGGACTGGCTTTTAAAGCTGGCTTCCGAAAACGACTTTATGAAAGGGGTTGTTGGCTGGGTACCGTTGGCTGGTGAAAATATTCAACAAATTTTAGAAGGATATCAAAGTAACCCGTGGCTAAAAGGTGTCCGGCACGTTGTTCAGGGAGAGCCTGATCCTGAATTCATTTTAGGGAAGGATTTTAATAAGGGAATCTCGTTGTTAAAAAACTATAACCTGGTTTACGATATTCTGATTTTTGAACACCAACTACCCAATACCATACGTTTTGTTGATCAGCACCCTGAACAGCAGTTTGTGGTCGATCATATTGCCAAACCAAAAATCAAAATAAATGAACTGGCTCCCTGGGCAAAAAATATACAAGAGCTGGCGAAGCGCGAAAATGTTTCGTGTAAAATAAGCGGAATGGTTACTGAGGCCGACTACAAATTATGGACAGACGAACAACTCAAACCTTATTTTGATGTGGTGCTTGATGCTTTTGGTCCTTCGGGTTTGCTATTTGGTTCCGACTGGCCGGTGTGTTTGGTGGCAACAGACTATTCCAACTGGCTGGATTTAGTAAAAAAAACGATTTCGAAGTTTACAAAAGAGGAACAGGAAATGATCCTCTGTAAAAATGCAAAAAGGATTTACAATATTTAATTTCAGTAAAACAGATGAAAGCAATAGAAATAACAACTCCCGGAGAGGTAAAGATTGTAGAACGGGAAATGCCGCAGATAGGCAAAGGAGATGTTCTTCTTAAAATTAAATACGTTGGGTTTTGCGGCTCCGATTTGAGTACATATCTCGGGAAAAATCCAATGGTACAGTATCCGCGTATTCCGGGGCACGAAATATCGGCAGTCATTGAAAAAACCGGAGATGAAGTGCCTGAAGGATTTCAGAAAGGACAAAATGTAACGGTTGTTCCTTACACTAATTGCGGACAATGCACCTCGTGTAAACAAAAACGTTTTAATGCCTGCCGTTACAACGAAACACTGGGAGTTCAACGCGATGGTGCAATGGCTGAATATATTGCTGTTCCGTGGCAAAAAGTGCTAAAAGATGAGGCCTTGTCGGATGTTCAGCTGGCTTTGGTAGAGCCGCTAACCGTTGGATTTCATGCCATCGATAATGGAAAAGTAACCGACATTGATACTGTGGTTGTATTTGGTTGCGGGATGATTGGAAGTGGAGCAATTGTACGTGCAAAATTGCGCGGTGCAACCGTAATTGCTGTAGATATTGACGATGTGAAACTAAAAATAGCACAACAATTGGGTGCCGATTTCATCATTAATTCGAAAGAGAAGGATTTACACCAGGAGCTGCTGGAAATTACAAATGAGGATGGACCAAATGTAGTTATTGAAGCCGCCGGAAACCCGGTTACATACCGGGCCGCAATTGAAGAAGTTGCTTTTGCAGGCCGGGTAGTTTGTATTGGTTATGCGGGAACCGAGGTAGCGTTTTCAACCAAACTTTGGGTGCAGAAAGAACTGGAAATAATGGGGTCGCGTAATGCAAATCCATCCGATTTTGAAGCGGTTATAAAGTACTTGAAAAGCAGTCCGGTTGACGAAAGCATTTTGATTTCGAAAACAGTAAGCCCTGAAGAAGCGCCGGTAGCTATGAAAGAATGGTCGGAAGCACCCGGAAAAATAATGAAGATATTGGTTCAGTTCTAAATGGATGCTATAATGTAGTCAGCATAGATTGAAACTCAAAATGTATTATTGATTATATAGCGCCACAGGATAATGCCAATCGTTCGGATGTGCGCTGGTTTGCCCTTTCAAATTTGGAGAAAGGAAGCTTAAAAGTCACAGGTTTGCAAGCGCTTAGTTTCCGGGCTTGGCCTTATACCGAAGAGGATTTTGAAAAGGCACAACATCCCTATGAATTGCCTTAACGCGATTTTATCAATCTGAATATCGACCTGAATATTCATGGAGTAGGGGGTAACAATTCGTGGGGAGCCCGAACCCTGGATAAATACACCATTGATGGAAATCAAGCGTATAAATACGGCTTTATTCTGGAATATGATGCTAAATAAACAACTGCCTGGAATGTGACAATTAAAATCTTTCTAAGTTTATTAGAGAGATTTTGATTGTCAACATGAAGGAAAAAATCGGGAAAAGTACTGGGGCTGAAGTTTTTTGAATCCATATAACATATTCCAGATCGCTTTCGAAGTTTTTGAATTTCTTGCTTTGTTTATCTTGCTATTTAGGCAATTAATTAAAGTTTGTAAAAGCTATTACGCTGCAATAAAAGGCGATATATTAACAAGTTTTTTTTCCATCAATATCCTTGAAGTCGACCTCGTATTTCTTTTCGTTATTAAGCTCAATTGTTGCTCCAAGTGGCGACATCGTTGCCGTTATTTCATTGATTTGGAAGTTTTTAATTGGCGATAGTTCTTCTGTTGTCCATTCGGTATCATCAGTTTTATGAAGAAGTGCGGTTATCATCAGCTCCATTGGAGGGTTTTTCTGCATACGTTTTTTATAAGCAAAAATTACAGAACTTTCATCGGCTTCGGCATTTCGGTTATTATGCGTCATGCAGTCCAGTTTGTCCCAGCCATAGTAACTGATAAGAGCCACCTGCCGACCCTCTATTTTTGCTGTAATAATTTGGTTGCCATTCAATTCAAATGATTTTATCTCCGCTTTTTTACCGGCAAGGTGAGGAAGTCCAAAATGGCCCAAAGTTAGTTCGTATTCGAAAGCCAAACGTGATCTGTCAACCCGGATAACTCCACCTGGTATGGTTATATCGGCCAGGTCGATTATATACCCAACGCCATTGTTAGGAGGACGACGCATAATAGCCTGACGGTATAGAATATCGTTTTCCACACCATTAAATAGCATATTCTGCGAGGTGGTGTATCGTTGGTTCTCTTCCGAATCATTATCGACCGTTAAACCGGTCAAATAAAAGTTTACATCATCGCCTCTGAGGTCTCTGGGATCCTGGCTACGGAAACTGTATTCCATTGATGTTCCGCCCAGCGGATTTTGATCCTCCCAGGGGAAATGTGTATTGTAAGTTAGTTTTGAATAATTGGGATCATCGTAATAAACTTTTCCCGGAATAATCTCCGAAGTTCCTGTTTTTCCATGATTTACCAGCATCAGGCCGGGGTGCTTAAGAACCACTTTGTTTGAGTCTTCGCCCAATGTCTCCCACATTCCTTCGTTTTCGGTTGCTGTCCAAAATGGCGAATCTTCAGGCAACGCCAAACAAATGAACGGTAAGAACATAAGAAACGGACTGCCAGAGCAGCTGTAGTTTTGAACCATGTACTCCTTCTGACCATAAAAGCCTAAACTTGGAACATCGTTGCAAAAGAATTCTTCGCGGCTAACAAACTGTAATAACGAACCGGAACATAATCGTCTGGCCCATCCGGCATCAAGTTCGGTTTGTTCTTTTAACATAAAGGCTACAGGGAAAGCTCCAGAAACCCAGGTTCGATAACAAATGCTTCTCGACCACATATTTATATATCCGTTACGCCCAAAGAAACTGGTAATACATTTCATGAGTTTTTTAGCCGATTCTTCTATTATAGAACCAATTTCAGGGTAAAAATCATCGCCAAAAGTTCTGTTCCAAATAGTTGTATACACAATGAACAGGCTAATGGAATAGTAATTATAGGTTTGTTCGAGGTACCAACCGTCGCCTGAGTGATAAGAAGCTACCCAAAGCAAATGGCTTTTAAGCAGGTCATCATCAATAGGGTAGCCATGTTTTTTTAAGAAAGAGAGTGTTACGATATTAAAGATTCGCCAGTTGTTTTGCGTGGTTCTGTGGTGGGCCCATTTCGTAATGCATTCAAGCATATCGTTTTTTTCCGATTCGCTGTAAAGCGACCAAACCGTATCGGGTAAAAGCAAAAGGGTTTTAAATAAACCGCCAAATTCGCAGGTAAACTGATAATTTGAATCGGGTAAATCCTCGGGAAGTGGCAGAGAGTTTGAATTTCCGGGAGTAAAAGTACGGTAAAAATGCAGCTTATAATAATCGCGCAGTTTTATGTTATTGATTTTAACTTCAGGATCCACATGGATTAATGGCCCTGCTAATGTGAAAGTTCTTTCCAGTGCTTCAAATTCGGCCGAACGATACCGCCAGTCCGGCGCATTGGGTTGGGGATATGTCTTACCGGGGATTATTGGAAAAGTTAGCGGTGTTTCTATCGAATCAACATATTTGAAAGCACGGGTTAGCATATATTTGGCTAACTCGATGTAATGCTCTCTGGTCATTCCTGTATGTGGACTTTGTGTGAAATTTGGATTTTCTACTTTAAAGGCGTTAGTCATCGAGAGTGATTTTAACTTTTATGAGTTTTAATTTTTTTATCCTCTTGATTAGATATTCATTTTCTTGAATACAAATTAGAGTTTTGCATATGCGGCGATAATAGCTCAACAGAGCATATTGTAAATGGTTTTGATTAACCTAATTACAATAAGTTAATTCTTTCACTAATTAATTTAAGTAAGGAAAATAGTTCCTTTTATGATAGCTATTAAACAAGTAATAAATGAACTCTTCTTCTTTTTGATGTAAACAGACCGTTTTTGTTTTTTCAAAATGGTACTACAAATCAATTGGTGAGTCGTCACATTTCAAATCGCCCAGAACATACTGTGCTCCGTCCAAGTAGAATTTAAGTAAACGTTCATCCTCGAAGCTTTGTGCATTATGCGATGGTGATACATAAAACACACGGCCTTTCCCATGTTTTTTTATCCACGAAACAAAGCGGATGTTATCTTCTATAGGTTTTCTTTTTCCTTCAAGTTTGTCGGTATCCATATACAGAAGAGGTTTGAAGTTCTTCTGATCGTATGCTTTATTGAATAAGTACGGCTCATCAACATGTACAAATGGTTTTCCTTCAAAGGCTTTTGCCAGCGGATGATTTGGGTCGCACAATTCTAAACTGATTTCTTGTTGTCGGGGGTGGTAATCAAAGCTACCTCCAACCATCTCGCTAAAGGGCATTGAGTTGTTTTGCATAACAATGGCACCATGGGTTACCATTAAACCACCACCTTTTTTTACAAAGTTGATCAGGTTGGCTTCCAATTCTGCTGCCTTTGCTTTCTTTTCTTCATCGTCCATACTTGTGTCTATATCCAGACAATCCAGGATAAGATCGCGTCGCGGACCAATTGAACAGGCGCTGTTTAAAACAACCGCATCGTAGTTTTGCAGGTTATTTTTCTCAAAACAAAACACATCTTTGGTTATTCTTACTTCGTAAGCACCGGTTTTTTGTCCCAGAACTTTAATAACCTGGCTGGTATGTGGAATAACCCAGTGGTCGAAACCGGTAAACCGGTCGAATATTAATATCTTCCTTGTTTTTTGAGGTTGTACTTCGGCTTTAGCCGGAGCAATTTTCTCGATTTTCTGCACCCATTCGGGAGTACATTTAAACTGTTCGATTTGTGCTTTTACTGAAATAACGGAAATCAGTAACACAACTGTTAATAATATTCTGGTCATTTTGTTTCTGAAATTTATGGTCTACGCCTACATTAAAATTATATGTTTTCCCCCGGTATTAATACCGGGGGAAGTTATTTCGGTCAATAGAGAACTTTTCCCTTTTATAGTTTCTGCTATTTATCGTTTGATATAATCGGTTCCGTACGGATAACGTTGTGGACGACTTAACATTGAATTAGCCAGATCGTTGTTTTTAAAACGTTCTACAGCAGGATCCCATTCAAGTACTCCCGGAATTTGCATCGCGATATCGCTTATCAAACAGATGGTACAAGTGCGGTGACTAATTTCTGCAGGAGAAATTGGAGCTTTACGCGATTGGATACAGTCTAACCAGTTTCCGTGTTGTTCATGACTAACATAAAGTTTGGTTTCGTCGTCGCCAATTACCGATTTTAAAATATCTTCGCTACTGGCATCCAGGGCTTTTGTAGAACCTGCCGGAATCGGATCAGATGGTGTTGCGCGGTAAGCACCACGGGTTACAAAAACCCATCCATCTTCGCCTTCAAAACGAATACCATTCGGATAACCACCGCTGGTAAATACCGTTGCTCCGTTTGCGTATTCCTGTTTAACCATAAAATCACCATGAACATTCCAGTCGCCCGATTTTGGGAATTGTGCAACAGCTTCAACCGAAATAGGTCCGGTATATTCGGTATCCATACCCCATGCTGCAATATCATAGTGGTGTTGGCCCCAACCGGTAATCATTCCGGCACCATAACTTCGGTTGCGTAACCATCCCGGACGGCTGTAATCGTGTTGCGGATGAACCATTTTTTCTTTGTATTCCACTTCAGGAGTTGAGCCCAACCACATATCGAAATTGAATGTTGAAGGAACCGGGCTTGTTTCGAAAACCGGGCCGCCGGGATCACCGGGAAGACCAATTTTTACGGTGTGAATTTTTCCAATTCGACCGTTACGTACCAGTTCGGCTGCACGAAGGAATTGTGAAGAGGAACGCTGCTGGGTACCTACCTGGAGAACAGTTCCCTGGCGGTTAACGATGTCGCTCAATAAACGGCCTTCTGACACGGTTAACGATGTTGGTTTCTGCAGGTAAATATCTTTACCGGCTAATGCTGCTTCAATGGCAGGTTGCGAGTGCCAGTGGTCTGGGGTACTAATTACAACCGCGTCAATATCTTTATCAGCCAGCATGTCTTTGTAATCGGCATACATTTTAACTTCAACACTGGTTCCTTTTTTCTTGTAGTAGTCTTCCACCAGTTTTTTCCCTTTTTCCATACGGATGCTGTCTAAGTCTGAAACAGCAACCATACGGGCAACATCGTGTTGCATGGTGCCCGGCATATCGTGGGTTACTGCAATACGTCCGCAGCCAATCTGACCTATATTGATTTTGTTACTGGGGGCTGATGCGCCAAAAACAGAGGAAGGTACAATTGTTGGTATTACCATCGCACCGGCTGTTGTAGTTGCCGCATTTCTTAAAAATACTCTTCGTTTCATATTTAAGTTTTATTGGTTATAGTAATGTGACTAATTTAAGTTGGTTTTTGGAATACTGGCAAAACTATTCCAGTATTTTTCTGCTGTTTCGGCATCAAGCTCACCGTCAAAAATTAGCATACGGTATTTTAAGGTATACGTTTGCTTTGGCTTCAGTTGCCAATTATCATGGCGTATCGGGACGAACTCGAAATACATATCACCGCGTCCGCCATTAGCATCAAGTGGCCAAACACGCATTGGCTCCGGATGCATTCTATTCGAAGGATGGCTCATAAAAAGTATCCCGGAACGGCCTTCATCAACATCAGACTGGCCTTCTACCAAACACCAGCGGGCATATGAACCATCTGCATCAACTCTTGTTTTTCCATCAGATGTGAGAACAGTACAATTGTCTTTGTGCCAGCTTTCTGTTGCGCGGAAACCAATTCCTCCGCCATAGCGATAAGCATCAAGCATAATTCCGTTTTTTAGCGGACTGTTTAGCGAGGTGGTGTAGTCAACCATCCAAACATCTTCGCCAATATTCCAGGCGCGTACATCCAGAATTTCATTCATGGCAATTTGGTCTTCGCCACGAGCTCCAAAATCAATATGTTGTTGTAAAGCTTTGAAACCGCTATATATTGCTCCTTCTGATTCTGACAGAAAACCGGCAAACTTAACCGTTCCCTGTCCTTCTTTCAGGTTCCAAAAATCAACAGATCTGTCATCTATGTGCGTTTTGGTCCATGGCCCCCATATGCCGTAATGGTGGTAATGATCGGGCGCCTGAATACGCGTAAGGACTTTTCCTCCGGGTGAGCTTAATGGATGGATGTAGCCTGAGCGTTTATAGAGCGGATCAATACCTTCAGGAGGGAAAGTAACGGCATGTCTGTATTTCAGTATGAGATTTTCGCCTTTTTGCAAACTGAGATCTTTGTGATCACGTTTTAATGTTATACTGGTATTTGTGTTTGCCGGCTTCTCTTCTGCTTTTAACAGAAATTCCCGAACAGTTCCTTTTTTAGTTTCTCCTTTTAGCAAAAACCAAAGACGCGCCGAATGTCCTGTTTCAATCTGGCAGGGAATAGGATTTTCTTTTCCATCAATTACTTCATACAGTACGAGTGAATTATTATCGGTGTTGTAATTTATACCGTTTAAAGAAAAAGATACCGGAGTGTTTAAACAGTCTTCCGAAAATTCGATGCTGAATTCGGTAATCGGTTGGGCAAATAATGTTTGAGACAGCAGAAGGAGTGTACTAAGTAATACCGTTTTCATCGCAGTTGGTTTTGTTAGTAAATAAAAAATTGAATAAACTATTAAGCCCGTTGTATTCAGCTTCTTACGAAATTAACTCTTCGGGCCTAACTTTTAAATAGATCGTCATAAATGCAAATTTAAGTTCTGTTTAACGAAGAAAACTTTGCATTGTGAGGGCAAATAAAGCTGCTTAAATATATTTGTGAGGTATTTATATTGCCAATTGATGGCAAAGAGTAACATCGTTTATTAGTCATAAGTTAGGTTCTAAGTTCTAGCAGTAAATCTACATTTTTTTATGATTTGGATATAGTACTACATTTGCAAGTATTTGTATTTGTTTTGCAATTTTGTATTTTTAGCGTCAATCTAACGGTCAGACTATGAAATTGATGCACGAACAAATTGATTTTCCCGGAAAATCAGTTGTTAAAGTAAAAGTTCAGGAAAAAGAAAATTTTACATATCCCTGGCATTTTCATTCGGAGTATGAAATTGTCTACGTGTTGGAAGGAATAGGGACACGCTTTGTTGCCGATAGTATTGAAGAATTTTCGTCGGGTGATTTTGTGTTAATGGCCAGTAATTTACCTCATTTCTGGAAAGCTGACACGTCTCCTTATAAAGAAGATTCTACCCAACGATTAAAGTATATTGTTATACAATTTCCGAACGAGTTTTTTCGCGAGGCCATGACCGATTATCCGGAGTTTTACAAGATTAAAGAGCTTTTAAAAAGGTCGGGCAGGGGAATAAGCTTTACAAAGCAGTTTGCCGAAAAAGCCCGTAAGAAAGTAATGAAAGTCGTTCGTTCTGATGGTTTTGACCGCTTATCATACATGCTTCAGTTGTTACAGTTTATGGCAAAGTCAAATGAGTATCGTTTATTGGCCGGGGAGTATTATCAGTTGGAGAAGCACGATTTTACCAGTAACCGATTAACTAAAGTTATGCACTACCTGAATACGAACTACCTGAAGAAAGTTGAATTAAAAGATGTAGCGTCCGTTGCCAATATGCACCCATCGGCGTTTTGTCGGTATTTTAAGGAGAGTTCAGGAAAGTCGCTCTCCGAATTTGTCAACGAAATACGAATTGGATACGCCTGTAGATTGCTTTTAGAGGGAAAAATGACAGTGTCGCAGATTTGTTTTGACAGTGGATTTAATAATTTATCGAATTTTAACCGTGCCTTTAAAAAGAATACCGGTTATACACCTACTTCATATTTTGAGAAATTTCAACGCAAATAGATTTCTATAAAAAAATCAAATTTAAAAGAGAGGCTGTATGTCTGAATATAAGGCCTTTTTAACGTGCACCTAATCGGTTATATTAAGCGGATTATACGGGTGAGCCCTTAACAGGATGTATTTAGAAATGGAAGAACAAAAAAGCCTGTAAATTATTGAATTTACAGGCTTTTGTTTGGTCGGGATACCAGGATTCGAACCTGGGACCCCCTGCTCCCAAAGCAGGTGCGCTAACCGGACTGCGCTACATCCCGAATTTATTTATGCGGAGAGAGGGGGATTCGAACCCCCGGTACAGTATTACCCGTACGCCGGTTTAGCAAACCGGTGGTTTCAGCCACTCACCCATCTCTCCAAAAAAGATGATTAAAGTTGCTAAATCTCCCTCGCCTCTCAGCGTTGGTATTTAAAACTTAATCTGTTTTTAAAAAGAACGTCGTTGCTTTGTTAAAGCGTGTGCAAAAGTAGAAATTGTTTTTACACTGGCAAAGAAAAATGAAAAAAAATGGCAAAAAAAATAGAATTCTTTTTTCGCGGTGTAAACGAATGACGATAGGGGATTGAGCCGTTTTGACTAGATTTTTTTGTGCGTCTTTTTATGTGATTAAAAACCAGAGCGTTTCATTGGGTGGTTCAGGGAAGTTGATAGGTGTCTTATAAAAAAGAAGTAGTTTGTTTAATATTTTGTTTTTATAGATTAAACAAAATAGTTTTTGGTCTGTTTATTAACTCGTAGAAACTAGAAACAGAAATTATGAGTTACAGGGAAGAAATAATATTTACCAATACCGGAGCCGGAAGGAATGGTAAAACAAACGGACATGATAAACATGAGAATATAGGTGATAATCACATTGCAACTTCAATTGATACTCCAATGCGAGATGATGCTTTTGAGCTGAGCGACGAACGAAAAATGGAAATTATTGAAGAGAAGTTTCGTGATATAATGGAAACAATGGGGCTCGATTTGAATGATGATAGTTTGAGTGGAACGCCACATCGTGTTGCCAAAATGTTTGTGAAGGAGATATTCAACGGACTAAATCCGGCCAATAAACCAAAAATTTCTGTATTCGAAAATAAATTCAAATACGGCGAAATGTTGGTGGAAAAGAACATCAATATGAATTCCACTTGCGAACATCATTTTCTACCGATTGTAGGAAAAGCACACGTGGCTTACATTTCATCGGGGGAAGTGATCGGATTAAGCAAAATTAACCGTATAGTCGACTATTTTGCACGCCGTCCGCAGGTACAGGAGCGTTTAACAGTGCAAATTGCAAACGAGCTAAAAACAATACTTAAAACCGATGATGTGGCTGTTGTGATCGATGCCAAACACATGTGTGTATCGTCGCGCGGAATTCAGGATGAAAGCAGCAGTACGGTTACTGCCGAATATTCCGGAAAATTTAAAGACAAAAACGTTCGCGAAGAGTTTCTGAAATATGTAGAACTTTAAGCCTTATCTTTTATATCGAAAGCCATCAGCACCTGACCATGGCGCTGGTATAAAACTCCGTTTTTAATTACAGGGTGCGAGAAATGCTCCTTTGTTCCCCGGGTAATTTTAAAATCGCTGATCGGATTCATTTTTCCGATTTCATCGAAACCAACTAATGACAATGTTCCGTTTTGACCATAATAGTAAAGCAGATCATCGGCCGAAATAACTGCGCCCCAACCCAACTTTAGCGAGTCGCTAAGTTCGCCACTTGTGGCATCAATGCTTCTGAAAAACTTTTTCGAGGTGGCGCTACCGTATAAATGATCGTCAATTTTTACAATACCGCCCATATAACTGTCGAAACCTTTATTGCGCCAAACTTCCTTAATGGTCGTTCCATCTTCCGAGAGTTGAAGTTTTACACCACAATTTCCGTCTCCGGCGGCGTAGTATAGGTAACCTGAGTCGTAAATGACACAATTGCTGTGTGTATCACCCATGCCTGGCTGACGTTTGTCGAGCGGTACATTATCCTGCGCATGTGTCCATAACAGTTCACCTGTCTCAGTATCAAATCCCATCATATTATAAGCAGAGAATGTAACAAAAATATGACGTGTTGGAAGTTCGATAAGCGTTCCCGGATTGTAGCCCGATCGTTCGCTATGTCCGGCATTGCTCCAAAGTATTTCTCCTGTAAAACGATTTAAACCAACCACATTATATTCTTTTCCACCGGGTGTCCAGAACACTTTGTCGCCATCAATTACAGGCGCTTCCGAGTGCCCAAAACGCGGATAGATACCTTCAAAATCTTCCACAAATCGTTTTTCCCAAACCAACTCTCCATTCGTGCGTTTCAGACAAAACAAATTTCCCATTCCCGATCCCACATAAATTAAATCGTCGACAACAGTTGGTTGCGAGCGCGATCCCGGGTAACTGCTTACCCATTCTTTACCGAGTGATACTTCCCATTTTTTCTGCCCGTTTAAATCGATGCAGAACAAAGTGGCAGTGCTGTCGATAGCTCCGGTTAAAAAAATCTCGTTATCGGTTATTGTTGGCGTGCCATATCCATCTCCAATACCTTCAATATACCAAAGTTCGGCTGGTCCGTCTTCCGGCCATTCTTTTAAAAGGTTTTGCTCGTTAAAAATCCCTTTGCGGTTTTCGCCGCGCCACTGGTAAATTTCGGTTTTGTTTGAACTACATGAAAAAACAATAAGGCAGATGAAAAGCAGGTACAAATTCTTCATAACAGTTATTTCGGTTTTTTAGAAATAAAAGTAGGAGTAAGTGCCAAATAATTACAGTTTTATGAAGAAATTTTAGGCTTTACCATCAAAATACTTTTTCTGCATTGTGACAACTGATTTGTGAAAATCTGGAAATCTTTTCCAAAGGTCTTTATCACAGTTCTTTAGTTGCTTGCACTGAATGCACGAGTCGAACTGTTTATCGATGGCGCACGCCCGAACTGTACAATTGGTAAGAACAACTCCGGCAGGCTTATCGGAATTTTTACACCCGAAACAAAATATCTTATCGGCCTCAAATGAAATTCCGTAATGTTCTTCTATTTTCCATTGTTCATAAGCTTTTTTCTTTAGATCCACATCATTTTTTTCTGATGCTTCCAGAAACTGACAATCGGCAGGGCAGGTATAGCCACAATAATTCAGTTTTTTCGGATCAGGAAGTTCATCCTGAGGAAAAGTAAAGGCTGAAAGTTTTCCTGAAAGCAAAATCGCACAGCCTGTAAAAGAACTGTTTCTGATAAACTGCCGACGGTTGGATGGATTAGTCATAACTATTGATTTTGGTTTACTAAGTTATGACAACTCATCAGAGGAACACCCTTATTCAGAAGGATATTTTTGGCTGAAATGATCTGGTATTTCAGATCGAGCAATTACTCGAAATAAGAATATACCTCGTCATAACCTTTCATTTCCATCACATCGGCACGCATTTTTGCCGCACCAGGAAATGAATTGAGGTAGATTTTATAGAAACGTTTCAGGATATTGAAATTTTTGTCGGGGCTCCAGGTTTGCTCAAAAAGCCGGGTGTGTTCCAGCAATTTGGCAATCCGGTCTTCCATCGAAATTTCTTCCTTTTCGGGATTAAAGAACCAGGGATTATGAAATATTCCACGACCGATCATTATTCCGTTTACTCCGGTTTGGTTCACACGTTCAAGTCCCTGTTGGTACGACATCACATCGCCGTTTCCATGAACCGGAATATGTGGTTTTAAGCTGTTTTTCAATTGAACGGCTTTGGCAATTTCTTCCCAGCTGGCATCGCCATCCGATTGCATACGTTGCGTGCGGCCATGTAAAATAATAGCTGCCGGATCAACCTCCAGCAGGTTGGCAATCCAGTTTTCTGTAATGTGCTCTTTTATTCCGGTGCGGGTTTTTACACTAACGGGTAGGTGAGTGCCTTCTTTTGTGGCCAGAATTATTTCTTTAGCTCGTTCCGGTTCGCCGATCAGAGCGCTGCAGGCACCAATTTTAAATACTTTTTTTACCGGGCAACCCATGTTAATGTCGATGCCGTCGAAATCGTAATTTTCAGTAATGTATTTGGCAATGTTGTTGTAAATCTCCGGGTTTCGCCCCCAGATTTGCGCCACAATTTTAATGTTGAGTTTTTTTAATAAGGCACGTTCCGAGTCATTTACGATCAACCGTTCCGAAACACGTTCTCTGCCCACCGGATGATTCATACCTTCAACAGAAGTGAACTCGGTGAAAACCATGTGTAATTTCCCCGGTGCTGTCATTCCCATTACAATTTCGCGAAAAACCGTATCGGTAACATCCTCCATGGGGGCCAGCGAAAAAGCAGGGCCATCAAACTCTTGCCAAAAATTGTTCATGCCGCAAAATTATCAAAACATATAGAAGTGCACAACGTAACTATTTCTGTTGCTCGAGTTGCATTAACGAAAGGCTTTTTCTGAACTTGCGGCTGTTGCCAAAACCAATGCGTAAATCCGATGGCCGGCCGGTGCCCTGCATTTTTTCGTCGGCACATTCGGGTGTGCAGCAACCGTGGTATTTCTCTGCACATTGTGGGCATTGGATAAACAAAATATGACAGCCGTGATTATCGCAATTGGTATGCGAATCGCAGGCTTTTCCGCACTGGTGGCATTTTGAAATGATTTCGCCATTTACACTTTCTCCCAAACGTTCGTCAAAAACAAAGTTTTTACCAATAAATTTTGAATCGAGTTTGGCCGTTTTAATCTGTCGGGCATATTCCAAAATTCCGCCGTGCAGCTGGTTCACATCAGTAAATCCCTGGTGTTTTAGGTAAGCACTGGCTTTTTCGCAACGAATTCCACCGGTACAATACAACAGCACTTTTTTATCTTTTTTGTCTTCCAGCAAGTCGGTAACAATTTCCAGTTCTTCTCGGAATGTATCCGCCTCAGGGCAAATGGCACCTTCAAAATGACCGATCTCGCTTTCGTAGTAGTTGCGCATGTCAACCACAACGGTATCTTCCTGACCAATGTATTTGTGGAACTCAACACCCGACAAGTGTTTTCCCACATTGGTAACATCGTAGGCATCATCATCCAAGCCATCGGCAACCAGTTTTGGGCGCACTTTAATGGTTAGCTTGTAAAACGATTTTCCATCGTCTTCAATGGCATATTTAATCGGAATGTCTTGCAGAATTTCATGTTTTTTCAAGGTTTCAACAAAAGCTTCCCAATGGTGTTCCGGCACGCTCATTTGTGCGTTAATTCCTTCGCGGGCCACATAAATACGGCCAAAACAGTCAAGCGGAAACCAATCACGAAACAATTCATCTCTAAATTCCTGTGGATTTTCAAGAATGTGATATCGATAAAACGAAATCGTTTTTCGCTGAAAGGTTTCTTCAGCCAGCCTTTTTTTTAGTTCTTCCTTATTTACCCGGTTGTATAAAAACATGTTACCTGTGTTTAAAATGCGCGGCAAAAATACACAAATTGAGAAAAAGAGCAAAAAAGATGGTTTATTCTTTAATGTATGCTGTTTCGGAAATACTGTTTTTCTTGTAACTTTATATAGCTTCTTCGCGTTGCGGAATCAGTAATCTAAATTATACCAAAATGAAAAACCTGTACTATCTGCTAATCTTATTGTTATTCATTGGAACTTCGTGTGCCAAAGAAGATCCCAAAATAATAGCTGTTAAAGACTACATCGAACAATTGCGTGTTGAAAGCGAATCGGTAGGTTGGACTGCAACTGTTTCAGTTGATAATGAGATTGTTTTGTCGAAAGGATTTGGTTTGGGGCATTACGAGCAACAGGTGCCTGTTTATCCGAGAAAAACCAAATTCAGAATAGGAAGTATTTCTAAGGCACTTACAGCGGCCGGATTGGGTATTTTGATAGAGGAAGGAAAGATCGATCTTGATGCGCCGGTTCAGAAATATGTACCTGATTTCCCGGAAAAGAAATACGAAATTACTACGCGCCAGGTGGCCGGGCATTTAGCCGGAATACGCCATTACAATGGGGATGAATTCCTGTCCTCAAAGTACTATCCAACGGTGAGAGATGGATTGGAAATTTTTATGAATGATACTTTATTGTTTGAACCGGGAACAAAGTACAGTTACTCGAGCTATGGATTTAACCTGTTAAGTGCGATAATGGAGGGGGCGTCAGGAGAGGAGTTTCTGAAATTTATGGAAACGCGTGTTTTCGATCCCTTAGGAATGACCGAGACAACTGCCGAACGTATGGATTCGCTTATCCTTTTTCGTGCTGGTTATTATGACATGAATGAGGGGAGAGTTATAAATGCACCCTTCGTCGACAACAGTTATAAATGGGCCGGCGGTGGTTTTATTTCTACCTCAGCAGATTTAGTGAAATTTGGGAATGCAATGCTGAATAATACGCTTTTTCCCGAAGAAGTAAAACAACAACTGATAACACCTCAAACCTTGAAAAACGGAGAAAAAACAAACTATGGAATGGGTTTTTCTTCCGGGACCGATGAATTTGGACGTGAATATTACGGCCATGGTGGAGGTTCGGTAGGAGGATGCAGTAATCTTATTATATACCCGGAGGAGAAAATGGTGGTGGGTGTAATTACGAACGATACACGGGCAAAAGTGGGGAATGAGCTACATAAAATTGCAGAAATTATGTTAAGCGATAAGCAATAAAAAACCCGGAGTTTAATCCGGGCTTTGAGCTATTTATAGTACTTAATTACAAATGAATAATCGGATCCGGATCGTTGTCAGGATCACCATTAACAGTACCACTAGAACTTGCCGGGCCCATTAACAATACTCCAGCTGCATGTGGTGCAGCCATCGATGTTCCGCTTATGGTATTATAACCTCCGTCTTTCCAGGTTGAATTAATGCGGTAACCCGGTGCGCAATAATCAACGGCACTTCCGAAATTCGAGAAATAGGCCCAGTCATCATTACTATCGCAAGCCGAAATGGTATAAACTTTCGTGCTTTCGTCGCCAATACGTGCTGGAGAATGATTGTTTGCATCATCGCTTTCATTTCCGGCAGCCAGCACAAAGGTGCAACTTGATGCGGCGGCTAACACAGCATTGTCGAGTGTAGTAGAAACGCCTCCGCCAAGACTCATATTTGCCACATCGCCTGACGAGGCATTGGCTGCCACATAATTAACTCCGGCTACAACTCCTGAAACTGTACCACTGCCACGACGGTCGAGCACACGAACAGCAACAACTGTTGCACCGGCTGCAACACCAACAACACCTTCTGAATTGTCAATTGCAGCAATAGTGCCGGCAACGTGTGTCCCATGTCCGTTTTGGTCATCTGGAGTTGATTTTCCTCCCAAAAATGTCTCACTTCTATTTTTATCTACATTCAAATCAGGATGGTCCTGATCAATTCCGCTATCAATTATCCAGGCAACTTTTCCGGTTCCGTCAGCAGCTCCGCCAACACGGGCAATTCCCCAGGGTGTTTCCTGCGCACTAGTTCCGCCTCCTGTGTCGCCACCACCACTATTAGGCCCTTTTCCGGGAGGTGGTGCCAATGCAATTACTTTGTCTGGCTCAATGTAAGCCACCGAAGCATCATTTTCGAGTTTCTTTAATTGCCCGGGAGCAATTTTTACCGAGAATCCTTTTAAGGCAGTGCCGTAAACATGACCAATTTCACCGTCGGTAATACCGGCACGTTCCAATATTTTTGCAGACTTGGCTTTTACTGCATTTTGTTTCTTTTCGTAACCTTTTAACCGGGCTAATTCCTCAGTTAAATCAGCATCGTTCAATACAACTATATAGCTGTTTTTTGAGGATGATGCGGATTTTAGTTCAATGGTATCATCATCGGTTTCATCGGTAACAAGTGTGTCGTTACACGAGTAAATTAATGCTCCGGCACAGAAGAGAACCAGGATTTTTAATTGCAGTTTTTTCATAAAAGTTATGTTTTTAGTGAGTAATTAATTATCAGCGTTTTGTGTTCATTCAAAAGCATAAAAAAAGCTGCTTGTAAAATACAAACAGCTCTTTTATTAATATTGTTTAAATCCTAGTTTATCAGTTCATTCACCTTCTCAATAATCTTGTTGAATTCGTCTTCATTAAAACCGATAGAAGCGACTGCAATTTTTCCGTTTTTATCGATTATAAAATTACGCGGAATGTTTTGTTTGGCGTATTTCGAAAAGATCTCACGCTCGACATCAGGGTAAAATGGGAGTATGTAATTGTTGTCGGCTTTAAATTTATTTACTGTTTCCCAATCGTGTTCGCGGCCAATTACCAAAACCTCAAAATTTTCGTTTTGCTTTAGTTTTAAATAAACTTCCTTTTCAAGATGCGGTAACTCTTTGCGACATGGCGGACACCAGGTGGCAAAAAAGTTAATCCATACTACTTTTCCTTTCAAATCAGAGAGTTTTTTTACCGAGCCATCTTCCAAAGTTATGGAGAAGTCGGGGGCTACATCTCCTTCTTTAACCAGGGTGAATTCGTCTTGTGCATAATTATTTAGCGCGAATAACGCCAGTAAAATAAAAATCGTCAGTTTTTTCATGTTGTTGTTATTCTTTACATTTTGCCACTAATGTAACCATATGATCTGAAAACAAAAACACCCGCTTAAAATTAAGCAGGTGTCTTCAGTTTATGATCGTTATTCTTTTATGCTTGTTTCAAAAAATCATTAACGGCAGTTTCAATGCGGTCTTCAATTTTCGAAGTATCCGATTTTACAAATTTATCGCCGGTGATATTTTCATACAATTCAATGTATCTTTCAGAAACCTCGTTAACAAACGACTCCGGAATTTCTGGAAGAACATCTCCGTCGCGGCCCTGGAAATTGTTTTCCATTAACCACTCGCGAACAAATTCTTTCGAAAGCTGCTTTTGGTTTTCGCCTTTATCAAAACGCTCCTGGTAACCATCGGCGTAGAAATAACGCGATGAGTCGGGTGTGTGAATTTCGTCGATCAGGTAAATCTGGCCATCTTTTTTACCGAATTCGTATTTGGTATCCACCAAAATCAATCCCATTTCTTTGGCCATTTCGCTACCGCGTTTAAAAAGTGCCAGCGAAATACGTTCCAGTTCTTTATAGTCTTCTTCCGAAACCAGTCCTTGTTTGATGATCTCTTCGCGCGAAATGTTTTCGTCGTGAGCGCCTTGTTCAGCTTTTGTAGTTGGCGTTAACAGCGGCTCAGGAAAAGCCTGGTGTTCTTTCAAACCTTCAGGAAGCGGAACGCCGCAAATATCGCGACCGCCATTTTTGTACAATCTCCACGAACTTCCGGTTAAATAACCACGCACGATCATTTCTACCGGGAAAGTTTCGCAAAAATGCCCAACGGTTACGTTCGGATCGGGTGTTGCTATTTTCCAGTTCGGAACAATATCAGCAGTAGCGTCCAGAAATTTCTCTGCAATCTGGTTAAGTACCTGACCTTTAAAAGGAATTCCTTTTGGCAGCACCACGTCGAATGCTGAAATACGATCGGAAACAACCATCACCAAAAAATCGTCGTTGATGTTGTAAACGTCGCGAACTTTACCTTTGTAGTGGCTTTTTTGTCCCGGGAAATTGAAACTTGTTTTTGTAAGTGCGTTACCCATTTTTGTTGAATATTTATTGTTGTATTTATACTTATTGCCGGTGTTATAATCTGTTTCCGATTTTATTACAAATTTAGCTGGTTTTTGTTTAATTCAGAAAATTGTAAAACTGATAAATTGTAAAATTGAAATTGATGTCCCGACGCTGCGGTCGGGATTTTTATCAGCAAAGCTGATCTCAACTTTTTTCTTTGGCTTCAGTTTTTATCTCAATTTTCTCCTCGTCATGTTTATCGTAAGCTTCTACAATGTCGCGCACCAAACGGTGACGTACAATGTCTTTTTTATCGAAATATATGTTCCCAATATTTTTAATTCCCTTCAAAATTTTCAGGGCCTGTATCAACCCAGAATGACTTTTTCGCGGAAGGTCGATCTGCGTAACATCGCCGGTAATAATAAACTTGGCGTTGAGGCCCATTCGGGTTAAAAACATTTTTAGCTGGTTAACGGTAGTGTTTTGTGCCTCGTCGAGAATAACATAGGCGTTACTCAATGTTCGTCCACGCATAAAAGCCAGCGGGGCAATTTGTATCACACCGTCTTTCAGAAATTCTTCCAGTTTTTTCGGAGGGATCATATCCTGCAAAGCATCGTATAGTGGTTGCAAATACGGATCGATTTTATCCTTTAAATCGCCGGGTAGAAAACCCAGGTTTTCACCGGCTTCAACCGCCGGGCGACTCAAAATTATCTTACGTATTTCTTTGTTTTTTAACGCTCTTACAGCCAATGCAATTGCCGTATATGTTTTTCCTGTTCCGGCCGGACCAATGGCAAAAATCAAATCGTTATTGGCACTGGCCTCCACCAAACGGCGTTGGTTGGGTGTGCGGGCACGAACAGGTTTTCCGCTGTTACCAAAAACAATAATATCGGGTTCACCGGTGCTGTTTTCTTCAAACGATGAAATACCCGAATCCAATAGCTCGTGAATAATTTCTTCCGAGAGCATATTGTACTGGTAATAATGATCGAGAATGAGGGCGAACTTTTTCTCAAAAGCTTTTATTTCCGATGGTTCTCCCTGCACGAACAAGGCGTGGCCCCGCGCAGTGATCTTAATTTTTGGGAAAAGCCTTTTTATCAGTTCAATTTTCGAATTGTTTACTCCAAAAAACTCAAGGAGATCAATTCCTTCCAGTAAAATTTGTTTATCCAATGTGTCTTCTTAAAAATTTAAGCACGGCAAATTTACGAAAATAAATTGCCACTATCGAATGTTGGAAGGCTTTGATATTCAATTTCTGACCGATGTGTAAATTGTCGGCTTTTTTATCTCGAGAACATTTTTACGAGCCAAAGAATAAAGTACAATCCCAGTCCAACTCCAAAAATAAATACGCCAACTACAAATGCAATTCTTATTGTTGTTACGTTCCAGCCTAATTTGCCGCTTAGCCATTCAGATACTCCTAAAATCATGTGTTTATTATTTATTGTTATACTGGCAAGATAAAATTTATTAATAAATCTGTGAACTTTAAATTCAGTTTTTGTTTGTTAAACATCGGAATCCTTAACTTCGGATGAAATTTGAAACCTTATTGAATGGAACGAAAAGTAGAAGAGTTTAAACGCTTGCTTGATATAATGGACGAATTGCGTGAGAAATGTCCGTGGGATAAAAAACAAACACTGGAGTCGTTGCGCAAACTAACGATAGAGGAAACCTACGAGCTGGGCGATGCCATTTTGAAAAACGATTTGCAGGAGATAAAAAAAGAATTGGGCGACATTATGCTGCACATTGCTTTTTATGCAAAAATCGGATCTGAAAAAGGTGCTTTTGACATGGGAGATGTGCTGGAAGGCATAAACGAAAAACTGGTTTACCGTCATCCGCATATTTTTGGAGATGTTGATGTTGATGGTTCGGCCGATAAAGTTGCTGAAAACTGGGAAGCCTTAAAATTGAAAGAAAAAGGCGGCAATAAACGTGTTCTGGAAGGTGTGCCTGCTGCCATGCCGGCGCTGGTAAAAGCCAACCGTATTCAGGAAAAAGTGCGTGGCGTGGGTTTCGATTGGGAATACAAAGAGCAGGTTTGGGATAAAGTAAAAGAAGAAGTTGACGAATTGAGCGTTGAGATCAACAAAGCCGATAAAGATAAAATGGAGGCCGAGTTTGGCGATTTACTGTTTGCCGTTGTAAATGCTGCCCGTTTGTATGATATCGATCCGGAAGCTGCGCTGGAACGTACCAACCTTAAATTTATAAAACGCTTTAATTACCTCGAAAGCAAAACGCTGTTGCAGGGAAAGAGTCTGCACGATATGAGTCTTGCCGAAATGGACGAGATTTGGGAAGAAGCAAAGAAAGAAGAGTAGTTTTAAGGCAAAAGTATAAAGGAAAAGGGCAAAAGGAGAGGAAGGATTATTGGTGAAAGATTAAGGATTAATTGGTAACAGTTATTAGTCGCAGTCGACAGATACAGTTGGCAGTTTATCAATCCATATACAGTGGTCGAACCATAGCGTTTTAGATTTATTTCAGTCTGTCTAAGGTAATTATTCTAAACGTGTTTTTATTAATTGTAAGCCTGACCTTACGTGTTTTATTGGTAATGTAGAAATTTTTACCTTTTTGTTGAAAATTGGTTTCTTCTGTTTCGTTTATAATGGAGCAAACCATTTCTTCGATTTTGTCGTTTGGAAGCTCAATTTTTAGTTTCTTATTTATTCTGCCATAAACAAGTTCAGTGTAACAAATTTTCTCTGCTATTTCATTTTTAAAACTTTTCATAAATCTCTGACAAAGCTTTCAACTAAAACAGTTAAGCATTTTTATATTCAATCTTTCAATCTCCAATCAATCAGTTACAATCTTTTTCATCAGCCAGCTCATATTCTCCGCCAGCGTCCGGATGGTGTTTATTCCTTCTTCATCCTGCAGCACATCGCCCTGGTTTTTGCCAAAAGCGAAGTTCCAGTAGCTGGAGCCGGGAACAATCATCTGATTGATCAGGAAGAATCGATTCATAGTATCAAAAGTGGGCAATGCACCGCCACGTCGCACTGAAATTACACCGGCACCAACTTTTCGTTTTAGCAAATGACCGTTGCCGCGTGTAACATAACCGGCCACATCAATTAATGCTTTTATCTCGGTGCTCACATCGGCAAAATATACGGGTGTACCCAAAATAATCCCATCGGCTTCAATCATTTTCTCGATGCAATGATTTAGCAGATCATTTTTAATGTGGCATTTGCGGTCCTGGATCTCGCGACATTTACCACAAGCGGTACAGCCGTGAACCGGTTTATTTCCCAGCTGAATAACTTCGGTTTCTATTCCTTCCGCCCGAAAGATCTTAAACGTTTCTTCTATTAAAATCGATGTATTTCCGTTGCGTCGTGGGCTTCCGTTAAAGGCTACTACTTTCATGAATTAAATTGCTAAACTGTTAAATTGTAAACTTGCAAAATTGAACAACTGATATATTGTTTATTGTCCGAATACGTAGGCGATAATGTTGGCGCCCATTTTTAACGCTTTTTGGCGCAGGTCCTCCGGATCGTTGTGCACGTCGATATCTTCCCAGCCGTCGCCTAAATCGGTTTCATAAGTGTATAGGCAAACCAACCGGTCGTCGACAAATAGTCCAAATGCCTGTGGTGGTTTATTATCGTGCTCGTGTATTTTCGGAATGCCTTCGTTAAAATCGTATTTCTGATGAAAAATCTCGTGCGACGGTGGCAGTTCTACAAACTCCTGGTCGGGGAAAACCTTTTTCATTTCGCGACGGATATATTCATCCAGCCCGTAATTGTCATCAATGTGTAAAAAACCACCGCCTTCAAGGTAAACACGCAAATTCATGGCTTCGCTTTCCGATAAAATGATGTTGCCGTGCCCGGTTAAATGCACAAAGGGGAAATTAAACAACTCAGGGCTGCCAATTTCAATGGTCGATGGCTCGGGATTTATGTTGGTGTTCAGGTTTTCGTTACAAAACTCAATGAGGTTGGGCAGGGCAGTGGGGTCGGAATACCAGTCGCCGCCGCCATTGTATTTCAGCAAAGCAATTTTTACACTGCTACCTTGTGCGGCACCCTCAAGTGTAAAAAGCAGAAACAGGAACAGAATTGAAATTCTCATCAATTAAATTTTCCGAAAAATACGATTCCTTACCGAGATGTAAAAATGCAACCGAACTCAATTGCTAACTGAAGGCAATATTAACTTTCCATTGCACCCCGCATTAGCAGATCAAGGGCTTTATCTAAGGATCCGGCAGCTGTTATTTCTCCTGAGTTTACAAAGAAAATTTCATCGGCATTTTCAATGGTATTCAATCGGTGTGCAATTATCACTTTTGATGTTGATGCGGGCAGATTGTTGATGATTGTTTCCAGTTGTTGTTCGGTAACGGTATCAATATTTGCCGTTGCTTCATCAAGAATTAGCAACTCCGGTTTTCGTAAAATGGCACGCATAAAAGCAATCAGCTGTTTTTGCCCCAGACTAATTCCGTCGCCTGTCATTTGTATAGGCGTTTCCAAACCTCGATCGAAACGTTGCAGCAAACTTCCCAATCCGGCTTCTTCAAGCGATTGACGCAGCTCTTCATTGCTTAATGCAGCCATGGCTTCGTTGCCATATAAAATATTTTCCCTTACCGTGCCCGAGAATAAAATGGGATCTTGAAGAATCACCCCGATTTTTGCTGTTCTTTCGGCAGGATCGTATGATTTTATGTCTTTTCCATCCAAAAGGATCGTGCCTTTTGTGGCATCGTATAAGCGTGCAATCAACGATGCAGTAGTTGTTTTTCCACCACCGGTTGGCCCGATAAAAGCATAAGTTTTTCCACGCTCCAGATCGAAGCTAACTTTGTGTAACACCTCTTTGCCGTTCGGGTAGCAAAACGAAACATCGTTAAAGTTGACCAGCGAAGCATTTTTTTGTATTTCCGATTCCCTTGTTACTTCCAGATTGTTTTCCAACGAAAGCAGGTATGAGATGCGATCCCAAGCAGCCAACGCTTGTTGAAAGTTTGCCCAAAGTATGGCCAGCTGTCGTAAGGGATTGTAAAAGTTCATTACATAGGCAATAAAACTGATCAGCAAACCAATGCTGAAATTACCCTGAATAATGAGGTAAATTCCCAACGCCAAAACAATTAATTGCCCAAGATTGGCAGCAAAAGTATAAACCGGATTAAGGATATTATTGGCTATTCCGGCATAAACCGAGTGCTTGTAATTTTCCTCGTTCGCTGCGGTAAAACGTTTTCGGAAATAGTCGCGGCGGTTAAAAGCAACCACCACCTTAAAATTAGCCAGGCTTTCCTGTATTTCGGCAGAAAGATCGCCCAGACTTTTTAAACTGGCTTCGTTCTTTCTGCGTATCCACGGCGAAATAATTTTAGTAAAAACCAAAAGAAGCAGGGCAGGAGAGAGTGCCGCCAGTCCAAGCGGCAGGTTGATTGCCAGAAGCAGAATTCCTGCACCGGTCATGGTAATAATTCCACCAATAAAACGCATCAGCGATTGCGAAAAGAACTCGTTTACCTTTTGTGTATCGTTGTTGATTCGCGATATGAGGTCGCCCGATTTGTTTTGGTTAAAAAAGTCGAGAGGTAATTCCTGCAGTTTATGAAATACCGAGTTCCGGAGGCTATACAACATACGTTGCCCGATACCGCCCATCATAATCATTTGAGCATAATTCACAAAAAATGCCACCACATACATCGTCAGTAAAATTCCGGAAAAGAGCAAAATTCCGTGGTAATCTTTGGTTTGCACATAATTGTCAACCGTATACCCAATTATATATGCGCCAGCCAGACTTAATGCAGCATTTATTGCAATTGCTGCAAAGGCGATAATCAGGTTACGGCGTTCGCCACTAATAATGGCCACCAGTTTCTTTAATGATTTCAGAAACGGAAGCTTCTTCTCATTTTTATCGGGTGTACGATTCAGATTATAATTCATAATGGCTGGTGCTTTTTTGTGAGTTATAGATCTGAATATATTCGGGCGAATTTTCTTTCAGCCTTTCGTGTTTTCCTGATGCTACCACTTCGCCTTCCATAAGAAGAATGATTTGGTCGAAACCGGTAACAGGAGCTATCTTTTGTGTGATGGAAAGCAGCGTAAGTTCCGGGTAATTCTGATGAATATTGGCAAGGATTTTATCTTCGGTTTTTCGATCAACCCGCGAAGTAAAATCGTCGAGCAAAAGTATTTTTGGGTTTAAAGCCAGTGCGCGCGCCAGCATAATACGTTGTTTTTGCCCACCTGAAAGGCTGGTTCCCCGTTCCGAAACGATGGTGTTTAAACCGTCGGGTAAGGTTTTTATAAAATCAGCCAGTTCAGCAGTGGCAATGGCTTTGTTTAAATCTTCATCCGAAACCTGGTCGTTAAACGCAATGTTTTCACGCAGGCTCATATTAAAAATCACATTATCCTGAAAAACAAAACCAAGCTGTCGGTTTAAAACTTCGGTAGAGTAATCTTTAACCTGAATATTGTCGATGGTGATCGAACCGGAATCCGGCGGTATTAGATTGGTAAGCAAATAAAGCAACTGACTTTTACCGGCAGCTGTTGGGCCTATAATTGCCGTTTTGCTTCCGGCTTTTATTTCGAACGAAATATTTTTAAGCACCGGTTTTTTGTCAAAGCTCAGTGTAATATTCTGAAGTTTAATATCTCCCGATATATCTGTTTCTACAGCGCCGTTATCAACCGGCGGAGGAGCATCCAAAACCTGCCTGATCCGGCCGTAAGAAGCCGTTGCTGAGGCAATAATATTGCTCATAAATCCGATCATCATAATCGGAAATATCAACATCATTACGTAGCTGTTAAATGCTGCAAAATTACCCAGCGAAAGGGTGTCCATAACCACAAAATGTCCGCCAAGCGCCAAAATGATTACAATGGCGAAGTTGGCCACAAATGTTACGATGGGAATAAGCGCCGAAAACAAGCGAACAATGGCAAGTCCCAAATCGCGCGATTCAACATTTTTTTCTGCAAACTTGAGGATTTCGGGTTGTTGCGAATTCAAAACCCGTATAAGTGCCGAGCCCAGAATACTTTCGTTAATAACCCGGTTGAGCGCGTCGATAATCTCGCGGCTTTTCTTAAAAAGCACTTTTACTTTTTTGAAAACAATATAAAATGCCACCGACAAAATCGGCACAATGGTGAGTACGGCCAGCGCCAGTTTCCAGTTAATGGAAATCAACAGAACAGCTACGCCGAAAATGATAAACAACGATGAGATGATGGAAACGAATGCCTGCGATACAAACATTTTTACCGAATCCATATCGGAAGTCAGGTTGGTTAAAAGTTTAGAAGGATTGGCTTTTAAAACAAACGAATAACTCTGTTTTGAAATTTTGTCCGACAATTTATTGCGCAGGTCTTTGGCAACTCTTTCGGCAGCTAATGTTTGCACCACTCCCTGAAGAAAAGTGAAAATAAATATGCCTGATGCCGCCAGAATAAATTCGGTGATAACCGTTTTTGCGTCAAATTGGTTAGCAGTAAATGAGTCGATTCCACGGGCAATAATTCGCGGAATAAGCAGGTTAATCCCGCTACCGGCCAGTGCCATTATTATTAATGCGGTTACCAGTGCTTTGTATGGTCCCAGCACCTGAAACAGGCTTGCCCGCTGTTTGCCTTCTGATCTTTTTTTTCGTTGGGTTTTGCGCATTTTAAAAATTGTGGTGCAAATCTACCCATTTATAACCGTTTACACTCCAAAATGATTAAACGGATGGCAATAAATTATTAAAAGTTTAGATGCAATTTTTGTAACGCGCAATAAATCAAAAGTTTCGGCAAAGTTATATGTTAGCTAAAATAAAAAAGTGCATAGCCAATGGCTACACACTTTACACTCAAAACATTTTATTTACAATTACCCTTTTTGCAACTATTCTTTTCCCAGACAGAACACATTTTTGTACCTGTGAGTTGGTTTCGGATATCCGGGACTCAGGTATTTCCAGGCTTTAATTGTCGTCTCAATTTCAGTTCTGGAAACAACTTCCAGCGTTTCTTTTATTAATCTGTCCAGCTTTTCAGGTGCAATTTCAACACGAGCATTTATTGTGAGTTGTGCGCTGTTTGACTTTGCCACTTCTCCTCGTATTGAAAGAGTTTTGGATGAGCCCGTAATATTCCCGCTAATGTAATTCTGGTCATTTTCAAGCAAAATTTTTATGTGACCAACACCAATTTGTTTTTCATCAATTTTTGCCGCTAACCGTTTTAAAAAGTCATTAATAAATTTGTTCCAGTCAACCTGTTTCCCTTGCAACGTTGCAGAACCGTTGAGCCATCCCAATACGGCTTCTCCCTCGGCATAGGTATTGTAATCAATTTCAACGATGCGTTGTCCGGCTTTGGTATTGGTTTCAAGTAGTTTCAACCATTCCTGTAAACTTTCGCCGGTTTTTGAACTGACGGCAAGTACGGTAGTAAAAGGATAAGCAGCTTCAACTTTTTGTTTCAGCTTGTTCATTTCCTTTTTGTTTAAAAGGTCTGCTTTTGAAATAAGAATAATATCGCTTTCCTCCAGTTGCTTTTTGAAAATATAGGCTGCACTCGGATGTAGTCCTGCAGTTCCGCCGTTTAAAATATCGGACAGTCGAACAGGATCGGCAAGAACGCTGAGTGGAGATAGTAACAAATCTTTACTGTAATTTTCTTTTAAAGGCTGCATTAAAGTGGCCGACAGATCGGTGCAACTACCAACCGGTTCGGCAATAATTACATCGGCAGTAGCGTCGTGTTTTACTTGATATACAGAATCGATAAATCCCTGGTAGTTGCAACAAAAACAGCTGCCGCTAACCTCCGCAACATCTACTTTTGTGCGCAACAAAAATGAGGTGTCAACCAGTTCCGATGCCTGATCGTTGGTAACCAAACCCACTCTTTTTCCTTCCTCCATTAACCTTTGGGTGGCATTAAAAAGCAGGGTTGTTTTTCCTGCTCCCAAAAATCCTCCTACGATTATCAACCGGGTCGTGTCTTTCATTTTCTGTCTTTTTTTCAATTGCTAAGTTTATAAAAATCGGGATTAAAATTGAAATGATGAGACAAATAAGCGGTTAAAACTGATGAATAGCGAAACCTTTTTGTCTTTATTTTTAGTGTTGTTGACTGGGATTTTTTATGAGAAAAGCGGAACTCCAAAGTGATAACAATGGAATCCCGCTTTTATAATTTCTTTCTACTTATTCGTATCGAAGTGCTTCAACCCCGATGCTTTGATCGGAATTTCGTCACTCATATCTGAGTGCCTCAACAGGGTTACGGGTTGCAGCTTTATAACTCTGCACCGAAACGGTCAGCAATGCAATAGCTATGGTAAGAAAACCTGCCAGTGCAAAAATCCACCAGTGAAGCTCAGTTTGATAGGCAAAATTTTGTAACCAACTGCTCATTACATACCATGCCAGCGGCGATGCAATTACAAATGAAATAAGTACCCATTTGATAAAGTCTTTGTTGAGCATTGCCAGAATTTGCGAAACTTTTGATCCGTTTACTTTACGAATACCGATTTCTTTTCGCTTTCGTTCGATGGCAAAAACCGACAGGCCAAACAAACCTATACAGGCAATAAATATGGCCACAAACGAAAAGTATTGGAACAGTCCTGATATGCGGAGTTCGGAGTTGTACATGTCCTCCAGTCGCTGATCAAAAAAGCCAAGTTCAATGTTGGAGTCAGGAATAATGGTTTTCCAGTTTTCCTTTATTGCGGCAAGCGTTTGACTGAAATTTTCAGGCCTTATTCGCATGATCAAAACATCGGGATTCTGATTTAAAGGGATCATCACCATGGGCTCAATTCCGTTGCGTAACGACTCGAAATGAAAATCTTTTGCGACTCCCACAATCCGGGCCCTTTCGCCGCCATTTCTGCCAAAGTATTTCTGTATCGGATCGCTCATTTTCATCCGGCGAATGGCTTCCTGGTTAAGTATCACTTCGCTTGAGAATTCACTTTCACTATCTTCAGTTAATTCCGTGGAAGGCGAAAAACTTTGTCCTTCGGCCATTGAAATTCCAAGGGTTTCGAAATACTCGCGATCAACCCGCATGGCGCAAATCAATACTTTATTCTCCGGATCTTTGCCTTGCCAGTCGTAACCCCACGACGAGTTTCCTCCCCAAAACGGAAGTTTGTCTGCTTTTGTAAGGTTTTCTACGCCGCTAATATTTTTTAACGATGCCGAAAGCGCCTCATGTTTTGTTTTTGTCGCATCATCAAGATTAATGTAAACCAGGTTATTCTGGTTGTACCCCAAATCGTAACTATTGATGAATTTTAGTTGCGAATTCACTGCAATAGTGCAAATAATCAGAATGATTGATAATGTAAATTGAACGACTACCAGCAGGCTTCTGAAACTGATTCGGTTGGCACTTTTTCGGGCCGCTTTTTTTAATACCCGCGCCGGTGCAAACGATGAAATGTATAACGACGGGTAGGCCACTGATAAAATGAGTGTCGTCAGGATCATTGCGATCAGCATAAAAATGAGGTATTTGTTACCCAATAATGACAAGGAAATATGTTTGTCGGAAAGTTGACCAAAAAGAGGTGTAAAAGCAAGAACCATCGCCGCTCCCAATACGATACTAATTAGAATCATCAGACCTTTTTCGTGAAAAAACTGCGATGAAAGATTCGCTTTCGTAGCTCCCAAAACTTTACGGATTCCAACTTCTGGCCGGCGTGTTTCGGAGCTGGCAGTTGATGAATTCACAAAATTGATAGATGCAATAAGAACAATGATAAGCGCGATCGCCAAAAACTGGTAGATGTATTGTATACGGTTGTTTTCTCCGGAGAAAGTATACAAATGGCGTTTTGCATAAGGGAACAGGTAAATGGATGTATTTTCCTGTCCTTTTTCCTGTAGAAAACCGGTGAGTTTGCTCTCCAGTTGATTGGCATCGGTGCCTTCGGTAAGCAGCAGACAGGTGAAAGGCCAGTTGTTTCCCCAGCGCGTGAGATCGGCACCCAGTTGCTCGGCTACTTTTATCGATGCCAAAATATCAAACTGTGTTGACGAGTGGTCTTTAGGATAATCGATAATCGCTCCAACCGTAAAGGTGTAGTTGCCGTAAACGGTTAGCATTTTGCCAATAGGCGATTCATTGGGGAAGAACAGCTGAGCAATTTTTGGCGTGATTAAAATTTTATCGGGTGCTTCAATAGCATTTAGGTCTCCTTCAATAAGTTCGAACGAGAAAATATTTACGAACTCCTTGTCGGCCAGGGTCAGACTGATGTCTTTGTATTCGGTGGTTTCGTATTTTACGGGCAAACCGCCAAGGCTGGTAAAAGTGGTGGCATTTTCAATTTCGGGATAGGTTTGTTTTAACTCGTTTGCCAATGGAAAAGGAGTACATCCGGTGTGCAGATCCTGTCCGTCGGAATAAACCTGGTGTTCGTAAACCTGGTACATCTGTCCGAGGTTGGCGTTAAATTTGTCGTAACTGAGTTCGTCGACCACCCAAAAAAGGATGAGTGTGGTAACGGCAATTCCGATGGCTACGCCACCAATATTTAAAAAGGAAAAGAATTTGTTTTTCAGGATATTTCTCCATCCCAGCCTGAGGTTACGCTTAAATTCTGACATGGTTATTGTTTTTGGTTTTTATGGTGCTCAATCCGATTTCAATGGAGTTAAGCAGTGTTTGTATGAACTACCTTTTTAAAGCATTATTTCTCCCAATTCTTTTTTAACCTCCTGGGTAATTACCATTCCGTCGAAAAGGTTGATAACGCGGTGTGCATATTCCGAATCGCGAAGCGAGTGTGTCACCATCACAATGGTGGTTCCTTCCTGGTTAAGCTCTGTAAGAAGCTGCATCACTTCCAAACCATTTTTTGAATCGAGGTTTCCGGTGGGCTCATCGGCCAAAATTAGTTTCGGGTTAGCAACCACTGCACGGGCGATGGCCACACGTTGTTGCTGACCTCCGGATAGTTGTTGCGGGAAATGTTTCATTCTGTGACCGATTTTCATACGCTCCAGCACCTCCTCAACGCGCTCTTTTCGCTCGCGCGCTTTCATTTTCAAATAGATAAGTGGAAGCTCAACATTTTCAAAAACAGTTAACTCGTCAATCAGGTTAAAACTCTGAAAGACAAAGCCAATGTTTCCTTTTCGAAGCATGGTTCGGTTGCGTTCTTTCAATTGTCCAACTTCCTCATTATCGAAAAAATACTTACCTGAAGAAGGATTGTCAAGAAGCCCGATAATATTCAGCAATGTTGATTTTCCACAGCCGGATGGGCCCATTATGGCAACAAATTCGCCGCTTTTTACATGTATGTTAACATCGTTTAGTGCACTGGTTTCAATCTCATCGGTCCGAAAAACTTTTGAGAGCTTGTTTGTTTTAATCATTGTTTATGGCTTTTGTTCGTTATAAAAAGTTGATTTGCTTTTTTATAAGACGACACAAAATGCCACGCGTTACAATGATATTGTAAAAAGTAGTAAAAGCCTGTTCAAAAAAAAGTTGCAAAATAACGGGCCTGAGCCACAGAACATTGACTATTCCTGCGGAGCAAGCGGCGTTGTAGGATCGTTGCGCTCGGCAAGATTGAAATACTGAAAAGCCTGAAATGTAAACGGGATAACCAATAAAACAGTAGTGATCACTGATGAAATGGCATTCAGTACCCAATACCAGTTCGGATAATCAGCCGGATTGGTTATTTCTGTGGAGAAAATGGTGGATGAAACGCCCATTATCATCGAAGGAATAGATAGTACAATACCTACTGCATACACAATAACTACGGCAATCAGGTTGATTAGAAGTGTATTCCACCAACTTGAATTCACCAGTTTCCACGAGCGATTGAGTGCATCACTAATTCCCTTCTTCTCGAAAATAAGGATAAAAACTAGCAACGAAAAGGTATTGGCAAAATACAATCCGGGCACAATACACATCATGGCACCAAAAAATACCATGATCACGAAGATGAAGTTGGCTCCAAGCGCCAGCAGGCTGTTGGAGAAAAACTTTGAACTGATATCGGTAAGCTGAAAATTACCTTTTCCGTGTTTTATATAGGCTTCAAGATAACTATAGTAGGTGCCCATTAACAGCGACTGTACAAAAAGACCAAAAAACATAAACATAAACAGGTTCTGGTAAAAAGGGCCAATATCGGCCATAAGGCTTTCAGGATTGGTGAGGTCGAACTGACTTAACACATTGCGCTGAAAATAAACCTGCGCGCCGGCATATAGAATAATAAAAGGCAAAACATAAATGCCAATCATCCGAAAAATCGGCTTTGCTTCTTGTTTTAAAAAATCAAATGAATCGGAAATTACAACGCCAAGGTCGCGCTGTTTACGAAAACGGATATCTTTTTGCTCCATGAAATAGAAAGGCTTTACTCAAATGTTTTTACATCAATTTGATATTTGTTACGGTCGCTCGAACTTCTCGATACTAATTCGCCAAGGAATCCGGCCAGAAAAAACTGAGCTCCGATTATCATCGATGTTAAAGCAATATAAAAATAGGGGCTGTCGGTAACTAAATGTCCGGTAATCCCGTTGTTCAGCTGAATGATCTTTTGAACTCCGAGGTATGCCGCAGAGGCAAAACCAATAATAAAGATCAGTGCACCCAGAATACCGAAAAAGTGCATGGGGCGTTTTACAAATCGCGAAATAAACATTACGGAAAGTAAATCAAGCGGGCCACGAACAAAACGTTCCAGCCCGAACTTGGTTACTCCGTATTTTCGTTCGGCATGTACAACCACTTTTTCGCCAATATTTTTGTAGCCGGCCCATTTTGCCAGAACCGGAATATAGCGGTGCATTTCGCCGTAAACTTCAATGCTTTTTATAACGTTTTTACGATAGGCTTTCAGTCCGCAGTTCATATCGTGCAGCTTAATACCGCTCATCCGCCGAACGGTCCAGTTGTATAATTTACTGGGCAGGTTTTTCGTAAGAACCGGGTCGAAACGTTTTTTCTTCCAGCCCGAAACCAAATCGAAACCGTCTTCTTTGATCATCCGGTACAATTCCGGAATTTCCTCGGGGCTGTCCTGTAAATCGGCATCCATGGTAATAACCACATCGCCCTGCACCGCCTCGAAACCACAATATAATGCGGCCGACTTTCCGTAGTTACGTCTGAATTTAATTCCTTTAATACAGGAATTTTCTTTCTGAAGTTGTTCTATCACTTCCCACGAGTTGTCGAGGCTGCCGTCGTCGATCATCATAACTTCGTAGGAGAAGTTATTCCCGTCCATCACCTTCTTTATCCACGCCGCCAATTCGGGCAGCGACTCTTCTTCGTTAAACAGCGGAATAACTACGGAAATATCCATTAAAAACGCTTTTGAATATTAATATGAATCTTCAACTTTCTTCTTAACAATTGCCGCAACGATCAGCGAAATTATGCCACCGCCAATAATTCCTGAAAGGGCTGCCTGGCGTAACGTTTTTGCAATAGTAGGAATTTCTTTAAACTGCTCCATAGCCTGGTCGATACTAGCATCAGGAGCTCCTCTGCTCTCCAAAAATTCCAATGTTTTTTGCTGCATGCTTGCCATCAGGTTTTCCATATAATCCGGAGCAATAAAACTGTGGAAAATATAGGTGTAGATAACCAGGATGACAGTTGAAACAATGGTTACCATCATTACAAACTTAAAAGCCTCGGTAAAACTAATGTAGCCTTCAAATTCTTTATTGCGGTAATTTTTTGCGAAAATGAACAGAATTACAAAAGATATTACAAAAGATAAAAGAGCAACAATTAAAGAACCAAAAAGTCCTAGTGATTCCATGATACCGCCGGCCCAAATGACAACATTAAGGAAAATGGAAATTAGAGCTGCGTAAAGACCATAGGTGAGAGATGATTTAAGTAAAGGTGATGATTTTTGTTCCATGATGTTTGTTTTAATTATAGGTTTGACAAATATAAATGATTTTTTGGAGCATTTGCGTAAAACAATATATAGTTACATAACGGTTTTTGGGCTCGCTTTTTTCACATAATTTCTAAAAATGTTGGGCTTGCCCCTTGTGGCGTAAAAAAATGCTTAAAAATTTTCATTCAGTTGTATTTCATTTTCAATCTGATAAGTCGTTGTGTCGTGTTTAAAATTACGTGATAGAATGATTTTGTTTGGCGGAAGAACAAAATTTTCTACTTTTGTCGCCGGGTAAGTCCTGTGCGACCAGCTCCTGCTGAATCCCCCCAGGGTCGGAAGGCAGCAAGGGTAGGCGGTTGAGCGGTGCGACACAGGTAGCTTACCCACTTTTTTTAAAAAGAAAAAGCGTTCAAAAAAGTGGTGAAAAGTTTAAAAAAGGTATTGCAGAATTAAAAATTAATTCTTTCCTTTGCACCCGCTGATTTGAAAAAGCAACGTTCTAACAAAAGATTGAGATAATAAGCCGAATTAGCTCAGTTGGCCAGAGCACGTGATTTGTAATCTCGGGGTCCCCAGTTCGAATCTGGGATTCGGCTCATTTAAAATATTTTGGGAAGATACCGAAGCGGTCAAACGGGGCAGACTGTAAATCTGTTGGCTCAGCCTTCGTAGGTTCGAATCCTGCTCTTCCCACCAAGGGAATAACTAAACAAGTTGTTCCCTTTTTTTATGGTTTTCTATCTTTTGCAGACGCTGATTTAAAACAGTTACGTTCTAAAAAAATAATGAAATATTGCCGAATTAGCTCAGTCCCGATAAGCCGGAAATTTTAATTTCATAGTTTATCGAGGATACTCGAAAATCCAAAAGATTTTCGGCATTGGCCACCGAAACAAAGTTGCGGAACCAGAGCAAGTATTTGAGGTATCAAATGGAAGTTTGGCAAAAAAATAATAAGCCGAATTAGCTCAGTTGGCCAGAGCACGTGATTTGTAATCTCGGGGTCCTCAGTTCGAATCTGAGATTCGGCTCATTTAAAATACTTTGGGAAGATACCGAAGCGGTCAAACGGGGCAGACTGTAAATCTGTTGGCTCAGCCTTCGTAGGTTCGAATCCTGCTCTTCCCACAACGAAAAAGCTCGTCATTTTATGACGGGCTTTTTTCATTTTGTGCTTATCTGGCGGTGGCGTACAATAATCGTCTCATCTTATTTTGATCGTGATTTAGCATCTTTTGATAAAAGGATTGGGAAAGATGTTTTACAAGTATCGGAATTAAATAAATATATGAATGAAATTTATTATGTTTATTCATTATTACTAAAATTTGACCTCATGAAATACTCCTTCATTTTACTGATTTTAACATTGTTTCTAAGCAGTTGTCACAAGGATGAGCCGATGTGGTTTGATAACGAGTATGTTTTTCTGGAACAGCACTTGATTGTATATAGCGAAAAAATTAGTGGAATGTTTGATCCTTCTCATGTGTGTGTCGATTTCCCGACTTACTTCTACAACCCGCAAACAAAAGATTTTTACGGCGAAATTGAGAGGAATTATGACTCAGCCACTGGTAATGTAACAACCAATACGATTACCGGCGAAACAATGATTTTATTGGGGATGGGGGAAAGTCATAGTGGTATTGCATCAAGTGGTGAAGGGACTAGTTTATATGAGGTTCATAGTTTGCCGTATAATCGATATAACCTAATTGTAAAAAGTATTGAGGAAGATGGAACTGTTCATTTTAATTATAAAGATTCCTCGATGACACTCTCTCCTGATGAAGAATGGTCGGTGGTTTGGACAAAATTAGATACTTTTATCGATAATTTCGAAGACTGGGACAATATAGATAATGTTACGGGCTATCCTTATGTTATAGCTGATACAATGATCATCAAATGGACTTATCTTGATAGGGTAACAAACTGGGGCTTATTAGAGAAAGACCAGTTTCATAATCTGGAAGATATGTTCAAATAATCCTGTAAAACATTTAATGAGTAATTAATGGAGGTATAATTGCCCGTAATTGTTGTTATTCTGCATTAACGGATAAAATGCATATCAGACAATACGGTAAACGAATCGGGATAATATGATAACTCCAAGAATTAAACAAAACAATGAACAACGAAAATCTCCATTCCAATCAGGAACTAAAAAAAGGCGAATTCTTTGTAAAACAGGGCCAGCAGAATTATAAAATCGGAAAACTGTTAAAAGGGGTGCTGCGTGGTTTCACTTTAAATAATGAAGGAGAAGAAATAACAACCCATTTTTTTATTGAGAATGATCTCATTTCCGGAAATTATATCCCGAACATACCTGCAACTATGAATATTCAGGCCCTGGAAGATTGTCATATTTCGGTTGCGAATTATAAGGCCGTTTTTTCGTATGTGAATACCGACACCGAACTAACAAACGTTTTCCTTGAGCATTTCAGGAAACTAAACAAACAAAATAATTCAAGAATAGAGGCGCTGATTTCCGGTGATGCTTTAACAAAATATAAATGGTTTCTTCGCGAATATCCTAATCTTTTAAACAGAATACCTCATTATTATATTGCAAATTTTCTGGGAATTACTCCAACACAATTAAGCCGGATACGGAAAACGCTTTCTCAACAAATGTAAATGAAATGCTCAGCTTACACCTTTTAATTTGTATTGAAAATTAATTCAAATAAAGGGTATTATGAAAATTGAAAAACCAAACAGAGTGTCTCATACCTATGTGCAAACCATACTTGGGGAAATGGAGGAAATTATGCCGTTGTATTGTCCTGTGAGAGAGTTGGATTGGTGTGAAAACTGGAATCCCAAAACCGTGTATAGCAACTCCGGTTTAGTTGAGAAAGACTGTATTTTTATTACGCCGGATGGAGAAACCGACATCGTGTGGATTGTGACTGATTATGACACCGAAAAGGGGCACGTAGAAATGTTTTACCATGTTCCACAGGTACTTATCACAAAACTGGAGATTCAGGTTACTGCTTTAACCGAAAACAAAACTGAGGTTGTTCTTACTTACAGAAAAACCTCTTTAAGTGAGAAAGGCGACAAAATTTTAGAAGAATTTACCAAAGAGGAGTATGATATAATGATGTATTCGTGGGAGAAGGCGATGAATCATTATTTGGCAACAGGAATCATGCTTACCAACTTGCCTAATTTTTAACATACAAACCGAAATAAGGTTGTTGCCTTTTTGCGAAGGTTTCTTTGAATATAAAAAGGAACTTTCGCAACACCGCGACACATCCTTTTTATTTTGAAATCAAACTTTCGAAGCCTCGTGAACGGCGCATTTACAAACTCATACTAATCAAAAATGTAGCGGCAAATGCAATAATTGCATATAGTTCAGGGAATACGGCCAGTACCATTGTCTTTCCAAAAATATCGTGCCCTGAGCCGATGCCGGCAATGCCGTTTGAGGTTACCGTTCCCTGGTTAAGTGCCGAGAAAAATCCAACAAAACCCAGTGTTAATCCGGCAGCCATTATTGCTACTCCTTGTAACATGGTCATGTCGGCAGTAATTATTCCCTGGCTGTTAATGATAAAAAAGCCGGCAAAACCGTATAGTCCTTGTGTTCCGGGCAAGGCACTCAATAGCAGGTAACTTCCAAATTTGTCGGGTTTTTTCTTTAGTGCTCCAACGGTGGCATTTCCTCCTTTTGAGACACCAACAGCACTTCCAATTCCCGAAAAAATAAGCATTATCGCTAAACCTATATAGGCTAAAATAACTGCAGTTGTCATAATCGTAGTTGTTTAAAGTTTATTGTTTTATATCTTTCTAACTCATCCTTAATCCTTAATCATTCATTATTTGTCTTTCCAAAGGGTTTATATTCTTCGCCACCGCCTTTAAAACCAGCACTTTTATAAAACTCCACAAAAGTTAAACGCATGGGGTGAACAAACGAACCGAGCGATGAGATAAGAATATTCAATGTATGCCCCAGTAAAAGGAATAGGACAAAAAATACCGGGCCAAATATTTTTGATGCTCCCAAAATCTGCAAGCCAATATCGTTGATAACAAAACCCAAAATGGCACTGGATAAACCCAATGCAAACAGACGGATGTACGAAAGCAGATCGCCAAAAATGCCCGTAACGGTTGAGTATACATCCCAAACGCCTTTGCCAATACGGGCAAAAACATTTACGCCGGGATCGCTGAAAAACAGCACGAAAAATCCACCCAGCACTATTGTGCCGTATAAAATGGTTTTGTTTTTCGGAATAATTCCGGCACCGGAAAGTAGCGCATAAGCAATGCTGCCGATAAGAATTACCAGCCAGCCATAAGTTGCCAGTGCGTAACTAAATCCGAACTGTTTGGTTTGATTGGCGGCTTTAATAAAAAGCCCGAAAATGATTTGTACGCCACCCAGCATCAGCGACAGGTTAAACATTTTGTCGGGATTTAGGAAAAGATGGCGAACCCTTTCGGTTAAAGCAAAATCTGTTTCAATAAGGTTAATACCAAAAAAAGTTCCTGAAACGACTCCAAACAAAATTGTTGCAGCGCCTAAAATTTGTATCAGGCTTAAATATGGTTTAAACTCGGCTTTGGCTTTTAGTTTATACAAACCGGCGCCAAATACAAACAGTAATCCGTAGCCGGCATCGCCCAGGCAGAAGCCAAAGAACAGCATAAAAAAAGGTGCAAAAAATACGGTTAAGTCGAGCTCTGCATAATCGGGCAATGAGAACATGGAACCAATCGGCTCGAAGAGTTTACCAAACCGGTTGTTTTTTAGCAAAACCGGAATTTTATCGTCGGGTTTGGCTCTACGCGAAAAATAGACTGCATCGCTGTCTTTTAAAAACTGGTTCAGCGCCGGTGTTTTGATTTGCGGAACCCAACCTTCAAGAACCATTAGTTTTTCCTCAGCCTCTTTATTGGTATTTCGTAATACGTTGTCGAATTCCAGCGATCGAATCAGTGTCGTTTTTTCTTCTTCCAGCAAATATATGGAGTTGTTGGCGTAGCTGTTAAAAGTATCATGAATCGCAGTTATTCGTTCTTCTGTTTCACGAATCTGTTTCTCAATTGCGGAGTAGGGAAGAGGCGGTAATTCCAGCTGTTCTGCATCAATCTCAATAGCTTCTTCGTTTTGTAGAATGTAGACAAAAATTACCTGGCTGCCCGTTTCTGAAACTGTTGCTAATGGAAAATTACTTTGTTCCAGTTCTATGTATTTCTTATTTGTGGTTTGGTAAAATTGAAGTTGGATTCCTTCCGATTTTAGCTGTTCGATTAGCTCGGGTGAGAAATCTCCCCACGGCAATGCTTTTTGTGCCGTTTTTGATAAGGATTCGAGCCGGGCTTCCAGTTCTTCAAGTTTCTTTTGTTTTTCGGTAAGGTCGTCAATGATCTCCGGTGCCGAATACAACCCGGGTTTTTCCGCTGTTTCACTTTCTCTTTTCTGCAGAAAGTTTATGGCTCGTTCGTATTTGTTCAGCTCTGCAACTTTTTTGGTGGTTTCTTCCGAAGGATCAAGACCGAGCCCGGCAATATGCACAAGGCCAAGTCTGTTCAGTTCAATCAGGAAATCTTCGTATTCCCTGTGAAAAACCAGAAAAGTATATTTTAACATCGGAACGATCATACTGCCGTTGCTTTTTGTTTCTGCTGTCGTTTTTTTACAATTTTTTGTGCCGATTTCGAAAGGTTTTCCTCGTCTTCCAGAAATCGTTTTATTTTCCGGATTGCATCTTCATAGCCCGGAATCTGTACTTTTTCGTAGAGATTTACCTTTTGTGTTGTTTTTTTTCTGGCCCTGTCGAGCAATGCCATTTTTCGTGCGTAAAACTCGCGCCCGGTAACAATTCGGGCCAATTCTTTTACAAACGAAATACCTGCCGGAAACCAATCGGGTTTTGAAAACAGGCTAAAATCTTGCTCCTTGAATATTATTTCGTTCATTACCGGAATGGAGACACCGGCAATTTTTTTGCTCGTTATACTAACGTTTTCAATTCGAATCAATTCGGGTAAAAACTCGTTCCACAATCCTGCAGAAAGCTCTTGTTCGCCAATCTTAATTTGTAATTGACGGTTAAAATCATCGGTTTGATCTTTTGCCTTTTTAACCTCCAAACGAAGAGCGGCTTCCTTGTTTTTTAAGGTAGGTAATGCCTTTTGCCTGATCTTCAGTTGTTTGTTCAGGTTGTGGAGGGCAGTTTTATTGTATTGAAATTTTATTGCCAATTTTTTGTTTTAATAAATTAAACCGGAAAAATCAGGATGGGCACATTTGCTTGTGCAATGAGTGTTGATACCAGATCGGTGTGGAAAAATTTGTAAATACCCGAGCGTTTTACCTTCGACAACGATATGATATCGATATGCTTTTTGTCAACAAATTCCTCAATTCCTTTAAGCAAGTCGTCACTCTCGAAAAGCTCGCATCTGATTCGGAATTCGCTGTAATCCCTTTCAAGCATGGCATTTAACTCGTTCACTTTTTCCTGATGTTGCTTGCCGTTGTTTATATCGAAATGAACGCAATAGATCTTTTTCTTAACGGGCTCCAGTATCTTCAGTAATTTGTTCAACGATGAATTATCGGAATCGTAAAAATCGGTTGAGTACAACACGTTAATTTCTTCTTTTCCTTTATAAACTGCGGATAAGGGAACGGCCAGAACCGAGTGTTGTGTTTGTTCAATAACCTTAATCAGCGTTTTTCCCAAAAACTCACCTTCGGCATTTTTTGTAGCGCGTGTTCCCATTAGAATGATATCGGGATTATAGCGTTTACATGCTGCAGTAATTACGTTTTCAGGCGTTCCTTTTAGCATTCGGTAGTGCAATTTTACGGCGTTAAAAAGTTCCGCAGGAACCTGATTTTTGAGCTCCCGGCTAAAGTCTACAAGTTTTTGCTGTGCATTTTTATGTGCTTCTTTCAGCTCCATTCTTACGTACTTTTCCCACGAAGCGGTATAACGGCTGGGTTCATTAAAATTCGGGTCGGGATAAACATATAAAATCTTGATCTCGGCATTTTGTTTTATCGCAAGACCAATGGCATATTTGCACAAGTCGATGCAGTCTTCGCTTAATTTTACGGGAAGCAGAATTTTTCTCAGTCCGGTAAAACTTGCATCATCCTTAACTTTGTCGAGGTCGTAATCTTTATGCAGCTGCAAAAGCCGGGCAATGGCTTTTTCCGACTGCCGGACCTTCACTTTTAGGAGCACTTCGTCGGGATTGTATCGTTCACCCGGGGTCATTCCCTCGTTGGTGAAAAATACTTCAACCCCGATTTCCTCCAGCTTATCTTTAACAAAAGATCCCAGCTGAGGTGTCGAAATCCTAAGGATTGTAACTAATTGATTTTCCATAACAACTCCATTTAATGTTTCATACTATCTGTTTTCCATATTTCTCTACCAACCCGGCTTTAATGCCTGTTTCGGCTTGCGAAAAATACTTGTCGAATAATCTCCATGCCGTATCAATCATCATATCAATTTCAATGTTTATGTCAATGGCAAGTAGTTCATTGGCATAATCTTTTGCAAAACTCATGGTACGTTTGTCGTAATCGGTAAGGTCGAAACCATTTTCGATTTTGGTTTTGGCATTGGCGGCATCGGCATACAATCTGATGGCCGCATTCATTACCTGCGGATGATCTTCGCGTGTTTTTTTGCCAATTACCAGTTGTTTCAGGCGCGATAAACTTCGGAACGGATCGATGATAACCTTGCCAATGTCGGTTTCTTTACGCAAGAAAAGCTGCCCTTCGGTAATGTAGCCGGTGTTGTCGGGAATGGCATGGGTAATATCGCCGCCCGAAAGTGTGGTAACTGCAATAATTGTTATCGAACCGCCATCGGGGAATTGCACCGCCTTTTCGTAAAGTTTGGCCAGATCGCTGTACAACGAACCCGGCATACTGTCTTTCGATGGAATTTGATCCATACGATTTGAAACGATACTCAGTGCATCGGCATACAAGGTCATATCGGTAAGAAGCACCAGTACGTTTTGGTTTTTTTCTACCGCAAAATACTCGGCTGCCGATAAGGCCATATCGGGAACAAGCAAACGTTCAACCGGTGGATTTTCGGTGGTATTTACAAAACTGATAATGCGGTCGATGGCACCGGCATTTTCAAAAAGGTTTTTGAAAAACAGGTAATCGTCGTTGGTAATTCCCATGCCGCCCAGAATAATCTTATCGGCTTTGGCACGTAAAGCTACCATGGCCATAACCTGGTTGTAAGGCTGATCGGGATCGGCAAAAAACGGAATTTTCTGACCGGTTACCAGCGTGTTGTTCAGGTCGATTCCTGCAATTCCCGTTGCAATTAATTCCGAGGGCTGTTTACGGCGAACAGGATTTACTGATGGGCCACCAATTTCTATCAACTTGCCGTCTACTTCGGGGCCGCAGTCAATCGGTTGTCCGTAAGCGTTAAAAAATCGTCCGGCCAGCTCGTCGCTTACAGCCAGCTGCGGTGCATGACCTAAAAATACCACTTCTGCATTGGTGGGAATTCCTTCCGTTCCCGAAAAAACCTGCAGGGTTACCAGGTCGCCTTCAATTTTAACCACCTGCGCCAGACGGTCGTTAACAAGGGCCATTTCCTCGTTGCCAACCCCCGTAGCGTGTAACGAACAGGTTGCTTTCGTTATCTGATCAATTTTAGTATGTATTTTCTGAAAAGCTGTAGTTTCCATTCTCTTCGCATTTATAGTTGTTCGGTCTCAACAACGGCTTTTTCGTTTATTATTTCTTCTAATTCCTTTTCAAATTTTTTGAATTGTTCCGATTCAAACTCCGAGTAATTCATTTGTTTCAGCACGTTTATAATTTTTTTGAAATAGGGATTTACCTCCTCAAAATGTTCGAAATTGAACCGGGTGTTATTGATGGTAAGCACTTTTTCGAGCATGTATTGCTGGCGGTTTATGGGCGTTGATGCATCAATCTTGTCAAAAGCATCTTGCTGAAGAATCACAAAATCGATCACCTCCGATTTCCAGAATATTTCGTGGTATTCTATCGGTACACCATCATCTCCCAGAATATTTATTTGTTCGTAGGTTTCGCGTCCACGCACAAGGCTATTTCGGGCCTCGAGAATATTATCGACCCAGTTTGGTGAAATAGCTTTTGATACATAATCGATATATTCCGGGTATTCGAGGTACTTCGAATAACTTTCCACAGCATCAATAGCGGGATAACGTTTGCTATCGGCCCGGTTTTGCGACAGTGCATAAAAACACCTTGCTGCTTTTTTAGTGGCTTCGGTAACCGGTTCTTTTAAGTTACCACCGGCGGGCGAGACGGTACCAATAAAAGTTACCGATCCGGTTTCTCCGTTCTTCAGATTTACAAACCCGGCACGCGAGTAAAAGTTGGAGATAATAGCTGGCAAATCCATCGGAAATGCATCGGGGCCGGGAAGCTCTTCCATGCGGTTCGACATTTCGCGCAGTGCCTGTGCCCAGCGTGATGTGGAATCGGCCAGCAATAATATTTTTAGTCCCATCGATCGGTAATACTCAGCAATTGTCATGGCCGTGTAAACCGATGCTTCGCGGGCTGCTACCGGCATATTCGATGTGTTCGCAATAATCGTTGTGCGCTCCATAAGTTTGCGTCCGGTCCTCGGGTCGTCCAGCTCCGGAAATTCGGCAAATATCTCCACCACTTCGTTGGCGCGCTCGCCGCAGGCGGCTACTACAATCATATCGGCATCGGCTTGTTTCGACAGGGCGTGTTGCAGAACGGTTTTACCTGTTCCGAACGGTCCGGGAATAAAACCTGTTCCTCCTTCAACAATAGGAGTGAAGCTGTCGATTACCCGGATTCCTGTTTCGAGGAATTTAGCCGGACGTGGTTTATTTTTGTAGGTTTTTATCGGAACTTTAACCGGCCACTTTTGTATCATTGAAACCGGATGATTGTTGCCTTCCGCATCTTGCAAAACAGCAATTGTATCCTCAATTTTATAATCGCCCGAAGCTACAATTTTAGCTACCTTAAAATCGCCTTTAAAAGTAAAGGGAACCATAATTTTATGGGCAATCCAGTTTTCGGTAACTTCTCCCAGCCACGAACCTGCTTCCACTTCATCGCCAACTTTTGCAAGTGGTTTAAAACTCCAGTCTTTATCTACTTCCAGCGGGTGGGTGTAATCGCCTTTTTGCAGAAAAACACCTTTCATTTTATCAAGGTCGTGTTGCAGGCCGTCAAAATTCTTGGATAATATGCCGGGCCCCAGAATCGCTTCCAACATGTGCCCGGTAAATTCTACCGGAGTTCCGGTTTTTAATCCACGTGTGCTTTCAAATACCTGTATATAGGCGTTTTCGGAACCAATACGAATCACCTCGGCCATCAATTTTACAGCTTCGTGATCGATATAGCATATCTCGTTTTGCGAAACCGGGCCATTAACTTTAACCACTACCAGGTTTGAAATTATTCCAACTACTTTTCCTGTTGTAGCCATATTGTTTCATTTAGTCAAGCTGAATTCCGCAGGGAATTCATAATTTGTTTTTAACTCGTCAATTAGTTTGTGCAGCAGCTTTTTGCCTGTTTCTTTATCCATTTTCATCCACCGCTCAATAAGCAGGAGTTTTATAGTAAAAGCCAACACCTTCTCAATGGTAAAAAAGTGAAAGAAGGTATTCTCATCCAGATATTCCCACTTGATTTTGTCAACTGCTTTTTCCTTTTCAATCCATACCCTATTCGATTCGGCAATCTTAAAAAGTTCTTCGTGGTAGGGGAGCAACTCTTCGAAGTAATCCGCTTTAAGTTTGTTTTCAATTAGTAGAGAATAGACAACACATTCGCCTTCAACTTCCAGTAAATGTATTTCCGGCTCGTAGTTGTATTTTTTACAATTGAAAGCGGTAAATATATTTTTCAGGTTGAGCTCGAAACGAAACCAATTTTGAAGAAATGAATTTGGGCATTTCAATGCGTGCTCGAAAAACAAAGTCGTAAGGATATTTTTATCTTCTAAATCAGCCTGTTTTTTATCCATGCCTTTCATCCAGCATAAAAATGTTTTCATGTATTCCGGAAGCTCAATTTCTTCGTTCTCCGGCGATAACTGAAACTCCAATTCGTGCTTGGTAATGTTACCGGGGTAGAAGAAAGGTTTGTTTTGCCCGAAAAAAACATTGAGCAGGTTTCGATTGTCGAAAGGTAAAAAGAGGTATTCAACCAACTTAAAGTCGGGTTGACTAAGCTGGTGTTGCAGTTCTTCCCTGAAATCACTGCCGGTAACAGTTGGTTTGTTCTCGTCGAAGAACAAATCGGGAAGCCCGGCAATCAAACAATAATATTCTTTTTTTATCAGCATAACCGAATTTTAAATGGTCTTCAAAAATCATTTAAAGCCCGGTGTAAACAGCTCTTAATTTATGTTTATATCACAACTCCTGCGATGCCTCTTTTCGGTTTTTACTCTGTTTCAGCGGCATCAAACAGTAATTTTTTTGTTCCGTCTTTAAAGTATTGTTTAAAATAATTTGCAAAGTCTTGTGCGGTGAAACTGATGAGGTAGCTGCCATCCTTTGGGCCAATTCTGAAACCGGATTTTAATTTGGGATCTACTAAAATTTCAATGCCATTGTTCATGGCTTCGGTTGCCCTTTTTTGCAGGAAAGCTGTCAGTTCTTTTTGATCATCGGGTGGAAGAAGCAGGTGGAGATCCATACTTTTACCGGATTTTGGATTCCACTTTTCAATTAATGTGAGTATGATTTTTTTGATGAAATCGCTGTCGTTAAAGGCTTCATTAACTGGCGGGTTGATTTGGGCAGCGCTGATAAGCCCTGTAATTTGTTGTTTTAACTTGCTTATAAACTGACGTGCTGCCAGTTGCAATTCGGCTTCTGTTCTTTTTTTGTCTTCCGCTGCTTTTTTTTGTGCGGCGCGAATAATCTCATCCTGTTTAAGTTTAGCCGACCGAATAATGTCATCCGCTTTTTCTTTTGCTTCAGCAAGCAACTGGTCGGCATCGTCTTTGGCTTTAACAATGCCTTCGTTATAGATTTTTTGCGTTATTTCTGCAATGCGGTCAGTCATACACTTTGGTTTTGTAAGTTTTATATGGCATCCAAATCGTATTTTTGAGTTACACCGCCAACGGTAAAAACAGGTTTATTACACCCGTGCACAATTGCCGATACAAATTTTCCAATCTTTTTTCCGATAAACCTCGATTCCTGGTGCGTACGTATCATTACCATACCGGCGTTAACTTCTTCTATATAATTTAGTATTGCGGTATGTCTCTCTCTGTCATGAACTTTTAAAATCTTCACTTCACATTCAACACCTCGTTGCTCAAGCATCTTTCTAATCTTTTCCGCATTTTTGTAAGCTAAACTTTTTCGTTCCTCAATATCGATGTGCAATGCTGAAACAATGTGGATTTTTGCTTTCAGCCGTTTGGCAAAAAAGGTTACCCAATACAATCTTTTTTTGGTGTGCTGCGAAATGTCGATCGGCACAACAATACTTTTGATCTCATTTATCGGATATTCTTTGTTTACTGAGAGAACCGGACAGTACGACTTGCTTACATACCGGCTTACATCAGCCGGTGAAAGGTGTTCATTGTTGGCATGTTTACTTTTGTCTATCATTACAAAATCGTAGCCACCACGTTCCGATTCGGCAATTAGCGTGTTGATGATTTTTCCCCAGCCAATTCTTAAAATTATGTTATCAGGAATAGCAGTGCCCAAACTGTTTTTTACAAAGTCTGTAAACTTTTCCAGTGCCTTCTGGTGGCGAATCTTGTTCCGCTTCGATTTTGGGTTATGAAATATTGCCGGCCCGGTTTTTATTACATCGAGAAGGAAGATGCGCATGTTTAATGCATTTGTAAAAAACAAAGCTTGTTTAAGAATGCTTTCTCCATCTCGGTTTTGAGGGATGTGTGTCAGAATACTATTCGATCTATAGTTCATAGCTATTCCTGTTAAAAGTTGTATCCCAATGCAATAAGTAAAGAATTGCAACAGCTCGTTTATGTTTTATTATATACGAAAACGGGGGAATTAGTTACAGAAATCAGGTTTGAAACATATGGAATAATGATGTTAAAGCAGGGGCTGGAATGGCTGAAAAGTACTTAGCGCGATTTATTTTTCCGGGCTACCAGAACGGCACCCAGAAATACCAATGCTGCACCAACAATTGTTATAGCCGAAAACCGCTCGTGTTCTACCCATGAAACATTGAGCTCGGTTAAAATTCCCATGGTAATAAAAGTGATCATCGGGTTTAATATGATGATGATACTTACTTTGTTGGCTTCGGCGTATTTAAGGGCTTTCCCGAGGCAGGTATAGGCAATAAAAGTGTTGGCTCCCAAAAACACAAGTAGCAACCACCAACTCCAGCTTAGTTCGAGTAATGGACGAAATTCAACAAAAGGAATGTACAACAGCGCAGGAAGTCCGAACAATACGAGGTTGAGGCTGTCGACCGAAAAAGTACGAACCAGCTTTTTTTGCAAAATGGCATAAACCGACCAGGCAAGGGCTCCCGATATGGTTAGTAGAATTCCGAGTTGGTAAGTATCGGCACTTTCGAAAAATGCCTGCAGCTGGTCGCGGTAGAAAAATGAGAACCCTAACAGCGCTATTGAAAAACCGATAATCTGGTTGCGGAGCAGCTTTTCTTTAAATATAAGAAAGCCTGCAATGGCTAAAATAAGCGGTCCGGTTTGTATAAAAAGCTGCGCATTGCTGGGGGTTGTGTGGTGGATACCCAGCATATAACCCATGTAGTTCCACGACAGGGCCAGCGCGGCCAGTATTAGCAGAACAGGAGGTTTTATAAGAATTCTGAACGATGCCGGAGATTTAAAAGACTGCCAGCCGGATAGAATAATAAAAGCTACCACAAAACGAATCCAAACCACAGTAACCGGGGCGACCTCGCGCACGGCAACTTTTAAGGCGATGGCTAAAAAGCCCCAAAAGAAAGCAGTTATTGCTGCGTATATGATTCCTTTTGTGTGGTTTTGCATACGATGTAGTTGCTTTAAACAAACATCCCGGAAATAAATCCGGGATGCAAGTTAGTTTATATGTGGTAATCTTTTAGCGTAATTCAGCACCAAAATCCCGTTCAAAAGCCATAATCAGCTTTTGCATCGTTTTGTCGATTTGTTTGTCTTTTAACGTTTTGCTATCGTCGCGCAGAATGAAACTAACAGCATACGATTTTTTACCGTCAGGCACGCCTTTGCCTTCGTAAACGTCAAACAGGTCCACTTCGCGTAATAGCTGGCGTTCCATTTTAAAGGCCGTTTCTTTTAGCTGGCTAAACTTCACCGATTTGTCGAGCAGCAAAGCCAGATCGCGACGAACAGCCGGGAATTTTGGCAACTCGCTAAACAGCACTTTATGTTGTTTGTGTGCTTTAAATACATTGTCCCAATTGAAATCGGCGTAATAAACCGGGTTTTCAACCTCGAATTTCTTCAGCCATTTTCCGGCAACAATACCCAATTTAAGTACAACTTTATTGTTGGAGGTGTATGCCAGTGCTTCACTGAATAGTTCGTCTTCACAATCGTCAACCTGCATATTATCGGCAGATAAACCAAGGCGTTTCAGAATGTTTTCAGCGTATGATTTTAATCCGTAGAACGAAGCAGCTTCTTCTTTCATCGTCCAGCTTTCAGCCTCTTTATTTCCGCTTATGAAAAGTCCAAGGTGATTTTCTTCCCAATAATTATTGGCCGGCTGGTCTTTTAACTGCGTTCCTTTGTAAAAGTAAGTGTTCCCGAATTCGTATATCTTCAGGTTTTTATTCTGGCGGTTGGCGTTGTATGCAATACATTCAAGCCCGCCGAATAACAAGGTTTGGCGCATTCCGTTTAAGTCGGCACTCAACGGATTCAGCATTTTTACCGATTGCTCGTCTTTGTACTGTTCCAAACCTTCGTAGTAGCTCGATTTTGTTAACGAATTCGACCAGATTTCATTAAAACCCTGTGATGTCAGCATTTCTGCAACCAGATTTTTAACGCTGTCGGGATTTGGTTTGTCGGCTGTTTGCAACGATGATTTTACCTGAGTAGGAATTTCAATGTTGTTGTATCCGTAGATGCGCAGGATCTCTTCAATTACATCGGCTTCGCGTTTTACATCAACACGGTAAGCCGGCACAAGCAATTCCAGTCCGGTTTCGTTTTCGCTTTCAATTTTAATTTCCAGCGATTCCAAAATGCTTTTTACGACATCAGCACCCAAATCTTTACCGATTAATCGAGTAATGTTTGCAAACGAAACACTCACTTTAAAATCTTCAATCGGTGAAGGGTAAATATCAATAATGTCAGAAGAAATAGTTCCTCCGGCGATTTCTTTAATCAGTAAAGCTGCACGTTTAAGTGCGTAAACTTGTCCGTTAGGATCAACACCGCGCTCGAAACGGAAGGATGCATCAGTATTCAAACCATGACGACGGGCAGTTTTACGAATATAAACCGGATCGAAATAAGCACTTTCCAAAAACACGTTTTTGCTTGTTTCTTTTATGCCCGATTTCATTCCTCCGAAAACACCACCAATACACATAGCTTCTTCTGCGTTGCAAATCATCAGGTCGTTTTCGTCCAGTTCGCGTTCCACTTCATCAAGCGTAGTGAATTTTGTTTTTGCAGGCAAGGTTTTTACAATCACTTTTCCACCGGTAATTTCGTCGGCATCAAAAGCATGCAGCGGCTGGGCAGTTTCAAATAACACGTAATTGGTAATGTCAACCACGTTGTTAATCGGTGTCAGGCCAATCATTTTTAAACGGTTTTGTAACCATTCCGGCGACTCTTTCACTTCGATGCCTGAAATCGTTACAGCAGCGTAACGCGGGCAAGCCTCCGTATTTTCTACCTCCACGGGAATGACCAAATCGTTGTTGTCAACTTTAAAATCGTCAACCGATGGTTTTGTATATTCAATATCCTGAGTTTTTTTCAGAAAAGCGGCCAAATCGCGGGCTACTCCAATTAGCGAAGCTCCGTCGATACGGTTGGGTGTAAGATCGATTTCGATTACCCAGTCCGACTCCACGTTGAAAAAATCTTTTGCCGGTGTTCCCACTTTGGCGTGCGGATCGAGTACCATAATTCCGTCGTGACTTTGTCCCAAACCAATTTCATCTTCGGCACAAATCATTCCCATCGACACTTCGCCGCGGATCTTTGATTTTTTAATTTTAAATTCCTGGTCGCCATCATAAAGCGTAGTTCCAACAGTAGCTACAACAACCTTTTGTCCGGCGGCTACGTTTGGTGCACCGCAAACAATTGGCAACAATTCATCGGTGCCAACATTTACAGTTGTTTTGCTTAAATGATCTGAATTAGGGTGTTGCTCGCAGGTAATAACTTCGCCAATTACCAATCCGGCCAAACCTCCTTTTACGGTTTCAACCTCTTCCAAACCGCCAACTTCCAAACCGGTTTGCGTTAAAATGTCGCAAATCTCTTCGGGCGATTGTTCCAGTTTAATGTAATCTTTTAACCAGGAATATGAAATTTTCATCTTATAATGATTTTTCTGTCAATTTTTTTTTGAATCGCACAAAAGTACTGATTTTTATAACATATACATAAGCAGCTTTCTGCTAATCACAAAGAATTAAAAAAGGATAATAGTGAGTTGTTTAATTATGTGATCTGGATTAGGATGTAGTGCTTTAGGTTTTTATTTAGAAGTGGATAAATGCAGGGCTGTAATAAAAGCCATTTTAGAATTTCTAATGTAGCTTTTGTCTTCATGCCAGACGGGCAGTTCCTTTTGCATTCGATCAAAAGGAACTCCCGATTAATCGGGATCAAAAATAACCTTTGCGTTTTTTCAATGTAACCAATTAGCCCGACTGACGGATTTTTGACGAGCCCGCACAGGATGAGCCCTCAAGTCCGCCTTCGAGAAAAAGCGTTAAGAAAATAAATGGAGAGAACGTAAAAAATCAAGTCTGTTTGACGCTCGTTAGCCCTGAAGCATGAAGGGCTAAAAGGAGGAGTTACTTGATTTTAGTGAAAGGAATTTATTTTTAGCTTTTTATCGTCAGCGGTGGCTTTTTTGAATACTTTTTCAGCTACTGGAAAAAGTATTTCCCGCCTGGAAAGGCATTTGAAAAGGATTCTGGAAGTATTCGAAACCGTAAAAAACTTGAATTCTGTCATTTATGAATGAGGCGAAAAATAGTATCTTGCGCAGCTAAATTTGAATTATCATAAATATTTGGGAAATGAAAAAACTGCTATTTTTTGTTTTTATCCTGGGTTTGGTGGTCACATCGTGCCAAACACAGCAAAAGGAAAGTACAAATAACATGGAGAATCCGTTTTTTAAGGAATGGAACACACCATTTGGTGTTCCGCCGTTTGATCAGATTGAAAACGAACATTTTCGCCCTGCTTTTGCAGAGGGAATGCGTTTGCACAAAGAAGAGATTGACGCAATTGTAAACAATCCGGAAGAGCCAACTTTTGAGAATACAATGGTTGCGCTCGACAAGTCGGGAACGTTTTTAAATCGTGTAAATAATGTGTTCAGTAACTTGAGTGGCGCTGATACTAACGACAGTATTCAGGCCATTGAAAAAGATATTGAGCCGCTATTATCGGCACACTACGACGATATCAACCTGAATGAAGGTTTATTCAAAAAAGTGAAAGCGGTTTACGAGCAACGTGAAAACCTTGATCTTTCAACAGAAGAAGCTCGTTTCCTGGAGAAAAAATACAAGTCGTTTGTACGCGGTGGTGCTGAACTTCCGGCAGATAAGAAAGCGCGTATGCGCGAGATCAACGGTGAGTTGGCAACTCTTTCGGTACAGTTTGGCGAAAACGTTTTGAAAGATAACAACGCTTTCAAACTGGTTATTGAAGATGAGGCTGATCTGGAAGGTCTGCCGGCGTCTTCGGTTTCGGCTGCTGCTGCCACTGCAAAAGAAGAAGGACAAGAGGGAAAATGGATTTTCACCATTAGCCGCCCGAGTTTGTACCCGTTTCTTACCTATTCGCCAAACCGCGAATTGCGTGAGAAATTGTACAAAGGTTACATCATGAAAGGCGACAATGGCAATGAGTACGACAACAATAAAATTGTAGCCCGAATTGTTGAATTGCGCAGCGAACGTGCAAAACTTTTTGGTTACAACAACCATGCAGAATATATTCTGGTAGAGAACATGGCGAAAAATCCTGAAAATGTGTACGATATTTTAACGCAGGTTTGGGAGAAAGCTTTGCCGGTAGCTAAACAAGAGGTGGCCGATATGCAGGCCATTGCTGACAAAGAAGGCGCCAATATTAAAATTGAAGGCTGGGACTGGTGGTATTATGCCGAGAAAGTTCGCCAGGATAAATATGCCTTGAGCGAAGAAGATGTAAAACCTTATTTCCAGGTTGATAACGTGCAGCAGGGAATTTTTACTTTGGCGAATAAACTTTGGGGAATCACTTTTAGCGAAAGAACTGATTTGCCAAAATACCATAAAGACGGAAAAGTATTTGAGGTGAAAGAAGCTGATGGAAGTACCATTGGTATTTTTTACACCGATTATTTTGCTCGTCCAAGTAAACGCGGTGGCGCATGGATGAGTTCTTTCCGCAAACAGGAAATGCGTGACGGCGAAAATGTACTTCCGGTAATTACAAACGTTTGTAACTTCCCGGCTCCAACAGAAGGTATGCCATCGTTATTGAGCTTAGACCAGGTAACCACAATGTTTCACGAGTTTGGTCATGGTTTGCACGGATTACTTTCTGACTGCGAAACAAGAACATTGTCAGGAACTTCGGTTTCACGCGACTTTGTTGAGCTTCCATCGCAAATTATGGAAAACTGGGCTTTCGAACCTGAAATGTTGGCGTTGTATGCAAAACACTATAAAACAGGTGAAGTAATTCCAGATGAACTGGTAGAGAAAATCAACAATGCAGCCCACTTTAACCAGGGATTTGCAACCATTGAATTTTTGGCTGCCGGATTGTTAGATATGGATTACCATACTTTAAATGAAGTGGATCCGAATATGGATGTTGCGGCTTTCGAGAAAGCGTCGATGGACAAATACGGATTGATTCCGCAAATTGCACCGCGTTACCGCAGCACTTACTTCTCGCATATTTTCTCAGGAGGTTATTCTTCAGGTTACTACGCTTATTTGTGGGCTGAAGTATTGGATAAAGATGCTTTCCAGGCCTTTAAAGAAAATGGTTTGTTCGATCAGGCAACTGCTGCTTCGTTCCGCGAAAATGTATTGTCGAAAGGTGGATCAGACGATCCGATGAAATTGTACCTGCAGTTCCGTGGGAAAGAACCGGGAATTGAGCCACTGTTGGAAGGCAGAGGCTTATTGTAATAAGTGAAAAGTTTTTTCAAGAGATATAAAGAAAGGTCGCCTGTGGCGGCCTTTTTTGTTGATATAATGTTTTTGATGAAAAAAATTACATAGTGATGTAATGCTTTTGTAAGCCCCGCGTCTTAACTTTGAAAACAAGCAAAAACAAAAACAAAGGAGCACATGGTTGCCAAGGATTTTAAAACAAATGTACTACCGGTCAGTAATAAGCTGCTTCGCTTTGCAACGCACTTTTTACACGACGAAGATCAGGCACGGGATGTAGTGCAGGATGTGTTCCTTAAATTATGGCAACGAAAAGAAACGCTCGACGAAGTGGAAAACATTGAGGCCTTTGCGATGCGGATGACACGGAACCGCTGCCTTGATGTAATAAGAGCAAACCGAACAGTTCCGATAGATGAAGACACTGACCGAAGATTAAAGGCGAAAACGATAGACGTTCATTCAAAAGTTGAGTTAGGTGAGTCGGCAAAACAAATTAAAATGCTGATAGGGCAACTGCCCGAACTGCAGCAAAATATAATGCATATGAGAGACATTGAACAACTCTCGTACGACGAAATTGAGGAGGCCACCGGACTTCAGCGAAATGCGATAAGGGTAAACCTTTCGAGAGCACGAAAAAAAGTGCGCGATGAATATTTAAAAATGAATAGAAATGATGGAAACACAAGAAATACTACGATTACTGCAACGCTACTTTGATGGCGAAACCACTGAGGCCGAAGAGCAACAATTGAATGCTTATTTTCAGTCGGGGCAGGTGGCCGAAGAGTTGGCAGAGTACACCGAGTTTTTCGGAGGTATATCAGAGTTGGCGGAAAAAGCCAATGATCCGACCATTGAAGACGATGTGATGGATTACATTCTGGAAAACGAGCACCGCGATAAAACGAAATACCTCACGATGTGGAAAACGGTTACCGGAATTGCCGCAACAGTGATCATTGTTTTGGGTGGTTTCCTGTTCTACCAGGAGCAGCAAAAACCTTTCGAGGATACGTTTAAAGATCCAAAAGAAGCTTATGCTTACGCCGCCAAAACACTACAGTTTGTTGGCAGTAAATACAACGAGGGAATGGTGCACTTATCGGAGTTCGAAAAGCTAAGAAAAGGAAATGAACCTGTTAAAAAAGCCACCGAGCCGGTAGTAGAGTTTTACGAAGGAATTGAAAAAATAGAAGCAACAGAAGCTAGTAGCCCGTTGCAGGATATCGACAGCCTGTAACAAGCCAACAGCTTCGACTTAAAAATAAAGAAATAAACATTCAGAAACGATGTAGTTGGCGCGCAGTCTGCAAGTTCTGAGTGGAAACAGAAAAGTACAAACAATAAAAAAAACGAATATCATGAAGAAGTTATTATTGATTTTAGCAGTTGTATTGCCCATGGCAGTATTTGCACAAAAAAGCCCGGTTGACAAGCTCTTTGAAAAATATGCCAACCAAAAGGGAATGACCACCGTAAATATTTCGGGTAAATTACTGGGATTTGCCGCTCAAATTGAAACAGGCGACAAAGACACACAGGAATTATTGTCAGGATTAAACGGAGTTCGAATTTTATCTGTAGAAGATGACGCCTTGAATGAAAAGCTTGATTTTTACAAAGAACTGGAAGCTGATGGTTTTTTCAAAAACAACGATTTTGAAGTGTTGATGGAAGTAACCGAAGATGATGAAATTGTTCGTTTTCTTGCCCGCGATGCCGGTAACGGTAAAATATCAGATCTGATTCTTGTAGTGGGAGGAGATGACAACGCACTAATTAGTATCAGTGGAATAATCGATCCGCAAAATATTGGCAAGATCACTAAAGCTGTTAATGTTGATGTAGGTGATTTTGAATAACCGAGTTTACCATCAAATCTAACCATATCTGAAAATCCGGGTTTTCCCCGGATTTTTTTTTGCTTTATTAAACAGTCACACTGAGCGAAGTCGAAGTGTGAGTTCACTTCAAAATTTAAAACGTTACAAAATTAGCCTCATTCTCAATAAAATGAATGGGCACACCTTTTACAAATCCTTTAAGCCACTGTGCACAATAATCCATGCCGGCCTCCTCTGATTTTATATGACCAACAAAAATAACGGCTTTGTTTTTTCCTAAAGTGGTGGCATCATTGGCATAAAGGTAGGTTTCCCATTCGTTGGCTTCGCCGGCAACCATTACTTCCACTTCGGGCATATTCAGCATTTGAATCTGGCGTGCGCCACCGGGAGCTCCTACAGCCAGTCCAACTTTGGTAAATTTCATTTGGGGGTTGCCAATTACACGCACAGTTTGTAAGCCCAATTGCTTTTTTAATTCTTGCGCAAAGCCTGCTAAGTGTTTCTCCGGCATTTTATATAATGTACCCCGATCATTAACGGCATAGTCTTTCCAGCCCAGTTTTTCAATCATTCCGGCATAAATTCCATCGGGTTTAGTCATGTGAATGTGATCATGAAACCGGAATACAACTAACTTGTGGTCTTCAATAAATTGGCGTTTTTTTTTATAAACCGGGTCGTTTGCATAAGCTTCGGTTTCATCAAGGTGGTTGTAGAAAACCGGTTCGTGAGTGATAATAAAGTTGCAATTCATTTCAACCGCTTTTTGCAGGGTTCGCATATCGGCAAACATACATACGGCAATTCCTTTTATTTCGGTGTCCGGATTGCCAGCTTTAAAAACATCAACAGTTGTTTCGGCCCAATCGCAGGTTACATTTTCTTTTATTTGGTTTACCACCGAGCGGGGAGTTGATTTATTTTGTGCGGATGTGCAAAAAGGAATAAGTATTACGAAAAGCAGAAGTTTTTTCATTGGTTTAATTTTTAAATGGTATTGATGATTTCAAAAGTAAAGATTTTTTATTTGCCATTGTACCGTATATGTGCTACAGCTGGTGTAAAACATAGTTATTGTTCAATATCCGAAATTAGAAAGCAACTATTGTTGCACACATTTTATGTTGTATAAAATAGTTTTGTCAGCAGAGTAAAAACTCAAAATAATTTACGGTGATAAAATTCGAATCTGAAAGAAAAAATCCATTAAAAATTAAGAACTCAAACCACTGGTTATAAAAGTCTGATAAGCTGATTTTTATAGGTTTTTTACGTTGTTCAGATTGTTAATTTTGTTGTAAAATCATTATAAAATGGCAAAAGTAAAAGGAGCAGTTGTTGTTGATAAGGAGGGCTGCAAAGGCTGCAGTCTGTGTGTGGAGGCTTGTCCGCACGATGTATTGGCATTACACAAAGAGGTAAACAGCAAAGGATATCATTATTCGTATATGGAAAATCCTGATGCTTGTATCGGATGCGCCAATTGTGGTGTCGTTTGTCCGGATACCTGCATAACGATTTACCGAGCAAAAGCCAGCTAGAACTTAAGGGCTGAAGAAATGAGGGATTGTAGGAATGATTTAACTCTTGCATCCATCGTTCTTTTTCTAGTATCAAGTATCAAAAATCAAGAATCAAAATTAATTACCAAGATATGGGAGAATTAAGATTAATGAAAGGAAACGAGGTGTTGGCCGAGGCCGCCATCCGCTGCGGATGCGACGGTTATTTTGGCTATCCCATAACACCTCAGTCGGAAGTGATGGAAACACTTATGGCGCGCCAGCCCTGGAACGAAACAGGAATGACGGTATTACAAGCCGAAAGTGAAGTTGCTTCGATAAACATGGTATACGGAGCTGCGGCTACCGGCAAAAAAATTATGACTTCTTCATCGAGCCCGGGTATTAGCCTGATGGCCGAAGGAATCTCGTACATTGCCGGAGCGGAACTGCCATGTTTAATTGTAAATGTGCAACGAGGCGGCCCCGGACTGGGAACCATTCAACCTTCGCAGGCCGATTATTTTCAGAGTGTAAAAGGTGGTGGTCACGGCGATTATAAAATGATTGTGCTTGCTCCTGCATCGGTTCAGGAAATGAACGATTTTGTTGATCTTGGTTTCGAACTGGCGTTTAAATACCGCAATCCGGCAATGATTTTGGCTGATGGAGCCATTGGTCAAATGATGGAAAAAGTAGAGCTGGCCGACCAAAAGCCACGCTGGACAAAAGAACAGATACTGGAAATGAGCAGCGACTGGGCTACGACCGGAAAAACTGCTAACCGCAAAAAGAATATTGTTACTTCGCTGGAGATGGATTCCGACAAAATGGAAGAAAACAACCGTCGTTTCCAGGAGAAGTACCGCAAAATGGAGGAGGAAGAAGTACGTTACGAAGCCATTCAGTGCGACGATGCCGAGTTTGTAATTGTTGCATTCGGAACGTCGGCGCGTGTGTGCCAAAAGGCAGTGGAAATTGCCCGTGCAAAAGGCCTGAAAGTTGGATTGCTTCGCCCTATTACTTTATTCCCGTTCCCTAAAAAAGCCATTCAGGAACTGGCACGCAAAGCCAAAGGATTCCTTTCGGTTGAAATGAGTGCCGGACAAATGGTAGAAGACATTAAACTGTCGGTTTACGAGGCCGGTAGCAATGCCCGTGTTAACCATTTTGGTCGTATGGGAGGAATTATACCTACACCAACAGAGGTAGTTGAAGCACTGGAAGAAAAATTTTCGTGGGAGTTGAGTTATGGAGTTAAACGTAGTTACTAAACCGGAGGAGATTATGGATATTAAAGAAATTATAAAGCCGGAAAATCTGGTTTACCAAAAGTCGGAAGTTCTGAACGACGATATTATGCACTACTGCCCGGGGTGTTCTCATGGTGTGGTTCATAAAATACTTGCCGAATTGATTGAAGAAATGGGCCTTCAGGAAAAAACCATTGGTATTGCACCGGTGGGTTGTGCCGTTTTTGCTTACAATTATATCGATATCGATTGGCAGGAAGCAGCGCACGGTCGTGCACCTGCAGTAGCAACCGGCGTTGCCCGTGTAAATCCTGATAATTTTGTGTTTACCTACCAGGGCGATGGTGACCTTGCATCGATTGGAGCAGCCGAAATAATGCATGCCTGTAACCGTGGCGAAAATATTCTTGTGGTTTTCATTAATAACGGAATTTACGGAATGACCGGTGGACAAATGGCGCCAACAACACTGGAAGGAATGGTTACAGCCACCACTCCTTATGGACGTAATGTTGATTTGAATGGTTATCCGATGAAGATTACCAATTTGATTGCTCAATTGCCTGGAACATCGTATGTTACACGCCAGGCGGTACACACCGCAGCTACAGCTCGTAAATGCAAGCGATCGCTGAAAAAAGCCATCCAGAATGTACTGGATAAAAAAGGAACTTCATTTGTTGAGGTGGTTTCAACCTGTAACTCGGGTTGGAAAATGAGCCCGGTGGAAGCCAACAAATGGATGGAGGAGAACATGATTCCTTATTATCCGTTGGGTGATTTGAAAGACAGTGTAAAAGGTGAACATTCGGAAAATTAAAAAATTGAAGCTATGACAGAAGAAATGATAATTGCCGGATTTGGAGGACAAGGTGTACTTTCAATGGGTAAAATTCTTGCTTATTCGGGCATTATGGAAGACAAGGAAGTAACCTGGTTCCCTTCGTACGGACCTGAAATGCGTGGCGGAACAGCCAACGTTACTGTAATTGTTAGCGATACCCGTATTAGTTCGCCTATTTTGCAGGAGTTTGATACTGCTATTATTCTGAATCAACAGAGTATGGACAAATTCGAAAAAGCGGTAAAACCCGGTGGAACTTTATTATACGATCCGAATGGAGTGATTCATCCGCCAACACGTACGGATATCAACATTTTTAAAGTTGAAGCCACAAAAACGGCTGTTGAAATGGGAAATCCAAAAGTGTTTAATATGATCGTTTTTGGAAGTTACCTGAAAGTTCGGCCGATCCTTTCGCTGGATAACGTTGAAAAAGGTTTGGAGAAATCACTTCCGGAGCGTTACCACAAATTGATTCCGCTAAACCTGGAAGCCATTAAAAAAGGGCAGGAAATTGTTGCTGATGTGCAATTGGTATAGAATATAAATCTATTACGTATAAAAAAAGTCCGATTCGTATATGTTAAACTTATACTGATCGGACTTTTTTATAAACAGACTTGTCAATTAGTGCCTGTCCTTGTTCAGCGTTTACTCGGCTTTTTCCAGTTGAGCTATCTTTTCCCAGCTAGGGTCAATATCAAGCGAAACAGCCATGTACATATCCTTTCCATCATTTTGCAATACGGTCTCGCCATCGAGTCGGGCATGCAAATCCTGAGGACTTAACTTATATATCGCACCTGTAATCGGATCAATAATTAGCCCGATTAATCCACCAATCAGAATATTTCCGAGGTACCAGGCATTAAATTCTTTGGTTAGTAAGGTTTCATAAGGCAGGTACCCTTCCAGCTCAATTAAAACGGTGTATTCCTGATTCCTTTTAAGATTTTTGGTAACCGGCGTTTTTCCCATGTCAACTCCGTTTATGTATACATCTGCCGCGCTTGGAGTGGAGGCAATTGTAACATTTTGACGAGATCCTGAAATTATTGTAGCACAAGACGAGAATAACAATGCAGCTACAATTGATAATGCTAAAATTGATTTTTTCATTGATTTAATTTTTAAACTAATCTAAGGTTAATTGATATTGTGGTATTCTTGATACATCTCCATCGTACTTATAAAGTTCAATCTTAAGTCGGTAACAACTACTCAACAAGTCAGGTGCTTTTTTTTCGACCACTTTAACAATATTCGCGCCATTTTCGCGGGCTTGTATCCGCGCTCTGTTCATCAAACTATTAAAACTGCAATCGGTTGAGAAGCCCGAATCCTGAAATCTGAGGTCTCCAATTTTTGTTGTCCCTTCAGGCAAATTATGATGTACATCAAGCAAAGCAATTTTTTCTTCTGCCCGAAGTGCAGGTTGTTTGTTAGTCAGATTTGTTGTGATTTTTGGACTGCAAGCTGATAGTACAATTGTTACTAAAACTACAATTAAGGTTTTAATTTTCATTAGTTTATAATTTAGTTAATAGAAAAATATAAGTCTCCAAAAGGCATACTGATATTGTTTGGTGTTAAACACATGCGCGTTAATTATTTGGTTTTTGTGCGTCCTTTTTTACATTGATTGGTACTGCTTAAAACTAAGCATAATTTTTTTATTTTATATATGTGCCATGTGAGTTTTTTAATACAAATTCTTAAGTCATTTCAACCAAAATTCCTTTATTATTAATTTGAGCGAAATGAGTAAGGTCAATTGCAAATTGAGAGGAAAGTGAATGTTGAAGGGTAATTTTTTAAAGAAGTGATATGCGCTACAAAAGCCCTTTTTCCTCCAGCGATTCTTTTATGCGTTTGTGGTTTGCGTTAAATTTGTTTTCAATCTCCCGGAACACATTTTTATACTGCGGATGTTTCAATAGATTATCGATCAACGGATCTATTGGGGTAAAAAGAATGGTCCAGTAGTGAAAGTTGTCCTGCTGCGAAAAAGCCGTTAAATAATCGATGGCTTTGTTGTTATCTCCGTTATAAGAGAAGTAAAATGCCAACGACAAGTTACTGTATATCGACGGATCATTTTCTACCCATGTTTTGTACTGTTCAAAATATTTATCCGCCAGTTCCTGCTCGCCAACTTTATCAAAGGTTACAGCTATTTTCCCGTTTTCCGATCGGTAAATATCAAGCTGATACAATTCCCGGGCCTCAACAAAGGCTTTGTAATATTTTGCTGCGCTTTCAAAGTCGCGCAGGTAGTAGTATGACTTTGCAACTTCCTGCAAAATATCAAGCCGGGTTTTGTCTTTTTCAAAGGTAGCCAGCAAGCTTTTATTCAGCTGGTTCAGGTCTTCGTCCTGCGCATATTGAATATACGCCTTTACGTATTGGGAGTATAGATTTTCAGGAAGATATTCCAATGATCGTTCAATATACTTTTCAGCTTCATCGACAAAACCCGATTGGATAAAAGCATTGCTGATGTGCAGGTAACTGTAACTCGCGGCGGATGAATCGTAGGCTGCAACAATGTCTATCTCAAGGCCTTTCAAAGCATATTCAAGGTACTTCTCTGTATTGGGCAGGTAGTTAACATACAGTTCAACCAGGAAAATTAAAACCACATCGGAGTTAGGGCTGATCTCCAGCGCTTTTTCAAGATAGGGAAGAGCCAGTTCGTATTCGCTGTGCTCCATATAAAAAAGCGCTTTGGCGGTTAAACTCTGTGGCAATTTCGAGTCGTGAAAAAGGGCCTGGTCGGCATAATAATTTATGGAGTCGGCAAACTGTTTTTCCGTTTTATTCTGGTCTAAAAGATAGAAAGCAATGGCAATTCCGGCATAGGCACGGGCAAACTCGTCATCGTGTTTAATGGCTTGTTTGAAATATGGAATTGCTGCTCTCAGGTTTTCTTCGCTTGGTTTACCAAGCAAATCATATCCTTTCAAAAACAGGTCGTACGCCAACAAATTATTGGTAGGTGCTTTTTCAATGCGTTTTATTTCTTCCGGGGTAACAATGGCTTCTATTTGTTCTGCAATATTTTTTGCCACATCGGCCTGCAGCGTAAAAATGTCTTCTGTATCACGCCGGTATTGCTGGCTCCACAAATGTTTATCGCTTTCGGCTTCTATCAACTGAATGTTCAACAGTATCTGATTCCCGATTTTTTGTCCGCTGCCTTCAACCAGGTAGGTGGCATTCAGTTCGCGCGCAATTTCGGGTGTCGGTTTTGGATTGTTGCGGTACTGCTCAACCGAAGTGCGGCTAATCACCCTCAGGTCCTGAATTTGTTGGAGGTTATTCAATGTGGCCTCCATCAGGCCGTTAATGATATAAACATTCGTGGTGTCGTTACTATCGTTTAGAAATGGCAATACGGCAATTGATTTCACCTTATTACCAGTGTCGGACCCGGGGCGTAATACAAAGTACAACACCACAGCAATAACCGCAATTGCCAAAGAGGAGAGCAATAAAACCGGAATCTTCTTTTGCCGATCGGGGGCCTGTAGCTCCTGCTCCGTTTCTGTTTCCTGGGTTTGCTGTTCTTCTGTTTCTTCGTGCATACTCATTTCGCCGGGAGGGTAACCGTACAGCTCGCGGAAGCATTTTATAAAATACGAGGGGCTGCCAAAACCCACCTTATACGAAACTTCCGAAACCGTGTACGATCCTTCCTGAAGCAATTCGGCGGCATATTTTAAACGCACGTTGCGAATAAACTGGCTGGCAGATAGATCTGTTATTTTTTTGATTTTTCGTAACAGGTTCGAGCGACTCATTCCAACCGCATCTGCCAACTCCGAAACACCAAATTGCTCGTTGGAGATGTTCTCCTCAACAAGCTGGGTGATTTGGTTTAAAAAACTTTTTTCTGCGGTGTTAAGATTTGGCATAGTTGACTGCTTCGGATAAATACGATCCTAAAAATACGAATTATGTTTGTTTGTCCCTTATACTATCCTTTCTTTCGATGATATTTTATTTTGAGAACCCGGTTTCTTCCATGTTTTTATGCAGGTTTTAAAACGCCTATTTAGCAGGCTTTTCAGGACTTTGCATCACGTGTTGCATCATAATTTATATGCTTGCGTCATAAGTTTTAAGCCTTCAGCAAACTTCATATTCCTGGCTGCATAGTTCATTAGACTTGCGTCACGCTTCATCCGACCTTTACATCAACGAAAACAACGGACATCGCGCTATCGATTTCCACAAAAAATTAAATCATGAAAACACGAATTTATTTTCTCGACCATTTAAGAACATTGATGATCTTTCTTGTTGTGGTTTTACACTCAGGATTGGTTTATGAACATGTTTTGCAAAACTCATGGATCGTTGTTGATCCTGTAAAAGCAAATTCAATCGGAATGATCCGTTTGTATCTCGACCTTTTTATAATGTTTACGATCTTCTTTATCTCCGGATATCTGGTTCCGATGTCGCTGAAGTCAAAAACATCAGTCGAATTTATTAAATCAAAAGTGAAACGCATTTTGATTCCCTGGGTAATCGCCGTTTTTACTTTGATTCCAGCTTACAAATTCATCTTCTTATATTCACGGGGTTTACCACAGGAAGAATGGTTCTCATACTTCCACTTTTTTGAACGGGCCGGAAGCGACCTGAGTTTTTATGCCAATAATCCGGCACAAAACTGGTTGTGGTTTCTGCCTGTATTGTTTCTGTTTCAGGTGATTTACCTGGTACTTGCAAAAACTAAAGTACTGTCATTAAAAATAAACCTGAAAACAGCCGTAATCGTAATGTTTGTGGTTGGAGTTGTTTCCAGCGTTACAATTGCTCAACTGGGACTTAACGGTTGGAATGATTCTGCCATTCTGCATTTTCAACGCGAGCGTTTACTGGTTTACTTTATGTCGTTTTTGCTGGGTACACTTTGCTACAAGTTAAAGGTGTTCGAATCAACTAACAAGAACAAACGCCTGTATATTATTGCAAATGTAGTGCTGACTTTCACTCTGGGTATTTTTACCGCGGTTGCCCTGAATACCTTTTTTAATATCATCGATCCGCAACGTAATTACTATTTCATTTCGCAGTTTGCCGACCGTGTTGCTTATTATGCTTTTGGCCTGGCATCGCAACTTACTTTGCTGTATGTATTCCTTTACGGTTTCCGTCACAGCCTAAATAAAAGGTATGCACTTATGGACGAGCTGAACCGCAATTCGTACTCGGTTTATATCATACACACTATTGTACTTGGTGTGGTTGCACTTTCGCTAATGGCATTACCTATTCCGCCGATGGTAAAATTCCTGATGGTTACCCTATTAACCTTTGCTCTTTCAAACCTGCTTATTTACTCGTGGCGAACAATCCGTCAGCGCGAGATTAATACAAAAACTGTTGCTACTGCAATACTATCGGTAGTAATTGTAATGGCTGCTTTTACTGCTTATCCCGGAACAACTGAAAAAAATGAAGAAAAGAAAACAGAAACAACAGAAACAAAAACAGCGCCTCAAAGGGGGAACAGTATACATGCAGCAGTAATTGCCGGCAACATTGCAGCAGTAAAAGCCATAATTGCAGCTGGAGCCGATTTGAATGAAAAAGAGCCTGCAGGTGGTTCGAGTCCTTTAATGACTGCCTGTGTATTCGGAAAAACAGAAATTGCCCAGGTATTGATCGACGCCGGAGCCGACCTGAACGTAACCAATAACGATGGTTCTACCGCACTGCATACCGCTGCTTTTTTCTGCCGTACCGAAATAGTTAAAGCATTATTAAACAAAGGTATCGATACTTCCGTAGTAAATAATTCAGGTGCCACAGCTGCACAGTCGGTTATGGCTCCTTTTGAAGTAGTAAAAGGAATCTATGAATATTTTGCCAAAGTATACGAGCCACTCGGACTCCAACTCGATTTGAACAGGATTGAAAAAACGCGTCCTGTAATTGCTGAAATAATATCAACTAACTCATAAATTTAAAGCCATGAAACTGCTGATCGGAAGAATGTTACTCATATTGGTAATACTGCAGGCAGTATTGGGAGCCAGCTCGTGTAACAATAAAAAAACGGAGGAGGTTATTTTAACTCCTCCGGCAGAAATGAACGACGGAATAAAGGTGGGCACACCGGCTGACGCCAATATTGATGAGCGTTTTATCCAGGATGCTATCCGGAAAATCTACGCAGGGAAATTTGGTGAAATTCACTCCATGTTGATCTACAAAAACGATACACTGGTTGTTGAACAGTATTTTCCGGGCCATTTGTATGCATGGGACAAACCTTATTACCATGGCGAGTTCGTGGAATACGGTCCGGAAACCTTGCACAGTGTGATGTCGGTAACAAAAAGTTTTGTGTCGGCATGTATCGGAATCGCCATCGATAAAGGTTTTATCGAAAGTGTAGATCAATCGATTTTTGATTACCTGCCCGAACATCAGCATCTGAAAACCAATAACCGCGAATACATTACCATTGAGCATTTGCTTACCATGACCTCGGGATTGGCCTGGGACGAATGGAGCGCCGCACACGGTACAGAATCGGCCAACGACATGGATCGCTTGTATTTCGATTGCAACGACCCGGTAACTTGTGTTTTAGATCGTGAATGGTGGGCCGAACCCGGAACATTTTTTACCTACAACGGCGGTGGTATTGTTATTCTTGGTGAGATTTTAAGAAACGCTACCGGCCTTAATCTCGACGAATTCTCAGAGAAGTATTTGTTTGCACCGCTGGGAATAAAAAAAGGCACGTGGATGAAATACCCTAACGGAGTTGTTGTTGAAGCAGCCAGTTCTTTGAGTGTTACGCCGCGCGACATGCTGAAACTGGGAGTTACTTACCTCGATAACGGAATGTGGAACGGAGAGCGCATTCTGTCTGCCGATTGGGTGACAAAAAGCTCAACCGTTTACAATAACAATGTTGGTATAAATCTCCCTATTGAAGATTCGGGTAAAAACGGATACGGCTACACCTGGTGGCAAAGCGATTTGTACCACAGTGGCAAAAACATAAAAATGTATCGTGCCAATGGCTGGGGCGGACAGGTAATTATGGTTTTCCCCGAGCTGGACATGACCGTGGTATTTACCAGTGGAAACTGGGCCGGTAAATCTAAGTTGTTTAAATTGGTACGTCAGTATATTCTGTCTTCGATTGAGATGTAAGTTTAAATAACCTAAAAAAATGAAAAAGATTGAAACAGACTATAATGTCATTTCGACGAAGAATGAGGAGAAATCTCTAACAATTGAAACAGATTTCTCATTCGTACCTCATTCGAAATAACATCGCCGATGGTCTGTTACTTCCCGCAAAGCAATCCAAAACGATTTTATAAAATGAAAAACACCTGTTCAGCAAGAAAAGAAGCCCGCAGCCTCCTGTTTAAACTGGGCTGCACGGGGGCATTATTTGCGGTGGTAAATAAAAATTTCGGACAGCGCGACAGTGAAGTTGAGAAGGCAACCGGGCCATTATGTGGCGGAATTTTGCAAGAGGGGCACCAATGCGGAATGCTTTGGGGAGCTGCTCTTGCTGCCGGTGCCGAGGCCAACCGAAGAACGAATGACCCAAGTGTTGCAACTTCGCTGGCTATTTCAACTGCGCGCGATCTGGTTGATTCATTTAGCCAAAGAAAATCGAGTGTGAACTGCCGCGATATTACAAACTGTAACCAGAAATCAATACTGGGGCAAATTAAGTTTTTTATAAGCGGGAAACCGCTGAATTGTGCCCGTTTGATAGGCCGTTGGGCACCGGAAACCGTTTCAACGACAGAACGAAGCCTGGCTTTAATGCCTGAAAGTTCAGCAAATCCCATTGTAAGTTGTGCCAGTATTGTAGCCGAAAAAATGGGAGCCGGCAAAGAAAAAGCCATGATGCTGGCGGGTTTTGCCGGAGGAATAGGATTGAGTGGCAATGCCTGTGGTGCACTGGGTGCTGCTGTTTATCTGGGTGCCGAAAAGTGGTTTCGTGAGAATCCCGGTGAGGTAAGGTTTATCGTCCCCGGAGTGGAAGAAAAAATGCGCGATTTTCTGGTAGAAAACAGGGGAGAGGTGCGCTGTAGTAAGATATGCGGAAAGACATTTGCCACGGCAGAAGAGCACTCGGAATATATACGAAATGGCGGTTGCGGTAAGCTGTTGAATGTGTTGTCGGGAACCGGTTAGCTGAATCATTTTTGCAGTTGGAATGATGATGTTCTCAACATTTTTCAATAATTTGCATTATATTTTTTTAATAAACACAAAACCATCATGAAGAAATTAATTACAGTTTTTATTATTGCAGCAACATTTTTTGTGGCTTGCAGCGACGACGACAACAAGGCCGGAACCGGTACCTTAAAAGTAAACTTAACCGATGCCCCGGCAGAATACAGCAAAGTACTTGTTGATATCCAGGGCCTGCGTATTAATGTGAACGATGCCGATACTACTGAAGGCAACTGGATGGATCTGGAACTGGATACCATGGGACAGATCGATTTGCTGGAGTTAACGGACGGTGTAAGTATTCAGTTATCTGATGACGAAATTCCGGCAGGTTACCTGTCGCAAATACGTTTGATACTGGGTGAAAACAACCAGCTTGTGATTGGTGAAAACGATACCGTGGATATGGATACGCCTTCAGCACAACAATCAGGGCTGAAAGTAAATGTACACGACTCGATTGCCGATGGCGAAACATTTAGTATGATGCTCGACTTTGATGCTGAAAAATCAGTAGTAGACAAAGGAAACGGAACCTATTCATTAAAACCCGTTTTAACCGTTATTAAAGACTAAGTATTAAATACAAAATAGAACAGGAGAGGTCGCTTAGCAAGCGGCCTTTTTTTATGCAAATTACTCTCCTTGCAATAATTAGATCAATCACACAAGTTAACCTAATGAAATGAGTTAAAAACCTCTGCGATCGTTGTGCTCTTCATTCCTTTGCGTGAAACGATATTCATATTCTTGTGTTCCTGTTGGTTCAAAGCGCTTTTTTTTACACCAAAACATATATCGATTCAGGCACGTATAGAATGCTATAAGCCAAAATCGAAGGTTATGAAAACGTTTACCCGGTTAGTAGCAATGCTTGCTTTTACTTTCTTTTCAGTTGGTTTGCTGGCACAAACCATTGGAATAAAAGCCGGATATACTTTGTCGGATATGTTGATTGAAACGGACGGTGAAATTTTAACCGAACCCTTGGATATGAGATCGGGGTTTCACTTTGGGCCAACTTTTGAATGGGGAATTAACGAAGGTGCGGGTATTGAAACGGTGCTGTTAATGACCACAAAAGGCATAAAAGTAAATCAGACGGAGACCGTTGACGATATGTGGTACAGTGCCAGCTCGAAAGTCAACCTGTGGTACCTCGATATTTCGGTGTTTGGGAAATTGTATACCAATGTAAACGACATAAAATTGTACGGAATGTGTGGCCCTTACCTTGGCGTTGGCCTTAGCGGTAAAATAAAGTCGGAAAACGGCAGGGACATGGTGTGGGGATCCGATGAGGACGACGATTTGCAGCGCCTGGGATTAGGTTTGGGCGTTGGCGGAGGTTTTGAGTTTAATTCGTTTTTGATTGAATTCACCGCTCATTTTGCGCTGAATAATATTGCACCCAAAGCCAATCCCGATGTAACAATGCGCAACCGTTCGTTTATGTTTTCGCTGGGGTATAAGTTTCATAAGTAAAATATTTATGTATTTCCGTAATCATCAACAGAACTGAAAGCAATACAATTTTCAGCTAGCTCTCCCTCATTCCCTCTCTTTTTTTTAAGAGAGGGACGATTGTGTCGAAGGCACAATCAGGGTGAGTTTAAAAAACGTAGCACCAAATTTTGCTATTAATTTTTGGTGACTTTACTCTACCTATACTACCCCTCGTTTGCAACGAGGGGCAAGGCATCCTTGCATTTGTAATGCTAAAGGATGTCGTTAAAAACGACAAAATAATAAACCCTCGTTACAAACGAGGGGGAGAGTAGGCAAGCTACCATTCACGTATCACCGGAAAAGCAATTTCCAATTCTTTTCATTAAATATTTTTATCCTGAGTTTATATTTTCCCGGCTTTTCCGGAAAGAACAAATCTTTTTTCTATTTTAACCTATCTAAACAACCAAAGTAAATTCCAATCCATGAAAAATGCGATTATTCTTATTTTAAGTTTTTTCCTGATTTCATCGTGTGCTCAAAAAAAATCAGAACAAACCAACGGGCAAGCTGCCCCTGAAAGTTTAAAAGAAGCCTATGCGGGTGCATTTAAACTGGGTAGTGCCGTTAATGGATTTGTAATTTCCGAGAGAGATACGGCTGCCCGAAACATCATAATCAGTCAGTTTAATACCATAACGCCCGAGAATTCGATGAAAGCGGCTCCCATAAACCCTCGCCCCGGAGTATATAATTTTGATCCGGCCGACCGGATTGTGGAATTTGGTGAAAAAAACGGTATGTTCATCGTGGGGCATACCCTGGTTTGGCACAACCAGACTCCAGAATGGTTTTTCGTAAATCCTGAGGGCAATCCCAATACTCCGCAGGAACAGATCGAGCGTATGCGCAGCCACATCGAGGCAGTTGCCGGAAGGTATGCCGGGCGTGTACATGCCTGGGATGTGGTGAATGAAGTGATTGACAACGATGGATCGTATCGGCCTACTACCTGGGTAAATGCAGTTGGTGACGGTGATACACTGGTAAAATATGCCTTTCAATATGCCAGCCAGTATGCCCCGGATGCCGAACTGTATTACAACGATTTTAATGCCTGGCGCCCGACAAAAAGAGACGGCATAGCCCGCATGGTGCGGATGTTGCAAAAAGAAGGAATCAGGATCGACGGGGTTGGCATACAGGCACATTGGGGCCTGAATTTCCCAAAAAATGAATACATCGAGGCAGCCATCGACACCTTTGCCTCATTAGGTGTAAAAGTTATGATAACGGAACTGGATGTAGATGTTCTTCCACTAACCAAAGAGGGGCAGATTATCGGACAGGTGATGAGTCACCCTCAGTTTCAGCTGGAAGAATTTGAGGAATTCCTCGACCCCTATAAAGACGGGCTGCCTGAAGAGGTACAGCAACAGCTAACCGAAAGGTACGAAGAGCTGTTCCGGATTTTTTACAACAAACGCGACAAAATTGACCGGGTAACCCTGTGGGGAGTACAGGACGACATGTCGTGGAAAAACGGGTATCCCATCCCCGGCAGAACCAATTATCCGCTTCTTTTCGACAGGCAGAAGAAAGCCAAACCAGCCTTAAAAGCGGTATTGGAAATACCAAAACAAACTTTGCAGTAAAGCTAATCAGCCAAAAACATAGATTCTTACATAACGCCTCTGCTGCCCTTCGTTTGCAACGAGAGGTAAAGGGAAACTAGCTAGTACAAAATGTAAATTAACCAATATCCAATCAGAAATTACCAATAAAAGAGAATGATGGAAATTGAGGATTGAAAATTCAGATTTGAGTAGGGGGCTCTATAAAAAGAGTCAGATTACGAGGCGCATACAACGATTGTGCCTTGAATAACTTATTAATTGCGCCTCTGTTTACTTTCTCATCAACCCCGGGTTTCACCCGAGGTTACTCATATTTTATCCCTTCGGGACATTGTGTAGAATTATAAAGTTACGAAGAGTTGATTGCCCAACGGTGCCGTAATTTCAGACTTTTTATGGCGCTGAAAGCGTCGAAAGTAAATAACCCGGTGTGTAAGCGCCGGGATGAAATGACCAAAAGGAAATCGTCCGGCGAAGTACGCCGATCGAAGCCAGATAGTCCCCCCGGACGAATAGCAGCTGTCGTCTTTTGATCTCAACTACCCCTCGTTTGCAACGAGGGGTAAAACATCTTTGCATTTGTAATGCAACAGTAGTCGGTACAAACGACAAAATATTAGCCCCTCGTTGCAAACGAGGGGCAGAACAGGGTAAATGCATTGCTGGTTTACAAAGTTGTAATAAATTCGCTACCCTTTTGTCTGTCGACATTTTCCCTTAACAAGGGAAAACGGCATTGATGTAACGCAGAAAGCAGCTCAACTACCCCTCGTTTGCAACGAGGGGTAAAACATCTTTGCATTTGTAATGCTAAAAGTAGTCGTTACAAACGACAAAATATTAACCCCTCGTTGCAAACGAGGGGTAGAGACAAAAACTTTGTGTCCTTAGTGTCTTAGTGGTTTATTCCTGAAATCTGGAAATTGATTAAGTTTGCGCAAAATTACAACGATGAACATTTCAGGGAGCTGGACATACAACGAAGATTTTGAATACGGAAATTCAGTAGGAGAGGTGGAGCTAATCCAAACCGGCGACGAGGTGAGCGGCATATTTTCGTTTACCGAAGAGGTGGAAAACAACTACAACATCCAGGTTACCGAAAAGGTAAAAGGCACCCTAAGCAACGGAAAACTGCTGCTGGAGAGCGTTGAAGTAAAAGCCCTGCAAAACGGCCGCGAAATCAGTTACCTGCCCAACACTTTCGAAACACACCGCATTACCGAAACCCAAATCATCGGCTCAACCTACGACAGCGAAGACGTGTGTGGCGTTTTTGTGCTCGAACGGAAAGTTTTATTTTCACTTATTCTGCCCTAACTTGTATGGAAATTAATCCTTTAAAGTAACAAGATATGGGACTTGAAGATTTTGAAAATCTAATTCGCCGGATGGACGAAATGGAGAAGCTTTACGCGAATCGGTACAAAGGGTTTAGTCTGGAGCTTCCTCCGGCATTAACCTCTGTGGTGTTTGAATATTGGCCTGAAATGGCTGAGAACCCTTCTAAATACCAGCCTTTGTTGTTCAAACTTGGCGAAAAGTACATTGGCGAAATCTGGGAGGAATACAATAATTGTGACTCGTTAAACAGAAGTGGCGGACCGATGGCCGATCTTTATCCGGTTGACACGATTGATAAATTAAAACCAAAATACGACAAACGTTGTCAGGAACTAAAAAGTACTTGCCCTGCTGCAGGCGATGAATTTTGGGACGAGATTATCAGGGAAGATTATGAACGCGAAAAAAAGGATCTGCAATTTAAGCTGGCGGTTCACGAAACAATGAAAGCCGTATTTAATAGGCATTATATCGATGATGTAATGGAATTTGAAAGCCATATTCTACGGTATTTCGAGCGGGGCATGTACCTGATGTGCGCATTACGATATGTTGACGAGGTATATTCGTTGGATTAAAACCGTGTGATCGCTTCAGTCGTTCCTCCCTCGCAATGACAGTTCTGATGGCTATATTCCGGCAGCGGACAATGACCGCATTCATCCCGTCACGATTCATCACTGTTCTACTACCCCTCGTTTGCAACGAGGGGTAAAGCATCTTCGCATTTGTAATGCTACCAGTAGTCGTTAAAAACGACAAAATTATAACCCCTTGTTACAAACGAGGGGTAGAGGGTACTCCCAAAGCTTAGGTTTTACAAAAAATCTGTTATTTTTAAAGAATTAAAACCAAAATTACCGAATACATTGAACCCGACTCTTGCAAAAATAAAAACTAAAACCGGCCCGCTTTTCAACGTTAATACAAACATTATTAAAATTTTACAGCAGTGCAGGCTAATAGTATGTATGTTGCATTGCAACATACACGTACGTTACATGCAAGTTTAAAAGACGCAAATCATGAAAAAAGTACTATATCTCATATTTCTGATTTTATCATTTTTAGCTGCTCTTGTAAATGGATTTGCGATAGTCAACACAATGGTTAGTATAAAGTATGAAACAAACAATCCTTCAGATTGCATTTCAAATGTCACGGGGATTGACTTATGTGCTCAACTTGATAAATCAAAGCTTTTAACGATTGTTTTTAGTTTAGCGTTTATCATTCTCTTGGTGACAAAAAAATGGATTATAAAACCAAACTAGCTGAGCCAATGAATAAAGAATTATTTGCAGATAGTTTTTCGAAAAGTTTAAATGAAAACTTTCCTAAATATTCAAAATATTTTGACTTTGATTTACAAGTGTTCTGTGAATTAAACACGCTTATATTTGAAATTAATAAATGCCAATTATTGGAGTTTCACAGGGCAACAATTACTTTGACTAATCATTTACTTGAGAGACTTTTAAAATTGGCATTGATTTATAATGAAACAGGAATTAGTGCAATAGAAACGCAGAAATGGAATTCAACTTTCGCAGAACCAAACAAAAGATACAGTTCTATCTCTCTAGGTAATTCAATAGAGATAAATAAAAAGCTTGGACTAATTTCAAATTCAGAGAAAGAATTTCTTTTTAACGTTATCAGGGAGCTAATGAGAAATGGCTTTTCACATGCAGATTCAAGTAAAATTTTAGAAGATTTACCAGACGATTCCGAAATGTATCAAGTGAGTTTCTCTAATCCAAATGATATTAAAAAAGTAAATATAAATCAGAAGGTCATTCCATTTATGCAAGAGATTCAAATGGAAAACTTCGCAAAAGCAAGCTCGAACCAATATTTTGATTTTGTTTTTAATTTAATTTTTAGAATTGAGAATAGATTGACTGAAAAATTTGAAAAAACCAGCATGTAACAAAGTACATATTGCAGGGCGGGGTTCGGTGGTACGCCAGCTGCGGATTCTCGTTTCGCAGTTCCGTGTCCGCCAGCTGGCGAACAAGAACGCTCTCCGAAATCCGCCCCGACAACATGTACCAACCGTTATAACCAATACTAATAAACAAGACCATGAAAAAATCAATTTTACTGCTTTCAGTACTTCTTTTGACACTGACAATTGGTTATTGTCAGGATGTAATAATACTGACTGAAAATCCAAATTCAGAATCAGTAAAACAAGAAAGCAAATCTGAGAAATTTAGAACTTATTATTTCCATGACACTTTAGTTGATTCTAAAATATTTTCTTCGGACAGTATCCAATTATTTAAAAATAGGACAGATAAAGAAAATTCAAGGTTGGAATTATTCAATGACTCAAGATTTCTGCTTGTATATAATATCAAGTTAGAGACTGTTACAAAAATAAATGCGGAAACAGGAGAAGGAGAAAAACTCACAATTCAGCACTCGGATGAAGTTTATGGTACTTATTCCTTAATACAAATTGCTAAAACATTAGATAGTGAGCCTATAGATGCAAGTATAAGATTCTTTTTAAAAGATAATACTATTTACGATTTTGATATTGTTGATAAAGACAATCAAATATTATTAGTAAAAAAATAAATTACAAATGCTAACAAATTGTAATATGGCAGGAAAAAGATCCAGCGGTCTGCCATGTCAAACTCGCAGAAAACTGGCCGGTATAAAATAAAAGAACATGCATAAAGACAACGAAATAATCCTTGAATTTTTAGACCATGTAGCGCTTAGGGTGGCTGATATAGAAGCTTCGGCAAAATGGTACGAAAAAGTGTTGGGCCTAAAGCGGTATCAATTGCCCGAGTGGGGCGATTTCCCCATCTTTTTACTTGCCGGAAAGTCGGGAATTGCCTTATTCCCCGCAAAAACAACCGACCCTGAATTGCAGCCAACATCAAAAAATGTAAAAATAGATCATTTCGCTTTTAATGTAAACAACGAAAATTTTGAAAAAGCCAAAAAGCGATATGCTGAACTCGATCTGGATTTTAATATTCAGGATCATTATTTTTTTGAGTCGATATACACGAAAGACCCCGACGGACACACGGTTGAACTGACTACAGTAAAAGTGAACGAACAGGAATTTTATAAGTAGAAACAACATGCAACAGGTCGGCTTACAGGCGACTGTTATTACATGCCAAAACCAACCGTTACCAAAAACCAACTAATAAAAACCGTTCTTTATGTATCAATTTTCAAGGCACCAAAAAACGCCGAAGTACTTGCGTTTCTGTAGCTTGCCGATAAGCATGAATATTCGTTATAATAATTTGAACATATAGACAAGTATTGATACGCCCAATCCATCGGGCATTGCAACATGTTATCTAATTTTGAACCCGAAGTTGACGCAAATGTCGAATCGCATTATAAACTTAAAAGAAGAGATATGAATTTAGTAAAGCCGATCGTTGGAATAATACTTGGTGTTTGTGCCTGGGGTGCAAGCAGCGTATTTGCACAAAGCGGTGATCAGATTTTAGACGGAATTGGCGAAACGGGATTAATTGCCCGTTATACGCTGGAAGAAAATGTAAAAGACTGGTCGAGAAATAACCTGCATGGAAACATCGAGGGTTCCGCTTACGAATTTGTCGACGACGAAGTATTCGGCAAGGTAATCGCATTATCCGGCGACGGAAAAACGTATATAAGTATCCCCGGCGAGTTGCTGGCAGGCGAGGAGTCGCTAAGTATTTCGGCCTGGGTTAATTTACGTTCGGCTGATGGCGGTGCGCCACTTTTCGACTTTGGCAAAAACAATAAATCTACGTTCAGTGCAGCCCTTGCCGGCGAAAACGGTTTCGTGACACAAGTGGCCGGTTATACAGCAAGGTCGGAAGCAGCAGCTTTAAATAAATGGAACCATGTAGTGGTTGTTGTTAATGTTCCTGAAAAAACGTTCACCACCTACCTTAACGCTGAAAAGGTTAGCGAGGTAAAGGTTGTTGAGGTGGAGCTAAAACAACTGTTCGATGCCCGAAAAGGTAATAATGATCAGTTTGTAATAGGTAAATCACTTGCTGCAAACAAAACCTCGCTGGATGCGAAACTGCACGATTTCCGCATTTACCGTATTCCTTTAAACCGACGACAAATTGGATGGATTAACTTTAGTGCCCTGCATAAAGAGGAGGCAGAAGAAATGATGCGCAACAAAGAAGAGCCGGATCTTCAGGAGTTTCCGGAAACAACACCACAGCTATATACCCAATACTTAACCGGCGTTGAAACTATTGAAGTGGAAACCGAAGTGGGTTTTCTGCCACGTTTGCCACGTTTTGTAAAAGGCGTTTACAGTAACAATTTGGAGGGGCCTGAGGTACGTGTGCTTTGGCCTGCCCCGGAAGATAACAGCGAAGTGCAAAGTGCCGGGAAATATACCGTAACCGGACGAGTTGCCGGTACCGATATTCAACCAAAAGCAATTGTTACGGTGGTTGAACACGATCATCATCATCATGCTCCGCACCGCACGCTGGAGGCTTTTGATTTGGATGAGGTGCAGTTAACAGAAGATGCTCATAAGCACGAAACCAAATTTGTGGAGAACCGCGATAAGTTTGTTAAGGGTTTGCTGGAAACCAATCCTGATAATTTTCTGTACATGTTTCGCAATGCTTTTGGTCAGGCACAACCTGCAGGTGCCAAACCTTTGGGTGTTTGGGACAGCCAGGAAACAAAACTTCGCGGTCATGCCACCGGACACTACCTGAGTGCTTTGGCACAGGCTTATTCGAGTGCTGCTTATGATCCTGCTATCCAGGCTAAGTTTGCCGAAAAAATGGAATACATGGTGAATACCTTGTACGAATTGTCGCAGCTATCAGGAACTCCTAAAACTACTGGTGGTGAGTCGGTATCCGATCCTTTGGCCGTTCCCCCGGGACCGGGAAAAGCAGGTTATGATTCGGATTTAAGCGAAGACGGAATTCGTACCGACTACCAAAACTGGGGTAAAGGATTTATCAGTGCCTATCCACCTGATCAGTTTATTATGCTGGAACACGGTGCAAAATACGGAACCGATAACGATAAAGTGTGGGCGCCCTACTATACGTTGCACAAAATATTGGCCGGTTTAATGGATATTTACGAAGTGAGCGGCAACGAGAAAGCGCTTGAGATTGTAGAAGGAATGGGCGACTGGGTGCATGCACGTTTAAGTGTGGTTCCAGCTGAAACGCTTATCAGCATCTGGAACACGTACATTGCCGGCGAATTTGGCGGAATGAACGAAGCGATGGCACGTTTAAGCCGCCTCACCAATAATAAAACTTACCTTGAAACGGCGAAGTTATTCGATAACATTCGCCTGTTTTTTGGCGATGCCGAACATTCGCACGGACTGGCGAAAAACGTAGATATGTTCCGTGGTTTACACGCCAATCAGCACATTCCGCAAATTATGGGTGCTCTGGAAATCTATCGCGATTCGAAGGATCCGGAATATTTCAATATTGCCGATAACTTCTGGAATAAAGTCACCGGCGATTACATGTACAGTATCGGTGGTGTGGCAGGAGCCCGTAACCCTGCCAATGCCGAATGTTTCACTACTCAGCCGGCAACGCTTTACGAAAACGGTTTCTCGGTAAGCGGGCAAAACGAAACCTGTGCAACTTACAACATGCTTAAATTAAGCCGCAATCTGTTCCTGTATAATCAGCAAGCCGAATTGATGGATTATTACGAGCGCGGGCTGTACAACCATATTCTGGCGTCGGTTGATGAGCATACTCCTGCAAACAGCTACCACGTGCCTTTGCGCGCGGGTTCGGTAAAACATTTTAGCAACGAACACATGGACGGTTTTACCTGCTGTAACGGTACGGCAATCGAAAGCAATACAAAATTGCAGAACTCGATTTATTTCCACAGTTCAGATAACAAAGCTTTGTATGTAAACCTCTATGTGCCGTCGATTCTGAAATGGACAGATAAGGATATTACCATTACACAAACAACGGCTTATCCAAAAGAAGACCATACAACATTAACCATTAATGGTAGCGGCAAATTCGATTTGAATGTACGTGTGCCAGACTGGGCTACCAAAGGATTTTTTGTATCCGTTAATGGCAAGAAAGAGGCTATAACAGCAGAACCGGGAACTTACCTTACTATCAGCCGCAAATGGGAAGACGGCGATAAAGTGGAGCTACGTATGCCATTCCACTTTTACCTGGAGCCGGTAATGGATCAGCAAAATATTGCCAGTTTATTCTACGGACCGGTATTGCTGGCTGCCCAGGAAGAAGGACCGCGAAAAGAATGGCGTAAGGTAACGCTGGATTCAGAAGACATCAGCAAATCAATTTCAGGTGATCCTGAAAAGCTGGAGTTTGAAATTGACGGAGTGGTTTACAAACCTTTTTACGAAACCTACGGCCGTCATTCGGTATACCTTGATGTACGGTTGAAATAGTTGTACAGCAATGAAAAATAGTATCATTTCATTGCTGACAATAATACTATCTTTCATAAAAACAATTTATTAGTTTAAAATACCTGATTTTGTATTAGGTTTTGAAAGCCGCTTCACCTGGAGCGGCTTTTTTTTCGGTATAGTAAGCGACAGTCAGTTACAAATGAATGAAACAATGCATAGTAGAAAACGTAATATGGCAGGCAGGGAATAATCGAATCAAATAATGAAAATTCCGAAAGTCAACAAAATCAACCTGTTTTTGATGTTACTGGTAGTAGTTTTTTTCTCCATTTCTTGGCAGAATAATAACAAGCTTTCGCTGGAAGAAAAATTACAGCAGGCACTCGATCAGAACCTTGACAAATTCAATGTAAAGGGAGCATCGGCCGCTATAATTTTTCCCGATGGCAAAGTATGGACTGGCGCAAGTGGTATATCGCACGATACCGTTACCATTAAACCCGATATGCTTTTTGCCATTGGAAGCATAACCAAAAGTTTTGTTGCCACCCTTACTCTTAAACTGGTTGAGGAAGAAAAGTTGGTTCTCGATGATCCTTTGTCGAAATGGTTGCCGGAATATCCGCATATAAACAGCAGTATTACAATCAGGCAACTGCTAAATCATACCAGTGGAATTTACATGTTCTGGAGTAACCAGCAAATTTGGGACGACCTGAAAAAGGACCGGGATAAGGTATGGACGCCGGAAGAAGTGCTGTCGTACATTAAAGAACCCTATTTTGAACCGGGAGAGCGATTTCGGTATTCCAATACTAATTATCTACTATTGGCAATGATCATAACCAAAATAACAAATACAAGTCTGTCATCGGAGTTAGAACAGCAGTTCTGGCAACCATTAAATATTTCTAATGCCTACTTGTCCATAGAAGAGGTGATTCCGGAAAATCAGGCTCATGTTTACGGAGATAACTGGAATAACGATGGTTCATATCTTGATGTGACTTTTCTTCCGCGGGCAGCACACGAAAGTATAACCTATGGTTCAGGTGGTATTTTTATTACTGCCAAAGACCTCGCAGTTTGGAGCGGGGCTCTTTTTGAAGGAAAAATATTGAAACAAGCAACCTTGGATGAGATGCTGGACTTTGTAACTTTTATGCCAAATGGAAATATGACCGGTTATGGATTGGGAGTTCAGCGCTACAAAAGGGATTACACTAACGGGAAACTGGCATACGGACATAGTGGAGCCAATATCGGGACTTCAACATATATGGCCTATCTGCCAAAAGTTAAGCTAACTGTTGTTGCTACAATCAATGAGATGAAACATGATTGTTCTGAAGCCATTTTTAAAGATTTGGTGAAAATATCGCTTCAAGAACTAAATGCATATTCGGTTATATCAGCTTTCGACTTTTTTCCATACGGTGTTATTTTGATTGTTGCAGGGACCTTCTGGACCGTGTTTATTGTTGTACGGTTAAGGCGAAGGAGAAAAAGGATTAGAGCATTAACAAAATAGCACAAAAAAAGCCGCTTCAAAATGAAGCGGCTTTTCTATATAGCTCGAATAATTTCTATTCTTCTCCTTCTTCAGGTTTTGAATAATCCATAGCTGCCATACGCACGTACGACTGGTAACGCCATTTTGCGTTAACCTCAGCAGCTGCGAACAATTCATCAGCTTCAGCAGGGAACGATTTCTTCAATGAAGTATAACGAACCTCGCCGTTCAGGAAGTCCTGGAATTTGCTCCATTCCGGTGTTTTCGAATCCAATTGGAATGGGTTTTTACCCTCTTCTTCCAACAGCGGATTGTAGCGGAACAGGTGCCAGTATCCTGACTCAACAGCTTTTTTCTCCTCTTCCTGGGTACGTCCCATGCTGGCACGCAATCCGTGGTTGATACATGGAGAATAAGCGATAATGATAGAAGGACCTGGATAAGCCTCAGCTTCTTTCAGTGCTTTAAAGTACTGCGACTGGTTAGCTCCCATGGCTACTTGTGCAACGTATACGTAACCGTAGCTCATCATCATAGCGCCAAGGTCTTTTTTACGTACTTTTTTACCCGATGCAGCAAATTTAGCCACAGCTCCAACAGGAGTAGCTTTACTCGACTGACCACCGGTGTTAGAGTAAACCTCGGTATCCATTACCAATACGTTTACATCTTCGCCGCTTGCCATTACGTGGTCTAAACCACCGTAACCGATGTCGTATGCCCATCCGTCGCCACCAAATACCCAAATCGATTTTTTAACCAGGTATTGTTTCAACGATAGGATGTCTTTTGCATACTGGCTGTCGCTTGTTGCAATAACATCAAGAACTTTTTTAGAAGCAACAACAGAACCTTCTGCATTGTCTTTATTATCCAGCCATTCACCAAATACTTCTTTCTCAGCGTCAGAAGCACCATTTGAAAGGGCAGTGGTCATAATGTCGGCAATGCGGCTACGTTGTGCGCTAACACCTTCCGAGAAACCAAAACCGTATTCGGCATTGTCTTCGAACAGTGAGTTAGCCCAGGCAGGACCATGACCCGACTCTTTGTGTTTACAGTATGGAGTTGACGGAGCAGAACCACCATAGATTGAAGAACAACCTGTAGCGTTGGCAACCATCATTCTTTCTCCGTAAAGTTGAGTGATCAGTTTAATGTATGGCGTTTCACCACAACCTGCACAAGCTCCCGAGAACTCGAACAATGGCTGAGCGAACTGTGAGTTTTTAACTGATTTTGTTTTGTCAACAACAGTTTCTTTAACAGTAACTTTTTTGTCCATGAAATCCCAACGTCCAACTTCAGCCTGCTGAGTTGCAAGTGGCTTCATTACAAGCGATTTCACTTTCGATGGACAAACATCGGCACAGTTACCACAACCTGTACAATCAAGTGGCGATACCTGGATGCGGAAATTCAATCCACCAAATACTTTGGCAGGAGTTGCAGTTTTTGTTTCAGTACCTGCAGGTGCTGCAGCTACTTCTTCTTCTGTCATCAGGAACGGACGAATAGCTGCGTGAGGACAAACGTAAGCACACTGGTTACACTGAATACAGTTTTCCGACTGCCATTCAGGAACGTTTACTGCAATACCACGTTTTTCGTAAGCTGCTGTTCCAAGTGGGAACTGACCGTCTTCTGAACCGGCAAAAGTAGAAACAGGAAGATCATCACCTTTTTGTGCGTTGATCACGTCAACCACTTTAGTAATGTATTCCGGACGATCGGCATCAGCACTTGCATCGTCAGCAATAACAATGTCTTTCCATTCAGCAGGAACGTCAACTTTTTCTACGTTTTTACCACCGGCGTCAACCGCTGCGTAGTTCATGTTTACAATGTGCTCTCCTTTATTACCGTATGATTTTACGATAGCTGCTTTCATTTTCTCAACAGCCAGTTCGTAAGGAATCACCTCAGTAATTTTAAAGAAAGCCGATTGCATAATGGTGTTGGTACGAGTTCCCAAACCAATCTCTTCACCCAGTTTAGTACCGTTAATGATGTAGAAATTGATTTCGTTTTCGGCCAAATATTTCTTCATTGCATCAGGCAACTGTTTTTTGGTCTCTTCTGCATCGTTAATCGAGTTCAGCAAGAAAGAACCACCTTTTTTCAGGCCTTTCAGCACGTCGTACATATTTACATATGCCGGAACATGACAAGCAACAAAGTCAGGAGTAGTAACAAGGTAAGTTGATCGGATTGGTTTATCCCCGAAGCGTAAGTGTGAACAAGTGAAACCTCCCGACTTTTTCGAGTCGTACTGGAAGTATCCCTGACAATATTTATCTGTTGCGTCACCAATAATTTTAATCGAGTTTTTGTTAGCACCAACAGTACCGTCAGAACCCAAACCGTAGAATTTAGCCTGGTAAGTTCCTTCCGGAGTCATGTTGATCTCTTTTTTCAACGGAAGTGATTTGAAAGTCACATCATCAACGATACCAATAGTGAAGTTGCCTTTTGGCTCATTCATTTCAAGGTTTTCGTATACTGAAAGAATTTGAGAAGGAGTAGTATCTTTTGATCCTAAACCGTAACGACCACCAACAATAACAGGAGCATTCTCTTTTCCGTAGAATTGCGACTGAACATCAAGGAATAAAGGCTCGCCACTTGCTCCCGGCTCAGCAGCACGGTCTAATACAGCAATACGTTTTACTGTATCAGGTAATGCTTCAACAAAATATTTTGATGAGAATGGACGGAACAAGTGTACCGACATTAAACCTACTTTTTTGCCTTGAGCTGCCAGGTAGTCGATAGTTTCTTTAATGGTTTCGGTAACCGAACCCATAGCAATGATGATGTTTTCAGCATCCGGCGCACCATAATAAGTGAAAGGACGGTATTTTCTACCTGTCAATTCGCTGATCTGGTCCATGTAATCAGCAACGATATCAGGAACTGCATCGTAGTATTTGTTTGCTGATTCTTTTGCCTGGAAGAAAATATCAGGGTTTTGAGCTGTACCACGGGTTACAGGATTTTCAGGATTTAGCGCACGATTGCGGAATGCCTGAATTGCTTCCTGGTCAACCAAAGGTCTCATGTCTTCCATGTCGATTGCTTCAATCTTCTGAACCTCGTGTGATGTACGGAATCCGTCGAAGAAAGCAAGGAAAGGAACTCTTGATTTTAATGTTGCCAAGTGTGCAACACCTGCAAGGTCCATTTCTTCCTGTACCGAACCTGAAGCCAACATTGCAAAACCAGTTTGACGGGCAGCGTAAACATCGCTGTGGTCGCCAAAAATTGATAATGCGTGACCGGCTAAGGCACGTGCACTTACGTGAAATACTGTTGGTAATAACTCACCTGCAATTTTGTACATGTTAGGGATCATTAATAATAAACCCTGTGATGCAGTGTAAGTAGAAGTTAAGGCACCCGATTGCAGTGCTCCGTGAACAGCACCGGCAGCACCGGCTTCACTTTGCATTTCTGCCAAACGTACTGGGCGACCAAACATATTTTTCTTTCCAAAAGCAGCCCATTCATCAACGTACTCTGCCATGGTTGACGACGGAGTGATCGGATAAATACAGGCGACTTCGCTGAACATGTAACTCATATACGCTGCGGCGTAGTTTCCGTCACATGTTACCATCTTTTTTTGTTTTGCCATCTTTATTCGTCTTTAATTTATTTAGATTGAAATTGATATTTTTCTGTTTGATCCTGGATTCTGGAAACTTGATGCTAGATGCTTGATTCTTGATCCGGGATACTTGATGCTTGATTTTCAAAATTTGTATAATAATCTTTAATTGGTTCTGCTAATGAGTTGTGGTGTTTGTCCACTGAACTAATAAAGTTGTTTAGCTTTCTGCCCAATAAGTTTGCTAAGTTTTTTAATTCGTTAAATAATTTTTCGTTTTTCAGAGATCCTGTATTAAAAAGGTTCTCCAGGTGGTCGATTGTTTCATCATTCGATGCAATTGAATAGGTTAGAAATCGTAAAAAATCCATTTTATATCTTCTTCTTCCATAACCCTCAACAATTTGCGATTTTGTTGATTTCGATGAACGTCTTATCTGACTGCCTTCTTCGTATAACTCGAAACCCGGCAGTTCTTCCATGGTCATTTTATGAACCTTAATTACCAGTTCATTTGCCAATTGCCATATTTCAAGTTTCTTATAAGACATTTATTTTATTCAGTTATAATCTGTTTTATCGATATCCAGTATCCAGTATCCAAAATCCAGTATCTAGTACAGGAATCCAAAGAGCCATAATGGAATTTTGTTTCCCTGGCCAACCTCGATTACATCAGAGGCAGCATAAATTCCTTTTTCAGGTTTTAGTTTTCGTCCGCCAACATTGAATTTGTATTTTCCGTTGACGCAAAAATCGGCAGCCGGCGATTTTGCCAACTGGCATACATAGCCAACCTGGTTGTAAAAGAACGTTTGTCTTACCGTGGCTTTATCGTAATTATTCGGAGCAATAGCATTTAGCAGGTTGGTATTGTGCATGTACACTTTGTCCGGCTTCTTCATCTGGTCATCATCACTTCCGCCGTTTTCATAAAGCAGGTTGATCAGTCGGGCGTGCTTCAAATATTTCAGGTAATTCATAATGGTTGCACGCGACGTCTCAACTGAACTTGCTAATTTACTAACATTTGGAGTAAAAGGCGCTTCTGAAGCAATGATGTGCAGCAGCTTTCTGAGTTTTGGAAGGTATTTAAATTCAATCTGGTTGATGTATGGTACATCAATCTCCAATGCCAGGTTGATATTCTTTAACAACTTGTCGATATAAAAATTCGGATCGTGAATGTAGTAGGGGAAATAACCGTGACGTAAATAATCGTCGAAATACGCCAGTGGTCTTACCTGGTCAACCACTTTTTGTGCAATTTCAATGTGGTTTTTCAGTATCTCCTCAAGGGTGTATGTTGTAAAATTGCTTCCTGTTTCGTGATTCAGGTACTCGCGGAACGATAAACCTTCGAGGTGGTAAATGGTAGCCATTCCCTCCAAATCAGGGTTATCCTCGGTAATACGCAGTACCGGCGACGATGTGAAAATAATTTTCAGGTCAGGAATTTCATCCAGACATTTACGCAAATCGGCCGACCAGTCGGGGTACTTTTGTATCTGATCAAGCAGAAGTAATTTCCCTCCACGTTTTGCAAATTCGTCGGCAAATGAACTGATTTTGCGTTTTGTGAAATAAAAATTATTCAGGTTAAGATATAGTACATCGTTGCTGTCGGGGTGATGCGCTTTTATATAGTCGAGCAAAAATGTTGTTTTTCCAACACTCCTGAATCCTTTGATACAGATAAGCCTTTCGTTCCAATCGATATTGTTCATCAGCTCTCTCTGGATGGTATCTTTTGAACCCTGAAGTAATGACTTATGTACTTGTTGAAAAAATTCCAATGTTTACGATTTTAGATTAAATTGAGTTTGTAGATTTTGTAATCTCTACATAGCAAATTTAATAAATTTGTGTAAGGCGTGCATGTTTATTTTGTCTCTATGACAAAAATCATAAATGGTTAATATTGGGTTAATCTAAAACTAACTTACACTAAGCCAGAGAATCCCATAAAAGCCATTGCAAGAATACCTGCAGTTATTAATGCAATTGGAGTACCTTTTAATCCTTTTGGTACATCTTGCAGATCGAGGTGCTCGCGAATACCGGCAAAGATGATCAGTGCCAGTCCAAAACCGATGGCATGCGACGTTGAAAAAATAACGCCTTCCAACAGGTTAAATTCGTTTTGCACAGTAAGAATTGCCACACCTAAAATAGCACAGTTGGTTGTAATAAGCGGCAGGAAAATTCCCAACGCCTGGTAGAGTGGAGGACTTACTTTTTTCAAAATAATTTCCACCATTTGCACCAACGAAGCGATTACCAAAATAAAGGCTATGGTTTGCAAAAATCCTAATCCGAATTTTTCAAGCACATAGTTTTGTATCAGGTAAGTTACAATGGTTGCCAGAATCATTACAAAGGCAACGGCACCGGTCATACCAATACCGGTCGACACTTTTTTGGAAACACCCAAAAACGGGCAAATTCCCAAAAACTGCATTAAAACAATGTTGTTTACAAGTATGGCGCCTATTACAATTACTAAATAGTTCATCTTTTATCCTCCTAATTCTTTTTCATTCGGTTGATTAATGCAATCAGGTAACCAAGAACAATAAATGCTCCGGGTGCCAGCACAAATACAAGGGTTACGTAGTTCTCGGGGTAAATGGTAATATTAAAGATTTTACCGCTTCCCAGAATTTCTCTGATACCTCCCAGTAAAACCAGGGCGAATGTAAACCCGAGTCCAATTCCAAGTCCGTCGATGGCTGAAGAGCCAACATTGTTCTTCGAGGCAAAAGCTTCGGCACGACCCAGTACGATACAGTTTACCACGATTAAGGGAATAAACAAACCGAGGCTTTTGTACAACGCAGGAACAAAGGCCTGCATAGTAAGTTGCACAATGGTTACAAACGTGGCTATAATTACGATAAATGCCGGAATACGCACTTTTTCAGGAATGGCGCTTTTTACCAGCGATACCACAATGTTCGACATCAGCAATACAAAAGTAGTGGCCAGACCCATGCCCAGTCCGTTAATTGCCGACGAGGTAACACCCAGGGTAGGGCACATTCCCAGCAACAATACAAATACCGGATTTTCTTTTAAGAAGCCTTTTGAAAAGTTTTTCCACTGATTCATAACACGAAATTATTGTCCGGAATCTCCGGTGGTTTTGTTGTCTTTATAAGTACTGTATGCTCTGTTCAATGCATCAAGAAATGCACGAGAGCTAATGGTTGAGGCAGTAATTGCGTCAATGTCTCCTCCATCTTTCGAAACCGAAAATTTGGTTGTCTCCGGGTTTTTACCAATCACATACTGATTTGGTTTTTCCGGGTTGCTAAACCAAACATCCATTTTTGAACCCAAACCGGGTGTTTCGGCATGTTCCAACACGGAGTAACCCGAAAAATTACCGTCTTTATCAATACCGGCCATTATGGAAATAAATCCGCTGAAACCACTTTTTGTATAGGTTTTTATGGCTGTTCCAACCAGTTCGCCATTTTTATAGGCAGGGAAAAATTCCAGTGAGTCTTGTCCTTCTCCGGGGCTGAGCACCATACTTTCTCCCAACTCGTCAAACTCGGGCAATACCGTTTTAATTGCCTCGGTTTGTGCTTTTAACTTTGCCACTTCGATAGGTCCTTTTGTGAAATCGTACACAAAACCCAGGGCTGCTGCAGCAATACCGGTTACTAAAACCAGTGTTACCACCATATTTGTAAAACTCGATTCTCGTTTTGCCATTTTACTGTCCTCCAAATCGTTTAGGTTTAACATACATGTTAATTAGTGGCACAAACGCATTCATAATCAGAATTGCGAACGAAATACCTTCGGGGTAAGCGCCAAACATACGAATGGAGATGGTGATCAAACCAATTCCAAAACCGTAGATCAGTTGTCCTGTTCCGGTCATTGGAGAAGTTACCATATCGGTGGCCATAAATATGGCTCCCAGCATTAAACCTCCGGTAAATATGTGGTAAACCGGGTTTACATACATTTCAGGATTTATCATCCAGAAAATACCCGAAACCACCAAAACAGTAAGTATAATCGATACCGGCGTTTGCCAGGTTATCACTTTTTTCCAAAGCATGTAAAGGCCTCCAAGAACCAGCAGCAATGCAGATATTTCTCCCATTGAACCGTGGTTGAAACCAATGGCCATGTCGGATAAGTTGGGCAGTCCCTGAAGTTGCGAAACCGGAATACCGTTTTTAATACCTTCTTTAATAATGGCAAGTGGTGTGGCTGCCGAAACAGCATCAACTTCCATCATTCGGGTTACGGGCCACGATGTCATTTGAACCGGGAACGAGATCAACAGGAATACCCTGCCTACCAAAGCCGGGTTAAACACGTTTGATCCTAAACCGCCAAACGACAGTTTGCCAACTCCCATGGCAGCAATAGCACCAATTATAATGATCCACCATGGCAGACTTACCGGCACATTAAATGCTAAAAGTACACCTGTGATTAAGGCTGAACCGTCGGTAAGACTAGGTTTTACCTTCATTACATATTTTTGAATGAGGAATTCGATAGCCAGACAGGACAGGACTGAAATTAATCCAACCCGAACGGCATCGAGGCCAAACATATAAATACCCCAGATCATGGCCGGAATCATCGCATATACCACCCGAAGCATAATCTTCTGGGTTGATTCGCTCGAATGAACGTGCGGTGATGGTGAAACTGTTAATAATTTACTCATTACTCAGTTGTTTGTTTTTCTTTCTTCTTGTCATTTCAATCCGCCGGTTGACGGACAGCATGACGATTGGTTTGATTTTTATTTTTTACGTGAACGAATCATCGCTCCAACTTTCCCTTTTCCAAAACGGATATAATCGAGCAACGGACGGCTTGATGGACAGGTGTAACTGCATGAGCCACACTCGATACAATCCATTATGCGTTCGTTTTCTGCACGCTCGAAAATTTGTTTTTCACCCAAAGTCATCAGCAGGTAAGGTTCCAGTCCCATCGGGCAAACCGAAGTACAACGCGAGCAGCGAATACAAGCTTGTATTTCTTCGCGTTTACTTTCTTCTTCCTGCATCAGAAGAAGTCCTGAAGTACCTTTTGTTACCGGAACATCGAGCGATGCAATGGCGCGTCCCATCATTGGGCCACCACTGATAATTTTGCCTGTATTTTCAGGAAGACCACCGGCTGCTTCAATCAATTCTGATGTGGCAGTACCAATCCGAACCATAAAGTTCGATGGTTTTTCAACGCCTTTTCCGGTTACGGTAACTACGCGCTCAAACAATGGTTTATTTTTCTGAATGGCCTCGTAAACGGCAAAAGCAGTACCTACATTACTAACCACTGCACCAACTGCAATTGGTAAAGCACCCGAAGGAACTTCTTTTCCTGTTACCGCATTGATGAGTTGTTTTTCACCCCCCTGCGGGTATTGTACTTTAAGCGCCTGAACGCTCACTCCGTTATAGGCAGCGCATTTTTCATTTAGCAGTTTAATGGCATCTGGCTTGTTGTTTTCAATACCGATAACCGCTTTGTCAACACCCATTGCTTTCATCAGCAACTGGATTCCCACCATAATTTCGTCGGCTTTTTCCAACATTAAACGGTGGTCCGAAGTCAGGTAAGGTTCGCACTCCACGCCGTTAATCAACAGCACTTCAGCTTTCATTCCTTTTGGCGGCACCAGTTTTACGTGGGTAGGGAAGGTTGCACCACCCAAACCTACGATTCCGGCTTCCTGAATCTTTTTAACGATTTCAGGTCCGTCAACAGAAATTTCCTTAACCAAATCTTCCGAGCGGTCGATGCCTTCCACCCACTCATCGCCTTCAACGGTAATAAAAATACCTTGCTTCGGATAACCCGAACTGTCGGCAGAGAAGTCAACCTTGGTAACTTTTCCTGACACCGATGAGTGAATATTTGTAGAAACAAAACTGCTGCTTTGTGCAATTACCTGTCCTACTTTTACCTCGTCGCCTTTTTTAACTACCGGTGTAGCCGGCGCACCAATGTGCTGAGCTACCGGGATAAACACTGTTTTTGGAAGTGGCAGTACCTCAATCTTTTTATCTTTCGATAACTTATTTTCGGGAGGATGTACTCCGCCAATTTTGAACGTCTTCAACATCCTGTATTAATTTACTGGTTCAGTTTCTTTTTTTTCTTCTGGTTTTACTTTCCGTGGAGGAAAGTTCTCTTCGATGATGGCACCTGTTGGGCAAACGGCCACACATTTGCGGCACAGTTTACACTTGTCGGAATCAATGTATGCCAGGTTGTTTTCCATGGTAATGGCATCAAACGGACATTCTTTGAAACACTTGCTGCAACCAATACACGCAACACTACAAGCTTTGCGAGCTACGCCACCTTTATCCTGGTTGCGGCACGATACCACCACTTTTCGGTTTTTAGGCATCTTTTTGCGCAATTCGATAAGGTCTTTCGGACAAGCATCAACGCAAGCTCCGCAGGCCACACATTTGTCGTCGATAATTTCCGGAATTCCGGTTTCGGGATGCATAACAATAGCATCAAAATCGCAGGCATCGAAACAATCGCCGTAACCCAAACAGCCAAACTGGCAACCGGATTCGCCACTGTAAACCGATGATGCGATGGCGCATGTAGTTGCTCCATCGAAACTACTGGTTTTCGGGCGGTGATCGCAGGTTCCGTTACAACGAATGTAGGCTACACGCGGATCTTTTTTAACAGCCTCAAGCCCCAGGATAGAAGCCACATTGCTCATGGTTTCGTTTCCTCCAACCGGACAGTTTAAATCGCCCAACTCGCTGGATTTTACACAGGCTTCGGCAAAAGCTCTACAGCCTGCAAAACCACAACCTCCGCAGTTAGCTCCCGGCAATGCTTCGTCAACATCGTCGATGCGCGGATCTTCAATAACTTTGAATTTCTGTGCCACAAAATATAGAATTACCGCTGCTGCGGCGCCAATTACGGCTAATGTGACAATTGTATATACAACCGTGATACTCATGTTTTAATTGGTTTCTTCGAGTTCGAATTTCAATACTTTTTTTAATAAATGCCTAAAAAAATATAATGTTATATAGTATGGTACCAGAATGAATAAGGAAAGAAGCCCCGATTTTAGTTCGTCGCCGGTAACTTCAAGTGCAATGATTAAAGTGCCCAACACAACAAAAAACGGTATTACATAACCCCAGATAAGTGCCGTAAAACCTTTTGATTGTTTAAAAAGAATGGTAACCTCGTCGCCAATTTTGTAGTTGCCTTTGTATTCGCTTACCTCAATTTCCTTGTCCTGAAAATCGGAAACCGAACAGGCGCCCTGTGCGTGACAAGTTGAGCAGGCCGACTGGCTTACAATATTCACAGTAAGCGAAGCATCTTTTATTGCTTTAACAAATCCCTTATGTCTAATTATAGATTCCGTAGCTGTAAATTTTGCTATTTGCAGATGGCAAAACTATATAATAAATTGAATCTCGAAATGACAGAAATACAATTTTTCTGAAAACAGGACTATTTATAAGTAGTCTAATTTAGATTGTCGAACCTTTCTATAATTAGTTCGAAAAAGTAAGTAAATACGTTCTGAATTTAAGTTCAGATTTAAAGTGTAAACCCGTCTTTAATGCTTGAGTTTGTGCAATTAAAGTGTACTTCGTCTTTCGCCGGGTAATTTTGTTCTGTTAAATAAAACGGAAGGAATCTACTTTTCCTTTTTAGCTTCATCCTTCAGCGAATCCACATCCCAGGCGCAATCGGTTTCATGAATGGAATAGTTTTTTTCGGCTTGCAGGGTTTCTTTTACCTGTTCTGCAAAACGACGGGTTTCCTGAATAAACTTGCCCTGGTCTTCCAGCCAGTGTCGGTACAGCTCTTCTGTAACCTGGTCTTCGTGGTGTTTAAAAGTGCGTGTGGCACGGTAGGCTTCGTATTTCGAAAATCCCAGTTCAATCAATGCGTCGTTTCCTAGTTCGGCGGCCGAATGAAAGTTTTCGCGTTGTACTTTGTTAATGTTTAAATTCAGGTATTCAAATACATGGAAAATATCTTTGGCACGCGCCAGTATTTTTACATGCGGGTATTTTTTACGCACAATCTCTGCCACTTTCAACGCGTTTTCATGCTCGGCCATGCTAAGAATCAGCAAACGGGCATTTTCAATTCCTGCTTTTTCGAGCATTGTAGGGCGGGTAATATCACCAAAATACAGCTTGAAACCATATTTACGCAGTGTTTCAACGTTTGACGGATTATTATCGAGGATGGTAACTTTTATTCCGTTGGCCAGTAAAATACGGCCAACTGTTAGTCCAAATCGCCCGAAACCTGCAAGAATTACCGGTGTTTCTTCATCCTCAATATCATCGTATTCCAGTTTGTTTTGCCAGCGCGCCAAAATAGGGCTCACCGCCTTATCGTTAAAAATTAGCAGTAGTGGCGAAATGGCCATTGATAAGGTAACTACCAGCAAAAGCATGCCCGAAGTTTGTTCGTCGAACAGTTTGTTTTGTTTCGAGAAAGAGATAAGTACAAAAGCAAATTCGCTGGCCTGTGCCAACAGAAATGCAAAAAGAAACTCAAAACCTTTTTTTAGCCGGAATATTCTGCCCAATATCAACAGAACCACAAACTTTATAAAAATAAGAAGGAGCACAAACAGAATGATTACCCATGGATCTTCGATAAGCAGGTTAAAGTTGATGCCGGCTCCCACAGAAATAAAAAAGAGTCCAAGCAGCAATCCTTTAAACGGATCGATGGTTGTTTCCAGCTCATGGCGGTATTCGCTGTCGGCTAAAACAACACCGGCGATAAAGGTACCCAGTGCCGGTGAAAGCCCAATGGCATCCATCCCAAGAGCAGTTCCAATTACCATAAGCAGTGCCAGGGCTACAAAAACCTCGTGTAAACCGGTTTCGGCAACCAGACGGAAAATATGGCGGGCAGCAAACCGGCCAATAATAACCAATACGGTAATCGCTCCAATAATAATTAATAATTGCAGCCAGCCGGGCAATTGTGCAACCTGTCCAATACTGTTTATCGATGTATCCGAAAGATCGGCCGGTGTTCCCAGAGTGGCTATAATTGGTAGTAATGCAAGTATTGGAATAACCGCCATATCCTGAAACAATAAAACCGAAAAAGCCGATCGCCCGGCAATGTTGCGCATCAATCCTTTTTCGCTTAAAGTTTGTAATACAATTGCTGTTGACGAAAGTGCAAGAATAAGTCCGATGGCCACCGCCCTGTTTAGCTGAAAGTTGAGTAAAAGAGCTACTCCGGTAATTATTCCGGCAGTAATAATAACTTGTAATCCCCCGAGTCCAAAAATGGAACGCCGCATTTTCCACAATAGTTTAGGCTCCAGTTCCAGACCGATAATAAAAAGCATAAGCACAACGCCAAACTCGGCAAAATGCATCACTTCTCCGGCTTCGTTGCCCACCAATCGTAACACAAATGGTCCGATAATAATTCCGGCAAGCAGGTAACCCAGCACCGAACCAAGACCCAGTTTTTTGGCGATTGGAACAGAAACTACTGCTGCACCAAGGTAAATTAATGCGTTTAAAAAGAATTCCTGATTATGCATCGTGCTTAATTATTTCGTTCATGTACTCCATTGTGCTCAGTTGTTCCGAATCGATCTCGTTATCGCGAAGCATAGTTATAACCTTACGATAATCGTCGGCAAATTTTTTTATGTCATCTCTGTTTAGGGTATGCGAACCGTGCACTACAAAAGGCGGCAGGTTTTCCATCCGGCAAAGACTGGCCGATTGTATAAAAGGTGCTAAAAACTGGTTTATGGTATACCGGTTTTTTCCCTCGGCACTGTATACTTCTTTTCTTCCGCCGGTTGAAATGCACGACATGGCCCATTTTCCTTCCAAAGCCCGCCCGTGTGTACCATAAGCAAAGCCATGTTGCAACACCAAATCCATCCACTCTTTGATAATAGCAGGCGCGCTGTACCAGTAGAACGGATGTTGCCAGATTATGATATCGTGCTGGGTTAGCAGTTTTTGTTCAACAGGCACATCAATAAAAAAATCGGGATACTTTTCGTACAAATTATTAACGGTAACGCCATCCAGATCTTTAATAGCTTCCATTAGCGTTTTGTTGATGAGCGACTTGTGAAAAGCCGGATGTGCAAAAAGTATTAATATTTTTTTCATTTGCCTGAACTGTTTTTTTCCCAATTTAATGAATAAAATTATGAAACGAACATGAATTTTGATATTCTAAAATTTACAAAACAGAATGATTAAAATTCATGGCGGGTTGCATCTGTTACGAAAATAAATAAACACGATTAAACAGATGAAACATAAATAACCAAAAGTTTAGAAGTGGTTACAAATTTCTTATTTTTATCATCTTAATATGAAATCATAAAACCCAAAAAGTGAAAAAGTTTATTGTCCCCTTGTTTTTTTTGCTTCTCGTTGCAGTTTCATGCAAAAAATCGAACAAAACAAAAGCTGATCCCGGAGCAGAGTTTGCTCATTACGTTCAGGCATACACGAGTGGTGTAATTTCCAGTAGAACAACAATTGCGGTTTACCTTACCAAACCAGTGGAGCTGGACGGCCCGGCAGGCGAACTTTTTGAATTTAAACCGGAGATAAAGGGCGAAACCGTGCAAGTTGGAGATCGGATTTTTGAGTTTCGGTCTTCAGAGCCGTTAAAACAAGGCACTGAATACGAAGCCAGTTTTTTCCTGGGCAAAGTATTGAATGTTAAAAACGATTTGCAGGAAATGCCATTCCGGTTTTCAACGGTACCTCAATCGTATACAGTTACGGTTGAAGGGTTAAAGAATTACGATGACATTGGTGCTACTCAGATGCAGTTAAACGGTTATATTTTAACCGCCGACGTAGCCGAGGCAGTGGCTGTTGAAAATATGCTGACAACCCGATTGGATGGTGAAGAGTTGCCCGTAACATGGAACCATGAAACAGGCGGACGTAAACACTTTTTTACCGTCGATAGTATTCAACGCAAAGAGGATGAGTCGGGTCAACTGCAAGTCAATTGGGATGGAGGTTCGCTGGATGTGGATGAAAAGGGAATGAAAGAACTTGAAGTGCCGTCGTTAAGCGATTTTAAAGTGCTTGAGGCAAATGTATTACAACAACCTGAACAATGTGTTACGATAAGATTTTCTGACGCATTGCTAAAAACACAAGACCTTACAGGATTAATAGAACTTGAAGGTAATAAGAACCTGAGGGTTGAATTGGATGGCAACCTGCTTAAAGTTTGGATTGATAAAAGAATTACCGGTGAAGTAAATCTAACCGTTCACGAAGGAATTAGAAGCAGTAACTACGCACGCTTGAAGTCGGGGGAGAATTTTTTATTGCAATTTACCAATGCCGAACCAAAGGTAAGGTTGCTGGGTAAAGGAGTAATTGTTCCACAAAGCGAATCGATGATTTTTCCTTTTGAAGCCATAAGTTTAAATGCCGTTGATGTTCGGATCATTCAGATTTTTAAAGACAATGTTGCCCAGTTTTTTCAGGAGAACAGCATTGATGGAGACGAAAACTTAAAACAAGTTGGGCGCTTGGTGTACGAAAAAAAGGTTGATCTGTATTCTGATGAACCGATTAATTATAACAACTGGAACACCTTTAAAATTGATCTGGCCAAAATGGTCGATATTGAGCAGGGAGCCATCTATAGAGTGGAGTTGCGTTTTCGTAAAGAATATTCGTTATACAATTGCCCCGATAACGAAACGGAAGAAAGTCTGCAGGAAACAGATTTAAGCCAAGAGGAAGGCTATAAAACCAGTTGGGATACACCCGGTTGGTACAGCAATTACTATTATCCTGATGGTTACAACTGGCGCGAACGCGATAATCCTTGTCACGTTTCATATTACAATTACGACCGGTTTGTGAGCAAAAATTTTATGGCTTCGCAATTGGGAATTGTGGCCAAAGAAGGAAGAGATCACCGGATGTTTTTTGCTGTTTCTAATTTGATGAACACAGCTCCGGAAAGCGATGTGGATTTGAAGCTATATAATTTTCAACATCAGCTAATTGAACGAGTAAAAACTGATTCGCGGGGATTGGCAGAAGTGGACTTAAAGAAAAAGCCATTCTTGTTGATTGCTCAAAAAGGAAATCAGTTTGGCTATTTACGCCTTGATGATGGAACTTCGTTATCGGTAAGTAATTTTAATGTTTCAGGACAGGAAATAACCGATGGAATGAAAGGATTTATTTATGGCGAACGCGATGTTTGGCGCCCCGGCGATACACTGTTTCTTAATTTTATCCTGGAAACAAATGCTGACCGCCCCGGGAATCATCCGGTAATTTTTAGTCTGATTAACCCAAAAGACCAGCAGGTAGAACGACGTGTGGTAACCAACAATGAAAATGGTTTTTATCAATTAACAACAACCACCGAAAAAGATGCGCCAACCGGAAACTGGCGCGCAGAAGTGCAGGTTGGCAACAGCCGGTTTTCAAAACGGATAAAAATTGAAACCATAAAACCCAACCGCTTAAAAATTGACCTCGATCTGCCGGAAGACAAAGTGCTAGATGAAAGTAATGATGTAGTACCAATTACAGCAAGTTGGTTGCACGGTAGCCCGGCAAAATCGTTAAAGGCAAAAGTTGAAGTATCGCTGGCCAAAACCAATACAACATTTGAAGATTATCAAAACTATTCGTTTACCGACCCTGCATCTGGTTATGCACAAAAAGAGCAAACTGTTTTTGATGGGAAACTGGACGAAACCGGAAAAGCAAAAGTTCCTTTTGTATTGGAAGGATTGGATAATGCCCCCGGAATGCTAAATGTATGGTTTACCTCGCGCGTGTTCGAAAGTGGAGGCGATTTTAGTACATCGATAAGCAGTGCTAAATATTCTCCTTTCGAATCGTATGTTGGTGTGCGAATGCCCGAATCGGATGATAACTGGTACACCACCGATACCGATTATTTACCGGAGATTGTTACGGTAGATAAAAACGGCAAAGCAGTATCAGGCGATGATCTGGAAGTACGACTTTATAAAATCAACTGGCGCTGGTGGTGGGAGTCGGGTTCTGAAAACCTGGCGCACTATGTTTCGGGCAGGTACTATCAGCCGGTGAGTAACTGGAATATTCAGGATGCTAAACACAAATCAAAACTTAAACTCAATGTAAAATACAACAACTGGCAAGATAACGGCCGGTACTTTTTGTGGGTGAAAGACAAAACTTCGGGGCATGCTACCGGTATAACTTTCTACATGTCGAGATGGGGAAGCTGGCGTTCTGATGGTATGGAGCAGGGGGCAACTATGCTTAGTGTTCGTACCGACAAAGAAAAATACAATGTTGGCGATGATATTGAAGTAATTATTCCATCGTCGAAAGCCGGGAAAGCATTGGTAAGTCTTGAAAACGGAACCGAAGTAATTGACATGTTTTGGGTAGAAACGACCGATAAGGAAACGCGTTTTACGCTAAAAGCCAATAAAAAGATGGCACCCAATTTTTATGTGAATGTAAGTTTGATTCAGGCCTATGAAAGCACCGGAAATGATGCTCCTTTAAGGCTTTACGGTATAATTCCAGTTAAAGTTGAAGACCCGGAAACCATTCTTCAGCCAGAGATTAAAACCAGTAAGGAAATTGAACCGGAAACAAATTATTCAGTGGAAGTGTCGGAAAAAGCCGGCAAAAAAATGACTTACACACTGGCCATTGTCGATGAAGGATTGTTGGGCTTAACCAATTATAAAACTCCAAATCCGCACTATTCGTTTTATCAGCGTGAAGCATTGGGCGTTAAAACCTGGGATATGTACGATTATGTGGTTGGAGCTTATGGTGCGCGTCTTGAAAAAGCCTTTGCTGTTGGTGGCGATGGCAGTTTGGTGGAGACAGATAAAAAGGAAGCCAACCGTTTTAAACCGGTAGTGCAGTTTGCCGGGCCTTTTACCCTTGAGGCAGGAAAAACCCAAAAGCATGAATTTAAAATGCCAAATTATGTTGGTGCGGTTCGGATGATGGTTGTGGCCGGAAACCAGGGAGCATATGGTGCCGAAGAAATTTCGGTGCCGGTGCGTAAAGGATTGATGTTGCTGGCCACGGTTCCCCGAATGTTGGCGCCATTGGAAACATTTGATCTTCCTGTTGATGTATTTGCCATGAAAGATCATGTGAAAAATGTTTCAGTTTCAGTAAAAACAAATGAGCTGTTTGAGCTTGTAGGCGAGAAAGAGAACTCCATTCAGTTTACTGAAATTGGTGATAAAATGACCTTCTTTAAATTAAAGGTAAAGGACGATATTGGCGTTGGGAAAATTGTTGTTGAAGCAAAATCGGGCAACGAACGCGCCACTTATGAGGTGGAGGTTGACGTACGGAATCCGAATTTAGAGGTTGTGAAACAAGATGCAAAACTGGTTCCCGGTAACCAAAGCTGGACTTGTAATTTGCAGTCGCCGGGCACACCGGGAACAAATGAGGCCTGGATTGAAATTTCAGGGTTTCCTCCATTAAATCTCGCAAAACATCTTGATTATCTGATACAATATCCTCACGGTTGTGTAGAGCAGGTTACTTCTTCGGTTTTCCCGCAATTGTTCCTGGGACAATTAACCGATTTAACCGCCGACCAGAAATTGGAAATAGAGGACAATGTGCGTAAGGCACTGGTAAAACTGCAGTCGTACCAATTGGGTAGTGGCGGATTTAGCTACTGGCCCGGATCGGCTTACGTAAACAGCTGGGCAACAAATTACGTCGGGCACTTTATCATAATGGCCGAAAAGGCCGGTTATTCACTTCCATTTGGCTTAAAAGATAAATGGCTGCGCTATCAGCAATCGGAGGCCAGGAACTGGAAAGGAAATCAATATTTCGCGCATTATTCGCAATTACGAAACTACGACTTAACACAAGCCTATCGTTTGTATACCCTGGCTTTGGCCGGAAGTCCTGACATGGGGGCGATGAACCGCTTGCGCGAAAAAGGTAGTAAAGCCTCGGATGTTAGCTGGCGTTTGGCATCGGCTTATATTTTGGCAGGAAAAAAGGATGCCGCTGAGCAACTGGTTGCTAATTTATCAACCGAAGTAAAAGATTATACCGAGTTTGGAGGAACTTTCGGATCGTCGTTACGCGACAAAGCCATGCTGCTTGATGCATTAACCTTGCTTAAGGACCAGGAAAATGCTTTCGAAATGTTAAAGTCGATATCCGATGAGTTGAACAGCCGTGACTGGCTGAGTACACAAACGGCTGCATGGTGTTTATACGCGGCAGCGCGCTTTTCTGAAGAATTTTATACCGATGGTAACGAAACCGCATTCGAACTTACGCTAAATGGTAAGAAGCATCAATTACGCACAAAAATACCGGTAGTTAAAATACCGGTGGAGAATGGTACTGCGGATAAAGTTAATGTTGAATATGAGAACAAAGGAAGTAGTGCAACTTATGTAAGAGTTGTGGCTAAAGGAGTTCCGTCGGGTATCGATTCTGTTTCTTCTTCAGCGAATCTGGTGATGAATGTGAAGTACCTGGATAGTGCAAACAAGGAAATTAATCCCGAAAGCATTGAGCAGGGTAGTGATTTCAGAATGGAAGTTACCGTAAAACATCCGGGTAAACGTGTTGATTATGAAGAAATGGTATTGTCAACGTTAATACCATCGGGGCGGGAGATTCTGAATAAACGCATTGGTGATGTTCAGGGAGAGGAATCGAATTTTGAGTACCAGGATATTCGCGATGACCGGATTTACACCTATTTTGACCTGGATATGAATGAGCAGAAATCTTTTGTATTCTATTTAAATGCGGCCTACAAAGGTCGGTTTTATCAACCTCCGGTAAGTTGCGAGGCGATGTATGATAATTCAGTAAACGCAAGAAAAGCCGGTAGAATGGTTGTTGTGAAATAATATTTCTGTGCTTTGGTAAAGATTCTGAAAAACAGACGATTTTGGAAATGGGGAAGTATTGGGTTTTTATCAATACTTGTCCTTTTCTTGCTTGGTGGTCTCTTTATACCGCATCCATTGTTTACAACTTCTTACTCAACGGTTGTAGAAAGTAGCAATGGCGATTTATTGGGGGCACGAATTTCGGATGACGAACAGTGGCGTTTCCCTGCTAACGATAGTATTCCGCATAAGTATGAAGTTTGTGTATTACAGTTTGAGGACAAGCATTTTTATCATCATCCCGGTGTAAATCCGGCATCGATAGTACGTGCGATGATCCAAAATATAAATGCCCGTGAGGTGGTGAGCGGTGGTAGTACCATTACCATGCAGGTGAGCCGCTTGGCTCGTGGGAACAGAAAACGAAGCCTGAAGAACAAATTGATTGAAGTTTTTTGGGCTTTGCACATCGAGCTGCGTTATTCAAAAGCCGAAATTCTGAAACTCTATGCATCTCATGCACCTTTTGGTGGGAACGTTGTTGGTATTGAAGCGGCATCGTGGCGATATTTTGCCCGCGATAGTGAACAGTTATCATGGGCCGAATCGGCAACTTTAGCAGTGCTTCCCAATGCTCCGTCGCTAATTTATCCCGGCCGGCTTGACGATAAACTGAAGCAGAAACGCGATCGTCTTTTACAGAAGCTACTGGAAGTCGGAAAAATCGACAGTATGACCTTTGAATTGGCAATTTCTGAATCTTTGCCTGAAAAAGTAAATGCTTTGCCAAATAAGGCTTATCATTTTACGGAAATGATGAATGAAGAGAAAAAGGGACAGCGAACACGTTCAACCATTAATAGCGTAATTCAAAAGCGCGCGAACCAGGTTGTGCGAAAACATCAGAGGCGTTTAAAAGCCAACTACATAAACAATATGGCTGTTTTGGTGGCTGAAATACCATCTAAAAAAGTACTGGCTTATGTGGGAAATACTCTTTCCATTGATAGTTTGGATCACGGAAATTTTGTAGATGTTATACAATCACCCAGAAGTACAGGTAGTATTCTGAAGCCGTTTTTGTATTGTAAAATGATGGACGATGGCATGCTATTACCAGGCATGTTGGTACCTGATATCCCGATACGTTTTGGCGGTTTTACCCCGATGAATTTCGATCGGCAATACAATGGAGCAGTGCCTGCAGAAGAAGCTCTGGCACGGTCGTTAAACATTCCTGCCGTGCATTTATTACGCGAATTTGGCGTAGCACCTTTTTATTCCTTTTTGAAACAAACCGGAATGTCAACCTTGTATCATTCCCCCGATTATTACGGTCTATCACTGATTTTGGGTGGTGCTGAAGTAAAACTTTGGGACCTTGCCGGAATGTATGCCTCCTTAGCAACAATTTTAGATACCTACAACAACCAGGATGGTTCATATTTTTCAAATCCTTTTTCCCCTTTAATTTGGCATGAAAATGAAAATGCAGAGCTAGGATCAGAATTGAAACAACCGGTTGTTCGGTCAGCATCAATATATTCAACGTTTAAGGCTCTTTTAGAAGTAACGCGCCCCGACACTGAAAGTGGCTGGGAGCGGTTTGCTCATTCGAAAAAAATTGCATGGAAAACAGGTACCAGTTTTGGATTTCGTGATGCCTGGGCAGTTGGTATTACATCAAAATATGTGGTTGCTGTGTGGTGCGGAAATGCCGATGGAGAAGGGCGAGCCGGATTAACAGGCGTGTCGGCAGCTGCTCCGGTAATGTTTGATCTATTTTCTACTTTGCCTGATGCCAGCTGGTTTGAGACTCCCGTTGACGAAATGGACAGCATTGAAGTTTGCAGCGAAAGTGGCTTCTTACCCGGAGAAAACTGTGAAAATAGAAAGACTATACTTGTTCCACAGGGAAATAAAATTGGTGTTTGCCGTTGGCATCAGCGTATTCATTTAAATGCAGAGCAAACACACCGGGTTAACGCTAATTGCTATCCGGTATCAAAAATGGTGCACAAAAACTGGTTTGTTCTTCCGCCTTCAATGGAATATTATTACAAGCGGGAAAATGTACTTTATGCAACTTTGCCCCAGCTAATGACCGGTTGTACAGAAAATCAACAGCAACTTGATTTTATTTACCCCAGGGAATGGAATCGAATTTTTATTCCGGTAGAACTGGATGGAACCCAAGGTAAGTTAATTGTTGAGCTGGCACACCGTTTAAATAATGTTGACGTGTACTGGTATCTTGACGATGATTTTCTGGGAATTACAAAAAATATTCATCAGTTTGAGCTTCGGCCGGAGCCCGGATGGCACACCATTAGCGTAAGCGATAATCTTGGAAATATACTCACAAAACGTTTTCTGGTGGTTAATCCTTAGTGTTGTTAATGTTATTTCACGCAAATGATATCAAAAAGTCATGAAACCGTTTCAGAAAACTTTGTAATTTTGCGGCTGATTTAAAGGACAGATATGACAGATATTAAGCTTAACACAATTCCTGAAGCCATTGCTGCTATACAGAGAGGTGAAATGGTAATTGTTGTTGATGATGAAGATAGAGAGAATGAAGGTGATCTAATTGTTGCCTCGGAATTGATCACCACTGAAATCGTAAATTTTATGGCTTCGCAGGCTCGCGGCCTTATTTGCGTGGCATTAACAGAGGATCGTTGCAAGGAACTGGAGCTGGAGTTAATGGTGGGTAAAAACACTTCGGCCAATGAAACGGCTTTTACAGTTTCGGTTGATGCGATACACCCTGAAGTAACAACGGGTATTTCTGCTGCCGACCGGGCAATTACCATTAAAATGCTGGTTGACAAAAAAACCCGACCGGAACAATTGGGCCGTCCGGGGCATATTTTTCCTTTAAAAGCAATGGAACGTGGGGTGTTACGCCGTACCGGACACACCGAGGCTGCTGTTGACCTTGCTCGTTTAGCCGGTTTAAAACCTTCGGGTGTGCTGGTTGAGATTATGAACGACGACGGAACAATGGCCCGTTTGCCACAATTGTATGAGTTTGCGCAAAAACATAAGTTGAAGCTGATTACCATCAAAGACCTTATTTCTTTCCTATTCCAGAGCGAAAGCCTGATTGAAAGAGGAGAAGAAGTGGCTTTGCCAACAGATTTCGGCGATTTCAGAATTGTTCCTTTCCGTCAGAAATCGAATGGTGCCGAACATGTTGCTTTGATAAAAGGCGAGTGGGAGCCAAACGAGCCAATTATGGTTCGCGTGCACTCTTCATGTATGACCGGCGATATTTTTGGATCAATGCGTTGCGAATGTGGCGACCAGCTGCATAGCTCGATGGAAATGATAGAAAAAGCCGGAAAAGGTGTTATCGTTTACATGATGCAGGAAGGACGAGGTATTGGGCTGCTGAATAAAATTGCAGCTTACAAACTTCAGGACCAGGGAATGGATACCGTTGAAGCTAATCTTCATCTTGGATTTAAGGCCGATGAACGTGATTATGGCGTGGGCGCTCAGATTTTATGTAATCTTGGTATTACAAAAATGCGTTTGCTAACCAATAATCCGGTTAAACGTGTTGGTTTGGAAGGTTACGGATTGGAAGTTACCGAGATCGTTCCTATTGAAATTGCTCCTAACGAGCATAATCAACGTTACATGAAAACTAAACGCGACCGGATGGGGCATCATCTCCGTAAATTTAACTACGACAAATAATACTTTGTAAAAAATTTACAAAGTGCCTTGATAGATAGAATTTCATGATTAGATTTGTAGCATAAATCTAATCTATGAAACATCTATTATTACTTGCATTTTTGTTTTTTTCTGCGGCACTCAATGCAGCAGAAAAAGAAACACAGCCAAACATTATTTTTATTATAACCGACCAGCAGCGCGCCGATGCACTCGGCTGCATGGGCAATGCTGCCGTAATTTCACCTAATATCGATAAGCTAGCTGAGGCAGGCGCTACCTTTGTAAATGCCTATTCGTCGGTACCAAGTTGTACGCCGGCACGGGCGGGTTTGCTTACGGGTTTTTCGCCCTGGCACCACGGAATGTTAGGTTACGGCCGTTTGGCTCGTAAATACAAATACGAAATGCCACGCATGTTGCGCGAGGCAGGGTATTACACATTTGGCATCGGCAAAATGCACTGGTTTCCACAGAAAGCTTTGCACGGATTTCACGGAACACTGGTTGATGAAAGTGGCCGGGTAGAGCAGGATGGATTTGTTAGTGATTACCGCGATTGGTTTAAATTGCAGGCCCCCGGCGAAGATCCTGATAAAACCGGGATTGGTTGGAACGAACACAGCTCAGGCGTTTATCAGCTCGACGAAAAATTACATCCTACCTACTGGACTGGCCAAACGGCTGTTGAGTTGATCGAAAACTACAATCAGGATAAACCACTTTTTCTAAAAGTATCATTTGCACGTCCGCACAGTCCGTACGATCCGCCACAACGTTTTCTCGATTTGTATAAAGATGTTCAGATTCCTGCACCGTATACAGGTGAGTGGGATAAACAATACGAAGGTTTGGAAGGTGGAAAAGACGCCGCTTTTGGAGATTTTGGAGTTGATCATGCCATTGAAAGCCGACGACATTATTACGCCAGCATTACCTTTATTGACGAGATGGTTGGAAAGATCATTCAAACGCTAAAAGATAAAGGGATGTACGAAAATACCCTTATTTGTTTCACATCCGACCATGGCGACATGTTGGGCGACCATTACCACTGGCGCAAAACCTATGCTTACGAAGGTTCGTCCAATATTCCCTTTATTATAAAATGGCCTGAATCTCTCAAAAGTAAATCAGCGCCCGGAACAAAATTGGAACAGGTTACCGAACTGCGCGATTTTCTCCCAACATTTTTGGATGCAGCCGGAGCAGAAATTCCCGACGATATGGATGGCCTTTCCGTTCTTGGGTTAATAAAAGATCCGCAATCAGCTTGGAGAAATTACATCGATTTGGAACATGCAACAACCTACAGTGAAGAGAACTACTGGTGTGCTTTAACTGATGGTGCCTGGAAATATATCTGGTTTTTCAGAACCGGAAAAGAGCAGCTTTTTAACCTGAAAACTGATCCGGGTGAACAATTCGACCTTTCTTCCTCAAATTCGGAAGAAACAGAAAACTGGCGCCAAAAGATGGTTGATCATCTAAGTGAAAGGGGAGAAGGATTTGTAAAGAACGGAAAGCTGGTTCAGAGATCGGAGACTTTATTGTACAGTCCGAATTACCCAACTGACGAGCGAACCCCAAATGAGTTAATGAATACCTGGAGATCAGAGTATAAAGGAGTGATCGAGAATTAAAAACCGGAATTACGAAAAAACTTCATTCAACTATTTTGTTTATTTACGAAAAGAAATCCCTACATTTCGTTACACTTTTTAAACTCAAATAATATGGATGGAAAAACAAAAGCAATTGTAGCCCACATCTTCTGGGTGGGTTGGATTATTGCGCTTATTGTAAATTCGAATGACAGAGAAGAGCTGGCAAGTTTTTATATCAGGCAAACGTTAGGGATTTGGCTGTTTTCGGTAGTTATATCTTTAATTCCTCCTCTTATTGCTATCGGATGGGTTGTTACACTGGTTTTCTGGATTATTAGTTTGCTTGGAGCAATAAACGGGGAAATGAAAGAAATACCATGGATTGGGAAATATTTTCAGGATTGGTTTAGAGCATTATAATCAAAAAAAAAGCTATAAAGAAAAAGACAGGTTATTGGCCTGTCTTTTTTTATGCTTAGTCATTGTTATTTCCCCGGTTTCTATCGCGGTATTTGCGGAACATATAAATGCGGAACTCGTATTCCATTTTGTACAATTTTATCACTTTTAATGGTGGCAAAATTTCAAGAAATTTCTCGTTGTATTTTTCGCGTACTTCTGCTTCAGTTTTTCCCAATGCTACGTGTTCGCGCGTTAGTTTTATCAATTCCTTGTTCGACAGGTTTTCATCCACATTTCTCACCTTATCTTCCAGCTCGTGGCGTTTTTGCTGAAATTCACCCATCTCTTTTTCCATCTGATTGTATACCGGCCAGAATTTTTGAGCTTCTTCCGGTGTAAAATCAAGATTGGTGGTAAAGAAGGCTACCTTTTCGGTGCGGTAACGCTCCCAGCGGTCTTCTTCATCGTCATTTCTTTGTGCATTTGCCTGTGTTTGGGTAAAAATCAACAATCCTAGTGTTAGTATTGCAATTAGTTGTCTCATAATTCTTACTCTTCTGTATATTCAAAAATTTCGTATGCATTAAAATTGGAGCTCACGTATGCAAGCAAATCTTCGTCGCTAAATGTTTCGTTGTTATCATCGTTTTCCAGTAATGTAAAGAATGATGTTTCGTCGAGTTCCTCCAGGATAGAATGCATTTGCTTATCGGAAAAGTTTGTTGAAACCGTTGTTTCAATAACCTGTTCCTGTGGTATAAAAGTTTTTAATGGTATATATACCAGCATGAATATGATAGCAAAACTGGCAGCAAGACCAAGTGCAGGCTTTAAAAGAGTGATAAGTTTAAATTCCTTGTTGGTGGCCACATGTTTTTCCGCTTCGATTTGCATTTGCATGCGTGCAGAAAAATCGTCGAAATAATGTTTCGGAGCCCCAAAGGGGTTTTCCTTCTTCATTTTCGACAAATTTGGTGCTATGTTCTTTAATTCTTCCATTGCGGCATTTTTATCTATTGACTATATCTCATTTAAAAGGTTTAAAAACAAACTATTAATCCGTGCTTTTTAAGTATTCTTCAATTTTTTTTGCTGCATGATGATAGGATGCTTTTAACGCTCCAACCGATGTATCGAGGATTTCCGACATTTCATCGTACTTTAAATCATCAAAATACTTCATATTAAACACTATACGTTGCTTTTCGGGTAAACGTAAAATTGCTTTCTGTAGCTTTAGCTGAATTTCATCTCCTTCAAAATAGGGATCGGAAGTAAGATTATCCATTAAAAACTCGCTGGCATCGTTCATCGGCATCAAGCCCTTTTTCTTTTTCGAATTGATAAACGTGATCGATTCGTTGGTGGCGATACGATATAACCAGGTAAACAAGCTCGATTCCTCCCGAAAATTATCGATGCTGCGCCACACCTTTAAAAAGGTATTCTGCAAAACATCGTCGGTGTCGTCATGGTTCATTACAATTTTTCGGATATGCCAATACAATCGCTCCTGGTAAGTACCAACGAGTTGATGAAAAGCAAGATCGCGCTTGTTTACATCCTTTAAATCGGCAATGATATTTTTATCCGTATTTTGCATGAAGCTACCAATCAGACACTATCTGCCGGCAAAGGTTTAACAAAAAAATCAGATTCTGAAATTTAATCCTTCTTCTCTTAATTTGTTGTACACATCAAGGTCGAAAGAATAAAGTTTTGCTGCCCGGTGTGCAACGTTGGTTTGTTTTTCGCCGGTATCGATAAGCAGCCCCATATTTTGAATTTTCTTCCTGAAATTGCGTGTATCGAGTGTGGTGTCAAGAATAACTTCGTACAAGGTTTGCAGTTCAGTTAACGTAAATTTATCGGGTAGCATTCGGAATCCTACAGGGTGATATTTTACCTCGGAATGTAGTTTTTTTAATGCTTCTTCAATAATTACTTTATGGTCGAAAACCAGTTTCGGAAGTTTGTCGATCTCGAACCAGTTTAATACTTTGGCCAATTCTGATTGGCGCAAATCGTGATATTCAGGATTAATAATGGCATAGTAGGCCGTGGTTAAAACACGCGAGAAAGGAACACGGTCCAACTTCCCGAAAGTTTTTACCTGGTTGAGGTAAACATTTTCGAGGCCGGTAGTTTTCGATAAAATAAATTTGGCGTATTCATCAATATCTTCATCTTCCGGCAGGTGAGATCCGATTAATGCCCAGTAATCTTGCCCGGTATGCATTGGGTTTTTGGTAAAGAGGTCTTCAACCTCCTCATAGTTATCTTTTTCGCTAAAAAAACGTTTGGCAACATCAGACTCCGATTGCCATAGCAGTACACACAGTTTGTTGTCTTTAAAGCCAAAAATTACACAGTCAATAGATAGATGTCGTAGTATCATAAGTTAAAAGTTTACACAAATGTAGTTACTGATTTTATAAAAAACCAATATTTAACTTGTGAAAGATACAATAAGCCCTGTTTTATTGACGAAAAAGTATGCAAAAACATCAATTTTTAAATAGCAAAAATAAATTACCTTTGCACCGCAATTTTTAAATAAGTAAAATGGCTTTAAAATGTGGTATTGTTGGTTTACCAAACGTCGGAAAATCAACACTGTTTAATTGTTTGTCGAGTGCAAAAGCGCAATCGGCAAATTTTCCTTTTTGTACAATCGAACCCAATTTGGGGGTGATAACTGTACCCGACGAAAGATTAACAAAATTAGAGGAATTGGTAAAACCGCAACGTGTGGTTCCAACAACGGTTGAAATTGTTGATATCGCCGGGTTGGTGCGCGGGGCAAGTAAAGGAGAAGGTTTGGGAAATAAATTCCTGGGTAATATTCGCGAAACCGATGCGATTATCCACGTATTGCGTTGTTTCGAGAACGAAAATATTACGCACGTTGATGAAACTATCGATCCGGTGCGCGATAAGGAGACCATCGATATCGAACTTCAGCTGAAGGACCTGGAGACCGTTGAAAGCCGCATTGCCAAAGTTGAAAAACAGGCCCGTACAGGAAACGATCCGGAAGCCAAACGTATGTTCCGCATTCTTTCAAAATACAAAGAGGTGTTGATGGAAGGAAAATCGGCACGTACTGTTGAGGTTGATCCATCGGATGCAGCAGCTGTAAAAAGCCTTGAATTGCTGACCAACAAACCGATATTGTATGTTTGTAATGTTGACGAACCTGCCGTGGTTAAAGGAAATGCCCACGTTGAAGCCGTAAAAGAAGCCATTAAAGACGAGAATTCGGAAATGCTGATGATTGCAGCAGCAACCGAAGCTGATATTGCTGAGTTGGATGATTTTGAAGAGCGCCAAATGTTTTTGGATGATCTTGGATTAAAAGAAGCCGGAGTTAGCAAACTGATTAAATCGGCTTACAAATTACTTCAGCTGGAAACGTATTTTACCGCAGGAGTAAAAGAAGTTCGTGCATGGACCTACCATAAAGGAAGTAAAGCACCGCAGGCAGCGGGAGTAATCCACTCGGATTTTGAGAAAGGATTTATTCGCGCCGAGGTGATTAAATACAACGATTTTGTAACGTTAGGATCGGAACTGGCCTGTAAAGAAGCCGGTAAAATGTCGATCGAAGGAAAAGAGTATGTCGTAAACGATGGCGATATAATGCACTTCAGGTTTAATGTTTAAGAAAGTCTGAAGTCGGGAGACCGAAGTCGGAAGAACAATAAAAGGCGTGAAAGAATATTCTTTCACGCCTTTTATTGTATACTCCTTTTTGGAGAGCTTAAAAGCGTTGTTTTACTTTTGTGGTTGAACGTCGCTTAAGTCTTTTACAATACCGTTTTTGTCAACTTTAATTACAACGTCTTTTGCAACTTCCAGTTGAATGGCTGTTTCTTCAATCTTTACAACTTTTCCGTAAATACCACCGGTGGTAACTACTTTGTCGCCTTTTTGCAAGCTTTCGCGAAACTTACGGGTTTCTTTCTGGCGTTTTACCTGAGGGCGGATCATAAAAAAGTAAAATACTACGATGATCAGCAACAATGGCAAAAAGCTCATTAAAGGATTGGCATCAGCACCATCTTGTGGCTGCATCATTAATAAAATCGAATTCAACATGTCTATAATTTTTAATATTTAATATCAATAAGTTCGTTCTCAACCTGGGCAAAAATAGCTAAATGTTTTAATTCTTTGCTATTTCCAAGTACTTCAATTGTTTTGTATTCTCTTCCAACCAATCCGGCAGTGTTAAATTCAACTTCAATTAAAGCGTTTTCTCCGGGTTTTACGGGCTGCCTGTTAAAGTGTGTGGTTACGCAACCACAGTCGGTTTCAAGGCTCTCGATTACAAAATCGTTATTGCCGGTGTTGGTTAAAACAAAGGTGTGTAAAACAATTTCGCCGGCTTTTAACTGCCCAAAATTATGAATGGCTTCATCAACTGAAATTTCGGTTAGTGCCAATTTTTCAGTTGTTTGTTTTTGATCGTTACTGTTGCTTTTGCTGGCTTCGCACGAAACCAATACAATCATCAAAAATATGAAAGCCAGCTTTTGCATTATTCACCAATCAATCCGCGTCCTTGTTTACTGATTTTTTCGGTGCTTTTTAAGTCTTTCAGCGTTTTATCCAAAATACCGTTAATAAAATTACGGCTCTTTTCGGTGCTGTAAAACTTCGATAGCTCGATGTATTCATTTAAGGTTACTTTTGTAGGAATGGTAGGGAAATACAGGAACTCGGTAATGGCCAGTTGCATAATTAAAATATCCATAAAAGCAATGCGTTCCACATCCCAGTTGCGCGAGTGTTCCTTAATCAACTCACGTAATTCGTTGTGATTAATGATGGACTTACGCAAAAGATCTTTAGTAAAATCGCGGTCTTCCTGGTCTTTATACATTGGCATCAGCGACTGATCCGAATCTGAAAGTTCGTTAAAACGACGCAATGTTTTAGCGATCATCGAAATCACAAATTCCACATCGTCGTTCCAGTAAATACTTTGCTCTTCAAGCACCATGTACAGGTCTTCCGAAATAAGGATAATCTTATTAAAAAGTTTCTCAATAAACTTGCGGTCGTCCATGTACGAGCGGTTTTTATCCGCCATGTATTCCTGGTACATATCCGATTCAATCATCATCAGGTACAATTCCTTGATGAGTTCAGGATGATCTTTCCAACTCAGCTTTTTCTGATCCAGGTAGGTGTTCAGTTTGTTGTTTTTACGCAACTGATCGATAACCTGGTTGGTTATAAACTTGGTGTTCGGATTCAGATCTTCGTGTGTTGGCTGATGTTTATTTCTTCTGATTTCGATACGACCCTCTGCATAGTCTGCAATTTCGGGTACCAGCGCCAGCAGGTAGTGGTAAAGGTCGTAAGCTTTGTGGATACAAAAGAACAATTCTTTCTCTGTGTTGTTGATCGATTTCTCGTCGGTGGAGTAGTAGGCGTACAATACTTGTAAGACCTTTGTGCGGATAATCCTTCTGCTAATCATTTTTAATGAACTTCGTATAATTTCGATGCAAAATTACATCTTTTTTTGAATCCCTGCACAGAAAAGAAAGCAATTGCAGAAAGTTAAATCAATTGTTCTTTTAAATGCCGTACGAAATTTAAGAGACTACAATTGTTAATGCCGATAATACAACAGAATAGCAGGCAGAACAAGGTGAATGCAGGCTATAATTTGTTGTTTCGCCGGTATTATTTTAATGTGAAGGAAGTGAATGCTGATGACGTTGATTGAGCAGATTTGCGCCGGTAGAGATTGGCAGAGCAAAAAGGCATGGTTGCAACAGAAGGATGTCATCTTTCCGAAAAGATGACATCCCTTGTGTGTTCGGAGGTGTTAAACGTCTTCCGCAGCCATCAAAAGTATTCTTATATATATTATGGTAGCCTTTCAGTCGTGCTTTGTTTTTCCAGAAAACCTAGCGGCCGCAGTTTTTTATTCCGTCGGCAATGTCACTCACTTTGTAAGGCTACACGTACTATTTGCGGTAAAAAGAAGGATATTGGCTGTTAAATCGGAAGCCAAGGCCAAGCATCAGAAAATTTGGCATATGAAAATCTTTAATGCTGTAGCCAATATGCACAAACGAGTTGCGGGTAATTTCTGTTTTCAGAGCTATAATCTGGTAAAAAGCTTTTAAATCGCCTTTGCTGTAGAGGAAACTTTTACCTACGCCCAGTCCAACGGTAAAATAGGGCATAACATATTCGGCACGGCTCGATATTCCCAATGCCAGTTGCTCATCGAGTGGTGGCTTAAAAAACTCCTGTTCGGTACCTGCAATGTAATCCTGGGTGTAAACATTGGCGCTTCCGTCGTAAAATCCGTCGAGTGATACACCAAGGCGAAGTTTATAGCCAAAATTATACATGGGCGCAAAACAAAATCCCATTACCGGGTAAGCCACGGGCGATGCAACTTGCGCATCCAGAAAATCAACGCCGGTACGTCGCCACGAGCCAAACATAACCAGGTCGTAGCTGATGTGCCGTTTAAATGCCGGAATAAATAAGTCCGACGGGCTAATTTGCGGCTCATTCTTGCGCGCGAAACTATACTGCACCCCGGCTTTTAAGGCAAGCGTATTGAGCCCGGCATTGGGGAACTTGGTATTGCCGTTTGAAAAATGGGTGATCGATAAACCGGTATCAAAATTCAGGCGCTCGGAAAGCAACCAGCTAAAATAAAAGTTGGTGTTGATGTAGGCATTTGCTTTCGAACCGATTACCGTATTGCCTGGGTTTGTTTCACGATTGTAAGGTTTCCATCCCAGGGATAATCCAAAGTTCCACTCGTAATTTAACGATAGTTTTGGGTTGATCTGGCTTATTTGCGCCCCCTGGAACAGGTAAAATACAAATGGGGTCCCCAGTTCCTGACTATGACTTAAATTGTAAGCGGCCAGTCCGATTCCCTGGTATGGTTTGGCATAAATTTTATCGGCCAAAGTATTCGGGAAAAAGCGGAAAGAATATTTTAAATATGTTGAAAAAGACGAGCGGACGGGCTGCGATGTGCTATTCTCTCCTTTAAAATACGGATTGGTTGGCAAAATGTAGCCGGGCCGTATTTCAACTCCGAGGCGGTGTATAATGGGCGTTGAAAAAAACAGGGAGTCGAATAATTCAGAAGGATCACTGTTGTTTTCCCGTAGTGTGATTGCCGTACTCCCTTCGGTTGAGGTACCTAAACTCTGTGCACTGGCAATAGCTGAAATGAAAAGCAAAATCGTTAAAACCCATACTGTTTTCCAATGTATTTTTTCGCCTTTCATATTACACGCAAATCTGTTTGTCCGATCCCGATTGGGATCTGAAGGAGGCAAATATAATTTTTTATTTTCCAGTTAATGGTTAAAAATTGCGAATTATATTCGGTACAGTCTCTGCAAACCACTCGGGACCGACATTCTGCCACATAATCTGTACTGGTACTTATTTTTTCTGAAAGTCATTTGAAAGCCAATAGCAAAATCAGGTTCAAAATTTATTGACTCACCCTGGCCTTCGACACAATCGTCCCTCTCTTTTCGAAAAGAGAGGGAGTGAGGGAGAGTTAGCTTAATAATATTGGCAGGGGATATTACTTCTTTCAACGTTCCTTTACTTCTGAATCATCGTCGTTATCAAAATTGACGGAAAAGGTGGAAGTCGGTTCTGAAAAATACGCTCCATCATCATCTTCCTCATCCTCGTCGGGTTCATCTTCCCAATCGAATTTCTCGCGGCGAACGATGTATTTGCGGTAATAAAAGGCCAATGCCACACCAAATATAGCTCCCGACAAATGGCCTTCCCACGAAATTTCGGGGCGAATGGGCAACAATCCCCAAACCAGTCCGCCATAAAGAAAAACCACAATTGCCGAAAGCGTAAGCAAACGTACATCGGAGCGAATAATTCCGCTAACAAAATGAAAGGCTGCCAGTGCATATACAACACCGCTGGCGCCTATATGCCAGGCTTCGCGCCCCATAACCCAGGTGCTGATACCCGATAGAATATACAGCAGAAAAAAGATGCGGTACGAAATGCGGCGGTAGAAATAAATGAGCATAAAACCCAGTATAAAAAAGGGCAGCGAATTGGAAATTAAATGACTGAAATCGGAATGAATAAAAGGGGAGAAGAGAATGCCCTGCAGTCCGTTAATGTGCCGCGGGAAAATACCAAATTCCACAAAACTCAATCCTGAGCTTAGCTCTACTATTTTAACTATCCATAACAACAATACAAACAGCGCCGGAAACAGCAAACTGTGGAAAAAGATCTTTTTTTCTATCTCCGGATCCAGATTTTTGGGGTTGCTAGGATAGTATCTGAATAGTGGCATATAAGTGTTTACTTTAAAATATTTCTTGTAATGCACACTTGGACTCCGCGCAGGATGACGGTCAGGCCGAGCGGAGTCGAAGCCTCATTGTAATAACGAAACTAATTCAGCAACTCCTTAATCAATTCCACAAATGCATAAATTTCATCTTCGGTGGTGTCAAACGATGTCATCCAGCGCACCTCCGATTTTATTTCGTCCCACGTATAAAAAAAGAACCGTTCGCGCAGTGGCTCGATAATTTCTTTTGGAACGATAGCAAAAACACCATTTGCTGAAACCGGTTGAGTAATTTTAATCTGCGGAATTTTGGCCACTTCAGCTTCCAGCAATTTGGCCATTTTATTGGAATGTGATGCTGTTTCTTTCCAAAGATCGTTCTCGAGGTAGGCAATAAACTGTGCACCCACATAACGCATTTTCGAGTACAGCTGCATACTTTGTTTACGCAGGTATTTGGTTTGTTTCGTTAGTCCCGGATTAAAAAACAGAACCGCTTCACCCATCATCATGCCGTTTTTTGTGCCTCCAAATGACAGAACATCAACACCACAATCTACTGTAAACTCACGAAAATCCATGTCGAGCGCAATGGCAGCATTGGCAATTCGGGCACCGTCCATGTGCAAATACATTTGGTGTTTATGCGCCAGTTCGGCCAGTGTTTTTATTTCATCGGGTGTGTAAACGGTTCCCATCTCGGTAACCTGCGAAATAGAAATTACCTTGGGTTGCGAGTGATGTTCAAAATCAAAACCTTTTAAATGCGGCAACACTGCTTCGGGTGTTACTTTGCCGTTCACCGGCTCTACAGGAATGAGTTTGCAGCCGGTAAATTTCTCAGGTGCTCCACATTCGTCTTCCTGAATATGCGCGGTTTCGGCGCAAATTACCGAGTTAAAACTTTGGGTAAGCGTTGATAAACTCAACACATTGGCGCCGGTGCCGTTAAAAACAAAAAATACCTCGGTGGCGGCACCAAACTTCTCTTTAAAAATGTCGATGGCTTTAGCCGTAAACGGGTCGTTGCCATAACCCACAACGTGTCCGTGGTTGGCATCTTCCATAGCCCTTAAAATGGACGGATGAACGCCTGAATTATTATCGCTTGCAAATCCTTTAAACATATGGTTGTTTATTTGTAATTTTATGTCAATTGAAGTACGAATTAAGTAAGAAAAAACTAAATATTATATGGATCAACCAATTCCTTTAGCTCAAAAGATTTATTTTCTCGGTATTCATCCTGAAAAAGGTGGAATTCGGTCGGGGTCAGTTTCGGCAATGCACTTTGTTGTTATCGGAACACTTCTGATGGATTTGTACCTGCAGAAGAAAATTAAATTTGAAGAGAAACGGGTGATTGTACTTTCCACGAAATCGGATAACGAACTGCACCGGTTTGTGCTGGGAAAGATGAACCAGGTTAAATCGCCAAAAAAGATTTCGACCTGGATTAGTAAACTCAATTACTCGCAGAAATTCATCAGAAGTGAAGTACAAAAAGGCTTAGTAGCCAAACGACTGATACGATTGGAAGAAAAGCAGTTTTTGTTTTTCAAATGGAAAAAGCCGGTTATTTTGAATAAGCAGGTGCTGTACCGAATGATATCGGAAATTGATAATCAGATTTTTAAAGGAACTACAGCCGAGGATGAACTGATCTTTCTGTCGTTTTTGGAACCGGCAGCCATGTTACGAATGATCTATCAGGACCGCAGAAAGCGGAAACAGGCCCGGGAACGCCTCAAACAAATGAGGATTAAAAACAGTGTGTCGGGTGCTGTTGCCGATGCTATTGCTGCATCTCAAGCCATTGCCGCCTCGGTGGCGGCAAGTGCCGCTGCCACTGCTGCCGCCAGAAGTTAATTTACACCATGGAAAAGCTGAAAAAAATAGTGCTAATTATTGCCGGGCCGGGTGTTTTGTTCGTTGAACTGGTGGCCTTGTTCATTCATTTATTTACGTCTGTTAATGCGCGTCCGTGGCTAATCGGCGGATTGATCGTTTTTTTTGTAGTTTTCATTCCGCTTTATTGTTACGAGTATTTCAGACAGGAATTTGGCAAGGCGGATAAAAAATCGATCAGTTTTAATAAAAACAAAAGCCGAACGGAATGGCGGGGCGGCAATATTCACGGAAAAGTACCAACAAAAACCAAGGCTCCTGGCAAATACTTTAACAAAAATTCTACTCGTTAAGCCAGTTGATGATTTTGTCGCTTAACGGACTTTTGGTCGGGCGCGCAAAATCAACCACTTTCCCTTCTTCGTCAATCATAAACTTTTGAAAGTTCCACCAGACTTTTGCATCAAGTGTGCCATTCTCTTCGCTGTTCATTAACCAACGGTAAACCGGCGGAGGATTGTCTTTTATCGCTATTTTTTCCATCAGCGTGAAACTGATGTGGTATTGGGTGCAGAATGTTTTTATAGTTTTGTTGTCGCCCGGTTCCTGTTTGCCAAAATCGTTACAAGGAAAAGCAACGATCTCAAAATCATCGCCACCATATTCTTCGTAAAGTTCCTGCAATTTTTCGTATTGCGGTGTTAACATACATTCAGAAGCCGTATTTACGATCAGCACTTTCTTGCCTTTCAAACTTGAAAAATGCAAGGTGTCGCCGTCAATTGTCCGGGCCGAAAAATCGTACAAGGTTTTATATTGGGCGGCAACCGAAGTGGTGCAAAAGAGCAGAACAAAAAAGATATATTTTCTCATGGTAATTAAGCTTTTCACTATCAAATGGTTCTAACCTGGAAAATTCTACAAATTTTTCACACAAAGTGTTGACGATTGAAAATCAGAAGAGTATGTTTCTGTGGGCAATAAATACGTTGATTTTCAATGTCAAGGTTAGCCCTGACAAATAATTGTTTATCAATTATTTCGTCAGCCCTACGGGTGATTAATTCAATTAATCAGGCTAAAAGTAAGGCTTTCGATGTTAATAAAAAAACACTGCTAAAAAGCCATATTTAATTATCTTTGGTCAACTTCTAAAGTGACTATGGAGAATTTTATTGTATCAGCACGAAAATACAGACCGGACTCGTTTCAGACGGTTGTTGCACAAGCATCGATTACCAACACGCTAAAGAATGCCATTAAGAGCAATCAGTTGGCACACGCCTATTTGTTTTGCGGGCCGCGTGGTGTGGGGAAAACAACTTGTGCGCGTATTTTTGCCAAAACAATAAACTGCACCAACCTTACCGACGAGACTGAAGCTTGCAACACATGCGAGTCGTGTACTTCGTTTAACAGCAGCCGTTCGTTTAATATTCACGAACTGGATGCCGCTTCGAATAACTCGGTCGACGATATCCGGAACCTGACGGACCAGGTACGTGTACCGCCTCAAATGGGGAAGTACAGCGTGTATATCATTGATGAGGTTCACATGTTGTCGTCGCAGGCTTTTAACGCTTTCCTGAAAACGCTGGAGGAGCCGCCAAAACATGCCATTTTTATTTTGGCAACCACCGAAAAACATAAGATCATTCCAACCATTCTTTCGCGTTGTCAAATCTTTGATTTTAACCGGATTGGCGTATCCGATATTTCAGAGCATTTGGAGTATGTAGCCAAAAGCGAAAGTGTTGAAGTGGAAGGTGAAGGATTAAATATTATTGCGCAAAAAGCCGACGGCGCCATGCGTGATGCGCTTTCAATTTTCGACCAGATTGTAAGTTTCTCAGGAAAAAAGATCACCTACCAGGATGTAATTACCAACCTGAATGTGTTGGACTACGATTATTATTTCCGCCTGGTAGACCAGTTTTTGAAAAACAATGTTACCGAGGTGTTGGTAATTTTTAACGATATCCTGAACCATGGTTTCGACGGGCATCATTTTATTACCGGGCTCAGCAGCCATTTCAGAGATTTGCTGGTTTGTAAAGATGCGGTAACGATACAATTGCTGGAAGTTGGCGGCGACATTAAAGAACGCTACCGTGCTCAGGCCGCAGCCACCGAAAGCGACTTCCTTCTGGATGCGATGCAAATTGCCAATACCTGCGATATACAGTACAAAACAAGCCAAAACAAACGTCTGCTTATTGAGCTGGCTTTGATTCGGATAGCGCAGCTAACCTTAAAAAAAAAATAGCTGAAGGTCAGGATGACATCCTTGAACCCATTTTTTCGGGCATAAACCTGCCCGACGAAAAGCTTGTAGCTCAACCCAAAAGTCAGCCGGTTAAAATACCACAACAGAATACTCAACCGGAACAAGCGGTAAGTTCAACACCGGCAACACCACCAAAAAGATTAGTAAAACGTTCGGGCCGCGGGCTTGGAACAACCTCGATAAAAAGAGCACTGAAAGGTGATTTTGATGATGAGAACAAACAATTGTCGGCGAAAGAGCAGTTTAAATTGTATTCAAAAGCTGATGAAACCGAACCGTTTACGGCCGAACAGCTGGAAGAGAAATGGAAAGCATTTTTGCCACGTCTGGATGATCGCCCGAGCTTGAAAGCCACCTTGTCGATTTTACCAACGATTCAGGAAGACTGGAGTTTGTTGCTGGAAGTGGATAACCGTATTCAGGATGAGTTACTGGTAAATATTAAGCCGGAATTGGTTTCGTACCTGCGCAAAGAATTACGCAACTCGAAGATTGGCCTAAAAACGGTGGTTTCAGATATTGTGCGTGAGAAAGTGATTTATTCCGATATTGAAAAGTACCAGGAAATGGCCAAAAAGAATCCAAACCTGGCACTACTGAAACGAACTTTAAACCTTGATTTTTAAGGCGACAGACGTTTAATTTTCCATTCGTTTTCAACTAACTCATAAACAATACGGTCGTGCAGGCGGCTTTCGCGGCCCTGCCAAAATTCCATTTTTACCGGACGAACAAGGTAACCGCCCCAATTCTCCGGGCATTCAGGATGGTCGCCCTGTAAGGCATTTTGTAAGGATCGGTATTGTTCTTCAAGTTTACTTCGGGAGGTTAATGTGGCACTTTGAGCCGAAGCACAAGCTGCAATCTGACTTTCCAAAGGGCGCGATTTAAAATACTGCACTGATGTTTCTCTTGATGTTTTTTCGGCAACGCCGTCAATACGCACTTGTCGCTCCAATTCGGGCCAAAAGAAATGAAGACCAACCTTGTTGTTCTTTTCAATGGCCTTTCCTTTTTGGCTGTTGTAATTGGTGAAGAAGGTAAATCCATCCACCGAAATATCTTTCAACAGCACAATTCGTGATTGGGGAAAAGCACCGGTTTCTGCAGTAACCAGGCTCATCGCCGAAAAATCGTTTACGTTGGCACGTTGCGCGTCGTTGAGCCATTCTTTAAACTGATCGATAGGGGAAGCAGCCACACTTTGTTTGGTGAGTGCTGCAAATCGGTATTCTCTTCTTATGCTATCTAATTTCATAGTCTTGCGCGGTTTTTATTTGATTTCTGATTGTTTTTGCAAAGCCTAAAATCGTTTGTCAGCATAACCCCAAACACCATATTTTGTTTACACATTGTCGTATCACTGAACCATTTATTTATGCCATTGTTTTTAAATAAAAGACTATGAGGTCTTTTAAAATGTGAAAATTCCTGTCTTCAACCGGCAGGACTACAAAACCGTTTTTAATTTAAATTATAGCCGTATGAAAAAATTAGCTTTTATTTTAGGAATTCTACTGAGTGTGAATATTGCTTATGCCGGAGACGGTAAACAGTTGGCAATTGGCGATAAAGCTGTTCATACCGATGTAAAAATGAAAGATGTATCAGGAGCTGAAATATCCTTGAGTGATGCCAGTAAGGAAAATGGACTTTTAGTAATGTTTTCGTGTAATACTTGTCCGTTTGTTGTGGCCTGGGAAGATCGTTTTAACGAAGTGAAAGAGTGGGCCGACAACAATGAGGTTGGTATGATCGTATTAAACTCGAATTATCAGAAACGCGACGGAGCCGATAGTTTTGATGAGATGAAGAAAAAGGCTGAAGCCGAAGGATACAACTTTAATTACGTAGTTGATAAGGACAGTAAAATTGCTAACGCTTTTGGGGGCCAAACAACACCGCATGTTTTCTTATTTGATGGCGATATGAAACTGGCCTACAAAGGGGCAATTGATGATAATTACAAAGATGCTGAAGGCGTTAAACAAGCGTATTTAAAAGAAGCTCTTATTAGTTTGGGAAACGACAAAAACATTGCTATTGCCGAAACAAAACCTTTGGGATGCGGAATTAAGCGAAAAGTAGATTAGTTATAGTTTTGATTATAAATTGTAGAAACTCTCGTCTGTAATGGACGGGAGTTTTTTATTTCTCAAAGAAACTGAAATTTACTTTACCGTAAGTTCGCAGCTCTTTAAAACAGGCATGCGACGAGAAATCAAATTCTTTTGGATGCTCCAGAATAAACAGACCGTCCGGTGCTAAAATGTCGGTATTTAACACAGCATCCGGTACTTCTTTAAACTTCGGGTGATCGAATGGAGGGTCGGCAAAAATAATATTAAAGCTGTCGGGTGTTTTTTGCACAAACTTAAATGCATCGGCCTTAAAAACCTTCGCGTTGCTTATTTTAAGGGCGTCTATTACTTCCAAAATAAATTTATAGTGTGGGAAGTGCGTTTCAACTAGTGTGGCGCTTAAACAGCCTCTGCTCAAGAATTCGTAACCCATACTTCCTGTTCCCGAAAACAGATCCAGAATATTTTTATTCGAAAACTCATAACGGTTTTCAAGAATATTAAACAAGCCTTCTTTAGCAATGTCGGTTGTTGGCCGGGCTTTAAATTTTTTGCCCGGGTGAAAAATCCTTCCTTTAAATTCGCCTCCGATTATTCTCATATGAACTACAAAAATAGACTAATATTTTTTGCAATAAGCGCTTTGTCGATAAATGGTGGTACGGCAATTTCGGCATTTATTGATGCTGGTTGCGAAAAATGCTTTTGCAATACATCCTCTAATCCGGCATGGGCTTTTGTATTTCCAGCAAACTGCACAGTAATATCTTTGGCCGAAATACCAAACTGGCGCAAAACGGTGAGTACAAAATACACCACATCGTTGGGGTGTTTAAAACTAAAATTATTGATCAGCTTCAATTCGTTCTGGCCAAACAGGGCCAGCGAAAAATGATCGGTACCAAAAAGAAGCAGAAGTTTTGGAGCAGCCTCCGAAATGCATGTTTGCTCAATTATTCGATACAAAGGGTGAATAATTTGTGCTGAAGGTAGACGTTTGTTTAGTGCCTGCTGAAAACTCTCCGGAATGGCAAAAAGCAATTCTCCGTTTACTCCGGCAATTTTGTTGTTCATCCAGTTGGCCTGCTCGTTCTGCTCAAAAAGCAGGGGAGTGATATTTTGGTCAATGTTATCCTGATAGAACTGTTCCGGAATCAATGTGAAATTTCGGGAATGGTAAACAAGGAAAATTTTATGGTAGTTATTTTGAAGAATAGTTTCTTCTGCAAACAACGATTCGAAATGCCTGGCCAATAAATTTGCGTTACTTATTTTCAGGGCAATATCCTTAAAGTAGAGCAATTTTCGTTGATTGGGGCAAACAATAGAAAAAGAAAATCCATTCAGGCTAGCCTGAATGGATAATATTTTTTCACCGGTAGTTTCCGGCTGAAACGTTTCGTCTACAAATTCATGCATGGTTTATTCCCAGTTACCCGCATTATTGTTTGTTTCTTCTAACGAACCAACTCGTAAACCAGGATATTTTTCGTTTGTTCTGCGCTGATCGTTAAGGTTGATGACCAATTGCTCATCTAAGCCTCTTAGAATAACGTTGTTATGTGCTTTTGCTTCAAAAACAGGAACCTTGATACCAGAACCGGTAGTAATGATTGTTGCTCCCAGGTGGAACTCAGTAGGTTCTCCAGGAACAGGAACATAACGCAAACTATTTGCATCGTATTCACCACCAAAAAGTGCATCGATTACTCCAATCTTAATCGTATCACGAATGATAAGTCCCATTTCAATTGCTTTTTTCTCAGTAATTTTGGCTTCGATCATACTGTCAGTCAATTCGCCGATAGCTCTTACGTTTCTTACCGAGTCGTTTGAAACGAAGCTGATTAATGTATCCCAGCTTCCTGTAAACTGACCATAAATATCTTTGTAGGCCAATTCCGCTTTACGAATATCTTTTAACTTTGCAACGGTTGCTTCGTAACGCGCATCTTTAGCTTTTTCAAAATCAATTGGGCGCTGAATACTTTGATAGATTAAATAGGTAAGCACAACGGCTACAAGGAAAAGTACAATCTGAATTACGGTTCTCATTTTTATTTTTTTATAAGTTCATTTTTCGTTTGCCTGCAAATTTAAAAAAAAAAATAAATTAGTTTCTTTTACCCTGTGTTATTTTAGCTGCTATGATCAAAAATCACTTAAAAGCCATATTAACTGAAAAACTGGGCTTTCCGCCAACAAATTGTCAAGCTCGTTTAATCGACAATTTAGCCGAATTTATCTCCGCTTCAGAGCCCGATCGGATAATGTTGATTAAAGGCTATGCCGGAACGGGAAAAACAACCATGCTTTATTCTTTGACACAATGTTTGCTCTCCCTCAAAATTCGTTCCGTTTTAATGGCGCCAACCGGTCGCGCGGCAAAAGTTATGGCTTCATACTCCGGTATGCCTGCTTTTACCATCCATAAAAAAATATACAGGCAACAGTCGGCATCAGACGGAATGGGGCGTTTTGTGCTAAATAAAAATTTGTATAAGAATATCTACTTTATTGTTGACGAGGCCTCGATGATTTCGAACGAAATGAGTGAGAACGCCGTTTTTGGCAGCGGGCGTTTGCTTGATGATTTGCTTCAGTATGTTTATTCGGGCGAAAATTGCCACCTGGTGTTAGTTGGCGATACGGCGCAGTTACCGCCTGTTGGTTTGAATATCAGTCCCGCTTTGGAAGCTTTTAGTTTGGAGCAATATGGTTTTTCGGTTACCGAAGTGGAACTGAAAGAAGTAGTTCGTCAGGCAGAAGGATCAGGAGTATTATCGAATGCCACCGAAATGCGAAATATTATTGCCGAACAGCATTACGAAGGTTTTTTCCCGATAGAAACTAAAAGCTTTCCGGATGTTGAACGTATATCGGGAGGAGAGTTGATTGAAACCATTTCATCGTGTTACGATAAATACGGTTTTTTCGATACTACAGTGGTTACCCGCTCGAATAAACGCGCTAATCTGTTTAATAAAGGAATACGGGGTTCCATTCTGTATAAAGAGAATGAAATTGAGCGGGGCGATTTAGTGATGGTGGTAAAAAACAACTATTTCTGGCCCGGCGAGGATGATAAACTCGATTTTATTGCCAACGGCGATATTGCCGAAATCATATCGATTTACGGATACGAAGAATTGTACGGATTCCGGTTTGCTGATGTGTGTTTGCGTTTTGTTGACTACGAAGATGTTGAACTCGACTGTAAAATCTTTTTGGAAACGCTGAGCATTGAAACGGCCTCTTTTTCGTCGGAGCGGAACCGCGAGTTATTCAATGCCGTTTCTGAAGATTACTTTGATATCCGTAACAAGAAAGAGCGTTGGAAAAAAATTAAAGAGAATCCGTATTTTAATGCTTTGCAGGTAAAATATGCCTATGCCTTAACTTGCCATAAAGCGCAGGGCGGGCAGTGGAAGGCTGTTTTTGTCGATCATGGTTACCTGGTGGAAGACATGCTGGACACGGAGTATTATCGTTGGTTATACACGGCTTTTACGCGCCCAACTGAAAAATTATACCTTGTAAATTTCGATAAAGGATTTTTCGAAGGTGAAGAATAAATCTAAATAATGTATTTCTTTCCTTCAATGGCCAGTTCTGTATTCTTAAAAACTTCCCGGGCTTCGGTTTTAAAATTCTCGAGCTTTTTAAACCGGCTTGAAAAATGACCGATCAACAGTTTGGAAGCGTTACTCAATTTTGCCATTTCTGCGGCCTGGCGGGCAGTGGAGTGGAGTGTTTTTTCTGCCAGATCTTTTAGCTCTTCCAAAAAGGTAGCTTCGTGGTACAGCAAGTCCACACCACTAATAATTTCTGCAATTGGCGGATGAAAAGCAGTGTCGGTGCAAAATGCATACGATTTTGGTTTTGGTGGGGGAGTTGTCAGTTTTTCGTTTGGAATTAATCTTCCGTCTTCCGTTTCAAAATCGGCTCCCGCTTTAATATCCTTAATTTTTGCAAGAGGGATATTGTAGGCCTTAATCATTTCCTTCTTAATATTGGCTTGTTTGGGCTTTTCACGGAACAGGAAGCCAACAGTTGGAATGCTGTGTTTTACCGGAAACGAAAGTACTTCGATGTTTTTATTCTCGAAAACTGTTTGCGGTTTTTTCAGGTTTAGCGGATGAAAAATGGGTTTTATGCTCATTTCTCCGCGAATAAAATCGAGTTGAGGCTGGATGAGCGTTTTTAATTCCGATGGGGCATAAATGTGCACATCGCTTTTAACACCCAGCAGATTCATGGTCGATAGCAAACCAATTAATCCGTAATAATGGTCGCCATGTAAATGCGAAATAAAAATATGCCTGATTTTGCTGAAACTGATCTTGTTTCTGCGCAGTTGTATTTGGGTTCCTTCACCACAGTCGATTAAAAAACAACGCCCAGGTACATCAAGTACCTGGGCTGTTGGATATCTATTTGAAGTCGGTAATGCTGAATTACTACCCAGTATGGTTAATTCGAAAGACATTCTGTAATTACATGTTTTCTTTCTTCTCCAACAATTCCTCTGCTTGCTCAACCGTATCAGTAATCAACAGCACGGTATGAAGCATCGAAATCTTTACCAGGTTTTCTACATCGGGCTGCAAACCGCAAAGGATAAAAGTACCTATTGCGTCTTCGCATAACCGGTTGGCAACTAAAACTGATCTCAAACCTGATGAGTCGCAGTAAGCAACACTACTCAGGTCAAGAACGATGTTTTTTTCACCATTGTTATTAATAACTACCAGCTCCGATTTCAAATCGGGCGCATTATTGGTGTCTAATCTGTCGGTGTTTACCTTTACTAAGGTATACTTCTCGTTTTTTCGAATTTCGAATGCCATGCTTCAATTTACGAAAATCAAATTAAATTCACCAAGTGCTTATTTGTCTTTTTTCTCTTCTTGCTCCATTTGCTTCTTCAGCGCAGCCAAATCGCTTACGTCGCCAAGAGTAGTTTTTTCGATGTTATCGCTAACAGTTTTCATGGCGCGCTTGTTAGTGCTCTTCTGAGCTTTACGCTGCTCGCCTTCTGCTGCACGTTTCACATCTTCGAAAATACGTGAGTGAGAAACAATGATTCGTTTAGCCGACTTGTTGAACTCGATAACTTTGAAATCAAGTTTTTCGTCTTGCTTAACTGAAGAACCGTCTTCTTTCACCAGGTGACGTGGAGTTGCGAATCCTTCAACACCGTATGGAAGTGCAATAACAGCACCTTTGTCCATCAACTCAACCACAGTTCCTTCGTGGATTGAATCGGCAGTGAAAATTGTTTCGAATACATCCCATGGATTTTCTTCCAGTTGTTTGTGACCTAAACTTAAACGACGGTTTTCTTTGTCGATGTCAAGTACTACAACTTCAATTTCTTCACCAATTGCAGTGAATTCTGATGGGTGCTTGATCTTTTTCGTCCAGCTCAGGTCTGAAATGTGAATCAAACCGTCAACACCTTCAGTAATTTCTACAAATACACCGAAGTTAGTGAAGTTGCGCACTTTTGCAGCGTGCTTGCTTCCAACAGCGTATTCAGTATCAATTTTCGACCAAGGATCTTCTTTCAGTTGTTTAATACCCAACGACATTTTGCGCTCGTCGCGGTCTAATGTAAGGATAGCTGCTTCAACTTCGTCGCCAACGCTTAAGAAGTCTTGTGCACTGCGCAGGTGCTGGCTCCAGCTCATTTCTGAAACGTGGATCAAACCTTCAACTCCAGGAGCAATCTCAACGAATGCACCGTAGTCGGCAATAACAACAACTTTACCTTTTACTTTGTCGCCAACTTTCAACTCTGAATCCAGGTTATCCCATGGGTGAGGAGTCAATTGTTTCAGACCAAGAGCGATACGTTTTTTGTCATCATCGAAATCAAGGATAACAACGTTCAGTTTCTGGTCTAATTCAACGATCTCGCTTGGGTGAGAAATACGTCCCCAAGACAAGTCAGTGATGTGGATTAATCCGTCAACACCACCAAGGTCCATAAATACACCGTATGAAGTAACGTTTTTAACGGTTCCTTCCAATACTTGACCTTTTTCAAGTTTAGCGATAATTTCTTTTTTCTGTTGCTCAAGCTCAGCCTCGATAAGTGCTTTGTGAGAAACAACAACGTTACGGTATTCGTGGTTGATTTTAACAACTTTGAATTCCATTGTTTTACCAACGTATACATCGTAATCGCGGATAGGTTTAACATCAATTTGCGAACCTGGCAAGAATGCTTCAATACCAAATACGTCAACGATCATACCACCTTTAGTACGACACTTGATGTATCCTTTGATGATTTCATCGTTTTCAAGCGATTCGTTAACACGCTCCCATGAACGAGTTGCACGCGCTTTTTTGTGCGAAAGGATCATCTGCCCTTTTTTATCTTCAAGACTTTCGATGTAAACATCTACTTTGTCGCCTACTTTCAACTCTGGATTGTAGCGGAATTCGTTCAAGCTAACAATACCGTCCGACTTGTAACCTATGTCAACAACTACTTCGCGTTTGTTCAACGAAATAACTTTTCCTTCCAGAACTTCTTTTTCTGTAACGGTGTTTAGTGTGTTGTTGTAAAGATCTTCAAGGCTGCCACGTTCTTTTTCAGAATAGGCATCTCTTCCTTCTTCCAGGCTGTCCCAATCGAAATCAGCATCTGCTTCAGCTGTTGTTTCAACGGCCTTTTTTTCTTTTTTTGCTTCTGCTTTAGGAGCTTCCGCTTTTTCTTCAGCTGCAGTCTCTTCAACCGGAGCTTCTGTAGTTTCTGCAACTACTTCATTTTTTTCGTCCTGAACAGGAGTTTCTGCTACTTCTTGTTCAAGCTCTTTTTTCTTCTCTTCTGTCATGTAATTTTAATTAAATTAATGAGTTAGACTTTATATTTGTTAAAATTTGCGCGCGCAAAATTATAACTAAATTCAATTAAAACAAAAGATTCGTGTTATTTTATTGAAATAGAGCAAAATTGGACTGTTTTTTAGCTTTAAATGCCCTTTGATTAACATAGTTTAGTTTTATGCCCTTATTTTGGATTGCATTCCGGTTTTCTTTTATTTACTTTTGAAGCCTGATAAAATGAGTCCTCTTTTCATAATCATTAAAAAGTTGGGAAATAGGAAATCAGACAAGCTATAGAACGAATAAACCATATAATATGAAGGGAATAATTTTAGCCGGCGGTTCAGGAACCCGTCTTTATCCAATTACACGATCAATTTCAAAACAAATAATTCCGGTTTACGATAAACCAATGATTTATTACCCGCTGTCGGTTTTAATGCTGGCAGGAATTCGTGAGATATTAATTATATCAACACCCGAAGATATTGGTTTGTACGAGAAATTATTTGGCGACGGTTCGCAACTGGGATTAAAGCTGGCGTATAAAATTCAGCCATCGCCCGATGGTTTGGCTCAGGCATTTATCCTTGGCGAAGAATTTATTGGTGATGATAACGTAAGTATGATTCTTGGCGACAATATATTTTATGGTTATAAATTCAGAAAAATACTGGAACAGGCTGCAACACTTGAGGACGGTGCAACAGTGTTCGGGTATTATGTGAATGATCCGGAGCGCTACGGAGTTGTTGAATTTGATGATGCAGGTAAAGTAATAAGTATCGAGGAAAAACCGGATGAGCCAAAATCGAATTATGCGGTAACAGGCCTTTATTTCTATTCGAATGATGTGGTTGAAAAAGCGAAAGGATTAAAACCTTCAAAACGCGGAGAGCTAGAGATTACGGATCTGAATCGTATTTATCTTGAAGAAAACCGGTTGAAAGTAAAACTGCTTAGCCGGGGATTTGCCTGGTTGGATACCGGAACACACGATAGTTTATTGCAGGCCGCTAATTTTATATCAACAATTGAGCAGCGACAAGGTCTCAAAGTTTCTTGCATTGAAGAGATTGCATGGAAAAAAGGCTACATCAGCACCGAACAGCTTATTGATTTGGCCAAACCACTCAGTAAAAATCAATACGGCGAATATTTATTAAAAATCGCCAGCAAAAAAGCATTTACATTTTAATTAAATAATGAATATAGTAGAGACGGGAATACCCGGATTGGTTGTAATTGAGCCGCGGGTATTTGAAGATGACAGAGGGTATTTTTTTGAAACTTTTCAGCAGGAAAGGTACCGCGAAGCAGGAATTGAAAGACCATTTATACAAGATAACGAATCGCGATCGGTAAAAGGAGTTGTGCGGGGTTTGCATTTTCAATTGGGCGATGCAGCACAGGCAAAGCTGGTGCGCGTTATACAGGGAAGTGTTTATGATGTAGCTGTTGATTTACGCAAAGGATCGCCGACTTTTGGAAAGTGGTTTGGTGTGGAATTGAACGAAAATAATAAGAAACAGTTATATGTGCCGCGTGGTTTTGCTCACGGTTTCTCGGTTTTAAGCGAAACAGCTATTTTTACCTACAAATGCGATAACTTATACAATCGCGAAGCCGAAAGTTCAATTAACCCGTTTGATAAAACATTGGGAATCGACTGGCAGGTAAAAGAAGAGGAAGCCTTGGTTTCGGAGAAAGACAAAAATGCTCCGGTATTTGAAAAGGCTCAAATGAATTTTGTGTATTAACAACAATGAAGATATTAATAACAGGCGCCTACGGACAACTGGGGAACGAATTAAAAGTACTCAGCAAAAATTACCCCAAATGGGAATTTGTATTTACTGATGTTGATTCGTTGGATATTACGGATGAAGAACAAGTAAAAAGTTACTTTGCCGACAACAATTTTGAGCTGGTAATTAATTGTGCCGCTTACACTGCAGTTGATAAGGCAGAGTCGGATTTTGAAACGGCACAAAAAGTAAATGCATTGGCTCCAAGGCTTCTTGCAAAATACTCGAAAGAAGTTGGTGCAAAGTTGATTCATGTTTCAACTGATTATGTTTTTGCCGGCGATGCACATCTTCCTTATGAAGAGACTGATGCAGTTGCGCCAAACGGAGCGTACGGAAAAACAAAGCTCGAAGGCGAGCAAAACTGCCAGGCTGAGAATCCGGAAACAGTGATCATCAGAACGGCTTGGTTGTATTCAACATTCGGAAATAACTTTGTAAAAACCATGTTGCGCCTCGGAAAAGAGCGAGGAGAACTGGGCGTGGTTTTCGATCAGGTTGGATCGCCGACTTACGCCGCCGATTTGGCTGAGGCAATTTTAAAAGTGGCCGAAAGTGAAAAGTTTGTGTCGGGTATTTATCACTACTCGAACGAAGGAGTGGCCAGCTGGTACGATTTTGCTCTGGCAATTTTCGAACTCTCAGGAGTAGACTGTAAAGTTAAACCGGTACTCTCGGAGAATTTTCCGACACCGGCAGAACGACCGGCCTACAGCGTGCTGAATAAAGCAAAAATAAAAGAAACTTATCACCTGGAAGTTCCGTATTGGCGTGATAGTTTAAAAGTGTGCTTAGATAAACTTGCCTCAGATAAAATATAAAGAAAAGCTTATCTTTAAGTTTATAACGAAGATTGGAGGTTATAATGTTGACAAAAGCAAAAGTTATTTCTGAATTGAATAAGTTTCCTGAAGAGTTTTCAATGGATGAATTATTCGAAAAGTTAATCTTGATGGAGAAGATTGATAAGGCAAGAGAGCAATCAGCAAGAGGTGATGTTGTTTCAGAGGCAGAACTTGACTATGAAGTAAAAAAATGGTTCGAATAAACTGGACTTTGTTGGCAAAGGATGATTTGAAAAATATTAAGGATTTTGTATCAAAAGATTCAAAATATTACGCCATGCGCCACATTAATAAAATCTTGCAACGAACACAGGTATTAAAGAAATATCCTAAAGCTGGCAAAGTGGTAGCCGAAATTGAAGATGAACAAGTTAGAGAATTAGTATTGGGTAACTATCGAATTATCTATCAAGTAGTGTCAGATTCTCGAATTGATATTTTGACAATTCATCATTCTGCCAGGGATTTAACAAATAGAAAAATAAAATAGATATAAAATGGAAAATCAAGAATTGATGGAAGTAAGAGCGAAAGCGCAGGAATGGCTTTCGGATACTTACGATGAAGAAACAAGAGCTCAGGTTCAGGCACTGCTTGATGCTGAAGACCCGACAGAGCTGATTGATTCTTTTTACCGCAGCCTGGAGTTTGGAACCGGCGGTCTTCGCGGCATTATGGGCGTTGGAACCAACCGCATGAATATATACACCGTTGGTGCTGCAACGCAGGGATTAAGTAATTATCTGAAGAAGAATTTCGCTGATCTTGATGAAATAAAAGTGGCTATTGGTCACGATTGCCGGAACAACAGTCGTTTGTTCTCTGAAACCAGTGCAAAGATTTTTGCCGCCAACGGAATTAAAGCATACTTATTCGATGATTTGCGTCCTACACCGGAGCTTTCATTTGCTATTCGTGAGTTGGGGTGCCAGAGTGGTATAATTCTTACCGCATCGCATAACCCAAAAGAATACAACGGCTACAAAGCATATTGGGAAGATGGTTCGCAGATCGTTGGGCCGCACGACGTAAACATCGTCAACGAAGTGGCCAAAATAAAACCTGAGGACATAAAATTCGATGGTCCCGACGAGTTGATCGAAATTCTGGGAGAGGAGATGGATAACAAATTCCTTGCAGAGGTTAAAAAGGTTTCCATTTCACCTGACGTGGTTGAGCGCCACAAAGACATAAAAATCATATATACGCCAATTCACGGAACAGGAGTGAAATTAATCCCTGCTGCTTTGCGCGAATTTGGTTTTACCAATATCATCAATATTCCTGAGCAGGATGTGGTAAGCGGCGATTTCCCAACAGTGGTTTCGCCAAACCCGGAAGAACCTGCAGCCATGGAAATGGCAATGAAAAAAGCTGCTGAAATTGATGCCGATGTTGTTATGGCTTCCGATCCCGATTCAGACCGGATTGGTGTTGTTGTAAAAGACGATAAAGGCGAATACATCATTATAAACGGTAACCAAACAGCGTTGCTTTTCTTCTATTACATTATTGTAAAAATGAAGGAAGCCGGCAAACTGAAAGGAAACGAGTTTGTGGTGAAAACCATCGTTTCTACCGAAATGATTGCTGAAGTTGCCCGCCGAAATAACATCGAATATTTTGATGTGTACACCGGATTTAAATTTATTGCCGAAGTAATTCGCGACAACGAAGGTGTGAAAAAATACATCGGTGGTGGTGAGGAAAGTTTTGGTTTTATGCCATCGGATTTTGTTCGCGACAAAGATGCTGTTTCCGCATGTGCGTTAATGGCTGAGATCACAGCTTGGGCTATCGATCAGGGAAAAACATTGTACGAACTGTTGCAGGATATTTACCTGGAATATGGTTTCTCGCGCGAGAAAATGAAATATGTGGTTCGGAAAGGAAAGTCGGGTGCCGAAGAAATTCAGCAGATCATGACGAAATTCCGCAACGATCCGCCAAAAGAATTGGGTGGCTCGCCAATGGAGTGGGTAAAAGATTATTCTACATTGGTTGCGAAAAACCTGATTACCGGCGAGGAAAAGAAAATCGATCAGAAAATTACTTCAAACGTGTTGCAGTTCTTTACGCAAGATGGAACAAAAATTTCGGTTCGCCCATCGGGAACAGAGCCTAAAATTAAGTTCTATTTTGAAGTAACCGGCGAACTGAAATCGCGTGAAGATTTTGATGCAGAAGAGCAAAAAGCCGATGCGAAGATCGATGCCATAATGGAAGAACTGGGATTGTAAATTGTGATAAGCGCTAAGCGGTTCAAAACCGCTTGGCGCATGAATAATAAAATACCTAAATCAATAAAAATGAAATTTAAAATTTTAACAGTAGCGCTGCTTTTTGTTGCAGTGTGCGCAGTAGCTCAAGATGAGAGACCGCAAATGGTTCCTGAAATGACTGAAATCTGGGATCCTGAAGTGCCGGTAATTACACCGGGAGAAACTCCGGCAGATGCACCTTCGGATGCCATTATTTTATTCGACGGTGTGGATATCGACCGCGAGTGGACAAACGGAGATGGTGGCCCTGTTGGCTGGAAAGTAGCCGATGGTTGTGTAACCGTTGAAAGAGGTGCCGGAATCATTCAGACAAAACGTGCTTTTGAAGATTTTCAGTTGCACATCGAGTGGAGATCTCCTGCCGAGGTAGTTGGCGAAAGCCAGGGACGTGGAAACAGTGGCGTTTTTCTTCAGAAACGTTACGAGGTTCAGGTGTTGGATAACTACAACAACCGTACTTACCGCAATGGCCAGGCCGGAAGTTTGTACAAACAACATGCGCCGCTTGTAAATGCATGTAAAGGCCCGGGCGAGTGGCAGGTGTACGATATTATTTATACTGCGCCACGTTTTAACGACGATGGTACTTATTTTACTCCGCCAACCGTAACTGTTTTACACAATGGTGTTTTAGTGCAAAACAATTCAAAATTACGCGGACCAACAGAATACATTGGTATTCCTGAGTACAGCGTTGAAAAACATGGCGCCGATGTTATTCAGTTGCAAGACCATGGAAATCCGGTGAGTTACCGCAATATCTGGATTCGCGAATTGTAGATCAATTCCAAAAGATAAAAGAAAACCGGGAGTTTGTACTTCCGGTTTTTTTATGAAATAAACTGTGGATGTGAATCATTCAAATTCTTCAGAGAAAACAAGTTGATCCTTATTGTCCGACAATTTTGCATAGTCAACAGCTCCGCTTCCGGCAAAACGGTACGAGACGCCTTTTAAAGCGCCGTTGCTGTTCTGATACGTGGTGGTGTAGATTTCCTCATCGTTCAGTAAAACAGTTACGAATTTATTGCTGATTTCTAATTTTACGGTGTTCCAGTTATTCAGATCAGTGCCGAATGCCGACAGATCGTTGTTCGTGCCCATCGCGTATTCTGTTCCGAATTTCTGAAAGATACTTCCAATACATCCGGGATTCGCCAATTGAATCACATGTCTTCCGTATTCTGCAAATATCGATATTTCGCATATCTGGCAAGCCAGTGCTCCCTCGTCAATATTATTCTTTATGCGGCTTTCAAATGAAAAATTGTCACTGTCGCCGCTAAAATTTTCGTTTACATAGTAAAAACATGTTGCATGATTATTCTTCGACAGATCGATATGATGGGCTTTAACCGTTTCCGGCGAAATGTATATTTGATTGTTATTGATACATTTTTCATTCACGTAAATGGGGATCAAATCATTTTCCGGATTTTGAATGAGCGATAGCCAGCCGCTGGTTGTAATGTAAACCGGTATTTCTTTTACCAACTGATCATTGATCATGATCTTTGCACGATGATAGCCCGGATAATAATATACCGAGGTGGAATATTTTTCGTGCCTTTTAATTTCTGCACGTCGGCGGGCATCCCACGATTGTTGAATAAAAGCACTGTCAAAATCATACATCGAGATATCGTAATCGAAAATAACCGTGTTGGGAACTCCGCTGCTAACATTTGTTCGGCTTGTAAAGCTGGCCTCAGCGTAACTTTGCGCCGGTTTACTGTTGAAAAGAATAACTGCAAACAGGGCCGCAACTATGGCAGTAACCGGGATATATAACGCGCGTTTTCGAAACTTAAAATTCAACCTCCTGCTTTTTCTTTTTGCAACAGGGGTATGCGCATGGTTATCTTTAAAATCGTACCAATCTTTATAATCAAGAAATTGTGCCAGTGCGTTAAGTGTATTTTTTTGAGGAATGCGCTGAAACTGGTTTTTAGAAATTCTTTTCAGGGTAGAAACACTCAGGTTGATACCTGTTTTCTCCTGAATCAGAAGGTTCAGATTTTCATAATCGCGTTGCTGTAATTGTTCCGGATCCTTAACATGCAATTTCTCTGCAATTTGCTGAACAATGATTTTTACGAACTTTTTTTCCTGTTCTGCTTCGGTATACATGGTTATTAATTTCTGGTCCCTAAAAATAGTAAGAAGGATCGGTTTTTTAGGCTTGAATGTATTTTGATTATGTTTTGAACGCGGTTTGAGTGTTGAATTTCAGGATGGTTGCTGAAATTTGTTTCACGAAATTCATAAAAACCAAAGCAATGAAAACAATTATTACACTACTTGTTATACTGATCGATCTTTCTGTTTTTGCACGGGAGCATGTCAGCATTAACGGAATAGAATGGATTTTGAGCGGAAAAGTTGTAAGCGAAAATTATAAAGGAAAAGACTGTTTAAAAACCGACGATGGAGTTGCCATTGCTAGAGATATTGCGTTAAAAAACGGCATCATTGAATTTAAGATGTGTATTCAGCCGGGAAGGGGATTTGTCGGGGTACGTTTTCGGGGCGATGGAATGGGAGATACCGAAGAGTTTTACATTCGCAAACATCAAAGTGGTAATCCCGATGCCATGCAATACACGCCGGTTTATAACGGCAATGCAGGTTGGCAATTGTATTACGGCGAAGGTTACGGCGCAGTAAAAGAACATGTTTTTGATGAGTGGTTTCAGGTTAAGCTGGTAGTTTCGGGAAACAGAGGCGAGGTTTACATCTCGGATATGCAAAAGCCGGTGCTGGTAATTCATGAGTTGAAAATGGGCGAACGTGAAGGGAAAATTGCATTTTATGGTCCGGCCCGGTTTGCAGATATAAAAATTACACCCATGGAATCTCCTGAGTTAAAGGGAGAGTTCATAGAAATTGTTGAAGCAGGCAATGAAGTAATAAAGATGTATCCGGTTTCGGAAGCTTTTGATGCCGAAAAGCTGATGAATGAAAACCTGTTACCGGCAAATTTTACCAATAAACTGCAATTCAGAGAATGGGATACGGAAGCCGATGGTTTACTAAATATCTCGAAAACCTCTGCTTTGGCAGAGAAAAAGAATGCGGTACTCCTGAAAATCACCATTGACTCGGAAACTGACCTTGTTAAGATGATGAATTTTGGATTTAGCGATGTGGCCAAAATTTTCGTTAACGGTAAAGCGGTTTGGCTGGGTGCTGATATTTACCGAAGCCGCGATTATCGTTTTCTGGGTACAATGGGCTATTTCGATTCTGTTTACCTCGATCTGAAATCCGGGAAGAATGAAATCCTTGTAATGGTAGCAGAGAATTTTGGCGGCTGGGGATTTAAAGCCCGGTTCGAAAACCTGGATGGCATAAAAATTCTGAAATAAAATAAAACCAATAAAGCAGCGAAAGTGAATAAGCCGAATTTTAAACGGATGATTTTGCTTATGGCTGTTTTGCTGAAAAAACCTTTAAAATTTTAAACAATGAACAGAAGACACAGTTTAAAGGCCGGTGCTGCATTAGTTACCGGACTAACATTAATTCCGGTTGTAAAATCTGCCGGAGAAAATTTGGTTAGCCAGACCGAAGACTCATTTTGGGAGGTGATTAAAAAACGCCGCTCAGTACGTGCATTTAAATCCGATCCGGTACCGGAGGCTGACCTGAAAAAAATAGTAGATGCCGCACGAATGGCTCCTACAGCAGGAAACCAACAACCCTGGAAATTTCTGGTTGTTACCGACAAAAACAAAATTGAGGCATTAAAAGCTGCAAAACTGAAAGAAACTGAAACCTATTTAAAAGATGAGAAAAAGCTGGCAGGCGAAGAACTGAAGAATCAAATAAGCGAGTACGACAAGCAGTTGACAAGCGGGTATCTGTCGGCACCGGCTTACATTGTTGTTCTAACGGATAATAACAGTCGATATCCGCAGTACAATCATTGGGATGGCCCACTGGCTGCCGGAAATTTAATGCTTGCTGCGCGAGCTCTTGGTTATGGAACGGTTCATATAACCGATTCGTTTTCGGAGGAGTTGACCCGCAAAGTATTTAATATCCCGGATAATTATACACGCGTATGTATTACTCCGGTTGGCGTTCCGGTTGAATGGCCTGAAAAAGAAAAGCAGGCACTCGGAGATTTTATTGTTAGCAACAGTTTTTAATTCTTAAATAAAATAAAAAAGCCTGTTCCAACATTCTGGAACAGGCTTTTTAATAGTATCTATCTTTTAATTAGAATTCCATCACAAATTCTTCTTTCGGATTACGTACTTTTTTCATTGACGCTAACCAGTCGCCATCATTATCGCGATATCCCAAAGGAAGCATCGTTACACTTTTTAATCCTTTTGATTTTAAATCAAGCAATTCATCCAGCTCTTCGGTCGTAAAACCTTCCATCGGAGTACAGTCTACTTTTTGCTCAGCGGCTTGTGCTATTGCCAATCCAAAGCCAATGTACGCCTGGCGTGCAGTATGGATAAAGTTTTCTTCAGCCGATTGAGGTAAGTAAGCTGCTTTTAGTTTGTCGGTGTAAGAGCCAAAACGCCCGCGAGGTAAACCGCGTTCATCGGTTGTTCTGTTGTAAATCTCATCAATTCGTTCTTCGGTATAACGATCCCAGGCTGCAAAAACCAACAGGTGCGAACACTCGGCAACAATTTCCTGTCCCCATGCAATCGGAACGATTTTTTCCTTCAATTCCTGATCGGTGATAACTATTACACGAAACTGCTGCAAACCCGAAGAAGTAGGAGCAAGGCGGGCTGCCTCAACAATTTTATCTACATCTTCCTGTGCTACTTTTTTTGTGGGGTCGTACTTTTTAGTGGCATATCTCCACTGTAAATTTTCTAATAGTGACATTGTTTAATATTTTGACTTTAATAATGAAGCCCTATTTGGCTCTGTTTAATATCTTAATTACTAAATCTTTAAGCTGCATAAGGTCTTCAGCCGTAATTCCCATGGCTTTTACAACCTTCTGCGGAACTTCTGCTGCTTTGGTTTGTAATTGTTTACCGCTCTCGGTAAGCGAGATCTCCACTACACGCTCATCCTTGGTGTTTCGTTTACGCGAAATCAAACCTTTTGCGGCCATCCGTTTTAATAATGGGGTGATTGTTCCGTTATCGAGATTGAGTTTATCGCCAATTTCATTTACTTTTTGCGGTTCATTTTCCCACAAGACCATCATTACGAGGTATTGCGGATAGGTAAGATCGATCTCTTCAAGAATCGGACGATATACATTAACGATTTCGCGCGATAAGGCGTAAACCGGAAAACATACCTGACTCTTTAATTTTAACTCGTCATCCATTTATTAAAACTTTAGGTGTGCAAATATAGTGCAAAATAAAATCGTGCACGATATAGTAGTGAAAAATGTAATTGATTTTAGAAAAGGTTAATATTCAAGAAATAGATATGAGATCAAATGAAAGAGGGGAGATTTGTGAATTGAGAGGGAATTAGTTGATAACCGTGCCTTTTGCACCCCACCAATAAAAAGCGTTCATCTTTAGCCGATTCGATTTTACAGATGGATCTTCTCCTTCCAGCTTTAGTGCTTCTTCAACTGTTGCCACATCAAAAATTAATAATCCCCTGTTATCGCCACCTCCTTCAAACGGACCGGCTACAATTAGCTTTCCACTTTCAGCCAACTTATTTAGGTGCGCCATGTGCATTTGCTGGTAATAGGCTGCCTCTGTTGAGTCTTTACTTTTTGTTTCTCCACTTTCAAGTAGCATAAAAACATAACGTTTCATGGTGTAGGTGGTGTCGCCTTCAGTGTAGGAGAATTCTCGCTGATCTTGCGCTGAAACAGCAGACGTAAAGGCAAAAGTGAAAAGGAAAAAGGCAAAAATTAAAAGGTAAAAGTTGAGAGCAGCTGTGCTGCGCGAATTGAAAATCGGCCCAAGCCAAATCCCGACCGAAGCGTCGGGAGCAAAAACAATTCTTTTCATACGTGACAATTTGGTGAAACGCTCTTAATTATTTCAGTTGGTCTTTAAATATCTTTTTGAATTTCTCCAGTTTCGGAGCTACCACAAACTGGCAATAACCTTGCGTTTTGTTTCGTGCATAATAGTTGATATGGTAATCTTCGGCAATATAAAATTGGTCGAATTCGGAAACTTCGGTTACGATTGGATTACTGTAAACCTCTTCTTTTTCAAAAAGATCGATAACGCGTTCTGCCACTTCTTTTTGTTCTTCGTTATGATAGAATATTGCAGAACGGTACTGCGGTCCAACATCGTTACCTTGTCTGTTTAATGTTGTTGGGTCGTGTGTCATAAAAAACACTTCCAGAATTTCGGAATAGCTCACCACTTCCGGATCGAAAGTAATTTGCACTACTTCGGCATGGCCGGTTGTTCCGTCGCAAACCTGCTTATAGGTTGGGTTTTTTACGTGGCCTCCGCTGTAACCCGGTTTTACATCAACAACTCCTTTTAACTCCAGGTAAATGGCTTCGGTGCACCAAAAACATCCTCCGCCTACTGTGGTTTTCTGCAAATCTTTACTCATACAAGTACTTGAATAAATTAATAATGTGAATATAAGTGCCAGTGTCCTCATTTCTTTTTGGGTATAAATCGTGAAAAGGTTTTTTTCTCAAACTCCCAGGCAAAACGAAATTGCCCAAAAACTGAGGCAATCAGTAAAAATAGCACCTGGTAAGCCGGAACTACGGTTACGATATACAGTGGTACTTTTATCCATAGGCTGGTTGCTTCGGTTATACCCACCAAATCGAAAACTCCTTTGCGCACATAAAGCGCGGCACTTCCGGTAATTGAAAATACAAACAGAATAATTAAAACCTGGAAATTACTGTTCAGGTTCCATCTCTTTTTTAGTCGCTCAAACATTATCTCACTTTTGCTACTATTAACAAAAGAATAGAATGTATGTTTTAAACTGACTTAAATAATATGAGTTTGAAAGATGATGTATCCGTAGATGGCAAATCGTAAAAAGCGGAACAGGGCATATTTTAGGTAGCGTTTTGATGGGTAGCCTGCCGAACCAACCAGCAAACTTATTGCAGCCCACGGCAGCGGAGTAAGTGCCGCAACAATAATCAGAAACAAACCATATTTTTTTAGCAAAGGCCATTGTTCTTTCAGCAGGGTGTTTCGGAAACGTTTAAGCCCATCTCGTTTGTAGAAAAAGCGGCCAATAAGAAATGTAAGGTAGCCCATAAAATAGGAAACCGTTGCAAAGAAAGCCAGGTTAATGAAATAATGCGCAATGGTATCTTTGTTGATGGCCCAAATCATAAAAAGTTCGGGAGGAATAATACCAAAGAAAAATTCGGAGAAACAATACACCAGGTAAACCAATAGGGGTTGGGCATATATTTTATCCATCCAGGCATCGGGAGTGCGCGATATTACAAATTCTTTAAAAAGAAAGTAGGCACCCAAAATTATGAGTAACCAGACAAATCCTTTCAATCCATTTTTAATCAGAAATTGTATTCGCGGACTTAGATTCATAGCTGATTTCGTTTGCATGGCAATTTACAAAATAAAAGACATGTTAGCCTCCAAAACTATGCCAATGTAAGCGAATGGGGAGAAGATTTTTTCTTAAGTTAATTCTACCACGGTAATCTCGGGAGGCATGCCAATTCTGCCCGGAAACCCAATATATCCAAAGCCCCGATTTACGTACAAAAATTGTTTTTTCTCGCGGTACAAACCTCCCCAGCGCGGGTATTTATATTGAACCGGGCTCCACTTAATTCCGGCACGTTCAATTCCAAACTGCATACCGTGGGTGTGCCCGGCAAATGTGAGGTCGATATCGGTGGATTCCAGTACTTCTGCATCCCAGTGCGAAGGATCGTGGCTCATTAAAATTTTGAATGGCTGGCTTTGCGCTTCTATGGAAGCTTTCTGCAAATCGCCATGCTGAGGGAACGGTGGCTTGCCCCAGTTTTCAACGCCAATCAATGCAATTTCTTCGCCGTTAATGCTTAAAGTTTCTGTTTCATTTAGCAATAAGCGGAAGCCAATTTTCTGATGGAATTTTTTGATGGCAGCCAGGTTCTTTTCCTTGGCAGCCGCCGATTCCCATTCCGAATAATCACCGTAATCGTGATTTCCAAGCACCGAGTATTTTCCTATTTTGGCTTTCAATTGTGATAAAACAGGCGCCCAACCATCGGTTTCTTCGGCAAAATTATTTACCAGATCACCTGTAAATAAAAGAATATCCGGTTCTTGTTCGTTAATCAGCTCAACAGCTTTAGCTACCTGGTCGAACTTTTTGTTAAAGCTACCCAGATGCATGTCTGATATCTGTACGATTTTTAATCCTTTAAACGATTTTGGCAAATTATTGAAGGTCAAATTTTCGCGCATTACGCGGTAATTAAATTTCCCTTTTGTAACTCCATAAAGAATCGACGCAAACGGAACGGCTGCCAAAACCAACCCCATTTGATATAAAAACTCTGCTCTCTCCATTTTCCTTCCCGAATTATTTTGTGATAGATCCTTTTCTCTTTTTCCTTTAATCCAGTTGAAAATCTTCTGAAAAATCAACTGTATATCTCTTAATAATACAAATACAATAAACACGAACTTCGGGAAATAGAACAATGCAAATGCTGCTACCAGGTAGCCGGCATAAATGTACGCTTCGGATTGTTTTACATGTTTTATCCCGAACATAAAAAGGCAAAATCCGCTAAACACAAGAACTGAAATTGCCCAGAACAAAATGCTTAAGGATTGTTTTACGAATTTATTTCTGAGTTTTGCAAGTAGTGGTTTTATGCCACGGAAGGTGTAAAAATCTACCAATAGCATAAAAATAAAAAGTGGTATTAATAAGAAAATACTCGCTCTCATACAATTACCTCATCGTTTAACTCGTTGCAAATAAACACTTTTATTATTAAAATGTTTTTGATTGAGCGACCAAATTAATCACAAAAAAACTTAAATGTTACAACAAAATATTATGCTTGATAGGAGACCGGAACCTGTCTTAATCTTCAGAAGCTTCTGCTGTTTTGCTTGAGTTGGCGACCAGGCGATTAATTTCATTTAGTTCGTCCGGTGTAAAATGACGGTATTCTCCCCGTATTAAATTCCCGAGTTCGATATTCATTATTCGTACACGTTTCAATCGGTTAACTTCGTAGCCCAAATGCGAGCACATTCTCCGAATTTGCCGGTTCAGTCCCTGCGTAAGAACAATTTTGAACGTAAAATCGTTGATGCGTTCCACCCGGCATTTTTTAGTTACCGTATCAAGAATCGGAACGCCATTACTCATTTGCCGTATAAATGCTTTTGTAATTTTACGGTTTACGTTAACAATGTATTCTTTTTCATGATTGTTTCCGGCGCGAAGAATTTTGTTGACGATGTCGCCGTCGTTGGTCATAAAAATCAGTCCTTCGCTGGGTTTGTCCAATCGGCCAATGGGAAAGATACGCTCGGGGAAATTGATAAAATCAACGATGTTATCCTTTTTGCTGGTGTCGGTGGTGCAGGTAATTCCAACCGGTTTATGAAATGCCAGGTAGATATTCGGAACCTCTTTCGTGATTAGTTGTCCGTCCACTTCAATACGATCGTTTGAAGACACCTGAACACCAAGTCCTACCACTTCGCCATTTACTTTAACCTTCCCGCTTTCAATCAGCCGGTCGGCTTCGCGCCGCGAGCAAAATCCGGTTTCCGAAATGGCTTTATTTAATCGTTTGCTTTCCATCCTGGTACAAAAGTAGGAAATAAATAGTTAGCGCCGGGTGATTGCTTTTAGTGCAGTTTAATTCAAATGAATCCGAATATCTGGCTTCGAATCAGTTGAATAGCTTTTGCAAGGGTGCATCTGTTAATATTTTTGGATAAGGAAAATACCAAAGGCTAATAGAACAATTCCTCCGATTTTACCCATTGAAACAGGGTGCTGGGCTAAACCGAAAAACCCAAAATGATCAATAACAGAAGCTGCAATGAGTTGCCCGGCAATAGAAGCCGCCAAAACGGTGGTGACGCCAATCTTGGGTATAAAAAAGATAACCGACGACACAAAAATTGCTCCCAGCAAACCGCCTGCAAATACATACCATGGAGCCGTATTTAAATGTCCCCAGTTTGGAACTACTGTTTTGAATATGAAATTTAATGCGAGAAGTGCCAGAAAACCCACAAAAAAACTTATTAAAGCTCCTTGCATCGGGTGTTTTAAATAGGTAGTTAGTTGGGTATTAATACTTCCCTGAATTGCCAGTAAAAAGCCAATTAGCAAAACAATTGTTGTATATATTAATTTCATGATAAAACTAAAATTGGGTAAAATTATACCTGGTATTGCAGAATGAGAAGATTAGCTCCAAATTAATTCCAGAATTTTTTCCAGCCAATGCGCATCAACTTCAGTAAAAGCAGCTTTTTCAGAGCTGTCGATATCCAAAACTCCAATTATTTCGCCGGCCCTGTTTTTTAGCGGAACTACAATTTCAGAGTTCGACCGGGCATCGCAGGCAATATGATCAGCGAAAGCGTGTACATCTTCTACAACCACTGTTTCTTTCCGGTTAAAGGCTGCCCAGCACACTCCTTTATTTTTTTCCAGAATCTGGCAGGCAACCGGTCCCTGGTAAGAGTTAACGGTCATTTCACCATCTTCTATCAGGTAGTAACCCGTCCAGAAAAAGTAATCCATTTTATGGTGCAAAACGGCAATTATGGTTGCCATACGCGCCTGTGTGTTGTTACTTTTTAGTACCAGTTCGCTCAGTTGTTTGTAGATCCTTCCGTATCGGCCTTCTTTTTTTCGGTCTTCCATTTTTATATTAATTCTGCCTTTTGAATTGTTGCACGAATTAACAAAAAATCGTTAGTTTAGTTGATCTAAAAACTAAAAAAATGCACCGAATAATCGAAGATCCAAACGAACGCCAGTGGGGAATGTTAGTACATATTGCTGCTTTGGCCACTTTTATTTTACCTGTTGCCGGAAATATAATTGGCCCGCTTATTATTTATTTAATGAAAAAAGACGAGTATGAATTTGTTAACGAACAAGGCAAGGAAGTACTTAATTTTCAGATCACCTGGTCGATCATATTTTTCATTTCAATCCTACTTATCATTGTAGGAATTGGCGTTTTAATGCTGGTTGGATTCGGCATAGCCTGGCTGGTTTTGGTTATTGTGGCTTCGGTATCGGCAAGTAACGGAACACCTTATAAATACCCTTTTACCATCCGTTTTTTGCAATAATATTAATTGCCAAAGGATGTAATCTTTCTAAAAGATGACATCCTTTAATGTCATTCAATAACAATTGCTGTCCTTTCGTAATGCATTCCGTTATGGTACGATGCAAAATCTTTCTTGCTGCCAAATATTTCATGTACTAAATCACGTTTTAACTTTGTAGGACCTTGGGAGCATAGCGCAATAAAAGAGCTATAGTTATATGTTTTGAAATTCTCTGTTAATCCATGCCGTTCAGGATTGTAATGCACATAAAATATTGCATATTCCAGATAATCTTGCTGTGTAATTTCTAATCGTTTAAAAGGCCGGTTAAATAAACTTCCGGTTCTACTTTCCTGATTATTAATAGCCATTGAATAACTAACAAACATTTTCCTAAATTGATTCGAAACAATTTTGCCTATTTCGGTTTCATTTTCAATTATGCAATCGTTTTGAAAAATGACATCCTTGACTTTTATAACTAAATGAAAATGATTGGGTAAAAGACAATAGGCCAAAATATCTACATATTCTGTCAAATGTTTTTTTATTAGTGTGAGAAAATGCTGATAGTTCTTTTTCTTTATGAAAATTCTCTGTCCATTAATTCCGCGATTGAAAACATGGTAGTAACTTCCACTAGTAAAGGGTGTTATTGATTTTATTGAAGGCATACATAAATATACGAAAATTATTAACAGAACAGTTTTTATGGGTAAGGATGTCATCTTTTTAAAAGATGACATCCTTAAGACTACTGTTTGTTTAAACAGAAATTCTTACTTTTGCAGCCTCATAAAATTTTAAAACGATGGCACAGAAACCTTCGATTCCAAAAGGCACCCGCGATTTTTCACCGTCAGAAATGGTGAGAAGAAATTATATTTTCAATACGATTAAAGATGTATTTCGTTTGTACGGATTTCAGCCCATTGAAACACCGGCAATGGAAAATCTATCTACATTGATGGGTAAATATGGTGAAGAAGGCGATAAACTGTTGTTTAAAATTTTGAATTCGGGTGATTTTATTTCGAAAGTTCCGCAGGAAATGTTGGACGAGAAAAACTCGAATAAGCTTACCACAAAACTTTCGGAAAAAGGATTGCGTTACGACTTAACTGTGCCATTTGCACGTTACGTTGTGCAATACCGAAACGATATAGCTTTCCCGTTTAAACGTTACCAGATACAGCCGGTTTGGCGTGCCGACCGACCTCAGAAAGGACGTTACCGCGAGTTTTACCAGTGCGATGTTGATGTGATTGGAAGCGACAGTTTGCTTAACGAAGTGGAGTTGGTACAAATTATCGATGAGGTTTTCCAACGATTGGGAATCAATACAACGGTAAAAATCAACAACCGTAAAATTCTGGCCGGAATTGCCGAAGCAATTGGCGAAGCCGACAGAATGGTGGATATTACCGTTGCCATCGATAAGCTGGATAAGATCGGTTTGGAAAAGGTAAATGCTGAAATGCTTGACAAAGGAATTTCGCAGGATGCTGTTGACAAACTTCAGCCTATTTTAAAACTGGAAGGAAATACCGTTGAAAAACTGGCGCAGATTGAAACTGTTATTGGCGAAACCGAAACCGGTGCCAAAGGTATTGCTGAAATGCGTACCATGTTTGCTTATCTTGAAAACATTGAGTTAAATACCACCGTTGAACTTGACCTGACTTTGGCGCGTGGATTGAATTATTACACCGGCGCAATTTTCGAGGTAAAATCGAACGATGTGCAAATTGGTAGTATTTGCGGTGGAGGCCGTTACGATGACCTGACCGGAATTTTTGGTATGCCTGATGTTTCAGGAGTTGGTGTGTCGTTTGGAGCTGAGCGTATATACGATGTTTTGGTTCAGTTGGATGCTTTCCCTGAAGAGTCGCTGGAAACCACAAAAGCATTGTTCGTGAACTTCGGAGAGAAGGAAGAAGCTTACTGTTTACCGGTTTTGGCTCAGTTGCGCAAAAATGGTATCAATGCCGAGATCTTTCCCGAAAGCGCCAAAATGAAAAAGCAAATGACATATGCCAACCGCAAAGAGATTGCATACGTAATTCTGGCCGGCGATAATGAAATAGCTGCCCAAAAGTTCACGCTTAAAAATATGGAAACCGGAGAGCAGCAATTGGTTGACGCACAAGAACTGATAAATATCCTTAAATAGCTGCTTCGTTTGTACGATATTGCTCCAAAATAAGTGGAGCAATGATTGCATCGGTTTCAAACAGACTTGTAAAAACACTTGGTGGAGATGTACGTTTCCCGTGATTGACGTGCATTATTTATACCCGACTGTGGGCAGATGAATTGGATATTTCAGCGTATCCGTTATTTACAATTCATCAATTTAACAGTTTCTCAATTTTGCAATTTCACCAATTTACAGTTTAAATCATGGCAAACCGTATATTTGAAATAACACCCAAAAACCTCACATTCGATATTATCCAGGATATTCTTGAAAACAATGTAAAGCTCAAACTTTCCGAAATATCGGTACAACTCATTCATAAAAGCAAAAAGTACCTCGACAATAAATTGGAAAGAGCCGATAAGCCTCTTTACGGAATTAATACCGGTTTTGGCGCCTTGTGCGATATTGAAATTTCGAAAGACAGCTTAAGTAAACTGCAGGAAAATCTGGTGGTTTCACACGCCTGTAATATTGGTCCGGAAATACCGGCCGATATTGTGAAACTGATGTTGATGCTAAAAGCACACGCACTGTCAAAAGGGAATTCGGCGGTTCAATTAATAACGGTACAACGAATTCTTGACCTTTTTAACAACGATGTTTTACCGATAGTTTGCGAGCAGGGATCGCTTGGTGCCAGTGGAGATTTGGCGCCTCTGGCAAAATTATTCCTTCCTTTACTTGGCTTAGGCGAAGTTAATTTTGAAGGGAAAAAACAACAGGCTGGTAAAGTGCTTGAAAAATTGGGGTGGGAGCCCATAAAACTGGAAGCCAAAGAGGGACTTGCCTTGCTGAATGGTACACAGTTTATGAGTGCACACGCCGTTTATACTTTGTTAAAAACATTCCGAATCATCGACCAGGGCGATATTATTGGGGCACTTTCGCTGGATGCTTTTGACGGATTGATTGAGCCATTTTCTGAAAATATCCAACGTATTCGTCCGCATAAAGGACAGGCCGAAACCGCAAAGAATTTCAGAAATGTTTTGACCGGCAGCGAAATGCAGGCCAAACCAAAAGCTCACATTCAGGATCCATATTCTTTCCGCTGTATTCCGCAGGTTCACGGAGCAGTAAAAGATGCGGTTAATTATGTGGCAACGGTTATTGAAACCGAAATTAACTCGGTAACGGATAATCCAACGGTTTTTCCTGATGAGGACCTGATTATTTCAGGAGGTAACTTTCATGGTGAGCCGCTTGCCCTGTCGCTGGACTTTTTGGCGATGGCAATGAGTGAGCTGGGCAGTATATCGGAGCGAAGAACTTACCGCCTGATTTCGGGCGAACGCGGATTACCCGAGTTTTTGGTGGCTAATCCCGGATTAAATTCCGGTTTTATGATTCCGCAATATGCTGCAGCATCGATTGTTAGTCAGAATAAACAACTTTGTACGCCTTGTGTAGTGGATTCCATTCCATCGTCGAACGAGCAGGAAGACCACGTAAGTATGGGGGGGAATGCCGCTACAAAAGCCTTAAAAGTGGTTTTGAATACCGAGAAGATTCTGGCAATTGAGTTGTACAACGCGGCTCAGGCAATGGATTTTCGCCGGCCAATAAAATCGTCGCCGTTTATCGAACGCTTTATAAAAGAATATCGTAAAATGGTAAGTTTTGTAGAGGAAGACATCGTGATGTACGAAGCTATTAACCTCACCATTGACTTTTTGAATGAAACAAAATTCAACCGTTTATAAAAAAAGGCTGTCTGAAAATTTTCAGACAGCCTTTTTTCTTTCGCACCTTAATTATTAAAGTGCACTATTACCTGCTTGCTTATTAAGCAATATGGTATTAATATTTTCTGTAAACATTTTCTTAGTGTCTTCCTTGGTACGGGCAATACCCGAAGCCATCGTTGGTCTTCCTTCCATCGGAATGTAAAGAAAAGCCGGTATACTTTTTACGCCAAACACAGCGGCCAGCTCGCGTTCAACTTGTGTATCAATTTTGTATACAATTACTTCTCCCGAAAATTCTGCTGCCACTTCTTCCAAAATAGGAGCTGCAGTTCGGCAAGGTCCGCACCAGTCGGCATAGAAGTCGATCAAAGCCGGTTTTTCGCCTTTGTATTTCCACTCTTTCGGAGAGCTTTCATAATCCCACACTTTTTCCAAAAACATGGCTTTGGTTAACATGGTGGTGGCTTTCCCGGCCTCCGAGACTGATTTTGCTGGTGTTTCGCTATCGTTGCTTTTTGTTTTTGCCGTACACGAGCTGTACCCAAACAACAAAAAGACAGCCATCATAAGTGTAATAAATCTTGTTTTCATTTTATTCTGTTTTTAATATAATCAACCTGAAAGAACAAAAATTTGTTCAAACATATACAAATATATAGATATATAAATTACAAAAGCTATGCCAAATTTTATCTTCCTAAAACTACAATATATTTTAAGTTCTCAACGCAACCTTTTTTCTTATTCATTCGTCTATCAGCTGTGATTAAATTAATAAAAGAGTGATGAAAAAATTAGCATTTGGAATTTTAATGGGATTACTGGTAGCTTTTACCAGCTGTTTAGATGACGACGATGGTTATTCGTTGGGCAATTATTGGATTGGGTTTGGAATTTATAACGGAGATGATGCCGGAGCAGTTAGTTTGGTAATGGACAACGGTTCTGTTTTGATTCCTGTAGCAGCATCAAGCCCTGGTTGGTCTTCTCATTTTTCTGATGGCGACCGTGTTTTGGTGAACTATACCATTTTAGATGATGATGATACCAGCAGTGCGGTAGAACGTTACCTTGTAAAGGTAAATGATATCAGCGATGTTTTGATGAAAGGAATTATGGACATTACTGAAGAGATTGAAGACAGTATTGGTAACGATCCGATAATAGTTCAAGATGCCTGGATTTCGGATAGTTTGCTGAATTTTAGGTTGAAATACTGGGGATACAATAAAACCCACTTTTTAAATCTGGTAAAAGAACCGGGAGAATTGACTGCCGACGATCAGCCTTTTCAACTGGAGTTGAGACACAATGCAAACGACGATCAGGAGTCGATTCCTTATACCGCTTATGTATCGTTTAGTTTGAATAGTTTGCGCGTGGATGGTCTTGATTCGATTCGTTTTGAAGTGATTGCAACCGATTATGATGGTATTGCTTATCAAGACAGTGGCGTGTTTAATTATAGCAATCTGGAATTACCCACTCCATAAAAAATTAAACAGTGTAAAACAGAAAAGGTGCTCATTTTGAGCACCTTTTTTTATGGTTGTGTTTCTATAATTCTTTGTTTTGCCTATTCCTTCAGTTTGATCAACCCAATTGGTGCATTGCGTTTGTTTTCATCGAAACGTGAAAAACCACGATCAATCATTTTGTAGTTGAAACTTAATTTAGGTGCACTTTTCATGGCTACAACAGGTGTTCCGGTAATGTCTTCAATGGCGGCTTTAAATAATGGATCGTTTTTATCGCCCAAAGGAAAAGCATTAAATAAGTTATCCTCTACCAGAATATCCGGCGCAAAACCATCTTTAAAGTCAGTAACTCCGGCCGAATTAGCATAACGCAAAACAATAGGTTGCACTGCCCAGTTACTAATTTCCTCCGCATCTGCATCGTTTAGATACATTTCAGGTAGTAAGGTTTGTGAGCCTACATATTTTCCGTATGTAGTATCGCCCACCATTATCACTTCGTCCATATAAGGTTTTAAGCCGGTTATGGTGAGTTCTGAAGACGATGCCGTGTGAGATCCAGTGAGGAAATATACCTTGTTTAGCCCCATTTTGAATGGCACCTGGTTATTAAAATACATTTCCAATTGACTCATAATTTGTCGGTCGGTCCAGTACTCTTGCCAGTACCTGTTCCACTTATATGTAACAAGTATTTCGTTGTTATCTACTACATTTAAAGGGGCTATGCACGAAGCAAGATATTGTGCAGATGAAATCATGCCGCCTGTATTATATCGAAGATCTACCACTAAGTCGTTAACATTTTGACTGATAAAGCTTTGAAATGCTGCACCGAGCTGGCTATCATAGTTGGGAATAAACTGGGCATAAAAAAGGTAGCCTATCTTCCGTCCATCATGTTGTACTACGTTGGTGGTTAACACCGGATTTAGCGAAAGTTGGTCGGATAACAATCGTATTGTAGTGTCTGCAACTATATCGTTTCCTGAAGGCATGCCAACAGTAACATCAACCTGATCGAGGTTTAGCAAGTCTTTGTAATTTGATTCTGATAAGTTATTGCCATTAACCTTAAGTAGTATGTCTCCGCGCTGAAATCCTGCTGCCGACGCAGGAGTTTCGGGATATACAAACTCCACTACCGCAACAATTTTTCCAATGTCGGTAACATTGTAAAAGGCGAGCGACCAGCCAAACGACTTCTCATTTCCCTCAAAACTTGCTAACAGCATATCCACATCATCTGTAATCCACGAGAATTTATCGTCTTCGTCTAACAGTTTGTAAAAGTATTCTTTCGAATCGGTTTCGTAATTGTAATTCAGACTTGGCATATCTTCGTTCCAAAAATATCGGTCATCCATAGCGGCTTTTATGAAACGATTTACCTTTTTGGTATATTCCGAGGCCTCCGGTCCTTCAGGAGTGGGATCATCTTTTGAGCAGGCTGTAAAAACAGCCACAGCTACAAATAACAATAATGTTGATTTTACTAAATTTTTCATAATGTATTCTCTTACGTCCATAATTTCTTTATAAGCATTCTTATTAAACGCAGTAAGGGTCGTTTTCGTTTATTTCTACTGCTTTTTTTCCTTTTTCTCGTTAGGATATTCAATTCTGATATGGTAAATATTTATCAGTTTTTCTAAAAGTGTACGTTTAATTGTATTGATATCGCTGAAGGTCAGGTCTGAATCATCCAGCTGTTTATCTTCAATTTTCTTATCAATCATACTGTTGATAAGTGCCTTCAGGTTTTCGTGTGTTTTCTCTTTCATACTTCGCGATGCCGCTTCAATACCGTCAACCAGCATAACAACGGCAGCTTCTTTAGAGCGTGGGAGAGGTCCGGGATAAGCAAAAGCATCTTCATCAACTTCCTGATCAGGATTTAGTTCCTGATGTTTCAGATAGAAATATTTTGCTTTTGTTGTTCCGTGGTGCGTGGCAATAAACTCGATAATAACAGCCGGGAGCTTATGTTTTTGTGCCATCTTAACACCGTTTTTTACGTGGTCTATTATTACTTCTGCACTTTTTAAATGACTGATACGATCGTGAGGATTCATTCCCATGGCCTGGTTTTCGATAAAAAAGTTCGGTCGGCCAATTTTTCCAATATCGTGGTAAAGGGCACCGGCGCGTACCAAAAAAGGGTTTCCTCCAATACGAAGGATAACCTCTTCGGCAAGATTGGCAATTTGCATCGAGTGCTGAAATGTACCAGGTGCCTGCTCGGCAAGTTTTCGCAATAATGGCTGGTTACTATCCGATATTTCGATTAAGGTTACATCGGAAACAAATCCAAAAAGTTTTTCGAAAATATATACCAGCGGGTATACCAAAAGGATTAGCACACTGCTAATGGCAAACCATTTTAACATCGAATAATCGTAGGAAATAAATGTTCCTTCGTGAATTAGGTTTAGTGCCGTAAAAACAACCAGATAGGTTAAAAATACCCACAAGGCTGCCAAAACCAGGTGAACGCGGCGATGCATTTTATTAAGGCTAAAAACCGCAATTAGGCCTGCCGACACTTGCAGTAGTATAAATTCGTAATTGTTTGGTGCATAAAATCCCATTAACAGGGTTGTGATAATGAGTGTAAAAATGGCCGTTCGCGAATCGAAAAATGTTCGGATCATAATCGGGAACACCGCAAACGGAACCATATAAATGTGCAGGTTAGGGAAGGTGTTAATAAAATTCGACAGCAAAATAGTTCCTGCCATCAGCATCAGCATAAAACTTAACTTATTGAGATGCTGAAGTATATCGCGACGGTACAGCAAAAGGAATACAAAGATGAAGCTTAGAAGAACCGAGATAAGCAACACTTTACCAATAGACACCATGTAGCGGTTTACATCATTGCCTCGTTCTTTTTCGTAACTGGCTTTTAACGATTCCAGCATCTGATATTTTTCGGCATCTACAATTTCGCCCTGCAAAACAATTCGCTGCCCTTGTTTTACCATTCCGCGCGTGGCCGATATGGATTGTGTAATCTCATCAATTTCTTTCTGGCTGGTTTCGCTATCGTACGAAAGGTTTGCGGTTATATACCGGTCGAGGTTAAGATTGGTCAGCCACGGGAAATTATTGCCTTCGCTTACCAGATTTTGGCGTGTATTTAACAGGGCATTGTAGGCCGATTTTTCAGAGTACAACTGGTCTACATCTTCTTTCTGAACAATATTTCCGGTACGTTTATTAATCTCTTCTTTTCCCTTCAGCTCTTCATAAATATCTATTGAAAAAAGCAGAATTCCGTTTCCGTATAATTCATCGAGTTTTGTTGATAAAGCTTCAAATATTCTTTTTTTTGCGGTATTTGTGGTGTCAATATCCAATTCCAGATCCTGACGTAGACGTGCTACACTTTCACTTTTTTTGGTTGTATCGTTCGAAAAATAGGGAACAAGCGAACTGATTTGCTCTGTTTTTTCATCATTCAGTTCGTTTGCCGTTTTTAAAATAGCAAAGTCAAAAGGTGCCACCAGGTTTTCGTGTTGCCACGGAAATCCCCTTTGGTACTCGTATTTAAACTTTGGCTCTCCGGGCAAAATTAAATACAAAGCCACTGCTGTAAGTACAAATAACGATAGTTGCAGAAACAGTCGGGTGTAGCTTTTTAGTTTTCTCATTAATTTCTTCATATACCGAATATCGAAATTTTGATTTAAAATACCATTACTCTCATCTGCTTCTTTTTAAACTAACTCTTAATATTTCGTTGACAAATAAGGTTTGCAGATAAGTTTGTAAAGCCCATTTTTTCTTAGTTTTGTGTTTATACGCTTCAAACAGGGCTATTCCTGTTTTACAAAATAAAATTAAGAAAATATTGATGAACTACGGCATTTCCAATTTAAGTATTATTCCGGTTCGGCTCGAGCCTTCTGAAAAAAGCGAAATGGTTACTCAGATTCTTTTTGGCGAACACTTTGAGATGCGCGAGCAAATGGTAGGCTGGACGAACGTTAAGTTGGCCTACGACGGTTACGAAGGTTGGATTGATACAAAGATGATTACACCGATAAATGCCCGCACATTAAACAAAATTGAAAAAAGCCCAACTGCCGTAACATCCGATATTATTTCCATTGTTCCGGTTAACGAAGAGCAAAACCTGATGCTGGCAGCCGGAAGTACATTGCCGGTTTGGCGGCCCTATTTAAAACAGTTTTCGGTTATACAGGACACCTACCTGGCTACCGGTGAAGTTATTTATGGGAATTTAAAAAATCAACGGGAGATTGCCATTCAGCAAGCGTTGAAATACTTTAATGCGCCCTACCTGTGGGGAGGAAGAACTCCTTTTGGTGTTGATTGCAGTGGTTTTACCCAGATTATTTACAAGATGATTGGCATTAAATTGCCACGTGATGCCAGCGAGCAGGTAAAAATAGGAACGGCTATGAGTTTTGTTGATGAAGCAGAACCAGGCGACCTTGCCTTTTTCGACGACGAGGAAGGAAATATTGTTCATGTTGGGATTATCTGGAAACGTAATAAAATCATTCATGCATCGGGGAAGGTGCGTATCGATAATGTCGATCAGTTTGGAATTTTTAATATCGATACACAACGTTATACCCATAAAATGCGTGTAATGAAAAAAATAATTGAATAAAATGGAACACATTGAGTTTGTTATTTATGTTGCCCTTTTTGTAGCCGCCGTTTACCTGGTAGTAAAACACTGGAAAACAGGTCGCAAAAAGTAACTGATGAATGAATGGTTAATCTGAATCAGATTGAAAAGGTTGGTGTAGATTTGATTAATGCTATGCCTGAATTCTGATGACTTTCTAGGTTCTACACCATTTCCTTATTTTAATCCTTCGCAATTATCCTTAATCCTTTAAAATGTATACTTATAAATTTCCACACGCAGCCCTTACCGTTGATGCCATCGTTTATGTAAAATCCGAACCAACAACTTTCGTTTTGCTGATTGAGAGGGGGAGGGAGCCCTACAAAAACAAATGGGCCTTGCCCGGCGGTTTTGTTGATTTGGACGAGACACTGGAAAAAGCATGTATTCGAGAGTTGGAAGAAGAAACCGGTTTGCAGGTGGAAAAGATGCAGCAGTTCAGAGCTTATGATGCCATCAACCGCGATCCACGTCATCGCACGATTTCTGTGGTTTATTCGGTTCAGTTGAAAGAACAAAAGCCGGTAATAGGCAGTGATGATGCTGCACAGGCAAAGTGGTTCCCAATTAATGATTTACCGGAACTGGCATTTGATCATGCTGAAATTTTAGCCGATTTCTTTAAGTAAAAATAGCGGTAAAGAATTGTGAAATCTATACCGCTACTTCGTTTTCTATAGTTAGAATGCTTCTAAAACTTCCAACGCATATCAACCCAGAGTTTGTCGCCAAGTTCCCACCAGCGGTTTATTGCCGAGCGTAACGAAGCATTACTGTAACCGGTCAGATATTCGCGGCACAATTGTGTAGGATTACCGTTTGCTGCATTTTCCTGGTCTTTTTTTAGTAATTCCATCGCACGACTCTCTACAAATTCAGTTTCATTCAGTACCTGGTTTTCAAAAGCGGTAACTACAGGCTCAACAATCTCTTTTCCGGTGCCCCAGTTTACCAGAGCCAAACGGTTGGCGCGGGTAAATGCCCACATGGCCGACTGACGGCTAAAATGTTTATGTCCGCAATAATTATATGCGTCAGGCAAATTCAGGTTGCCACAATAAATCGGTACTCGCGGCGATAAACGCGGAATATCGAGGCTAAACCACACTTTGCCACCAATTTCGTCGGGCAGATCATCGCGCAGTTGTGCGATCCACGAATACGAACAATACTGTACCGAAATGGGGCGGTGACGATAAACAGAATTCTCTTCCAGGGCATTCATTAAATCACGCTTATCTTTTGCCAGCCATGGATGTGCCGCCGGACTGATGATGGTATCGATTACCTCTTGGCCATCGTCGTTCTTAGTTTTGTGTGCAACTTTCAGGTTTCGGATCATTTCATAATCGGTGCCGTCGTAGGTTTGTTTGTACAAAGCAATCACATCGCTGATATTAACTTTTTTCTCCACTTTCACCGAGAACGGCAATTCATCTGCATCAAATTTTAGGTTCAAACCGGGGGCCATTGAACTTAGCACAAAATACTCGCGAATATCAAATGGTTTTTCTCCGCTGTAGGCCTTCCAGAACTTAAATGTTTCCTTTCCATCCCAGTATCCCAGCTTTTTGGCTACCTCAAAAACATTGTCGGAAGCCATATAATAATCCGGATTATCAAGATCGAGTTCGCCAATACGTGGAATATTTGCGGAAATGCCAACATGGTCATCCGGTATACGTTGAGCAGCCCAAACGCCACCAATTTTATCCGGACCTTCGCCAAAAATCTCCAGCTGCCAAACTTCCTTTGTATCGGCAATGGTTATACATTCGCCGTAATCGGCAAAACCGTACTCTTCAATCAGTTCGCCAATAAGTTTTATGGCATCGCGTGCTTTTGTGCAACGCTGCAATGCAATTCGTTCAAGTTCTTCAATCAGGAAAAGACCGTTTTCGTTATGCAACTCCTTGCGACCGGTAATTGTTGTTTCGCCAATGGCCAGTTGTTTTTCGTTGATACACGGATACGCGGTATTTAAATACGCATATGTTTCGCGAGCTTCTGGAATTTCACCTTTTAACTCCAAGCCGTCCATACTCCACGCGGTGTGCGTGTGCATGGTTCCCCAATACACTTTGTGAGTTGTGTCGCGGTCGAATTTTTGAGCCGGCACAAAATTTACCCAGGTGCGGTAATAGGCGTCGCAGGTGTGAGCTGTAATCACCGAACCGTCATCGGTGGCATCTTTTCCAAACATGATGCTGGTGCAGCTTTCGTTCCTGTTATCGTCGGGTTGGGCAAACAAAAATGATGCTGATGACAGTACCAGCATCACGAGTAAAGATATTCGTAACATAGTGCAAAGTTTTGCCCAAATTTAATAGAATTGACAGGTGGAGCAAACTAATTTGACAATATGTGAAGAATTTTGTTGAAAGATTGACAAAATTATTGCGGTTGTTAATGCCCGTCAATTCCATGAAGCATCAGAAATGAATGCATCAGAATTTTATGAATTTCAGTTAAATATTCGTTTACGGCTTTAGTACTGCCCGGCAACGAGAATACCAGTGTTTTGTTTTTAACTCCGGCGATCGATCGGCTTAGTAAGGCATTGGGTTTTTCTGCGCCATATTTTAGCCTGATATGATCCATAATTCCCGGAATTTCCAAATCGATAAAGTTTTGGATGATAACCGGAGCAATATCTCGTGGCCCGATTCCGGTGCTTCCGGTGGTATAAATAATATCGTATCCGTCGTTTACAGCATTTTGTAGTTCGGCTTCCAACAACTCTTTTTCATCAGGAATTACAGTGCGCGAAGTTTCGCACAGGTATGTTTTTGATGCAAAAAAGTCTTTACTAAGTTTCTCGAGAAGTGGTCCGCTTTTGTCTTTGTAAATGCCTTGGTATGCGCGGTCGCTTAAGGTAATAACTTTTATACGGAATGTTTTTGGGATGTATTCCAACTCATCGTTTTCAGAAAGTGTTCCCGGTTTTATTACCCGGCAAAAGATCCCTTCTTTTGGCATCACACATTTTCCTGCCAGTTGAAAAATTTCGCAGTTATCGCCGTGGCATTTTTTCCCTATTTGCGTTACTTCCAACTCCACGCTGCCTGACCTGAACCGATCAAAAGGCATGGCTTTATGAACCGCAATTCCTTCTGTTGTAATGTTTTCGGCAAACTCGCCATATTTGATTTCACGGCCCAGTTCTCCTTCAAAACTTTTAATACTTTCTGCAGCCAGTAAACTTATTTGTCGGTGCCATTTTCCGGCATGAGCGTCGCCTTCAATGCCGTCAAGATTTAGTTTTAATTCTTTACGCGGAGTTTTAATTGTACCTTTTTTCTCCGAAATATTTAGTGATTTTATTTTACAGGTTTGTGCTTCCATTTCTGTAGTTATATTTTCTCCTTAAAGTCAAGTTTTACGTCTCCCATTACCATGTTTTTGTCAACAGCTTTACACATGTCGTAAATGGTCAGCAATGCAACATTCACGGCAGTTAATGCCTCCATTTCAACGCCGGTTTGCCCGATACATTTGGTCAAACTTTTTACCAAAACGCCATTTTCCTGAACTTCAGCTTTTACCTCAACTTTGGTAAGCTGCAGTGGGTGACAAAGCGGAATCAGCCTTGATGTTTCTTTTGCGGCCTGAATTCCGGCGATTTCCGCAATGGTGATTACATCACCTTTTTTTATCAGGCTTTCGTTAATCAGCCGAATGGTTTCGGGTTGTAAGGCAATAAACCCCGATGCTTTGGCGGTGCGTACCTGTTGCGGTTTGTGGCCCACATCCACCATATTGGCTTTTCCTTCGTCGTTGATATGTGATAATTGGCTCATATTTTATCCTCCAATATTTGAAAAATCGTGTGATTCTGTTCCTACTCCTTTTTCCGGTTTGTTCTCCAGGGCCTGGTTGTATGCTTCTTTAATGCCCAATTCGCGGGTGCTATATCGTTGTCCCGAATGCAGGCACGGAACGATAAATCCGTCGGCAGTTAAACGCAGGCGGTTACATATTGTGCAAATGCCACCTAAACCGCCGTCAACGGCATAAAACTCGCCGGTGCGTAAATCCATTTGGCGAATGAAACGTAACTTCAGCCCTTTCTTTTGGCAGAATTCCCGTACTTCCTGTTCGTCCTCTTCATTCTCGCCCGGAATACGTACAAAGTTTATTTTCACCGGAAGAAGTCCGGCTTCGGTTGCTGCGTCTATTCCGCGCAGAACATCATCAAGCTCTCCAATCCGGGTAATTTTTTTGAATTTTTCAGGATTCATGGTATCCAGACTGATGTTCACACGTTTTAACCCTGCTGCTTTTAATGCCTTGGCATAACGTGGCAGAAGAACACCATTTGTGGTCATTCCAATATCCTCTATCTCCGGTATTTCAGTAAGCTTACTGATCAGCTCAGGAAGATCTTTCCTTACCAATGGTTCGCCTCCGGTAATTCGGAGTTTGCGAATGCCAAGTTTAACTCCTGCCTTAACGATGTCGGTAATTTCGTCAAACGAAAGAATATCCTCATGTTTTTTTAAAGGCAAACCTTCGGCCGGCATACAGTATTCGCACCGGAAATTACAACGATCGGTAACCGAAATGCGCAGGTAGTTGATATGTCTGTTAAAGCGGTCGTACATATACAAGTTCATCAGTATGAATACGTGAAACTCCCAGTGGTACTTCCAACAGCGCATTGGCGTAGGCGAGTGCATTTATATGCGCTGATCCATGAAACGGAATTTCCGAAATTGCCCCATTTTCATCGATAACAACCGGAATTATTGCCAGTCGATTGGCTTTTTTTCGTTGATATGTAAAATTCATTGGGGCTTTTACTCGCAGCGGTGCGTGGTTGGCTCCGAGTAATTTGCAGATCACCGGTTTGGCTATTAACTCAAACTGCACGAATGACGAAACCGGATTTCCGGAAAGTCCAAAAACGAACTTGCCATCCTTTTCTGAAAAAGTCATTGGGTTACCCGGCTTAATGCCGGTGTGATCCCAGTATATTTTAAATCCTTGTTCTTTCAATATCTCCGGAATAAAATCGAAATCGCCAACTGATGCTCCGCCTGTAAATACGACAAAATCACTCAAGGTCAATGCTTTGTTAAAACTTTCGGTGAGCAATTCATAGTCGTCAACCAGCATTAGCTCATGGACAATTTCAAGATTCATTTTCCTGATCTGGGTGACCACCTGGCTGGAATTGCTGTTTCGTATCTGTCCGGGTTTTGGCGTTTCTGATGGGGAAACCAATTCACTGCCGGTAGCAATTACAGTTACTTTCGGGCGTTTTGAAACTAACACCTCAGCATAACCTGCACCGGCAAGAACTGCCATTTGCGGAACATTAATCAGCGTACCTTTTTTTAGCAGTACATCGCCTTTTTTATAATCTTCACCCAGGAAACAAATATTCTTTTTCGTTTTAGGATTTGTGCAACGTACCTTGTTTTCAGAAAGTTCCTCAGCATCTTCAACCATAAAAACGCAATCGCATTCGGGAGGAACAGCAGCGCCGGTCATAATTTTTATACACTGGTTTGCACCAATTTTAACCGATGCAATTTTTCCAGCATTAATTACTTCCAGTACTTCCAATTCATTGCAAATATCTTCAAGTCGGCAAGCGTAACCGTCCATTGCCGATTTGTTGAACGGTGGCATGTTTAAATCAGCAACCACATCTTCCTGCAGTACCCGGTTAAATGCATCTTCCAGCTGTACCTTTTCGGTCGGTAAGACCGGCGTCAAATTGCCGATCAGCTGTTGTATTTTTTCGAATTGGTTCATGAAACAAATGAAAATTTATTGTTGATGAGCTGAATTTTAGTGTAATCAAATTTAAGCTTTTCTCCGTCATTATTCACAATTATCGGGTTGTGTATCAGGTGATGAGGTTTTTTGAGCACAGTTCCGGTTGATTGAATAAAAAAGAACAAACCCGGATTAATTATTTCATGTAGTCCTCCCGACTCGCACACAATGGGAGTTTCAGGTAAAATTGCCGATAGTTTTTCAAAAACTTCCGGAAGGTACTCCGGCCCGGCCATGACAAAGAAAACCTGTTTTGCGCCGGCTTGTAACATCAGCGAACTGTCTTTTCTGGTAATTTGCTTTTCCTGCAAAATAACGTAGTGTTTATCTTTTATAAGCACACTATCGCCGTTGTGCTCATGAATATGCGAGGTGATTTTTAGTCCGGTAATGGGAGCTTGTTCGGATAATGACTCTATTACGCGACAGGCAAAGTAGGTTTTTCCCACATTTCTCCCGTTACCTGCAATCAATAGCAAGTTCGGATAATCGATTTTGGTATTTTTTTGTACTTGTGCCATCTAAAATGTTTCAGGGAAGGAGAGGAACTTCATTTCGCCCAATGCAAAATGTGCTCTTTCTCCTTTCCAATTTACCCCGACCTTGCCGGGATGCGGGAGGACAACCTGTTTCCGGGTAATCCTATCGGCCAAAATTCCCTGGTTCACACTTTAGGAATCTTGGCTCGGAGCCGGGACAAATATAGTAAAGAATCTAGATGTATGGATGTGATTGTTTGAAAAGTGCTGAAAAGCATTTTGTTTTTCGATAAGTATGCGAGGCATTTATCCTGGATAGTTTTAAGTTTTGAAATCCATCAGGAGTAAACGCGATTTATTATATTTAAACCGTTTAAGATTTATTTTATGGTTCAAAAAACAATAGTATTTCTGTTACTAAATTTGGCGGTTTTTATTTTGTATGCACAAGAAATGCAGGATGACTTTGGTAAAGTTGATTCCGCGAGTGTTTATGAATACCGTTTGTCGAAGGATATAATTACCAGCCATATCAAAAATAATGCAGTAGTTCTGCAAACCAAAGATCATCTTTCAAAAACGAATTTTCTGCATCAGTTCAAATTACCCATCAAAAGTGGAGATGCGAATTCTGCAAACCTTTGGACTTTAGACAGTTTAGTGGCACGTGAAATGAATGAAATATCCGGACAAACAGAGAATGTGAGCCGGCAAACTTTATCCACTTCAAATAACGGACAAACGCTGATCACAAAAGATTATAAATGGAAAAATGACGATGGACACTGGTTGATCAGTAGTGCAAACTATTATTTTTTCGGGAATGAAGGGCGTTTGGATTCTGTGGAATTTCAGGAATACGTAACCATTAACTATCGAATGTTCACCAAAAAGTACTATACATACGAAGGCGGTTTACTTGCAACAGAATGGAGTAAAGAAAAATTTGATGAATATGATGATTGGGAGAAGGTTTCGCGCCTGCAGTATAGCTATGATTCGTTGAACAGTCTTAAACAGGTGAATACAATGAAATGGGATCAGTTTTATGATCGCTGGTCGACATTTGAAATATTAGAATACAATTATGATTCGCTGGGTAATATTTCTGAGGAGATAGCTTATGATTACGATAGCTACGAAATGGTAAAATCCAAAAAATATGAAATTGTATACGCTTATAATGAGCAAAACCTTTTGTCTGATATAACCGAATATGTTGAAGGGTGGGGAGAAGATAATTTTATTCCAGATCGTAAATTAAGCTATGATTATGATGGATTGATGAACCTAACTGCCGAAACACTTTACAGCTGGGATTACGACCTTGATAATTGGTTGGAAGTTACCCGTAAACGGCATTTCGATCAAATTAGTGAAACTCTTGTTCATGAAGTACAGGTTCAAAACTGGAATAATGAGTGGATTGATGCAAACAATACGAAATACTTTTCTGAAAACGCTATTGCTCCTGTTGAGTTGGAAAATCGGGAATTCATTTTGTCGTTTTTACCAATGTTAGTTTACAACACCCAAGTGGTTGATAAACTGGAATCTACTTCTTTTTCAGGAGGAGAATGGCTGGAAAGCGGAGATGTTACCTATCATTTCAGTCAAAGTATTCAGGTAGGCATCAATAATGAAACTCTGGCAGAATTAAAATTATTTCCTAATCCGGCTACTGATTATATCCGGGTTCAAACTCCAGGATTACATCAATTTGAGTGTATTGTATACGACATTTGGGGAAGAAGTTTGATTCATGAGAATATTAGTGCAGAGATGAAACTGAATGTATCGGATTTAAAACCAGGTTACTATTTGATTGAAATACTTGAATCAGGGAAAAAAATAAGCAAGGGCAAATTTATTAAATACTAATCTGCCCTTGCTTATTTTTTATTCCTCGGAATGTTCTACCTCTTCTACAATCGGATTTGTTTTTTCAGCGAAATAGGCTGAAAAAATTACCAGTGCTACAACTGCCACTGCAATATAAACACCTGAAGGTATTGGAGCCGCTTCGCCTTGTGCATACGAATGCAACCCTGACAGGTAATAATTTACTCCAAAATAGGTCATTAACACCGAACTGATACCCAAAACAGCAGCCACACTCATGGCAAAACTACCGCGCATTCCGGGAATGCGGTGCATGTGCGTGATGAATGTATACACTAAAATTGTAACCAGCGCCCAGGTTTCTTTTGGGTCCCAGCCCCAGTAGCGCCCCCAGCTTTCGTTGGCCCAAACACCACCTAAAAACGAACCGAGCGTAACCATTAACAAGCCAATTATCAGTGCAATCTGTATGATGTTAACAAGTTCTTTTACGGTGTGGTTGATTCTGTCGGAATTGCGTTTGTTTCTGAAAATCATTAAAATGAGGTTTAGGAAACCAAGCAGTGCACTAATACCCAAAAAGCCGTAACTAGCTGTAATAATTGCTACGTGAACAATTAACCAGTACGATTTTAAAACCGGAACCAGGTTGGTAATTTCCGGGCTCATCCAGCTCATTCCGGCCACCATCAGTGTTAATCCGGCCAAAACCGAAGTTAGTGATAATGTAATTTCCGAGCGTTTGGCAAAAATCAGACCGCCAAGTGCGGTTGCCCAACTGATAAATACCATCGATTCGTAACCGTTACTCCAAGGCGCATGACCTGAGATGTACCAGCGAATTGCCAGTCCTGCAGTTTCGGCCAAAAACAGTACGAGAATAAAGTAAAAGGCAAAACTTTTCAGGAAGCGTAATTTAAAATTCGGATTAAACAGGGTGAGCAATTGTAACATCAGCAGAATCAGCCCTGTAAACATGAAAATTTTGGATAACTTCCCAAAAATGTTCAGGTTATTATACAGTACTTCCATTTTTACTTTTGTTGCCGATGGAATGATCTTCGCTCCAATGGTTTCCTGGTTTTGTTTCAGGTTGTTCAGCAATTGGTTGGCTGTTGCCCAATCGCGTTTTTGTACCGATTGGAGATATGACGAAACTGTTTGCCTTGCGAAATCAGCATTTTGGGCAGGAAGTTCCTTTGCTTCGTTAATTGATACCCATTTATGATTATCATCGTTTGGAACGGGAAATATAGTTAGAAAATCGCCGGTAAAAATGGCCATAAGAATATTAACGCGTTCGTCAACATTCATAATTTCTTTGTCGAATTTATTACGGTGGTTACTCTCTTTTGCATAAGCGGCCTGAACATCTGAGCTAAGTATATAACCACCCATTTCACGTGCTCGAACAATTGAATTAAATGAGGCATATTTTCCTGTAATTCCTATCGTTCGGCGTATTTCTGGATTGGCAACTTTTATGATTGCAATGTTTTTCCAAAGCTCAGGGTTTGCCTGCATACCAAGAAAAACTTCGGTTGGCGACATTCCTTCCCAGCTTGTTTTTTTAGCCACTTTTCGAAGTATTTCCGACGCCAGTGTAGAAACGGGCTCTACGCGGCCTTTTCTGTCCTGAATAAGTAAACTTTCGAACGACTCGGCGTGGTCACTGTTAAGTGGTGCGGGTGTTGCAACTTGTGCCTGTGCGCTAATACTCAACAATACGCCCGTTACCAAAACAGCAAACAGTTTTTTGCGTTTTTCGCGTAGTTGTGCCGATGCTTTCAGCAGGGTTTTAAACCGACTGTTTCGGTTAAACAAAGTCAGCACCATCCCGATGGCCATAATCAGGTAACCAAAATAAGTTACCGATGTTCCTGTTGAGTCGTGGTTTACGGAAAGAATTGTGCCGCGCTCATCCGTATCGTACGACGATTGGAAGAAACGATATCCTTTGTATTTCAGAATGTTGTTCATGAAAATGCGGAATGGCATTTCGGTTGCACCGTCTTTTAAAACCACTTCGCTGGCATATGATGACGGGCTCATTGAACCCGGGTAACGTTCGAGCTGGAAATCGTTAAGCTGAATAGCAAACGGAAGCTTTATTATTCGCGATCCGTATGAAACCGACACAGTCATCCCATCGATGGATGTAGTGAAAAAATCGCCAACTTCTCTAGTCCTTCCATAAATAATCAACTCCTTACTTTCTTCACCAGTTGAAATCGCAGCTTTAAAAGCATCCGGAGGGCTCATTTCCTGTGATGGTTTTTGGTAAACCAATTGAACCGAAGCAGTTGGAAGAAACTGTTTAATGGCAAACGTGAGGTTTTTATACGTATAGGCCTTTTGCGTATCTACCAGCTTTTCAGTACCAGGAGCTATCAACTCACTGTTGTCGCTCATCATTCCTGATACCTGAATGGTATCGTTAGCAGAAACATAAAGGTTACCATCCTTTAAACTCAGTTTAATATCAGTAGTTAAATTGTTGCCGAAACCCAGCGTTAAACCATTTAATGTTTTTGTGTTGTCGTTTCTGAGTGTAAAGTCTTTTCGCGACGCACCATTTTCAACCGTAATCAGCGAAACAATGGGTTCACCATTCGGATCGAGAATGACGTTTTCCACCGCCGATGGCATAAATTGCTGATTGTTGATGTGTATTGTTTTTCCTTTAAAATGTATTTTTTCTGAGAAACGGTTGGCGGTGTAGGGTGAGAATTTAACTTCGCTCGATTCTTCTATTGTTTCGGTACCATCAGTAACCTTAACCGTTACAAATGATGCTTCGGAAACGATATAATCCGACGAACTGTTTTCGCGAATATGCATGCTGCCTTCATAACCGTAATAACGGGTAATCATTGCACCTACACCAATTACGATAAAGGACAGGTGAAAAAGCAGAATTGTCCATTTTTTCCGTGCAATGAGTTTGTATTTAAAAACACTGCCAACGATGTTAATGCAGAGTATCAACAACAAAATTTCGAACCACCTGGAATTATAAATGAGAATTTTTGCAGTAATGGTACCATAATCGTTTTCGATAAAGGTGGCGTAACCAATTGCTATTGCAAAAATTACCACAAGAATTCCGGTAAAAAACATGGAAAAAAGGAATGAACTTAGCTTCTTCATAATTAGTAGTTGTCTGAATAAAACACTAAAAAAATTCCTTTGTTTGAAAAAACAAAGGAATTTTTCACAAAATAAAAGTTTTTAAAAATTAGTTTGTTGTAGGATCGTCGTGAGCAATTACTTTCACAAATTCAGCATAATTCCATGCTTTTTTAGGAGCCACATGGCCTTCTGGTTTTTCACCAAGGTGACAAGCCTTACAGGTTTCTTCTGTTGGGTCAGTCATTCCTTTTGAAAGTGCCATTTTTTTGTTTTTCATAATTGCAGCTGATTTGTAGTGGCTACCAGGTCCGTGGCATGATTCGCACGAAACTCCTTCGTCAGCTTTAAGACCGGCAAGTAAACCGCTGTCAACAGATCCGGCAGTTGAGTGGCATTTTAAACAGGTTGCATTGGTTTTATCGGCACCTTCCAAAGCATCCATTGCTTTGGCGTGTGGGCCTGCCTGCCAAACGTCAAACTGTTTGCCTTTTTCGGGCTTGTTATGGCACATCTTACATTTTGCAGCACCAATGTACTTGTAAGTTTGAGCGTTGGCTGCAGTACTAAATAAAACTGCAAGGCCTAAAAGAAAAATTAATTTTTTGAGTCTCATAATCGTGTATTTAAAATTTATATTACTTGTTTTCTGAAAAGTCTATTATAAGAATAATAAATATTGTGCCAAAATTTAATACAATGCTGTATGACACATTGAGCACATTTCACTTCTCCAGGCTTCGGCAATGTCAACAGGGTGTTGGAAATCCAAAGCTTCGAAAGCGGTTGAATATTGCATACTATTCCGGGTGCCTTGTGCTATAATGTTGTGGCACAGCGAACAGTCTTTTGAAATCGTCTTGTTTTCTGTTGTTGCATGGCGGTCGTTATGGCAACGGTAACATCCGTCTGATTCCATATGACCAATGTTATTTGGATATTCTTTCCAGCTGGCTTTCATAAACGGGAAAATGTTATTGGAATAATCTTCCTGGATAGCAGCTATTGCCTGGTCGATTTCCGCTTTTTTAGTTTCGTAAACATCCGGGTAGCCACTTTCAAACCAGTCCTTAATCTGGTTTTCGATAGCAATCATTGCTGTGTCTTTATTCGGATAATCCTGGTAAAGGGCCATCATGGCGGCCAGTTTTATGGCAGGCAATTCGGTTGAGATTTTGCCCTCAGCCATCGACTGATCGATAAAGTTTTGCGGAGCATTGTAATTGTGCGACGGCCTGTTATGGCAATCTAAACAATCCATTACCCGTGTTTCCAACGAATCGAGCTCTGCTTCTGAAACCATGCTCATTTCATCGGTGTAAATGTATTCTTCTCCGGTTTTTGTATTTGTATATTTTACCCACGGAATAATCTGACGTTTTTCATCAAGGGCTTTGTATTCAATTTTTACCTCGGGGCTAATGTGCTGGTGTATACCTTTTATCACTCCCTGTGGAGTTACCTGTGTACTTGTTTTTACCTGCAAATGAACAATATGTTCGGTGTTTTCTTCATCGGTTAAAAATGAATGTTTTACCCTCATTTTATTATCGTAGAATTTCTCCGGCCAGTGGCATTCTTCGCAGGTTTCGCGTGCCGGACGCAGATTGGCAATTGGGGTAGGGATAGGTTGTGGATATTTGTTGGCCAAAACAGAATATACCTGGTATAAACCCGAAAGTTTACTTTTTACATACCAGCTGGCTCCCGAACCAACGTGGCACTCAACACAGGCAACACGCTCGTGCGACGAACCGTGATAGGTTACGTATTCCGGCTCCATAACCTCGTGACATAACTTTCCGCAAAATTCTACCGATTCGGTGTAATGAAAAGCTTCGTAACTTCCTACGGATGAAATAATAAGCAGGAAAATTGTTCCAACGATAAAAATTGTGCTCGCATTGCGGGTTGCCAGATTATTAAAATCTAAAATAGGCCAGTTTAAACGTTTACCTTCTTTTTCAGCCAAGCGCGCTTTCTTTCGGTAGATTCGCATCCCCAGCGGTATCATGAGTAATCCAACGATCAAAAATACCGGAAGGATGATGAAAATGAATAAACCAATATATTGACCACCAAATCCGAAAGCTACATTCAAAAGAAATAAAGCGAGGATGCTGGCCAGGTTGAAAACAGCTAAAACTGCTCCTGTAATCGATACCCAGTTTCTTATGGAAGACGGTAATTTCATAATTTTTCGTTTATTGGTTTGATGTAAAATCTACTGATCCAAGATTATAATTTTCCTTTAATTATTCAAGGTCAGATACTTATTTATAAATTGTCTATATACGCAATGTTAATTTGAAACTATGTTCTGAACATGAAGTTTTAATATTTCTTTAGATTTATATATTTGTCATGTTTACTGTTTGTTATACTACTAATCTACTAGGGTTAAGTATTGAAAATTGTATTTTCATTCTTTTCGTTTTTTTGCCTTTTAATGGAAAATTAAAGAGTAAATTATCAGTATTATCATCATTACACCGGCGAAAAGTGCAGTGAATCCAAAGATTTTTATAGTTCTCATCCTCTCTTTCGTAAACTCTTTTTCAACGCGAACTTCATTTATTTTCCCTGATTTTACCAGTTGCTCATATTCGTGTGGTCGATCTTTTTTGTATTCTTCCTCCAGTACATATCCCGTGAAAATTACAGTATCCATCGGGAAGGACTCGGGGCGCAGGTGGGTATTAAAAAAGTGAATGGTAAAAATAAATCCAACTGCAAGTAAAGCCTCGTCGCTGTGTATAATCTGAGCTACATTAATAAGCCAGCCGGGCAGGAATTTGGTAAAGAATTCGGGGAACCATAGCATCAATCCGGTTGAGCCAATTACAAGCACTCCCCAGAATACGGCGAAGTAGTCGAATTTTTCCCAATAAGTCCATCTTCCATAGTTTGGCCGTGGACCAATTCCTATAAACCATTTAATTGATGCCCAAAAGTCGCGAATGTCTTTTCGGTTAAACATCAGTGAGTTACTGCTGAAAATGAATTTGCTGACTTTTATTCCATGTTTAAACTTAACTTTTAATAGCGCTACCACATGGAATATAAAATATCCGAAAGTGACCAGGGCAGCCGTTCGATGAATAAAACCGGCAATATGAGCACCGCCAATGGCTTCGGCCAAAAACTGGGCCCAGGGCATGTAGGCAAATTTCAAAATCATTCCGGTAAGGGCAAGCAGGATGAAACTTACTATTACAAAAATGTGGGTTATCCTGTTTTTCTTCTGGAAACGCCTGATATACATTTGTTTGCCAAACGGTTTTGGTTCCTTTCGTTTTTTTATCATGGCACCAAGCGACCGGGGTATCCACAATAAGGTGTGCAGGCCGAAAAAGGCAAACACGCTTAACAGTAATCCGGTCATTGCCCAGAATGTGTAATAGAGCCATGGGAAATTGCTTTTATCGTAGTGAGTGGCATGTGTCAGGTAACCGGTAAATTTCATATTGGCATCAGTATGACATTTCGAGCAGGTGGCAACAATATTTCGTGGACTGATCGTTGATTTTGGATTGTCCATCCGATAGATATTGTGAGCACCGTGGCAGTCGGAACAACGTGCAGCCTCCAGGTAACCCAATTGATACACTTTCCCATGATAAGTTTCGAGGTAAGTCTCTGCCAGTTCCTGGTGGCACTGTCCGCACTGAGAGCTGATTTCCGACATAAATTTGCTTTCATGCACTTCGGAAATATTGTGGGCCGAGTGGCAGGTTTCGCAGGTAGGGAATTTCAACTCTTCGGTGTTGGCACCAATACCGTGTTCGCTTTCAATATACTGGTCGTAAATTCCTTTGTGACAATTTCCACAAGTTTTGGCGAGGTTGGCCGGATTCACCGACGATCGTTCATCATCTTCTTTTAACATGAAGTGTGTGGTGTGGCAATCGGTACAAATAGCGGCCGACAACAGTCCTTTTTCCTCCAGACTTTTTCCGTGAACACTTGTTGAATAATCGTAATAGGCATCGGTTTCCTTCAGGTTGGTGCCGGCAACTGCCTGGCCATTTTCTTTATGGCATTCGCCACAAAGTTTTGGAACTGCAGAGCGGAAAGTAGGCGAATTTTCATTCTCGGAAGGAACAACAAGGTGCGACCCGTGGCAATCGGTACAATATGGTGCATTTTCGTGTTTGGCAAAATAAGCCTCTCCATGGCCGCTTTGGAAATAGATTTCGGATTCCTCTGCATGGCAACTCGAACAATCGACTTTATCCGCAGTTTCACACGGACGGGCAATATTTGCGGTAACATCCGAGTGGCATTTAACACAGGTAATGTTATTGTGGGCCGAATTAACAAATTCATTTACATCAACATGAAGAGAAACCTGCCTGTCGTCAATTACTTTATGAATTTCGGGTTGTTCGTGGCATTTTAAGCAGGTTTTATCTGAAATGTTTTCAATAATATTTTTCAACTCAACTTTGTGTGGAGGATGGCAATCGGTGCAGGCCGGAATTGCCCCCGGGCTTTTCTCCCAAAGTTCCTTGTTGATTATTTTTATGTGTACATCTTCAATTCGTGCATGGCATTGCATACAGGTTGCTGCAATGTTTTTCTCCGAAATGCTGGAGTTCATGTTGGTGTGGGGGAGAATAAGGTGGTTGCCGTGGCAGTTGTTGCAGGTGGCAGTTACCACCAAACCACTGCTAAATAATCCTTTTCCGTGAATGCCCTGTGTGTAGTTCTCAACAATGTTGTGCTCGCCAATATTGTAGGCCCGTGCAACCGGCGCACCTTCACGGTGGCAGGTTCCGCACAAAACCGGAATATTCATTTTATAGGTGCGCGATTGCGGATCGGCGGAGCTTAGTATTCTGTGTGTTCCGTGGCATTCGGCACAGTTGGGCGCATTGCGTGAGCCCTTTTCAAAAGCCATTCCATGTACACCATCCATGAACTTTGTCATGGCTTCGTCATGGCAATCGCCACAATTTACTGGTTGCAGTTTATCGGCATGTGGAAATTCTTCAACGTCAGCATCTGTGTGGCACGAAATACATTCGAGATAACTGTGTACTGAATTTTCGAGAATGTCGGCAGGAATATACCTTGAAACTTCCCGGCCATTTACAATGGTAAATAGTTCCGGGTCGTCGTGGCACATGGCACAATCATCATTGGATTGTGCCATCAATTTAAATCCGGGCATCAGAAGCAAACCGACGATTAAAAAAATTTTAACCAGCCCTGAATTTGCTCCGGTGCATACATCGAACAGATTTTTAGTTAAAGTTTTGCTCAAGTACTTCATGCTAAGCCGTCTTTAATATAATTACTAAATCCCTTATCTCAGCCTACCTTGCGAGCCAACCATGCATTATTTGTGTGCCGCTATTTTTGTCTTGTTTTCTTTCTTCGCCCTCTTTCCTGTCGTTTTATTGTTTATTTATGACTTGCTTTTCTCTTGTTAAAATTATACGTGGTGCCAACCGTTTACAATACTTCTGAAATTATCAAGCGGCGACTTGCCAATTGATGCAATGTAAAGGTGAATAATCAGGAATATGGAAATAAAGAATCCCATAGCCGAATGTGTTACGGCAGTGATAAGAACACCGCTGATGTTGTATATTTTATTAAAAATCAGCTCGGGAAACATTAATCCAATACCCGAAACTATTACCAATGGAACAATAATGTACATTACGATTAGGTAAGTATATTTTTGCAACGGATTGAATTTACGTTTTTCAGAAAGTGGGTAAGGAGCTTTCATTCCGTGAAACATTCCCCACGCGTAGTAGTACGCCTGTTTCATTGGGCGTTTCAAAAAATTCTTTGGTTTTACAATGTAGAACTTTTTATTTGAGGTTACCATGTTACCTATTAAAAACAAAAGGTAGTTTAAGGATACTATTACTCCGGCATAATTATGCACGGTAATAATAAGTTTAAAGCTGATAACGGATTCCTCAAAACCCGAGTTCATGCTTATTCCGGTAATGATAAGAAGAATAATACCCAGGGCGTTTATCCCATGCCAAATACGTAACCAAAGTGGGTAGAAGTATATTTTGTTTTCTGAGCTCATTGTTATTTCTTTTTGATGATAATTCTAAATATTACGTGGATGATAATTCCAGCCATAGCTGCGAAAAAGATGATTAAACTAATCGTTCTTAAAATTGGAATCTGGTGCGATCCAATCACGTAATTTTCATTCGAAAGAACACCAAGTGCAGAACCGTCTTCGGCTCTTTCCTGCAGGTTTTGGTATTTGTATAACGAGGCTTTAAGTAATGAATTTGCCGAGTGGCATTCGGCACAACGGCGCACAGCATCTTCTTTTGCAAGAATGTTGTGCGAAACCATTAAATCGTCTTCAACGGCAGTATGGCACTCAATACAACGTACATGTTTAAAATGGAGCTCCTGATTTGGCAGCCAGTCGTGAATATCAACAACGGCAGATTTAAGATCGCCGGATACCAGGCTAAACCTTTTCATATCGTTATGACACGATAAACACATGTCGTTACTGTTTTCAACAATCTCAACAATACTGCTACTTGTGCGTGCAGTGGTAGAGTAGTAGTGTTGATCGTGACATTTTGAACAGGTAAAGTTATCGCCAAACCCCTGACGGTGTATACTCTTATTAACTTCTTCATCAATTTTATCAAACTCGTATTTTGCAAACGATTCGTCGCCCCCATGACAATCCAGACATGTCATCATTGGCTCCAGCTTTAATGTTGCCGCATGCGGATAGGTAGTGTAGTCGAATGAGTGGCAATCCGTGCAGTCGAAATTCTGATGAACACCTGTACGTAATCTTAAGGTATCGATTATCAGGTAGGGATTCATTAGACGTTTCTCCTCCGTATCCATCATGTCGTTATGGAATGAATAGGTTTGCTGGGAGTGACACTTTAAACAATCGTGACTTGTGGGATCGTCGTAAAATTGCCCGAAACTTTTTAACGTGATTGTCAAAAGCATCAGGATTTGTAATGGAATGAAATATTTCATGGGTTAATTCGTGTAAATAGATCTGAAGTATTGCAATAACTTTATGGAATGAAAAATGGTAATATCGTTTTTATCGGATATTACCATCTTTATCATTTATACTTTTTAATCGATTAGAACATCCAGATACGGGTTATGGTAAAACCAACGGCCAAACCTTTATTGGTCCAATCTGCTTGGTTATACATCATCATATCCTGTGGGAGAATACCCTGTGCTGTTCCAACATAAATTTGGAATGCGTGGGTAAAGGTAAAGAATTCAACACCAAACGACAGGTTTTCTTTAGCATGAGTATCCCAGGTGTATTGCTCTGAAATATCTTTGATCTTTAGAGGCTTGTCGTAGTTGAAAATAAATGATCCTTGTGGAGAAAATTTAATTTTTCCACTAAAATGAAGCCCAACAACATCATGGTTGTAATCCCAATCTGACATATTATAGTGCGTAAAACTTGCGGCGGCTTGCAATGAAGCCCAATCGCCGAATTTACGCGTTACCATAGCTTGTGAGAAATACGATAATCTGTCGTTCAAATCGATATAATTAGGCATTGTCTGGCCTTTTGTATCTACAGTTTTACCAGTTCCAATCGATTCGGAATTTCTTCCATCAATAGCAACATTACCAAATAAGGTGAACGATATTGGCATACCGCTTGTTTTTTGCTGAAGTACTTTCCACTTCGCATTAAGATCGGTATACATGAATTTTTTGGTAATACCTGCTCCGATTTGAAAATTTTTGACAGGAACATAATTTAGTCCTAATCTTACATTAGAACCCGGAGCATAAATTCCCCACAGATCGGATCTCCCGTTTTCAAGTGTTCCAAATTTGTGTTGAATAACAAATTCCAGTGTTCGTGCATCAGGAATAAAAGATGTTTGTGCATCAATCAGAATACCACTGTTAAAAGCGTAAACCGGATCGGCTGCCTCTTCCTGAGCAAATGAACTGGAAAAAGTAACTCCTAAAATAATTAGAATCAATATGTATTTTTTCATCATTATCAGTTTAGGTTTTTAATTGTTTTTTGCTCCTTGCGTTATCCAGGTTAGCACCAATGCTGCCTCTGACTCCGAATATTTAACGTGGCTTCCTGTTGGGCTTGGTTTGGTATAAATCAAACTTGATGCAGGATCAGAAGTATTAATATAACGGCTGCTGTTGAGCGAACTATAAGCATTTGAAGGAGTGAGATCTGGCATTTGATTACCAGTGGTATGGCATGATGTACACTTTGCAGAGAAAATAGGAGTGATCTCAGCTGAAAACGATACCTCAGGAGCATCGGGATCGGTCGGATCGATTACTTCTTCTTCAACAATCCAATTGTACGCACAGCCACCAAAAATCAATCCTATAAGAAATATTGATAATATAATTTTTAGTGCTTTCATAATATTAAAGTTTGTGAAAAAAAAGACTTCCCGAGAGAAGTCTTTTCACTCTATTTCTTTTAATTAATTAGCTGCCAAAGCGTTTAGTTCAGCTTCCATAGCCTCTATTGAGTTTCTCAATAACGCTTTTACGTATTTAGGATTGTGAACTCCTAAACTGCGGTCTTCTTCTAATCCAACCCAGTTAAAGAATGCTTGCACCTGTACCATAGGATATGTTCCAACATGAGGATGATAACCATCTTCGTCATTTCCTTCAACAACTCCTAAAGCAATAAGCTGATCTCTAAGTTCAACTAACATTTCGTGTACTTCTGTTTGAACACCACCGTAGTTGTAGTCATCCAAATCTGCATCGTGACATTCGTTACAAGCAGCAAGACTAGGAATAAATGAGTGACCACCTTCTTCGTCTGTGAATTCGGCCATATGACAACCTACACAAGAAGCCTGGTTTAAGTGTTTTGAAGAACCTTGTTCTGGATAAGCAACTGATCCGGGAATTTCGGCAAACCCCATACCTGCCACAACGTTACCTTGTGCACCATGGTGTGGTCCGTAGTGAGTACTTGTAATTCTGTATGTTTCTCCAGGACTATCAACATTCGGTTCAGCTCTTCTTGACTGGTGACAGTTAGCACACAGGTTGCTGTTACCACCCAGGTCCATAGTTACTGTATTGTCAAAAATAGGATTAACCGGGGCATGCAAACGCAATGCATAATCTTGTCCTTCAAATGTTTCGTGAAGTCCGTGGCATGTGTTACATTCCCAGGCAGATGGATTGGTGATATCTCCAAGAACTTCGCCCAAAGTTGCAAACTGAACAAAACCCTCGTGAGAGTGGCATTGTGCACATGATTGACGTCCGCCGGCATAATCAACTGCAATAGCACCTACAGCGTGTGCCGACATCCAGAACTGTCCTTGTTTTGCTTCCATATTAGTTCCTGAGTGGCAAACTAAACAAGTAACTTGTCCGTCAACACCATCAGTACCATCTGTTCCGTCAGCACCGTCAGCACCGCCAGGTCCCATTGGGCCTTCCTTTGTACATGAAGAAAACATGAATGCCAGAATGAATCCTAGCATGAATAATTTTGAGATAGATTTGTAATTCATAACGTAGTATATTAGGTAATTTATATTTGTTATTATACTTTACGATATAAAAGTAGTAGGATAACTATTAAGAAATCTAGGGGGGAGAATGATATAACTGAATGGCTAAATTGATAATAAACAAGCCAATAGTTGATATATGTCAATTATCCGTTTTCACTAATAGAAACTAGTGAACTTTCGTCTAATATGCTTATTGTATTACCCTTGGTATTTATGTATTTGGAATCTTTAAATTGATGAAGTATTCTTACAAAGCTTTCTTTTGTCATGTTTGACATTTCGGCTAATTCCTGCCTCGTAAGCGGCACGGAAAACTCATTGGAATTGAAAATTTCGTTCTTTAAATACAGTAATGTGTCGGCTACCCGGCCCGGCATATATTTTTGTGTATGGTCGACCAGTTTTTTTAGCAGAAAATTATTTTGTTTGGTATGGTTGCGTAGTAATTTAATGGCAAACTCGTTGTTTTTTCCAAAAATGCTGGTCAGATTCGCTGAATCGATCATACAACATTTAACCTTAGTTATTGCCGAAACACTAAAATGCTGAAAGTTTCCGTTAAAAAGACCTCCACCACTGATAAAGTCGCCGGCTTTGGCAATACGAACTATTACATTTTTACCGTTCGCACTTTCAACATAAAATTTAGCCAGACCTTCATTAATACATATTACGGAAGTTGAAGCCGTATTTTGCTTGGTAATTGTTTCGCCAACATTATATACAATTTGCCTTTTTTTGTCAAGTAGAAAGTCTATTTCTTCCTGGCTGAGGGGTGAAAAGATATTATTTCTATGCTCTTTGATACACGATTTGCAACCTTCTCCATGAAGCTTACTATTTTTGTTACAATTGTCGGTATTTATATGGGTCATTTTAAAGTTTTGGTATTTAGTTAATTATAGTTGTCAGGTTTGTCTTAATGTCATATTCAGCACTGTTCTGTTTTAGAACTTCAACATAGTAAAATATTTCAATATTTAAAAGCGTACATTAATTCTATCATAGATATGAACTAATGTGAAAATTAGTAATTAAAAACGGGAAAGTATCAAAATATGACGGAAAAACAGGGTAGAATTTTTCTGTTATCCAACAGCTAGGAGTTACCGTAAAAATGGGGGAGAGATGTAAAAAAATCAGGTGAGCCTCGTACCCCGCCCGGTTGCAATATTTTCGGGGTTGGTAATCAGAATTTCCTGTACGCCTTTTGCTTTTGCCCTGAAACCGTTATCCAGTTTTGGTATCATTCCTTCGCTGATAACACCTTCGGTTTTGTACTGATCGAATAATTTGTAATTGAGATCGTAAATTACGGATGACTCATCGTTTGGATCGGTTAAAACCCCACGTTTTTCGAAACAATAGAAAAGGTAGACCTTAAAGTAATTCGATAATTCAATAGCTAATTCCGACGCAATGGTATCGGCATTGGTATTTAGCATCTGGCCTTTTGCATCGTGGGTTAGTGGTGCAACAACAGGAATAACGTTTTCGTCAATAAGCATTCTTAGTTCGCGGGCATTTACGTCATCAACGTCGCCAACAAAACCGTAATCCACATCTTGTACCGGGCGTTTGTGGGCTTTTATTAATCCGAGGTCGGCTCCGGTAAGGCCAATTGCGTTCATGTCTCGTGCCTGTAATCCGGCTACAATTCTTTTATTTACCAAACCTCCGTACACCATAGTAACCACTTCAAGCATATCGGCATCAGTAATCCGGCGGCCATCAACCATTTTGGTCTCAATTCCCAATCGTTTTGCAATTTCAGTAGCAGTACGTCCTCCACCGTGAACCAGTAATTTGTTTCCCGAAATTTTACGAAACTGATCGAGCAGTGCTTCTAGTGATTCAGGTTCCTCAACTACTTTTCCTCCTACTTTAATGATTGTTAGCCTATCCATGATTTTGCTGATTACTTGTTGTTTTTTGCTTATTTCTTTTGATGAACGTCAGTTTCAGTCTTTAATTGTAAGTGCAAAGTTACGTTAGTGTGCTTAGAGATTTAAAAAGTTCTCCAATATTTTTGCGCCAATGGTACCACTTTTTTCCGGGTGAAACTGTGTGGCATAAAAATTAGCGCGGTGCAAAGCTGCACTAAACGGAAGAATATAATCGCAGGTGGCAATGGTATGCTCGCTTTTTTCGGCGTAATACGAGTGCACAAAATAAACATACTCATTTTCCAGCTCTGACGTAAAAAGATCGCTTTTCAGGTCTTTTATGGCATTCCAGCCCATATGCGGAACTTTGGTAATATATTCCTCGCCGGGTTTTGGAATAAAACGTTTAACTCTCTCATCGAAAATACCCAGGCACTCGGTATCGTTTTCTTCCGAATGCGAGCACATTAACTGAAGCCCGAGACAAATTCCCAAAACCGGTTGCTTCAGCGATACGATCAGTTCATCGAGTTTGTTTTCGCGCAGGTAGGCCATTGTTGTGCTGGCCTCGCCAACTCCCGGGAAGATAACTTTGTCGGCATTTCTGATCTTGTCGTGATCGGCCGTTATCTCTGCATTTACACCCAATCGGTTAAGCGCATTGTTTACCGACTCGATGTTTCCGGCGTTATATTTTATTATTACAATGTTCATTTCTATTCGGGTTTATTCTTTCAGTAAAAGATCAATCACCTCAACCATTTCATTGAATTCGTTCTCTTTAAAAAGGCGGGTTAAATAAACAATTTTGCCAGTTTTGTCGATAATTACATTTCGGGTAACACCGGCACCTTGAGCGGCAAAAGTGTAAAAGATTTCAGCGCCCGGATCAAGAGCCAACGGATAGGTAACTCTCATCGTTTCCTTAAAATCCTTAACCTTATCAAGCGGTTCGTCCATGTCAACACCGATTAACACAAAATCATCATTATCCTTGTGTTTTTGCCAGATCTCTTTTTCAATATGTGGCATTTCTTTTCGGCATACCGAACACCAGCTGGCGGTAAATTGCAACATTGTTATTTTGCCTTTTAAATCGGCGGTTGAGACTTTGGTACCGTCGGTAAGTTCCATTGTAATTTCAGGCATTTGCTGGCCTATTTTTACAATGTAACCGTAATCGGCAGGAATTTCTTTTTCCGGAATTGCACTTAGTTGCGCAAATGCAGACATTGCTAAAAATGTTATGCTGAGAATGGATAATAATCTTTTCATTTTTTTTTGTTACTGGTTGCTTGTTTCAGGTTACTGGTTAACTTTTTTCATTCCAGTGCCTTTCAACATATTCAATAAATTTATGGAGTTTTTTCCCTAAAAGTTCATAATCTGATATCAAATCGTTTAAGCCTTTTGAATCAAAGTGAAGTTCATTGATCATCGTTAACTGTGAGTTGGCTTCATCACACGAAGCCTGAGCATAAACCAGAAACCGGATAAAATCTTGTTTGTATCGGTTTCTTCCATAGCCCTCAACAATATTGTCTTTTATGCTTTTTGTTGAGCGTCTGACCTGACTTCCTTGTTCATAGAGTTCGTAAGCAGGTAAAGTTAAGGTCATTTTATGAACTTTTATAGCTAGTTGATAGGCTGACTGATAAATTTCCAAATCTCTATAACTTTTCATGATCTATTATTTTAGTTAATTATTATGATTGACTAAAACCTGTAACTTGTAACCTGCAACTCGATTTTTAATTAAACACAACCGTTCTGTTCTTATAAACCAGCACTTTACGTTGTAGGTGTTTGTATACGGCCTGCGAAAGAACGATTTTCTCCAAATCGCGACCTTTGCGTATCAATTTTTGTATCGTATCAACGTGGCTGCAGCGGGTAACATCCTGTTCGATTATTGGCCCTGCATCCAACTCGGAAGTAACATAGTGACTTGTTGCACCAATAATTTTTACTCCGCGCTCGTGGGCTGCATGATAAGGTTTTGCACCCGCAAATGCCGGCAAGAAGGAATGGTGGATGTTGATTACTTTATTCGGATAATTTTTTACAAAATCTTCCGACAGGATTTGCATGTAGCGTGCCAGCACCACAAAATCGATGTTGTTTTCCTTTAACAGTTTTAGCTCAGCTGCTTCCTGCTCGGCTTTGTTTTCTTTGTTTATCGGGAAGTAGTGAAAATCAATATCAAAACGTTCGGCAACCGGACGCAGCGTTTCGTGGTTGCTAATAATCATTGGTATTTCCACGTCCCATTCGCCGGCTGTGTAACGTGCAAGAATATCGAACAAACAATGTGGCATTTTAGAAACAAACAGGGCCATTCGTGGAACTTCATTTGAAAAATAGATCTTCCAGTTCATTTGCAAGGGGCTGCCAATCAGGGTGTCGAAATATTCACCGATTTTATCGGCAGGAATGGCGAAATTCTCCAGTTCCCATTCAACCCGCATGTAAAAAATCTTTTCCTGACGATCAACATGCTGATCAAGATAAATAATGTTGCCCTTATTTTTATTCAGAAATTCAGTTACAGTTGCAAGGATTCCTTGTTTGTCCGGACAGTGAATCAGTAAGATCGCAGTGTCCTTTTTTTCGTTTAGTATTTTTATTGTCTTCATATTTTTTAACCGCAGAGAGCACAGAGTTTTGCGGAGTCTTAATTTTATAACATTCCTTTAGTTGATGGCAAATCGAAGTTAAATACATCGCGGCGAATTGCCATTTTTATTGATTTCGCCAATGCTTTAAAAATCGCTTCTATTTTATGGTGTTCGTTGGCACCTTCAGCCTTAATATTCAGATTACACAATGCTGCATCGGAGAAGGATTTGAAGAAGTGCATAAACATTTCGGTAGGCATGTCGCCCACCATTTCGCGTTTAAAATCGGCCTCCCAAACTAACCACGGACGTCCGCCAAAATCAATAGCAGCCATAACCAGACACTCATCCATAGGCAGGCAAAAACCATAACGTTCCATGCCCAGTTTATTACCAACAGCCTTTCTGAAAGCCTCGCCTAAAGCCAGCGCCGTATCTTCAATGGTATGATGTTCGTCAACCTCCAAATCGCCTTTTACCTGAATGTTGAGGTCAACGCCACTGTGGCGGCCAATTTGTTCCAGCATGTGATCGAAAAAGCCCAAACCGGTTGAAATATTGCATACTCCCGATCCATCAAGATTTAACGTAACAGAAATTGCCGTTTCTTTTGTGGTTCGTTCAACTTTTGCCGTACGTTGCGGCGAGGCCACACAGGCGTAAATATCGTCCCAGTCGTCGGAAATCAGAGCACAAACATCGGCCAGTCCTTCTTTTTCGAGTTCTTCAACCTGATCGCCGTTATTAATAAATATGCCTTTTGCACCGAGGTTTTTCGCCAGCATTATATCGGTTTTGCGATCGCCAATAACAAAACTGTTGGCTAAATCGTAATCGCCTTCAATGTATTTTGTTAGCATTCCGGTTGCCGGTTTGCGGGTAGTAGAGTTATCTTCCGGAAAGTGGCGGTCGATACAAATATCGTCGAAAACAACACCTTCGTTTTCAAAAGCTTTCAGAATAAAATTATGTACCGGCCAAAACGTATCTTCCGGAAACGAATCGCTGCCCAAACCATCCTGGTTGGTAACCATTACCAACTCGTAATCCAGGTTTTTGCGGATGTAGTGCATATTGCGGAAAACCTTCGGCAGAAACTCCAGCTTTTCAAATGCATCAATTTGTTCGTCGGCAGTTTCGTAGTTTAAGGTTCCGTCGCGGTCTATAAATAGTACTTTCTTCATTGTTATCAAATTAGTTTTTTTAGCGCACTTAAAAGGCTTTCGTTTTCTTCCGAATTACCAATTGTTATTCGCAAACTTTCGTTGCACAAATGTACTTTCGAGCGATCGCGAACAATTATTCCTTCCTCAACCAGATAGTTGTAAATACCTCGGGCATCGTGCATTTTTACCAACAGGAAATTCGCTTCTGATGGATGAACTTTAACCACAAACGGAAATTCAGCCAACAGTTTTTCCATTTTATCGCGCTCGGCAATAAGCAGTTTCACCCATTTCTGAACGGTTACTTTTTTATCGAGCAGTAACATGGCTTTTTCCTGGGTAAGAATATTCAGGTTATACGGGTACTTTATTTTGTTCAGAATACCAATCAATTGGGTGCTTCCGAAGGCCATTCCCAAACGAATTCCGGCCATTCCCCAGGCTTTCGAAAAAGTTTGCAGAATTACCAGGTTGGGGTAGTGTTCCAGTTCCGGCATCAGGGTTTTCCCCGGCGCAAAGTCGATGTATGCTTCATCAATAATTACCAGCCCGTGAAATTGGTTGGCCAACTCCAACATGGCATCTTTATTCAAACTGTTGCCGGTTGGATTATTGGGCGAACATAAAAATATCAGTTTGGTATTTTTGTCGGTTTCGCCAAGAATGTCATTGATGTTTAGTTGAAAATCTTCGGTTAGCGACACTTTGCGCAGTTCAACGCCTGAAATATCGGCCGCAACCTGGTACATGCCGTAGGTTGGGTCGATGGTAACCACATTGTCTTTTCCCGGCTCACAAAAGGCACGAATCAGCAAGTCAATTGGTTCATCGCTTCCGTTTCCCAGGAAAATATTTTCAGCATTTACCTTTTTTAATACCGCTATCTTTTCTTTTACCAAACGTTGCAGCGGATCGGGGTAGCGGTTGTATGGCTCGTTAAACGGGTTTTCATTGGCATCAAGAAAAACCATCGCATCGCCACTATACTCGTCTCTTGCCGACGAGTAGGGCTTCAGGTTTTTTATGTTTTCGCGGAGTAGATTATTTAGTTCCATTTTTTTCGATCTGTTTAAGGCGTAAAGTTACTGCATTTTTGTGCGCTTCAAGTTGTTCGGTAGCGGCCATTTTTTCAATAGCGGGGCCAATAGTTAAAAGTCCTTCCTCACTAATCTCCTGAAAGGTGATCTTTTTCAGAAAACTATCCAGGTTTACTCCGCTGTACGATCGTGCCCAGCCGTTGGTAGGCAATGTATGGTTGGTTCCCGAAGCGTAATCTCCTGCACTTTCAGGTGTAAATTCTCCCAAAAATACCGAACCTGCGTTAGTGATTTTCTCTGCCAGTTCCATATATTTTTTTGTGCTGATGATCAGGTGTTCCGGTGCATATTCATTGATCAAATCCACTCGTTCGGCATCATCCGAAACAACGATCAAAACACTGTTCGAAAGTGCTTTTTCGGCCAGCTCTTTTCTTGGCAGTTGAGCAACTTGTGCTTCCACTTCAGCAACTACTTCTTTTAATGTATTTTCGTTATTGGTAACCAATACCACCTGGCTGTCGGCACCGTGTTCGGCCTGCGACAATAAATCGGAAGCTACAAAAGCCGGATTTGATGTTTCGTCGGCTACAACCAATACCTCAGAAGGACCGGCCGGCATATCGATCGAAACTTCATTCATACTAACCAGTTGTTTGGCAGCTGTTACGTATTGATTTCCCGGACCAAAAATTTTGTAGGTTTTCGGAACAGTTTCGGTACCGTAAGCCATTGCTCCGATGGCTTGAACACCGCCCAGTTTGTAGATTTGTGTTACGCCTGCAACCTTAGCAGCGTACAAAATAGCCGGATGAATGTTGCCATTTTTATCTGGTGGCGAACAAAGAACAATTTGTTTACAACCCGCAATTTTTGCCGGAAGTGCCAGCATTAATACGGTTGAAAAAAGTGGTGCTGTTCCGCCCGGAATATACAATCCAACTTTTTCGATGGCCACGGGTTTTTGCCAGCAAAGTACGCCGGGAGCGGTTTCCATCTCTCTGATTTCGGGCATTTGGGCGCAGTGAAAAGCCTTTATGTTTTCAGCAGCCAAAGCAATCGCATCTTTTAAATGCTCGTCGATTGAGGCTTCTGCCCTGGTAATTTCTTCGGGCGAAACCTCAAAATTATCCAGTTTAACACCGTCAAAACGTTCGGTGTATTCGCGTAATTTTTCATCGCCCTGCTCACGAATTTCAGTCAGTATATTTTGTACACGTCCGTACAATTCCGAAACATCGAAAAGCGGGCGTTTTAAAATATCGGTCCAGGTATTTCTCCCCGGATTTATATAAGTCTTCATGTAACTGTTTTTTTTGTTTTAAACCGTAAAGCCAGAATGTTGCCCGAAAATAGCAAAAGTATTCCCAACGCTGCGAATACATCCCATCGGTAACCTTCAAAAAAAGTAGAAATTAACAAAGCGATAGCAGGAGTAATCAGTGCCACGTAAATCGAACGGTCGGGACCAATTTCACCAAGCAGTTTTAAATAGGTTGAAAAAGCTACTATCGACCCGAAAATTGAAAGGTACAATAACGACACCGAATAGTTCAGCGAAGCATCAAAACGAAGCGGTTTGCCAAGCAGCAATACCATTGTAAACATGGCCAATCCTCCATACAACATTCCGTAGGCATTGGCCTGCAAAACAGGTACGTTTTTCTTTTGCTTATATGCTGAAATAATGTTTCCTAATGAAGCGAAAGTCAGGCCTCCGAAACAAAGCAAAAAGATGATCCAGTTGCCGTTTCCTCCCTGAAACTTTACCAACTCGTTCTTAAACAACAAAGCTGTTCCTCCAACCCCCAAAACTGCGGCCACTACAACATCGGGCTTTATTTTCCCTTTTAACAGAATAGCATTGAAAAATATATTGAAGAAAATAATCAACGAAAATATCACTGCCACAATACCGCTTGTCAGGGTAGTTTCCACCTCGTATACAAACCAGTAGTTCATTCCGAAAAGACAAAGCCCCAGCAGAAGCATCATCAGGTGTTCGCGCAGCGTAAATTTCATTTTCCTTCCTGTTACCAGGCAAAATAAAATGAGCAGAATACCGGCTGCCAAAAAGCGATAGGCAACCGATAACAGCGGATCAACTGTTCCCAGTTGAAACTTTATGGCATACCATGTCGATCCCCAGATCAATGATGGAATGGCAAACAATATGTATTGTCTTGTAGTCATTTATTCATGAAACTGTTAACCCGATAGCTGCTTTTAAGAACGGCTTCATGGATTTAATTTCTAGAAAATCATTTTCTCGATAGGAACAACTAAAATACCTTCGGCACCGGCTTTTTTCAATTTGCCAATTACTTCCCAAAAATCATCTTCTTCAATTACCGAGTGCATCGAACTCCAGCCTTCCTTTGCCAGAGGAACCAGTGTTGGCGATTTCATTCCCGGCAGCAGCGAAATTATTTCTTCTATTTTTTCGTTTGGAACATTCAGAAGAATGTATTTTTTGCCTTCAGCACGTTGCACCGATTCGATTCTGAAAATCAGCTCGTCAAGAATTTCCTGCTTTTTTGCCGAAAGGTTAGGATTAGCAATCAATACAGCTTCCGATTTCATTACCACTTCAACTTCTTTCAAACGGTTGCTCACCAGTGTAGATCCTGAACTTACGATATCGAAAATAGCATCGGCTAAACCAATTCCCGGTGCAATTTCTACCGATCCGCTAATCACATGAATCTCTGCGTTGATATTATTCTCGTCCAGAAACTTTTTCAGGATAACAGGGTAGGAGGTAGCAATTTTTTTGCCGTTGAAGAATTCAACACCCGGATAATCAAGTGACTTTGGAATAGCCAGCGAAAGTCTGCATTTCGAGAATCCAAGACGTTTGGCAATAACCACATTTTCGTCTTTCTCAGCCATTTCGTTTTCGCCAACAACACCAATATCGGCAACACCGTCGGCAACGGTTTGCGGAATATCATCGTCGCGTAAAAACAAGGCATCCATTGGGAAGTTTTTCGCTTCCGATACCAATTTACGTCTGCCAACGCTTAATCCGATGCCGGCCTCGTTTATCAGGCCCATTGAGTCTTCGTTTAACCTTCCTTTTGTTTGAATAGCAATCTTAAGTTTTTCCATGTCTGTTTTATATAAAAAAAGGCCTGCCTTTAATGGCAAGCCTTTATGAATTAATATCGTTGAGTTTAAACAAAACAATTACAGCCTACCCGATGGTTGGTTTTTCCAATGATGGCCGTGATGTAATGTTGTTACTGTCATATCAGTTATTTTGATGCAAGTATAGTTATAAAATTGTATTGAACAATACGTATTGGTGTTAATTTAAAATTAAAGTTAAGCCGTCAATAAACATAAGCACAATTTATGGTCTTTTGGGAATTTACCTGATAAGAAATTGATAATGTATTTTGTAGATTGCAATCGATTGCATAGATTTGCATCAAACTTAGATCAACATGAAGAAAACAATCATTCTTTTACTTGCCGCGATAGTTCTGGGAGGAACGGCGCAGGCACAAAAAGCGGGTAACGAAAAGCTTTTTAAAGACAGAACCATTAAAAAAACGATGAAAAAGGCGTTGGATTGGCAGTTGGAGCATCCAAAACACGAATTGTACGACTGGACCAACGGTGCATTTTATGCCGGAGTTTTTGCGGCTTACGAAACAACGGGCTCGAAAAAGATTTGGAAGGCCATGTACGAAATGGGAGAGGCCAACGAATGGAAACCGGGGCCACGTTTGCATCATGCCGACGATCATGTGATTTGCCAAACTTACATTGATATGTACAGGGTTTCGGGCGAAAAGAAAATGATTGAACCGTTTATTGCAACCATGGACGAGTTTATGAAAACACCATACAAAGGCGATGGTATTCGTGAAAAGACATGGTGGTGGTGCGATGCTTTGTTTATGGCACCTCCGGCATTTGTAAAGCTGGGAATGACTTTAGACGATAACAAATACCTGAAACTTTCGGATGAACTGTGGGAAGAAACCTACGACTTGCTTTGGGATAAAGAACATCATTTGTATGCACGAGATATGGGCTACAAATGGAACGAACCCGGAATTGAAGAAAAGAAAGAAGCCAATGGCAAGAAAATATTCTGGTCGAGAGGAAACGGCTGGGTTATGGGTGGTTTGGTTCGTGTGTTAAGCGAACTTCCAAAAGATTATCCAAACCGTGATTTTTATATTCAGAATTACAAAGAAATGGCGGCAAAAATTCTTTCGCTTCAACAGGAAGACGGTTTGTGGCGTTCAAGCCTGCTCGATCCTGAATCGTATCCGGGAGGAGAAGCCAGTGGATCAGGTTTTTACTGCTATGCTTTGGCCTGGGGAATCAATAACGGCATTTTAGATAAGGCCACTTATCTGCCTGCGGTTGAAAAAGCATGGGTAGGATTAAATGGTCTGATTCAGCCCGACGGTCATGTGGGCTGGTGTCAGCCAATTGGTGCCGATCCTCGTAAAAACTTCGAAGCAGAGAGCTGGGAAGTATACGGTACCGGAGCCTTTTTGCTAGCCGGCAGCGAGGTGATTAAATTAGATTAATTGATAAAATATTTTAACAATAAAAAAGGCCGCTGCAATTCATTTTGCAGCGGCATTTTTACATATTGTTTAGTAATTATTTCACCTTTTTGGCAGTAATCGGCATCTCTCCATCAGGGCTATTTACACTTCCTTTCATATTTTCTCCTTCAACGGTTACTTTAAGGGTAACGTAATTGTAGTCTACATAAAGACCAAATTTTAATACGCCTTCGCTGTAAGTAACATCTTTCAGATCGATCTTGTACCCATCTTCCAGTTTAACGTGACCGGTCAGGTTGCCTTCCTTTTCTTCAAATACAAGATTTCCGGCATTATAACCGTAAGGCGCACTCGGAACTTCGTATTTCCATTCTCCAATTACTTCTTTATTGTTCGAAGAGTTGTTTGCATTAACTGTAATCGTAGCAGCAAAAAGGATAAAAACAAAAAACATTAATTTTTTCATTGTATAAAATTTAGGTGTGATTTTAAATTGCACTTGTTTAGTGTGTTACAAAGATTGGCAGCAACATTTGTTTTTGCAAATTAAAGGGACGAAATTCGCTATTTAGGGATGAAAATTCGACAGTCAGGATAAAACGGTTAAAAGCAGTGGCGAATATTTTTCGGATACCGGAATAGTTACTTCTGAAGAATTCAGGTGAAGGCTCAGCTTTTTATTTTCTTTCTGAACGAAGTCAACATTTTGAGTATTCACCATAAAGGAACGATGACAACGCAGTATCGATTCAGACCCCAGCTGGCTTTCTATATTTTTCATGGTATTCCGCAATAGTTTTCGCTGTAATTTCCCTTCCAGTATAAAGTTTACGGTTACATAATTGTCGGTTGACTCAATGTAAAGAAAATCCTTGCTTCTAATCGAAAAACGTGGTTTCCCTTTTTCATCAGTAAAAGTTAAAAGCTGGTTTTTGTAGGTTCCGGAAAGTTTGTTTTGTAGTTGTTCAATTTCTTCGATGTGCTTTTTGTAATAAATCAGAAGAAGCGCAAACGAGTATGGAATCATAATCCCAAGCACGGTGTATTTTAACGAAAAAAGGAAATCGTTAATAAAGTTACCAATCGGATTGCCGTACAGAAAAATATAAACGAGGCTGATCAATACAATCTCAACAAGAATCCACAAGAAGTAGCTTTTAAGTTTGAATGTTTGTTGATGGAAAATTTTACGAAATGGAAATTGCGTGAACAATAATACCAGCGACGAAATAAAACCATAGCTCGAAAGTCGGAGAAATTGAATAATTGGAGAATCGGAATACCAACGACCAATATTCCAGGGTTTAAAAACATTGATAAAGAAAATGCTGAAAACCAGAACGGTAAGAACAAGAAAGTACCTGTCTTTTTTGCGGTCGAGCAAACTAAAGTTGTTATTAAAGAATGATAGGTTCAACGGATAGCTGTTTATTTGTCAATATTAAATGTTTGCTTCTTAATTTCAAAAAAACAATTTAATTATTCTTCCATAGTTGAATACTAAATAATATTTATTGCTTTGTGCGCTCAAAGGCATGGTATTTGTCAGAATAGAACACCATAAAACAATTAGAGAAAGATTAAAGTCGTGAAACATTCAATTATAATTTTATTGTTCGTAACGCTGTTTGTTACCTCATGTACTGAAAAACCGGTTCAGAATAGCGGTTTGCCGGAAATAGTACTGAAAAAATCGCAGGATATTTTACCTATCTCAAGTTTTGTTGAAAATCTGGATTATCTGGAGTTAAAAGTAAACGAAGCCAAAATTGAATTTGGTGATATTTTAAACGTCAAAGAATTGGATGGCGATTTAGTCGTTCTTCAGCGTAGAGCACGCGAAATTAGTTTTATCCGCTTTACAAAAAAAGGTGATTTTATAAATACCATTGTGAGTAATAATGAGGGGAGTGGCAGAATTAAAAATCCATTGGATATTATTACTTATCAGAAAGATTTTGCAGTATTGGCCGGGGATGGAATTTACATTGTTGGGAAAGACGGAAAATACAAAAGCAAACTGGTTGCTGCGAAAATGCCCGGAACAAAATTCTTTGAATCGAAAAACCAGTTTTATGTGGTGAACGATGTGCCCGGTTATGGTTTGTATACTGTGTATTCGCAAAAAAGTAAAGGAAAAAGAATCAACTTTCCTGAAGATCGTTTGAGAGATTTGGGACGTTCGAATCTGGCAGCTGTGGGAGCTGCAAACATTTCGCTGGTATCGTCGTACAGCGATACGGTTTTTGCCTATAACAATTCGGCTTTTCAACCTGAATATGTAATTGAAAGTGATGGTTATCCTTCGTTTGCAGAAATTTGGCGAAACACCGGCGACAAAGATGATGTTGAGACACTGAAATACATTCATAACACGCACCATTCGAAAATAAAAAGCTACTTTGAAAACAAGAATTATATTTTTCTAACCTACTGGTTGGGCTCGCATCAAACTACTGCACTGATTAAAAAGAAGGATTGGGAAGCCACGTATTTTACCGAAGCGGTGAATAATATAGACGGAGGTATTTGGGACAATCCCGAGTTTCTATCGGAGTCCGATGAGCTTTACATACCCATTACAGCCTACAAGGTTGGCGGACATAAAATCTCGGATAAACGCCACAACGAATTTGAAAAAGTTCAGTTGCATATTGCGGCTACCGGAAATCCGGTATTAATGCGTTGCCAGCTGAAATAGATTAATCAAAATAGGGATCTATCCGTTCTCCGCGTTTGTATTCATACATCATTTTTATTTGTGCTTCGTTGTTTCGCGGAAGTGAAAGTGGCGGAAGTTCGTTTTCGTTAAACCAGCCCACATCGCAGGTTTCGGATCCGGCAGAAATGTTGTCAGTCTCTTTATCGCAAAGCAGAAAAATCTTATAAACATACTCGAATGCCGGTGGCATACCTTGTTTTTGTTTGTCCATAATGGACAAAAGACGTGTGGCTTTTACCTTTATGCCGGCTTCTTCCAGACATTCTTTCTCTGCAACTTCGCCGGGGCTGTATGCTATATCAGTCCAGCCACCGGGCAGCGCCCACAGCATATCGGCTTTTTCCTGCACCAGTAAAATCTCGTCATTTTCGTTAAAAACAACCGCTCTTACATCTACTTTGGGCGTTCGGTAACCGTTACGTTCTTCAATAACCGGAATAATATCGGCAACCGGTGTGCGGGTGATTTTCTCCAACATTTCCAGGCAAATATCTCTTATTTCCTGGTAACGTTCAATGTCGTAAGGAATAGTGTTGTATTCCAGCCCGATTTCGGCCAGGGCATGCAGGCGTTTTATTTTCTCGAAATAGTATTTGCTCATATTTTTTTTGAAATGTTTTTGTGACAGAGGTGGTTTTCATTTCTGTATCATAAACCTACTGTTCTTTTTTTACCAGCATTAATTTGTTGCCTTCCAGCTCGGAGTAGCCCTGATCATAAACAAAGTAATAAATGCGGCCTGTTTTGGTGGTGTAGGTATTGGTAAAATAGCCAAAGTTAAAGCCTCGTTTTTTGAGGGAACTTTTATAGGTAGTGGTTTTTTCTTCCGGGTTTAGTTCTTCCAAAATCGAATGGTTGTTTTTCAGAATGCGGTTGATCTTTCTCATATAATTGGTCGATCCGCTGGCCTTTTTATTGTTGTAGGCATTCCGGCAACTGTCGTTGCAAAACTTCTGGTCGGCACGTCCTTTTAATGCTTCTCCACATTCGAGGCAGGTTCTTTTTTCCATTTTATTGCTTTTTGTTTGAGTTGCTAAAGTGCTAATATATAAAAATATATCCGTTTGTAAACGTTTGCAAACGCTTATTGTCGACTACAAACGTTTAAAAACCGAATAAGCTTTACCTGCCAATCTACCTTTGTTTCAACAATTGCGTTACAGGACTCGCATAAGACACAGTCCTAAATTATTAACTAAAAAATTAAATATCATGAATGCATTACGAAACAGCGTACGATTGTTAGGTCACCTTGGAGAAGATCCAAAAGTTAGAAGATTAGAGAGTGGAAAAGTAGTTGCCAATTTTAACATTGCCACCAACGAAATTTACCGCGACAGCAACGGAAACAAACAAACCGAAACCACCTGGCACCGTTTGGTGGCATGGGGTAAAAATGCCGAAGTGGCTGAAAAGTACCTAAAAAAAGGAAAAGAGATTGCCATTGAAGGAAAATTGACAAACCGCCAGTGGGAAGATAAAAACGGCGAGAAACAGTATATGACTGAGATTGTAATTAACTCGCTGTTGATGTTAGACAAAGCATCAAATTAACAGCTGCTAAGGTTAATCCACAAAAAAAACAGTAGTATTGATGTAATGATGCTACTGTTTTTTTATTGGCTTAGTTCTGAAGTTCAAACTCCGGCAATTTCGCCCTTTAGTGAATAGGCAATTGCCAGCACGTCTTTTTGCGTTTGCTCATCGATGTTATTCTTTGTCAGTGCTTTCATAATATCGTCGATAACATGCATGTATTCGCCCTGGCTGATGTTCATGCCTTTATGCGACGATAGCATGTCTTTTCCTGTATATTCCTGCGGACCACCACTTCCGGCTGCCAGAAAGTTAATAAGGTGTTGCCTTACTTCCGCAAAATGCGCCGGATCGTCTTTTAACGGTAAAAAGCGTTTGTTGACTGCCGGATTGCTCATGTGATTTTCCACAATATCGTCAACAATCGACGTAATTCCTTCGATGCCTCCAAGTCGTTCGTAAAGGCTTTGTTCTACTGATTTTCCCATGTTGTTTTGATTAAATGTTCCTATACAAGTTAGTGATTTGCAGATAAAAAGACAAATAGGTATTTTAAATTACAGGCTATCAATGATTCATTTTGTGCATAAAATAAAATACTAATAAGTATTTTAAATTGATTTGTATTGTCGTAACTTGTTTCCACTCAAAATTATAAATCATGAAAAAAATTGAACAAAAACTTTGGATTTTGCTGTTGGCGGTTGCGATTATAGGGTTGCAATCGTGCCAGAAAGCAGATGACTTTGACTCTGTTAATGAAAACATTTCAGAGCTGAAGAAGGCTACAGTTAATAACTTTTACAGTTCAACTTTACCCGTTGGTAACGGGGTAGTACGGGCTTATGTTACTGAAAACAGGGACGGCGACCCGGTGGAAGTAGGAATTAATCTCTCGGCTAAAGTTTTGGATAATCTTCCCGATGAACCAAAACAATATGTATTGGAATTACCTAAAAATAAAGGAAATCATTTCTATACCCATGTGTTGTTCGATTGGAATCCAATGGGACACGAACCTCCGGGAATTTATGATTTGCCGCATTTCGATATTCACTTTTACATTATTCCAAATGAAGAACGTTTAGCGATTCCGGGACTGTCGCCTCCTGATAAAGATGATGCGCCTGGAGACGATTACATTCCTGAATTTTACATGCAACTGGAAGGGCTTGTTCCCCAAATGGGTGCTCACTGGATAGATGTAAGATCACCCGAGTTAGGAGGAGAAACATTTACAAAAACATTTATCTGGGGATCGTTCGATGCAGAATTTATCTTTTGGGAACCAATGATTACGAGAGATTATTTGATGACCATGCCCGACGAAATTATACCAATCCCGCAACCTATAGCCTATCAGGAATCCGGTTGGTATCCAACAGATTATAAAATTTCGTATTCGCCTACCAAAAAGCAATATACGGTTGCTTTGGTAAATCTTATGTATCATGATGCGGAATAGAGTGCAGAGTAAGCATATTCTCGCCAAGTAAATATCTGTTACTATTTTATTTTACTTTCTGATTTTTTGGTAATTGAAAAGATTACTGAATAATCAGAAAGTATTAGTATTGGAGATATTCCTCAAATAGAACTGATTCTACCATATAATTTTCATTTATTTATCAAGTAATACCGGAACAGAATAATATAAATTCATTGTATCCTTTCAAACATATAAAAACGAAGATTTAGTTGAATCAAATTAGAATCCCATAAACTTGTTTGAAAACATACGCATGGATTACCATATTCGAAAATTGTGATTTATTTTAGCATTGGTCTGGTAAGGACATTGGGCCAAACCGGGCTACAGACTTTTTATAAAAGTGACAGACTATTTTTAATTCATTAAACCAGAGGATATGGCTAATCAACAAAATGATAGAATTTACCTTGACGGGGAGTTGTATGAGCTGTTATCAACACCTTTAAAAGTGTTTTTCGAAGCGCGTCCTGATATTCCTGCATTCAGAGGAAAAATACCGGAATGTAGAAGAGGTTATATGGCATCATGGCGGATCCGGAATAATGTACTTTACCTAACGGGTTTTCAGCAGGTGAGTCCAACTGTTGTTATTAATCCCCGGGATGTGCTTACCGGCCCCAAAATGGTAGCCGATTGGTACGACGGAACACTTCGGATACCCATTGATTCTGACAAGTCAGGTGCGGATGGAGGCGATAATTCTCATGAAACCGAAATTCATATAACGGTGCAAGGTGGTGTTGTTTACAACCACGAAATTGTTCAGAAGAAACATGTTCCTTCTAATAACTCTAAAAAGAATAACGTTTTATAAACGGGTATTAATTGGTTTAAGGAGTTGGGGGAATAATTTTAGTCCGACGAAATCATTTTTACGGGTGCTGGTCCTGGTGGTGGAGCTGATATATCCATATCGTGAAATTCCAGTACTTTTTCTTTAAAACTGTTTTCAAAAGGCCCATCGGCAGCTGCCACACTTTGCATAAAATTATCGGCTCCCGGGCCTTCATGTAAAACAACCACAACCGGACCGTCGGGTGTTTCAGCCAACCATGCATCATGGCGGGTTAGTCCGTGTTTTTTGTTGAATTCATTAAACGCCTGACTTTGTTCTCCACTAAACGATTTAGCCCAATCTTTCCAGGCATTTACTTTTTCCTTCTTTAAAGGAGCAAGAATTAATCCCATAACTTAAATGTTTAATAATGAATAATTTGAATAACTATTAAAATTAAGACAAATAAGTCTTTAATCAAAAGTCGTGAGGCGCTAATATTGCTGTTCTGTGTTAATAATTCTTAATCAACGGCATATGGAGCTTTTTGAGGTAAGGGATTTATTGTCAATACTTAGAATGCCCATTTTACACGCACATAAACTGCCTGTCCGTAATCGCCGTATTCTGTTCCTTCGCGACCGAAAAATAGTTGACCATTCAGCATTAATTCCCAGTTATCGCCCAGCGAGTAGGTTAGGGCCGGACCAAGATATGAGGAACCATCGGTGGGATTTAACATGGTTGACAGGTTGGCTGAGAGCAGGGGAGTAAAAGGATAACTAATTTGACCGAACAATTGGTATTTTCCCAATGAAAGCATTTTGGCAGAAATATCGGGAGCAAAAAAACTACGGCCACCTGCATCGCCTGTTGTTCCGTAGCTGTTGAATAAGGTACCAAAATGCAGGTAAAAACTGTTGGGGAATGTATAATCTGCCGAAACTGATGCTACAAATGTTTCGAAGTTCTCTGGATCTTCCTTATCGCGCGGACGAAACCAGGTTGCTTCTCCGCGGAACCCGGCACCCTTTATATCGCCGGCCCAACCGCCGCCCAGTACGTAGTCTTTACCAACCCAGCCACCCAAAAACTGGATATCGTAATTAAATTTCGAAAAGCGGTACATTCCGGCAATTGCAGTTTCATCATTGTTGTGCCCGATTTTATATACCAATTCAGCCGATGAAGTTACACCGGTATAGTATTGCAACCGAATTCCGTCGGTGCCGGGGCGTTCTTCGTAATCAAAATCAAAGTAGGAAAAGGTGTTGAACACATCGTTAGGATTCCAAACCAGGTTCGTGCCCCAGTTAATACGTTGGCGTCCGAGTCTTACCTGCAATTTACCGTTTGTGTAATCAATCCATGCCCGGTCGAGCATCGTATGTAAAAACCAGCTGTCGGAAGAAAGCAACACGGTTCCCAATTCTAAATAACCGTTATCGGCATCAACAAAATCTTCGTAATCGGGAAACTCACGAATCATTTGCCCCATGTAAATGCGGTTGCGGGCTTCCAAGGCAAATGTCAGTTTTTCTGATGCATACCACCTGAAATTTAAACGGTTGTGTATCTCATTCAGAAATAGGTAATCCAACGATTTATCTGTGGAAATGGGAATCGGCTCAACCGGATGATAATACATACCCAAATCTTTTATATAGCCGTTAAACGACAGCTTGGATTGCGCGTAAATAGCAGTGCTAAAAAATATAAGTGTTAGTATGAGTAAGTTTTTTTTCATTTTTGAATCCTGTTTGATCAGGTGTTTTCTATTTTATAAATCATATAGATGTCGAATTTCAACAAACCATTTGAGATCCAAGATTGGAATAAACACAAACAAGCTATGTTAGCCTGTACTTCTTCAATTGTAATTCGTTAATCATTATTCATCATTCATTGGTTTCCCATTCCTCCCGCAAAATCCATCACACACATGGTAGAGTAGCGCGGATGAGTTCCGCAGGCCACGCCAATTTTTTTAAAATCAGCCTGAAGAAGGTTGGCACGGTGACCACGGTTTTTAACGCCATCATCGATTAATAGAAAAATTACGATTTGCCGTGCAGAGGTATTTCCATAAGCAATATTCTCCGCAATACGAACCTGCCATTTGCCGTAACGTTCAATACGTACTTTCGAGTCTGAACGATCCTTTCCAATATGTCCTGTTCTTCCTGTTTTTGCCTGATCTTTTTGATGATCATTGGCCGCTTTGGTCAACAATTTGTCTGGATATACAATCGGAGCAGGAGATGCATTTTTCAGAAAACGGACACATTCTCGCAATGCGCTTACGCCTTCCTGCGTCATTATTGATTTATCGCCGGGGTAGTGCAAAATTTTTTTTTCGTAGTATTGGGCGAGGGGTGCAATATATTTCTCAGCGTACGCCGACGGATTAGAACGGAACAAGTTGACTTCGTAGATCACTTCTTTCTCCAGTTCCGACAAGTAATTGACATCGGCAGCAGTGTTTAGTGTACGGTTTTTTGTTTCTCCTGTGGCTGAAACTGTAAGGGCCAATGCGATTAAAAATAGGACTATCCGGATTTTCACTTTTATACTTGTTTTAATGGCATCTTCTTAAACAATAACTGTTATTTTCTGATGTCGCTGATTATCTTTCCATCTTCGATGGTAATTACACGCCGCGCTTTGTTTACCACCCGCTGGTCGTGCGTTGAAAATATAAACGTTATTTTTTCCTCTTTATTAAGTTGTTCCATAATATCGAGCAGATTTTCGGTGGAGTGCGAATCGAGATTGGCAGTTGGCTCATCGGCCAGAACGAATTTGGGTTTCGATGCCAGAGCGCGTGCCACAGCCACCCTTTGTTGCTGCCCGCCCGACAATTTCGAAGGTCTTCGATCCATCATTTCGCCCAGTCCAACCGCTTTTAACAGTTCGCTGGTACGTGCATCGCGGTCGGCTTTTTTGCTTCCCTGCAAATGCATAATAAATTCCACATTTTCTTTGGCCGTAAGAACAGGAATCAGGTTATAAGCCTGAAAGACAAAACCAATATTTTTCATTCTGAAATCAGTTAGTTTTCGTGATGAAAGTTCATTGATCTTAACGCCTTCAATTTCAACCGAGCCTTCAGTGGCGTCATCCAAACCGCCAATAATATTCAGCAAGGTTGTTTTTCCCGATCCCGACGGACCAACGATGGCTGTAAATTCGCCCTCTTCAATCGACATATCTATTCCGTTAACCGCATGCACCGAAACGGAGCTGCCGTTATAAATTTTGTGCAGGTTTTTGATTTCTATTATTTTCATAACAATGCTTTAATGATTCAATGCGAAAATGCTTTAATGCCAGAATTCTTAAATAACTTAAGTAGCATAGTAATTTTTAATGTCTTTTTTATTCTAATATTCTAATCCTCCAATTTTCCAATATTCCTTATTCCGTTCTCGTGGCTTCAGCCGGATTTAACTTCAGCGCTTTTCGTGCCGGGTAAATGGCAGAAATCAGTCCTGTTAAAACTACCAGCGTAATTAATATTCCTAATGAGTGAGATGGAAATACCGTTGCAATTTCGGTTGACATACCGTATTGTTCCAATCCCTGGGCAAACGCAGAAAGGTTGATTGGATGTTGTTCGAAAATTCGGGAAACACCTATTCCAAGAAGGATTCCGACTAAGCCCCCCGTTAGAGTAAGCATAACAGATTCAAGGATAATCATGTTAAATATTTTCCGTTTATTCATTCCAATAGCCATCAACATTCCGATTTCTTTTACACGCTCCAGAACTGCCATCAGCATGGTATTGATAATGCCAAAACACAATGCGATGAGAATGATCAGTATAAATATGTACATGTACTGGTCCATGGAATCGGTAATGAGTGACATTTCCGGGCTCAGTTCTTTCCAGGTTTGCACGTCCATTCCGGGGGCAGTTTTTTGCACTGCCGGTTTTACCAATGGCGCATAACTGTTGTCTTTTAACAGAATGGCAATTTCGTGTACCGCATCGGGTTGAAAGCCAATTTGCGATCGCAGATCGTTGATGTTGACGAACAAATGCATTTCATCGAAACCGGTGTTTACTGTTTTATAAATTCCTGCTACGCGGTAACCTTTCGACGACAAGTCGCCATTAAAATCGACCAGTTGTACGTTTATTTTTGTGCCCACTTTTAAGCGTAGTTTGTCGGCCAGTTTTTTGCCCACCAATACCGGGGGCATCCGGCTGGTTTTTTCAAGGTAAGTACCTTCAACCAGGTGTTCCCAAATATCGGTTACCTGTTTTTCTTTCTCCGGATCGATTCCTAACATTTTACCGCCGCCCGTTCCGTGAGCAGCCATAATAAAAGGCTCAGCAATCAGTCGGGGAGAGGCAGCCTCTACCGAATCGAGCGCTGCAATTTGTTCGGCCAAATCAAAACCATTCGGAATAAATAATTCCGATTCGGTGTTGTCCAAAAAATGAGGCGCGTGCACCTGTATGTGCGACAATTCCGATTTGGTAGCCGATTCAATCCGCGAGTTGTACATGCCATTCATAAAAGCCATCATGAATATGCCTGCAAAAAGGCCCAGCGCAATGGCCGCAATCATTACTAGACTGCGGGTTTTGCTTCGCCAAACGTTTCGCCATGCTATTGAAAGTATCATTTTGTTTTATTTTAGTCGGAAGCACGATGTTGGAAGTATAAAGCGTTGACCTTCATATCCAACTATTGTATTCCATTTTGTTATTCATTTTAATTCTAATGAGAACTGATTACTGTTACTGTGAACTTCCTTAGGCTCGCATTGCTTTAGTGATTTTTAACCGGCTAACGTTGGTTATCGGGAAAATCGCAATAAAAATGCTGATGAGGAAAACCACAATGATCTGGTTGTAAAAGAGCGAGGCTTTCATGGATACGAACATGTACGGTTCCATACCATAGATTTCGGTGGCTTTTGCCATATCTCCCGTTAGCGGAATTGGGTTGTAAAAAAAGTACAGACAGAAAAAGTAACTAAATATCAGCCCAACTGCGCAGCCGATCAAGCCGATAAAAAGTGTTTCGATAAAAACCAGCGATGCTAATTTTGTTTTTTGCATACCTACGGCGTGTGTCACTCCAAACTCGCGCTGGCGTTCTTTCACCATCATAATAACTACGCTAAACATACCGAAGGCAATAACCAGGTAGAGAATCCCAAGCATGATAATACCACCGCCGCGGTCGCTTTGAATAATCTGTAATAATTCAGGTGTCATTTCGGTCCAGGTCATTACCGTATTCTTATCCGGCAGAATTTGCTCAATTTCTTTCTTTATGTGATTAACGCTGTAATGATCGTCGGTCATTACAACCAGCGAAGTAGACAAACCATAAGCTGAATAAAACTCGCGGGCTGTTTCAATGTCCATGTATACCAGGCGTTTGTTAAACTCGGCATTGGGGTGTTTTATAATTCCTTTAATCGGAAATAAGCCACTGGCACTTATTCCGTGATATCCCTGCGAGATCATTACCAGGGTGTCGCCAACATTTAGTTCCAGGTATTTGGCCAGTCCTCCGCTGATTACCACTTCTTTATCGCCAGATTTAATAAATTCTCCCGACTGCATTTTTTTCGAAAGGTTGGTAATCTGGTCCTCGGCTTCGGGCTCAATACCCATAACCATGGCAGGTTTACTTTTCATGTGGTCGGCAGCCAGAGAAAACGATTCAAGCCGGTTGGAAACCAGCGAAACGTCTTTTATGTTTTTAATCTGGTTTTGTAATTCTGCATCTACTTTGAAACTATTGTCAAGCGTACGTTCGTCCCAGTAGGCAGTATCCTGCACCTGTAAATAACCGGTGTAGAACTTAACCGAATTGTCAATCATGCTGTCGTACGAACCTTCCTGCATCGACCGCATCCACGAGGCCAGCAGCACACTGAACACGATAGAAGATATGGCAATGATAGTTCGGCGTTTGTTGCGCCAAAGGTTCCGCCAGGCGAGTTTTATGTTTGTTTTCATGACAAGGATCGATTTGTTGATGGATTGAAGGATTGAATTACTGAGCTGTTGAAGGACAGAAGGATTGATGGGGTGATTGAGTTTTTTATATACATCGGTGTAGTTTTCATTTTTTAGCTTTTAGAGTTTTTGCGGGCCGAAGCCATAATTTTAAGAATTTCCAAACTCTCCTGATGAAGGCGTTTTGTCTCAGTTGAGTTGCTTAATTTTGATTCTATTAATAGGTCCAACCACATTTCAGTTTCATCGGCTTCTTCCACTACGATGCTCAATTTGCTGAAAAATTCAGCTTTGGACCTCGCCCTGCAGGCTGCACGATAATTGGCATAAACAGAACTACCTGAGCGTAGTAACTGGTTTTTAATTATATTGAGCTCTTGAGATTTTGGCAGATTTTGACAAAGTATAATCAATTCAAGCACGAATATTTTCAGTCGCGCTTTCATATTTTCACTAAAACTGATATTTGTATTTTCCATAATTCTTAAAATTCTATTCAGTATTTCAATCCTTCAATCCCTCAGTCCTTCAATCCCTCAGTCCCTCAGTCCCTCAGCCCTTATCGTATTCTCTTCATATTCTGCTGCGAAAAAAAGCTCTCCTTCAAATCAACATCAAACTCAATTTTATCAAAGATCATAACCGTTTTGTTGCCTTCTTCATCGGCCGGAATCATTTCCAGGCGTGTTGGCATTTCGCGGTCGTCCATCATTTTTACATCCGTCAGAATTTCGGTATTTACCAGGTATCCGTCTTCGTCGTAGAATTCAGCTTTTAGCCAGTGCAGTTCTTCTTTCGATATCCACATAATCACTTTTCCCCAAACAACGGGCGCATCTTCGTGGGGTATCAGTTCAATTTTATAGCACGAATAGCCGTCAACTTCTTCTTCGCCAAGCAGTTTGTTCGAATAGTCTTTTGCCATTTGCGATTCCTTAACCAAATCGTCGTTGGTAAAATCCGAGCCCATCCACGACTGCATCATCATCGACGGCGGAATTTTTATCATCCTTTCGATGTTGGGCACCCAGTTCCACATTTCTTTGTCACGTTTCAGAAAAACCTGGCCTTTTTCTTTAGCTGGTGCGGTAATATAAATGAGCGAGTAGTCATTGCCCAATGTCCAGTTTTTCATCGAAACAGTGCGGCTCCACCCCGGGCGTTCAATTATCATGGTCATTTCGCCACGGCTCGATTCTCCTCTGAATTTTTCGTCGGCTTGTTTTATAATTGCTGTCATATCCTGCGCCAGCACAAAAAGGCCCACAAGCATAAAAGTTAGTGTAAGTTGTATGCGTTTCATTTTGGTAATTGTTGATTGTTAACGATTTTAAATGCGGCGGTAATTACTGCCTCTTCCAGTTTATCTATGGGGAAAACATCGGGGGCAGCCACACAGTATAAAAAGGCGCCTTCTATTAACGAGGAAATGGCCATTAGGTCGCTTTCAGGATCTGTGCTGCCCTGGTCTTTTATGAAACCATAAAATAGATTGAAAATGGGGGCCGCTTTTTCGGCGTAAGTATCGGCAAAAGTTTGTGAGATTTGTGGTTGCAGCAAGAGTGAAAAAAACAACTTCCAGTGCTGCATGTTATCGCGGAGGTGTTTAAAATTTTGCCGAATGAAATAGATAAATTCTTCCTGGGAGAGTACTCCGTCATGGTTAATATCCAGGTTGTCGTAAATTTCGTTAAAACCATGCTCCATCAGTTCGTCAAGTATTTCTCTCTTGCTGCTGAAGTAGTTGTAGGTTAGTCCCTTGGAGATTTTTGCTTTAGCTGCAATCTGGCTAATTGAAGTGGCATGATAACCATTTTCTGCAAATAGTTCAAGAGCAGTTTCCATGATTAAATGTTTCTTCTGCTTTCTGATATCGTCGAATTGTTCCGGACTTCTTGGCATCTTTTTTATTTATTGATTGAACGGTCGGTCAAAGTTAAAAGATGTATTTTGAAATTCCAAGAAAAAATTGGATTAATTGACCGATTGGTATACTTCTATAATTGAATTATAGACGAAAAAGTTCGAATTAAAAGTTTGTGATTGAAAATAAACAGGAAAATAATGGACAATTTTGTCAATGCACCAATAGTTGCAAGCAAATGTAAAATAACTTGCTTTCTTTGCGCCCAATTGATTTTAATTGAAACGGGGCGTAATTAACCCCGTCGTACATAATTTACGTAAATGAAGATATTTGAAGGACATTCTTTCCATATACCCGTTCTGGGTGTAGGATATTCAATGGACACTCCTGTAAATGTTGCACCTTTCGGAATTTCATCAGTAATCTCGCTGGTTGATGATTCTTTGATGGAAACGATTCGCGAATTCTACTGTAAAAAGTTTGATTTGCCGTTTACTGCCATCCCGAAAAAGGAAGACGATCACAGGGCAAAACGCATAACATCGTACCTGAATACGATGGAAGAAGTGGTAAACAAAAAGGTTGAGAGCCTAAAAGCATCCTTATCGACTGTAGGAGGCGAATTGGAAAAATATTACGATATGCTTCCCGAGGCATCGGAACTGAAGGCGAAATTCAGCAACCTGGGTTTTAAAAAATCGGTTTCGGAAGAACTGAAAAAGTGGGTAAACGAGAAGTTGCCGGTGGGATCGATTGATGTAAACATCATGACAAAACTCGACCAGGTTAACAAAAAAGATGGCGAGGAACTTCCCATCGAGTATAACGATGCGCATGCGGCATTGCGTGGTTTTGCCAACAGTAACCTCAGTTCTTCGTTGGTACTTTCTGCAGGAATGAGCCCGCGTTTGTACAGCTATATCGAAAATTTCAAAGACTTTTTCCCTGATATTAAAGGGAAGATCAAAAAGAATATTATTCTGAAAGTTAGTGATTTTCGATCGGCGCTTGTGCAGGGTAAAATGTTGGCTGCAAAAGGACTTTGGGTTTCGGAATACCGCATCGAGTCGGGTGTAAACTGTGGTGGACACGCTTTCCCAACAAATGGCGTTTTGTTTGGGCCAATTTTGGATGAGTTCCGGCTGAACCGCCAGAAATTATTCGATACCTGCGCTGAGGTTTATAGAACCGCTTTACAGAAAAAAGAGCTTTCGCAACCCGCCGAAGAACCGGAAATGAAAATTACCGCACAAGGTGGTGTTGGTAATGTTGAAGAACACAACCTGTTGCTTGAGCATTACAACATGGACAGCGTTGGCTGGGGATCGCCGTTTATGCTGGTTCCCGAGGTAATCAGTATTGATACTGAAACCATGAACCTGTTGGCTGATGGCAAGGAAAAGGATTATTACTACAGTGGTTTGTCGCCGCTGGGTGTTCCGTTTAACAGCATTAAAGGGGCATCGATGAGCAAGTTGCGTTTGGCAATGGCTGCCGATGGAAAAGCCGGAATGCCTTGTACCAAAGGATTTCTAAGGTACAACACCGAATACACTGAAAAGCCGATTTGTACATCATCGCGCCAGTACCAAAGTAAAAAGTTACAGGAGCTGGAGGCGCTGAATTTACCGGAAGCAGAATACAAAAAAGCCTACGATAAAATTACTGAGCCGGAATGTTTGTGCATCGGGCTTGGCATTTCTATGCTGGAATCGAAAGGGATTGCGGTGAAGGAAAACGAAAAAGTAACTGTTTGTCCGGGACCAAATCTTGCCTATTTCTCAAAAATTTCTTCATTGAAAGAGATGGTTGATCATATTTACGGCCGTATTAATTTACTAGACAAAGGTTACCGTCCTCACATGTTTTTGAAAGAACTGAGTATGTATCTTGATATTTTTAAAGAGCGTATGGAAGCATTTCAGAAAGATACTGAAGACGTGAAAGAAAAGCGCAACCTGGCAAAATTCAAAAATAACCTGATGGACGGCATCGAGTACTACAAAAACCTTTTTGGTGAAAAGAAAAAGGATGTGGTTATTGAGCTGGAAAAACTCATTCAGAAATATTCAGTTCTGAACGTGGAATTGTAATAGTTTTCAAAATAAACATATAAAAGCGGGATCCATTTACTTGGGTTCCGCTTTTTATTTTCAGGAGTTAAACTTTAGGTCGTAATATTACCTGCTTATTTATCGCTGTATTGATAAACAGCCTTTTTCAGGCGGTCCATAATGGCAATGCCGATACCTGTTTCAGGCACCGGTTCTGCAATGATCAGGTCAACATCCGAATCTTCGAGACGATGTAAGGCTTCAAAGAAATTTGCTGCTGCCTCGCTTAAATCGCCGTTTGATGATAAACGCTCTATCAGATGGTACTTTTCCGGTTCCTGTACTTCAGAAAAAGCCAGGAAACCCGTTTTTTTGTCTGCTGAATATTCGGGCGCTTTGCCTAAAAGGTACATGGGTTTGCGCGGACTGTAATGTGATTTTAAAAGCCCCGGCGATTTGATCGGTGAATTGGCCTCCGTTGTTTTACTTTGCGGAAGTACTTTCAGTAAATCCTGCTCTGTAATAAAACCGGGTCGCAGTATTTTAAATTCTCCCTGGCACAGTTCAATCACTGTTGACTCGATACCAACTTTAGGAAGCTCTCCGTTGAGTATACATTTGAGCTCAGGAAGTTGTTTATGAACGTGTTCGGGCGTAGTTGGGCTTAACATTCCAAACCGGTTGGCACTGGGTGCTGCAATGCACTTTCCGGAAAGTTTTAACAGTTCGCGGGCTGTTTGGTTGGCGGGCATACGAACGGCCACTGTATCCAGTCCGGCCGAAACGATATCGGGTACCGATTTTTGTTTTTTGGCAACAATGGTTAAAGGCCCCGGCCAAAAATGTTCTGCCAGTTTAAGTAGCGCATCATCAATTTCAACAAAAAGTTTTTCAAGCTCCGAAACCTCGCGAATATGCACAATAAGTGGATTAAATGTTGGCCGCTCTTTGGTTGCAAATATTTTTGCAACCGCCTCGGCATTAAATGCATCTGCACCTAAACCATATACCGTTTCGGTAGGAAAAGCCACCAACTCGCCATTTTCGATTAGTTTGGCAGCCAATTTTGTATCGTTGATAATCGAACTCATTCTTTGCTTCAATTTTGTGGGCACAAATATCTAAAAAATAAGGGAGAGTTGTCAATGCAAATCTCCCTTTATGATTAAAGTTTTCCTGAAATGCTGATAAGTTATCAAGTTAATTATTAAGTAGATTGCGAAAAAAAAACTACCCGCCTCCAGGAAAAAGACCAATATTTAACTAATTACTTCTTATTGAACTGTTGTCTTCAATTAATTTTTGTCGTTGCGCATCCTGAAATTTTGATACCTCAGTACGCACTTCATCGTTGTTTAATCCAATAATTTTAGCTGCTGCCAATGCTGCGTTTTTTGGATTTAGAATTACCATAGGAGCAACTCCCGATGGCATTCGCAGGCTCGAATAAATATCGGCACCGGCAAACGTGTCGCCAACAGGAGGACATGCAATAACCGGACAACTGGTTTGTGCATCGGAGAATCCGCTTAAGGCATTACTCATTCCTGCAATGGTAATAAATACCGGGTTGTGCTTTTCCTGCTCTTTAATAATGTTATAACACTCAAGCGGTACCTTGTGCGCCGAAGCGATAAAACATTCTGAATCGATTTTAAATCCGTTTAGTGCATCAACAATTTTGTTGGCCCAGTCCAGATCGGCTTTAGAGCCCATTATTATAACTACTTTGCTCATAATCTTCGATATTATTAAATGAATATTCGTAATCCATCGGAATTATCTGGTTGTATTCTTCAATCGACGCGTTCGACAAACAAGCGTCAATAATCTTTCTTCCGGTATGGAACAGGTCTTCGTGTAAGAATTTCTTCAGCTCGCGGTTAAAAAATTCCTGTAAAATTTCTGCTCCAGCATCGTAACCTTCGGTACCCACTTCAACCTGGTTGTAAACTTTCAGGAATCGTGACGGGATTTTTGAGCTTTCTATGGTCAGGTAATTCAGCTCGTAACCCAGAAGCGGACAACGTGCTGCCTGTATTTGGTCGTCTTTTAATTTGGCGCCACCTCTTCGGGTTAAATATTCGCGCATTAAAAGCTGCGGTTTAAATCCAACTTCCCAAACGCCAATGTTTTGGTTGGGTACCAGCGAAAAAATAGTACGTGGAGTTTCAATTATTTGCTTCAGCAGCAGATTGGCGTGAATAATACGGTCGCCGGTGGCAAAAGGCCAGTACGAACCAACTCCTTCGCTTTCCATAGCTCCGGTGCCAACAATACTCGGATTTTTGTGTCCGCGTGGTGCTACCAAACGCCACAACCATGCCAAAGCCGGTGGCAACACGTGGAATAGCCCAACAATTCCGTAGCTTGGATCTTCTTTCGAACATTTTGGAGTACGAATACCAAAACTGCGCACATCAACCGAAACCGATCCGTTAATGGTATTGTCAACACTTTCGCGCGGAAGAACAACCCGTGGATTTGGGCAGCGTTTGCCCGGTTCATCTTCAATATGGTTCCAGATCAGAGCTGTTGATTCAGGCTTTGTGTCGATATTTAAAAACAGTAAGGGTTTTTTCGGATTTATCGTTGTTTTTTCAAGAACCGGATCATCACCGTACTGGTTAACACTGTCAACCCGAACAAACCATGCGTTTTCCGCATCCATAATACCAAGTTTTCCGTTCTTTTGCTGGAACGATGGATGACAAAAAGCCATATCGTCGGCAATGGGCAGGAAGTTACAGGTTCGGGGGATTGTGATATAACGGGTTTCGCCGGTAACCGAATTCTTCCCCAACAGAACTCTTCCGTCGGTTTCTCTTACAATGTGCTGGTGTAGTTCCGATTTTCCACCACCACTGGCACCTTCGTGCATAAATGTGGTTACAATGTCGTACGGACTTATAGATTGAACGGCAGAACAGTGAGCCGTTACCCATTCTTCTTTTTCGCCCTGGGTTAACAATACACCATACAAGCCTTTTTTTGCACTTGGGCCCGGATAAAGGTTGTACGAATACAGTTCGTGAATATCGTCCAGGCGGTTGTGAACAACCACTTGTTTTCCTTCAAAATGAGTGTGTCTGAATACCGGCGCAACATAAATTACCGATTTTAACTCGCTGTTTTCAGCCAGCTCATCGATTGCCACAATTTCCTGCAGCATAGATAATCCCATGGCGAAAAATCCGGCATTTGCAGGAGCAATTGCAATTCCTAAAGAACCGATTCCCTGTCGTCCGGCAAAATAGAAAAACACAGCAAGATCATTTTCTTTTAACCAGTCAAAGGTTTCTTTCTGAATATCAGAGAACGGATAATTATACTTTTCTGAAAAACGTTGTTTTCCGGTAGGTTTATCATCACCGATAACCATCGTTCCCGGATCACGCCGGCGCATGTAGGCTTCGGTGTAATTTACCGAAATACCGTTTTGTACGCGGTGTACTATCGCTTCCGTGAACGTTCCTTTGCCTTCAATATCGTACGATACGGCAAACTCATTATTTTCTTTTCCGTTGGTTGCGGCATCGGCAAGCTCTTCGGTTGTGTTATAGCATGTAAAAGACTTGCATGCACTTAATACGTTTTGAATGTTCTCAGGCAGTTTAACGCCCTTTTTATCAAGTTTAGTTTTAAAATCTGAAAAAGCTATCTTCATCCTTCTTATTTTTTGTGGTTTAATAACCAAATCGGTATAAAATCGAATTCGGGCACAAATGTATAAAAAGGTTTAGCAGAATTTAATTAATAAAGCACAGCTTAATAAGAATTAGAAAATATTTAATAAATGAAGGAGGATTTAATAAATGAATTTGTTTTAACTAGATATTTGGCGGTGTTACTACCCACACAACACGTGTAGTTCCTTCAATTATATTTTGTGCGTTGTGCGTAATGTTTGAATTAAAATAAAAACTGTCGCCGGTTTCAAGTACATACGGTTTCCCATCAAGCAAAATTGCCAGTTTACCTTCTGTAACGTGACAAAATTCCTGGCCCGGATGGGCAGTCATAATTCCTTTGCTATCCGATCCCGGAACAAATTCGAGCTCGTAAGTTTCCATTTGTTTGTGCGGGTCGTGATGAGAAAGCAGGTATAATTTTGTACCTGATTCATTCTTTTTTACAAACTTCTTTTGATCGGTTTTAATTAACGGCTGATTAAGCAAGGTTTCATTTTCGCCAATTAATTCGCCCACCGTTGTATTTAAACTGTCGGCTATATTTTTCAGGGTCAGGATGGAGGGAAATGCTTTGGCTTTTTCAATCTGTGAAAGTGCACTTGAACTTATACCAACTTTTTTTGATAAGTCGTTGAGTTTTAAATGTAAGGCTTCCCGCTTTCTTCTTATTCTTTCGCCAAGTCGTTTCATTAGTAGAGTCTGGTTTTTGCCGGGTATTAGCTTTCGGCATTGCTGTGTTGCAGTAAATTTTGTTTGAGGCATAAAAGTAAAAGAAAAATGCAGAATGTTAAAATGTATTTAAATAATTAAGTATGGATTAAGCGGTTTCTGTTGGCTATTTTCTCGCTGGAGACAACAACAAAATGCTCTGGAGGTTAAAGATTTTCAATAAATGTTTTATTGATTGATTAAAACCAATAAGATGTAATTCGCTTTGTTCCAGAGATGATGTATTTGCAGTGAACAGAATTATTTCCCTTTTCGCAAACGGAAACGGGCCGGATGAATGGGGAAGACACCTTCGTTTACGAATTTTACATCTTCAACCGAATAAAACGCTTTTGGGTTGGTCGTTTTCACTATCGTTTCCACTTTCTTAATTTCCGAACGCTGGATAATGCTGTGGATGATGCTAACCTTTTCGTTGGCACCCTGAGCGTGGTGGTGCGTAATGCCGTAACCGGCAGCTTTCAGGTTTTCAATAAGTTTGCTCGCTTCTTTACGGGTAATTATCTGCAGCTTCACAATACCAACAGCCAGTTTCTCTTCAATAAGCAGGCCCACATAATTTCCGCAGGCAAAACCGGCCGCATAAGCGATGTAACAAAACCAGTTGTCGAGATTCTGAAAGATCTTTGAAATGGCAATCAGCCAGATCAAAATCTCGAAAAATCCCAGTAACGGAGCCCATAATTTGTGCCCTTTTGAAACCATTACAATTCGGATGGTTCCAATAGTTACATCCAAAACACGCGAAAAAAAGATCAGTGCCGGAAGCAACCCATAGGTGAAAAATGCACTATCGTAAAAACTTGTTTCCATTAGGGTAAATGTATCAAATCTTTGTCATTTCGTATTCGGAACAATTCCTAACTCTACTTTTCAAAGTTAGTGGTTTCTCTCTTTGTTCGATATGACGAACGCCTTAAAATTCTGAAGTAAAATGGAACTTAATATCCTTGAATTCGTCCTGCGCCATTTGTAAAATAAATGATGAATCGGCCATAAACACGTCGCGCCCCAGTTTATCTTTTGCCATTTTCTGGTGTTTACGTTTCTTGAATTCAGTCAATACTTTTTCATCGTCGCACTGAATCCAGCAGGCTTTGTGCATCGATAGCGGCTCGAAACGACATTTCGCTCCGTATTCATGCTCCAAACGATACTGAATAACTTCGAACTGAAGTTGTCCGACAGTACCAATAATTTTGCGTCCGTTAAAAACACTGGTGAAAAGCTGTGCAACACCTTCGTCCATCAACTGGTCAACTCCTTTTGCCAGCTGTTTTGATTTCATTGGGTCGGCATTTTCAACAAAACGGAACATCTCGGGCGAGAAGCTCGGCAGGCCTTTGAAATGGATATCTTCTCCATCGGTAACGGTGTCGCCAATGATGTAGTTTCCGGTATCGGGTACACCGATAATATCGCCGGGGAAAGCCTCTTCAACGATTTCTTTTTGCGAAGCCATAAAAGCGGTTGGGCTAGAAATTCGGAACGATTTTCCCAGCCGAACATTTTTATACATTTTATTTCGTTCGAATTTTCCCGAGCAGATTTTTACAAAGGCAATCCGACTGCGGTGATTCGGATCGATGTTGGCATGTATTTTAAAAACAAAACCGGTAAATCCTTTTTCTTCGGGCTTTACAACGCGTTCTTCTGTTTGGCTTGGTTGTGGTGTTGGCGCAATTTTTACAAAAGAATCAAGTAATTCCTGCACCCCAAAATTATACAGTGCACTACCAAAAAATACCGGTGCCAGTTCGCCCGATAGATAGTCTTCGTTGTTAAACTCCGGATAAATTCCTTCCACCAGTTCCAGTTCTTCGCGCAGTACATCGGCATCTTCGCCAATGTGGTCTTCCAAAGTCGGATCCGAAATATCTTCAAACTTAATACGCTCTTCAATTTCCTGAATATCGGGCGTAAAAAGTTTCAGGCTGCGGTTAAAAATATTGTAAACACCTTTAAAGTCGGGACCGTTGTTAATTGGCCAACTTAGCGGGCGCACTTTAATTTTCAGCTGGTCTTCGATTTCGTCCATCAAAGTAAACGGATCTCCTGCAGGGCGGTCCATTTTATTTACAAAAACGATAACCGGCGTTTTGCGCATCCGGCAAACGTTCATCAGCTTTTCGGTTTGTGGCTCAACCCCTTTTGCTGCATCAATAACGATTATTACGCTGTCGACCGCAGTAAGTGTACGGAAAGTATCTTCCTGGAAATCCTGGTGACCCGGGGTATCCAGAATGTTGACCTTGTAGCCGTTATACTCGAAACCCATTACCGAGGTAGCCACCGAAATACCACGCTGGCGCTCGATTTCCATAAAATCGGAAGTGGCACCTTTTTTAATTTTGTTGCTTTTTACAGCACCTGCCACACGAATTGCTCCACCAAAAAGAAGTAGTTTTTCGGTTAAAGTGGTCTTTCCGGCATCCGGGTGACTCACAATTCCAAAAGTGCGACGACGTTGTATTTCTTTTAAAAAACTCATTTGCTATCGTATATGTAATGCGGGCGCAAAAATAGAAAAGATATTTTAATTCAATTCAAGAAAACAGAAAGAGCTGTTTGGTGTTAATTCTAAAACGGAAAAGTAACAGCTACATGATATTTATAAATATCGATGAATTGAAATTTGAAGCCTATAAAAACGATCTGGTGAATTTATACATCGATTCATTTTCGGCAGGTAAAAGTTTTCAGTATCATTCTGAAGAAGAAACTGCAGCATACCTTCAATCGATTTTTGATGTTGGATATGGGATTCTTGCCATGGAGAAAAATGAATTAGCCGGCGCAATTCTGGTAACACCTTTAAGTTTTGATGAACTGCTTCCCGAAGAAATTGCATACGATTTTGATGTGACACGTTCGGTTTATGTTGCTGAAATGATGGTTGAACAATCAAAACAAGGGCAGGGGATTGGTAAAAAGTTACTGACCTTTTTTCTTGAAAAGGCAGATCGAAACCGATTTGATAATGCTTTTATACGGGTTTGGGTAGAAAATGAAGCTGCTGTTGGTTTGTACAAAAAAATGGGATTCGAAGTTTGTGCATCGATTGTTCAACCCAGGTTGCTGGCTGATAAAAGCGGAACTTTTGATTTTGAGAAGATCTATCTGCATCAGCAACTCAGCTGATTTCCGGGTCATTATTTATCAATAACTTAAACAATTATGATCGTTGATTTGCTATATGCTGATTATATTCGTTAATATTTTGAAACCCGATTCTCAAGGATAGAGTAAATTATGAACAATTTGATAACCCATACAACCGATTTAATTAACGGAAATGCTGCACAAAAAAAGGCCGAAATTCGCGACTACTTTCTGAAAACATATGCTCTGGATGAAAAACTTTATGAGCATCTGAAAAGCGACAAAGCCTTTTATCGCAGGGCCGATCCGTTGCGACATCCGCTCATATTTTATTACGGACATACTGCCGTGTTTTTTATCAATAAACTGGTGCTGGCAAAAATTCTGGATCATCGAATTGACTCCCGTTTCGAATCAGTTTTTGCCATTGGTGTTGACGAAATGAGTTGGGATGATTTAAACGAATCGAATTATGACTGGCCTACCGTAAAAGAGGTTTTTGAATACCGCCGGAAAGTTAAAGAAGAGGTTTTAAAGGTTATCGATTCAACTCCGCTGACTTTACCCATTAACTGGGACAATCCGTTTTGGATTATTATGATGGGAATCGAGCACGAGCGCATTCATATTGAAACCTCTTCGGTGCTGATAAGGCAATTGCCGCTTGAGCTGTTAAAGCCGAACGTTTTCGACGTGCCATGCAAAAAATCGGGTGCTGCACCTGAAAACCACATGTTAAACGTTGAAGGAGGAGAAGTGCTTGTCGGAAAACCATACGATCACCGATTTTACGGTTGGGATGTGGAATATGGGGAGCATCAGGTAGAGGTTGATGCCTTTAAAGCGTCGGAGTATCTGGTCTCAAATGGTGAGTTTCTTGAGTTCGTTAATGACCGTGGGTATAAAACAGAAGGATACTGGACTGAGGAAGGCTGGAACTGGTGCCAATACAAAAAAGCTGAATTTCCATTATTTTGGCGAAAAGATGCTGATAAATATTTTTTGCGGCTTTTTGATCAGGAGATTGAAATGCCATGGAACTGGCCGGTTGAACTGAATTACCTGGAAGCAAAAGCTTTTGCCAACTGGAAAACCAAACAAACCGGAAAAACATATCGTTTGCCAAGCGAAGCGGAGTGGTATCGACTGGCGGAACAAAACGGTATAAACGATGCTAATTTTACAACAGTGCAGGCAAATATTGGTTTCGAGAAGTTTCTGTCGCCTTGCCCGGTAAATCAATTTAAACAAGGTGATTTTTATGATATCATCGGTAATGTTTGGCAATGGACAGAAACACCGGTTACAGGTTATCCGGGATTTAAAGTGCACCCTTTGTACGACGATTTTTCAACACCAACTTTCGACGGTAAACACAACATGATAAAAGGTGGTTCGTGGATTTCAACCGGAAACGAAGCTACCTGGCATGCCCGTTATGCCTTTCGCCGGCATTTTTATCAGCACGCCGGATTTCGTTTGGTTGAATCGGAAAATCCATTGATTATCCGAAACGATTCATACGAAACGGATGTGGAAGTGGCGCAGTCGTGTGAGTTTAATTATGGAAAGCCGGTTTTGGGCTTCGATAATTTTCCAAAACGTATTGCCGAAATCTGTAAACAATATGCTGATGATCAAAAGTCGCTGAAACTGCTCGATTTGAATTGCGATACCGGACGAACAGCTTTCGAATTGTCCGATTCCTTTAAACAGATAACAGCAATTGATTTCTCGGCACGTTTTATACGAATGGCAATTCATTTGCAGGAGCAAGATTTTGTTCGCTATATCACAAAAGATGAAGGTGAATTGGTGCATTATAACGATGTGCAATTATCAGAACTTGGGGTGAATGCGAAAGATAACCTGCAATTTATGCAGGCTGATGCCAACAATCTGAAACCAATTTACAGTGGCTACGATGTAATTTTAGCCATAAACTTATTGGAAGAATTATATAATCCGAAACATTTTTTGACAAGCATTCACGAACGATTAAATACCGGAGGAATTTTTATTTTGGGTTCAGGCTACGACTGGGAAAAGAACAATATAAAACGCGAAAACTGGCCGGGAGCGTTTAAGCAGGATGGAGAGCCGGTAACATCCTTTGAAGGTATAAAAGCTTTAATGCAAGATAATTTTGAATTGGTGAACGAGCCAGTTAACCTGACAGCGGCAAAAGCAATATCATCCCGTAATATTGAGATTTCGGTGGTTGAAATCTCAGTTTGGAAAAAGCTATAATGAGTCAGGGAAAAGAGAAGCCCGGAGTTTGAGTATTTCATCGAACTTCGGGCTTCTATTTTTAAGCCAATCGGCATATCAGTATTTTGTTGAAACCCTTAACGCATTTTCGGCTTTTTTACTTCTTTAAACGATTTTGAAATATAGTCCCAGTAATCTACATGGAACTTGATGCTCGATTTTCCGAGGATATTGTGGTAGCTTGCCGGCTTATCTTCAGGATGGAAAATCTTCAGCCCCATATCTTCGTACAATGCCGAAACTTCAGGGTGAAACTGTACGGCAAAAACATGTGGGTATGTGCTGTGCGCAACTCCTTCAATAATTTTTCCGTCGGGCGACAAACAGGTTACTTCCAAACCTTTTCCCAGCTTTTCGATCGCCTGGTGGTGGCTGCTGTAAATGCGCGGTGTAGCCTTTTTCGACACTTTTATAGTTTCTCCAAAAAACGGGTTGTCGGTAAATTGTATAGTGTGCAGGTTAATGCCCATAAAAAGCGAATCTTCTTCAATTAACTGCCAGTAGTTGCGGTGCATGTTGGCACGGCCGGTAGCAACAGTTTCTTCGGGTGTTTCGGCATTATAAATTTCAGCGGGAATGTCCTGGGTCAATGTCCCGCCGGTACCCACATTCATGGTTTGCATGCCCAGGCAAAACCCTGTTACCACATAATCGGGCCGCTCGGCAAGGAAGGGTTTAAAGGACTCGTTTTGATAGCCTCCCAGCAAATGAAACATAAAAGTGGCTTCGTAATAATGCCGGGCCGGAGTGTATACGCCCGACTTTGTATTTTCTTCGCCATAAATGGCAGGCGGAATATCGGCACCACCAAAAAAGATAATCCCGATTGAATTATCGAAAACCTTTTTCAGCTGGGCGGTAACATCATTTTTCCTGTATAAATTTGTTTCGTTCAACTCGCCCGTAATTTCGTGCAGATAAAAATTATTGAGCCCGTTTTCGTTAATGTAATCTTGCGTTTTTGTGTAATCGCTTTTCTGTTTTTCGTAATAAACACCAACAAATTTTACCTTGTTCTTTTTTACTTTCAGAATACTGTTCTCAGTAAGGTATTGAATGGTTTTTATGCGATTAACAGTGGGATCGCAAAGAATAATGTACTTTTTGCGGGTATTAAAGTCGGTATCGAAAAATTGTTGTGCAAATGAATTGCTTACCAGCAGAAATGCAAACAGAAGTAAAAGCAGCTTTTTCATGAAATAATTTTAGTTTATTTTTTTTTGACCAGAGTTTTTCAACACCAAAATTAAAAGATTAACACTTCCAACAATGCTTTGAACAAGGTATTTAAATAAAACATAATTTAGGCACTACTCCTCCTATAAACTTTGTACATTTGTCTAATCATATAAAAAGAAAAAAGGTTATGAAGTTCAATTTTAAATCATCTTACCTGGTATTGGGTGCTGTTGTGTTAATTGTTTTGCTGCTTTTTGGCGGCCGCATGTTTAAAATATTAAAGCCGGGTGAAAAGGCTGTAATTTTTAAGCCTTACACCACTGGTTTGGATAAGGATAATATTTTTGGTGAGGGATTCCATATTATAGCTCCATGGAACGAACTGGAGGTATATAATGTGCGCGAACAACAGCGCGATGAAACAATGGATGTGCTCGACAAAAACGGACTTTCTGTTAATGTGGATGTTACCGTACGTTTTAATCCATCGTACAGTAAAATTGGATTTTTGCACGAGCAGTTTGGAGTTAACTTTATCAATGTGTTGGTTATTCCTGAAGTTCGGTCATCGGTACGTCAGGTTGCCGGTCGTTATACTGCCGAAGAAATTTATTCTACAAAAAGGGCAGAAGTGGAGCAGACAATCATTACAGAAACAAAAAAAGCATTAAGTGCAAACTTTATTGATATGCGTGCTTTGTTAATCCGGTCGATTAATCTACCCGCTCAGATAAAAGGTGCAATTGAAAATAAATTGCAGCAGGAACAGGAAGCGTTAGCCTACGAATTCCGTTTGAAGCGAGAAGAGTCAGAAGCAGAGAGACGCAGAATTGAGGCTGAAGGTATTGCCAATTATAACCGCATTATTGATGCGAGTTTAACCGATGCTATCTTAACTCAGCGTGGTATTGAGGCAACAACATCGCTGGCCGAGTCGCCCAATTCGAAAGTTATTGTAATTGGTAGCGGAAAAGACGGATTGCCTATTATTTTAGGAAATAATTAGAAGCTTTAAATAAGTTAAAAAGCGAGCTGGTATTTACCGGCTCGTTTTGGTTACGAGAATTTTATCAAAGCTAACTTGTTAACCCCTATCGTAACTTCGTTCCGATTGTCTCCGTCAGCTGACGGAGGACAGGAGCGCCGAAGAAGCGACAGGGGGTGAGATTGAAAATGTTAATTTATTAAGCATGAAAAAAATCAAAAATCCCTGGAAAGATCCTAAGAACATTGGCGAATACAATTGTTTTGCCTGTTCGCCATACAACAGTGCGGGCCTCCAGCTCGAGTTCTGGGAAGATGGTGAAGAGATTATTACAAAATGGAAGCCGGAGCGTAGTTACGAAGGCTGGATTGGTGTTTTACACGGTGGAATTCAGGCTACTCTACTCGACGAAATCGGTGGGTGGGTGGTTATGTTGAAACTAAAAACTGCAGGCGTTACCACTGATATGCAAGTGAACTATTTAAAGGCTGTGAAAGTTTCGAAAGGCGAAGTAACCATAAAAGGAAAACTGGTATCGCATGAAGGACGCACAGCAAAAATAAGCGCATCGTTATACGACGGTAGCGGTGAGGAGTGTGCAAAAGCAGAGCTCTCGTACTTTGTTTTTCCTGAGAAAATAGCCAAAGCACGTTACCAGTACCCCGGTATTGAGGCCTTTTACGATTAATGGTTCTGCAGCCTCTGTCGTGCAGAAAAGTTGAACTAATATGAAAGGAAACTATTCTTCTTCGTCGTCGAATTCAGAAGTATAGTCTAACATATCGTCATCGTCATCTTCATCGAACTCGTCGTAAATAGAATATTTATGTTTTGAACTTTTTTCACGGGAACCTCCGTGTTTCTTTTGTTTTCGGTCGAATTTGTCCAATTCGGGGTGTCGGGTTTTGTTCACTTTCTTTTTCATCACGTCAGCAAACCAATGTCATTAATTGTAAAACTGTTATATTAATTAAATTTACGAAAGCAAAATAGAAAAAAAATAAATAAAACAATTCATTCGTTTATTATTTTTCGCAAATTGTGTTTTTATACGAAAGTATTTGTAATATGTTATCAATGAGTAGATTAAAAAACATTCTATTTTTAGTAATCTGTGGAATGTGCTGGATTGGCACATTGGCACAAGATAATAAGCGTTCAGACAAGCTGTTTGAAGAGGCCAGAAAGTACTATGTGGAAGATAGTTATCCGGCAGCAATTGAGGCTGCTGACAAGATTTTACAGAAAGATCCGGAGTACGCACCGGCGCATCTTCTTTTGGCTGAAATTTATAAAGATATCGACTCATCGCGGCTGGAAATAAAGCACTTGACAAAAGCCGTGGAACTGGATGATAATCCGCTTATCGATTTCAGGCTTGGGGAAGCTTTTTACAAACTGGGAATGTATTCTGAAGCACTCAGTTTTTATGAAAAATATACGAAAAATAAAAATATCCCGGAGAAACGACAGTTTCTTTTGGCCTGTAAAATAGCCAGTTGTCGTTTTGCCATAAACAGCATCGAGAATCCCGTGGCGTTTGAGCCCACTAATTTGGGTGAGGAGATAAACACCGCCAACGATGAATACTGGCCAACACCTTCGTTAGATGGAAAACATCTGGTGTTTACCCGATTGATGAAAGACGGTGGCCGGCCACAGGAAGACTTTTTTATGGCCGAGATCGATTCATTTAATTGGGACAATGCCGTGCCAATGAGCGATGTAAATACATCAGATAACGAAGGTGCACAAACATTATCCGCCGATTCAAAAATACTGTTCTTTACTGCCTGTAACCGCGAAGACGGATTGGGAAGTTGCGATATTTATTTCTCGCGGTTGCTTGAAGGAAAGTGGACTGAGCCGAAAAATGCAGGCGCGCCGTTAAATACTTCGTCGTGGGAGGGACAACCTTCGTTGTCGTCGGATAATCGTTTCCTGTATTTCTCAAGTAACCGAACAGGGGGAAAAGGACAAAAAGACATCTGGCGAATTGCTTTTAACGGTTTTTCTGCCGAAGGCGCACCGCAATGGGGAAAGCCTGAAAACATGGAGGCGCTGAATACTTCAGGCGATGAAATATCGCCATTTATTCATGCCAATAACCATAACTTTTACTTTGCTTCCGATACACATGTTGGTATGGGAGGACTTGATTTGTTTACCGCCGAAATAAACGAAAACGGCAAGGTGGAGAACCTGAAAAATATGGGCTACCCGATAAACACCTACAAAGATGATATGGGCCTGACCATTAGTTCGATTGGTGATATTGCCTATTTTTCGTCGGCAAGAGAATCGGATAACGGGCTTGATATTTTTTCGTTTAACCTCGATCGTGGTTTGCAGCCGCGACCAGTTACTTACATAAAAGCAAAAGTTACAAACAAGACAAGCAAACAGCCGGTTATGGCCGATATCGAACTGCTTAACCTGAATTCAGCTGTAAGTGAGCCACGCATCGAAAAGGCCGATGAAAATGGCCAGATTATGCTGGCACTGCCTGTTGGGCGCAATTATGCCTTTAATGTTTCGGAAGATGGATTTATGTTCTATTCCCAATCTATGCGCCTGGCTGACGAGAATTCCCTGACCGATCCGTTTATTCTGAACATTGAATTGGAGCCGATAGAAGTGGGCGCCGAAATGGATCTTCACAATATCTATTATGAAACCGATTCGTTTGCTATTCTTTCCGAGTCGGAGCCGGAACTTCAGAAACTGGTTGACTTTTTGAAAAACAACAGTGGGTTAAAAGTCGAGATTCAGGGACATACCGATAGTTCGGGTAATCCGGAAAGTAACCTTGAACTTTCGAAATTAAGGGCAAAATCGGTGGTTGACTACCTCGTTGAAAATGGTATTCCAGGCGGTCGTTTGCAATCGGAAGGATATGGCGATACAAAACCTGTAGCTACCAACGAAACGGTTGAAGGACGTCGTTTAAATCGTAGAACAACGATTAAAATTATTGCAAAATAAAGTTTTTTGGATACCACCTTTGTTAGTTGTTTCATTTGTCTAATTTTATGGTGTATACCAAAAAACTGATAAATGAAACAACTACTTTGTACCGCATTCTTATTGGTGTGTATTGTTTTTACCACATCGTCTCAGGAGAATTATCAAAATCAATGGCCATCGTTTCGGGGGCCGTTTGCCAAAGGTTTTGTTGAAAATGCAAAAACAGTAAGTAGCTGGAATGTTGAAACCGGAGAAAATGTGCTCTGGAAAACTCCGATACCCGGCTTAGGTCATTCCAGTCCGGCAATTTGGGACGATAAAATTTTCATTTCAACAGCTGTAAGCTCTTCGGGCGATAATGAGGTAAAAATAGGTTTGTACGGCGATGGCGATGCCGTGGAAGATGAATCTGTTCATGAATTTAAATTGTATTGTCTTGATAAAAATTCAGGAGAAATTGTTTGGGAAAAGCTGGCCACCAAACGCGTTCCCAAAGTAAAACGTCATACAAAAGCATCGCACGCCGATGGTTCACCTGCAACCGATGGAAAGCACGTGGTTGTGTTCTTTGGCTCAAACGGTTTGTTCTGCTACAACATGAAAGGCGATTTGGTCTGGCAAAAAGACTTCGATAAAATGAATGCAGGACCTTACAATGCTCCCGAACTGGAATGGGGATTTTCAAGTTCTCCAATAATTCATAACGATAGAGTCATCATTCAATGTGATTATTTAGGCAATTGTTTTTTGGCTGCCTACGATGTAAATACCGGAGAAGAAATCTGGAAGACACCCCGTGAGGAAGTTTCAACCTGGAGCTCTCCAACGGTGTTTGAGAAAGATGGAAAAACACAGGTTGTGGTAAACGGCTGGAAACATATGGGAGGTTATGATTTTGAAACCGGAGAAGAAATTTGGGAAATGAGCGGTGGGGGCGATGTTCCTACACCAACACCGGTGATTGCCAACGATTTGATATTTATTAATAACGCACATGGCCGCTATTCGCCAATTTATGCCGTTAAAACCGATGCAACCGGCGACATAACACTCGGGGAAAATGAAACAGAGAACGAAAGCATAGTCTGGAGTATAAAACGTGGTGGCGCGTATATGCAAACGCCACTTATTTATGACGGCTATTTATACAATCTACAGGGAAATGGTTCGCTAAGTGTGTTTCAAGCGAGCACCGGCGAGTTGATGTATAAAGAGAGCCTTGGATCGGTTGGTGGTTTTACGGCTTCGGGTGTGGCTGCTAACGGGCAGGTGTATTTGTGTTCCGAACAGGGTGATGTATTTGTTGTTAAGGCAGGGCCGGAATTTGAGATTCTGCAACACAATAAAATGAATGACGTGGTTATGGCTTCTCCCGCAATTAGTGGCGATGTTTTGTATTTCAGAACACAAAAATCGGTGTTCGCTATAGGAAATAAATAACAGGAGGTTTTTTCCGATAATGGTCAAGGTGTATTATTTCCGGTAAGGCCAATTAATATGCTTATATAAAAATTTCGTGGATTTCCCGGATAATAATAGCGCGGCGCATTGCCACCAAACGATGGGGCATTAACAGCCAGCATTGAGGCATAATGAATATCAAATATATTTTGAACGCCTCCGCGTATATCAAACTTAAAGTTATCCTTTTTTCCCTCGTACCTGATTTCGGCATTGGTTAAACCAAAGGCATCGGAGAAAGTAGAATTGGCATCGTCAACAGGCATTTCTCCGTTATAGCGGTACCAGCCATTTATTGATATATTTCTGATGGGTATCAGCGTTGCGCCGATACTAAACGTTTCTTTTGTTGTTCCGGGAAGAAGATTGCCGGAATAATCGTTCCCTAAATTTACAAAATCGTTAAAATGATAGTTGGCCAAAGTGGCGCTACCATATAGGGTAAGCAGAGAATTTCTATTGTGCGTAATGGTTACCCAGGTAAATTCGGTTTCAAAACCCGGATGTGCCGATTGGCCGGCATTAACGCCTACGTAGGCATCTTCGCCGGTGCGGTGCGCCACAAGCAGATTGTCGATATAAATACGGTAGTAACTGGCCGATAGTTTAAAACGGTTGGTAATCTGGGTTCTGAATCCTGTTTCAAAACTCCATCCCGATTCTGGTTTTATATCAGGATTAATGCTGCCTTCGGGCATCAGCGTTTCTTCGAAGCTTGGCGTTGAAAATCCGTGACTGACATTTGCAAATACAGAATTCTCGTGATTCAGAAGAACATTAACACCCAAACGAGGCGACAAAACCGGTTTGTAATTTCGGTTGCCCGACTGGTCGCCATTTTCGGTAAAATGATCGGTGTATTTAAAACGTGTGAGGTTACCATTCAGCCCGGCAGAAATAAAAACGCGCTCTTTAATATTTGATTCCAGCTGAACAAAGAGATTCTCGTATTGCCGTTTTTCCCTGTTATCCGAAAGCATCTGGTCGTTATCGTTGTTAAAAGTCTGCCAGTCGTATGTTTCGCGGAACATTTCAGCTCCGGTTGTCATTACCAGTCGAAACTCTTCGGTGGCAATAACTTTTTGAATGTAAGCGCGCCAGCCGATATAATCTGATGACTCTTTTAGTCGATTAAACGGACGCAATTCATCCAACTCGCGGATGCTTCCGAAAATACCAACTGATATTTTGCCATCATTAAGCGTAAAACGATTAAACGAAGCGCCAAACTGCGAGTTCGTATATTCTTCAAATCCTTTTATTGAAGCCCAGTTTTGTGCCGCACTTTCCGGATTGTTTTCATAGGTATCCAAATCGAGCGAACTCGGTATATAACCTTTCATTTTTGTGGCTTTTACCAAAAACTGAAGGTTCGATTTATCTGAGAAATTGTAAATCGAATTAATGAGCAGGTTGCCCCGGTTTGTCGAATTGTTTTCGCGGTAGCCATCGCTCGACAGCAAAGCTCCAAGTGTGTAAATTTGTAACTTATTTGCACTAACTCCGGCCGACAGCGTGTTTTTAAACGTTCCGAACGAAGCCACTGTAGTTTTGTTCTGAACAAAATCCTTCACAACCGTTTTGGGGTGGAAGAGCAATACGCCGGCAAGCCCGGCACCGTATAAGCTCGATGAAGGGCCTTTGATTACTTCAACGCGTTGAATAGCAGAGTTCTCTAAGTCTTCCAGCACCGTTTCGCCATCACCGGTAGTTAATGGTATTTCGCCAAAGTAAGCCTTTATTTTGTTGGTGCCATATGGTGTGCGCGAGCCAATTCCGCGAATAGTTAAGCGGTTGGTATTAAATGTGCCATGGTGCATCAAAATGCCGGGAATGCGGTTCAGTGCATCGATGGGCGTGAGTGCATCGCCCGACTCCAGTTGTTCGGGTTGCAGCAAATTAACCGGCGCCGGTGTATTAAAAATATTGTACGGCGAACGAAATGCGGTAATGGTAATTTCCTCAATCTGGTCACTAAGTGGTGTTGTATCCTGCCGGGTGGATGGTAATTGCGCATACAGCACCGCTGAAGGAATAAATCCGGAAATGATCAAAAAGATCAGAAATGTACACCATCTCGTTTTCATCACACGCTTTTTTTGTTCTCAAACCAAAGTTAACAAAAAGTAAGCAATATTTTAGGCCGTAAAAATGTGTGAAAACGAAATGGTGATATTTGCGTCTTTTCTGGTTATTCGCTTCGTTTAAACGCTTATCTTTTTTAAACCCAACAGAAAATCTTCTTTAATGCTGGCGCCCAGTCCCGGTGTTTCGGTAATGGTAACTTTGCCTTTCTCGCCATAAAGAATACCTCCTTCAACCGGATCTTCTTCCATCATTAGCGGCGTATCAAAATCGTAATAAACAATATTCTTTGCAGAAAGAGCAAAATGGGCTGCTGCCGTAAATCCCAACCGTGTTTCGAGGAAACCGCCAACCTGGATTTCCATTTTTGCAGCCTTGGCAAATTCCACAATTTTCAGTGCTTTAAATATACCGCCCGATTTGCTCAGTTTAATATTGATCAGGTCGCAGGCATACAAATCAATCAGTCGTTTTGCATCGATATGGTCGCAGCAGGTTTCGTCGGCCATAATAGGAATAGGGCTGAATCTTCTTATTTCAGGCAGGGCCATGTAATCCCAACGCGGAATGGGCTCCTCGCAATGTTGTATTTTGTAAGGAGTTAACGCCTTTAAAATGTCCAGTGCTTCTTCGGTTTTCCATCCCTGGTTGGCATCTATACGGATCGGTATTTTCGGGCCAATTGCTTCACGTATTTTTTTTATGCTTTCCACATCCTGTTCTTTCGAGTGGCCAAGCTTTACTTTTATAATCTCAAAGCCATTGTCGATTATGCGTTTTGCATCGGCAGCCATTTTTTCAGGATTGGTGAGACTTACCGTATAGTCAATTTGTATTTCCTTATTGTTTTGTCCACCAAGGAATTGATAAAGTGGCACACCGGCCTTTTGTGCTGAGATGTCATACAACGCCATATCAAAAGCACTTTTTATGCTTGAATTACCATAAATAGTTTTGTCCATTGAGTGGGTGCATGCCTCAATGTCTTCCGGATTTTTCCCTTTTAAAACCTGGGCCAGATATTGTCCTACAATAAAACAGGTTTCCATGCTTTCGCCGTTAATGGTCATAAACGGACTGCATTCGCCAAAGCCTGTAATACCTTGGTTTGTGTGAATAACAACGATCACATTCTGGGCGTGATACATGGGGCCTAATGAAATAACAAAAGGTTCTTTTAATTTGATGGGAGATTGGTAGATATCAATCTTGTCGATTAGATGTTTCATTGTAAAAGTGCAGTTTTTTACAAAGTTGATAAATCTTTTTAAGGAATTTGTATGACAAATAATATATTTTAATCGATTAACAAAATAATTAAGATTGAATGATGCTGATCAGCGAATAAAAAGGGGAGACCACAGAAAATAAAAAAGCCCGTCAGAAAAGCTGACGGGCAGGTAGTTTTGGAATATAGATTTTTTAATCTAAACTTGTTAAAAACGCATCGCGCTCCTTCAGGAATTCGGATAAACGCTCAATTGGGTCGCGTGTTATCGCTACTCTTCCCGAACGGATAAACTGCATCACCTTAAACTGGTTTAGCTCTTCGAAAAGCGCTTGTGTATCTTCCTTATGTCCGGTCTTTTCAATTACCACGTAGTCTTTAGTAATTTCAAGAATACGGGCGCCTGCTTTACGCACGATTTTTTCAATGGTATCGCTTTCGTAAATCGGCTCGATTGGAACCTTGTACAAAGCAATTTCCTGGAAGATCATTTCATCGTTGGTGTGATAAAAAGCTTTTAATACATCAATTTGCTTTTCAATCTGGCTAACCAGTTTTATCGCCATAGCTTCGGTACAGTGCACCACTATTGTAAATTTGAAAATGCCATGCAATGCCGACTCTGATACGGTAAGGCTGTCGATATTTGTTTTTCTGCGTGTGAAAACGTTTGTGATCCTGGTTAAAAGACCAATGTGGTTTTCAGAATAAACTGTAAGGATATATTCTTTTTTCATTTTTTTACTTTTTTTCGTTATTCAGGTTACGAATTTAAGGCTCTAAAATTACATCGGAAACTGATGCTCCCGTTGGAACCATCGGGAATACATTGTCTTCTTTCTCAATTTTCACCTCCAGTAAATAAGGACCATCATGGTCGAGCATTTTTTGGATACTTGCATCCAGATCCTCGCGTTTCTCAACGGTGTGGCCGTTAATACCAAATCCTTTACCGATGGTAATAAAATCAGGATTATGCAATTCGGTAAATGAATAGCGTTTGTCGAAGAATAATTGTTGCCATTGCCTTACCATTCCCAGGAAGTTGTTATTCAGCAACATGATTTTTACCGGCAATTTGTTCTGCGCAATTGTGCCCAGTTCCTGAACGGTCATTTGGAAACCACCATCGCCAACTACTCCAACCACAGTACGTTCCGGTGCTCCAAGTTGCGCTCCCATGGCAGCAGGCAAACAAAATCCCATTGTTCCCAAACCTCCGGAGGTTACGTTGCTTCGTGATTTTTTGAATCCGAAATAGCGCTGAGCGATCATTTGGTGCTGACCAACATCGGTAACAAGAATAGCCTCGTTATTCGTTTTTTCAGAAACTATTCTGATGGCTTCTCCCATTGTTAAACCTTGTTTTGTTGGGTAAAGGTCTTTCTGAATAACCTTTTCGTTTTCAATGGCATCGCATTTTTTAAATTCGTTATGCCAGCTTTCGTGCGTATTGGGATTTACATTGTCGATAAGCATTTTTAATGCTTTTTTTGCATCGCCCAATACGGCCACGTCTGTTTTAACGATCTTATCAATTTCAGCCGGATCTATCTCAATGTGAATTATCTTGGCCTTTTTGGCGTATTCGCTAACCTTGCCGGTAACACGGTCGTCAAAACGCATTCCCACAGCAATAATCAGGTCGGCTTCGTTAGTGAGTTTATTCGGGCCATAGTTTCCGTGCATACCCAACATACCAACATTTAGTCGATGGTCGGTTGGCAGTGCAGAAAGTCCCAATAGGGTCCAGGCTGCCGGAATTCCGGTTTTTTCGATAAAAGCTTTTACTTCTTCTTCGGCATTGCTGAGGATAATTCCCTGGCCAACCAATAGCATTGGTTTTTTAGCTTCGTTTATTAACTCGGCAGCAGCTTTTATCTGGTGCGGATCAATATTGGTTTCCGGCACATAACTGCGGATTTTTTTACATTTCTCGTATTTGTATTCCAGTTCGCCAAATTGTGCATCTTTAGTCACATCAATTAAAACCGGACCAGGACGACCTGTTGTGGCAATATAAAATGCCTGTGCCATTACTTCAGGAATTTCTTCCGGAGTAGTTATCTGGTAATTCCATTTGGTAACCGGTATTGACATACCCACAATGTCCGATTCCTGGAAAGCATCGGTTCCCAGCAGTGGCGCGGCTACTTGTCCGGTAATACATACAAGCGGAGTTGAATCGATCATTGCATCGGCGATCCCTGTCATCAGGTTAGTGGCACCAGGGCCTGAGGTTGCGAAAACAATTCCAGGTTTGCCGGTGACGCGGGCATAGCCCTGGGCTCCATGAATGGCTCCCTGTTCGTGGCGGGTTAAAATATGTTTTACCTCTTTGTCAAAATCATACAACGCATCGTAAACGGGCATAATTGCACCGCCTGGATACCCAAAAATGGTATCCACCCCTTCTTCCATAAGCGACAGGATCAATGCTTGTGAACCGGTAACTTTTTTTGCTGTCATATTGTCTATTTTTTAGGCCGGCGCTGTGAACCGGCTATCTGTTTGTTCTTTGTTTTATTCTTTCTATCTCAATTAGTCTATTAATCTTACTGCGCCCATATCGGCCGATGAAACAAGGCTTGCATAAGCTTTTAGCGCTTTCGATACATTACGGACCCGATTTGCAGGTTTCCATGCTTTTGCTCCTTTGGCCTCTTCTTCGTCGCGGCGTTTTTGCAATTCTTCATCAGAAATTACCAGGTTAATAGAACGCTCGGTAATATCGATCGCAATTTTATCGTTGTTGCGAATTAGTGCAATTGCACCGCCACCTGCGGCTTCTGGTGAAACGTGCCCGATAGACAATCCCGAAGTTCCACCCGAGAAACGTCCGTCGGTAATCAGTGCACAGTGTTTATCCAGTTGCATCGATTTCAGGTACGAAGTAGGGTAGAGCATTTCCTGCATGCCCGGTCCTCCTTTTGGTCCTTCGTAACGAATTATAATCACATCTCCTTTTTGAACGTCATCGCCAAGAATGCCGTTAACTGCATCATCCTGAGAATCGAAAACTTTTGCTGTTCCGGTGAACTTGAAGATCGATGGATCAACACCTGCAGTTTTTACAATACATCCTTTTTCGGCGATGTTACCAAACAGAACAGCTAATCCGCCGTCTTTGTTGTAAGCATTTTCAAAATCGCGTATACAGCCGTTGGCACGGTCATCGTCCAGTTCCTTATAAAAACTTTGTTGCGATCCCATAACCAGGTTTCTACCTCCGCCCGGTGCCGATTTGAATCGGTTAATAGCATCTTCGGTAACGGTATCGCGTTTGATATCGTATTCGGCAATAGCTTCACCCAAAGTCCTTCCATCGATGCGCGAAACGTTGGTTTCCATTAAACCGCCGCGTTCCAGTTCTCCTAAAATAGATAGGATTCCGCCGGCACGATTTACATCCTGAATATGATAATGACCGTTAGGCGCAACTTTACACAAGTTAGGTGTAATGCGCGAAAGCTCGTTAATATCGTTCATGGTAAAGCTTACTTCGGCTTCGTGCGCAATGGCCAGCAGGTGAAGCACCGTGTTGGTTGATCCTCCCATGGCAATATCGAGTTTCATGGCATTTAAAAAGGCATCGCGCGAACCGATACTTCTGGGAAGTACCGAATCGTCGCCTTCGAAATAATAAGCTTTAGTTGCTGCGATAATCTTTTTTGCAGCTTCTTCAAAAAGTTTCTTTCTGTTGGCATGAGTAGCTACAATTGTTCCGTTTCCGGGAAGTGCCAAACCAATCGCTTCGGCCAGGCAGTTCATCGAGTTTGCGGTGAACATTCCCGAGCACGATCCGCAGGTGGGACAAGCGTTTTCTTCCACCTTTTGCACATACGAATCTTCAATTGTTGTATCGGCAGCCATAACCATGGCGTCAACAAGGTCAAGGAATTTATCGTCAACTTCGCCGGCCTCCATTGGCCCGCCCGAAACAAATACTGCCGGAATATTCAGACGCATAGCGGCCATCATCATTCCCGGAGTAATTTTATCGCAGTTCGAGATACAAACCATTGCATCCACTTTGTGTGCATTACACATATATTCTACACTGTCGGCAATCACATCGCGCGAGGGAAGCGAATATAACATCCCATCGTGGCCCATTGCAATACCATCGTCGATGGCAATGGTGTTAAATTCAGCAGCAAAATAGCCTTCTTTTTCGATTAAACTTTTTACATACTGGCCAATTTCGTGTAAATGAACATGCCCCGGAACAAACTGCGTGAACGAGTTAACAATTGCAATCAAAGGCTTCCCGAAGTGTTCTTCTTTCATTCCGTTAGCTCTCCAAAGGCTGCGTGCCCCGGCCATTCTTCGGCCCTGCGTGGTTGTGTTGCTTCGTAATGTGTTATGCATACTTTTTTGTCTTTTTCTGTCTGTAATAACATTAAAAAAGCCTTTCTCTGTTTTGAGAAAGGCTTATAAATATCTTTAGTATCTATACAAATTAATGGCCTTTCTCAGTGTTTCCAAGAATGACAACGAGTAGGACAATAATATTGATAGATAAAATTCTCATTTGCTTTTGTATTGTAGAAGCAAATGTAAAAATTATAATTTATTATCAAAACGAATTGAAATCAAAATCTCGAAATTTGAACGAATTTTAAAGATATTTGAAGATTTACTTCTGAATTGTAATTGTTTTCGCTGTAAATCTATCAATTTTTCCCGCAAATTTAAGAAGTGTATTTTGAATGATTTTATTAATTTCAGGCTTTGCAATAAACGCGATCATAAAACTAACAATGAGCCTACGGTACCATTTAATATACTTTGTCGGTTTGCTATTTCTATTCTCCTGTGTGTCAAAACCCAATGGAGAATTTTCAAAGAATAATAATCCGGTAAAAATATATCCCGACTACACTGAAGTTATAATTCCGGTTAATATCGCTCCTCTGAATTTTTTAGTAGAAGAAGCGGGAGATGCTTATTATCTGTCTATTTCGGGAGAAAAGGCAGGGAGTATAGCCGTTTCATCGCGGGATGGTCAATTTCGATTTTCAGAAAAGAAATGGAAAAAACTTCTTGGAGAAAACCTGGGAGCAAAAATCAGCTATCAAATTTCAGTAAAAATGGAGGGCAAGTGGATTCAGTATCCTGCTTTCAGCAATACTGTTTCTTTCGAAAAAGTTGATCCGTTTTTGTACTACCGTTTGTTATATCCGGGGTATGAAAGCTGGACCGAACTGAGCATTGTACAACGAAGCCTCGAGAGTTTTAAGGAAAAGACGGTGATCCAAAATAATGTTGTGGGGCAAAACTGTGTTAACTGCCATGCTTTTAATAACCGGAATGCGGATGATTTTATGTTCCACATGCGTGGTAATTTGGGGGGTACTTATTTTGTTGAAGATGGAGATTTGAAAAAAGTGAACCTGAAAACCAAGGAAATGAATAACGGGGCAGTATATCCGCGCTGGCATCCGTCGGGGAAATATGTTGCTTTTTCATCCAATAAAGTGGTTCAGCAGTTTCATGCCAAGGAAAACAAAAAAATCGAAGTTTCAGATTTGAACTCTTCATTGGTACTGTACGATGTTGATGAAAATGAAATAATGCAGGTGCCTGTTGATCCTGAAAAACAATTTATGGATACTTATCCGGAGTGGTCGGCTGATGGCCGGTTTTTATATTTCTGTCGGGCGGCTCAAATTGCCGAGAATTACGATTACCGGGATATAAAGTATGATTTGTACCGGGTGGCCTTTGATCCGGAACAGCGCAAATTTTCGGAACCTGAGTTGGTTCTCGACGCTGCAACATTGGGGAAGAGCGTTTCTTTTCCACGGATAGCACCGGCCGGAAATGTGTTGATATTTACCTTACACGACTATGGTTGCTTCTCAATTTGGCATAAAGAGGCCGACCTTTATTCGGTTAACCTGGGGAATTTGGAGGTAAAGAAATGTGGAAACAACAGCGATTTTACCGAGAGTTACCACAGCTGGTCGTCGAATAGTAAATGGTTGGTATTTAGCAGTAAACGTGGCGATGGTCTTACAGCCCGCCCGTATATTTCGTTTGTTGATGAAAACGGTGTGACAAGCAAACCTTTTGTGTTGCCGCAGAAAGATCCCGGCTTTTACAGGGAATTTGTAAAAACATTTAATATCCCTGAGTTTGCCAAAACGGATGTTGAACTTACTCCGGGCGAAATTCGTGAAGCAGCAGGTAAAGAAGTTATACAAGCCCAATGGGCAACTAACTAAACCAATTAAAATGAATTCAGTTCCAAATAAAACCAAAACAGTAACCCGCTTTCTCCCTGCAGCGTTACTGTTTCTGTTCGCCACAGTATTTCTGTACCGTTTTACCGACTATATTTTCTTTTACCAGGAGAAATCATCCTTATTTCAAACCGGTTTTTCTTTTTTGCAACAGCATTTAGATAGGCCGGGAGGTTTCCTGGAGTACCTGGGGAAGTTGCAAATTGCCTTCTATTATTATCCTTTTGTCGGTGCTTTTATTGTGAGTGCCCAGCTATTACTAATTGTTTGGTTAATTTCCGGAATAGGGAAAAAATTAGGTGCAGAAAATTTTCTGTTTCTGCCATTCCTAACGGGAGCCTTACTTTTTTATCTGCAAACCAATTACCAGTATCAGGCAATAAATAATCTGGGAATTTTAGTGCAGCTACTTCTTTTTTGGGTTCTGCTAAATAGCAAACCCAAATATGAGTGGTGGGTGGTAATTCTGCTTCCCGCTATATACTTTCTATTTGGTAGTTTCTCTGTTCTGCTCCTGGGTATTACAACTGTATACTTTCTGTTACAAAAAAGTTGGGTGAAGTCGGCATTGAGTTGGATCAGCCTTGCGATTTTCTTTTGGATCGGAAAAGAATTCTTGTTTTTCTATACCACTGACTCGCTTTTCGTATTTCCGTTTTCGGTTACCACTATTGGGGGACAGGTTGTTCTATTCGGTTTGGTGATTTTATTATTGCTGTTCGTACCAGTATTTGCCAAAATCAGGATTGAAGCAATTGAGCGGATAAAATTCAGACAGTTAAAGTTGGCCATGTTTTCTCCGTATTTGATTTTGGCTTTGCTCGCTGTTGCTGTATTTCAGAATATTGATGAGAAGAGTAAACACTACTTTCATACCGAGAAGCTATTTTACGAGCAAAAATATGATGAGCTGATTCGTTATAATTATGACGAGCCTACCAAAAACAAACTGACGCTGTTTTTAAATAATGTGGCTTTGGCCGAAACCGGACGTTTAGCGGATTCATTTTTTAAATTCAGGCAGAGTGACGATGGAAGTACGCTGTTTTTGAAATGGCAAAATATTAATCAGTTTATACGATTAGGCGGATATTACTATTATGCCATTGGTGTGATAAACGAGGCGCAGCGTTGGGCATACGAATACACGGTAATATATGGCTACACGCCCGAGACACTTAAAATGCTGATTAAAACCGAACTTATAAAAGGAAATTACGAAACAGCTGAAAAATACATCTCGATTCTTGACCGATCGTTGTTTTATAAGAATGAGGCACACCATTTCAGAAAATTTCTGAACGATGATGCTGCCGTTTGGAGCGACAAGGAATTGGGAAAAAAGAAGCAACAGGATAGTAATCCCGATTTTTTTGTAAAAAGCGATATGCCCTGGTTAAACCTGCTACCTGTATTAGATGCTGATTCGAATAATCCGATAGCCTTGCAATACGAACTGTCGTGGTTGATGCTGCAGAAAGATATGAAAGGAATTGTTGAATTGTTGCCGGCCCTGGAAAATGCGGGCTTGAAAAAGATACCTAAAAATGTTGAAGAAGCTGTTGTAACTTACAAATTATTGCGGGTGGGAGAGATGCCTGAGCTACAACAGTTGCAAATTGATCCTGAAACCGAACAGCGATTTCAACGGTATTACCAAATATATCAGCAAACCCGGTCGAACAAAGGAAAAGCTCAGATTGCCCTTCGTGAGTTTGCTGATACGTACTGGTATTATGTTTTTTTCAATTAACGGTTTGCGTTACTTGAATTTTATTGAATCTTGCTTGATATTATTGCGATTTTAAAAGCTCATCGTTGTTTTTAAATAACAACATAAAGGCAACTACCAACACAACAGAACTTAGTGTTGATATTCCCCAAATTGCATTCCAGTTATAGCCTGCATCGCTTTTAAAGTTGGCTATTAATTCGCTGCAAATAAAGTTTCCAACCAAAAGGCCGGCACCAAATGTTACCAGGAAAATAAAACCTTGTGCTTGTGATCTTAATTCGGCAGGTGCTTTTTTATCGATGTAAATCTGGCCGCCAACATAAAAGAATCCAAATATCAGTCCGTGAATCAATATTCCGATATAATACATCCAGCTTTGGTTGATAATACCACCGGCATAAAACGAAAAGTAGCGCACTGTTAAGGCAATCAGGCCAAAGATCATCACTTTACGTAAGCCAAACTTTTTAATGGCCGGCGGAACCAACAGTAAAAATCCCATTTCGGCCAGCACGCCCCAGTTCATTGTAACTGAAATGTATTTTGTATTAATATTCAGCAGAAACTCGGAAAAGAACGAGTAGTACATTGAAAAGGGAATTAATGACAGGAAGGAAAAGATGATAAAAAGGGCGAAGTTTTTATCGCGCATTAACTCAACTGTTCGCAAGCCAAAAGCATCAATTATCGAACCTTTTTTGCCTTTGGCCGGAGGTGGAGTATTGGGCAATGTAAGATTTATAAATACGGCTATTATACTTACACCGGCGCCGCAATAAAACGGTATGTTTGTACCGTCGAAATCAAGGCCCAAAAAGCGAATAAAAATTACACTAAAAATACCGGATGCCACCCAGCCGATAGAGCCAAACACCCTGATTTTGGGGAACTGTTCAGACGGAAGGTGCGCCATTGCAATAGAACTGGTTAAACTCCAACTGGGCATGTATCCCAACATGGCAATAAGCAGGAAAATAAATAGTAAATCCGGTTGATTGGTGGTTCCGGCAAGTAATAACATTACGGCATTCAGCAAGTTTAACGTTGCCAGTACTTTTTGTCCGGGGAAAAAACGATCAGCCAGCATACCAACAACTGGTGAAACGAGGCAGCCAATAGCCATTGAACTTAAAATCATCGATTTTTCGAAACTGCTAACATCGAGGTTGGTTAAATAAGCAGCAAGAGGAACCCACCAAACTGCATACATCATGTATTGGAGGAGCATCATAAGGGACAGTTTTATTCTAATCATGACAATTGGATTTTAGGCAATGGGCAAATGCCAATGCATAGGTTTTAGCAATACTATTAATTTGAGAACCGTTAACCTCTGTAGGTTCAAATAAGCTTAAGTGAATGTTGGGCAAAATTCAGTTCGTATTATTCTAAAGTCCAGTTAATGAATTTTGTCTTTCTTATTGTGAAAAATACGAAATGAATAGGTACATATAAAAAGACCGGCTCGAGTTGCCGGTCTTTTATATACTAACTAAACTAAACGACTAGTTGTAACCTGGATTCTGTTGCAACTGTGGAGCTTTGTTTATTTCCGTACGTGAAATCGGTAACCAATAGTTGGCATCGTTCCATGATCTTGCATCAGCATCTGATGAAGTATCATAAAACCATTCGTGGCTACCATCTGCGTAATGATAGATTTTTATTGGATGAACGGTTTTAATAACGTCTTCCGCAATCATCCATTTACGAATCATATACCAGCGGTCGCCTTCACCAAAGAACTCTACCATTCTTTCGTGACGATACCATTCTCTGGCTTCTGCCTGGTCAGTTGTCATTTTATCAGGTAATCCTGCACGGTTACGAATCATATTCAGTGCATCCATACCTTTTTCAACTTCATTCAATTCAATACATGCTTCGGCATAGTCCAGAACAACTTCAGCGAACCTCATTTCTATCCAGGCATTTTCGTTGTTAAAATATTGTCCAACGGTTGCCGGATCCTGGTATTTTTTGATGTAGTAACCGTTTTTAGTACCGTTCCATGCCTCGATTGGTCCCTGGCGGGTATCAACTCCGGCAGTTTGTGTACCATCTGCTGCAACGTAATAACCGGTTTGTACACGATTATCCGGGTCGAATGCAACTGCATCTGTTGGGCGTTGGATCCATGGTGCTCCATCAAATAGAACAGTAGCGTAAAAGCGTGGTTCTCTACCTACGTATGGATTGATTTCAGGATCTGCTGCTAATTCAGCCGCTGTAGCTTCGCGTAATTCTTCATCACCCGGGCTGTATTTATCCCAAACGAAAGGACTTCCATCGGCCATCTCGAATTCGCGAACGGCAAGTTCGTTCGGACCATTGTTTCCCCAGTTGTGGTAACCATTCGGTCCCCACCATCTGTTTTGAGTGGTTCTGTTACCCTGAGCCTGCAAGTGTTGCACACCCCAGATAGCTTCATCATTCCATGCTCCCTTTTGGGTGAAAATGTTAAAGAAGTTTTCAGAATAAGCTTCAATATCTGCTTCTGTTAATGGAGAAGGAGGATCGTCGGTTCCACCTGTTAAAGAGTAATCTCCATAGTTCCCGTCCATGATTCCTTTGGCAATGGTTTGCGCCTGAGTCAGTAATGACTCTCTGCTGTGCGACTGGAACGAAACCAGCGGATCATTTTCATATCCACCATGCATCAATTCGCCTGTACTCCAGCTTAAAATACGTGATTTTAAAGCTGCAGCAGCACCTTTTGTAGCACGTCCCTGTTCCATTTCATCTTTGGTTGGAAGGCCGGCAATTGCTTTATCAAGGTCGGCGATAATAAAATCAAGTGTTTCATCTAACGAAGACCGGTTGATCGATAAGAAATCTTCACCCAGTTCAAATGGCTCGTTAACGAGTACCAAACCACCGTACGAGCGCATTAAGTTTACATAGTCGAAAGCCCGGATAAAATAAGCTTCGGCGATATATGTAGCTAGTTGTAGTTCTTCTCCGGCATTTTCGGTAGGAACATTTTCTGCATTTGCAAGAAATACGTTTACGTTTTTAATATTGCTGTATAGTCCCCATGTAATCCAGTTAAAACGCCAGTTTCCAAAGTGTCCCAATTCATCAGGGCTCATAATACCCTTTACAAAGGGGTAGCCTGCCGGACGGTGAATACACATCATTTCGTCGGTGGCTCCGGCCAATAGGTCTTCTCTTAATCCCAATAGCATATTGTTATCAACACCAATATAGTCGTAACATCTGCCCAAATATGCTTTTGTTAGGTTTAAGTCTTCAAAAACAGATTCCTCGTTAAAAGCATCAACCGCCTTTTGGTCGAGAATATCGTCGCATGATGTTGTTGCAATAATCAGCGTCAACACCAGTATCGAACCTAATATTTTTTTCATATTCTTCATTTTTCAAAATTCATTAATTACTAAAATGTAACTTTAACACCAAGAGCCAGTGTTCTTACAGCCGGATATTGCATTGGAGCTCCAATTTCCGGATCGAAGTTCTTTTGAGCAGCATAAATCAGGAACAGATTGTTTCCTGCGAAATATACCTGGGCTCTTGAAATTCCCAAATCGCCAAATACAGAATTTGGAATGGTATAGGTAAGAACAGCATTTTTCAAACGGCAATACGCCATATTATCCAGATGGTAAGTACTCATATTGTTATCAAACGACCAATACAAGTCATCACGGTTGTAGGCTCTTGCCACATCGGTGTTTCTGTTTTCAGGTGTCCAACGGTCGTCGAAACTCCATTGGAAGTAGTTACCTGCTTCACCACGACGTCCATCCGAAATGTTCATTCGGTAATATTTTCCCTGACCTTGTGCCAGTACCGATAAGTGCCAGTTTTTATAGTCTACGTCGATAGATAAACCATAACTAACTTCAGGCATATCTGTTTGGTCTACAAGAATCCGGTCGTCGCCGGTAATCGATCCGTCACCATCCACATCGCGGAAAATAACATCACCTGGTTTGGCGTTGTCCCAGTGCGGATATCCGTTAACAGCTGCCTCATCGGCAAAAATGCCGATAGCATCGTACATTAACCAGGCTCCGTATGGGTGTCCGGTGCGTTGTTGCCATGGTTCTGCTCTTTCCGGCTCATCCATAAATACCACTTCGTTGTGGTTGTACGAGAACTGTCCACTAAGGTCGAGTCGAAGATCGGAAGTAATATTTTTGTGATATCCGGCTTCCAGTTCAAAACCTCGGTTATCCACTTCTGCAATATTCTCATCTGGTAATGCCAATCCTGTAAATTGTGGTACTGAAGCATCTCTTGAAGCTAGAATATCAGAACGTTTGCTGTAGAAAACATCTGCATCGAATGAGAATAAGTTATCAAGAATTTGCGATTCGAAACCCAAGTTGTAAGTAGTTTGTTTTTCCCAGGTAATATTTGGGTTTGCCACTCCATCTTGTTGTACAACTGTTTCAACCTGTTTTCCTGAGCCCATGGTTAAACCGGTTCCCAGTACATATTTATTCATGAACTGGAAAGGATCACCCGGGTCCATACCCATTTTACCATACGATGCCTTCAGTTTGAAGTAGTTGATAGCCGATAAATTGTTTTGCCAGAAACTTTCTTCAGACGCTCTCCATCCCAACATTAAACCAGGGAAATTACCCCAACGGCTGTCAGGAGGGAATTTTAACGAACCGTCGCGACGGAACAGTGCTTCAACTAAGTATTTTCCGGCATAACTGTAGTTGGCACGAGCAATGATCGATTTACGCGCATAAATCCAACTCCACCCCCAGTTGTCTTTATCGGTATCAGATCCTGCATCGATTGTTTGTACAACATCCGAGATATAATATTTGCGAAATGCTCCCATTCCATTTCGATTTTGCTCTATCTGTTCATAGGCTCCGAAGATTGAGAATGAATGTTCGCCAAAGTCACGTGCATAGTTGAAGTTGAAGTTAGCTAATTTTCGTATACTCCTGGTATAGCTTTCTGAGAGCTCAGGAGAAGAGTATCCTCGTTTCGCAGGAACTAAATCCATGTCGATGATATAACCCTCTGAGTCATAGGTTGCTGAGTCCTCGTTTTCAGTATATAGTGTCCATGGTTTACGGAATTCTTTTCTGTACCAGTTTGATACATCGTATGAATAATATCCGCTAAGCGTTAAACCTTTGATCGATGGCGGTGCAATTGTCGCCTTAAAAGTTAACTGGTTGATGTAGTCTTTCTGGTCGTCGTAACCACCTTCGAAAGTAGAAGTTACAACAGGGTTATCACCATATTCAATATCCGGTCCCGGTAATCCGTTTGGCCAGAATGACCAACGCGTAGGAAGCAAACGGGTTGACTGGCCGTAAATATCACCTGCACCTTTTGTTGGGTACAATTTGTTATTTAAGAAACCCGCGTAATCAATCGATGTGGTTAACCAATCGGTAATAGGAAGTTCCAGTTTTGCACGCAGGTTGTATTGCTTATAATTGGTTGATTCCTGCTTGTAAATAGCTTCTTCGTTTTTGTAACCCAGTGAAACGTAGTAGTACATTCCGTTAGTACCACCATCGATACTAAAGTTATGTTTGCTGGTAGTAGTCCAGTCGTCTACCAAGTCGCCTACCCAATCGCTATTGGGGTGTTTCCAGGGGTCTCTGCCGCTGTAAAACAATGCGATGTCCTCATCAGAATAAGTACGCTCCTTGTTTTCGTAGTCCTGGTATTCACTCAACATAGTGGCATAATCTCCGGCATTGGTTACCTCAGGAAGAATAGTTGGAGTCATAAAACCCTGGTAGAACTGGTAGTTTAATCTTGGTTTTCCTGATTTTCCTTTTTTGGTTGTTACAAGAATAACACCGTTAGCTGCAGATGAACCGTAAATGGCAGCCGATGCATCTTTCAGTACCGATACACTTTCAATATCCACCGGGTCAACATCGCCCAGCGAACGACCAGGGATTCCATCAATTACAACAAGCGGAGCAGTAAGCTCAGGATTGTCATTACGGTCTCCTAGTGTGGTACGACCACGCACAAGAATAGTAGCGTTACTCTGTCCCGGCTCACCGGTTGTTTGAATACCGGTAACACCACTCATACGACCCGATAGTGTGTTGGTAACGTCGGCAGCAGGAATAGCTTCAATTTGCTCTCCGCTAACCGTTGCAACCGAACCTACCACATTTGCTTTTTTCTGAGAAGCATAACCTACGGCAATAACTTCTTCCAAACCAATGGCTTCAGCCTCCAGGGTTACGTCGATGTTTGTTTTGTTGCCAATGTTTATTTCCTGAGCTCTCATTCCCACGAATGAAAAAACCAGAGTTTTGGCGTCAGCAGGAATACCTGTTAAATTGTAGTTGCCGTCTATGTCGGTAACAATACCAACGGTTGTTCCTTTTACAATTACCGATACTCCCGGAAGAGGCATGCCTTCTTCGTCGACAACAGTACCCGAAATTGTTTTTTCCTGAGGATTGTCCGAATTGGTAACAGATGTTGCCTTGCTGGCTTCAGGATAAACAATAACTTGTCGGTCAATTACCTGGTAAGCAAGATGGTGTTGTGGTAAAATTTCATCTAAAATTTCTTCAACACGTGCATCTTCAGTCGTTACCGACACTTTTTGATTGTCGTTTACAACATCGTTGTTGTAAACAAATTTGAACTCGCTTTGATCAGCGATGGTTTGAAATACCTCTTTCAGGCTGGCCTTTTTCATTTTTAAATCGAACTTAATCGATTCGGAATACGTGCTGGCCTGAACACTAACAACAATCGCCAGTAACAATGCCATAGTGACACCTGCTACGCGACGAAATTTTGTTAGCCATCCCGATGAATGGGAAAGCTTAGCATAATTGCATTTTTCCATACAATAATAGTTTAGTTTGTTAAACAATAAAATTTAGTTCATTTAAATCTCCCGATTGAAGAGTTGATCAGACTCACCAGAAGATTTTGCGTTTTGTTCTTAATTCATCATTTTTAATCGTGTCTCTTTTTTATTTATTCTATAATTATTCCGTTGGTGTTTATTTTGTATTCAAATGTTTTGGCCACGCTCAGTAATTCGAGAATTTGTTCCAACGATTCTTCTTCAAACTCTCCTGAATATTTCAGCTTTCCGGTAACCGAGTCGGCAACAAAAATCCGTGTTTCAAAATGGCGCTCCAGTTTTTTCGAAATGCTAAACAAATCTTCATCGTAAAACCTCAATATTCCATCGCGCCATGGTGCCGGTTTTCCCAAATCAGTATGCAATAATTTCATTTTTCCGGTGCTGGTGTTATAATAAGCACGATCACCCGGATTTAAAATGGCAGTATTGTTATTTGTATTCGGATTTAGCTGAACTTTTCCTTCGTATAACGAAATCTCATGAATATCGTCGGTAGGGTAGGCTACCACATTAAAATGGGTTCCCAAAACCTTTGTTTTAAGGTTCGAGGTTTCAATAATAAAAGGTTTTTCGGCATCCGGTGCCACTTCAAAATAAGCTTCACCAAACAGGGTTACTTCTCTTTTGTCGCCAATAAATGGTTCGCTGGCAATTAACAACGACGAGGAGTTTAACCATACCTTGGTTCCATCGCTTAAGGTTACGGTCTTAATTTCTTTGGCTCTGCAGCTATACTGGTTTAATGTTGGGGCCTGCTTCTTTTCTATCAAATAGTTTATCGAAAAGGCCATCGATACGATTAATAATACAGAAGCTGCAATTCCGATCCATTTCCAGTTATTAGTTTTCGGACTTTGGTGATATGTGAATCCAAGCTTTTTTTCAGTTTGCTGTATTATGGAATGTTTTTTTGCTTTTGGGAAATATTTCCTCCAGAAGGTATTGATAATGGAATAGCTTCGCGCAAGAGATTTATGTTTGTCCAACTCATTGTTAAGAAGTCCATCTTCTTCTTCGCTGATGGCTTCTGTTAGCTTTTTAACAATGAGCTCGTAGGTATTGTCTTTGTTCGTCATTTTTTGTCTTTCTACCTAAAAAGACGTTTGTAATTTATACTATACCTAATTCAACAATAAAAAAATTAATAAATATTACTCTTTATTTAAAATGGAAGGGAAAAACATAATTACGCTGAACGCATATTACCAGATGAAGGAGAATAAACTGGCTTGTTTTAACGGTGAATTTTTTGCTTTCTTTTTCTTGTCGATGCCCAGTGCCTCGGTTATTTTTTTTAGTGCGGTAACCAGGTGGTTATTTACCGTTTTTTCCGAAATGTCCATTATTGTGGCAATTTCGCGGTGTTTAAAACCATTAATTTTTGCAAGAGAAAAAGCTTCTCTGCATTTAGGAGGCAGTTCGCTAATGGCTTCGTGAATTTTATTCAACATTTCTTTTTCAATCGTCTCATCATCATTGCTTTCTACTATGGGGAATAAAAAATCGTTGTATTCATCGATGAACACAATTTTTTCATTTTTCATTTTTCTGAGATGCGACAGGCAGCTATTTTTTACTGCTATAAAAAGGTAGGATCTGATGTTTTGGATATTGGGCAGTTCTGACCGTTTATGCCATATTTTAACATAAACATCGCTTATCAGTTCTTCAGCAATTTCCTGATTGCGTACAAAACTTAAAGCATACTGAAGTAATTCATCAGAAGTAACTTCCATTAATAGTTGAAAGCTTCTGGTATTTCCTTCGGCAATTAACAGTTTCGTTTTTTGATCGTTTAGCATCTAGTTTTCGCAAGTTGTGCAGGTCATTTTTAAAGGAGATGCACTTTAGTTTAGTTTAATGGAAAATAAAAGTAATGAACCTGAATGTAAAAAAAAAGGATTTTTTAAAAAAATGATTTAGCTAGTTTGATGAAATTGTTTTGTAGTTACCATAAATAGTAGCTTTTGGGTGTTTTGCAACCGTTCGGTACTGGTAGGTAATTTTTTGGTTCTTTACCGGAAGCCTGAACATAAAGAAGTTGTCGTCTATTTCCAGATTTTTTGTTTCGGTCCATTCGTTAGAATTAAGTTCATCAATAAATTCAGGACGCGGGCGATATTGAAAACAAACTTTAAGATTTTCCTGATCGCCCTGTTCAATAATTTTACCGTTGAACTGTATATAGCTCGTTCCGCCTGATTGTATTATCTCGGCCTCTTCGGTAACCACTACAGACGGAGTAAAGGCAGGCCGGGCATTGGTGATTTTTAATACAAGAGGGTAGTTCCATTTATGATTATTGTATAAACGCTGTGCTCGTACACACGAAATATGCAAGCCGTCTTCTTCCTGCTTAAAAAAAGTAGTGCCATTAATATCCGGCATGTATTCAACACGTTTTCCCGATTGTCCCAGTACTTCAACATTGGTATTTTCGGTGGTGTTAACCGATTTCAAAACAAATTCGCGACGTTCGCCACGTGGCCATTCCGTTTGTTTGGTCAGTATGGCATAAAGTGTTTTTTCTTCCGGTTTCCAGGTAAACCATATGTTTTCTTCGTTCGGAATAATCCATGGTTTTGTAGCTTCAATTGCTTCGCCGTTTACAAAGTTCCAGGCAGCAATTTCGCGCAGCAGGTTTTCCTGTTCTTCGGGAACGTCACCACTTGGTTTTGGCCCGATATTAAGCAGTTGATTACCTCCTTTTGCACGAGTTTCAACCAATATGTCAATTAGCCGGGCACCGGTTTTATAGGCCTCGTTAGCCGGTTTGTAAGCCCACTGGGTTCCCATGGTTAAACAAGCTTCCCACGGATCGAGAAGTGTGGCACCGGGCAATGTTTGTTCAGGTGTTTCCATGGCGCCGCGGGTTATCACAACATCGGGGTGAAGCTCCCATGCCACTTGTTTGCATTTTTCAACGAGGGGGCCTTCGCCACCATCGTAAAAAAGAATATCGATATCACCGTACTTGGCCATAAGCTCAATGGTCTGAAGTTCGTTCAGTTCCACATATTTATTCATAATATGTTGTGGAATGTCGTTTATATTTGTGCGACGAATTTCAAGTCCGTTTTCAAGCAGAAAATGAAAATCCTCAGGTGAAAAATAAAATCCAACTGCCAACCCTGCTTCGCGTGTAGCTTCAACATACTCTTCTAACAGGTCCTTTTTATAAGGAGTATTGGTGATGTTAAAGTCGGTGGTTTCGGTGTCCCACATGCAAAAACCAGAGTGGTGTTTTGTGGTAAACACAATGTATTTCATTCCGGCCAATTTGGCTAGTGTTGCAATTTCTTTTGCATCAAAATCTTTTGGATTAAACGTTTTTGGAAGCTCGTTAATGTAACGGTCAAGGTAATCGTCAGATGCACCAACCATCGAGTGGCTGATTACAATTCCCAACTGGCTGTCGAAACTAAAATGCACGAATAGACCAAAACCAAGATCACGAAACCATTCAACACGCTCGGGTTTGTTTAGGTTTAGTACTTCGTTGTTTGTTGTTTGCGCCCATAAAGCTATTGAGAATGAGAGTAAAAGAATTGTAATGCCTGACTTTATCATTGCAAGATAGATTGATGTTTTAAGGACTGTTAATGTACTAAAAAATAACAGGCGTACAAGCTTAAACCCGAAGCATGTTTTTATTCAAAATTGCAATGTTTTACTAATCAGAGTCATACGATTTTTTCGCGATAAAATAAAACCATATTGATTACATAAATATATAATTTCTATTAAAATGCTACATTTGTAATATGTAGTACATTAAACGCATTTACTACTTGACCAAAATTTACGATAATGGATGAAATCTTTAGAAAAATCGGAAGCAAGTTAACGCTGAGCCAAAAAATTGAACGAAGAATTGAAGCTGCAATTCGCGAAAAAAAATTGCCCGTAGGATCAAGGTTGCCAACCGAGAGAGAATTGTGCGAATCGTTTGGTGTTAGCCGAACAGCATTACGCGAAGCATTACGTCGTTTAAGTGCGCGTGGGCTTATAGAAATTACAAAAGGTAGTGGAATGACTGTTACCGGGTTAAAGATTGATGACGCCATTGAAAACCTGAACTTGTATTACGACATGCAATTCGATCATAACCTGATTGCACAAATTATTGAAGTACGCAGGTTATTTGAGCCCGAGATTGCCGGACTGGCAGCCAAACAACGCACACAAAACGACTTAAGCGATATTCAGGATAATATTGAAGCTTTTAAAGCCTGTAATCCCGATAATATTCAGATGGAAGCCGACCTGGATAATAAATTCCATTTACTGATTGCCAAAGCAACACATAATCCGATCGTACAGATTTCGATGGAGCCGATTTATTCGCTTCTGCCACGCATGCGAAACCTGATTTATGCCAATGTGGAGGGTGAGAAAGATATTACACTCGAGTATCATCTGAAAATATTTGACGTAATTAATAAACAGAAAAGTGATGAAGCCGCGGAGCTAATGAAAGTACATTTGCGCCGTACAATGGAAATCTATCAGAAATACCTTCACAACTCTTATTAGCATACCACAGTTTTATGAAATTTTTGCAAGGAGTATTTTTTATAGGTGTGGCATTACTAGTTTTTGCCTGTCAAAGTAGAAAAGAGAAAGTGTTCAACTATCAAAATTATTTATCGCAGGGAAAATTCAAAGAAGCTGAAATCATGTTGAGTGAACAACTTTCTGATGATCCGCAGAATGACCAGTTGATTATTCAGATGGAAACCATCCGGCGTATCCGAAAAGAATTTCCTTACACACGGGCTGATGTAAAAGAACAGTTACGTGAATATTTTCCGGAATTAACAGACGAAGATCTGACCCAATGGGAAAACGCCAGACAGTTGGAGATGCGCATTATCGATGGTGAAAAGCGCTATTTTTCAAGAGCAGTCAGCAATTTCTTTCGTTTAAACGAAGCCGCCGGAAAGATTAGGGAAGAAAAAAACGGAAAAGCTTACGATGGTGTGGAAGATTTTCAACAAACCGTTATTCCGCAGTGGTTTGAAAAAACTATTGAGCCGCGAAAGCCTTTCAGTCCGCAACGCATAAAAGTAAATTATACGATTACGCTCGACGCCAACGCAGTGCCGGCAGGCGAATTGGTAAGATGTTGGTTGCCTTATCCGCGAACCGGATCGCAGCGTTTGCCAAAGGTCGAATTTTTGGAGGCTAGTCAGGAGGATTATACAATTGCTCCGAATGAAACGATGCAGCGAACCGTTTATATGGAGAAAAAAGCGGTGGAAGGTGAGAAGACGGTTTTTCAAATCTCCTATATCTTTGAAACTGCAGCTCAGTGGTTCAATATTAAACCGGAAGATGTAAAGGCTTACGATAAAAACTCAAAGCTTTATAAAAAATACACCGCCGAGCGTTTGCCACATATTGTGTTTAACGACCAGATAAAATCGTTAGCTAAAAATATTGTTGGCAACGAAAAAAATCCGGTAAAGCAGGTCGAAATGTTGTATTATTGGATAAACAATAACATTCCCTGGGCCGGTGCGCTCGAATATTCGGTCATGCCTTGTATTCCGTATTATGTACTGGAAAATATGCATGGCGATTGCGGTATGCAAACTTTTTTGTTTTTGAGTATGGCTCGTAGTCTTGGAATTCCGTGTAAATGGCAAAGCGGCTGGTATTTATTGCCGCAAACCAAAAACCTGCACGACTGGGCCGAGGTGTATTACGAAGGAGTGGGCTGGGTACCGGTTGATCCCTCGTTTAAGTTGATCGATTCGGACGACCAGCGTATAAAAGAGTTTTACCTGAACGGGTTGGATTGTTACCGACTGGTGGTAAACGATGATTTTGCCTGCGAACTGGTTCCTCCTAAAAAGTTTTATAGAAGCGAACCTTTTGATTTTCAGCGGGGAGAGCTGGAATGGGAGGGTGGTAACTTGTATTTTGACACATGGGATTATCATCTCGAATTAGAATATTTGCCGGCTACCGAAAACTAATTGTATCTTGATGTTAAGTATGAATTTTTCGAGTGATAATTCTTCGGAAAAATCACTTTAAAATTTATATTTGTAATATGTAATACAAATTTGACAAGGCATGAAATTTATTCACATTATTTTTCTATTCTTTTTGGTTATGGCATCTTGTACGCAACAACAACAATCATCTGACATTGAACAGCAAATTGATCAGTTGATCGATCAGCAAATTAAAGATAAACGCGTAGATTATTGTAAGATAAGTGTTTCGTTTAACGATGGACAGCCGGCAATTACCGGAGCCACAGTTTCGAAAACTACTTTTGATGCCTTGAGAACGTTTGCAGCAGAAAATGGATGTGATTTTTCTGTTGACCTGTTACCTGATGATGCTTTCAGCGAAAATCCATGGGGCATTGTTACAATTTCAGTTTGTAATATTCGGAGTAACTCAAGGCATTCGGCCGAGTTGTTGACGCAGGCCATTATGGGAACTCCTGTTAAGGTATACCGCAAAGAGGATGGCTGGTATTTAATTCAAACGCCCGACCGTTATTTTGGCTGGGTTGATGGCGCCGGAATTGCTACGAAAAGCAATAGCGAAATGGCCGAATGGAAAACATTGAAGAAAATACTTTACAAAAATCAATATGGTTTTGCCTATGCCGAAGCGGATGCTAAATCAAACATTGCAACCGACCTGGTACTTGATAATCTGCTAAGTGTGGTGGATGAAACAGCTGGATTTTATAAAACAGTTTTGGCCGACGGTCGTGAAGCTTTTGTGAAAAAGGATGAATGTATGGGCCTTGATAATTGGTACAATAAAAGTGTTGTCGCAAAAGATGTGCTGGCAACCGCCGAAAAATTTATGGGCGTTCCGTATTTGTGGGGTGGTACCTCTGCGAAAATGGTTGATTGCAGCGGTTTTGTAAAATCCGCTTATTACAATTATGGAGTGATTCTGCAACGCGATGCATCGCAGCAAACATTATACGGAGAGTTGGTTGACACGCAAAATGGCTACGAAACCTTGGAAGCAGGAGATTTGGTGTTTTTCGGACGAAAAGCTACCGAAGACCAACGTGAAAGAGTAACGCATGTTGGGTTGTGTTTGGTCGATCAGGAGTTTATTCATGCATCGGGGAAAGTGCGTATAAACAGCTTGAACCGCGACAGCGAAAAATATACCGAACATTACGAAAAAGGTTTTGTACGTGCCCGCCGAATTATCGGTAACGTTGATGGCGACGGAATTGAGTGGGTAGTCGACAATACGTTTTTCAAACAGGTTTTACCGGAATAACAGTAAGAATCAGAACACATGCAATTACGTTTTAAACCTTTTGAACTTCAGTTAAAACATACTTTTACGCTGGCTACAAGTTCGCGAACAACCACGCCTGTAATGTTGGTTGAATTGGAGCACGACGGGCTAATTGGATATGGAGAAGCTTCGATGCCACCGTATTTGGGCGAATCGCACGAAACCGTTACCCGCTTTTTGAAAAAGGTTGATTTGTCAGCGTTTAACGATCCGTTCCGTATGGATGAAATTCTGGAATATGTGGATCAGCTGGAGCCGGGAAACCGCGCAGCAAAAGCCTGTATTGATATCGCTTTGCACGATTTGGTGGGTAAAATATTGGGGCAACCCTGGTACAAAATCTGGGGATTAAAACCTGAAAACACGCCATACACAACCTACACTATTGGTATCGACACGCGCGAAGTGGTAATTGAAAAAACCAAAGAGGCCGCCGAGTTTAAAATGCTAAAGGTTAAAATGGGGCGCGATAACGACAAAGAGCTGATTGAAACCATTCGTTCGGTTACCAATGTGCCTTTGTGTGTGGATGTAAATCAGGGTTGGAAGGATAAACACGAAGCACTCGACATGATTCACTGGATGGATGAAAAAGGGATTGTTTTTGTCGAGCAACCAATGCCAAAAGAGCAGCTGGAGGATATGGCCTGGCTAACGGCGCACAGCCCGCTGCCAACTATTGCCGACGAAGCTTTTCAACGCATTCACGATATTCCGAAATTTAAAGATGTGTACTCCGGAATAAACATTAAGCTGATGAAAAGTACCGGCTTGCGCGAAGCAAAAAAGATGATCGATGTAGCGCGGGCGCTTGATATGAAGGTTATGATCGGCTGTATGACTGAAACCTCGTGCGCTATTTCTGCGGCCTCGCAATTGTCGCCACTTTGCGACTGGGCCGACCTCGATGGTGCATTGCTGATTACCAACGATGTTTTTGAGGGGATGAAAGTTATTGATGGGAAAGTTACCCTCTTTGATCTTCCGGGAATCGGTGTAGTTAAGCGCTAAGTACATTTGACATCACAAAAAAAAGGAATCGAATATTGCTGATAACTCAGTATAATTCGATTCCTTTTTTGTAAAGATTATAATCTGTTCTACACAGCCTACTGTCCTTTTTTCTTGTAATTATCGAGTACGGCCCGAACTGATCCGTGTAAAAGCAAAAGACGTTTGGCTTCTTCAAACTCAATGCCCAGTTCGTCAACGATCATTTTCGATCCGCGTTCAACCAGCTTTTTGTTCGTTAGCTGCATGTCAACCATTTTGTTGCCTTTTACGCGGCCCAGTTTAATCATTAACGAAGTGGTGATCATATTCAGCACCATTTTCTGCGCTGTTCCGGCTTTCATTCTTGTACTTCCGGTTACAAACTCGGGGCCTACAATCGGTTCGATGGCAATTTTTGCCACCTTGGCAATTTCCGAGTTAGGGTTACAGGTGATACAGGCGGTAAGCAATCCGTTGTTATTGCCATCTTTCAAGGCTCCAATAACATATGGTGTACCTCCTGAGGCAGCAATCCCAACGATGGTGTCGCGCTCGTTTACCTGGAACTTCTGCAGGTCATCCCAACCTCCATGAATATTGTCTTCTGCGGCTTCAACAGCCTTGCGAATGGCACGGTCGCCACCGGCAATAAGGCCGATTACAACGCCATCAGGCATACCATACGTTGGCGGTATTTCCGATGCATCAAGGATTCCCAGTCGCCCGCTGGTTCCTGCGCCCAAATAAAACAAGCGACCGCCCGATTTAATGCGCTCAACAAGTTGAGTGACTAATTTTTCTATCTGTGGAATTTCTTTTTGTACGGCAACATGAATTTTTGCATCCTCGTTGTTAATTCCGGTTAACAGTTCTTCAACTGTCATCTGGTCGAGGTTGTCGTATAAAGATGATGATTCTGTGACCCTCATTTTTCTTCTTAATTGGTATGGAACTTTTTAAGTCCGTTTATAGGTTTATCAATAATATTTCCGATCTCTATTTTTCGGTTGAACGCGACTTCCTTAAGTAAATCTGAATAGTGGTACGCAATCGAACCCACAAAGTTTACCGTGTTGTTTTGATAGTCGTTATAGCGCTCAATATTCCGGAAAAAGAAATCGGTAAAACTTCTCTTTATCAGATTTTGAACGTAAATATGATTTCTGTTTTTACTCAAAAATTCTGAAAATTTAGCAAGGTAGCGACTCGGGTATTCCTGGCGATAAACTGCGTTTAAAACATCTGCCATCTCCAGGTGCAGTTCGTTTTCCATTTTTTGTTTCAGGTCTTCGGGAACGGCGCGTTTAAAATAGTCGTTCAACAGAAGTTTACCCAGGTAAGCACCGCTTCCTTCGTCGCCCAGAATAAAACCCAGCGTTGGCACTTTGTCAATAATTTCCGATCCGTTGTAAAGGCACGAATTGGTTCCAGTGCCCAGAATGCAGGCAATTCCCGATGATTTTCCCAACAGCGCACGTGCCGCTCCTGTAATATCGTCTTCAACAGTTATCGATGCTTTTGGAAATACTCTTTTCAACGCATCCGAAACAACATGGTCGGTTTTGCCTTTTATGCATCCCGCACCATAATAATGTACTTCGCTTACCTCTTCTTTTTGATCGTTTGTAAATGTGTTTGAAAGAGTGGCAAAAATTTCGTCGGTTTGCTGGAAAAAAGGATTAATTCCAGGTGTGTTAATTATAAATTCTTTTTCAGGACTCATAAACAACCAATCGGTTTTTGATGAGCCGCTGTCTGCTATTACAATCATTCTGATACTATTGGTTTATTTTCAGAAATTTTCTGTCGCAAATGTACAAAATCTTTTTTGAATTGGTAATATGTAATACAAATTTTACCTACATTTGTTGCCATAATCTTAGTCGGAAAACTATGAAAAATTTAAACCTGACTAAATATGAAATCCTTAAAGTAAACAAGAAAATGACAAAATTCCTGTTAATCTTGTTCACAATTTTCATTTATTCTTCTGCAAATGCTCAGCAAAAGGAATCGCTGAAAGAGCAGCTAAATACATTGTTTTCGAAAAAAAACAGTGCCGCATTCCATGTTGGTAACGAAAATTACCTGAACGGAAAACGGGTAGCGCTCGACACTGCGTACTTTTCGCCTGGCAACGATACATTGTATCTTTATTTTAATAAAGCACTGGCAGAAATGCCTTTTCGGGAAAACAGTTTGTCGGTTGTTCACGACTCTATTCGAAATGTTTTGCCCGATTCGTTAAAAGAGATCCCTTTTAAAATCTGGGCCAATCAATTGACTTTGGAAGAACTGGTGCCGAATTATTACAGAAACGAAATTTCGGTTGATAAAAACAGGTTAACACCGGTGAGTAGAAACCGCAAAAATGTAGTTGAGAAAGTGCGTTCGTATTCAATTTCGGAAGGTTTGTTCGGAGCAAATATTGCTTTGTGGAACAGTCACGGCTGGTATTACGAACCTGCCCGCGATCGTTGGGAGTGGCAACGCGCACGATTGTTTACCAACCTTGAAGATATTTCGCCCAGTTCGTTTGTAATCCCGTTTATTATTCCGATGCTGGAAAATGCAGGAGCCAATGTTTTTAATGCACGCGAGCGGGACTGGCAAATTCGCGAAGTGGTTGTTGACAATGATAAATCGACCGGGAAAAGCAAATTCAAAAAACCACGAAAACGGAATGCTGACGAAAAAGGATTTGCTTATACTGAATTGATTCAGGGAACCACAAATCCTTTTCAAGAAGGAACGGCGGTACGTTTTGAAAGCAGAAATAAGGCGAATGTTGCCACCTATATTCCTGATTTTCCGGAAGCGGGAGATTACGGTGTGTATGTTTCGTATGCAAAAGGCGACGGGCAGGTTACATACCGCGTAACGCATTCAGGCGGAGTTAGCGATTTTTTGGTTGACCAACAAATGGGCTACGGAACCTGGATCTATCTCGATAAGTTTTATTTCAATGCCGGAAAAGATAAAAAGGCCGCCAAAGTAGAATTGATTGCACCGGAAGGCGAGGGGAAAACATTTTCTACCGATGCTGTACGTTTTGGCGGAGGAATAGGAAACATCGTACGCAACGGCAGACCTGGTGGACTTGCCCGTTTTTATGAAGGTGCCCGTTACAACCTGCAATATTCCGGCGCGCCCGACACGCTCGTGTGGAACCTGTTCAACGGCGAAGACGACTACAAAGATGATTATATGAGTCGTGGCGAATGGGTAGACTGGTTGATGGGAGCGCCTTTTGGCCCGACGAAAAACCGCATGGCTCCGGGGCTGGAAATTCCAATCGACCTGGCTTTTGCATTTCATACCGATGCCGGAATTCTGCTCGACAACCAGATTGTAGGAACATTGGGTATCTATTCAACCGACAGAGATACCTCTGTTTTTCCCGACGGACAATCGAAATACGCCTCACGCGATTTAACTGATTTAATACAGACGCAGATTGTAAGCGATATAAATGCCGTGTATAAAAGCAACTGGACACGCCGCGGAATGTGGAATTCGCAATACAGCGAAGCTTATCGTCCGCAGGTGCCAACCATGCTGTTGGAGTTATTGTCGCACCAAAACCTGGAGGATGTAAAATATGTGCTGAACCCAAAATTTCGTTTTGATGTTTCGCGTGCCATTTATAAAGGAATGTTACGTTTTATTACGTTGCAAAACGGGCAGGACTATGTGGTACAACCATTGCCGGTTGATCATTTAAATGCCAGGTTTACCAACCGACAGGAGGTGAAATTATCATGGAAACCGGTGATTGACGAATTGGAACCAAGCGCAGTACCTGATCAATATTTGGTTTATAAACGGGTTGGCGATAACGGTTTTGATAACGGTAGCCTGGTAACTGAACCAGAAATTATATTGACCGATTTGGAGCCCGGAAAAGTCTATGGATTTCGGGTTACTGCTGTAAATGCTGGTGGCGAAAGTTTTCCTTCAGAAACAGTGGCGGTGGGAATTGCAGAAAACAGCAAAGGCGAAGTTCTGATCGTAAATGGTTTCGACCGTATTGACGGACCTGCCATTTTTGAAACTGATTCGCTTGCTGGTGTTTGGCGATTTCTAGATCATGGTGTGGCTTATGGATATGAAATGTCGACTACAGGCGATCAGTACGATTTCGAACGCAAATCTACCTGGTTGGATGACGATAGTCCGGGATTTGGAGCCAGTTATGCCAATCTGGAAACAACCATTTTCAGAGGTAATACTTTTGATTTTTCACTGGTTCATGGAAAAAGTCTGTTGGCCAATGGTTATAGTTTTGTAACCTCGAGCGATGAAGCGGTGGAAGAAGGTTTGGCTGATTTTGAAACCTACAAACTGATTGATCTGCTTTACGGTGAAGAGAAACAAACTTTTCTGCCGGGTAAGGATTCTGTTTCTTATTTCGAAATCTACACCGACAAAATGATAAATGTGCTTTCTGAATATGCAGAAAATGGCGGAAATATTTTTATGTCGGGAGCGTATGTTGGTACGGAAATTCCAAAAGATAAAAAGCAAAAAGAACGGATTGGTAAGCTGTTTGGATTTAAATGGCGAACCGATCATGCGGTAAAAAACGGGTTGTTTTATTCCGCGAATACAAATAGTACCTTTACAGGAGCGTTCAATACCGATTACACCTTGGAGCAATACCCGGTTGAAGCGCCCGATGGAATTGAAGCGTTTAATGAAAAAGGGAAAACGATTTTCCGGTATGCTGAGAACGGAATTAGTGCAGGCGTTTTTTATGAAAATAAGAATAAATCGCTCGTGTTGGGATTTCCTTTTGAAAGTGTAAAAGGACAGAATGAGCGTGATGCGTTAATGCGCGAAATACTGAAAATGTTAAATGAATAAAAAGATAAAATCAATAGATAATGACTAAAATTAACTGTTTCATACCCGCTGCAGCATGGCCGCAAGTGGCGGAAATGATTGGAGAGTTACAGGCCAATCCATCAGTAAATAAAATATTTTTACCCGAAAATGTGGCCAAGGAAGCCGGCGAAAAGGCAGAATCTTTTTCGTTTGAAACAATAACTTCTACCGCAACGGTTAAAGCTATGGCTGATTTAGCAGAAGACGTGGATTATGTTTTAATATTGACAAAAGTAACTGCCGTAAAACTGGGGCAATTTGCCATCGAGCGTTTGGTGGACACAGCAGAATTAACCGGCGCGGTTAAAGTGTATTCCGATTATTACGAGGTGAAAGAAGGAAAGCTGGCAACGCATCCGGTGATTGATTACCAGGAGGGTAGTTTGCGCGACGACTTTAATTTTGGTCCGCTGGTATTGTACAAAGCCAATGCATTTCAAAATGCGGTTAAAAACATGACGCAGGATTTCGAACACGCCGGAATATATTACCTGCGTTTAAAAGTTGCGCAGCAGGGCGAGTTGTTCCGCATTCCTGAGTTTTTATATACCATTGACGAGACCGACAACCGCAAAAGCGGACAGAAAATATTTGACTACGTTGATCCGAAAAACCGCAAGGTGCAGGTTGAAATGGAGCAGGCAGCAACCGAACATTTAAAAGATGTGGGAGCCTGGTTAAATCCTGATTTTATTCCGGTGGAACTGGATGAAAAGGCTTTTGCTAAAAAAGCTTCGGTAATCATTCCGGTGCGAAACCGCGAAAAAACAATCGCCGATGCTATGGAATCGGTGCTGATGCAAAAGACGGATTTCGATTTTAACCTGATCGTTATCGATAATCACTCAACAGATAATACCACTTCCATTATCAAATCTTTTGCTGAAAAAGATAATCGTGTGGTACATATTATCCCGGTACGTGAAGATCTTGGAATTGGCGGTTGCTGGAATTTAGGTGTTCATGATTCGCGCTGCGGAATGATTGCCATGCAGCTCGATAGTGACGATATTTACAAAGATGAAATTACCCTGCAAAAGGTGGTTGATGTTTTCGAAGCGGAAAAATGTGCTATGGTGGTGGGAACTTACCAGTTAGTGAATTTTGATTTAGAAGAGATTCCACCGGGTATTATCGATCACAAAGAGTGGACACCCGACAACGGAAAGAATAATGCCTTGCGAATTAACGGATTAGGAGCGCCGCGTGCTTTCTATACACCGGTGTTGCGCGATGTGAAAATTCCAAATACCAGCTACGGCGAAGATTACGCTGTTGGATTGGCCATTTCAAGGGATTACCAGATTGGCCGTATTTACGACAATTTATATTTGTGCCGCCGTTGGGACGATAACTCGGATGCAGCGCTGGATATTGTAAAAATGAATGGACACAATACGTACAAAGACCGCATTCGTACCATTGAATTAAAGGCCCGTCAAAAGAAAAACAGAGGATAAAATTTAAGTTTCACGCAAAGGAAAAAAGAAGCGCAAAGTGCGCTAAGTTTTACTCCGAATCTTCATTCTTTGTGATAATCTTAGCGAACTCTGCGTGAACAAAAAAAATGAATTCAATTTCAAAAGAAATAAAACAACTCCTTTCAGATCAGAAAACAGAATGGGAACTGGCAGCAAAAAACTTTGCCGGACTGGAAAACGTGCAGGTACGCGAATTTCAGTTCGACGGATTTACGGTAAAAGTTCAGTTTAATCCCGGACGAATTGTTTCTTCGGCAGCCAAAGTGGATAAAAAGTCGATTGAAGCGCGCCCGTGTTTTTTGTGTGCGACAAACCGCCCGGCAGAGCAACGTGGGGTAACTTTTAGCGATTACGAGGTGTTGGTAAATCCGTTCCCGATATTCCCTGAGCATTTTACCATTCCGGCGTTTGCACATACACCACAGCAGATAAAAGGAAACTTTGGGAGTATGCTCGATCTGGCGCAGGCCATGGAAGGTTTTTCTTTGTTTTATAACGGCCCCAAATGTGGTGCTTCGGCACCTGATCATTTTCATTTTCAGGCCGGAAATGCAGGTTTTATGCCCCTTGATGAAGAATCAAGCGCATTAAAAGAAAAATACGGTGATAACTGGGAAAAAGGTAAAGTGAATTACTGCGCCATAAAAGATGGCCTTCGCAACTTTTTGGTGTTGGAAGCGGATGATAAAATGGCCTTGATTAATGCGTTTGCTCACATCTATGAGGAACTTGAAGATCCACAAAGTGATGAGGAGCCGATGCTAAACATTCTTGCCCGTTATGATGATGGAGGCTGGCGAATTCTGATTTTTCCACGTGCCTTGCACCGTCCGTCGCAGTATTTTGCCGAAGGAGAGGAGAATATTCTGATCAGTCCGGCCTCGGTTGATATGGGCGGCGTGTTGATCACCCCTCAGGAAAAGGACTTTTTAAAAATCGGGAAACACGATATTGAAAGTATAATGAAACAGGTTTTATGGCCTGACAAACAATTTGATAAGCTAATTAGAAAACTAAAACAATGAGCAGTCCTAATATTCATGTTGGCATAATGAGTGCCGATAAAATCGATTTTAAACTTCACGGCGAATACCAGCTCTTGGGAACAAAACATACTTTTTCGGGAAATGAATCAGTGCGTTACGAAAATGGAACCCTGCAGCTTGCTAATGCAAAGATCAGTGACGATAAATTGTATTTTGTCCCTCTGGATAAGGGGAACTCTGAGTTTGAATTAAAAGATGTTACCATAGGTGTAAATTTTCACTGGGAACAAAAAGAAGATCAGAAATTTCAGGGAGCTTTGAAATTTATCATCGAAGAGGGACAAATTACTGCTGTAAATATTCTGTCGATTGAAGACTACCTGATCAGCGTAATTTCTTCGGAAATGAGTGCCAAAAGTTCGCTTGATTTGTTGAAAGCGCACGCCATAATTTCGCGCAGCTGGTTGATTGCTCAAACCGAAAAGCAGGATAAACTGACCGATGCGGGAGAAAGCTATGAAAGCACTTTTAAATCTGACGAGGAGTATATAAAATGGTACGACCGTGAAGATCATACGAATTTCCATGTTTGTGCCGATGATCATTGCCAGCGCTACCAGGGAACAACACGTTCGCATAATCCGAATGTGGTGAAGGCGGTAAACGAAACGGCCGGCGTGGTACTTGCGTACAAAGGCGTGATTTGTGATGCACGTTTCTCGAAATGTTGTGGTGGTATTGCCGAGCTATTCGAAAATTGTTGGGAACCTGTAAATCATCCCTACTTAACTGCGGTGATTGACAATCCGGCTGCTCCAAAAGGATTCGAAACCGATCTGACAATGGAAGAAAATGCAGTTCCGTGGTTAAAAAATGCACCGGAAGCGTTTTGTAATACCGATGACGAGGAAGTGCTGAAACAGGTGCTGAACGAGTATGACTGGACAGCCAAAGATTTTTACCGCTGGACAGTGGAATACAAACAGGATGAACTTTCTGCTTTGATACTGAAACGCTCGGGGCATGATTTCGGAAAGATTCTGGATATGATCCCAATCGAACGAGGTGCTTCAGGGCGACTGATTAAACTAAAAATTGTAGGATCGAAAAAGACTTTAACCGTTGGTAAAGAGCTGGAAATTCGCAGGTGGCTGAGCGAGTCGCATTTATACAGCTCTGCATTTCTGGTTGAAAAAGAGGATGTTGTTGATGGTGTGCCCGGCAAAATTATTCTGCACGGAGGAGGCTGGGGACATGGTGTTGGCCTTTGCCAGATCGGTGCGGCTGTAATGGGGCACAATGGCTATAAATACGATCAAATTCTAAATCATTATTTTAAAAATATAGACCTCGAAAAACGATACTAACATGACCAAGCGGGCGTTTCTCTCATTTGTTCTGGTGTTTGTTGCTGCATGTGTTTTTGCACAGCAGAAAGTTATTCGTATCAATCAATTGGGCTATTTGCCACAGTCGGTTAAGGTGGCTGTTTTCCTTTCAACAGAAACGGAAAGTACACAACAGTTTCAGGTGTTTGATGCCTTAAACGAAAAGCTGGTTTATGAGGCAGAAGTTAAGCAAGTTGATGGTGCCGATTGGGGAATGAAGACCGCATTTCGTCTTGATTTTTCCGCGTTGACAAATCCGGCTGGTTATTACCTTAAGTTGGGCGAAACCCGTTCTCCGGCTTTTCAAATCGCTTCGGATGTGTATGAAGGAACAGCAGATTTCCTGTTGAACTACATGCGCCAGCAGCGGTGTGGCTACAATCCGTATTTGCAGGATTCCTGTCATCTTCACGATGGAATTATTGTGGATCATCCAACCAAAACGGGACAGGAAATTGATGTTACCGGCGGTTGGCACGATGCTTCGGATTATCTGCAATACCTTACAACTTCGGCTAATGCTACTTATCAGTTGTTGTATGCCTACGAGCAAAATCCGATGGTATTTAAAGATGAATACCGGGAAAATGGAGAGTCGGGAGCAAACGGAATTCCCGATATTCTGGATGAAGCAAAATGGGGTCTCGACTGGATGGTAAAAATGAATCCGTCGGCAGAGGAAATGTACAACCAGATTGCTGACGACAGAGATCACCGCGGTTATCGTTTGCCTAATAAAGACACGGTTAGTTACGGTTTGGAAGGAACTTACCGGCCGGTGTATTTTATTACGGGAAAACCGCAGGGGCTGGCGGAGCATAAAAACCGCACCACCGGCGTTTCGTCGAGTGCAGCAAAATATGCATCATCATTTGCTTTGGGAGCGATGATGATAAAAGATCATTACCCGGAGTTTGCTAAACAAATAGCAGCAAAAGCTACCGAAGCCTACACTTTTGCCTTGAGTGATCTGGGCGCTTGTCAAACGGCTTGCAACGTGTCACCATATTTTTACGAGGAAGCCAATTATGTGGACGACCTTGAATTGGCAGCCACAACTTTGTATCAGCTTACCGGTGATGCTTATTATTTGAGCGAAGCCAAAAAATGGGGAAGTGTTGAAAATGTTACACCCTGGATGTCGACCGGTTTTGCACGCCATTACCAGTTTTATCCTTTTGTGAATATCGGGCATGTAAAGCTGGCCGAAAAGGACGAAAACTTTGCATCGTATCTGAAACAGGGATTAGCGCATCTTTACGATCGTGGAAAGGATGATCCTTTTTTGAATGGCATTCCGTTTATCTGGTGCTCGAATAATTTGGTGGCGGCAGCGATTACGCAGGCCCGCGCCTACGAAGAAATAACCGGCGACCGCTCGTTTGCCGAAATGGAAGCCGCCTTGCGCGACTGGCTATTTGGCTGTAATCCGTGGGGAACAAGTATGATTTGTGGATTACCTGCCGGAGGCGATAATCCGCAAATGCCACATTCATCTATCACAAAAATTCTGGGTGAAACAACTTATGGAGGTTTGGTTGACGGACCGGTTTATAATTCAATTTTTTCCGGGCTTATTGGCATTGAAATTCAGCAACCCGATCCGTTTGAAGCTTTTAACAAAGGCAAAGCGGTTTATCACGATGATCTGGGCGATTACTCATCCAACGAACCCACCATGGACGGCACGGCAAGTTTGAGTTACTATTTGTCGTCGATGGAAAAAATGGGGGCTGCACAGCAAAACGCGTATGAAAAAGATACACAGGGAGCAATCCGGCGCATTCAGCCTTCAGAAAAAACTATTTACCTGGTGTTTTCAGCGCACGATAAAGCCGAAGGTGCAGCGCATATTTTAAAAGTCCTTGATAAAAAGGATGGTAAAGCATCGTTCTTTTTCACCGGCGACTTTTTGTGCGACAAACAGTTTCAACCGATTATAAAACAAGTAATAAAAGACGGGCATTATTTGGGTGCTCATTCTGATAAACACCTCTTGTATTGCGACTGGACAAAACGGGATTCGCTTTTGGTTGACCGAACAACTTTTGAGCAGGATTTGAAAGAAAACTACAAGGCTTTACAGCAACACGATATCAACAGCGAAAATGCAAACTGGTTTCTGCCGCCGTACGAATGGTACAATTCAGCAACGGTAAACTGGACTTCGGCAATGGGATTACGCACCATCAATTTTTCGCCCGGAACACGGAGTAACGCCGATTATACCACGCCCGATATGGCAAATTATATGTCTTCTGATAAAATCTTTAAAAGCATTTTTAAGGTTGAGGAGGAGCAGGGCTTAAACGGGGCAATTATGCTGATTCATCCAGGAACGGAAGAAAAAAGAACAGATAAATTTTATCTTCGTTTGGAAGAACTGATAGAAACATTACAGGCAAAAGGATATTGTTTTGACCGATTGCCGTAGAACTCAATAAATAAAACCGATCAACTAAAATGGCTAAAACAAAAACTCAACGCAATCCCTGGTTTTGGATTCCCACACTTTATTTTGCAGAAGGATTACCCTACGTAATTGTAATGACCCTTTCGGTGATCATGTACAAACGACTGGGCATATCAAACACCGACATTGCTTTATACACCAGTTGGCTGTATTTGCCGTGGGTGATAAAACCGTTGTGGAGTCCGATTGTGGATTTGCTGAAAACCAAACGTTTTTGGATTGTGATCATGCAATTGGTGGTTGGCGTTGGGCTGGCCGGTGTGGCTTTTACCATTCCTGTAAGTAATTTCTTTCAGTATACACTGGCGTTTTTCTGGTTGCTGGCTTTTAGTTCGGCAACGCACGATATTGCCGCCGATGGTTTTTATATGCTGGGCTTGTCGCAGGGCGATCAGTCGTTTTTTGTGGGCATCAGAAGTACCTTTTACCGCTTTGCCATGCTTACAGGGCAGGGGCTTTTGGTAATTGTTGCCGGAGCTCTGGAAACTGCAACTGGCTTGGAACCGCTTGAGGTAAGTGTTACCGCCCAGAATATTCCGGTTCAGGAAATTTCGTTTAATCCTGAAAGTTATCAGCAACTGCACGAAGCTGGCGATATTTATTTTGTGTCGGAGAATGAGGTGAAAGTGCCTATTGGTCTGCTAACAAAAGAGCAGGCGGCTGACATTAAAAGCAAGGTGGACGAATGGAACATCAATAATAACTTTTATGCCAACGAAACTCCTGTAGCTACAAAAGATGCCGGTTGGTGGACACGAAAAGTGTCAACTCCATTAAAAGAGACCTTAAAAGAGAAATTCAATAAAGAAACGGTTGATCGGAGTTCGGAGATGGGTAACCTTGCAATCATTCCAATTCAGCTTTCAACAAAACCTGCAGCAGGCGAAGAGGTGGTGCTGAATTTTGGTTACGAAAAAGGCGACGCCAGTATAAAACTGGTACAGACTTATCGTTATGTATTTAACGACACGAACTGGGATAAACCTGCTTTTGCCGTTGTTCAGCTCGATCCGAAACTGAAAAAAGCCACGCAGGCTACTTTTGTTGGCCGTTCTGGGAATATCCGCTTTTCCTGGCTGGTGGTTATGGTTTGTATTGCCGTTTTGTTTGTGGTGTTCTCGCTGTATCACCGTTTTGCTTTGCCATATCCGGCAAGCGATGTGGCCATTAAAACCGAAGGCAAGAGTGTGATGGGCGAATTTTTCGAAACCTTTGCTGCCTTTTTTCGCAAAAAAGAAATTGTGTCGATAATGCTATTCCTGTTGTTGTACCGACTGGCCGAATCGCAGCTGGTAAAAATGGCCTCACCGTTTTTGCTCGATGCCCGCGAAGCCGGTGGACTGGGACTTACAACCGGAGATTTGGGTTTGGTGTACGGAACAGCCGGAATGATCGCACTCACCATTGGTGGTATTTTAGGCGGTATTGTAGCCTCGCGAAAAGGGCTAAAACACTGGTTGTGGTGGATGGCGCTGGCCATTAACCTACCTAACCTTTGTTATTTGTTGTTGTCGTTTTTAAACCCCACATCGTTGTGGTGGATTTCGGCCGCTGTCGTTATCGAGCAGTTTGGTTACGGCTTTGGATTTACGGCTTATATGCTCTTCTCTATTTACGTTTCGGAAGGAAAGCACAAAACTGCACACTACGCTATAACAACAGGTTTTATGGCATTGGGGATGATGATTCCCGGCATGTTAAGCGGTTGGTTACAGGAAATAATCGGCTACCAGAGTTTCTTTGTTTGGGTGATGATCTGTACCATCCCGATTTTCCTGGTATTGCCTTTTATTAAAGTCGATCCGAAGTTTGGGATTAAAGAGAAGGAATAGTTTTCCCGTTTTTTATAGGTGCTAAGCGCATAAGTTCGAAAAGGGCAAAAGGATGCCATCTTTCTGATTTATTTAAGAGAGATGGCATCCTTTCTTTTCTTCCTGTAAGGATTTTGCTAATCCTGCAGACTTTCTACCCATCCTGTAGGTTATTTACCCTCCCTGTAAAGTTCGGAGTCGTCCAGCAAGAGTTTTACCCGTTCCTGTAGCGCAGGACGATAAAAAAGTTAGCAGGAAGCCCCAATGGTATGAAGGACGGGGAATAATCCCGCAGGATGCTCTTTTTTTGAAACTTTGTCAGCCCCAAAGCCCGTTTTACGACAAATCCGCCGATAACAATTCTTGGAAAGCTTTTTGATAAACTTTTGTCTTTGTAACTTTGATAAGCTATGAACGACAAAGATCTTAAAATAAAATACGATACCATCTGTCAGCATCTGGCTGAGCGGAAATTAAAACCTGCTTTCGATTTACTGGAGAATCTGATCCGTGAAAGCGGCTTACTTATTCACCTTGACGAATGGCGCAACCTGGAGCAGAATTACAGCTACATGTTAAAATATACGGTTGAAGGAATTCAGGATCCGGAGCGCCAAAAAGTGTATCGGAAGCTGATTGTTTCGGTGTTTGAGCTGTGCGACAAAATTTATGATGAGCTGAGGTTGAAAATGTCGTCGTCGGTTACTTACGAGAAAAAGCGCGGGTTTAAACCAACGCTTCAATTTGAAACGCTTTTAGATGAGCTGGAAGATTTTTACCTGCAGGAGCAACTGGTTTCGCTGGTTGACGATGCCGAGGTACAACGTTCATCGAAGCGAATCAGTGCGCGCGAACATCAGCAAAAAATGGTGACTTTGTTTTATTTCGTATGGTTTCAGAATGAATTAAATGATGAGCACCGTACATTTTTAAAGTCCTTTTTAAACAGCGAGCTGATTGAGAAATCATACAAGTCGTTTATCGTTTCAGCGCTGCTGATGAGTTTGTTGCGTTATTTCGATGAGGCTAAATTTTGGGTGCTTTTTGATGCTTACGAACACGAGCTGCCTGAAATCAATCAGCGGGCAATTGTAGGGTTGCTCATTGGTTTTTACCGTTACGACAGTCGTTTGGGGTATTACCCTTCTATAACCGGCCGATTGACATTGCTGAACGAAAATCCCGACTTCAAACAAAATCTGGAGCAGGTGATTATTCAGCTCATCAGAAGTAAGGAAACGGAGAAGATACAGAAGAAAATCACCGACGAAATTATGCCGGAGATGATAAAGATAAGTCCTAACCTGAAGGACAAAATCAACCTCGACAGTTTAATGGACGATTCGCTTGGCGAAGACGAAAACCCTGAGTGGGAAAAGATATTTGAAGATTCGCCGGGACTGATGAATAAAATGCAGGAGTTTTCAGAGCTTCAGATGGAAGGGGCTGATGTGTTTATGAGTTCGTTTGCCATGCTGAAAATGTTCCCGTTCTTCAGCGAATTTGCCAACTGGTTTATGCCTTTCTTTACCAAAAATCCGGAGATTGATTTTGTTGTCAATCGCGCCGATTCGTCTACCGATCAGTTTCTGAAAGCCATTGCAGCGGCTCCGGTGTTGTGCAATTCCGATAAATATTCGTTCTGCTTTAGCTTGCAAAATATTCCGGCTGAAAACCGCGAGTTTATGGCTGAAGGGCTAAAAGCTGAAATGCAGCAGTTTGATGAACTGCAAAGCGATGAGGTGTTGACTGATCCGGGTAAAAAGGCGGCTTATATTTCAAATCTGTACATTCAGGATTTGTATCGCTTTTTTAAATTACATCCGCGCAAAAGCGATTTTGAAGATATTTTCAACTGGCGGTTCGATTTTCATAACAAGCAAGTGCTTGGCGAAACGCTGAAAGAAGATGCAAACATTGTTCGGAATATTGCCGAATACTATTTCTTGAAAAACTACTATAATGAGGCCGCCGAAGTTTTTAATTACCTGCTTAGCGAGGAGAAAAGCGGGGAGTTGTACCAAAAGCTGGGTTACTGTTACCAAAAGCTTGGCGATTTTGAACTGGCGCTGAAAGCCTATAAAAGTGCTGAGTTGTTTGAGCTAAACAAAAAGTGGAACCTGAATAAAATTGCATTGTGTTACCGCAATTTGAAACAACCGAAAAAAGCGCTGGAATACTACCGCGAGGTGGAAACGCTGGATGAAGATAATTTGAATGTTCAGCTGAATATTGGCCATTGTTTGCTGGAGCTGGATCGTTTTGAGGAGGCTTTAAAAACCTATTTTAAAGTGGAATACCTGATGCCCGACAATAAAAAGGTATGGAAACCCATTGGCTGGTGTTCGTTGGTGTCAGGTAAATTTGAGCAGGCAGAGAAATACTTCAAAAAATTGCTGGACGATAGTCCTAACAAGCACGACCTGATGAATATGGGCCATGTGCAGTGGTGTTTGGGCAAACGCAAGGAGGCGCTGGATTATTACAAACAGTCGATTGTAAAAACTGAATTTACCGAACGTGAGTTCTTCGAGGTTTTTCACGAAGACCTGCATTATTTAACCGGGTTGGGAATTGATAAGGATGATGTGCCAATCATGCTTGATCAGCTGCGGTATTTTGTGGAAGAATAGCGGAGAATATTGAATGATGATTAACGAATGCTGATTTTAGATTTAAGAAAAAGACCCTTCGTATTTTTCAATCGCCAATCAGCATTCGTTAATCGAAATTCATCATTCAATTTATTTTATCCAATTTTTAACGGCTTCAATATTCATTTCGTTAACGCTATTTTTTGCCCCGGATGTGTACAGAAATTCCAACTCTTTGGCGAAGTGTGCAGTTACTTTATCGCGAACCATTTTCATGGTGGCGTTCAGCATTTTGTTTTCGGTAGTAAATGCTTCGGGTAAAATGGCAACCGTTGCCGGGAGCCAGCGCTCAGGGAACTCGCCCTGGTACTTGCCGCCTTTTTTGTATTCGTTAATTTCTTTCTGAATAATTTCTATAGCAGCAGTTGCTGCTTCATCGCTACCTTTTTCAATACCACGGCGTTTAAGTTCGCGGTTTATAGCTTCCATTTCGGGCACAATCATTCCAACCGTGTATGGATTTTGGTTGTTGTAAAGCATTACCTGTTGAATGTATGGCGACTGATCAACCAGTGCTTCTTCTATACCTTCGGGGCTGTATTTTTCACCATCGTTACCAATCAGCAAACTTTTAAAACGCCCCAAAACATAAAGGAAATCATCTTTTCCGATGTAGCCCATATCGCCGGTGTGCAGCCAACCGTCTTTCAGGCTTTCGGCGGTGGCGGTAGGGTTATTCCAGTAGCCTTTCATAACGTTGTCGCCTTTTACCACAATTTCACCTTTTTCTCCCGTTGGAACTTCGTTGCCTTTATCGTCAAGAATTTTTACTTCGAGATTTTTCACCAGTTTACCCGATGAGCCAAAAATTACGTCGTGCGGAACGTTCGACGAAATAACAGGAGCTGCTTCTGTAAGGCCATAACCCTGACAAATGGGAAGCCCTACAGCGTAGAAGAAACGTTGCAGTTCCACATCGAGTAAAGCTCCACCGCCGATAAAGAATTTCAGGTTTCCACCAAAACCTTCACGTACTTTGGCAAACAGAATCTCGTCGAATAGCCAGTACAGCGGTTTCAGGAAAAATCGCCAGCCTTTGCCACGGTTGTTGCCGTAGCCGTTGTGTGCATATGCAACTTTTAAGGCAAACTGAAAAACTTTATACAGGAATTCTCCTTTTTTGCGAATACCCGCTTCAATGTTCTTTCTGAATGTTTTTGAATAAGCCGGTACGCTCATCATAAGTGTAGGCTTAATTTCCTGAATGTTTTTAGGAATATTTCGGAGGGTTTCCATTGGCGAGTTGCCAATTTCAACCGATGCAATACTTGCTCCTTTATACATAAACACATACAAGCAGGTGGTATGCGCAAATGCATGATCCCATGGCAAGATAGCCAGTGTTATCCATTCGGATTGTAAATCGAGAAGTGAATTCGACTGTACCACATTGGCCGCATAATTCAGGTGGGTAAGCATAATCCCTTTCGGATCGGCCGTGGTTCCCGAGGTGTACGAAATATTTGCCACATCATCCGGTTCAATGCCTTTCCAAACCTGTTCAGTAAGTTCGGTATTTTCTTTCCTGAATATGGCTCCGGCAGCCAATAATTCTTTATAATCAATATCATTTTCACCCGGATTGTCTTTGCCATCAATGTAAACCACTTTCTCCAGTTCCGGCAATTCATCGCGAATCTCCTCAACCTTTGCAGCATGTAGTTTTGATACAAATATGTACTTACTTCCGCTGTGTTTAATGCGGAAAGCCAGCTCGTTGTTTTGCAAACGAATTGATAGCGGCACGTTAATACCACCGGCGTATAGCATTCCCAGTTCGCTGATGATCCAATCATTGCGACCATCGGCAATTAGTGCGGCCCGGTCGCCTTTTTTAAATCCCAGTTGAATTAGTCCTGCTGCCAGGTCTAACACTTTTTCGCGGGTTTCTTTGTAGGTGGTGGGACTGTATTCTCCTTTTGATTTTTCCCAGAGATAGGGATTGTCAGGGTAGTTAGCAACGGCGGTTTCAAATAGCGCAACAATGGTTTTCATAAGTTGATAAATGTTTAAAAAGATCCCGGTAAGATCTTCTATTCATATTCACACAAAATGTTCTTATTCAAAAATAGAAAAAATACCGTTAGTTGGTTTTGTTGGGTGCATATCAAAAAAAAATGCCCTTCCGGGCATTTCCTTTATTCGGTTATAAATTTGTATATCGTTTTCTGATCGTAAAGCTCTCCGGGCTTTAAAATTGTTGTTGGAAATTTTGGGTGATGAACCGAGTCGGGGTAGTGTTGCGTTTCCAGTGCAATACCCGAGAAACTTCCGAATTTCTTTTTACCATCGATGGTAAGCTCCGGAATCCAATAGCCGGTATAAACCTGCATTCCAGGCTGGGTGGTGTAAACTTCCACTTTACGGCCACTTTTTGCTTCGCTAAGTGTTCCGGCCATAATCAGGTCGCCGTCTTCGTTGTCAAAAACAAAGTTATCGTCGTAACCCATTTCCAATCCGTCGGTGTTAATCTTTTTCGGCGAGGTAAAATCAAAAGCAGTTCCAACCACCGGAAGAATTTTTCCGTTTGGAATTTGCTCTACCATGTCAGTTATTTTTGTAGCATTTAATTCCAACTCGTGGTTTAAAATGTTCTCTTTTCCACCGGTTAAGTTGAAATAAGTATGGTTAGTCAGGTTAACCACGGTTGTTTTATCTGTTTCGGCGTAATACTGAATGGCCAGGTCGTTTTCTTCGTTCAGTGTATAAATGCAGGTAACTTTTAAATTGCCCGGGTAGTTTTCTTCACCATCAGGGCTTAAGTAGCTTAATTTTACACCAACTTCGTTTTCTGATTCGATAAGTTCGGCATCAAACAATTTTTTGTCGAATCCTTCCAATCCTCCATGCAAATGGTTGGGGCCGTTGTTGATGGCCATTTCGTAGGTTTTGCCTTCAATTTCAAGGTGCCCTTTGGCAATGCGGTTTCCAAACCTGCCAATAATGGCTCCGAAATACGGATAACCAGCCAGATACTCGTTGCTTTGGTAGGTTTCCAGTTTGTCGAAACCACACACAACATTATCTATCGAACCATTTTTGTTTGGCATATCAATGGCAGTAATAATAGCTCCGTAGTTGGTTATTTTAATTTTAATTGAATCGTTACTAAGCGTAAAAAGCTGGGCTTCGCGTCCGTCTTTTAACGTTCCGAATGGTATTGCAGTTATTTTCATTTTAATGTGTTGTTATTTCTTTTTATTTGAGCGCCGGTTATTCTCCGGTCATCAATTTTTGATTTAATCTTATTCTATTAACAAGTGCTATTTTACTCTTTTTTCCTGAATTTTCAAGCAAAGTTAGTAAAGCAAAGTATTATATTTTAGTTTTGGTTAAAATAGCTGTTTTAAAGTCTTTCATCAATTGCTGCGTGTTTTATGCGTGTTCAGTATTCATTACAACTGTTAACTGAAATTTTTGAAAAAACAAAAATGCAAAAATCAATAATCTAACTGGTAGGTACTGGTGGTGTTTTAAAACATCATTTTGTAATAAAAAACTACTATTTTTGTGTAAAGCTTAACTAAATGCCAAGAAGAAGACTAATTTCGATCAACTCCAAATCAGCAGTGCCGAAGTATCGTCAGATAATCGATTCGGTACTAAATTCAATTGAGAAACGCCATTTGAAAAAGGGAGATAAAGTCCCGTCGATAAATCAGATATGTTCCGAATTTAATCTTAGCCGCGATACGGTAATGTTTGCCTTTAACGAACTTAAGTCGAAAGGCATTTTAAAAAGTCAGCCCGGAAAAGGCTATTACATTGCCAGCACCGAAATAAAGGTTGAAGAGCGTGTTTTTGTATTGTTCGACGAGATGAATGCTTTTAAAGAAGATCTTTATAATTCGCTTATAAACTCATTAAAAGGCAAGGCTGTTGTTGAGGTATATTTTCATCATTTTAATTACAAGGTATTTAAAAATCTGATCACGGAAAGTATCGGAAATTATACATCGTATTTAATTATGCCGGCCACTTTTGATAATACCGGGCATTTACTGTCGAAATTGCCACAAGACCGTGTATATATTATTGATCGGCTGAAGCCTGATTTATCAAAATACCCCGTGGTTTACCAGGATTTTGAGCAGGATTTTTATGATGCTTTGGTAGAAGGGAAGGAGATGATTGAGAAATACCGGAAATTGGTGTTTGTAAATCCGGGGGGAAAAGAACCTGCTGAACGATCGGAAGGATTTCGGCGTTTTTGCGAGGAAAATAATTTTAGGTACGAAATTGTAAAAACACTTACCGGCGTAAAACCTTCGTTGTGGGAAGCCTACTTCCTGATATCAGACCGCGACCTGGTGGAAATGGTGAAAATTGCCAAATACTGTAAGTTTAAACTTGGTAAAAAATTCGGTATAGTTTCCTTTAACGATACCATGTTGAAAGAAGTGGTTTCGGGAGGGATTACAACCATCTCTACCGATTTTACTGAAATGGGAAAAATGCTCGCCAATATGGTTGTAACGCGCGATAAGTCGCAGATTCGAAACAAAGCACGAATGATTGTCAGAAATAGTTTATAAATGTTAAATCTGTTGTGCAACATCTTTTCGGGGTGTTTGTAGCTGGCTTTAAAAACTATATTTGTACCCACCAGTACCTACCAGTTGGAAAATAGAAATTAAAGTATATAAATCAATAACAGATTATGACTAAGATTAGCACATTAAATGAGAAAATTAACGGAGGAGATAATCCGTTATTCAAGGAGTTATACGGCAGCGATGTTGCCGAATTAAAAGTTCAGGCAGATCGTTATGCAGACCTGATGGGAGAGTTTGAAAAAACATATGGAGCCGATGATGTTTCTTTGTTCAGTTCTCCCGGACGTACCGAAATTGGCGGAAACCACACCGACCATAACTACGGACGTGTTTTGGCAGGTGCCGTAAACCTCGATAATATTGCAGTAGCCGCTAAGAACGGAACAAATACCATTCGAATTAAATCGGCCGGTTATCCTCAATTCGAAGTGGAATTGAGCGATTTTCAACCTGACGAAGATGAGTTCTACACATCAACCTCGCTGGTGAAAGGTATTGCTGCCAAGATGAAAGAGAACGGATACGAGATTGGTGGTTTCGATGCCTGTATTGAAGGCCGTGTACCAAAAGGATCGGGTTTGAGTTCTTCTGCTTCATTCGAAGTGTTGATCGGTGCTATTTTTAGCGAACTTTTCAACGACGGGAAAATGGATGCTGTTGAAAATGCAATCATTGGTCAGTGGAGCGAAAACAACTATTTCGGAAAACCATGTGGTTTGATGGATCAAACAGCATGTTCTGTTGGAGGATTGATTACTATTGATTTTAAAGATCCTGCCAATCCAATTGTTAAAGAAGTTGATTTTGATTTTGTGTCAACCGGCTTTTCATTGGTAATTACCGATGTTGGTGGTGGACACGACGATCCTGCTTCACAAGCTGAGTATGCATCGCTTCCTACCGAAATGAAATCGGTTGCTGCCGAACTGGGTGCCAACGTTCTTCGTGAAGTTACTTTGGAGCAAATTGTAGAAAAAATTCCTGAAATCAGGGAAAAAACAGGTGATCGAGCAATTCTTCGTGCTTACCACTTCCAGGGCGACAATGCCCGTGTTGTTAAACAGGTTGAGGCACTGGAAAACAACGATTTTAAAGCTTTCCTTCAAATGGTAGTTGAATCGGGTTACAGCTCGTACATGTATAACCAGAATATTTTCGATGTAGTTCATAAAGACGAACAAGTGGTTTCGCTCGGACTTGCATTAAGCGAAATGGTGCTGAAAGGCAGCGGTGCATGGCGTGTTCATGGTGGTGGATTTGGTGGAACTATCCAGGCATTTGTACCACAGGATAAACTTGATGAGTATGTAAAAGTGCTTGAACACGTTTATGGTGAAGGAGCGTGTCACAAATTATTTATACGTGCAAAAGGATCGATAAAACTTGATCTGTAGAATAAATAGTAAGGTTTAAAGCCTAAACTGTTATTTATCATTGGAAGAAAGATAGTTGTAAAAAATGCATCTTATTTCTTCTGAATTTCAAACGATATTTTAACTTTGAGGCCGAATATTTGACTTATCCCGATTTTTTTAGTCGGGATAAGTTAGTTTTTCGACCTAAATTATAACTGACATAATAAATCAGATGAGTTTTAACATAGAAGACCATCCGCATAAAAGATATAACCCATTAAATGGCGATTGGATTCTTGTGTCGCCACACAGGGCAAAACGCCCCTGGCAGGGACAGGTTGAAAAACCGGTTGTAGAAGAACGACCCAAATACGATCCGAATTGTTACCTCTGTGCTGGTAACGAAAGAGCCGGTGGAAAAGTTAATCCCGAATATAAAGGAACCTTTGTATTTACCAACGATTTTAGTGCTTTACTTACCGATACTCCAGAGGGAGGTATTGATGATGGCGAACTGTTTCAGGCGCAAAGCGAAAGCGGCATTTGTAAAGTAATTTGCTTTAGCGAAGATCACAGCCTTACCATTCCTGAAATGGAAGTTACCGATATTCGTAAAGTTGTTGATCTGTGGTGTGAACAATATACCGAACTGGGTGAAAATCCGGATATCAATTACGTACAGATATTTGAGAACAAAGGAGCCATAATGGGCTGTTCAAATCCGCATCCACACGGGCAGATCTGGTCGTCGAAAGGAATTCCTACCGAACCGGCAAAAGAAAGCAAAACACAAAAAGCATATTTCGAAAAGCATGGAAAAACCATGTTGTTTGATTACGTAAATGCCGAACTGGAAAAGAAAGAGCGTTTGCTCGATCAGAACGATTCGTTTGTGGCATTAATTCCGTTTTGGGCGGTTTGGCCGTTCGAGGCAATGATTATCAGTAAACGTCCGGTTCAGAATATTTTGGAACTGACGGAAGCTGAGCGCACCGATTTGGCAGATATTTACAAAAAGCTAACCGTAATGTACGATAACCTTTTTGAAACATCGTTTGCTTACTCGGCCGGTTTGCACCAGGCTCCAACCGATGGCGAAGACCATCCGGAATGGCATTTACACATGCATTTTTACCCACCTTTATTGCGCTCGGCAAGCGTTAAAAAGTTTATGGTTGGTTACGAAATGCTTGGAACTCCGCAACGCGATATCACTGCGGAAGGAGCAGCCAAAAGATTGCGTGATTTGCCAAAAACACACTTTAAAAAGAATTAATTATTAATTACTTAAATCAATAACATTATTATGGAAGCTAAAAAACAAAATTACACAGTGCCTATTATCATGATGATCCTGCTGTTTGGTATGATTGCATTCGTTACCAACCTTGCAGCTCCAATGGGTGTTGTGCTTAAGTCTCAATTCGGTGCAAGTAACTTTCAGGGAATGTTGGGTAATGCCGCAAACTTTATTGCTTATGCAGTAATGGGAATTCCCGGTGGTCTTTTGCTTCAGCGAATTGGATATAAAAAGACTGCTTTAATTGCCATTGCAGTTGGATTTGTTGGTGTTGGAATTCAATACCTATCGGGTCATTCAAGTGAATCAATGGCATTTACAGTTTACCTGATTGGTGCATTTGTATCAGGTTTCTCAATGACTTTGTTAAACACTGTTGTAAACCCAATGCTTAATACCCTTGGTGGAGAAGGTAATAAAGGAAACCAGTTAATTCAGGTTGGAGGTTCATTCAACTCTGTAATGGCTACTTTTACTCCTGCCTTTGTAGGTATTTTAATCGGATCGCAAGTTGCTAGTGCACGTATTACCGACATTTTCCCGGTAATGTACATCGCATTGGGAATTTTTGCCCTGGCTTTCTTTGTTTTAATGGCAGTTAACATTCCTGAGCCTCACGTTAGTGCTGCATCAGATTCAATTAAAAGTTTGATGGCAGGCGCTATGCAATTCCGCCACTTCATTTTCGGTGCTATCGGAATTTTTGTATACGTAGGTGTTGAAGTAGGTGTGCCGGGAACACTGATTTTCTGGTTAACCGATCCAAGTGCAGCTTTTGGTATGGATGCAGGTACCGCAGGTTCTGTGGCCGGTACTTACTGGTTGCTTATGCTTGCAGGCCGATTGGTCGGTGCTTCAATTGGTAGCAAAGTGTCGAGTAAAACGATGTTAACGTTTGCTTCATTCGTTGGTATGGTTTTAGTGCTGTTGGCTATCCTTCTGCCTACATCAACCGTGGTAAGCATGCCGGTATTCCAGGTACAGGGTAGTTCATTGTCTTTTGTGTTCGCACAAGTTCCAATTAACGCTATGTTGCTTGTATTGGTAGGTTTATGTACATCAATTATGTGGGGTGGTATCTTTAACCTTGCTGTTGAAGGTTTGGGTAAATATGTTGCTGCTGCTTCAGGTATTTTCATGACACTTGTAGTAGGTGGTGGATTACTTCCTTTGGTACAGAATGCTGTTGCCGACGGAATCGGATTCCAGCCTTCGTTCTGGGTACCATTCTTAGGTCTGGCTTACCTGTTCTTCTATGCCGTAATTGGTAGTAAAGTAACTAAACGTGCTGAAAGCGTTAAACTTTAAAGACAATTAAAACCTCACTCGTTGGGGAATTAAATATCGAATTCGGGATAATCCCGGCAAGCCATCCGTCTGCTAACGGATGGCTTTTTTTATGTGGCAAAAAAAGAGCGGTCTGAAAATATGAGTTGCATACATTATTTTTTATTTTAGCAACACTTAATCACTACTATGTACGATATTATTGGAGATGTTCATGGATATGCAGCCAAGCTAAAAAAGCTTTTAACGGAAATGGGCTACCGGAAAACGAATGGTAGTTATTCGCATCCTAACCGAAAAGCAATTTTTGTGGGCGATTTTGTTAATCGAGGACCCGAGATCAGAAAGACAATCCGTACGATCAAAGCAATGGTTGAAAACGGCCATGCTTATGCGGTGCTTGGTAATCACGAACTCAATGCTATTATTTACCACCTGAAAGACAAACAGGGAAGATCAATTATATCAAAGCCGAGTAAATACTTTTTGTCGCTTTTTAAAACCATCAACGAGTATTCGCTGGGATCAAAGGAACTGAACGAACAGTTGCGGTGGATGCGCACATTACCGCTTTATCTCGATTTAGGCGAAATAAGGGTGGTACACGCCTGCTGGAGCGAAGATGCCATTAAAGTTGCCGATTCACTGTATGAAGATGGCAGAATTAGAAAGCGTGTATTTCGTACGGTATATAAGAAAGCCAGTTCGGAGGAAGCACAAAGTGTGTGGAGGTTAACCAAAGGTGTTAACCTGAAATTACCACCCGATATAAGGGTGATGAATAATAAAGGTGTTTCGCCCCGTTCGTTCCGAATTCGCTGGTGGGAAAACCTGGACGGAAAAACATTTAAAGACGCTTCGTTTGAAAGTAAGTTCACGATGCCGTCGTATACTATTCCTCCTGAAATTGTTCCGGAGACCTTTCCTTACCCCGATGATGCGCCAATTGTTTTCTTCGGACACTACTGCCGGGGTGCCGGACCGCACATAATAAAACACAATGTTTGTTGCGTTGATTCGTGTGTTGCGGGTACAAAAACACTTTTGGCCTACAGGTGGAGTGGTGAAAAGGAGCTAGATATGAATCATTTAGTGAAAGTTTAGAATTCAAAAGTCGTGTATAGCGTTGATATTCAGTGTCGTATGAAAAATATCAAAAAAATATTTTTTTGTATTGCAGGTAAAAAAAGAAAGTATATATTTGCATCACCTTTGCAAAGGGTACCAAGCCCGAAAAAAGGTAAAAGTTCTAAAAAAACGGTGGCGTAGTTCAGTTGGTTAGAATGCCGGCCTGTCACGCCGGAGGTCGCGAGTTCGAGTCTCGTCGTCACCGCTTATTTTTTTTGACAAAAAGTTTAGAACATCAATTTATTGGTGGCGTAGTTCAGTTGGTTAGAATGCCGGCCTGTCACGCCGGAGGTCGCGAGTTCGAGTCTCGTCGTCACCGCAAAAGCAGCTCAAAAGGCTGCTTTTTTGTTATGAAGTATTACGTCTACATTATCTATTCTCCGGGAATCGATTCCTATTACAAAGGCCAGACATCGTGTTTGGAGGATCGTTTGAATCGTCATAATCGCGGCTACGAGAAAGCAACTCAGCATGGTGCTCCCTGGGAATTAGTTTGGAGCACTACCAAACCTACAAGAGGAGAGGCTTTGCAGCTTGAAAAGAAGCTAAAAAATTTGTCAAGAGAGAAAACCATTGAATTTATAAAGAAGTATAACTAAAGGAGGTCGCGAGCCCTGACGTCCAAAGGAGTCAGGATGCTGATCGTAGCGTCAGCATTCGAGTCTCGTCGTCACCGCAAAAGCAGCTCACAAGGCTGCTTTTTTGTTTTTATATAGTTTGGTTTACCTACCTACAAGCTCCCGAGCTTATTTACTACTGTTTTCCATAAAATTTTATATCTTTCACCTCGTATTTATAAACCCAATTTTAAGTTAATTACCATGAAAAGAACCGCTTCGCTTTTTATTATCGCAGTATTTATGCTTTGCTCAGCCAGTGTAATGGCTCAATATCCATCTGTTACTTTCTTTGGAGGCGCTAATATGGCTACCACCGATATGAAATTTGGAACAGGAGAAACCGATGCCGAAGATTCGTATAAGGCTTTGTACGGAATGAATATTGGCGCGCTGTACGAATATGTGTTGAACAAAGACAAATCGCAGGAAATCGCTGTGGAAGGCGGATTAATTTTTGAAAATAAAGGTTTTCACAGAAAACCGACAGGCACACAATCTATCGATAATAAAACGACATTGTACTTTATCGATGTTCCATTGTATCTGAAATATCTTCATCGTTTCAGGAGCAGAAATAAGTTGTATGTTGGAGCCGGTCCTTTTGTAGGAATGGGGCTGTTTGGAAATGCTAATTTCTCAGATGATTCAAAGTCGCTTAAATTCGGAAACGATCCCATTGAACATGATTATAAAAGACTGGATTACGGTGTTACCGGAAAAGTAGGTTTCCTGTTCCTAAACGGTTTTAACATTTGTGCGTCGTATGATTATGGTTTTGCCGATATTAAACCGCTCGAGAATCAGGAAGCAAAAACAAAAGTTTTACGTTTATCGCTTGGTTATACCATAAGATTAGACGATTAGAAATAACCAGGGGCAACATTTAAAATGAAGTGAAAGCAGGTTCTGAAAATTTACCGGTGTACAGCTTGCATAATTTTAGTTCGGAAGAACGTGCAAGCCAGCAGTTTCAGGTAGAAGTATTTGATGCTAACCGGCATTTTGCTGTAAAGTACCCGCATCGTCACGATTTTTTTGAGGTGTTGTACCTGCACATGGGTAGCGGCTCGCATGTTATCGACGGAAATAAATACGATATCGAGCCGCCCTGTATTTTTTTTATGTCGCCCGGTCAGGCACATAAAATAGAGCTATCGCATGATATTGATGGTTTCATCTTTATTTTCACCGCCGATTTCTACCTGCTCAATCAGCGAAATCCCAACCGTTTGATCGAGTTTCCTTTCTTTTTTACCATCCGGCAGGATAACCCGCCATTGGTTTTAAAGAATGAGAACGACAAACTTTTTCTGGAGAGTTTGTTTAAAAAAGGAGTTAACGAAATTCGCCGGCCCGAAGGTTATTCCATCGATATTTTACGATCGGTGCTCGACCTTATTTTAACAACCAGTGCATCGCTTTATCCGTACGACGATAACCGTTGGAAAGGAAAAGGGCATATTGTGGTGAAGAAGTTTTTCCAGTTGCTGGAAGAGCATTTTCACGAAAACCTTTCAGTGGCACAGTATGCCGATATTATGGCACTAACACCAAATCATTTAACACAAACCGTAAACCAGCTAACCGGAAAAACCTCGTCGCAGATTATTAAATCTAAACAAATTATCGAGATCAAACGCCTGCTGGTCCACACTAACCTCAGTGTTTCGGAAATTGCCGCAAAAATGAACTTCCCCGATCAAAGTTATTTTGCCAAATTCTTTAAACGCGAAGTAGGTCTTTCTCCTCTTCAGTTTCGTTCGCAATCACTCTGAATGGGGTAAATTTCCATATGTTTAACATTGTTTAAGCCGTTGAAAATTAGTAGTGTAATTTTAATCCTTAAGACAGAGTTAAAACCCAAATCCATGAAAATTACCTAAAATTCATGTAATTTTACATTTCAGGCTTGCAGAAATTTTGTTGCTTTGTATTCAGGTTCGTGCATTTGGGTATGAACAGCAAAGTTATACAGCTTAAAAGTATATTAATTGTAAAAAAATAAAAGATCATGGAAAATTATTTCAATACATTACCTCTTCGTCTTCAGTTAGACCAGTTGGGAAAATGCGACTTTATGGATGAGTCGGAATTTGCAGACGGAGTTGAAAAACTGAAAGGAAAACAGATTGTAGTATTGGGTTGTGGAGCACAGGGTTTGCACCAGGGTTTGAACCTTCGCGACAGCGGATTGAACGTGGCTTATGCATTACGTCAGACTGCCATCGACGAAAAACGTGCATCATACGTAAATGCTACAGAAAACGGTTTTGAAGTTGGTACTTTTGAAGAACTGGTGCCAAAGGCTGATTTGGTATTGAATCTTACACCAGATAAACAGCACACTCCGGTAGTAAACAAAGTGGTTCCTTTAATGAAAAAAGGTGCTTGTCTGGCTTACTCACACGGTTTTAACATTGTTGAAGAAGGAATGCAGATTCGCGATGATATTACCGTAATTATGGTGGCTCCAAAGTCTCCTGGTTCTGAAGTTCGTGCCGAGTACCTGCGTGGATTCGGAGTACCTACATTGATTGCTGTTCACCGCGAAAACGATCCGAATGGCGATGGTTTGGAAATTGCAAAAGCTTATGCAGTTGGAACAGGCGGTCATAAAGCAGGTGTATTGCTTTCTTCGTTTGTTGCCGAGGTAAAATCAGACCTGATGGGCGAGCAAACCATCTTATGCGGATTACTGCAAACTGGTTCTATTTTGTGTTTCGATAAAATGATTGAAAAAGGAATTGATGCCGGTTACGCATCAAAACTGATTCAGTACGGATGGGAAACAATTACAGAAGCCTTGAAGCTTGGAGGTATTACCAACATGATGGATCGTTTGTCGAATCCGGCAAAAATTGAGGCCTACAAACTTTCTGAGGAATTGAAAGAAATTATGCGTCCGTTGTTTGAAAAGCACATGGATGATATTATGTCGGGAGAGTTCTCATCAACTATGATGGAAGACTGGGCGAACGACGATAAAAACCTGTTGGGATGGCGTGCTGCTACCGGCGAAACGGCTTTTGAGAAAACTCCGGCTGGCGACGTTGAAATTACCGAGCAGGAATATTTCGACAACGGAACGTTGATGGTTGCCTTTGTAAAATCGGGTGTTGAGCTGGCATTTGAAGTAATGACAGAATCAGGAATTAAAGAGGAATCGGCTTACTACGAGTCGTTACACGAAACTCCGCTGATTGCCAACACTATTGCACGTAAAAAACTGTTCGAAATGAACCGTACAATTTCAGATACTGCTGAATATGGTTGTTACCTTTTCGACCACGCTTGTAAGCCTTTACTGGCCGACTTCATGAAAAAAATTGATACCGATGTTATTGGTAAAAATTTCAACGAAGGAAAAAGCGCTCAGGTAGATAACAAAGAGTTGATCGAAATTAACGACGAAATTCGTTACCACGATGTGGAAATTATTGGTGCCGAATTGCGCGAGGCAATGGAATCAATGAAATCGATTATCTAAAAAAACAGACGATCATATAAATTTAAAGCTGGCTCTGCCTTTTAGGTGGGGCCAGTTTTTTTCTGCACGAATGTAATTGCTTATTGCGCGGCTGTAAATACCCGTTGCACGACTGTAAGCACCCGATGCACGACTGTAAGCACCCGTTGCATAACTGTAAGCATTTGTTGCACGAGTGTAAGCACCCATTGCATAACTGTAAGTACCCGTTGCACAACAGTAAGTGCTTGTTGCACGAATGTAACTACCCGCTGCACAATTGTAATGATAAAGTCCTTTCTAATTGGATAAAGGCGCCATCTTTCTTAATTTTAAATAAAAAATGGCTCGATCAGAATTTAGTTTCGTGTGGTTGCTGTGTGCTTGTTTAGTGCTTTGTGCCTCGTGTAACAGTCCGGCACAGAAAGGCACTAAACAAGATCAAAAATATACTCCCGATATTCCCGAGGGCTGGCAGGCCTTATTTAACGGAAATACACTTGATAACTGGGAAATAACTTCATTTGGCACCGAAGGGCCGGTAAAGGTTTCAGGCGGAAGTATTGTTATTAATTATGGCGATGGTTGCAGTGGAATTACCTGGACGGATACTTTCCCGAAAGTAAATTACGAAGTGCAGCTGGAGGCCCGTAAAATGGTTGGTAACGACTTTTTTTGCGGAATGACTTTCCCGGTTAACAACGATTTTTGCTCACTGATTGTAGGAGGGTGGGGCGGCCCCGTTGTAGGATTAAGCAGTATTGATGGAGTTGACGCTTCGGAGAACGAAACACAAGTACTAAAGAACTTTGAAAAGGAGGTATGGTACACCATTCGGCTGCAGGTAACGGAAACCACTATCCGTGCCTGGATTGATGTTGAAAAGCTGGTGGATTTCAGTTATGCCGGACATAAATTGAGTATCCGGCCGGAGGTGTCGCTTTCAAAACCGTTTGGAATATGTACCTGGATGACATCCGCCGAGCTGCGTAATATTGCCATGCGAAAAATAGAAGGTAAGTGATAACACTTACTTTTTCTTTTTCTTCTTCTTTTTCACCTCTTTTAATTCGCGTTCATTTTCGCGCATTAGCTTTTGCCAGTTGTAGTCGGTGTCCTTTGTAAAATCCAGCGTTTCTTTGTAAAGGTTTTTGTCGATCTCCAAACGATGAATGTCTTTCCCCAAAAAGCTTTCTATTTCATCCAGAATTTCACGCTCTTCAGTACTGCAGAACGAAACGGCTTTTCCTTTTTGGTTGCCGCGTCCTGTACGTCCTACGCGGTGTACATAGTTTTCTGCCACTTCCGGCAGGTCGTAATTCACCACAAAATCAACGTAGGGAATATCAATTCCGCGGGCACTAACATCAGTAGCGATAAGCAGTTTAAGCTCGCCACTTTTAAAGCGTTGCATGGTTTGGTCGCGTTCCGCCTGATCTTTGTCGCTATGAATGGTGTCGCTTTCAATTTCAACACGTTCCATGGCTTTTTTCACGCGTTCGGCACGTACTTTTGTGCGTACAAAAGCCAGAATTTTGGCTTCCGGATTTTCCCCAACAAGCCGTTCAAGAAAAGCTCTTTTGTCATCCATTTCGATAAAAGCCACCTGGTGCTCGATGGTTTTTGCCACCGGGTCTTTGGGCGAGATCTGAATGCGAATAGGATTGTTTACCAGTGAATAAGCAAGTTTTTTAATCTTCTTATTAATGGTTGCTGAGAAAAACAAGGTCTGCCGCTTTTGTGGTAGAAAACGTATCAGATCATTGATGTCTTTTATAAAACCAAGATCCAGCATGTGGTCGGCTTCGTCCAAAATCAGTGTTTTTACGCCGTGAAGCTTCAAGTGTCCCTGGCTTACCAAATCGAATAAACGACCAGGTGTAGCAACCAAAACATCGGTACCGGTTTTTAAGCGTTCGATTTGAGGATCCTGATCAACACCACCAATAATTACGGTAGTTTTTACGCCCGTATTTTTTGAAATGGAAACAAACACCTCGCTGATCTGTTTGGCCAACTCGTGTGTTGGAGCCATAACAAGGCAACTTATTCCCTGAACATGTTGATTCAACTTAGCCTGTTGAATGTTGTGAATTACCGGAATAGCAAAAGCAGCAGTCTTCCCGGTTCCGGTTTGGGCAATGGCCAAAACATCTTCGCCTCTTAACACCGGCGGAATGGCTTTAAACTGAATGTCGGTAGGACGACGGAATCCGTTCTTTGCCAGGTTGGTTTTTATAGTGTTGGATATGGAATAATCCTCAAATTTCATGTAATCTAATTTTCGGCAAAGATAACTGAATTTATTGAGCAGCGGTTAAAAACAATTATTGAGAAACTTTAGCTCTGGAAGGAGAGAAATTAATGGAAGATTGATTTTAAGATTGAGGGAGATTGATAAATTGCGAAACTGACAAATTGTAAAATTGTATCTGATACACTGAACTTTACTTTGTGCCTACTTCGTGCAACTTTGTGGTAAACTCCTCACGATACTCTCATTGCTTACGCACCGGGCTTTTGGGGTTCGTGCCGATGGCGCTTTTTGCCTACTGCTCTTTGCCAACTGCCACTTTTTTACCCAAATACACATTTACTCAATTACTCATTCACTTTTTTCCCTTCGCCGCTACAGCGTTGCCCAAATGCGTGCCAGAGAAAATCCCGGTGCTTTAATATTCAGGTCGAGGAAATAACCAAATGGGGTTTGTGCGGTTGTGAAATCGGCATTTTGCAGGCGCTTTTCAGCCAGATCGAACAGTTCTTTGGTAAATTCAACTGATGCTTTTGATTCCGAGAGGTGGGCAAACGAGTGAAGAATCACACTTTTACAATTGTTTTTTCGTGCCGTCCATTTCAGGTGATTAACCAGTTTTTTCTCCCGGCTTTTCACGTCTTTTTCTTCGTCGCTTTCTTCCACCTGGATAAAGGCTAATATCGAATCTGAAAATTGTGCCCCTTCCGTAATATCTTCAACATCCTCAAGGTTTTTCTCTGCCGGTTGATACGAAAACTCATCAACATACATTACCAATACTTTCATTTCGTCGGTTTTTGGGTAAAGATAATATTTATGAAAGTTCTGGTAAAAACTTAATCGCCTGCAGCATCAGCAAGCAATTCTTCGGCCAGTTTTGTGGTCCAGTCGCAAAGTTCGGAAATTTGTTCGTCGTTTAATTTTGCTTTTGGGTGAATGGCCCGGTACGACTTTAACGGCATGGATTTTCGTTCCGCTTCCTGGCAAATTTCTTCCAGTATTGTAATCTTCTCAAAAATATCCATGGTGCCCCATTCCGAAAAGTTAAGCTCTGATTTTCCTTCCGAAATATGATCGGCTACCATCCACGAAACGGGAGCAATGTGGTTATACCACCAGTAGCCCGTTTGGTTCGAGTGGCAATCCAAACAGGACGTTGTCAGCAGTGTTTGAATATTTTCAGGCACTTCTACCTGGTTGAAGATATGATTGCTGCTTACTCCTTCGTTATTTTTTTCGGGTTGAAAAAACTGGATAACGATAAAAGCAAGCAGCAATATTATGATTATAAATCGAAGTATTCGACGCATATTACATTCCTTTTACCAGTGCCTCTGCTTCTTTTTTCGACCAATCCAATAACAATTGTTTATGATCATCACTTAAAGCTTTGTCCGGAAATCTTTCCAAAAACTTTTTCGGAGGCATTTCATTTTTTTCAAGTACTTCACCAATTTCTTTGTAAGTACTAATCATTTTAATTTTCGAAAGGCTGTCGAGTTTATTAAAGTCAAGCTCTTTTTTCCCGTCTTCATTTCTTGAGTCGGTATTGTGGCATCCATAACACGAATTCTGAATAACTTCTTTCACATCGTCGGGCATGGCCGGGGTCTTTGTTGGTTTATTGGTGCCGATAGCAACCAAACTAAGAACAAAAAAGATTGCAACGAAAATTGATAATGACTTTTTCATTTGATTAAATTTTAAATTTTTAAGGTTGTTCATCTGTTGACGGAGATTTAGAATGAGATTGAATCATTATGTTTGGTATGAATTTCATCTCATGTTCATTACATATTTTTTATAATAGTTACGGTTATGTGCAATATAAAACACAATACTAGAGTTTTTGTTGAAAAGTTTCGTGATTGATTTGAATTGACTAAAAAATACGTAATTTTCGCAGTAATTATTTTTTTATCCTGCAAAAACCTTTTAAGAATGCGTTGGTATATTCCAATTTTAACAGTACTCATTTTTGTATGTAATTCGGTAAATGCACAATTATCGGAAGGCGGATTTCCTTTGCAGGTTGTTACTTTAAAAAGTTCCGACAGGGCGTTTGTAAAAATGCCGGTGTTAAAACAAAGTGTTATTGAGGCTGCAATGGATGCCAACAATGCATCTGATGCACAGTTAAAGTCATTAACTTTTGCACATGCTTTTAATGTTGACTTTAGCCCGTCAAATTCAGGCGTATGGTATTCAACTAACGCAGGTTATAACGTTTGGCGCATTACCATTTCTTCAGAAAATGCTTATTCGCTCAATCTTATTTTTGATGATTTTGAATTAAACAAGAAAGGGCGTTTGTTTATTTACAACGAAGAGAATAATCAATATCTTGGTGCTTTTACCGCTCGAAACAATAAGCCTTCGCATAAATTTGCAGTGGCACCGGTTGCCGGCGATGAAATTACCGTGCAATACGAGGTTCCCGAAGACGAAGGAACGCCGGATGATTTTAGGATTAGCCGCATAAACCACGATTTTATGGGAATTTTAAAATTTATCAGGCGACCCCTGGGGGAAACAGCAGGTGGATGCAATATTGATGTAAACTGCGAAATTGGCGATCGTTGGAGTGAGGTAAAAGATGCAGTTGTTCGCTTAATTGTTGATGGCCGGGAGATCTGTTCAGGCACTTTAATAAATAATACTGCAGAAGACGAAAAACCTTATGTTTTGTCGGCATCACATTGTTACGACAAATGGATTCTGGCCGAAACTACCGTTTATACTTTTAATTACGAAAGCCCTTATTGTGCGCCTTTGGATGGTGATCCTATACATTCGCTTTCCGGAGCGATTATGAAGGCACATTACGACAGTTTGGATTTTGCATTGGTAGAATTAGATGATCTGCCACCGCCCGATTTCCGGCCGTATTATGCCGGCTGGGACCGCTCTTCGGGAGTCCCCGATTCTTCAGTTAGTATACATCATCCGCAGGGCGATATTAAAAAGATAGCGTTTGATAACGATGCTCCGGAGATTACGACATTTACGTCATCGACGATTAAAAATCCAAGATATGGCTCGTTTAACATATTGCGTTGGGACGGTGGAGTTACAGAAGTAGGTTCTTCGGGAGGTGCGTTGTTTAATATGAAAGAACAGGTAATTGGCACTTTATCGGGAGGTGCTGCGTATTGCGGAAACCCGGTGAATGATTATTTTGCCCGTTTTGCAATGCAATGGGATTATAGTTCCGACACAACAAAACAATTAAAATATTGGCTTGATCCCCTGGGAACAGGCGCTACGGAGTTGAACGGAAAACAATTTAATACCAACGAGGATTTGTGTAATGCCTTTACAAATTTGACCGATACGGATGAGCATGGAAATATTGCTCTAACCGTTTCAGGCGAAACTAAAGGCTATTGGGGAGGAACTAATTCGTTGGGAATAACTGAAATTGTTGAACACTTTAACATTTATGGTAATGAAATTCTGGATGGTGTTTCGTTTGGTGTTGGAAAACTGGTTACCAGTAATAACAACAGCCGGATAACCGTTAAAGTGTATGAGGGCAATACTTCTCCCGAAAATGTGCTGTACAGCAAGCAGGTAAATATTGATAACTGGGCTGAAGATGCCATGAACTTTGTGAGTTTTGATATGTTGGTTGAGCCTGCCGGCGATTTTTTTGTTGGTTTTGAATTGAGTGATATTAATACTGCCGATACCTTTGCCATCTATCAATCGTTGCGCGAGTATGAAGATGCCACAAACCATCTCTACGTAAAGCAAAACGGCAGCTGGGAAAGTTTCACATCGCTGAATCCCCAAAACTACGCCATGGTTAATGTGATGGAACTGGTTGCCTGTAATTACAGTCTGCTAACGGATACTCCAACCGTGGAGCAACCTAAAAACGTTTGGGTGTATCCAAACCCAACAGCCGGTGAACTAAACCTGGAGTCGGATAAAGAAATCGATCCGGAGAATGTAGTGGTGTACAACCTAATCGGGCAGGAAGTTAAAACTTCAGTTGTAAAGGCCGATGATTTCCGTATAAAACTCAATCTTCTGGGAAAAACGGCCGGTGTTTATTTTGTGCGTTTTCCTTACGGTGATAAGTTTGTTACCCGAAAGATCTCATTTGTGCCGTATTGATTATTTCTGTCCGGTGGCTTTTTTTATGACTTCGCCAACCGGATCGGATGAAGGCTTGTCGTTTTTCTGCTGAGGAATTGTAGAGGCATTGCCATCGCGGTAAGCCGAGTAATGCGGCGATAATATTTCTACGCCGGCTTTATTAAATTCATTCAAAATACTTTTATTAAGCTCTGAATAAAAATGCGCCATCTTCCCGGCTTGTTTGGTGTAAACATTTAGTTCGTATTCCACATAAAAATCGCTAAGGCTTTTTTGAAGTACAAAAGGTTTAAAATCGCGGGTAAGGTTTTTGGTGTTTTTGGCCGCGTCAAGTAATAGTTTTATTACGGTGTCGGCTGGAACATCGTAGCCTATGGTTACGGTAGGGTGAATAATTATCCCCAGCTGACTTGCATTTTTTGTATAATTCCACAAATGCGTATTTATAATGGTGGCGTTGGGGATGGTAACATCTTCGTTTTTAATTGTTTTGATGCGGGTTACCAACAGGTTTTTTTCAACGATATCGCCCATGGTGTCGCCAATTTTTACCCGGTCGCCAATTTGAAACGGCCGCATATAAGTGATTACAATTCCGGCAACGATATTGGCAATGGCCGAGGTTGATCCGAGCGTGAAAATTACCCCAACAAAAATGGAAACTCCCTGGAACGCTTTTGAAGAAGGAAGGTATTGTACAATAAATACAGCGGTGATAATGTAGATAACGATTTTAACCAGGTTAAAAGTTGGCTTGGCCCAATCGCTGTGAAATCCTTTAATCCGCAACTTTCCTGTTTCAAGCTCGCGAACTACCACCGAAAGAATTTTTAGAAGATAACGGGTGATGATGATGATGACAAAAATGGCAAACAGATCGGGAATAAAATCGACAAAATCGTTGGCAATTTTCTTCACCGGATCGGCGAGATAACCATAGAATTTATCTGCCAGATCTCTGGTCCAGGGTAAAAAACTAAATAAAAAAGGCAGGTATAGAAACAGTACCAATAGCACTAGTGCAAACTTTACTACCTTCGAAATAAGCAGAAAAATATTTTCGCCTTTACTTGGCAGAAGGTATTTTAAAAAACTTTTTCGTTTTTGTTTTAATCCCTTTTCGTAATGTTCCAGCTTAATGTTTAGTACTTTAAAGAATCTATTGATCAGGAATATAATCAGGACTAATCCTCCTAAAGCTAAGAGCGTATACAATGCCCGTAACAGCCAGTATGTAAGCGTATTTCGCTCCGATGCCTTATCAAATGCAATTTTAATTTTTGCAAGATATTCATTGGCCACATCACTTTTTGTTTTTCCAAGGAAGGCGGCATCTGCCTCACTCACGCTAGCTAACGGAAGCTCGTCATAAGAAATTATTGAATAATTGTTTTTCTCGGTAATTGAAAATAAATCCCCATCAATCTGAAAACTGGCCATGGTCGTTTCCAGTCTTTCATTTATCATGGCAGCTCTTTCTGCAGGCGAATAAGGACCAAGATTGGCGTATACCGGGAACAGCGTGTCTGAATTAAAAACTACGTATGCAAGCTCTGCTTTTTGCAAATTTTTGTCGGTAGCAGAATTCGGAATGGAATCAGGTACTTCAGTTTGAGAAAATACCTGAAGAAAAAAAGTTACAAGGGCAATGAGGATAACAGCTTTTCGCATGATCTGGATTTTAGATGCTAAAAGTTACAATAAAATTTTCAATCAGCGCAAGTAGAAACTGCACAATGGTCATGTTCGAAAATGCACCTATTCCGGCCTAAAAGGAAATGATGAGTGGTGAAGATTAAGCTTTAACGAGTTATCAGCGGCTCTGAAGAAACCCATGGTATATTCCACCTTTGTTTCCATTCCGTTGGTATCATTAAAAAAGTAGTTTCCCATGATGATTGCCTGTTTGAAATTGGCAATAAAACCATGAACTTCAAAACGTACTTTTTCCCAGGGCTGAAGTGCAAATCCCAGGTCCTCGGGGAAATTGTCGTTTCCACCAACAAAATACGAAAGCGCCTCTTCTTTGCTTGCTCTGAATTGTGGGTCGGTAGCTTTTGTAGGCTTAAAAAGTACCTTGCTTTCGCCGTAACCATACAAATCGTCAATGTGCTCTTTTGCGGCTTTCACATAGTCGCCTTTTGCAGTGTAAATTTTACCAATTCGAATAATGCCGTTACCCCAGTCGTACTGTCTTTTTAAAATATCTTCTTTACTGAATTGTTCATTCATTTTTCTACAATTTTTATTCAAGTTAACAGCTTTTTATGAGCTTAGTTCAATTCAAGCGGAATAATTTCTTTTAATTGTTCCACGGTCATTTTTTTTCCGATGATTTTTTTGTTCTGGTCGAGCAGATGAACGCCCGGCGTTTTTCGTGCATCGTACTTTATTTTAAAGCGCGAGGTATGTTGCGGATCCCATACATTTATCCAGTCGAACATATCGTGTTTGGCTAAAAATTCCGTCCATTCTTCCTTGTCATCCATCGAATAAATGGCATAAACCGTAAGGCCATTGTCTTTGTTGGGCAGGTACACTTCCTTGTAAAATTCAGGAACAAAAACCTTACAATGTGAACAATTGGGCTCGTAAATAAGAACAACGGTTAGCTTTGATTCAATTTGGTGAAGATTGATAAATTCGCCATCAAAACTCTCCAACGTAAGGTCGGGAGCGATTTCACCAATCAGGTTGTCTTGCATAAAAAGTACATTCTCGCGAATGGTCTCAAGCGATTCTTCAGTTGCCCAAAATGCTTCGCCACTTAAATAATAATCGCGGGCAATATCAACAAAAAGGGCGTCCATACCCATAATGTTACTGTTAATGCTGGCATTCAGAAAAAAAGAAGTGGCAAACTGAAACAGGCGTTTATTGGGCCTTACATCTTCAATAAATTGGTAAACGTATGGTTTTACTGAATCATAACCCGGGTAAAGCACCTTGTTGAACCAGGTTTCGAGCTTGGTCTTATAAAAAGGCGTATACAGATAACGTTCGTCAGTATAATCAAAATAATCCCAAAAATGTTCTTTCTGATAGTTGAATCGAGTTATAAGAAGCAGGGAGTCATTCTCCTGAATTTCATTTGATAAAGTTGATTCATCGAGTTTAGGAACGTAATTAGCTGTCAGGAATTTATAGAGAAATGAGTCGGGGTACTTTTCATTCACCATTGCCCAGTATTCGTACATTTGGTTGTTCAATGCCTCGCGTTGTTGGACAATTTTTTCTTTTTCTGCGGCATCGGCATTTTGGTAGGACTTGTTTAACGAGGTACTCTGTTGCTGAAGGTTTGCCAGAAAATTCATGTAATCGACAAAAGCTTCAGATTCGGCAGCACCTTCTATTTTGGCCTCTTTACCCGCAAACGTTGAATTACTTATTTTAAAATCCTGATCGGCACCCAACAGAAAATCAAAATGGTGGTCTTTATCAACCAGTATTTTGTACAAACCTTGGGTTAAAACAGTGTCGCCTGTTAATACACCATGCCCGTTTGCATCAAGTTTGGCTGAGTCGGCTGCATATATTTTGCCAAGATAATGGTAGGCCAGCTGCACCGTTTTATTCGGTGCTCCATCAAGCTGCACTTCAATGTTATAGTGCTGTGCGTTAAGCTGAAAACTAAAGAACAGGAAAAACAGAAATACGAATCGTGGCATAAGCATTTTCAAATAACGTCTTAAAAATAGTATAATTACCTAAAATGGCTAATCAGAAGAAAATTGTTTTGATCGCTAAATATTGTAAATTCAGGGCCTGTAAAAAGAAACTATGCTTTCGGTAAATATCCCGGTATATAACATTGAAGTGGTGGATTTGGTAAACGACCTACACCAACAGGCTACAGGTTTAGACATTGATTTTGAGATAAGAGTGTACGACGATGGCTCGGATGAGATTTTTAAATCGCTGAACCGCATTCTTAAAAGTAAGCCTAATGTTGTGTATATCGAGATGGAGAAAAACCTTGGCAGAGCAGGAGTTCGTAACAAAATGGGAGCCGACTCAGTGTTTGACTGGTTGCTGTTTATTGATGCCGATTCGAAAATTATAAGCGCTGATTATTTAAAAAATTACCTCGAAAACCGGAACAAGAGCCAGGTGTTGTGTGGTGGAACAGCTTATGCGAAACAAAAACCGGCCGATCCTGAAAAACTACTTCGGTGGACTTACGGAACAAAACGTGAGGCGGTAACGGCAGCAGTTCGTAACCGCAGCAAAGGTTTTATTATTACCTCTAACAATTTCTTTATTGCGAAGGAACTTTTTGATCGGGTGAACTTTCGGGAAGAATTACTCGAATACGGACACGAAGATACCTTACTGGGCTACGACTTGTTTTGTGACGGTGTTGAGATCTTGCATATCGATAATCCGCTGGAACATACCGGCCTTGAAAGTGCGCAGGCATTTTTGAAAAAGAGTTGTCAGGCGCTCGAGAATTTGAAAAAGATAGGAGAGGAGCTGCTTGATGGCGACCAAATGTTTTACCGCCAGGTAAACTTCTTGCGGAAATACAAACGGATAAGTTTTTTTATTCCATCGCGAACAATCGGGCGGCTATTCAGAAAGTACCGCGAAAAAATGGAAGAGAATTTAAAAGGAGCCCATCCATCGTTACTGGTTTTCGATTTGTATAAGCTGGGGTACTATGCGGGCATAAAAAACCGCTGACAAAACTTGCCAACGGTTTGAAAATATGTTGTATAGTCTAAGTGTTAATCGTTCAGGTCAATATCGCCGTAACGACTTACAACTGTAACTTTTCCGCCTGCTTCCGAACCAACTTTTCCAACAACCGTGTTTTTATGGTTATCTTTAATACGGTTTCCGGTAAATTCATCTTCAGGATATGAAATGCCGCAGTAATCGCAGCTGGCATCGAGTGAATAACTGGCATCGTCGAGTCCCAGCGAAATCTGACCGTAGCTGTTGGTTATGTCGATAAACTCGAAGTTGGCTCCAACTTCATCTACTTTGATACCTCCGTAACCCGATTCAACTTTTAAACTTTTCGCCAATTCTCCAATTTTAATATTGGTGTACTTAATTTCAGCTGCAAGCGATTCCAGTTCTTCAAATTTAAATTTGTCGTATTTCGATTCAATGATCACCGTCTTGCATTCTTCAACGCTAATGTTCGAGTATTTCGATTCGATATTTAACGAAGTGGCTTTTTCAATATCAAGAGGCGAATAACTTACGTCAACATCCATGTGCGAAACTTCGCCAATATTTGCATTTCCGTAGGCCAGCGATAAGCTTAATGAACCACTTTCGGGAGTAGTTAATTCATAAGCCGTAAAGTTACCGTATTTACAATCGAACTCGCCGTTTCCGGTAAGCCGGGCAACAATGGTATTGCCGTATTTGTTGTTGATCTTCAGGTCTTTGTCCGACGGAATGTTCACTTCGTAATCGATGCTAAAACGTCGGTTACTTTTAAAGTTCTTTTCAATTTCGGTAACTGCTTTTACGGCACTTCCGGTTTTTCGGATATACACTTCCAGCATATCAAGCAAATCATCGGCTTTGTTCTCGTTTGGTGCATCAACAGTTATAGTTACATGAATAACTACCGAGTCGCCGGTTGAATTATTAATTTTTACTTCGCCAAAGCGGTTGTCGATTTCCAGTGATGATACCTCATTGTTTAACCATGATTTATGGTACTCTTTTGTTTTCTCTTCTGCGAATACTGTTGTTCCGGCAGCTAAAACGCCGATGATAAACAGTGCTGCAATTCTTTTTAATGCCTTCATTTTATTCTGGTTTTAATTTTTACTATTAATTCTTTCCAGCCAATTTACTTTGTATTATATGGCTGTTGTTTCCTGTTCAAATTCTTGTGTTTTCTGTTGTACTTCTTCTAATTTGGTAATGATTATATTTATAACACTAAGCTTAGCCTGGTAATATTCTAACATGGCGTTTATAACGCGCTCGTCGTTTGGGTTGGCTGTTAAATCCTTCTGCAGGTTTTGGTAAAGTGTTTCAAACTCAGCCAACTCATTGTTCATCATATTTTGTTCGTCTTCCGAAATCAAACCCTCTTCAATCCACTTGTTCCACTGCTCCATACCGGTGTTTATCGAGTTGGTGTAATAATATTCAACTTCCTGGTATTCCGGCGAAATAGAAGCAAGAGTAATGCTTGCCGATTCTGTTTTCGAATCAAAAATTCCCTGGTTGTTTGGCGAAAAGTAGATAAACGCCTGGTTGGTTGCCAAAAATACAAACACAACAGCGGCGGCAACTTTAAGAATAATATTCAGACTTATCGTTCTTTTCGTTTTATGCTGCTCGTTAAGCCTTGCCTCAAATCGTGCAAAATGGCCTTCCATTGGTTCGTTATCGTTTAACGTTTCAATGTTCTCCAGTATCAGTTTTTCTATGTTATCTTTTTTTTCCATAATCTTAATTGTATGAAAATATTTCCTTCCCTCTTAATATCTCTCGTAACTTATTTTTAGCTCTCAGCAGCTGGGTTCTCGAAGCTGAATTCGATATGCCCAAAATCTGGCTGATCTCTTCGTGGTCGTACCCTTCAATCAGGTAAAGACTTAACACAACCCGGTAGCCGTCAGATAGTTCCTGTATCGCCTGTTTTAACACCCGGGCGTCCAGCTCGCATGTATCCATCCGGCTATCGGCAATTTCTGTGGTACGTTCGTTTACCTCTTCAAATTGTACTTTTCGTTTCTTTAAATAATCCAATGAACGGTTTACAACAATACGCTTTAACCAAGCCCCGAAACTTACTTCGCCTTTGTAGGTGCCAATCTTTTTAAATGCACTTAAAAAGGCTTCCTGCATTACATCTTCGGCTTCCATCTGATCATTTACAATCCGCAGGCTTACACTGAACATGGCTTTGTAATAAAGCTTGTACAGCTGGAATTGTGCCTTTTGGCTTCCTTCCTTACACTGATCGATGATCTCCTGATGAATATTTTTATAAAGTGTATTCAATCTTTTATTTTTCTGATTCAATGACGACGGCAATATTTCAATGTTGCATACGTTACGGAAATATTTTTTGTTTTTCGGTATTTTTTGCGAAATGTATTGGGTATTTGCTGAATATCAATGTGTTTTGAGAATACTTTCCACATCAGATTTATTCAACTGCGATATGTTATTAAAGAGCTGCAGGTGGTTAAATGAATGAGTAGCGCGTGACGAGTATCCAATATCCAATATCGAGAATCCAGCATCCAGTATCCAGCATCCAGTTGAACGAAGTGAAATCCCGACCGCTAGCGTCGGGGTATTAGGCTACAACGAATTATAGTATTCAACCAATTCCATCATCTTGTCTGCCTTACCGGGTTTAATTTTATTCTTTTTTATAAAACTCTCCAGCTGACTTTGATGATCGGTGAAGAAATTTTCTAAATCCTTTTTCGATTCAATTTTAACAGCAGGTTGCTCGTTTAATCGCAGGTAGTAAGTATCAGGTCGTTTTATAAATTTTGCCGGCTCAGGCTCTTTATACGCGGCGGCTTCTTTAGGTTTTTGGTACAGCACTTCAGGCCGGGCGTATAAACTAAGCTTACCCTCGGACAAAAGAATGAAATATGCGCGTTTTACTTTGTTGCCTAGTTTATACGGAATATTTGAAAAAGTATTTTCCCCAACTACTGCTTTCTCAACAATTTCAGGCGCAGCTATGGCCAGGATCTGCTTGTCGGGTGTTTGGAATTCCATTTCGTCGTTGAAAATATTGTAGCGTAGCGGAATATCGTTGTATTGAATTTTTTGATAGGTATAAATGGTACCTGTGGTAAATTCATCGTTTAAATAGGGCGATCCTTCAATATCACTTTCGGTAAGCCTGGTCCTGTATTCTCCCTTCGATATTTTGTTCGCCTCAAAAAAGTCGATTGCATTTCGCAAATCATAGATACTTTGGGCATAAAGTCCGGCAGAAGAAATAAATAGAATAACGAACAGAGAAATGTACTTTTTCATGGCTAATAGTTTATTCGGTTAATATTAACGATTTTCATCTGATGTTGCAAATTCGGCAATGGCTTTTGCATGTAGCTCAAGGGTACTGAACAGTGGTTGTTCAAAGTCATCCTGACTGACCAGTAGAGGTATCTCAGTGCATCCCAAAATCATACCCTCGGCACCTTTTTCAGCCAGTTTATTCATAATTGCGAGAAATCCGGTTTTGGTTTCCGGTAGAAAAATTTCTTTGAGTAGTTCGTTCATAATGGAGGTGTGAATAAATTCGCGTTCCGGTTTTTCGGGTACAATAACCTCAATGTTGTGTTCGGCTAATCGTGTTTTATAGAAGTCGAGTTCCATAGTTTCGCGTGTTCCCAGCAGTCCAACTCTGCTAATACCTTTTGCTTTTATGGCAGCAGCTGTTGCATCGGCAATGTGTAAAATCGGAACATCAATTTCTGTTTGTAACTGTTCGTAGGTAAAATGAAGCGTGTTGGCACAAAGGGCTACAAAATCGGCACCCGCATTACAAAGCGTTTCGCTTGCTTTTTTAACGATGGAATAAACACCTTCACGGTCGTTTTGCTGGTTGCAGGCATATATGTCGCCATAATTTACCGAGTACAAAATAATCTCAGGAAAGGTTAATCCACCCTGGTTTTTGTTTACGGTTTCGTTAATGATTTTGTAGTATTCCTGCGTTGACACCCAGCCGGTTCCTCCTACCAATCCAATTTTCTTCATTTGTCATAATTTTCTTCTTATCAAAAGTGCTAATTTATTTGAGATAGTTAACCTGAAAGATTCATAAATTTTTCACACGAAGTGCTGACAATTGAAAATCTGCACGATATATGGTTTGATTAAGTTTATTTTATGATTTTCATTGTCAGCCCTGCGGGTAATTAATTCGTTTTCATGAATTAATTAGGTTAAAATTTATTATTGCTAATTTTGCGCGAAAATAGATTATGCAAAAACCGGAACTTCTTTTACCTGTTGGAAATCCAGAATCGTTTTATGCTGCATTGCGCGGTGGGGCCGACGCAATTTTCCTGGGATTAAAACAATTTAACGCCCGTGGAAGGGCAAAGAATTTTACCAACGGGCAATTGGTTACCATTCTTGAAGAAACCAAAAAGAAGAACATACTGGTTTACATTACGCTAAATACGGTGATCAAAAACAATGAGATACCGGAATTGCTCGATTACCTGAATTTTTTAAACCAGGTTGGTGTTAGCGGAGTGATCATCCAGGATTGGGGTGTTTTTTATATCGCACGTACCTATTTCCCGAATTTGGTGTTGCATGCCAGCACACAAATGGCCATTCATAATTCAACCGGAGCAAATTATGCGCATAAAAAAGGGATAGAGCGAGTGGTTCTGGCCCGCGAACTCACTTTGCGCGAACTCAGCAAAATATGCAAAAAAAGTAAGATTGAAACCGAAATCTTTATACATGGTGCGTTGTGTTATTCTTTTTCGGGTATGTGCCTTTACAGCAGTTATGCCGGGGGCAGGGGAGCCAACCGTGGATTGTGTACACAACCTTGCCGACGCACTTACACGGCCCAGAATGCACAGCAGTATCTTTTTAATTTAAAAGATAATCAGCAAATTGATTTGGTCGACCGTTTTACAAAAATGGGAGTAAACAGTTTAAAAGTTGAGGGACGCATGAAATCGGGTGAATACACCTACCGCGTGGCACAAGCCTACCGAACTGCACTCGACGAACCCAATCAAATAGAAAAGGCCAAAGAACTTTTGTCGCTCGATTTCGGACGCGAGAAAACAGCCTATTTTATGGGTAAAGATGTTAACGAGGCCATTTCTGAAAAAACGGTGGCCGGCGTCTTTCTTGGCAAAGTTGAGCAGATAAAAGGGCAGAATATCTGGTTAAGCTCGCAAATGAACATTGAACCGGGCTTCCGTTTGCGTTTTCATATTCCGGGCACCGAAAAGCAGGAAACCGTAAAAGTGCGCGAAGTAGCCGAAGAGAATGGGTTGTTTAAAATTCATTCGGGCGGAAAGCAGGTAAAACCCAACAGCGAAGTTTATTTGTCGGGGATTAGTGATGTTAAGTTCCCATCGAAGTTGGAAGATACAAATGCTCAATTTAAGCAACTGAAATACGGGCACAAACAAAAGATATTGGGTGCATTAAAAGGCAGGGAAAATGGCCGTAAAGAGGAGTTTTATTTTCGCGTAAACTCCATGGAGTGGCTAAAAAAGATGAACCTGAACGAAATGGAAGGTTTGTTTCTGGCTTTTTCGAAAATTACCTGGAGCCGCTTCGATCCGGAAGTACCGTTTATTCAAAAGTTTAAGGAGAAAATATACATCGAACTGCCAAAGTTTATTCAGCAGGATGCTTTGCAATTTTACCGTGAGCTGATTGCCAAAATGGTAAAATGCGGACTGCGCAACTTTGTAATCAGTCATATTTCGCAGCTGGATCTGATTCCGCCAAAGTGTCGCATTATTGCCAACGAAAATGTATATGTTTTTAACGATGCAGCAGCGTGTTTTATCAAAAACGAAGGAGTGAGCCTGTTTTCCTATCCCCAGGAAATTGATTTTGAAACCCTGTTTTCACTGTCGCACAAAGACGGAATTGTGCCGGTTTATTTCTATCCCGAACTTTTCCATTCGCGAATGCCAATAGCCATGAAAGAAGGCAATGATGAGCTGGTGGACGATATGAATATTAAGTTGCAGCGTTTCCGCCGCAATGGAATTACTTCGATTGTTCCACAGGTTCCGGTTTCCATTTCTCAATCAAAAAACAAATTGAAAAATAATGGCTTCTACCGGTTTTTAATTGATTTAAGTTACGAACCGGTTTCAAAACACCGGGCAAAAACAGTTAAAAGCCGTATTCTTCGATCGGAGCAAATTCAACCATCGAATACCTTTAATTTTAATAAAGGATTGAAATAAGAATGTCATCTTTCAAAAAGATGACATCCTTTTGCATAACTTTCAGTCAATAAAAAAGCAGGTCCGAAACCGAACCTGCTTTTTCTATGTTGTTGTATTTACACTCTATCCATCGTTCATCGATGCAAGGAATTCTTCGATACTTGCTGTACGCATCAATCTCGTTTTCATAAACTCCATTGCTTCCAGGGCGTTCATATCGCCAAGGTAGTTGCGCAAAATCCAAAGTTTGTCGAGAACTTCTTTCGAGAATAAAAGGTCTTCGCGACGGGTACTCGATGTTGGAATATCCACAGAAGGGAAAATACGTTTGTTCGACAATTTTCGGTCGAGTTGCAGCTCCATGTTACCGGTACCTTTAAACTCTTCAAAAATAACCTCGTCCATTTTCGATCCGGTTTCGGTAAGTGCCGTTGCCATAATCGTTAATGAACCACCTTCTTCAATGTTTCGTGCCGCACCAAAGAAACGTTTTGGTTTATGCAGTGCGTTGGCGTCAACACCACCCGAAAGTACTTTACCCGATGCCGGTTGAACAGTGTTATATGCACGGGCCAAACGTGTAATCGAGTCTAGCAGGATAACCACATCGTGGCCGCATTCGGTTAAACGTTTTGCTTTTTCCAGTACAATATTTGCCACTTTTACGTGTTTGTCAGCCGGCTCATCAAAAGTTGATGCAATTACTTCGGCATGTACGCTGCGTGCCATATCGGTAACCTCTTCCGGACGTTCGTCGATCAGTAATACGATCATATAAACCTCAGGGTGGTTAGCTGCAATGGCGTTGGCAATTTCTTTTAGTAATACGGTTTTACCGGTTTTTGGCTGGGCAACAATCAAACCACGCTGCCCTTTACCAATTGGCGCAAACATATCAACCACACGTGTCGAAATATTGTCGTGGCCATTTCCGGTAAGGTTGAATTTTTCATCGGGGAATAAAGGAGTCAGGTGATCGAAAGGTACGCGGTCGCGAATATATTCCGGGCTACGTCCGTTAATCTCCAATACTTTAATCAATGGGAAATATTTTTCACCTTCTTTTGGCGGGCGAACTGTTCCTTTTACGGTATCACCGGTTTTTAAACCAAAAAGTTTAATCTGCGACTGCGATACATAAATATCATCGGGCGAGTTCAGATAATTGAAATCCGATGAACGTAAGAAACCATAACCGTCGGCCAAAATCTCCAGTACACCGGTGTTGGTAATAATACCTTCAAACTCGAACTGACGTTGTTTTTGGCGATTTCCCTGCTGATGACCTTGCTGCTGACCTTGTTGTTGGCCCTGTTGCTGGCTTTGCTGCTGGTTTCTGTTTTGCGGTCTTTGACGGTCTTCTTTTCCGCCGGTATTTTGTCTTGGCTGATTCTGCTGATTTTGCTGATTCTGCTGGTTTTGTTGATGCCTTTGCTGGCCACCACGATGTTGCTGCTCTTTATGTTGTTGAGCTTTAACTTCAGGTTTCTGCTGTTCTTGCTGTTTTTCCTGTGTTGGTGGTTTTTGCTGTTGTTGCTGAGGAGCTGTTTTTGTTTCCTCCTGTTTGGCAGCTTCAACATTTTGTTGCTTTGGCTCCGAAGAAGATTTTTCCTTGGTAAAACCTTTTATAATTGCTTTTATCTGGTCCTGACGCGTTTGAACTTTATCGTCAATTTTGTCGCTTTGTTTCTTTTTAGGACCTGATCCAACTTTTTCGCGTTTTACCGTCTCCACTCTTTGGCGAGGACGTTTTGAACGGCGCGGTTCATCGTCATTCTGTACGTTTCTGTCGGATTGATTTTTTCGATTACCGGCTCCTCCTTTTTCATCTTTAGGAGCATTCTTTGGGCTTTTGTTTTCAGCTTCAAGAACAGCCTGGGTATCTAAAATTTTATAAATAAGATCCTGTTTCTTGTAGGATTCTACACGTTTAATTTTGAGCTCTTTAGCGATCTCTTTTAATTCAGGAACAAGTTTCTTGTTCAGTTCTAAAATATCATACATTATACTATTGTTATAACTTTTCTCGATTAATAATTGTTGAAAAAATACTTGGAACAATTGACGAGGAGGGTGATTTTTTGTGAAATCGTGTGCAAGTATAAATAAATACCTGCTTGTAAACAAAAAATTGAAACTCTTTTTTCTTCCTCTTTCTTATTTTTTAGTAAAATTAAAACTTTTGGTTCGCTCGTAAAAATATATTTTCAAAATACGATTCAATTTGCTCAGTAGAAAGTTCTGATTGTAAATACTATACGTTTAACAGGGTGAAATTGTTTAACTTTATTTGCAGGAGTTTATTTTAGTGGTTTATAATGGCGCAGAAAATCAATATTATTACTTAACTCCTTTTAATCTTATAATCGACGCAATGCCCCTGTGGTAAAGGCCTTCATCCAGTTCTATATCGGTTTTTAATGTTGTAAGCGAACTGAAATTTTTAAAGTCATTTTCTAATTCTTTTTCATCGAAAAGAAAGCCGATATCTTTAGGGCCTCCCGTATTTTTGTTTATTTGTTCTTTCGAAAAACCTTCAAGAATTAAAGTACCTCCGGGTTTTAAATAAGACGCTAATTTTTGGTGTACCCGGTTTCGCATATTTTCCGGCATATGTGCATATGTCAAACAAATACAATCAAAATACTCTTTTTCAAAATCCGCATTTTTATAATCCGTTAACTGGTAATTGATCCTGACATTATGTTTATCGGCAAGAAGCAGTGCTTTTCTTTTTCCCTCACTACTGGGGTCAAAAGCTGTTACTTCCCAACCTAATGTTGCCGCAAATACTGCATTGCGTCCTTCGCCTTCTGCCGGAAACAGTACTTTACCCGGCTGAAGTTGCGGCAATTGTTCTTTTAAAAATTCGTTTGGCGCTTCTCCATAGGCATATTCTGTTGCGCTGTATCTTTCGTTCCAAAAACTGTTCATTTTTACTCTTTAATATTGAATAAACAAATTATATTACCGGAGGTTTAACCATAAAGAATGCGAAATCTGAAAGGTTTTACATTGATGATTTGTGCCTGTATTAATCGAATACAAGAAAGGAATTATATTTGAAAAAAGCTTATTTAGAGGCTAAATCAACTATTTTTTCTCAGCTCCACTTTTTGTTTCGATAAGAACAACTCCGTTTGCACCCCTTGAACCATAAATAGCAGAACCTCCGTCTTTTAAAATATCAATACTTTTTACCGTATGTGGGGGGAGCATACCTAATATACTGCCTTCCCGCTCAATTCCATCCACTACAATTAATGCAGCATTGCTGCCACCCATCGTATTATTCCCGCGGATTATTATTTCATCACCAACCACCTGCACACCCGAAAACTTTCCTCTTATCAGTTCATACATATCTGCGTAATTTGAGAAATTATCATGGTCGTCTCTTAAACTTGAAATTGCATTCAGTTTATCTTCGTCAAGTACATGCCCATAACCAATTGCCAGCGCTTTTCCCTCTTCGCCGGGTTTAAGATGTAAGTTAACAGCAACAAACTTTGTGTTTTCTTGTAGTTTAACATTTTGTTTGTTAAATCCGTGGGCAAAAAAACTTAATTTATCCTTATTGTTACAGGCAACTGAAAATCTTCCAAGGGTATCTGTTTTAATAACCTGTTTGGTGCTTTTTACCTGAACTTCCACCCCTGATAAAGGGATATTTTCGAAAGTAGTTACTTTGCCATGAATACTTCTATCCTGAGCACTAATGCTATTTACAATGCAAAGACAAACTAAGAATACTAGTTGTGTGAAAAAACGGTTAGCCATGGTTTATTGGTTTTAGTATTTTTTTGAAATCGAATTAAAATTAATGTAAAAAATTGAATAAAATCTCTGATTTGCAAAAAATATGAGATGGGTAATATCCAGAAATGAAAGAATTTTATAGACAAAAACTTCTCCGGCAATTCACAATGCCCGGTTCATGCCTGGATGATTGTAACAAGGGTAGTTTGGAGGTGTTTTAAGTCGCAATGTACGATATATTATCTTTTTCAATTATCTGTGGTACAATACTGAACATTGAGTTCTACTGCATAATAATTGTATTTTGTTAAAGGACCATAGTAATAATACATAGGAGGATATGGAGCTAATGGATTCCCGCTATATACCTCGAAAGCTTTGCCTCCGGGCTTATTGTAACCGGTGATAACAACCTCCGGGGTGTTACCGGAAAACATCCAGGCCTGATCGAAAAAAAACCTGATCTGTTGATCGATATACGAAACCGTACCGATGATTTCTCCATTATCAGCAACCATGTTTTCAATTTCTTTATTTATGTCGTAATAATAGGTACCATTAATCATTTCGCCACAAAATGCTAAATGAGGGAAACAGCCTCCTCCACCAACAGGGGTATAGGTAGAGTAGGAAATTGCATCGTCGGGTGTATCAGGAAGATTATCTCCTTTGCTCCATGCCGATTCCATGTATCCTGTATTTGTGTTAATTACCACGGCATGAGCAAAAAGGTAAATTTCGGTTCCTTCCCCGAAATCGTAATTTAAAGCAATTTCTTCTTTCGAAATATTGAACAGGTATTCAGTTTGTCCGGAAAATTTATACGGGAACTTACCAGGAATTGGCCTGTTTTTGATATTGGAAGGAACTTCACCGGGATCGGCGCCTACCCAAAGCTGTACTTCTTCAATATTAAAATCTGAATTCCCTGTAATTTTTACCTTTAATGTACTCGTATTGTTGCTTACTGTCATTGTACCAACCTGTTCCTCATTTTTAATTTGAAGCGCAAATTGTTCCTCAATAACTCCACTTTTTAAATAGAATCCTTCTGTGATGAAACCTGTCTTCACGGACTCCATTGCTTCCTTTGGATTCATCAGATCTACATCTATACAACCTCCCAAAAATGTACTTATTAGTACAAATATTCCGAATAATACCTTTGATTTCATCGATTTAATTTTTGTTGTGTTTTTCAATAAGCACCTGTCCTTTAGAAGAGCCGGTTAATACAACTCTTTCTAATTATTAAAAGGGTTTGATAAAAATTCGGAAGTTGCTGTCGGATTAGAAGTATTACTTCCAACAGAAGTCTTTTGAAGCGTCCAAAAACCAAAGACTTTTTTCCTTCTTGATCTCTCTCCACACTCGAACTTGTCGATGTGTAATGTCCAGCATGTCAAGGGCAATATATCCTTTTTGTAAATAGTTGGTATTCAATTCTGTTTAAAAGTTTTTAACGATTAACCCCGAAACCTTTAGCAATATTTGTTAAAAACTCGCCAAGTGCGTTACTGCCGTGTAATAGAGGACTTTGAGAAAATTAAGCAAAAAAGCATTTATTTGGGTAAAATCCGGTGCTCAAAGTCGGTGCAATTCAATTCAATGAACATAAAAAGGCATAATTGCCTATGCCCTTTTATGCTTTTCTTATTTTTTATTCATGGATAATTTTTCCATTGATCACTTCATCGTTAAATTGAACCCGATAAAAAAGCAGGGAAGGAAGTTTTTTATCTGCTTGGTATTCAATCCTATAATTTTTACCTGACACGATGTTTTGATCAAACAACACATCAAGTTTCCGTCCTGAAACATCAAAGAGCTCGATTATACATGCTGCATCCTCTTCACGCGAGAATTCAAAATAAAGTTTATCGGTAAACGGGTTCGGGTACACGTTGATGTGAGGAGAGCTGATGCTTTGCGCCAAAATTTGTGCACTTTTAGCCGTGCAGTCAGTTACAGGCCCCTCAAATACATAACCAGCGGTATTAATAGCTGAAATTGTTAAACACATCGAAACATTTCCTTTAAACTCCGGAGATTCAAATATCACCGATCCGTTACCGTCGGAAGCTTGAGTTTGAGACTGGGCGCCATCAAAATTCCCTGTTATGGTTGCTCCTGAAACTACCGGACTGGTAGTAACGGTAACCGCATATTTTTTGCTTCCTTTTGATACATTTATCGTTTCCCAGGTGCCGAATGTAGCTGTTATTACCGGATCGCCCGGAGTTGTATTTTCGTTAACAGTAATGGTTTTTGTAATATTATCGCTTCCAAAATTATTACTAACCGTTAGAGAGACATCGTAGATACCGGGACTTACAAAGGTGAATTCAGGATTTTGTGCAGTTGATGTTCCAAGGCCTCCAAAATTCCAGTTCCATGATGTTGGTGAATTAGTACTTTGGTCGGTAAACAAAACAGTTAGCGGTGCATCTCCTGAAGTTGTGGACGCATCGAAATCGGCAACAGGCGCTACTCCTCCAGTTAAAGCTCCCCATTCCTGTTCGCACATTACAACCGGTGCCGACATTCCGTTTGAAACATACGCATTCCAAAAAATATTACCTGCTTCGTTTGTTGTATTTTCGTCGCGAAGGAATTTTGCAAATTCCAGAGAAACGGTTTGATAGAGTAAACGGGCTTTTACAAAAGTTGTATTTGCCGGTATTTCATAGCTTGTTAAATCGTAATTTTGGTTATCGTTGTATGAATAAGCAACAACGGGCGATTGAATACTAATCAGTTCCTGATTGGTGGCACCACGCGGAGGAATCCGGTTATCTTTCAATACCTTATTGTTCAGTACAAAATGAAAAGATTCGCCTGTTTCCGGATCTCCATAAACACCGGCAGCCTCTTCTACAAGGTCTGTCATTCCCAAATGAATTTCATAGATTTTAGCATCAATGGTATTCAATTCAGCTGTTTCATAATTATATGCTCCTGATTCAAACAGAATATTACCGTTTGCATCATACGCCTGAAGGTTGACCCAAATCCGTCTTCCTTCAGGGTAGCCCGAAGGTAATTTATGACCGGTGTTATTGGTGATTGTTACTTTGGCAATGTTGTTTGTTACTGATAAATCCATTGTTGCGGCATTCTGTAACATAAAAAGTGCACGTTCTTTTCCGGCCATTAAAGCATCTCTGTCTACTTCATCCGGATAAAGATCATAAACCAGATCCGGAATAAATGTATTGCCTCCGGTCATGTCATGAAGTGGTAAATCATTTCTGTAAATTGTGCCGCGTTTATTCGCTGCATATCCTGATACATCAGCCATATGACAATCCTGGCAGGTGGAAACTCCCTCATTTATTTTATTTCCACCAAATGCAGTTCCTGTTACTGGTCCATTGGCGAAATCACTGATCGTCCATTCACTGTAAGTTCTTTCAACGGGAAGCATGTTCTGGCTTAGAAAACCATCTGCCGTTGTGGGATCTCCTCCAAAAACAGGATTTCCATCTTTGTCAATTGCCGGACTACTAACATCATGACAAGTACCACAAATGGCTGATTCACTGTGGAAAGGAGAGTAGAGCATCTGGTGTTTTGCTGCGGCGTCAATGAAGGGACCGCGTTTGGCGTTTCCATCGTGTGCCACGTACATTCCGTTTCCCGATTGTGGCGGAATCATGGTTATTTTCGCTAAATATTCCTGATCAGAAGGATAAGTAATATTCGTGTACTCAGTATTCCCCGTAAAGGGATTCAAGCCTAAATCCGCAGGTTTTACCAGTTTATGGCAGAAATCACACTGCACGCCTTCTCTGTCGTTGTTATTGAGCGCTGAACCATCTGTGGGGGTGGAACGTCCATTCAGCCAACCGTCAGGTGCATGGCAGCGAATGCATAAATCTCCCGAGCCCGGTGCATCTTGTTCCGCAATGGCCATACAGGCATAAAACAACGGATCGCGGGCGGCCTGAGCCATCATGCTTCCCCGCCAGTTAAATGCGGGTTCTACTGCCTGATCGTAACCGCCATGGCAATTATCGCATTTATCAGGATGTTCTATATTGCCGGAGTCGCCAGGTTGTGATCCCGGCATAAAAAAGTCCTCAATAGAAGTTCCAACAGATGCAATAATCACTATGGAAAGAGTGATGATTATTAATAGTAAAACTGATTTTTTCATGGTGATACGGTTTGGTTTATGTAATTCTCTAACTATGATGATATGTTACGAAAAGGAGAGGGGTTTGTTCTTGATTTATAGTGTTTTATTGAAAATTTGGAATTGATCCAGATAAGAATAGTTAAATGGATAATAATGGAAGTTATGAATTGACGAGGTGCTAGGGACTTCGGTTACGACAAAAATAAAACCGCTGAAGCAAGCCTCAACGGTTTTAGAATATTTTATCAAATCAACCTTAGTTAGGTCATTTTCTATTTTGTTAATTAGAACAGCCGGTGTAAACGATATTTGAAAGGTCACCTTTTATTGAATAACCGATTACTGTTTCATCAATATCCGGTGTACTCGGATCGTCTTCAGTCGTTATTACTTGCTCTCCATCGATTGCAATAATTTTTGTGTCAGTCCAAATAACCGCTTGTTTGTCTTTAGCATTGCCAGAACCACAATCAGGTACAAAGCTAAATTCAAATGTGGTTGGTTCGCTGGCTTTACAGCTAATTTCTCCTGTCCAGGTAAATACAGTTTGGTTCTTTGGATTATTTACAGAATATTCTTTTCCGTCTGGTGCTTCATAGTTTTCTTCATCATTTAGTTCTAGATTTTCGATCTGCGGAAATGTAAATACGATTGTAATTTCGGCTTCTTCGTTATGGTTGTATGAAAAAACGATATCCAGATTATTTTCAGTTTGATATGAAAATGAAGCATCGTCACACATTTCGCAGTTCTCAACAATAAGTGTTTGATCGGAATAACCTCCACTACCCACTTTAAAACGTAACTCGTACTCACCTTCTGTTTCAAAAGTTAAATAGAACTTTTGGGGATCATCGGTAGTTTTACTCATTTGAAAAACCTGAATCCATTCTCCATCTGCCAATTGTTGAACCTGAACATTAGTCCCAACTTCTGTATCGATGATAAATTCATGTTCCACTCCCGCACAAATTTCAGGATCCCAGGTAACTAAGTCTTCTGCTTCAGCTATTTTTGCTTTTTTCAGCATAACTCCTTCTTCTGGATTTGTGAGTGTTTCGTCTTTCTGGCAACTCCAGAAAATGCCGGCTGCTGAAAGTAAAGTCAACATGGCCATGTAAACCAATTTTTTCATCTTTTTTTGTTTTTGAGTTTATAAAAATTAACAAGTTTTTGTCCAATATTCGATTCGATAAACCCTATTAATAAGGTTTTTAAGGCGTGATCAAGATAATAGTATTATTGTTAATTAAGGTTGATGTTTTGTCCGAATATGAGATTATGTTTTGCAATGAAAATTAATCTGAAATCTTAGGTATTCAGAGGCTACTCAAAAGAAAAAAATGATTTGTGTACTTGGCACAATTTTTATTATGTTTTGATTTGTTTCAAATTGGGATAAACTATTTTATTCAGCAATATAAAAATGACGATAATTCTGAGTCGATTTTCACAAAACTACTTCAGCGCACCGTAAAGCACCTCCACCGGATGCAAGGCCGGTTTCCCGGTTCCGTCTTTTATATGGTGGCGGCACGAAGTTCCAGGTGCCGAAATTATATAATCCTCTTTAGCCTTGCGCACGGCAGGGAAAAGCACCAACTCGCCAATTTGCATCGAAAGCTCATAATGTTCTTTTTCGTAGCCAAACGAGCCAGCCATACCACAACAGCCCGAAGGAATTTCCTTTACAAAATAGTTTTTGGGCAGCGACAACATTTTTTTCGACGGTTCGGTTGAAGCAACTGCTTTTTGCTGGCAGTGTCCGTGCAGTAAAATGTGTTGTTCTTCGGTGGTAAAATCTGCTTCTGTAATATTTCCTTTTTCAATCTCGGCGGCGATAAACTCTTCAAAAAGAAGGGCATTTTTTGCCAACTTTTCAGCAGCCGGTTGCAGGTCTTTTTCTACCAATTCCTGGTATTCATCGCGGAAAGCAAGAATAGCAGAAGGTTCAATTCCCACCAATGGTGTTTCGTCGGTAATTATATCCTTTAGTAAGTTGATATTTTCTGTGGCCACTTTTTTCGAAGTCCGAACCATTCCTTTCGAAAGGAAAGTTCGTCCGCTTTCTTTGGTTTGCGGAATTTTTACCTCGTAACCCAGTTTGGTTAACAGCAGAATGGCTTTAATACCAATATCGCTTTCGTTGTAATTGGTAAACTCATCGTTAAAAAGGTAAATTTTGCCTTTTGTTGCTGCCTCGGGTAAGGGAATTCCGTTTTCAACCCAGCGGTTTAAGGTAATTTTCGACAGTGCCGGAAGTGTCCGTAAGGTTGAGAAACCAATGGCACTTTTTAACAGCGAAGTGCTCATCAAAAAGTTTGAAATGGGGCGGAAAACCATAGCCAGCCTGTTCAATCGTGGCAGGTAACCAATTAGGCGCGAGCGCATCGGAATTCCATGCAAATCATAATAATTCTGCATGAATTCGGCTTTTAATTTAGCCATATCCACATTACTCGGGCACTCGCTTTTACAGGCCTTACACGAGATACACAGGCTTAAAATATCATATATCTCCTGGTGGTCGAACAGGTTCTTTTTCTCGTTGTTGTACAGGAATTCGCGCAGGATGTTGGCACGTCCGCGGGTGCTTTTGTCCTCGTCGCGGGTAGCCATAAAAGTAGGGCAGAGGGTGCCGCCAATCGCTTCACTTTTCCGGCAATCGCCCGATCCGTTACATTTTTCAATAGTACGGAAATAACCTTTGTTTTTCGAGAAATCAAAGTAGGTATCGGTTTCGGGAATGGCTTTGCCGGGAATCACACGCAGATTTTCGTTAATGGGGGGTGTATCAACAATCTTTCCCGGGTTAAAAATGTTATCCGGGTCCCAGGCTTTTTTTACCGATTTTACCATTTCGTAACAGCGTTCGCCCAGCATAAAAGGGATGAATTTACCACGTACCCGTCCATCACCATGTTCGCCACTCATCGAGCCGCGGTATTTTTTTACAAGCGCCGCTACCTCGTTCATCAAGGTATCAAATAGCTCTACATCTTTTGGATCTTTAAAGTTGATAAGCGGGCGGAAGTGAATTTCGCCGGTGGCAATGTGGGCGTAAAACACGCTGTCTAATCCCAGTTTTTTCAACACAACTTTTATATCAGCCACGTAGGCAGGTAGATGCTCGGGATGAACAGCGGTGTCTTCAATTCCGGGTACTCCTTTTCTGTCGCCCGGAATATTAGCCAGTAAACCCAGTCCGGCCGTACGCAAAGACCACACGCGTTTTATTTTATCGGCACCGGTTACCAGCGGATAATGATAACCCAGTCCGGCTTCTTTTAACTCTTTTTCAAGCGCAGCTGCCGTATCAGTTAATTCTTTTTCGGTTTCAAACGAAAATTCAATCATCAGCATCGCACCCGGATCGCCTTTTACAAAAAAGCGGTTTTTGGCTTGCTCGATGTTTTGTTTGGCTGCCTGCATTACCGGATCGTCCATTAATTCAATGGCCGTTGGTTTGTATCTCAGCGCTATGAGGTTGGCGTGTAACGATTCTTCCAGCGTTTCAAAATGCGCACAAACAAGCCCTTTGAATTTTGGAGGAAGTGGGATGATATTTAATTTAATTCTTGTTGAGAAAGCCAGTGTTCCTTCAGATCCGGCTAAAAGTTTACAGAAATTGAATGCTCCTCCACCTTCTGTAAACGGATCGGCATACATCAATTCATCAATGGCATAACCCATGTTTCGCCGGGTGAGCATTGGATCGGGGAAATTCTTTTTGATTTCCTCCTGGTTATTTTTGTTTGAAAGTAATTCGTTGATATTTGTGTAAATTGCTTTCTCCAGTTTATTGGGATTACCATTTAATTTTTGCTGAAATTCTTCTTTACTCAGCGTCTTAAAAATCGTTTCCGAACCATCAGACAAAATCGCATCAACTTCCAAAACGTGATCGCGCACACTGCCATAAACCAAAGAATGCAAACCACACGAATTATTTCCCAGCATTCCACCAATAACACAACGATTGGCTGTTGAGGTTTCGGGGCCAAACTGCATACCGTGTGGCGCTAAAAACTGGTTCAGTTCTGCCAACACAACACCGGGTTCAACAATTACATAATTCTCGTCTTTGTTGAAATCCAGAATTTTATTCATGTATTTCGAAACGTCGACAACAATTCCGTTTCCAACAACCTGCCCGGCCAATGAAGTTCCTGCTCCACGAGGAATAATACTGGTGTTGTTCTCGCGGGCAAAGGCAATGATCTTTTTAATATCGTCCTTGTTTTTGGGCTTGGTAACAGCCAGCGGCATTTCTTTGTATTGCGATGCATCGGTGGAGTAGAGCACCCGCTGTACGTTATCGATAAAAAGATCGCCCTCGAGTTGGGCTTTTAGTTGGTTGAATTTATTTGTAGTTGTCATATCAGTTTGAAAAAAACAAATTTAGTAAAATTTGTAACTTGTCATACAAATTTCAAGCATTCTGTTTGTTAAAATTTACGATGCAATTTTTATTCAGCCGCGTTAAAATCAAGCAGGATTTTTATGTTTTCAGCCGGATTTTCCTTCAACAGCTCAAAACCTTTTTGCGTTTCCGAACCATGAAGAACCTGCGAAATCAGCGCCTCCGGTTTTAAACGGTTATTTTTCAGGTGCTCAATTGCTTCAGCAAATTCGCCATGGCTAACACGCGAAGTAACAATGGTTCCTTCTTTCCAAATCAGTTCGCGAAAAACCACATCTGTAGGTTCGGCTGCCAGTCCGAGCACACAAACTTTTCCTCCGCCAACAATGGATCGGATACAGCCTGTCACGGGATTTACAACGTTCTTAATTTCATCAGGATGCCCAACCGCTTCAAAAGCAATGTCAACACCTTTGCCATCGGTTTCTTTTTTAATGCGTTCAACCGGATCTTCATTTCTAGCATTAATGGGAATAACATTATCGTAGTATTTGGGCCCGATTGCCAGCCGCTCGTCAATAATATCAACCATAAAAACGGTATTGTCAGTAACCGTACGTACGGCCTGTAAAATGCACAAACCAATTTTCCCCGATCCCCAAATAACAATGCTGTCGTTTTCCTGAACGTTTGCGCGGTTTTTGGCGTGGCAACCGATACTTAAAACCTCAACCAGCGCCACATGTTCGTCGGGAATATTGGCGGGCACTTTGTACAACATAGAAGGAGGCAGCGAAACGTATTCACAAAAACCACCGTCCATGTCAATACCGATAAGTTTTAAGCTTGTACACGCCGGATAATGGCCTTTTAAACAGGCCGGGCATTTTCCGCACCAGATAATGGGATCGGGGGCAACTTTATCACCAACCTGCCAGCCGCTAACACCTTCGCCCACTTCACTTACCACGCCGCCAAACTCGTGCCCCATTATTAATGGGAGTGTTGTGCGTGGATGGAACTCACCGGTGTGAATGTGCTGATCGCTGCCGCAAATACAGCCAAAATTTACTTTTATTAAAACTTCTCCCGGTTTGCAGGCCGGTTTTTCAATCTCTTTCCATTCAACCTGGTTGTATTTTGTAAGAACTGCTGCTTTCATATTGTTCGGTTTTTGTGTTGTCAAAGATAATTTGAACTTGCGGTTTTCTGAGTATGGACCTCCAGAAAATCAATACTCTGGATATCGTTTTCTGAATAAAAAAAAGAGAAATTGATACGATTTAGTAAAATTCTGTGTTTATAGTATAAATAGGTATTAAGATTAAGCGATATTTTAGTTTACTTACATGTAGTGAAATATTGATTAACCGAATTAGTAATCTATCACAATGGTTATGAAAAAGATTTTTCTTGTTGCGCTGATAGCCCTGGCAGGCTTTAAATTTTCTCATGCCCAATCGGATGTAGCAAATATGCTACGATTTGGAATACATGATGCTAATCTGTTGATTGAGGCATACCTTGAACCTTATGGCAAAGGTCTTGGTGTAGGGATGAATAATTCATGGTACTATACTGCCGAAACACATAAGTTGTGGGGATTCGATCTGGCCTTTTCAGTTAGTGCGTTCAAAGTTCCGGCGGCGGATAAAACCTTCGACGTAAACGGGCTGGGATTGCAATATTTGTATGCGCAGAATGGCCAGAGCATAGCATCAACCGCTGCCGGTGGCGGCGATGGAGTAAGTCTGTATTTTGACGCCGATATTAATGGTCAGACCATACCGATAGAATATTTTTCTACGCCCGGTGGGAGCGATGTTGATGTTGTTCCGGTTCCTATTATTCAGGCTACATTTGGTTTGTTGCCTAATACCGATGTAATTTTCCGTTACGTGCCCAAAGTTGAGTTTGAGATTGACAACGAAGATGCAGAGGCCGGACTATGGGGCCTGGGCTTTAAGCATAATATTCGCGAGTCGCTGCCGGTTATCAAACATTTGCCAATGGATGTTGCGTTGTTTGGGGCGTATTCGAATATCAGCGGTGAGTCAGGAATCGATTTCGACTATACTGCTTACGGTGTTCCAAACCCTGCAGGATATGTACAAGACCCAAATCAAAAAGGAGAATTTTCAACCAAAAATATGAAGTACGGTTTAATCGTTTCGAAAAAGCTTGCGGTAATTACATTTTTCGGCTCAGTTACCGGTAACTCCAGTAAAACTACATTTGATATTCTGGGAAAATACCCGGTTCCTGATCCAGCGAAATTGGGCACGAATTTTACGAACATAGAAGATTTATTGATAAATGCCATGACCGAGGAAGAAGACCCGATAGCCTTAAGTTATAAAGATAATTACATAGGAATTGATGCAGGATTTCGTTTAAAGCTGGCATTTTTTAGCCTGTTTGGTTCCATCAGTAAAGCCAATTATGTAAGTTATAATGGTGGTATTAGTTTCGGATTCCGCTAGAGAAGAAATATTTTGTAGTTCCGATATAAGTTGAGGGGTGCCTAAAGGGGGCACCCTTTTTTCATTGTGTGAAGAACCAGCTTCAGTTTGTCAAAAAATGATGAAAACAATCAAATTGCCAACTCCGATAATCTGATAAAGAATCAAATTCCGATGGGCAATTAAGTAGGTCAAAACTTATTGTAATCCAACCTACATTTGATTTAAAGGATTTCAATTGACCAGTTGGTCCCCTTTCGAAAATTTATAGCAGGGGCTTTTGTTCCAATCTATAATTCAAAGCATTGAACAATAGTTTCAATCTTCGAACAATAATTTCTTAATATTCTACGCTCCTTATTCCTAATTTATTGGTGGATTAAATCAACTTCAATCCTCATGTTTAACGATAAAAAAGTACGATTATGAAAACGTTCAAACTACTATTTCTGATGTTCATCTTTGCTGGCCTGCTGGCAGGTTGCAGTAAAGATGAAGAACTCTACGAAGATAATTCTTCTGATCTTCAACTGAAATCGGCAGATTCCAAAACCATAAATTTTGAAATGACGGGTGAATATTATACACCGGTTATTTGTGATGGTGAAACGGTTGATTTTTTATATGTGCCTGATGTAACTGGTCAAAATATACACATAACAGCTCATATGATTGATGGTCAGTTTGTATGGTTTATTGTACATACCAAATTAACAATTACAAGTGAGCAAACCGGTGAGACATTTAAGATAAACGACCAGACAAAAGTATTTTTCGATGAAAATGGTGAGTATGATACATTTACCATGCACATTCATGCGAAAGGGGATAAAGGCACTCATGTAATAATGTTTTTTGATTTTGACTGGGCAAGTCAAACACTGGACTTTCCAAAGGGCATTTGTCCGCAAAGCAATTATTGAAATAGCTTTCTTAAATGTTAACAGTATTAAAAACTAAAAATTACAAATATGAAGACTTTAAAAATATTAATGACTGGCCTTTTTTAATGACATTCGTTGTGCTTAGCTCTTATTCGCAAAAGAATGTAAAAAACGAACATGAATATATGTTTTAATACGATCAGGAAAAGATATTAATGAGAAATCTTACCGACACAACCTGCAACTGTAATCCAATCTTAATTGATTTAATCCATGGGTTTCAGGAGCGGAGTTGGCTCCTCTTGCAAGGAATTTGCAGGAGGAGTTTTTTTTATCAGGTGACTTCGGCTCACCTGTTCAATATTGTTAAAGTTTCTTACCTGTACCGCCTGAAAAAGCTATTTAACTCGTTGGTAAGTTGGTTGTATATCGGCCTTGTAAACTCAATAAACAAATCCTGATGTGGTGGCAGGGGCACAGCTTTTTGTTGCGTAAGTGCGAATTGTGCATCACTTAAGGCCTGTTCGTCGCCGGCAAAAATTGCATATTGGTTTACCCAGTTAAAATTGCCGGGAATAAGGTTGTCGCGCAACAATTTATCGTTCTGAAAATCAACAATGCGGTAGTTAAGGCGGCCACCCGAAATAACTTCGTCGGTATACGTTTTCAATTTCGCATGGTAGGTTTTATTTACAAAAGTACTGTCGGTAAGTGGTACTTTTACCTTTTTGGTAAGGCTCTCTTCTTTTTCGCTGCGCACCAGGTTACCAACCGAAAAATCGTAAAATTCCATGCGTACCACAAAGTCAGGGTTTAACTCAAAATTTTCGGCCTGTTTAGGCGAAAAAAAGTTTACAAAACCATGCGAAGGGTATTGATTATTCAGGTATTCAAACACCTGGTTGTAAAAAAACTCTGAACTAAGCTCGTATACTTTTGTGCGTACCGTAACTGCCTCAACAACTACATTAACAGTTGCCAGTTCTTTGGCAACGGCCATTTTTTCGTGGGTGTCTTTATAACCCTGTATCCATTGGTCAGCTCTGTCAAAATGAGTGTAGGCTGTTCGTGCACTTTCGCGTGTTTCCTGTTCCATAAAATGCAATCCGGCCTGGTATCGGTCTTCGGCCGCTTTTTCGTAGGCCATATTTAATTCCGAAGTGTACGTTTTCGGATCTGGAAATATTTTGCGTGCTGCCGGTGTGCTTCTTATCTGGTTGCTCATGGCATTTACCCGTTTCATTACTGAAATGGTACGTTCCCATTTAAACGCTTCGTTTGATGTTAAAGTCAAATCAATTTCTTCCTGCGACCACTCAACGGCCATAGGATAACCATCCTTCAATACTTTTAATGCGTTATCGTTGGTTGGGTTTGATTTTAAACGTTCAATAGCTTTTGAAATGGCCTGGTAGTAATCGCCACGTTGCAGCGCTTTTTTACCCGATGAACATGAAAATAATACAAGTGGGAGCAGTAGTACTAAAAGGTAAGTTTTTTTCATTTTTTTATAAAAACGGTTTGCACGGGCAAATATAGGATTTTAACAAAACAGAACGCTGATGATGCGGATTAATGTGATTCCCGCAGGTAAATTTCAGCGAATTTCAGCCAAATCAGCGTCACTGGCTTTCAGTGTTTTCCCTATCCGGCGAATCTACAGATACAACAATCGGCCCAATTCGCTCATGGCTTCGGTGGCTTTCATTTCCAGGAAAATATCGGTAACGGTATTGGTAAAATGGGATGGTTTGATATTTATTTCAATGATTTTTGCACCATTGTTTTTGGCTACTACCGGTATTTCTGCGGCGGGTAGAACTTCGGCATTGGTGCCGATTATAAGCAGCACATCGGCTTTGGCAGCTTCTTCGAACGAACGTTTTTTTGCAAAGGCCGGAATGGGTTCGTTAAAAAATACCATGTCGGGTTTTAAAATGCCTTTACAAACAAAACAAGTGGGAGGGAGGTAATTCAGGTCGGCAAAACTCATGTCGTATTCCGAACTGCATTCAGTACAAATTAACTGCTTATATGTTCCATGAAGTTCGTAAACATATTTGCTGCCGGCTTTTTGGTGAAGGTGATCGATGTTTTGTGTGATAACTGTTTCAACAAAACTGCGCTCTTCCATTTTTGCCAGCATTATATGCGCAATATTGGGTTCGGCATCACCCAAACTGTCGTAAAATATCTCCTTTATCTTTTTCCACGATTGCAGTGGTTTTTTCTGAAAATATTCAATTTCAAGAAAAATGGGGTGGGTAGTGTTCCATAAACCATTTTCGCCACGGAAAGGAGGAATTCCACTTTCAACAGAAATACCGGCACCGGTAAACGCCACGGCATATCTCGATTTTCGGATAAGATGCGAAGCCTGCCAGAGTTTATCGACCAGTGATTTTGTTAGTTTAGTAGAACTCATAGAATTTAATCCGTACTATTCATTCAAATACCCAATTCGTTCTGAACGACGTAAGTTTCGTACCCATTTTTTGATTTTCACAAAATGGACTCAACTAAGTCGGGATTAACCCGGAAAACATGACTATTAATATAATCAAATGAATTATCCGTGTTAAAACTCCCGGAAACGTTGCTGTTTACCGGGAGATAACAATATTTATGGTAAAAGGTTTTTAATCCAGTTCCAGATCCTTGTTTACCGTAACGGTTGTGTCTTCGTTAAAACGGATCTTAAAATTCAGTTTCCGGAAAACCGATATCATTGGTTTATTATCGCGGGTGGTTTCAGCTGCCAGCTTTTTGATTCCGCGCGATTTGGCAATTTCGAGGCAGTAGCTGGTCAATGTAAATCCAAGCTCCTTCTTCTGCCACTTATCGGTAATCAACACCGCGTATTCCATAATTTCCACATCGGGGTCGGCAATCAATCGTCCAACACCGATCAGTTCTTTTTGGCCGTCTTCTTTTTCGTGCTCGGCAACAATGGCAATTTCGCGGTCGTAATCGATAAAACAGAACTGCGAAGCCACCTCGTGCGAATCGAAATAAAAGTCGTAACGGAAACGGTGGTAAATGGATTCTTTTGAACAACTTCCCAGCAATTCAAGCCACCTTGGTTCGTCTTCAGGCCGGATGGGGCGCAGCGTAATTGGCGTTCCATCGCGTAAAGTTGCTTCCTTAATAAGGCTTTCCGGGTAGGGGCGCATTATCAGGTGCGAGTATTCCTTTACCGGAGTAGTCAGCAGTTCTTCGTCAACTACAATCCGGGCATCAAGCGCAATCACGTCTTTTGGCGTAACGATAAGCGGATTAATGTCCAGCTCTTCAATTTCGGGGTAATCAGCAGCCAGGTACGACATGCGGATAAGTACCTCGATCAATTTATCAATGTTTTTAGGAGCATCGCCACGCCAGCCGTTCAGCAGCGGATAAATTTTTAACGACCGTAACATTTGACGCGCCAGGTGCTCGTTTAGCGGAGGAAACTCCAGTCGTTGATCTTTAAACAGTTCGGCAGTGGTTCCGCCCATGCCAACCAGCATTACTGTTCCGAATACCGGGTCTTTTTTTGTCCCTACAATCAGTTCGATACCGTCTTTTGTATCCACCATTTTTTGTACGGTAACACCTTCAATTTTAGCATCGGGGCGTTTTTCAGCTGCCATTTTTACCATGTTACGGAAAGTTGCCCGCACCATTTCTTCGTTTTCGATATTCAGGGCAACACCGCCAACATCCGATTTATGGATAATATCCGGCGAGTATATTTTCAGCACCACCGGATAACCTTTCTTTTCGGCAATTTTTACGGCTTCATCCTCGGTAGCCGCCGGAGTGGGGTGCGTAGTGTCGATTCCGTAATCGTTAACCAGCATTTTCGAATCGTCCTCGTTCAGAACTTTCGCTTTTGGGAACACCTGCGTCAGGTATTTCTGGCGAAGTTCGTTACGGTCGTACTGAAACGAAACCGGAACCTCACGCGGCGTTTCGTATAATATTTGCTGATTTTCGGAATAATCAGAAAGTGTCATAAAAGCTCGAATGGCCTGCTCGGGTGCCGGGTAGTTCGAAATGCCATTTTGGTTGAGAATCTGAATACCTTCATGCATTGCTGCTCCTCCCAACCAGGATGTCATAATCGACTTTGTTGTATTTTTCGACATATTGGCAATTGCCTGCGCGGTGGCTGTTGGGTCGGTCATAGCTTGTGGTGTGAGCAGTACCAACACTGCATCAACTTCTTTATCTTCCAAAACAATTTCTGCGGCTCTGGCAAATCGTTCTGGTGTAGCATCTCCCAATACATCAACCGGGTTGCCGTGCGACCAAAATGAGGGCAGGTAATCGTTTAGTTTCTGCATGGTTTCTTCCGACAGTTTTACCAGGCTTCCACCCATTGAAAGCAGCGAATCGGTAGCCATTACACCCGGACCACCGGCGTTTGTAACAATCGCCAGCCGGTTGCCTTTCGGAATACGTTTACGGCCAACCAGATCGGTAAAATCAAAGATGTTTCCAAATTCGAAGACTCGTGCCAAACCTGCTCTGCGGAATACGGCGTCGTAAACCGAATCCTCAGAGGCCATTGCGCCTGTATGCGATGCAGCTGCAGCAGCAGATTCGGGATAGCGACCTGATTTGTACACGATAATTGGTTTTTCGCGCGAAAAGGCCCGTGCTGCCGACATAAATGTTCTCGCGTTTGCAATCGATTCAACATAAAGAACAATAGATTTGGTGTTCGGATCCTGTCCAAAATAATCGATCAGGTCGCCAAAACTTACGTCCATGGAATTACCGATTGAAACGAAATTGGAAAAGCCGATATTGGATTCGTACGCCCAGTCGAGGACAGAGGTACAAAGTGCGCCCGATTGCGAAATAAATGCAACGTGTCCTTTTTTCGGCATAGCCGATGCGAAACTTACATTCATATTAAGTCCCGGCACCAGTATCCCCAGACAGTTGGGACCAACGATTCGCATATCGGGGAATTTAGCTTTTTCAGCTTTTACCTGCTCTTCCAGCTTTTTCCCTTCGTCACCTGCTTCCTTAAAACCGGCCGACATGATAATAACTCCGTGAATTCCGGCCTCGCCACAGTCCCGAACCAATTGAGGAACTGCCTCTGCCGCGGTCATAATAACAGCCAGATCGGGTGTTTTAGGCAGGCTTTTTACATCGGGGTAACATGGAATCCCAAAAACAGCTTCGCGCCGCGGATTTACCGGGTAGACCACGCCGTTAAATCCTCCTCCCACTAAATTTCGTAAGGTGATCCCGCCAACACTGTCGGGATTATTTGAAACTCCAACCAGAGCAATTCGTTTTGGTCGGAAAATACTATCGAGTTTTTTTATAGCCATGTTTTTTCGCTTTTTGGTTTAAATCGGGTGTCAGTATTTTGTTGATTTTAATAGTTGACCGAAATCCGTCATAAATTTCATGAAAAAATACCAAGTTCTAAAATGTTCAGGAACAGGACTGTTATTTGACCTGCACGTGTAATGGTAATTGAATTAGCCAGTTACAGCTTTTGTGTGTAAAAGGCCGCGATAAACTATGCTGTAAAACAATAAGAAAATGCCGTGTTATATAGCATACAAAGGCTAAACCCAGTGTTTGCAGACAAAAAAAGCGCCATTGCCGACGCTTTTTCTGATTTACTATTTTGGTGGTTTCGTGAGTAAAATGATAACGCTTCCAATTAAACAGGCAACTCCGGCAATAATAAAAGGAGCCATCCAAACGACAGGACCGGATGATGCTGTTGCCGAATCTTTAAAATGACCGGCAAGTTGTGGGCCTGCAATTCCTGCAAAACCGTAGGCTGTAAACATCCAGCCATAGTTTTTTCCAACGGTGTTGTTACCAAAAAAATCGGCGGTAATGGCCGGGAACAGAGCAAAGTTTCCGCCAAAATTGAAGCCAATTATACAGGCACTGGCAATAAACCCCGAGGTTACACCAAAACGAATAAAAATGTGGTAGATCATCAGCATAATCACACCCTGAAAAAGGGTCATATAAAATATGGCTCGTTTTCGTCCGAGTTTATCGGATATCATTCCCCATACAATTCGACCCAAACCGTTAAATATCGCGTACCACGCCATGGCAGTTCCGGTAATAACTCCGGCGTTCGCAATTCCGTTATATTCCAGTGCGTCGATTCCAAAAAGTTTTATGCAGTAAATTACCATCAGGCCGGCAAGTGCTGAAAAAATAAACACCACCCAAATGGCATAAAATTGTTTTGTGCGAAGCATGTGGCTGGAATCAAACTCAACGCCACCCGATGTTTTGGCGGTATGGTTAACAGGTGGTTCATAACCTTCGGGTCTGTAGCCTGCCGGTGGATTAACCATTACAAGAGAGCCCAAAACGACCATGATAGCGAAGACAATACCGTAAATAACAAATACACTTTGCACGCTGGGTAAACCAAAAGCGCTGCTGGTGTTTAACAGGCCGCCAAACCACGAACCAGCCAGTTTTACCCAAATGGTTGCGCCAAAACCAAAACCGGCTACGGCCAACCCGGTTATCAATCCTTTTTTATCGGGGAACCACTTTACGCCAACAGCAATTGGAACAACATAGGCTAGGCCGATTCCGGCACCACCCAATACCCCAATAAACAGCAATTGAGCAAGAAATGAACTTCCAAATATTCCACCTAAAATATATCCGGCACCTAAAACCAGGCCGCCGGTTAATGCCACGATTGTAGGCCCTGATTTGGCTTGCCATTTTCCGGCAAAAACCATTACCACGGCAAATGTGGCCAGACCAATAGAAAATACCCAGGCGGTTTGTGTGGCTGAGAAGCCATAGTCGCCGTTGGGTTCGGTTAATAATGCGGTAAACACCGACCAGGCGTAAATAGCGCCAAGAGCCAATTGTATAAGTATTGCTCCAACCACTACAGTCCATCGGTTAGTAATTTTTAGTCCTTTCATTTTTGTTTAGTTCTTTGGTTTTTTTGAGGACTTCAAAACGAAAAAATGCTTCGCAAAAGGAACACTTCACAAGAAGTCCTGTCTGTCTGTTTAGTAATAAAAAAGGTTGAGAAACAAAACAGACACCTCCGAGAGAAGGTGCCTGTTTATTATTTAGAGTTATCGTTTAACTTCAACTTTTGCTCCGTCGATAATTTCTTCAACTACGCCCGGATCAAGTAAAGTAGAGGTGTCGCCAAGGTTGGTTGCATCGCCTTCTCCGATTTTACGCAGAATGCGTCGCATAATTTTTCCCGACCTGGTTTTTGGCAGACCGCTAACGATCTGGATTTTATCGGGTTTGGCAATTGGCCCGATAAACTTATTTACGGTAGCCTTTATTTCGGCTTCAATATTATCCAGTTCAGCATCGGTCATATCTTCGCATATAACATAAGCGTAAATTCCGGCTCCTTTAATTTCGTGCGGATATCCAACCACAGCCGATTCAACTACTTTCGGATGTTGGTTAATGGCATCTTCCACTTCAGCAGTACCAATGCGGTGTCCCGAAACATTGATCACATCGTCGATTCGGCCGATAATGCGGTAGTAACCTTCTTCGTCGCGCTTGGCGCCATCACCGGTTAGATAATAGCCGGGGAAGGATGCAAAGTAAGTTTGGTAGCATCGTTGATGATCGCCCCAGGTGGTGCGCAACATGCCGGGCCATGGGTGTTTCATACAAAGAATTCCTTCAACGCTGTTGCCTTTTAATTCGTTTCCTTCATGATCGAGCAACACCGGTTGAATTCCCGGTAGCGGCAGAGTTGCCAATGAAGGTTTGGTCGGTGTAATTCCTGCCAGCGGTGTGATCATTATTCCACCCGTTTCGGTTTGCCACCAGGTATCTACAATCGGGCAGCGGCCTTTTCCCACAAGATCGTGGTACCAACGCCAGGCTTCTTCGTTGATGGGCTCTCCAACTGTACCCAGAACTTTTAGCGAGCTCAGGTCGTGTTTGGTTACCCAATCATCACCTTGCGCCACCAGTGCACGAATCGCAGTAGGGGCGGTATAGAATTGGTTGATCTTATATTTATCCACGATTTCCCAGAAACGCCCTGCGTCAGGCCAGGTTGGAACACCTTCAAACATAACGGAAGTGGCTCCGGTTAACAGCGGACCATAAACAATGTACGAGTGGCCGGTTACCCAGCCAATATCGGCGGTACACCAGTAAACATCACCATCGCTGTACTGAAATACATTTTTAAAGGTGTATTCGGCATAAACCATGTAGCCGGCGGTAGTGTGTACCACTCCTTTTGGTTTTCCGGTAGAGCCTGATGTGTAAAGGATAAACAGTACGTCTTCGGCATCCATTATTTCTGCCTGGTTTTCGCAATCCACGTCAGCAATCAAATCGTGCCACCAAATGTCTCTGCCTTCTACCCACTTTATTTCCTCCTCGGTACGTTTTAAAACAACCTGTGTTTTTATCGAAGGACATTTTTCAACTGCTTCGTCGGCAATACTTTTTAACGGAATTGATTTTGTTCCGCGGAATCCACCATCGGAAGTAATTACAACTTTGGCCTCTGCATCGTTAATACGATCGGCCAGTGCTGTTGCCGAGAATCCGGCAAAAACGATGGAGTGAATGGCGCCAATTCGGGCACAGGCCAGCATGGCAATGGCCAGCTCCGGCACCATGGGCAGATACAATGCAACACGGTCGCCTTTTTCAACGCCGATCTTTTTTAATCCGTTGGCAAATTGTTTTACTTTTTCGAACAACTCGCCATAGGTCAGTTTAATTTCCGGTTCTTTTGGGTCGTTGGGTTCCCAAATAATCGCAACCTGGTCCTTCCGCATAAACATGTTACGCTCAAAAATATTCTCGGTAATGTTTAGTTTGCCATTCACAAACCAATTCACATCCGGGGCCCCATCCCCGTCAAATTTGTAATCGAGAACCTGGTCCCATTTTTTGCGCCAGTAATGGCTTTCGGCTATTTTTCCCCAAAAATTATCGGGGTCAGCCACACTTTCCTTGTACTTCTGAAAGTACTCGGCTAAACTTGTGATTTTATTTTCCATCGCAGCTATCTATTGGTTAATTAATAAAATGAATCGAGTATAATGGTGGCCCTGTATGAACTACAGGAGCCCTTAAAAAATGCCTTGTGCGCGATATTTTCCCGGTAAAAATGTGTTTTTGCTTTTTGCAGGAAGATTTACTTCGGATGACTTGTCGAAGAAAATTGTAAAAACGAAGTATGGTCGATTTGAAATCAAGTTGAACATGTATAAACAACTTAATATTACAACGTTTGAAAATAGTATAAAATCTGTTATGATAGAAAGATTTTGATATATTGTAAAACACCATATTACTGTTTGAAAAACATTGATTTACATTTGATTAAGACAAGTATTTTCCCTAATTTTAAAAGAATTCACTCTGTTTAAACACATATATATTTTGTAAGGTTCATAATCTGCTGAATTGAAATAATAATAAGCACAGATTTCCGGGACTAGTGAAAAAAGCAAAAACCAAGTTTTTAGGGGTAAAAAATTTCAGATTCTTATCAAATCGTAAGTCGCTGAATACTAATTCTAAGTTTAAAATTTATTTGGGTGGTTTACAACATAAAAATAGCTGAGAAAAGTTATCGGATGAGAACTTCAGGCATCGTAACTTCGGGCTAAAATTGCTAAACAATGAGTATAAACAATTTTACAGAACTTCTGGAAGTCGTAAAAAAGCAACCTCCGAAAAGGGTGGTGGCTGTTAACGGTGTTGATGTAAGCACGTTGGAAGCCATGCACGATGCGGTTGAATTGGGGTTTGTAATACCGATAATAACCGGCGACAGAACGATTATTGAAGAATCGTGTAAGAAGCTGGGAGTTGATAGCTCGGATTATCAGATCTACGATGCGAAATCAATTCGCGAAGCTACCGACATTGCGGTAGAACTTATTCATGAAGACAAGGCCGATGTGTTGATGAAAGGAATGGTATCGACCGATCAGTTTATGCGTGCTTTGCTTAGAAAAGAAAACAACCTGGTGCCAACAAAAGGTACATTAAGCCACGTTTCGGTGATGGATAATCCGAATTACCATAAATTGCTTGTTTTTAGCGATGCGGCTGTATTGCCTTATCCTGATCTGAAACAAAAGATCTTGATGACAAATTACCTAATTTGTGCGGCAAAATCGCTGGGTGTTGAGCAGCCAAAAGTTGCGGTAATTGCACCTACCGAGCAGATAATTATTTCCATCCAGTCGTGTATGGATGGCGCTACAATTGCCAAAATGTCGGAGCACGGTCAAATCGAAGGAGGTTTGGTAGATGGCCCGATGGCACTTGATGTGGCTATTAATGCCGAGTCGGCCGAAGTAAAAGGTTTTACCTCGCCGGTTGCAGGCGATGCCGATTGTTTGCTGTTCCCAAACATTGATGCGGCCAACGTTTTTTATAAAACAAACTCTAAACTGGCTAAAGCCGAAATGGCTGGAATAATTGCCGGAGCGAAAGTGCCTGCTGTGGTATCATCGCGTGGCGATAGTAGAAAAACGAAGTTGAATTCTGTGGCACTTGCATCAATTGTAAGTTACCAGATTAGTAATACGTAAATCATTTTATGCATCAGGTTCTTGCCATAAATCCGGGGTCTACCTCCACAAAATTTGCTGTTTATAACGAAAAAGAATGTGTTTTTTCAAAAACCATCCGGCATCCGCTGGAGCAACTGCTACGCTATAAAAATATTATCGATCAGTTTGCTTTTCGAAAAGGTTTAATCATTGAAGCTTTGGTTGAAGAAGGAATTGAAGTGGATGCGATTAAATACATCATCGGCCGTGGTGGACTCACTTACCCTTTGGAATCGGGCGTTTACAAAGTAAATAATTTAATGCTCGACCACTTGCGCGAAGGAGTGATGGGGCATCATGCCAGCAATCTGGGAGCTATGCTGGCCGATTATATTGCCTTGCAAATTCCAAACGCAAAAGCTTTTATTGCCGATCCGGTTGTAACCGATGAGATGGATGATGTGGCGCGTTTTGCCGGTCATCCGCGTTTTCAGCGACAGTCGATCTTTCATGCGCTAAACCAAAAAGCAACAGCTCGTTTACATGCTCAAAAAATGGGAAAGAACTACAACGAGATGCGGCTGATAATTGCTCACTTAGGTGGCGGTATTTCTGTTGGAGCGCATAAAAACGGTCGTGTTATCGATGTAAACAATGCGCTCGACGGGGAAGGAGCTTTTAGCCCGGAGCGATCGGGAACACTACCTGTTGGACAGGTAATTGACCTTTGTTTTAGCGGAAAAATGTCGCAGGAGCGAATTCGCAGAATGGTGGTTGGCGAAGGTGGTTTTGTGGCTTACCTGGGCACAAACGACGCTTTGGAAGTGGAGAAACGTGTTGAAAAAGGTGACGAAAAAGCAAAGTTGGTTCAGGAAGCTTTGTTTTACCAGGTTTCCAAAATGATTGGTGAAATGGCCGTTGTACTTGAAGGTAAAGTCGACGGGATATTATTAACCGGTGGTTTGGCCTACAATAAACATCTGGAAAACTATATCCGACATAAAGCGGGTTTTATTTCCGAAGTGTTTGTATATCCCGGAGAAGACGAACTGGAAGCACTGGCTGCCAATGCGCTTCGAGTTGCCAACGGAGAGGTTGTTGCCAAAGAATATACTAAAAACAGCTAATAAGTTTTAATTGGCTGGTGGGAGCAAAACAGAAGAGTTTGACAACATAATGTAACGCCGGCTTGCTTATAAATCTTTAATATATTCTTTTGGCGTTTTATTCAGTAGTTTTTTAAAACATTTTGAAAAGTAGGAATGACTGTTAAAGCCTGTTTTATAGGCGACTTCCTCAATGGTGAATTGTTTGGAAGCGAGTAGCGTTGCGGCTTTCTTCATTCGAACGATCATAATGTATTCCGAACTCGAATAGTTTGAAATTTGCTTGAGTTTCCGATGCAGCTGACTCCGGCTAAATCCAAGTTCGGTTGCCAGTTTTTCTACCGAAAAATTTTCATCTTCTATATTTTGTTCGATAATTAAATTTACTTTATTCAAAAAATAATTATCAAGGCTTCCCATTTCTACGGGCTGGTTTGAAATAAATTTCGGAACAAAACTTTTTCTAAGTCTTTTTCGCTGTTCCAGCAGGTTGTCAATTTGCGACAGAAGTAAATTTTCATCAAAAGGTTTGGCAATGTATGCATCGGCTCCGTTTGAAAGACCGGTTATTGTATTTTCTTCTGATGACAAGGCCGTTAACAGTATTATCGGAATATGGCTGGTTTCAATTTGCGATTTTAAAATGTTACAAAACTCAAATCCATCCATAACCGGCATCATAACATCTGAAATCACCAGGTGAATATTTTGTGTTTTTAAAATATCAAGGGCTTGTTTTCCGTTTTCGGCCCACAGTATGGTATAATAGTCTTTAAGAAAAGCTATTAAACACTTTCTCAGATCAACGTTGTCTTCAACAAGCAGCAGGTTAATATCCTCATTGAAAGCTTTTATTTTTACACTGGATTTCTCCTGTGGCTGCCACGAGTTAATGTTTTTTGCTAATGTTTGATTTTGATACATTATTTTTTGTGCCTTTTGTTTTGCCGGCAACTGAACTGAAAAACTCGTTCCTTCGCCGGGGGTACTTTGCACAATAATTGCTCCCCGGTGCATTAATGTATATTCCTTACAAAGATTAAGACCGATTCCTGAACTGTATTCGTTCGATTTATTCTTTTTCCCTTGTTCAAACCTTTCAAATACCTTGGGCAGGTCATCGCTTTCAATTCCTATTCCGCTGTCAATAACCTGAATGTCGACAAAATCTTCATTTTCAAGTTTGCCATAGCTTAATTGATTGGAAAAATAGTTGCTTCTTTGAATTTGATTATCATGAATTTCAACCGTTATCTTGCCGTTAACCGGTGTGAACTTAAAAGCGTTAGACAATAAGTTGTAAATAATTTTATCCAATTTTTCATCATCGGCTTCAATCAGGGTATTCTCGTTATTGTGATTGAATGCAAACTGAATATTTTTTTGTTTTGCTTCTTCCGAAAAGTTAAGGATTCGCTCCTGAACAAAGTTTACCAGCTCAATTTTTGTGATGTTCAGTTTCGTTTTTCCTTTTTCAACTTTTCTTAAATCCATAATCTGGTTAATAAGCTGAAGTAACCTGTTAGTGTTCCGCTTTATTGTTTTTAACTGCTCACGCTGTTCATCGCTTAGGTTGTCGGCTTCAATAAGTTTCTTCAACGGCCAGTTAATCAGTGTTAAAGGGGTTCTGAATTCGTGCGAAATGTTTGTAAAAAAGGTAAGTTTCATTTCGTGGAGTTGCTCTTCCTGTTCGTACTTAATTTTTTCGATAAGAATGGTTTTTTTCAGTTTTACTCTTTCCCTCATAAAGTTGTAGAAAGCCAACAGTATTAGAAATACGGCTATGGAGTAAAAAATTAAAGCCAGTTGCGATTTGTGCCAAAATTGTTTAATCTCAACAGGAAGTTGTGTTGGTATATCATTCCAGATACCATCGTTGTTACAGGCTGTAACCTCGAAAATGTAATTACCCGCCGGCACATTAAAAAAAGTTGCTGTTCCATCAATATTTTCGCCTACCCATTCGTCGATATAATTGGTTAGCCGATACATAAATCTGTTTTTTTCGGGTAGGAGGTAGTTATCTGCCGAAAAGTGAAACTTAATACTTGTTTCCTGCGGATCTAATACCAGTTTGTTAAACTTGTGTCGAATGTTTTGTGATGGTATAACCTTTTGATTATTTACCTCAACTTTGCTTATTAAAACATTAGGAGCCAGTTCATTCATTTTTATACTGCTGGGGCCCATTACCGTAAAACCATTTGTACCCCCAACATATAAGTTGTTGTCTGAATCATTAAAAATGGCTCCGGGATTAAATAAGTTTCCCTGAATTCCATCGGTAATTTCAAACTTTCTTACTTTATCTTTCTCCGTTTCATAAAGAAACAGCCCATCGTTGGTAGTAATGCATATCGAGTTATCATGCCCTTCAATTATTCCATAAACGTCATGTCCCTTCAGTACTCCTTTTGCCGTAAAATGACTTAGTTGGTTGGTTTCCGGATCGTAAATATATATTCCATTTGCCCTGGTTCCCATCCATATTCTGCCATCCGATAATTCAGTAACAAAATAAAATGCCGGGGTTATTGGGTTGAAATCCGCGAGATTGTCGGTGCTAAAGCGTTTTATTTTGCCAGATGGTAAATGAACCTGAAACATTCCGTTAAGAGAAGCCAGCCACAGATTATTTTTGGAATCGAGAGCAATGTGACGAAAGGTTACGTTGTTTAATTGCACTAGCGGATAGGTGTTTGATTGATTTACAATTTCTTTTTTCTCAAAACTGTAAAAAAGTAAGCCACCTGCGCTTGAACCAATCCAAATACCTGAATCTGACTTACACAGAGCATACACCTGAATTCGTGGTATCGTTGATCTGTTTTCGGTGCCAAGTGAAAAATTTTTAAATTCAGTTTCGCCTTTTTCCCTGTAAAATAATCCATTAAACGCCGATCCTACCCAAAGTCCTCCTTTATCGTCGGCACAAAGCGATTTGATATTAAGAATTCCACCGTTCTTTAACACTTTGATTTTTTGAAAACTGTTAGATCGCTTATCAAATAAATTTAAACCATTCAATTCTGTACCAACATATAATTCTCCGTTTGTGGTTTGTGCAAATGAACTTACCATATTCGACGATAGGGTGTTTGGAGCTAAAGAGTGCCTGAACGTTTTAAATTTATTATCGGCATGGTGTAAATAGGCAATACCTCCCGACCAGGTGCTTATCCATAGTCCTCCCTGTTTGTCTTCGTAAATATCATAGATTGAATTGTGTGGTAAACCACTGTACTCTTCCTGGTCAAAACGGATTAAATTAGTGCCCGTATCCAGAAATAATCCAAAATACGATCCAATCCAAATCCGTCCGCGTGTATCTCTCCATATTTTTCGAATACTTGCCCGTTCAAAATTATATTGCGGATTTATTGGATAAGAATATTGAGAGATCAGGTTTCCGTTCATGTCGTACCTGCGCGCACCATGGGTATCAAATCCAACCAAAATCTGATCGTTGGTGGCAAAAATGGTTCGGGTAACAGACCCCGGCCCATCAATAATTTTTTCTGCTTTTTTTTGATTTGCTGAAATCCGGTAAATGGTACCATCTTGCGTACCCAACCACAACCGGTTGGTATCATCAGTATAAAGTAACCTGGGTAACTTGTTTAAACCTTTTGATATCCTGATTAATTGGTTATGTTCAGCATTTAAATACCCAAAGAAATCCTGGTCGCTAATCCATAATTTCCCTTCTCCGTCGAGTGTAATTGAATTTATTTGTTTGCCAGCTGCTGTACCGTCTTCATAGGTGTAATCAACAGCATCAAAATTCTGATTTTTATGGTTGTATAAGCATAGTCCGGCATCGGTACTTACCCATACATTGTTTTTATTGTCGATTTCAATACCTGAAATACGGTTACTCGGAATGGAGTTTGGGTTGTTTGCCTGGTGAACAAAACGTATTACTTCTTTTGAATCATACCTTATTATCCCGTCAGAACTACCCATCCAGATATAACCTATCATATCTTGTGTAATATTATGTATGGCCTGAAAACTGTATCCGCCAGGAGGAGAAATTCTGCGAAATGTTATTTCGTCGATACTGGCATGCAGTTTAAATGAGTATATAAATAAAAGAAGTACCAGAAAACATTTTGGTTTCATAAAAAGTCTTTTGCCGTTAGTTAGTAATAGCCAAAAATAAAACTTGTTGTCCTTAGTATCTAGCTCTTATGTTGCATTTATGCGACATCTGTAACTTTGTGCAACAAAATTTTTAATAATTGCAACAGGACGACTAATTATTGAATTTGCTATTCGATAGCTTTGACTTACTAACGTACTTAAACTAATTCAATAACTATGAGAACCTGTTCTTTCCTTAAAGCCTTCAATTTAATACATGTCAGTGTAAATATAAACACAAAGTATATTCACTCCACCTATACCAACTATTTATCTCTATACTATATAGTCTAGTTTAGTTTAATAAATAAATCTTCTCCCTGTATTAGGGATGAAGATTTATTTAATGGTCGATGAGTTCTTACCGATCTGATATGAAACAACCAGCAAAAAGAATAATTGAAACCCAGACATTATATAACTGTCGTTTCCGGCCTGATTCAGTTTATGTCTTTCATAAAATAAATCTATCCATATGAATAAGCTCATTACATTACTTTTTTTAATCCTGAGTTTGGGATGTTCTAACCAACAAACAGGTGAAGAAGACAGAATAATCAAACATCTGGAGTCTCAGCTTGATTATGCTGTTAAAAATGCGGAGTTGTTAGCAACCTCGGAGTTAATATCACCCCGAACTTCAGAAAACGGGAAATTGAAACTCGTAAAAACCAGGGATTGGACCAGTGGTTTCTTTTCCGGAAACCTGTGGATGATGTATGAATTAACCGGTGATGAGAAATGGAAAGAGACGGCACTTAAGTTTACTTTACCGCTTGAACAAGAAAAATGGAATGGGAATACCCACGATATGGGGTTTAAAATGTATTGTAGTTTCGGACAGGCCATAAAATATACTGACAATCCCGAATACCGCGAAATTCTTATTCAATCAGCCAAAACTTTATCAACCCGCTTTAATCCTGTGGTGGGTTGTATTCGTTCATGGGATCATAACAGCGACAAGTGGGATTACCCTGTAATAATCGATAATATGATGAATCTGGAATTATTGCTATGGGCTGCTAAAGAAACAGGAAATGAAAATTTTAAGGAAATTGCCATCAAACATGCTGAAACTACAATAAAGAACCATTTCAGGGATAATTATTCCTCGTATCACGTAATAGATTATAATCCGCAAACCGGCGAGGTTCAACATAAAAATACGCACCAGGGTTATGCTGACGAAAGCGCATGGTCGCGCGGTCAGGCGTGGGGATTGTATGGTTTTACTATGCTATATCGTGAAACTGGTAATGATGAATTTTTAGGGCAGGCCGAACGAATTGCTGATTTTATTCTAAGCCAGCCTGGTATAAAACAAGGTGAAATTCCTTACTGGGATTTTGATGCACCCGGTATTCCGGAAGAACCATTGGATGCTTCTGCAGGAGCCATAATTGCTTCTGCTTTATTTGAACTTAGCACGTTTTCTGATAAACAAAGAGAATATGTAAGTGTTGCAAGAAATCTTCTGGCAACCCTGTCAACGGATAAATTTCTGGCACCCGTTGGCGAGAATGAAGGATTTTTATTAAAGCATTCAACAGGGCATAAACCGCATGATTCAGAAATTGATGAGCCTTTGGTGTATGCCGATTATTATTTTCTGGAAGCCATAATCCGAAACAGAGCTTTAAAAACCAAAGATGAATAGGCTGTATAATCGTAATTACTAAACCATTATTTATAATTAATTAAAACTATTTTTATGAAAAACAAAAATGGAAGTAAAAAAGTCCTGAGCTTTTTTTTACTGTGTTTCGTTTTCGTGACTGTTGGTTTTAGTGCTTATGCGCAAAAAACGGTTACGGGAACTGTAAAAGATGATGGCGGAATACCATTGCCGGGTGTTTCTGTAGTTATCAAAGGAACAACAACAGGTACTGCAACCGGAATTGATGGAGAATATTCTCTTGCCGGTGTAAGTGCTGATGCAACCCTTATTTTCTCCTTCGTGGGATTCGAGACACAAGAAGTTGTCGTAGGAAGCCAATCTGCAATTAATGTATCAATGGTAGCTTCTTCAATAGGTATTGAGGAGGTAGTAACTATTGGATACGGTACTCAGAAAAAAGCCAACCTAACCGGTTCGGTTGGAATGGCAACTGCCGAAACACTTGAAAATAGGCCGATCGTTTCTGCAGGCGAGGGATTACAAGGAGTAATTCCCAACCTGAATATTACCATCCGAAACGGTGATCCTACACGTACGGCTGATTTTAACGTTCGTGGTTTCGAATCAATCAACGGAGGTAGCCCTCTTGTATTAATTGATGGAGTTCCCGGAAACATGGATAAGTTGAACCCGAACGACATTGAAAGTGTAACGGTATTAAAAGATGCTGCAGCGGGTGCCGTGTATGGTGCAAGGGCAGCATTTGGTGTAATCCTGGTTGAAACCAAACGCGGAAAACAAGGAAAAATGACCGTTACTTTATCAACTGAGCAATCGGCCACACAACCTATTTTCTTAATCGATCCGGTTACCGATCCGTATGATGCAGCAGCAGCATGGAACCTGGCAACTACCAGAACGAATGGTACGCCTCGGTACGACGATGATTATATGGCTGGTTTTTTGGCCTGGAAAGAAAATCCAACCCTTGAAAACGAATGGGGTGTTGTTGACGGAAACCTGCGTCACTATGGATATACCGATTATATTGGTATGACAGTTGCCGACTGGTCGATGCAACAAAAGTACGATATGAATATTTCGGGAGCTACCCAAAATGCATCGTACTATGTATCTTTTGGTTTTCTTGACAAAAACGGTTGGAGAAATGTAGCTGATAAGTATAATGATGACTATCAGCGTTACAACGTATTGTCGAAAGCCGATTTTAAAATAAACGACTGGATGTCGCTGGATGAGCAGATTACCTGGAGTGCTGAACAAAGTGCAGCTCCGCATTTTTACAACTGGGATGTTGACATTAATACAGTTGCGCGTGTGGCACCAAACCATGTTGTTACTTTCCCCGATCTTCCATATTATCTGGAGCCCGGAGATCACGATGACTTTTTGCCTTACATCGGACAATACATGTCAAGTTTGAATGCTTTACCTTACTGGGAACAGGGAGGTCGTGATACAGAAACCAAGCACCGTTTGATGCTAAAACAGGGGATCACTCTTACTCCTTTAAAAGGCTTGAGAGTTAGAGGCGATTTTGCATATACTACATATCATCGCCAACGTCAGGAAGTACAAAGTAAAGTGGAAATGGTGGAAGGTCTTGATTTGGCAAATATGAAATTTGTAAATGGTTTTAGTGGTGATGATTGGATCAGAAACTTCTCGAATTACGATCAGTATTACACCATGAATGCGTATGCTGAATATACTTACGAAGAATTGAAAGATCATTACATTAAAGCCATGGTTGGTTATAACCAGGAGTGGGGTAGGAATACCTATTTCCGTGCAATGAACAACACGCTTATTACTCCGCTAATTACCGACCTGAATGCTACAACCGGTATGCAACAAACCGAAGGTAGTAAATCGCATGTTTCGTTACGTGGTGTATTTTACCGGTTAAACTATTCGTATAAAGACAGATACCTGCTTGAAGTAAATGGTCGTTACGACGGTACTTCACGTTTCCCGAAAGATGATCGTTTTGGATTCTTTCCATCGTTTTCTGTCGGTTGGAGGCTTTCAAATGAAGGTTTTATGTCAGGCACAACCGAATGGTTGGATAATCTGAAATTACGTGCTTCATACGGTACATTAGGTAACCAGTTATTGGGTAACGGTAACGGTAATCTGTATCCTTACATTTCTACAATGGGATCAGGCATGTCGCCATATATGATGTCGGGTGGAGGCCGTACCCCTTATGTATCGGCAGCAGGTTTGGTTAGTCCTACACTTACTTGGGAAACTGTTGAAACCAAGAATTTTGGTTTAGATTTTACCATGTTGAATCAACGACTGGATGTATCGTTTGATTATTATCACCGTGATACAAAAGATATGTTAATGGATGTAGAATATCCATCATTATTGGGTACTGCTGCTCCAAAATCGAATGCTGCCGACTTGCGTACCAAAGGTTGGGAATTAGCTGTTAACTGGCGCGATAGAATTGGTAACGACTGGAGTTATAGTTTTACTCTTGGACTTGCTGATAGCCAGGCTGAGATTACTAAATACGACAACCCTACAGGAGCCCTTTCTGAGCATTATGTGGGTAAAAAAATGGGTGAAATCTGGGGATATACCACCGAAGGTATTTTCCAAACAGATGATGCAGTAGCAGCCCATGCCGATCAATCAAAAATTGGATCGAACTGGAGAGCTGGTGATATCATGTTTAAGGATTTGGATGGAGACGGCGAAATTTCATCAGGAAACAATACTTTGAGTGATCCGGGCGACCGCTCAATTATTGGGAACAATACGGCCAGATACAGTTTTGGTTTCACTCCTGATATTCAGTACAAAAACTGGGCATTAACCTTGTTCTTCCAGGGATTATTCAGAGATTACCTTCCGGGTAACGGAAACTGGAATGCATTCTATCCTTTTAATGCCGGTCATATTGAAAAATTCTACCTCACCGAAACATGGAGTGAAGACAATCCGAATGCTTACTTTGCTGCACCGCACCAGTCAACAAACGATAAAAAGAATATTCAGCCGCAATCGCGTTACGTACAAAATGCAGCTTACATTCGTTTGAAGAATATAACCTTGAGTTATAATGTTCCGCAAAGTTTGCTGAGCAAAGTAAAAATGAGCAATGCAATGATCTACGTATCAGGTATGAACCTTTGGGAAGCTACCGGAATGCATGCTCCACTTGATCCGGAACAGACTGCAACCGTTACGCAGGAATATTATTTTAACCGTGTTTATACATTGGGTGTAAAGGTTTCATTCTAATTACCAGTAAAAGAAGAAAAGATGAAAAAGAATATATTAAAACTTAGTTCAGTAGTTTTTACAACGCTGTTATTCTTCAGTTGTAATAATGACTTTTTGGAAAGATACCCGCTTGATGAAGTGAGTAACGAAACTTTCTGGAATACGGAAAACGATTTAATGGTATACAATAACAGTATATACGATCGGGCAAGAAACGACAATGACGTGCCGATTTTGATGGCACACGATGATGGATTCGACAGTAACAATCAAAGCTTTTGGTACCTTGACGAATTTTCGGATAACATTGCTCCGCGACACTCAAGACACAACCGTTATCAGCAGGTGAGAGGTGGTGTTCATAATGTTTCATCCGGAGCACAAATGTATGGCTGGAGAGATGGTGGATGGGCTTTCGTACGTGCCATTAACGTGTTTATGGATAATTATCCGAAAGCATTGGATAATGGTGTGCCTGAAGCAACAGTTAATAAATATGTGGGCGAAGCTCGTCTTTTCAGAGCTTGGTTTTATGCCGATAAAATTTCGAAATTCGGACGTGCACCCTGGGTTGATCATGAGTTAAACATTGATTCGGAGGAATTGTACGCGCCCCTGGATGATCGTGAAACAGTGATGACCAATGTTTTGGCCGATTTAAATTATGCCTGTCAGTGGATGCCGGCGCAATGGGGCGATGGAAATGACGGAGCTCCGGGGCGTTTAAACAAATGGAATGCCTTATTGATTAAATCAAGAGTTTGTTTGTTTGAAGGAACATGGCGTAAGTATCATGGCTTGTCGGATGCAACCATGTGGTTACAGGAAGCAGCCAATGCGGCAAAAGAAATTATGGATGATGGACCATATGCATTGTACGACACCGATGACCCTGAGAATGATTATCAGGCCATTCATAAAATGAAATCAGACCTTACCGGCGTTCCTGAAGTAATGTACTGGAGAAGGTATCAATTGGGTGTTTTTACTAACCACGTACAAAGTTATCACCGCGGTTATAATGGCGGAGCTACAAAAAGTATGGTTGAAGATTATTTGTGTACCGATGGACTTCCCATTTCAACTTCTCCTGAGTATAAAGGTGATGGCAGCTTAAGAGATGTATTTGCCAACCGCGATCCGCGTTTACGTCAAACGGTTCTGCACCCCGATGATGCAGCACGCTGGCATTGGAATAATGGTGATGCTTTGCGTACATATCCTCGTGTATCAGGAATGGGAGGACAAACTTCTGAAACCGGTTATTCCATCTGTAAAGTATACGAGCCTACAACTTCACATGCTTCTTATAATACTTCGGATACACCCGCTATTATAATGCGTTATGCTGAGGTATTGTTAAACTATGCAGAAGCGATGGCTGAACTCGGTACCTTGGATCAGGCCGGTTTGGATATGAGTATTAATCTGATACGCGACCGCGCCGGTATGCCCGACATGACTATGGATGTGCCCATGGACCCAAGGTATGCAAATGATGGTGTTTCAGCTTTAATTTCAGAAATTCGCCGCGAACGTCGTGTTGAATTGTTTATGGAAGGCTTTCGTTACGATGACCTGAGACGTTGGAAACAAGGTAAAAAACTCGAAAATCCTGATTTGGGAATGCGCTGGGATGATGCCAACAAAGCAGAGATCGATCCGGAAGGAAAAGCAACTGTAAAAACAACCCTGGTTAACGGTGTTCCATACATTGATGTATATCAGGGAACCGACTGGGCTGTACCTGTATTTGATGAAAACAAACATTATTTGTGGCCTATACCACTGAATGCAATTGCACAAAATCCGAATATTACACAAACTCCCGGCTGGGAGTAACGAAAGTTTTAGCTAATTAGAAAATTGATACCAAAGCCGTGGTTCGTCTGGTTGACGGACACGGCTTGGTTTTCTTATTAAAAATACCGGAATACCGAATCATTACATTTACGGTAACCCAAAGGAGGAAAACGATAGAGACTGAACATTTTATGAAATAGAATACGGAAAAGGATAGCTCATTTAAAATGACTTCCTATTTTTATAGCTAATACCAACTAATTAAACCAACTAAAATGAAGACTAAATTACATCTTGCTTTTTGTTTACTCTGCCTGGCAGTAATATGGTCGGCAGCATCGCAGGAGAAAGAAATTCCTGCGCTCAATAATCCCATATCTGTCCAGTATCTAAAAAAGAACCTTCGCAAATCGCAGCCGCGTTTGGTTTTAAATTCCCAAATAAAGAATAAGCTAAAAACAAAATTAAAAAACGATGAGCTTGTGCAAAATATGTACAAAGCCATAAAACTTAATGCTGAAAGCATTTACGATGAACCTTTACTGGAAAGAGTTATGGTTGGTCGTCGTTTGTTGTCAACATCGCGCGAAATGTTATGGCGCGTAAATATGTTGGGAATGGTTTATCAAATGGAAAATGATGAGAAAGCATTAAATCGTTTAAATGATGAAGTACTGGCTGTTTGCAATTTTTCGGATTGGAACCCATCACATTTTCTGGATGTGGCCGAAATGAGTATGGCCGTTGCTTTTGCCCTTGACTGGACAGAAGGTAAACTTCCACAATCAACCATCGAATTGGCAAAAAACGCTTTAATTGAAAAAGGGATAGCTCCCAGTTGGCCGGAAAACGGAAATACTCCGGGCTGGGCATTCGGACACAACAACTGGAACCAGGTATGTAATGGCGGAATGATAGCTGCTTCTATAGCAATTGCAGAAAAAGACCCGGAACTCGCTGCCAAAACAATTAGCAGAGCTTTGGATGGTATGGTACAGGCTTTAAAACAGTATTCACCGGATGGTGTTTATCCTGAAGGTTCAACTTACTGGGGTTATGGCACCAGTTTTTCGGTGGTTACATCTGCCTTCCTGGAAAGCGCGTTCGGAAACGACTTTGGAATTGCGGATTACCCTGCTTTTAAGGAGAGTGCAGTATTTCGGTATTTAATGAATACTCCATCGGGATGGTATTACAATTTTGCCGATTGCGGAGACAAAAGAGGCGCTGCCGGCGATGTTATTTTAGCCTGGTTTGCAAACAAAACAGGCAATTCTGAATTTTTCGAAGAAGAAAGGTTCCTGATGCCAGCAGAAGAAATGGGGAAACTATCCCGACTTGGTGGTGCAGCCTTGGTTTGGTTGTCGCAATACGAGGAGAAATCAGATGTAGAAATACCCCTCGCATGGAAAGGTGACGGTTCAAATCCTATTGTAGTTTTTAAAGGTGATGACGAGCACAATTACTATTTCGGCGGAAAAGGTGGCCGAGCAACCACCAGTCACGGAAACATGGATGCCGGTTCTTTTATTTTTGAATTGAATGGTGTGCGTTGGGTTATCGATCCCGGTAACCAGGCTTACCACGAATTGGAGAAAACCGGATTTGATTTATGGGGAAGCTGCCAGGATTGCCAGCGTTGGACGCTGCTCACCAAAAATAATTTCGGACACAGCACCGTAACCGTAAACAATGAACTTTTTGTAAACGACGGACAGGCAACGCTTGAGCATTTCCAATCGGGCGAAAAACCACAGGCTACCTTTGATTTAACCGCAGTTTATGCCGGAAATGTTAACAGTGCAAAACGAACGTTTACAAAAGACAGCCCGGTTTCGGTAGTTATAGAAGATGAAATTGAAATTTCGGAAAAAACAGAACTCATTACCTGGCAACTGATGACCAGTGCAGATGTGGAATTTGTTGAAGGTGGTGCCGTGTTAAAACAAGAAGGCAAAACTTTAAAACTTGAGAACCTTTCGCACCCGGAGTTGAGTTTGTCGCTTGTTTCGCTCTGTCCGGCTCCTATGGAATTGGATCGCCAGATTGAAGGATTAAAACGTATAGAACTAAGAATTCCGGCCTGGATAATAGAGGATGGTAAAACTGAAATTAAAATTAGGCTTGCGGAGAATTAGAAGAAAAATATTAAACGAGTCCTAAAATTCAGGGCTCGTTTCCTGTTTGCTGATGGTCAGGTATGTAATATAGCTAATACAAACATTTTAAACGTATGAAAAGACTAACCGTAATACTACTATTCTTTTGCTGTGCTTCCTTTATGGCTTATGCGCAAAACGACATTCAAATTGTAAAAGAGCGCATTTATAAGGAGGTAATGAAACCGGAGGTTGATGATGCACAAATAGAGACGCTGCTTCAAACCTTAAAAGATGATGGTACCTGGCCGGGAATTGATTATTCGAATGTTTCAAGAGAAGGTTTTGAGCACCGGCTTCATACGTCGTATCTAGTTTCTTTGGCAAGGGCTTATAAAAACAAATCATCAGAATATTACAAAAAGAAAAAGGTAAAAACAGCCATCGAATTAGGGCTTAAAAATTGGGTGGAGCACGATTATTTTTGCGAAAACTGGTGGCACAATCAAATTGGAACGCCCAATTACTTGGTAACTTTAATGCTGATTCTTGGCGATGAGCTCGACAAGGAATTGGTGAACAAAACTCAACCGATAATTGGTAGGGCGCATATCAATGCCGGTGGTGCCCGACCAGGTGGAGACCGAATTAAAATTGCGGGCATTCAGGCAAAAAATTGTTTGTTTTTGGGCGACGATGTAAAATTTGATGAGGTAGTGCGTGTAATCGAAAATGAAATAAAGTATGTAGAATGGATAGGAGCAAAATATGGGTATGGCTTTCGGAAAATAGTTGGAGGATTTGAAAACCGGTCGTACGAAGGGCGTGGTATTCAGTTCGACAACAGCTTCCACCATCGTACTGACGGCGTGAACAATACATTGTCATATGGTTTAAGTTATGCAGCAGCATTTGCTGAATGGGCAGTTTACACTACCGGTACCAAATTTTCTTTTTCAGAAGAAAAACTTGACCAGCTAATTGATTACTTTTTGGATGGTATTTGCAAAACATCCGTATTTGGAAAAGTTCCGGATGTTGGAGCCAAAAACCGCAGTATCAGCCGCGAAGGAGCTGTGAATCCATACGATGATGTTTTACCCGCGAAACTGATCTCGGTTTCAGATTACAGGCATATCGAGCTTCAGGAAATTATTGATGTTCGTAATAATAAGGCAAAGCCAACACTTGCGCATGCAACCTTTTATTGGGATTCAGAGCATTTTTCATTTCAACGGCCTGATTGGTTTGCCTCCGTACGCATGTACTCTACCCGTAACTACAACATGGAGCAGCCCTACAACAGCGAGGGATTTTTGAACCATCACCGTGGCGACGGAACAAATCATATTTCAGTTTCTGCCGATGAGTATAAAGGTCTTGCTCCGGTTATGGACTACCAAAAAATTCCGGGAACAACAGTTATGCAGAAAGAAGAAATACCCGGTGCCAATGAATTACAAAAACTTGGGTTAACCGATTTTGTTGGTGCTGCAACCGATGGAAAATATGGTGCCGTTGCTTTCGATTTTAAAAGTCCTCACGATCCGTTAATTGCCAGAAAAGCATGGTTCTTTTTTGATAAGGAATATGTTTGTTTGGGAACCGGAATTTCTTGCTCAAACACAGAACTGCCGGTGGTAACAACATTAAATCAGTGTATTCTTCGTGGAGACGTAATTGTTGCTTCCCGAGGAAAAAGTTCTGTTATTGAAAAAGGCGAAACGGAATATGAAAATGTCGACTGGATCTATCATGATAAGCTTGCTTATGTTTTTCCTGAGCCAACAACGGTCCAACTGAAAAACAACGCTGCGAAAGGTTCCTGGTATCGTATTAACCGGCAAACCGATTCTCCGAAAGACGAAATTGAACGCGATGTTTTTGAGCTTTATCTGGATCACGGCAAACGTCCGAGCGAGGCTAACTATCAATACATTTTAGTGCCGGCAACCAATCCGGAAGAGGTTCAGAATAATACATCAAAAAATAATATAACAATTCTTCAAAATTCTCCTGCAGTGCAGGCGGTTTGGCAAAAAGAGCTGCAAATGTGCCAGGCTGTTTTTTACAGCGAAGGAACATTAGAGGTAAATGACGACATTACGGTTGAATGCGGGAATCCGGGAGTGTTAATTGCAAAAACAGATGGGACGAAGATAACGGAAATTACCGTTTCTGACCCAGCCCGGAAGAATGCAAAAATGTTGGTTTCTATTCCCGGAAAAGTGAATGCAAAAGCAGAAAATCTTACTGTTTTATGGAATGAAGGTACCGGGATGAGTGATTTGCTTATCGATCTGCCAACAGGTAATTATGCCGGTAGCAGTGTTACCATTAAACTGTAACAAATGTATCGAATTGACGGATTAGAACTGCCGACAGTAATCTTATTTAATAAGATGAAGAACCGAATCATTTTTATCATTATCCTGACGGTAATTTTTGGGATTCTTACTTCCTGTTCTAAAAAAAGAGAGTCGCAACACCCGAATGTATTGTTTATTGCTGTTGATGATTTAAGACCCGAAATGAATTGTTACGGGAACAGTCAAATCGTATCGCCCAATATCGATCGACTTGCCGAAAACGGAGTTCTGTTTCAACATGCTTATTGTCAGCAGGCAATTTGTATGGCTTCGCGAGCCAGTATTTTTACCGGCTATTATGCAAATGCTTATCAAATTTACAGTTGTCGTTCTGTTGATGATTTAATGCCGGAAGTTTTGACGATCAATGAATTCTTTAAAAAATCAGGTTATGATGTTTTTGGAATCGGGAAATTATACCACCATCAGGAAGATCACCTGAAACAATTTGGTGAAGGCTGGCTGGAAACTCAAAAACTGGCACAAGGCGAAACTAAGGGCAGGGGGTATCTTACTTCAGAGGCTCAGGCAACTTTAACACCTGAAGGAAGGGGGCCGGCCTGGGAGAGTGCTGCTGTTGAAGATAACGAGTACCGCGATGGATTTTATGCTGACTGGGTTGTGAACAAACTTAACGAACTTAAAACTTCACAAAAACCCTTTTTCCTGGGCGTTGGTTTTCAGAAACCACATTTACCTTTTAACGCTCCAACAAAATATTGGGATTTATACGATCCTTCGCAAATAGAAACTGCCGATAATCCTTATTTCCCGGAAAATGGTTCGCTTTACGGTAAACACAATTTCGGCGAATTGCGCAACTATACAAATATTCCCAAAGGTAATGCTGAACTTTCCGAAGACATGCAGTTAAAACTTATTCACGGTTACCGGGCATGTGTGTCGTATACTGATGCCCAGATTGGAAAGGTTTTGGATGCACTGGAAGAAAATGGCTTGAAAGATAACACTGTAATCGTGCTTTGGGGCGATCATGGCTGGAAATTGGGAGAACACGGAATGTGGTGTAAACACACGGCTTTTGAAGTAGACACCAGGGGCCCTTTAATTATTTCTGCTCCTAATATCAAGAAGAACGTAAAAACTAATGCGTTGGCTGAATATGTTGATGTTTTTCCGACTCTGGTTGATCTATGTGGTTTCGAAATTCCTGTTCACCTGCAGGGAGAGAGTCTTTTACCGGTATTAACCGATCCTGACTCATCTGTGAAAGAGCAGGCATTTAGTATTTGGCCATCGTATCGGGGCGCAAGTAATGATAAATCGAAAAAGGTAATAGGATATTCTGTTCGTACCCCAAAATACCGATATACCGAATGGATTCGAATTGACTCAGGCGAGGTTATGGATAGGGATTTATTCGACCATGCGACAGATCCCGATGAAAACAGAAACGTAGTGAATGATAAAAAATACGAAGATGAAGTTCCTAAACTTTCTGAGTTGATAAAAGATTTCCGCGAAAGAACTGAAAATATTGAGTTATGAATAAGTATATAAATTTGATATGGATTGTTTTCAGCGTAGTTTTTACAAGTTGTACGCCATCCAAAACAGAAAAAGACATTATTATCGACGAAACTGCGCAAAACAAGTCGATTGTTCAAACCATAAAGATCGACAGTGTCTGGGCTGGTCATCCGGTTGGCTTTAGTTTATATACTCATGGTAAGCGGCAGTACATTGCCTATTACAATGCTAACCGTAATATGGTAGTCGGGCAAAGGGATTTGACTGACGATCGTTTCGAGTTGCACACAATGCCGTCAACCACAAGAGAAGAAAATGGCGGAACCAGCACGGTTTTAGGATGGGATAGTCACAACTTTGTAACCATTGGTATCGACAAGGATGGCTACATACATCTTTCGGGAAACATGCACGTACACCCACTTACTTATTTTAGAAGCACTAAACCAAACGATATTGCAACACTTGTTCAGGTATATGAAATGGTGGGAACCGAAGAAAACAGATGTACCTATCCGCATTTTATGCTGACTAAGGAAAACGAATTGCTGTTTCATTATCGCGATGGTGGCAGTGGAAACGGGAATGAGATTTATAATATTTATTCAACCGAAGAAAAAAAGTGGAAACGGCTTTTAGATACTCCCTTAACTGATGGTCAGGGTTTAATGAACGCCTATCAATCACAACCCACTGTGTTGAATGACGGGTGGTATCATGTATACTGGGTTTGGCGGGATACGCCTGACTGTTCTACCAATCACGATCTATCGTATATGAAAAGCCCCGATCTGATTCATTGGTACAATGCCTTTGGAGAACCTTTGGAGCTGCCTGCAACCATTGAAAAACGATCGGTGATTGTAGATCCGATTCCGGTAAAAGGAGGTATTATTAACCTGGCAGCAAAGCTTTGTCTCGACGAAAAAAATAATCCTGTTTTTGTATACCATAAGTATGATCAGGACGGTAATCTTCAATTTTATATTGCACTTACAGAAAATGGAGAATGGATGCACAAACAGATAACTGACTGGGATTACAGGTGGGAATTTTCAGGTAATGGGAGTATAAATACCGAAGTAAGCATAAAAGGTTTCAACAAACGAAACGACGGATATTACGAAGTGGATTACTGGCATAAAAAATATGGAAATGGCACCCTGCTTTTAAACGATGGTTTTGATGCTGTTGGCAAGGTTTTAAAAGCTGAATCGTTGAACAGCGGTTTCGAACTTGAAGGAAGTTTTCCGGGGCTGGATATTCGCACAACGGGAGATTTGGGAACTAGCAGTGAGGAAAATACATCTTACATACTAAAATGGGAAACCATTGGTCGCAACCGCGATCGTCCGCGAGAGAAACCATGGCCCGAAGCAAGTTGGCTGTATTTGTATAAGTTGAAGGAAAATTAAAATGCTAATCAGATAGACAATAGATTTATGAACTTCATGGAAAAAATAGCACTGGTTTTTATTTTGGCTGTTGTAAGCTTAAATTACTCATTTGCACAAAAGTGGCAAGAGATTGAAACAGTGGATGACGTATGCAAAGCCTATCCGGAGCAAATGAAAACAATGCTAAATCAGTTTGATTTGAACTATCCGGGACTGGAAAAAGTGAAAGCAGCATATAATTCAGGTGATTTAGTTGCCGCATGTACTCATATGTTGGACTATTACAAAAACGGAGAAACGATACAATATCTGAGAAGGGAACAACCCGAAATCTCGCGAAGAACAGACGATCTTGCCGATACTATTTTAACTGATGTTTTTGTTGTGCAGAACGTGTGGGGCAAAGTTCCATGGGGAGATGACGGGCATCGCGACTGGTATTACAAAGGTCCAAACAATGATGAAGAGTGGGCCTGGTTATCGAACCGACACAGCCAGATCAGCCAGGTTTTTAACGTATTCTTTGAAACCGGAAATCCAAAATACCTTGAATATATCGACTTGTTCCTGCGCGATTTTATTATAAAAAGCATGCCTTATCCGCAGAAAAAAAGCGGCACCTCGGTGTGGCGTGGTTTGGAAGTTGCTGCCCGGGTAAAAGTTTGGTCGCGAATTTTTTACGGAACTTTAAATAATAAAGATTTTTCAGATGCTACCCGGCTGTTAATGTTAAGCAGCTTGGCCGATCATGCGCATTACAACCGGAATTTTCATGCTCAAAACAACTGGTTAACCATGGAGATTTCAGCATTGGCAACAGCTGCAACCAATTTCCCAGAGTACAAAAAATCGTCAGAATATTTGGAATATGCAGCCAATACCATTAGCGAAAGTATGAAAGGACAAGTTTATCCCGATGGGGTACAAACCGAACTTACTTCGCACTATCACAACGTGGCTTTGCAGAATTTCGATCTGTTCAAAGAAATTTGTGATCGTACCGATTATCAACTTCCAGGGTTTTTCAACAAAACCATCGAAAATATGTATCGTTATGCGGCTTTGATTATCCGCCCGGATGGCAATCGTATTTTAAATAACGACGGAGATTTGGGAAGCAATGTGCCGCTGATGTTAACGGGAGCAGAGAAATACAATAAGCCGGAATGGGAATATATTGCTACAAATGGCAGTTCAGGAAGCAAACCGGTTGACGGTCCGTCGTACTTTTTTCAGTGGGCAGGGCAACTGATTTCCCGAAGCGGTTTTGATAAAGATGCGCACTGGTCGTTTTTTGATGTTGGTCCCTGGGGAAGCGGGCATCAGCACAACGATATGCTCCACATTTCTGTTTCTGCCTATGGCCGCGATCTGCTGGTTGATGCAGGACGATTTGCATACAGAGGCGAAGTGGCTGATAAATTCAGAGGATACGCAAAAGGCACTCAGGGGCATAATTCTGTTTTAATCGACGGGAAAGGGCAGCAACCGGGAGTTAGTGTTGCCGAAACGGCTGTTTCAGATGATCTTTGGGCAATTGCACCAGACTACGACTATGCATGTGGATCATTTGACAAGTATGAAGGTTTAAAAGAGGTGAAACACAAACGGGCGATAATGTATGTAAGAAATGAGTTTTGGGTAGTGGTTGACAGGATTGAAACCGATAAGCCCCGAGAAATTGAAACATTATGGCACTGGCACCCCGATTGTGAGGTTGAAGCGGATAAAAACGGTTTGCTAACTACAAAAAATGAAAAAGGAAACCTGCAGCTTATTCCTGTAGATAAAAAGGATTGGAAAGTGGAGGAAATTGAAGGGCAGGAAAAACCTGAAATTCAGGGCTGGTATAGCGAGGAGTACAACAAGTTTTGTCCGAATAAAGCTTTTGTGTATTCAACAGACTCCGTTAACGACGAATGTTTTGTGTGGCTTTTGTTACCTTCGGAAAAAGAAGCCCCAAAAGTTGCGGCAAAGATTATTTCAAAAGATTCAACCAAGGTAAAATTAGAGGTAACGAAAGAAAATAAAAAATGGGAACTTGATATTCCATTTTCTAACAGTAGAAATGTGAATTTTGAGCTTACTAAATATTAAAAGATGCAAAAGATTATTCTAAGCCTGGTATTTACGACACTGATTTTTTTGGGGAATGCGCAGTCTTTCTCGAGCAAAAAAGTGGATGGTTACCGGGCTATTTGGTTTGAGTTGGGACAAAAATATGCGGCTGGTGATAAATACTCCGGCGCATTGGGAACCTACACGGCCAAACACGTTCCTCTGGCCATTTATTCTGACCAAGCAAACAAAACGTTTTTTGTATATGGTGGAACTACTTCGGAAAATGAGCGCCACCTGCTATGTATGATCGGAGAATATGATCACAAAACGGGTAAGGTGGCCAAACCAACTATCGTCTGCGATAAAGACGGCGTTAACGATCCGCACGACAATCCATCAATTATGATTGATGATGAGGATTATATATGGGTGTTTGTTAGTGGTCGGGGTCGGCATCGAATGGGATTTAAGTACCGCAGTACAAAACCTTTAAGTATTGATGAATTCGAGAAAATTACCGAGGAAGAAATGACATATCCACAACCATGGAATACTGATTTTGGCTATTTTCATTTTTTTACCAAATATACGGGAGTTCGTCAGCTTTATTTCGAATCGAGCAGTGATGGCAAAAACTGGACAGAAGATAAAATGTTGGCTGCCATTCCTGTAAACAAAGGAGAGAAATCGGGACATTACCAAACAAGTAATTGTTATAACGGAAAAGTTTTGGGAACCTTTTTTAACCGGCATCCTAACGGAGATGTAGATAAACGAACTGATTTATACTATGTGCAAACCGGTGATCTGGGGAAAAGCTGGGCGACAGTTGATGGTATCAATTTGAATATCCCGCTAACCGATATAACATCGCCGGCACGTGTTGTCGACTATGCATCACAAAACAAAAATTTATACCTAAAAGATATGGCTTTCGATAGTGATGGTAATCCGGCATGTCTTTATATCAGAAGTTCGGGGCACGAACCGGGCAGCGTAAGCGAGCCGTATGAATGGTGTGTTACCAAATGGAACGGAGCACATTGGCAAACATATCGGGTAACGGAGTCGGATCACAACTACGATATGGGAAGTCTGTTTATACAAGGCAATACTTGGAAAGTTGTTGGACCTACCGAACCCGGGCCTCAAGAATGGGGAGTTGGCGGAGAACTGGCTGTTTGGGTTTCGAATGATTCAGGGCAAACCTGGGTGAAAGAGCGCCAACTGACGGAAAACAGTGTAATGAGCCATTCTTACGTACGAAAGCCGGTTAATTATAAAGCTCCGTTTTGTTACTTTTGGGCCGATGGACATTCGCATGAATTCAGCAAGTCTGAAATATATTTTGGCGATTTTGACGGTAATATTTGGAAATTGCCATACCAAATGAAAGATGATTACGAAAAACCTGTAAAAGTTTACTAAACATGTTTAAAATTTCCTGGATGAAGTTGATTTTACTGATTGGATTTTTTCTGAACGGCTTCAGCATTTTTGCACAATCAACACAGAAGCCAAACATTATTTTTATTCTCACCGATGATCAGCGCTGGAGCGCCCTGGGGTACGCAGGGAATAAGATCATACAAACTCCGGAGATGGATAAACTGGCCGAAAATGGGGTTTATTTTTCGCAGGCGATTGTAACAACTCCAATTTGTTCTGCAAGTCGAGCGAGTATTTTTAGCGGGGTGCATGAACGAACGCATAAATACACTTTTCAAACCGGCCCGATACGTAACGAATTAATGGAAACCGCCTATCCGAAGCTGTTAAAAGAAGCCGGGTATTATAACGGTTTTTTTGGCAAGTTCGGAGTGAACTTTCAGGGAAAAGAAAAGATGTTCGATGTAATTGAAGATTACGACCGTAATAACAGCTTTCCTGATTACCGGGGCTATTATTATAAAACACTGGATGGTGATACGGTTCACCTTACCCGTTATACAGGCCAGAAAGCCCTTGATTTTATCGATCAGGCTCCGGCAGAAAAACCTTTTTGTTTGTCGTTGAGTTTCAGTGCGCCACATGCCCATGATAACGCTCCCGAACAGTATTTCTGGCAGGAAGAACCCGGAAAGTTGTATCAAAATATGGAAATGCCTGCTCCTGAACTGGCCGACGATAAGTATTTCATTTCCTTGCCTGAAGCCGTTCGACAAGGTTTTAACCGCACGCGCTGGTACTGGCGATACGATACGCCCGAAAAATACCAACACAGTGTAAAAGGGTACTATCGAATGATCAATGGTATTGACCTGGAAATCGCAAAAATCAGAGAAAAATTAAAAGAGAAAGGACTCGAAAAAAATACGGTAATTATTTTGATGGGCGATAACGGTCAGTTTTTGGGAGAACGACAATTGGCCGGGAAATGGCTGATGTACGATAATTCGGTACGAGTGCCAATGATTGTTTATGATCCGCGCGTGAAGAAACACCGCGATATATCGGAAATGGCGCTGAATATTGATATACCTGCAACTATTCTCGATCTGGCAGGTATAAAAGCACCCGATATTTATCAGGGCAAGAGTCTGATTCCGGTAGTTTCAGGGAAGGAAAAATCGCTGAATCGCGACACGATTCTAATTGAACACCTTTGGGAATTTGCAAATATTCCTCCCAGCGAAGGAGTGCGTACAAAAGACTGGAAATACCTGCGCTACATCAACAATAAAACAGTTGAAGAATTGTATTCGCTGAAAGACGATCCAAAAGAAACAACGAATTTGGCAAAGGATGCAAAGTATAATAAAGTACTGCAGGAACTACGGACAAAAAACGATGAGCTTGTTCAGCGATACAAAGGTCCTTTATCAGGAGTGCCGTTTGGATTAACAGTGGAACTGATTCGTGAACCGAAATTTGCAAGGGTTATCGACAGCCAACCCGAGTTTGGATGGATGATCCCTGAAGATGCTGTTACGCAGAAAGCTTACCAGGTGCTACTTGCATCAACCAGAGAAAATATCGACAACAATATTGGCGATATTTGGGACAGCGGCCGGGTATCCGGCAGTAAGTCGGCAAACGTTGAGCCTGACTGCGATCCGCTAAAAGAAAATCAAACTTATTTTTGGAAAGTACGGATTTATGACCTAGACAACCGCTTATCGGAATACTCGCCAGTTCAGGAATTTACAACAGGAACATTTGGCGAAAAAATATCTTCAGGTAATTGGTTTTTGGTGGAAAAGATAAAACCCGATGCTTTGATAAAGAATTCGGATGGAAGCTATTTTGCTGATTTTGGGAAAGCTGCTTTCGGAACGCTTCGTTTAAATTATTCGCCTAAAAAAGAACAGACGTTGAAGATCCGGTTAGGGGAGAAACTTTCAGATGGAAAAATTGATCGTGAACCCGGCGGTACCATTCGTTTTGCGGAATTACAACTAGATGTTAGGCCCGGAATATCAGAATACCAGATTGAACTTGTTCCTGACGAGCGAAATACGAAGTCGGTTGCCGTGGCTTTGCCCGATTCATTTCCGGTGATAATGCCTTTCCGGTATGTTGAAATAGAAGGGGCTGAAGATTTGGAAGCCGGAGATTTAACTCAGGTGGCTTATTTTACTTATTTCAACGATGAAACAAGCTCGTTTACTTGTTCAAACGATATCTTAAATCAGGTATGGGAATTATGTAAATACTCGCAAAAAGCAACTTCGTTTGCGGGTTACTATGTGGATGGAGATCGCGAACGAATACCCTATGAAGCCGATGCTTATCTGAATCAGTTGAGTCATTATTCGGTGGATAATGAATATGCTATTGCCCGCAAGACCATCGAATATTTTATGGATTTCCCCACGTGGCCAACTGAATGGCAACTGCATGTGGCACTGCTTTTTTACCAGGATTACATGTACACCGGAAATACCGAGCTTATTGAAAAATATTACGAGCCGTTGAAATATAAAACACTAATGATGCTTGACGATGAGGATGGTTTTATTAGCACCAAATCGCCAAAACTGAACGGTGAAGTAATGGCTCAGCTCGGATTTGCAGATACTACCCAACGTGTTCGCGATATTGTGGACTGGCCTCAGGCCGGAGGCTGGGGAGCAATGGGAGAAGACGATGGTTTTGTTTTTCGTCCGGTTAATACGGTCATTAATTCCATGTACTACCGAAATATGGAAATTATGGCTGAATTTGCGCAGTTATTGGGAAAAACCGAAGAAGCGCTCGATTTTAAACTAAGGGCTGCGAAAGTAAAAAAATCAATCAATCAAAAATTATACAACAAGGAAAAGGGATACTATACCGATGGAATCGGGACAGAACATGGTTCCGTACATGCCAACATGTTTCCTTTGGCCTTTGGTGTGGTTCCTGATGAGTACAAAGAATCAGTAGCCAATTATATGAAAACCCGCGGCATGGCATGCAGTGTATACGGCGCTCAGTATCTGATGGAAGCGGTTTACAATGCCGGAGCGGCCGATTATGGTCTGGAGTTGATGACTGCCACACACGATCGAAGTTGGTACAATATGATAAAAGTGGGATCAACCATTACAATGGAAGCCTGGGACATGAAGTACAAACCTAATTCCGACTGGAACCACGCCTGGGGAGCGGCTCCTGCAAACATTGTTGCCCGAAACATGTGGGGAATTCAGCCCAAAACACAGGGATTTGGAGTGGCAACTATTCACCCTCAACTGGCTAATCTGGAATTTAGTTCCATTAAAGTGCCAACTGTAAAAGGCCCCATTAAAGGTGAATATGAAAAGGTAAATAATCGTTTGTCGAAATACGTAATTGAATTACCGGCAAACATGGTTGGTGAGTTTAAAACTGATTTCCCTGAAAATGCGGAGGTGAGTCTTAACGGGCAAACCGTGAATCTGTCGTTTGGATCAATGCGTTTGGCACCGGGGGAAAACGAAATTATAATACGGATCAATTCCTTTTAAATCTGAAGGTTGAACGAGAATATTTGTCACAAGTATACGAACCATACAAAAACTAAAACCTGATAATCATGAAAAAACTATTTATTCTTTTTCTTTTCAGCAGCTTAGTTCTGAGCAGTTTTTCAAAAGAAAAAAGAGACATCCTTCAAAAAGAAGCAAGTGTAGTTGGAATAGAAAAAGTACTTATAGAGGATTTTTCAGACCTGGATTTTCCTACTTATAAAAGCAGAGATTTCTGGAATAATTTACCGGAGGAAATCCGGACTGCCTATATTAAGGAAGGAGAAGAATATCTTGATTATAACTGGCCGGTGGTTAAAGCAACTGATTATTTGGAGATAATTCGTTCGGGCGATCGTCGGCAGGAAGCCTATTCCGCACCACGCGCTGCATTAGTGGCTTTGGTAATGGCGGAGCTTACAGAAGGAAAAGGACGTTTTATCGACCAGGTAATTAACGGCGTTTGGTATTATAGCGAGCAAACCTGGTGGGGGTGGTCGGCGCATTTAACGTCGCAAAAAGCGCCACATGGTTTGCCCGATGCCGATGAACCAACTATTGATTTAGGGGTTGGCGAAATCTCCAATATCCTTTCGTGGACATGGTTTTTGTTTAAAGATGAATTTGATAAGGTGCATCCGCTTATTGCGAAACGCCTGAAAGATGAAATCATGAAAAAGGCGGTGATTCCGTACTACGAACGCAATGATTTCTGGTGGCAGGGGCTTGATGGAAGCCGCGATGTTAACAACTGGAATCCATGGACCAACCATAATATCCTGACTTCCATTTTAATTCTGGAAGACGATCAGGAAAAGAAAATTGCAGGGGTCGATAAAGTTGTACGGTCGCTCGATCAGTTTATAAACGTTTACCCGAATGATGGCGGTTGCGACGAAGGTCCATCGTATTGGGGCAGGGCAGGCGCTTCTCTTTATCAAAACCTCGATCTTTTAAAACGTGCTACCAATGGCAAATTCGATGTTTTCGATAATCAGCTGATCAGGAACATGGGGAATTATATTTATAAAGCCTACGTAAATTACCCGTATTTCGTAAATTTTGCCGATGCCGATGCTACAACGGGAGGCCGACCACAGATAATTTACAGTTATGGAAAAGATATTGGCGACCCTGTTATGCAGAAGTTTGGCGCATTTCTCGCCGAAAAACAAGACTGGGGAGTTAAACCTCCGGGAGGAAAAGTGGATGAGCAGATTATGCAACTAATGTTTTTAAAAGAGATTGCGGATGTAGAAGCTGAAAATGCATTGATCAGCGATTTCTGGCTGCCTGAAACACAAGTGGCAGGTGCGCGCGATATGGCTGGCTCAACCGATGGATTTTACTTTGCAGCTAAAGGCGGACACAATGCTGAAAGCCACAACCACAACGATTTGGGATCTTTTGTTTTGTACTTCGATGGCAAACCCTGTTTGGTAGACATAGGCCGCGAAACCTATACCGCAAAAACGTTTAGTAGCAGAAGATATGAGATCTGGACCATGCAATCGGGTTATCATCAGTTGCCAAAAATAAATGGTGTTGATCAGAAAGAAGGCCGGAACTATGAAGCGAAGAATTCTACTTTTAGTGCCGATTCAAAAAAAGCAATTTTTTCTACCGATATCGCCGGCGCCTATCCTAAAGAAGCAAAAGTAAAAAAATGGGTGCGCACTTATCGTTTGGACAGGGGAAAGAAATTTACTGTATCAAATGATTACGTGCTGGAAGAACTAACAGATAAACCTACCAGCTTGAATTTTATCACATCAGGAAAGGTAAGCGATAACGGTGATGGTACCATCAATCTGGCTGGAGACGAGTTTACGCTTCAAATGAAATATGATACAAAACTTTTTACTCCTAAAGTTGAGGTGATTCCGGTAACCGATAAAGGTTTAAAAAGGTATTGGGATGTGATTACCCGAATCATACTGGAGTACAAAAATCCGCAAATTAAAGGTAAAGACCAGGTAGTAATTACAAAGATTTAGTACAGTAATCCAATTCATTGTAAATGCAGCAACAAACCAATTATTATAAAGCAAACACTGTGATTTTGCTTCTGTTCGTTTGTATGTTCGGGCTATCTTGCTCACAGAAACAACAAGTACCGTACATTGCAGAAGCAGAGCAACAGTACATCATTAAAACGGCAACGGAATATTTAGACAGTTTGCCGCTTACAGTAACCGCTACTGTTTGTGAACGCAGCGCCGGCGGACCACACGATTTTTACTCAGAGGGCGACTACTGGTGGCCTGATCCTGAAAATCCGGATGGACCATATATTCGCCGCGACGGTCAAACGAATCCCGACAATTTTGTTGCGCACCGGCTGGCGATGATTCGTTTTAGCCAGATTGTAGGACGTGAAACATCGGCTTATCTGCTCACCGGCGATAAGAGATTTGCAGCGGCTTCGCTCAAACATTTGGAAGCCTGGTTTGTAAATCCTGAAACCAGGATGAATCCAAGTTTACTTTATGTACAAGCCATAAAAGGACGGGTTACCGGGCGGGGTATCGGAATTATCGATGCCATTCATTTGATTGAAGTAGCCCGCTCGGTTGAGATTCTGGAGCAAAACAGTGCTGTTGATCAGGAGAAAATTAATCAGATTAAGGCATGGTTTGATGAGTTTGTTCAGTGGCTGACCACTCACCCATATGGTTTGGACGAAATGAATACCAAAAATAACCACGCCACTTGCTGGGTGATGCAGGTTGCTGCTTTTGCCCGGTTAACCGATAATGAAGAGGTACTGAAAATGTGCCGTGATCGTTTTAAGGAAATTCTGCTTCCAAATCAAATGGGAGAGAACGGATCATTTCCGTTGGAACTGGAACGTACCAAACCCTATGGATATTCATTGTTTAACCTCGACGCGTTTTTTACCACTGCTGAGATTCTGAGCGATGAAAACAACAATCTTTATGAATTTAGTACGGCAGAAGGTAAAAACCTGGAGTTGGGAGCTGAATATTTGTTTCCTTTTGTTCTGAACAAGTCCGCCTGGCCTTTGCAACCCGATGTAATGTATTGGAACGAATGGCCGGTTCGGCATCCGTTTTTGCTTTTTGCCGGCAAAGCCTATCAGAAAAAGGAATACATCGAGTTGTGGAAAACATTGGAAGGTTATCCTAAAACGCAGGAGGTAATCCGGAATTTACCCATTAGGAATCCGTTATTGTGGTTGCTTAGTGAACCGGTTCAATAAAGACGATTTAGAGTCGTTATTAAGGATGTTCAACAGCTAATTAAAGAACAAAAAGCTGCGAAATAGGATTCGAATTAGCTGTTGTGTTTAAAATTTAGTGAGGTTGTAAGTAGCGCCTGAGAATTTTCTTAACAAAAAAATCAGCAGAAATTACCATTGTTTACTAGCGAAGTAATTTTAGATTCGTATTTTCATCCGTATTTTTAATTTTTAGTAATATGGATAAGATTTATACCCTGATCATGGCAGGCGGGTCAGGAACACGGTTCTGGCCACGCAGTAAAACGGCGAAACCAAAACAATACCTGAATATTTTTGGCGAACAATCGCTGCTTCAGGACACCATTGAACGATTTGCAACTTTCACCCAAAAAGAAAATATCTACATTGTTTCAAGTGCTACACAGGCAAAAGTATTGGAGGAACAAACTCCGATGTTACCCAAAGAAAACCTGATTTACGAGCCGGTTGGCAGAAATACCTTGCCATGTATCGGTTTGGCGGCGATGTATGCCGAGCGCGAAGACCCTGATGGCGTAATGGTAGTTTCACCTTCCGATCATTTAATTACAAATACTGCTTTGTTTGAAGACACGGTTTTGGCCGCTGCTAAAATTGCTAACGAACGCGATGGTATTGTAACGCTTGGAATTACGCCAACATATCCGGCAACAGGATATGGTTACGTACAAACTGCCGAAGATATTACCGGCAACGAAACAATAAAACAGTTTAAAGTGGAACGTTTCGTGGAAAAACCGGATGAAGCCACTGCAGCCGATTACCTGAAACAAGGCGGTTTTTACTGGAACAGTGGATTATTTGTTTTCAAAGTATCGGTTTTTCTGAAAGCGGTTGAAGAATTTGCCCCGGAATTATATGCTGATTTACGCAAAATTCAGGCTGATTTGGGCAATCCTTCATATCCTGAAACGCTTGATACCATTTACCGCGCTGTTGAGAGCATTTCGGTTGATTATGGTATTATGGAGCACGCCAAAAACATTTACCTGGTTGAAGGAAATTTCGATTGGAATGACCTGGGGAGTTGGGAGTCGGTTTATCAAACCGATAAAAAAGATGAAAATGGCAATGCAGGAATGGGAGAGGCCATATTTTTAGATGCTAAAAACTCGTACGTGTCTACCGACGATGGACTTGTTGCTGTGGTTGGTCTTGATGATGTAATTGTTGTGCGCGACGGAAATACAACCCTGGTTTGCAAACGCGATAATGCAGAGGATATTAAAAAAATTGTTGAACAACTAAAAGCTAATAATAAATCAGAGTACCTGTAGAAAGTTGTGCCCGGTAATGTTGCCGGGTAGCTTGCTAAAACTGTACTAACTACCAGTATTTTAGTAAAACTATTAAACCAATGAATAAAACAAAACCAATTGTTGTGGACAAGAAAATTCTTGTTCCCTTTATACTTATAACCAGTTTATTTGCCCTTTGGGGGTTTGCCAATGATTTGACCAACCCGATGGTGGCTGCGTTTCAAACGGTAATGGAAATTTCCAACGCAAAAGCCGCTATGGTGCAGTTTGCATTTTATGGCGGATATGCTACCATGGCGATTCCGGCGGCGTTAATTATAAAACGATATTCGTATAAAACCGGAATTATTGTTGGGCTGGCCTTATATGCCGTTGGTGCCTTGTTGTTTTTTCCGGCTGCACAATACGAAATTTTTGGATTCTTCCTCGTGTCGCTGTACATCCTCACTTTTGGTTTGGCTTTCTTGGAAACCACAGCCAATCCTTATATTTTATCGATGGGCGATCCGGCAACCGCAACACGTCGTTTAAACCTTGCGCAATCGTTTAATCCAATGGGATCGATATTGGGAATGTTTGTGGCCTCAAAACTCATTCTATCGTCGTTGGAGTCGGATAAGCGGGATGCTGCCGGAAACCTGATTTTCGATACTTTAAATGCAGCCGAAAAAGCTGCAATTCGTACCAACGATCTGTCGGTAATACGCAACCCGTATGTGATTTTAGGGTTTGTAGTAATTTTAATGCTGATTATTATTGCTGTTTCAAAAATGCCGAAACGCGAAAGTGCTGATCATGAAATTCATCCGTGGCACTCGGCAAAACGATTATTTCGCAACAAAATATACAGGGAAGGCGTAATTGCCCAGGTATTCTACGTGGGGGCACAAATCATGTGCTGGACTTTCATTATTCAGTATGCCGATAATCTTGGGATTCCAAAAGCGCAGGCTCAGAATTTCAATATTATTGCCATGGCGATTTTTATCATTAGTCGTTTTATCAGTACTTTTTTAATGAAATACCTGAACGCCCGTTATATGTTGTTGCTTTTTGCCATAGGCGGAATGTGTACAACGGCCGGAGTAGTTTTAGTTCAGGGAATGATGGGCTTGTATTTACTGGTGGCCACGTCGGCTTTTATGTCGCTGATGTTTCCAACCATTTACGGGATTGCGCTTGAAGACGTTGGTGATGATGCCACGCTTGGTGCCGCCGGTTTGGTAATGGCAATTGTGGGCGGAGCATTAATGCCACCACTTCAGGGATTAATTATCGACCAGGGGACTATCGGGCCTCTTCCGGCAGTGAACTTTTCGTTTGTTTTGCCTTTTATCTGCTTTGTTGTAATTGCAATTTATGGCAAGCGAACATATAATGCATTTAAAAAAACGCGGTAAGACCAAAGTGTAATAGCTACTTGTAATTCATAAATGTGGAAATAAATACGAAATTGATTGAGTAGTATAAAAAAAGTGCGTGTACCAGATATCATTTGTCCCGAGATTACCTGTAACATCGGCAACATTGGTATATTTGATATGGAAATCTATCCGGAAGGAAATATAATTTAATTAGCTACTCTATCAGTATTACTGAGTATGAAGTGTTTCCGGCCGGGAGATTTAAGCTACAGATTTTCGTTAAAACAATTGCATAATCGAACTGTTTGTGTAACTTAAAACAAAGTTTTCTGTATGAATGCATACCTCTTTCTTATTGGCCTTTGTGTCATTATAATATTTTCTTTTTTCACCAATATGTTTTCGCGGAAAACCAATGTGCCCAGTGTGTTGATTTTAATATTACTGGGAGTTGGTGTGCAGCAGTTAATGACCTACTTTGAAATGGAGCCCGATTATTTCTGGGCACTCGAAGTACTGGGAATTGTTGGGTTGATAATGATCGTGCTTGAAGCTGCTCTCGACCTTGAGTTAAAGAAGGAGAACTGGCCAATCATTTGGAAATCGTTTACCATCGCTTCTTTGTCGCTGGGATTAACAGCCGTTTCAATTGCATTTATCATTCAGTTTTTTATCCCCGAAATCAATTTCTTACCGGCACTGGTTTACGCGTTGCCACTTTCAATAATGAGCAGTGCTATCATCATACCAAGCGTTGCTAACCTTACAAAATACAAGCGGGAGTTTCTGATTTACGAAAGTACATTCTCTGATATTTTGGGTATTATGGTGTTTTACATGATTGTTGAAAACCTCCATGTTGAAGGGATGCGCCAGTTAAGTTTTGCCATTGGCAGTAACATTGTACTTACGCTGGTAATTTCGGTGGTACTGTGTTATGGTTTACTATATATCATTCAAAATATTAAAGGCGATGCAAAGTTTTTCCTGTTTTTGGCGGTGCTGGTTTTGCTTTATGCCGTTGGAAAAATGTTCCATCTGTCGTCGTTAATTATAATTTTAATGTTTGGCCTTCTGTTACGTAATTACAAAGTTTTGCTTTTCGGAAGGCTCCGTGAGTGGTTAAACGATGCAAGAATTGATGGTCTTTTTGATCAGTTTAATATGATTACCACAGAAACCGCCTTTCTGGTTCGTACTTTCTTCTTCGTTGTTTTTGGGATGACTTTACCGCTTGCGTCGTTATTTAGCTGGAAAGTGTGGCTGATCAGTGTTATTTTTCTGGCTGTAACTTACATCTTACGTTTTGGCTTATTCTATGTGATTGAACGAAAAGATACGCTGCCACAAACCTTTATTGCGCCAAAAGGATTGATTACGGTATTGCTGTTTTTCGCTATTCCAGAATCGTTACGGGCCGAAAAATTTGAAGGAGCCGTATTGTTTGTGGTAATTATTGCAACCAGTTTAATTATGGCGTGGGCTTTAATTGCAAGTAAAAGTACAAATAGCAAGAATGGGGAAGAAGAGGTTAAGGAAAGTGATGAAGGAGAGAAGTCTGAGTATATTGAGATGCCGATTGACTAAAGACTGTTTTAATAAATATATAAAATAAAAAAGGTTGCCATTTTGTTATGACAACCTTTTCTTTTTTCTCCTAGCCCAGATATGATTTTAATAATTTGCTACGCGATGTATGTCTTAATCGTCTGATAGCCTTTTCTTTTATCTGTCTTACCCTTTCGCGGGTTAATCCAAATCGTTCACCGATCTCCTCTAATGTCATTTCCTGGCACCCTATGCCAAAAAACAGTTTAATGATGTCACTTTCTCGCTCAGTCAATGTTGCTAATGCGCGGAAAATTTCTCTAGCCAATGATTCGTTGATAAGGCTTCTGTCTGCATTTGGCGAATCGTTGTTCACCAATACATCCAACAGGCTGTTGTCTTCACCATCAACAAATGGTGCATCAACAGAAACATGTCTTCCTGATACTCTTAAAGTATCAGAAACCTTATCAGCAGGAAGCTCCAATGTTTCAGCTAACTCTTCAGGCGACGGTTTACGTTCGTGTTCTTGCTCAAATTTTGAATAAGCCTTATTGATCTTATTCAGCGAACCTACCTGGTTCAGAGGCAAACGAACAATACGCGACTGCTCTGCAAGCGCTTGAAGAATAGATTGGCGAATCCACCATACTGCGTAAGAAATGAACTTAAAACCGCGGGTTTCGTCGAACTTTTCGGCTGCTTTAATCAAACCAAGGTTTCCTTCGTTAATTAAGTCGGGTAAGCTAAGTCCCTGATTTTGGTACTGCTTTGCCACCGATACTACAAATCGAAGGTTTGCTCTTGTTAATTTCTCCAAAGCCGCCTGATCGCCTTTTTTAATCCGCTGTGCTAATTCCACTTCCTCCTCTACAGTAATCAGCTCTTCTTTACCAATTTCCTGCAAATACTTATCTAAAGAGGCACTTTCACGGTTAGTGATCGACTTTGTGATCTTTAGTTGTCTCATATATAATCCTTAAAAAATCGTGCAAATATAGAACATTAATATCTAATGGTCAAGGAGAAAGCTCATCGTATTTTGTAATTAATACAAAGTTAAAGGTTATGTACTTTGAATGTTAACGTTCTACGCCAAAAACATAGTATGCTGATTCCCCATTCGGATAAACACCTTCAACCAGAATTCCTCCTCTCGCATTTCCAACTTCTCTCTTAAAATCTGATACCTCGTAAATAGGTTTTTTGTTTACCGAGGTAATAATAAAACCTTTTTCGAGACCGGCATCCTTTAGTTTTCCTTTGTTTAGGTTGGTTATCATGATGCCGTTATTGATTCCCAAATCCTGTTTAACACTGTTACTCACTGTCTCAAACTCGGCACCTAGTACGGTTATATTGTCGCGTACTATTTCGGTGTCGCCATGTTTGTTACGCAAGGTAACGGTAAATTGTTTCTTTTCATTGTCTCTAATTACAACAATGTCAACATTGTCGCCCGGACGGTACTGACTAACTTTTTCCTGTAGCTCGGCTGCTGTTTTAACTTTATCTCCATCAACGCTGATTATTACATCTTCCTCTTTTATGCCGGCTTCGTTGGCAGCTCCGTTCTCAACGACTCCACCTATATAAACACCTTCCACCTTGTCAAGGTTCAGTTCTTCAGCAATTTCTGCATTTACATCGCCAATATTTACGCCGAGTAAAGCGCGTTGTACCTCTCCAAATTCTTTTAAGTCTTCAACAACTTTTTTTACGATAGTAACCGGTACTGCAAAAGAATATCCTGAATATGATCCGGTGCGCGAAGCAATTGCAGTGTTTATTCCAATCAGATTACCTTGTTGGTTAACCAGTGCACCTCCACTGTTTCCGGGGTTTACAGCCGCATCAGTCTGAATAAATGACTCGATTCGGTAGCGGTCCTGGTTTATTCCCAGGTTACGTCCTTGCGAACTGATGATACCTGCTGTAACTGTTGATGTAAGATTAAACGGATTACCAACGGCTAAAACCCATTCGCCAAGTTTCAGATTATCAGAATTGCCATAAGTTAAATAAGGCAAATCTTCAGCGTCAACTTTTAAAAGGGCAATATCGGTCGAAGGATCGGTTCCTACCAACCGGGCTTCAAACTCGCGTTTATCGTTTAGTATTACTTTAATGTTCTGTGCATCTTCAATTACGTGGTTATTGGTAATAATGTATCCGTCTTCCGACATAATAACACCGGATCCAAAACCTTGTCTCACCTGTGGTTGTTGTCTTTGCAGGCCAAAAAACTCATCAAGAAACGGGTTGCCGCTCGACCATTGCCCGGTACGAACTGATTGTGTGGCAATATGTACAACCGCATGAATCGATTTTTCGGCGGCAAAAGTTAAATCGGGTAACTGTTGTTCACTGTCGGCGGGGTAATTAACAAATCGTGCTGCTTGCTCTTCTTTCACTGTTACCACCTGTGGCTTGTCGAAAAAAGTGCTGTAAGCCCAAACTCCTACAAATGCACCTGCTATAACAAGTAAAAATGTCAGCGAAATTCTTCCTACTCTTTTCATAACTTAAAAATTTTTAAACGTTCTTGTTTTCTTAGGCAACTAAGAACGCAAATTTACTGCCACTGTTTTGCTCGTTGGCCAGTGAATGCCGCTATTTTGCATAATTTAACACGTAGTTGCCTGATGTGTTAAAAAGTGAAAATAAAAACGGTATCAACTGAAAGTATGTCAGTATGGTTTGACAGAACGCGCATATAATACGACAATTTATCGTATTAATAATTACAAAAACAATCAATTATTTTTCGGGCACCTTAAACCATTTCGAATCGAGTTCTACTTCCTCGTAATTTTCGATGTATTTCATTGCTTCTTCCGGCGTTTCTGCCACAAAATATAATTGTCGGTAAATATCCTTTGCAAATAGTTCGACATACGAAAGCTCAAATTGTTTAAAAAGGTAGTCGAAAAAATTATTTGTGTTCACAAAAACAATTGGTTTATGGTGGTAGGAGAGTTGACGAAGTGTAATAACCTCCAGTATTTCTTCGAGTGTACCAAAACCACCGGGCAATGCAATAAAAGCATCCGACATGTCGCGCATTTGTGCTTTCCGTTCCATCATATCTGTGGTAATTATTACTTCGTGTGAGTTGTTGGAGGCCAGAGACCTGCCAATCATTCGTTCGGGAATAATACCCACCGTTTTTGCACCTGCTTTGCTGGCGGCAATGGTAGCTGCTTCCATCAGTCCAACATTGGCGCCACCATTAATAAGATTGTGCCCTCCTTTACCAATTAACTCGCCTAAGTTTTGTGCGGCCTCGAAATATTTATCGTTTATGGCATTGCTTGATGAGCAGAAAACACAGATATTCATTTAAATAAAGATATGAGTAGTGAGTAATTAGTAATGAGAAGAGAAAACCGGGCATTACCCGGTTTTCTATATATCGTGAATGAAATTTTAGTGTGTAAGTAGCTGTGTTTAACTACCCAGTACTAAAATCTCAAATCTTATTTACGCGTCAATATTTGCGTAGGTAGCGTGGTCTTCGATAAACTTACGACGCGGCGGTACATCGTCGCCCATAAGCATGGAGAAAATGTGGTCAGCTTCAGCAGCATTTTCAATGGTTACCTGTTGCAATGTCCGTTGCTCAGGGTTCATGGTAGTCGACCAAAGCTGCTCGGCATTCATCTCTCCCAAACCTTTGTAACGCTGCGTGTGAACGGCACTTTCGTTACCGTCGGCCCACTCTTCAATCAACTGCAAGCGTTGTCTCTCATTCCATGCATAAGCTTCTTTTTTACCTTTCTTAATCAAGTAAAGCGGAGGAGCTGCAATATAAAGGTGACCTTTTTTAATCAGGTCGTTCATATAACGGAAAAAGAAAGTCATAATCAATGTTGCAATGTGGCTACCGTCCACATCGGCATCGGTCATGATCACAATTTTGTGATACCTTAATTTTTCCATATTCAGCGCCTTGGAGTCTTCTTCAGTACCGATGGTTACTCCTAAAGCTGTAAAAATATTTTTAATCTCTTCGTTTTCGAAGATCTTGTGCTGCATGGCTTTTTCCACGTTAAGGATTTTACCACGCAGTGGCAGAATTGCTTGAGTTCTGCGGTCGCGGCCTTGTTTTGCCGTACCACCTGCCGAGTCTCCCTCGACAAGGAATACTTCGCATTTTGAAGGGTCTTTTTCCGAGCAGTCGCTCAGTTTTCCCGGTAAACCACCACCCGAAAGTGCGTTTTTACGTTGCACCATTTCGCGGGCTTTACGCGCCGCGTGACGCGCCTGAGCTGCCAAAATTACCTTTTGTACAATCTGCTTGGCTGCCTTTGGATTTTCCTCGAGGTAGTTTTGTAAGGCTTCACTGGTCGCCTGGTCAACTGATAAACTCACTTCAGAGTTACCTAATTTGGTTTTCGTCTGACCTTCAAACTGTGGCTCCTGAACCTTAACCGAAATAATACCGGTCAATCCTTCACGAAAATCGTCTCCACTGATGTCAAATTTCAGTTTTTGGAGCATTCCGCTTTGGTCAGCATAGTTTTTCAAGGTTCTGGTTAAACCTCTGCGGAAACCGGTTAAATGCGTTCCTCCTTCAATGGTGTTGATGTTATTCACGTAGGAGTGAATGTTCTCGGAGAAAGAAGTGTTGTATTGCAAAGCGATTTCTACCGGAATACCATTTTTTTCGGTGGTTATATGAACCACATCGTCAATCAGTTTTTCACGAGTACCATCAAGGTATTCAACAAACTCTTTTAATCCTTCTTCCGAAAAATAGTCTTCCGATTTGAATGAACCATCTTCCTCCGTCACACGCTCATCGATAATTCTTAATTTGATTCCTGCATTAAGGAAAGCCAGCTCGCGTAAACGGGCCGCCAGAATTTCATATTTATATACGGTGGAAAGGAAGATACTGGCATCAGGCTGGAATGTAACCTGAGTACCTGTTTTGTCGGTTGTACCAATAACCTGAACATCGCCCTGTGGTTTCCCAATAGCGTATTCCTGTACATAAATTTTTCCGTCGCGGTGCACTTCTGCTTTCAGGTAGGTAGAAAGTGCGTTCACACACGAAACACCTACACCGTGCAAACCACCCGAAACTTTGTACGAATCTTTATCGAATTTTCCACCGGCGTGAAGTACTGTCATTACAACTTCCAGCGCCGATTTATTTTCTTTTGAGTGTTTTTCGGTGGGAATACCGCGTCCATCATCTTTTACAGTGATGGAATTATTTTCATGAATAATAACTTCAATGTTGTTACAGTAACCGGCCAATGCTTCGTCGATCGAGTTATCAACCACTTCGTATACCAAATGGTGTAACCCTTTTTCGTTGGTGTCGCCAATGTACATCGACGGCCTTTTTCTTACTGCTTCCAAACCTTCAAGCACTTGGATACTATCTGCTCCGTAGTTTCCGTTGCCATTGCTTTGGACTTCATTTTTTTCAATTTCGCTCATCTCTGTTTGTTAAAATTAAATCCTCTAAAATAAAATAGTTTCCCCCGCAAAAAATTCCTTAAAACTTTTCGAAGAAAACTAGTTGATTTTTAAGCTCTTATCTTGTTCTAAAAATGATCTGATAATCACGGCACAAATATATAAAAAATAGGCAGAAATGTGCTGTTTTTAATGTGTTAAAAGACCTTATTTTTCAACAAAATATTAACCTCAAAATGAGGGTGAAGCAGCCGGTTTTTATTTCGGAGAAAATTGGACTGAAAAAACGGCAAAAAATGGCATAGATTTTTCCGAAAAACATCTCGATTTGGAATTATTTAAGAGGATTAAATAGGTTCGTTTGGAGTGTATAGAAATGTCAGAAACAGGCTCCCATTTTAAGGGGAGCTCCCGCTAGGGTGAGGGGTAGAAAATAACAAAAATGCCCCACGGACTTTACCCTTTTGTTTGTCTACATTTTCCCTCAAAAGGGAAAAATGCTTTAGGTCAGGTAGGATTTAAATTTGTGAGTGTTGTTGGTCTGTTACGAAAAAAGGGAAGCTTTTGCCTCCCTTCTTCCGAATAAAGTTGATTATATTGTTTAGAACGAATAGCTTATACCGGCCAGCATATTAAAGCTTTGTAGCGGGTATCCGAACCAGCGTTGATATTTTTGAAATCCAAAGTTGTTGAGTTGTGCAAATACTGAAAATTGATTGGTGATCTGGTAGTTGCCTTTTACGTTGAGGTCGAATGCTGTATCGAGAATGTGTGATTCCATCTGAAAGTAAGGTCCGATTTCGGGAAAAATGAGATTCTCTTTATTGGTAATTAAAGCTCTGCGTTGTCCCATTAAAAAGATGTCGGCCGACAAACTAAGTTGTTCATTTACTTTGTAGCCAATATTTAAATTGGCATCCCAGTTTGGAAGGTTCCATGCATCAGAATATTCTTCGTATATTTTGATTGTTGTTTCATTGTCTATTTTTCGTGTAAAACGCTGCTCTTCAGTTTTATAATTATAATAATTTACAGAAGCTGTCAAGTCAACTTTATCTGAAGAGGCATGGAATATTTCGGCATTAAGTTTTAACCGGTTCATATTTCCATAGAGTACATCAAATGTATTGTCGACAATCGTTGGGGCAGGATTGTAGGCAGGATCGAGATATAAAGCTTCGTTTAGGTAATAAAATTGCTGATTATCGATCATAGCATATTCCGCCGAAATTTTAAAGTTGGTCTTTTTCGAGAACTTACCATCGAAACCACCATAAAAACGAAACTTTTGGAACGAATTCATTACATCGTGCTCCGGATCGACAAATGGATTTTCGTAGGCTATTTTTGAATAGTAATTGCTAACGTAATCGCCATCAATTCCGGCATACAGATTTATCAGCTCCGGAACCGGTGCCCAATTGGCGCGGATATTAGGCGAAATTTTAGCTTCGGTATCTTCGTCGGAAACCATAATAAACCAGGTGTTTACTCCCAGTGTAATATTTGCTGTTTCGTCGCCAACAAACCAGGCTGGTTTGGCGTGTATGATAATTTGCGAACGATTGCCGGTTGTTGAGTCGGCCTGCAGATAAATATCGTTGGCCTGTGTGTATAAAACGCCACCTTCAAGCAGTCCAACGCCGGTAACCATTGGTTGCTGCACATCCAATATAAAATTGGCGTAATGTTCGCGCTGATCTGTTTTTGTTCCAAAATAGTGGTAGGTAAAATCAAAACCAATAGTTGCATCATCGTATTCGGCAGTCGGGTTTTTAAGCCCGATGTTAATGCCGCCTTTTGCAAACGACTGTTTGGTATCGAAATAATTTATAGTCTGACCATCTTCGAGCAAAGGATCAGGAACGGCAGTTAACGGGTAACCATAGTAATTAAATGCATCATGTTTGAAATCCAGATTCACCGAAAGTACATTGTCCTGAACCAGATGTTTTACAAACAGATCAACCTCGTTTTTCATGAAGGGTGCATCCACTTTATTGCCGCCTTCCAGTTCAATATCGTCAAACGACGAAAGGTGCATGGCATGAATGCCAAACAACGAATTTCTTGAGTTTTGGTTGTTAAAGAAAACCTCGCCATACGGGCGGAAAGTTGTTCCCAGTCCGGCGCGTACCAAACCGTAACCGTTGTCCTCATTCTTCGATGTTTCAACAATGGCTGCTTTTAACGGATTCACCGAAAAGGTGCTAAAAACTGGTTGACTGTTGATGCTGTAATTGAATGTCGGTTTCTGGTGTTCCGTTTCATCAATTGTTGGCATGCTGTTTAGTTTGTTGGCATCAGAAAGTGTGGGTTTGTATGCTTTTGTAACCTCAACCTCCTTCGTAAGCGTGGTGTCTTGTTGCGCCTGTACAAAAACGGCAGTACCAAGTAATATAAGTGTGAAAATATATCGTGCTGTTTTAAACATGTTGTGCATTTTTAGTTTTGTTTAATTTCCATTTGGAACGAGCTGTCAACTGCGTTTTGTTGTTCCTGTGCTTCTTTTGCCAGAATAACATCAAGGCGTTGCTGCGCTTCGGCTTTTATTCCGTCGTTGTCGTCGTTATAATTTTCAGCAAGGCTTTTTAACGTATGTTTTGCCTGAAACTGATCGCCGCCATCTTCGTAAATGCTGGCCAGCAACAAAAAGGCTTTACCCAGCCAGTAAGTGTATGGCGTTCCTTTATCGATGAAGTCAACAATTTCTTCCTCGGCTTTTGCTCTGTTATTGTCGCGGTAATAAATTTCAGCCAGCAGGTATTTGGCTTCAGCACCCTGTTCCAGTTTGGTGTCTTTTGCCACATCGCGCAACGGACTAATTGCCGAGCTTAAATTGCCCAGTTCGTAGTTCGATTTTCCAATGGCATAATCCGTTTCCTTTTTCAGCGCTTCGTTGGCTACATCCGATTTATTTACTTTTTCGGCAGCTACAATTACCGCCTGATAATTTTGATTGATAAGCTGGCAGCGCATCTGACCGGTATTTGCACGAAGCGAATTCCATTTGCCTGTTGATTTTTCTTCCAGGCGATTAAACAGATCAAGCGCTGTATCGTAGTCGCCCGCATTATATGTCAGCTCCGATGCACGTGCAAGTGCCTGTTCGGTAAAAATATTATCGGGTTGGTTGGCTACAAACGAGTAGTGTGAATTGGCTTCCCCGTAGCTGCCTTCTTTGTATTTTATTTCTGCCAGATAGAAATGTGCATTGGCAGCGTAAGCTCCGTTTGGAAATTGATTCAGGTATTGTTGCAGCTGGATATCAGCATCATCATTTCCGGCCATATAAACACGTTCTGCAGCCGAGTAGGTCAACTGATCCTGTTCCGATGCACTAACACTTACATCACCACCCAAACGTTTTACGTAGGCGAAATAGGCATCCACATTATTCAGTTCCACGTAGCAGTTTTTTATGCCTTGCAGTGCAGAATTGGCCTCGGGTGTGCCTTTGTAATTTTCGGCCACTTCTTTGTACTGGCTCAGGGCTTTGTCAAAATCGCCATTGTTGTAATTTACCAAACCCAGTTGTAGCAACGCATTGCGGTAATAGTTGCTGTTCGGATGGTTCTCCACAATCTCCTGATACTGGCGAACGGCCTCGAAATTGTTGCCCAGTCGTTCGTTCGCACGCCCCAGCTCGTATAATGCGTCATCGTAGTAATCCGACTCCGGAAATTCGCGTAATAACAGGTTCAGGTTATTGATTTTATCTTGCTGTTTACGCTGAAGTCCCTGGCAAAATGCAATTTGCAACAGTGCATAATCGGCTTCCAGCATTTTTATGTTGTAGGCACGTTCGTAATTGTCGATGGCCTGCGCATAATTTGTATTCAGGAAATAATAATCACCAATACGGTTGTAGGCGTCGGCAATTTTTGGAGTGCGTTTGCCCTGCATCTTTTCCACGTACTGGCGGAAATGTTGTTGTGCCGCTTCTTTATTATCGGTTTTCAGGTAAGCGTAACCCATGTTGTAGTCGGCATTTAAAACCTCTGCATCATTAGCCGATGAAGAACTTCGTGCGAACTGGTTGTACGACGCGATAGAATTATCGTAATCGCCCACACGGTATAAGGCTTCCGATTTCCAGTACAGTGCCCGCGCTTTTATTTCCTTACTGTAGTTTCCGTTGGCCAGCGACAGGTCGAAATTCTCGATTGCCTCGTTATACATCAGGTTATTGAAAAGCTCCAGCCCACGGTAAAATGTAACGCGTTGGTAGGCTTCTAAAATGTGGGGCGTTTTGTTTTGTATTTTCTCAATCGACTCAATAGCGTCTTTATAGTTTTTGGTTACCATGTACACTTCGCCCAGAATTTCGTAGGCTTCTGCGTTTTTTGGCGAATTTGGATATTCCGCAATGTAGCGGTCGAAAGCTTTTATGGTTTCGTTAAACGGAGAGTACGAAAGCTCGTAGGTTAATTTGGCGTAACTGAACAAAGCGTCTTCTTTAATATCTGGGTTGAAATCGAATTCCGAAGCCGCATTATAGGCTGTTTTTGCCTTTTCCTTGTCGTTCAGTTTAATGAAACAATCGGCCAGATGATAGTAGGCGTTTTGTGTCATTTCATCTTCACCGATAGCTGCTTTTTGCAACAATTCGGCTGCTTCGGTAAATTTATTGGTGTGATAGTAACAAAATCCGAGAATGTAATTTTCTTCCCGTGTTTTTGTTCCCGATGTTTTAAAATATCTCTCGAGGTAAGGGATGGCGTTTTCGTATTGGCCTAAATGAAAATACGAATCGCCAACTATTTTTGCCAGTTCGGTTTGGTGCTCTTCCTGCACATCATCGATAATGGTTGTGGTGTAGTTTACCACCTCGTTGTATTTCTTTTGTTTATAGTAGATATGGCTGACATACAACGGAATTACCGGCGAATACGACGGGTCGTTGTTTAGCGCCGTAAAAGCTTCAAGTGCCGCATCGTAATCCTCTCTTAAATACAAAATGTGCGCACAGTAGTAGGTGGCCGGTTTGCTGTACAAATTATTGGTGTTTCGTATGGCCATAAACTCGCGGTAGGCCACATCGGTGTTTCCTTCTTCAAGTTTGGCAAAGCCGTTCTGGTATTGCAATTCAATGCGTTCGTTTTCCGACAGGTCCTTACGATCGACTTTTGAAAAAGTGCGAATGGCCAGCGAATATTGCCGTTTTTCAAACTGGTTTTTACCCAGATTGAATTGTGCACTATTCATGTACGGACTATCAGGATAGGTTTCTACAAACGTGCGGATCAGCTTGTCGCCCGAGCGGTAACCGGCGTGAAGTGCCGAAACAGCTTTGAAATATTCGGCTTCGGAATACAACTCCGATTTGGGCTCAACACGTTTCTGAATTTTCTCAAATTGCCGGTAAGTTGAAATGTATTTTCCTTTGTTGTAGAGTTCTTTTGCGATGTCGATATCCTTTCTTACATCATCAAAATAAGCCGTTTCCTGCGCACCGACTTGCTGAAAAGAACCAATAATGATAAAAAGAGATAACAAAATTTGTATTGTTCTCATGCTTTATTCGCTTTGTTTGAAATGAATAAATTGTTTAAAACCATTAGCTGGCTTACTTTTTAAAATTGACCAACTAAAATAGTTATTCCCTGTATGCTAAACTGTCGTTAATGCTTGTAATTCTTAACAAAAAACTGTTTATTTCTTTCGTTTATTATATATGTGGGTAAGAAATTTCGAACTATTTTAGTTGTAACACATTTTTTATGGACAAGAAAACAGTCATAAAGTTGCTGGATGCCAGCATTTACCAGTACGATAACCTGGTGCTTTCGGGGGTTGATGTGGAGGTGAAGGAAGGTGAATTTATCTATGTAGTTGGAAAAGTGGGAACAGGAAAAACCAGCCTGATAAAAACACTGAACGCTGAATTGCCTTTGGAATTTGGCTCGGGGACTGTGTTGGATTTTGACCTGGTAGGACTGAAAAAACGTAATATTCCGCATTTGAGAAGACGGCTGGGTGTTGTTTTTCAGGATTTTCGTTTGCTTACCGACCGGAATGTGTATGCCAACCTGGCTTTTGTGTTAAAGGCCACCGGATGGAAAAATAAGCTGGAAATTGAAAACCGCGTTGACGAAGTGTTGGAGCGCGTTGGAATGTTGCATAAAAAGGAAAAAATGCCGCATCAGTTAAGTGGGGGCGAGCAGCAGCGTGTTGTTATTGCACGCGCCATTTTGAATTATGCTGATATTATTTTGGCCGACGAGCCCACCGGAAACCTCGATCCCGAAACTTCGGAAGATATTCTGGACTTGTTTATCCAGTTAAACAATGATGGAAAAACCATTTTGATGGCTACGCACGATTATGCTGCAATAGCCAAAAAACCTGCGCGAACGCTGGTTTGTGTAAATGGAAAATTAAACGATTCGGCAAAAAATACCGACGAATTGGAGTTTGAAAATCTGTTGGAGAAAAATGTGTAGTTTGATTAAAAACTCTGTTTTCTTGCTTTAGGAATGTCATCCTGTACTTCATGATAAAAGTGAATAATCGTATTAATCGATCGAATCTTGTGGTATAGAATATTCAAATTTTTTATTGACCCCTAAATCCCCTAAAGGGGACTTGCCCAGCTCCCCTTTAGGGGCCGGGGTAAAACAATGACCATGTGTTGTCGTATGAAATGCCTAAAGAAATTCAGAAAAAATACCTTTCAAAACTTTCTCTTCATTTTCCCAGGTAAGATCTTTTGATGCCTGAACTAAGTTGGTTTTCCAGTTTTTTCGTTTGTTCGAATTATTCAAAGCTTCAATTATCGCACTTGCCAAATCCTTTGGATCGTGCGACTTGCTGATGGCGCCAATATCGTATTTTTCAACAATTGCTTTCATTTCCGGCAAGTCGCTAATCAATACCGGAACTCCGGCCCTGATGTAATCGAACAATTTATTAGGCAGGGCGAAACGGTAATTCAGACCCAGGTCCTCTTCTATCGATAATCCCAGATCGGCTGTTGGTGTTAGTTTTGCCAGTTCTTCAATGGAAAGACGACCCGTAAAACGAACTTTATCTTCAAGTTGTTCGGTGCGAACCAACTCTTCCAACTGTCCTTTTATATCGCCATCGCCGGCAATTACAAGTTGAGCACCATCAATAAAATGCATGGATTTAATTGCTTGTTCCAGCCCGCGGCCAATGTTTACAGCTCCCTGGTAAAGAATGATTTTTTGCTGATTTTCTTTTTCGTTAAGCTGAACCGTATTTTTTGAAGTAGGAATATTTCTGACAACCTGAAATGGTACGCCGTATTTTTCATGGTACACAGCAGCAATAGAATCGCAAACGGTATAACAGTGTTTTAAATTTGGCAGCATTTTTTTTTCCAACCACTCCCAAATCCGCTTTACACGGGGGCGGCCAATTAATTCAGGAACCTCGGTAAAGTATTCGTGGCTATCGTAAACCAATGCCGATCGTTTGATTTTTGAAGCCAGGTAATTGGCTGTCAGCGCATCCAGATCGTTAGCAAGCAAAACATCAGCTTTTCGGAAAAGTAAAAACAGCAACAAGCGGAAATTGTATTCGGCATAAAAACAAGCGCCTTTGGTAAAACACAAACGCATTCGGTGAGTCCGGTAGTTTCGGTTGAGTGGCTGACTGTTTTTTAATTTCCGGCCAACCAGCAAAACACTGAATCCCGTTTCTTCTAATGAAGTACAAACTTTGTGCACCCGGTTATCGGCAACCAGGTCGTTTGTAACCGAAACAATTATTTGCTTTTTGCGCTTCAAATGAATGAAATGATTTTGTTGTAAAGATAGAAAAAGTAGGAAGCAGGAGGCGCGAAGTTGGAAGATTCTTGTTGTAGCCTCAATTCGCTTTCAAAATGTTTTACCACAGAGTTGCCCAGAGAAGACTCAGAGGTTCACAGAGAAGGGTAGGACTGATGTTAAGTGGTTTAATAGGCCGTTGGCAAAATGTAATTGGTAAAAGCGGGTATAAGTTGGAGGCGTTCGTTGCATGCAATTTTACAATATATCAGTTTAGCAGTTTTGTAATTTAAGCATTCTCGCATTAAAGCATTGCAGGCAAATTAATCCTTAATCTTTCCTCATTAATCAACGGAGCTTTTATCTTTGCGCAAAATTTATTCTATGATCCGCTTTTCAGAAAATCATTCGCTTAAGGCACACAATACATTTGGCATAGAGGCCAAAGCAAAATATTATTTCGAATTTACCGAACTGGAAGACCTGCAGGTTTTTCTGAATTCCAATAAAAGCTGGAAAGAGGAAAAGTTGATCGTTTTGGGAGAAGGTAGCAATATTTTGTTTATGAATGATTTCGACGGTCTGGTAATTCATCCGAATGTGCCCGGAATGAATTCGGTTTGGGAAGACCGCAATCATGTATGGTTTGAAGTTGGTGCCGGCGAAGTTTGGGACGAATTTGTAGAATTTGTCGTTAATCAGGGGTTAGGTGGCGCTGAAAACCTATCGTTAATACCCGGAAAAGTGGGGGCTGCACCGGTACAAAATATTGGTGCCTACGGACAGGAAGTTTGCCGTTTGATTGAAAAAGTAAAAGGTTTCGACCTGGAAAAAGGCTGTGCAGTGGAGTATCCGGCTACTGAATGCGGTTTTGCCTACCGCAACAGTGTTTTTAAAAGTTACCTGAAAAACCGTTTTATCATCACTTCTGTAATTATGCGAATGGATAAATTCCCCGAATTTAACCTGGGTTACGGTCAGCTGGAAGAAAAGGTGAAAGCAAAAGGAGAAGCAAATCTTCACAATATACGCGAGGCGGTTATTGAAATCCGCTCTTCAAAATTACCCGATGTAAAAGAGTTGGGTAATGCCGGTAGCTTTTTTAAAAACCCCGTGGTTGATATGGCTTTAGCTGAGCAAATCAAATCGAAATACCCCGAGGTCCCATTTTACCCTGGAGGAGAAGGCAAAATTAAACTGGCTGCCGGCTGGCTCATTGAACAGGCTGGTTGGAAGGGCAAACGTATTGGCGATGCCGGTGTTCACGAACAACAGGCTCTGGTTTTGGTGAATTATGGCAATGCTACAGGCAAAGAAATCTACGAACTTTCGGAAGCGGTTTGTCAATCGGTAGAAGAAAAGTTCGGCGTTACGCTGGAGCGTGAGGTGAATTGCATTTAACACTACGATTTGAGGTATTTCCCCAAACACATTTGCTCGCAGATTTCGCGGAATTACGCAGATGAAAAATTGATGTTATTTCTTAAAACTGCGATAATTAGCGTAATCTGCGTGAAACTTCATGTTGTGAGGTAGTTAATTTCATTCACAAGATATCACAGAAAACTTACGGCATAAAAAAATCCCGGCGTCCAGTCCGGGATTTTTATTTTTTGTTTGATGTTGTGTCCTAATCTCTTAGGTGGATTTGTAGCTACAAAAGTAGCTGTCATTTAAAAAAATCAAAATGACCTTTGTCATGGGCAAGTGGTCAAATAACACAGCGCCCGAAACCAATTTCCTGTTTTGTTGTTCTTCTGAATACAATGGTTTCAGAACAGAATCAGGCTGAAAACAGCTTGGTTAAAAACAATTATTTTGATATGCCACATACCAATGCGCTCATAAATGCCACTTCGCCATATCTTTTGCAACATGCTCATAATCCTGTAAACTGGGAGGTCTGGAGCGAAAAGCTAATTGATCAGGCAAAAGCCGAAAACAAACTTATTTTGGTTAGCATTGGCTATGCTGCCTGCCACTGGTGCCACGTAATGGAACACGAAAGTTTTGAGGATGAAAAAGTGGCTGCCGTGATGAATGAAAATTTCGTTTGTATTAAAGTGGACCGGGAAGAGCGCCCCGATGTGGATCATTATTATATGAGTGCCGTTCAGTTGATGGGGCAACAAGGCGGCTGGCCATTAAATGTAATTGCTTTGCCCGATGGAAGGCCAATCTGGGGTGGCACATATTTTCCAAAAGAAACATGGGTGGAGAACCTGAAGACCATCGCGGCATTTTACCGGGGAAAACAAGATAAGGCGGAAGAGTTCGCCACCCGCTTGCAACAGGGAATTCATCAGGTTTCGTTAATGCCCGAGGTGGAGACAGAGGTAGCCTATAGCAAAGAATTGTTGCAAAACGGTGTTGATGGCTGGAAAAAACATTTCGATTACGAAGAAGGCGGAAGAGCCGGCGCTCCGAAATTCCCGATGCCGGTAAATCTCGACTTTTTGCTCTACTACGGTTTTATGAATTCAGATGAAGCCGTGCTCGATTTTGTAGAAAACACATTACTGAAAATGGCCCGCGGAGGTATTTACGATCAGGTAGGCGGTGGTTTTGCGCGTTATTCGGTAGATGAGAAATGGAAAGTACCGCATTTCGAGAAAATGTTGTACGATAACGGGCAGCTCATCAGTGTTTATTCAAAAGCATATCAGCATTTTAAAAATGAGGAGTTTAAAACCGTTGTTTACGAAACGATTGCCTTTGTAGAGCGGGAACTAATGGACGAAAGCGGCGCTTTTTATTCGTCGCTGGATGCCGACAGCGAAGGCGAAGAAGGAAAGTTTTATGTGTGGAAAAAAGAGGAGCTTCAGGAAATTCTTGGTGATGAATTTAGGTTGGTTGAAGAATATTATAACATAAATGGAAAAGGATTTTGGGAGCATAACAATTATATTCTCCTTCGCGATATTTCAAATGTAGAATTTGCCGAAAAACATGAGCTGAGTTTGCATGAACTTCATGTAAAAGTTGGAAAATGGAAATATGCTTTGTTAAAAGCGCGAAGCAAACGTGTACGTCCCGGATTGGATGATAAAACGCTAACATCGTGGAATGCGCTTATGCTTAAAGGGCTGGCTGATGCTTACAAGGCTTTTGGTAACGATGACTTTTTGAGACTGGCATTAAAAAATGCTGATTTCATTCAAAATAAGCTCATGAAACAAGATGGTCAGCTTTACCATAGCTGGAAAAATGGCATCACATCCATCGATGGGTTTCTGGAGGATTATGCTTTGTTGATTGAGGCCTATCTGGCACTGTACGAGCTTACCGGAGATGAAAAATGGCTGATATGGAGTGATAAAGTAATGGACCATGTTTTCAATCATTTTTTTGATGCTGACAAGCAACTATTCTATTTCAACCGATATAATGCTGATGCGGTAATCACCAACCATTTTCAGAAAGAGGATAACGTTATTCCGGCGGCTAATTCGGTAATGGCAAACATCCTGCACCGTTTGTATTTAGTACATGGAAAACCCGAATATCTGGAAATTGCAAAGAAAATGTTGCTATACATTACGCCACATTTTGCCAGTTACCCTATGGCTTATGCCAATTGGGGAACACTGTTGTTAAAGTTAACAGCACCTTATTTTGAGGTAGCTGTTTGTGGTATCAATTCCCGCTTACAGCTTAAGAAATTGCAAAAAGGATTTCATCCGCATGTGCTTTGGGCATTCACCGAGAAGGAGAGCAAGGTGCCACTGTTGAAAGATCGTTTTAACCATACTGCCGATTTGATTTATGTATGTAAAAACGGTTCGTGCGAGTTGCCGGTTGAAGAAGTAGAAGAGGCTGCCAAAAAGATTCGGATACAATGAAACGAAAAGAGGTATTGATTGTTGGGCAGGGTTTGGCAGGTACCTTGCTGGCTTTTGAGTTGCATGTTGCCGGAGTGGATGTTTGTATCGTTAACAACCCGCAGAAAAGCACTGCAACACGCGTGGCGGCTGGTATGGTAAATCCGCTGGTGTTTAAACGCATGACTAAAAGCTGGATGGTAGATGAATTGCTACCGGTAATGAAAAAACGTTATCGCGATCTGGAAGAATTGCTGGGCGAACGTTTTTATTTTGACATGCCCATGATAAAACCGCTCTCGGAGCAGGAAACAGAGCTTTGGCAGCAACGAAAAGCCGACGAAAAGTTTACACCGTTTATTGAGAATATTTGTGAAACCAGCCCGGTTGATTATGTTTTTGCCTCACATGCCTATGGAATTGTAAACGGATCGGGCTATTTAAAAACCGGCATTTTTCTGGATGCAGCAAAACGTTTCTTTCAGGAAAATGAAATGCTGATAGAGGCTGATTTTCCGGTAAATCAAAGCAGTTTTGAAAATCACATTTTCCAGGATATTCAGTTTGATAAAATTGTGTTTTGTGAGGGCCATTACCTGAAAACACATCCGCTGTTTGATTTTGTGCGACTGCAACCGGCAAAAGGGGAGGTGCTGCAGATTTATGCGCCCGGTCTTTCGGAAAACTACATCATTAACCGGCGTGTATTTGTCTTACCAATTGGCGATCATCGTTTTAAAGTTGGCTCAACTTACGAGTGGAAAGACCTTACAGATCATCCAACAGAAGAAGGCAAAAACTCCATTATCGATCGTTTAAAAGAGCTTATTCATGTTGATTTTACGATTGAACAGCATTGGGCAGGCGTGCGGCCAACGGTTATCGACAGGCGGCCTGTTTTGGGAAAACATCCGGAGTTTGATCACATTTATTCATTTAACGGGCTGGGAACAAAAGGTGTGATGCTTGCGCCCTATTTTGCTACGGAAATAAAGAAGCTTTTACTTGATAATCAGTATCAAATTGATAAAGAAGTCAGTAGCGATCGATTTCTGTAAAATGAAAAGGCCATAAAAAATACCCGCCAATAAAGCGGGTATTCCTGATAATATTGGTAGAGTAGAATCCTTAATTTAAAAGTTTACCATCGTCAATAAGCGTTGTATTGTCGACAGTTACAGTGCTTCCGGTTAAATGGAATTGAATTCCTGCACTGGAATCATTATCACCATTAACAAAAAAGTTATTGCCAATTCCCAGTGTGATGGTACCCGCAGGAATGTAAGTGTAAAGTTTGCTGCCTTTAGGTACGGTAATTTTTGGATTAATACCAAAATCTACCAACGAAAACTCAGCTAATTGCTCATCCTGGGCATCATAGAAATCTTTTAGTACATCTATATCGGTTTTTGCACTCATTGAAGTCAATTTACCATCTTCAAATACCAATTTCAGTCCTTCAATAGTTTGGCCTCTAAAAATGAAATGATCCAACACAAGTGTTCCGTTGGCAGTGCCTGCAACGGGAGCAAAAAATACTTCTCCGGCTGGCAGGTATACAAAACGCCCGGCACCACCGGGTCTTTCTGTCGACACTTTCCCATCACTGATCAAAGGTTTGCAATCTGTAACTTTTACGCTGAGATTAGTGCCGTTACTGTGCGTAATTTTTAGGATGTTCCCTGAAGTCAGTTTTTTTGTAAGTTTTTCACCAATGCCAGTCAGTTGATTGTAATCCATATTTATACCATCCCAAAACATTTTTGCCAACTGATCAACAGGCATTTCAAACTGATCAGCCCGGTTTTTGGTCGGGTACAATCCATTTCCTAGTTGCACCGATTTGATAGAGCTTTCACGATAGAGATCGTTTACAGGTTTTTGCGCTTTATTTCTTGTTACAAAACGCTCCGGTGGGATATCAGCAAGCAATCCCGGTGTATCGCCCGAAGTAACGTTTATCTGCGTCGTCATCATTTTTACAAGTTCCATATTAAGTTTCGGGAACTGTGTGTCATATTTCTCCGGCACTTCGGTAAACATTTTACGGGTTAAGCGGTCGCTACTAACAGTAAGCATAGGGAAAGCTCCGTTTTTACGAACGTTGACAGCAATGTTTTCAAGCAGTTCGATATCACGGGTATGTCCATTGATAAATACGATTTCATCCGGTTGGATGTTGGCACATTGATTAACAATGTTTTTGGCGAGAGCTTCAAGATCAATACCAGCATTTTCTGGTGATAGTTGCGCATGAACAAAGAACGGTAAAAAGAAAAAGATGATGATTAAATTTTTCATTTCATGAGATTTTTTGTGGTTAAATACTATTTCGAAAAAGCCTGAGGATAACTAATGGCAAGTACTCAAAAACTATCTTTTAAATAGAGCTGAGTGTTGGGAAGCAGGGAATAATTACTATTTGGTCGCTTAAGTTTTCCCTGAAGATAAGCTGTCATGCCAAATAGTGCGGGGATGGTTTTACAACCGTTTTAGTTCAACCGATCAGATTAAAGAAAGAAGTTACGAAAATTGAAGGAATTTGTCAAGGTGATTGTAAGTATGCTTAATTCAGCGAAATAGCATTGTTGATTACTAAACAGGTGTTGAATGATTCTTATGTTTACAAACTTTTTTATTCAACCTTTGTTCTATTTTCCTTAACTTGAGTATTTAAAAATTACCAAACAAATATTGAAATGAAAAAAGTACTGATTCTATTATTTTTACTACCTGTATTTGCGTTTGCACAAGACGAACCAAAAGATACCCTTTGGACAACAAGTGGTAGTACAACACTTAATTTTTCGCAGGTAACATTAAACAACTGGGCGGCCGGTGGAAAAAATTCCATGTCGGGAGTTGTGATGGTGAATTACGCGGCCAATTACAAAAAGGACAAGCTGAACTGGGATAATACCTTCGATTTTCGTTATGGTTTTTTAAAGGAAGAGGACCAGAAATTAAGGAAATCTGATGATATGATCGATATGAGTTCGAAACTGGGTATTGAGGCCAGCAAAAACTGGTATTATTCGGCTTTGCTGAATTTTAAATCGCAGTTCGCGGCAGGTTATGATTACCCTGATACCGACAATGCCATTTCTAAATTTATGGCACCGGGTTACCTGAGTATTGGTTTAGGTATGGATTACAAAACCGATGGCTTTTCGTTGATGATGGCTCCCGTGTCGGGAAAATTCACTTTTGTTACCGACGATGATCTGTCGGATGAAGGGGCATTTGGTGTTGAAGAAGGAAAAACAATGCGTGCCGAGCTTGGAGCAACGGTAAAAGCGCAGTTAAAGAAAGATATTTGGGAAAACGTTACCCTGGATACCAAAGTAGATCTTTTCTCGAATTACCTGGATCAGCCTAAAAATATTGATGTAGACTGGACATTCAAAATTATTATGAAGGTGAACGATTACCTGTCGGCGAACCTGATTACGCAGCTGATTTACGATAATGATGTAAAAATTCAGGGCGACGACGAAACCCTGCCTCCATCACCGGCTTTACAGTTTATGGAATCGTTTGGAGTAGGACTGACGTTTAAATTCTAATGGAATACAAAAATATTGAGAGAAGCTTTCTGCTGTTGCGGGAAGCTTTTTTTGTTTTTAGCTACGAGCGACTAGCCACTAGCCACTAGCTGCGAGCTGTGAGTTACAAAACCGGAGAGCTTAGCTGAGAAAATAGATTGTTGTATTTTGACAATTTATCAGTTTCGCAGTTTTCAATCTTCTTCAATCTTCTATCAATCTTCCTCAATCTTTTTTACCACAAAGCTTCACAAAGCAGGCACAAAGTTTCACAAAGAGGAAGCAGTTCAAGTGGATTTACAATTTTACAATTTATCAGTTTTTCAATCTTCTTCAATCTTATATCAATCTCAATCAATCTTCTTGCTAGTAGCTAGCGGCTCGAAGCTAGTGGCTAATCTCACAACACCGTTCCCAAAGTAATCAACAAAATTCCCGTAAGGATACCCACCAGGTAAGCGCCTTTCTTTTTCAGGTTTTGTTCTTTAAACAGCACACCGCCAACGACAAAAGCTACCAGAACACTTCCGCGGCGAAGTGCTGAAATCACCGATATTAAAGCATCTTCGTTGCTAAGGGCATAAAAATAAAGGTAGTCGGCAATCACCAAAAACAGCCCGATCAGCGGGATCGTCCAACGCCATTCGAAGTGGATGTTCCTGCGTTTTCGAACTTTCTCGTTCAGCAAAACAAAAGGCAGCAAAATTACCACCTGGTACACCGAAAACCAGGCCTGAACAGCTACGCGGTCAATTCGGCGTAAAATGAATTTATCGTACAGGCCACTGCAGGCGCCAAGCAGTGTGGCAGCCACAATAAAATAAATCCATTTATTGCGTTTAAAATTGATGCCCTCCAGTTTTCCGGCGGTAGAGAAGAGATAGAAAAATACCAGCGTAATGGCAATTCCAATCCACTGGTAAACATTCAGGCGTTCGTGAAAAATGATGAGAGCCCCGATAAGTGTCCAAAGCGGACCGGTAGCTCTAATGGGAGCCACAATGGTTATAGGCAGGTGTTTTAAGGCAAAAAAGGCAAGCACCCAGCTCGACACCACAATGGCCGATTTTAACAACACCTGAAGATGTTCGCTGGCGGTAAGTTGTGGTACATACAAACCGGTGTTGGCCAATAATTCGGGCGATTTAAACGAGATAACAATAAAAGGGGTAAACAGCAACGAACTGGCAACGGTAGAAAAAAACAAAACGGGCATAACAGCATTGCTGTTAAGCGATTGCTTTTTAAAAATGTCGTAAATGCCCAGAAACAAGGCCGAAGCCAATCCAAATAGTGCCCACATAATGTTTTCTAAAGCGGGCAAAAGTAGCCGTTTTCGTTGAGCTCTATATTTCCTAAAAGTTATGATTTCGGCGAAATCTATTTCCAATCATTTTTTTCAATGGATATTTAAAAACTAAATGTGTTTGTTGCTGTTTCAAAGTTAGAAGGATAAAAGATGAAGTTTATAAAACAAAAGCAGTTGGCCCTGATTTTATTGGTAGTTGGTGCCGTTGGAGGTTTTCTTTACTGGAAATATGTGGGATGTTTAAGCGGTACCTGCCCCATAAAATCGGTCTGGTACTGGAGTACCTTGTGGGGAGCTGCAGTTGGTTACCTTGTGGGCGATGCCATAAACGATTTTATGGTGAAGCGCAAAAAAAGAGCAGAACAAAATGATAGCTAAATTCAAAAATATTATCAATTGTAAACGTCCGGTTTTGGTCGACTTTTATGCCGATTGGTGTGGCCCGTGCAAACAAATGCCGGCTATATTGAAGCAGGTAAAAGCTGAGCTGAAAGAAAATGTCAAGATCATTAAAGTGGATGTTGACCGCAACCCGAATATTGCCTCGAAATACCAGATACGAAGCATTCCAACGCTGATGCTGTTTAAAGACGGCGAGTTGAAGTGGAGTGGCATGGGCGTACGTTCTGCCGACGAAGTAAAAAGTATTGTTGAGCAATATTTGTAAATTTGCACATGCACGATTCACAAAATATATTCTACACCTCCATATCAAAGTATTATTCCGAGATTTTTCCGTTTAATCCCATGCAACTGAAGTTTGTGAAAAACAAACTCGGTGAGTTGCCCGGTAAACATATTCTGGATATTGGTTGTGCCACCGGCGAGTTGGCCTCTCAACTGGCTGAAGGTGGGGCAGAGCTTATTGGAATTGACCTGAACGAAGATCTCCTGCAACAAGCCATTGACAACAAAAAACACGAAAAGCTGACTTTTCAGCAGGGAAATATGCTGGAACTGACGCAGGATTTTGAAGCGCAGCAGTTTGATGCCGTATTGTGTTTTGGAAATACCCTGGTGCACCTCAACTCGGAAACGCTTGTTTTGCAGATGCTGGAAGGTGCCCAAGCCGTATTAAAACCCGGAGGACAATTACTCATTCAGTTACTGAACTACGACTACATTTGCAGCGAACCGGTTGACGCACTACCGGTAATCGACACGGAGAATATTAAGTTTATTCGTCGTTATAATTTTACTGAAAACTCTGTGCTTATCGGTTTTCAAACCGACCTGGAAGTTAAAGCCATCAACCGAATCGTATCGAACGAAACACCTTTGCTGGCCCTAAAAAGTGAAACATTAAGAACGCTGTTGGATAAAGCCGGTTTCAGAAACATACAGTTTTACGCCAACTTTAAACAGGATGTTTTTGGCGGCAAACATTTGCCTTTGGTGGTGAGTTGTGAGAAGTAGGTTTCATTTTTGAGTTTTCTCTTGCCAGGTTGCTCCGGATAATAACATGGAGTTCAAGTTTCTATAGGTACTTTTTGTCTTTATGCCAGACCAATGTCATTAAGTTAAGGCTGTAAGCCTTTGATAATACAGCCCAAGGCAACGCCTTGGGGACAAGGGTTGATGTTTTTAGTCGCCCTGAAAGGGCAGCTAAATTGCCCTTTCAGGGCGCTGTTCTTGTTTGTTGCTTATTACCCAATGCAACGCATTGGGCTGAAATAAATATGACCTTCAGTCATTTTGCTGTTAACTTATTGACATTGTTAAGCCAGACGGGCACTTTCTTTTGCAATCGATCAAAAGAAAGCAAAAATCTTTTCCTGTCAGGAAAGACAACAGCAAATAATTATCTTTCGGGCACAAAAAAGAACCGGAATGAAAAGAAAAGTATATTACCTATCCACCTGCGATACCTGCAAACGAATAATGAAAGATGTAAATGTTGACGATAGTTTTGAGAAGCAGGATATTAAAACCGATCCAATCACAGAGGAACAGGTTGAAAGCTTTTATGCACATACAAAAAGCTACGAAGCACTGATAAATAAACGTGCCCGGAAATTAAAAGCAGCCCTTGAAGACAACCCTGTAAAATCTGATGCCGATTATAAAAAGCTTTTGCTAAGGGATTACACTTTTCTGAAACGCCCGGTATTTGAGATTGACGGAAAACTATTTGTTGGAAATGCCGCCAAAACTGTGGCGGAAGTTAAAGCGGCTTTAGCAAAAGAATAGTCAATTAAGACAATTCCCTTGGGGAGCACGATTATTCCCTTGGTAAGAAAGACAATTCCCTTGTCCTTCATAGATATTTCCTAAGTAATCGAAACAATCCCTTAGGTAATATCTATGGTTCCCTTGGGTAAAGACATAATTCCCTTGGGTATAATAGATATTCCCAAGGGTACAGGAGTAATCCCATAGGGAATATCTATGATTTCTTAGGGTAAAAGGATAATTCCCTTGGGTAGAACGACGATACCCTTATTTTTTGAGTTGGTAAAAAGCTTCTGAAAGGCTTGAGAACAGGGACTTTCTTGATTTAAATAAGTTAATAGAACAATTCCGATATGCTAATATGGGCGTTTGGATTTTTGTAATGGTTGTTTTTGTTGCTAACGGTTTGGCTATGTGGAGTGCGGGACTTTGAAATACTTCACAGTCAGGCTGCCACTGAGCCAATTCGTTTATTCATATTTTTGTTTTATAGCCAAATCGTCAAAGACGAATTGGCGTTGTTGCAACGAAGAACTGTGGTTGAATTACCCACTGAATCCCGCATTACATATAGCTTTTGTTAGCGGTAGGTTTTTTATTAATTATTTCTACCACAACAGTGTTTGTATTTTCTCCCACTACAACAAGGACATGGCTCATTCCTGCCAATCTTCCTTCCGAGTTTGATATGTTTACCTTTGTTTTTCCCCTCAAACATCCACTTTATTTCTCCTTCCATAAACTCATCGTATTCCCATTTTGAATCGTTCAAAACAAAGCCATCTACAAGTCTGCCACTGTCTCTTAAACAGCCAATACCAATCCAGTGGTCAGCTTTACTTTTATATTTCCTCCCATTACTCAGTTTCAGAAGGATGTCCATAAATTCATCCGGGTCATTGTTCTCCCATGAAACGAATGTTAGTCCAAAACTTGAAACATTAGGTCCCGCAACAATAGAAATATTGTGCCAAGAGTTGTCTGCCAGTGTTTGAGCTTTAGTACTTCTAATTTTATTTACTAGATTTTCTCTAGATGGAGCAGACCAGTCAAGAAGATGAAAAATTATGTCAGTGGTTTTCGGTGAGTTTATTTCACTAATTTGTTTGCATAAAATTTCAAAATCTTCGTTTTTCCATCTATTTCTAATTTCGTCTGTTTCTGCGGAAGTTTCAATGCCAAGTTTTAAAGGGTAGTAATTTCTATCAATGAGTTGCCCTAAGCTTTGGTCAATTTGAATGAAACTAAGTTTCGGGTCTTTCCATAATTTATTGATTAGATGATATGCTAGAAAATGAATTTCTTCATTAGCATTAAAATACTCCATTAAATCAATCCGTTGACGAACATAATATGAAAAGTCGTATGGATTATTTAAATAAAATAGAACTAACTCTAAATCAAAAACAGTCAGAATTAATGGGTAAGGGGCATCAACCTCTTTCTCTAAAAACGAATAAGTTTGGTGTGGTAATGTCGGATAATTCTCTGTTGTCACACCAAGAATATACACTTCTTCAATATCTTCCGAAAGTTGAATTTTGTCACCAACCGAATTATAGAATGTTGCGGTATTTTCTAAGATTCTTTCTCTGCAAACAAGCCCTTGGTCGTAAGCATCCTGAACCGCACCCTTGAAATCTTTTAAAAGTTGATTGAAATTTCCTTTCCTTGATATTTGGGTAAGTTTCTTTGATTTTACCTGTACACACAATGCTTTGCTTCCAAGGATGCACAAAACATCAATATCCGTATCATCATGCCCTTTTTTTGATTCTATTTTTACTGAAGCAAAAACTTTGTCCTTTCCAAATACCTCACACAGTAGCTCATAAGTAATATTCTCCCCCGCCTTACCTCTATTTTCTGCTTGTCTATTCTTATAACTTTTATCCTCTAACATCCAATAATATGGACTTTCATAGACTGCTTCAAACACAGAATAAGTTATGGGAATAAAATACTTACCGTTGGAAAGTTCAATAATAGGTTTGGCATTAAATTCATTAAAATCACCGATATTGTTAAAGTGCTTATTTACACCACCTTTAAATGATTGATTTGAGAAATTCTCTAGGTAGCTCGAAATATTAAGCTTTTCATCAAAATCACTTTGAGCTATTGAAAATAAATTTAAAAGTCCATCATAAAATGAGTTCCATCCTTTCTCTGTAATTTCCTCTGGATTGAAATACGTTTCCTTGTGTTGGTCAAACTCAAAAAGCTCAAAATATTGAAAGAATTCCATCATCTCTAGGAATTCGTTAATGTTTTTGTTTCTATCCTTTTTAGGTATTGATTTATCTTTTCTTAATTCATTTTTTAATTTATCTCTATCCTCATTTAATCCTAAGAAATTTACTTTTCCTAATCTTTCTTGATGAATTTTTCTAAGTTCAAATGTTATTTCGATTACTTCATTAAAGTCAAATTGCTTGTTTTCGATTAACCATTCCCTGTCGTATTGATACTTGCGTTCTAAAAACTCCAAATATTGGAAATCATAAACACCATCACCTCCGTAAAATATTGGCTCGATGAAAATATCTTCTCCACCAAAGAATTCACGTTTACTAGTGTTCTTATAATTGTCAGGATTTTCTATTAATGGCTTGTATTTATTAGCCATTGGTTTCATAGTTGAACTGTGAAGTTCATCCATGAGCTGATATGTTTTTTTCTTTAAATCAGTTAACTCTGATGGCGAATTAGGTTTTTCTAGAGATATGTTGTCTTTTAGCATTAAACCAACAAGGAGAGAAACTTCGTTTTTATTTAGTCTTGTCCAGTTGTTTATTTCATGCATTTTTTCCACGTTAAAATGGAAATCGTCCATAATAATTAAACAAAGAGCATAAATGTATCCCTTGGAATTAACCAGTTGTTTTAAGTCATTGATAATATCTTTGGAATCTCTAAAATTCATATCTATTTATTGTCTGGTTGGCTCTTTAAACTTACCGCTAACGTATGTGTAAGTGTATTACCCATACATCGCTTATAGCATCAGTTTTTCAATTTATATGTAAATAGTATTTTTCGGGGCGCGCTCCACTGCTTTTGAATCTTCTTCCTGTGTCGCCGGGTGAAAAGGTCGAATAAAAATAGAAATAAATACTATGTAAACCAAACAGGGAGCGTAAAACTGCTTAACTGTATTTGGAGCAAGGGCAGGAAGCAAACTTGAAAGTGAAAACAATTCTGATGAATATCCTGAATGCCGATGATTTCCGGCTCCTTTTGTAAGCTACTCTATACATAAAAAATAACTTTTGAAGGGGTAGGTAAAATGACCAATATTCAATAACGAATATCCAATGCAGAACAAGGCAAAACGCATCAATCTACAATTGATTTGGATATCGTTTATTCAGATTTTGCTATTGGCTTTCAGGGGACTATCAAAAAAAAGGAAGCAAACTTCCTATCGGAGTGCTTCCTTTCTGATTTATTTAAATCGCGGTTAGGATTATACAAATTGTAATTTAAAATGGCCTGTGGAAAATTTTACATATTACAATTGTTAATGCCGATAGACTGAAAAAGGAGTCCCGACTTCGGGACGACATTTTTGAAGCTAATCGGTATTATTTCTTTTTTGCCTTTTGCATGGGGTTTTCGCCACCTCCGGAGTATCGGCCACTACCATATCTCGATTTATACAATTCGAAACGGGTTGGCTGTTTACGCTCCGGCCAGTAGTTGTTGTTCAAATCGGTGTCGGCAGTTTCGCGGTAAGGGTCGAGGGTAATTTGCTCCACTTCTTTGCTAAACATAAACACCTTCGAAACTTCTTCGTTGTTTTTCCGCCAAATTTCGGCAGGAATGTACTGAAGCTCTTCTGTTCCGTCGGTGAATTCGAATTTCAGGATCACCGGCATTACCAGTCCGCCCAAATTCTTAAAGTCGATCTGGTAGAAGTTGAGGTTGGCACCCAGCAATTCTTTTTCTTCCCTGCTCAGGCTTTTTACAAACCGATCGTACTCCTCTTTATCTTCTTTGGTTACTTTGTATTCGTCGTAAGTAGTGTAAAAATCGGCAGCTTCAGGGTTTTTTGCCCGGTAGGTTTCATTGGCAAATGCTTTGTTGCGCATGGTGGTAATGGAAATAGCTGCCTCTTCGTCGGTGGCTTTTTTCAGTGGTTTTTCCACCTCCGGATCTTGTGTATTGGCCTGGTACCATTTTACGTTTTCCATCGAAATATCGCAGTGGTCGGTGGTAAAAAACCATCCGCGCCAGAACCAGTCCAAATCAACTCCCGAGGCATCTTCCATGGTGCGGAAGAAATCGGCAGGGGTAGGGTGTTTAAACATCCAGCGTTGTGCATATTCTTTAAAAGCATAGTCGAACAGTTCGCGGCCCATAACGGTTTCGCGCAAAATATTCAGTGCGGTACTCGGTTTGGCGTAAGCATTGCTACCCAGGTTCCAAACCGACTCGGAGTTGGTCATTACCGGCGAAATAAATTTTTTGTCGCCACTCATATAAGGAACAATGTTGGCTGCTACTCCGCGCGACGATGGGTAACCGGGTTCCCATTCCTGTTCGGTTAATAACTGTACAAATGTATTTAACCCTTCGTCCATCCAGGTCCACTGGCGTTCGTCGGAGTTTACAATCATCGGGAAGAAGTTGTGTCCCACTTCGTGAATGATAACACCGATCATTCCGTACTTGGTGCGTTTGCTGTAAGTACCGTCACTTTCGGGGCGGCCACCGTTAAAGCAAATCATCGGGTATTCCATTCCAATGCGGTCGGTGTGTACCGAAATGGCTACCGGGTAAGGGTAATCGAAAGTGAATTTCGAGTAGGTTTTTACGGTATGAGCCACCACGCGGGTTGAGTATTGCTCCCACAGCGGGTTGCCTTCTTTGGGGTAATACGACATGGCCATTACGGTGCGGTCACCAAATTTTACAGCCATTGCATCCCAGATAAATTTACGCGAGCTGGCAAAAGCGAAGTCGCGTACATTTTCCGCTTTAAATACCCATGTTTTTTCTTTTTTTACTTTTCCTTTCTCAGCCTTCAGTGCATCTTCAGGAGATACAATAAAAACAGGATCTTCCGTATCGGCTTTGGCTTTCTCAAAACGATCAATCTGTTCCTGAGTCAATACCTCGTCGGTGTTCTGAAGAACTCCGGTTGCACCCACCACGTGGTCGGCCGGAACGGTAAGGCTTACTTCAAAATCGCCAAATGGCAGGGTGAATTCGCCTGTTCCGAGGAACTGTTTGTGTTGCCAGCCTTCCACTTCGTTATAAACGGCCATACGTGGGTAAAACTGTGCAATGGTATAAATATAGTTGTCTTCGTTTTTAAAATATTCGTAACCCGAGCGGCCACCATCAGTTAGGCGGTCGTTAATGTTGTACCACCATTTTACTTTAAAGGTAAATGACTCGCCCGGTTTTAATGTTTCGGGTAAATCAACACGCATCATGGTTTTATTAATGGTTGCGGGTAAATCGTTTCCATCGGCATCCTGCACATAATCCAGTTTAAATCCACCATCAAAATCGTACATCATGCGTTTCAACTGACCAAATGAAACACGCTGATTTAATCCTGAAGTCATTGTTTTATAGGTGTCCGAATCCTTTGCACGCATATTCTGGTCGAGTTGTAACCATAAATATTTCAGCATATCGGGCGACTGGTTGTGGTAGGTTATGGTTTCTTCGCCATAAATCCGCTGGGTTTCGTCGTCCAGCCTGATGTTCATTTTGTAATCGGCCTTTTGTTGCCAGTACTCGTGCCCCGGTGCCCCCGATGCGGTACGGTAAACATTAGGTGTTGCCAACTCTTGTTTTAACTGCCTGAATTTATTCAGGTTAATGTTTTCCTGTGCCAGCGAAACGGCACAGGCAGATACGAAAAAGGTAATAAAAAGTGCTAATTTTTTCATTATGTAATTAAATGTCTAATATCGATGCCAAAATGCTAGGCGAACAAAATTAGCAATACTTTTAAGTTATTGTAATTTCTACTATAAAAAATCCAAATTGTTTACAAAAGCTTGCAATGGCTTCGGATTTGTTATAAAACGAAAGTTTAAAAAACGGCCGGTGCTTTCTCTATCATTAAAATAACAGAAATACCAAAAGCCATTCCGGATACAAAAATGCGCCAGAAATCGCTTTTCGACCGAAACAGTTGCACGGTGAGAAACATCAGCGCAAAATAGATGGCAAGTATCAGCAGTTGTCCCAATTCGAGTCCGATGTTAAAGGCCAGCAAGGGTGTTAAGATATTCGACTCGCGCCCCAACAGCTGTTTCAGGTAGTTTGAAAATCCCAGTCCGTGTATCAGACCAAAAAATAAAGTTAATACATAAACCACCCGGTTGTTTTTGGCTTTAAAAGGAATAATATTGGCAATGGCCGTAACACAAATGGTGGCCGGTATCAGGAATTCAATTAAATCGGACGAAACATTAACGACGTTTAAAGTGGATAGGGCCAGCGTAATCGAGTGCCCAATGGTGAAAGCCGTAATCAGTATAAATATCTTTTTAAACTGGCTTAAATTGTAACCGGCACATAAGGCCAGAACAAAAACAATGTGGTCGTAACCGTGAATGTCAATAATGTGTTTGAACCCCAATTTGAGGTACATCTCGAATAAACTCATAAAATTTTTACTTTTGCCCAATAATTTGAAGGGCATGAAAATAAGTAAAAAAATAATTCTACCGGTTTTGTTTCTTTTTTTAGGGGTGTTTTTCTCCAATGCACATCCTTTTTATGTGAGTATTTGCCAGATAGATTTTAATGAGCAAAACCAATCACTCGAAATTTCTGTAAAAATCTTTGTCGACGATCTGATCGTGGGATTGTCGGAAGAAGGACACAATAAACTTTACATTGGCGAAACGCGGGAAGATGCGCATACCGACGAATATATTTATGATTATTTAAAGAAAAGTATCCGGCTGAAGGTAAACGACAAGGATGTTGAAGCAGCATTTGTTGGCAAGGAGCTGGAGACAGACGTAGTTTGGACCTACATGGAGATCGGTAACATTGCCGACCTGAAGAATATAGAGGTAGACTGTAATTTGCTAACCGATGTTTTTAGCGACCAGAGCAACATTATACAGGTGAATAAAAACGGGGAAATAAAAAACCTGCTGCTGAGTAAACGTGACACAAACGGCCGGTTAAAGTTTGATTAAAAACTGAACCAACTTATTGTTAGGGTGAATATTTACGCAGATAATATTATCTTACAACCCGAATAACAGAGTAATATGAATCCATTAGCCATTATTGGTGCATTTGTAATAACCCTGTCGTTTCTGGCCTACGGCGTTGGAAGCATTTCATTGGTGCGATTCAGAATTGTTGGACGAATTGTAGTTACTTTTTTGTCGATAGGCGTAGTACTGGATATTGTTGCAATAACTTTAATGGTTTTGGGCTCAAAGGGATCTCCCTTTACCTTGCACGGTTTTCTTGGTGCAACAGCGTTTTTAGTCATGTTGGTGGAGGCAATATGGTGTTGGAAAATGTATATTGCCGAAGGTCGCGACAGCAAGGCACATAAAACGCATATTATTTATACAAAAACCGCTTATTTATTTTGGGTAGTGGCTTATTTTACGGGAAGTTTAATAGTAATTTGGAGGTGATATGTCGAATAATGACTGGAAAGAACGATTAGGAGTGGTGTTTTCAACCAATCCTGATTTTAACTACGATAAAGACGAACAGGAAGAGCAGGATACCTTAGCTGCCAATCAACAGGATTTGCGGGTAATGCTGGATCGGAAAAAACGAAAAGGCAAAGCGGTAACGCTGGTAACCGGTTTTGTTGGATCGGAAGACGACCTGAAAGAGTTGGGTAAAAAACTTAAATCGAAATGTGGGGTAGGCGGCACTGTTAAAGATGGTGAGATCCTTATTCAGGGCGACTTTTGCCAACGTATTATCGAGCTGCTTAAAGCTGATGGTTATAAAGTAAAACGATCAGGCGGTTAATTCTGATTACTATCAAGAAGCCGGAATTTACTTCCGGAAACTTTACCCTCTCTCTTATCTCTCCCTTCCTTGAAGGGAAAGACGATCAGCCTCTACAAGTAAATACGAATTAAATAAATTGATGTTTTTGATGTGAACAACCACTGTCCAATCGTCCTTCCTTGCTTGCAGGAAAGGATAAGAGGAAGGGTATTTTAGATGAAGAGAAAAGCCCCGTTCCTTGTAAAAATGGAACGGGGCTTTTTTATGCCTCTTTAGTTGGCTTTAAAACCATCCGGGCGTTTCCAACGTACCGGTGCAGCCGGTTCCGGTTTTAGCTGGAATTCATTTCCTTTTAACTTCTCAAGGGCAACTTCCACTGCTTTCTCCAATTGCGGATCGCGGCCCTGTATAATAAGTTTTGGCTCCTGAATAACTTCAATATCCGGAGCAATTCCTTCTCCCTCAACGGCCCATTCGCCATCAACATCAAAGAAACCGCCACGTGGCGCAACAATTCGTCCACCATCAATCAACGGTGGTGTATCCCAGGTGCCAACCAGTCCACCCCAGGTTCGGGTACCAATTAACGGACCAAGATCTTTTTCTTTGAACATGTATGGCAACAGGTCGCCCCCAGAGCCGGCACGTTCGTTAATGATCATTACTTTTGGTCCCCAAATGCCGGCCATTGGCGTTGTCCAAGGTCGGTTATCGTTAGCCTTGCTGTTGAAATAACCTAGCAAGGTGCGGCTCATCACATCTATCATATAATCGGCTGCCGAACCACCACCATTGTTGCGCTCGTCGAGTACAACACCTTTTTTATCCTGTTGGGCAAAATAATAGCGGTTAAACGATGCAAAACCACCACCTCCGGTATTGGGCAGGTAAACGTAAGCCAGTTTTCCGCCGGATAATTCATTCACTTTGCGTCGGTTGCCTTCGATCCAGTCTATAGAGCGCAGGTTACGTTCGTTTGAAACCGGCTCACTGTAATTTCCTTTGCATCTTCAATCGAAGTTGTTGAGCCCACTTTAATTAGCGTTTGGCGCCCCGATGTTTGCTCGAAAAGACTGTAAGGATTCGTTGGCGCTTTTATTTCCTTTCCATTTACGGCAAGCAGGTAATCGCCTTCTTTTACATCAAGGCCGGGAGCTGCCAGTGGAGCCTTAAAATCGGGGTTCCAGCTTTCGCCATTGTATATTTTGACAATTTTGTAGTAGCCGTTTTCTTCCACCAAATCGCAGCCGAGTAAACCAATTGGTACCCTGTGGATGTCGGGCATATCGCCACCGGCAACATACGAGTGGCCAATGGCTACTTCGCCGCTAATCATGTCGATAATGTAGTTCATATCAGTGCGGTGACGCGCATGTTTTACCATGGGCGAATACCAGTCGTAGATTTTATCCCAGGGCGCACCATGTACATTGTCAACATACAGGAAATCGCGCATAAAACGCCACGAATCATCAAACATTTGCCGGTATTCTTCCGACGGAACAATCTTGATCTTCATGTCGGTTTTCAGGTTTCCGTCGCCATTTGATGGTTTGCTGCCGGTTCCGGAAATTGCCCAGGAGCTGCCTTTGCGGTAAAGAACACTTTTTCGGTCGGTAGATGTAACCATGTTCCGTACACCTGTCAAAAATTCTTCGGCTTTGTTGTCTTTTGCTTCGTATTTATGAATGGTTAATCCGCTTAGATTTGGTACCGACTCAGCAACAAAAACTGTTTTTTCAGGTCCTTGCACCAAACCCATGTAGTTTCGGTTGGGCATATTAAGTGCAACAATTCGCTCCGAAATTCCATCCACGTCAATGGTAACCGTTATCTCATCCTCTTTTTCCTTTTCTTTTTCACCATTTTCCTTTTCCTCGTCATCTTCCTCTTTTTTTACCTCTTCGTCGTCGCTGGTTGGTAAAATGGGTGAGGCTTCATCTTTTGATAAAACGATACAATACAGACTTCTTGTTACATCCGGATCATAAGAACTCATATCGAGCCAGCCGGTTGCCAAACCATAATTTGTACTGGCCAGAATGTACATGTATTTGCCACTTGCATCCCACGCCGGAGTTAACACATCGGCCATTCCATCGGTTAGCTGAAGCGTTTCTTTTGTGTCGACATTATACACGAAAACGGCTTTAAAGCTACTGTTCAGCTGGCGTGCATAAGCAATCCACTTACTGTCGGGCGACCAAACGGGTTGCATTTCACGGTTTGGATGCGCAAAAATATCCGTGCCTACTTTTGTTACCACGCCCGATTCCAGTTCGATTACCCAAATATTGTAATCGGTATCGGTGTAGGTTATTCGTTTCCCATCCGGCGACCATTCGGGGCGGAAATAGAAGGTTGGATTTTCAAGCGTATAAGTCTTTTGATTCTGACCAAACTGATCGGCAACAACCAGTTTGTATTCATCACCGGCGTCGTTAAACCAGGCAATCTGATCACCTTCCGGCGACCAAACGGGGTAGCGGTCGGCCACTCCCGATGTATTGGTAATATTTCTCCAGGTACCTTTTTCTTTTGGCACGGTAAAGATTTCACCCCGATACTCAAATACGGCGCGTTTACCGTTTGGCGAAATGTTTGGGTTGGTAAGATTGCCGGCAGAAACCGATTCCCAGCGTTCGCGGGCAAAATTCATATCGCCTTTTACGTTGATTGCAAGTTGTTTGTCATCGCCGGTTTCGGGATTCAGCAAATGCAGGTAGCCACCACATTCGTACACCACTGCATCGCGGCAGGCATCAAGGCTTTTAACATCAAACTGCGCCTGCCTGGTGAGTTGTTGCTCTTCTTTGTTTTTTGGATCGAACGACCAGATATTGCTGGCATAATCGCGCTCCGACAAGTAGAGAACTTTGTTTTTAAACCACACCGGGTCGAGGTGACGCTCTTTGGTAGGTTGCGGAGTGCGAATGAGTTCCTTGGTTTTCATGTCAACAATCCAAACCGGCATTGCCTGTCCGCCTCGATAGTTGCGCCATTCAGGATCCCAAAAAGTAATAGGGATGTAGGCGATCTGTTTTCCATCAGCAGAAAGTTCGCCAAATGCAGCACGCGGAATATCCAATGCTTTGGGTAATCCGCCTTCCGTTGATACGGTAAAAAACTTGCTGGTTTGTGTGGGGCGTGCTTCTCTTCCCGAGCGAAACATTACTTTGCCGTCGGGTGTCCAGCCCTGAACAACATCGGCATCAGGATGCCAGGTTAATCGTTTGGGCGATCCTCCTTCGGCAGGAATTACGTACACGTCGGTATTGCCATCGTACTGTGCCGAAAAGGCGATCCATTTTTCATCGTTCGAAAAGTGTGGATTCGATTCCTGCCCTTCGTTTGTGGTTAAACGAAGGGCGTCGCCACCTTTTCGGTCAACTTTCCAGAGGTCGTTGGCATAAACAAAAACAATACTTTCTGCAGAAATAGTTGGCTGACGCAGCAATCGTGTTCCCTGCGCATTGGCAAAGGCTGAAACAACGAAGGTCAGCAAAATAAAGGATGTGAAAAATTTCATAGAACTGGTATTTGTATGTTAAAATGATTCATTTGTTATGATGTGAAAGTCATTTGATGTACATATTGTTTAATGACCTATGGTATTGGTAGGTTCATCCAACAATTGATTACACTTTGAAGTTATGAATTTTTTGAGAGAAGCGGAACTCTCCGAATACTTGTCGGGAGTTTGTTTCTGCTCGTCGGATGGCCCCGAAAGCTTGTTTTCATCTACTTTCTGCTTGTCGGGAAATCCCGAAAGTCTGTTTTCAACTTTGGGGAAACTTTCCGGATCAGCGGAAGTCTTGAAATAAACTTCAGACTAACTTTCCATGGTTGCGGAAACCTAATTTTAATTTTTAGGGAGAGTTTCCGCACGTGCGGACGGTATGTTTTTAGTTTGCCGGAGGCGTTACGGGCGAGGGGAAGGCATAAAAAAAGGCCTCCTAAACGGAGACCTTTTCAATATTGCGATGCAATTTTTAGAATCTTTTTTCTTTGATACGGGCTTTTTTACCTGTTAAGTTACGCAAGTAGAAGATACGCTTACGACGAACGCTACCACGTTTATTTAACTCGATACTCTCGATGAAAGGAGAGCTGATTGGGAAGATACGCTCAACACCAATGTTTCCTGACATTTTACGGATAGTAAAAGTTCTGGTGTTGCCGCTTCCGCGTAACTGAATAACAACGCCACGGAATTTCTGAATCCTTTCTTTGTTACCCTCTTTAATTTTATAGCTAACAGTGATGGTATCACCTGCGCTGAATTTTGGGTGGTTTACTTCCACCTCAAATTCTTTCTCTACTAATTTAACTAAGTCCATTTTCTTAATTTTTAATAAGTTGGCAATGTATCACGATGATTATCGGGAAAGAGATTGCATTAAATCGGCTGCAAAAATAGTGTTTTTTTCAATTCCTCAAACACTTTTGCCCTTTATTTTCAATTATTTGCCTGGTTCCAGTTATTGAAACACACTTTTCTTTTAATGGCTGTTTCCTTTTACTTTAAAATGGTCGCCCGTAGCTTTAATAATTGCTTCGTACCACCATTCGGGGTATCCTGCAAAAATTGGCGATGCCGGCATACCTGTTTCGGTACGTACAAATTCGCCTTCACTTTCGCGTTTTATGTTGCCATCGGTGTATTTTACCACCAAATAATGATAGAGTTTTTTCCATTCTTTGGTCATATTCTCGGCTTCATTTCGCGAAAACTCCGTAACAAATTTTCTTGCCTGTTCTTCATTAACCGTGTTATACAGGTTTTCGGCCGCTTTATCAATTGACGGTACGTAGGTCACAAATTTATCTTCCAGTTGGCGCTGAACGATTTTTACATCTTTAATCATATCGCTGTAACGCAGGTAGGCGTAGTTGGCCACCTGGCTGAAAGTCCAGAATGCAGATGTTTCGCTGTAAGTAAGCAAATCGCCGTTACCCACTGCAAAACACTCCGGTATTTCTGTAATACCGCAATACATCGGAACGTAGCAGGTTGAGTAGGTGTCGTCAACGCCGAACCACAGAATTCCACCAATTGGATCGGGCAACCAGTTGCGGCATTGGGCTACAAACGAAAATCCGGTTTGCTGAGTTGAAATGGCACGTTCGTTACAGTATTCAACCGAATCAACTTCCCAGGTCAGTCCGCGCCAGCGGTAGGGCAGTCCGTACGGTCCGGCTCCCAGATCCTTTGTCATGTCCAGTTCTGTTCCTTCGTAATGATCGCGCATCATGTCCATCACATCCTGAACGCTCAGTTGTTTATCGGGTTTTACCCACAAGGGCAAACGGTTGGTTGCATAATTGTTTTCGCCACCTTGCAGCACAATTCCTTTTGCATATTCGGTGTATTCTTCCATTCCGCCGGCCACTTTGTTGAACCCGGCCCAAACGCGCGCATCGCAAAAACGTGCGGCACCAAAATCAACCGGAGCATATACATCGGAGAAACTAAAATCTTTATTGGTGCCCATAAACCAGCCTTTTTCGCGGGCAAACGAAATTACATCTTTTGAATACAGGCAGTTTTTCGAGTCGTTTAACGGGAAAGTTGTAATACGCGCCTGGTTGGCGTGTCCGCTTATATAACCATCTGGAATACGTTGTGCAACCCAAACAGCCCCTTTTTCGCCCTGTCCTTTACCAATCATCTCTAAAATCCAAACTTCTTCAGGATCGGCTATTGAAAACGATTCGCCCGAGCTGTAGTAACCATATTCTTCCACCAAACCGGTCATTACCTCGATGGCTTCGCGGGCAGTTTTGGCACGTTGAAGTGTTACATAAATCAAACTGCCGTAGTCCATAATAGCACCCGGCTGGCTCGCTAATTCGCTGCGGCCGCCAAAAGTGGTTTCCGAAATGGCCAGCTGAAACTCGTTCATATTGCCAATTACACTATAGGTGTGTGCCGGTTGTGGAATTTCTCCCAAATATATGCCGGTGTCCCATTCGTAAATCTTTCGCATGGCACCTTCGGGGTGATCGGCTGCCGGCTGATAATATAACTCGCCGTAAAGCGTGTGCGAATCGGCCGCGTACGTGATCATCGTTGATCCGTCGATAGAAGCGCCTTTTGAAATTAAAAAATTGGTACAAGCATTCGATAGCTGCTGATTTAAAAGAATGAATGCCAGAACGAGCATTCCTATAACCCTAATCTTCCTCATTTTAAGTCTGTTTTATTTCAATCAATGGGGCAAAGATAATGAAATGAAAAAACTGGCTAATGATTTTTATTTCGTATTACAGGCAGCTTTTTATGCGGTTAAAAATTTCCTCAATATCGTTGTCCAAACCAACAGAAAACCGCACCAGACCATCAGAAAGTCCCATTTCTTTTTGCACTTCAGCAGGAATTTCTGATGATGTGCTGTGCCCCGAGCAGCTAAACAGCGTACGGAAATAGCCCAGCGAAACGGCCAGGTAGCCAATATTGGCCTGTTGCATTTTAAACATTACTTCGTTAGCGCGTTTTTCCGTTTCCAGGTCAATCGCCAGCATTCCGCCGTGACCATATTGTTTGTTCATTAGGCGTGTATGCAATTCATGTTGCGGATGGCTTGGCAGACCGGTGTATTTTATTGAAACGCCCATTTCTTCCAATTTTTCAGCCAGAAATAAGGCATTTTTGCTGTGCTGTTTTATACGCAGATGCAGTGTGTGTAGATTTTTCAGAATGCTCGACGAGCGTAATGGATCAAGAACAGGCCCCAGCAACATTGCCGTACCGTCGTTTACATTCGACAGCTGAGAGATAAACTCGTTAGAACCGCAAATAGCACCGGCAACACAATCGTTTTTACCGTTTATAAATTTGGTCATACTGTACACCACAAAATCGGCGCCCAGTTCGGCCGGCGAAAATATCATGGGCGTAAAAGTATTGTCGACCATAATTTTTGCCTGATGATCGTGGGCAATTTTTGCCAATGCGGGAATATCAGAAACCTGAAGCAACGGATTGGTAACCATTTCGGTGTAAATGATTTTTGTATTGGGGCGCAAAGCATTTTTCACCTGTTCCAAATCGGTAATATCAACAAATGAAACTTCAATGTTGTATTTCGGGAGCCAGTTTTTTAGAAAGGCATAGGTGCCGCCATAGGTGGTTACACTGGTTATAATGTGGTCGCCCGATTTGCAAAGTTGCAATATGGAACAGGTAATGGCAGCCATTCCTGATGATGTTATCCAGGCCGATTCGGTTCCTTCCATGGCCGCCAGTGCGTCGGCAAGGAATTTATTACTCGGGTTCCAGTGGCGCGAGTATAAAAAACATCCCTCCATATGGCCGAGGAATGTTTCTTCCATGGTTTCGCCTTCCAGAAAAGTGTAAGTTGAAGAATCGGTTATAGATGGGTTTACGCCGCCAAATTCACCAAATTGCTGGATATCGAAAATTCTTTTTGCAGGATCTGAGTTCATATTCAAAGTTTTAGTTTGAGGGCAAGTTAGAGGGAATGAAAATACAAGAGAATGATTTTTGTCTGCAAATGAATTTCCCTGCTGTAGAATATCTTTTGTGTGGGGTTAAACCGAATTTAGGGCAAAAAGATCACACCGCCACAACTGTCCTTTCGTGCCCCGGTTACCGATGCCAGACAGTTTACCTGCTCCCTCAGCCGAAGCACACCCATAAAAGCAAATACGATGGCTTCTTTGTAATTAATCAAATCCGGTTCGGGAAGAATGATTTTAGTTGTTGTTAAGGCCTGCATCCGTTCAATTAAAAAGGAGTTGAATGCACCGCCACCGGTTACCAGCATTTTTCCTTTGTCCGACAAATCTTTTGTTATTTGCACGGCAATATGCTCGTAAATGGTGCGCATCTTGTCTTGCGTATTCAAATTTGTTTCATTCAGAATGGGGAGAAAATCAGCTTCGATCCATTCGCGTCCCAGCGATTTTGGAGGCTTCTGGTGATAGTAGGAGAGTGCATTTAATTTTTTCAGAAGGGTTTCATCAACTTTTCCTTTCCGGCCCAAATCGCCGCTTTTATCATAGGGTAGTCCAAATTCTTCCGCCAGCGGGTTTAAAACAATGTTCACCGGGCAGTTGTCAAAAGCTAAACGAACGCCTTTCGCATCGTACGAAATATTGGCAAAACCACCCAGGTTAAGGCAGTAATCGTATTCCGAAAAAAGCAGGCTGTCGCCAATAGGTACAAGCGGTGCTCCCTGGCCACCGAGCACCACATCGCCGGTTCTGAAATCACAAATTGTAAGGCAATTACTTTTTGTTGCAAGATGCGCTCCGCTGCCTATTTGCAGGGTAAAACCATTTTCGGGTTGATGAAAAACCGTGTGGCCGTGCGATGCAATTAAATCCGCTGCGAATTTTGTTTTATTAATAAACTTGTTGGCTTGTTCGCCCAGGAATATCCCGTATTCTGCATTTAGTTTTGTGAGTTCAGTTCCGGAAAGCGTATGTGCTGTTTCAAGGCGTTTTTTCCATTCAGGAGTGTACGAAATGGTTTCGGCTTCCTGCAATTTGAACGTCCATTTATTGTTGTGCTCCGTAAATTCAACAGCCGCAATGTCTAATCCGTCGACTGAGGTGCCCGACATCATTCCAATGGCCTTAATCGTATTTCTACTTTCCCGGGAATTTTTCATCTTTTCACAATTTTAATCACTTCCAAAATTGAGTTTCATAAACTGCATTGTTATTTCGATAGTCGGTAATTGTTAATTTGAAGGTATGGTTTTTACCCAACTCAAATCGCTCCTTATCGAAATAATGGGTTATTGTTGCTGTTTTCGGGTCGTATTCAAAAAGTGCCCATTTTCCGTCGAGCAAACCTTCAATGGTATTTATGCCGGCAAGGTCATCCTTGATTTTAAAACGAATCCTGCTCGACTCCGTTAGTTTGTTATCGGCAATACTTAATGGTGTAATTTCCGGCGGAATGGTGTCAACCGTAACTGCATAAACGCCTAAATTAGTCGTTTCTGTTGTAATCCAGCCATTTTGGTAACGGCCACCGGCAGCGCTGAATTCACCCGTTACCGGATTAACGTAAGCCATAACTACTTTAGATTCCAGATGTGCAGGCAGGCTGTCGGTGCGAATGGCAATCGTTGCATTTTTATGTAAGGGAACGGTATTGTTGTGGAGGAAATGATAATCGGAGAAAAAGGCACCGGAAGCCTTTTCGGTGCGGTATTCAAAACGAAAATCGGAATATAAAGCACCTGCCGGGATCTCCAACCGAACCGAATCGTTTGCAAAACGATTAAAATGGTTATAAATAAAACGTTCACCTTTTATTGAATCTGGTTTAAGGCTAGCATTTTTACCCACAATTGTAAAGTCAATCAACGAGGTATTTCCGTACGTGTCCTGCAGTTCTATTTCAACCTTTCCGTTTTGCTCGTTCTTCGAAATTAAGTGTCCTTCTGATCCGTTGTGCGTGTATATTGGGAGTTTGTTTCCCGGGTCGATCCATGTTTTTATATAACGGCGTTGTTCCGTTATATACGCGCTGTACACAATATGGCTGTTCAGATAACGCGTATCGTTAAACGAAAAACGGTTGAGGGTAAACGAGAACTGATCTTCGTTATTAAACAGCATCCGCAGCAGGTTGATACCGCATTTGTTGTAGCTGTCGTTAAAATAGTCGTTGGTTTGTATGGCAACGCCAATCTCTCCCCAAACCGGAATGATTGGATTGTTTTTTAAGTGGTATTTGCCCTCGTAAAAAACCACGGGGTAACTTTTTGGCGTGCGCGAATAAGCCACATGCGAATTTTCGGAGAGCGGAACCAGCAACACTGAGAATATCTTTGGGGCAATATCATCTTTCACCGGAAATCCAAAATTCAAAGGGTTTAGTGGCTCTTCCGTTCTGGTGTCACGAATTTCGAAATGCAGGTGTGGCCCGCCCGAACTTCCGCTGTTCCCGCTTTTGGCAATCTCTTCGTCCTGTTTAACAGGGAATAGATACGACGGAATTTGAAGGTCGACCCGAAAAGATTGTTTTTTGTATTGCTGATCTTTTACATATTTGGCAATTTCAGGACTAAAAGCTTTTAAATGCCCGTAAACAGAGGTGGTTCCGTTGGGATGATCGATATATAATGCCTTACCATAACCAGTTGGCGATACCACAATACGCGATACGTAACCATCGGCAACAGCATAAACCGGCAAGCCTGTTGTACCCTGTGTTTTTATATCGATGCCCGAATGAAAATGGTTGCTTCGCAGCTCTGCAAAACTTCCGCTTAGCAGTAAGGGAATCTTCATCGGATCGGTGTAATAGCGTAGTTGCGCTATCCCAAACAAGGCCAAAAAAAGAAAAAGAGTTGTAAAAAATGTTCTCATCGTTGTTTAATCCGTATTATTTATCTCCACGTAGCAAACCTTCCAATGCGACAAAGTTTCGTTCCCATTTTCGATAGTCAAAAATGGACTCAACGATGTCGGGATTAACCCGGAAAAACATGTTTACTGCTCGAATCAAATGAATTATCCGGCTTAATTGGAAGCACCAAATTTAATTAATTTATAACGGCTGCAAGTCTTGTTTTTAACTTTGTCCTGTAATCTTCATTCTTCATCTGCAAACTACTAACATAGGTTTGTTAGCATAAAAAGAATGCAATCGATTTGATTTCCTTTTACAATCAGGAAAAAAAGTTAACTTTGTTCGCGAAATGCAGCTAAAATGACCGAAGAGGATCACTTGCTACTTAATGATTTAAAGCGCAATACACAGCAACTGTTCGAAAAATACAATGAATTGGAACAGAAAAATAAAATGCTGAGTGAACAGGTAGAGAACCTGAAGCAGGAAATTGAATTAATGGAGCATGAAAAGGTTGAATTAGGTCGGAGTTATGAGCAACTAAAAGTAGCCAACCGAATTTTATCTGAACGGGATGAAAACGGAGAAGCTAAACAGAGAATTGACTTTTTGATACGGGAGATTGATAAATGTATCGCATTACTAAACAGGTAATGTTTTGAAAGATAAAGACTTTAGAATACATATTAAGATTGATGGACGGGTTTACCCTCTAAACATCAATCGCAACGAGGAAGAGAGATACCGAAAAGCTGCAAAGATTGTTGAAGAAACGATTTCGTCATTTCGGAAGATGTTTCAGGATAACGACAATCAGGATATTTTGGCAATGACTGCATTTCAGGTGGCACTGCGTTACACCGAAGAGCAACAAAGCCGCGATTACTCTCAATTCGTTGATGATATAAAGGATATAAAGGATGATATTTCTGATTTTCTTAAGGAAAAGGAAAAGAAATAAAGTCTGAATACATAAATAATCAAAGCCCGTATTAGGCCGGTTCGAACGAGGACCAGGTTTATTACGGGTTTTTTAGTAACTAATTATTTGAAATATGGATATAATAATAGGAGTAGCCGCAGGGTTTATTGTGGGAGGTGCTTTAGCTTATCTGGTGTGGGATAAGGCCCTGAAGGCGAAAAAGAATCGGATTATCGGCGAAGGAAAAGCCGAGGCCGAAGTGATTAAAAAAGATAAAATATTGCAGGCTAAAGAAAAGTTTCTGCAGTTAAAATCGGAACACGAAAAGTACATTAATGAAAGGAATTCGCAGTTAGCGAAGGAGGAGAACAAGTACAAACAACGTGAGACAACTTTAAATCAACGTCGCGATGAGTTGAATCGTAAAACAAAAGAATTTGAAACTACACGCCGGGAAGTGGAAGCTATTCGCGAGAATTTGAATACACAATTGCAGCGTGTTGAGCACAAAAGCGAAGAGCTTGATAAAGTACACAGACAACACCTTGAAAAACTGGAGCAAATTTCAGGACTTTCGGCTGATGATGCAAAAGAGCAGTTGGTTGAATCGTTACAGGAAGAAGCCAAAACAGAAGCCGTTGCATACATTAACGAAATAATGGAAGAGGCGAAACAGACTGCCAACAAGGAAGCTAAAAAGATCGTTGTAAAATCGATTCAACGTGTGGCTACCGAAACGGCTATTGAAAATGCTGTTACTATTTTCCACATCGAAAGCGACGAGATTAAAGGACGAATTATTGGTCGTGAAGGCCGAAACATTCGTGCCCTTGAAGCTGCTACCGGTGTTGAAATCGTTGTTGACGATACACCTGAAGCAATTGTGCTTTCAGCTTTCGATCCGGTACGTCGCGAGATTGCCCGCCTGGCTTTGCACCAGCTGGTAACCGACGGACGTATTCACCCTGCACGTATTGAAGAAGTGGTGCAGAAAGTGAAAAAACAGGTTGACGAAGAAGTTATTGAAACCGGTAAACGTACTGCCATCGACCTTGGAATTCATGGTTTACACCCTGAGTTGATTCGTTTGGTTGGTAAGATGAAATACCGTTCATCATACGGACAAAACCTGCTGCAGCACTCGCGCGAGGTAGCTAACCTATGTGCTACAATGGCATCGGAGCTGGGATTAAATCCTAAAAAAGCAAAACGCGCCGGACTGTTACACGATATTGGTAAAGTGCCGGATGACGAGCCGGAATTGCCACACGCAGTACTTGGTATGAAACTGGCCGAGAAATACAAAGAGAAACCGGATATTTGCAACGCCATTGGTGCTCACCACGACGAAGTGGAAATGCAATCATTATTTGCGCCAATCGTTCAGGTTTGTGATGCTATTTCAGGTGCTCGTCCGGGTGCCCGTCGCGAGGTGGTTGAATCGTACATTAAACGATTGAAAGACCTTGAAGATTTGGCACTTTCTTATCCTGGAGTACTGAAAACATATGCTATTCAGGCGGGTAGAGAATTACGTGTAATTGTTGGTTCGGAGAAATTAACCGATCAGGATACCGAACAGCTTTCATACGATATCTCGAAACGTATTCAGGATGAAATGACTTATCCGGGACAGATTAAGATTACTGTAATCCGGGAAACCCGTGCAGTAAGCTACGCGAAGTAAGAAGTTCAACTTTATAGATACAAAAAAACTTCGGCCAAATGGTCGAAGTTTTTTTATGCCTAAAATTTGCTGTCCTTAAAACAAACTAAGCAATTGTTTTATCTTTTCTTCCTTTTCGGTATATCCAACCGCATTATATGCCTCAAGCATCGATTCTACCAAACGTTGTATAAATAAAACATCGGGTTTTGGCTCGGCATATTCTCTTATGGGCCGGTATTCGTTTCTTTTCAGGTGGTAGTCAATTTCTTTACGGCTGGTAATCGAGCCTTTATTCGAAGGGTTGATATAAAAAAGTACCTCGGTGTCGCGGGTTGATCCGTGTACTTTTTGTGCCAGTTCGGCATCAACAATGGCTACCAGCGGGTTTTTCGGGAAATCAACCAGGAATGCCGGAAGCTCTATGGCTCGGGCAATGATGGTATAAAAAATACTCATCGAAACCGGATTACCGCGTTTGGTGTCCAGTATCTGGTTTAAAAAGCAGTTTTGTGGCGAATTAGGATTGCTTAAATTCACCGAATAACCATTCAAATTAAAAATGAAATGGTTTAAGATGGTTGTCTTTTCCAGCAAAGTCAGTGAGTTATTCAGCTCCAGCCAGATCGATTTCCGCAGGTTCTCGATCTTTAAGGTCAGGTTTAACGGATTTAAATCCGGATACTGAAATTTATCTACTGCACAAAAACCTTCAAAAAGATCCTGTGTTCCCTGCATTTGATTGATCCAGTTTTTCAGCCCGCTAAAAGTTCTTTTAAACTGAAGACTTTGTATGATATTTTCAATGCGGTTCTGACTGTTCTCATCAAAACTTTGTTCCCACTTTTTCTCCAAAGCCGGAATAATTTCTTCATCTTCTTTTAGTAATTCCTGCTGAACCATCTGAAAAACGGTTACGTCAGGATCATCAAGGAGGGTGATTAGTGCATCAAATTTTTCCTGGTTCATGCCTAATTACTTAAATTATCGAGTACTGCTTTAATTAGTTTTTTCATCTCATCGCGGTAGTTTTCGTTAGCGGTAAGCGTAACGCGGTTGGCAATAATTAAACATACCGTAAGTGCGTTGTGGCCCATTAGTTTCGACAAACCATATATGGCCGAACTTTCCATTTCGAAATTGGTAATCCGCAAATGATTGTATGAAAATGTTTCAATCAGCTCATTCAGTTGAGGGAAAGCCAAAGGCAAACGCAATTCCCGGCCTTGTGGGGCATAAAAGCCCGGTGCCGAAATGGTAACACCTTTTTTAAAGCGCTCATCCGAAAATTTATCCAGTAGCTTTTGTCCGGCATCAACGGTATAAGGAGCTGCCAGTGAATTGCTCCATTGGGTATGATTCCGAAAGGCCGCTTCAAACTCCATGTCGGAAACCTGCTCGCGGTTGGCGTAATAATTCAGCAAACCATCGAACCCAATCGATTTTTCTGAAACCACAAAACTGTTTACCGGAAGATCAGTCTGTAATCCGCCCGATGTGCCTATACGAACAATATCAAGTGAGCTCAGTTCTTTTTTCACACTGCGTGTTTCCAGGTCGATATTTACCAGAGCATCCAGCTCATTCAATACAATATCAATATTATCGGTGCCAATTCCTGTTGAAATAACCGATATTTTCTTTTGCTTGTAAAATCCGGTAATCGTTTTAAATTCACGGTTTTGCACCGTAAAATCTATTTTGTCGAAAAAGCCGGCAATGGTATCAACGCGGGCAGGATCGCCAACAAGAATAATTTGCCTGCCAATGTTTTCAGGTTTTAAATGTAAATGGAATATACTTCCATCGCTATTTAAGATTAGTTCTGAGTGTTTAATCATTGTTTGCTTTTATAGTCCGACCAAATCTATTTAAAATAACGTTGAACACCAATGACGGTGCGGAAAACATATAAACAGCTAAGAACGAAGTTTCAGTTTTTATTGTGTGATTTTGTTAAAAACCTTACATATGTTAAATAGAAAGACTAAATTTTGGAGAATTGCCCAGATTATTACGTTTTAATACTAAAAAACCCATTAAATTTTTATTTTTGATACAAATACGAATCTAATAGCAAACCAGATGTCATTTAAAATTTTTTCACTTCAACTTACAGGTAAGATCAAGTCGGTTGAGGTAATCGAGAAAAAGCGCAAACAATTAGCCGACGATTACGCTGAATTTTTAAAAACGCAAAATTCAGAAGAGCTGAATGCATTTTTAGAGTTGGAAAAATATGTTACTTCCAGTGAATTTGCTGCAAGAAAGAAGGAGGTTGAAGGACATAGTTTTAAAGGAAGTGAGGAGGAAAAGCAATTAAAGGAATTTCAGGGATTGCAAAAGGCTGCACGCATAAAGAACTATTTTAAAGTTGAAGGTTCTGCTGACCTGGTTCGGTATGAGAAAGAAAAAGAATCGCAGAAACTGGCAGATTTTTATGCGCTTGAAGAATACGTGAAAGACGGCGATTTTGAAAAAGATAAAAAGGAAATTAAAGGCCAGGTTTTTAAAGGTTCGGCTGAAGAGAAGCATTTGAAGGAATTAAAGAAGCTTGAAAAATCGGCCGGTATAAAAGCGTATAATGAGCTGGAAGGTTCGGAAAAACTGAAACAACACAAGGCATTTGAAGCTTCAGATAAAATGAAGCAATATAAGGAGTTAAAAACGGCAGCTGTAAACGATAGCGAAAAAAAGAAGGAGTTTAATCGTTTGAGCAAGGATTCGGCAGTTGTAAACTATTTCAAGTTCGAGAAATCGAAAAACCTGAAGTTGTATCACGAAATCAGCGGAAGTCATAACCTGGTTCGCTACAAAGAATTAAAAGAACAGGTAAACACCGAAGAATTTAAAAAGAAGGTTGCCTATTTAAAAGACAAGAAGAAATTTGAAAAAAGCGAAGCCTACAAAAAATACACAGAGTATAAAAAACTGGCGGCTGATCCGGTGGTGACTTTTGTATTAAAATACGAAAAATCGAAACTCTACAAAAACTACCTTGATGTTAAAGAATCGTTTGATTTAAAGCGACATAATGAACTTAAAGAGTTGGTTGAATCAGAAGGTTATAAAAAGAAAAAAGCCTGGCTGGAAGACAAAAAACGCTGGGATAAAACAGAAGATGCGCAGAAGTTAAACCAATACGAAACCGATAAGAAGAAACCGGAATTTGTAAAATACTTTAAATACAGAGACAGCAGTGAATTTGACTTTTTCAAAAACTGGGATGTGGTTTTTGAGGATTCGTTTGCCGATAAAAAACTGGATGAAGCAAAATGGATGACCAGTTCGTTAACCGCTTCAAAAACATTGGGGCAAAACTATGCAATGCCGGGCGACTTAAGTGTTTTCACTAACGGTGCCAACATTCAAACCGGTAATAAACTGAGTATTCAGGTTAAAAGAGAAAACAAAGAAGGCATGGTTTGGCAAATGCCAGCCGGTTTTGTTCCTGCTGATTTCGACTATACGTCGGGAATGATCAGTTCGGGCGAGAATTTCCAGTTCGGGGATGGAATTGTTGAAGCAAAAATTTTCTTTAATCCCGTAAAACAGGTGGCCAGTTCATTTTACCTGGCCAATGGCAGCAACGTTCCGCGTGTTAACCTGGTTGAAATGGGCGCAAAAAATATTCTGGGAATTTACACCATGAACGGAAGCGGAAAAATAGCTTCAGAAGGATTGGAAATTAATAACCTGAAAAAGGGAGCTTATATCTTCTCGCTCGAAAAATCGGGAGCAACTTTCACCTGGAAAATTAATGAACAGGAGGTTTTACAGCTGAACAACAACGATTTAAATAAACCTTTGGAGTTAAATGCTTCAAGTCTTGTTATTGATAAATTACCAGGATCATCAGCCAGTTTCGATGTTGAATGGGTGAAATGCTATCGTAAAAAATGATATTGAAAGGTAGCGACGTAAACTGGATGGACGCATTTGGTGGAGCCATTACAGTTTGCAATACAGAGGGTATTATTGTTTATATGAATGATTTTTCCATTCGGCAGTTTGAAAAGTATGGCGGCGAAAAATTGTTGGGTACAAACCTATTGGATTGTCATCCCGAGCCATCGAAAACCAAACTTCGTGAAATGCTGGCAACACCAACTGAGAATACCTATACCACAGAAAAGGACGGTGTAACAAAGGTAGTTACCCAAAAACCATGGATGGAAAACGGGGAATTCTGCGGGGTAGTGGAACTGTCGTTTGAACTTCCTTCAGCGATCGAAAATCACATTCGAAGTTAATTTGGCTACTTGTTTTACAAACCTCGTTTGTTGAATAAGATATATCCAAAATTCAGCGTAACATAGAGGTTGGTATTACTCTTTTCGTAGTAGTTGAACGACAGACTTACCGGTCCGATTCCGGTTTGATAAACCAATGCAGCCAATCCCTGCAGATAATAATTATTGATAAAATCATCGCTTTTAATTGCCGAAAGGTCTGCTTGTTCCAACTCTTCATGAATAGGGCAAAAACCATAACCTTCAACACGAAGATGCCAGTCGGGCGAGAATTTGAATATGGCTTTTAAACCTCCGGCCAGGAAATTATTCGAATTAAATTCGTTTATAAACAGCGATTTACTGTGTGGTGTTGGCGAAAATCCCTGGGCTGAAAGTTTTGTCGACCGGTATGTTTGAAACAATTTTTTTGTACTTAAAAATGATTCGAGATGGGTCCCCAACACAAATCTCTCTCCCAACGAAAAATAGCGTAAAGATTGGGCATGAAGTTGAAAATAATTATGATTTGAAAGTTGTGTTGCAGACTTTGCATTATTTCCTGCTATGTACTTTTCTTCGCCAATCACAAATCTACCGTCAATTACACGATGGGCACCTTCTGTTGCATACTGCTTGTAATTCAGTGAGTTATTTTCGAATGCCAATTTCGAAACGAATGCGTTGAATTTTGAATTGTTGGGTGTACCTCCTTCTTCCGTTTCATCGGTTTGATAAAAATCATTACTTGCCGATGAATAGGCAATACCCGCATAAATTTTACTGTGCAGGCCCAGCGGTAATCCGGTTTCTAATCTGAAGTTGGTTTCATCTTTTATAATGAACGGCGAGCGAACATCTTCGAAAATCAGCTCTGTACTCGACGAAAAATAATCCCAGCGGTTAAAGGTTAGATACGACTCGAGGTAGAAAGGCAGTGCTGTTGGATAATCAATGCGGCCCCCCAACTTAAATGAACTGTAAAATCGCCCAAAATAGATGTTGGAATGAAGCGAGTAGGCTCTGCTGTTGTAGCTCCGGAAATTAATCGCTGCAAAACCCTGGTTAATCGGCTTGGTAGAAATATTTCCACCAATACTCAAATCCAAACGTTTTTCTGGTTCTACTTTTAAATGCAGATCGAAATAACCCGTACCGGGATTGTAGCGCGTAATGGGTTGGATCGACTTTAGCTGTTCATCGGCAACCAATTTAAAATATTCGGTTTTTAATGCAGAAAGCGAGACAATGTTATTCCGGTGTTTTATACTTTGTATGATGAACTGTCGTTGCATGGGGTCGGTAACACCTTCAACCTGAATATTTTGAAAGTTGAGTTCAGGTTTTCGTGCATTAAAACTGTCGCGTTTTGCCTGAACCACTTCTTTTGGAATACGACGTTTAATCAGTTGTTTTATACTATCTATTTGGGCCAGTGTAGTTTGTTCTCCGCGGGCCAGAACGGTATCTATTTTATGAAAATCGAGCAAACCAACATTGTCGAATTTAGTTTCCAGAAGAATTCCATCCGATGGTTTAATCTCAAAATTAGTAGGCCGCATCACCATGTTCGAAATTTGCCGCATAACATCGTCGGCGTCGGCAGCTCTTACATCATCAGCCACCTTATGCCCGATAATAATATCCGGGTTAAAAATTTCTTTCATATGGTCGGTAGGGAAGTTATTCAGCAAACCACCGTCGAAGAGTAATTTCCCGTCAATCTCGATAGGTTTAAAATAAAGCGGAACCGTCATCGATGCCCGCATGGCATTTCCCAAATCGCCATTGCGTAAAACCAGTGGTTTACTATTGTTTACATCGGCGGCAATACAAAAGTAAGGCACCATCAGCTGGTTAAAATCATAGTTACAGGCAGCACTGGTTGCAGCCGTTAGTTCCATAAAGGCAAAATCCATTTGTTCACCCGGAATAATATTCGTTGGTGGCAGAATTTTTACTTTTTCATCTTTTTTTGCCACACGAAGTTGTACCCAGGTGGGGTCATCTTCCTGACGTTTAAAATAATAACGGTATTCGCGTTGTATCTTTCCGGTCGACCAGAAATAAAAATCATCCGACTTAAAAAGTTCTTCCATTTCTTCGGTAGAATAACCTGCGGCATAAAGTCCGCCAACAATTGCTCCAATTGAAGTTCCTGATATATAGTCGATTGGGATGTTGTTTTCTTCCAGAACCCGTATCACCCCAATATGCGCCATTCCTTTGGCGCCACCACCACTAAGCACAAGCCCAACCGATTGAGCATTGCCATGCAAAACGGCAAAAATAAATAACGGAATAACAAGGAGTGATCTAATCATTGGGTCAATTGTTTTCTGAACGCTATCAAAATTACTAAAAAAGGAGAGTATGTTAAATACGCTTATCAGTAAATCTTACTAAAAACTGATTAAATTCATTTGTATCATTTATACAGACAGAAAAATACCAGAAGAGGTTGCTTTCATGTATCATAATTTTCTAAACACTACTTTTATTGATAGTTTTGTTAAAGAGAGCAGTTTTAGTGCCTGATTTTAGTTTTATCTTCAGGGTAAAACAGCTTTAAAGTGTTTTGGATATACAATTGACAACAGGTTCGAATTAAAAGATAACGAGTGAAACGACTAATCACCATATATATTCTTGTTTGGCTTAGCTTTTTGGGTAGTGCACAGCTGGTGACCGAACCCGATTTTAGTTGGGGAAATTGCCACTATCACAATGCCAATGTTGGAGATACCATAAAGTTTAAGGGGGAAGATGTAGTTTTGCTTGGCATAAAGAACCACTACAACATATTGAGTATTGATAATGATACCATTGAACTGAAGGTAAGCCGGCGCAGTTTGCCGACGAGTTTAAATCGCGTGCGTGCTTTTGTTGCCGATAATCAAAATGTAAAAAAGCTGGCTTCCAATAAAACGCCGCACGGATTATTAAAAAAGGACGCACTGATTTGTTTGTCGGATAACCAGGATTTGATGCTGGCTCCTGATTCGTTTAGTTTTCCGGTGAGTTATAACGATGGTTTTAATTGGAATATGAACGAAGATAACCATATGTTTTCGTTCCAGGGAAAAGCTTGCAACGGGGGCAATGATGAAGAGAAATCGAACGAGGGAATCGGAATTGCTTTAACCGATGCGAGGGGCATTGAAAAACACTGGTTACTGGCCATTGAAGATAGTAAAGTTGTTTGGGTAGAAGAGCAAAAAGATGGACGCAATAGTAAAGAAGCGTGCATGCTTTTGCAGAGTAATTCAAATCCGTCGGTTTTTTATGTGTACGATCGTTTATACGCCAACACTGTTCAGGTAAAGGACGGACAGGATGTGAGAACCGGAGAGCTTTTAGGAACGGTATGGGGAGACGAAAAATGGGCTTATCTGCAACTGGCAGTGGTAAAAAGTGATACCATTCCTGATTACGAAAACCGGTATGCCAACTGCATAAATTTTTTCCCGCAGTTGTACGAGCTGTATTTTAAAAACACCTTTAATTTTACGAAATCGTTTACCCGGGGAAAAGTGGATTTTGCGCGGCCACCGCAAAGTAACGGCAACCGGAAAAACCTGCTTGCCTATGAGGAATATGCCGGTATGGGATGGGATATGGGAGCCTGGAACACAAGCGATAAAGTAATGTTTTGCACAAAGAGCGAACGAGGGAATGCCCGATTAAAGAAAGTGCTGTTCGGGGGCTCTGATGCGGAATGTCGGAATCCGAAAAATTATTTTGAATACGAAATTAATGTGCGAAACGGTGTTTACCGGGTGCGGGCACAGGTAGGAGATGTGGAACAGGATTCGTGGCAAAAAATTGAATACGAAGGTGTTGAAGCCTCTACCTACGACCTGGACGCAGGAGAGCTAAAATGGACATCGGAAAAAGTTGTTAGAGTAAACGACAGGCGGCTAACGGTTCGCATATATGTTGATCCTGATAATAGAAAAGTTGCCGGAATCAGCGAGATTGTATTTCAGCAAGCGTACTAAAATCTAAAGACCATTCCTGTTTTTACCTGCTCTGTTGTAAAACTTGAGTGAAATAATGCCAGGGCCGGAAGTGCTGTACAGTGCGATGGTAAAATTTTCTCGACTTTACTTTTTTTGAAATATTCAACGGTTTTTAGCGATTGTTTGTCTTGTTCTTTCAAATGAAAACCGCCGATTACAGCTTTGATCTTATCAACTCCGGTAATCTTTTTCGCATGTTCACAAATATTACAAATACCGGAATGTGAGCAGCCGGTAATCACTACCAACTCGTTATTTACTATGGCTGCCAAGGCAGAGTCGTCAGGTATAAAATCATCAGAGCCATTTGCAAATTCAAAGCTGGTTGATTGGCTTTCAAAATCATTATTTCGTGGTATTTCGCCCAAAAAGAACAGGTTTTTGGAAAGTTGTAGCGAGTCTCTGCTTTCCATTAATGTAAACTGTTTTTCAATCTCATTTTTGGTTAGTTCCAATCCTACCAGAGTGTGGTTTGTTTTTCGGTATCGTTTTGAAAAACTGTCCGGATGAGTTATCAGCGTTTTGTTTTTCAGATATTTTAATCCGTTCCCATGGTCCCAGTGTCCGTGACTTAAAACAACTGTTTTCATTTCGTTTTCAATGTCAACTTTTAGCTTTTCAGCATTTTTCAAAAATACATCAGAATGACCGGCATCGAATAGAATTTTTTCATTATTAATCTCAACGAGGTAGGAGAGTCCATGCTCTGCGAGAAATTGTCCTCCGGCTGTATTATCTGTTAAAATAGAGACTGTTAACATGTTTAATGAATCGAATTATTGCTGATCTTTTCCCAAATGGTTTTTAAATTTAAACTTATTGGATGATTCGGCGCATATTCAACCAACGATTTTTCGTGTAACATACACTCAACAAACATTTCTGAAAAAGGTATTTTTCCAACAAGCGGAATATTGTTGTCGATTAAATAGTGCACAACAGTTGCCGTAAATTCAAGGTTTATGTCGTGTTTATTAATGATGGCATAAATGGGAACTTTAAACGAATTAACCAGTTCCACAAGCCGTCTGGCATCGTGCAATCCTGAAAAAGTTGGTTCTATCACCAGCAGAACGGCATTTGTTCCGGTTATAGATGAAATGGCAGTGCAGCCAATTCCCGGAGGCCCATCGTTTATTATAAATTGTGCTTTATTTTCCCTGGCAAGTTCTTTTGCCTTTTCTCGTATTCGTGTTACCAGTTTACCTGAATTCTCTTCGCCGGGACCCATTTTTGCGTGTACCATCAATCCCAAACGTGTGTCGGAAATAAACCACCGGTTGTTCCGGTTTTGAGTAGTTTGAATGGTGCCGACCGGGCAAAGTCGTTCGCATAAACGACAGCCTTCGCACTGATAGGGATTGATTTCTGGGAAACCATCGCTGTTGGTAAAGATGGCTTCGAACCGGCATGCTTCCAGGCAGGTTTCACAGTTTGTACACTCTTCCTGGTTGATGAATGCCAGCGAACCGCTATCGAATGAATGCGTTTCTTTTATCTCGGGTTTTAAAATTAAATGCAAATCGGCAGCATCAACATCGTTGTCGCAAAAAACAGCGTTTCGGGCCAACGAAGCCAAGGCAGCAGCAATGCTGGTTTTGCCGGCACCACCTTTTCCGCTGAGTATGGTAATTTCCTTCATTTTAGTTGATAATGGTAGCCAATTTTCCAAGGATAAAATGATAAGCTTTTTCTACATCCACCGGTATATTTTCAAATATTTCTCCCCGCGAATAATTCTCCGCATACGCTTTTGAAAAAGGTATTTTACCCAACAACGTGATGTTGTTTTCCTCTAAAAATTGATAAATAGTGTTGTTCCCCAAACCTGCTTTGTTTACAATTACGCCAAATGGTTTATGAATTTCATTTAGCAGCTCAACTGTTATTTTTAAATCGTGCAGGCCAAAGGGAGTGGGTTCGGTAACCAGAATGACGTAATTAGCTGTTGCAACGGTTTCAACAACCGGGCAACTTGTGCCGGGAGGTGCATCCAGCAAAGTAATTTGTTGATTTGAATCAGCTTGCTTTTTTACACTTTTAATCAATGCCGTTTGCATGGCGGAACCAATCTTGAGCCGTCCTTCAACTATTCCGGCGCCAAAGGTTGTCCGGTAATCAGAAATGCTGCCCAGCGAATTCTGAACCGGTGTGAGCGCCTCAAACGAACAAGCCTCAAAACAAGCGCCGCACGAATGGCAAAGTTCGTAATTTACTTCCGCAAATTTTAGTCTTTGAACAATGCTAATTGCATTGAATTCGCACCATTCAACACATTTTTTGCAATAGATACACCTTTCTTTATCAATTTCAGGAACGGCGGTAAAAACCTCTTTTTCTGCTTCTTTTTTCGCTTGAGGAAAAAAAAGCATGTCGTTTGGTTCTTCCACATCGCAATCGATTAATTGTACGCGGTTATTATATTTTTCAGATAAGAAATAGTACAGGTTAACCGAAACGGTTGTTTTGCCGGTACCTCCTTTACCGCTTGCTATGGCAATTTGCATATTCAATTGTGTTTAAAAAATTCCCCGGAGTGTTGCCCCGGGGAATACCGAATTAGTAGCTAACCTAACTCTGAGTGACTATGAAATCTCAGAAATGTACTAAACTTAGCATGTTTTGGACTATTGTCAGACAGCATAAAACCGCCAGATATTTCCTAATGGTCGCAGTAATTGGCCGAAAACTCAATGGTTTCGTTAAGGAAACCTTGTGCCAGTTCGGATGCCGAAAGTTGCGGTGCACCCACAAAAACATTTACATTGTTGTAGTTGAAAATTTGAATGGCTTTATGGCCCATTCCTCCTGCCAGCACATCGGTAACGCCATTTTCGGCTAACCACTTAGGCAACACTCCCGGCTCGTGAGGCGGGGGAGTTACCCGTTCTTCGTTTACAATCGTTGTCTCTTCAACATCTAACAGTGCAAAGTACTTGCAGTGTCCGAAATGTCCGTCTAAAATCCCGCTTTCGTCAACAGGAACAGCAATTTTTTTTCTCATGCTTATTTCAAATTATTAATTTTCTAAAGGGCCAAATCCCCGGCCACGACCTCTCCCTTTTCCGCGTCCCCAATCAATTGGTAAGTTTTCGTCGGTTGCGCGATTTCTAAATCTGAAACCTCTTCCACCTCGTCTTCCAACGTTGGCAAACTGTTCTTCATTTAATGCTGGGTGGCATCTTCCTTGTTTTCTGCCGGTTTGGGAACCTTGTCCCATTGGTCCGGTTTTGTTTAATCCTGGCATTATTTTTAATTGTTTTCAATTCTCGAAATAACATCTCTTACTTTCAGCTCTTCATCATCTAACTCTATCATTTGAATTTCAAATTTCTCCAGCATATCCTTGGCTTTTGGTCCAAAATGACCCGAGATGATCTGTTCCGCACCCAATTCAGCAGCCATTTCCGAAGATTTTGTACCGGCTCCACCATTTGAATTCTTGAAACTGTTTTCAATGAAGTTAGTTGTGTGGGTTTCTTTGTCGTACACACAAAACCATGCCGCACGTCCAAATCGTAAATCAAATTTAGCATCTGCATTGTCTCCGGATGAAGTAATTATTGTTTTCATATAGTAAACATATGTGCTTTACGAAAGTAAGTGAAATAGTTGAATTAAACAAGAAGTAAATCGATCAAATGTTTATTAATAAGGTTTGATTAATATTAGAGTTGGGCACAAAAAAAATTGCAAAGCCATTGTTGATCATGGCCTTGCAATTTCTAATAAATTGAAACACAGAATAGTTAATTATTCTCCATTTCCTGTGCTTTCTTTTTAACCCGGTTAGCAAGCAGTATGGTAATTATTCCTGCAAAAATTGCGAAAGAGCCCATTACTTTAACAACCACCAGTGCAGATGTATACGGAGAGGAAATAAGAATAATACCGAGGACTATTGAAAATATTCCGCCCCAAATCATAGAGCGTTCGCCGGTGTGGTATTTCTTTATTCGTATCCCGGTAACAACTCCGGTAATTCCGTTTATTAAAGCAACCAATCCTAAAAACCACATTAAAAAAGAAGTAGTGAGTACTGAGCTCGAAAAAGGTTTTAATACGACGATTAGTCCCGCAATTATGCTTAGGCCGCCAGTAATTAATCCCCACCACCAGTTTCTTCTCACATCTTTTTGTTTGTAGGTGTTGTAAAGAGTTACAACTCCGTCAATTAGCCAGTAAATACCGAGAATAAAAATCAACGTTGTAAGCGTTGCCTGAGGGAATAGGAGTAAAACTAATCCTACGACTACTAGGACTATGCCTCGGGCCATGATAAGTTTCCATAAGCTTTCGGCAACTTTTTTGTTTGTGTTGTCTGTCATTTCTACGATTTTATTTGAGTTGGTATGTACTACAAGTTAGGGGAAATTACTGAAAGTTACCAAAGAATTATTATAATAAATACAAAAAGGTTGCCTGATACAGACAACCTTTTATGTTACGCATTTTATTGCAGAGCTATTCTACTCCTGCCTTTTCAAGGATAAGTTCCAATGGGCAGAATTTGGTGATTGATGATTGAAATAAATTCAATCCAACAAAACCTGCCAGGCCAAGCCAGTAAATATTAACGAATATGGCCAATAGAATGCTTGTCAACACAAATATTCCTGCAACTGCGCGTACTATTCTCTCTTTCATCATATTATTGTTTTTTTATTGATATTTTTATTAAAATGGTGATTATACAAATTTCTCAATAGCTGATATATAGGCACTTATCGGGCTTATTCCTTCAGCTTCTTCATTAAATACTTTTATTCGCTCAAGGAGTTCATTTGCTTTATCCTCTTCCAAAAAGGTAAATGAAATGAAATAGCGGTATGGATTTTTTGACGATCCAAACCAGTTGGAAATATCTGAGTGTCCATCGGCGCTTTCCATAAAACCGTCAACCGGTAATTCGCTGTACGAATTGATGTGGATGTCGCGAAAGATCTGCTCCAGCTCATGATGATAAGCTTCGGCGCTCTGAATAATTATAAATTTCATCATTTTAATTTTCCTCCTCGTTAGATAAGTTATTTTCAGTTTTCGGAGTTTCAGCTACCGGAGCTTCTTCTACCGGGTATTTTTTCTTCTCAGTCATGTAATAAATCAGCGGAACAATAACCAGCGTTAAGAATGTTGATGCGATTGTTCCTCCCATCAGCGAAATTGCCAAACCCTGAAAAATAGGATCGAATAAAATCACTACTGCACCGATTACAACTGTTCCGGCAGTAAGCAGGATAGGAGTGGTTCGTACTGCTCCTGCTTCAATTACCGCGTCTTTTAGCGGCGCTCCGTCTTTAAGCCGGAGGTTTATAAAGTCGATTAGCAGTATGGAGTTTCGGACCATTATTCCAGCCAGCGCAATCAATCCGATCATTGAAGTTGCTGTAAAGAAAGCTCCCATCAGCCAGTGGCCGATTAAAATACCAACCAATGAAAGCGGAATGGCAACCATCATTACAAACGGAACCGTAAAGTTCTGGAACCATCCGATGATTAATAAGTAGATTACCAACAGAACTACTGCAAATGCAGCTCCCAAATCGCGGAATACTTCGTAGGTAATTTGCCACTCGCCGTCCCATTTCAGGCTGTAATTATCTTGTACAAACGGCTGTTGTGTGAACTCTTCGTTCAGCGTGTAACCTTCAGGTAGCTGGATTTTATCGAGGTTGTCGCTCATATCCAGAATTCCGTAAACCGGGCTTTCCAGTGCTCCTGCAATATCGGCAGTTACATAAACCACGCGTTTCTGATTTTTACGGTAAATACTTTTGTCCTGAATTTCTTCTTTTATCTCAACAACATCGCCAAGCGCCACTTTCTGGCCGGTCATGCTCATGATGTTTATTTTTTTCAAATCTTCAATACTTGAGCGTTCATCCTCAGAAAAACGCAATGCAATTCCAACTTGCTCGTGTTCTTTCTCGGCATATAATTGAGCAACTTCCTGACCGCCAAGAGCCATGGCAACACTGTTTACCACCTGTTGTGTTGAAATGCCGGCCAAAGCCGCCTTTTCCTTTAATACATTAAATTTATATTCCACCTGGTCGTCTTCCACTTGCCAGTCGATATCTACCACATCGGCAGTATTGGCAAACAGGTCTTTTACCTGGCGGGCAACCTCAATTTGTTCGTCGTAATCCGGACCGTAAATTTCAGCTACCAAAGTTGAAAGTACCGGTGGGCCCGGTGGAACCTCAACCACTTTTGCATTGGCATTGAATTTTTTCGCCAGTTGCTGAATTCCCGGACGCATGGCTTTTGCAATGTCGTGACTTTGAGCTTTTCGCTCAGTTTTATCGGTAAGATTCACTTGTATATCGGCTACATTCGAACCTCTTCGTAAATCGTAATGACGAACCAATCCGTTGAAGTTCATTGGCGAAGCAGTTCCTACATACGACTGGTAATTTATCACTTCCTCTTGTTGTGCGATGTAGGCTGCCAGTTCTTTTGTAACGGCTGCGGTGCGCTCAAGCGTAGTTCCTTCAGGCATGTCGATTATTACCTGGAATTCGTTTTTATTATCAAAAGGAAGCATTTTTACGGCTACCATTTTGAAATAAACCAACGTCATTGATGCCAACAGGAAGAACGTGATGGTACCGATAAAAGTCCAGCGTTTCCATGGCGACTCCAACATCGGTTTCATCGTTTTGTAGTAGATTTTGTAAATCGGCGAATTTTCAAGTTTAAAAGCCTTTTTTACCTTGTCGTCTTTCTCAACAACTTTCAGTAAGCGGAATGCCAGATATGGTGTAATCGTTAGTGCTACCAGCAACGAAAAGATCATTGCAATAGACGCTCCAATTGGCATTGGGCTCATGTAAGGCCCCATTAACCCTGAAACGAAAACCATTGGTAACACGGCCGCAATTACAGTAAATGTGGCCAGAATTGTTGGGTTACCTACTTCATCGATCGAGCGCAAAGCTGCCTGGATGAACGGTAATTTTTTCATTTTAAAGTGCCGGTGCATGTTTTCGGCAATAATTATCGAGTCGTCGACCACAATACCGGTTACAAAAACCAGCGCAAAAAGGGTGATCCGGTTCAGTGTGTAATCGAGGAAATAGTAGCTGAACATGGTTAATGCGAAGGTAATCGGTACCGACAGGAACACAACCAGTCCACCGCGCCAGCCCATGGCAAGCATTACTACAAAAGTTACTGCGATAATCGCTCCGGCAAGGTGCATCAACAGTTCCGACACTTTGTGCGATGCTGTTTCTCCGTAATTACGGGTAACGTCAACATGTACATCAGAAGGAATCAGGTCTTTTTCAAGATGGCTGATTTTTTCCAGAATCTGATCAGCAACTTTCATGGCATCGGCACCACGACGTTTTGCTACCGAAATGGTAACCGCCTGGTATTCACCTGCAAAGTCATTTTTCTTTTCGTCCATCATTCCGTAACCAAAATTCACATATTGAATCGGTTCTTCAGGGCCGTCAAGAATTTCGGCAACTTGTTTCAGGTAAACCGGACTTCCGTTGTGGATACCAACAACAAGGTTGGAAACATCATCTGAAGTTTGCAGAAATTCACCTGCTTCAACCAGGTATTCCACATCATTCTTATTAAAAGCACCGGTATTGAACTGCTGATTGGCAATCTGTATTTTCTGTGCAATGCTCAATGCATCAACGTTGTAGCGGGCCATTGCTCCGTTGTTCAGCATCACACGGATCTGGCGTGAGCGACCACCAATTACCTTTGTTTCCGAAACATCGGTAACCTGTTCAATTTCGTTATTTACTTCCTGCGCGATTCGTTTTAACTGGTAATCATCGTAATTCTCGCTCCAGAAAGTCAGTCCCAACACCGGCACATCGTCAATCGAACGTGTTTTAACCAAAGGCAAACTTGTTCCGTGCGGCATCTGGTCCATGTGCTTCATTATTTCGTTGTACATTTTCACCAACGAACGTTCAATGTCTTCTCCAACATAAAACTGAACGATAAGCATGGCCTGACCCGGCATTGAGGTAGAGTATACGTATTCAACTCCCGGAATATTGGCCACCACTTTTTCAAGCGGTTGCATTACGCGGGATTCAATTTCTTTCGGGCTGGCTCCCGGGTAGCTAAAGAGGATATCGGCAATTGGTACGTCAATTTGCGGTTCCTCCTCGCGTGGAGTCAGGTACGAGCTGTAGATACCGATCGCCATAAATGCGACCATCAACAGCGGCGTTAATTTTGAGTTTATAAATTGTCTGGCTATTCCGCCGGCAAATCCTGTTTTCATTTTTTTTCTCTTAAATTCATTTTTTAAGTTCCGTTTAATAGACCCCCTATCGTCACTTTGTTCCGATTGTCTCCGTCAGCTGACGGGACAGGAGCTTCGTTGAAGCGACAGGGGTAATTCACTTAGGAATTACCTTTTTGTTAGTTAGAAGCTATAATTGCTCCGTCAAAAAGTTTGCTGTCAGACGACACAACATATTGTTCTCCATCCGATAAACCTGAGATGATCTCAATTTTGTCGCCAAATGTTTTACCGGTTTTAACCCAGCGAAGCAGGGCATTTCCCGACTGACCAACAGCATAAATTCCAACCAGCTGACCACGGTGGATCAGTGCTGATTCTGAAACCAGGATGCGTTTTAGTGTTCCATATTCAAACAATACTTCGGCATACATTCCGCTGTACAATTTTGCTGTACAGTTTTCAGGAACGGTAACTAAAACCTTTGCCATGTACTGGTTGCCGGTATTTGTTGTTGATGGATTTATCTCGATAATTTTCCCTTCCAATTCTGCATTTGCGGAAGTGAATTTCACTTTAACGGCATCGTTCAACTGAACTTTTGCAATGTCGGCTTCGGGGATGCGTGCAATTACTTTCCACTGCGATGGGCTTTCCATACTCAATAATGGCATTCCCGGATTGGCCATGTCGCCTTCCTGTACGAATTTGGTTGTAATAACTCCGCTGTAAGGTGCACGAATCGATGCATAACGCATGTTTTCTTCCACCTCGTTTTCCATTTGTTCAACGGCAGCCAAACGTGCTTTAGCCATGTCGTAACGGGTGCGCATGTCGTCCATTTCTTTGTCCGATGCACTGTTTGCTTCGTAAAGTGCTTCGTACCGTTTCAGGTCCTTTTCAGCACTTTCGTACGCGGTGCTTGCTTCAACTTTGCTTGCTTCAACCTGTGCTTTTTTAGCCAGAATATCCTGGTTTCTGATCTGGATCAACAAATCACCCTGGTTTACTTTCTGACCTGGTTTTACGTAAATACGTTGAATTTGACCCATAATACGGGTGCTTAAATTACTTTGTTTATCGGCTTCCAATTTGCCCGAAAAGCTATGTACTACCGGGTAATCAGCCAATTTTGCAACAGCAGTTTCTGCCGCAACTTTTTCCTGTGATCCCGTAGCGTGTTCTTTCTCTTTGTTACCACATGATATTGCAATTATTGATAACAGTGCAATTGCAATTATGAATTTTGATTTTTGTACTAGTGTCTTCATTTTTAGTATGGCGTTTATTCGTTAATATCTTGTTCGATAAGCAATTCCATCTCAAAAATGGCTTGCTTGTAATTATAAATTGATTGAATGTATTCTAATTCTTTTTGTGAGGTAAGGGCTTCCGACATTAGCAGATCGGCAGTTTTTTCCAATCCTTGTTCAAAACGATTTGTGCGGATCCGTAATGACTCCTGAGCCTGATCTTTTGCCAGTTTGCTCGATTGTATACGGTTATAATTCAGTTCCATTTTGCGTGTTGCACGATTGATTTCTATCTGGCTTTGCGACAGGTAATCTTCATAGTTAATTCGTGCTTCGTCCAATTGTGCAGTAGCATGCTGAATAGCGCCTGCATTTTTATATCCGCTAAACAGGCTCCAACTTAATGAAGCACCAATCATGTAGTTATTAGCTGAAGTTCCGAACAACGACTCATCGTTCCATTCAAAAGCTCCAAATGCATTTAACCGGGGAACGAATTTCATCTTATTCGATTTTACCATATTCTCACCGGCTTCGATTTGTTTTTGGTAAGCCAGCATATCCGAACGGCTTTCCAGGTTTACTGAATTCCGGTCGATAATCACCTGCATTGGCGGCTGAATAAGCGAATCGGTTGTTTCGATTACTTCGCTGAATTCCATGCCTAACAAGTAAACCAGAAAATCGTTGGCCGATTGGCGCTGGTTTTGTGCTTCGAGTAATTGATTTTTGCGTTCTTCCACACGAACAGAGGCTTCCAGTACATCTGCTTCTTTAGCTAATCCCTGTTCAGCGTTGTTTTTTGTTAGTCGTAAAGCTTCTTCTGCAACGGCTACTGATTTTTGCAGTACCTCAACTGACGACTCGGCCAGCTCCAGCATGTAGTAAGCTTTTTTTACTTCGTATTTAATGTTCAGTCTAACCCTGTTGGTTTGAAACGACATGGCATCCAACTGGTTTTTGGCCGCCTTACGGGCGTAAATTCCATCAAGGTTAAGCAATGGTTGCTGCAACTCGATTTTGGTCTGAAAATTCTCGATACTTCCCGGATCATTCAACAGATCAGGATTAAAATCCTGTTGCGTTACAATCTCCTGTTTTAATTTGAAACCAAAGGAATTTAACGGGTCGTTGGTCGACATTCCGGTGTGACTCGCTTCCAGTCCCGGTAAAAAAACAGAGTTTGTCATTCGGTAACGGGCACGTGCGGCATCCACACGGGCTTCAGCACTTTTTACATTAAGATTGTTTTCTTCAGCAAGGGTAAGGGCCTCGCTCAAACTTAATGGTCGTGGTTGTGCCTTCAATATTGCCGGCGTTAATAGCAGCAATAAAATAAGGTAATTGAATTTTTGTGTTGACATATTTGTAATCGTTTTTGATTCTTTTTTCGCCGCAAATATATGTTATTAGATGTAAATATCTATATAAATAGATATATAAATAATTGATTGATCATTTTTGAAATCTATTACGATAACAGGTTGTTGATTTGTTCGACTATTAGCATTTCAAAATTTATGTAAAAGCTAAGTGTAGTAACGTATTATGATTCTTATAGTTACTGTGAGTTGATAAATTAATTCTATGAAGTGATAAAATTGATTTAGGGGATGAATTACCTAGCAATTGTGAACATTATTTCAATGTTAACTGGAATTGGCTTGAATTTGAAGGGTTTAAAAGTAGGAGAGAAGTTCCAATTTGTGTACAGAATTGGAAATAGGATGTCATCTCTGTAAAAAGACGACATCCTTATAAAAAGTTAATTGTTGCAGTGTTTAGCTGTATATCAGCAATTGAGCCCTGGTAATGCTTAATTCTTTTTCCATATCAAGCAATTTCTCCAGGCTGTCGTAATACACAGTCAGCTCAAATAGATACTCAGTAAGCGAAATAGAACCTTTATCCAGCGCTTTACGCAACAATTCAAGATCGTTTTGCAACGATAACTGCTCACGAAACTGTGTAATGTTTTGCTGTATTGCGATGGCTTTGGTATGTAAGGTTTTCATTTCGTTGTAAAAACGTAGCTTTGCATCCGTCTCACGTTGTTGGGCCGCTTCGTTTTTTAACTGAGCATATTTCACCGTGTTTTTATTCTCAAACAATGGTATTGAAACGCCTACCGAAACACCCTGAAAATGTTCGCCAACTACTTTTTCGCTCATATAACCGGCATTTAGTTTGGGCAGACTTTGCGCTTTTTGTAATTGCGTGTTCTTGTCTGAAATGGCAATTTCCTGTTCTAACCAGGCCAGCACCGGATTGTTAACAACTGCCTGCGTTGCCCACTGCTCAAAATCGTTATCGATCGGAACAGTTTGAAAAGTCGTCTCCTTAAAACTGACTTCATTGCCACCGTTTAGAGTTGCCAACTGTTGCAGTAGTGTTTGTCGTTGAATTTCAATGTGGCGAAGTTCAGCTTCTGTATTCAAAAGCGTCACTTTTGCTTTGTTCTGATCCAGAATATTGGCTTCGCCCGCATTGAGTTTTGTTTCTACCGATTTGGCAATTTGGCTGGCATTTTCCTGTCGTTTTTGGTATTCCGCCCGCAGTGCATTCTGGTAAGTGAGTTCAGCACAAATCAATCGCACCTGAAGGAAAATATCCATCTTCTGCTTTTTGTATTCCAGCTCAGCCTGCTCATTTTTCATGTCTGCAATCTGGTTGCGGTAGGCATAAGCCGATGGAAAATCAAACGACTGCTGAACGCTGATATCTGTGCGGTTGCCAATGGCCGACGGATCACCCCACAAATAATGGAACTCCACTTCAGGGTTTTGCAGTTGAATACCTGTTTTATTGCCCATTTTTTCAGCGTCAACCATTTTTCTGAGCGCCAAAAGGGTGGTATTGTTATTCTCAATCTCGGTCAACAATGTTTCGATGCTGCTTTGCGCTGACGCAAATTGGCTAAACGTCAGAATCGATATAATTGTGAATATTAGTTGTTTCATTTCGAATCCTTTTTAATGTTTCCATTTTTGCTTAAAGCATAGTAAACGATGGGCACTACATAAATATTCAGAATGGTTGATGTTAGTAAACCTCCTAAAATTACCTGTGCCATTGGGCTTTGAATTTCGTTACCCGGTAAATCGCCATTCATTGCCAACGGAATTAGCGCCAATGCGGCTGTTAGCGCCGTCATTAAAATGGGTAGCAAACGGTCTTTTGATCCGTGTACCAGCGTTTCGTAAAGCTTTTCGCCCTCTTGCTCCAGACTTTGGTAGCGCGATACCAACAGAATCCCGTTTCGTGTAGCGATACCAAAAAGTGTGATAAAACCAATAATTGCCGGAATACTCAGCATCCCGGAAGTAAGCATGATCGCAAAAATTCCACCGATCAATGCCAGCGGTAAATTCAGCAAAATGATACCTGCCAGTTTAAAGTTTTTGAATTCCTGAAATAAAAGCAGGAAGATGACAAAAAGTGCGGCAATAGAAGTGAGCAGCAACATACGTGAAGCTTTTTCCTCACTTTCAAACTGTCCGCCATATTCCACACGATAACCTTCAGGCAAGTCGATATTCTCGTTTACACTTTGTTTGATCGCTTCTACCACACTGTGCAAATCGCGACCTGCAACGTTGGCTGAAATTACCAGTTTCCGTTTTACATTTTCGCGACTGATGGAATTTGGTCCGCTGGCCGAAACAATTTCTGCTACCTGGTTAAGTGGTACTTTTTTCCCATCATAAGTATCGATCAGTGCATTTTTAATTCCTACTAGCTGGTCGGTGTAGTCGGTTTTGTAACGAAGCAGCAAATCGTATGTTTGTTGTCCCTCGTAAATGTCGGCCATTTTTTCACCACCGAGTGCTATATCAACAAATTCGTTGAATTCGTGAATTGAAATGCCATAAAAAGCCAGCATATCACGATTTGGACGAATTTGAATCTGTGGAATTTCAACCTGCTGTTCAACGTTCACGTCTACCAAACCATCGATATCAACAATGTGTGCTTTAATATCGTTACCCATTTGGAACATGCGGTTTAAGTCGGAGCCAAACAATTTGATGGCGATGTTGGCGCGGGTTCCCGAAAGCATGTGGTCGATGCGGTGCCCCAAAGGCTGCCCAACGGTAAATGCAATTCCCGGAATTCCGGAAAGTTTGCTGCGAACATCTTGCAAAAATGTTTCCAATTCGCGGTCGTTCAGTGTAAAATTCACATCGATTTCGGCACTGTTGGTACTTTGCGAGTGTGTGTCCAGTTCGCCACGCCCGGTTCGTCGGGCAGTGCTGCTAACTTCAGGAATAGATAGCATTTCGGTTTCAACGAGTGAACCCAGTTTGTCGCTTTCTTCCAGAGATGTACCTGGTTGTGTAATAACCGATAGCGTTAAGGCTCCTTCGTTAAATTCGGGAAGGAAACTACGCCCGAAACCCGAGAAAATAAACAGTGAAACCACAAACAAACCAAGAATCGGGAATATCACTACTTTTTTGTGGTTCAGCACCCAAACCAACGAACGCTCGTAGCCTGCCGAAAGGTTTCGTGCCAGCCAGCTTTCTTTTGATTTACGTGATAAATAGTTGTCGCCCGATAACATCATTTTTGAAAGCAGAGGCGTTAATGTCATGGCAACAATCAGTGACATAAACAACGAAACAATGTAAGCGATACCGAGCGGTTTTAGCATGCGGCCCTCCATTCCCGAAAGGAAAAATAGCGGCATAAAAGCAACAATAATAATGAGAGTTGCATTTAAAATGGAAGCCCTGATTTCTTTTGATGCTTCGTAAACCACAGTGAAAGAACTTTGCCGTTTGCTTTTTGGTAACAGGAAATTTTGCCGGAGACGTTTGTATACGTTCTCCACATCGATAATGGCATCGTCAACCAGCGAACCAATGGCGATGGTCATACCACCCAAACTCATGGTGTTGATGTTAAGCCCAAGCAGGTTCAGTACAATCACCGACCCGAGTAAAGATAGCGGAATTGCAAGCAGTGAAATCACTGTTGTTCTAAAACTTCCCAAGAACAAAAACAGGATAACGATAACCAGCACTGCACCTTCCAACAGCGCACGTTGTACGTTATTAACCGAAGTTTCGATAAAATCCGCCTGACGGAAAATTTTTGTATTTATGGTGACATCGGACGGCAGTGTGGCTTTCATAGCCTCCAGCTTTTGTTCGATTTGTTCTGTAACCTCGAGCGTATTGGTATTGGGCTGTTTCGAAACGGAAATAATAATCGACTTTTTTGCATTATGCGAAGCGTAGCCCATTTTAACGGCGCTGCCAATTTTTACTTCGGCAACATCGTTTACGCGAATCGGTTTACCACTTACCGTTTTTATAAAAGTGTTTCCCAATTCTTCGGGATTTGAGGTACGGGCCACTCCGCGCACAACATATTCGTTGCCATGCTCGCGCACGATTTTACCTGTTGAATTCTGGCTCATCTCGCGGCAAGCGTTGGCCAGCTCGTTGATGGAAACGCCGTAAAAATTCATTTTCAGCGGATCGGCCAGCACCTGGTACTGTTTGTAATCGCCACCAATAATGGTTACCTGCGAAACTCCACCAGTTGCGAGTATTACCGGCTGGATATCCCATTCGGCGATTGAACGCAGAGTCATCAAATCGGTAGAATCCGCTTGCAGGCTCATAAAAAATATTTCACCCATAACGCTCGACTGTGGCGCCAGAATGGGTTCACCCACATTTTCAGGCATTGCTTCCTGTACGGTAATCAGTTTTTCACTAACCACCTGGCGTGCTTTGTAAACATCGGTGCCCCAATCGAAATCGACCCACACAAATGAAAAGCCCAGTCCTGATGATGAACGTACGCGACGTACGCCCATGGCACCATTTACTGCTGTTTCAATGGGGTAGGTAACCAGGCGCTCCACCTCTTCGGGAGCCATTCCATGTGCATCGGTCATTACAATTACGGTAGGCGCCGTAAGGTCGGGAAACACGTCAATATCCATATTTTTTGCCGTGTATACGCCGAACACCACCAGAACCACCGAGCACAAAATAATAAGGTATTTGTTGTTCAGCGAGAACTTTATAATATTGTTAATCATAGTGATTGTCTTTTAGTGAACATGTCCGGCATGCGGATCCAAGGCTCCGGTTGATTTTGCCAGTTTTACCTGCATTGCACCTTGTGTTACAATTCGCTTATCGGCATTCAATCCAGCTGTTATTTCGGTTTGTAAACCATCGGTTCCACCAATTTTCACCTCGCGTTTTTCGAACATTTCGGGTGTTTGCTGAACGAAAACATAATAAATCCCCTGTTCTTCCAGCAATGCACTGTTCGGAACGGTAATCGCTTTTGAATTCGTCATTGTTTTCAGAAATACTTCAACGAAAGTTCCCGGAGCAAAACCTGCATGATTTCCTATTTCCAGACTTACCGGAAACAGGTAAGAATCATTGCTAGCCGACTTTCCATAAGAAATAATCTTCCCGTTTAACTCATCCAACGTGTATGTTTTTTTGTCGTGTATGGTGGTGATGTTGGCCGTATTTATAGATGGCAACAACGATAGAAATTTCTGTTGCACCTGCGCGGTAAGCAACAATTTGTTGTTCTGGCTGATACTTACCAAAGGTTGCCCGGCGGCTACATATTGTCCGTTGCTCACAAAAATCTGTTTTACAAAACCGCTCATTTTGCTTTTCACCATTTGGCCGGATTCGTTGAAGTTCTTCGACAAATTTTCGTAAACAGCTTTACTGGTTTCGTAGGCATTTTTTGCATTCAACAATTCCTGCTCGGATACCAGACGATCTTTTACCAGCTCTGACTTACGCTCGTAATTGGCTTTGCTGGTTTCGTAATTGCTTTTGGCTTCAGCCAGTTGAACGGCAAAGTTGTTCTCTGCCATTTCGCTCGAAGAAATCGTAAACAATTTTTCGCCATTGCCAACTTGTTTGCCTTCAACCAAATTGTTGTTGGTAAACAATACCAAACCGGAAGCTTTGGCAGCAATAATCTCCTCTTCGCCGCGTGCAGGTTCAATTTTGGCTACTGTTTTTATTGCCGGTCCGAACGCTTGTTTTTGTGGTAAAGCAGTGGCAAAATCTATTTTCCACGATTGTTCTTTTGTGAATACGGTGGCATTTACTGCCGACGGCTCATCTCCGTGATCGTGATGGTTGTGTAATTCTTCATCGTTGGCAAAAACGTCCACATCCGGAACGATTACCTCAAACTGTTCGCCACCGGTTTCGATTTCAAAATACAATTTGCCTTCACCCGCCGTGGTAGGCTCAAGTTCGAAGCTGTAAATGCCTTTCCGAAGCGGTTCATTAAGCGTTTGGCTTACAGTTTTGCCATTTACAACGAGTTTTGCGGTTATTTTTCCCGCTTCAAGTGGTTTGAAATTATTGAGAAAAGTAAAATGTGCCAGGATATCAGCGTGTTCGCCTGTTATCATGGCATCGGCTTCCGCAAACAACTCAAAATCGTTGCTGTAAACGGTGTACTGCATTTTCTCGTGTTCGTGTTCACTTTCTGGCGCTTCTGCTTCATGTTCGTGTTCTTCGCCGGGATGCATTTCATGTTCAGGCTCGTGTTCGTGTTCATGTTCCGCTTCGCTATAATGAGATGCGTTCTGATGGCATGAAAACAAAAGAAAGGCTATTGTAGCCACCCATATATATTTCAATTTCATTTTAATGCTATTTAATTTTCCAAATAATAAATAGGGTAAGGATTCAAAAGAATCAGAATGGTGTTGGGGTGGGAAAATTAAACTAAGGGAGGAGCACGAAGCCCTGTTGTGGAAGTGTAAATATTTGCGGGTAGGGGAATGGTTCCTTCAATGTGGTAGTGCCAATTGCTTTCTTTAATATCCCAACTGATATTAAACAAACCGGTAATCAGAAACGAGCTGTAGGAGTCGTGCAGTGTGGTGATAATCAATGGCTGGTTGGCCCTGATTTGTTTCCCCGGAAGCACCAGCAGGTTATGAAGAACACAGTCGGTTGATTCACTTTCTGAATGGTCGTGTGTACAACTTGCCGTTTGAGCAGCAGTTTCATGATGGTGATGAATACACTTACAATCGGATGTTTCGATTACTGCCTCGCCATTGTGCAAATGATGGGGAATAAAAGCATGCGACAGGATAATTGCTCCTGCAATAATCAGTAAAAAACTTCCGATATGATTTATAGTTTTTTTCAAGCTTTAATCGTTCAGTACTTATCCGACCAAAGCAAAAATAATAAAAAGTTGCAGAAAGGGGGCTTTTGTCTTTTTTTTACAAAACTACAATTGCCTGATTACATGTGTTAGTTTATCTTTTATTTCGTGAGCAATTGGTTCGATAGCGGCGTTGTTAACAGCCATCATCGAAGCAACAGGGTCGATAGCGGAGACATTGATTTTGTTGGAATGTGATGATTCCTGCACTACAACGTTACAGGGTAGCATCAACCCGATATGATCTTCAGCTTTAAGTGCTTCAAATGCTTTTGGTGGATTGCAGGCACCAAGTATTTTGTATTTTTTGAAATCAACATCCAGTTTCTCTTTTAACTTTTCGTGGATATCAATTTCTGATAATACTCCAAATCCCTCTTTTTTCAGTTCTTCTTTTACTTTTTCTACTGCTGTATCAAAGTCAGTTTCAATGGTTGTTTCAATATAATACGTCATAATAATATATTTTAAGGTGTGTTGCTTTATACGCTGATAAAACCATGCCATTTCTGAGCGGTTTGGCTAGCGTATGGTTTACGAGGCATTTGATAAAATAGTTGACATTTGTTTGTAGAAAATTTTCGACAAGCTGTGAATTCAGACCACAAAAAAAAGGGTTTCAAGTACGCATGAAACCCTTTCTTATTTCAGATCAATTATAAATTAATGTTTATGTCCCTCGTGGCCTTCCTCTGTTTTAGCTTCTGAGGTGCGGTCGTATTTGCAGCAGCCAGGAAGTTTGTCGTAAACTTCATCTTTTGCTTTGTGCATTTCGGTATCGTGACCAACAGCAGCAACGGCCATGTGAACTTTGTGGATGTTGGTTTTTGTATCGTCGAAAGTAACTTCAAGCATTTTTGTTTTTTTGTCCCAATCTGCTTTCGATACGCCGTCAACAGCTTTAACCGCTTTTTCTATGCGGCTTTCGCACATACCACAGTTTCCGTAAACTTTAATTTTCTCCGTTTTATTTCCTGCAAAAACGGTAAATGCGCCCATCATTAAAATGGCTACTAAACTTAAAACTTTTGTTTTCATCTTGTTAATTTTTTATTGGTTAATAAATTAATTTTCCCGGTATAAACAGCACTCCGGCAAGGCTTCATAAACAGTGTCGGGTGCTTTGTATTTTTCAGTATCATGCCCAACCGCTGCAATTACTTTCTGAACTTCTTCTGACGATGTTTTTGATGCATTAAAGTTCAGGTGCAGCATTTCCGTTTCATCGTCCCAGTTTGCCGACTCCACTCCTCCAACCGATAAGCTGGCCTCTTCAATGCGGTCTTTACACATACCACAATTTCCAAGCACTTTTATCATTACATGTTCTGCTGAAGTTTGTGTTTCCTTATTGGTATTCCGGTATTCAAAACGGTCGTAAAGACAGCACTCCGGCAACTCTTCGTAAACAGCATCCGGAGCTTTCTCCTGTTCGGTGTCGTGACCAACTTGTGCAATGGCATGATGAACTTTATCAAGAGAAAGTCCTTCGTTGTAATTTAAATGCAGGTCATTTGTTTCTGCATCCCATTGGGCCGAAATAACTCCTGCAACAGATAATGCAGCTTCTTCTATACGGTCTTTGCACATTTCGCAGTTCCCTCCAACTTTAAACATGACATGTTCTGCCTGTTCACTGGCGGCATTTTTAAGACTCATCATACTTGGTTTGCCGGCCAACTGCGCTGCCGCATCAATACTGAATGTGCCGTTAACAGCAATTTCTTCTCCCTGCTGTATGCCGCCTTGCACAATGTAACTTTCGCCAAGTGCCGGGCCCAGATCTACCTCACGCATATTAAAATATACGCCCTGTTCGGAATCCGATTTTACATACACCACCGAACGTTCACCCGTCCACATCACTGCTGTTTTTGGAACGATAAGTGCATCGGTTTGTGGCAATTTTGCCTCTACTTTTCCTGATACGAACATTTCAGGTTTCAGTTTTAAGCCTTTGTTGGATTGAACAACGCGCGCTTTCGCAACCCTCGTTTTGGGATTGATAACCGGATCGAGGTAATCGATTGTTCCTTCAAAAGTCTCTCCCGGCAGCGATTCAATTGTATAGCTTACCTTGTCGCCTTTTTTTATCCAAGGCAAATCGGATTCATACACATCAAAAAGTATCCAGATTTTTGAAAGATCGGCGATTTCGTATATCGCCTGGCCTCTGCGTACATAATCGCCGGTATTCACCATTTTTTTGGTTACATAACCCGAAACTTCTGCCTTTACTTCAAATGTTTGTTGTGCTGTTCCGGATGCTAAAATCTGGTTGATCTGCTCGTCAGTCAGCTTCCAGTTTTTTAGTTTTGCTTTGGCAGCCTCGAAAAGCTGTGGTTGGGTACCTTTTATCTTTTGTGCCTCAAACAACTCTTCCTGTGCGGTTACCAAATCGGGTGAGTAAACCGAGGCGATCACCTGTCCTTTTTGAACGTAATCGCCGGTAAAATTCACCAGCAAATCCTCGATCCTTCCCGGAATATGCGACGATTGTGAAAAGATTAACCGTTCATCTTCCTGAACCTTTCCGTTAAGCCTTACCACTTTAAGTGGCTCTGACGAACCCACAACAGTTGTTCGGATATTGGCCAATTGCATGGCTGTGGCCGACATACTAATTGCATTCGGATCAATTTCACTGTTTTGTTCTTCTTCCAGCGGTATTAAATCCATGCCGCAAATAGGGCAGTCGCCAGGTTCCGGCTGACGAATTTGCGGGTGCATCGAACAGGTCCACGTAGTTTCGCCGGCTACTTCCTCTGCACTATGTTCATGCTGATGTTCTTCGGTTGCTGTGCTTTCGGAGCCACCAAATATCAGCCATCCCAGCAATAAACCAATTACCAGTGTGACCAGAACTATTATTATTGTTTTTCTATTTGTATTCATCTCATTATTATTTTTTATTTCTTAGGTATTCGATGGAACTCACCATAATCAGAATCATTTTTTCAATAAAATGTATTTCTATGGTTCGTTTCATCGTTAATATGTTTTTGCGGTGATGTAATTTAGTTTTGCCAAAGAAGTTTGATATTGCGTTTCGGCCATGGCTTTCATTTTTTCGTATTTAAGCAGTTGTTGCTGCATGCGCAATACTTCCTCAAAGTCTTTTCCCGAATTTCCGTAAGCACTAAACAGAAGGTTTAGCGTTCGTTCCGTTTCAAGGATTTGCGCCTCATACAAATCGATTAAATCTTTTTGTTGCTGAATTTGAAACCAAACGGATTCATATCCCGATGTAAGCGAATTAATGGTTTCTTCTTTTTGAAAGGAATATTTTTCCTGCATCAGTTGCGCTTCTTTTTCAGCTGCTCTGTACTTTTTTCTGAAAATTGGAATGCTAACCGAAACCATAGGCATGAATATGTTCTTGCCATTGTCTTCCACTTCCATGTCGGTGCGTTTTCCAACAATTGCATAATCCAAACCAACACCCACTTTCGGAAGTCCCTGCCTTTGTGCTGCCAACTCACTTTTTTCGCTTGCCTGCTGTTTTAGATCGATTGCGTCAAGCATTGGATTGTTTATGAGCAACGAATCTCTCCTGAAATTTTCAGGTACTACTTCCATGATCATTGTATCCTGCACTACTACTTCTTCGTTTACGTCTCGGTTAAGCAAGTTGTTAAAGGTAACACGCAATGGTTTTTCCTTTTTATTCAGAATGCCAAGGTTGGTTTCTGCATCTTTCAGCATAATATCAACCCGTAATACATCGGTCATTGGCGAAACTCCGTTTTTGAATTTCGAGTTGGAAATGGTTTTATACGATTGCAGAATTTCGATATTTCTCTGTTCAATTGCTTTTAACCGGCCCAACTCAATCAAGGGGTAATACGCTTCTGAAACGTTGTAATAAAGTCGGTTGCGCGCTTCGAGAAATGCCTGGTATTTTGCATCGGCCATCAACGAAGCAGCATCAGCCTGGGCTTCCAAAGTTCCAAACCATGGGAACATCTGACTCAACGAGAATTTTGCCCGTTGCGGCCCTACGCGCGTTTCTACCGGCGAAATAAAATAGCCGAAAGAAAAGGTTGGATCGGGCAATGAGCTTACCTGCGGTACTTTTTGCAGCGCAGCCTCAAAATCCTTGTATTGGGCTTGCAAGCCCGGATTATTTTGGGCTGCTATTTCAAAGTAGCTCTCCAGTGTTTGAGCAACTTGATTCCCGTTACTCACCCCTCTAACTCCCCTCAAGGGGAGAACTTTTTCCGCGGCCTGGCTTTCCCCTTTAGGGGGTAGGGGTAGCGCGGATGCAGAAATTTGATTTGTTTGTGCCTGCAACGCATTCAACCCTGTAATGAATACGATTATGATTGTTATTATTTTCTTCATGACTGAGTCTTTTTAAGTTTTCGCTCTTCGCGGTAACTGTATAGCACCGGAACAATGAAATAGGTTATGGCAGCAAATATCATCCCCCCAAATGCCGGGATGGCCATTGGAATCATAATGTCGGCACCACGGCCGGTTGAAGTAAGAATAGGCAGTAAAGCGATTATCGTCGTTGCCGATGTCATTACTGCCGGCTTAATTCTCCGTTGTCCGGCTTCTACCACTGCGGCACGTATTCCTTTCAGGTTGTCGGTTTTGTTTCTGGCAAAACTCTGATCAAGATAGGTTGCCATTAGCACACCATCGTCGGTTGCAATACCAAACAGCGCAATGAATCCTACCCAAACTGCTACACTCAGGTTTATGGTGCCCATTTGGAAAAGTTCACGAATGTTGGTTCCAAAAACGGTAAAATCGACAAACCAGTTTTGCCCGTATAGCCAAAGCATCATAAAACCACCACTAAATGCCATGGCAATTCCGGAGAATACCATCAGCGAAGTGCTTACCGATTTAAACTGGAAATAAAGAATCAGAAATACGATAGCCAATACCAGCGGAACGACAATTGAAAGCCGTTTTTCGGCTCGTACCTGGTTTTCGTAACTTCCCGAAAACTTATAACTAACGCCTGCAGGAACTTGAAGATCTCCGGCATCAATTCGTTCCTGAATGACTTTTCGGGCATCTTCAACTACAGTAACTTCCGAGAATCCGTCGTTTTTATCGAACAGAACATATCCCACCAAAAAAGTTTCCTCACTTTTTATGGCCTGCGGACCACGTTGGTATTTTATATGTACCAGCTGGCTCAGCGGAATTTGCGCGCCGGTTGGTGTTTGCATCAATATTTTTCCAAGCGATTCAGGGTCGTCGCGCAATTCACGCGGATAACGTACTCTCACCGGGAAACGTTCGCGTCCTTCTACCGTGGAAGTAATTTTCATTCCGCCAACAGCCGTTTCAATGGTCTGTTGTACATCTTCCACGTTCAATCCGTAACGTGAGATTTTATCCCGGTCAATGTCGAACAACAAGTATGGTTTTCCCACGATACGATCGGCAAAAACAGCCTGAGCTTTAACAGAAGGAACTGTTTTCAATATGTCTTCCAGTTGCAGACCAAATTCTTCGATGGTTGTTAAATCCGGTCCGTACACTTTAATTCCCATCGGGGCGCGCATACCGGTTTGTAACATCACCAGTCTTGTTTCGATAGGTTGCAGTTTTGGCGCTGATGTAACGCCCGGAATTTTGGAAACATTTACAATCTCATCCCAAATATCGTCGGGCGATTTTATATCCGCACGCCAGTTACGGTAATAATTACCATGGTCATCGGGAATTAAATCTTCACGTGTAATACCTTTCTCAAGCGCTTCCTGGTTCGAAAGCTTTTCACCGGAAGTGAGAACGAACCGGTCTTCATTGTCGGTTCTATAACGCACGCGGTGTCCGCGATCGTCCAGCATATACTCCGGTTTGTAATTAATTACATTTTCATACATCGAAATCGGTGCCGGGTCGAGTGCCGATTCCACACGTCCGAGTTTTCCAACAGTCAATTCTACTTCCGGAATATTGGAAATCAGCATATCGAGTTGACCCAATACCTCACGGTTATAAGCAACACCCGAGTGCGGCATTGAAGTCGGCATCAGCAAGAAGCTTCCTTCATCCAGCGACGGCATAAATTCTTTGCCAATTCCGGGTAAAGAGTGCGCCAGTCCTGACCAAACTTCAGTTGTGCGAATGTTCCATCCAACCTTGTCAAATCCACGGGCTACAAATCCGAAAAGATTGTTGAAGCCCATCCAGGCTGTTATTCCCACAATAATCAAAAAGGTAGGGATGGAAAGAAACGCTGCTTTGTGATCAAGACACCAGGTTAATATTTTTTTGTAGAAATATTCAAGCAATGCAAATGCGCCCAGGATAATGATAAGCAGAATGGCTACAAAAACCACATTCATTACCAGGCTTTTTGTTGGCCCCAGCGGAAGCCAGTATTTTGCCAATAACCAGGTAACGCCAATCAATACAATAACGATTTCAAGATACTCCAGCAGAAAACTAAAAGCATTTTGCAAACGCGTTTTCCAACTATGATTAACAGTTTCCAGACTTCTGTCTTCGGTCTTCCGACTTCTAACTTCCTTCAGAGTACCTGCCAAACCAAATGCAAGGATCATCATTCCTCCCCATACATGTCCAAAAACCAGCAGAATTATACCAATCGGAATTAAGATGATATTTACCCATTTCCGGATGGCTTTGCTGTTAATTCGAACGCCGAAAAACCAGTGAGCTAGCGTGGGCATTATAAATAGCGAAACAATCAGTGCCGCAATCAGTGCAAACGTTTTGGTAAAGGCAAGCGGAATAAATAGCTTCCCTTCTGCAGCCTGCATGGTAAATACCGGTATAAAACTCACAATAGTAGTTGAAACTGCAGTTAAAATAGCCGAACTAACTTCTGCCGAACCGTTATAAATTGTAGTAATCAGTTTTTGTTCGGGAGGTGCTTCTTTTGTGTGTTTTATAATATTCTCCGAAAGAATTACCCCCAGATCGACCATGGTTCCGATAGCAATTGCAATACCCGAAAGCGCCACAATATTGGCATCTACACCAAAATAGCGCATGACAATAAACACCATTAAAACAGAGATTGGCAGTAAACTTGATATCAAAAGCGAAGCCCGCAGGTTATAAACCATGATAATAACCACAAGGATTACGATCAGCACTTCCAGTGAAAGCGCTTCCTCAAGCGTTCCCAATGTTTCGTAGATCAATCCTGAACGATCGTAAAAAGGCACAATGGTAAGCTGACTTTCCACTCCGTTGGGTAAAACCTTTGATGGCAACCCTGGTGCTATATCGGCAATTTTTGCTTTTACATTGTTGATTACCTGCAGCGGGTTGGCTCCGTAACGGGCAACCACAACACCTCCTACAACTTCGGCGCCGTCTTTGTCAAGCGCACCACGACGGGTAGAAGGACCGAGGCTAACAACCGCAATATCTTTTACACGAATTGGTACATTGTCCTGAACCGCAACCACGGCTTTTTCAATGTCGCCAACACTTTTTACGTAACCCAATCCACGAACCAGGTATTCTGCCTGGTTGATTTCGATGGTTTTAGCACCCACATCGCGGTTCGATTTCTGAACGGCCTGCATTACTTTATGCAGCGGAATGTTGTAGGCTTTCAACGCATCAGGATTAACATCGATCTGGTATTCCTGCACAAAACCACCAATTGAGGCGACTTCAGAAACACCCTCTGCAGCATTCAACGAATACTTGACGAAAAAATCCTGTACCGTACGGATTTCGTGTAAATCCCATCCTCCGGTAGGATTTCCGTTTTTGTCGCGACCTTCAATGGTGTACCAATACACCTGTCCGAGGGCCGTAGCATCAGGACCAAGCGCGGGCTGAACACCATCCGGTAAAAGTCCCGACGGCAGCGAATTCAGCTTTTCCAGTATCCGCGAACGTGACCAGTAGAATTCTACATCTTCATCAAAAATGATGTAGATACTTGAGAATCCGAAAATGGATGAACTACGAATGGATTTTACTCCCGGAATACCCAGTAAATAAGTCGTTAACGGATACGAAATCTGATCCTCAATATCCTGAGGAGAACGACCCATCCATTGGGTAAATACAATTTGCTGGTTCTCTCCAATATCGGGAATGGCATCTACCGGCACCGGATCTTTTGGCAGTATATTGGTGTCCCAACCAAATGGAGATGTAATGATTCCCCAACTTACCAGAAGGATCAATACCAGCATGGTAACCAGCTTATTTTCAAGGAAAAATTTTATGATTTTATTTAGCATACCTTTTTTACTATGAGATTACTACAATAGAAAATCGGGATCATGAGTAATCATGATCAGATAATTTATCATAATAATTTCATAAAAGGTATAATTGCTCTTCAGCAAGAAACTCCATCACCGTTGGCGGAGGAGGGGCATTTGTTAATTCGAATTCTTCGGTTAATTCGTTGGGAATTAAAATATCAGGATCAAGTAGCGTTTGATGCAAAACATCGATTTCAGTAAGCACCGGAATTGTAGAAATTACGGGCGCCGAAAAATCTTCTTTTACCTGGTAAAAATGATTATCGTTGGTACAACATCCGCCATCCTCGCAGCAAGAATCAGCCTGGGCGAAAACAGAAACATCAACCAGCGAGCTGTGGCAATAATGTTTGCTCACCGCCATGCCCATCGTTGTGGCCAACAATAGAGTTGCTAAAATAATATGGCTGAGTTTTCTAATCATTTATAATCTAAATTTCACTAAATAAACGTTCTACAAAACTAAAAGTTTAAACAAACCTGCCAAGTGTTTGGCAAAGTTTGTTTAAATAATGTTTACACTGCCTTATAGCCAATCGATTCAACGGTTTCTTTTACTTTATCCAGGTCGATGTTGTCGCCCTCTAAAGTAACCGTTTTTTCGGCGAGGTTTACTACAGCATTTTCTACAAACGCCAGTTTCTGCAGGTTGTTCTCTACATTTGCCTTGCAATGGTTGCAAGTCATCCCTTCAACTTTAATCGTTTTTAATTGCATAATATTATTCTTTAATTGAGTTTCAGATTGTTTTTTGGGAGTCCTATATCGCTGAATGTAACCGTTTATCATCAATCCCAGCAGTAAAACCCCGGAAGCAATTTGCCACCAATTCAAGTGAGTTCCGTGGTCGTGTCCCAAATGTTGTTGAGTAATTTCTGTAAACCACTGCACCGGCAACAGGTAATCAATGATTAGGCCAGATCCCAGGGCACCAATTATAATTGTTCCGAGATAGGTGAACAGGCTCTTTTTTCCGAGTACTTTACCAATCATGGTAATTGTAGCTACATTGGTAGCTGGTCCGGCCATAAGCAATACAAACGCTGCTCCCGGGCTTACTCCTTTTAAAATGAGTATAGCTGCCAGCGGAATCGATCCGGTTGCACAAATATATAAGGGAACTGATACTGCCAAAATCAGCAACATTTGCAGTATTGGCGAAAGGTTCAACAGTTCAAAGAAATCGTTGGGTATCAAGGCTGAAATAATCGCGGCCAAAACCAGACCAATGATCAGCCACTTAGATATATCCTGAATAAACTCCACAAAACCGTAGCGAAAAACGTCCTTAATTTTCTGTCCAAGTGTTTTTGGTTTTGAAACCGTATCTGACGTTTGCTGTGGTACCGATTCATTTTTTGTAATTACGCTTGTTATTAAACCTCCTGAAATTCCGGTAATCAAGGCGGCAATCGGACGAATAATGGCAAATGGTAATCCCATAAGCGAAAACGTTGCCAAAATAGAATCGACACCGGTTTGTGGTGTAGAAATCAGAAATGAAACAGTTCCTCCTTTTGATGCACCGTTTTTATACAAAGCGGCTCCGGTAGGAATTACCCCGCACGAACACAAAGGCAGCGGAATTCCCAATAATGATGAAAAAACAGAGGAGCGAAATGGTGAACCATTAAAATACTTGTCTATTTTTTCGCGTGGAATAAACGCATACAATAGTCCGGCAAAGAAAAATCCGAGCAAAAGATAGGGAGCCATTTCTCCCAAAATGGTGGCGAAATCGCCTAAAAACTTTAGTATGTATTGTCCTGCTTGCATTCTATTAAATATTACAATACAAAGTAAAGCAATAGAAGAACGGACTTTGTTACACGATTTTGGAAATGATTTATAGGATTTTGGGATTTCACGCAGATTTCGCTGATTACCGCTGATTTTCTTTCACCCAATGGGTGAAAGTTTTTTCTGCCTAAATCTACGCCATCTGCGTGAGACCGTATTTATCCTGGAGAAAAAGAGAGGAAAAGAAGTTTTGTGTTTTGCTAAACCTCGTCAAGCGGTTTACGTTTGTTTTCCTTTAGTTTTTTGAAGTGCGAAGGTGTTAGTCCGGTAACCTTTTTAAACTGGTTCGACAGATGTTGTACACTGCTGTAGCCCAGTTGATAAGATATTTCATTCAAAGTAAGCTCATCATAAACGAGCAGCTCTTTAACTTTTTCAATCTTTTGATTAATGATGTATTTCTCGATCGTTATTCCTTCCACCGAAGAAAATAATTTACTTAAGTAAGAATAATCGTATCCAACATCACCGGCAATTACTTCCGAGAAGTTTACCGGTTCTTTTTTTTCGTTTGAGTAATGTGTTTTTTCAATAATAATGGTTTTTATGCGGTCGATCAGCTGGCTTTTTTTATCGTCGATCAGTTCAAAACCATTGTCGTTTAGTACCGAGCGCACTTCATCGGTTTGGTCTTTATCCAGATTTTCTGAGATACCTACTTTTCCCAATTCGATTGTTTCAATCTGTATATCAAGTTTCTCAAGTTCTTCTTTCACCACTTTTATACAGCGGTTGCAAACCATATTTTTTATGTGCAGAACCTGTTTCATGTTGTAATTTAAATTTGCTCAAACAAAGGGAAGGGATTAGAACCCTTTCAATCCCTATGGCTGCAATCGGGATAAGTTCGACCTGATAATTTCAGTTCTCCGTTAGTTGACGGATTCTGAAACTAGCGACTCACTTATTTAAACGATTGTTGCAATGCTACCATTTTTATGGCAGTAATGGCTGCCTCGTCGCCTTTGTTGCCCAATTTGCCTCCGGCACGGTCAAGTGCTTGTTGTTCGTTGTTGGTAGTTAGAACACCAAATATAAACGGTTTGTTGTATTTCAGGTTTAAATCTTTTGTGCCTTGTGTTACGCCTTCGCAAATGTAGTCGAAGTGGCGGGTATCGCCCTGAATAACGCAGCCCAGCAAAATTACCGCATCAACGTTATCCAGTTCGGCAAAATACTGACCGCCCAGCGGAAGCTCAAAAGTTCCGGGAACATATTTTACTGAAATGTTTTCATCGGTGGCTCCATGCTTTTTTAAAGTGTCAACAGCACCGTTTGCCAGTGCCGATGTAATTTCCCAGTTCCACTCGGCTACTACCACGCCAAAACGCATGTTTTCTGCCGATGGTACCGAATTAATATCGTATGCTGATAAATCTTTTGTTGCCATAATTCTGTCTTTTTGTATTGCTGATGTAGCAAAAGTAATGTTTATACAAACAAAAAACCCCTCCGAAGAGGGGTTTAACTATCGTTTGAATTCTTTTTAATTCAATTTTGTTTTGATGCGGGCAATGTAACGGTCGGCATTTGTACCTTCCGAACTCTGCGGATATTCTGCTTTAATATCTTCGTACAAGGCCAGTGCATCTTCCAGTTTGTTTGTTGATTCAAGCAGGTTTGCTGCCTTCATCATATAAACCGGAGTTGTTAAATCGTTATCGCTTACTGAATAAGCTTTTTTGTATTGTTTCAGTGCATTATCAGTCTCACCCAATTCAAGGTAAGCATCGCCTTTTGCACCTTCGGCAACCGGAGCCAGCAATAAATCATCGGTTTTAAAATCATTTAAATAATCCAGTGCAGTTTCGTACTCACCAAGGTGCAGGTACGAAATACCCGTGTAGTATTTTGCACGGTTAGCCGATTTTGTAATACCGTAATCATCAATGATATCAAGGAACCCCAGGTAGTTACCGTCGCCGTTGATAGCCAGGTTAAACGAATCTTTTTCGAAGTAGTTCTCGGCCATAAACATTTGCGATACGGCTTCGTCTTCTTGTGGTTGTACATAAAACTTGTTAAACCCAAGGTAAGCGGCAACAACGATAATAATTCCACCAACTACATAGCTGATGATCTTCGAATTATCTTCAACAAATTGTTCCGTTTTTGTTAACGCACTTTCAAGTTCTTGTAAATTATCGGCTTGTTCTACATTCTTCTTTGCCATTTGTCTCTTTTTCAAAATTGTGCCGCAAAAATAGCTTTTTTTTCAAAACAGCTAAACCAATGCATCTATTATTTTCCAGAATAATCAACATAACATTGTTATTAAGTGCTTTTTGTCAACATTTCAGAAATGTGCAGGCTTTTTATTTAGTTTTGTACGAACGAAAACAAAGAAATAGATAATGCACATTGAAGAGATTTCAATTGTAAATTTTAAAAATATTCTGGAGGTGAAGGCTGAATTTTCGCCCAAACTGAATTGTTTTATTGGTAAGAACGGCGCCGGGAAAACCAACATGCTCGATGCCATTTATTACCTGTCGTTTTGCAAAAGTTTTTTTAATGCTACCGATCAGCTGAATATTAATCACGAAGAGAACTTTTTTATGCTGAACGGGAACTACAGTCGGATGGAATCGAAAGAAACCATTAATTGTGGTTTGCAAAAAGGGCAGAAAAAGCAGTTTAAACGCAATACAAAGGTTTATAAAAAACTACAGGAACATATCGGACTGCTGCCTTTGGTGATGATCACGCCGTCGGATGTAAACCTGATTTTGGGTGGAAGCGACGAGCGCCGCAAATTTATGGACGGTGTAATTTCGCAATACAACCAAACTTACCTCGACGATCTATTAAAATACAACCGGGCACTGATGCAGCGTAATAATCTGCTGAAACAATTTGCCAGCGATCGTTATTTCGATGAAGAGTTGCTGGGTATCTGGGATGATCAGTTGGTGGAGTACGGAACACGAATCCATGAAGAACGGACACGTTTTGTGGAGAAGTTGATTCCGGTTTTTCAACGATACTATAATTATATATCGGGAGGAAATGAGGTGGTGGAGTTGGTGCATCAGTCGGATTTGTATGAATCGAATCTGGAAGCACTGCTAAAAGCTTCGCTTCAAAAAGATCGGGCAGTACAGTACACCACCGTTGGAATTCATAAAGACGATCTGTTGTTAAATATTGGTGACTACCCAATAAAGAAATTAGGATCGCAGGGACAGAAAAAAACCTACCTGGTAGCGTTGAAACTGGCGCAATTCGAGTTCATAAAAGAGATTTCGGGCATAAATCCAATCCTTTTACTGGACGATATTTTTGATAAACTGGATCAGCACCGGGTGGAGCAAATAGTTACTGCTGTAGCGGGCGAACAGTTTGGTCAGATATTTCTGACAGATACCAATCGCGAACATCTCGACACCATAATTAAAAAGATGGATGCCGATTATCGGATTTTTAAAGTAGAAAACGGAAAAGTAGAACTGGCACAATGAGACGAAGTAATACACAATCGTTAAGCGAGGTTTTAAAACAGTATATCGAAGAAAACCGTATTGAGCGGAAGCTGAAAGAAGTGGATATCGTTCAGGGCTGGGAAAACCTGCTTGGAAAAACCATAGCACGCTATACCCGAAATATTTATATCCAAAACCGGATTTTATATGTGGAAATAACTTCTTCGGTGGTAAAGAATGAACTGTTTTTAATGCGCGAAGAAATTTGCAGGCGTATTAACGAGAATGCAGGAGATGAGATGATTACCCGAATCGTTTTCAAGTAAGTGATTGATTCTGGATATTAGATACTGGATTCTTGATCCTCAAAAACTAAATAATAATGAACATAGACGAATTAAACGAAAAATTTGGCGTTGAAGGCGAAGTGGGTTTTATGGAACTCGATGGCGACCTGCCTTTTATTACTATTACAAATAAATATGCCGAAGCCGATATTTGCCTTTACGGCGCGCAAATTACCCGATACAGGCCCATGCGAACTACCGATGTTTTGTGGATGAGCCCATACAGCGTTTTCGAAAAAGGCAAAGCAATTCGTGGTGGTATTCCGGTTTGTTTTCCGTGGTTTGGTCCACATGTAAGTGATTCTGCTTTGCCGCAACACGGTTTTGCCCGCACATCGATGTGGGAAGTTACGGAGGTGGATACTTTGGGAAAAGGGGAGACTTACGTTTCAATGCAGCTAAAATCGTCGGATGAAACAAAAGCATACTGGCCCTATGATTTTATTGCTGAAATGATTTTTGTGATTGGCGATTCGTTGTCGGTTACCTTAAAAGTTACCAATCCTTCCGACTCGGCAATTTCTTACACATCGGCATTGCACACTTATTTTAATTTATCGGCTATTGAAAACATAAAAATTGCGGGACTGGCAAATACGCATTACGAAAACCAGCTGGATGGCAATCGGTATGTTCAGGAAGAAGAATTGCTGGAAGTATCGGAAGCTATAACAAGGCATTATTTTGATACCGAAGCCGATTGTATCATTCACGACCCATACTTTAAGCGCGACATCCGAATTGCAAAAGAGGGAAGCAAGTGCTCAACCGTTTGGAATCCCGGTGCTGAAGCCTGCGCGCAAATGAGTGACATGCCCAACGACGGATATGAAACGTTTGTGTGTCTCGAAACGGTGAACAATATCAACGATCAGATCGATCTGGCTCCGGGGGAATCACACGAAACTACAACTATAATTAGTGTTGAATAAAATTGTTAGCATTTTTTGCACCGTTCTTTAGAGCGGTGTCAAGATAGCGGGTACCAGACCATGGTTTTTCAGAAGTTTTGTAAATTAAAAATGTACAAAACTCCTGAAAAACCATAATGATGTGTAATGTCAATTATCACCGCCTTATTCTTATGATTTATGCAAGTGGATTGATATAATTCTTTTCGTATAGTTTATTATTTCGTATTACTGC